>Ga0265293_10000003_pt1 | contig 793369 bp, 683 predicted proteins | sample Munlanlewell138R_FD_192505 | JGI IMG/M metagenome (GOLD analysis project Ga0265293, IMG submission 192505) | Leachate microbial communities from a municipal landfill in Southern Ontario, Canada - Leachate well 138R | ecosystem: Engineered > Solid waste > Landfill > Unclassified | place... | reverse complement strand
TGCGCCCAAGTGCCGGCGGGAGAGTGCTGCCCAACCCTCGATTTTCTGGAGCGGCCAAGAAAGCCAGCTGCGACAGGCAGTTAGCTCACTTTCGGCCCGTTTTTACACGAATCCCTGCCGACCCTCTCATGGCTTGAACCGGCGGTCGAGCTCCGCCTGGGCAAAATACGCTGACGCCTTGCGCAGGATCTCGTTGGCCTGCCGCAGCTCGCGTACTTCCCGCTCCAACGCCTTTATCCGCGCCTGCTCGTCGGTAGTCGGCCCGCTGCGCAAGCCGCAGTCACGCTCGGCCTGACGGACCCAGCGACGCAGCGACTCGGGCGTGCACCCTACCTTGCCTGCGATCGAGACAATCGCCGCCCACTGCGATCCGTGCTCGCCCTGATGCTCCAGCACCATCCGTACCGCGCGCTCGCGCAGCTCGGGAGAGTATCGTGTTGGTGTCTTCTTCATGGCTCCATCCTCTCAAAGGTTGGAGCCTCCGGAGAAACCGGGGCGGTTCACTGACTGTCCAGTACGAACGAATCAAGGATCGGCGCTTTCGCATTGCCGCCACGTTGGCGGCGGACGTGCTCGAGCAAGGGCGGAGTCTGCAACCTTGGCAGATGTCGCCCTCAAGTGTTCCGAAGCAGGCGCAAAAGACGGCGGCGCCAACCGCCGCACTCGCGCGGATGTCGTATTGGGCCGGCATGGCGGGCTGGAATGCGATCGCAGCGGACCTTACAGATCACCCGTACCGATTGGAACAGGAGACGCTCGATCCTGTCCTACCCGGGTAGCCCCTCGGCACCTGTCCATGTCTGCAGCTGTCGATCAGTTGGCAGCAGCGGCCAACAGGGGGGCCGTATCGGTCCAGCGGGCGCGTCCACCCAGCGCCAGCATTGGAGACTATCGCCCTACCGAGTCGCTGGTGTTCGAGGGCGCGCTCGCGTTGACCGCCATTCCGATCGCCTCTGCCGGGGTTAGGCCCAAGCGCGCTGTAAGGTGAAGGAATTCCATGACGTCGAGCCGGCGCGCCCCCGCTTCGATGGCTGACAAACGCTGTTGGGGCCACCCAAGCTCCAGAGACAGCGCAGTTTGAGTGAGCCCAAGCTCCTCCCGTCGAGCTCGGAGTTGCTGAACTAGCCGTCTGTATTCGGCTGAATAGATCGTCTTGGTAGCCATTGCCGCGCCAAAAAAGGGCGACTGGAGAAGCTATGGCACAGGTACCGATTACATGAAATTCATGTAAGATCGGCCCATCTGCCAGCCCCTTACACCTCCGCCGCCAGCGATGCGACATGACCCTGTATCTGGTGAATACCGCTGTTGAGATGACGCTCGAGCTGTATGTCTCTCAGAACCTGGAGGAATCCCTGACCATCCAGTACGAGCGCATCAAAGATCGAAAGGTGCGGGACACTTTCGTGAGGCGCTTGGAAAAGCAGGTCGAGACCCTCCTGAAGGACAGTCTCGATTGGGACTTGAAGGAGCCGACCGAAGCCCAGCTCAACTACGCTACCCTGGTGGCCAAGCAACTCGGAATTTCCCTGCCGAGCGAGGCACGAAAGTTTCGCTTCCACGCGGCGATGTTCCTGGAGACGTACGCGCCCCAGCTCCGGAAGGAATTCGAAGATGCCCGCGAACCGCCGGCCCCGTCATCAGCGCAAGCCGCGGAGCAGTTGGTCGCAGACAAGCTTCGTAAGGATGCGAGCGACCAGAGTTCGTGAGGCAGTGGTTCGCCTACCAGGCAGTAGCCGCTGAGCCCTCCCACCCTTGATCTCAAAGAGTGAGAGAACCTGACTGGATACTAGTCATGACGACCTCAGGAGCGGCACCATGACAACGCCACACGAGCGCAGTCGCGCATTGGTTTGGGCAGGCGGATTTCTAATTGAGCTGGCTCGGGATGAGCGTCTGCCGGTGGACGTTCGGCAGAAGGCAGTCAGGACTGCTCGTCACTTTCCAACGATCGAACAAGTCGGCCATTTGGCCGGGACCGTGGCGTCATCCCATTCGCCGTTCGGGCTTGATCTCGAAGATCCTGGAGCCAACCCCGAATGGGCCCGAGAATGCGAGCACGGGCCGCTCACCAATGACACGCGACTAGGCTGGCCAGCTGCTTCTGGAGGTGAGTGATCGCCTTTAGGCGTTACTGGGGCCATCCCAACTGCAGGGACAGGCCCGATTGGGTGATCCCGGCATTTTCGCGGAGGGTTCTGAGGCTCTGAACGAGCCGTCGGTACTCGGTTGAATAGATCGTCTTGGCAGACATGGTCGCACCTAGCGAGCGACCATGAAATCTATGGCGCGTCTACCGAATACATGAAAATCATGTAGAGTGGGGGTGCCATTAGCGCTAGCCCTGAGCAAGAGTCCGGCCAACCCGGCACAGTCACACGACGCCAGCAATTCCGTGATCATCGCTGCCTCGCCTTGGTCATCAAGCTGTGACCCTGCGCGTTTGGTCGGTCAAATTCCGGGAAAGCACAACTGTGTCGCAACGGCTTCATCCCCGCCAGCCGACCGAGCCTGACGCACGCATGTGTGCGAACTGATCCACTCACGACGCCGGCGTGCCTTGTACGCTCCACCGCTTCGGGATTTCCCATGAAGTAGACGGACGATGGGGTGATGTGTCGCCCACCCCCCGTCTCGCATAACCTCATCGACGGTGAAGCCGGTGGCGTACAGATCCCTCGCCATGCCAAGCCTCAGAGATGCAGGCGAGAACGTTTCTGAGTCCACTCCGGATCGCAAGAGCAGTGCCCTTACCCACTTTTCCCAGGTGCGGACGCGTAATGAATCGCCCCCGGGTCCGACTAACAAAGCGGCCTTCCCGCTTTCATCAGAGCGGTGGGCCCGCTCCAGCCATTCCATGGCCAAGGGCGATAGCAGTATGGAACGGGCACCATCGTCCCGCCTCATCGGTGCCAGGCACAGGCGACCACCTCCACCCGGAATCCGCTGGAGATCACACCGTCGCACAGGCGACGCATGCCAAATGCCGCCGGAAAAGTGGCCAAAGATTTGATCCGACCACGCCATCCCTTCGTACAGCACCAGCATTCCAGCCAAGGCCTTCACGTCGCGCCAATTGTCCGGATCTGCCGACGTGACGCATTTTCTGATCTTGTCCCAACCAAAGGGTGTGGTTTCGAGGCGGATCCAACGGTTCCTTTCGTTCGTTGCATGGCAGGTGAGCAGTTCGATGGAGCGAGCCACGGGACTCTCCTCCGCTGGGCATCCTAAGGCCGCCAGGACTCGTCTGATCGAGTACCGGCGGCGAACGGCTGTTTTCGGGCTCAGGCCAATGCCCAGCGAGTGCTCGAGGTATGCCGTGACCGACTGGTGCAGTCCCCTACCCGCCAGCCGCCCACGCTCCTGCCACCACGTCAGCCAGCCTTCCAGGTCAATGGCTATTGCCCTGGCCGTTCTTGGTTTCACCTCAACCAGCAAATGCGTCGCTCCCGTGATGTCCAGCGCCCGTTCCGGATTCTCATTCTCCAGCACGGCTACCAGGCTGGACACGGCGGCATTGAACCTCGCTTCGATTGCTATCCCGGACATCTGTGTGCTCCCTAGACATGTGGATGTCTTAACAAGCGAGCACGTTTTGGGCGGGACCGAAATTGGGAGGTTTTCTCACAGGCGTTGGGTCAGCGGTCTTCGGGCGAAATCAGAACTGAATCGACAGAGCATGGCGTTGCCATCCAACCAGATCCTGGCTCGACGAAGCAGTTCCAATCAGCTCGAATGCTGCGCCAAATGCGACTTATCGCTCGGCCTCGACCTTCATCCTGTCAGGACAGGAAGCAGAAAAAGGTCGGCAACGCCCATAATTTCACCGGAAATCGTCCGGACAAATCGATCCACACTGGATGTTCTTTCCTGACAACCGGCTCCGATCGTAGCGGCACTTTGGATCCACTTCTGTCCTCGACTAACGACCGGGGAATTCCCCCGCTAGTTCGTAGGATCAAAGAGCAGCCCGAGACTCCAGGGGACACGAGCGTGATTCAGGACCCCGGGAAAACCGGTCGTAGTTGCGAGTGCTCCCGATGACGCAAGAATTCACTGATATGGAGGATGAGTCCGATGACTCTGAAACTTGATCCCGGCACCGTCTGCGCCGCCCGTGGCCGTGTCATCCAGATCGATGGCCCGGACTCGCTGACTCACGTGCGCGCCCGCGACATGGCCACGGGCAACATGATCACCGTAGCCATCGCACAGATTGAAGCTTTGCCAACAAGGACCAGCGCTCCGGAGGCAGGCACCATCCCGGAAGCCGAGTGGAAGCGGTGCGTCGCACTAGCCAAGGATTTAACCCCGCTCAATAGTCGCAAGCAAGTCACCGGCAGCGAGCTGGAGAAGCTGGCCAAGCGCCACGGCATGAGCGTCAGACAACTGCAGCGCGTCCGTGCGGACTTCATGAAAGATCCGAGAACCAGCACGCTGGTTCGCAAGCGGGGGGGACGTCCGCTGGGCCTGAACCAGCTCGATCCTAAGGTTGATGCACTGATCCGGCACGCCATCGTCAAGCATTACATGCGCCGTGAAAAGCCACCCAAGGAGCACGTCGTGGTGCGTGCCCAGTCGATGGCGAGGCGGTTACAACTCCCGCCTCCCTCTCGAAAAGCCGTCCTCCTTCGCTTGAATAGGGAGATTGGATGGGCATCGGATCTGGCGCGCGAAGGCGGCCACGCTGCGAGACAGAAATGGCAGGCGCGTACCGGCGGGCTGTCCGCCAACAAGCCATTGGATCTGATCCAGATCGATCACACTCCAGCAGATGTAATGGTGCTGAGCGATGACCGGCTCACCGTCCTTGGTCGCCCCTGGGTCACCGTGGCAATCGACGTGGCTACCCGTTGCGTGCTGGGCATGTACATCTCGATGGATCCCCCTTCCACGGTTGCTGTCTCCCTGTGCATCGAACATGCCGTACTCCCGAAGCCAGAGAACGAAAGCGACCCGGGGATCTGGCCCATGTATGGCAAGCCCAAGAAGATTCTTGTCGATAACGGCAAGGACTTCCGCAGTCTGGTGTTAGATCGCGGATGCGAAGAGCATCAGATCGAGCTGGCGTGGCGTCCCGTGAGGACGCCGCACTACGGCGGCCATATCGAGCGGCTGATTGGCACACTCATGAAAATCGCCCACCTTCTCCCGGGGACGACTTTCAGCAACATCAAGGAACGGGGCAAATATGACAGCGAGGGCAAAGCCCGTCTGACGCTGGACGAGTTCCGCGATTGGATGACCCAGAAGGTCTGCAGGTTCTACCATCAACGCCGGCATCGGGCGCTCCGCCTGCCGCCCGTCATTGCCTGGGAACGGAGCCTCTCGGATGCAGCAGGAAACATCGTCAGTCCGCCGCTGATCGCGGAACCGTTGAAATTCCGCATGGACTTTCTGCCATTTGAGACCCGCCTCGTTCGTCGAACCGGTATAGAACTCAATGCCTCGCGCTATTGGCACGAAGATCTTGCGCCAATGCTCAACTCGGACGCGGCTGTTCGCGTTCGGTATGACCCTCGCGATCCGAGTGCAGTCTGGGTTCGACGCCCTGACGGCGTGCTGGTGACCGCACCCGTGATTGGCGGACGGGCCGCCGGTACGTCCTGCATCAGGACCTCCTTGGATCAAACCACACAGGCCGAGTTGGATGCCGAGATCGACATGGGCTTCAAGGCCACCGACGACATCGAGACCGGCGCCCGACAAGCGACACGTCAGGCTCGTGGAAACAGTCGTCCCGGCAAACCTCTTGCGCCAACTTCGGGATCGAATGGGAGTCCAGCGGCCCTGACCCCACCTTCGACGCCACCGAGCCGTGCCGCCATCGAACTCGAAGAATGGGCCTGAGGAGACCGTTATGAGCGAATTTGCCCATCTTGATCCCGGCGTGCGGGATCAACTGGATCTGCCCTCCGCAGAACGCGCCGGCCGCATGCTTGCCGAGCGGTTCATAACCCACGAGCGGTTGGCTCCTATCCTCAACTACATCGAGTTCCTAATCCACATGCCACCCCAGACGCGGGCGAGCGGACTCGTTGTCTCCGGCAACCCTGGATCGGGCAAGACCATGCTCTCTCGAGCAATTCAGCGACGTTACCCACCTACTCCCGCGGAAAACGGTAATGTCGCAACCCGTCCCGTTGTGGTCATCAACATGACCAATGCGCGCGAGGCCAAGACGCTCTACAACCGGATCCTCAGCGAGTTCGGGGTGCCAGACCCCGGGAACTATTCCGGCAACGATCGCGAACGCATGGCGCTCAAGCTCTGCAGGACGGCGAGCCTCCGGTTGCTGATTGTCGACGAGATACAGGACATCCTTACGTCGACCGCACGTCAGCAACGAATCGCGTTGGACACGATCAAGTTTCTGATGAACGAGTTATCGCTGCCGATCCTGACTTTGGGCACCTCTTCGGCGCCGGCGGCGATGCAGGTGGACGAGCACTTGAACGCGCGGTTCAAATACCGGGAACTGCCACTTTGGAGGCGCGACCAGTTCCTCACGAATTTCCTGGACAGGCTGGAGAAAGCTCTTCCGCTGCGCAAGCCCTCGTACCTCTCATCGCCCACGTTGGCGGCCGACTTGATCCGTCTGTCCGGGGGCGTGCTCCAGACAATCATGCAACTGGTGACTCATGCGGCCGCCCATGCTGTTGAGACTGGCGAAGAACAGATCACGACCAATCTGCTTGAGCGGGCGGTGTTCGAACCCCCGCTCGCCGCCGCGAAGCAGGCCGCTCTTCAAGCCGGGTTGCAAATGGCCGCATGAGGGTTGAGGTCACCAAGCAACGCTGGTGGATTCGGCCGCCGCTGCCAGACGAATCCTTGGGTTCGGTGCTGAGGCGGGCCGCCGCGCTGTACGAGCGCTCTACAAGCCAGATCTGGGAGTCCCTGAACAGGGATGACCCGGTGCCGCCCGGAGACGCGGAGTCGCCGTGCTGCGCAGCCTTACACAGGATGGCGGCCGCAATTGGAATTCCCGCCTCCCAACTCCAAGCCCATCGGCAGTCGGACGCGCCGTGGCTGCTGGCACCCCAGGCACGGAACATATATTGCCCAATGTGCTGGAACGAGGATCGGGGCCGGGGCTTGCCCTGCTACATCCGCCGGGGCTGGAACCGGGTGTTGCGCACTACGTGCCCAGAACACGGTTACCCGCTTCGCCTCGCCTCGGAGCAATGGGCCACGTCGTCGTTCAACCACCCGTTCCAGCCTCCTTGCTTCACGCAGCAAGAGCAGCAAATCCTCGGCCTGATCAAGTCCTTCGGCGAAACCTTGGACCGGAGCCTCTACTTCGGGGATCGATGGCCGAGCGAGTGGCGTGGTAATCCACAAATCGCCCGCCAGCTCCTCCTAGCGGTCAGCTTCAACGTGAATGCGGTCAGGGACTTTCCGCTGATCAACTATGCCCAGGTCAGCGGCAATCTGAAGGGCTTCATTCGCGGCCCGGTGCATCTGCAGGAGCCCGTCAAGAAGCTCCGGTGGGACGCATTTCGGGCCGTGGCCGATCCCTCGTTTCGACGCGCAGGCCTCTGGGCTACGGCATGGGCATTGATGCCCGAACTTTCGGCTGATCTTTCTCCGGGATGGCTTAAGTTGCCGGCTCACGTCGAAGCACACATTCGTCCCATATAACTATTTTTTAACTAATCGGGTGTCGGTTCTAGGGCGACCTGCGCAGACCCGTAACTGTGTCGCAATCCCGAGACCATCCCCGTAACCGTGGCGCGCACCGACACGCGATAAGCGATGCCGGCATGGAACGCTAGAAAAATGTCCATTCGTATCAATAACTTAGGAATCCATTGACGACGAGTGACATGATTAGGGAGTAACCGACAGCGCGGTCCGACAGGCGAGCCCGCCCACGTTCTCGACATGGGCGCCACCCATGATGCGTGCGTTGTATACGGCGACGTCCATGCATCGCGCAGCCAGCAATACCGATAGTCCCAGTTCCGCGATCCCCCTTCTGCTCGGGCAGCGAGGTGGTGGGCGCGGCGACGATGCAGCCGGTGGGCCGGTAGGTGAGCGCCTTGACGGTGATCAGCGAGCGCGTCACCGCCTCCTTCCAGGGGCTGTCGTAATGGCAGCGCGCCGACCATTCCGATGGTCGGCGTGCTGGTGGAGAACTTCCGAATGCATGACGGTCTCTTCTCGAATTGCCGATTCAGTGGGCACGTCCGCTGCGACGCCCTGCCCCAGCCAGCTTCAGGCCGAGCGCAAGACCCGTCGCCGCGGCGAGCGCGCAGGCCCCGAAGAATGCGCCGCTGCGCGCGGCCCGTGCCGAGAGCAGCATCGGATCCGCTTGCGCTTCGTGGCCGAAAGCGCCATCGGTGCGATGGCCGCCACTGACGGGCTCGAACAGGTTGTCGCGACGGCCCGAACCGGCGGTCACGTTCCTGCGCTGTCCGTCCACGGCCCGGGCTGCGAGAAAGCGATCCATCAGACCCGGAAACAGGGTGTTGCCCAGGATGGTCGCCGGCGTGCTTGGCGCCACAGTACGCCGCCTGCAGCGGGATGCCCCGGAAGGCGAGCGCGGAACCCACCTGCACGATCACGCCGCGGTCGCGGGGGCGCATGTGGCGCAGCGCCGCCAGCGTGCCGTGCACGTAGCCGAGATAAGTGACCTCTGTCACGCGCCGGACTTCTTCGGCGGCGAGGTTTTCGACCGGCGAGAACAACGTCGCCATGGCGTTGTTGACCCACATGTCGATCGGACCGAGCTGCGCCTCGCAGTCGCGGGCAGCGGCGAACACCGCGTTCGCGTCGGCGACGTCCGCGGGAAAGATGGCGACCTTGCCTCCGATCGATTCGATCTCGGCTCTGGTGGCCTCCAGTCCGGCCAGGTTCCTGGCGATCAGGGCCACGTTCGCACCCTCGCGCGCAAACAGCCGGGCGACCGCGCGCCCGATACCGGCCGAGCCACCGGTGATCACGGCCACTTTGCCTTGGAGGTCAGGCCCGGACCGCTGCCGATTGCGGCGTGCAGGAACGGAGAGCATCGGTGTCCTGTTCGGATCGAAAGGATTTCGCCGCAAGCCGAAGCCACGGCGCTGGAAGGCAGTGTCGGACAGGAACGGCGATGGGAGCGTGCCTGCACGGGAAAGTCCGGGGAGCCAGTGCATCACCTGTACGTCAATGCTGGGTTACCAGTGCTGACTCGCCGGCCAGCCTCGTTGCCAGGTGCTACCCTGCGCGCCCTATGGACAGCTTCCTGTTCCACGATTACGAGACCTTCGGTGCGGACCCGATGCGGGATGGCGTGGCGCAGTTTGCCGCCATCCGCACCAACCTGGAGCTGGAGCCGATCGATGAGCCGGTCAGCGTGTTCTGCCGGCCCGTGGTCGACAGGCTGCCGCAGCCGCAGGCCAGCCTGATCACCGGCATTACGCCGCAACATGCGCAGGCCCAGGGCGTGGCCGAGGCTGAATTTGCCGAGATCGTGCGCGAGCTGATGAGCGTGCCCGGCACCTGCAGCCTGGGCTACAACTCGATCCGCTTCGATGATGCTGTCACCCGGCACTTGCTGTGGCGCAACCTGCATGATCCCTATTCGCGCGAGTGGCGAAACGGCAATTCCCGCTTCGACCTGATTGATCTGGCCCGCCTGTGCCACGCGTTGCGGCCCGAAGGAATCCGATGGCCGCAGCGTGACGATGGCCGGGCCAGTTTCAAGCTGGAACATCTGACCAAGGCCAATGACCTGGACCAGGCGCGCGCCCACGATGCGCTGAGCGATGTCCATGCCACGATTGGCCTGGCGCGACTGATCCGCAGCCGTCAGCCACGTTTGTGGCAGTGGGCGCTGGGAATGCGTGACAAGCGGCGCGTGCGCGGCCTGCTTGACTGGGCCGGCGGCACGCCGCTGGTGCACAGCTCGGAGAAGTTTCCGGCCGAGCGCGGCTGTACCAGCGTGGTGCTGCCGGTGGCACCGGATCCGACCAGTGAGCAAGGCGTCATCGTGGTCGATCTGATGGCCGATCCGGCTCCCCTGCTGGCGCTGGAAGCCGACGAACTGCGCGACCGGCTGTACACGCCGCGCGCCGATCTGCCCGAAGGTATTGAACGGCCGGCGCTGAAGTGCGTGTACGTCAATCGCTGCCCGATGCTGGCGCCGTTGTCGGTGCTGGCCGGTGTCGACCTGGAGCGCATCGGCCTGGATCCGGACCGCTGCGAGCGCCATCGCCAGCAGTTGCTGGCGGCGCCGGGTTTGCGCCAGAAGCTGGCCGAGGTGATGACCCGCGAAGGCGGCCGGCCCGAACCCGAAGATGTCGAGTTGTCGCTGTACAGCGGCGGCTTTCCCAGCCCGGCCGAGCGGGCACGGCTGGACCAGGCACGCACGCGCAGCCCGGCGGAACTGGCGGCCGGGCAACCGCAGTTCGAACAGGCCCGGCACGCGGAATTGCTGTTCCGCCGGCGTGCGCGCAACTGGCCCGAAAACCTGACTTCGGAAGAAAATTCACGCTGGCGGGCTTTCGTCGCCGCCCGCCTGCGCGGCGAACATCCGCTGTCGCAAACCCGCGATGGCCCTTATGGACTGGTGCAATACCGCGAAGAAATCTCGCGCCTGCGCCAGTTGCATGCGCCCGGCCCGAACCACGCCCTGCTCGACCAGCTCGAAGCCTGGGGCTGGCAGCTCGAGCAGGACTGGCTGTAACTGGCATGACCTATTTCAAGCAGGAGCTGTTCGATTTTCTCGAGCAGCTTGCCGGCAACAACAACCGGCCGTGGTTTATCGCCAACCAGGATCGCTACGAGCAGACTGTGCGCGAGCCGGCGCGGCGCCTGGTCGCCGATCTGGCACTGCCGCTGGCCGGTATCAGCCCGCACTATGTCGCCAATCCGGCCAAGGTCGGCGGTTCGCTGTACCGGATCCAGCGCGATCGGCGTTATCACCGCGATCGTCCGCCGTACAAGACCTGGCTGGGTTTGCGCCTGTACCACGAGCGCCGTCGCGAGCTGCATGCGCCCTCCTTCTATGTCCATCTGCAGCCGGGCGAATGTTTCATCGCCGCCGGTCTGTGGCGGCCCGAATCGGCCACGATCAAGCGCGTGCGCGAGTTCATTGCCGACAATCCGCGTGCCTGGCAGGAGGCGGTGCATGCGCCGGAGTTCAGCGCCCGGTTCCGCCTGGCCGGTGAAAAACTGGTGCGCGCACCGCGCGGCTACCCGCCCGACCATCCCTTGATTGATGATCTCAAGCGCAAGGATTTCATGGCCTTGCAGGACTTTCCTGAGGCGATGGCCTTGCAGCCTGATTTTGCCGACTTCATCCTCGACCGGGCGCGCGAACTGGCGCCGCTGGTCGATTATCTGTGTGCGGCCCTGGGTCTGGAGTTCTGAGCCGGGCAAGGCGGGGCTTCATCCGCCCTGCCCTGCACATGCGCCGGCGTGACCGGTATCAGCGCAGGCCGCGCTGCAGGCCGCGCAGGCGGAAAGACCCGACTACCTGCAGGATGCCGTAGACCAGCATCAGCACACCAAACCAGAAAGTGCTGACCACGATGCCGGCCTGGGGCGCGACCACGAACGCCACGCCCAGCAGAATTGCGAGCACGCCGCTGACGATCAGCAGCCATTCGCCGCGGATGAGCTTGCGCACGCGGATGGCGAAAACGATGCGGAAGATGCCGCTGACGATCAGCCAGGCGGCCAGGAACAGCACCAGCACCGCCGCCGTGGCGATGGGAAACAGCAGCGCCAGGATGCCGAAAGCCGCCGCGGCAATGGCATAGAACAGCAACCAGCCGCGGGGCGCATCGGCCCGGCGATCAAACAATCCCACCAGGCTGATCGCCGCTTCGGCCAGGGCGCCGATCGCCAGCAACCAGACCAGGGCGATGGCAGTGGTCACCGGCTGGATCAAGGCGATGACGCCGACACCAATCGAGAGCAGCCCATAGAGCAGGAACCACCACCAGCTTCGGCCCAGGTAGCGCGTGCTGAAAAAGCTTGAATTCATGGCTTCAATTCCTTGATCGTCAATGGATTCGTGATCTTCATCCGGCACTCGGTCGAGGTGACTTGGCGGTTCAACCGCCCTGCCCTCACACCTTGCCTTCGCGCGACAGTAGCACGGCAATCGGCCGGGTCTGGTCGAACTCCGACAGCGCCAGGGCCACCACCACGGTCATCGGTACCGACAGGAAGGCGCCGGCCACGCCCCACAGGCTGGACCAGATTGCCAGGGTGGCCAGGATCACGAATGGGCTCAGGTTGAGCGAGTTGCCCATGACCAGGGGGTCGAGCACGTTGCCGATCACGAACTGCGCGGCGACCAGGCCGGCGAACAGCATCAGCACCGTTCCCAGGTCACCGAACTGCACCAGGGCGAAGGCAATGGGAAACAGCACGCCCAGGAACGAGCCGATATAGGGCACGAAGTTGAGCACCGCAATCAGCACCGCCCAGAACGCGGCCAGGTCCAGGCCGGCGATCAGCATGATGATCCAGCTCACCAGTCCGAGCAGGATGCTGAGCAGGGTCTTCAACGCCAGATAGGTGCCGATGCGGCTGTTCATCGTGTCCAGCACTTGGCGGATGCGCAGCACCTGGCCGTTGTCCCTGGACAGGCGCTGGATCTTGTCCTGGAACACCCGCCGCTCCATCAGCAGGAAGGCGACATACAGCGAAACGATGGTCAGCGCGGTGATCGCCGAGGTCACCGAGTACACGGTGGAGCCGACCAGGCTGCGCAGGTTGATCTGCTGCAGCAGGTCGGTGCGGATATTGGTCCAGGTCGGTGCGGTTTCGAAGCCGAAGCGTGCCGCCCAGTCCTGCACCATGCCCAGCAGCGACACCTGCAGCACCGGCGCCATTTCGATCACCCGGCCGATGTTGTTGGCCACCAGCCAGATGCCGCCGGCCATGGTCGCCATGATGGTGAACACCGAAATGGTCGAGCGCAGCCACTGCGGCAGGTGCTCACCGAGCCAGGGCAGGTGCGACAGCAGCCGGTTGACGCCGATGATCACGTAGACCACCAGCACCGCGAACACGATCGGCACCAGCACCGTCTTGCCCACATACAGCACCCAGCCGATGATCACGGCCAGGATGGCCCCCAGTACCAGGCCGAGCAGTCGGTCGTTGGGCATTGCGGATCGGATCCTGCAGTCAGTCCCTGTGCCGGGTGCCGCCGGCCGCTGGTGATGACGCTGGCGGCGGCAAACGATGGCTCCAGGGAGCGTTGCCGGAAGCATACCGGCTGCGGCGCTCCCCGGGCGGCCGGCTGATCAATCCGGGCAGGGTCCCCAGCGTTCGCTGTTCAGCCGCCACAGCGAGCGGATCCAGGGATGGTAGATGGCGGCATCCTTGTCGGCGTCGCGCGGCGGCATGTCGGCCAGGATCTGCGAGGGGTGCTCGCGGCCGCAGAGCATGGCCAGGACGCGTTCGAACCAGCGCGTCCATTCCGGTGAGTAGGCAATGGTGTCGGTGTCGGCGGCCAGGCGCTTGCCGACCACGGCGGCATCCTCGCCACCGGGCTTCACTGCGATTGCCTGCAGGAACGGCGCGTCGGCCAGCACCAGGGCGGTTTCAAAGCCGGCGTGCTTCAGGAACAGGCGCACTTCTTCGGGGCAGGTGAACTGGTTGCGGGCCACGTCCTTGCGCTGGCTGTGGTCGAAATCCACATACTGGGCAACTTCCATCTCGAAGCGCTCGAAACCGACCGGATGGGCCAGGTTCCAGTGGTCAAAATACAGCCGGCCACCCGGCTTGAGCACCCGGTACAGCTCGCGCAGGTAGAGCAGGAAATCTTCCTTGTCCATGTGGATGAACACGGCCACGCAATAGGCCTTGTCGAACGAGGCATCGGCGCAGCCATCCAGGCGGGTCCGGCTCAGGGCGTTCAGGCGCACCTTGTCCTCGCCCAGGTCGGCCAGGCGCTGGCGGGCGACCTCGACCATGTTCGGCGCGATGTCCACGCCATGCCACAGCGCGCTGCGCTGGGCGATTTCGCGGCCGATGCGGCCGACACCGCAACCCAGTTCCAGGACATGGTCATCGGGCTGCAGCTCCAGCGCGGCGATCGCCTGGCGGGCCGAATACTGGCCAGTGGCGCGCAGGGTCGCCTCGTCGGCGCTGCCGTCCACGGCGAGCATGGCGCCCTGCACCGAGGAGGCCTTGTCGTTCCAGAAGGATTGGTAGTTGTGAAAGCTCATGTCTTGTCCAGGCAGGTGGCGCATGCCGGCCGGCCCATGCGGGCTGTCGGCAAAATCAGGGCAATGGGGCGAATCGTCTCGGCCGACGCCATGGCGGCAGGCGATCGGCGATCGCGGCGCGCTAGTTTACCTGCCCGACCCGGCCGGGTCGCGTTTGAGCTGCCGGCATGGCTGCGGTCAGCCTCTCCCGGCCGGTCGCGATCGGCGGCGATTGTGCACCCGCCCTTGCAAAAACTTTTCTCGTTCGGATGCTGGAACCCGCGATCTCACCACCGGGAGGAACCGGGCCATGCCCTACAGTACCGAGCAGATCCGCAACATCGCCCTGACCGGCCATGCCGGCGCCGGCAAGACCTTGTTGTTCGAGGCGTTGATGCAGGCCGGCGGCGCCATCCGCAATGCCGGCAGCATCGAGCGCGGCACCACGTTCTCCGATTCCGATCCGATGGAAAAAGAGCGCGGCCACTCGATCAACACCACCATCGCCGCCATCGACCACGGCGATGTCCACATCAACCTGATCGACACGCCCGGTTACGCCGATTTCCGCGGCCCGACCCTGTCGGCGCTGGCGGCGGTGGAAACCTGCGCCGTGGTCATCGACGCCGAGCGCGGCATCGAACATGGCAGCCAGCGGCTGATGCATTACGCCCGGGCGCGGCGATTGTGCCGGCTGCTGGTGGTCAACAAGATCGACCTTGCCGAGCCTGATCTGGCAGCGCTGGTCGACGACCTGCGCCAGACCTTCGGCAATGAATGCCTGCCGATCAACCTGCCGGCCGAGCAAGGAACCGCGGTGGTCGACTGCTTCTTCCAGTCCGGCGGCGACAGCGATTTCGCTTCCGTCGCCCAGGCCCACCAGACCATCCTGGACCAGGTGGTGGAGGTCAACGAAGAAATCATGGGGCGCTACCTGGAAGACGGTGAGGCGGCGGTTTCCGGCAAGCAACTGGCCGATGCCTTCGTGCAATGTCTGCGCGAGGGTCATCTGGTGCCGATCTGCTTCGTCTCGGCGCGTACCGGCGCCGGCGTGCCGGAGTTGCTGCGCCTGATCGAGGAACTGATGCCGCACCCGGGCGAGGCCAATCCGCCGTTGTTCACCCGCGGCCAGGGCGCCGAAGCCGAGCCCTTCCGCACCGTGCCGGACCCGCAGCGCGATGTCATCGCCGATGTGTTCAAGATCGTCAATGATCCGTTCGCCGGCAAGCTGAGCATCTTCCGCGTCTACCAGGGCACGGTGCGCAAGGATTCGCAGCTTTACATCGACGATGGCCGCAAGCCGTTCAAGGTCGGCCACCTGTACCGGCTGATGGGCCGCGAACACGGAGAAATCGATTGCGCCATTCCCGGCGACATTGCTGCCGTGGCCAAGGTCGAGGACATCCATTTCGATGCCGTGCTGCATGACAGCCGCGATGCCGACCATATCCACCTGCAGCCGATCGATTTTCCGCAGCCGATGTTCGGCCTGGCGGTGGAGCCGGCGAGCAAGGGCCAGGAACAGAAGCTGGCCACCGCCCTGCATCGGTTGGCCGAGGAAGATCCCTGCTTTCATGTCGAGCACAGCAAGGAGCTGAACGAGACCGTCATCCGCGGCCTGGGCGAGTTGCACTCGCGGGTGATGCTGGAGCGCATGAAGACCCGCTATGGCGTTGAGGTGAACACCCGGCCGCCACGCATCGCCTATCGCGAAACCATCAGTGCCCGCGCCGATGGTCATCACCGGCACAAGAAACAGACCGGTGGCGCCGGCCAGTTCGGCGAAGTTTTTCTGCGCATCGAACCGCTGGCGCGTGGCGAGGGTTTCCAGTTCGCCAGCGAGGTGGTCGGCGGCGCCATCCCCGGCCAGTTCATACCCGCGGTGGAGAAAGGCGTGCGCCAGGCGATGGCCACCGGCGCCGTTGCCGGCCAGCCGCTGCAGGATGTGCGCGTAATCGTCTACGACGGCAAATATCACGGCGTCGATTCCAAGGAAGTGGCCTTCATCACCGCCGGCCGCAAGGCTTTCCTGGATGCCGTGAGCAAGGCCCGGCCGATTGTCCTGGAGCCGCTGGTCAACATCGATGTGAAAGTGCCCGAACAGTTCATGGGCGATGTCAGCAGCGACCTGGCCGGCAAGCGGGCGCGCATCAATGGCACCGATTCCCTGCGCGGCGGCCAGTTGCTGATCCGCGCCCAGGTGCCGGTGTCCGAGCTGGGTGATTACGTCAACCAGCTCAAGGCGATGACCGGTGGCCAGGGCCGTTACACCCTGGAAATGAGCCATTACGAACCGGTGCCGCCGCAGGTGCAAAAGCAACTCAGCGAGGCCTACCGGCCGCGGCCCGACGACGACTGAGGTCGGCTTCCGGGCAGGCCCGGCCCGGCGACAGCGGCATCATGAGCGCGAGGCAACGCCTGGCTTCGCGCTTGAGCTTGTCATCAGGTTCACGGCCTGCCTGTACCCTCTTTGCCTCTCTCACCGACCGGACATGGAGCTGCGATGGACACCACCCGTTTGCTTGATCACCTGCTGGCCTCGGCCCGCGACCTGGCCGCCGACACCCGCGAGCGGGTCGATCAGGCATCGCAGAAATTGCAGGGCGACGGCATTGCCGGCATGCGCCTGGATCGCCCGACCCAGGGCCTGCTCGCTGGCGGTGCTTTGGCCTTGCTGTTGGGCAGCCGCAGCGGTCGGCGCCTGGCGCGTCTGGGCGGCCTGGCCGCGCTGGGCACGGTGGCTTATCGCACCTGGCAGCAACACCAGGCGCCGCCGGCGGCCGATCCGGCGCCTGCCGACGTGGCGCGTGCGAGCTGGGTTGCACACCAGTCGGCAAAGGCAACGATCACCGGCGAACAGCGCAGCCGCGCCATTCTCTCGGCGCTGATTGCCGCGGCCAAGGCCGACGGCCACATCGATCCGCGCCAGCGTGCGCTGATCCAGGGCGAGATCGAGCAATTGGCCCCGGACGCCGGTCTGCGCACCTGGCTGGAACAGCAATTGCAGGCGCCGATGGATGCCGCCGCAGTTGCCGCGCAAGCGATCACGCCGGAGATGTCGGCCGAGCTCTACCTGGCCAGCGTGCTGGTGATCAATCCGGACAACGGCATCGAGCGTGACTGGCTGGATACCCTGGCTGCCGAGCTCGGCCTGGATCCGGTTCTGCGCCGCAGCCTGGACCAGCAGCTCAACTGAGGCGGTGAGCCGGCCCCCGTCGCCGCTGCCCGCTCAATCAAGCAGCGGCCGGCGCTCGACCAGGCTGTCGATATCACCGATCAGGTCGACACCATCGGGTGGCAGGAACTGGAACTGTGCCGGCGGCAGGGCCGGATTGCGCTGCCATTGCGGAAAGTGGATCACGGTGACGCCGCCCAGGCTGTCTTCCATGCGCAGCCGGCGCAGCTCATCGCCGGCCAGGCCCAGTTTGGCATAGTGGAAGCCGCTGTCGGGCTCGAATGGTTCCAGTCGCAGCCACGCCAGACCGTCGCGTGCCGGCAGCTCGGTCACCGCGAAGCGTTCATCCAGACTGCCCGGATCGGTGAGCACGGTCAGCGGGCTTTGCGCTTCGGCATCGGCCTGGCGGCGCACGGTGACCTGCTCCAGGTCGACGTCGTAGAGCCAGACATGGCTGCCATCGGCGATCACCAACTGCTCGTAAGGCGTGCGGTAGTGCCAGCGGAAGCGGTGCGGTGATTGCAGGGCGACGCTGCCGGTGGACTCTTCGCGCAGGCTGCCATCGGTGTTGAACACTTCCTGGCGGAACTCGCCGGCCAGGGCCAGCAATTGATCGCTGAAGCGGTCGAGCTGCATCCGCGCCGTTGACGATTCGGCCGCGGCGACGTCGGTTGCCGGAGCTTGCGCCAGCAGCGGCAGCCCGGGCACAGCCAGCATCAGCATCAGCACCGCCGGCAGCCAGCCGCCTGTGGATCGGCCCATACCGGCAGCCGCATGGGTCGCAACGGCCGCGTTCTGGCGCTTGCCCTTAACGCCGCAGCGCCACTCCCGGCCGCTTTGTCCCTGCCCTGCCCTGTCTGGATTCATGTTGCTGTGTCCTGTCTGCTGACGATGGCTGATTGACCCGGCCGGCAGCATAGCGTTCCCGCCGACCGCCCGGCAGCCCGGACGGCCATGGCAACGATTCAGCCGCCATCGCGGTCGCGGATCACCAGCAGGCGCGGCTCGGTCATGTCGTGGATGGCATAACGCACGCCTTCACGGCCCAGTCCGGAATCCTTGACGCCACCATAGGGCATGTTGTCCACGCGCCAGGAAGGCACATCGCCAATCACCACGGTGCCGACTTCCAGCGCTTCCCAGGCGCGCATGGCGTGAGTCATGGAATCGGTGAAGATGCCGGTCTGCAGGCCGTAGCGGCTGTCGTTGACCTGGGCCAGCGCCTGGTCGAAATCATCGAACGGTTGCAGCAGGGCCACCGGCCCGAACACCTCCTCACGATACAGGCGGACATCGGTCGGCACCTGTTCCAGCAGCGTCGCCTGCACCGTGGCGCTACGGCGACTGCCGCCGGACAGCACCTTGGCGCCGGCATCGACCGCTTCGGCCAGCCATTCCTCGACCCGCTCGGCCTCGGCGCGGTCGATCATCGGTCCGATGAAGGTGCCTTCCAGGCGCGGGTCGCCGGTCGACAGGGCGCCGACCGCGCGCGCCAGCCGCTCGCGCAGGCGCGGGTACAGCGACTGGTGGACATAGATGCGCTGGACGCTGATGCAGCTCTGGCCGGATTGGTAGTAGGCGCCCACGACCAGACGCTTGATGACATGGTCCAGGTGCTCGCCCTGGTCGGCGTCGACGATGCAGGCTGCGTTGCCACCCAGTTCCAGGACCACCTTCTTCTTGCCGGCGCGCGCCTTCAGGTCCCAGCCGACATCCGACGATCCGGTGAACGAGAGCAGCTTGAAGCGCTCGTCGGTGGTGAACGCGTCGGCGTCGGCGCGCTGGCACGGCAACACCGAGAAACTGCCTTCGGGCAGATCGGTCTCGGCCAGCACCGAGGCGATCAGCAGGGCGCCGACCGGTGTCCGGCTGGCTGGTTTGAGCACGAACGGACAGCCGGCGGCGATCGCCGGCGCGATCTTGTGCGCCGCCAGGTTCAGCGGAAAATTGAACGGCGAGATGAACGAGCACGGCCCGATCGGCACGCGCCGGGTCATGCCCCGGTAGCCCTGGCTGCGCTCGGAGATGGCCAGGGTCAGCACCTCACCATCGATCCGCACCGCCTCTTCGGCAGCGACCTTGAAGGTCTCGATCAAACGCGTGACTTCGCCGCGGGCGTCACTGATCGGCTTGCCGGCCTCCACGCACAGGGCGTTGGCCAGTTCATCGGCGCGTTCCCGGAAACGGCTCACGCAATGTTCGAGCACGGCCTGCCGGCGCCAGGCAGGGAAGCGCGCCAGCGGCTGCTGCGCGGCGACGGCGGCGTCGATGGCGCGATCGATATCCTCGGCCCCGGCCAGTGCGACCCGGGTGGCGACCTTGCAGGTGAACTTGTCGGTGACTTCAAGCCCGGTATTGGGCTGCTCGGGCCGGTTGGCCAGATAGAACGGATAGTGCTCTGCCAGCATGGCGGGTGTCCCCTTTTGCTTTGCAATCAGACCGAGTCGGCACTCAGCGCCGGAATCTCGACATTGAAAATGCGGTGGTCGTCGGAATAGTCGATCGCCACCTCGATCAGGTCGATGCCCGGCCGCTCCAGGCATTCGTGCAGCAGGCTGGCGAACTGTGCGGTCGATTCGGCGCGGTGGCCGCGGGCGCCATAGGCCTGCGCGTACTGGACGAAATCCGGGTTGCCAAAACGCATGCCGTAATCGGCCAGGCCCATCTCCTGCTGCTTCCAGCGGATCATGCCCCAGGCATCATCGCGCAGCACCACCACGGTCAGGTCCAGGCCCAGGCGCACGGCGGTTTCCATCTCCTGGGAGTTCATCATGAAGCCGCCATCGCCGCACACCGCCAGCACCTTGCGCCCGGGCAATATGCGCGCTGCCGCCATTGCCGCCGGCAGGCCGGCACCCATGCTCGCCAGGGCATTGTCGAGCAGCAGCGTATTGGGTTGCCGGGCCCGGTACTGGCGGGCGAACCAGAGCTTGTACATGCCGTTGTCCAGGCTGACCACGCCATCGGCCGGCATCGCCCGGCGCACGGTATCGACCAGGCGCGCCGGGTGGATCGGCCACTGCTCGTTGCCGACATAGCGCAGCAGGTGTTGGTTGAACGCGGCGCGGATGCGGTCGAAGCATGAAAAATCCCAGTCCGGCGACGGCGTCAGCTCGTTGCGCAGGCGCCAGATGGTGTGCGCGATGTCGCCCACCACCTCGATCTGGGGGAAATAGACCGGATCAACATCGGCGCCGGAGAAGTTGACATGGATCACCGTGCGCCGGCCTTCATGCATCAGGAACGGCGGTTTTTCGACCACGTCATGGCCGACGTTGATGATGCAATCGGACTGGTCGATGGCCTGGTGCACGAAGTCGTCATCCGACAGCGCGGCATTGCCCAGCCACAGCGGATGGCTCTCGTCGACCACGCCCTTGCCCTGCTGGGTACTGAAAAACGGAATGCCGACTTCTTCGATGACGGCAGACAACATCCGGCAGGTGGTCTTGCGGTTGGCGCCGGCACCGATCATCAGCAGCGGCCGGCGGCTGCCGGCGATCGCGTCCAGCGCCGCGGCAATGGCCTTGTCCTCGGCCACCGGCCGGCGCGACTGGCTGGCCGGCACCGGCTGCAGTTGGCTGTCATCGCGGGCGATGTCCTCGGGCAATTCCAGATGCACCGCGCCGGGGCGTTCCATCTCCGCCTGCCGGAAGGCTTCCCGGACCGCCGCCGGCACCGCATCGGCGGCGATCAACTGGCGCGTGTACTTGGTCAGCGGCCGCATCATGCCGATCACATCGACGATCTGGAAATGCGCCTGGCGGCTGGCCCGGATCGGTTTCTGGCCGGTGATCATCAGCATCGGCATCGCGCCCAACTGGGCGTAGGCGGCAGCGGTGACCAGGTTGGTGGCGCCGGGCCCGAGCGTGGCCAGGCAGACGCCGGCCTTGCCGGTCAGCCGGCCTTCGGTGGCGGCCATGAAGCCGGCGGCCTGCTCGTGGCGGGTGATTACCAGCTCGATCTGCGATTGCCGCAGGGCTTCGAGAAGGTCCAGATTTTCCTCGCCGGGCACGCCGTAGATGCGCCGAACGCCTTCGGCCTCCAGGGACTGAACCATCAGTTGCGCCGCTGTCATCGCCATCTCGTCTCCATCCTCGCCAACCCGAATCATCACGGCCATTGTGGTGCACGTCCTGTTGCCGTCGCGTCATTGTCGGCTGGCCCGGTACTGAACCCGAGGCGACCGGCAAACCCGTCCAGCGCCCCGGTTCAATTGCCAGCAGCGGCCGTGCGCTGGGATAATTGCCACATCTGCAAGGCCGTCTGGCGATGCCGGTTTCCCACCGGCAGCCATGGGCGGCCGCGACCGGACCCATGACCACGAGCACCCTGCCCACATCGCCGGCGACGCCGGCAACCAGCCGCGGCCACGCCGTCGAACATGTCACCTGGGTTCATCATTGGAATGATGGCCTGTTCAGTTTTCGCACCACGCGCGATCCAGGTTTCCGCTTCCTCAGCGGCCAGTTCGTGATGCTCGGCCTGGAAGTGGAAGGCCGGCCGTTGATGCGCGCCTACTCCATCGCCAGCCCGGGCTGGGAAGAACACATGGAGTTCTTCAGCATCAACGTGCCCGATGGCCCGCTGACCTCGCGCCTGCAGCACATCCGCGTCGGCGACCGCATCCTGCTCAGCCGCAAGCCGACCGGCACCCTGGTGCTGACCGACCTCAAGCCCGGCCGCCACCTGTATCTGCTGGCCACCGGCACCGGGCTGGCGCCGTTCCTGAGCCTGATCGCCGACCCGGAAACCTACGAGCGCTTCGAGCGCGTGGTGCTGGTGCATGGCGTGCGCCAGGTCGCCGACCTGGCCTACCGCGATTATCTGGAGCGTGACCTGCCCGGGCACGAGTACCTGGGCGAGTTGGTGCGCGAGCGCCTGGTCTATGTGCCGACAGTGACCCGCGAGCCGTTCCCGACCCGCGGCCGGATCACCGAGCTGATCAGCAGCGGGCAACTGAGCCAACTGGCCGATCTGCCGGAACTGGATCCCGAACACGACCGGGTGATGCTCTGCGGCAGTCCGCAGATGCTGGCCGACAGCGCCGCCCTGCTCGACGCTCGCGGTTTCCAGGTGTCACCGCGCAGCCGCGAGCCGGGTGACTACGTGATCGAACGCGCTTTCGTCGATCGCTGAGCGCTCCACTGACCGCCGCGGCGCTGACGCCACGCCAGCCACCTGTCCGGCCAGTCAGGCGCCGATGCCGGCACACTCCAGGCAACGGTTGATCAAAGCCGCCAGGATCGGCTGCACCAGGCAGCCGCGTTCGGGCAGCCAGCGGAAGTCCTCCTCGTCCATGTAGGCGCGTTGCGCCAACTCCATCTGCACCGCTTCGATGCCCTGCGCCGGCTGTCCGTAGTGGCGGGTGATGTAACCGCCCTGGAAGCGGCCGTCGACGACATGGTCGTAATCATCCTGGGCAGCCAGCACGGCAGTGAGTTGGCGCGCCAGTCCCGGCGAGCAGCTTTGGCCTTCGGCCGTGCCCAGGTTGAACACCGGCAACACGCCGTCGAACAGGAACGGCAACTGGCTGCGGATGGAATGGGCCTCCCAAAGCACAACGCGGCCATGCTTGTCGCGCAGCCGCGCCAGCTCGGTGGCCAGGGCTTCGTGGTAGGGACGCCAATAGCGCTCGATGCGTTCGCCGATTTCTTCGGCGTCCGGGTCCTGGCCGTCCAGGTACACCGCCTCGCCGCTGAACTGCTGGCGCGGGCACAGGCCGGTGCTGTTCTGGCCCGGATACAGGGATGCGTCGTCGGCGGCGCGATTCAGATCGACGACATAGCGCGAATAGTGCGGCACGATCATCGAGGCGCCCAGGTCGCGGGCGAACTCGTACAGGCGCGCGATGTGCCAGTCGGTATCGGGCAGGCGCTGCGCTGAAGGCGTCAGCCTTTGCGCCAGGCCCGGTGGCAGTTGCGTGCCGTCATGGGGCGCGCTGATCAGCAGCGGCAAGCTGCCCTGGTGCAGTTGATAGGTGCTCATGGCTCCAGTCTAGCCGGTAGGTATCCTGCCGGTGGCCGCCTTGGCTCCCGGGTCAGGTGTGCCCGCCGATCCGTCGCCATCACGGTCACCGCCGGCGCCGGGTACCGGCACGATGACGAGGCCCAGCTTCGCCGCGACCTGGCATCCGGGCTACTATCCAAGGCCCTTTTGAGGAGATCCAGGCATGCAGCGCATCCGCATCGGCATGGGCAGCCAGCCCGTCGAGTTCCTGCCCAGGTTCGGCAACCGCCACGGCCTGATCGCCGGTGCCACCGGGACCGGCAAATCGGTATCGCTGATGGTGCTGGCCGAGAACTATGCCCGCCTGGGCGTGCCGGTGTTCTTGGCCGACGTCAAGGGTGACCTGGCCGGCCTGTCGCAGGCCGGCACGATGAACCCGGTGATCGAAAAACGCACCGCGCTGATCGGCCTGGATGATTACCGCAACGAAGCCAGCCCGGTGATCCTGTGGGACATGTTCGGCGAGCTCGGCCACCCGGTGCGCAGCACGGTCAGTCAGATCGGGCCGACCCTGCTGGCGCGCATTCTGGAGCTCAACGATGTCCAGACCGGTGCCCTGGCGGTGGCCTTCGAGGTTGCCGATCGCGAAGGCCTGCTGCTGCTGGACCTGAAAGATCTGCGCGCCCTGCTCAACCACGTTGCCGAGAACCGCAAGACCATCTCCACCGCCATCGGCCTGGTCAATGCCGCCTCCATCGGCGCCATCCAGCGCGCCCTGCTGCGTCTGGAACAGGATGGCGCCGAAGCCTTCTTCGGCGAGCCGGCGCTGGAGCTGATCGACCTGATGCGCCAGGACATGTCCGGCCGCGGCATCATCAACGTGCTCTGCGCCGAGCGCCTGCTGCTCAAGCCGCGCCTGTATTCCACCTTCCTGCTCTGGCTGCTGTCGGAGCTGTTCGAAACCCTGCCCGAGGTCGGTGATCTGGACCAGCCGCGCCTGGTGTTTTTCTTCGACGAGGCGCACCTGTTGTTCCAGGATGCGCCGGCGGCGCTGGTCCAGCGGGTTGAACAGGTGGTCCGGCTGATCCGCTCCAAGGGCGTGGGCGTGTATTTCTGCACGCAGTTGCCCGACGACGTGCCCAATGCCATCCTCGGCCAGCTTGCCAACCGCATCCAGCACGGCCTGCGCGCGTTCACGCCACGTGACCAGAAGGCGATCCGCTCGGTCGCCGAAACCTTTGTCGCCAATCCCGATGTCGATGTCGCCAAGGCGCTGATCGAGCTGGGCACCGGCGAGGCCCTGGTCACGACGCTGGATGAAAAAGGCATCCCGACACCGGTACAGAAGACCGTGATCGCCCCGCCCCGCTGCCGCATGGGCGCGATCACCGTCGAGGAACGCCAGACCATCCTGCTGCGCTCGCCGGTGGGCGCCAAGTACGACACGCCGATCGACCGGGAATCGGCCTATGAGCTGCTCAAGCTGCAGGCTGAGGAGGCAGCGCAGCGCGAATCGACCAATCCGGTCGCGCCGGTGCCTGATGGCGAGCCCAACGAGGGCATCAGCGGCAAGCTCAAGGAGTGGCTGCTGGGCACCAAGCGCCGCCAGGGTGCGCTCGAAGCGATGACCAAGTCGACCATGCGCACGGTCGGCAATCGCCTGGGTCAGCAGATCGTGCGCGGCATCCTGGGTGGCATTTCCGGCGGCAAGCGCTGAGCGCCGGTCAATGACAGCGCCAGGTGGAAACGCCTGGCGGGCTCAGCCGCCGATACCCATCTCGCGCAGGGCACGCTCGTCGTCGGACCAGCCCGAGCGCACCTTCACCCACAGTTCCAGATGCACCTTGCCGTCGAACAGCCGTTCCATGGCCAGGCGTGCCTGGGTGCCGATTTCGCGCAGGCGGGCGCCCTTGGCACCGATGACAATCGCCTTCTGGCCCTCACGCTCAACCCAGATGCCGGCATGGATCCGGCGCAGGCGGCCTTCCAGTGTGTACTGTTCGATCTCGACCGTGGTTGCGTAGGGCAGCTCCTGTCCGAGCTGGCGCATCAACTGCTCGCGCACCAGTTCGGCAGCCAGGAACCGTTCGCTGCGATCGGTCAGGGTGTCGGCGTCGTACAGCGCCTCCTGCTCGGGCAGCACCTGGATGATGGCTTCCTCCAGCGCCTGCAGGCCATCGCGGCGTCGGGCCGAAACCAGGAACACGCCCCCGTAGCCGCCCTGGCCATCGGCCTGGGCGCCGCCGTGTTCGGCGATGAACGGCAGCAGCGCGCCCTTGTCCTTGATCGTGTCGATCTTGTTGATCGCCAGCAGGCAGGGCCGGCCGGCGGCCAGTACCGCCTTGCGCACGGCGCGGTCCTCGGCATCAAAGCGCAGCGCCTCGACGACATGGACATTGACATCGGCCTCGGCCAGGGTCGCCGCGGCGGTGCGGTTCAACTGCCGGTTCAGCGCCTTGCCGGTACCGGCGACATGCATGCCGGGAGTGTCCAGGTAACCGATCTGGCCCTGCTCGCGGGTGACCACACCCAGGACGCGATGGCGCGTGGTTTGCGGCTTGGGCGAGACAATGCACAGCCGCTCGCCGAGCAAGGCGTTGATCAGCGAGGATTTGCCGACATTGGGTCGGCCAACGACAGCGACATGGCCGCTGCGGAATGTGGGGTTTTGCTGCGTCATGATTCCAGTCCGAGCAGTTTCAGCATTTCCAGCGCGGCCTGCTGTTCGGCCTTCTTGCGTGTGCCGGCCTGGCCGGCGCTGACCTGGCCGTCATCCAGGCGACATTCGATCTGGAAGCTCTGGCTGTGCGCCAGGCCGGCATTGTCGATCAGCACGTACTCGGGCAGAGGCCGATTGCGGCCCTGCGCCCATTCCTGCAGGCGCGATTTGGCGTCGGCGACATGGCGCGGATCGACACCGTCCAGGAGCGGTTCGAAGCGCCGCCGCAACCAGTCACGGCAGGCGTCCCAGCCGGCATCCAGGTAGATCGCGCCGACCAGGGCCTCGAAGGCATCGGCGAGGATCGACTCGCGACGAAAACCGCCGCTCTTGAGCTCGCCCGGGCCCAGGCGCAGATGATCGCCGAAGTCGAGCTGTCGTGCCTGCTCGGCCAAGGATTCTCGGCGCACCAGGCTGGCCCGCAACCGGGTCAACTGGCCTTCGTTGGCCTTGGGAAACCGGTCGCACAGCAACTCGGCGATGATCGCCCCGACCAGACTGTCGCCGAGGAACTCCAGGCGCTCGTTGTTGGCATGGCCGACGCTGCGGTGGCTCAGCGCCTGCCGCAGCAGGGCCGGGTCGGCGAAGCGGTGGCCGAAACCGTCAGCAGGACCGTCAGCGGCGGCCAAGCTGCTCGGTGCGGTCAAAGGTGGCGACAAAATCCAGGTTGCCGATGAACGGTCGGCGGACCTCATAACGGACCCGGATCTGCGGGTTGCCCTGGGTGATGATGCGCACGTTGTTGGGCTGCACGGAACTGACATAACTCATGTCCAGCCGGCGGTTGAACAGGTCGCGGACGCGGTCGGCGCCCATGTTGGTGACACCCTCTTCCTTGGCCAGCCCTTTCATCGCCGAGACCACGCTGTACCACTCCGAATAGACCGGAAACAGGCGCATGCCCATATAGGCGAAAAACCCCAGTATCGACAGGACAACCAGAAAACCAATCAGCGTGATGCCGTCTTCGTTCTTGCGCATGTAACCCCCCAGTTGAATCACTGCTCCAAGCCACAGTTACAACCCGGCCGGCCCGGCCCCGGGCCGTGGACCAAATGAGCCGTGGTCGACTCCGAACCCGCTCCAGGCACCCTCCAGGACACCTGGGCGCGGTTGCCGGCACTCAGCGGATCACGGTGCCGAGGCGGCTGAAATCGATGATACCGTCTTTCTGCGTATCCCAACTCCACCAGATCAACGAGGCGCGGCCGACCAGGTTTTCCTCCGGCACGAACTGCCAGTAACGGCTGTCCAGGCTGTTGTCGCGATTGTCGCCGAGTGCGAAATAATGGCCCGCGGGCACTTGCCAGGTGGCTTCGCCGCCGCCGGGCACATTGGGCCGCTGCAGAATCTGGTAACGGGTACCCGGCAACTGCTCGGCCAGTTCCATGGCGCCGCTCATCTCACGGCCACGGCCGCTGCCGACGTAGCGGCCAAGATGTTCCTGGGGCACTTCCAGGTCGTTGATGTACAGGGTCTTGTTGCGGTAGGTGATGGTGTCGCCCGGGATCCCGATGATGCGCTTGATGTAATCCACGCGCACATCCTGGGGATAGCGGAAGACGGCGACATCGCCGCGTTCGGGCTCGCCGATATCGATCACCTTGCGATGCAGCACCGGCAGGCGAATGCCGTAGGCGAACTTGTTGACCAGGATGAAATCGCCGATCAGCAGGGTCGGCATCATCGAGCTGGAAGGAATCTTGAACGGCTCGAACAGGAAGCTGCGGAAGATCAGCACCGCCAGGATGATGGGGAAGAACGAGCGCGAGTAGTCGACCACGACCGGCACCTTCTCCTGTTCGGGCGCGCGTTGCCGGCGGCGCTTGGCAAACAACAGGCTGTCGATCAACCAGATCAGGCCGGTCAGCGCCGTCAGCGCCACCAGCAGCAGGGAAAAATCCACTCTCATCGCGTACCTGTCCTCATTTGTCCATGCGCAGCACCGCCAGGAATGCTTCCTGCGGAATATCGACCCGGCCGACGGATTTCATCCGCTTCTTGCCTTCCTTCTGCTTCTCCAGCAACTTGCGCTTGCGCGTGGCATCGCCGCCGTAACACTTGGCCAGCACGTTCTTGCGCAGCGCCTTGACCGTCGAGCGGGCGACGATCTGCGAGCCGATGGCGGCCTGAATGGCGACATCGAACATCTGCCGCGGGATCAGTTCCTTCATCTTGTCGACCAGGTCGCGGCCCCGGCGGTCGGCCAGGCTGCGATGGACGATGAGGCTGAGCGCATCGACGCGCTCGCCGTTGATCAGGATGTCGACACGCACGAAGGCGCCGACCTGGAAGCGGTCGAAGTGGTAGTCCAGCGAGGCGTAGCCGCGCGACACCGACTTGAGCTTGTCGAAGAAATCCAGCACCACCTCGGCCATCGGCAATTCGTAGCTGATCTGCACCTGCGAGCCCAGGTAATTGATGCCCTTCTGCACGCCGCGCTTGTCCTCGCACAGCTTGATCACCGCACCGATATGGTCGGGCGGGGTCAGGATGGTGGCGACGATGATCGGCTCGCGGATCTCGGCGATGCTGGACAGCGACGGCAGCTTGGCCGGGTTGTCCAGGTTGTGCACCACGCCATCGTTGGTCAGTACCTCGTAGATCACGGTCGGCGCCGTGGTTACCAGGTTGAGGTCGTATTCGCGTTCCAGACGCTCCTGCACGATCTCCATGTGCAGCAGGCCCAGGAAGCCGCAACGGAAGCCGAAGCCCATGGCCTCGGAGCTTTCCGGCTCGAAGCGCAGGGCGGCATCGTTCAGGCGCAGCCGGTCCAGGGCCTCGCGCAGATCGGGATAGTCCTCGGCATCGACCGGGAACAGCCCGGCAAACACCCGCGGCTGCATTTCCTCAAAACCCGGCAACTGTTCGCTGGCCGGCTTGGCGGCCAGGGTCAGGGTGTCGCCGACCGGTGCGCCATCGACATCCTTGATCGCGGCGCAGACGTAGCCGACTTCGCCCGGACCCAGCAACTGCGTGTTCTTGCGCTTGGGCGTGAACACGCCGACCTGGTCGACTTCGTGGCTGCGGCCGGTCGACATCACCAGGATCTTGTCACCAGGCTTGATCTCGCCCTGCATCACCCGCACCAGCGACACCACGCCCAGGTAGTTGTCGAACCAGGAATCGATGATAAGCGCCTGCAGGCGGTCGGTATCGCCGGCCTGTGGCGGCGGAATCCGGGCGACGATGGCTTCCAGCACTTCGCGGATGCCCAGGCCGGTCTTGGCCGAGATCTGCAGCGCGTCGGTGGCATCCAGGCCGATCACCGCCTCGATCTCGGCCTTGACCTTGTCCGGGTCGGCGGTCGGCAGGTCGATCTTGTTCAGCACCGGAATCACTTCCAGGCCCTGGTCGACGGCGGTGTAGCAGTTGGCGACCGACTGCGCTTCCACGCCCTGGGCGGCGTCGACCACCAGCAGCGCACCCTCGCAGGCGGCCAGCGAGCGGCTGACTTCATAGGAGAAATCGACGTGCCCGGGCGTGTCGATGAAATTGAGCTGGTAGGTGGTGCCGTCAAGCGCGGTGTACGGCAAGGACACCGATTGCGCCTTGATGGTGATGCCCCGTTCGCGCTCGATCGGGTTGTTGTCCAGCACCTGGGCCGCCATTTCGCGCTCGGTCAGGCCTCCACACAACTGGATGATGCGGTCGGCCAGGGTGGACTTGCCGTGGTCGATGTGGGCGATGATCGAGAAATTGCGAATCAGTTTCATGGTTCGGGCGCTCGGCCCGTCGGGATTGTGGCGACAAAGACCGCCGATTATCGCAAGAACCGGGTGCCGCCGGATAGGCGTTTCGATACCCGACCGCTGGTCCACCCCCGGATCGGGCCGGCAACTGGCCGGTTTGCCTCATCGGCAACCGCCTCCGGCGGCGAGCGGCAAGCCTGGATTTGCGCCGCAACACACCGGGCAGGCGCAGGTCCTGCCCGGTGTCCTGGCGCTGGCCGCGATCAGCGGTCGCTGTCGCGGATGGTGATGGTGTAGAAGGCGTTGCTCTGGTCGCGACGGGCCAACAGCATCACCGAATCACCGGGGCCGACATCGCTGACCGCGCGCTCGAAATCGCGCACGCTGCCGACATCGGTGCGGCCCACGCGCAGCACGACATCGCCCCGGGCCAGGCCGGCACGGGCAGCGGCGCCGGAGACGCGGGCGATCACTACGCCCTGCCCGGACTCAAGACCCAGGCGCTCGCGCTGTTCGGCGGTCAGTTCCTGCACTGCCAGACCAAGCTGGTTGGCGCCGCTGGCCGGGCCGTCCTGGGTGCTGGCAGCGGCAATGGCCTCCGGATCGGCTTCGGCTTCGCCCACGGTCACGTTCAAGGTGCGGCGACGGCCGTCGCGCCACACTTCCATTGCCACCTTGTCACCGGGCCGGCTCAGGCCGACGATCGGCGGCAGGTCGTTGCTGGTTTCGATGGCGCGGCCATTGAACGACAAGATCACGTCACCGACCATCGCCCCGGCCTTGCCGGCGGCGCTGTCTTCGGTGACCTCGGCGATCAGGGCGCCGGCCGGCCGCTCCAGGCCCAGTGACTGCGCAAATTCGCGGGTGACTGGCTGCACGCGCACGCCGATCAGGCCACGGCGCACGCGGCCATCGGTCTTGAGCTGTTCAACCACGTTCTGCGCGACCTCGATCGGGATCGCGAAGCTGATGCCCATGTAGCCGCCGGTGCCCGAGAAGATCTGCGAGTTGATGCCGACCACCTCGCCATTGAGATTGAACAGCGGGCCGCCGGAGTTGCCCGGATTGATCGCCACGTCGGTCTGGATGAACGGCACGTACTGCTGGCTCTGGCCGACGCTGCGGCCGGTGGCGCTGATCACGCCGGCAGTGACCGAATGGTCGAACGAGAACGGCGAGCCGATCGCGATCACCCACTGGCCCGGCTTCAGCTCGCTGGACTGTCCCATGCGCACCGTCGGCAGGTTCTCGCCCTCGATCTTGAGCACGGCGATGTCGGTCTGCGGATCGGTGCCGATGACCTCGGCGATCAACTCGCTGCGGTCGGTCAGTGTCACCCGGACCTCATCGGCGCCGCGCACGACGTGGTTGTTGGTCAGAATGTAGCCGTCGGGCGAAATGATGAACCCGGATCCGCCCGATTCGCGATCACGACCGCCACCTGGCGGGTGCTCGAACTCGGGGCCGAAGAAGCGGCGGAAGAACTCGGGAATTTCCTGTTGCGGCATCTGCGGCCCGCCGCTGCGCCGGCTGCCGGCCAGGATCACGGCCCGGATATTGACCACCGCCGGCGCATTGTGCTCGACCAGGACGGTGAAGTCCGGCAGGCCGGTGACTGCCGGCGCGGTACCGGTCTGGCTGGCGGGGCTGGCGGTTGTCGCCGCCGCCGGCGCGGTGGTCGTCGGCTCCGGGCTCTGGGCACAGGCGGTCTGGCCGAAGATCGCCAGGCCGAGGACAGCGGCGCGGAGAATCATCCAGTTGGCAGTATTCACAGGCGCTCCTTGAGTGAGGGGTGAAGGGTGGGAAACTCGTTGCAGCCCACGGTCTGGCCGGTCACGGCAGGGCCGGCCATCATGGCATGGGCATCTGTCAGCCGGGTGTCAGGACGTCGTCGACGGCGCCCGCAGGCGCTGCTGGCAGCCGCGCCTTGCTGAGCTGGATGTCAGCGGCGCGAAGCACGGCGCGCCGGCGTCCGGCAAGCCAGCCGCCAGCGGCCAGTCCGGTGACCGCCGCCAAGGCGACCATGGCATCGCCATGGCCCAGCCCGGCGACCAGCGCGCTGGCCAGCAGCATTGCCACCAGAGGCAGGCCGTAACCCAGCCGCAGGTCGCGGGCCAGGTCCAAATCAGGGGTATTCGTGTTTTGCTCGCTGCGCTGGCAACAGCCGGGTTGGCCGCAGCCGCTGAGGTGGACACTGGGATTGGCGGCAGCCGCCGCGCTGTCAGGCCGATTCATCGTCCGCGTACCGCGGCAATCAGCGCGCGTCGCCGGCCTGGGCGGAGCCGGACCGTTGCGCCGGCAGCACGATGATGTATTGGGTGGCCGGCAGATGATGCAGGGATGCCACCTGGGCGTCCTGCCAGGCCTGCGGATCCGGCTGCGGCGCGAACTCGCGCGGACTCAGCGGTCGCGATTGCCGCGCGGACACTGGCAGCAGCGGCAATTGTCGTCGCAGATCATCGATGCGCACGCCCGAGCTGGCCACTTCCGAGGCCGGCGCCACCGACTCCGAGGCCGCCAGCGGCAGGCTGTCATCGACGCCGGGCTGGACATGCCAGAAAGCGCCCGCGGCAACGATGGTGGCGGTGGCGAAACCGGCCGCCCAGCGGGCAGTGCGCAACCAGTGCGAATGCTGGGCACCGGCATCAGCGGGCGCAGCCCGGCGGGCAGCCGTATGGCCATGCTGGGCAACCATAGGTTGGGCCGGCTCACTGGCCAGGGCCGCGGTTACCCGCTCGGCGAAAGCCTCGCCCACCGGCGCGATGCGCCGATCCCGGCGCAGGCAGTCACCGATCAGGTGGTAGCAGCCACTGGCAGCGCGCAGGCTTTGGTCATGGCCGAGCCGGCGCAGCAGGAAGGCCGAGCGGCTGGCATCCAGCTCGCCATCGATCATGGCCGACAGGTCTTCAAGCAACTGGGGGGTGTTCATGGCTCAGCTTCCCGACAACAGGGGGCGGATACGACGTTCAATGGCTTCGCGGGCGCGAAAGATGCGCGAGCGCACGGTGCCGATCGGACAATTCATCACCTCGGCGATCTCCTCGTAACTGAGGCCATCGACCTCGCGCAGGGTGATGGCCGTGGCCAGTTCCTCGGGCAGGTCCTCGACGGCGGCGAAGACATGCTGCTCGATCTCCTCGCGCAGCAGTTCGTTCTCCGGCGTGGCCCGGTCCTTGAGCTGGGAGTCGCTGGTGAAATGCAGGGCGTCCTCGACCGCGACATCGTCGGTCGGCGGCCTGCGCTTGGCGGCAACCAGGTGGTTCTTGGCGGTGTTGACGGCGATCTTGTACACCCAGGTGTAGAACGCGCTGTCGCCGCGAAAGTTCCCGATCGCCCGGTAGGCGCGCAGGAAGGTTTCCTGGCCGACATCCTGGGCCTCGGAGAAATCCCTTACATAGCGACCGATGACCGCCAGGATCCGATGCTGGTACTTGCGCACCAGAATATCGAAGGCAGCCATCTCGCCCGCCTGTACCCGTTCCACCAGTTCTTGGTCGACATCCCTTTCGCTCATCGGCAAGCCGCGTCCTGTCAGCGTGGAGGCCGGGCAGCAGACCCGGGTGCTCCGTTCAAGTTCCTCGCCCGACCGTTCGCCGGGTGCTGTCGCAATGGCCGGCGGCCGTAGCGCCAGCGCGCACAAGTATAGGGAACCGGCCGCCGCGGCTACGTGCCCGGCCGCCCTTCGGACCGGGTGCAGTCAGGCAGCCTGTTGATGGCCTTGCCGTGGAGGCATAGCCAGCGATGCCTATCGATCTGCGCGTGCCTGTTCGGCGTACGGGCGATGCTCGCAGCAAGACCGGGCAGGCCGGCTTGGGCGTCGCTGACGCCAAGGATCAGGCGATGCTGGCTGTCAGCCCGTGACGGAATCGGAAAGTGTCCGGTTCGAGCTGGCCGGTCATGCGGCCATCGGCAATCAGCACCACCTGGTCGGCCAGCATCGCCACCTCGCCGGCATGGTGGGAGACCAGCACCATGGCCACGGCCAGCGCCTGCTTGAGCTGGACCAAGTACTGCCGAAGCTGGTCGGCGGCGTCGCGATGCAGTCCGGTCATCGGCTCGTCCAGCAGCAGGATGCCGGGGCCCGACAGCAGCGCCCGGCCGATCGCCACGCGCTGGCGTTCGCCACCGGAAAGGCCATCGGGCCGACGCGACAGCAGCGGCGCCAGCGCCAGCAACTCGACGATGGCATCGAAATCATCCGGCTGCCGTCGTCGCGCCCGGGCGCCGTAGAGCAGATTGCCGCGCACATCCAGGTGCGGAAACAGCCGGCCATCCTGGAACACGTAGCCGATGCCGCGTTCGGCCGCCGGCAGGCAGATTCCGGCGGCGCTGTCCAACAGTACCCGGCCATCAAGCACGATGCGTCCCCGTCGTGGCCGCAGCAGGCCGGCGATGGCGGCCAGCACGCTGGTCTTGCCGGCGCCCGAATCACCGAACAGCGCCAAGCAGCGGACATCGGCCTGGAAGGCGATTTCCAGGCCGAAGCCATCCCGGTAACGATGACCCAGATCGACCTCAATCATGACGGCGCCGATGCCAGATGCTGCCGCCGAGCAGGCCAGCGGTCAGCGTGGCGGCGATGGCCACGGCGAACGCCACCCAGGCCAGGCGCAGCACGTCGTCCTCGCCCCCGGGGCTTTGCATCAGCTCGTAGATGGCGATCGGCAGGGTCCGGGTTTCGCCCGGGATATTCGACACGAAGCTGATGGTGGCGCCGAACTCGCCGAAGGCCCGGGCAAAGGCCAGCACGCAGCCGGCGATGATGCCGCTCGCCGACAACGGCAAGACGATGGTGAGGAAGCGCCGCCAGGGACCAGCACCCAGGGTTTCGGCAGCATCCTCCAGGCGCCGGTCGATGCCGTCGAAGGCGACCCGGATCGACAGCACCAGCAGTGGAAAGCCCATCACCGCCGCCGCGATCACCGCGCCGGTCCAGCGGAAGGCGACGACGATGCCGAGTTCGGCCAGCCATGCGCCAAGCCAGCCCTGCCGGCCTAGGGCGGCCAGCAGCGCATAACCGGTGACCACCGGCGGCAGGGTCAGCGGCAGGAACAGCGCCGCCTCGACCAGCAGCCGGCCGGGAACACGCTTGCGTGACAGCGTCCAGGCCAGTGCCAGCGCAAACGGCAACGAAACCAGCACGCTGACCCCGGCCACGCGCAGGCTCAGGCGCAGCGCCTGCCAGTCGGCCGGGCTCAGCCATTCACTCATCGGTGCGGCTGGTCCGCTGCCGAAACGTCGTTGCAGCCAGACAGGACATCGAAGCCGTGGGCGATGAAGATCGTCTGGCTGTCCTCGCTGCACAGCAGGGCCAGCCAGCGCGCAGCAGCGACCGGCGCCGGGCCATTCCTGAGCCGTGCCGCTGGATAGACGATCGGCGTATGGCTGTCGGCCGGAAACGTGGCCAGCACGTCGACGGCACCGGTCGAGCGGGCGTCGGAGCGATAGACCACCGCCAACGGCACCTCGCCACGGACGGCGAAGTTCAATGCCGCGCGGACATTCTCGGCGGCGACGATGCGCGGTTCCAGGGTCTGCCACATGCCCAGCCGGGTCAGCGCTTCGCGGGCATAACGACCGGCGGGAACGTTGTTGGTTTCCGCCAGGGCGATGCGGCCATCGGCGCCGAGCAGGCGGGCCAGGTCGACGCCGGGCATCAGCGATAACGGTGTCGAAAAGCGTCCGGTCGGCGCCACCAGCACCAGGGCATTGCCGAGCAGGTCGATGCGGCTCGCCACATCAATCCGGCCGCGTTCCTGCAGCCAGTCCAGCCAGCGCTGGTCGGCACTGATGAAGACATCGGCTGGCGCGCCGTGGTCGATCTGGCGGGCAAGCTGCGAGCTGGCGGCATAGCTCAATTGCACCTGAGCCTGTGCCTGCCCGGCCGGGCTGGCAGTGATCGCATCCAGGGCCGGCTTCAGACTGGCGGCGGCAAATATCAGCGGTGCTTGAGCGCCGGCCAGTGGTTGATCGGCGTGGGCCAGGCCCATGGCAGCCAGCAGCAGTCCCAGGCCACCGGCCAGCCGCGACCCGGTCCGCCGGCCGGGCCGGCATCCGGCACCACGACCGGGCGCCGGGCCACTCATTCGATGACGATACCCGGCAGGCCCATCGCCTTGCTGCGCGGGCGACGGCTGAGCCGGCCGGCAGCGCTGCGCGCGATGTGGCGGTAGGCGGCGGCGGCTTCCGAATCGGGCTGGGCGATCACGGTCGGCCGGCCACTGTCGGCCTGCTCGCGGATCGCCATCGACAGCGGCAACTGGCCCAGCAGCGGCACCTTGTAATCGGCCGCCATCTGCTCGCCACCGCCCTGCCCGAAGATCGGCTCGACATGGCCGCAGTTGCCGCAGATGTGCGTGCTCATGTTCTCGACGATGCCCAGCACCGGCACCTCGACCTTTTCGAACATGCGCAACGCCTTGCGCGCATCGATCAGCGAGATGTCCTGCGGCGTGGTGACGATCACCGAGCCCGACACCGGCACCTTCTGCGACAGCGTCAACTGGATATCGCCGGTGCCCGGCGGCAGGTCGATCACCAGGTAGTCCAGATCCTGCCAGTCGGTTTCGCCCAGCATCTGCTGCAGGGCCTGGGTGACCATCGGCCCGCGCCAGATCATCGGCGTGTCCTCCTCGATCATGAACCCGATCGACATGCATTGGAGGCCATGGCTTTCCTTGGGGATGATGCGCTTGCCGTCGCGGCTGTCCGGGCGGCCGGAAACGCCGAGCATGCGCGGCACGCTCGGGCCATAGATATCGGCATCGAGCACGCCGACCCGGGCACCTTCGGCGGCCAGCGCCAGGGCCAGATTCACCGAGGTGGTGGATTTGCCGACCCCGCCCTTGCCGGAGGCCACGGCGATGATGTTGCGCACTTCCGGCAGCGGGCTCAGGCCATCGCGCACCTGGTGGGCGACGATGCGCTGGTCGATGCTGACCTGCACGCTGTCCATGCCGGCCTGGACCAGCGCCGCCTGCACCTGGCCGCGAAGCGTGTCGTGCCAGCTCCGGCTGGCGTAGGGCAACACCAGGTCGACCAGGCCGCGGCCATCGGTCGACACCGCCCCCTTGAGGGCTCCGGACTCGACCAGATCGACCCCGGTATGCGGATCCTGGATGCGCGCCAGCACGGCGCGCACGTTTGCCTGAAAATCATTCATGTAAAAGCTCCTGACGCGAACGGCGCGATTCTATTGCCTTCGCCGCGATGCCGCCGTGACCCAGGTCAGTGCAGAGGGCCGGCACCGCCGGTGACACCTCGGCAATGCCGGTTGGCAGCACCGCAATCGTCGCACGCAAGTCCCTGCCCATGCGCCGCAACGGCCCTTGCCGAGTCCAATCCCAGCTCTGCGCGCCTTGATCGTGATGCCGACTGCCCTCGCCAGGCTGGAAAATTGCCGCCCGCCAAGCCAGGCCGGACCGCACGCCGCCCGCTAGACTGGCCGGCCCTTTCCTAACGCTGGTTACCGGACCGTGACCACCCTGCTGCCCCGCCTGACCGACATTGACCGTTCCCTGGCCCACTGCACGCTGGCCCTCGTCGGTGGCCAGGGCAAGTCCGGCACCACCTGGGTCGAGCGCCTGATCGATGCCCACCCGCAGGCGGCCTGTCTGGGCGAAGGCCACTTCGCCGAAGGTCTGGGCCGGCTGCTGTATCGGGCGCTTGACGAATACAACCAGTTGCTCGCCGACAACAACCGCCGCTTCCCGGAGTTGGAGGACTTCCCCGGCATCGATGCCGACGATGCGGGCGAACTGGTCCGCGCCGCCTTGCTGCTGCAATTCGCCGCCATCGCCCGGCGCAAGCCCGGTGCCGGCACCGTCGCCGTGCGCACGCCGTCGGAACTGAACTGGCTGGCCGAGCTGCAGCGCGCATTCCCGCAGGCCCGCTTCGTCCATGTCATCCGCGACCCGCGCGATGTTGCCGTCTCCGTATGGTGGCATCGCGAGCGCCTGGAGCCTGGCCGCCTTGCCCTTGCCCACGGCTCGCCGACCGGCCTGGCCCAGACGCTGGTGCCGGGCTGGGCAAAGCACATCGAAAGCGTGCGTGCGGCGGCCCGCAAATGCGACGCCGCCCTGCACGAGATCCGCTACGAAGACTTGCAGCAACAGCCCGAAGCCAGTGCCGCCGCGCTGTTCGGATTTCTTGGCCTGCCGGCCGGCCCCCAGATGTGCAGGAACAGCCTGGACCAGGCCAGCTTCAGCCGCCTCAGCGGACGCCCGGCCGGCCAGAACGATCCGGCCTCCCACTTCCGCCAGGGCACCTCGGGGCAGTGGCGCGACACCATGTCGGCAGCACCGCCGCAGGGTTGGCCGGAACCTGTCCAGGCGACCCTGGAATCACTGGCCTACCCGATCGACTGAGCGTCTGTGAAAGACCTCTTGCCGGCCCCGCAGGGCGGGGCTAGACTCGCCCGGCTTCCGGCGCCCAGGGGAGAGTCAACAGGCGACCGGAAGGCTGACGGACACCTGTCCACACCCACCTTCCTGACCGATCCAAAGGAGTTCCATGATCGCTTCCCGTTGCCTGCCGGCACTGCTGTGCTCGGCCCTGGGCCTGCTTTTCGTGCCGCCCGCCGTCGCCGTGGATTTCGGCAATGATTCCAGCCAGTGGGCCAATGACGGCGAGTGCGACGACCCGCGCTTCACCGGCCCGGGCATGACCAGCACGCCGCTGCTCGACGAAGACATCCTTGCCGACGCCACCGACTGCCGCCGTGCTTTCCAGGCCGGCCGTATCAGCCTGCGCGGCAAGTCCGCCGGGACCCACCGCTCCGGCATCGACTTCGGCGATGACGCCAGCACCTGGGCCAACGACGGCGAATGCGACGACCCGCGCTTCACCGGACCGGGCATGACCAGCACCCCGCTGCTGGACGAAGACACCCGCCACGACGCCAGCGATTGCCGCCGCGCCTTCCAGGCCGGGCAGATCCGGCTGCGCTGATCCAGGGGGCGCGGCCATCGCCGCCAGCCGGCGGCGGTGGGGCGATGCAATGCAATGCCCCACTGATTGAATCCCAAGCGCTCAGCGCACGATGACAGGTGAGCGCGCGGCGTAATGCCACACCAGAACACGATGAGTCCGGCCTGCACTCAGTGCCGGCATCTGAAATCCTGGCTCGGACCGGTGTGCCGCCGTCGGCCTGGCAGTTCGTGCACGTAGCGCTCGCCCATACCGCGCTCCCCCGGTGAACTGATTGTCTGCCATCGGCTGCCGGACCACCGGCAATGCTCTTGTAGAATCTCCGCGATGAGCCCGGATGTCCTGATGCGTGCGCGGCAGGCCTATGCCAGCCGTGATTTTTCCCTGGTGCTGACCCTGCTGCAGCCGCTGACAGCGCGCATCGACGCGCCCGAGCCGGTGCTGGCGATGGCGGCCAATGCCGCCCTGCTGTCGGAGCGGTATCCGTTGGCAGTGGAACTGTTGTTGCGCCTGCGTGCGTTGCAGCCTGGCAACCCGGCCTATGCCCGGATCGCGGCGCAGGCTTACAACCGCATCGGCGTGCAGGCGCGTCGCCAGCGGCAGTCGCAAGCGGCTGAAGACGCGCTGTTGTCGGCGCTGGCGCAATGGCCTGATCATCCCGAAGCGCTGTTCAATCTGGCCTCGTTGCGCGGCGAGTGCCATCAATACGCGCTCGCCCTGCCCTTGTGGCAACGCCTGCATGCGCTCACGCCTGATGACCACGATGTGGCCCGCGAACTGGTGATGAGCCTGGGCCACAACGGCCAGCACGAAACCGCCTCGAGGCTGTTCGCGCGAGTTGCGCCGCCCGCTGCGGACCAGCCCGAATCCGCCATCGTGCATGCCCAGGCCGCCGCCTGGGTCCGGCGCTGGCAGGATGTCGACGCCCTGCTCGGTGAGTTGCAACTGGGTGTTGATCATTCGACATCGCTGGCGAGGCTGGCCGAGCAGTTGCTGCATGCCGGTCAGGTTGGCGCGGCCGGCAAGGTCCAGGACCGTATCGTGCAGGTTCATGACAACGGCCGCATCGCCCCCGGCCTGCAGGCCCTGTTTCAGCGGCACTTGATGATCGCGCCGGTGTCAGACAGCAAGGCGATGGTCGAACAGCAATTGCAGCGCTATCGCCGCGGGCTGCAGTCATTGGCGGGGGAACTGGAAGAGGCCACCGCCGACCCTGGTTGCCAGAGGCGGCTGCAGCAACTTGCCTACAACAACTTCTACCTGGCCTATCAGCACAGCGATGGCCGCCAAGACCGTGAACTGCAAGACAAGCTCGGTCAATTGCTGGCGCAAACCGCGCCTGGATTTGCCGCCGCGAGCTACCGCTCCGCGCAGCCGCGGGCAGATGCCGGTCAGCGCCGCATTGGCCTGGTATCCGCCCACTTCCGCCGCTGTACCGCCGGCCGCTACTTTGGAAGCTGGATCGCGATGTTGCGCGATGCTGGTCACGAGGTGCATCTGTTCCAGCTTGGCCCGGATTTCGATGACTACACCGAAGCGCTCGGTCGATCAGCCGCCCGTCTGCACACGATCGACGGCGATGCCGATGAGCTGGCCGATGTGCTGCTTCGGGCGCAATGCGATCTGCTGATCTATCCCGAACTGGGCATGGACAAGCGGCTGATTCCATTGGCGGCCCTGCGCCTGGCGCCGCGCCAGGCCTGTGCCTGGGGGCATCCGGTCACCTCCGGCCTGTCGACGATGGACGCCTTTTTCAGTTGCGCCGACATGGAGCCGCCTTCGGCCAGCAATCACTACACCGAAACCTTGCTGCTGCTGCCAGGGCTGGGAACCGACTATCACCCGCCCGAGATGCCGCCCGCGACAAGCCGCGAGGAATTGGGCCTGCCCTCCAAAGGCAGGCTGTACTTTTTGCCGCATACACCGCACAAGATGCATGTCGACAGCGACCCGGTCTGGGCGGCGATTGCGGCAACGGATCCGCAGGCGGTGCTGGTCCTGTTTCGCGGCAGCTCCCCGGCCCTGCTCGGGCCATTGCACGAACGCCTGCACCAGGCCCTGCTCCAGGCCGGGGCCGAGCCGGAACGGCAATTGCACATTCTTCCGGTCACCGCGCACGCCCGCTTCCTGCAGATCGCCCAGGCTTGCGATGTGATGGTCGATACCCTGCATTGGTCCGGTGGCAACAGCACGATCGATGCCCTGCTCTGCGGCCTGCCGGTGGTGACCTGCGAAGGCACGGTGATGCGCGCGCGCCAGTCGGCGGCGATGCTGCGCCGGATCGGGCTGCCCGAATTGATCGTCGCCGATCCCGAGCAATTGGCCGCCACGGCCGTTGCCATAGCCAAGGACACTGGACGTCGACAGGCGCTGTCACGCCATATTCTTGACCATCTGCCAGCCCTGTTCGATGCCACCGGCGTGGCGCAGGCGCTGGCCGGTCATGTCGACCGGCTGTTGCACGACTGGCCGGATGCGGCCGACCGATGATTGCGATTCACGGTGCCTGGATGGATCGCCGCCTGCCCTGCCGGCGGCCGACAATCGGCCGGGGCAATCAGCGGTAGTAGGGCTTCTCGCCGGTGGCGTGATCGGTGGCGTCGCGCACTGCGGTGATTTCGGGGAAGGCTTCGCGCAGTCGGCGTTCAATGCCTTCGCGCAGGGTGACATGGGCCATGCCGCAGCCGTGGCAGCCGCCGCCAAAGCGCAGCACCACCTCGCCTTGCCCGGTCACCTCCTCCAGGTCAACGTGGCCGCCGTGGCTGGCCAGTTGCGGATTGATCTCGCTGTCGATCAGCCAGCGGATGCGTTCAACCAGGCCGGCCTCGGCGCTGGGCACCTGGCCACGCAGCCCGGGCGCGCGGATGCTCAACTGCTCGCTGGTGCCATCGTTCTTCAGGGCGATCTCGGCCTGGTCCAGATAGGGCGCGCTATCGGCATCGACATAGAAGCTCAGGCCCTGGCTGACTTCCACCTGCCACTCATCGCCGCGCAGATCGCCCGGCTCGCAGTAGCGCAGGGCGACGTCGGCGGCGGGTGTGCCGGCTTGGGTGACGCTGAGATGGATACCGAGGATGCCCTCGCCCTGCCGGTCAAGCAGGTTGCGGAAGTAGGTCTGTGCGCGTTGGTCGACATGAATCATGGCGGGCATGGTACCAGCGCCCGGATGAGCGCAGGCCAACGCTGGCTGCCAACCGGGCATTTTGGCCAGTGCCGCGAGCGCCGGCCGGGCGTCAGCCGTGGCGACGCATGAACCCGGCCATGAACCGGGTCAAGGCCTGCACTGCGGCCATCGGCACGGCGTTGTACAGGCTGGCGCGCATGCCGCCGACGACGCGGTGTCCCTTCAATCCGATCAGGCTTTCGGCTGCGGCCTCGGCAAGGAAAACGCTGTCCAGCCGGTCATCGTGGAGCTGGAACGGCACGTTCATCCATGAGCGTGCGGCGGGCTCGACGCGGTTGCGGTAGAACCCCCCGGACCCATCGATGGCTGCATACAGGTGCCCGGCCTTGGCCTGGTTGAGTGTCGCCATCACCGCCAGCCCGCCCTGCTCCAGCAGCCACTGGAACACGCACGCGGCCAGATACCAGGACCAGGTCGGCGGCGTGTTCAACATCGAGCCTTGAGCGGCATGGCGGTCGTAGCGAAAGATGTCGGGAAGGGTATCGGGGCTTCGCGCCAGCAACTCACGCCGGACGATCACCAGCACCAGGCCGGATGGTCCGATGTTCTTCTGTGCGCAGGCGTAGATCAGGCCATGGCGGCGCACGTCCAGCGGCCGCGACAGCAGTGTCGAGGACATGTCCGCCACCAGTGGCACCGGCCCGATATCGGGCAATTGGTGGAACTCGACGCCATGAATGGTTTCGTTCGGGGTCAGGTGCAGGTAGGCGGCATCGGGATCAAGCTGCCAGGTCGCCGGCGGCGGAATCGAGAGATAGCCATCCTCACCACTGCTGGCCGCGATGCGCACCTGGCAGACCCGGCCGGCCTGGTCGGCGGCCTTCCGGCCCCAGTGGCCGGTGAGCACGTAGTCGGCGCTGCCGCCGCCTGCGGCGAGGTTCATCGGAATCTGGCTGAACTGCTGGCTGGCGCCGCCCTGCAGGAACAGCACGGCATAGTCGTCCGGGATATCGAGCAATGTCCGCAGGTCGGCTTCGGAACGCCGCGCCAGCTCCTGGAATGCCTCGCCGCGATGGGACATCTCCATTACCGAGGCGCCGTGCCCGTTCCAATCCAGCAGTTCAGCCCGGGCCCGGCGCAGCACTGCTTCGGGCAAGGCGGCAGGCCCGGCACTGAAATTGAAGTTGCGGCTCATGGCGGTGTTCCTGAAATGAGATTTCGATCGCGCGCACAGTTGGCGATTCACAGCCCGCCGCGGAACATCAGCAGCCCGGTGAGCGCGGCGGCGAGGACGGCGGCGACACCGATCAGCCAGATCAGGCTGCCGCCTGGCCGGGCGCCGGCCCCCTGCCCGTCAGCATCGCAGGCCGTTGCCGGCAAGTCTTCAGGCTGATCCGGCGGCAGCGCCGCGGTCGCTCCGTGCTGCCAGGTCTCGACCTGGTAGCGGCGGCTGCCGATCCGAAGCTGGTCGCCCTTGCCGATGCGGACCTGGCCACCGATCAGGTGGCCGTTGACCCACGCCTGCACCTGGCCGGGGTCAAGGCGCAGCCCAGGTTCGGACAGGCTCAGCTCAACCACGCTGGAGCATGCCGAAACCAGATCGCCCTGGCCATCCAGATGCAGTACCGGACCGGCATGCAGGCTGCCGTTGTTGCCGCCGTTGCGGCTGCGCAGGGCGAAGGTATCGACGAGGGCGCGATCGGCGGCATCGAGATCGGTCGACTCGATATCGGGGTCGGTGTCGATGACGGCGTTGGCATCATCGTGATCGTCGCCTTCGCCGTGGTCGGCCTCGGGCCATGGCTCGGGCCGGCGCCCGGTCACCTCCAGTTGCCAGGTCTCGATGCAGACCCGATCGCCCGGATGCAGGCGCGCCAGCTCCCGGATCGGCCGGGCATTGACACAGACAAGGACGCCGGGCTGCTGCACATGCAGCCAGGCCTCGTCGTGGATCGGTATCACCCGCGCCAGGTTCGCCGGCAGCCCGGCCAGCGCCGGACGCAAGGCGCAGTCAGGCGCGGAACCGATTTTCACCACGGTGCCGGCAGACAGGGCCAGGTGTCGCCCGTCCGGGCTTTGCAGCGCAACATCCATCCGCGGAAGGTTAGCCCAAACCCCGGTGTGCGGGTATCGATCAGGGCTGGTTGGCAGGCGTCATTTGCGCGGCCATCCTGGGTGCCGTTGGAAGCCATCGACAACGTGCAGGAAGCTGGCGTCTGACGCCCAGCCGGCAAGGCTGCCGGCAACCGCCGGCGCCTGGCGAAATGTCCGGAGTATGATCGCCGCTTCAATGTCCGGGAGCGAGAGCATGCGCCATCACCATCGTCCGAGCCGTTGGTTGTGTCTGATCCTGGCGGCATTGTTCCTGGCCGCTTGCGGCGATGCTGAGCGCTCGCCGGCAAGTACCGCTGCGGACACCAGCGCCAGCGTCCAGGCCGCCGAACCGGCCACGCATTACCGTGCGCCTGCCGAGCAAACCGGATTCCACGTCGCCGAGTTGGAAGGTCATGTCCGCTACGGCCGGCCGGCAGTGCGCATCCGCTTTCCTCAGGCGCTGGTGAGCAACCAGGATTTCGACCGGCTGATCGATCTGACCGATGCGCAGGGCGGCCGGCCCAATGGCAGTTGGCTGCTGGAGGAGGACAACCAGGCGCTGGTGTTCCCCTATCTGGAAGCCGACAGCCGCTATCAATTGCAGGTATCGGCAGAGCTGACCGCGGCCAGCGGCGCCACCCTGGGCGCGGCCTTCGGCCATGAGCTGTATTCGGGGCCGCAGTTGCCGATGCTCGGCTTCGCCAGCCAGGGCAACATCCTGCCCGACGACAGCGCCGGCCTGCCGGTGATCACCATCAATGTCACCGATGCCGATGTCGAGTTCCTGCGTGTGCGCGATGGCGAGCTGGGTCGGTTCCTGGCCGATTACCAGCGCAACGGCCAGCGTGGAAGCTGGCAGTTGCAGGCGCTGTCCGAGCTCGCCGACAGTGTCCATGCCGGCCGCTTCGCCCTGCGCGCCGATGCCAACCAGCGCACCCTGAATCACCTGCCGGTGCGCGACATCGCCCAGTTGCGCGAACCGGGCGCCTATTTCGCCGTGATGCGCGCGGCCGGCCAGTTCGAGGACAGTTACGAGACGGCGCTGTTCTTCGTCAGCGACATCGGCCTGCATGTGCGCCTGCACCGGGATGACAGTTTCGTCCATGTCGCCTCGCTGGCCAGCGGCAAGCCCATGGCCGGCATCGACCTGCAATTGCTGGACATCCATGGCCGGCCGTTGGCCAGCGCGCAGACCGACCGCGACGGCAATGCCACCCTGCCCCTGCGCCCGAGCCGCGAGCACCTGCTGGTGGCCCGCAAGCGGGGAGATTTCGCGCTGCTGTCGTTCCGGCAACCGGCGCTGGACCTGTCGGCCTTCGACATCGCCGGGCGCCCGCACAGTGGCGAGCGTGACGTCTTTCTCTGGGCCGGCCGTGATCTGTTCCGGCCCGGCGAGTCACTGTCCGTCCATGGCCTGCTGCGCGACTACGACGGCCGGGCGGTGGCCGCCTCGCCCCTGTTCCTGCGCCTGAAACAGCCCGATGGCCGGATCCATGCGCGCAGCCGCGCCGATGCCGATGCGCTGGGCTATTTCAGCTTCCAGCGCGAGCTCGCGGCCGATGTCGCCACCGGACGCTGGCTGCTGGAAGCGGCTTTGGAACCGGACGGACCGGCGCTGGCCGAGTTCAAGCTGCGCATCGAAGAGTTCCTGCCCGAGCGCCTGAAACTGGATATCGAAAGTCCTGCCGCCGCCCTGTCACCGGCGCAAGCGATACCGCTGTCGGCGCAGGCGGCCTATCTTTACGGCGCGCCCGCCGCCGGCAACCGCTTCCTGGCCGAACTCAGTTACGAGCATCCGGGCGAACTGGTCGAGGCGCACAAGGGCTTCCGCTTCGGTGATCCGGGTCTGGCCCTGCCGCGGCCCAGCGAGGCCGCCCTGGATACGCGCCTGGATGCCCAGGGCCAGGTTCAGACCGAGCTCGCCCTGCCCGAGGATCTTCCCGGACAGACGCCGGTGGCGGTCTTCATCCGCGGCAGCGTGTTTGAATCCGGTGGCCGTGCGGTCAGCCGGACGATCAAGCAGACGACCTGGCCGGCAAGCCATCTGGTCGGCATCCGGCCGCTGTTCGATGTCGACCAGGGCGCGCCGGCCAACAGCGAAGTCGCCTTCGAGTTGCTGCGTTCCGATGCCGATGCTGCGCTGGCGGCGGGAACGGTGCAGATCAGCCTGATGCGCGATCGCCAGGATGTGATCTGGAGCCATGATCCGGAACTGGGCTGGCGGGTGGATTACCACTCCAACTGGGAACGGGTCGGCACGGCGCAGACTCTTGCCCTGGAGGCCAGCGGCGCCGGGCGTTTCCAGGCCCGGGTTGAATGGGGCAGCTACCGGCTTGATGTCAGCGACGAACAGACCGGCCTGATCAGCCGCCTGCCGTTCCATGCCGGCTGGCGCGGTGCCGCCAGCGCGCCAGGCGATGCGCCACGTCCGGACCGGGTCGCCATCAGCCTGGACCAGGCCGCCTATCGTGCCGGCGACACCGCCGTGTTGACCCTGACGCCGCCGCATCCGGGTCCGGGCCTGCTGCTGGTGGAAGCCGGACAACGCCTGCTCGCCAGTCGCCGCATCGATGTCGACACCGGTACCCGGCTGGAATTGGCGATCGAACCGGATTGGGAGCGCCATGACATCCATATCACCGCGCTCGTGTTCCGGCCCGGTTCGGCGGCCGGGAAGATCGCGCCCAACCGCGCCCTGGGCATCGTCTACCTGCCGATCGACCGCAGTCAGCGCCAGCTGGCGGTGGATCTGGCCGCCGTCGCGCAGGCAAGGCCGGGCGAGGAGTTGAGCATCACCGTTTCCGTGCCCGAACTGGCTGGCCAGCAGGCGATGGCAACGGTATCGGCGGTCGATCAGGGCATCGTCAACATCACCCGTTATCCGGTTCCGGATGCGGCCGGTCATTTCTTCGCCGCCCGCGCCCATCAGGTCGATGCCCATGATGTCTATGGCCGGGTGGTGGAACACTACGACGGTCACCGCGCCAGCCTTCGCTTCGGCGGCGACATGGCCCTGGCGAGCCTGCCGCAGGCGCGCCGGCCGACGGCGAAGATCGCCACCGTCGACCTGTTCTCCGGTCCGGTGCAGTTGGATGCCGACGGCCGGGCCAGCGTGCGCTTCACCCTGCCCGACTTCAATGGCCAGTTGCGCCTGGCGGCCCTGGTCTGGACCGGCGAGCGTTACGGCCATGCCACCGACACCGTGCAGGTGCGTGCGCCTCTGGTCGCCGAGGTGTCCTCGCCGCGGGTGATGGCGCCGGGTGACCGCTCACAGCTGAGTCTGGACCTGCACAACCTCAGCGGCCAGACGCAAACCCTGAGCCTGCGGGTGCAGGCGCAGCCGCCGCTGGCCCTGGCCGGCGGCGAGCGCCGCCTGCAACTGGTAGACAACGAGCGCCAGGTGCTGCAGTTCCCGCTCAGCGCCCTGCCCGGCTTTGGCGTTGGCCGCCTGAGCGTGCAGGTCAATGGCGAGGGCATCGACCTGCAGCGCCAGTTCGAGCTGGTGGTGCGACCGGGCTGGGCCTCGGCCCGCAGCAGCCAGTTGCTGGAGCGCAGCGCGCCCGCCGTGATCGTTCCCGAGCAAGCGCTGTTGTCCGGCTACCTGCCCGGCTCGGGCATCCTCGCCACCAGCCTGTCGCGGCAGGCGCCCATCCCCTTCGCCAGCGCCGTGGACGGTTTGATCGGCTATCCCTATGGCTGCCTGGAACAGACCACCAGCCGCGCCTTCCCGCTGGCTCTGCTTGATGATGAGAGCGCGCGCCGGCTGGGCATCGAAACCCTGGCACCCGGGTCACGACAGCAGGCGCTGGAAACCGCGTTCTCGCAGTTGTCGGGCATGCAGTTGGCCAGTGGCCATTTCAGCTTCTGGCCCGGCGAGCACCGTGCCCAGACCCAATTGACGCCGTTCGTGGCCGAGCTGCTGATCGAGGCGCGTGATGCCGGCCAGGTAATTCCCGAGCAGGTGCTGGACAAGGCCCTGGAACGCCTCAATGAGGACCTGCTGGCCGGCGGCGACCGCTATTACGCCTACGACCATGCCCAGGCGCTGAGCTTTGCCGTGCGTGCCCATGCCGGCTATGTCCTGGCCCGCCAGGGACGAGCGCCGCTGGGTACTTTGCGTGCCTTGCATGAACACGAGCGCGGCCAGGCCCGCAGTCTGCTGTCCCTGGTGCACCTCGGCCTGGCCCTGCATCTGCAAGGCGATACCGCGCGCGGCCGGGACACGCTCGATCAGGCTTTTACCGAGCCGCCGACGCGGCCCAGATACCTGGGTGATTACGGCAGCGAGCTGCGCGATCGCGCCCTGGCGCTGGCCTTGTTGCGCCAGCACGGTGTCGAGGTCGCGGCCAGCGGCGAGACACTGTTGACTGTCGCGCGACTGCTCGCCGGCCAGCCCGAACAGCGCCATCTCACCACCCAGGAGCAACTGGCGGTGTTCCGGCTCGGACGACAACTGGATCGGGCCGAATCCCTGCCGCTGGCCGGCGAGGTGCTTGTCGGCGATGAGCGCATGCCGATTCCGTCGGCAAACCTGTACTCGCGCCAGTTCGATCAGGACGATCTCGCTGCCGGCGTCCGGCTCGAGGTGGCGGGCAGCGGGCCACTGCAGGTACTACACGAGGCGGTAGGACTGCCGCGCTCGGCACCGGCGCCGGTGGAGTCCGGGATCAGCATCCGCCGCGACTGGTTCCGGGCGGACGGCACGCCGTTTCGTGGCGACCGCCTGCAGGAGGGCGACAGTCTGATCGTGCGCCTGAGCATCCAGGCGCAGGAACAGACCGACGATCTGCTCGTCGTCGACCACCTGCCCGGCGGCCTGGAGGCGGAGAACCTCAACCTGGCCGACAGCCGCCTGCTGTCCGGCCTGACCGTGGATGGCGTCGCCCTGGATCAGCGCTACGGCACCGACATCCGCCATGAGGAATACCGCGATGACCGTTATGTCGCGGCTTTGCGCCTGTGGCCGGGTCAGACCGGCGAGCTGTGGTACATCGCCCGCGCCGTGTCGCCGGGTCAGTTCAACGTACCGCCGCCGCAGGCCGAAGACATGTATCGCCCGGATCTGCGCGCCGTGGGCAGCTCGCCGGTGCCGCGCCTGACGGTGACAGCGCCGGAGTAAGGGCGCTGTTCGAAGGGGGCCAGCCGGGTCGGGGCAAGCCAGGCTGGCTGCGCCGCTGCCGCGCTGCGCTGCGCTGGTCAATGCCGGTCGCCGCCACGGCAGTGAGCCGCGACTTCAGTCCTTCGGCGGTGGCGGCACCAGCACCTCGCGGTTGCCGTTATGCGACGGCGGCGAAACGATGCCGGCCGCTTCCATCTGCTCGATCATCCGCGCCGCCCGGTTGTAGCCGATCTTCAGCCGTCGCTGGACGCCGGAGATCGATGCCCGGCGGCTCTCGATCACCACCTGCACCGCCTGGTCGTAGAGCTTGTCGGATTCCGGATCGGCGTCGTCACCGTCCTCGGGCAGGCCGGTCGGGCCGATCTGCTGGCCGTTGTCCATCAGTTGTACTTCCTCGAGCACGCCGTCGACATAGGTCGGCTGGCCAAAGCGCTCGGTGAGGAAGTTGACCACGTTGTGCACCTCGTGATCGTCGACCCAGGCACCGTGGACACGGTCGGAGGTGGCCTTGCCCGGCGGCTCGTAGAGCATGTCGCCCTGGCCGAGCAAGGCTTCGGCGCCGGAGTGGTCCAGGATGGTGCGCGAATCGATCTTGCTCGACACCTGGAAGGCGATGCGGGTGGGGATATTGGCCTTGATCAGGCCGGTGATGACATCCACCGACGGCCGCTGCGTGGCCAGGATCAGGTGGATGCCGGCGGCGCGGGCCTTCTGCGCCAGGCGGGCGATCAGCTCCTCCACCTTTTTGCCGACGATCATCATCATGTCGGCGAATTCGTCGATCATCACCACCAGGTAGGGCAGCGTTTCCAGCGACGGCGGCGCCACGCCATCTTCGGGCCGGAACAGCGGATCGAGCACCGGCTGGCCGGCATTCTTGCCGTCGCGAACCTTCTTGTTGTAGCCGGCCAGGTTGCGCACGCCCAGGGCCGCCATCAACTTGTAGCGGCGTTCCATCTCGGCCACGCACCAGCGCAGCGCGTTGGCCGCCTCCTTCATGTCGGTGACCACCGGCGCCAGCAGGTGCGGAATGCCCTCGTAGATGCTCAGCTCCAGCATCTTCGGGTCGATCATGATCATGCGCACGTCTTCGGCCGTGGCCTTGTACAGCAGGCTGAGCACCATCACGTTCAGCCCGACCGACTTGCCCGAACCGGTGGTGCCGGCGACCAGCAGATGCGGCATGCGCGCCAGATCCACCACCACCGGATGGCCGCCGATGTCCTTGCCCAGGGCCATCGACAACGGCGAGTTGGAGCGGCTGTAGTCGGTCGACTCCAGAATCTCGCGCAGGTAGACGATCTCGCGCTGGGTATTGGGTATTTCCAGGCCGATGGTGGACTTGCCCGGAATCACCTCGACCACGCGCACGCTGACCACCGACAGGCCGCGGGCGATGTCCTTGTCCAGGTTGGAGACCTGGCTGGCGCGGATGCCCGGCGCCAGTTCCAGCTCGAAGCGGGTGATCACCGGGCCCGGATAGACGCCGACCACGCGCGCCTCGATGCGGAAATCCTTGAGCTTGAGTTCAACCTGGCGCGACAGCGCTTCCAGCGCCTCCCTGGAATAGCCGGCCGGCTGCGGTTTGGGCTCATCCAGCAGCGCCAGTGGCGGCAGATCACCTTCTCCGCCGGCGCCGGGGAACAACGGCATCTGAACATCGCGCTTGGCCCCGGTCTTGGTCGGCCGCGCGGCTGCCGGCTCGATCCTGGGCGGCTCGCGGCTGGCCCGGCTGGTCTTTTCCGCGCGCCGGGTCTGCTGGCGTTCGGTGCGCGCCGCCCGTCCCGCCGAGCGTTCGCTGCGTTGGCGCAGGCGTTGCATGACCTGATTGGCCAGCCAGACGCAGCCGGTGCCGATCCGGTCCATGATCCGTGGCCAGGAGATGCCGAAGGCGAAGGTGGCTGCCGCCAGGAACGCTGCCAACACCAGCAGCCGGGCACCGATCAGGCCGAAGGCGCTGGCCAGGCCGCCGCCGATGAGTTCGCCGAACAGGCCGCCGGCCGCCGCCGGCATGGCCGGATTGGGCGCCAGGTGCAGGTGCGCCAGGGCGCAGGCGGTGAGCAGCACGATGATCGTGCCGAGCAGGCGCAGGCTGGGGTCAAAGCGCGATTCGTCGGGCCGGGCACGCATCATGTTCCAGCCCAGCCAGAGCAGCAGCACCGGCAGCAGGTAGGCGATCTTGCCGAGAAAATAGAACAGCAGGTCGGCGATCCAGGCGCCGGCGACGCCGCCGATATTGCGCACCGGACCATCGTCGCTGACATGCGACCAGCCTGGATCATCCGGGTGGTGGCTGAACAGGCACAGCGCCAGATACAGGGCCAGCGGCAGCAGCAACAGCAGCCCGGCATCCTTCAGGTAGCGTTGCATGGCCGACGACAGCCAGGGCCGGTCGTCGTCCTTGGCGGCCTTTCCGGTCCGGCCCGACGCAGCCTTGCTGGCGGCCTGGCGCCGGCTCATCGGGTGGCCACGAGGTTCGGCGCCGTCCCGGTTACGGCGACGGCTGTTTCCGTGCCGGCGAACGCGTTGATCGGCGCGTTGGTCGGCGCCGTGACTGCCGACAGCGGCCGGCGGCTGCCCGTGCCTGCCGCTGGCAGGCGCCGAGGTGGATCAGCGAAAGCCGGCAACGGCCACTGCCTGGTCATCGTCCTTCAGGCCATGCCCTGCAGGGCCGGATGGACCAGCTTGCCGTCGGCGACATTGATGCCGCGCGCCAGCGGCAGATGGCTGCGCCAGTCGGCGTTGCCGGCAAGGTGCTGCACATACGGCAGGATGGTCGCGCAGATCGCCTCGGAGGCGGTCTTGGGCACGGCGCCGGGCATGTTGGTGACGGCAAAATGGGTGACGCCGTGCACCAGGTAGGTCGGATCGGCCCAGGTGGTCGGGCGGGTGGTTTCGAAGCAGCCGCCCTGATCGACGGAAATATCGATCAGCACGCTGCCCGGTTCCATGGTCTGGACCATGGCATCGGTAACCACGCGCGGCGCCCGGGCACTGGGAATCAGCACCGCGCCGATGACCAGGTCGGCATCGGCCACCTCGCGCGCACAGTACTCGTCATACGGATACAGGGCGGTGACGTTGGCACCCAGGGCCATCATCTGCGCCAGACGATCCTGGCGCTTGTCGAAGACCACGACATTGGCGCCGGCAGCGGCGGCCAGGGCGGCGGCATTGCCACCGGCGGCACCGGCACCGAACACCACCACCTTGCCGCGATCGGTCGAGGGCAGGCCGCCGAGCAACTTGCCCTTGCCACCGGCCGGCTGGTGCAGCAGGTGCGTGCCGACCTGGGTGGCGATACGGCCTGCGATCATCGACATCGGCGCCAGCAGCGGCAGCGAGCCGTCATCGAACTCGACGCTTTCAAAGGCGATGCCGGTCAGGCCGATGTCGAGCAGGCGCCGGGTCAGCGCCGGCTCGGCGGCCAGATGCAGATAGCAGAACAGCAGGTGCTCGGAGCGCAAGTGCTCCAGATCACCGGCGATCGGCTCCTTGACCTTGACGATCATCTCGCCCTGCTCGTAAAGCTGCGCGGCATCGGCGGCAATCCTGACGCCGACCTGTTCGTACTGCTCGTTGGCAAAGCCGCTCTTGAGGCCGGCGTCGTGCTCGACCCAGACCTCATGGCCACGATTGACCAAGTCCGCACAGGCGGCCGGCACCAGGGCGACACGGCCCTCCAGTGTCTTTGTTTCGCGGGGAATGCCGATGCGCATGGGAGCTCCGAAGAAGAGGTTTCTGGACTTGATTGCCTTGCATGCCGGCCCCATGCTGATGGCGATGCGGCGGCCCGGAACAGCGGCCGCCGTCACTGCATGAACCTGCATTTCTGAACCCTAAGGATTATACATGAGCATCCAGCACAACCGGCTGATCATCCTCGGCTCCGGGCCGGCCGGCTACAGTGCCGCCGTCTATGCCGCGCGCGCCAATCTCAAGCCGCTTCTGATCACCGGCCTGGAACAGGGCGGGCAGTTGATGACCACCACCGAAGTCGACAACTGGCCCGGTGATGTCGAGGGCCTGCTCGGCCCGGATCTGATGGATCGCATGCTGCGCCACGCCCAGCGCTTCGACACCCAGGTGCAGTTCGACCACATCATCGAGGCCGACCTGTCGCAACGCCCGTTCCGGCTCAAGGGCGACAGTGGCCAGTACACCTGCGACGCCCTGATCATCGCCACCGGCGCCACCGCCAAGTACCTGGGCCTGCCCTCGGAACAGGTCTTCATGGGCCGCGGCGTGTCCGCCTGTGCCACCTGCGACGGCTTCTTCTACAAGGACCAGGATGTCGCCGTGGTCGGTGGTGGCAACACCGCGGTGGAGGAAGCCCTGTATCTGTCCAACATCTGCCGCAAGGTGATCCTTATCCACCGGCGCGATTCCCTGCGCGCCGAGAAGATCATGCAGGACAAGCTGTTCGAGCGCGAGCGCCAGGGCAAGGTCGAGATCATCTGGGACCACACCGTCGACGAGGTGCTGGGTGATGATGGCGGCGTCACCGGCATGCGCATCGCCTCGGTCAAGGACGGCGGCAAGCGCGAACTGGCAGTCAGCGGCTTTTTCGTCGCCATCGGCCACAGCCCCAATACCGGCCTGTTCGATGGCCAACTGGACATGCGTTCGGGTGGTTATCTGGTGGTGCGCTCGGGCCTGGAGGGCCTGGCTACGCAGACCAGCGTGCCCGGCGTGTTCGCCGCCGGTGACGTCGCCGATTCGGTGTACCGGCAGGCCATTACCTCGGCCGGCTCGGGCTGCATGGCGGCGCTGGATGCGGAGCGGTTCCTGGAAAGCTGAGCCGGCCACCGGCATCGGCCGCCAGCGCCCGAACCCCGATGCAGCTTCGTATCCACCAGCGCCTGGACGAGATCCCGGTTGAACACTGGGATCGCCTTCGACCCGATGGCAACCCCTTTCTCAGCCATGCCTTCCTGTCCGGCCTGGAGACCACCGGCTGCATCCGCAACGAGCTGGGCTGGCAGCCCTGGCACCTGGCCTGGTACCGCAATCACGAGCTGGTTGCGGCGCTGCCGGCCTACCTGAAAGGCAATTCCCACGGCGAGTTCGTGTTCGACTGGAGCTGGGCCCAGGCGCACGAGCTCGCCGGTGGCCGCTACTACCCCAAGCTGCTGTGCGCGGTGCCCTACACCCCGGTCACCGGGCCGCGCCTGTTGACCGGCCGGCGGGCGGACAGCGCCCTGTTGCAGCAGGCGCTGGCGCGTTCGCTGATCAGCGAGAGCCGGCGCCTGGGCCTGTCCGGCGTGCATCTGAACTTCCCCGAGGCGGATGATCGTGGTGTCCTGGCCGACGATGAGCGCTGGTTGCCGCGCCGGGACGTGCAGTTCCACTGGCACAACGCCGGCTATGCCGATTTCGAGCAGTTCCTGGCCGCGCTGCGGCACAAAAAACGCAAGAACATCCGCGCCGAACGCCAGCAACTGCACGCCGCCGGCTGGCGCTTCCAGCGCCTGTCCGGTGCCGACCTGGACGAATCCGGCTGGCGCTTCGTGCACAGCCTGTATGTCGGCACCTTCGCCGAGAAGGGCAACTACCCGGCGCTGAGCGAGGCATTCTTCCAGCATCTGGGCCGAACCCTGGCCGACCAGGTGATGGTTTGCCTGGCACGGTCACCGGACGGCCGGCCCATGGCCATGGCCCTGTACCTGCACGACGAGCGCAGCCTGTACGGCCGCTACTGGGGCAGCCTGAAGGCGGTGCCCGGCCTGCATTTTGAGTGCTGCTACTACCAGGGCATCGAATTCGCCATCGAGCGCGGCTTGCAGGTGTTCGAGCCCGGTGCCCAGGGCGAGCACAAGATGGCGCGCGGCTTCCTGCCGGTGCTGACCCATTCCTTCCACCATCTGACCGAGCCGGCGCTGCAGATCAAGGTGATGCGCTGGCTTGAGCACGAGCGCGCCGCGGTTGATGCCTGGCACGACCAGTTGCTGGCGCGCAGTCCCTACGCCCATGCAACTGGTTGAGCTGGACGACGATCCGGCGGCACCGTTCCCGCCGGTGCAACGGGCCTTGCGCGAGCCCGATGGCCTGCTCGCCTGGGGTGGTGATCTGTCGCCGCAACGGCTGGTCAATGCCTATCGGCACGGCTGCTTTCCCTGGTTCGAGCCCGGCCAGCCGATCCTGTGGTGGTCGCCCGACCCGCGCCTGTTGCTGGCCAGCGAGCGCTTCCATGTCTCGCGCAGCTTCGCCCGCTTTTTGCGCCGCAGCGACTGGACCGTGACCATCAATACCGCCTTCGCCCGGGTCATTGACCAGTGCGCCAACATTGCCCGCGACGGCCAGCGCGGCACCTGGATCGTGCCGGCGATGTGCCAGGCCTACACGCGTCTGCACCAGCTCGGGCACGCGCACAGCGTTGAGGTCTGGTCGGCGCAGGCAGAGTTGGTCGGCGGTATCTACGGCGTTGGCATCGGCCGCATGTTCTTCGGCGAATCGATGTTCAGCCGACGCAGCAATGGCTCCAAGGTCGCCCTGATAGCCCTGTGCCGCCATCTGCACCGGCATGGCATGCCGTTGATCGACTGCCAGATGGAAACCGATCATCTGCTGTCGCTGGGCGCCGTGGTCCAGGATCGCGCCGGCTTCCTGGCCCGCAGCCGGCAGTTGTCGGCCGCCGATGTCGATGGCGAGCCCTGGCTGCCGTCCTGCACACCGGTTCCAGTCCAGGCGCTGCTTGCCTGACCGCAGCGGACGCCCGAACCGTGGCCGTGGCTATTGGCAAGTAGCCGCAACGGGTCGCTGCGCAGCCATCGGCTAAACTTTCCGGCCGATCAGAAACCCGGATGCCGGCGACCCATGCTTGCCTTGATTGATGACACCGAGCTACCTGCTTGCGCACCGCGCCGCGCGGGCCGGAGATGGCCGCTGCTGCGCCATTGGCCAAGTCAGGCCATGACACTGGTCCTGGCCTTGATGCTGGCCGCCTGTACCCAGGCGCCGACGTCCGCTCCCTCACCTGCCGCCGAGACCGCCGTGACCGACACCGCCCCGATTGCCCGACAAATCCCGCACCTGGTCAGCTCGCCCCACGGCGAGCGCGCCGACCCCTACTACTGGCTGCGCGACGATGAGCGCGCCAAGCCCGAGGTGCTGGCCTACCTGGAGGCCGAGAACGCCTGGCACGCGCGCCACATGGCCCGGTTGCAGCCGCTGGCCGACCGCCTGTACGAGGAGATCGTCGGGCGCATCAAGCAGGACGACGCCAGCGTGCCCTACCACGATCGCGGCTGGTGGTACTACGTGCGCTACGAGGAAGGCCGCGAGTATCCGGTGTATGCCCGGCGCAAGGGCACGATGGCGGCGCCGGAGGAAATCCTGCTCGATGGCAATGCCATGGCGCAGGACCATGACTTTTTCCAGATCGCCAACTACGAGGTCAGCGACGATGGCCGCTGGCTGGTCTGGGCCGAGGACACCGTTGGCCGGCGCCAGTTCGTGCTGCGCTTCAAGGATCTGCAAACCGGCCAGGTGCTGCCCTACCAGATCGCCGGCGTTTCGGCTTCCCTGGCCTGGGCGGCGGACAATGCCACCGTCTTCTACACCGAGAACGATCCCGACACCCTGCTCAGCAAGCGCATCCGCCGGCATCGCCTGGGCACCGACCCGGCCGACGACCCGGTGGTCTACGAAGAAGCCGATGACGCCTTCTACATTGGCGTTGACCGCACCGGCGACCACCGCTACGTGCTGATCCATTCCTCCAGCACGGTATCCGATGAGGTTCGCTTCCTGCCTGCCGACCAGCCCCAGGGCAGCTTCACGGTGCTGGCGCCACGCGAGCGCGATTTTGAATACAGCGTCGACCATATCGGCGAGCGCTGGCTGATCCGCACCAACTGGCAGGCGGCGAATTTTCGCCTGATGCAGGTGGCTGATGGCCAGACCGGCGACCGTGGCCACTGGCAGGAAGTGCTGGCCCACCGCGAGGACGTGTTCATCGACGACTTCCAGGCGTTCACCGGCTTCATCGCCATCGATGAGCGCAGCGATGGTTTGCGCCGGGTGCGGGTGCGAAGCTGGGACGGCAGCCGCGACGATTACATTGGTGTCGACGAGCCGGTCTATGTCGCCGGCATCCATGTCAACTGCGAGCAGGACAGCGACTGGCTGCGTTATCACTACAGTTCACCGACCACCCCGGGCACGGTGTACGAACTGAACGTGATCACCGGCGAGCGGCGCCTGCTGAAGCAGGATCCGGTGCTGGGCGGTTTTGATCCGGGCAACTATGTCACCGAGCGGCTCTGGGCCCCGGCCAGCGATGGCACGCGGATCCCTGTCACCCTGCTTTATCGCAAGGGTTTCAGCCCCGACGGCACCGCCGCCCTGTACCAGTATGGCTACGGCGCCTACGGCCTTTCGATGGATCCGTACTTCTCCTCACCGCGCCTGTCGCTGGTCGACCGCGGTGTGGTCTTTGCCATCGCGCACATTCGTGGCGGCGAGGAAATGGGCCGACATTGGTATGAATCCGGCAAGCTGCTCAACAAGCAAAACAGCTTCACCGACTTCATCGACGTCACCGAGCATCTGGTCGGCGAGGGGTATGCCGCCGCCGACCGCGTGGTCGCCATGGGCGGCAGCGCCGGTGGCCTGCTGATGGGCGCGGTAGCGAATATGGCGCCCGAGCGCTACCGCGCACTGGCCGCGCATGTGCCGTTCGTCGATGTCCTGACCACGATGATGGACACCAGCATTCCGCTGACCACCAACGAATACGATGAATGGGGCAACCCCGAACACGAGCCCGATTACCACTACATCGCCAGCTACTCGCCCTACGACAACATCAGCGCGCAGGACTATCCGGCCCTGTACATCACCACCGGGCTGTGGGATTCCCAGGTGCAGTACTGGGAGCCGGCCAAGTGGGTGGCACGCCTGCGCGCGTCCAACACCGGCGATGCGCCGATCCTCTACAAGACCAATATGGAAGCCGGCCATGGCGGCAAATCCGGACGCTTCCAGCGCTATCGGGAAACCGCCGAGGAATACGCCTTCATGCTCGATCAGCTCGGTATCGGGGACTGAAACGCCCTCGCCCTTCCGATGATCGTGGACAAGCCGGCGGCATCGACTGCCGGCGTCACCCGGCTCAGCCAGCCGGCGCCGGCGTGATCTCGACCCGGATGCGCAGGCGGTCGCCCGGATCCTCATCCAGGCGCGACTGGAACAGTTCGCCGCGATAGCGGTACTGCACGTCGTAGCCCACCGCTTGCGTCTCGACGGTTTCCTCGCGCCGCAGTTCGCAGGCATCGGCCGCCGGGTCGGGGGCATCGACACTGGCGTCATGGGCATCGGCGATGGGCTCGTGCGCGCCCGGCGCGGGCGCAGTGTCCACCAGTCCGGCCAGCAGCGAAGCCACGCCGTTGCCTGGGGCCGGGTCGCGGCAATACTCGATCAGACGCGACACCCGCACTGATTCGAAGGCCGGCTCCACCCCCAGAACCTGGGCATAGGCGTGCTGGACATGGGCTTCGGGGGTCACGCCGTACGCCGTGTCCCCGGCCACGGCGGCCAGTTCGAAATCCGCGGCAGTGGCTTCGGCGAGATCCGGCGGCTCCGGGATCGACGCTGGGCTGGTATCTGCGGCGACCGCTCCGGCAAGGCCGGTGCCAACCAATAGTGCCCAGGCGGGCATGACGCGGTTTCGGTACACGAGGTCGAACATGAATTGCTGTTTTTCCGCAAAAAGGGGAGGGTCTCTGGGCCGCCGGTTGCTGCTGCAGACAGCACTGGCGTCCTGATTCAACGCCGCAGGCCACCTGCCATTGAAGGCCTTGGCCGATGAATCGCCGCTGATTTTCGTGGCCGAGGCGGGCATTTGCTAGAGTAGCCTCTGCTGCCCTGCACAAAGAACCCCATGCAGCTCAAACTTTTCAATAGCCTGAGCCGACAACTTGAAGTGTTTCATCCGCTGGATCCCGCGCGGGTGACGCTCTATGTCTGCGGCCCGACGGTGTACAACTACATCCACATCGGCAACGCCCGCCCGGCCGTGGTGTTCGGCCTGCTGGCGCGGCTGCTGCGGCGCCTGTATCCGGGCGTGGTCTACGCGCGCAACATCACCGACGTCGACGACAAGATCAATGCCGCCGCCGCGGCCCAAGGCGTGCCGATCCAATCCATCACGCAGCGCTTCACCGGCGCCTACCGAGAGGATATGGCGGCGCTGGGCGTTGATCCGCCCGATGTCGAGCCCGAGGCCACCGCCCACATCGACCAGATCATCGCCATGTGCGAAACCCTGATCGAGGCCGGCCATGCCTATGTCGCCGAAGGCCATGTCCTGTTCGATGTCGGCTCGTACGCTGACTATGGCGCCCTGTCGCGGCGTTCGACCGACGAGATGCTGGCCGGTGCCCGGGTCGATGTCGCGCCGTACAAGCGCAGCCCGGGCGACTTCGTGCTGTGGAAACCCTCCAGTGACGACCTGCCCGGCTGGGACAGCCCCTGGGGCCGAGGCCGACCCGGCTGGCATATCGAATGTTCGGCCATGGCCGCCACGCACCTGGGCGAAACCATCGACATCCATGCCGGTGGCATCGACCTGCAATTTCCGCATCACGAGAACGAGATCGCGCAAAGCACCTGTGCCCACGGCGGCCGCGTGTTCGCCCGCTACTGGCTGCACAACGGCCTGCTCAACCTGGGCGGGCGCAAGATGTCCAAGTCGCTGGGCAATATCACCCTGGTGCACGAACTGCTGCAGCACCATCCGGCCGAAGCCCTGCGCTATGCCCTGCTCGGCGCCCAGTATCGGCAGCCGCTGGATTGGTCCGACGACGCCGTCGATCGGGCAACCAAAACGCTGGACCGCCTGTACGGCACCCTGCGCGACCTGGCCGCAGTCAGTGCCAGTGACGAGCCAGTGCCCGAGGCAGTGATGGCCGCCCTGTGCGACGACTTGAACACGCCTGATGCTTTGGCCGCCCTGGCCGGGCTGGCGGCGCGGGCACGCAAGGCCAGCGATGCCGGTGAGCGTGCTGCGCTGAAGGGCCAGTTGCTGGCCGCCGGCGAGCTGCTGGGGCTGCTGCAAGATCAACCGGCGCAATGGTTCCGCCGCGGCCGCAGCAGCCAGACGCCGGCCGAGGCCACCAGTGACGGCAGTGCGGGAACGTTGTCGGACAGCGACATCGATGCCCTGGTGGCCGAACGCGACGCCGCCCGCAAAAGCCGCGACTTCGCCCGTTCCGACGCCATCCGTGATCAGTTGGCCGGCATCGGCGTGCTGGTCGAGGATGGCGCCGATGGCGGCCGCTGGCGGTGGCAGCGATGAGCGCGGCAAGCCAGCGCGAGGGCCGGCAGGATCCGCAGCAGGCGATCGCCGATGACTTCGCCATGCTCGGTGATTGGAGCGAGCGCTACCAGTACCTGATCGACCTGGGCAGACAGCTTCCACCGTTCCCGGACGCCTGGCGCAATGATGACCATCGCATCCACGGCTGCCAGTCGATGGTCTGGCTGGTGCCCGAAGGCGATGGTCAGCGGCTCACGCTTCACGCCAGCAGTGATTCGGCCATCGTTTCCGGCCTGATCGCCCTGGTGTTGCGGGTCTATTCGGGCCGCAGCGCCGAAGCCATCCTGGCCACCGAGCCGGATTTCATCCGCATGATCGGCCTGGGTTCACACCTGTCGCCGACCCGCAGCAACGGCTTGGCGGCCCTGCTGAACAAGGTCGGCGAGTACGCACAACGGGCACAGGCAGGCGAACGCTTCGAACCGGACGGCGCCTGATCCGGTTGCAGATCGTGCCCGGGCGCGTGGCCTGGGCTGCCTTGGGCTGTCCTGGCAAGCGCATCCGTCCCGGCGAGCTGAACGGCGACTTGGCCATGCTTCGGTTGCCGACAACGGCTTGACCAAGGCGCGCGCGGCCCTGTGCTACCTTTCGGCCCATTCATTGCAGCGCGACTGCCAGCATCGCACCAGCGTCGACAATTTCGATAGATTTCTGGCAATTACGCGCACATCTTTCATCTGATTCCAGGAGTTTCGTGATGACCCTTCCCCGCCTGATCTTCACCGGCACGCTCGCTGCCCTGGCCTGCGCACCGGTCCTGGCCGAATCACAGGGCGACATTGGCTACGCCTCGGTCGAGGCCGCACGCAGCTCGCTGCAGCAGCGCGATGACACCCGCATGTCGATCGCCGATGGCTGGCTGACGATCGAGGATCCGGCGGCGATGACGATCTGGACCTTTGCGCCGGAGATCGACCCGGCCCACCCGGCCGTGATCAAGCGCAGCGTGATCGAAGAGGACGGCCGCATCGTCATCCGCATGGATATCCGCTGCGAAGGCGATGGTCAGGCCTGTGATGGCCTGGAACAGCACTTCCTGGGCCTGAACCAGGCGACCCGGGATCAGGTGCGCGAGGACAGCCAGGACGACGCTGCCGAGTCCGAACCCGAGCCGGAAAGCTGAGCGAGCGCTTGCAGTCGTCTATCGGAAGGGAATCGACCCATCACTCAGGCCGACTTGATCCGGCTCCAGAAGGTGCGGGCGGCATCGCGCCAGGTGCTGGTACGCGGCGAATACCGCTCCGGATCGGCCTGAAAACTGGCTTCGAACTGTTCCAGCAGCTCACGCTGGTCGCCGGTCAGGTTCACTGGCGTTTCGATCACCGCCCGGCAGATCAGGTCGCCGGCCGGACCACCGCGCACCGGCTTGACGCCCTTGCCGCGCAGGCGGAACAGGCGATGGGTCTGGGTTTCGGGCGGGATACTGATGCGCGCCTCGCCATCAAGGGTCGGCACAACCAGTTCGCAGCCCAGCGCCGCCTGGGAAAAGCGGATCGGGATCTCGCAATACAGGTCGGCGCCCTGGCGCTGGAAGATGTCGTGCTCGCGGACCCGCACCTCGACATAGAGGTCGCCCGGCGGCATGCCGGGAGCGGCTTCGCCCTCGCCGGCCAGTCGGATCCGGTCGCCGGTATCGACACCGGCCGGGATCTTCACCGATAGCCGTTTCTCATCCTCGACAAAGCCTTCGCCGTCACAGGTCTGGCACGGGCTGGTAACGGTCTGGCCACGGCCGCTGCAATGCGGACAGGTCTGCTGCATCGAGAACATGCCGCGCTGCATCCGCACCTGGCCACGGCCGGCGCAGGTCTGGCAGGTCTGGGTCTTGCCGTCCTTGGAGCCCGAGCCGCTGCAGGGCTTGCAACTGACCCGACTGGGGAAGTGGATTTCCTGCTCGGTGCCGAATACGGCCTGTTCCAGGTCCAGTTCCAGGACATAGCGCAGGTCGGTGCCGCGCCGCGCCTGGCGGCCATGGCCGCCACCGAAGATGTCGCCAAAAATATCGCCGAAGATGTCACCGAAGTCGCTGTAGCCGCCACCGCCGCCGCCACCGTTGACCCCGTCGTGGCCGAACTGGTCGTAGCGCTGGCGCTTGCCGGCGTCGGCCAATACCTCGTAGGCCTCGCGGATCTCCTTGAACTTCTCCTCGGCCTGGGCATCACCCGGATTCCGGTCCGGGTGCCATTTCATGGCATGGCGGCGGAAAGCCTGTTTCAGGCCCACCGCATCAACGCTGCGGTCAACGCCCAGCACTTGGTAGTAACAACGCTTGCTCATCGCTTTCCCGGATCGGCCGAGCGCGGCCGGGCATCAATGTGCCCGGCCGCAATCAGGTCGATCACTTGTCCTGGTCGTCCTTGACTTCGGTGAACTCGGCATCGACGACATCCTCGTCAGCCGCCGCGGCGGCTTCGGCCGCTTCACCCTCGGCGTCGGCCTGGAAGCCAGCGGCACTGGCCGCGGCGAGTGCCTGCGCCGCTGTTTCCAGGGTGGCGATGCGCGCTTCGATCTGCGCCTTGTCATCGCCCTTCATGGCCGACTCAAGATCGGCCAGGGCGCTGTCGATGCTGCCGCGCTGGTCGGCCGGCACCTTGTCGCCGTGCTCGGCCAGGGAGCTGCGCGTGGCGTGGACCAGGGCATCGGCCTTGTTGCGCACGGTGACCAGTTCCTGGAACTTCTGGTCTTCCTCGCGGTGGGTCTCGGCGTCCTGGACCATCTTCTGGATCTCGTCATCGGACAGGCCGGAACCGGCCTTGATCTCGATGCGCTGCTCCTTGCCGGTCTTCTTGTCCTTGGCCGAAACATGCAGGATGCCGTTGGCATCGATGTCGAAGGTGACCTCGACCTGGGGCATGCCACGCGGTGCGGCATCGATGCCGGCCAGATCGAAGCGGGCCAGCGACTTGTTGTAACGGGCCTGCTCGCGCTCACCCTGGAGCACATGCACGGTGACCGCGGACTGGTTGTCCTCGGCGGTCGAGAACACCTGGGTGTTCTTGGTCGGGATGGTGGTGTTCTTCTCGATCAGCTTGGTGAACACGCCACCCAGGGTCTCGATGCCCAGCGACAGCGGCGTCACGTCCAGCAACAGCACGTCCTTGACGTCGCCGGAGAGCACGCCACCCTGGGTAGCAGCGCCAACGGCGACGGCCTCGTCGGGATTGACGTCCTTGCGCGGCTCCTTGCCGAAGAACTCCGATACCGCCTGCTGCACCTTGGGCATGCGTGTCTGGCCGCCGACCAGGATCACCTCGTCGATGTCCGAGACCTTCAGGCCGGCGTCGTTGATCGCGGTCCGGCACGGACCCAGGGTGCGCTGCACCAGATCGTCGACCAGCGATTCCAGCTTGGCGCGGGTGACGCGGATGTTCAGATGCTTGGGACCGGAGGTGTCGGCGGTGATGTAGGGCAGGTTGACGTCGGTCTGCTGGGCGCTCGACAGCTCGATCTTGGCGCGCTCGGCGGCGTCCTTCAAACGCTGCAGGGCGAGCGGATCGGTGCGCAGGTCCATGCCCTGCTCCTTCTTGAATTCGTCGACCAGATAATCCATCAGGCGGGCGTCGAAATCCTCGCCGCCCAGGAAGGTATCGCCGTTGGTGGCCAGCACCTCGAACTGCTTTTCACCGTCGATCTCGGCGATCTCGATGATCGACATGTCGAAGGTGCCGCCGCCCAGGTCATAGACGACGATCTTGCGGTCCGCGCCCAGGCTCTTGTCCAGGCCATAGGCCAGGGCCGCGGCGGTCGGCTCGTTGATGATGCGGCGCACCTCAAGACCGGCGATCTTGCCCGCTTCCTTGGTCGCCTGGCGCTGGGAGTCGTTGAAGTAGGCCGGCACCGTGATCACCGCCTCGGTGACCGGTTCGCCCAGATAATCCTCGGCGGTCTTCTTCATCTTCATCAGCACATGGGCCGAGATCTGCTGCGGCGCCAGGCGCGTGCCGTCGGCCTTGACCACCCAGGCATCACCGTTCTCGTGCTCGACAATGCCGTAGGGCACCAGGTCGATGTCCTTCTTGACCTCGGCATCGGAGAACTTGCGGCCGATCAGGCGCTTGACTGCGAAGAACGTGTTCTTGGGGTTGGTGACCGCCTGGCGCTTGGCCGGCTGGCCGACCAGAACCTCGTCATCCTTGCCGAAAGCCACTACCGAAGGCGTGGTGCGATCGCCTTCGGCGTTGACAATCACGCGCGCCTTGCCGCCTTCCATCAGGGCAACACACGAGTTCGTGGTGCCCAGGTCGATACCGATGATCTTGCTCATGTTTGTTGACTCCTGGTCCGGGCAGTGTCGTGTTCTGCCGCTGGGGTTCAATCCGATGTGTCTGAAAATGGGGCGGGCAGCCGCCGATTCAAGCGCCGTCAATCGCCGCCGGTGCCCTGGGCGACAATCACCATCGCCGGGCGCAGAACGCGCTCATGCAGACGGAAGCCTTTTTGCAGCACGGTCAGCACGGTATTGTCCGGCGCGCTGTCGCTGGCCTGGGCGGAAATGGCCTGGTGTTCGGCCGGGTCGAAAGGCTGGCCTTCCGGGTCAATGGTGACCAGGCCGTGGCGCTCCATTGCGGTGAGCAACTGGCGTCGGGTCAGGCTCAGCCCCTCCTGCGCCGGGTCGTCCGCCGGCAGGGCGTTCATGCCCTGGTCCAGGCTGTCGACCACAGGCAGCAGATCGGCCAGCACGCGCTCGGCGGCATAGCGGCGTACCGTCTCCAACTCGCGCGACAGGCGCTTGCGGGTGTTGTCCATCTCGGCCCGGGTACGCAGGACCTCCTCCCTGGCGACAGCGACCTGCTGCTCAAGCTCGCCCAGCTCGCGCTGGATCCGGCCCTGGGCAGCGGCATCGGCTTCCATGCCGGCATCCAATTCGGCATCGGGATCAAACCGGGATGGATCGGGCGGTGGCGACCCGGGTGGGGAATGGCTCTGGCTCATGACAACTCCATGATGAAAACGATGCGGACAGCCCCGCCGCGGGCGCATGCCGGGGCCGTACTGGGAACCTATGCCTGGGCGATTATTGGGTCGGGCGGTCGCGATTCAAGGCGCCCGAGAGCAACTGGGCAGTGGCCTGGACCATCGGAATCACGCGCTCGTAGGCCATGCGCGTAGGGCCGATTACCGCCAGCACACCCAGTACCTCGCCCTGGTGGGCGTAGGGAGCAGCCACGACACTGCAGCCCTGCAGCGGGCTGAGCCCGGATTCCTCGCCAATGAACAGGCGCACGCCGCGGGCACTGATGCAGCGATCCATCAATGCCAGCAGCTCGCGTTTGTGGTTGAAGGCTTCGAACAGCTCGCGCAGACGCTCCAGGTTGGCCATTTCCTGCAGGCCCATCAGATTGGTCTGCCCAGAGACCACCACGTCTTCACCCTGGCCGATGTCCAGGGCGCTGCCGGCCATTTCGATGGTGGCTGCCATCGAGGCGTCCATGGCCGCCCGCGCCTGTTCCAGTTCGGTCATCAGGCGCTGGCGGATCTGTTCCAGGCTGAGGCCGGCGTAATGGGCATTGAGATAATTGGCGGCCTGCTCCAGCTCCGATGGCGAGTGCAGGCGCGCGGTCTGGATGACCCGGTTCTGCACCTCGTTGTCGGTGAACACCACGATCACCAGCACCTGCCGGCCCTGCAAGGGCACGAAATCGATATGGCGGAAGGCGAAGGCCTCACGCCGGGGCACGGTCACCAGGCCGACAAAGCGGCTCGCCGCCGACAGCAGGCCGGACACCGAGTTGACCAGATCCTGGGTGCCGCCACCGGGCGTCAACTCGGCCCGCAGCCGTGATAGTTCAGGGTCGGAAAGCGGCTTGGTTTCCAGCAGCGAATCCACGAACAGGCGGTAGCCCTGCGTGGTCGGCACGCGGCCAGCCGAGGTGTGCGGCGCCGAAACCAGGCCGATGTCTTCCAGATCGGCCAGGACATTGCGGATCGTCGCCGGGCTGACATCCAGGCCCGACTGCTTGGCCAGGGTGCGCGAACCCACCGGCTGGCCATCGCGGATGTACTGGGAAATCAGCACCCGCAGCAGGCGCCGGGCGCGGCTGTCGAGCAAATCCTGGACGTGGGACACGGACATCGGCGTAGCTGGCATCAGTAGATGGGAAGGTCCTTTGGAATATGGTGCAAGCGATCACGGTTTCCAAGGGAGCGGCGGCGGCGCCGTTGTCCGCCCCGGCTGGCTCTGGCTCTGGGCCGGGAACACAGGCCGCGTCCACCATGACCGGTCGACAACGCCGGATGCCGCCGATTGTCGTTGATGCAAGCGGCGACTGGCGGCTGCCCATGCCCGGCCGGGAAAGCTGGTCGGCAGCAGCGGCCGAGGCGCAGCAATGCCGGCTAAAATGCGCGCATGCTCCGCACACTTACCGTCCGCGATTTCGCCATTGTCGAAGCTGTAGAAATCAGCCTGGACTCCGGTTTGACCGTGGTCAGCGGCGAGACCGGCGCCGGCAAGTCGCTGCTGGTCGATGCCCTGCTGCTGCTGTCCGGCGCCCGTGCCGACAGCGCCGCGGTGCGTGCCGGTTGCGAGCGTGCCGAGCTCAGCGCCCGCTTCGACCTGGCCGACATTCCCGCCGCCCGCGCCTGGCTGCGCGAGCACGAGCTGGACGACGACGGCGAGGAATGTCTGCTGCGCCGGGTCATCCGCCGCGATGGCCCGTCGCGGGCCTGGATCAACGGCCGGCCGGTGCCCAATCAGACCCTGGCGGAAATGGCCGTCCATCTGGTCGAGATCCACGGCCAGCACGAGCATCAGGCCCTGCTTGACCGGCGCAGCCAGCTTGCCCTGGTCGACCGCCACGGCGAGCACCGCGCGTTGTTGCAACAAGTTGCCCGCTACGCCGGCCACTGGCAGCAACTGGAGCATGAGCGCCGTACCCTGCAGTCCGATACCGGCGATGACGGCCGACGCATCGAACTGCTGCGCCACGACCTGGCCGAACTGCAGCGCCACGCCCTGGCCCCGGAAGCCTGCGCCGAACTGGAGCGCGGACACCACCGCCTGGCCCACATGGGCGCGACCCTGGAAGCCTGCATGCAGGCCGCCAGCCTGCTCGATGGCGGCGATGAACCGGGCACTATCCTGGCCTTGCTGGCCAAGGCACGGCAGGCACTGGAGCGTGCCCAGGCCGGTGATCCGGATCTGGCCGCCACCACCGCCGTGCTGGCCAATGCCGAAATCGAGCTGGGCGAAGCCGCCAGCACCCTGGCCGGTCACCTGGACGGCTTCGAAAACGACCCGGAACAGTTCGAGCGCCTGGATCGGCAATTGGCCCGCCTGCATGATCTGGGCCGCAAGCACCGCCTGCCGATTGCCGAACTGGCCGCAGCCCGCGACCGGCTCGCCGCGGAACTGGATGCGGCGGAAAACGCCGGCGAGCGGTTGCAGCAGATCCTGGCCCAGCAGCAACAGGTCGCCGGGCAATGGCTCGAGGTGGCCCGCCAGCTCAGCCAGGCACGCCAGACCACGGCACAGCGCCTGTCGCGCGAAGTCAGCATGCTGATCTGCGAGCTGGGCATGGCCGGCGGCCAGTTCCAGATCGCGCTGGAAGAAGTGGCCGGTCAACAGCCCGATGCCCAGGGCCTGGAACGCACCGAGTTCATGGTCAGCGCCAACCCCGGCCAGCCCCTGCGTCCGCTGCGCCGGGTCGCTTCCGGTGGCGAGTTGTCACGCATCGCCCTGGCAATCGAAGTGGCGGCGCTGGGCGAGGTACCGGTGCCGACCATGGTCTTCGACGAGGTTGATGTCGGCATCGGCGGCGCCGTCGCCGAAATCCTCGGGCAGAAGCTGCGGCGGCTGGGCGAGCGGGTCCAGGTGCTGTGTGTCACCCACCTGCCCCAGGTCGCCGCCCAGGGCCATCACCACTTCGCCGTCGCCAAGCAGGTGGTCGATGGCGACACCGCCACGCTGGTCACACACCTGGAGGGCGCCGCCCGCCGAGGCGAGATCGGACGCATGCTCGGCGGCGTCCAGCTCACCGACACCACCCTGGCGCACGCCCAGCAGATGCTGGCGCAGGCGGGGAACTGATCCTGGATCGTGGCCGCGCGCAGCCACGTGTCGTTATCCCGCATGGCGCCGCCTGTCCAGACCAGGCGCGCACAAGTGCGTTACATCTGTTGTACATTTGCGGCATGACCGCAAAAAAGACCGGCACCCTCAACCTGCGCGTCGACCCGGCCCTGAAGGAAGCGGCCAGGATCGCCGCGATCCGCGAGCACCGCAGCATCGCCAACCTGGTGGAATGGCTGATCCGCCAGCACTGCGAGGCCGCCGGCATTGCGATCCCCGAGCAGTCCGAACTGTTCAAGGAGCCCGACGATGAATGAGAAGACCCTGCGCGCGCTGGTGCAGGCCGGGGCGGTCAAGCGCGTGCGCATCATTGCCGAGGGCGCGTGCTTCCATGTTGAAGCCGACACCCCGAACGCCACCGTGGTCGCGGTCACCGGAAAAGGCACGCCAAAGACCTGGAGCTCGCTTGATGCGTCTGCCAAGTGGGTGCGCGCCCTGGGCATCGGCACCGCGCAGCTCGACGTCAGCCGCTGGCAGCCGGGGCAGCGCGGGCTGCGGGTGTGAAGCGTTGGCCGTGGACGACTGATGATCGACGCGACGAAGGCGCAAGCACTTGCCCAGGCCCACGTCGGGCTTGAATCCAGCCTCGAATTCCTCGACAGGCCGCCCGATGGGCTTTACTTGGTTGCACCGGAAAACAACTTCTACTTTGCCGTGGGCCGGCCGCGTGTGTCACGCGTAGGAGGCGTCGAAATCGCCGTCGTGGACCGAGCGACCGGCACGGTGACAGTCACTTGCGTGGGCGATTGAGCGATCATGCACTACTACGCCAGCGCACCTGACCGTTCATCAGTCGCTATCCCGGCTGCTTCTCAGTGAGCCTTGGATGCGGGCCGGGGGGCCGCGTTCGATGCGTTCGCATACTGGCTGGTGGCGACAGACTGCGCCATCTGCGACGACACGTTTACTCACGAGATCGGTCACCTCATGGGCGGCAACCACACTAGGAATCAGTTGAGCCCGGCGGACGTTTCCGCGATTGTCGCCAATGGCTTCCAATAGCCATCGCTGCCTGCTGCGCTGCCTGGTCCCGCTGGCCCTGGCGAGTTCTTGCATGGTTCGTGCCAGATATTCCATCAAATCAGACAGATAGGAATATCCAGAAGCCGCGTCCCTACGGGCTCTTGCCGCCCTTCTTCGGCCGCACGTACAGCACCAGGCTGTGGTCTTCGATGATGTAGCCGTGTTGTTCGGCGATTTCCTTCTGCAGGCGTTCGATCTCGGCGTTGTAGAACTCGATCACGGTGCCGGTTTCAACGCAGACCATGTGGTCATGGTGATCGCCGCGATCCAGCTCGTAGATCGCCTGGCCGCCTTCGAAGTTGTGCTTGATCACCAGGCCAGCGGCCTCGAACTGGGTCAGCACCCGGTAGACCGTGGCCAAGCCGATATCCTCGGAGGATTCGATCAGTTGCCGGTAGATCGCCTCCGCGCTCAGATGCTGGCCTTCGGCGGCGCCGAGGATCTCCAGGATGCGCAACCGTGGATGGGTGACCTTGAGTCCTACTTTGCGCAGATCCTGCGACACCATGATGATTCTCCTTACACAAAGCTGCCAAGGACAATGCCGCTGCCCGGCGCCCATGCCAAGGGCGGACCGGCCCGCTCGCAGAGTGCTCGCACAGGGCCGTTGGCTGGCGTGAACGTTGACCGGGCCGGCAAGGCTGCACTTGCGTCGGAGCCGTTGCGGCCACTGTCCACAGGCGCCACGCCGGGGCAGGCTTGAGCGGGCCGTAGTGTATCATCCGCGTTTGACCTTCCCTTTCAGGATCGCCATGCGTTTGCCGTCCCTGCTGCTTGCCCTGACACTGCTCCCCGGTTGTGGTCTGCTGTACAAGGTAGACGTGCCGCAGGGCAATCTCCTGGACCAGGAGGACATCGCCGACGTGGAAGTGGGCATGAGCAAGCGCCAGGTCAGCCTGCTGCTGGGCACGCCGGCGATCGCTTCGCCCTTCCACCAGTCGCGCTGGGATTATCTGTACGCGGTCAGCCGGGCCGGCGGCACGCCGGAAGTGCGCAATCTCACCCTGCTCTTCGAGGGCGATTCGCTGGTCTCATTCGACGGCGACCTGCTGCCCGAGACCACGTCCGAAGCCGATCTGCTCGAGGATGTCAGCCAGTACGAGCGCTACGGGCCGACCCTGGATGACAACCGCGATCGCTCCGGGCGGCCGCAGGACGAAGACGAGGACGCAGACGACCGCTGACCACCGGCGGCTGGGCCGCGCCGGCACCGGCTGGCGACCTTGACCAGCCACTACCACGATTTCCTCCGCCAGACGGCGGCCAAGCAAGCCCTTGAGTTTTCAACTGTTGCGGCGCCTTGGGTCGGCCGCTGATGCGCCGCCCCGACAGCACCCGACCACCATCCGTGCGGAGACCTGCAATGACCAAGCACACAATGACCTTGTCCCTGATGGGCAGCCTCGCACTCGGCCTGGCTGCCTGCCAGCCGTCCTCGCCGACGGCTGACCCGCAGGCGGGCGAAGCGCCGGCCGAGGCGGCACAGCCGGCAACGCAGGCCGCCGCCAACCCGTTTGAGCAAACCAGCCCCCTGGCCTACGGATATCCGCAGTTCGACCTGATCCGTGACGAGCACTTCGGCCCGGCACTGGAACGCGGCATGGCCGAGCACCGCCAGGAAGTGACCGCGATTGCCGGCAGCCAGGACGAACCCGATTTCGACAACACGATTGTTGCCATGGAGCGCGCCGGCGAGATGCTGTCGCGCACCCAGCGGGTGTTCGGCAACCTGTCCGGTGCCCACAGCAACGACACGATCCGCAAGGTGCAGTCGGAGATGGCTCCGCGGATGGCGGCGCACATGGATGCCATTCGCCTGGACGATGCCCTGTTCGCACGCATCAAGTCGCTGCATGACCAGCGCGACCAGCTTGGCCTTGACCCTGAGCAGATGCACTTGCTGGAGCGCTACCACACCGACTTCGTCCGCGCCGGCGCGCAACTGTCGGCCGCCGACAAGTCGGTCCTGCGTGACCTGAACAGCCAACTGGCCAGCCTGCAGACCCAGTTCAGCCAGAACGTTCTCAAGGAAGTGAACGCCAAGGCGGTGCTGTTCGACAGTGCCGAGGAGCTGGCCGGCTTGTCCGAAGCCCAGATCCAGGCCGCGAAAACGGCCGCCGAAGAAGCCGGCCATTCCGGCAAGTATCTGATTGCACTACAGAACACAACCGGACAGCCGGCCCTGATCGAGCTCAGCAACCGGGCTTCACGCGAGCGCCTGCATCGCACTTCGGTGGGCCGCGGCAGCAGCGAGGGCGAGTTCGACAACCGCGAGCTGGTCGCCCAGATCGTGCGCCTGCGCGCCGAGCGCGCCCAGCTCCTGGGTCATCCCAACCATGCTTCCTATGTGCTGGAGGACAGCACCGCCGGCACCGTCGAGGCGGTCAACGCCATGCTGGCGCAACTGGCGCCGCCGGCCGTGGCCAATGCCCGGCGCGAGGCCGCCGACATCCAGGCGGTGATCGACGCCGAGAACGGCGGCTTCGAGCTGGCCGCCTGGGATTGGGCGCACTACGCCGAGAAGGTGCGCCAGCAACGCTACGATTTCGACGCCAATGCCCTGCGTCCCTACTTCGAGCTCAACCGGGTGCTCAACGATGGCGTGTTCTTCGCCGCCACCCAGTTGTACGGCATCACCTTCAAGGAGCGCACCGACCTGCCGGTCTACCACCCGGACGTGCGCGTGTGGGAAGTGTTTGATGCCGATGGCTCGGCGCTGGCCCTGTTCCTGGGTGATTTCCATGCCCGCCCGTCCAAGCGCGGCGGTGCCTGGATGAATGCCTACGTGCAGCAGAACGACCTGCTCGGCACCAAGGCCGTGGTCGGCAACCACCAGAACATCCCCAAGCCGCCCGAAGGCGAGCCGACGCTGATGACCTTCGATGAGGTCACCACCATGTTCCACGAGTTCGGCCACGCCCTGCATGGCATGTTCTCCAATGTCACCTACCCGCGCTTTGCCGGCACCTCGGTGCCGCGTGACTTCGTCGAGTTCCCCTCGCAGGTCAATGAGATGTGGGCGACCTGGCCGGAAGTGCTGGCCAACTACGCCAGGCACTACCAGACCGGCGAGCCGCTGCCGCATGAGCTGCTGGACAAGGTGCTGGCCTCACAGGCCTTCAACCAGGGCTTCGCCACCACTGAATACCTGGCCGCCGCCCTGCTCGACCAGGCTTTCCACCAGATCGGCCCGGACCAGGTGCCCGATGACGTGATCCGGTTCGAAGCCGAAGCCCTGGCCGCGGCCGGTATCGATTTCGAGCCAGTGCCGCCGCGCTATCGCACCACCTACTTCAGCCATACCTTCTCGGGCGGCTACTCGGCCGGCTACTACTCCTACATCTGGTCGGAAGTGCTCGACGCCGACAGCGTCAAGTGGATGGAAGAAAACGGCGGCCTGACCCGCGAGAATGGCGACCATTTCCGTGCCACCTTGCTGTCGCGTGGCGGCAGCAAGCCGGCTCTGGAACTGTTCCGCGATTTCACCGGCCGCGATCCCGACCTGCAGCCGCTGCTGCTGCGCCGTGGCCTGGTCCAGGACGACTGAAGCCAGCGAGGCAACTGTCGTTAGCTGATTGCTCCACCGTTGCCGCATTGCCGGCAGCGGTGGAGCCTGCCGTACCGACCGGCCGCGTCAGCGCTTGATCAGACTCGCCTGCGTCGCCCGTTCCCGCCGGCTTGCCTTGGGATCGGCCAGCAGCGGCCGATAAAGCTCGATGCGATCACCCGGGCGCAGCACCTGGTCACCGTCGACGATCCGACCATGGATGCCGATGGCGGCGATCTCGGGACGCGCCGGCAACTGATGCCATCCGGAGTTGGCGATCGCTTGGGTCACCGTGCTGCCCGGCGGCAGGTCAACGCTGCGCCGCCAGGTCGTACCCGGCCACAGGCAGACCAGATCCACTCGAATCAGCGGCGGCTGATCCGCGCCTGGATCAGGCATCGCTGACAGCCACGGTGGTGAAGTCCTGCACCAGGCGGTCGGCCAGGGCCTGGAATGCGAGCGTGGTCGCCAGACCGAACAGGCGGCTCTTGGGTTCGAAGTCCAGTACCAGATCGATGCGGCAACCGCCATCACCGTAGGGCCGGAAGGTCCAGTCACCCTTCAGGTAGCGCAGCGGGCCTTCGAGCATGTCCAGATGGATGTGATCGGGCGGCGACAGGATATTGCGGGTGGCAAAGCTGAACTCGATGCCGCCGGCACGGACATGCAACCGGGCCGCCATCCGGTCCACGCTCTGCTCAAGAATGTCGACCTGCCGGCACCAGGTGAAGTACACCGGGTAGTTCTCGACATCGTTGACCAGTCCGAACATCCGCTCCGGCGCTTGCGCGACCAGCGCCTGTCGCTTGACTACGGGCATCGCCAACTCCGTTTGATCGCCGGCTCACCGGTTACCATGACCACCTCGCTTCAATCATTGAACACCGATCGTTCGCAGACATTATCGGCCCAAGTGCGCCCGCGCAGTGAAACCATGACCAACAAGACCAGCAACAAAGGCGGCGGCAGCACGATTGCCCTGAACAAACGTGCCCGCCACGAGTACCACATCGACGAGCGCCTTGAAGCCGGCCTGGTCCTGCAGGGCTGGGAGGTCAAGAGCCTGCGTGCTGGCCGGATCAATTTCGGTGACAGCTACGCGGTGGTCAATCGCGGCGAACTGTTCCTGTTCGGCGCCCAGATCCAGCCCCTGCCGACGGTCTCGACCCATGTCGTGGCCGAACCCATGCGCACCCGCAAGCTACTGCTCAAGCGCGATGAGATCGACCGCCTGATCGGTGCCGTCGAGCGCAAGGGTTACACCCTGGTGCCCACGGCCATGTACTGGAAGGAAGGCCGGGCCAAGGTCGAGATTGGCCTGGCCAAGGGCAAGCAGATGCACGACAAGCGCCATGCCGAGAAGGAACGCGACTGGGAGCGCGAGAAGCAGCGCCTGCTGCGCCACGCTGGCTGATATCCGGGCGCAGGCGCTCACGACGCAGACCTCCGACCGGCAAACGCGCTCCTGCTGTTGATTACCGGCTTGACCTGCGGCCGGTGTGCAGCCCGCCACGGCGTTGTAATCGCCCTGCCCGCTTGCCTGACCGGCCGCTGGCCAGTGTTTCATCGAACCGGGTGAACTGTGTTGGCCTTCACAGATTGGCCAGGCACAGACGACGTAATCTGACAGAGGCCACCCGGTAGATCCTGCACACCGGGTCGCCCGCCACAGATTGCAAGTGCAGAGGCAGTGGAGAGTCGGCCATGTACCGGGTCGCGGCTGCGACGTTGATCCTTATCGCCATGTTCTTCGTGGGCATCGCCGATGCCCAGCAAACCCGCCTGTACCGGTGGGTGGACGAGGATGGCAAGGTCCACTTCAGCGATCGCCTCGAGCCCTCGTCGGGCACGTCCGATTACGACCGCTTCAATGCCAGCGGCGTGCGCATCAGCCAACCGGACCGGCCGCAGTCGCGCCAGCAGCGACGCGAAGCCGAGCAGGTCCGGCGCAGCCATCAGCGCGATCAGGCCCTGCTTGCTGCCCACCCGACGGAATTGGCCCTGCTCCGTGCCCATGACGAACAGCGCGCCCGGGTCGAGTTCAACCTGCGCGCCAGCCAGGCCAATGTCGAACGCATCCAGCGCGACATCCGCGCCCGCGCCGACAGCCGTCCTGATGGCGGCGGCGACGACCGTGAACTGGCCGAACTGAACCGGCGTCTGCAGGCTGAACGCAAGAACCTGGAACAACTGCAGGTGTACCGGTTCGAGCTGTACGAAACCCAGAATCAGGAGATCGAGCGTTTCCGGGAGCTGCATGAATCGGCTGCTGCCGACAGTTTCCCCAGCGGCGTCAACGGCAACCAGATTCCCGACTGAGCTTGATATCGCGCCTCTGCCCTCAGCGCGCCCCGCCCCGATACTGACCTACGCGACTGACGGCAGCGCCGATCACCTGCCGCGATCGGCGCTGCGCCGCACGTTCTGTCTCAGACGTCGATGAATTCGATATGTCCCACCGGGTGGAAACCACCAAGATCGTAGGCGAGTTTGGCCGAATTCAGTGCCTGCTGGCCGCCGGGATCATCCTCGCGCAGGGGCGCAAAGCCGCTGCGGCCATCGGCCTGGCCGACCCCCAGGACATTGCCCACGCGTGATGCTGAAAGCTGCAGCAGCGACTGCAACTGGATGCGGGCCATGTCGACATCGCTTCCGCACAGCGCCAGCAGATGCCGGTCGCCCTGTCGTTGCAGATACATCGCCGGACTGCCGAGGTGGCCGACCAGATCCAGTTCGATCTTGCGGTTGAAGACCTCGGCGACGACGTCCTTGGTGCCCTCGGGAAGCTGGTAGCCGAGCATGCAGATGAAGGCCGCCTGCTGGCGGGATCGGGCGTGTGCCTGCACCCGGTGCAACTGCATGGCCAGCGTGTCCTCGTGATCGACCGCGGCCGCATCGCTGGCCAGATCCTCCAGGCGCGTATCCGCGACGATGCCTGGCTCATGCAGGCTCAGGTCCAGAAAGTCGTGCCGGCCCCAACTGCTTTGTTGACTGTCCACCTGTGGTGCTCCCATTGACGTGTGCCCGGAACGAATCCTAGGCAGCCGTCGATCGGGGAACCCGGCACCAGCACGCAGTTTGACAATTGTTTTCAGGCCGTAACAATTCGTAACAATTGCCCGGCACATTCTTGCGCGCGGATGTGGCTGGCAGCCGCAAAGTCTGGCGAACGCCTTGCCTAACAGCCGCCGCGGTCAGGCGAGCGAAGGCACCGGGGAGCTGTTTTCGGATCAGCCACGGGACCGATCGTGCTGCTCGGCGGCGTCGAGCGTGTTCTGCATCAGCATGGCCACCGTCATTGGCCCGACGCCGCCGGGCACCGGCGTGATCCAGGAGGCGCGCCGGGCAGCAGCCTGGAAATCGACATCCCCGCACAGGCTGCCATCCTCGCGCCGGTTGATGCCGACGTCGATGACAATGGCGCCGGGGCGAATCCAGTCGCCACGGACGATGCCCGGTCGTCCCACCGCCACCACCAACAGCTCGGCCTCGGCGACGCGGTCCGGCAGGTCGGTGGTGAAACGATGGCAGCAGGTGGTGGTTGCCCCGGCCAGGAGCAGCTCCAGCACCATCGGCCGGCCGACATGGTTGGAAGCGCCTACGACCACGGCATGCTGGCCGTAGAAACCGGCGCCGGCATGCCGCAGCAGCTCGATCACGCCCTTTGGCGTGCACGGCCGCAGACCGGGCTGGCGCAGCACCAGGCGGCCCATGTTCTCCGGATGGAAGCCGTCGACATCCTTGTCCGCAGCGATCCGGCGTATCAGTTCGGCGGCATGAATATGGTCGGGCAACGGCAACTGGACCAGGATGCCATTGATCTTCGGGTCGGCATTGAGCTGGTCGATGAGGGCAAACAGCTCGGCTTCCGGGATGGTGTCCGGCAGGTCGAAATCATGGGCCTGGATACCGGCGCGCTCGGCCGCGACCTTCTTGTTGCGCACATACACCTGCGAGGCCGGATCACTGCCGACCAGAACCACGGCCAGGCCGGGCGCCGGCAGGTTGGCGGCGACGCGCGCCTGCACCCGGGCCCGGATATGGCCCAGGTACTGATCGGCCAGGGCACGGCCATCGATGATTTTGGCGGACATGGCGGACGCGGCAGCAGAATCCAGCCGCCATTATCGCACCATCGAACCCGAGCTTCCGGGCTCTACTCCCGGCCGCAGCCCGGGCAGTGCGGATCGCGCGGCAGACCGATCTCGCCAAAGCGCATGGCCAGGGCGTCATAGGTCAGGATGCGGCCGGTCAACGGCGTACCCAGGCCGAGCAGCAGCTTGATCGCCTCGGTGGCCTGGATCAGGCCGATCAGGCCCGGCAGCACGCCCAGCACCCCGGCTTCGGAGCAGCTCGGTGCGAACTCGGGCGGTGGCGGCTCGGGGAACAGGCAGCGGTAGCACGGGCCCTGCCCCGGCACGAAGACGCTGGCCTGGCCCTGGAAGCGTTGCACCGCGCCGTAGACCCATGGAATGCCCAGCTCCAGGCAGGCGGCATTGACCCGGTAGCGGGTGGCGAAGTTGTCGGCGCCATCGATCACCACGTCGTAGCCTTCGAGCACCGCGCTGGCATTGTCGTCCTCCAGCCGCTGGCGGATCTGCCGGACTTCGATGCCGGGGTTCATGGCGGCCAAGCGCCGCGCCGCCGACTGCACCTTGGCCTGGCCGATCGAATCATCATCGTGCAGCACCTGCCGCTGCAGATTGCTGCGCTCGACATGGTCGTCGTCGATCAGGGCCAGTGTGCCCACGCCCGCCGCCGCCAGGTACAGGGCCGAGGGCGAGCCCAGGCCGCCGGCACCGACCAGCAGCACGCGGCTGTCGAGCAGGCGCCGCTGGCCTTCGACGCCGATCTCGGGCAGGCGCAGGTGCCGGTCGTAGCGTTCACGCTCGTTTTCGTCCAGGCGTTCGTCCTCGAGCACCGGCAGGCCTCGTGCGCGCCACAGGTGGAAGCCGCCCGCCACCGAGGCGACCCGGCCATAGCCCATGCGGCGCAGACTGTCGGCCACCAGCAGCGACCGGGCGCCGCCAGCGCAGATCAGCAGCAATTCGCGATCACGCTCGGGCGCGACCTGGCCGATCTGGAACTCGACATGGCTGCGCGGCACGCCCAGGGCACCGGCCGGCCGGCCCAGCGCCCACTCGTTCTCCTCGCGCACATCCACCAACAAGGCGCCGGCCTGAAGCCGCTGCCACGCTTCGGTCGGATCCAGTTCCGGGACATCGGCTCGGATGCCGGCCATCAGATGCTGCACTGTGCTCATAACCTTGCTCGTTCAACCAGGTGTGGCCGCCTTGCTGGTGTCGCCGGCCGCCGTGCCAATGCCGATACCGATGCGCCAGGCCAGCAAAGGCAGACGGGTACCGGCCTGGAACCTGTGCGCCCCTTCCGGCAGGACCAGCAGGCCATCGGCCTGGGCCAGTACCGACAAGGCGCCTGAGCCCTGGTGCCCGAACGGCTCGGCGACCAGGCCGCCGTCGCCATCTATGACCACGCTGCAGCGCAAAAATTCCAGCCGCCCGTGGCGTTTGTGCCAGGGCTGCGCCAGGCGGGCATGGCCCTGGATCAGGCCACTGGCGGCACGCCCGAGCATCGCTTCCAGCACCGGTCGCGCCAGCACCTGGAAAGTGACGCCGGCCGAGACCGGATTGCCCGGCAAGCCGAATACCACCGTGGTGCCGATCCGGGCGCAGAGCACCGGCATGCCCGGTTTCATGGCGACCTTCCAGTAGGCGATGCGGCCAAGTTCGGCGATCAATGCCGGCAGGTGGTCGGCGACCCCGGCCGAGACGCCGCCGCTGGTGACCAGCATTTCGGCCCGGCCGGCCAGGGCGACAATGCATGCGCGCAACTGCGCCGGATCGTCGCCGCAGTGCTCGACCGCCACCACGTCGGCACCGGCTTCGGCAGCCAGGGCGGCCAGCAGCAGGCCGTTGCTGTCGTGCCTTTGACCGACGATCAGCGGCTGTCCCGGCGGCACCAATTCATCGCCGGTAACCAGCACCGCGACCCGGGGGCGCGCATGCACCTGCACGCTCTGCAAGCCGAACGCCGCCAGCAAGGACAGCCTGCCGGCATCCAGCGCTTCACCCTGGCTGACGATGACGGCGCCGGCACTGCAATCATCATCGGCGGGGCGCACATTGGCACCGGCCTCGACGCCGGCAGGAATCACCACCTGGGCGTCGCCGACCTGGCAACGCTCGTGAATGACCACGGTGTCGGAGCCCGTGGGCATCGTGGCACCGGTCATGATCGCCATGGCCGTGCCGGGCGGCAGTGTTCTTGTGCGGATATCACCGGCCAGAATCTGGTCCACCACCGGCAGCGGCGTGGTGCTGCCGGCGACCAGATCAGCAAAGCGAACTGCGTAGCCATCCATGGCCGAGTTGGCGAAGCCGGGCAGCGCGAACGGTGCCCGTACCGTTTCGGCGGCGATGCGGCCGTGAGCGCCCGCAAGGGCCACACTCTGGCCCGGCAACGCACTGGCCAGTGCCAGCGAGCGTTGCAGCGCCTGGGCATGGGAGATCAGTTCAGCCATCGGTATCCTCCGACATTAGTCGAGCGAGCCGGTCCAGATCCGCCGGCGTATTGATGTTGGCAAAGGCGCCGCGGGTCAGGCCACGCGGCAACTCGCTACCGGATTGTGGGTCGCCCTGCAAGTCAACGACGGCATCGCTGAAATCGACCCAGATGGCGCCGACATCGTCCAGCCAGCGCCGCATCGATGGCAGCACTGGTGCTTGCAGGGCCTGCACCGCGTGTGCCGCCAGTTGCCCGGAAACGAGCGCAAACAGTGGCTGCCGACGCTGGCCGTCGAACACCGCCGCGGCCGGAACATCCGGGCCCAGCACAGCGTCCAGGCGGGCAACATAGTCAGCCGGGGCGAACGGTGCATCGACCGGCAGCACCGCGATCCGGCGCTGCGGCCATCGGGCCAGAGCGCCGGCGATCGCCGCCAGCGGACCGTGTCCGGGCGCGGCGGCATGGTCGTCGATGAGCTGGATGCCCAGTCGCCGATAGGCCCAGCGATGGCGCTGGCTTGCGACCACGATGGTCTGGACCTGCTCGCCAAGAGTCTGCCAGCAATGACACAGCAGCGGCTGCCCATGCAGACGCAGCCAGGCCTTGTCCGTGCCGCCGAACCGGCTGCCCCGGCCACCGGCAAGGATCAGGCCGATCGGCAGTGGCGCCGCCATGATGCTCAGCGCCGCTTGACGTGGCGCATCAAGCGCTGGCGTTTGCGTTGCTGGCGTTCGGACAAGGGGTTGCGGCGGTCGGCATAGGGATTGTCGCCACCGCGGAATTCCAGCTTCACCGGTGTCCCGACCAGGCGGTAATGCTTGCGCACGAAGTTCTCCAGGTAGCGCCGGTAGCTTTCGGGCAGGGTGGTCAGGCGGCTGCCGTGGAGCACGATCCGCGGCGGCACCCGTCCGCCCTGATGCGCGTAGCGCAGTTTGGCGGTGCGGCCCTGCACCTGCGGCGGTTGGTAGCCCTGGAAGGCCATGCCCAGCACCTCGGTCAGGTCGTGGGTGTTGAACTGCCAGTTGGCCGAAGCGTGGGCGCGGTTGACCGCCTGCATCAACTCGCGCAGGCCCGAGCCGTGCAGCGCCGAGATGAACACGACCGCCGCCCAGGGAACGAACTCCAGCTTGCGCTCCAGTTGCCGCTTCACGCTCTCGCGCTGGTCGCTGGCCAGGTCATCCCATTTGTTGACCGCCACCACCAGGGCGCGGCCGGCATCCAGGACATGGCCAAGCACCGTCGCGTCCTGGTCGGTGACCCCTTCCTGAGCATCGATCAAGACTAAAGCCACCTGCGCCTGTTCCAGCGCCTGCAGGGTCTTGATGACGCTGAACTTCTCCACCGCATCGTCAACGCGGCCGCGACGCCGGATACCGGCGGTGTCGAAAAGCAGATAGCTGCGGCCGTCACGCTCCAGCGGCGCCTGGATGGTGTCCCGGGTGGTTCCCGGCTCGTTGCTGGCGACCATGCGGTCCTCGCCCAGCAAGCGGTTGACCAGGGTTGATTTGCCGACATTGGGCCGGCCCAGAACGGCCAGCCGGATCGGCCCATCGCCGTCTTCATCGGCCGCCAGGGCATCGGTCGTGGCTGGCGGCAGACGCTCGAGCACGGCTGCCGCCAGCAGGCCGACGCCGCGGCCATGCGAGGCGGCCAAGGGCAACATCGGGCCAAAGCCCAGCTCGGAGAACTCGGCCAGGGCCACCGTCTCGTCCAGGCCATCGGTCTTGTTCACCGCCAGCAGCACCGGCTTGCCGGTACGCCGCAGCGCGTTGGCAATGTCCCGGTCATAGGCGACCAGGCCATCACGGGCATCGAGCACGAAGACGATGACATCGGCCTCATCGATGGCCAGTTGCGCCTGCTCGGCGGCCAGGCGCGGCAGTTCATCTTCGAACACGCTCAGGCCGCCGGTGTCGACCAGGATGAAAGGCCGCTCGAACTGCCGGCAGATGCCGTGGTGACGATCGCGGGTGACCCCGGGACGGTCGGCGACGATGGCATCGCGGGTCCGGGTCAGGACGTTGAACAGGGTGGATTTGCCGACATTGGGCCGCCCTACCAAGGCGACGATGGGCAAACCACCGACGACCGGATCGACCACGGCCATGTCCTCAGCCGCCTACGCGATAGGCAGTCAGCTCGCCATCCACGGTGACCACATACAGCAGGTTGCCACTGCTTACCGGCGCGCTGCGGATGGCGTCCCGGCCAGCGCGCACGCGGGCGACAAAGGCGCCGTCGGAGGGATCCAGGAAATGAACATAGCCTTCCAGGTCGCCGACAGCGACATGGTTGCCGACCATCGCCGGTGTCGACAACCAGCGGTATTCCAGGCCTTCCTGGCTCCACATGCTGGCGCCACCGGCGCGATCCAGGCCCCACAACTTGCCATCGACATCCGCGGCGATGACCATGCTCTCGCCGGCCGCGACGCCGGCACTGGCCGACAGCTCGCGGTTCCACAGCGGGCTGCCACCGGCGACATCCACTGCCGTCAACTGGCCGTTCATGCCGGCCGCGTAGGCGACCCCGGACCGCAGGGCGAACTCGCCGTCGACATCGGACAGGCGTTCCAGGTCGGTGCGACCTTCGGGGATGGCGATCGGCTGTTCCCACACCGGCACGCCATCGGATGCGCGCAGCGCGGTCAGACGACCATCATCCAGACCGACCAGCACATAGCCTCGCTCATAAACCATGCTGCCGTTGCCGCGCAGGCTCAGGATCGGCACGGTGTATTCCTGCACCCAGGTGCGGCTGCCGTCGATGATGCGGAAAGCGCTGATGCGACCGTCGTGGCTGCGCACGAAGACCAGGCCTTCGGCCACCACCGGCGGCGCAATCACTTCCGAGCTCAGGCGAACGGCAAAGCGCTCCTCGCCACTGGCCTCGTCCAGAACCAGCAGGCGGCCGTCGAGCGTGCCCACGGCGATGATGCCGTCGGCAACGGCAGGCGTGGTCGACAGGGCATGGCCGGTATCGAAACGCGCCAGCTCGCTGCCGCTGCCGGCATCCAGCACCAGGATCTGGCCGCGGGTATTGGCGGCATACACGCGATCATTGGCCAGGTGCACCGCCATGCGCAGGCCGGGCATGCCGCCGACATCGCCGATCTTGCGGCTCCACAGCCGCTGGACATCGACAGTCTGGGAGAAATTGACCAGCTCGCGTGGCGGCCGGATGTTCTCGCTGGTCCTGCCGCCACAGGCCATCAGCAGCGCCAGGCTGAGCAGCAGCACGGCCCGCAGCATCAACATCAAGCTTCTCCCGCCGTCGCCGTCGCCGACGTGGACGGGAACTCGGCCAGCTTCATTTCCAGTCGCGCCGGGTCGGCGACGCCGGCTTCCTGGGCTTGCAGGTAAGCGGCGCGCGCCTGGTCGCTGCGACCCAGCGCCAGCAGCGCATCGCCACGCAGTTCGGCGCGCAGGCCGCCGTAGTCGGCGTCGGGCACCTGATCGACCAGGGCCAGCGCGTTGTCGGCCTTGCCGGCGGCCAGTTCCAGGCGCGCCAGGCGCAGCTTGATCAGCGAATCCAGCGATGCCTCGCGGTTGTGCTTGTCGGCCCACTCCAGGCTGTCACGGGCGCCATCAAGATCGCCGGCCACCTGCGCGCTCTGGGCCTCGGCCAGCGCCGCCAGGACGGCGTAACCACTGCGCGGGAAGTCATCGCGCAACTGTTGCCTGACCACCTCGGCGGCGGCCGGATCGGCCTCGGCCTGGGCCACGTACTGGTAAAGCTCGGCAGCCGAATGGGCCTGGCGCAGTTTGTGGTTCTGCCACTGCTGCCAGCCGAAGATCAGGCCGATGCCGACCACCACGCCGGTAAGGATGGCGCCGCCGTTTTCCTTCAGCCACGAGCGGACGCGCTCACCCTGTTCGTGTTGATCGTAGATATCCATAGTGCCTCGCGATAAAAGGGAAATTCGGCGCCGTCACAGGGGCAACGGGCTGATCGCCCGGGTTGCCCGGAATCTGGTGACGACACTCTGGAAGATGACCGGCCATCGGCGCTGGCAAGCTTAGCAGGAGCGGCCGCTGCCGGGGATCCTCGTTGCCGCTGCGTCGCGCTGCAAGAGCGCGGCCGTGGCGGGCTATTGGCTTGCCCAGCAGTTACCGGCAGATGCCCGCCAGCCAGGTCGGGCCGGGATCCGGTTCTGGCCCCGCAGCGGCCAGCCGGCGGTAGCCGTGCCGACTGGCCTCAGCCTTCGCCGGCGAACAGTTCGATCCTGGCGACGTTGTTGGGGCTGCGGTTTGCTGACAGGTCGACCTTCTGGCCATCTGCCCGCAAGGTCGCCTCCAGGCTGTTGCCGATGGTCAGCGACATGCCACTGTCACTGCGAAACTGCCAGTGACCCGGGCCAAGCACCGCACGCTGGATGGCGGTACCGTCCACGCCAACCACCTCGACCCAGCTTTCCCCGACCAGCTCCAACTCGGCCAGGTGGGCGCCTGAGCCGACGATCTGCTCCGGGCCGGCGGCCTCTTCGACTGCATCTGCGCTGCGGCTACCGGCGCTGTCAGCGGCATCGGACAGTTGTCCATCGGCAGCGACCAGGTCCTCGGCGATGAGCGGCTCGGGACGGGACACCGTCACCTCGGGAAACATCGACGCGCGGACGACATCGCTGCCATTGCCCTGCCGGGAGGCCTGGGGGATCGGCAGCGTGGTCTCGTCCACCGTGCGCTGGCGCATGTCGAAACTGGCCAGTTCCTCGCTCAGGCGGCCGGATGCGGCATACCAGACCACCGGTGCGGCGATCAGCGCGGTCAGCGCGATATAGGTGGCCGAGCGCAGATAACGTTCGGCCACCAGTGCGCCCCGCGGCACCACGCCCGTCGCCACCAGTTCCGGTTCGACCTGCACCGAATCGGCAAGGGCTTCGTCGACCTGGGCGGCTGGGACACCGACCAGGCGGGCGAAACTGTGCAGGTAGCCGCGCTGGTAGATCGGGGCACCCAGCGACTGGTAATCGCCGCCCTCAATCTGCTTGATGAGCTTTGCCGGCAAGCGCAACTGCTGACCGACATCCTCGATTGTCCAGTTCTTCGCCTCACGCGCCGCCTTCAATTGATCCGGCAATGACATCGTTATTTCCCGTAGATATCTGTAGGTCTGTTTTATGCTTGCGAAGCCGCCGCAGCGGCCTCGCCTCCCTCTTGCCTGCTACTGCTGCAACTGCGCCCGGTAGGCCGCGGCCGACCGGGAATCGCCCAGTTGCTCTTCGATACGCACCGCCGTCCTCAGGGCATTCTCGCCGAGCGGCCCCAACGCCTCGGCCCGTTGCATGAAAGCCCGGGCGCGCATGTATTCCTGCTTGTGGAAAGCGACATCGGCCATGCCCAGCAGCGCCGGCATGTAGGTCGGCTGGGACTGCAGCACACCGGCGAAATAGGCTTCGGCGCCAGCGACATCGCCGGCAGCCAGGGCACAGTTGCCGGCATTGGCCGCGGCATCGTCCGGTGTGCGATAGAAGGGGTCGGCCAAAGCCCGGCGGAAATGGGCCTGGGCCTCATCGAAGCGGCCCTGGCGGCACAGCCAGTTGCCGTAATTGTTGAGTACATCGCCGGTTTCGGGCGCGTACTGCACCGAACGTCGATAGTGCTCGCCGGCACGCTCGGGGCTGTTGATGGTCTCGTACAGGATGGCCAGCATGCTGTGGGCGCTGGCCGAGCGCGGATCGACAGTGAGCGCACTGTTCAGCCGCTCAAGCGCCAGCTCGTACTCGCCCCGTTCGTAATAGCGCCGGCCCAGTTCGAGCAGGATGTCCGAGTTCTGCCGACGCTGGCGACTTTCCTGGGCACGCGCCTCGCCCTGCTGCTGGCGGCTGGCGCGTCGGCGCGGGCTGGCATCGCCGGCGCTTGAGGCCGAAATCGATGGCCCGCCCGATGAGTCGCCATAGGGTTGGCTGGCGCAGCCAACCAGCAGCATCACCACAAACACCAGCGCCAGGCTGGCCAGGCTGGAGACACAGGCACCGGCCTTGCCAAAGCGGGCAACGCGGAGTTTCCGGGGACGCGGTTCTGCCATCAGCCGGTGGTCAGTGGTGTCCAACCTCAACAGGTTCGCGTGATGACTGACCGGCATGGCTCAGGTCCGTCCGCTGCAGGCGGCTGGATGCCAGACCTGAAAGCTGCGCTGGCCTGCGCACGGCGATGTCTGGCACATCGCCGTTACGCCCGGGTGGCGATGGCGCTCAGGCAGCCGCACGGCGGGCGCGCTCCAGTACTTCCTGGCGGAACTGTTCCGAGCGCCGGGTGCGGTCATCGACCATGCCGGCGAGCTGACCACAGGCGGCATCGATATCCTGGCCGCGGGTGCGACGCAGGGTGGTGATGATGCCGGCCTCGTGGACGATGCGCTGGAAGGTCTCGATCGTCTCCGGTTCCGAGCACTCGAACTCGGTTCCGGGAAACGGATTGAACGGAATCAGGTTGAGCTTGGACGGCAACGTGCGCAGCCGCTTGACCAGGGCGCGAGCCTGGGCCGGGCTGTCGTTGATGTCCTTCATCAAGGTGTATTCGAAGGTGATCGACGAGCGCGGACGGCGCGCCTGGTAGCGGCGGCAGGCATCGAGCAACTCGGCAATCGGGTACTTCTTGTTCAGCGGCACCAGATGATCACGCAAGGCATCGTCAGGTGCATGCAGGGATACCGCCAGGCTGACATCGGCGGCATCGGACAACTCATCGATCTTCGGCACCAGGCCGGCGGTGGACAGCGTCACCCGCTTGTTGGCCAGGCCGAAACCGAAGTCATCGCGCATGATGTTCATTGCGGTAACGACGTTGTCGAAGTTCAACAGCGGCTCGCCCATGCCCATCATCACGACGTTGGTGATGCGGCGCGGGGGCGTCTGCTGGGCCAGGGTGCGGGCCACATGCCAGACCTGGCCGACGATCTCGGCGCTGGTCAGATTGCGATTGAAGCCCTGCTTGCCGGTGGCGCAGAAGCGGCAATTCAGGCCGCAGCCCACCTGCGAGGACACGCACAACGTACCGCGCCTGGGCTCGGGGATGAACACCGCCTCGATGCCATTGCCGCCATCCAGCGACAGCAACCACTTGCGCGTGCCGTCGGTGGATTGCTGGTCGACCTGTACCGAAGGCACGCGGATCTGGGCCACCTCCGCCAGCCGCTGTCGCAGGGCCTTGCCGACATCGGTCATCTGCTCGAAATCATCGGCGAAGTAGTGGTACATCCACTTCATCACCTGATCGGCGCGGAAACGCTTCTCGCCCATCTGCTCGACAAAGAACGCCCCCAGCCCGCTGCGGTCCAGCCCGAGCAGGTTGATCTTGGCAGTGCTGGCGGCGTTGTTGGTCATGCGATCAGCAGGTTCAGCGCGAATGGATCTCGCCATCGTTGAAGAAATAGGCGATCTCGGCACGCGCCGTGTCTTCGCCATCCGAGCCGTGCACGGCGTTGGCATCGATGGAGTCGGCGAAGTCGGCGCGGATCGTGCCCGGCGCGGCTTCCTTGGGGTTAGTCGCACCCATCAGCTCGCGATGCCTGGCAATGGCGTTGTCGCCTTCCAGGGTCTGGATCATCACCGGTCCGGAGATCATGAACTCGACCAGGGCGTTGAAGAACGGGCGCTCGCGATGCACGGCGTAGAAGCCTTCGGCCGTTTCGCGGTCAAGCTGGGCCATGCGGGCAGCGATGATCTTCAGGCCAGCTTTCTCGAAGCGGCTGTAGATTTCACCGATAACGTTCTTTGCAACCGCGTCCGGCTTGATGATCGACAGGGTACGTTCCAGCGCCATGGGGTCTCCGTGAGGGGCTAAAAAGGTGAGGGGGACGTGAAAGTGCTTAATCTAACAGGTTTATCCGGGCAATCACAGGCTTGCCCGCGATGGTTGCGTCAATCTGTGAACTGATCCGCTGTCCACCGGATGTAATGTCGACAATGAGCCAACAATACCGCGCAAGTCATTGATGTTCTTGGCCATCAATGCAGCGGACAGGCGGTGGAGTGTCAGGGATGCTGCTGCCCTGGCAAACCGGGCCAACCAGGAGGGCTTCAGGCTGCTTCGGGTGCGCGCCCGGCCAGGCTTCCGGGCCATTGTCTGAAACACGGGTCATCATAGCCTGCGACACCTGACCGCCACCCGCACCCGGCACGCCATACGCTATGGTATGTTTGCCCGGCTGGACCGGCGCCGGACATCACCCTTGTGTCTGGCCAGCGCGGCGGACGCGCAGGCGCCCGGAGCCATTGACCAACAAGCCCAACACTTTGACCCACATGGAACGAGGCCATTGAAATGACTGGATCCCGTCTCACCATCCGGCGTGCCGCCGTGCTCGGCGCCGGTGTCATGGGGGCGCAGATTGCCGCCCATCTGGCCAATGCCGATGTCGAGGTCGTGCTGTTCGACCTGGCCGCGCGCGAAGGCGGCAAGAACAGCATCGTCGACAAGGCGCTAAAGGGTTTGACCCGCCAGTCCCCTGCCCCGCTCGCCGACAAATCGCGCCTGGGCGGCATCATCGCCGCCAACTACGACCAACACCTGGAGCTGCTCGGCGGCTGCGACCTGATCATCGAGGCGATCGCCGAGCGCATGGACTGGAAGCGCGACCTGTACCAGAAGATCGCGCCTCACGTTTCGGCCACGGCGGTGCTGGCCAGCAACACCTCCGGCCTGTCGATCAGCACACTCGCCGACGCCATTCCGGCCCAGTTGCGGCCACGCTTTTGCGGCGTGCATTTCTTCAACCCGCCGCGCTACATGCACCTGGTTGAACTGATTCCCGGCCGCGACACCGACCCGGCCGTGCTCGATGGCCTTGAATCGTTTTTGGTCACCCACCTGGGCAAGGGCGTGGTGCGCACCAAGGACACGCCGAACTTCATCGGCAACCGCATCGGCGTGTTCTCGATCCTGGCCACCATGCATCACACCCAGCAGTCCGGCCTGGGTTTCGACGTGGTCGACGCGCTGACCGGCCCGGCCATCGGCCGGCCCAAGAGTGCCACCTACCGCACCGCCGATGTCGTCGGCCTGGACACCATGGCCCATGTCATCAAGACCATGGCCGACACCCTGCCCGACGATCCCTGGCACAGCTACTTCAAGGCGCCGGCGTGGCTGCAGGCGCTGATCGACCAAGGCGCCCTGGGCGCCAAGGCCGGTGCCGGCTTCTTCCGCAAGGTCGGCAAGGAAATCCGCGTGCTTGATCTGGGCCGGCAGGATTACCGCCTGGCCGACGGCAAGCCCAGCGACGAGGTCGCCGAAATCCTCAAGATCCGGGATCCGGCCAACAAGTTCGGCAAGCTGCGCGCCAGCAATGATCCACAGGCACAGTTCCTGTGGGCCATGTTCCGCGATCTGTTCCATTACAGCGCCTACCACCTGGCCGACATTGCCGACACCGCCCGCGATGTCGACTTCGCCATCCGCTGGGGCTACGGCTGGAAGCTGGGCCCGTTCGAGACCTGGCAGGCCGCCGGCTGGCAACAGGTCGCCGCCTGGATCGACGAGGACATCAAGGCCGGCAAGGCGATGAGCGACGCGCCGTTGCCGGACTGGGTGCTGGATGGCCGCAACGGCGTCCATGGCAAGGACGGCTCCTACTCGCCGGCCAGCGGCAAGGACATGCCGCGCTCGACGCATCCGGTCTACGCCCGCCAGTTGTTCCCCGACCCGCTGCTGGGCGAGCGCTTCGACCAGGGCACCACGGTCTGGGAAAACAACGGTGTGCGCCTGTGGATCCTGGGCGATGACGGGATCGGCATCGTTTCGTTCAAGACCAAGATGCACACGGTCGACGACGCCGTGCTCGATGGCCTGCAGGAATGCGTGCGCATTGCCGAGCGCGAGCTGAAGGCGCTGGTGATCTGGCAGACCGGTGAGCCGTTTTCGGCCGGTGCCGATCTCAAGGGTGCGCTGGGTCTGCTCCAGGCCGGCCGCTTCGATGACTTCGAGCGCATGGTCGACAACTTCCAGAAGGCCTCGATGGCGCTGAAATTCTCGCTGGTGCCGACCGTTGCCGCGGTGCGTGGCCTGTGCTTTGGCGGCGGGTGCGAATTCCAGATGCATGCCACCCGCACCGTTGCGGCGCTGGAAAGCTACATTGGCCTGGTCGAAGCCGGTGTCGGCCTGCTGCCGGCCGGTGGCGGCCTGAAGGAGCTCGCCCTGCGCGCCTCGCGCCAGTTCCCCGACGATCCGTTCGAAGGCGTCAAGCGCGTGTTCGAGACCGTCGCCATGGCCAAGGTCGCCGGCAGCGCGCTGGAAGCCAAGCAGATGGGCCTGCTGCGCGAATCCGACGTGGTGGTCTACAACAGCCACGAACTGCTGCACGTGGCCAAGGCGGTAGCGGCATCCCTGGCCGAGGCTGGCCATCGCCCGCCCCTGCCGGCGCGCAACATCGCCGTCGCCGGCGATACCGGCACCGCCACCTTCAAGTCGATGCTGGCCAACATGATCGAAGGCCGGTTCATTTCCGAACACGACTTCGATATCGCCAGCCGCATCGCCGACACCCTGTGTGGCGGCGACATCGAACGCGGCTCACAGGTCGATGAACAATGGCTGCTCGATCTGGAGCGCAAGCACTTCGTCGAGCTGGCCCGGACCGAAAAGACCCAGGCCCGCATCGCCCACACCATGACCACCGGCAAGCCGCTGCGCAACTGAGCGACGAGGAAACCAACACCATGAGCAAACAGATCCAGGACGCCTACATCGTCGCCGCCACGCGTACCCCGGTCGGCAAGGCGCCGCGTGGCGCCTTCCGCAACACCCGCCCCGATGACCTGCTCGCGCATGTGATCAGGTCGGTGATCGCCCAGGCACCGGGCATCGACGTCAAGCGCATCGACGACGCCGTCATCGGCTGTGCCATGCCCGAGGCCGAGCAGGGCATGAACGTGGCCCGCATCGCCGTGCTGCTGGCCGGCCTGCCGCACACCGTTTCAGCGGTCACCATCAACCGCTTCTGCTCGTCGGGCGTGCAGGCCATCGCCATAGCCGCCGACCGCATCCGCACCGGCGATGCCGATCTGATGCTGGCCGGTGGCACCGAGTCGATGTCGATGGTGCCGATGATGGGCCACAAGGTTGCCATGAACCCGGCCTTCTTCAAGGACGAGAACATCGCCATCGCCTACGGCATGGGCATCACCGCCGAGAAGGTTGCCGAGCAGTGGCAGGTCAGCCGTGAGCAGCAGGACGCCTTCGCCCTGGCCAGTCACCAGAAGGCGCTGGCCGCCATCGCCGCCGGCGAGTTCAACGACGAGATCAGCCCGTACACGCTGGATGACCGGTATCCGGACCTGGCCGGCCGCGGAACCATCACCGACAGCCGCGTCATCGACACCGACGAAGGCCCGCGCGCCGACACCAGCCTGGACGTGCTGGCGAAGCTGCGCACCGTCTTTCACGCGCGCGGCAGCGTCACCGCCGGCAACGCCTCACAGATGTCCGACGGCGCCGGCGCCCTGCTGCTGGCCAGCGAACAGGCGATCAAGGACTACGACCTCAAGCCGCTGGCCCGCTTCGTCGGCTTCTCGGTCGCCGGCGTCGCCCCGGAGATCATGGGCATCGGCCCCAAGGAAGCCATCCCCAAGTCGCTCAAGCAGGCCGGCCTGCGCCAGGACCAGCTCGACTGGATCGAACTCAACGAAGCCTTCGCCGCCCAGGCCCTGGCCGTGATCAAGGATCTGGACCTGGACCCGCACAAGGTCAACCCGCTCGGCGGCGCCATCGCCCTGGGCCACCCGCTCGGCGCCACCGGCGCCGTGCGCGCCGCCACCCTGCTGCACGGCATGCGCCGGCGCCAGCAGAAATACGGCATGGTCACCATGTGCATCGGCACCGGCATGGGCGCGGCGGGGATTTTCGAGGCGTTGTAAGACTGCATCGCGAGCAAGCCCGATGGACCTCGATGGCCATCGGGCTTTGCCGTTAGAACTGTCATCGATCTTCGGTGCGCCCGTCATTGCCATCGGGCGCATGCGTTGCCCGGGAACGCAATCGGCGGACCAGGACCGCGGCCGACGGTGCTGGGTACTGGGGGAAAGTGACCTTGCCGGTTACGGCAGCAGCCGCTCCATCTCTGCCAGTGCCTTCCACAGGCACCTGATGACGTAGGCGGGCACGGCGATGATCAGCAGCCAGCCGCCAACCGTGGGCCAGATCATCACAATCACGGTCACCAGCACGAACACTCCGAAGACGCCGGCCTGGATGGCCAGGACGGTGTCGGGCGGCAGTGGCGGCAGCGCGGTGCGGTCGGGGGCATGCCAGCATTACAGCATGGGCGGGCCATCGTCACAAATGGCTGATCTGTCCGTCACCTTGCGCATCAACGCCGACGGCACGGCCGCCGTGCAGGGAATCGATAAGGTCGCGTCCGCCAGCCAGCGCATGGGCGGCACGTCCAGCAATCCGGCCGCCTGGCGGCGACCGGGTTCCGGGTGGCCGGCACCGCAGCCGTGGATCTGGAGGGCTCGGTCGATCGGGCGCGATCACCGGTGAGAGTATTCGCTCGGATGTGCGATCAGCCGCAGGTTCCAATCCTGCCCGGGGCTGCGCGTACTTCACCATTCGCCTGGCAACTTGATGAACCCGCCCAATGGTTTGCGGGTGTTTACTTTGGGCGCGATGCCGGGTTCCCCGCACGCGCGGTGCACATCGACGTCGGCCTGAAGGAATAAGGAGGACGCGTTGGCGTAACCGGTGCCTATTCGGAAACACCGCGCCTGTCATCATCCTAGCGCGCACTGGCTGAGCAGCACGCCCCAATATTGACCAACGAATCATTGAATGGGGTAAGACGCCGGCTGGGCGGTGCGCGCTACCAACGAGCCGGAATGGGCCTCATTCCGCAGGAGTAGCCGCTACGAGCTAGATCGGCAGCGACTTCGACTGGTGCTCGTGAGATGAAGCGGCTCCGGAGGGCGGGCTCCCCGCTTTCCGCCTTCGATCCGCTCTTGCGAGCGTCCAGCCGTAGGGAGATTCACGGCACACCGGAGCCAAGGCAAACATATCATGACCGACACCATCACCTTGGACGAAGAACAGGCCTGGTCCGCCTTCGCGGATCTGGTCAATGATTCGCCGGCACGAGCGCAGATGGTCCCTCAGGAACAACCCGCAACTGCCAACGGCCACCACCGCGTTCGAACTTCGCGCTGGCCGCAACACGCTGGTACTGCAATGCGGCCCTGATGCGTCCCCGCTCGAACGTTCAGGACGCTTCCGGGTATGAGCCGGACGGTGCGATGCGCGCATCAGAGCCTTGATGAAGATACCAGCATGATCGAGGTGAAACTCCGTGAAGCCCCTTCCAACGACACCTGAGCCTGGAAGGGGCGCCGTGATTCCAATGACAAGTGAGCCTGGAGGCTGGCGGACTATGCGCACCTACCGGACATCCTGAATAACCCGGACAGCATCATGGAAAGCGGCAAGTCGTGGCGAACCGGGCACCCATTGGTGCGCCACCAGAAGATGATCGACGGCGAGGAATACCACGTCGTGTTCGAGGTGCGTGGGCAGCGCCGCTCGCTGGCGCTGGACACTTTCTACATCAAGGCAAGAAAGCCATGACCCGACCCCTACGTCCAAGACGCTTCCGGGTATGAGTCGGACGGTGTGTGCCATGGCGTGCTGCGAAGCTATCACACGGCAGGAGGTGCCAGCACGATCGAAATGCGTGCAGCCAAGCGCCGCACGCTCACGCTGCTGACCTTCTATGTGAAGAGGTAGGCGGCCACGATGCTCCCGCTTACGTCCGAAACGCGCCCGCTGGTATGTGCAGCGTACGAGTGTCACCAGCCGCCTACGGGAGCGATTATGCCATGATGCGGATCGATCTGGATGACAGCGCCGTGCAGGCCGCTTTCGCCCGGCAGGTGCAGGCCGCCACGCAGATGCAGCCGCTCATGCAGGAGATCGGCGAGTTCCTGGCCGAAACCACCAAGCAACGCTTCCAGGCCAGCACAGCACCGGACGGCAGCCGCTGGGCACCCAATACCGAAACCACCTACATCAACCTGTTGGGCCGCTTCAAGAGCAGCTACGGCAAGAAGGGCAAAATCAGTGCCAGCGGCAGCCGCCGCGCCGCCGGCAAGAAGCCCCTGATCGGCGAGACCAGCGCGCTATCGACGACGATCAACTACCGCGCCGGAAGCGACTTCGTGGAGATCGGGAGCCCGATGGTGTATGCCACTGTCCAGCAATTTGGCGCAAAGAAGCACAGCTTCACCGGCGGCAAGAGCCCTTGGGGTTCCCAGGGCGTGCCGTCCGGCGCCTGGCCAGTCTTGAACCGCTCCTGCGTGCGCACCCGCAGCATCTCGCCCAGGTCGGCGTACAGCGGCTGCAGGTCCTCGATGCGCTTGGCCACCTTGGCTGCCAGCTCGGCCCAGCCGGCGTCTACCCATTCAATGGTGCGTTGGTCGGTCATGTTAGGATTGTTCTCATGGGCCGGTAGGACACCACTCAGGTAGAGGTGAGGCTGTCACCCAGTGACACCGCGTTGTGGGTTCGAATCCCACCCCGGCCCAGCGCTTACAGTTCACCCGCCACGCGCACATACTGCCTCAAGGCGCTCTCCTTATAGAGCTCGACCGTCCGTAACCACACGGCCATCGCGGGCTCGCGCGTTCGCCGTTCCTGATAATCAACCCGGACAATCATTGTCAGATAGTCACCGGCCGGCCGCCGGCGTGCGATCAGCAGCGCGCGATCACGCTCGCTCCACACAATGGCATCAGCGGCGGCCATCCAAGCTGGCGCAGCCCGCATCGCCTCGACGAATACTTCACGCAGCTCCGGCCGATCGGCGAACTTTGCATCCCGCAACGAGTGGTACACACGCCGATCGGTCGCGGCGACCAGCGCCGTACGCAGTTTCACCGGTGCGAAGACCTTGCCGTCCAAGCCCCTGCCGGAAGCGAGCACATCCACCACAGCCGGGGGGACAAACCCAAGCGGTGTCGCGGCGCCCCGTGGCCGTGTAGCGCCGCCGGCAACCTCGGCCGCCACGCGGTTCACAAAGCCCGGCCAATCGGGCAACCATTGCACCTGCCGCCGCTGCGCATCGGCCAAGGCAATCTCCCGCCAGGCCGGGGGCAATTGCATGATCCGCTCGCCCAGGGCCGCCGCGGCCGGCATCGAGCGTGCCGCCTCGCCCACGTGATAGGCCCATTCCTCGGGCACTGCGCCGCCGGCTGCCGGCGGCGTCGGGTCGGGCTGGCCATCCTCGCGCAGCATCGACATGCGCGCGTGCGAAATGCCTTCCACATCGCAGTTGCAGCCCCAGCCGTTGGGCGGGTAGTGCTCCTGCCACCACGGGTCATCCACCGCCAGAATCAAGCCATCCCAGGCCTGATGCTGCTCGCGCGGCTGGCGCACCGTGTTGTGCCGGTAGCGCAGGTAGGGGAAGCCTTCGCGTAGCTGCTCCCAGCGGCCGGCCATGTAGCTGGTGCGCAGGTTGGTGCGGTAGATGGTGCGCGTTCGCCAGGCGCGCCGGGCGTCGGATTCCTCGCCGGTCCAACCGGTCCAGCCGTGCCGGGTCACGATGTCATCGAACCGGGCGCGGAAATCGGCCAGCGTCTGGCCATTTGCGCGACCGCAAGCCCACCAGCACCGAGGTCTACCTGTTCTATGGCGAAGGGCGAGCCATCCATGTCGCCGTGCTCAAGCCGACGAACAGGCCCACCACCGGGGCCGACGAGCTGTATCTGGATTCGTTCCCTCGCTCGAACCCGCGTGAACTCGAACGCGCCAAGCGGCGTTTCGAAGTGGAGGTGAGAAGGATGGCTCCGGGGATGGACTCGCATGCCCCATCTTCGGATTCGCCTCGAGCGAGGCGCTCAGCCGTGGCGAGATATTTACGGCACACCGGAGCCAAGACCAACATACCATGACCGACACCCTCACCATCACGCTGGACGATGAACAGGCCCGGGCTGCCTTCGTCGCGCTGGTCAACCGCGCCAGCGACTTGCCCGGCCTGGGTTCTCCCGCACGAGCGGGGATGGTTCCCGGCCCATTCCGCGCGGGCCGTGGCCGGAAGTTGCCTTGGGGGTGCGCCTGATGGCCGCTGCGGCACGGCCGGTGCTCAATGCTGCCGCAGCGAGAAGCTCGGGATCGTGACGTGGTGAACTATGGCAGCCGGAACACGCTCACCAGCAAGGCCACCAGCGTGGCCAGCCAAAGCGCGCCCGCCACGGCCAGTGCGATCGGGTGCAATCCGGTCAGCGCGGCGAAGAGCACCGAGAGAACCATCAGTTTGGTGAGCGGCCAGAGCATGGAGCCACTGTAATGGCTGTTCAGCACGAACTCCAGATTCGACTCACTGCGGACGGCACCGGCCTGACCGGCGTTTTGCGCACGGCTACGGGTGATGTGCATCGTTTTTCGACCGACTCGGTGGCAGCGAACGAGAAAGCCGCACAGGCTTTTGGCAAGACGCGGCAAGGCGTCCAGTCGATCAGCGAGCAACTGGACCGGGCGCGCACCCAAGTCTTGGCGTTCTTCGGACTCAAATTTACAACAAGCAGTTGCACCGGCGGCAAGAGCCCTTGGGGCGATATCCCCGCGCGGTGGCAGAAGAGGCGGGCCCGGCGCGGGACAGCCACTCCCCGCTTCAACATGCAGTCGCGCCCGAAGGCGGCCCACGGCCGGCTGATTCACCGTGTCAACCGGACCCTGAAAAGGAGTATGCCGTGCCCGACAGCCTGGTTCCCCGTGCACTGCACGAACGGGGATGGTCTCTACCAGGTCTGACATTTGCCGCCACTTCCCAATCATGGTTTATTTTTTCCATGCCCAACCGCCCTACCCCTTCCGCGCCTGACCGCGCCTGGACCGACTTGGCCATCCACACGTTTTCCGTGGCGCTGGTGCTGCTGGTGTTGTGGGTGCCAGGCGCCGTGGCATGGCTGCTGATCCTCGCCGTGCCCGCATATGTCATCAGATGCCTGTGGAAGGCGTGGAAGGCCCTGGCAAAGATGGAGCGGCTGCTGCCGTAACCGGCCAGGCCACTTGAGCCCAACACGATCGGCCGCGGCCTTGGCCCGTCGATTGCCTTCGCGACCTTGGCCACACCGGGCCCGCACCGTCCAAACGGACCGTAAAGTTCCAGCGGCAACATGCGCTGGTCGCCGAAGAGATTGATTGAACGGGCACCACAGGCCATCAGCCACGACCGGCCGGGCGGCTCATCCTGAAATGGTGCACGCGATCAGGTTGTCGAAGCCATTGGTGAACAGATCATCGCCCGGCAATGCCTGGCCAGTGGCCCGGATCATGAAATCTTCCACCCCCATGGTATCCGGGTCGTGGAGGACCTCGATCACGGCATTGGCGCCAATGTCATCGTAATCCACCAGCATCAGCGGGTTGCTCTGGTAGGCCATGTAGGACTGGCAGTGCGGGTTGTCACTGTCGGCCGAACCGGGATATTGCAGGGGTAGCGCGACGCCGTTGGGCACGCGCGCCCAGAGGTTGACGAAGCCGACGTACAGGTCACCCGCTGCCGGCACATCGAAATCCACGGGGTAGGTGGACCACTCACCCTGGGCGCCGACCGTCACGTGCACATCGCTGCCCAGGCGCACCGCATTGGCCGGATTGCCGTCGATATCGGCGTCGTAGTAGGCCACCAGCATCAGTTCCAGGCCCGGAGCGACATTGGCGACCGGCGGCGGCCAGAAGATGCTGATGCTGTCCACCTTGAGCGGGTGCCCGACCGGAAAACGGTTGAGGTACACGCCGGCCACGCTGCGGTCGTACTGGGGAATGCGGAACACTCCGTGGGCGCTTTCGATGCTCCCGTCGTCGTAGATGAACTGCAGGGTGGAGCCACGTTCGCCCGGCTGTATCGGCGGATCGGTTGGCAGCGGCGCCACTGACGAGGAGTCTGACAGGTCGATCCGTGCGCTGCCGCTGCCGGCGGCATGCGCGGACGCAGCGCCAAGGACGAGCACAGTGGACAGCAGGGCGCAGGACAGGCAGCGACTGGGCTGGGGGTATGACATGGGTTCTTCCTCGATGGCCACGGGCCGGGGAAAAATTCCATGGGCTCGGCCACTGGTATAGGCGCGAAAATGCGTGGAGCCGGCTCACGCATCCCTGGTGTCGCGCTGCGTCAACCTGTCCGCATGCGGCCACCTGCCGCCCACCTGCCGGCCACCGGGCTTTGAGCAGAGCGCCGGCGGCCGGGGTTCCCCCATTCTCCAAATGGTGTCAACGAGGGCTTACTCGCCCCAGGCTGGCCCGGATGACACGGTGAATCTGTCGGCCGTAGAACGTTGCAAGACGGATTGCTTGTGGGGATTTTGAGGACTCCCACGCCGGGCCAGCCGTGTTTACCAATGGATCGCAAAAGATCAGTAACTTACTGAACGATAAGGATTGGTTTCCCACGGGCAAGTGGCTACAGCGGCCCAACAACCCGTTCATACAGATGCGGAACATCGCCGATCCACACTGTCCTCGCGCGCATCCGGCTGCCGCAGGCGGCACTGATATTGGCGACTGACCCGATATTCAGAGCAACCGCTGCGGCAACCAAAAGCCGTGCAGTTGAATCTCAGCAACCCGGATACTTGTTCCAGATAGGCCGATCGAAGTCCGGATCCTCCGCGCTGTCGCCGATTTTCCAGTCACGGCAGTCGTGCAGGTCATCGGCGATTTCGGCGATCACCTCGGCCAGCTCGACCTGTTCACGCCAGTGTGCGGGGATCGCGGCCTCGCCCCACAGGGCGCCGAGCAGGTTGCCGGTGATCGCGCCGGTGGAATCGGAATCGCCGTCGTGGTTGACGGCCAGGATCAGGCCGTCGCGCAGGTCGTTGGCGACCAGGGCGCAATACACCGACATGGCCAGGGCCTCTTCGGCGATCCAGCCTTCACCCAGCCGGCTCAGTGCTTGCCTGCGTGCGCAGTTGCCGCGGATGGTTTCGGCGGCCAGTGAGCGGGCATTGCCCAGCGCGGTGATGGTTGCATCGGCGTCGTCGCGTTTGGCCAGCACGGCCATTGCCCGATCCAGCGCCGTGCCCAGGCCATGGCCCAGCGACAGGTCGTGCACCAGCGATGCCAGCACGCCAGCGGGCAACTGGCCGGTTGGATGCCCGTGCGTCAACGCGGCCAGTTCGCATGCCAGATCAAAGGCCTTGGCGTGGTCGTGCCAGTGCGATGCGAACAGCCCGACCGGCGCCACGCGCATGACGCCGCCGCAGCCCTTGCTGTTGTTGTTGGCCGACCGGCCTCCGCACCTGGCCGCCTGCATCTCCTGCAATGCCGACAGGCAGGTGTTGCCCGGCGCCCGGCACTGATGCAGTGGCCGATGGCCGATCAGCCAGCCGTCGGCTTCTTCGATGGCGTCCGGGTTTTCATCCTGGCTCCGCAGCCAACGCAGGTAGGCGCCGGCGACGACATCGGGATAGCTGGCAATGCCACGGTTGGCATGGCGCACGAAGGCACGCAACAGGCCCTCGGCGGTGAACAGGGTCATCTGGGTATCGTCGGTGATCGCGCCGACCCGGCCGTAGGCTGGTACCAGACCGGTGATGCCATCGGGACCGAAATGGGCGTGGATCTGGTCCAGGCTGAAAAATTCCACTGGCGCACCCAGGGCATCGCCAATGGCACCGGCGAGCAGGCAGCCGCGGAAGCGTTGCCGGCGGGTCGGCGGAACGGGCTGGGGGCGTGTTGTGGTCATTGCCAGATAGTGGCAGAGACCCGTCTCACTGGATGCGACAGCCGGCGCGACGGGATGGCAGCCCGCGATGCGCCAGCGCCGGAGGGCCAGCGCCTGGGTGGCTGCTTCCCCAAACAACGACGGCCCGCGTGGGCGGGCCGTCAAAATCATCGGCTGACCTGCGGTCAGAAATCGCGCTGTGATGCGCCGCCGATGACCTCATTGCTGAACGAGCCCTGGTTCATCATGTCCTCGCGGGAGATGCTGCCCGATCCCCGGCAAACGCGGTTGCCACGCAGGCGGCTGCCGGCGGCCGTGGCGCAATTGCGGATTTCGGCCATGCGGGCGGCGGCGGCCTGCGCCGCTTCCTGCTCGCTTTCCTCGACGATGGTGGCTTCCAGCTCGGTCTCCTTCTCTGCCGCATGGACAGAAAAAGAAAGCGGCAAGGCCAGCAGGATGGGAAGAACAAATTGTTTCATATCAATATCCTGGAGAAGGTAAGGAAGCGGCGCCAAAAAACTGGTCGCGGCTGTGGGGCACCTTGCCACAGCCAATACGACATGTCACGTAGTTTCACCCGGCGAGATTGCGCCGATCGGGTTGTAGCTCGGCTTGATGTCTCGGCAAAGGCTGCGAAGAGGCCGCGACTCCGGACCGGCCCTACGTTCCACCACGCAAGCCAACCATAGCGCATGTCGTACGAAGCCGCTAGTACATAACTGCGAACAACAAGTCAACATGGAAACCGAGCCAGGCTCTGCGCCGCTACTCAGCCGATCAGGCTGGCGCTCTTGATCTTCTGCATCCGGTCGCGGACCTGCGCGGCTTGTTCAAACTCCAGGTCCTGAGCGTGCTTGAACATTTGCGCTTCGAGCTTCTTCAGCTCGCCGGCCAGCTCCGATGGCGCCATCGCCCGGTAGTCCGCGCCCTCGTCGGCGACGACATCGAAGCGCTTGACATGGCGCCCGGTCTTGCCGGCGCGGGTGTCATCGCGCGCGCCTTCCATGATGTCGGCGATCTTCTTGCTGATCGTCTGCGGCGTGATGCCGTGCTCGTGGTTCCAGGCGACCTGTTTGGCGCGCCGACGGTCAGTCTCGCCGATCGCCGCTTCCATCGAGCGGGTAATGCGATCGGCGTACAGGATCGCCTTGCCGCGGATGTTGCGCGCCGCCCGGCCGATGGTCTGGATCAGGGAGCCGGCCGAACGCAGGAAGCCTTCCTTGTCGGCATCCAGGATCGCCACCAGGGACACTTCCGGCATGTCCAGGCCTTCGCGCAGCAGGTTGATGCCGACCAGCACATCGAAGGCGCCCAGGCGCAGGTCGCGCAGGATTTCGACACGCTCGACGGTATCGATGTCCGAATGCAGATAGCGAACGCACTGACCGTTCTCGGCCAGGTATTCGGTGAGGTTTTCGGCCATGCGCTTGGTCAAGGTGGTGATCAGCACGCGATCACCCAGGGCAACCCGTGCCTTGATTTCACCCAGCACATCGTCGACCTGGGTGCCGGCCGGGCGCACTTCCACTTCCGGATCGACCAGACCGGTGGGCCGCACCACCTGCTCGACGATGGCGTCGCCGGAATGTTCCAGCTCGTACTTGCCGGGCGTGGCCGAAACATGGATTGTGCGCGGCGCGCGCAGCTCGAATTCCTCGAACTTCAGCGGCCGGTTGTCCAGCGCCGATGGCAGACGGAAGCCGAATTCGACCAGGGTCTCCTTGCGCGAGCGGTCGCCCTTGTACATGGCGCCGATCTGCGGAACGGTGACGTGCGATTCGTCCAGCACCAGCAGCGCGTCGGCAGGCAGGTAATCGAACAGCGTCGGCGGCGGCGCGCCGGGCATGCCGCCGGTCAGGTGCCGGGAGTAGTTTTCGATGCCGCTGCAGTAGCCGATCTCGGCCATCATCTCCAGGTCGAACTGGGTGCGCTGGCCCAGGCGCTGGGCTTCGACCAGCTTGCCGGCGCGGGTCAGCACCTCCAGGCGCTCGGCCAGTTCGGTCTTGATCGTCTCGATGGCTTCCAGCACGGTGCGCCGGCTGGTGACGTAATGCGACTTGGGATAGATGGTGAAGCGCGGCACGCGCCGCTGCACTTCGCCGGTGAGCGGGTCGAACAGGGCCAGGTTTTCGATCTCGCCGTCGAACAGCTCGATGCGCAGCGCTTCGGCTTCGTTCTCGGCCGGAAACACGTCGATCACCTCGCCCCGCACCCGGTAGCAGGCGCGGCGCAGCTCGTGGTCGTTGCGGGTGTACTGCAGCTCGGTCAGGCGGCGCAGCAGCTCGCGCTGGTCGATGCGCTCGCCGCGGACCAAGTGCAGCACCATCTTGTAGTACTCCTCGGGGCTGCCCAGGCCGTAGATCGCCGAGACCGTGGCGACGATGATCGCGTCGGGCCGGGTCAACAACGCCTTGGTCGCCGACAGCCGCATCTGCTCGATGTGCTCGTTGATGCTGCTGTCCTTCTCGATATAGGTATCGGATGAAGGCACATAGGCTTCAGGCTGGTAGTAGTCGTAGTAGCTGACGAAATACTCGACGGCGTTGTCCGGGAAGAACTCGCGGAACTCGCCATAAAGCTGGGCGGCCAGGGTCTTGTTCGGCGCCATCACCAGGGTCGGCCGCTGCACCGCCTGGATCACGTTGGCGATGGTGAAGGTCTTGCCCGAGCCAGTGACACCAAGCAGGGTCTGATGGGCCAGGCCGGCCTGGAAGCCATCAATCAGGGCGGCGATGGCGGCGGGTTGGTCGCCGGCTGGCGCAAACGGGGCGGCAAGCTGGAAGCGTTCGGGAGAGTCGGAAGTCATTGCCGGCATTTTCCTACATATCGGCAAGGGGCAGCCCGATGGGCCCTGAACGGCTGGCTGCCTATCGTGGCTGCACCTTCAGCCAACCCGGTAGCCCGCCATGAACAGCCCCGTCCCTGCCCCGCGCCAGACCGGCCTGACCCTCATCGAACTGATGACCGTGCTGGCGGTCGCCGCCATCCTCGCCGGCACCGCCGTGCCGAGCATGAAGAACCTGATGCTGCACCAGCAACAGGTCAGCGCATTGAATGCCTACGTGGGTAGCTTCAACCTGGCCCGCTCCCATGCCGTCAGCCATGTCAGCCAGGTCATCGCCTGCCCCAGCCGCGACGGCGCCACCTGCACTGGCGGCCTGGCCTGGGAACACGGCTGGTTGCTGTACCAGGACGACAACCGCAACCGTCGGCTGGACGCCGGCGAGCCGGTACTGAGCGTGGCCGGCCCCTTGCGTCCGGGCCTGACCGCCACCAGCAGTATCGGCCGGCCGCAACTGGTCTATCGCAGCGACGGCAGCGCTGCCGGCAGCAACCTGCGCCTGACCCTGTGCGATCAGCGTGGTTCGGACCGCGCCCGCTCGGTGGTGATCAACAATGCCGGCCGCCCGCGCACCGGCCCCGACGAGCTGCGCCGCTGCACGCCGCCGGCCGCGTAAGCGCCGGAACCTGCCGACAGGGCCGAGCGCAGATGCTGGCCGAGTCCTGCGCCCCGTTACGCGGAAACCGGCCGGCAGCGGTTTGACACCCCGACTGGCCGGCCGGGACAATGCCGGGTTCACCGTAGCCGACAGCGGGGCCGGCCAGCATGAACTTGCAGACATTGCCCGGGAACCCTGGGCCGCGCCCGGCGCTGGCGCCCTCGACCGATCTGCCGGTCGGTCGCAACCTTGCTGACTGCGCTGGCCAGCGCGCTTGCTGGCGCCGGCAGCGGCCAACTCAGGGCTGACCGTGCACCCATCCGATTGCCTGATCGTCATCCCCGCCTTCAACGAAGCCGCCACCGTGGCCAAGGTCGTGGCCGGGGCACGCGAGGCGACCGGCTCGCCGGTGCTCGTGGTCAGCGATGCCAGCGAGGATGACACCGTGGCGCAAGCCGAGGCCGCTGGCGCGCGCGTGCTGGCACTGCCGATCCGGCTGGGTGCCTGGTGTGCCATCCAGGCCGGCCTGCGTTACGCCCGCCGCCACGGCTACCGGCAGGTCGTCACCATCGATGCCGATGGCCAGCATCCGGTCTCGGCCCTGGTCGATCTTTGCGCCGCCCTGGCCGACAGCGACGTGGTGATCGGCACCTGCCCGCAACGCCTGAGCGTGGCCAAACGCATCGCCTGGGCCTATTTCCGGCTGCTCACCGGGCTGCGCGTGGTCGATGTCACCTCCGGCCTGCGCGCCTATGGCGAGCCGGCGCTGGAACTGCTGGTGCAGCGCGAGGCCAGCCTGCTGGACTACCAGGACATCGGCGTGCTGCTGTTGCTGGCGGCGCAGGACATGCGCATCGACGAACTGCCGGTGGCGATGAGTGAGCGCGAGGTGGGCAAGTCGCGGGTGTTTTCAAGTTGGCTCAGCGTCACCCGCTACATGATCCATACCACCGTATTGTGTCTGGCCCAGGTCGGCCGTTCCGCCCCGCCTGCGGAAACGGAGATGACATCGACATGAACCTGAGCCTGTCTCCCCTGCCCCTGATTGTCGGCCTGGCCCTGGCCGGCGCGATCTTCTATCTGGTCCGGCGCAACCACCTGCACGGCCCCTACGCCGCCGGCTGGCTGGCGCTGGCGGCGGTGATCATCGTGGTCTCGATCTGGCCGCGCAGCATCGACTGGGCAAGCCAACTGGTGGGCATCTACTACCCGCCGATCCTGGTCAGCATGCTGGCGATCGCGGCCCTGCTGTTGAAGAGCCTGGTCGGCGACCTGGAGCGCTCGCAGCAGGAACGCTCGCTGCGCCGGCTGAGCCAGAAGCTGGCGATCCTGGAAAACGAACTGGAACGGCTCAAGCGTGGCGAAGCGCTGCCGCCGGCGTCGCACGACGACCCGGACTGAACCGGTGGCCTCGGACCGCGCCCTGCGCGTACTGCACCTGGGCAAGCACCTGCCGCCGCATCCGGGCGGCATGGAACGCTTTGTCGATGAGTTGATGCCGGCCCTGTCCGATTGCGGCATCGCCAGTGCCGCCCTGGTCCACGCCGATGCCGGCCGGCGCCGCAGCCGGGTGCATCGTCAGGCCACGGGCCTGGTTGTGCGTGCCGGCGTCTGGGCACGCATGGCCTTCACCCCGATCAGCCCGGCATGGCCCTGCTGGCTGTCGAGGCTGCTGGCGCGCTGGCGGCCGCAGGTGTTGCACCTGCACCTGCCCAACCCGTCGGCATTCTGGGCCCTGCTCTCGCCTTCGGCGCGGCGCCTGCCCTGGCTGGTGCATTGGCATGCCGACGTGCCCGAGGATGCGCTGGATTGGCGGTTGCGCCTTTTCTATCGTCTGTATCAGCCGCTGGAGCGCGCCGTTCTGCGCCGGGCCGCGGTCATTGTCGCCACCAGCCAGGCCTATGCCGGGTCAAGCAAGGCGCTGGCGACCTTTGCCGGCAAGGTTCGCGTGGTGCCCTTGGGCCTGCCCGACCGGGCTGCAACGGGCCAGCCGCTTGCCGGCTTATGGCCGGAGACGTGCCGCTTGCGTGTTCTTTTCGTGGGACGATTCAGCTATTACAAAGGCTTGAACAATCTTGTTGAAGCCCTTTCTGATCTTCCTGATGTCGCCGCTGTCCTGGTTGGCGACGGAGACCAACTGCCCGCCTTGAAGGCGCGGATTGAGATTCTGGGCCTGGCGCAGCGGATCCGGCTGGCCGGTCGGCTGGATGACGAGGAGTTGGCGCGCGCCTACGCTGCCGCCGATGTGCTGTGCCTGCCTTCGATCGAGCGCAGCGAAGCCTTTGGCCTGGTGCTGCTGGAAGCAATGCGCGCCGGCGTCGCCACGATCGCCACGACGGTGCCGGGCAGCGGCATGGCCGAAGTGGTCGGCGGCATCGCGCAGGGCGTCAACGCCAAGCCGCCACCAGCCGCGCTATCAGGCGAAGACGAAGGCGAAACCCGGCCCGGATCCGCATCCGGGCAGGAAACCGATGCAATCGGCGAGGACGCCGCCGGCCTGCTGGTGCCACCCGGCGATGTCGCGGCACTCAGGCAGGCGCTGGCCCGGCTTCGCGATGATCCGGCATTGCGGCAACGGCTGGCCAGGCAGGGACGCGAACGCTTCCGCCAGCGTTATGACATCGCCTCGGTGGCCCGAGGCATGGCCGGCATCTACCGCGAGCTGGCCAACGGCTGAGCCGTGCCGGCGACGCCCGACGGTTGCACAACCGTGGCCGGTGGCACGCGGCCGGCCAGCAGCACCAGCAAAGACACGATGCCAGGGACAAGTTGCAACACGATCCGGTTGATCGCGGTATAGGTCTGGGCCCAGATGCCGGCACCGCTGCACAGGAACAGCACCCATATCAGGATCAGGCCGCCGAGCAGGTACAGCAGCAGCCCGGCCAGGCCCGGATAATCCAGCAACAGTCGCCAGCGCCAGACCAGGATCACTGGCGCCAGATACCAGAGCAGGTGCCAGTTCTCCTGCGTGTACATGCCGCTGAGAATGGCGGCGGCGACACTCTCCGAGGGCGCCGAGCCGCTGGTGGCGAACAGGGTGGTCAGGGTCTCGAACCAGGCCAGGTCCAGCAGCCAGGACGCCAGCAGCACCATCGCCATGGCCGCCAGCACCACCAGCGCCCGGTAGGGCCGCGGCCAGCGCGCCAGCAGGGTCCACAGCACCAATCCCGCCAGGCCCAGCGCCCAGATCGTGCCCTCGTGCTTGAGCAGGGGCAGCAGGCCGGCCATCACCAAAGCCAGCAGCAACTGGCGGCGCTCGCCGGTTTCCCGCCAGCGCAGCCAGGCCAGCAGGCCGAAGGCCAGCGCCGTCGCCAGCCACAGGTCGCCATAGCCGGCCAGGATCGAATGCACCTGCAGCAGGGGCAAGGACGCCAGGGCATAAACCCCGAGCATGGCCGCGAACGGCGTTACGCCCAGGCCGCGCCACAGGCCATAGCTGCCCAGCAACAGCGCCAGCCAGAGCACCGGCCAGGCCAGATTGACCGCGCCCTCGTACCAGCCGCCGGCGGCACTGGCGAGCCAGACCTGGATCCACGCCAGCAGTTCCGGATAGGCCCAGGCATAGGCCGTGCGCACCTGGTCACCGCTGGCCCACCAGGTGGCGGGATCGACAAACGGCAAGGCCTGGCCGGCCAATGCCCAGGTGCGCGCCTTGTTGCTCCAGGCCAGCCAGGCATCCCAGCCGAACAGCGGCCGCAGCCAGGCCTCATCGATGCCGATCAGGCTGCGCGCCAGCACCAGCAGCAAAAGCAGGGACAGCAGGGTGATCTGGCCGGTGGTCAATGCCGGTTCCAGCAGCCGTGTCGGCCCGATGGCCGGGGCACGCCGGCAGGTGCGCCAGGCCAGGCCGGCGACAATCAGCGCCGGCAGCAGCGGCCACAGCCAGACGTGATCGGGCAAGGCCTGCCAGCCCAGCCACGAAGGCAGGCGCACGCTCAGACCACAGGCCGCCAGGCCGAGCAGAGTGCCGCCGCCCAAGGCAGCCAGGCGTTCGGGCCAGTTGTGCGGCTTGCCGACCAGGCACAGCCACAACGACACACCCAGCACCAGGGCAATGGCCAATGCGGCGAGCAGGCTGATCATGGCCTTGCTCCCAGCCGATAAAGACGCAGCGGCGCGCGCTCCAGCACGGCGCTGGCCGGCACCGCGCCGGCCGGCAACGCCAACAGACCACTGCCGGCGTCGAATGCAGGTTCGTCAACGCCGTAGAGGAGCACGAAAACTCCCTCGTGGACACCGGCTTCGCCGTAACCGACCAGATCCATCGGCCCGGCGTTGAGTGGCCGCAGGTGATACATCAGGCGGCCGCGATCGTGGGCCGTGGCCGCCATCACCACCAGCTTCGGTGGTGGCTGGATCGACGCCAGCGCCCGCGTCACCTGGCCAGCCGCGGCGACCAGGGTGTGATCGGGCGGCCGCTGCATGCGTTCGGGCAGGGACAACCCGTCATAGGCCAACTGCGTGCTGGCATGCCGCTGGTTGAGGATGGTCAGCCAGCGCAGGTCGAGCACCAGCCAGGCGGCCAAGGACGCCAGCAGCACGGCGCGAACCAGGCGCGGGCCGCGCCAATGCAGCAGGAGCACGCCGAGCAGGATGACGCCCGCGCCCAGGCCGGCCAGCAACAGCGGCAGCGGCGGACCCTGCCGCACCTCGATGTCCGGGCCTTGCGCGTTGAGTGAGCGGTAAGTCCAGTTGCCGCCGCTGAACCAGCCCTGCCAGCGCGCCCGCAACAGGCCGCTGAGCGATGGCGACGCAAGCTTGACTTCGACCAGGGAGAACGGCTTGAAGGCCTGCGCCGCCGGCACCGCGACCGCGTCGGGGAACTGGGCGAAACCGATTTCCACGACCTGGTCGCGCCATGATTCCAGCGCGGCCAGATTGAGGGTGGCGGCACCGGTGCCAGGCGTCGGCACGGTCATGATCTGGATGTCCTCGCCCTCGCCGGCGCGGCGAAAGAACAGCGACAGCTCCAGGGTGCCCGGATAATCGGCAAAGCGGTAATGCAGGATCGGATAGCGGGCGGTATCGACATCACGGATGAACAGGGTCTGCACCGCGCCCTCGGACGGGCGCATGCCCTCAACGCGCAGGGCGTTGCCGCTTTCACCGCCGCGACCGATGACCAGGTTGAAATCCTTGCCCTGCCAGTTCAGCGTGTGTGCCGGCGACCACGGCAGGCCCGGCGTCAGCGGCACCGCCAAAAACAAGACCAGCCAGAGCCCGGCCAATGACAGCAGGCCAAAGGCGATCCACCTCGCCCGGCTGGGCGAAGCCGTGGACTGGGAACGCACGTTCACGGCTGTTGGCGACTGTCTTCGGAGCCGGCGACGGGCCGGCAAGGCAGCAGCCACCAGCAGTCCCTTGGCCGCCGCTTCGCTCCGGTTCCGCCAGCACGCAGGGGCGCACGATCCGGGAGGCCGGTACCGTCGTGGCGTGGATGGCTCAGGCCGCTGGGGTCCGATAAAGGCATGAAGTCACGACGAAAACAGGGGATGGGTGAGGATATCCGCGTCGGCACCCGGATGCATCCGCAACGGGACTTCGATCGCGTCTGCGGCGCCATCGCCACTGCCAGGCCCAGCAGCGGCCAGTGATCGCTTTGCCGGACGGCGGACAAGTATGCCAACGCCGGGCCGGAGCAACCGTGCGCCGGGTCGCATCCCGGCGTTGGCGCGCGAGCGCGGCGCTCAGCCGACGCCGATCTGGCGCCGGGCCAGCTTGGCCTCGTCCGAGCGCGTCAGTTCCAGCTCGCGCAGGTAATCGGCAGCGATGCCGGTGACATACTCGCCGGAGAAGCAGGAGTCGTCCCATTGCTCGATGTCCGGGCGGTCAACGCGCACGGTCTCGATCAGATCTTCCAGGGTCTGGTAGATCAGCCAGTCGGCGCCGAGCAGGGTCTGCACTTCCTTCTTGCGCCGGTCGTGCGCGACCAGCTCGCGCACCGAGGGCATGTCGATGCCATAGATGTTCGGGTGCCGCACCGGCGGCGCGGCGGAAGCAAAGTAGACCTTGCGCGCCCCGGCATCGCGGGCCATCTGGATGATCTGCTTGGAAGTGGTGCCGCGAATGATCGAATCGTCCACCAGCAGCACCACCTTGTCCTTGAACTCCTGGCTGATGGCATTGAGCTTGCGGCGCACCGATTTCGCCCGCTCACCCTGCCCGGGCATGATGAAGGTGCGGCCGATATAGCGGTTCTTGACGAAGCCCTCGCGGAACGGCACGTCCAGGCGCTGCGCCAGGGCCAGCGCGGCGCTGCGCGAGGTGTCCGGGATTGGCATCACCACCTCGATATCGTGTTCGGGCCGCAGCTTGAGGATGCGTTCGGCCAGGCGCTGGCCCATGCGCACCCGCGCCTGGTAGACCGAAATGCCCTCGATGATCGAATCCGGCCGCGCCAGATAGACGAACTCGAACAGGCACGGCGCCAGACCGGCGTCGGCGCAGACCCGTTGGTGCAACTGGCCATCGAGCGTGATCAGCACCGCCTCGCCCGGAGCGATGTCGCGCAGCAACTTGAAGCCGAGGATGTCCAGGGCCACGCTTTCCGAGGCCACCGCATACTCCATGCCCTGCGCGGTCCAGCGCTGGCCCAGCACCAGCGGCCGGATGCCATTGGGATCGCGGAACGCGACCAGGCCGTAGCCCAGCACCAGGGCGACCGCGGCATAGCCGCCCTTGCAGCGGGCGTGGACGGCGCCCACGGCCTTGAAGATGTTTTCCGGCGCAAGCTGCAGCCGATCCTGGATTGCCAGCTCATGCGCGAACACGTTGAGCAGCACTTCCGAATCCGAACCGGTATTGATGTGGCGCCGGTCCTCGGCGAACAACTGGGCGCGGATGGCATCGGTATTGGTCAGGTTGCCGTTGTGACCCAGGGCGATGCCGTAGGGCGAGTTGACGTAGAACGGCTGCGCCTCGTCGACTTCTTCGCTGCCGGCGGTGGGATAGCGGCAATGGCCGATGCCTGCGCTGCCGGTGAGCTGGGCCATCGCCTGGTCGGTGAACACGTCACGCACCAGGCCGTTGCCCTTGTGCAGACGCAGGCGACGGCCGTCGACGGTGGCGATGCCGGCCGCGTCCTGGCCACGATGCTGGAGGACGGTCAGGCCGTCGTAGAGGGCACCGGCAACATCCGATTTGCCGACGATTCCGATGATGCCGCACATGGCGCTATTCCCTAGTTGGGTGATCAGTTGGATTCCGGCGGCGTTGCCGCTGCCGGAAGTTCGTTGCCGGGATCGGGCTGCACCGGCTCGGACCGCAGCTCCTGCAACATCTGCGCAGTCTGCGGCAGTTGCTCGCGCAGCCACTGCGCCGCCGGTTCGAAGCGTGGAATCAATTGCGACTGGCGCCACCAGGGATCCTGCGGCAGCGGCGTATAGCCCAGCACGAGGACCAGGGCGGCGATGATCGCGATACCGCGCAGCAGGCCGAAACCCAAGCCAAACAGCCGGTCGGTACCGCTCAGGCCGGAGCTGCGCACCGCCTGGCCGACGGCCCAGGTGAGCAGGCTGCCGACGATCAGCACCAGCAGGAACACCGAAACATGGCCGAGCGCGATCCGTGCCGATGGCAACTCGATCCAGGCCTCGAACAGCGTCGCCACCTGATGGCCGAACAGCATCGCCGCGACGATCGCCGCCAGCCACACGACCAGCGACATCGCCTCGCGGATAAGGCCACGCCACACGCCGATCAGCACCGACAGGCCGATGATGGCAACGATGACCCAATCGGCGACGGTCATGGTGCGGCCAGCCGGATCAGTCCGCGTGCGCGACGATCAGGGCGTCGGCCAGATCCTGGCCGCTGCGCAGGCGCTGGCGTTGGCTTTCGGCCTCGGTGCGGCGCACATAGGGGCCGACCCGAACAACATGGGCGTCGCCGCGGGCCTCGACAAAGGCCGGGAAGCCGGCTTGGCGCAAGCGTTCACTGAGCTGGCGGGCATTGGCCTGCTCGCCGAAGGCACCGACCTGCACCGCCCAGGCGCCGGAACGACTGCTGGCGGCATCCTGCTCGGGTGCACCGGTGTCGGCCGTACGCGCCAGTTCGATCACTTCCGGACGGGCATCGGGCACGGCGCTAATCAGCCGCTGCCGCGCCTGCTCGGCCTGGGCCCGGGTCGCATAGGGACCGGTGCGCAGGCGGGTCAGGTTGCCGGCGCTTTCACGTTGCACCTGGAAGCCGGCGCCTTGCGCCGCGCGGACTACGCGATCGGCATTGGCGGCCTGGCCGTAACCGCCCAGGCTGACCCAGAAGCGGCCATCGTCACTGGTGGCCACCGGTGCAGTAGCGGGTGTTGAGACTGGGGTACTGGCTGCCGGCGGCGGTGTCGCGGTGCTGGCCGTGTCTGAAGCTGGCGGCGCTGGCGTCGTGGCGGATGCCGCCGGCGGGGCCGGTTCGGGTGTTCCGGCAGCAGCGCTGGTCTGGCTGCCGTCGGTGCGGCCGGTCGTGATGTCGACCGGCGCGACGCGGTCGGCTTCGGCAACTTCGGCGGCCAGGGGCAGCACGGTCCGGCGCATGTCCGGATCCGGTGCCGGTGGAATGTCCAGCGGCCGCGTCTGGCTGGCTTGCTGTACCGGCGGGTCGCTGCTGAGCAGGATGGGCAGGACGATCGCCGCGGCGACGATCAGGACGGAGGCGCCAATCAGGCGGTTTCTCAGGGTCGGATCCATGGCGGCAAGTATATCCCGGCAAGGGCGGCCCGCCGGGCGGCATGCAGCGACCGGCCGGGCAATCGATGCCAACGGTTCATGCTCCCGCCCGGAGCACCTCGGCAGCGGTGAAGAAGGAACCATAGGCGAGCACCCGGCCGGCCGCTCCGGCACCTTGGCGCGCAGCGCTCAGGGCATCGGCGAAGGAGGCATGGCAGCGGCAGCGTTCCGGCCCGATCAAAGGCGCCAGCCGGCGACTCAATTCCGCCGCGCTGAGCCCGCGTGGCGTCACCTGGTCCAGCCCGGCCAGATGCCAGCGTGCCACCAGCGGCAGCAACGGCGCAACGATGCCGGCCAGATCCTTGTCCTCCAGCGCCGAAAACACCACCTCGGTGCGCGCCGGCGGCAGGCCCTGAAGCCATTCGGCCAGCATCTGCGCCGCCTGCGAGTTGTGGCCGATATCCAGCCATGTATCCGGATTGCTGGCCAGTTGCTGCAGGCGGCCGGACAGGCGTGTCTGGGCGAGCCCGGCGGCGGCCGCAGTCAAATCCAGTCTTGGCGCTGCCTTCGGTCTTTGGCCAGCACCGGCCGGCGCCGGCAGCGACGACAGGATCGACAGCGCGGCCAGGGCGGTCGCGGCGTTGTCCCACTGGCAGGGCGCGGGCAATGGCAGTGTTTCGGGCAGGCGCAGCAGCGGCTGATCGCCATGGCGGAAGCTACGTCCCTGCCCGTCCACGAACCAGTCGAATTCCCGGCCCAGTCTGAACACCCGGGCGCCCAGGGTTTGCGCGCTCGACAACAGCGCCGGCTCGGCCTGTCGCTCGCCAACGACCAGAGGCCGGCCGGCCCGGGCGATGCCGGCCTTTTCCCGGCCGACCGAGGCCCGGTCAGGGCCCAGCCACTGGCCATGATCCAGCGCCACCGTGGTCACGATGCTGATGTCGGCATCGATGATGTTGACTGCATCCAGGCGCCCGCCCAGCCCGACTTCGAGGATGGCCAGATCCAGCCCGGCATCGGCCAACACCAACAAGGCGGAAAGGGTGCCGAACTCGAACCAGGTCAGGCGCACGCCATCGCGCTGCGCCTCGATCCGCTCGAAGGCGGCGATGATCTCGCCATCCGCGGCCTGATGTCCGGCCAGGGTGATGCGCTCGTTGTAACGCAGCAGGTGCGGCGAGGTGTAGGTGCCGGTGCGCAGGCCGCCGGCGCGCGCCGCGGCGTCCAGAAAAGCGACGGTGGACCCCTTGCCATTGGTGCCGCCGACGGTGATCACCCGCGCTGCCGGGCGTGGCGAACCCAGCCGCCGCCAGACCTCGGCAACACGCTCCAGGCCCAGGTCGATGACCTGCGGATGGGCCTGCTCGATCCGGGCCAGCCAGGCATCAAGCCGCTCAGTCATTGGCCAGGCTCCTTGATCTGGGACGGTTGCTGACACGCACGCTCATGCCGGCTCCAGCCGGACGCCCTCGCCGGCCACCGGCGCCGTCCACTGGCTGCACGGCAGGCCGACTTCGGCAAAGCCATCGGCCATCGCAGCCGCTGCACGCCTGGCCACATCCTGGCCGCGGCACCAGGCAAAAACGCTGGGGCCGGCGCCGCTGATGCTGGCGCCCAGGGCACCGGCCGCCAGCGCGGCCTGTTTGACCCGGGCAAAACCGGGGATCAGCGGCGCCCGGCGCGGTTCCACCAGAACATCGCGCAGCCCATCGGCGATCAGCATGTAATCGCTGCGCTGGCAGCCGGTCAGGAACAGCGCCAGTGCCGTGGTCTGGCTGACGATGTCGGCCAGTGGCCAGGGTTGCTCAAGGACGGCGCGGGACTGGCGCGTGGCCAGGCGCAGGTGCGGCCGGACCAGGGCGCAATGCAGATCGTCCGGCACATCCAGGCGGATCAGGCGATCAGGTGTCGCCAGAACAAGGCCGCCGAGCAACTGCGAGCCGACGTTGTCACCGGTTCGGGCACCGGCGGCGACCGCTTCGCCGTCAAGCGTGTGGCGATACAGCTCGGGCAGCGGCAAGGGCTCGGGCAGCAGGGCATTGGCGGCGGCCGCGGCAGCGACGGCCGATGCCGCCGAGCCGCCCATGCCGGCGGCCAGCGGAATGCCCTTGAACAGCTCCAGGTCGATGCCCAGGGTGGGTGCCCGTGCCGCCAGCAGTGACTGCACCGCCCGTCCCGCCGTGTTCTCGTCGATCGCTGTAGGCAGGTCTTGGTCGGCGCCGTGGATGGCGATGATGCGCACGCCCGGCGTGCTGCGTCGGGTCGCCACGACGCGGTCGCGGGGACCTTCAAAACCGTGGCCGAGCAGATCGAAGCCGACGCCGACGTTGCCGACCGACGCCGGCGCCGAGGCCTGTGCCCTGTGCACTGTGCTCACCGGAGCACCCGGCAGGACTTCAGGCGAAGGGATCGTGCAGGATGATGTTGGCGTCGCGTTCCGGGCCGGTCGAAACCATCGCCAGCGGACAACCGGCCAGCTCTTCCAGGGCCCGCAGGTAGGCGCGGGCGGCCGGCGGCAACTGGTCCCAGCGGGTGATGCCGTGCGTGGATTCCTGCCAACCCGGGAACTCCAGGTACACCGGCGTGCACTCGTCCCAGCCGGCGGCATCCAGCGGCGCGTACTCGGTGCGCTTGTCGCGGTATTCGTAGGCAATGCAGACCTTGAGCCGGTCGAAGCCGTCGAGCACATCCAGCTTGGTGATGCACAGGCCGCTGAGGCCGTTGATCGCCACTGCCCGCTTCAGCGCAACGATATCGATCCAGCCGCAGCGGCGCGGCCGGCCGGTGGTGGCACCGTATTCCTGGCCGCGGTCGCGCAGGCGCTGGCCGATGTCATCGTCGAGCTCGGTCGGGAACGGACCGCTGCCGACGCGGGTGGCGTAGGCCTTGGCGATGCCGAGCACATAGTCGATGGCATCGGCGCCGACTCCGGTGCCGGCCAGGGCGCTGCCGACCGTGGTATTGGACGAGGTGACGTAGGGATAGGTGCCATGATCGATGTCCAGCAGCGAACCCTGCGCGCCTTCGAACAGCACGCGTTTGCCCTGCCGGCGCAGGTCGTGGAGGATGCCGGCGACATCGGACTTCATCGGTTCGACGTAATCACCGAACTCCAGCGCCTCGTCGAGCACCTGCTGGTAGTCGACCGGGTCGGTTTCCAGGTACCGGGTGAGGACGAAGTTGTGGTAATCCAGGGCCGTGCGCAGTTGCTCGGCCAGTTGCTCTGGGTAGTGCAGGTCGGCGACACGGATGCCTCGACGCGCAACCTTGTCCTCGTAGGCCGGGCCGATACCACGGCCGGTGGTGCCGATCGCCTTGCCGGCGGCGGCCTTCTCGCGGGCCTGATCCAGGGCAATGTGATAGGGCATGATCAACGGCGTCGCCGGGCTGATCTTCAGCCGCGAGCGCACTTCCACGCCACTGTCCTCCAGTTGCGCGATCTCCTTGCGCAGGGCGGCCGGCGACAGCACCACGCCATTGCCGATCAGGCACAGCGCGCCTTCACGCAGGATGCCGGAAGGAATCAGGTGCAGCACGGTCTTGGTCTGGTTGATGACCAGGGTATGGCCGGCATTGTGGCCACCCTGGAAGCGGACCACCGCACCAATGTTCTCGGTCAGCAGGTCGACGATCTTGCCCTTGCCCTCGTCGCCCCACTGCGCGCCCAACACCACCACTGACTGCGCCATCATCTCGCTCCGTTCGATCAGTTCCAGACATGACAAAAGCCGGGCGCGTTACCCGGCTTTGTCCGATTATCAGCCTTAAGCCCGACGGCTGCCAGTGCGACTTGATGCCAATCAACCCGCCCGGGCGCTAGCCGGCGCCGACCGTCCCCGCGTGCCACAAGGCGCGGGCGGCGATTTCAGCCGCCGCGCACCAACTGCAGGCAAACCAGACCGACGACGATCATCACCGCGCCACCGATGCGCAGGTTGCGCGGCGGCAGCGACTGGATCCGATGTGCCATCTCCTGCCAGGCCTGCGGCGCCACGAACAGCAGCAGGCCTTCCAGCACCAGCACCAGGCACAGCGCCGCCCAGAGGTCGATCATGGCCCCGGCCTCCGGTCAGCGCGAGGCGCGACCGGTCTCGCCGAAGTAACGGAAGAACTCTGAATCCGGGTCGATGACGATGACATCACTGCCGCTGCGGAAAGTTTCCCGGTAAGCCTGCAGGCTGCGGTGGAAGCCGTAGAACTCGCTGTCGGCCTGGTAGGCCTCGGCGTAGATGTTGGCCGCGCGGGCATCACCTTCACCACGCAGGCGCTGGGCATCGCGCTCGGCATTGGCCAGGATGACATGGCGCTGGCGATCGGCATCGGCCTCTACTTCCTCGGCCGCTTCCTGACCCTCGGCGCGCAATTCGTTGGCGACCCGACGACGCTCCTCGCGCATGCGCTGGAACACCGAATCGATGACCGTGCTGTCCTCGGGCAGTTCGATGCGCTTGATGCGCAGATCGATCACCTGGATGCCCAGGGTGCGGGCAGCCTCGTCGGTCTTCTCGCGCAGGACATCGGTGAGGTTGGTGCGCACGTCGGCCACCACCTCGGCCAGCGTGCGCTGGTTGAGCTCGTTGCGCACCGCTTCCTTGACGATCGGATTCAAGCGCGCCAGGGCGTTGTCCTCGATCCCGGCCGTGGCCTGGTAGTAGCGGGTGACATCATCGATCCGCCAGCGGACGAAGAAGTCGACGCTGACGTCCTTCTTTTCCGAGGTCAGGTAGCGCTCGGGCATCGCGTCCAGGGTCAGCAGGCGGCGATCGAACCGGCGCACCGTTTCAATGAAAGGCACCTTGACATGCAGGCCCGGTGCAATGTCGGCACGGGTGATGGCGCCCAGGCGGAACAGCGCGCCGGACTCATACTCACGCACCATGAACAGGCTGTTGGCCACTAGCAGCAGCACGATGGCTGCGGCGATCATCAATCCGGTTCTCATCGACGGCTCTCCCTGCCCGTGTTACTGCGTGAATTGCCGGCGCTGGCCGAAGCACCGGCGCCCTGCCCCGTGCCTTGACCACCGCTGGTGCCGGTACCCACGGCGCCGCGCTCTACCGGCGTGCTGTGCTGGCGTTCCTTGAGGATCTGGTCAAGCGGCAGATAGAGCATCGACTGGCTGCCCTCGCGGACATCGATCATGACCTTGGGGTTTCTGGCCAGCACGTCTTCCATGGTCTCCAGCAGCAGGCGCTGGCGGGTCACTTCCGGGGCCAGCCGGTACTCGTCATGCAACAGGGTGAAGCGGGCGGCCTCACCTTCGGCGCGGGCAATGGTGGCTTCCCGGTAACCTTCCGATTCCAGGGTGATGCGTGCCGCCTCACCACGTGCTTCGGGCACCACGCGGCTGGCGTAGGCTTCCGAGGCGCGGATCAGCCGCTCCTTGTCCTCACGCGCGGAGATGGCATCGTCGAAGGCGGCCTTCACTTCCTGCGGCGGTTCGACTTCCTGGAAGTTGACGTCGTTGACCTCGATGCCGGTGCGGTAGTCGTTGAGCGTGGTCTGCAGCACATCGCGCACCTGGATCACCAGCGCGGCGCGGTTGCCGATCAGGATCTCGTCCAGGGTGTTGGCACCGACCACCTGGCGCACGGCGCTTTCGGCGGTCTGGCGCAGGGCGTCATCGGGATCGCGGGTGGCGAACTGGTACAGCATCGGATCGGCGACCCGGAACTGGACGTTGAACTTGAGCACCACCAGGTTCTCGTCGCGGGTCAGCATGCGTGCCTGCTCGGTGACCGAACGCACGGTGGTGAAGTCGACCCGGCGCAGCTCCTCGATCGGACGCGGCCACTTGAAGTTGAGGCCAGGATTCATCTGCCGGTCGAACTTGCCAAAGCGCATGATGACACCGCGCTCGCGCTCTTCGATGACAACGAAGGCGTCGAAAGCCGACCAGAGCAGCAAAGCGCCGAGCGCGATCAGCAGGATGCCGCCGGCACCCGGACCGGCACCGCCGCCCGTGCCACGGCTGCCGCCGCCACCACGCGAACGACCGCCGCCAAACAACCGGTTGATGCGCTCGCTGAGGGATTTCAGCCAGCGTTCGAAATCCGGTCCATCGCCGCCGGAATTCCGGCCGCCTCCGGACCAGGGGTCACGCTTGTTGCCGCCAGGCTCGTTCCAGGCCATCAAGGTCTCCACACTGTCTGGCCGGTCAGGGACCGGCACGATTTCGGCAGCCAGCGGCTGCCGCAAGTTGACCGGCGATTATAGACGAAGTCGACCAGCCTCTTGCACGCCAACCCCTGATTGGCCCCGGGCTGTTGCAGGGCCGGGCAGCCACGAATGCCTGCCCGGCCCGCGTATGGACCCATGGCGCGTGCTTGCAGGGCATCGGCGATGACACCGCCCACTTGGGATCAATCCAGGGCTTCCATGCGCAAGCCGCCGGTTGCCGCCATCTGCTGCAGGCGCCCGGCCTCGGCCGTGCTCACGTTGACGGTCAGCCACCAGCCATCCTCGCCCGCCTGCTCGTCCTCGATCGCCTGTTGCCGGTACAGGGCGGCACGAACGTTGCCCTCGGCATGGGGCACGAACAGCCGGCAGCGTTGGCGCCGGCTGGCGAAGAAATCGCCGATCGCCGCCAGCAGCAAATCAATGCCATCACCGGTGGCCGCCGACAGCCACACGCGCGCCTGATTGCCGCCATCGATATCGTCACGGCGCGGCGCACGCCCGCTCAGGTCGGCCTTGTTCATCACCAGCAGGCGCGGAATGTCGCCGGCGCCGATGCTTTCCAGGACAGCGTCGACCTGGATGATGCGCTGCTCGTGCTCCGGATCGGCGCTGTCGACCACATGCAACAGCAGGTCGGCCTCGCGCGCTTCGGACAGGGTGGCCCGGAACGCGGCGACCACCTCGTGCGGCAGTTCACGGATGAAACCGACGGTATCGGCCAGCAGCAGGGTGCCACCGGCCGGATTGGGAATCTTGCGCAGGGTCGGATCCAGGGTCGCGAACAACTGGTCGGCGGCATAGACGCCGGCACCTGTGAGCAGGTTGAACAGGGTCGATTTCCCGGCATTGGTGTAGCCGACCAGGGCCACGGTCGGCACCTTTCCCCGGTCGCGGGCGCGCCTGGACTGGCGCCGCTGTACCTGCACCTGTTCCAGGCGCCGGCGCAGCATCTTGACCCGCTCGGCGAGCAGGCGGCGGTCGGTTTCCAACTGGGTTTCACCCGGCCCGCGCAGGCCGATGGCGCCACCACGCTGGCTGTCCAGGTGGGTCCAGCCCCGGACCAGTCGCGTCGACAGATGCCGCAACTGGGCCAGTTCCACCTGCAGCTTGCCTTCGAAGCTGCGTGCCCGCTGGGCGAAGATGTCCAGGATCAGGCTGGTGCGGTCGACCACCCGGCACTGCCAGTGCCGCTCCAGGTTGCGTTTCTGGACCGGGCTCAGGCCATGGTCGACAAGGACGACATCGGCATCGTGGAGCCGGCGCAGGCTCGCCACTTCCTCAACCTTGCCGGCACCGATGTAGGTCGCCGGGCTCGGCCGCTGGATCCGTGCCGACACAGTGGCCATGATCAGCGCGCCGGCGGAATTGGCCAGTTCCACGAACTCGGCGATGTCGGCTTCGGCATCGCCACGTTCCTGGAACGGCACCACGACAATGCCCCGCTCGCCTTCGACCGCACGGCTGAACGGATCGCCGGCGGCCAGCCCCGGGGCGGCTGGCGTCGGCTGTTCGTGGTCGGGTCCGGAGCTGCTCAATCCGGACCGTTGCCCTGGTCGGCCACAGGGTGATCACCGCCGCCGCTGACCAGCGGACCGGTTTCGGTCATGCGCACATTGCGCGAGGGCACGACGGTGGAAATGGCGTGCTTGTAGACCATCTGGTTGACCTGGTTGCGCAGCAGGACCACGAACTGGTCAAACGATTCGATCGTGCCCTGGAGCTTGATGCCGTTGACCAGGTACACCGCCACTGGGACGCGCTCCTTGCGCAAGGCATTGAGGAACGGATCCTGCAAAGTCTGGCCTTTCGACATGATTTTTCTCCTTGTGATGGTCGTCTTGTGCAACCTCTGACTGACTGCCCGGGCAGGTATGCAACGGTGCGCTGGCCGGGAAGGCCGCCGCTGGCTGCTCCATTGGCCGCTGCCGCCGGCCACCTGCGTGCTGCATGACTCAGTAGGTTTTTATTGTTGTTGAGGATTGTCCAACCGGTTGCGGGCAAGCGGGCTGCCATCCCGCCTGACACTGCCATTACTCGGGGCGATTTTGTCCGGTGCAAGTGCCAGCGCGCGCGACATGCCGCCAATCTGCCAGCCCACCCTGTTCAAAGCGCGTGTTTTTCCATCCCGATTCGGGCCGTAGCCGCCCGAAACCCGGCAGACGGCCGAAGTATACGTGAACCCGGTCACATGAAATTGCTCGTCGGGACTGCGCTGGCTGGCCAAGCATCGCTCATGACTTTGATTTTCAGAGCACTTTTCCCGATCACCCTGAAGCTTGTTCCGGGCCGGATCGCGCTGGCCTCAAGGCCACACTGCGTCCCCAGAGCGCGGCCTGGTCAGCGATGCTGCGTACCAAGAAAGGCGGCAATCCGAGCCACTGCCTCATCGATCAACCCCGATCGCAGGGGATCGAGCGAGAAGGCATCGTGCTCACCGCGCAGCCAGGTCAACTGGCGTTTGGCCAGTTGCCGGGTGGCGGCGACGGCGCGCTGGCGCAACCGCTCCAGGTCATCACCACCTTCATCCAGGAACTGCCAGGCTTGGCGGTAGCCGACGGCCCGTAATGCCGGCAGGTCCGGGCGCAGCCGGGAATCGCTGCGCAACTGCTTGACCTCATCGAGGAAACCAGCTTCGAGCATCATCTGGAAGCGGGTCTGGATGCGCTCATGGAGCACCGCCCGGTTACCGGGCAGCAGCAGCAGTTTGAGCAGCCGCCAGGGCAGGCGCCGGTCGCCGCCGACGTGCTGCAATTCACTGATCGGCCGGCCGGTCAGATGCCAGACTTCCAGCGCGCGCAGGATTCGCTGCCGGTCGCCGACACGGATCCGCGCAGCCGCCGCCGGGTCGACCACGGCCAGCCGGGCATGCATCGCCGGCCAGCCTTCAGCCAGCGCCTGGGCTTGCAACTCGGCCCGCAGATCATCATTGGCCGCCGGCAGATTACCCATGCCGCGCTCAAGGGCGCGGAAATAAAGCCCGGTGCCACCAACCACCAGCGGGATGCGGCCGGCCGCCTGGATCCGCGCCATCGCCGCCAAGGCTTCGTCCCGGAAGTCACCGGCCGAAAACGGCTCGTGCGGCTCGCGAATATCGATCAGAGCATGGGGATGGCGTGCCAGGGTGGCGGCATCGGGTTTGGCGCTGCCGATATCCAGGCGCCGGTAGACCTGGGCCGAATCGGCGCTGACCAGACCGAGCGGAAAACGCTCGGCCAGAGCCATCGCCAGGCCGGTCTTGCCGGCAGCGGTCGGCCCCATCAGGAAGATTGCCGGCGGTCGCCGGTCGTGGCCGCCGTCTGGGGCCGGCCTTGCCGCGACGGCCGTCATTGCAGCGGTTTTTCCAGAATGATGAAATGCAGGTCGTCACGCCGCGGGATGCCGAAACGCTCGTCGCCGTAGGGGAACGGCATCTGCTCGCCGGTGACGGCATAGCCCCGGCGCTGGTACCAGGCGATCAGGCTGTCGCGCAGCCAGATCACCTGCAAAGCCAGGGCCGATGCCTGCAGATCCTCACGCGCACGCGCCTCGGCGGCTTGCAGGAGCCGGCCACCCATGCCCTGCCCTTGCCGGGCTGGATCAACGGCAAACAGACCGAACCAGACCCGTCCACCGGTCGCGTGCAGGTGCGCGCAGCCGACCAGGCCCTCGGCGTCTTCGATCAACAGGATGCCTTGCTGGAAGCGGTCGCCAACGGAGCTGTCGGCAGCCGGCATCAGCGCCAGCAGATGGTCTCGGTCGATGCGGGTTCCGTCGAGGAAGTCGGCCTCGGTGGTCCAGCCGCGGCGGCTGGCGTCGCCGCGATAGGCCGACTGCACCAGGGCCAGGATGGCATCGGCGTCGGCACGGCCGGCCCAGCGGGAATTGTCGGCGGTCATGGTCGCGTGCGCTGCCGGCTCGGGTGGCTCGTACGGAGGGATCAGCGGACCAGCAGGTCGCGCACCTTGGCGATGGCCGCGATCAGGGCATCGATCTCGGCCGGGGTGTTGTAGAACGCCAGCGAGGCGCGGCAGGTCGCGCTGAGGCCATAGAACTGCATCAGCGGATGCGCGCAGTGGTGGCCGGAGCGCACCGCCACACCTTCCAGGTCGATCATCGTCGCCAGGTCCGAGGACTGGATGCCATCGATGGCGAACGAGAACACCGGCACCCGCTCGCGCGCTTGTCCAATCAGGCGCAGACCGGGCACCGACTGCAGGCGTTCCAGGGCATGGCCGCCGAGCGCGTTCTCGCGCTGCTGGATCGCGGCCATGCCGATGCCTTCCAGATACTGCGCCGCCGCGCCCATGCCGATGATGCCGGCAATGTTCGGCGTGCCGGCCTCGAACCGGTGCGGCGGATCGGCAAAGCGCGTGCCCTTGAAGCTGACCTCGTGGATCATCTCGCCGCCGCCCATGAACGGCGGCATCGCGGCCAGGGTCTCGCGGCGCGCCCAGAGCACGCCGCTGCCGGTCGGGCCGAACATCTTGTGCCCGGTGAGAACGTAGAAATCGCAGCCCAGCTCCGTCACCGCCAGCGGCAGGTGCGGCGCCGCCTGGGAGCCGTCGACCAGGGTGGTGATGCCGCGCTCGCGCGCCAGCGCACACAGCCGCGCGACCGGGTTGACCGTACCCAGGGCGTTGGAAACATGGGTGAACGCGAACAGCTTCACCTGCGGCGTGAGCATGCGCTCGGCCGCCTCCAGGTCCAGTTCGCCGCTGTCGTGGATCGGCACGACTTCAATGCGCGCACCGACCCGCTCGCACAGCAATTGCCAGGGCACGATGTTGGCGTGGTGTTCCATCATCGTCAGCAGCACGGTGTCGCCGGCGCCGATGTGCTGGCCGCCCCAGCTATGGGCGACCAGGTTGATGCCTTCGGTGGTGCCGCGGGTAAAGACAATCTCATTGCGGCTGCCGGCAGCGATGAACCGTGCCATGGCATCGCGGGCGCCCTCGTAGGCTTCGGTCGCCTCGCTGCCCAGGGTATGCACGGCGCGCGAGACATTGGCGTTGCTGTGCCGGTAGTAACGGTCGATCGCCGCCAGCACCGGCAGCGGTCGCTGGCCGGTGTTGGCGTTATCCAGATAGACCAGCGGCTTGCCATGAACCTGGCGCGCAAGAGCCGGGAAGTCCTCGCGGATCCGCTGCCAGCGCGCGTCGTCGCGGCCACTTCCTGCCATCGCCGGTGACGACAGGGCCGAGGGACTGGCGACGGTCATGCGGATTCCCTGTCGAGCACGGCCACCAGCCGGCTCGCGGCCGGCGTTTCCGGCGCAGCGGCGAAGGCTTCCACGGCAAATGCCCGCTTCAGCAGGGTGCGCGCCTGCGCCGCGTCGATGCCGCGGCTGCGCAGGTAGAACAGCGCCTGTTCGTCGAGCTGGCCGACGGTGGCGCCATGGCCGCATTTGACGTCTTCGGCGTGGATCTCCAGCGCCGGCTGGGCATCAACCTCGGCCAGCGACGAGCCCAGCAGGCTCTTGCAACTGAGCTGGGCATCGGTGCCGTCGGCGCCGGGGGCGACGGTGATGTAGCCGTTGAACACCGCCCGGCTGCGATCGTCGGCGATCACCCGCCAGCGGGTGTCGCTGTCGGCATCGCCGGCCAGGTGCTGCATGTCCAGTTGCATGTCGGCGTGGCGCTTGTCGGCCAGCAGGAAGGCACCGCCCAGTTCGGCCAGGGCGTTCTCGCCACGCAGGGCGATCGCCAGATCGTGGCGCGACGGCGCCGCGCCGGCATCGAGTACCTGCATGGTCAGCCGTGCCCGGCTTTCCAGGTCGATGCGCGTGTTGGCGAAGACGCTGGCCTGGTCGCTGCCGGCATTGAGCCAGACCAGGTGCAGATGCGCGTCGGCCTGCAGGCGAATGCGGCTGGCCAGGGTGGCAAACGAGGCGGTCGGCGCCGCGCTGACATCGATGATCAGACACAGCCGGGCACCCTCGCCCAGGTCGATGCGGTGGCTCAGGTGCCAGGCACTGTCGTCATCGTGGCTGCGGCCGCGGCAGTCCAGGGTCAGCCAGGGCTCGACATGGGTGCCGGCGGCGACACGCAGCCAGGCGCCGTCGGTGGCGAAGGCGGTATTGAGGCTGGGAAACAGGCGCTCGTCGTCGGCTTCGCCGGCGATGGCGAAGCGCAGGCTTTCATCGTCCCGGGCCAGCGCCTGGGCCAGCGAATCAAGCTCGACGCCGTCCAGGCTGTGGCCGGAACCGATGCCGACGCAGTGACCATCGACAAAGCAGGCGCCGGGCAGCGCCGTGCCCGCCGCGCTGTCGCCCGATGGCGCGGCGTCACTGCCGCCCTGCGGCCGGTCGGCGAGCCGCGGCGCGCGCTGGCCCAGGGCATACAGCGAGGTGTACTTGAACGCCTCGTTGCCGCGTTGCGGCCAGTCGGCGGCCAGCGCCCGTTCGCGCGCCCGTTGCTGGCGCTCGCGATACCAGCCCGGCAAGCCGGTGCTGTCAGCCACCGGCAGGGTGGTGGCCAGCGATTGCAGCATCGGCGTTGCCATCAGGCCACCGCCTCATCGAGCTTGCGCTCGGCGATCCAGCCGTAACCGTGCGCTTCCAGTTCCTTGGCCAGGGACTTGTCGCCGGATTCGACGATGCGCCCTTCCGAGAGCACATGCACCCGGTCGGGCGTGATGTAGTCGAGCAGGCGCTGGTAATGGGTAATCACCAGGAAGCCGCGATCGGGCGAACGCAGGGCATTCACGCCATCGGCGACCTGGCGCAGGGCGTCGATGTCCAGACCCGAATCGGTCTCGTCCATGATGGCCAGGCGCGGTTCCAGCACCGCCATCTGGAAGATCTCGTTGCGCTTTTTCTCGCCGCCGGAAAAACCGCTGTTGACGCCACGGTGCAGGAGTTCATCGGGCAGGTGCAGCACCTTCAACGTCTCGCGCACCAGGCGCAGGAACTGCACCGAATCGATCTCCGGCTCGCCGCGCGCCTTGCGCTGCGCGTTCAGCGCCGAGCGCAGGAAGTAGGTGTTGTTGACCCCGGGAATCTCGACCGGGTACTGGAAAGCCAGAAACACGCCGGCCGCGGCACGCTCTTCCGGGTCCAGCTCCAGCAGGTTTTCACCCTGGAAAGTTACCGAGCCTTCGGTCACCTCGTAGCCGTCGCGGCCGGCCAGGATCGCCGCCAGGGTGCTCTTGCCCGAGCCGTTCGGGCCCATCACGGCATGCACTTCACCGGCGTTGATGGTCAGGTCGACGCCATTGAGGATGGCCTTGTCGTCGATGCGCACGTGCAGATTTTCGATCTTCAGCATTGCAGGTTCCATGTCATGTCTTGGGTGCGGTGGCCGACGCCGAATTCAGCGTGCGGCGCAACAGGCGGTTGGGAAGTGGTGGCGGGGCGCGGCCAAGCGCGCGCCCGGATCAGCCGACCGAACCTTCCAGCGAGACTTCCAGCAGGCGCTTGGCCTCGACGGCGAATTCCATCGGCAGTTCCTTGAACACCTCTCGGCAGAAACCGTCGACGATCAGCGAGATGGCATCTTCCTCACCCAGGCCGCGGGCACGGCAATAAAAGAGCTGGTCTTCGGAAATCTTCGATGTCGTCGCCTCGTGCTCGACGATCGCGTCATGGCGCCGCACCTCGATGTAGGGGAAGGTGTGCGCGCCGCATTGCTTGCCGATCAGCAGCGAATCGCACTGGGTGTAGTTGCGAGCGTTGTTCGCCGTCGGCAGCACCTTGACCAGGCCGCGGTAGGTCTGCTGGCCTCGGCCCGCCGAAATCCCCTTGGCGATGATCTTGCTCTTGGTGTTCTTGCCTAGGTGGATCATCTTGGTGCCGGTGTCAGCCTGCTGGCGATGGTGGGTCAGGGCCACCGAATAGAACTCGCCAACCGAGTCGTCGCCCTGCAGCACGCAGCTTGGGTACTTCCAGGTGATTGCCGAACCGGTCTCGACCTGGGTCCAGGAAATCTTCGACTTCACGCCGCGACAGGCGCCGCGCTTGGTGACGAAGTTGTAGATGCCGCCGACGCCGTTCTCATCGCCCGGATACCAGTTCTGCACGGTCGAGTACTTGATCTCGGCGCGATCTTTCGCCACAAGCTCGACCACCGCGGCATGAAGCTGGTTTTCGTCGCGCATCGGCGCCGTGCAGCCTTCCAGGTAGGAGACGTGACTGTCGTCCTCGGCAATGATCAGGGTGCGTTCGAACTGGCCGGTGTCGCGGGCATTGATGCGGAAATAGGTGCTCAGTTCCATCGGACAGCGCACGCCCTTGGGGATGTAGACGAAGCTGCCATCGGTGAACACGGCGGCATTGAGTGCGGCGAAGAAATTGTCGGTATGCGGCACCACGGTGCCCAGGTATTCACGCAGCAACTCGGGATGTTCGCGCACCGCCTGCGAGAACGAACAGAAGATCACGCCGGCCTGGGCCAGTTCCTTCTGGAAGGTGGTGCCGACGCTGACCGAATCGAACACGGCATCGACGGCAACCCCGGCCAGGCGCGCGCGCTCATGCAGCGGCACACCCAGCTTTTCGAAGGTTTCCAGCAGCTTGGGATCGACCTCGTCCAGCGACTTGGGCCGGTTCTTGAGGTTGGGCGAGGCGTAATAGCTGATCGCCTGGAAATCGATCGGCGCGATCTTCAGCCGCGCCCACTGCGGCATCGGCATGGTCAGCCAGTGCCGGTAGGCCTTCAGGCGCATGTCGGTGAGCCATTCGGGCTCTTCCTTCTTGGCCGAGATCATCCGGATCACGTCCTCGTTCAGACCGGGCGCGATGGTGTCGGATTCGATGTCGGTGACGAAGCCGGCCTTGTAGCGCTGGTCCAGGCGTTCGGTAATTTCTTCTGGGGTTGAAACCATGGGTTTGTCTCGGGCTGGCTCGGGCTGGCTTGGCTACGCGGGAATCAGGCGTGGATCTGAATGGCGATGTCCGACGGCGGCGGCCGCGCGGGGGTTTCGGCGAGCATGTCGGCGAGCCGGATCTGGCTCAGTGACTGCACCACCGCACCGGATATGCGCTGCCAGGGTGCGCGCACATCACAATGGGACTCATGGCTGCATTGGCCTTCGCGGCGACTGCATTCGGTCATGCCGATCGGGCCTTCGATCGCCTCGATGATCTGGACGATGCTGATCTGGGCCACCGGCAGCGCCAGGCGATAGCCGCCGGCGGCGCCACGAAAGGAATCGACCAGACCGGCCGTGGCCAGCAGTTTCAACACCTTGGCGACGGTCGGTGGTTCCAGCCGGGCAGCCTCGGCAAGCTCGGCCGCAGACTGTACGCGCTGCGGTTCGGCCGCCAGCCGAACCATCAATACGGTGGCATAGTCGCTGAGCTTGCTGACTTTCAACATCGGCCTGGACGCGATCCCATTCAATCAGGACCGGTATTGTACTGATTAGCCGGCGGCGGGCCAAGCACCCAGCCCAATGGCAGCCAAACGGGACGGGGTGCCGGGCCGGATTGTCGGGCGGTATCGACACGCTTTTTGTTGCCGGGCCGTCTTCCACGTCGCGCTCACGCTGCCGCCGCCACAGTGCGGGCAATTATCCCGATCCGGCTCCGGTCGGACTGCAACGCAAGCCAAGTCCCGGGCGCAATGACCCCTGCGGTCGTCCCCCTCACCTTTCCCATGCCTTCCATTGCCCACACTTCGGAGATGACAAATGAACGGAACCAAGATCCTCGGCCTGGTGTTGCTGGTAGCCGGCATCATCCTGCTTTACTTCGGCTTCAATGCCACCGACAGCCTCGGCGAGCAGGCGATGGAAACCGTCACTGGCCGCTACACCGACAACACCATGTGGTATCTGATTGGCGGCGGCGTGCTCGGTGCCGCCGGCCTGGGCCTGCTGCTGTTCGGGCGCCGCTGAGCCTGTGTCCGCATTGCCGGCCCGGGGTGGCTTTCCCGGGCCGGCAACGCCACTACAATCCCGTCGCAGGCAATCGACGGGAGTACATCGTGTCGGCACGTGAGCAACAGCGGCAGCGCTGGCTGCAAGCCACCATCGGCAATTCCGGCTGGCGCCTGGAGCAGGCCTCCAGCGATGCCGGCTACCGCAGCTATTGGCGCCTGCACCAGGCCGATGGCGACAGCGTCATCGTCATGGATTCGCCGCCGGAGCTGGAAGATGTTCGCCCCTGGCTGGCGATGCATACCGTGCTGGCCGCGGCCGGCGTGCGTGTGCCCGGCCTGCTGGCCGCCGATGCCGATGCCGATGCCGGTTTCCTGCTGCTGGAAGACCTGGGCCGGCACACCTACCTGCACCTGCTCGATGCCGACAATGCCGATGCCCTGTTCGGCCGTGCGGTTGAACAACTGCTGCGGCTGCAGGCAATCACGCCGCCGCCAACGCTGCCGCGCTACGACGCTGCCCTGCTGAAGCGCGAACTGGACCTGTTCGGCGACTGGTTCCTGGGCCGCCATTTGGGCCTTGCCCTGAGCGCCAACGAACGCGCCATGCTGGCTGCCACCGGCGACCGGTTGATCGAATCGGCGCTGGCGCAAGCGCAGGTGCTGGTGCATCGCGATTTCATGCCGCGCAACCTGATGCCGACCGCCGGCTGCCTGGCGGCTGCCGGCCGACCTGCGACTGAAACCACGCCCACGGACACCAGCGATGGCCCGGCGGTGATCGATTTCCAGGATGCCGTCCTGGGACCGGTCGCCTACGACCCGATCTGCCTGTTCCGCGACGCCTTCATAAGCTGGCCAGCGCAGCGGGTCGACGGCTGGTTGCGCGATTACCATGCCCGCGCCAGCCGGGCCGGCATTCCGGTGCCGGCCGATGCTGATGATTTTCTGCGCGCTGCCGACTGGATCGGCATCCAGCGCCATCTCAAGGTGCTGGGCATCTTCGCCCGCCTGCACCATCGCGACCACAAGCCGCGCTATCTCGCCGATGCCGGGCGTTTCATCGTCTATCTGGAGCAGGCTCTGGCGCCCTACCCGGAGCTGGCGGCACTGGCCGCGTTCCTGCAGCAGCGGGTAAAGCCGGCGCTGGCCCCGGCTACCCAAACCGAGACCGGGACCGAACCCGGATCCACAAACGCATCCGCCGCAGCCACCGTCATGGGCGCCACCCGATGAAGGCCCTGGTGTTCGCTGCCGGTCGTGGCGAGCGCATGCGTCCGCTCACCGATACCACGCCCAAGCCGCTGCTGCCGGTGGCGGGCAAGCGCCTGATCGAATGGCAACTGGAAAGACTGTCGGCTGCCGGCATCCAGGATGTGGTGATCAACATCGCCCACCTGGCCGGCCAGTTCGCCCGGATTCTCGGTGATGGCTCACGTTGGGAGCTGAGCATCCACTGGTGCCACGAGGGCACCCTGCCGCTGGAAACCGGCGGCGGCATGCTCAACGCCCTGCCCTTGCTGGGCCCGGAACCGTTCATCGTCGTCAATGCCGATGTCTGGAGCGATTACGACCTGCGCCGGCTGCCGTCCTCACCGGCAACACTGGCGCACCTGGTGATGGTTGATCCGCCCGGGCATGCACAGGCCGGCGACTTCCACCTGGGCGCCGATGGCCTGCTCGATGACCACAGCACGCCGCGCCTGACCTATGCCGGCATCGGCGTCTACCGGCCCGAGATCCTGCAGGGCTGGCGCGGCATCATCGGCCACGCGCCGGGCGCGTGCGAGAGACCACCGCGCTTCGCCCTGACGCCGCTGCTGCGGGCGGCGATGCGCGACGGCAAAGTCAGCGGCGAGCACTATCAGGGCCGCTGGACCGATGTCGGCACGCCGCAACGGCTGGCGCGACTGGAACAGGAATTGGCCGGCGGCTGAGCGCCTGCCGCTATTCAGCCGCTTCCGCGGATTTCCCGGTCAGGGGCCGAAAACGCAAAAACGCCGGGGCACTGCCCACTGGCAATGCCCCGGCGTCCAATAGCCCGGCGTGGTCGCACGCCGGCTGCCGGAGAACCCCGGCGCCGGCGATAACCACGCCGCACTCAGTCGCCGCCAACCTCCGCCGCCACCAGGCGGGCAAGGGTCCGCGTCGCCACCATGGCGGTGGCAAAGTCCAGGTTGACCTGGCTGCGCAACTCGGCGAACAACTGCAGCGCCGGACCCAGATGTTCGGCATCCTGCTGCAACCACTGGTCGACCAGCTTGCGGCCGGCGTCGTCGTCGGCCTTGGCCAGCAGTTGCGACGCCAGTGTCCTGTGCTCGGTGAACAACTGGTCACGCAACTCGCCGCGCGCCTGCGCGTGCCAGCGGCCGCTGACCGGCAGTTCCTCGATCCGGGCCATCAGCCAGCTCAGGTTCAAGGCATCGCCCAACTGGTAATAGACCTCGGCGACCTGGTTGACCGCCCGGCCGCTGCGGCGGGCCACCTCGATGATGTCCAGCGCGGCCGCCAGCGGCGCCAGGCTGCTGACTTCCTCGGCCAGCGCCTTGGTCAGGCCGGCCTGGCGCCAGCGGGCGCTGTTGGCTGCCATGTCCTGGCGCATGCCGGCGGGCACCGTCCTGGCCAGCGAAGCGCGCAGTTCGATCATGCCGTCGGCATAGCGCTGCACGGCCTCGGCGATGTTCAGGTCGCCGCGCTGGTTGAGCAGCCAGCGGGTCATCGAACGCAGCAACGACCAGATCCGGGTCAGGGCATCGACCTGCACCGCGTCGGTGACCTTGCCGTCCAGGGCATCAATGGCCGCCCACAGGCTGCGCGCGTCAAGAATCTCGCGGGCGATGGAGAAGGCCTTGGCGATCTGGCCCGGGCTGCGGCCGGTGTCCTCCTGCATGCGCAACACGAAGGTCGAGCCCATGCGGTTGATCATCGAGTTGGTCACCGCGGTGGCGATGATCTCCCGGCGCAGGCGGTGGCGTTCCAGATCGACGCCATAGCGCTCACGGATCGGCTGCGGGAAATAGCGCGCCAGTTCCGCCGACAGGTACGGATCCTCGGGCACATCCGAATCCAGCAACTGCTGGAACAGCTCCATCTTCGAGTACGACAGCAGCACCGCCAGTTCCGGCCGGGTCAGCGACTCGCCGCGGGAACGGCGCTCGTCGAACTCGGCATCGCTGGGCAGGTATTCCAGGGCACGGTCGAGCTTGCCCTGGGTTTCCAGCACGCGGATGAAGTGCTGCTTGGAACCGAGCCGGTCCTGGCTCAGGCGCTCCATAAGGCTGATCGCCTGGTTCTGGCGATAGTTGTCGTTGAGCACCAGCTGGGCGACTTCGTCGGTCATTTCCAGCAGCAACTGGTTGCGCTCCTCGAAGCCCAGCTTGCCGGAGGCGACCAGCTCGTTGAGCAGGATCTTGATGTTGACCTCGTGATCGGAGGTATCGACGCCGGCGGAGTTGTCGATGAAGTCGGTGTTGATCTGGACGCCGGCCACGCGCGCCGCCTCGATCCGGCCACGCTGGGTCATGCCCAGGTTGCCGCCTTCGCCGATCACCTTGCAGCGCAACTGGGCGCCATCGATGCGCACCGCCATGTTGGCGCGGTCACCGACATCGGCATGGGTCTCGGTCGAGCCCTTGATGTAGGTGCCGATGCCGCCGTTCCAGAGCAGGTCCACCGGCGAGCGCAGGATCGCCTGGATCAGCTCCACCGGCGACAGTGCGGTCACGCCTTCCTCGATGCCCAGCGCCACGCGCACCTGCTCGGACACCGGCACCACCTTGGCGCTGCGCGGCCAGACGCCGCCGCCTTCGGAGATCAGGCTGCGATCGTAGTCGTCCCAGCTCGAACGCGGCAGCTTGAACAGGCGCTCGCGCTCCTTGTAGCCGATGCTCGCATCCGGCTCCGGGTCGATGAAGATATGGCGGTGGTCGAACGCGGCCACCAGGCGGATGTGCCGGGACAGGCGCATGCCATTGCCGAACACGTCGCCGGACATGTCGCCGATACCGGCGGCGGTGAAGTCCTGCTTCTGGCTGTCCACGCCCAGGGCACGGAAATGGCGCTTGACCGATTCCCAGGCGCCGCGGGCGGTGATGCCCATGCCCTTGTGGTCGTAGCCGTAGGAGCCGCCTGAGGCGAAGGCGTCGCCAAGCCAGAAGCCGCGTTCTTCGGAAATCGCATTGGCGATATCGGAGAAGGTCGCCGTGCCCTTGTCGGCGGCGACCACCATGTAATAGTCCTCATCGTCATGACGCACGATGTTCGGCGGCGTCACCGATTCTCCGTTGATCAGATTGTCGGATACATCGAGCAGGCCATTGATGAAGGTGCGGTAGCAGCTCACGCCCTCGGCCAGGAAGGCATCGCGATCGCCACCGACGGGCGGGCGCTTGACGATGAAGCCGCCCTTGGCGCCGACCGGCACGATGACCGTGTTCTTGACCATCTGCGCCTTGACCAGGCCGAGCACCTCGGTGCGGAAATCCTCGCGCCGGTCGGACCAGCGCAGGCCGCCGCGGGCGACCGGTCCAAAGCGCAGGTGGCTGCCTTCCACGCGCGGCGAATAGACATAGACCTCGCGGTACGGCAACGGCCGCGGCGCCTCGATCAGGCGGCTGGGATCGATCTTGAAAGCGAAATACGGGTACGGCCGGCCGTCACCGTCCTGCTGGTAGAAGTTGCAACGCAAGGTGGCATGGACGGCTGCCATGACACTGCGCAGGATGCGATCCTCGTCCAGACTGCCGACGTGCTCGAGCATGGCCTTGAAGGCGTGCACCACGGCCTTCTCGAACGCCGCGCTGCCCTTGGCCCGGGCCTTGGCCAGTGCCGGGATCTGCTCGCGCTCGGCATCGCTGCGCGCCATCCGGCCCAAGGCCCGTTCCAGCACAACCTGGGCTTCCCGGGCCTGTGCGGCGCTCTCGCCGGCACGCTCCGGATCGAACTTGGCCTGGAACACCTCGATCATCAGCCGCGCCAGGATCGGATAGGCATTGATGGTCTGCTCGAAGTACGCCTGCGAGAACGGCACGCCCACCTGCAACAGGTACTTGGTGTAGGCGCGCAACAAAGCCACTTCACGCCAGAACAGGCGCGCGGCGACGATCAGGCGATTGAAGCTGTCGTTCTCGGCCTCACCGCGCCACACCGCCTCGAAGGCTTCCTCGAAGAACACATGCGAGGCCTGGACATCGACATCGATATCCTCGTCGGTGAAGGTGATCTCGAAATCCTGCAGCGAGATGCGCTGGCCTTCGGCCTCGAGCGTGTAGGGATGCTCGGAGACGATGCGCAGGCCCATGTTCTCCATCATCGGCAGCGCTTCGGACAGGGTGATCTGCTCGCCCAGGCGGTACAGCTTGAAGCGGAAATGCCGGTCGTCGTCGACAGCGGGCTGGTACAGGTTCAGGCGCAGGTCGCTGCCGCCGTCGAGCTGGTCCATGGCCTCGATATCGGCGGCGGCCGCTTCGGGCGTATTCTCCTCGACATAGCCGGTCGGCAACAGGCGCGAGTGGCGGCCGAACAGGCCCACGCCGGTATCGGAACCATTGCGCTCGACCAGCACCTCGCAAAGCTCGTCGTACCAGTTGCGCACCACGCGCCGCACCTGCGATTCCAGCGCCGCCACGTCCGGCTCGACCCGGCTGTCCGGCTGCGGCCGGATCACCAGATGCAGCCGCGCCAGGCTGGATTCGCTGACCTGGATCTGGGTATCCATGGTCTGTGCCTGGAAGGCCTTGTGCAGCAGCGCCTCGATGCCTTCGCGCACGGTGGTATTGAAACGATCACGCGGGATGAACACCAGCGCCGACCAGAAGCGGCCGTAACGATCCGGACGCAGGAACAGGCGCGTGCGGCTGCGTTCCTGCAGGCTGACGATGCCGGTGGCGATCTGGAACAGGTCGTCGGCGGTGCACTGGAACAGTTCGTCGCGCGGCAGGGTTTCCAGCACATGCTTGAGCGCCTTGCCGCGGTGGCTGTCCACGCTCAGGCCCGAACGCTGCATCACCTGGCTGACCTTGGTGCGCACCAGGGGCACGTCGCCGGGGCGGCACATGTAGGCACCGGAGGTGAACAGGCCGATGAAGCGCAGTTCGCGCACCGGATTGCCCTGATCGTCAAAGCGCAGCACGCCGATGTAATCCAGGTGGCCGGGGCGGTGCACGGTCGAACGGGCGTTGGTCTTGGTGATGATGACGGCGTCGCGGCTACCGTCACCGCCCTTGCCGGCATCGCCGTCGGCCGGCAGGGTCTTCAGGCTGCGCACGGTCTGGCCGGCGCCATCCTTGCGCAGGATGCCCAGGCCGGTGCCGTCGACCGGACGCAGCACTTCCTCGCCCTTGACCGTGGCGACCTCGTATTCGCGGTAGCCGACGAAGGTGAAATTGTCATCGGCCAGCCAGCGCAGGAAGGCGCGGGTCTCGTCCAGGTCGGCGCCGGCCAGGGGCGTGTTGTCGGCATCCATGCCGCTGGCGGCGGCGGCCATGCAGGCCAGCATCGGCTGCCAGTCGGCGACCGCGTTGCGCACGTCGGTCAATACCTGTTCGATGGTGGCGCGCAGTGAATCCAGGTCGGCGTCATCGACCTGACGGTCGACCTCAAGATGGATCACCGATTCGGTCAGGCCGTTGCCGGCCGCGGCGCCGAGCGCCTGCAGCTCATGGCCGGCACTGCGCTGGGCATTGAACACCGGGTGGATCAGCAGATGCGTGCGCAGCGACTGGGCGTGCACCGCCATGCCGACGCTGTCGACCAGGAACGGCATGTCGTCGTTGACGATCTGGATGACGGTGTGCATGCCGTCCCAGCCATTGTCGGCGGCGGTTGGATTGAATACCCGCACCTTGGCGCTGCCCGGCTCGCGTTGGCCGGCGAACGCCAGCAGATCGATGATCAACCGCAGCCAGGTGTCGGCATCGCGCTCGGCCAGGTCGTCATCACTGAGACCGGCCAGGAAGCCCTGCGCAAACGCCTGCGCCTGGGCCGCGCCGGCAAGCTTGGGATGGACGGAAAGCTGATCAAGGATGGTGCTCACCACGGCGGACGTGGGAGCGACCGCGGCCAAGGCATTCATTCTATTAATACTCCGAAAAACAATGGGTTAATCGAGGCTGAAAACGCGCGTGCAGGATACCGGGCAGGGCCGGCACAATCCATCCCGGCCGCCGGCGGGGGGCAGGCCCGGTTCATTGCCGGCGCGCCATGTCGCTGCCCGGACCGGGGCGACATCATCCCATTTTGCCCCCGGCCGCGGCTAGTGCGCAGCGGCCGCGGCGCTTTGCCGGGGCGGCAGGCCAGTGCCTTCGGCCGCCATCCCGAACATGGCTATCAGGGCTGTTGGAAGCCGTTGGCGAAGATCAGGTCGGGAAGGCCGGCAGCGCAGTCAATGGCCAGGCGCACGCTGTCCTGGGCGCTGCGTACCTGGCCGGCGCCATTGCGGATCTGGGCGTGGACGCTGGCCGTGCCGCCGGCGTTGCCGGCCAGTGGCCACAGCACATCGGACGCGAACGGCTGCCAGGCACTCCAGTCCTGCCCGTCATTGCTCAGGCGGTAGTGCTGGGCCCAGCCCTGGCCATACAGATGGATGTCGATAAGGCATTCATCCACCTGCCAGGCCTCACGCGCGATGACGACCGGGAAAACATCGTTGCGGCGGCCGAATTTCTGCGTCCAGTAATGGCGGTACGGGCCGACCAGGCCGCCGTCGGCAACACAATCGCCATTGCTGTCGACCCGGACGTGCGGCTGGTCGGCCGCGTCCAGGTAGTAGCCAACGCCGATTTCACGCGAGTTGGGCGACAGGATATTGGCCAGGTGACCGGGGCTGGCCAGCCAACTGGCCACCACCGCCGCGGGGCTGGCCTGCCCGGCGGCGATGTTTTCGGCCGCCTGGTGGTAGTGGTAGCCGGCAGCGATCATCCGGTCCCAGGGCAGGCTGCCGGTATCCAGGTCGCAGTGGGCAAAGAAGTTGCGCACGCCCATCGCCTGGCTGTGGTTCCAGGCGGCGGTGCGCAGCGCCGATTGCGCCTTCAGTGGTGGCAACTGGCCGCGCTGCCAGCGCTCCAGGTTCACCCGCTCGACCACCTGGTGCTCGAAGTCCTGCGCCGCTGCTGTCGATGGCAGCGATGCCAGGACCAGGCCGGCGCAGGCGCCGACAAGGCAGGTGAATCCGGAAGCGGCTGCGGACATGAGCGGATTGTCGCCAGCCGCGGCCGAGGGTTCCGTGAAACCGCGCGCACTTTTGCCGCGTCCGCGCGCGCGGCACCGCCGGCACGGCGAGCCACCGTCAGTGGCTGCCAAGGGGGCTGGCCGCAGCGCGCCACCTGGCCGCTACCGGCCGGCGACCGGAAGCATTGCCGCCGACACCGCCAGGCTCAGCGCAACCCGGTCTCGTTGCGCGCGATCACCAGGCGCTGGATCTCGCTGGTACCCTCGTAGATCTCGGTGATCTTGGCATCGCGGAAGTAGCGCTCCAGCGGCATCTCCTTGGAGTAACCCATGCCGCCATGGATCTGCAGCGCCTGGTGGCTGATGAACATCGCCGCCTCCGAGGCGGTGAGCTTGGCCACCGAGGCTTCGGTGCTGAAGCGGGCGCCGGTCGCCGCCGCCTGCTGCTTGACCCAGGCCGCGCGCAAGGTCAGCAGTTCGGCGGCATCGAGCCGGCACTTCATGTCGGCGATCTTGGCCTGGATCATCTGGAAGCTGCCGATCGGCTTGCCGAAACTGTGGCGCTCCTGCACATAGGCCACCGCCGCCTTGTAGGCCGCCCGCGCCAGGCCGACCGCCTGGGCGGCGATGCCGATGCGGCCGGCGTCCAGGCCACCCATGGCGATGCGGAAACCTTCGCCCTGGGCGCCGAGCCGGTCGGCCACCGGCACCTTGTAATCGCTGAACTCGATCTCGCAGGTGGCCGAGGCGCGGATGCCCAGCTTGGGCTCGGTCTTGCCGCGGTGGAAGCCTTCGCGCTCGGTATCGATGATGAACGCGCTGATGCCCTTTGCGCCCTGCTCCGGATCGGTCATCGCGAACAGCATGATGTACTTCGCCACCGGGCCGGAGGTGATCCAGCTCTTCTTGCCGTTCACTACATAGTGGCTGCCGTCAGCGGCGAGCACGGCGCGGGTGCGCATCGCCGAGGCATCCGAACCGGACTGCGGCTCGGTCAGGGCATAGGCGCCGATCGCCTGGCCGGTGGCGATCGGGGTCACGTACTTTTCCTTCTGCTCCTGGCTGCCGTGCTGGAGCAGGCCATTGCAGTACAGCGTGTTGTTGACCGACATGATGGTGGAGTGCGCGCAATCGGCCTCGGCGATCTCGAACATGGCCAGCACATAGCTGATCGGGTCCATGCCAGCGCCACCGTATTCGGGCGGCACCTCGATGCCCATCAGGCCGTTCTCACCGAGCAGGCGGATATTGTCCAGCGGGAACTCGCCCACCTCGTCGTAATGCGCGGCACTGGGCGCGATCCGTTCCCGGGCGATGCGCCGGGCAACGTCCTGGATCATCAACTGCTCTTCGGTAAAGGAAAAGTCCATCTTCGGGCTCCTGGGCGGCGCGGCCGTGGCGGCGCGCGGGCGGCAAAACCGCGATTTTAACCCGCATTGCTGCCAACGCCCGGCTGCTGCCGGCGATCGCGGCACCGGCCTGACTTGACCGCCCCGCCCGTGCCGCCTAGGCTTGCCCGATCCTTTCATCGCGATATAAAGATGAAGCTAGACAGCGGCTCCAACCTGTTGCGCGTGCTCGGCGACGCCACCCGCCTGCGCCTGCTCGCCCTGCTGCGCGCCGAGGAACTCAGCGTCGCCGAGTTGTCGGCGATCAGCGCTCTGGCACAGCCGCGCGTATCGACCCACCTGGCCCGGCTCAAGGAAGCCGATCTGGTGCTCGACCGGCGCCAGGGCGTGTCCGCCTTCTACCGCCTCAACGAACAACTCGCGCCGACCACCGCACAACTGCTCGGCACCCTGCACGCGCAGCTCGACGATGCCCTGCTCGACCAGGATGCCGGCCGCCTGCGCTCGGTGCTGGCGCAACGCCAGAGCGGCGCCTGGGCCGACACCGTCGCCGGCAGCATGGAGCGTTACTACTCGCCTGGCCGTACCTGGGAAACCCTGACCCACGCCTTCACCCAGTTGCTGGATCCGGGTGATGTCGTCGATGTCGGCTCCGGCGACGGCGTCATCGCCGAGCTGCTCGCCGCGCGCGCCAACAGCATCGTCTGCCTGGACATCTCCGAACGCGTGGTGGCAGCGGCGCGCAGTCGCCTGTCCGGTCTGGGCAACGTCCGCATCGAACATGGCGACATGCACGCCCTGCCCCTGGCCGATGCCAGCACCGACCTGGTGCTGCTGCTCAACACCCTCACCTACAGCGAAAAACCCGGCAAGGCCGTGGCCGAGGCGGCGCGCGTGCTGCGTCCGGGCGGGCGCCTGCTGGCGACCACGCTCAACCGCCATGACCATGCCGAGGCGGTGCGGCCCTTCGGCCACGTCAATCTCGGCTTCCGGCGCGAGGACCTGCAGCGCTACTGCCGCCAGGCCGGTCTGGACCTGCGCTCGCTGGACCGTGGCGAGCGCGAACGGCGGCCACCCCACTTTGAAATCCTCACCCTGGTGGCCCAACAGCCATGACAACCCTGCCCTGGCTGCAAGCCGAACGGGTGCAGGCGCTGGAACGCGCTCTTGCCCGCCATATCCTGGTGCTCGATGGCGCCATGGGCACGATGATCCAGAACCAGCGCCTGGAAGAAGACGACTACCGCGGCCAGCGCCTGCGCGACCACGGCCACGAGCTGCGCGGCAACAACGACCTGCTGGTGCTGACCCGCCCCGAGCTGATCAGCGACATCCACCACCAGTACTTCCAGGCCGGCGCCGACTTCGTCGAGACCAACACCTTCAACTCGACCCGGCTGAGCCAGTCCGACTACCGCCTGGAAGAGCTGGCCCATGAGCTCAACCGGGAAGCCGCCCGCCTGGCCCGCGAAGCCGCCGAGCACTGGTGCGAGCGCACACCCGACCGACCGCGCTTCGCCATTGGCGTGCTCGGACCGACCAGCCGCACCGCATCGCTGTCGCCGGACGTCAACAACCCGGGCTTTCGCAATGTCAGCTTCGACGAGCTGGCGGAAAACTACCGCGAGGCCGCCCACGGCCTGATCGAAGGCGGCGCCGACGTGCTGATGGTCGAAACCATCTTCGACACGCTCAACGCCAAGGCGGCGCTGTTCGCCCTGGACCAGGTCTTCGTCGAGCGCGGCGGCCGGGTGCCGGTGATGATCTCCGGCACCATCACCGACCGCTCCGGGCGCACGCTGTCGGGCCAGACCGCCGAGGCTTTCCTGTACTCGGTCGAGCATGCCCGGCCGCTGAGCATCGGCCTGAACTGCGCCCTGGGTGCCGAGGACATGCGCCCGCATGTGGAGGCCATCGCCGCCGCCACCGCCACCTACGTCAGCGCCCATCCCAATGCCGGCCTGCCCAATGCCTTCGGCGGCTACGACGAAACGCCCGAGGACATGGCCGACAGCCTGGGCGGCTTCCTGCGCGATGGCCTGCTCAACATCGTCGGCGGCTGCTGCGGCACCACGCCGGCGCACATCCGGGCCCTGGCCGAAATCGCCCGGCGCACAGAGCCCCGGCAGGCGCCGGAGCCGGACACGCGCACGCACCTGTCGGGCATGGAACCGCTGCGTCTGATCCCTGAGCTGAACTTCATCAACGTCGGCGAGCGCACCAACGTCACCGGCAGCGCCCGCTTCCGCAAGCTGATCCAGAAGGACCAGTACGACAAGGCGGTCGAGGTCGCCCGGCAACAGGTCGAGGCCGGCGCCCAGGTCATCGACGTCAACATGGACGAGGGCCTGCTCGACGCGGTCAAGGCGATGACCACGTATCTGAACCTGATCGCCGCCGAGCCGGACATCGCCCGGATTCCGGTGATGATCGACAGCTCCAAGTGGAGCGCGATCGAGGCCGGGCTGAAATGCGTCCAGGGCCGCAGCATCGTCAACTCGATCTCGCTCAAGGAAGGCGAGGACGAGTTCCTGCAGCAGGCACGCCTGGTGCGCAGCTACGGTGCCGCCGTGGTGGTGATGGCCTTCGACGAGACCGGCCAGGCCGAGACCGCGCAGCGCAAGGTCGAGATCCTGTCGCGCGCCTACGCGCTGCTCACCGAACAGGTCGGCTTCCTGCCCCAGGACATCATTTTCGATCCGAACGTGTTCGCCGTGGCTACCGGCATCGAGGAACACAACAACTACGCGGTCGATTTCATCGAAGCCGCGCGCGAGCTGCGCCGGCTGTTTCCGCTGGCGCACATCTCCGGCGGCATCTCCAATGTCTCGTTCTCGTTCCGCGGCAACGAGCCGGTGCGCGAAGCCATCCACAGCGTGTTCCTGTACCACGCGATCCGCGCCGGCCTGGACATGGGCATCGTCAACGCCGGCGCCCTGGCGATCTACGACGATCTGGATCCGGACCTGCGCGAGCGGGTCGAGGACGTGATCCTCAACCGCCGCGCCGATGCCACCGAGCGGCTGCTGGAACTGGCCGAGAAATACCGTGGCGCCAAGGGCGGCAGCCCCGCCGATGACGGCGCCAAATTGGCCTGGCGCGAGCTGCCGGTGGCGCAGCGGCTGTCGCATGCCCTGGTCCACGGCATCGACGAATTCGTGGTCGCCGACACCGAGGAGGCACGGCTGCTGGCCGACCGCCCGCTGGATGTCATCGAAGGCTCGCTGATGGATGGCATGAACGTGGTCGGCGACCTGTTCGGCGCCGGCAAGATGTTCCTGCCGCAGGTGGTCAAGTCCGCGCGCGTGATGAAAAAGTCGGTCGCCCACCTGCTGCCGTTCATCGAGGCCGGCAAGGCCGAAGCCGGCGAAGCCCAGAAGCCCAATGGCCGCATCGTCATGGCCACGGTCAAGGGCGATGTCCACGACATCGGCAAGAACATCGTCGGCGTGGTCCTGGCCTGCAACAACTTCGAGGTCATCGACCTGGGCGTGATGGTGCCGGCGCAGAAAATTCTGGATGCCGCGCGCGAGCACCAGGCCGACATGATCGGCCTGTCCGGCCTGATCACGCCGTCGCTGGACGAGATGGCCCACGTCGCCCGCGAGATGCAGCGCCAGAACTTCGACATCCCGTTGCTGATCGGCGGTGCCACCACCTCGCGCGCGCACACCGCGCTGCGCATCGAGCCCGGTTACGACAAGGCCTGCACGGTCTGGATCAAGGATGCCTCGCGCGCCGTCGGCATCGCCCAGCAACTGGTCTCCGATGAGCAGCGCGCGGCCCTGACCGAAGCGCTGCGCAGCGACTACGCCGAGGTCCGGCGCCGCCATGCCAACCGCGGCCCGGGCAAGAAACTGATCGACTTCGCCACCGCCCAGGCGCAGAAGCCGGCCATCGACTGGGTCGCCTACGATCCACCGGCACCGAACCAGCCCGGCCTGACCGTGTTCGATAATTACCCGCTGGCCGACCTGCTTGAGTTCATGGACTGGACTCCGTTCTTCCAGAGCTGGGAGCTGTCCGGCCGCTACCCGGCGATCCTCGACGATGCCGTGGTCGGCGAACAGGCACGCTCGCTGTACGCCGATGCCCGCGCCATGCTCGACCGGATCATCAACGAGAACTGGCTGCAGGCCAGCGCCGTGGTCGGCATCTGGCCGGCGCACTCGGTGGCCGAGGATGTCATCGTCGACACCGGCGATGGCGAGCAGACCACCCTGCACTTCCTGCGCCAGCAGGCCGACAAGCCGGCCGAGCGCGGCAACTTCTGCCTGGCCGACTGGATCGCCCCGGCCGACAGCGGCAAGACCGACTGGATCGGCGCTTTTGCGGTCACCGCCGGCATCGGTATCGACGCCCACGTCGATCGCTTCCGCGCCGACCATGACGACTACAGCGCCATCCTGCTCAAGGCCCTGGCCGACCGCCTGGCCGAAGCCCTGGCCGAGCGCATGCACCACCGGGTGCGCACGCAGATCTGGGGTTTCGCCGCCGATGAAGCACTGGACAACCAGGCCCTGATCGCCGAGAAGTATCGCGGCGTCCGGCCCGCACCCGGCTACCCGGCCTGCCCCGACCACACCGAGAAGCGGAGCCTGTTCCGGATGCTGGACGCCGAAGCCAACGCCGGCATGGAACTGACCGAATCGATGGCCATGCTGCCCACCGCCGCCGTCTCCGGCTACTACTTCAGCCACCCCGACAGCCGCTACTTCGTGGTCGGCAAACTCGGCCGCGACCAGATCGGCGACTACGCAAAACGCAAGGGCTGGCCGCTGGCCGACATCGAACGCTGGCTGACACCGAACCTGGATTACGACCCCTGATGATCGCCACGCGACCGGGCCGGGGCCATTGCAAGCATGCCCCCGGCCCGATACAGCGCTGCCAGCAGCCGACGTCGGTACCAACTACGGCATGAAACCCCGCCTCAGCGTGTCTGCACCGCCTTGCCCTTGGGAATGGTGAGCATGATCGAGCCAATCGCCACCAGCACCATGAACAGGTTGAAGCCCAGCGCCACCATTGCCGCCTCGCGCAATGCCAGGTTGTCCTGGCGGCCGGCGAAGGTGATCACGCCCTCCAGCCAGCGCACGCCGAAGTCATCGGCGCCGAGCGTGGCGAAAATCGCGCCGGAGATGGCCACGCCCATGGCTGCACCCAGCGACGAGGCCATCTTGTAGATGCCGGCACCGGAGCCGGACTGTGCCATCGGCAGGTTGGCCAGGGCCGCATCGGTGGATGGCGTGGCGTAGAAGGCCAGGCCCAGGCCGAACAGTGCGTAGGCCACCATGGCCACAATCCGGTAGGCGTCGATCAGCAGGTGGGTGCCCATCAGCAGGGCGATCGCCACGCCGGTGATCAGGCAGCCCCAGATCATCGGCTTGCGCGGGCCGAAGATCTGCAGCAGCTTCTCGCCGACACGGATGAAGGCGATGATGGTGATGGCATAGCCCAGGGTCAGCATGCCGGCCTGTTGCGCGGTCATGTTGCCGCCCATCTGCACCAGCATCAGCGACACCAGTTGCATGCCGACGGTGGCGTTGATCAGGAAGTTGGAGATGGTGGCGCCGGTATAGGTGCGGTTGCCGAACAGGCCCAGGTCGACGAAGCCGTGCGGGTTGTCAGTCTCGATGCGGAAGAAGGCCACCGCGGCGACCACGGTCAGCACCATCAGGCCGAGCACCGTCGGGCTGGTCCAGCCCCATTCGCCGCCCTGGGTGACCAGCACCTGCAGCGCCACCATCGCGACCATGAAGGCGAGCACCCCGGGAAGGTCGAAGCGGTACGGCCCGCTGGCCTGCACCTTGCTCTCCGGTGTGCCGCGGATCAGCCACAGGCCGAGCAGCGATACCGCCACCGACAGGAAGAAGATCCAGCGCCAGCCCAGCGACTGCGCCATCAGCCCGCCGAACAGCGAACCCAGGCCGGCGCCGCCCCAGGAACCGATCGACCACATGCTCACCGCCCGCTGGCGGCCGGCGCCGTCCCAGTACGCCTTCACCAGCGCCAGGCTGGCCGGCATGATGCAGGCCGCTGACAACCCCTGCACCGCCCGGCCCAGCAACAGCATGCCCGAGCCCACGCCGCCGGCCGGTGCCAGGCCGACCAGCAACGAGCCGACGATGCTCAGCCAGAAGCCGATCACCAGCACGCGCATGCGCCCGAAGCGGTCGGCCAGGCCACCCATCACCACGATGAAGATGCCCGAGAACAGCGCCGCCATCGCCACCGCGCTGTTCATCGTGCCGGCGGCCATGCCCAGGTCGCGCTGCATGTCCGGGGCGATGTTGAGCGTGCTCTGGGCAAACAGCCAGAACGTGACCACGCCCAGGATCATGCCCAGCAGCAGACGGTCGTTGCCGACGAAGCCGCCCGACTGCATATCGCCCGCAGCCGGCACCGTGCCCGCCGCGGCGCTCATGCCTCACCGCCTTGCGCCGAACCGTCGCCCTGGCCCGGACACAACCAGGCCGACGCGGCGGTCAGCATTGATTGCAGACCGGTCTTCAGGGTCGGATCAAGTACCGGCGCAAAGCGCGGCGAATGGTTGCTGGGAATGTCTTTCACCGTGTCCTCGGCCTGGGCCTTGGCGTAGGTTTCCGGGTCGGTACCGCCGACGAACCAGAACACATACGGCACTTTCCAGGTGCGGCCGAAGATGCTGAAATCCTCGCTCGCCGCCGACGGCTTGCTCTCGTAGACCCGGTCGCCGAACTGCGCGCGGAAGGCATCGGCCACCCGCGCCGTGGCTTCATGGTCGTTGTCGGTGAGCGGATAGCTGCTCAGCGTGGTGAACGCCGGATCCTTGGGCGCCGCCGAGGCATGGGCCTCGGCGCAGCACACCCGCTGCACGGCGCCGAGCATGTGATCGCGCACGCCTTCGTCGTAGGTGCGCATGTTGAGCTTGATCGTGGCCTGCTCGGGAATGATGTTTTCCTTGGTGCCGGCCAGCAGCGAGCCCACGGTCAGCACCGCGGCATCCTGCGGCGCCACCTCGCGCGAAACGATGGTCTGCAGGCGCAGCACGGTCGCTGCCGCCATCACTACCGGATCGACCGAGTTCTGCGGCTGCGAACCATGCGCGCCACGGCCAAACAGCGTCACCTCGATGCTGTCGCCGGCCGACAGGATCACCCCCGGCCGATAGCTCACCGTACCCGCCGCGCCCACCATCACATGCTGGCCGAGCACGACATCGGCATGCGGCAAGCCGGCCTGGTCCCAGTCGGCGACCATCGCGCGGGCACCTTCGGCGGTTTCCTCTCCGGGCTGAAACACCACCAGTACGGTGCCGCTCCAGGCCTCGCGCGCTTCGATCAATACCCGCGCCGCGCCCATCAACCAGGCCACGTGCAGATCATGGCCGCAGGTGTGCGCCACGCCAGGCACCTGGCTGGAATACGGCAGCCCGGTTTCCTCGTCCATTGGCAGCGCGTCCATGTCGCCACGCAGCAGCACCGTGGGGCCATCGCCGTTGCGCAGCACGCCGACCACGCCGGTGACGCCGATTTCCCGGTGCACCTGGTAGCCCAGCTTCTCGATGTAATCGGCCGCAATCTTTGCCGTGCGCTGCTCCTGCATCGACAGCTCCGGATTGCGGTGCAGGTCCTCGTAGACGGCCAGCAGTTCGTCGGCCATGGCATCAAAGCGCGACTCCAGGGCTTGGCTCAATGGATTCATGGGGTTCTCCCGTGGCTGTTAGGGCGGTGGATGGAAATCAGGCATCGATTCCAGCTTAGCGCCGGCGATGTTGCAGTTACGCGATGGCTTCACGGTCATTTCCGGCGACCACATCCGGGTGCGCCCTGGGTCTGCATGGCGGCTTTTGGCCCGACGGTCGTCCTGACGCTGGACCCGCATTTGTCACCGCTCACGCCCGCTCGATGTAGAAATCGATCGGCTTGTAACTGAAGTTGTTCGATTGCCCGGCCGAGCAGGCGGTCAGCGCCACCAGCATCGGCATCTGCGCGCGCAGGCGGATGTGGTCGCCGGGTTTGCTCAGTGGCGGGCGCACGGCGATGTGGCCGCTATCGGCATCGACGGTGACGTGCATGAAAATGTTGAAGGCGACCGGAATCCGGTCCACGCCGATGTCCCACGGGGCCAGCGCGGCGGCCAGGTTGCCTTCGCAGCCGGGCCGGCCCTCGGCCTCACCGTAGAGCAGCTCGAACATCCGTTTCGAGCACGGTGTGAGGGTGAAGTCGTGCCGGCCGCAGGTGTCTTCCACGATGGTGAACATCGGCCGGCTGCGATTGGAATACAGCACATCGCCGGTGCTCAGCCACAGCTTCGATGCGTAGTCGATCGAGCGGCCCGAGGACAGGTACTCGGCCAGATCATTGCGGGCGAAGGCGGTCAGGTCGCTGACTTGCTGGCCCATCGGATCGATCACCATCAGCTCGTCGCCGGTGTCCAGCTCCAGCGCCCGCCCCGAGCACGGCGCGATGCGTTCCACCCTGGCCTGCGTCATCGTCCTTTCCTCACCCGCAACGGGCATTGCCAGCCCGGTTCAACCGCGCGGCCACTGTACTGCCGTGCCTCGCTGGCCTGACCGAAGTCGGCCAGATTCGGATTGATCGAGCCCTGCAGATCGACGTCGCGCGGGCGGATGGCGGCCTGCAATTTTTCATAGCGGCCGTCGGCGCGCAGGCGCTGGAACTGGCGGTGCGGATTGAACACCAGCGCCGGCCAGCCGAACCGGCGCGCCTGCCGCGAGGCTCCGGGATGCAGGCCGACCACGAACAAGGGCTGCCCGGCCAGGCTCAGGCTGAAATGCGCATCGGCCGGGTCATCGCTGACATCGCTCGCCCAGCGACTGCCAGCGCGGACATCCAGATCGTGCAGGCGCTGCAATTGCGCCCACAACAGCGCCTCGAATCGGCGCTCGTCGGTCGCCAACGGACCAGCGAATACGGCGGCGAACGAATGCAGCGTGGCATCGTCCGACGGCCGCTGTTCCACAAACGCGGCAAACCCGGTCAACGCACGCAGCAGTGGCGCATCATTGGCCCGGCTGCCCAGCGCGCCGTACTCCTGGATCTGGATGGCATCGTGCGCCAGCGCGCCCTTGGCGCCGACGCAGGGGAACGCCGCATCGGCAATGAAGGCGCGCAAGGCATCGGAAAGCCGGCCGCAGGCGGCGGGCTTGACCGTGCCGCGGACCATTGCCGATGCCGATGCCGATGCATGAAGGGTGCTACGCGATTGCGCTGTCGCAGGCAATGCCATCCGGGGCCGTACTCATCGTGAAAGTAGCTCACGAGGGTAGGACTGGGCGCGGGAAACCGGCGTGTAGAAAACCGCAGCCCTTCCCGGCAGGCGTTGTTTGCCAGCCGGTTGCGCGGCCGAACAGTGAACCGCCACGCATCCTGGCGCGCACGGCGTTTCCGCCATCATTCGCCACCGTCTCGCTCATTTGTGCCACCGTGCCAGCCACCGCCAAACCGGGCTCGAAGCCTGCCGACCCGGGCCTTGTTTTCGCGCCCGCCGCACATCCCTGCAAGCCATGGCTGGCCACACCTGCAACGCGGCTGGCATGGTGGCCGTCCGCCCTTGCCGCCCTTCAATCAAACTCCAGACACCATGACCGACGCCCCGTCACCGACAACACAGATCTGGGTGGATGCCGATGCCTGCCCGGTGCCGATCAAGGACATCCTGTTCCGTGCTGCCGAACGTGCGCGGGTGCCGCTCACCCTGATCGCCAACCAGTGGCTGTGCACGCCAGGCTCGCGCTTCATCCGCGCCGTGCAGGTGCAGGGCGGTTTCGACGCCGCCGACGATGCCATCGCCGAGCGTGCCGGCACCGGTGATCTGGTGGTCACCCAGGACATTCCCCTGGCTTCCCGCGTGCTGGCCAAGGGCGCCGAAGCGCTCAACCCGCGCGGCGAGCGTTTCACCCCCGACAACATCACCGAACGCCTGTCGGTGCGCGATTTCATGCAAGAACTGCGCGGCGCCGGCGTGCAGACCGGTGGCCCGGCTGCCTTCAATGCCCGCGATCGGCAGGCATTCGCCAATCAACTGGATATCTGGTTGGCGCGCCGGTGGTAGCCGGACACAGCTCGCCGGCCAACAACTGCCGATGCTCGTTGCCACGGGATCATGCGCTGCCAGATCCTTCGCCATAAGCCCACGTCTGCGCCCCGCGTCGTCTGCCGCCCTGGACACACCGCCAATGCGGTGGCTGGCGAACGACACGCCAGACGGGCTACACAACCGGATTGCCTACCTCAAGCCAGCTCCAATCCAAGACGGAAGTGACACAAGGTCACGAGCTCGTCTTCAGCAAAGCCCGGATAGTGGGCTTGAAGCTGCACCAGCAACGCCTGTGGCGTTCGGCAATCCAGATCGTGTTCGAAGCGCAGCGCGTGGGCATCAAGATCGCGGAATATCCGCAGTTCAGTCGCCAGCGTCACCGGCAGCGACAGGCGGCCGTCGGCCAGCCGCAGCCGCGCCCTCGGCACGCCATGCCAGCGCGTTCCTCGGCGCACCGTGGTGTTGCGTCCGGCATGGAACACGGCGTTGACGAACTCCAGCACGGGCAGGCCATCGCTCATGGCTCAGCGAGCGCTGTCAGAACACCGACAGATCGGTGATCTCGGTGAAGCGGTGCAAGGCATAGCGGCCGAGCTTGGAATTGCCCTTCTCGTCCAGGCCCGGATACCACACGCACAGGCCCATCACATGCGGCACCACGGCAACGATGCCGCCACTGACGCCGCTCTTGGCCGGCAGGCCGACATAGAAGGCGAAGTCGCCGGCGGCATCGTAGGTGCCGGCGGTCATCATCATCGCGTTGATGCGCTTGGCGCCACCGGCGCTGGTCACCTGCTCACCGGAGTTGGGGCAACAGCCACTGTCGGCCAGGTACTGGACACTGCGCGCCAGATCCACGCAGTGCATGCCGATCGAGCACTGCCGGGCATAGAAATCCAGCACTGCATCCGGGTCGTTGTGCAGGTTCTTGAAGCTGCGGATGAAGTTGGCCAGCGCGATGTTGCGGTAGCCGCTCTCGCGCTCGGAACTGGCCAGCTTCTCATCCTCGCCGATGTCCGGATCGCCGGCCCGTTCCTGCAGGAACTTCAGCAGCATGGCCTCCGGATTGTCGTAGTTGGACAGGATCACATCGGCAGTGACCAGCGCACCGGCATTCATGAACGGATTGCGCGGAATGCCGTTCTCGTGCTCAAGCTGGATCAGCGAATTGAACGGATCGCCCGAAGGCTCACGGTCCACCCGCTGCCACAGCTCATCGCCCACCGCCTTCAGCGCCAGGGTGAGGGTGTGCACCTTGGACATGCTCTGGATCGAGAATCGATGGCGGGAATCGCCTACTTCATGCACCTGGCCATCCAGCAGCGCCAGCGCCATGCCGAAGCGGTCCTTGCCGACCCCGGCCAGATCGGGAATGTGGTCGGCCACCTCGCCCTGACCGAAGCGCTCGCGCACCTCCTCGTTGATCGTGCCCAGGATGTCGTCGAGGTCAAAACGGCTCAGGTCGTAGGGATTGTCAGGCGGCTTGGGCATGGCGGTGTTCAGCAGAAAGGGAAGCGCGTACTGTACGCGGCGGCGCGTGAAGGGGTCACTACGTGCGTCCGCAAGACCCTGTCTTAGGCGAGTTGGCTTCGGGTCAACAGCACGCAGCTACAGATCGCAGTTGGGCGACAGGGTGACATCCCATCGGCGGGCGGCGGCCTTCATCCGCTGGATCATCTGGTCCCAGCTGCCCCAAACCGGCAGATCCTGGTCATCAGGGCCGGGAACGCGGATACCGACGAATTCATGGAAGGCGTGATCCAGATTCGAAGGACCCTCGTCCACTGACTGCCAATACTTTTCGTACAACGCTGGCACACCGACCTGCTCCGCGACGAATTGGTTATCCCGCTCCAGACACGCCCTAATTACGGCCTCGGCTCGGTCATCTCGCCCAGCCAGCAGCAAACTTCCGAATGTCTTGAAATTTGCTCCGACACGTAGAGGTATTGCAACGCGAACCGCGGCTCGCTCATGCCATCCTCCAGCACTCTTGTTGACGTAGGAAGACGGTAAGCTGGCACGATCTCACAGGGTGCGACAGGGAGGCCGTATCGTGACGGCGCACGTCGCCAACTTAGGACTTCTATGCCCGGACTTCCTCGCGGTCTCTACGAAAAGCTGATCACCGAACGGCTGGAACAAGAGCTTCAGACGCTGGATTCCAGCCGCCACGCGAAGCGAACCGCGCTGCACCCGGAGGAAGCGCCCGATCGCATTGCCTTGCACTTGGCAACGCTGGTGCGCCGCACAGTGCGCGCTTTGGATGGACGCCAGCGCCGAGAAATCGGTGTTCGACTGGCACGCGAGATCACGCAGTTGCTCGCCGATGCCGGCAACGCGGTGGCTACCGACGACATGCCTTCACCGGCAGCGGACGTGTTGCAGGCCATCGCCACGCTGCAGATTGATGGCAGTATCAATGAGATCCAGCTACCGGCCACGCCGCTGCTGGATACGACGTTGCTCACCAATGCACCCGGTGAACCGCGGATCGGCTTTCAGATCAACTCCGAGATCATCTCTGCCGATCGCATCGACGTGCTCATGGCTTTCGTTCGGCAGACCGGCATCCGGCCCATGCTGAACCTGTTGCGCAAGCATGTTGAACAGGGCAACCAGTTGCGCCTGCTGACCACCACGTACACGAACTCCACCGAGCTCGCTGCGCTGCAAGCCCTGCAGGATATCGGCGCCCAGATTCGCGTGTCGTACGACACCTCGACTACCCGGCTGCATGCAAAGGCATGGCTGTTCCACCGGCATAGCGGCTTCTCCACCGCCTACATCGGCTCATCCAACTTGACCCACTCGGCGCAAGTCACGGGCTTGGAATGGAACGTTCGCGTTTCCGGCGCCCGGAACCCGGATGTCATCGAAAAGTTCGATGCCGTCTTTGAAAGCTACTGGCAAGCCGACGACTTCCGCCCCTTCGACCGCGACGAGTTTCGGGAGCTGACCAAGACTCGCGATGAAGGCCCGCGCGTTTATCTCAGCCCGGTCGAAATCAAGCCCGAACCGTTCCAGGCGCGACTGCTGGAGTTGATCGCCCTCTCCCGGCTGCGTGGCCATCACCGCAATCTATTGGTGTCCGCCACCGGCACCGGCAAGACGGTGATGGCTGCCTTGGACTATCAGCGCCTGCGCAAACGATTGGCCCGGGCACGCCTGCTCTTCGTTGCCCACCGGCAGGAAATTCTGGAACAGAGCCTGGCCACGTTCCGGCACGCGCTGCGTGATGCCGCGTTCGGGGAACTTTGGGTGGGCGGAAACCGCCCCAGCGACTACGAGCATGTCTTTGCCTCGATCCAAAGTCTCAGCCGGGTTTCTCTGGAGAACCTTCCGCCCAATCACTTCGATGTAGTGATCATCGATGAATTTCATCATGCCGCCGCGCGCACCTATCAGGCGCTGTTGGCGCATCTGTTGCCGCAAGAGCTGCTGGGCCTTACAGCCACACCGGAGCGGGCCGACGGCGAGCCGATCCTGCAATGGTTCGACGGACGCATCGCCGCCGAGCTGCGCTTGTGGGACGCCATCGATCAGCATCGTCTGGTGCCATTCGCCTACTACGGCATCCATGACGGCACCGACTACAGCCAAGTCACCTGGCGCCGCGGGCGTGGTTACGAGCCGCAGGAGTTGAGCAATCTGGTCACCGGCGATCAGGTGCTGGCGCGCCGGATCATCGACAGCGTGACCCGAGTAGTCGCCGACCCACAAACAATGTGCGCCCTCGGTTTTTGCGTGTCCATGGCCCACGCCGTCTTCATGGCCGAACAGTTCAAGCATGCTGGGCTACCGGCCAAAGCCGTTACCGCCGACACGGCGAAAGACGATAGAAAACAAGCACTGGCCGATCTTCGCAACGGCTCTCTGTGCGTGCTGTTCTCGGTGGACTTGTTCAACGAAGGCGTCGATATCCCCTCCGTGGATACGGTGCTGCTGTTGCGCCCTACCGACAGCCCCACGGTTTTCTTGCAACAGCTCGGCCGCGGCCTGCGCAAAGCGCAAGGCAAGTCCGTTTGCACCGTGCTCGACTTTGTCGGCCAGCACCACAAGGAATTCAAGCTCTATCGGCGCTTCGCCGCGCTCCTTGGCGGCGGCAGGAAGCAGGTGGAAAAGCAGGTGGCTGCCGGATTCCCTTATCTGCCCAGCGGCTGCCACATGGAACTGGATGCCGTGGCCTCAAAACTGGTGATCGAGAACATCCGGCAAAGTTTGCCCAGCACCTGGCCGGCCAAAGCCAGTGAACTTCGACGTGTTGCCGAAGCGGATCCGCGCGTGACACTGAAAAACTTCCTTGACCAATCCGGCTTGGAGCTTGAAGACGTCTACTCCAACAATCGCGGATGGTCCGATTTGCTGGAGGCCGGCGGCTTGGCGACGCATCCGGCAGGCCCGCACGAAGTCCCTTTACGACGGGCTCTGGGACGCCTGCTGCACGTGAACGACACAACTCGCATCGAGGCCTATCGCGCTTTTGCGGGCGCCGACTTTCCGCCAGCGGTTGCGGCTTTGAGTTTCCGCGAGCGCCGTCTGCTGCACATGCTGGCCACGAGCCTCATGGAGGCAGCGCCTATAGACCGGCAAGCGACATTGGCGGATGCGGCGCAAATCTTGTGGCAGCACCCGCAAGTGCTAGCTGAGCTGATACATCTGATGGACGTACTGGCCGATCGCATCGACCACGTCCACCATCCGCTCTCCACGCACCCCGAGGTGCCGCTTTGCGTGCATGCACGCTACACGCGGCGCGAAGTGTTGGCTGCGTTTTCCGAAGACGATCAACTGCAAGTACCCGAATGGCGCGAAGGCGTGCGCTGGCTGGCCAACGCCAAAACCGACTTATTCGCGATCACCTTCGACAAAACCAGCGGCCGCTTCTCGCCCACCACCCGTTACCGCGACTACGCCATCAACCGCCAGCTTCTGCATTGGGAAAGTCAGTCCGGCACCCGCGAGGGCAGCGAAACCGGCCGGCGCTATCGAAACCATGTCGCTGGCACCAGCACTGTGTTGCCGATGGCTCGGCTGACCACCGAAGACCGGGCGTTCTGGCTACTTGGACCGGCGCAGTATGTAAGCCATGAAGGCGAGCAACCAATGGCGATCACCTGGCGTCTTGCCCATGAGCTGCCGGGCGACCTGTATTCCAGCTTCAGCGCTGCGGTGTCTTGAGCAGCTGCCCGGCGTGTTGCATCTGCGCGTCGGCCGCAGAGCGATTACGCGAGCGGCAAAGACGCTGAATGAGGAGTGCCCTCGCTCGCCGAGGAGCCAGGTAGTGATAGATACGACACCGTCGCTTTCAGCTTGGGCGGCCCGCTGAATCCGTCATCAAGCCGCGCTGTCGGGCGTGCACCCTTCTGCCCAACGCCTACAGCATGTTGCGATAGGTGGTGAGTGATCTGACGGTCTGGACCAAACCCTGTCGAAGCAGGGATTCCAGGTAGCGGTCGACATCGACCGCAGGAGATTTCAACGTCGCGCGCTGTCGTCGCGCGGCTTCGACAACTGCCGCCGGATCTAGATCGAACAGGTTGTCGATGAACTCATCGGGGTGCTGGGCTTCGATGCCCAACGGTCGCAGGATGTCGCCGGGAAAGTCTCTTTCGTTGAAGGTGACGATGACATCGGCGTTGCAGCGGATGGCGGCAGCCACGACATGGCGATCGTCCGGATCGGGCAGTGTGAGACTGGGGATCAGTGCCTGATGACCACTGACCAGAGCATCGGGGATGGCCTGGTCCATGAGCCGGGAAGTACGGTCAAGTTGTTCTGCGGCCAGGTCGGGCCGGTTTGCCAGCAGGCTGCGCTTCCATTCCCGGTGAATCTGCTGGCTCCATCGGGCACGGAACAGACCCGACAGCCCCAGCCACATCAACAGGTCGCGCAAGGGGGCTGGATAGAGGACGCAGGCATCGTAGACGGCCGTGAACGCCGAGTGCCTCATTCGTAGCCCATGTCCAGTTCCTGAGCCTGCCCGGCCAGCTCTTCCAGGGCGCGAGTGCTGTTGCGGTCGCGGTCGGCCTTGAACTGCATCAGGTCGGCAAAGCGCACACGCCGGTGCTTGCCGGTCTTGTGGAACGGCAACGCGCCTTCTTCCAGCAGCTTGACCAGATGCGGGCGCGAGACGTTGAGCAGGTCGGCCGCTTCCTGGGTGGTCAGCTCGGCATGGATGGGAACAACCTTGACCGCGTTGCCATCGGCCAGCTCGGCCAAAATGTCGACGAGCAGGCGCAGGGCCGAGGTGGGCAGTTCGACCTGATGAGCCTGATTGTTGTCGTCGAAGATCTGGATGCGCTGGGTTTCCAGCCGGGTGGCCAGGTAGGCGGCCAAGGTGCGTTGGCCGTGCACGGCGGCCTGGATTTCACGCTCGACGGGAAGGGTGGGTTTGTCTGCGGTGGCGGTGTTCATGGTCTATGGCGCTTGCGGATTCAGACCAAGGCTATCCGAAACATTCGAAACACGCAATAAACGAAACGGGACTGGCACACCGTTGCGCCTGGCCTTTACTTCTCGCCTGGCGCTGTCACCAAACCAGATCATCCGGCACTTCGAACCGGCTGTAGAAGTCATCGTCGTCGTCGCTGGCCGACGCGTCCTTCGCCACACGCGAATGATCCACCACCACCAGCTCCGGCTCGCGTTCGGCGATCTTGTCGCCGGCGGCTTTGGCGATGATGGCGTAGTTATCGGCGCCATCGCGGACGATGACCAGGGTGCCTTTGGCCAGTTGCGGGCGCATGGATGGATCGATGAGCACCGAGCAGATGACGCTGCCGTCTGGGAACCGATAGGCATCTTCGCCGCGCACGGTGATGCGGTTCTGATCGATGATCTGGCGCGCCTGGGCGAGCCGTTCACGAGCCTGTGTCTGGGCGCGGCGCTCGGCTTCCAGGGCGCGGTCGCGCTCGACCCGTTCCTGGCGCTGCCGCTCGGCGTCGGAGATCGCCGGTTCGGGCTCGGGCGCGGTCTTGCCGCGGCGCTGTTTGGCCTTGTCGCGAACCACCTGGTCGATCTTGGCCTTCTTGGCCAGGCCGGCTTTGAGCAGTTGTTCCTGCAATGCGTTGCGCATGGTTTGGCACCGTGTCGGGCGGTCCGGGCGCTGGCGCTGTTGGCAGCGCGCGCCGGACTGCGGGATTCAATCAATCAGATTTGATGCGCGCCATTGAGCGCCACCACCGGGTCCATCCTAATCCGCCGGCTGCGGCTGGCAAACCCGGCGATGTGCCGGTGGCCAGAGGGTCAGTGCAAGGCGAACGCCAGCCGGCAACGCCGGCTCAGCGCGGCTTGGGTTGCAGCATGGTGCCGGTGCAGTTGTTCGCGCCGCAATGGCAGGCCCAGATGGCTTTCATGCGCGCGGTGTGGCGCACGCTCAGGACGATGCCGTAGTTGAAGCTGAGCTCCTCGCCGGCGGCGATGTCGCGCAGGGTGTAGACCCAGACCTCGTCGCGCCGCGGATCGCCATCGGCGCTTTCGTGGATGATGGTTTCGCAGTTGGGATCGCAACTGTGGTTGATCCAGCGGGCGCTGTTGCTGTCGTGGTTGCCATCCACGACGTACTGATCGTTGAGCGTGAACAGGAAGGTGTGGCCGCTGTCCAGGCTGCCGTCATAGAGCTGGTCGGCGTCGTCGTGGCTGCGCAGGCGGCCGCGGTAGCGGATCAGGGGAATTTCGGCTTCCAGATCCACGGCGGCGAAGACGCCGCGGCCATGGATGCGGGAATTGCGGACGCGGATGCGGCGTTTGCTCATGGTCTTGCTCGTTGCCAGGCGCGTGGCGACATGCCTGCGCCGCTGGCGGCCGATGCGATCGGCCCGCCGGCCGTGGTTGTCTAACAAAGTGGGATGGCGCGGGCCGCGAAGGGCAACCCGGCCGGGTTCAGCAGATGCCGCCAGCGAGCGCCGGTGATGCCGGTGCGCGCTGACGGCAGGGTGTGGCTGCAATCAGTTGAGCAGCCAGCCGGCCAGCCAACTGACGATGGCGGCGACCGACAGCACGGTGGGCGTGGCCAGGGCGGCGCGGCGCTCGTCGACCATGGCGATCTGGCGCAGGCCGGCGTTGAGCACCATCACCAGGTAACACAGGCCGAAGATCATCAGCAGGCCGATCAGGATCATGCCCAGGCGGTTGCCGAGGATGGAGCCGATGATGGCCGCAGCCAATGCCGCCAGGCCCAGCGGCAGGAACGCGGTGGCACCGACGAACAGGCCGCTTTGCAGGGTGCTGCGGCCGCCAAATACAGGCGCCAGCAGCCAGACACCGATACCGGCGCCGCCGATGGTGAGCAGGTGGATGAGGACGTTCTTGAGGAAGACGCCGAAGTGGAAGCTGCCGGCCATGGCGAAGCCGCCCATCATCGCGCCCATGAACGCACGCAGCAGCAGGCTTCCTGCCAGGGCCATGCCGATGGCGGCGACCAGGGCGAAGACGATGGCGACGCCGAGGATGCGCTGCTGGCCGATCGAGACATGGGCTTCGCCGATGCCGGCGGCCGGATTGGTGAACAGGCGCCGCGATGCGGTCAGTGCGTCCTGGGCGGCTTCGCGGGCGCGGTCGGCGGCGGCCTGGGCATGGCGGGCGTAGGCGCTGTCCTGGGTGCGTTGGCCGGTAACCGGATCGACAGCAGGATCAACGCCGGGCGTGGCACCGGGATCAACGCCGGGGCCAGCGCCGGGACCTGGGCCAGGACCAGGAGGCACGCCGGGAGCGGGAGTGACTGGGCCCGGCGGCGGGGTGGTCGGGCCGGTGTTCTGCGGGTCGTTCTCGTTGTGGTTCTGGCTCATTTCCTTCTCCCTGTTCACCTGTGCCCAAGTCGGGCGTGAGCGGCCATCATACGCCAGTCATTGCATGGGCAACACAGCGGCGGCGGCGCTTGGGCGCGGGTTCTGCGGGCCGCGCCGGCGCCGTCCCTGACGTTGTCTGCGCAGCCTCAGCAGCAGCCGTGATCCTTGCCGAACTGACCGCCACCACCGGCCGCTGCGGCCACGCCCCGGGTGAGGCCGGCCTGGCTGGCATGGAAGTGGTCGGCCAGCACCTTGGTGACCGCGGCGGTGACCCGCTTGCCGGTGGGAATGTGCAGGAACTCGTTCGGGCCATGGGCATTGGAATGTGGGCCGAGCACGCCGGTGATCATGAACTGGGCGCCGGGGAACTTGGCGCCAAGCATGCCCATGAACGGGATCGAGCCGCCCTCGCCCATGTATGCCGGCGGTGCATCGAAGAACGCCTGCGAGGCCTGCGCCACTGATTCGGCCAGCCACGCCGACAGCGCTGGTGCGTTCCAGCCGCCACCGGACTTTTCCAGCTCGAAGCTGACCTTGGCGCCATAGGGCGGATCGGCTTCCAGCAGTTGCTTGACCGCTTGCCCGGCGCTGTCCGGATCCAGCGTCGGCGGCAGGCGCAGGGACAGCTTCACTGCGGTCCTGGGCCGCAGCACGTTGCCGGCATCGGCCAGCGACGGCAGGCCATCGACACCGGTCACCGACAGCGCCGGGCGCCAGGTGCGGTTGAGGATCAGTTCGGCCGGATCATCGCGCATCGGCGTCATGCCGGGCACGAACGGAAACTTGCGCCAGACCTCCTCGCCAAGGAAGCCGGCGGCGATGCGCGCCTGCTCCAGACGTTCTTCGGGAATCTCGACATGCAGTTGTTCCAGGCGGATGTGGCCGGAGGTTTCGTCCTCCAGCCGCGACAGCAACTGGCGCAGAATCCGGAAGCTGGAGGCGACGATGCCGGAGGCGTCGCCGGAATGGACGCCTTCGTCCAGCACGTCCACGCTCAGGTCGCCGCCGGCCAGGCCGCGCAGGCTGGTGGTCAACCAGAGCTGGTCGTAATTGCCGCAACCCGAATCCAGGCAGATCACCAGCGACGGCTTGCCGATGCGCTCGGCCAGGTGGTCGACGTAATGCGGCAGGTCGTAGGAGCCCGATTCCTCGCAGGCTTCGATCAGCACCACGCAGCGGGCATGCGGCAGGCCCTGGTCCTTGAGCGCCATGATCGCGGCCACCGCGGCAAAGCAGGCATAGCCGTCGTCGGCGCCGCCGCGGCCGTAGAGGCGGTCGTCCTTGAGCACCGGAATCCACGGCCCCATGCCTTCGGACCAGCCGGTCATCTCCGGCTGCTTGTCCAGGTGACCGTAGAGCAGCACGGTGTCATCGCCCTGCCCGGCCACTTCCAGCAGCAGCAGCGGCGTGCGTCCGGGCAGGCGCACCACCTCCACCGTCATGCCGGGCACGTTCTGGGCCTTGCACCAGGTCTCCATCAGGTCCACGGCGTCATCCATATGGCCGTGTTCGGCCCAGTCATTGTCGAACATGGGCGATTTGTTCGGGATGCGGATGTACTCGGTGAGCTGGGCAACGATGTCGTCATCCCACACAGCGGCGGTGAAAGCGCTGGCAGCTTGATGGTCCATGGCGGGGTCCTGTGGCGGTCCAGAGAGCGGCACAGTTTACCGTGCCTGGATTGCACAGCCGGCGGCCGCGCCGGCAAGTGCCTGAGCGGACAAGCTTCCGGTCGCGACTGCGCGCTTCTGGTCCGCCGGTTCTGGGAATTTTCCCAGACGCTTCCGGGCCTGATTCGCAGGCCGGGGCGAAATCCGATCCGTATCGTGGGCAGCGTCTGAGCCAGTGCCGGCAAAAACGGCGCAATAAGTCGCTTACAGGCCACATTCCCGCCCCAACATCGCGAGTTTCCATGACGCTGAAATCCCTCATCCTGATCCTGGCCGGCCTGATGCTCGCCCTCGCCCTGCCCCTGGCAGCGCAACCGCCGGTGAACATCAACACCGCCGACACGGCGGAACTGACCGGCCTGTCCGGCGTCGGCAGCGTCAAGGCCGAAGCCATCGTTGATTACCGGCGCCAGAACGGCCCCTTCGTGGCCATCGACGAACTGGGCAAGGTGCGCGGCATCGGCCAGAAAACCGTGGATGCCAACCGCGACCGCCTTACCGTCGGAGGCGACACGCTGTCCAGCCATCAGCCCTGAGCGGCTGCGTCGCAACGCCTTCGATACCTTCCCTCAGCACCAGCGGCATGTTGCCTCAGCGGGTCACTGCTGCGGTGCTTTTACAGGGGGCCCGTCCAGGGCTCCCTTTTTTTTTGGTGCTCATTTCTTCTCTCGCTCTGGCAGGTGACGTGAGTGCCAGGTGCCGGCCTGCGATGGGTAGCCGCAAGGGGCCGGATAGATCTTTCCTGCCCAGGCCATGCCGTGCGACGTATCATGACGGCCACTTTCGGGGAGGAGAACGAGATGCGATATCCGTATTCGGCGGCGGCACGCGCCACGGCGGGATTTCTGGTTGGCGGACTGCTGGCGTTGGCGCTGCCGGCCGTGGCGAAGGCGCAAGCACCCAAGGTGCTGTTGATCGGCGACAGTTGGGCCGCGCAGCAATGGGAAGATGGTTCCCACGCCACGGTCTTCGGCGTTCATGGCGCGCAACACCATCTGGTGGTCGGCGAGACGACCACCGAAAGCGGCTCGACCGCGCAGGAGTGGGCCGATCCACAACGTCTGGCGGTGATCGCACAGGCACTGGCCGCCAACCCGCAGATCGACACCGCCCAGATCACAATCGGCGGCAATGATTTCCTTGATGCCTGGTCGACCGGCCTGTCACCGGCGCAGGAGCTGGCGCTGCAGGAGCTCATCCGCGATGACCTGAAGACCGTGGTCGATCACCTGCTGGAGCATCGTCCGGACATGGACATCGTGGTCAGCCTGTACGACTACCCCAACTTCCGCGATACCCTGGGAAGCCTGGCAGGACTGGTCTGCCAGCCGTTGCATACCAGCCTGGGCGCGCCGACGCCGCTGCAACTGAACACGGCGATGATGTCGTTCGAGGCGATGCTGGCCGACAGCCTGACCGCGCATCCGCGCGTGAATCTGGTCAGCCATGCCGGGCAGATGCAGTTCACCTATGGCCTGGCCAGTGACGGCATCGCACCCGGACAGTTGTTGCCGCCGGGTGATCCGTCCCTGCCCAGCCCGGTGGCGGCGATGCGTGACCACGGTTTTCTGGGCCGCGACTGCTTCCACCTGACCCCGGCCGGCTACGACGTGCTGGTGCAGAACCTGTATGAAAACTACTTCCAGGTGCGCTTCGACACCCTGCTGAAGTCGCCGTTCGAGTAACGGGCCGCGGCAAGGGCCGGGCGAATAACCGTTGAACCCGTGCGGACAAATGTTCGCACCAGAACGGCTGCGGCACTCAGGTGCGGGTGCCGCCCACCGTCATCCGGTCGATCTTCAGGGTCGGCTGGCCGACGCCGACCGGCACGCTCTGGCCGGCCTTGCCGCAGACGCCGACGCCGGCATCCAGCGCCAGATCGTTGCCGACCATGCTGATGCCGGTCATGGCTTCGGGGCCGTTGCCGATCAGGGTCGCGCCCTTGACCGGCGCGGTGACCTTGCCGTTCTCGATCAGGTAAGCCTCCGAGGCCGAGAACACGAACTTGCCCGAGGTGATGTCGACCTGGCCGCCACCAAAGTTGACCGCGTACAGGCCGCGCTCGACCGAGGCGATGATCTCGCCCGGATCGCTTTCACCGGCCAGCATCAGGGTGTTGGTCATGCGCGGCATCGGCAGGTGCGCGAACGATTCGCGGCGGCCGTTGCCGGTCGGCGCCATGCCCATCAGGCGCGCGTTGTGCTTGTCCTGCAGGTAGCCGACCAGGATGCCTTTCTCGATCAGCGGCGTGCAGCGGGTCGGCACGCCTTCGTCATCGACATTGAGTGAGCCACGGCGGCCAGCCAGGGTGCCGTCGTCGACGATGGTGCACAGCGGCGAGGCCACCTGCTCGCCGATGCGGCCGCTGTAGACCGAGGTGCCCTTGCGGTTGAAGTCGCCTTCCAGACCGTGGCCGACGGCTTCGTGCAGCAGCACGCCGGGCCAGCCCGGACCGAGCACCACCGGCATTTCCCCGGCCGGGGCATCAATCGCCTCAAGGTTGAGCAGGGCCTGGCGCACTGCTTCGCGGGCGTAGGCGAACGGCAACTGTTCGCGCACCAGCAGGCCGTAGTCATGGCGGCCGCCGCCACCGGCCGAACCCTGTTCGCGGTGCTCGCCGACGGCGACGATGACCTGCACATTGAAGCGCACCAGCGGCCGGACATCGGCCGCCAGGGTGCCATCGGCGGCCGCCACCAGAATCGTGTCCAGGCTGGCGGCCAGGCTGACGATGACCTGTTCCACGCGCGGATCCAGGCCGCGGGCATAGGCATCGACCTCGCGCAGCAGCGCCACCTTGGCTTCGTTGTCCAGGCTCTCGATCGGATCCAGCGGCGGATACAACTGATGGCCACGGCTGACCTTCAAGGCCTGGCCGGGCAGCGACTGGCCGTGGCGGGCAATGGCGCGCGCGGCTTTCGATGCCGACACCAGCGCCGGCAGTTCGATCTGGTCGGAATAGGCGAAACCGGTGCGCTCACCGCTGAGGGCGCGGATGCCGACACCCTGTTCGATCGAATGGCTGCCGCTCTTGACCGTGCCGTCTTCCAGCAGCCAGCGCTCACTGCGCCCGCGCTGGAAGTAGAGATCGGCGGCATCGATGCCCGGCCCCATCAGGACGCCGAAAACCTGTTCCAGCTCGGTGCTGGACAGACCGCCCGGGGCCAGCAGCGATTGCTGCACCTGCTCGATGATTGCGCTCATGCTTGCGATGGATTCCTGTGGATTGCGGGAGCTGCCGGCGGCGGTGCCGGGCAGGTCATGGTTGTCATGTGGGCGCCCGGGCGCTCGGCTTCAAGCTTGGGGGCCATGGGCTGGCGACGATGGCTCAGTCCTCAGCCGGTTCAGCCGGCGCAGCACCGGAACGTGCTTCATCCTGGCGCTCGATCACCGGTTCTTCCCACGGGCCGGTGACACGGTAGACGATGCGCGAGGCATCGTCGATGCGCAGCAGCCCCTGCACCACCAGGCCGGCCGCAGCGCCCGCCGGGCCGCCTGCGATGGCCCCGACCACCGGCAAGGTGCCGCCGACCCGCGGCCGCACCTGGATGGTCTGGTCGTAATCGCGCGCGGCCAGGCCGGTGCGACCACTGAGCAGGATGTCCGCCGACGGCGACTTGATCTGGATGCCATCGGTGAAGGCGTTGCCGATGTTCAGGCGGAAGCTGCCCTGGATCGAGGAAAAGCGCAGCCCCTGGCCATAGAAATCGCGAAAATCGAGCATCAGCCGGCGCGGGATCTCGCGCAGGTTGAGCAGGCCGAACAGCCTGCCCACGCCCGGGTCGACCTCGCGGATGCGGCCGTCGCCGACATTCACGGTCAAGGTGCCGTCGATGCCGGCCAGGGCGAAAGCGGCAGGTGGGCCGATCCAGCCGCCATCGATGCGCGCCTGGGTGCGACCGCCGTCGACGGCGCCCTGGAAACCGAAGCTGGTCAGCATCGCGCCCAGGTCTTCGGTCTGCAGCTCGACGACGAATTGCGAACGCTCCTCGCCGCGGCTGCGCCACCATTCGCCTTCGGCCTGCAAGGCGAACAGCTCGCTGCGGGTATCAAAGCGCGACACCTGCAGACCGCGACCCTGCGGCCGCGCCAGCATCTGCACCTGGCCGAACGGGATCGAGCCGAGCACCAGCGAGTCGATGGCGATGTCCAGCGCTGGCAAGCGGGCCGGATTGAAACCGGTGTCGACGCCGCTGGCACTGGCACTTGCGGTGTCGCCATCGGTGTCGGCTTCGGGCACATGCAGCTTCGACAGGCGCGCCTGCAGCGACGCTGGCGCGCTAACGCTGGCCGGTATCCACACCGCTTCGCCGGCGACATCGGGGCCGGCCAGTTCGATCGCGGCCTGGCCGGCACCCGGGTCCAGCCGCAGCTCGACATCGCGCAGGTGACGGCCGAGCACGATCAGCTCGCCGGTATTCAAGGCCACCCGCGGCCAGTTGCCGGCGCTCGCGCCCTGGCCCTGGCCCAGGCCCAGGCTCGCGCCCAGACCGAGCCAGCCGCCAATATCCAGCGCCGCCGACTGGCCGCTGACCACCAGTCCCGATGCCGGCAGCACGCCGGCCTTGGCCGCGCCCAGAGCCACCGAACCGCGGACCTGGCTGGATGCAGGCGTGGCCAGCGCGTCGGCTGGCACATCCGGCTGGATTTGATTCGACGCTGATCCGGCCGGCAGGCGCAGATCCATGGCCACAAGATTGCCCAAGGTGAGCTGCACCGGCCGTTGAGCCGTTCCGGCAGCCGAACTGCCGGCCGCGCCGCCGTCAGCCGGAACAGGACCGCCACCGGTGCCGACTACCAGCGTGAACGGCAACATCGTGCCGGCCGGTTTGCGCAGTGGCGCCGGTAACTGCAGGGCGATGCCGGCCAGGTCGCTGGTCACCGTCAGGCGGCCGGCGGCGTCGGTGCCGTTGCTTGGCGCACCGGCCCCGGCGCGGTCACGGCCATCGCTGCGGTCATCCCGGCGTTCGGGCACGACCAGTTCCACCTGCCAGTCGGCGCGGCCGGGGCTGGCCTGCGCCAGCGGCTGCGCCCAGTCGAAACCTGCCAGCAGCGCCGCGCTGCTCAGGCGGCCGTCGAGCCGGGCTTCCAGGGCCATGTCCGGATCACGCGTGGCCTGGGCGATACGCAAGTCCAGTTGCGCGGGTTCTCCGGCCAGGCGCAGGTCCAGATCCTCGGTGGACAGGCCATGGCGGTCGAACGCCAGTTCGCCGTGCAGCTCATCCAGCACCAGGTTGTAGGCGGCATCGTGGTAGCGCTCGCCGGCAAAAATGATCCGGCCGTCGACGGCGGCCTGGCCCAGTTCGCGCTTGAGCGGCAAGCGCAGGTCCACGGCCACTCGCGGCCGGCCCAGGATCGAGCGGCCTTCCAGGTGTGCGCCGATGATCGCCTGGATCGGTGTCTGCGCCACGAACGCCAGCAGTTGTTCAGCGCTGTCCTGGCCGCCGCCGCCCACGTGCAGGATCGGCTGCTTCAGGTTCTCGATCCGGGCCTGGGCACCGGCCACCGCCAACCCGCCGATGCGCGCCTGGTCGCTTGCGATGTGCAGGCTGCCGTTCTCGAACAGCAGCTCGGCCTGGAGGTCGCGCAGGCCCGGCCAGTCCGGATGGAAATCCAGGCCGGCCTCCTCGATATCGGCCACGGCCTCGAAATGGCCGCGGTGGTTCGGGAACGGGAACGGTCCGGCCGGACCGCGCAGCCAGGCGCGGCCGGCCACCAGACGCCCGCCAGCCAGCGCCCGCTCCAGCCAATCCGCGGTTCTGGCGATCTTGTTGCGCGGCCAGAAGGCGTTCGCGGCCAGCACCTGGCCACTGGCGTCCACGCCCAGATCCAGCCAGACGCTGCCGCGCTTGCCGAGGTTTTCCGCACCCGGCTCGGCACTGTCGTCCGGTCCGGCGGCCACGGCGCGGCGCAACTCGACCCCGCCGATCACCCTGCCCTGGTAATCCTCACCAGCGAGCTGCAGGCCATCGCTGTCCAGGCGCCAGCCATCGGCCGTGGTCCAGGCGGCCACCTGCCCGGCAACGACCCGCGCCTGCAGCGGCGCGGCGAAGACGCCAGGGAAATCCAGCGTCAGCGGACCGGGCGCCGGCGTCACTATCAGGCCCTGGCGATCGCCGGAAAGAGCCAGGGCCGGCAACTGCAGGCCGGGCACGCGCGCCACCGGCAGACTGTCGACGCTGGCCAGGCGCAGCTGGTACTGGCGCAGGCCATCGGCGTCCAGATCCAGTTGCGCCCACTGGATCGGCACCTGCGCACCGGCCTCAAGCAGCCAGCGCCGGGCAGCGTCGGGCACCGGACCGGCCAATGCCACCAGCGGCAACACCGGCGAAAGATCCAGGTCGCTGGCCTGCAGTTGCACCCGGCCCTGGCGCCACAGGCCGGTGATCAGGCCCTCGCCTGCAGTCGGCTGGGGCGCTGCCGGGCGCTGAGCCGATGCCTGGCCAAAGCGCAGTTGTTCGACCAGCAGGCGGCCGCTGTCGTCCTGTCGCTGCCAGCGTGCCAGGGCTGACAGCGGCGGCAGCGCGACTTCGATGGCGTCGGTCTCGGCCACTGTCGCTGCTGTCGCTGTTGTCGCCGCCGCAGCGTCCGCCGAGCGCCAGCGGCTGTGACCTTGCCGCCATTGAAACTGGACATCGGTGATACCGCCGCGATCCAGCGCCAGCCAGGCGCTGAGATCCAGGCGGCCCTGGACAAGCTGGATGCCGGCCGGAGCCTGGCTGCCGAGCCAGTGCATCATGTCCAGATCCTCGCCCTGGACATGGACTCGCGCCCAGTCATCGCTGCCCGAATCCATGGCCAGCAACAGTTCGCCGCCGGTGCCGGCCGGGCTGGCCAGGCGACCGCGCCACTGGGCGACGCCGTCCTGGCTGAAACGCCGGATTTCCGGCAGATGGAAACTCCAGGCCGGCGCCTCTTCGCCCAGGCGCAGGTGCAAGCGGCTGTCGCGCACGGCCACGGCCGGCAGCGCACGCAGCAGGCGGGTCACCGGCTGGCCGCCGCCTGCCCCGGACATCAGGCCGGGCAAGCCGAGCAATTGCCAGCGGCCGTCAGCGCCGCGCGACAGGGTCAGGTCTAGGCCATGGATGCGGAACTCGTACAGCGGCCGGTCGCTGCGCACCAGACCGGACAAATCGATGGCCAGCGCCGCCTGGCCGATGCGCCCGTCCTCGTCAGCGCCGAAGCGCACGCCGTCCAGTTCGATCAGCGGACCGCGCACCGTCCAGTAAGGGCGGGCGGTGTCGATCGCCACCGGCGCACCGATCTGGCGCTCGAGCAGGCGCGCGACGCGACCGGTATCCGACGCCCACCACGGCAGCGCCAACTGCAGCAGGCCCAGCAGCACCGCCAGGGTGATGGCGGTGACCGCGGTGGCCAGCACCAGCACATGCCGCCAGCGCCGGCGCGGCCCGGTTCGCCGCCTGGTCACCGGCACCGCCGCCGGGCCCGGGATCGGGGCATGGTCATCGCGCCGGCGCGCTGCTGCGGATCAGGATGCGCCACCGGTCACAGCAGGACGACATCGTATTGGTCCTGGCCGTATTGCTCCTCGGCCTGGAAGCGGATGGTCTTGCCCAGGAATTCCTCCAGCTCGATCACCGCCGCCGATTCTTCCTCGGTGATGCGGTTGACCACTTGCGGGGAAGCCAGCACCAGCAGGGTACGGGCTTCGAACTGGCGCACGGCGCGGGTGATCTCGCGGAAAATTTCGTAGCCGACGGTTTCGGCGGTCTTGACCAGGCCACGGCCGGAACAGGCCGAGCAGGGTTCGGTGAGCTGGCGGGCCAGGCTTTCGGCCGTGCGCTTGCGCGTCATCTCGACCAGGCCGAGCGGACTCATCGCGTAGACGGTGGTCTTGGCATGGTCGTTGGCCAGGGATTTTTCCAGCGTGCGCAACACCTGGCGCTTGTGCTCGTCATCCTGCATATCGATGAAATCGATGATGATGATGCCGCCCAGATTGCGCAGCCGAAGCTGCCGGGCCAACGCCTGCGCCGCCTCCAGATTGGTCCGGTAGACGGTCTCTTCCAGGTTGCGGTGGCCCAGGTAGGCACCGGTGTTGACATCGACCGTGGTCATCGCCTCGGTCTGGTCGATGATCAGGTAGCCGCCGGATTTCAGCGGCACCTCGGGCCTGAGCGCCTTGTGCATTTCGTCCTCGACGCCGTACAGATCGAACAGCGGACGTTCGCCGGGATAGTGCTCGATGCGCTCGGCCAGTTCGGGCATGAAGGTGCGCGCGAACTCGACCGTGCGCTCCCAGGTTTCACGCGAATCGATGCGCACCTTTTCCACGTGCGCGCGCATCAGGTCGCGGACCGCGCGCAGCGGCAGGCTCAGATCTTCGTACAGGCGTTGGCCGGCCTTGGCGGTCGGCAGCATCTGCTTGAGCCGGGTCCAGGCTTTTTCCAGATAGGCCACATCCTCGGCCAGGGCCTGCGCCGGCTGGCCTTCGGCATTGGTGCGCACGATGTAGCCGCAGCCGGTGCCCTCGCTCAGCGACTGGATGATGCCCTTCAGGCGCGCGCGCTCGTCTTCGTCCTCGATCCGGGAGGAGACGCCGAGCATGGTCGAATCCGGCAACAACACCAGATAGCGCGAGGGAAGGCTGATCTGCGTGGTCAGGCGCGCGCCCTTGCTGCCGATCGGCTCCTTGATCACCTGGACCAGGATTTCCTGGCCTTCGCGCACCAGTTCGCTGATCGGCGGCGGCGCCGAGACCGTGGCCGCGTCGCCGCCGTCGGCTTCCACCGGCAACGGCCGGACGATGTCCGAACCATGCAGAAAAGCGGTCCGCGCCAGTCCGATCTCGACGAAGGCCGCCTGCATGCCGGGCAGCACGCGCACCACCTTGCCGCGGTAGACATTGCCGTAATAGCCGCGCCGGGCGGCCCGCTCGATGTGGACTTCCTGCAGCATGCCGTTTTCGACAACAGCGACCCGCGTCTCGCGCGGAGTGACATTGATCAACAGTTCTTCGGACACGAGGGCTCCCGGTTTCAGACCGGATTGTGCCCGATTCCAGGCCCGCCCCGCCGTTTGCCGGCGGCGGCGTTCATGCCCCGGCCACGCGCCATCAGGCCCGCGGCATGGGCGCTCACGCCCGGCCGGGCATCTGCGCCAGCAGGCGCGCCGTTTCGTACAGGGGCAGGCCCATGACGCCGGAGAAACTGCCTTCCAGGTGGGCAATGAAGGCCGCCGCCCGGCCCTGGATGGCGTAGCCACCAGCCTTGCCGAAGGGCTCGCCGGTGGCGATGTAGGCGTCGATGCTGGCCGGGTCCAGCCTGGCAAAACGCACGATCGATACGCACAGGGCGCCGACCTCGCGCTCATTGCCGACCACGGCGACGGCGGTCAGCACCTTATGCGCGTGGCCGGACAGCGCCATCAGCATCGCCCGCGCCTGCTCGGCATCGGCCGGCTTGCCGAAAATGAGGCCATCCAGCACCACCTCGGTATCGGCCCCGATGACGCGCGCGCCGGGCACGGCAGCCACCTGCGCCAGGCCGGCCCGGGCCTTGGCCAGTGCCAGGCGGCGCACATAGGTTTCGGCGCCTTCACCCGGCGATGGCTGCTCGATGACATCAACGGCCAGGGTCTGGACCGCGACGTCAAGCTGCTGCAGCAACTGGACGCGACGGGGTGAACGCGAAGCAAGAAACAAGGGCGCGGGCATGGCCGCCATGATACCTGCGGCTTGCTCAGCGGCAGCTTGCCGCGGCCAGCTTCGACGCTGCCCGCGGCGCTGCCGGGCTCAGGCTGCCGGCAGCGCCGGTTCCGGTGCCGGGGCCGCCATCGCCCGGGCCTGGCGATGGCCGCGTTCAACATCCACCCGGGTCAACAGCAGCAGGCCGCCAATGAAGAACACCGCGGTGGCCAGCAGCGCCGCCCGGTGGTTGCCGGCGCTCAGCCAACTGATCAGGCCATAGCTGACCGGGCCGATGATCATCGCCAGGCGCACGGCCACGCCCCACAGGCCGAAGATCTCGGCCTTGCGTGCCGGCGGACACAGATAGCCGACCAGGGCCCGACCGGCCGATTGCGAAGCGCCCAGGCACAGGCCGGCCAGGTTGGCGGCCAGCCAGATGCCGGCACCGGCATCGGCCAGATAGAACACCACGATCGCCAGCAGCCAGCCGGCCAGGGTCAGGGCCAGAGTCAAACGATGCCCGAGTCGGTCCTGGAAGCGGCCGAAGGCGAAGGCGCCGATGGCGGCGGTGATGTTCACCACCAGGATCAGCACGATGCTCTCCTGCTGGCTGAAACCCAGCGCCTGGGTGGTGAAGATCGCCGCCACGGTAATCACGGTGGCGACACCGGACTGGTAGCAGACGATGCAGGCCAGCAGGCGGCGCAGATCGGTGAGCTCGCGGACGCTGTCCAGCGCCTGCCGCAGGCGCGCCCAGGACAAGGACCAGGCGCGGGTCCAGACCACGGTCCAGGCCGGACCACGACGGCTGGCAATTGGCGCCGATGCGGCGGTGACGCTGCGCGCATGCGCCGGTCCCGGCTTTGCGCCTACCTGGGGTTGCGCACGCTCGCGCAGCACCAGCAAAGCCGGTGCCGCGGCCAGGGCGAACAGCACGGCGGTGATCAGCATCGACTGCGGTACCGCCTGCGTTTCACTGGCGCCGCGCGCCGGCGCGGTCTGGATCCAGACCAGGCACAGCGCCAGCACCACCAGTCCGCCGACATAGCCCAGCGCCCAGCCATAACCGGACAGCCGGCCCATGGCGTCATCGGCCGCCAGCTCCGGCAGGAAGGCGGCGATCAGGTTCTCGCCCAGGCTGTAGGCCAGGTTGGAGACGATGATCAGGACCACCGCCAGGCCGATCATGCCCGGCCCGCACAGGGCCAGCGCCGCCGTTGCCAGCACGCAGACCGCGGTGCTCAGCGCCAGCCAGCGCTTCTTGGCCGCGTGCCGGTCGGCGTGCACGCCCAGCACCGGCGAGATCACGATCACCAGGGCATAGGACGCCGACAGCGCCAGGGTCCAGGCCAGGGTCGCCCAGTCGGCGCCGCCGGCGATCACGGCGACGAACCAGGCGTTGAACACGGCGGTGATCACCACCGTGGTGTAGCCGGAATTGGCGAAGTCGTAACTGGCCCAGGCCAGCAGTTCGCGCCGGCGGACCGGCGGTACATGAGCGGGCCAGATGCGGCGCAGGGAGGATCGGGTCGCAGGTATCGGCGATGACATTGGCTGGCTTCCCCGGCTCGGCAATGGCCCGGCGCCCGGGCAGTGGCGGGCAGTGTCGGCCAGCGGCGCCGACGAGTCCACAGATCCGATACAGTCGGCGCGGCACACTTGGGCAGGTCCGGTCCGCAGGGCACGATGCCCTGCCGCGGCGGGTTGAAAAGGAGACGCAGCGCAGATGATTGCCTGGATGCAGGAGCACGCCCTCGGCACTGCGTTCGTCCTGGTCTGGCTGCTGGCCATCTACAGCGCCATGCGCGCCATCCTGTACACGCGCACCGCGCAGGGTGCGGCCGCCTGGACCCTGGCCCTGCTGCTGATGCCGTTCCTGACCCTGCCGGCGTACTGGATTTTTGGCCACACCAAGTTCCAGGGCTATGTCTCGCGCCGGCAGCAGCGGATGATGCGCGCCGATCAGGCACTGGCCCAGCAACAGCAACTGGAACAAGTACTCGGCCCACCCGATGGCCGCCACGCCGAGTTGCACACGCTGGCGCGTCGCCTGGGTGCCGGCGGCTTCACCCGCGGCAACCGCCTGCAACTGTTGATCGATGGCGAGGCCACCTTCGATGCCATGCTGGCGGCGATTGCCACGGCGCAGGATTCGGTGCTGATCCAGTTCTATATTTTTCGCGACGACGGCATCGGCCGGCGCATCCAGCAAGCGCTGATCGAGCGTGCCCGGGCCGGCGTTTGCGTGTACATGCTCTACGATGAGCTCGGCTCGCGACCGGCGCGCCGCTTTCTCACCGAGCTGGCCGACGCCAGCGTGCAGTGCCATCTGTTCAATCCCAACCGCCGCGGTTATCGCTTCCAGTTCAACTTCCGCAACCACCGCAAGCTGCTGGTGGTTGATGGCCGCATCGCCTTCCTGGGCGGCATCAATATCGGCGATGACTACCTGGGCAAGTACGAGAAGATCGGCCCCTGGCGCGATACCCACATGAGCGTGGAAGGCCCGGCCGCGTCACAGGCGCAGGTGGCGTTCTTCAAGGACTGGTACTGGGCCACCGACCAATTGCCACGCGCCAACTTCCACCTGCAGCCGGTGGCCAGCGGCGAGGACGACCACGCCCTGGTCTGGCACACCGGCCCGGCTGATGCCCAGCCCGAGTGCTTGCTGCTGTGGCTGTCGCTGATCAATGCCGCCCGGACCCGGATCTGGATCGCCAATCCCTATTTCGTGCCACCCGAACCGATCGTGCAGGCGCTGCGCCTGGCGCTGGTGCGTGGCGTCGAGGTGCGCCTGCTGGTACCGGCACGCAGCGACAACCTGCTGGTGCAACTGGCCAGCCAGCCCTACCTGGCCGACATGATCAAGACCGGCGCCGCCGTCTACGAATGGCACGATGGTTTCATGCACCAGAAGACCTGCCTGATCGACGACGACCTGGCGATGATCGGCTCAGCCAACCTGGACAACCGCTCGATCTTCATCAACTTCGAGATCAGCGCCGTGCTGGTGGCACCGGAGTTCATCAACCAGGTGTCCGACATGCTGGAAATGGATTTCGCCCGTGCCCGCCAGCGCAGCATCCAGCAGTTCCACGATGTCGGCATGCCGCGGCGATTGCTGTGCCGGGCCGCCACCATGCTGGCGCCGATGCTGTGATGGTGCCAGCACGTGGCGGCGTCGCAGCCGTGTTGGCCGGCGCTTCATTCGCCGCGCAAGCCAGTGCCGGCGATCGGCGATAATGGCGCCCTCCGTCGAGATCGCCAAGGTCGCCGAGACAGCCATGGTCTACACCCCGATAGTCGCCACCCTGGGCTATATCCTGTCGCCGGACGGCCGCCAGGTGCTGATGATCCACCGCAATGCCCGCGCCGACGACGAGCACCTGGGCAAGTACAACGGCCTGGGCGGCAAGCTCGATCGCGACGAGGACGTGGTCGCCGGCTTCCGACGCGAGATCCGTGAAGAAGCCGGCATCGAGTGCGAAGAACTGAGCCTGCGCGCCACCATCAGTTGGCCCGGTTTCGGCCGCAATGGCGAGGACTGGCTGGGGTTCGTGTTCGTCGTCAGCCGCTACCGCGGCACGGTGATGACCAGCAATCCGGAAGGCACGCTGGAATGGGTGCCGCGCGAACGCCTGATGGAACTGCCGATGTGGGAAGGCGACCGCTATTTCCTGCCACTGCTGTTCGACGATGACCCGCGGCCGTTCCATGGCGTGATGCCCTACCAGGACGGCCGGCCGGTGTCCTGGACCTACAGCCGGCTGTAGCTGGCAGCGCAAACAGCGCAGTTGTTGGCGATGTCGCTGGCGCGGTCGGCAGCGCCCGGAATCGGCGGCGCTCGCGGCAGCAGTGCCCCGGTGACTCGATAACGGTGGCTCGGCACGTAAAACGACCGGCCGGCAGCGTCCATGTCATCGTCGCGTCACCGCCACCGGCGACACTACGCGCTGTCCCGGTCATTACAGCCAGCCCATGACTGCATCTGCCTCGCGCGCCGTGTCGGCGTTGCTCGTATTGCTGCTTTGTCTTGTTCCTGCCCTTCCCGTCCTGGCCAACGACAACCAGGCCCGGCCCGGTGCGCGCCTGGCCATCCATGGCTCCAACACCATTGGCGAGGAGCTGGCCCCGGCCCTGCTCGCCGGCCTGGCCGCCAGCGCCGGGCTGGACTACCAGGCGCTGGAAACGCGGGCGGTGGGCGAACAGCACGGACGCATCGCCGCGCTTGCCATCCAACTGCACACGCATGGTTCGGGTACCGGCTTCCAGGCCCTGCTGACCGGACGCGCCGACCTGGCGATGTCGTCACGGCCGGTATCGGCCAGCGAGCTGGCACTGGCCGAACAGGCCGGCCTGGGCCGGCTGGATTCACCTGCGCAGGAGTTCATTATTGCGTTGGACGGGGTGGCGGTGATCGTGCATCCGGACAACCCCTTGGCCAGCACCGACCTGGCCACGCTGCGCGATGTCTTCTCCGGCCGGATCGGCAACTGGCGTGACCTGGGCGGCGCACCGGCGCCAATCCGCGTGCTCGCCCGCGACGACAATTCCGGCACCTACGACACCTTCGCCAGCCTGGTGTTGCAGCAGGCGCGCCTGGCCGCCGGCACCGAGCGCTTCGAATCAACCCAGGCCCTGGCCCAGGCCGTCGCCGACGACCGCCACGCGATCGGTTTCGTCGGCCAGGGCGGCATCGGCCGCGCCCGGGCACTTTCCATTCGCGACGGCAGCAGCCGTTCGCTGCCGCCGCAGCCGATGCTGGTGGCACTGGAGGACTACCTGCTGTCGCGCCGGCTGTACCTGTACCTGCCGGCCGGGGCGGCGCCGATGGCCCAGGTCCTGGCTGATTTCGCGATCAGCGATACCGGCCAGGCGATCGTCGAGGACACCGGCTTCGTCGCCCAGACGATGACGCCGCTGGCCGTTGCCAGCCCGCATCCGGCACCGGCCGAATACCAGCGCCTGACCGCCGGCGCACAACGGCTGCCACTGAACTTCCGCTTCGATGCCGGCGCCAGCGTGTTCGACAACAAGGCGATGCGCGATCTGGACCGGCTGCTGCGCTTCATGCGCAGCGAAGGCGGCAACGGCCGCAACCTGCGTCTGTTCGGCTTTTCCGACAGCAGCGAGGTGATGCCGTTCATGTCGGTGAGCCTGGCCCACGAACGGGTCGAATACGTTGCCACCATGCTCGCCCGGCACGGCGTCCACATCCAGCATGGCCGCGGCCTGGGAGCACAATTGCCGGTGGCCAGTGACGCCAGCGCCTGGGGCCGGCAGCGCAACCGCCGGGTCGAGGTCTGGATCACCGACCCGGCCTCGACCGACACGCGCGACGCGGCACCTTAGCCTTGCCTTCTCCCCCGGGAAGGTGCCCGTAGGGCGGATGAGGGCGCATCCATATCGCGCTGGCCGCAGCGCCCGGCAAGCCACGCAAGACAAACAGCCTCAGCCGCTGCGCCCGGGCAGCGGCTGGTCGTCCTCAGCGCCGCCGTGCTCGATGCCGACATTGCTGCGCGCCATGTCGTAGATACCCCGATCGAGCAGGCCGGTCTGGCGCGCCACCAGCACCGGCACCAGCATCTGGCCGGTGACATTGGTCATGGTGCGCATCATGTCCAGGATGCGGTCGATCGCCAGCAGCAGGCCCAGCCCTTCCAGCGGCAGCCCGGCCGCGGCCAGCACCACGGTGGCCATGACCACGGCCGTGCCGGGCACGCCGGCAGTGCCGAAACTGCCCAGCACCGAAGCCAGCAGGATCACCACGTACTGGGCCAATGACAGTTCGATGCCGTAGTACTGGGCGATGAACACCGCCGCCAGCGCCGGGTAGATGGCGCCACAGCCATCCATCTTGATCGTCGCGCCCAGCGGCACCGCGAAGGCGGCGTAGTCGCGGTCCACGCCCAGATTGTGGGTAACGCAACGCAGCGCCACCGGCAGGGAAGCGAAGCTGGACGAGGACACGAACGCCACCTGCATGCCGGCCGAGGCACCGCGCAGGAACTTCAGCGGATTCAGACCATGGGCCAGCAGCAGGCCGCCGTAGACGATGACGATGTGCAGGGCGCAGGCCAGATAGATGGCGAAGATGAAGTCGGCCAGCGGCAACAGGCGCTCGAAACCGTAGCTGCCGACCAGGCCGGCGATCAGGCCAAAGGTGCCGATCGGCGTGAACTCGAGCACGAAGCGGGTGATCTGGAACATCACCTGGCTGGCCTCGTCGACCAGGCGGCGCAGGTTGAGCGTGCGCTCGCCCAGGCGCACGAGGGCAAAACCAACCAGGCCGGCGAAGAAGATCACCTGCAGGATTCGGCCTTCGGCCAGTGCGGCAAACGGATTGGACGGCACCACATCGAGCAGCACCTGCACCGGCCCGGGCACATCGCGCGGCACATAGTCGGCGACGATCGGCAGCTCGCCCACGCCCAGCCCCGGGTTGGTCAACCAGGCCACACCCAGGCCAATAAGCACGGCCAGCACGGCGGTGATCGCGAACCAGGCGAAGGTCCGGCCAGCGAGCGCGGCGATGCTGCGCTGGCCGTGCAGGCTGGCCACGGCATTCATCACCGCAAAGAACACCAGCGGCACCGCGATCATGCGGATCAGGGTGATGTAGATCGTGCCCAGCGGCTGGAACCAGGTTGCCGCCGCCGGCCCCATCAGCCAGCCGGCCAGACCGCCCAGCACGAAACCGGCAGCCACCCGCTGCCAGAAGGGAATCGCAAACCAGCGTGCCAGCATCAGGGTTCTCCGTGGCGCGTGCGGCAATGGCTCGCTGCCGGCGCTGCTGCCGTTGCGGCGGTGGCTGTCCCGGCGGTGGCCGTGGGCACGCTCAGAACGGCTTGGCCAGCACCAGCCAGATCACCGCCAGCAGCAACAGGACTGGCAACTCGTTGCCCAGGCGCAGCAGGCGCGAGGACGGCAGGCTGTGGCCGGCCGGGGTGACGCCGCGCAACTGACGGCCGGTCCACAGATAGAAGGCGAACAACAGCGCGACGAGCGTGAGCTTGGCGTGCAGCCAGCCGCCGGCGATGCCGAAGTGCAGCCACAACGTCAATCCGGTCAACAGCGCCAGTCCGAACATGATGTGGCCGAAGCGATACAGACGCTGGCCCATCAGCGCCAGGCGCTCGCGCACCGGCGGCACTTCACCGGCTTCGACCACGTTGACCAGGATCCGCGGCAGGTAGAACACCGCCGCCATCCAGGCAATGACGAACACCAGGTGCAGTGATTTGGTGGCAAGCAGGTACATGGCGACTCCGGCGGCGGCGTAGGGGCATCCGGCAGCATGCCCGCTGCGCCGGTTGCCAGCAAGGGCGCGACATCAGCGTATTGATCTGGGCTTGATGAGCGATCCTGCGGCGAGCCGATGCCTACGTTTGCGGCCAGCCATGGGCCATGGCGCCGGCGATCCGGGCTGCAACGCACGAACGGCCCGTGCCCGCCCGGCAATCCATCCCAGTGCCCCGCCTGTCGCGCGCATGAACCCCTTGCGCATGGCTTTGACCTGCAACCGCTAAACTGGTCGTCTTTTTCCCGGGAGCAAGCCGTTGTCGGCCACCGTATCCAGCTTTACCGATATGCAATTGCCCGAGCCGCTGCTCAAGGCGCTTGCCGATGTCGGCTATGAAACTCCCTCGCCGATCCAGCAGGCGACCATCCCTCCGCTGTTGGCCGGCCGCGACCTGATCGGCCAGGCCCAAACCGGCACCGGCAAGACGGCGGCCTTCGCCCTGCCGGCCCTGGCACGCCTGGATCTGAGCCAGGCGCGGCCGCAGGTGCTGGTGCTGACGCCGACGCGCGAACTGGCGATCCAGGTTGCCGAGGCATTCCAGCGCTATGCCACGCACATGCCCGGCTTCCGCATCCTGCCGATCTACGGCGGCCAGGGCTACGGCCCGCAGTTGGCAGCGCTGCGCCGGGGCGTACATGTGCTGGTGGCAACGCCGGGACGGCTGATCGACCACCTGGACCGCGGCTCGATCAAGCTCGATGCCCTGACCACGATGGTGCTGGACGAGGCCGACGAGATGCTGCGCATGGGCTTCGTCGACGATGTCGAGAAGATCCTGGAGATGACGCCAGCCGGGCGCCAGACGGCCCTGTTCTCGGCGACGATTCCGCCGCAGATCCGGCGCATCGCCGACCGCCACCTGCGCGATCCGGCCACGGTCACGATCACCTCGCGCACCAGCACCGCCACCGGCATCAACCAGCGTTGCTGGTGGGTGGGCGGCATGCACAAGCTGGATGCACTGACCCGGATCCTGGAGGCCGAGCCGTTCGACGCGATGATCGTGTTCGTGCGCACCAAACAGGCCACCGAAGAGTTGGCCGAGCGCCTGGAAGCGCGTGGCTTCGCCGCCGCCGCGATCAACGGCGACCTGGCCCAGGTGCAGCGCGAGCGCACCATCGAGCGCCTGCGCCAGGGCCAGATCGATATTCTGGTGGCCACCGATGTTGCCGCCCGTGGCCTGGATGTCGAGCGCATCAGTCATGTGCTCAATTACGACATTCCCTACGACACCGAAAGCTATGTCCACCGCATCGGCCGTACCGGCCGGGCCGGGCGCAGTGGCGAGGCGATCCTGTTCGTGACGCCGCGCGAGCGGAACCTGTTGCGCGCCATCGAGCGTGCCACCGGCCAGGTCATCCAGATGATGACCCTGCCCAGTGCCCAGGCGGTGAACGAGCAGCGTCTGGTGCGCTTCAAGCAGCGCATCAGCCAGGCGCTGGAAAGCGAGGATCTCAATCCTTTCGTCAGCCTGATCGAAGAGTACGAGCGCGAACACGACATCGCGCCGCGGATGATCGCCGCCGCCCTGGCGCGTCTGGTGCAGGGCGATGCGCCGCTGCTGCTGGCACCGGATCCACCGCCGGCCCGCAACAATCCGCGCGAAAACCGCGAACGCGCCGGCCCGGGCAGGTTTGCCAACGAGCGTTTCGATGCCGGCCGCGATGGTGCCAGCCGCAAGCCGCGTTTCGATCGCGACAGCCGCGGGCCTGCCCGCAGCGGCACCCGGCCGCCCCGCGGCGGCGAAATGGATGCCACGCCGGAACCGGGCTTTGCCCGCTACCGGATCGAGGTCGGCCGCAGCGATGGCGTGCGGCCGGGCAATATCGTCGGTGCCATCGCCAATGAAGCCGGCCTGGACAGCTCGGCCATCGGCCGAATCGGCATCCGCGAGAACTACAGCCTGGTCGACCTGCCCGAGAACCTGCCGGCGCCGATGATGGCGCACTTGCGCAATGTCTGGGTCTCGGGCCAGCGCCTGAAGATCCGGCCGTTCGTGCCCGATGCCGAGTGGCAGCGCGGAGGCAGCGAAGGCGGCAAGGGCGACGAGCGCAAGCAAGCGCCCGGACGCTCTCCGGCCGGCCGTCGCGAACTGCGCAAGCCGCCACGCCGACCACGCGACTGACCCTGCCCGCGGCGGCTGGCTGATGACAGTTCGCCGCAAGCCCTAAGCGTGCGCCCTGCGGGGCGGGCGTCGCAGCAGCCGGCGGCGTCAATCGCCGGCGTCGGAATCCGGCGTCGGCGGGCTGCGCCAGCGTTGCGCCAGTTGCCAACTGCGCAGCTCGGTCCCGCCCAGGTGATGGCGGATGGCGACCCGCGCCAGCGTGCGCAACTGCACCAGCACATCCGGACCGGGCCGATCCTCGCCCGCCCAGGCCAGCAGCGCGGCCCCGGGCACCGCCGGCCACGGGCTGTTCGCGGTCCAGGGCCGGGCACCCTGCTCGGGATCCAGCACATAGCGTGCATCCGCCTGCACCGGTTCGCCGCTATCGGCGTCCTGCTCCAGCGCCAGCGCATAGCCCAGGCCGGCCAGCAGATCGCGCTCGAAGCGGCGCAACGCCCAGGCCAGGCCATCGCCATCGACCAGCTCGCGTGACGGTCCGGGCCGGTCCGTTGCCAGACAGCGATCCAGGCGCGCCAGCCATTGCCTGTACAGGTCGAACAGCGCCGGCGCCGGATCGCCGCGGCCAGTGAGCTTTTGCACCAGCTCATTGACATACAGGGCGGCAAGCAAGGCGGTGCCGTTGGGTCGCAGCGGCAGGCCGTCAGCTTCTATCCGGCCCAGGCTGAGCACTTCGCCGCGGCCGGAAAAGCCGACCCGCAACGGCTGCAACGGTTCCAGCGCGGCCCGGCGCAGGCGCTGGCCCGGCTGGCTGCCGCGAACGCCGCGCGCGACCATGGCCAGGCGGCCGTGGCCGGCAGTCAGCACATCCAGCAGCAGGCTGGTTTCCCGGTACGGCCGGCTTTCCAGGACATAGGCCGGCTCGTCGTCAACGCGCATCGGCGATCAAAGTCCGAGCGGGTTGCCAGGCCGCTGGCCGGGCGCAGATGCGAGCCGTGGCCACCGGCATCGGGCCGTGCTGGCCTGCGGCTTGATCGGGCAGTCAACGACCGCCGCCACCACCGCCTCCCCCGCCGCCGCCCGATGAGCCACCGCCGCCGCTGCCCGAGGAACTGCCCGGCGGTGTCGAGGCCGAAGCGATCGAGCGGCTCAGGCCGCTGCCCACGGCCTTGGCCAGTCCACCCAAATCGTTGCCACCGGCGCCCCGGTACCAGGCAAGGCCGGCACCGGCTGCCGCTGCCGCCGTGGCGCCGGCGGCCAGGGTGAACTGCCGGGTCCAGGCTTCTTCCACGTCCAGAGCCACCGCGTACGGCAACAGCTGCTGGTAGCGAGCGGCATCCAGCGGAGGTGGCTGGCCGGGTCCGGGCAGAGCACTCAGTTCCTGGCGCTCGGCCACGCCCAGGTACAGCTTCAGGCCCTGGATCCAGTCCAGCAGCTTGCGCCCCTCGGGCGTGGGCGCCTGGACCAGGGAGGCAAAGCTCACCGCCACCAGCAGCATCAACACGCCCAGGCCGATGATGTAGGGCACCCCGGCCCCGTGCGCCGCGATCAAGGCCAGGAACATGCTGACCAGCAGGATCGCGAAGGCAATCACCGTGCTGCCGGCATTGACGCGGTGGTGGCTGCCCTTGAGGTTCTGTTTCAGCCGCGCCTCATGGGCGGCACGGCCCGCTTGCAGCCGGCTAGCATTGCTCTGGCCCAGCTCCAGCATCTCGCCGTTCCTGCTGAACAATGTGCCAAACAGCGCTGCCGGAGCCAGGCTGACGGCGCCCTGTCCGGCTGTCTGGTCAATGCCGGCCAGCCGCTCCAGCGTCCAGCGATCCTGGCGCAACCGGCGCCGATTGCGATGCACACGCACCTTGCCGGCCACAGCCAGGTGCAGCAGGTCGGCGCTGAAGGTGCGCGTGTCGTAACTACAGCCACGGGTCAGGTAGCGAAGATCGCCCGGCGACCATCCTGGCGGCGGCTCGTAACGGGCGATGATCACGCCCGGGCGCGGATCCCGGCCCACCTGTCGCCAGCGGCGCAGGCAATAGACCACCAGCACGATCAGGCCGGCCAGGGCAATGAGAACCCCGACGTTGTCCTTGAGCAGCCAGAGCAGGCGCTGACCCCGGCCCGGTTCGGCCACCAGACCCTTGGGGAAAGTGATGACGATGGTCAATCCCTCGCCGGCCGACAGGGGCCGGGTCAGTTGCCAGCTTGCCTGGCCGGGGCTATCGATGCCGGCCCGGTAATCCTGCCCCTGCGTACCCTGCCGGCCGGTATAGCCTTCGACAGTCATCTGCGCTGCCGGGACTGGTGCGGGCAGGCGCACGCGCACCGAACCGGCCCGGATCGGGAAGTCCCAGCCGGTGCCGATCGCGTTCCAGTACAGCTCGTCACGGTCGGGGGAAAAGTGGAGCTGGCGCGTGGTCCGGTAGCGCAAGGTGTAGCGGATCTGTGCCGGGAGGTTTTCCAAAAACGTGTCGTCGCCGGTATTGATGCGCACGCCATTGGCCATGTCTTCGGTGAACCAGGGTTCGGGACGGCCATCACGCAACACATCCAGCACGTCCAGCTCAACCACCACCCGGTTGCCATGGCGGTCGCGGTAGCGGGTCGGGAAGTCGCGATAGATGCCGCGCCGGATCTGGCGGCCCTGGGCAAGCACGGTGATCTGCTCGGTCACCTCCAGGCTGGCATCGGCCTGGACCTGGATATCGATGTCGTAATCGAGGATCTGTTCGGCTGCGCTTGCCAGCCCGGCCACCGAGAACGCTGCCATGGCCAGCAGCACCGCGGGCAGAAAGCGAAGCCAGCGCCGCCATTCGCCCTGCCTGCCGCTGATGGTCGACGTGCTCACGGCAACCGTACCTGCATCGCCCCGCGCTCCTCGTCGGCGGCCTGGTAGAACTGGCCGCGCTGGAAGGCGAAGGCACGCGCGATCAGGACATCGGGCACGCGCTGCACGGCATCGTTGTTGTCGCGCACCGCACCGTTGTAGAAGCGCCGCGCGTACTGGAGCTGGTTCTCGACCTCGACCAGATCGCGTTGCAACTGGGCGAAGTTGTCGCTGGCCTCGAGCTCGGGATAGGCCTCGCGCAGGGCGAACAACCGGGCCAGCGCCTGTTCCAGCTCCGATTCGATCTCGCCCAGGCGTGCCGGTCCCTGCGTGGCCACGGCCAGCGCGCGCAGGCTGGTGACCGCGGTCAGCAGGGCCTGCTCGTGGTCGGCATAGCCCTTCACCGTGGCCACCAGTTGCGGTACCAGATCATGGCGTCGGGTGAGCTGGACATCGATGTCGGCCCAGGCGGTGCGCATCTGGTTGCGCAAGCGCACCAGCCGGTTGAAGACAAGCACCGCCCAGGCCAGCACGGCCACGGCGACCACCCACGCGAACACTGCCATCGCAACTTCTCCAACATCTGTGGAACGGCCAGCCTCGATCCCGGTTGCCCGACCCCAATTGCCTGTGCCTGTCGCCGGAATCAACGCGCGCCAGCGCCATGACCGGATATCCTACTCTGCGTGCCTGTCGGACACTGCCGCGCAGGGTTGGCGCACGTCGACCGAAGGCTTGCCAGCCCGGTCGCACGGCGGCGCTGGCGGGCACTGAACCGGGCGTGGCCGCGGCCGCGTCGCTCCACAGTCGGTACGAACTTGTCTTCGAAAATAGGCGCCAGCAAGCCCCACCCGGCCCCGCCGGGCCAGCATCTCCTCCGTCAAAACCGTTGATCGGGCCGAAGCTGCCCCGATCTTGTGTTTTGAGCACCGCCAGGAGCGCGACCGCCGGGTCAACACGGTCCCTCGCGCACCGGCGGCATCCGCCTTCCGGCCAGGAAAAGACAACCATGCCTACACCCCGCCCGACCGCACCGCGCCGCACGCGCGCCTTTGTCATTCTTGCCCTGGTGGTCGTTGCCATCGCCCTGGGCATCTATGTCTGGCAGCAACTTCGGCCCGAACCACAGCCGCAACAATGGGGCTGGCGCCAGGCCGGCATGACAGTGCCGGTACGGGTTGCGAGCGCCGTGCGCGAAGACCTGGATGTGCGCCTGAAGGCGCTGGGCACCGTGACCCCGATCAACACCGTGACCGTGCGCAGCCGGGTCGATGGCGAACTGGTACGGGTGGCCTTCCAGGAAGGCCAGTTCGTCAATGTCGGCGACCTGTTGGCCGAGATCGATCCGGCCCACTACCGCATTGGCGTGGCCCGGGCCGAAGGCCAGCAGGCGCAGAACCTGGCCGAACTGGAGAACGCCCGGATCGAGCTGGAGCGCTATCGCGAACTGCGCGAGAAGGGCTATGTCTCGGCCCAGGATCTGAGCAATCTGGAGGCCCGCGTGCGCCAGTACGATGCCCGCCGCCAGACCGACAAGGCCGCCGTTGACGAGGCCCGCCTGCAACTGCAATACACCCGGGTGGTGGCACCGGTGTCGGGCCGTGTCGGCCTGCGCTCGGTCGATGTCGGCAACCTGGTCAGCGCCAACAGTGGCGAGGGCCTGGTCACGATCACCCAGATGGCGCCGATCAGCGTGTTGTTCACGATCCCGGAAAACGAACTGCCGGCGGTGATCGATGCGGTGCGCAATGATCCGGACCTGGCCGTGGAAGCCTGGGACCGCGAGGAACGCCAGGTGCTGGCCACCGGCACCCTGGCCAGCCTGGACAACCGCATCGACCCGGCCACCGGCACCCTGCGCCTGCGCGCCGTGTTCGACAACGAAGACCGGCGCCTGTTTCCCAACCAGTTCGTCAACGTGCAGTTGCTGGTGCGCAGCGTCAACACGGTGGTGATTCCCAACGCCGCAATCCAGTTCGGCTCGCTCGGACCCTATGTCTTCGTCATCGACGCCGAGAACAAGGCGCAGCCCCGGGATATCAGCACTGGCGCCGCCGATGGCGACCGGGTGGCGGTCAGCCAGGGCCTGGAGCCCGGCGAGCGCGTCGTGCTGGAGGGCCTGGACCGGCTGCGCGAAGGCTCGGAAGTGCTGGTGGTCGAGGACGCTGACGCTGACGCTGGCGTCGACAACGACAACGGCGATGGCGACGGTGAGAACCCGGTGGACGCGGCGCCCGCCCCGGCCGGCAACGGCTGACCGGCATGGATCTGTCACGCCCGTTCATCCTGCGGCCGGTCGCCACCAGCCTGTTGATGGTGGCGCTGCTGCTGTCGGGCCTGTTCGCCTACCGGTTGCTGCCGGTGGCGGCGCTGCCGCAGGTGGAATATCCGGTGATCCAGGTCCAGACCCTGTATCCGGGTGCCAGCCCGACCGTGACCACCAGCGCCATCACCGCCCCGCTGGAGCGGCGCCTGGGCCAGATTCCCGGCCTCAAACAGATGTCCTCGACCAGCTCGGGCGGGGCTTCGGTCATCACCCTGCAATTCGCGCTCGAGGTCTCCCTGGCGGTGGCCGAGCAGGAAGTGCAAGCGGCAATCAATACCGCCAGCGGCTTCCTGCCCAACGACCTGCCGACACCGCCGGTTTACCGCAAGGTCAATCCGGCCGACACGCCGATCCTGACCCTGGCCGTGACCTCGCCCAGCCGGCCGCTGCCGGAGGTCTACGACCTGATCGACACCCGTGTCGCCCAGCGTCTGTCGCAGTTGCCCGGCGTCGGCCTGGTCAGCCTGGCCGGCGGCCAGCGCCCGGCGGTCCGCGTGCAGGTCAACCCGGTGGCACTGGCCTCGGCCGGCCTGGCCATGGCCGATGTGCGCGCGGCGATTGCCGCCAACAACATCAACATGCCCAAGGGCAGCTTCGACGGTCCGACCCGGGCGGTGATGCTGGACGCCAACGACCAGTTGCGCTCGGCGCAGGAATACCGCGACCTGATCATCGCCTTCCGCAACAACGCCCCCCTGCGCCTGTCCGATGTCGCCAGCGTCGAAGACGGCGCCGAGAACCGGCATCTGGCAGCCTGGTCGGGCCAGGAACCGGCGATCCTGGTCAACATCCAGCGCCAGCCCGGCGCCAATGTCATCGATGTTGTCGATCAGGTTCGCGCCGTGCTGCCGCGGCTGTCGGCGACCTTGCCGGCCGATGTCGACATGGACATCCTCAGCGACCGCACGCAGTCAATCCGGGCTTCGATCAAGGGCGTCCAGACCGAGCTGCTGGTGGCCATTGGCCTGGTGGTGCTGGTCACCTTCGTGTTCCTGCGCAACTTCGCCGCCACCATCATTCCCTCGATCGCCGTGCCGCTGTCCCTGGTCGGCACCTTCGGCGTCATGTACCTGTGGGGCTTCTCGCTCAACAACCTGTCGCTGATGGCGCTGACCATCGCCACCGGCTTCGTTGTCGACGATGCCATCGTCATGCTCGAGAACATCGCCCGCCATCTGGAACGCGGCGAAAAACCGCTGGCGGCGGCACTCAAGGGCGCCCGGCAGATCGGCTTCACCCTGATCTCGCTGACCCTGTCACTGATCGCGGTGCTGATCCCGCTGCTGTTCATGGCCGATGTCGTCGGCCGCCTGTTCCACGAATTCGCCATCACCCTGGCGGTTGCGATCGCCATTTCCCTGGTCGTCTCGCTGACCCTGACGCCAATGATGTGCGCCCTGTTCCTGAAGCCGGCCGACGCCGCCGGCCATGGCGGCGACAGCCACCGCAAGGGCGATTTCTTCGACCACGTGATCCAGTTCTACGACCGCTGCCTGACCTGGGTGCTGGCCCGGCAACCGCTGATGTTGCTGGCCACGGTGGCCACCCTGGTGCTGACCGCCGTGCTCTACCTGATGGTGCCCAAGGGCTTCTTCCCGATCCAGGATTCGGGTCTGATCCAGGGCATCACCGAAGCCCCGCAATCGATTTCGTTCAGCGCCATGTCCGAGCGCCAGCAGGCACTGGCGCGCGTGGTTCTGGACGACGAGGACGTGGTCAGCGTGTCCTCGTTCATCGGCGTGGACGGTACCAACACCACCCTCAACAGCGGCCGCCTGCTGATCGAACTGGCGCCCCATGCCGGCCGCGACCAGCATGCGCTGGACATCATCGAGCGCCTGCGCCAGCGCGCCACCCAGGTCGCGGGCATCGAGCTGCACCTGCAGCCGGTGCAGGAGCTGAGCATCGAGGACCGGGTCAGCCGAACCCAGTACCTGTTCACCCTGACCAGCCCCGACATCACCGAACTGGAACAGTGGACGCCGCGCCTGGTCGACCGCCTGCAGCAACTGGCGCCGCTGGCCGACGTCACCAGCGACCTGCAGAACCAGGGCCTGCAGGCCTACGTCGACATCGACCGCAATGCTGCGGCGCGCCTGGGCATCTCGGTCTCGGCGATCACCGATGCCCTCTACGACGCCTTCGGCCAGCGCCAGATCTCGACCATCTTCACCCAGTCCAACCAGTACCGCGTGGTGCTGGAGGTCAATCCCGAATTCCAGTTCGGGCCTGAAGCCATCGGCCGCATCCGCGTCGCCGCCGCCGACGGCTCGCAGGTGCAACTGGCCGGCCTGGCGCGCATCCACGAGCAACCCACGGCCCTGCTGGTCAACCACATCGGCCAGTTCCCGGCGGTCACGGTCTCGTTCAACCTGGCGCCCGGCGCGTCACTGGGCGAGGCGGTGGCGGCGATCGAACAGGCCCAGGCCGAGCTCGGCCTGCCGGCGAGCATCGAGGCCCGCTTCCAGGGCGCCGCCGAAGCCTTCCGCGCCTCGCTGTCGAGCACCCTGTTGCTGGTGCTGGCGGCGGTGCTGGTGATGTACATCGTGCTGGGTGTGCTCTACGAGAGCTTCATCCACCCGGTCACCATCTTGTCGACCCTGCCCTCGGCTACCGTCGGCGCCCTGCTCGCGCTGCTGATCACCGGCAACAGCCTGGACCTGATCGCGGTGATCGGCATCATCCTGCTGATCGGCCTGGTCAAGAAGAACGGCATCATGATGGTCGACTTCGCCCTGGACGCCGAGCGCGAGCAAGGCATGAGCCCGCAGGCGGCGATCCACCAGGCGGCCTTGCTGCGCTTCCGGCCGATCCTGATGACTACCCTGGCGGCGCTGTTCGGCGCCGTGCCGCTGATGCTGGCGACCGGTTCCGGGGCGGAATTGCGTTCGCCGCTGGGTCTGGTGATGGTTGGTGGCTTGATTGTCAGCCAGGTGCTGACGCTGTTCACCACACCGGTGATCTATTTGTTCTTTGATCGGTTGTTTGGCGGGCGGCGGCGTTCGGCTGGCGCTGGTACTGATGGCGATGGGGATGGGTTTGGCGTTGGTCGGGTTGATGGGCCGGGTCATGTTTGACCGATTGGTTGATTGGTCAGGCTTCGCCGCCTGTGGCTTCCCTGATGATCGAGCGCAGGATCCGGATTTGCTCGCCTGTTGTGGTGTTGTCGCCGGGTTTCGCCCGCCTCGGCGGCGGGCGAGTCACTTTCTTTGCTTGTCCAAAGAAAGTAACCAAAGAAATGACACCCCGAAGTCCGCGCCCTGCGGGCATCCTGCCCACAGGGTTCGCGTGCGGGACGCGGGTCCGGTCGAGGGCACATCCCTGTGCCCGCGACCGGATCGGCGGCATCCATGCCGCCGCCCGACCGGCTTCGCCGTCCGGCTGATCCGCCCCCCGCCCGCCGCTACCACGGGGCCCCGGAAAAGCAGCGGGCATCCAGCCCGCATGGGTTACGTGGCAGTTGTGGCCAGAACAATCCTCCCCCGGTCCGTGATGGGAGCGGATGTTGCTTCGCTCCATCCGCGCAAGAGTTATTGGACAGTTCCAATCGAACTGATGCCAGCACACCCGCAGCAATTCGCATCAGCTCTTGCGGCCAGGAAGGCCGCAAAACGGGGCCCCTGCGGCGCGGCGGGCGGCGGCCGGATCAGTCGCTGCACAGCAGCGAGCGGCGTCATGGATGACGCCGACCGGAGCACCGCGCCAGGGATGGCGCGTTGCGCAGGCCCGGCCGTCGCACGCGTACCTGGAGGGCAGGATGCCCGCAAGGCGCGCTGCCGGGGTGTCCTTTCTTTTGGTTACTTTTCTTTGGACAAGCAAAGAAAAGTGACTCGGCCGCCGCCGAGGCGGACGAAACTCCACGACATCGCACCGACGAACGAGCAAAGCCGCCAGCCACACAGCAAACGCATCCGGACAACCATGAATCCGGAGCACTCACCACACCCGCACATCCGCACCAACGATCCAACACAGCGCTTGCGGACGTTCACCTGCCACCATCCCGCTGAATTGCGCCCGCTTCCACAACCAGCATTCGTCGTAAGCTCACTTGTGCCGGAAGGCATGGCAGTTCAGACAAAGAAAACCAAATCCATCGGACTGGCACCACATTGCCAACAACACCCCGCTCCTGCGGCCAGGACGGCCGCAAAACGGGGCCCCTGCGGCGCGGCGGGTGGCGGCCGGATCAGTCGCTGCGCAGCAGCGAGCGGCGTCATGGATGACGCCGACCGGAGCACCGCGCCAGGGATGGCGCGTCGCGCAGGCCCGACCGTCGCACGCGTACCTGGAGGGCAGGATGCCCGGAAGGCGTGCCGCCGGGGTGTCCTTTCTTTTGGTTACTTTTCTTTGGACAAGCAAAGAAAAGCAACTCGGCCGCCGCCGAGGCGGACGAAACCCGGCGACAACACGCCAACGGGCAAAAAAACCTGCCCAGTCGCCAATAACCAAGTCCACCACCCCCGATGAACCTCTCCCGGATCTTCATCGAACGCCCGGTAGCCACCCTCCTGCTGGCCACCGCCATCATCCTGTCCGGCCTGCTCGCCTACCGCCTGCTGCCGGTATCGCCGCTGCCCGAGGTCGATTACCCGTCGATCAACGTCAGCGCCACCCTGCCCGGCGCCAGCCCCGAATCGATGGCGGCCAATGTTGCCGCGCCGCTGGAGCGCGCCCTGGGCAGCATCGAGGGCCTTGAGGAAATCCGTTCGAACAGTTCGCAAGGACGGGCCAATATCGATCTGCGCTTCCGCATCGGCCGCAACATCGATGATGCCGCGCGCGATGTCCAGGCAGCGATCAACCTGGCGGCGCCGCAATTGCCGGCCGGCATGCCCGGCTTGCCGACCTACCGCAAGATCAATCCGTCGCAGGCGCCGATCCTGGCGCTGGCGCTGAGTTCGGACACGCTCACGCCCGGCCACCTGTTCGACATCGGCTCGACGGTACTGGCGCAGAAGCTTGCCCAGATTCCCGGCGTCGGCGCGGTGGAGGTAGGCGGCAGTTCCCTGCCGGCGGTGCGTGTGGCGCTGGATCCCAATGCCCTGAACCAGTACGGCCTGGCCCTGGACGATGTTGCCGGTGCCATCCGCCGGGCCAATGCCCTGCGCCCGCTGGGTTCGGTGGCCAACGACGACAAGCGCTGGCAGATCGAAGCCAACCTGCAACTGCGCGAGGCCGCCGAGTATCGCGACCTGATCATCGCCGTCCGCGATGGCCGGCCTCTGCGCCTGGCCGATGTCGCCACCATTTCCGAAGGCGTCGAGGACCGCTACGCCAGCGGCTTCCACAACCAGAACGATGCCGTCCTGCTGGTGGTCAGCCGCCAGCCCAACGCCAACATCATCGACACCGTGGACGGCATCTACGAGCGCCTGCCGATGCTGCAGGCGCTGCTGCCAGCCAGTGTCGACATGGTGGTGGCGATGGACCGCTCGCCGGTGATCCGGGCCACGCTCAAGGAGGCGCAATTCACGCTCTATCTGGCCATCGGCCTGGTGGTGCTGGTGGTGCTGGCTTTCCTGGGCGACTGGCGCGCGGCGCTGATTCCGACGCTGGCGATTCCGGTCGCCCTGCTCGGTGCCCTGGGGATGATCTGGCTGGCCGGCTTCTCGCTCAACAACCTGTCGCTGATGGCGCTGATCGTGGCCGCGATCCTGGTCGTTGACGACGCCATCGTGGTGCTGGAGAACATCGCCCGGCACATCGAACAGGGCACGCGACCGATGCAGGCGGCGCTGCGCGGGGCCGGCGAGGTCGGTGTCACCCTGCTGTCGATGAACATCGCCCTGGCGGTGGTGTTTGTTTCGATCCTGTTCCTGGACGACTTCATCGAGCGCCTGTTCCGCGAATTCTCGCTCACCCTGGTGGCGGCGATGGTGGTATCGCTGGCGGTGTCGCTGAGCCTGACCCCGACCCTGTGCGCACGCCTGTTGCGCAGCCGCGACCAAAGCCGGAGCAACCGCCTGCAGCGCATCGGCAACGCCACCTTCGGCCGCCTGCGCGATGGCTATGGCCGCAGCCTGGACAGCGCCCTGCAGCACGTGCCGATGCTGCTGACCCTGTTCGTGTGCCTGATCGGCTTCAACATCTGGCTGTTCGCGATGGTGCCCAAGGGCATGATGCCGACCCAGGACACCGGCCAGTTGCGCGGCTTCGCCCGCGGTGATGACGGCCTGTCGTTCCAGGTGATGCAGCCCAAGCTGGACCAGTACCGGGAACTGCTGATGTCCGACCCGGCGATCGAGGACATCATCGGCTACATCGGCGGCGGCTCGGGCATCAACAACGCCTTCATCATGATCAAGGTCAAGCCGCTGGCCGAGCGCGGCGTGTCCAGCCAGGAGGTGATCGACCGGATCCGCGCACGGATGCCGGATATTCCCGGCGGCATGCTCGGCATGTGGGTGGACCAGGACATCCGCATCCAGGGCGGCAGCCAGGAAGGCAACCACGATTTCCGCCTGATGTCCGACGATCTGGAGGCCCTGCGCGCCTGGACGCCGCGGGTGACCGATGCCCTGACCGCCCTGCCCGAGCTGGTCGATGTCCGCTCGCGTGGCGCCGAGGGCTCGCGCCAGGTGATGCTGGAGATCGACCGCGATGCCGCCGCGCGCCTGGGTGTCGACATGCGCGTGATCGGCTCGGTGCTGAACAACTCCTTCAGCCAGCGCCAGGTGGCCACGCTCTATGACAGCCTCAACCAGTATCGGGTAGTGATGGAGCTGGACCCGCGCTGGACCCAGACCCCGGACACGCTCGACCAGGTCTATGCCATCGCCGGCGACGGCCGCCGGGTGCCGCTGTCGGCCTTCGCCAGCTACCGCTATGGCGTCGCCCCGGACCGGGTCCAGCACCGCCAGCAGTTCGCATCAACCAACGTCAATTTCGCCCTGGCACCGGGCATCACCCTGGACCGCGCCGTGCAGGCGATCGAGGAGGCGATGGCCGGCATCATGCTGCCGACCGAAGTCATCGGCCAGCTTGGTGGCGAGGCCGGCAGCCTGCAGGAAATGCGCAGCAAGCAACTGCTGTTGATCGCCGGCGCCATCATCGCCGTGTTCATCGTCCTGGGCATGCTCTACGAGAGCACCCTGCTGCCGCTGGCGATCCTGTCGACCCTGCCCTCGGCCGGCATCGGCGCGCTGATGACGCTGTTCGCGCTGGGCATGGAATTGAACCTGATTTCCCTGCTCGGGCTGTTCCTGCTGGTCGGGGTGGTGATGAAAAACACCATCTTGATGATCGATTTCGCCATCGGCGCCGAGCGCGAGGGCCTGCGCCCGTCCCAGGCCATCCGCCAGGCGGCGCTGCTGCGCTTCCGGCCGATCCTGATGACCAGCGCCGCCGCCGTGCTTGGCGCCACACCGCTGATCCTGGCGTCCGGCGAAGGCTGGGAGATGCGCCAGCCGCTGGGCATCGCCATCGTCGGCGGCCTGCTGGTCAGCCAGGTGCTGACCCTGTACACAACGCCGGCAATCTACCTGAGCCTGGCACGGCTGCGCCGTCGCACGGCAGCACGTTGGCGGCAACCGCCGGCCGCCGGCGACACGCCTTGATCGCAAAAAAAAGGTCGGCAATTGTCCGCGAACGGCCCGCGTATTGATCCAGCAATTATCTGTTCATCTCGGCGATGGCGCCCTGGCACACCGCGCCCTTGGGATCTTCGTTGCAGACAGTGCGCAGCGCTTCGCAGGCCGTGGTGCCCACCGACCGGGTCATCTCGATTACCGGTGCGGCAGCGGCGCCGCCCTGTTCGGTGATCTCGGCCACGCTCTGTTCGACCTGGTCGATGCAGGCTGAGTAGGCGCGGTCGGCCTCGCTGGCGCAGGCGGACAGGAGCACAGCGGCGGCGACCAGTGCGCCGGCGCGGCATAGGCCAGAGCGGCACAGGGTTGAAAATTTCATGACTACTCCCGTATGTGAGGGCGCAGTATGCCGCGAACGGGGCGGCCACCTGAAACTGTCGCCGCCTGCGCCGAAGCCGGTCGCGCTGCGCTATCGTACCCGGTTGGATCGGGCTGCCAGCCTAAGCGGCAAGTCCCTGCCTCGCCGCTTTTGGGCATCATGCTCCGCGATCGTGGCAATGCGCCTGCTGCACCTTTTGAAAGCAACGCCTGGCGCGAACTGATGCCGGTCGGGCAGCCGGCGCCAGCCGATGAACTCATCCATCCTTCGAGCACGCCTTGGCCCGTATTCCCGCCAGTTTCATCGATGATCTGCTGACCCGCACCGACATCGTCGAGGTCATCCAGGCGCGTGTGCCGCTGAAACGGGCCGGGCGGGAATGGACCGCCTGCTGCCCGTTCCACGACGAGCGCACGCCCAGCTTCACGGTCAGTCCGGTCAAGCAGTTCTATCACTGCTTTGGTTGTGGCGTGCATGGCAGCGCGATCGGTTTCCTGATGGAGTACGACCGGCTCGAGTTCGTTGATGCGGTTGAGGAACTGGCGCGCCGCACCGGCCTGACCGTGCCCTACGAAGGCGGCGCCACGCGGCACGAGGACCGCAGCGACGACTACAGCCTGCTGGACAACGCGACGCGGCATTTCCAGGCGCAACTGCAGTTGCACGAACGCGCCCGTGCCTACCTGGAACAGCGCGGCGTCGGCGCCGAGACCATCGAGCGCTTCCGTCTGGGTTATGCGCCACCGGGCTGGGATCAGCTCAAGGAACGCCTGGGCGGCAACGCCCGGCCGCGGCAGCAACTGCTGCTGCGCCACGGTCTGCTGATCGAGAACGATGCCGGACGCAGCTACGACCGCTTCCGCGACCGGCTGATGTTCCCGATCCTGGACCGGCGCGGCCGGCCGATCGCCTTCGGCGGCCGGGTGCTGTCCGGTGATGACGGCCCCAAGTACATGAACTCGCCGGAGACGCCGCTGTTCCACAAGGGCCGCGAGCTGTTCGGCCTGCACCAGGCGCGCCAGGCCGGCACCCGCCTGCCGCGGCTGATCGTGGTCGAGGGCTATATGGATGTCATCGCCCTGCACCAGCACGGCTGCACACAAGTGGTGGCCACCCTGGGTACGGCGACCACGCGCGAACAGGCCGAACTGCTGTTCCGCAATGCCGGCGATGTCTATTTCTGCTTCGACGGCGATCGCGCCGGCCGCCAGGCCGCCTGGCGCGCGGTCGAAGCGGTACTGCCGCGGATGACCGATGGCCGCCAGGCCTGGTTCGTGTTCCTGCCCGAAGGCGAAGACCCCGACAGCCTGGTGATGCGCGAGGGTCTGGCCGGTTTCGAAGCCCATCTGGCCGCGGCGATGCCGCTGTCGACCTTTTTTTTCGAGCAGATCGGCCGCGATGTCGATATCAGCAACATCGATGGCCGCGCGCGCCTGGCCGAGCAGGCCCGACCGCTGCTGGCGCAGTTGCCCGATGGCGTGTTCCGCGATCTGATGCTGGAGGAGTTGACCCGGCTGACCGGCAGCAGCCGCCGGCCACCGGTGCCCGGCCTGTCGCAACCGGGAACGGACGTTGCCCCCGGGCAACCGGGTTGGCAACGGCAACGTCGGCCCGATGTCCGGCGCAGCCTGATCCGGCACGGCATTGCCTTGCTGATGCAGAAGCCCGGATTGGCTGCCGATTACCCACCGCCCTACCCGTTCACGGCGCTGGCCGAGCCCGGCGCCGTCCTGCTGGCCGAGCTGATGCAGCACTGCCATCAGCGTCCCGAGCTGAATACCGCCGCCGTGCTGGAACATTTTTCCGAGCGCAGCGAAGCCCGGGCGCTGAGCACCCTGGCCATCAGCGAGCTGCCGGGCGACGAGGAAATCTGGGCGCTGGAGTTCAGCGATGTCGTCACCCGCCTGATCCAGCGTACTGACGACCAGCAACTGGCCGAGCTCACCGACAAGGCCAACCAGGACGAACTCAGCGCTCCGGAGAAGGCGCTGCTGCGCGAGTTGCACCAGCGCAAGTCGCGGCGCTGACGATGACGGCAGCTGGCCGACGGCGTTGCTGATGGTTTGACCGATGGCCATCGCCGCCCGCCGACACGCTGCCGGCGATCAGTGTTCGTTCCAAGCGCCTGGCAGCGGCACAACGCAACCCAACCCGCGCTCGATCAGACCCGCAACACCACCTTGCCGGCATGCTGGCCGCTTTCCAGCCAGGCGTGGGCCTGATCGGCCTGGTCCAGCGGGAAGGTGCGGTCGACCACGGCGCGCATGCGGCCATCGGCCAGCCACGGCCAGACCACGCGCTCGACACCGGCGGCCAGTTCGGCCTTCTGGTCGGCGCTGCGCGGGCGCAACAGGGAACCGGTAATGACCAGCCGCTTGCGCATCACCGTGGCCACCGGCAGTTGCACTACGTTGCCGCCCTGGGCGGCGATGTAGACCAGGCGCCCGCCGGTGTTGAGCGCTTCCAACGTGGCATCCAGATACGGTGCACCGACCATGTCCAGGGCGACATCAATGCCGCCGATGGCGTGTGCCCGGGCGGCGAAATCATCCGTGCTGGCGTCGACCGCGATATCGGCACCCAGAGTCAGCGCCGCCTCGGCCTTGGCCGCGCCGCGTGCGGTGGCCAGCACCCGTGCGCCTGCCGCCTTGGCCATCTGGATCGCGGCCACGCCAATGCCGGAATTGGCGCCGTGCACCAGCAGGCTTTCACCTGCCTTGAGTGCGCCATGGTCGAAGACATTGGCGTAGACGGTGAACACGGTTTCGGGCAGGGCCGCGGCCTGCACCCAGTCCAGGCCGGCCGGGATCGGCAGGGCATGGCGGGCATCGACAACCGCATATTCGGCATAGCCGCCACCGGCCAGCAGGGCGCAAACCGTGTCGCCCGGCTGCCAGCGGCCGGCACCGGTGACCACCTCGCCGGAAACTTCCAGGCCCAGGGTTTGCGGCGCGCCCGGCGGCGGCGGGTAGCGGCCTTCGCGCTGCAGGATATCGGGCCGGTTGATGCCGGCGGCATGGACCTTGATCAGCAACTGTCCGGGTCCGGCCACCGGCCGCGGCACCTGCACCGCATGCAGGGCGTCGGCCGCACCGGCGCCACCACGGATGGCGATGGCCTTCATGGTCGCGGACATGGATGGGCTCCGGTCGGAAGGGACAGGCGTACGCTTCTACGCCTGCGGGGCTGACGTGATGGTGATGGCGGCGCGGTGGTGATGACGGCGCGGTGGCCAGGTGGCCGGTGGGGAAACCAGCCGGCGACCGGCGACCGCCGCTTGCTGCGGCGGCGCCGGTGGATCAGCCGTCCGGCGGCGCTCAGTCCGGCGCGTTGACCAGGGCCAGAGTGGTATCGAGCATGCGGTTGGAGAAGCCCCACTCGTTGTCGTACCAGGAGCAGACCTTGACGAAGGTGCCGTCCACGACCTTGGTCAGGGTGGCGTCGTAGATCGAGCTGCGCGGGTCGTGGTTGAAGTCGATCGACACCAGCGGACCGGTGTTGACGCCGAGCACGCCCTTGAGCGGGCCTTCGGCGGCGGCGCGCACGGTGGCGTCGACCTCTTCCACCGTGGTCGCGCGGGCGGCGGTGAAGCACAGGTCAACCACCGAGACGTTGATCGTCGGCACGCGCATGGCGTAGCCGTCGAGCTTGCCGTTGAGTTCGGGCAGCACCAGGCCGACCGCGGCGGCGGCGCCGGTCTTGGTCGGAATCTGCGACATGGTGGCGCTGCGCGCGCGGCGCAGGTCGCTGTGGAACACGTCGGTCAGCACCTGGTCGTTGGTGTAGGCGTGGATGGTGGTCATCAGGCCATGGACGATGCCGATCTTCTCGTGCAGCACCTTGGCCAGCGGCGCCAGGCAGTTGGTGGTGCAGGAGGCATTGGAAATGACCTCGTGCGAGGCGCGCAGCACGTCGTGGTTGACGCCATAGACCACGGTGGCGTCGACATCGCTGCCGCCCGGGGCCGAGATGATCACCTTCTTGGCGCCGGCGGTCAGGTGCGCCGAAGCCTTGGCCTTGGAGGCGAACAGGCCGGTGCATTCCAGCACCACGTCGACACCCAGTTCGGCCCAGGGCAGCTTGGCCGGGTCGCGCTCGGCGCAGACCCTGATGCGGTCACCATTGACGACCAGATCACCTTCCTGCACCGACACTTCCCCCGGGAAGCGGCCATGCGCGGTGTCGTAACGGGTCAGGTGGGCGTTGGTTTCGGCATCGCCCAGGTCGTTGATGGCAACGATCTGGATCTGGTCGGTGCGGCCCGACTCGTACAGCGCACGAAGGATGTTGCGGCCGATACGGCCGTAGCCGTTGATGGCGACCTTGACTGACATGTCTGGACTCCTGGCAGGGGGTTGGTTGGGAAAAAGAACGCCATTTTAGCCCGGAACCCTCGGGGCGTGCCGGGACCAGCACGGTGCCGGGCATGATGTCCGGCCCGGTGCCGGGTCCCGAGGATCGGCGTGATCTGCGCGCCCATCATGGCCATGCCGCCGGCCATCCCGACACCAGCCGACGGCACGAGCTGTGCCCTTGTCGGTGTCTGCCTGCGACAATGCCGCATACCTGCCCGGCACCGTCTCGGAGTTGCTCATGCTCGCCTGCTACGTCCACAGGAAAGGTCATCTGCAGGCCGTCGATCCCGGCACGGTCGCCGATGCCAAGGCGCTGGTCTGGCTGGATCTGCACTCGCCGGCAGCCGAAGAACAGGCCCTGGTGGAGGAACTCACCGGCCTGGCCATCCCCAGCCTGGCGGCGATGCAGGAAATCGAGGTGTCCAGCCGTCTGTACGAAGACCGCGACGCCTTGTTCATGACTGTGCCGATGGTGTCCCAGGTCGAGGCCGGCGCCCCGGTCAGCGCGCCGGTGTCGTTCATCCTGGGCCGCCACCACCTGATCACCCTGCGCCACACCGAGCCCAAGGCGTTCAAGCTGTTCGTCAGCCAGGCCGGCAAGGTGGCATTGGTCGACCACCGCCCGGCCGGTGTCTTCCTGGGCCTGCTGGAAACCATCGTCGACCGCTTCGCCGACATCCTGGAACTGATCAGCGCCGATGCCGACGGCATCTCGGCCGAAGTCTTCCGGGCCGACGAACTGCCCGACGAACGCTCACTGGAACAACTGCTCAAGGCCATCGGCCGCTGCGGCGACCTGATCTCCAAACTGCGCGAATCGGTGGCCTCCACCATCCGCATGCTGACCTGGTTTGGCCATCCGGAAAACGGCTATATCCGCGAGCCCCAGATTCGCGACCGGGTCAAGACCCTGGGCCGTGACCTGGCCTCGCTGGGCGATTACAGCCAGTACCAGGGCAACAAGATCCAGTTCCTGCTCGATGCCACCCTGGGCCGGATCAACATCGAACAGACCAAGATCATCAAGATCTTCTCGATCGCCGCGGCCGCGTTCCTGCCACCGACCCTGATCGCCAGCATCTACGGCATGAACTTCGATGTCATGCCGGAGCTGCACTGGAGCTTCGGCTATCCGCTGGCGATCGGCGCAATGGCCCTCAGCGCCGTTTTGCCGCTGTGGTATTTCCGCCGCCGGGGCTGGCTGTAGCGGCGCGGCCGGGCGCTCAGGCGTCTTCGTCGACGCGGCACAGCGGCCGGTCGGAATGGATTGAGGTCATCCGGCAGCTATCGAAGGTTTCCATGATCGCGCCCTCTTCGTCCTGCATGACCAGCCAGCCGGTTTCCCGGGACAGGCGCTCGCAGGCGGCGCGGATGAAACGCTCGGAGGGACGCACGCCTTCGACCGGCTGGGCATTGGCCGGATCCAGCACCGACTCGAACCGGCATTGGTCGACTTCACCCTCGGCCGTAGGCAGGATGGCCAGGGTCACTTCCCAACCTTCCGACGGCATCTGCGGAGCCTGCGGCGGCGATGCCGAGGTCGGCTGGGCGGCGACGGGAAAGGCAACGGCAATCAGGGCGGACAGAATCAGATAGCGCATGACAGTCTCCATGGAATCAGGACATTCGTGCAGCGTGGCCAGCCTTGGCCGGCGCCAGCAGACCGGAGCGTCCGGCGAGCGGCACGGTGGCGGCCCGGCGGATGGAAAAACGCAGCGGCTGGCATGCTGCCCCGGAGATTGTGGCAGATCCACCCCAGGCCGGCAGGGCAAATGACACCCGGATTCGAACGCTGCCGGCCATGCCACGCATGACCGGCCCGGTGCAGCCGGTCGCCAGTCGCGGCTGGATCCTGCGCGCGGCGCTGCCGATCATGGCCGCCAACATCGCCACGCCTCTGGTCGGCATTGTTGATGTCGCCCTGATCGGGCGCAGCGGCAGCACTGCCGACATTGCCGCTGTGGCCCTGGCTGCGCTGGTGTTCAACATCCTGTTCTGGTCCTTCGGTTTCCTGCGCATGGGCGCCACCGCGCTGACCGCCCAGGCCGATGGCGCCGGCGACGAGTTCCAGGTGCGCGCCCAGCTCATTCGCGGCGCTCTGCTGGGCCTGCTGATCGGCACCGTGTTCGTCATCGCCCAGTGGCCGATACGCGAGTTGTCCTTCGCCTTGTTCTCGACCAGTGCCGAACTGGAAGCCGCCGGCAAGGCCTATTTCGATACCCGAATCTGGGGCAGCCCGGCGGCGCTGGCCGGTTTCGCCATCTATGGCTGGCTGATCGGTTTGGGCCGCACCGGCGCCGCCTTGATGCTGCAAGTGGTGCTCAATGTCGCCAACATCGTGTTGTCGATCTGGTTCGTCTACGGCCTGGATACCGGCGTCGCTGGCCTGGGCGCGGCCAGTGCCCTGGCGCTGTGGCTGCACCTGGCCGCCGCGGCGGTGATCATCGTGCCGCTACTGCGCCGTCGCGGGCCACTGGCAATTGCCCTGCGAACGCGTTGGCGCCTGCTGCTGGAACGACGCGCGCTGCAGCGCCTGCTGGCGGTCAACCGCGACATCTTCCTGCGCACCCTGGCCCTGCTCGCCGGCTTCGCCTGGTTCAACGAGGCCAGCCTGCGCGAGGGCGCGGCGGTGCTGGCCGGCAATGCCATCCTGCTGCAGTTCATTGCCGTCAGCGCGTATTTCCTGGATGCCTTTGCCCACGTTACCGAGACCGTGACCGGGCGTGCCGCCGGCCGAGGCCACTGGCCGTCGTTGCGCCTGGCCTTCATCCGTGCCAGCGAACTGGCCGTGGTATTCGCGCTGCTGCTGACGCTGCTGCTCTGGCTGGCAGGTCCACTGCTGATCACGGCGATGACCACCGATGCCACGGCCCGGGCGATGGCGCTGCAGTTCCTGCCCTGGTGCGCCCTGGTGCCGCTGGCCGGCGTCGCCGCCTACCAGCTCGACGGCCTGATGATCGGCGCCACCCGCGGCGCGCTGATGCGCAATGCCATGCTCGCCGCCCTGGCCTTTTACCTGGCCCTGGATGCGCTGCTGCGGCCAATGCTCGGCGGTCACGGCCTGTGGCTGGCGTTCCTGGGCTACTACCTGGCGCGGGCTGGAACCCTGGCGCTGGGCTGGCCGGGCCTGCGTCGCGACCTGGCCAGAAACAACGCCGAGGCCGGCGCTGGCGCCTAACTAATTGCCGCGCCGCAGCCGCTGCAGCCATGGCCATCGGCTGCGCAGAACATGGCGCGCCGGCGTTGCCTGTAAAATGGCGTCCATGCCCCTGATTACCTTGCGCGGCGTCGACTTCAGCGTCGGCGGCCCGCTGCTCCTTGAAAACGTCGACCTGGCCATTGAGCCGGGCGAACGCATCGCCCTGGTCGGCCGCAACGGCACCGGCAAATCCACTCTGATGAAACTGCTCGCCGGCGAGCTCAGTCCGGACGATGGCCAGATCAATGTCCAGGGCGGTGTCGGCATCGCCCGCCTGGAACAGGAAGTGCCGGCGGCAGCCGACGGCGCGGTGTTCGACGTCGTCGCCGGCGGCCTGGGTGAAACCGGCCTGCTGCTGGCCCGCTACCACCGGCTGCTGGCGGCCGATGATATCGATACCGATGCCCTGGCCGATGTCCAGACTCGGATCGAGGAACTCCAGGGCTGGTCCATGGACCAGCGGGTGGAGGAAACCCTGACCAAGTTGGCGCTGGATGGCCAGGCCGAGTTCGCAGCGCTTTCCGGCGGCATGAAGCGGCGCGTGCTGCTCGCCCGGGCCCTGGTCGGCGCGCCCGACCTGCTGCTGCTGGACGAGCCGACCAACCATCTGGACATCGAGTCGATCGACTGGCTTGAAACCATGCTCAAGGGCTTCAACGGGGCGCTGGTCTTCGTCAGCCATGACCGGCGCTTCGTCCGCGCCCTGGCCACGCGCATCCTGGAACTTGACCGCGGCCAGCTCACCAGTTGGCCCGGCGACTGGAACAACTACCTGCGCCGGCGTGATGAGCGCCTGCATGCCCAAGCCCAGGAACAGCAGCGCTTCGACAAGATGCTGGCCCAGGAAGAGGCCTGGATCCGCCAGGGCATCAAGGCCCGGCGCACGCGCGATGAGGGCCGGGTCCGGCGCCTGCAAGCCATGCGCGTGGAACGTGCACAGCGGCGCGAGCAGATCGGCACGGTCAACCTGGCCGCCGCCGACGCCGGCCGCTCCGGGCGCAAGGTCATCCAGGCGCGCGGACTGGGCTTTTCCTGGGGCGAGCGCGTGCTGGTGCGCGATTTCGACACCACCATCCTGCGCGGCGACCGGATCGGCCTGATCGGACCCAATGGCAGCGGCAAGACCACCCTGCTGCGCCTGCTGCTGGGCGAACTGGCGCCGACCTCAGGCGAGGTCGAGCGCGGTTCGCAACTGCAGATCGCCTACTTCGACCAGCATCGCAGCGCCCTGCGCGAGGACTGGAACGCCCTGGACAATGTCGGCCAGGGCCAGGAATTCATCGAGATCGGCGGCCGGCGCAAGCATGTGCTCGGCTACCTGCAGGATTTTTTGTTCACGCCCGAACGTGCGCGCGCGCCGATCACCCGCCTGTCCGGCGGCGAACGCAACCGCCTGCTGCTGGCGCGCCTGTTCGCGCAGCCGTCCAACCTGCTGGTGATGGACGAACCGACCAATGACCTGGATGTGGAAACCCTGGAGTTGCTGGAGGAATTGCTGGCCGAGTATCCCGGCACCTTGCTGCTGGTCAGCCATGACCGGGAATTCCTGGACAATGTCGTCACCGCCAGCCTGGTGATGGCCGGCGATGGCCGGGTCGAGGAATATGTCGGCGGCTACAGCGACTGGTTGCGCCAGCGCCCGCAAGGCGACGAGCCGCGCGCCGCTGCTACCTCGATGCCCGGCGGCGACAGTGCCGACGAGCGCGTGACGGCTGCCGCCGCTGCCGACGACACGGCGGACAAGAACACGGCAAAATCCGCCGCGCCCGCGCGCCGCCGCCACAACTTCCGGCAGACCCAGGAACTGGCCGCCCTGCCCGGCCGCATCCAGGCGCTGGAAGGCGAACTGGCCCAGCTCAGTGCAGCCCTGTCCGAGCCCGGTTTTTACCAGCGCGACAGCGATGCCATCGTCGCCGACAACACGCGCATCAGCGAGTTGCAGGCACAGATCGAAGCCGCCTACGAGCGCTGGGCGGAACTGGAATGAATCCGGCGCGGCCTGTTCCAGGCACATGCCTGATCGGGCCGCACCGGCCTCGCCTGCCATCGGAAGCGGATTGGCCGGGCGTTATGCTGTCCGGGTTTCCCCGCGATGACGGCCACTGCCGAGAACCCGAACTCCATGAATCCTGACAGTCCCTTGCCGTTCCTTGATTTCCTGCAGCAGCGCCGGTCGCTGCCGGCGCGCCTGCTGGTCGAGCCCGGGCCGGATGCCGAGCAGTTGGAAATTCTGCTGACCACCGCGATCCGCGTGCCCGACCATGGCCGGATGACGCCCTGGCGCTTCATCCGCATCGCCGGCAGCGCCCGCGCCGTGCTGGGCGAGTGCCTGGCGGCGGCGCTGGAGCGCGACGATCCGGACACGCTGGCGCCGATACTGGACAAGGAACGCGGCCGCTTCAGCCAGGCGCCGCTGGTGATCGCCGTGATCGGCATCGTCACCGTCGGCCACCGGATTCCCGAGGTCGAACAACGCTCATCGGCGGCTGCGGTCTGCTTCCAGATGCTGCTGGCGGCCGAGGCGATGGGCTTCGCCGGCCAGTGGCTGACCGGCCCGGCCGCCTATCACGCCGATATCCATGCTGCTCTGGGTCTGGCCGGCAACGAGGAGATCACCGGCTTCATCCATCTGGGCACGGCCAGCCAGCAGGTGCCCGAACGGGTGCGGCCGCAGCTCGGCCCGCTGCTGTCGGACTGGCAACCGTGAACCCGACCGCCGCTGCAGCGGTCCCGGCGACGACCGCCAAGCCGGCGGTGCTGATCGACGGCAGCCTGTATGTGTTCCGCGCCTGGCACTCGGTGGATTCTTCGCTCAGTTGCCAGGATGGCTGGCCGACCAATGCCGTCTACGGCTTCGTCCGCTTTCTGTTCCAGTTCCTGCAGCGCCAGCGGCCGCAGCACATCGCCGTCGCCTTCGACGAGGCCCTGACCCACTCATTCCGCAACCGTCTGTACCCGGCCTACAAGGCCAACCGCGAGCCGGCACCCGTTGAGCTGCGCCGACAGTTCGACCATTGCAAGCGCTTCGTCCGCGCCCTGGGCATCGCCTGCCTGGCCGACGCCAGCTACGAGGCCGATGACCTCATCGCCAGCGCCCACGGCGTACTGCGCGCCGAGGGCCATGCCGTGACCATCGTCTCGGCCGACAAGGACCTGTCGCAACTTCTCGCCGACGGCGACGAGCAATGGGATTACGGCCGCGACCTGCGCTGGTGCGCCCGCGGCTGCATCGACCGCCACGGCGTGCCGCCCGAGCGCATCGCCGACATGCTGGCCCTGGTTGGCGACAGCATCGACAACATCCCCGGCGTGCCCGGCATCGGGCGCAAGACCGCCGCCATCCTGCTGCACCATTTCGGTGGCCTGAAATCGGTGCTGGCCAATATCCCGGCCATCGCCAGGATGCGTCTTCGCGGCGCCGCGCGTATCGCCGGTGAACTGGCCGGGCGCGTGGAACAGGTGCGACTGGCGCGGCAGCTCACCGGCCTGGTGCTGGATGCGCCGGTACCCAATCCGGCCGACAGCTATCGACCGGTGTCGGTGGCAGCGGACGAAGTGCTGGAACTGGTCGACGAACTGCGTTTCGGCCCGATGACCCGCCGCGCCTGCCTGGACTGGTGCCAGGAATCGACGCAAGCAGCGGCACTGGCGGCCCGGCCAACACACTGACGGGCAAAGTTCATCCCGAACCTACCGGGCCGGCTGCAGCCACCAGCCCGGCGCCATCCAAACCCGCCCGCTCAAGGCCCCGCCGGCCCAAGGCAATGCCCGGCAAGCCGCGAGCCTTACTGGCCCGGCATGCGCGGCGGCTCCCAGTCCCAGTTGAAGCGCACGTCGGTGGCATAGACCTTCACCGGCGGCAACTCGCGCGAGGTCCGGCGCAGGCCATAGCCGTCGTAGTAGCCGCGCTGGGTATTGGCGATGTAATGCAGCCGGCTGCCAACCAGGGTGCCGACCGTGGGCGTGGCGAATTCTGGCTGTGAGGACTCCAGCGGCACGGCCAGGGCAATCTGCCGGCCGGCCTGGTCCAGCTTCAGGCGCATGATCCGCTGCGGCTGGATGCCGCTTTGAACCGCGATAAGCTGGCCCTCGTACTGGTACAGCCCTTCGATGCCATAAAGATTGACATTGGCCGGCGCCGCCAGGTCGAAGGCGGTGTTGTTGCGCAGATCCATGCCGAACAGGCCGCGCTGGAAATCGGCCAGATACAGCACCATGCCGTCCGCCGAGAAGGCCAGTCCGCGCAAGGCGTTGAGTTGCGGCTCGGCCATCAGCGGTGCCAGGGCGCCATCTTCGAGTTTGAACAACTGGCCGCGCAGGCCCTCGGCCACCACCACCATGCCGCGCGAGGAGACCGCCACGGCATTGAGCACATGCGGCATGCCATCGTCAGGCACCCGCCAGGAATCGACCAGGCGGCCGTCGGCCAGGGCGATCTTGAGCAGCGAGGATTGGCCGCCCATCTCGACCTTGAAGTCCTTGAAGTGCGGCACCGCGGCCGAGGTCGCCCACAGGTGCTTGCCGTCCGGATCCAGCGCCAGATGCATGATCGACCACCAGTGCTCGCCCTGGGGCTTGGCCCAGGCGGCGAGCTTGCCATCGTCGCCACGACGATAGATCTGGCCGTCGCGGGCACTGCCGAAAAAGAATGCCTTGCCGGCCGGGTCGTGGACGATGCTTTCCAGCAGCAGGTCGGCCGGCGCCAGTTCGAACGCCAACGCGCCTTCACCGAACGGCTCCCGGGCTTCGGTATTGAGCCGCACCAGGTGATCCCAGACCTGGGTGCCGCGCAGGCTGGCCAGGCGCTGGTCGGATTCCAGGTCGTACGCCATGCCGCTGGCCTGCAATGCCAGCAGGGTGTCGTAGCCGCCGGTCTTGTCGTTGAGCTGGGCATAGGCGACGGCGAGCTGATAGCGGTAGTGCGGATTCTGCGGGCGGATCTGCACCAGCCGACGCAGGGCAGCGGCATTGGTCTGCCAGTCGCCGGCGGTGGCGCTGCTGGCCACCTGCTGCGTCAACTGCGCCTCGTCGTGGATCGCGGCCATCGCCTGGTCGGCTTCGCTGAGCTGGCGGGCACCGCCACTGAGGTGGGCCTGCTGGGCCTGCACCGGGGCCGCGCCGGCCAGGCTGAACAGTGCCGCGAATGCGATCGCGCGAATCGATGTCTTCATCGTTGGGATATCCAGGTCAAATAGGAGGTGGTTGCACGCCGAACGTACCGACAGGAGGGGGACCATGCCGGGCGGGCCAGGTTCCCGCCGCTGCCGTTGCGCGGCGCCGAACATGTCCGCGAACGCGCCAAAGTGGTCACGGTGGCGGCAGGCGAACGGGCAAGGATCCATGCCTGGCTCCGGGCCGCCGGATCGCCGAATTCGACACTGTCGCCGGCGGCGCGCAAGCTATATTGGCCGCCATGATCAACCGATGAAGGATACCCGAATGACCAAACATACGGCCAATGACGAGGCGCCACCGCTGCTGTCCACGCGCAGCCTGCACGAAGGCCGTTTCCTGGCCCTGCGCCAGCGCGGACGCTGGGAATTCGTCGAACGCGTCAACGCCTACGGTGCCGCCGTGGTGATCGCCGTGACTGACGCTGACGAACTGGTTCTGGTCGAACAATTCCGCGAGCCGTTGCAGGGCAACTGCATCGAAAACCCGGCCGGTCTGGCCGGCGACCAGCCCGGCGAAGAGGATATCCTCAGTGCCGCGCGCCGCGAACTGCTGGAGGAAACCGGTTTCCAGGCCGCCCAGGTCGAGTTGCTGATGACCGGCCCAAGCGCGCCCGGCATGGCCAGCGAACTGCTCAGCTTCGTGCGTGCCACCGGCTTGCGCCGGGTCCACGCCGGCGGTGGCGATGGCGGCGAGAACATCACCGTGCATGTGATCCCGATGGCCCAGGTGGCCCCGTTCCTGGCCCGTCAGCTTCGCTACGGCGTACATGTCGACCCGCGCGTCTACGCGGCCCTGTTTTTCGCCCGCTACCACATTGATGGCCGGGCGTTGGCCAGCGACCAGCCGCCCTTTTCCTGAACTATCAAAGTCGGGGCAGCACCTGCCGAAACCCGGCGCCAACCGGCCAAGCGGCGCCGGGCGCTCAGGCCGCGATCAGACGATCAACCACCACATTACCGACTGCCACAGCAGGACCAGCGCCATCGCCAGCAGGACCAGCCAGGTCAGCAGCATGCCGGCACCGCGACCGAAGCTGACGCCGCCGCTGCGCGACAGGCCCACGGCATGCAGCGCCCGGCCCAGCAACAAGGTGGCGCCGGCCAGGTGCAACCACAGTGGCGCGATCACCAGCAATTCCAGCAGCAGCAACAGCAGCAGGCCCGGCACCAGGTTCTCCAGTGCATTGGCGTGGGCACGGACGCGGCGACCCAGTTCGGCATCGCCGCCGTTGCCCAGGCCGATCCGGGCCTGGCGTCGGCGCAGCATCACCCGCACTGCCAGTGTTACCACCAGCAGCATCGCCAGGGCGGCGTAGAAAGCGGTAATCCGGGGCATGGCGGCGACCTCTCGGGCTCAGGAACCGGGCAGGATCTCGACGCTGACGGCGTCGATGCGGTATTCGACCTGTTCGCCGCTGATCGCGGCCGGATCCTGGCCGGCATCCTCGGCCAGATGCCGGGCGAAGCCTTCGTTCAAGGTGCGCTGGCTCAGTCGGCCGTGGACCACGGCAGTGCCGGTGGTGTCCTTGGGCAGGAAGAAACTGTGGCCGCTGAACACGCGGGCGTGACGTTCGCCATCGGCCAGCACCAGCCAGCAGCCGCGGTTCTGGCAGACCGAGGTGATCCGGCCCTCGAACTTGCCCGGCCGTGCCAGCCACTGGTCGGCTTGATCAATGGCGCTGCCCACGGCCAGCGGCTTGCCCAGCGGCATCGCTTCGCCGTAGACCGCGCTGCCGGAGGCGGTGATCACCGGCGTGCTGACTTCGTCAGCGCAAACCAGGGGTGCGGCCAGCAGGCCCAGCATCATGGCAATCAGGCGTTTCATTCGGGCGTTTCCTTATGGCTGTGAAGGACGAAAGGGAGAACCTGGAATCAATGATCAGTTTTGCGCGCGGCTGACCGGGCCGGCACTCAGCCGGCACTCAGCCGGCACCCGGCAACGGCATCCCGGCCAGAACCGCTTGCTGATCAACGCCGCGATAACGGCCGCGCTCGTCGCGCTGCACGCGCGCCAGGGCAATGGCCGGATCATGGGTGAAGAACAGGCGCACATCGCGCGCCAGCATATCGTCCAGGAAAGCCTGCTTCTCGTCGATCAGACGTTCCGGATAGCGGTCGTAGCCCATGGTCACCGGCAGGTGCAGCCAGGCCAGGCCGGGAACCAGGTCGGCGCAGAAGACGACGCCACCGCGGGCCTGGGCATCGCCGTGCCCGGCGTTCATCCCTTCGGCCAACACCTCGGCCAGCAGCAGGCCCGGCGTATGGCCATGGCTGTGGTGGAAGCGCACGGCCCCGCCGAGCACCGGGCTGTGCTCGCCTTCGACCAGGTCCAGGCGACCGCTGTCGGCGAGCAGGCTCATCAGTTCGGGAATGAATGAGGCACGGTCGCGTGGGTGCGGCTGCTGCGCCCGTTGCCAGTGGTCGGCACCAACCAGGTAACGCGCCTTGGGAAACAGCAGGCGCAGCGGTTCGTGCTCGTGCCACGAAGACAGCAGGCCACCGGCATGATCGAAGTGCAGGTGCGACAGCACCACGACATCGATGTCCTCGTGGCCCAGCCCGGCCGCCGCCAGCGATGCCAGCAGGCGGTGGCCATCCTGACTGATGCCGAAGCGCTGTTTCAGTTTCGGCTCGAAGAAATCGCCAACGCCGGTATCGAACAGCACATTGCGCCCGTCCAGGCCCTGCACCAGCAGCGCCCGGCAGGCCAGGTCAACACGATGCTGCTCATCGGGCGGCAGCCATTGCTGCCACAGGGCGCGCGGCACGTTGCCGAACATGGCGCCGCCATCCAGGCGTTGCCGGTTGCCTTCAATGGACCACAGTTTCATCACCTGATTGTACGTCCTCGGCCGGCGGCTGCGTCCGGCGTCGCTCTCTCGCGCAAGCTCGGCGCCGCGGCGCTGAACCGTTTGCCCAAGGCATCCTGGCTTGTTGCATTTCGCGGCCGTTTGCCGGCATCGACGTGCAAAATGCCAGTTCCGGATCGGGGCTGATCTCTATTTCAATCAACAACTTGCGACGCCATCGCGACTGGCACAGGGCTTGCGGCTACCAGGCTGCGCTGGACTGGCGCGATGTTCAAATACGCTCAACAGCTAGGAGATTCCATGAACAAGCTCACCCTCACCGTCGCCTCCCTGATCGCCTCCATCGGCCTGGCCGGTTCCGCCTTTGCCGCCGGCGAGCAGAAAGTGACCTTCGAGCAGTTGGATACCAACGCCGACGGCTTCATTGACCGCTCCGATGTTCCGGCCGACCATGAACTGGCCCGTCTGTTCGACAGCTATGACATGGACGGCGACAACCGTCTGAGCATGGTCGAGTTCCGCAACTACACCGGCGAATCGGAAACCGAAGAAGCCGAAGAGTAATCACTGACCGGGTGCCGCAACGGCATCCCAAGACAAAGTGACGTGACCTGCAGCGCCAGGCCGGAGCACCGGCCTGGCGTTTTCTTTGCTGCTTGCCAGGCGCCGTGTTCTTCGCCTGGTATCGAGCCGCTTACCAGACCAGCCGATAACAGGGCTGGTAGCTGCTGCCACCGGGCAGCTTCATCCGGTCATCGCGGACGAAGTCGGCGAGCATGGCATCCATGGCCGCCATCAGTTCCGGATCGCCGCTGATCTGGAACTTGCCGTGCTCCTCGATCGCGCGGATGCCATCGACCTTGACGTTGCCGGCGACAATGCCCGAGAACGCCCGGCGCAGATCGGCGGCCAGCAAGTGGCGCTCGCGGTCGCGATGCAGGCGCAACCCGGCCATCGCCTCGTGGCTGGGATTGAACGGGTGCTGGAAATCCTCGGGAATGGTCAGGCGCCAGTTGTAGAAGAAGGCATCCTGGTGGGCGAGACGGAAATCACGCACCTGCTCCAGGCCACGCAGCATCTGGCGCGCAACCTCGGGCGGGTTTTCGATGATGATCTTGTAGCGCTCGGACACCTCATCCCCCAGGGCCAGGCGCAGGAAGCGGTCGATCTGCTCGAAGTAAGCGGCCGATTCGGCCGGCCCGGTAAACACCACCGGGAACGGCATGGCGGCATTGTCCGGGTGCAGCAGGATGCCCAGCAGATAGAGGATTTCCTCGGCCGTGCCGACACCGCCGGGGAATACCACGATGCCGTGGCCGATGCGCACGAACGCCTCCAGGCGCTTTTCGATGTCCGGCATGATCACCAGGTGGTTGACCATGGCATTGGGCGATTCGGCGGCAATGATGCCCGGCTCGGTGATGCCGATGTAGCGCGGCCGGCGCTTGCGCTGCTTCTGGTGGCCGACCGCGGCGCCCTTCATCGGCGCTTTCATGGCGCCGGCGCCGCAGCCGGTGCAGATATCGATGCCGCGCAAACCCATCTCGTAACCGACGCGCTTGTCGTAGTCGTACTCGATGCGCGAGATCGAATGCCCGCCCCAGCACACCACCAGATCCGGCTCGACGCCCGGCTTCATCACCTCGGCGTTGCGCAGCATCTCGAACACGGCATTGGTCAGCCCTTCCGAAGTGGCCAGGTCGTAGCGCGGGTTCTCCTGGATCTCGGTGGCGACATGGACGATGTCGCGGACCACGGCGCTGAGCAGCTCGGCGATACCCCGGATCACCTTGCCTTCGACGAAGGCCTGCACCGGCGCATTGCTCAGGCGCAGTTTCAGACCGCGGTCGCGCTGCAGGACATCGATATCGAAATCCTGGTAGGCGCTGAGCAGGGCGCGGGCATCGTCGCCGACGCCGCCGGAGGTGAGCACCGCCAGCGCGCAGCGGCGCAACAGGTCGTGCGGGCCGGCCCGGCTGGCATCACGCAGGCGCGCCACTTCCTGACGCGAGAGCATATCCAGGCCACCGCGGGGCACCACGGTGGCATTCACGGTCTTCATTGTCGGCATGTTGTTGTTCAATTCTTTTTGTCCGTAGGTGAACCGGCCATTCTAGCGCGGAAGCCGGCATTGGCAGCGCTCCCAAGACTAGTCTTGCACCGGCGCTGCAGCGACCCGGGCAAGCAGCCGCCGGCAGCGTAATCAAGCGCATCCTCGATGCCTGCGACGCAGTTTGGCGGGCTGTTGTCCGGTTGATTCAACTTGGCCCAGCGCCCACCATCGGCGCATGCATCTGCCTGCACTCAACCCACGGCAACGCGCGAGAAAGAAAAAAAGGGCCGACATTGCTGTCGGCCCTTTCGAAGTTGCAGGCAGGTGATGCCTGCCGACGTTGGTGAGTCTTAGAACTTGTAGCGGAAGCCGACCTGCACCGCCCAGCGCGACTGGCCGGCGTTGTCGTACACGTTTTCGGTGAACACGCGGTTCTCGTCGAACTCGTAGATGTACTTGCCGGTGGCCTCGTCCAGACCGCGCATGAAGGCGGTCCGGCGGCCGAACGGGAAGCCGATCTCCTCGATCCGGCCCCAGTCGCTGTCGATCAGGTTGCCGACGTTGAGGATGTCCAGCCAGATCTCCGACTTGTGGTCGCCGAAGAATCCGGGCAGTTCCTGGCTGATGCGCACGTCGAACTGGGTGACCCAGGACGAACGGCTGCTGTTGCGCGGAACCACCTGGCCGCTGTAGCGGGACAGGTCGTCCTGGTTCGCCAGCCAGCTGAAGAAGGCCTGTTCCATCGCGGCGCCGCCGGTGAAAAGCACGTCACCCGGGCCGGACGGCACGTAGAACAAGTCGTTCAGCTCCATGTCGCCGTTGGCGTCGTTGAGATAGGTCCAGCTGTACGGGCGGCCGCTGCGACGCTCGAAGAAGGTCGACACCGAGGTCTTGTAGTCGCCGAAGAAGGCCTTCTGCCAGGTGATGGCACCGGACAGGCGGTGGCGGATCTCGTTGTTGGCACGCTCGGCAATCGGCTCATTGGGGTTGAGCTGCATCCGGCCGTCCCAGTTGGAGTGCGCCTGCGAGGAGGTCAGCGGGTTCACTTCAGTGGCTTCGGTGTAGGTATAACCCACGGTCCAGGCCCAGTTCTCGGTCAGCGGCTTGTTCAGGCTGAAGGTGTACTGCTCGGACTCGCCCTTGTTGGTCGGGCGCAGGTAGATGACGTTGTCATTGCCCCAGCCGGAGATGTTGTCAAAGCCTGGCGGCATCATGCCCGAGGCACGCAGTTCCTGGAGGGCCACGTTGCGGTTGCAGCGCGTGCCACCACCGGCGGTTGCCGGGTTGCAGTAGAAGATCTGGCGGCCATCCGGACCAATCGCGGTCGGATCACCCATGCCCAGGATCTCGTAGTGCAGGCCGGTGTGGGTATTGGTCCACAGGCCTTCCACCGAGGCGACCACGCCCCACCAGGGCAGCTCGTGATCGAACGCCAGGTTGGCCTTCCAGGCCGAGGGCTGCTTCAGGCCCGAATCCATCAGCGCCACCACCATCTGCTGGGCATTGCCCGGCGCCGGCTGGTTGGTCGGATCAGGGGTGAACGGATAGCGCGCCCACATCTCGTCGCGGGTGCCACCGTCACGCTCGTAGTCGAGCACGTTCAGGCCGTAGATCTGCGGCGTGAAGCCGGAGTTCTGGAACGAGTTGCCGATCCAGACATTGGACGACGCTCCCTGGAACAGGCCGATGCCGCCGCGCAGTTGGGTGGAACGCTCGGTATCGAAGTTGTAGTTGAAGCCCAGGCGCGGCTGGGTCAGGCGCTTGCCGTCCATGGTGACGGTGTTGTCCAGACCGTACAGGGCCTCGATCAGGTCGTTCTTCATCGGCCGGTCGCTGACCATGTAGCGGTCCACACGCAAGCCGTAGTTGACCGTCAGGTTCGGCGTTACCATCCAGGAATCCTGCAGGAACAGGCCCATGGTCTTGTAGTCGAAATCGGCGGCGATGCTTTCGAACGACTCGCCAGGCAGCGGACGCCGCGAGGTGTAGTTCCAGTAATCACCGCGGCGGAAGTGCTCCAGGCTGGCGAAGCTGTAGCTGCCGAACAGGTCGCGGCCGAACAGGTTGAAGACGTCGTTGCTTTCCCAGTCGAAACCGAACTTGATCGCGTGGTCACCGGCGTAGTAGGTGCCGGCGAAGAATAGGCTGTTCTGCTTGGTCTCGACGTGGTTGATGTGGGTGAACTGCTCGGTGCCGAAGTTCAGGAACGGCGAGCCCGGCGGTTGGTCCGGATCATTGGGGTGCGGTCCGGGCAGCAGGCTGATGCCGATCTGCGGCATGCGGCTGTCGGTCAGCGGGTTGCGGATGGCGGTGTACTCGCGCTGCGAGACCTTCATCTCGGTGGAGAAGTTGTCGGTCCAGTCGCTGAACAGCTGGGCGACGACGTTCTTGAATTCCTTGTCGTGGCTGTACCAGTAGGAGTTCAGCGACAGGCTGCTGGCACCGATGCCCGGCAGGTTGGCGTCGGACTGCTCCATCTCGCTGTAGCGCACCGAGGCGCGGTGGTTGTCGGAGATGTTCCAGTCAACTTTCAGTGCGTACTCTTCAACGTCCGTCTTCAGGCCGTCGGGCACGGTGAAGCTGCCCACGTCCATGCCCCAGCCGGCAGCGATCTGCTGTGCTTCGGCAATCTGTTCGGGAGTGATGTTGACGATGTTGGCCGCCGACGAACCGATCGGGCCAAACGAAGGGCCAGGCGCAGCGCGGGTGAACTTCTCGTAGTTGAAGAAGAAGAACAGGGTGTCCTTGATGATCGGACCGCCGAAGGTGCCGCCGTAGGTCTCCTCGTCGATGAAGCCGTTGAACGGGCTGCCATCGGGGTTGTCGCGGACCCAGTCCTGGTCGCGGTACAGGTAGTACACCGAACCGGAGAAATCGTTGGTGCCGGACTTGGTCACCGCGTCGATGACCGCGCCGGTGGCGCCGGTGATGCTGACGTCGTAGTTGGCCAGGTCGACGCGGATCGCCTCGATCGCATCCATCGACACCGGCTGGCGCAGGGTCGGCAGGTTGTTGGCTTCCAGGCCGAACGGATCGTTGGTGCTGACGCCGTCGATGCGGATCGCGTTGAAGCGCGAGTTCTGGCCACCGGCGGAAATCTCACCACGGCCCTTGTCGGTCTGGGTGATGCGCGGATCCATGCGCACGTAGTCCTGGATGTTGCGCTCGATCGACGGCAGCGCATCCAGTTGCGCGCGGCTGACCGAGGTGCCGGTGCCCATCTTTTCCGGCGAGAAGATGTCGCCGTCGTAGCTGCCAACGACCTGGATGGTTTCCAGGGTGCGCGCGTCTTCGAGCGTGGCGTTGACGCTGTTGGCCTCACCCAGGGTCAGATAGACATTCTCACGCAGCTCGAGCTGGCCATCCTTTTCAATGGTGATCGTGTATGGACCACCCACACGCAGGCCGCGGGCACTGTAACGGCCCTGGGCATCGGTGACGGCATGGCTGACCGTTCCGGACTCGGTGTGCAGGATGGTGACCTGGGCACCCGCCGCAGGCTGGCCGGCAACATCGATACGGCCCGACAAGGTCGAAGAGGTCTGCTGGGCAAAGACCGGAGCGGCAGCAGCGAGCGCGAAGGAAAGGGCCAGAGCGAGCTTGGCTTGTTTAGGCATGAGCATGAGAGCACCCTTGGGTGGAAAAAAGTATCGGCAGGCGTGAGCGACCTGCCGACCCGATTGGTTAAGCTATTTTAACAGCGAATCATGACAGATTTCTAACAAAAACTTGGTCTGCGGCAGCGCAGCAAATGCTTTGATTATCAGCGTCTTGCGGCCGAATCATGCGGCAGGATCGCAGGTAGGCGCTCCGGTCGCTGCGGAAAAAATACGCGAAAGTATGGTGCCGGGCTCTGTCCGGGGCGCCCCGAACTGCCGATGGGCAGCGGCAGCCATGATCAGCAGAACTGCACTTGGGGCAGCATCTCGTCGGGCACCGACCAACTGCTGGCCAGCAGATCACCCTCGGCGATCACCTCCGGCATCATCAGCCCGGCCAGCGCCTGCACGGCAAAGATCTCGCGCACGCCGCCGGTGAACTTGAGCAGGCCGATGGTCTGGCCGCTGTCGATGTGTACCGCCCACACGCCCGATTGCCGCTCGGCGTTGTCCTCGGTGATCGGGATGTCGGTGAAGGCATTTGTCTCACGCAACTGTGACAGGCCGATGAAAGCGACCGGACCGAGGAAGTCCAGGCCGCGGGCGAAACCGGGCACGCGGGCGACATCGGTGCGTTCGCCGGTGTCCGGATCAATCGTCACCAGGGCGCCGCGGCCGGATTCCAGCAGCCACAGCCGACCGTCATACCAGCGCGGGGAATGCGGCATCGACAGGCCGCGGCAGATGATCCGGTTGTCCTGAATATCGATCAGCAGGCCGCCATCGCGCTTGTTCACCCGCCAGCCGCGGTCGCCGTTGGTCTCGCCCAGGGCGGTGACATAGCGCGGCTTGCCATCACGCATGCCCAGGCCGTTGAGGTGGCAGCGGTCCTGCGGCGACAGATGACTGACGAACGACGGCCGCCAGCGCGGCACAAAGCTGGAGACATGATCCAGGGTGCACAGGCACGAAAAGGCGGTATTGATGAACCACAGCTCGCCGTCGCCATCGAAGGCCATCTCGTGGATGTCGATGCCGCCGGTGACATGGACGCGACGCAGCATGAACACGGCATCGTGCTGGCCGGACTCATCCAGCCGCCCGGCCACCGCCGGCATGTTGCGGAACTCGAGGATCTGGCTGATCGTGCCCAACGCCAGACGCTGGCCGTCGCAGGCCATGCCCATCGGCCGATGGAAGCTGCGGAAGTGGGTATTGATCGCGCCGTCCTGCGGCCGCAGCAGCACCAGCTTGCCGGCCTGGTAGGTGCTGACCACCAGACAGCCACGCAATTGCTTGAGCAGGTCGGGGAAATTGCTGGTGTGGACGCTGGCCAGCACCTGCTCGACCGGCCCGGTCAGCGCCGCCTGGTCCGGATCGACAGCGGCGGCGGCAGGCGCAGTCTGGACGACGCCAGGGTTTCCGTAGCTGGAACTGGATGTCATCGCAGCACCGGACCTGCCGGGGCCGCGCCAGGTGTCGCCGGCACCGATTCGACGCGCGTCTTGAGCCGGACACCGGGGAAGTAATGCACGCGCACTTCCAGACCACGTTCGCTCAGGCCGGCATAGACAAAGCGCGGATTGAACCAGACTGCCTTGCGTCCGCGCTCGGCGAAGCGTTCGTTCTCAAGCTCCAGCAGGATGCCGATGCAAGGATATTCGTTGCCGGCGGCATGGTCGGCCAACACCTGGCAGGAGCGCTTGAGCAGACTCATCACCAGGGGCGTGCGTCGCCAGGCGGCACCAACGAAGGTGCGCCAGTAATACATCGGCTGGCCGAAGCGCGGATGCAGCACCGGGATGGCGGTGCAGACGCCGGCGACCTGGCCCTGCGCGGTGCGCGCGAAAGCCACCACCTGGCGCACGCGCTCGGCCGCGACCTGGCCATCCAGGATCGCGCCCTCGGCGCGCCAGAACTCGCGCACCGCCGCGGCATCGTCGGCGTTGATCGCCGGCCAGGCCGTCACCAGATCGAATGTTGCTGCGCCCTGCCCCATGATCCCCTCCGCATCAGTGTTTGCGCACCGCGCCTACAGTAACGATATCGCCCCCGCGGTGACCAGCCTTGCCGGCCGATACCCGGCTGCGCCGCCTGCCCCGCCGATGCTGAACGGCAAGCCGGCACCGGTACGTGCGACCTCAGGCGCCGGCCGGCAAGCCCAGCAACAGTGCCAGCCCCAGGACGATGCGGTAGATGGCAAAGCCGGTGAAGCGGTTGCGCTTGATGTAGTCCAGCAACCAGCGCACCGCCAGAAAGCCGGTGACGGTGGCGGCAGTGAAGGCCACGGCCAGCTCGCCCCAGGCCTCGGGCTGCTCGGGCGTGCCCAGAATGTGTTCGAGCATGGCGTAGCCGCCGGCGGCGAACATGGTCGGGATGCCGACCAGGAAGGCGAACTCGGCCGCTGCCGGGCGCCGGTTCAGGCCGGCCAGCATGGCCACGAAGATCGCCGCCGCCGAACGCGAGGTTCCCGGAAACACCCCGGCCACGACCTGGGCCAGGCCGACCAGGATGGCGATCGTCCAGGTCACCTGGCCACGATCGGGCCGACGCTCGGCGATGCGCTCGGCCAGCAGGATCCAGATGCCGCCGATGACCAGCGCCCAGGCGATCGGCGTCACCGTCTCCGGCAACTCCCAGCCCAGCAGCCGCACCGGCAGGCCAACCGCGGCCGTGACCAGGAAGGCCAGTGCCAGCTTGGCCGCGTAGTCGCGGTTGACGGCCTCGCCCAGGCCGGTCGCCAGGCGCCACAGCCGCTCGCGGAACACCAGGGTCACGGCCAGGATGGCACCGGCCTGGATGACGATGTTGAACAGGTCCGAACGTGCGCCCAGCCAGTGCTGGGCAATCAGCAGGTGGCCGGTGCTGGAGATCGGCAGGAACTCGGTCAGGCCCTCGATGATGCCAAGCAGCAGGGCAACCAGATAATCGGACATGTCAGAACTCGTGCAGGGCGGCGCCAGGCGCGCGCGGGTGGCGGAAAACAGTGGCTGGGCGGTCCGGATTTCGTGGGCTGGGTGACAGCGCGTGTGCAACTGCGTCAGCAACCGCCTGCGCCGGACCCGGTGCATCCTAACGGCCCGGCGTCCCCGGCACCGGTCCGACCCCTTGCGCACAGCGAAAACTTCAGAAGCGGATGCGGCCGGTGAGCATATCCTTGAACATCACCCAGTCGCCGATCAGGCTGTACAGCGGGTGGCGGAAGGTCGCCGGCCGGTTCTTCTCGAACACGAAGTGCCCGACCCAGGCGAAGCCGTAACCGATCACCGGCAGCGACAGCAGCCACCAGGCCGACAGCCAGCGGCCGATCACCAATGCCAGCACCACCAGCACCAGCGCCGAACCGACGAAGTGCAGCCGGCGGCAGGTGCGGTTGCGGTGCTCGGCCAGATAGTGCGGATAGAACTCGCGGAAGCTTGCGTAGGGTTCGCTCATGGCCGGGGCATCGTATTGACTGGCTGCACCACCGCGCAAGCCGCTGCGCCGCATCAACCCCGGGCCCTGGTCCCCAGGCGTCAAACGAGATCGCCCCGTTCGCCCGCACATCAACAACAACGTCCCCGCACGAACATGGATCGCCGCCCCACCCGTCGCTACTTTGCATGGTTCCACTAATTTACATTCAAGCCCCCGGTTCGGCCTGCCTGCAGAGCAGGCCTTGGCCGGATTCCGGCAGCCGGCATCGGCGAACGCCGGCCAGTGCTCAGTCGGCCAGCCGCTCGTGCAGGTGGGCGGCCAGGGTCTGGCAGCGCTCGGCGCTCAGCGGCTGGTTGGCTTCGTCGCTGAGTACAAAGAAATCCTCGGCGCGTTCGCCGAAGGTGGCGATGCGGGCGCCATGCACGCGGATGGCCAGCGCGCGCAACACCTGGGCGACCTGCGCCAGCAGGCCGGGACGGTCCGAGCAGACCAGGGCCATGCGCGTGCGACCGGACGGCTCCTGGTCGCTGAATTCGATCTGCGGGGTCATGTGGAAGTGGCGCTGGGTGCGGCTGGGGTTGCGTTGCACCGGCCCGAAACGCAGCGGCTGGCGCAGCAGGGCCTGGCGCAGCAGGGCGGCGATTTCCGGGTCGCGCTGCGGGTCGGGGCCGCGCCGGTTGCGCTCCAGTACCCGGAAGGTATCCAGGCTCATGCCCTTGCGCGAGGTCAGCACGCGCGCCTCGACCACGTCCAGGTCGAGCCGGTCCAGGGCCGATGTGATGGCGGCGAACAGGCCGTCCAGGTCCGGGCTGTGGATGAAGATCTCGCGCGCGCCACGTTCGCCTTCGGCACGCACGGCAATCACCGGCAGCACCTGGTGGCTGGCATTGACCACCTGGGCGGTGACCCAGGCGATCTGGCCGGGCCGATAGCGCAGAAAGCTGGGCGGCGGGAAATCGTCCCAGACCGTGGCGGCGGTGGCCGCATCGATGCCTTCGTTGGCGAGCAGTTCCAGTGCCTGCTGGCGACATTCCAGGATGCGTTCGTCGGCCTCGATCGGGTGCTGCAGGCCGCGGCGAATGGCGAACCGAGCGGAGGTGTGCAGGTCGGCGGTCAGGCGTGCCTTCCAGGCGTTCCACAGGGTTGGCGCGGTGCCGGCGATATCGGCCATGGTCAGCAGGTAGAGCATGTCCAGGCGCTCGCGGTCACCGACATTGGCGGCAAAGCGGTTGATCACCGCCGGGTCGGTGATGTCGGATTTCTGCGCCACGGTGGACAGCATCAGGTGCTGGCGCACCAGCCAGGCGACCAGTTCGGTATCGGTGCCGCCCAGGCCGTGCGCCTGGCAGAAGATGCGGGCATCGACGGCGCCCAGTTCGGAGTGGTCGCCGCCACGGCCCTTGGCGATGTCGTGGAACAGCGCCGCCAGGTACAGCAGCTCGGGCTTGCGCAGGTTGTCGAACACGCTGGCCGCACGCGGGAACTCCTCGGCCTGGTCGGCGGCAAAGCGGTCCAGGTTGGCGATCACATGCAGGGTGTGCTGGTCGACGGTGTAGGCGTGGAACAGGTCGTACTGCATGCGTCCGGTGACCTGGGCGAAGGCCGGCAGGTAGCTGCCGAGCACGCCGTACAGGTGCATGCGGGTGAGCGTTTCGGCCACGCGCGGCCCGCGCATCAGCGCCAGGAAGGCGCTGCGGGCATCAATGTCGTCGGCCAGCGGCCGGTCCAGTTCGGCCAGGGCCTTTTCCAGCGCCGCCGAGGTGGCGGTGGTCAGGGCGACCAGGTCGGGATGGTTCTGCCAGCACACGAACAGACCGATGATGGCAGCCGGATCACCGGCCAGTGAGCGCCCGTCGGCCAGGGCCAGGCGCCGGCCCTGACGCTGGAAGCCACCGGCCAGCGGCTGCGCGGGCTGCGCCGGCGCGCTGCGTTCCTGCAGGCGCTCGGTGACCCGCGCGTAGACCCGGCGCACGCCCAGGGCGGCCCGGAAATAGTCCTGCATCATCTGCTCGACGGCACGGTTCTGGTGATGCTCGTCGCGCAGGCCGAAGCGCTGGGCCAGGCCGGGCTGGTAATCAAACAGCAGCCGTTCCTCGGCCCGGTCCGCGGCCAGGTGCAGGCCGAAGCGCAGCTTCTGCAGGGCGGCCTGGCTGCGGGCCAGCTGCTGCAGGCCGCGCGGGCCGATCAGGCCGGCCTCGGTCCAGGCCTGCGGCTCCCGCGAGCCGGTGATGCGCTGCGCGACCCAGGCCAGGGTCTGGATATCGCGCAGGCCGCCGGGGCCTTCCTTGAGGTTGGGCTCCAGGTTGTAGCTGGTATCGCCGTAGCGGCTGTGGCGGGCGGCGGCTTCAGCCAGCTTGGCGTCAACGAACTGCGCCACCGGCCAGACCTGCGCCGGCGCCATCTGCGCCTGCAGCGCCGCCGCGGCAGCGGCCGGGCCGGCCAGCAGCCGGGCTTCCATCAGCGCGGTGCACACGGTGATGTCGTTGGCGGCCTCGGCGTGGCATTGGGCCAGGCTGCGCACGGCATGGCCGGGGCGCAGGTTGAGATCCCACAGCGCCGAGACGAAACCCTCGATGCGCCGCATCTGCGCGGCCGGGGCATCGGTATCGACCAGGATCATCACATCCACATCCGATTCGGGATACAGCTCGCCGCGACCGTAGCCGCCGGTGGCGAACAGGGCCGGACTGCGCCCGCGTTCTGTGTCCGGCTTGGCCGGATTGACTGATTGGCCCGTGTCTTCCGATTCAACATCGACCAACTGCTGCCACAACCGGCACAGCCAGCCATCGAAGGCCGCGGCGCGTTGCAGCAGCAGGTCCGGGACGGGGACGCCGGCATCGAATTGCGCCGCCTGTGCCGCCGACAGCGCATCGACTTCCTCGCGCAGGCGCTGCAGTTCGCAGCCGGTGACCGGCCCGGTCATGGCCGCCTCTTGCCCGCGCTGGCGCCTGCCGGCGTCATCGCCGGCCGGTCAGTCGGCGGGCGGCGGCAAGGTCAGGATTTCGACCCCGGATTCGGTCACCGCCACCATGTGTTCCCACTGCGCCGACAAGGAGCGATCGCGGGTGACCACGGTCCAGTTGTCGGGCAGCAGCCGGGTCTGGTACTTGCCGGCGTTGATCATCGGCTCGATGGTGAAGGTCATGCCGGTCTTGAGTTCCGGGCCGGTGCCGGGATTGCCGTAGTGCAGCACCTGCGGTTCTTCGTGGTAGACCCGGCCGATGCCATGGCCGCAATACTCGCGCACCACCGAGAACCGTTCGGCTTCGGCATAGCGCTGGATGGCGTGGCCGATGTCACCCAGATGGGCGCCGGGGCGCACCACGGCGATGCCCCGCATCATCGCCTCATGCGTGGTCTCGACCAGGCGCCGGGCCAGCACCGACGGCTCGCCGACGTAGTACATGCGGCTGGTGTCGCCATGCCAGCCGTCCTTGATCACGGTGACATCGATATTGAGGATATCGCCGGCCTTGAGCACCTTGGTCGGGCTGGGAATGCCGTGGCAGACAACGTTGTTGACCGAGATGCAGGTGGCCTTGGGGAACGGCATGCGGCCACTGCCGCCGCCATAGCCGATGTTGGCCGGCGTGGCACCCTGGACGTTGACGATGTGCTCGTGGCAGATGCGGTCCAGCTCCTCGGTGCTGACACCAGGCTGGACATGGGGCGCGACCAGGCTGAGCACTTCGGCGGCCAGGCGTCCGGCCTCGCGCATGCGTTCGATCTGGTCAGGAGTTTTCAGGGTGATGGTCATGACTCACCGGGCAGCGATGGAAAAGAAAAATGAGCGGCGGATGCCCTGCGGGCCGAGCCGAACGCGGTCGGCGACGGGCATGGCAGCAATCGGGCAGCGGCAGCGCCGGCAACAGGAACGATGAAGCGGACGAGGGCGCAATTGCCGGCGCTGGCGAATGTTGCCAAGTGCCACCGTCACGGACCTGCGTGAGCCGGCAAGTTTAACCGGTATCGGAAATGGCCCGGAATCAGCTATCACGGGTGCGCGGCGAAACCGGCGCCAGGGCCGGGCCAATGGCTGCATGCCAGCCGCTGATCATTGCCCGGACAGTCGCGCCGCCAGCGCCGGCAGATCCGGATGCGCCGGCGCCAGGGCCCGCGCCCGCTCCAGGGCCTGGCGAGCCTGGCCGGTGGCGCCTGCCTGAAGGGCACGCTCGGCGCTGGCCAGCCAGGCTGCGGCCAGTTGCCGTTTGAGTTCGGGCAGCATCGGATTCATCGGCGCCATCGCCTGCAGCGCGGCAACGGCTTGGTCAGCCTGGTCGGGTTGGCCAAGCTCGATATGGTGATTGGCCAGGGCCTGCGCCCGGCGTGGCAAGGCATTGACGCCGTTGCGGGCAGCCTCGTCCATGGGATCGATCGACAGCACCTGCCGGTAGAGGTCGTAGGCGCTGTCACCGGCCGGCTCGACCAGTCGGCCGGCCTGGTCGGCGGCACGCGCGCGGTTCATCAGCGCATCCAGGCGCTGCTGTTCGGCGGCGCTGAGCTCGGGCCGGGCCAGGACGCTGGCCAGGCGCCCTTCCAGCGCATCCAGGCGCTCCGCCAGGGGCGCCAACTGGCTCTCGCCGGCACCGGCCTGCCGGGCCTGGGCCAGCAACTGGCGGCCGCGTTCGCTATTGCTGTCGGCGATGGCGGCCTCGGCCTGCGCCAAGGATTCGGCGGCAACCCGAGCCAGGCCACGGCGGGCAGGTTCGTGCTCGGGATCAAGACCAAGCGCGCGGCGGTAGCCCTGCCCGGCCTGCGGCAAGCGGCCGGCGGCCAGATGGGCGTTCGCGCCGTCGATGGCAGCAGCCAGATCGCGGGCCTGCTGCTGGCGGGCCTGCTCGGCCTGTTCGGCTTGTGCCTGGGCCAGGCGCTGCTGTTCGGCAGCCGCCTGTTCGGCCTGGGCCTGCGCCAGCATCTGCCGCAGCTCCGGCAGGCCGGCGTGCTGGGCACTTTGCGCCGCGACCAGGTCGATGCCGGCCTGGGCCGCGAGCAGATCGCCGGCCGCCACCTGTTGCCTGGCCTGGGCCAGGCGCGCCGCCAGGGCGTCGTCGATACCGCGCCGGGCCACGGCATTTCCGGAATCACTGGCCTGCAGGCGCCGGAACAGCGCCAGGGCACCGTCGTCGCCTTCGATGTCACCGGCGGCCAGGGCCTGGCGGGCTTGCGCCAGCAGCGCTTGGCCTTGCGCCTGGCTGGTGCTGGCCTGCTGCAATCTGCCTTGCAGCTCCTCGATGCGGCTGCCGGGCAGCCCCAAGACGGCCAGTTCCTGGATCAGCAATCCGGCGCGCTCCTGGTCGCCTGCGGCGATGGCCTGTTCGACCTGGACCTGCAATTGTTCGCCCACCCGGCGCAGGCCCAGGCGCGCCGGATCATTGTCGGCGTCCGCTGCCAGGATGCGCCGGTACAAGGACAGGGCATCATCACCGTCAACACTGCCGTGCCAGCGCCCTTGCTGTTCGGCGCGGGCGGCGGCTTCAACCAGGCTGGCGGTGTCGGAGCCCGATACCTGCTGCCGCAACCAGTCCTGGTTGAGCCACACGGCCAGGGCGGTGCCGAGCACGAGTACGACACCGATGAGGGTGGTGACGAAACGGCGACGCTGGCGCCGCGCCCGGCGGGAACCCGAACGCGCAGCGCCAGGGCGCCCGGCTGTCGATCCGGCCGGGGCACGCGCACCTGCCCTGCCGCTCCCTTCGGCGCGACGACGCCGCTGGTTGCTCTCGAGCTGTTCGGCATCAAGGCCGTCGAATTCCCCCAGGGTCGGTTCCGGGCGCTGGCGTTCAGGCATGGCGGGCTGTCGTCTCAATGAATGATCGCAAGGCGGGGTTGGCAAGAACGGCGGGGTTGGGCGGCGGCTGGCATGGGCGCCGGGCCGGCATCAGTTGACCCGTTTGGCTTCCAGTACCGAGGGCAGGCTGCCCAGGCGGTTCAGCAACTGCGCCAACTGCTCGACATCGTGGACGCGGGCGGCGCAGTGGATCTCAGCCAGGCCATGATCGGGCAGGACACGTGAATTGAGGGACAACACGGCGATCGCCAGGCCGGCAAAAACGCCGGTGATGTCCTTGAGCAGGTGGCCGCGGTCATAGGCGCGGATGCGCAGGTCGACCTCGAACTGGCCGGTGTTGCCAATGCCCCAGCCCACCGCCAGCACACGCTCGGGATGGCGGCCGGACATGTGCGCGAAGCTGCGGCAATCCTGCCGGTGGATGCTGACGCCGCGACCCTGGGTGATGTAGCCGATGATGGCATCGCCGGGCAGGGCCTGGCAGCAGCGGGCATAGCTGTGCATCAGGTTGCCCACGCCCTCGATGCTGACCGCATCCTGGCGCGGTGGCCGCGACGGCAGGCGCGGCGCCGGTGCGCTGTCATCGGCATCCGGCGGCGCTTCGGCCTCGTGCACGGCGCGCGCGACCTGGCCGGGCGTGATCTCGCCCAGGGCGACGGCAACATGCAGCTCGTCCAGCTTCTTCAGTTGCCAGCGCGGCAGCAGCGGCTCCAGCGGTTTGCCGTGCACGCCCATGCGCTTGAGCTCGCGCTCGAGCAGGGCGCTGCCGGCGCGGACGTTCTGGTCCCGGTCCAGGCGCCGGAACCAGGCCCGGACCTTGTCCCGGGCACGGCCGCTGGCCAGGTAGCCGGACTGCGGATTGAGCCAGTCCCGGCGCGGCGCCGACTCCTTGCCGGTCATGATCTCGATGCGGTCGCCGGACTGCGGCGTGAAGGTCAGCGGCACGATGCGGCCATTGACCTTGGCGCCCCGGCAGCGATGGCCGACCTCGGTATGCACGTGGTAGGCGAAATCCAGCACGGTGGCGTCGGCCGGCAGGTCGATGACCTCGCCGCGCGGGGTCAGGACATAGATCCGGTCCTCGGAGGTGTCGGTGCGGAAGCCCTCGTACAGGCCCGGATCGTCCTCACCGGCTTCGCGGTTTTCCAGCAATTGCCGCAGCCAGGTGATCTTGCGCTCGAAGGCACCATCGGCCGCACCGCTGCCGCCTTCCTTGTACTTCCAGTGCGCGGCGACACCCAGTTCGGCATGGGCATGCATCTGCTGGCTGCGCACCTGCACTTCCAGGGTCTTGCCTTCGGGGCCGACCACGGCGGTATGCAGCGATTGGTAGTTGTTGCCCTTGGGCCGGGCGATGTAGTCGTCGAACTCCTGCGGGATCGGCGTCCACAGGGCATGGACGATGCCCAGCGCGGCGTAGCAGGACGGCAGGTCATCGACCAGCACGCGCAGGGCGCGGACATCATAGAGCTCGCCGAAAACGGCGTTCTTGCGGCTCATCTTCTTCCAGATGCTGAAGATGTGCTTGGGCCGGCCGGCGACCTCGGCACTGATCCCGGCTGCCGACAACGCCTGTTCCAGGGTTTGCTGGGCGTTCTTTATGTAGCGCTCGCGGTCGCTGCGGCGCTCGTCGAGCAATTGCGAGATGCGCCGGTAGGTTTCCAGGTTCAGGCAACGGAAGGCCAGGTCTTCCAGCTCCCACTTGACCTGCCAGATGCCCAGGCGGTTGGCCAGGGGCGCGTGGATGTCGGCGGTCAGCCGGGCCAGCTTCAGGCGCTCGTCCTCGGGCAGTTCCTGGGCATGGCGCATGCGCACCAGTTGCTCGGCCAGCAGCACGAACACCACGCGCAGATCGCGCACGATCGCCAGCAGCAGCCGGCGCAGGCCCTCGGCATTGCCGCCGGCGCTGCTGCCGCCGTGCAGCGACCAGATGCGTCCGGCTTCGGCCAGGCCGGGACGCAGTTGCGCCACCTCCGGCAGCGCCTGCTCGGCCTCGTCCCAGCAATCCAGGGCATGGGCGATGGCAGCGGCGCGGCTGGCCGGGTCGGCGATCAGGCCATCGAGGATCTGCAGGGCTTCGCGCAGGTGTTCAAGCTGCACCGGCTGGCACCGGGCAGCGGCGGCGCCGGCCCAGTCCGGCAATCCGGCCACGCTCGGCACGCTGTCAGCAACCGCGGCCACGCTAACGCCCGCTGCTCACAAGGAGCGCAGCGGTGGCGAGGAGTCCTGGCGCAATCAGGTTCATGGCGACCATTCTACGGTCACCGGCCGCGGCCGCCAGCCCGGGCCTGGCATCCGCCCCGCGTGTGGATATGCCGCTACAATTCCCGGCACTGTCGTCACCCTGACCGACCGAGGACCGATGATGCTCAACCGCCTGCTCCTGTCCCTCCTGTGCCTTTTCCTTGCCGCCAGCGCCCAGGCCGCCAGTTTTTCGTCGCTGGAAGAGCGCATGAGCGACAGCGAGTTCCGTGCCTCGGGTCTTGACCGGTTGTCGCAGCAGGAGCTGGCGCAATTGAACCAGTGGCTGCGCCAGCAATGGCCTGATGGCCTGCCGTCAGCGGCGGCACCGTCGAGCCAGCCAGGCAGCGCCGCGCAGGACACCCGCGGCCTGTCGTCGCCGGGCGAGGCCAGCGGCCCGATTGTCAGCCGCATCGAAGGCACCTTCACCGGCTGGCGTACCGGCACGGTGTTCCGCCTGGAGAACGGCATGGTCTGGGAAACCGTCGGTTCGATCCATCCGTTCAGCGTCTCCGCCATGGAGAATCCGAGCGTGACCATTTCGACAGCGTTCATGGGCAGTTGGCTGCTCAAGGTCGACGGCTTCAATACCCCGGTGCGCGTGCGCCGCGTGCGCTGAGCGCGCTAAGCCGCCAGGCTACCTGAGGCTGGCCGCCAGTCTGTGAGCATCAGCGCCGACGGCCGGGTTCATCCGGCTGCGGCGTTGGCGTAGCCGCTCAGGCGGTTTCCAGCGCCTGCAGGCGGCGCTCGATGCGCTTTTCCGATACCGGCTCGCGCGTGCCCAGCTCCTGGGCAAACAGGGATACGCGCAACTCCTGCAACAGCCAGTACGCGTCGTGGCGTGCCGCCACCGTCTCCGGCCGATCCGGCAAGCTTGCCAGCCGCTGCTGGAAATCACGCAGCACCAGCATCCGTTCCTGGTCCTTGCGCGGATCCTGCTGCAGGCGCTCGATGCGCAGGCTGACGGCCTTCAGGTAGCGCGGGTACTCGGCCAGGTGCCGGTGGTCGATGCGCTGTCCCAGGTCGGCCGGGAACAGGGCGGCCAGTTGCTCGCGGATGTCGTCGAAATTGGCCGCGGCAAAGCCCATCAAGGGCGGACTCAGGCGCGGCCCGATCGGGCTCAGCGCGTGCAGGGCCGCCTCCACCAGCAGGGTCCGGGCGGTGGCCTGGCGCGCCAGGTCGGCAGCAATCGTGGTGGCCAGCTCCTCGAACCGGTCGCGCTCGCGGATCTCGGCGCCCTGCCCGGCCAGGCGCGCGGTCAGCACCTGGTCGACGATGTCCGCGCGCAGGGTTTCCAGTGAACCGATGGCCGCCCAGGTGAACTGCGCCTTGGCATCCAGTGGCAACTGCCGGGCCAGGCGCTTGCGCTGGTCGGCCAGGCGCAGCAGCAGCAGGCGGCGGATGCCGCCGGCGTGGGCCCGGCGCGCCTGTTCAGCGGATTCGAACACCACCAGATCGACATTTTCACCACGATCAACAAAGGCCGGCCAGGCGCGGAGCCCGGCCTGGCTGGTGACCGATTCGGGCAGCGGATCGGGCTCGAACCGGGTCAGGCCGGTGCGCGCCAGGCCACTGCCGGCGTGGGCCGCGAATACGGCGCGGGCACGGGCGCCGTGACGCTGTTGCAGTTGCTGGCCGTCGCGGCTGCTGGCCAGGTCGCGGCCATGCTCATCGAGCAGCCGCAGGCGCATGACCAGGTGTGCCGGCAGTTGCCCGGGCTGGAAGTCCTGCGCACCCACGACAATGCCCGAGGTCTTTTCCATCCAGGCCGACAGCGCCGCCAGCAGGGGCTGGTCAGCGGCGTTGCGCGCTTCGACGAAAGCCTGCGCGAAGTCGGGTGCCGGCACGAAATTGCGGCGCAGCGATTTGGGCAGGCTGCGGATCAGCTCGGCGACCTTGTCCTTGAGCAGGCCCGGCACCAGCCACTCCAGCCGTGCCAGCGGCAAGGCATTGAGCCAGGCCAGGGGCACGGTCAGGGTCACGCCATCGGTGTCGTTGCCCGGCTCGAACAGGTAATCCAGCGCGAAGCGGTGCCCGGCCAGTTCGATCTGCGCCGGGAAGGCCTGCTCGCGGGTCGGCGTCGCCAGCAGGTCTTCCAGGCGCCAGCGCAGCGGCTTGCGCCCGGCTTCGGGCAGGGACCGGCACCAGCGGTCCAGGTCGCGGGTGGAGGCGATGGTCTCCGGGATCAAAGGCGCCAGAAGCTGCGCTCGCTGTTCGGCGTCGATGACCAGACCCTGGCGCCGCTGGCGCGCCTCCTCCTCGAAGGCGCGGGCCAATACCTGGGCGTTGTCGGCAACAAAGTCCGAGCGCGATTCCAGGTTGCACTCGGCCAGGCCTTCGCGCAGGAAGATCTGGTGCGCGCCGGCCGGGTCGGTGGCGGCATAGTCAACCCGCTTGCGACCGTGGATGATCAGGCCATGGAGGCTGGCCTGCTCGTAGGCGATGACCCGGCCGCGGTCGCGGTCCCAATGCGGCTCGAACACGGTGCGCTTGAGCAGGTGCCCGGCCTGGTCGTAAAGCCAGGCCGGTTCGATGCGGGCGTTGCCGTGCGCGTACTGGCGCGAGGTGACGATCACGGCCAGGCTGAGCAGCCAGTTCGGCGCCGACTTGGCCAGGGCGCTGCCCGGGAAGATGGCAAAACCGCGGCTGCGCGTGCCCTCGTACAGGCCCTTCTCGCCCTTGCGTGCGACGCTGGTCGGCAGGCCGGCGAGAATGGCGCGGTGGATGGCCTCGTAATCGGCCGGCTTGTTGGCCAGGGTCCAGCCCAGCGCCGGCATGACAGCAAGCAACTGGCGGTGCAGCTCGCGCCACTCGCGCATGCGCATGTAGCTGAGGAAGCGCTCCTGGCACCAGGCCCGCTGCCGGCTGCTGCCCAGCACCGAGCGCGCCGCATCCCAGTCCTGCCAGAGCTTGAGCGCAGACAGAAAATCCGAACGCCGGTCGGCGTATTCGCCGTGACGGCTGTCGGCCAGCGCGCGTGCTTCATGCGGCCGTTCGCGCGGATCCTGCACACCCATGAAGGCCACGATCACCAGCAACTCGCGCAGCGAACCCAGCCGTTGCGCCTCGACCAGCATGCGCGCCAGTTGCACGTCGATCGGGAACTGCGCCAGGGCGCGGCCGATCGCGGTCAGCTTCTGCTCGGCCGTGATCGCCTGCAGCTCCTGCAACTGCTGCACGCCATCGCGGATCGCCCGGTCCGACGGTGGATCGACCAGGGGAAAGCGTTCAATGGCACCCAGGCCCAGCGCCAACATGCGCAGGATGACATTGGCCAGGGAACTGCGCAGGATTTCCGGATCGGCGAACTCGGGCCGGCGCTGGAAGTCCTGCTCGTCGTAGAGCCGGTAGCAGATGCCCGGGCCCAGGCGTCCGCAACGGCCGGCGCGCTGCTCGGCGTTGGCGCGGGCGATCGGCTCGATCTCCAGCCGCTGCACCTTGCTGCGCGGGCTGTAGCGGCTGACCCGGGCGGTACCCGAATCGATGACATAGCGGATCCGCGGCACGGTCAGCGAGGTCTCGGCAACGTTGGTGGCCAGCACGATGCGGCGACCGACATCCGGTTTGAACACCCGGTCCTGGTCGCGTGCGCTCAAGCGCGCATACAGCGGCAGAATCTGCGTGTGGGCGAAGCTGCGCTCGGCCAGCACCTTGTGCGCGTCGCGGATTTCCCGCTCACCGGGCAGGAACACCAGGATGTCGCCCTGCCCGTCCACGCCGCTGATCTCGGCCACGGTATCGGCGATCGCCTGGGACAGATCACGGTCATCGCGTTCGCGCTCGGCCAGCGGCAGGTAGCGGCGCTCGACCGGATAGCTGCGGCCTTCGATGGCAAGCACCGGCGCGCCATCGAAAAAATCGGAAAAACGGGCACTGTCGATGGTCGCCGAGGTGATGATCACCTTCAGGTCATCGCGCTTTTGCAGCAGCCGCTTGAGCAGGCCGAGCAGGAAGTCGATGTTCAGGCTGCGCTCGTGCGCCTCGTCGATGATGATGGTGTCGTAGGCGCGCAACCAGCGGTCGTTCTGGACCTCGGCCAGCAGGATGCCGTCGGTCATGAACTTGATCGCGGTGCCGGCACCGGCCTTGACGTCGAATCGCACCTGGTAACCCACTGTCCCACCCAGCGGACTGTCCAGCTCTTCGGCGACGCGGCGGGCGACGCTGCGGGCGGCAATCCGGCGCGGTTGCGTGCAGGCGATCTGTCCGGTGGCGCCGCGGCCGGCGGTCAGGGCAATCTTGGGCAGTTGCGTGGTCTTGCCCGATCCGGTCTCGCCTTCGACGATGACCACCGGATGCTGCTCAATCAACTGCGCCAGGCGGGCGCCATGGGCGTGGATCGGCAGACTGTCGTCAAAGCGCGGAACCGGCAGCGCGGCACGGCGTTGCCCGACCGCGCGCGCGGAACGATCGACCAGGGCGGCGTACTGTGCCTGCAAGCGCTGGCGGTGGCCGGGATCGGCACTGCGCAGGCGCTGGCGCAGACCGATCAACCGGGCACGATCCAGCGCCAGCACGGCGCCGGCTGGCGGCAACGGCGGCAGCCGCGCAGCGCTCATCGCAGCCGCCTTGCCGGCGCTGCCTGGCCCGGAATCGGTGCCGGCGCCGGTGCCCTGATCGGGCCGGCGCCGGCGCCGGCGCGGGGCCGGGGCACGATTGGTTCTGTCAATCGTCGACATTGAAACGATTCACTTCCAGCAAACGTGCGGACCGGTTAGCCTAATGGCCAACGTCCGCAATCAAGGTGAAATCCATGGCCAAGAAAAGCCCCAAAATCGCCGAGGCCGGCATTGATATCGGGATCTCGGAGAAGAATCGCAAGCAGATTGCCGATCAACTGGCGCATCTGCTCGGCGACAACTACACGCTGTACCTGAAGACCCACGGCTTCCACTGGAACGTGACCGGGCCGATGTTCAACACCCTGCACCAGATGTTCGAGGAGCAGTACAACGAGCTGTGGCTGGCCACCGACGAGATCGCCGAACGGATCCGCGCCCTGGGCCTGTTTGCCCCGGCTTCCAGTGACCGCTTTGGCGAGCTGTCCTCGATCAAGGAGGAAACCGGCATTCCGGAATGGCAGGGCATGGTGCAGCAACTGGTCGAAGGCCACGAAGCGGCGGCGCGGACTGCGCGCAAGGTGTTCACCGTCGCCGACGAAGCCAATGACCAGCCCACCGCCGACCTGGTCACCGGCCGCATGCAAGCACACGAGAAGACCGCCTGGATGCTGCGCTCGCTGCTGGCCTGATCGCGGCGACACCGGCGCGCTGTCCGAGCGTTCCGCGAAATCCCGCCTGCAGCCAGCCACCGCGGCAGGTGCAGGAAAACTACCAATGAAGGCCGCTGCCAGACCCGGCAGCGGCTTTTTCATTTGCCATCGCCGCTGGCGACCATCGCCCCGGCCGCCAGGAATGTCAGCAATAACGCCAGCCAAACCGCAATTGCCGGTTGCATGGCGCGCCCGGCGCGCATCCGCCATCATCGGGCCATGACTGCGGAAAATACCTGATGCCTTACAACACTCCTGAACTGCCCGGGCCACGGCGCGGCCTGCTCGCCCGCCTGATGGCCGCCATCGGCGCGCTGGTGGCGCTGACCGCGGCTGCGGTGATCGGCATCTTCGCGGTGATGATCACCTTCGGCGTGCTGGTGATCGGCACCGTCGCCGTGATGGCGAGGATCTGGTGGCTGCGTCGTCGCTTCCAGGCCCATATCGGCAGCAGAGGCCAGGCCAACACCACAGGCCAGGCCGGAAACTCCGGCCAGCAGCCTGCCGACGGCGCTGCGCACACCGTCATTGACGGCGAATACACGGTGGTGGAACGCCGTCGCTAGACAGCCGCGGCCGTGCTGGCCGCCGGCATCACGACCTGACGACTCGCCGCTCAGTCCGACTCCGGATCGGATTTGGCGGGCGTTTCGCTGTCATTGCCGGGCTCGGCATCTCCGGCGCCGGATTCCTGAAGATCCAGGAAATACGCCTCCACCGTACCGCTGTGGCGCACGGTCATCGGCCGGCCACGGCGATCCAGCGATTTGCCAAAGGCGGTGCGGATCCAGCCCTCGCTGACGCAGTACTCCTCGACATCGGTGCGCTCACGGCCATTGAAACGGATGCCGACGCCGCGTTCCAGGGTGGCGGCATCATGGAACTTGCTGCGCGGGTCGATGGCCAGGCGGTCGGGAGGCGTGTCACTCATGGTGTCTAGTCTTGATGGGGTCGGAAGGAAAATCGGCCGTGCGCTGGCCGGCGGTGGTCGCGGATCAAGGCCACGGCCGGCGGCCGCATGGACAACGGCAGGTGAAGCTCAGGCCGCCTTGAGCGGCGGTGCCGGGCGGGCCATCAGCAAGGCCAGCAGGCGGGCGATGGTATCGCGCTGGTGACGGCGGTCGACGATCATGTCGATGGCACCATGCGCGAGCAGGAACTCGCTGCGCTGGAAGCCTTCAGGCAAGGTCTCGCGTACGGTCTGCTCGATCACTCGCGGCCCGGCAAAGCCGATCAAGGCCTTGGGCTCGCCGATATTGATGTCGCCAAGCATGCCCAACGAGGCGGAAACGCCGCCGGTGGTGGGATGGGTCAGCACCGAGATGTAGGGCAGCCCGGCCTCGCGCAGGCGTGCGATCACCGCCGAGGTCTTGGCCATCTGCATCAGCGACAGCACGCCTTCCTGCATGCGCGCGCCGCCGGTGGCGCTGAAACAGATCAGCGGCATGCGCTCGGCCAGGGCCAGTTCGCCGGCACGGGCGAAACGTTCGCCGACCACCGAGCCCATCGAGCCGCCCATGAAGGAAAACTCGAAGGCGCAGGCGGCCACCGGCTGGCCGTGCAGGCTGCCGTGCAAGGCGATCAGGGCATCTTTCTCACCGACTGTCTTCTGCGAGACGAGCAGGCGATCGCGGTATTTTTTGCTGTCGCGGAAGCGCAGGGCATCGGTCGGCTCCAGTGCGGCACCGATCTCGATGACATCGCCGGGGTCAAGGAACCCCGCCAGACGGACCCGGGCGCCGATCGGCCGATGATGGCTGCACTGCGGGCAGACATTGAGGTTGCGCTCCAGCTCGGGCCGGTACAGGGTGGCGCCACAGCCTTCGCACTGGTCCCACACGCCTTCCTTGACGCCCCGCTTGGCGGCGCCGGTCTGCGTGCGAATGCGCGAAGGCATCAGTTTTGACAGCCAGTTCATTTACATCGTCACCCGCGAAACAGGAGGCGAACCATAACGCGAGCGCGGGTGGCGGCGCCAGCTGTTGGCCCGCCGGCCCAGAAACTGGCCCGCAGCGATCCGCAACGACTCAGGAACCATCGTTGCCAGCCGGTTTTTCCGGGACACCGGAACGATCTTCCAAGGCGATATCAGCATCGAGCGCGGCGCGCAATGGCCGCAGGAAATCCCGCGCATCCACGGCCGCGGTATCGGCATCGGCACAGCCGGCCAGGTGTTCGATCAGGGCGCTGCCGACGATCACCGCATCGGCGACGCGGCCGATGGCCTGGGCCGATGCCGCGTCCTTGACCCCGAAGCCGACGGCGACCGGCGTCGGGCCGAGTGCCTGCCAGTGCGCTACCTGGGTGGCGACCTCGGCCACATCCAGGGCACCGCCACCGGTGACGCCGGCATAGGCGACGTAGTAAAGGAAGCCGCGCGCCTGGTCGGCCAGACGCTGGCGACGCTCACCGGTGGTGGTCGGTGCCGCCAGCAGGATCTGGTGCAGGCCATGCTCGCCGCACAGCGCCTGCAAGGGCGCGGATTCTTCCAGCGGCGCGTCGACCAGCAACAGGCCATCGACACCGGACTGCGCGGCCTGCTCAACGAAACGCTGCCGGCCCATGATCTCGACCGGGTTGAGGTAACCCATCAGCACCACTGGCGTCACCGGGTCGTCGACACGGAACCGGCGCACATAGTCGAGCACGGTGGCCAGGGTGACGCCCCGCCCGATCGCCAGCTCGCTGGCCTTCTGGATCACCGGGCCATCGGCCATCGGATCGGAAAACGGCACGCCCAGTTCGATCAGGTCGGCGCCACCGGCAACCAGGCCGTGCATCACCGGCACCGTCGCTTCGGCCAGTGGATGGCCGGCGGTGAGGAAGGGCATCAATGCCTTGCGACCACGGGCACGCAGGTGCTGGAAGCAGCGGTCGATGCGGTTCACGGTCGTGCCGCTGGCGCTGGCGGCCTCGGTATTTTCGGGATGGCTGGCCATGTCAGTATTTCCCGTCCAGGCCATCATCCGAGCCGGCAGCGGCTGCGGCCTGCTCATGGGTCTGCTCATGGGCGGCGACGGTGTGGACATCCTTGTCGCCGCGGCCGGACAGGCACACCAGCAGGCGCTGGTCCGGATCCATGTCGCGCGCCAGGCGCAAGGCCAGGGCCACGGCGTGGCTGGACTCCAGCGCCGGCAGGATGCCTTCGGTGCGGGTCAGACGATGGAAAGCCGCCAGCGCTTCGTCGTCGTCAACGCCCAGGTAGCGGGCACGGCCGCTGTCCTTGAGCCAGGCGTGTTCGGGGCCGACGCCGGGATAATCCAGGCCGGCCGAGATCGAGTGGGTCGGCGTGATCTGGCCGGCGTCGTCGCACAAAACATAGGTGCGGTTGCCATGCAGCACACCCGGCCGGCCGGCCGACAGCGAGGCCGCATGTTCACCGCTGGCCAGGCCATGACCGGCGGCTTCGGCCCCGTAGATTGCCACCTCCCGATCATTGAGGAAGGCATGAAACAGGCCCATGGCATTGCTGCCACCGCCAACGCAGGCGACCAGGGCATCGGGCAGCGCGCCATGGCTGGCGAGCATCTGCGCCCTGGCCTCGCGGCCGATCACGGCATTGAAATCGCGCACCATCATCGGGTACGGGTGCGGGCCGGCGACGGTGCCGATGATGTAGAAGGTGTCGGCGACATTGGTCACCCAGTCGCGCAGGGCCTCGTTGAGGGCATCCTTGAGCGTGGCCGAGCCGGCACTGACCGGCACCACCGTCGCACCCAGAAGCTGCATGCGGTAGACATTGATCTTCTGCCGCTCGATGTCGGTGGCGCCCATGTAGACCACGCATTCCATGCCCAGTCGCGCCGCCATGGTGGCAGTGGCCACGCCATGCTGGCCGGCGCCGGTCTCGGCGATGATCCGGCGCTTGCCCATGTGCCGCGCCAGCAGCGCCTGGCCGACGGTGTTGTTGATCTTGTGCGCGCCGGTATGGTTCAGGTCCTCGCGCTTGAGCAGGATCTGGGCGCCGCCATTTTCCGCGCTCAGGCGCCGTGCGTGATAGATCGGGCTGGGCCGGCCGACGTAATCGGCCAGATCCCGATCCAGCTCGGCGCGAAATTGCGGGTCATCGCGCAGGCGGGCATAGGCTTGCGTCAACTCGGCCAGCGGCGCCATCAGGGTCTCGGCGACGAAGCGGCCGCCGTAGTCGCCGAAGCGGCCGTCGGCATCCGGCCAGGCATGGAAATCGATGTCGGACATGGGTACTCGCAGGTGATGAGCGGCGCACGGCGCTGATTTGCCGCAATGCGGCATATTGCCACGAAGAACCGCTTCGGCGCCCGCTGCGTCTTTGGCGCCGGCGTCCGGTACGCCGGCACGGTCGTTCTACTGATGCTGCCGGACAGGTCAGCGGCCTGGCGGTGGGCTCAATCTCCGTGGCTGCTTTCGGTCTCAGGCGATACGCTGCGCACGGCGGCGACAAAGGCGCGCATGCGGTCGTGATCCTTGATTCCCGGCGCCTGTTCGATACCGCTGGCGACATCAACGGCGAACGGCCGGGTCAGGGCGATGGCGGTGGCCACATTGTCCGGCACCAGACCGCCGGCCAGCACCAGCCGGCGCCGGCTGCGCGGCCAGCGTGACCAGTCCATGCGTCGACCGGTTCCGCCGGCGGCGCCGGGAGCATGGCCATCAAGTACCAGCGCCTGCGCCGAGTCATAGCCGGTGATCAGCGCCTGGCTATCGCTTCCTCCGGCGCCAGTGCCGCTGGCGTCATCGCTGCCGCAGCCGATCGCCTTCCAGTACGGCAGGCCATGGCGCTGGCACTGGTCTTCGGCTTCGTCGCCGTGGAACTGGAGCAGGTCCGGCTGGACCGCGGCCACGGCCGCCTGGATGAAGGCCGCTGCCTGGTTGCGCAGCAGGATCACGACTTGCGGCGCCTGGATGCGGGCGCGGGCGATGGCGGCCAGCCGCGTTGCCTGGTCGATATCGAGCCGGCGCGGGCTGTCGGCCAGGATCAGACCGATGTGGCTGACGCCCATATCAAGCGCCAGCTCGACATCCTCCGCGCGGGTCAAGCCGCAGAACTTGATGCCGGTCATGCCCGGGCGCTCATGCGAGGACGCTCATGCGAGGACGCCCATGGCAGGACGATCAGGCAAGGGATGAATCCTCGAACCGCGCCGGCAAGCCCAGCCCGGCTGGATAACGCGGCCCCAGGAAGATCAGGCCCCGGGCCGGCGCGGTCGGGCCGGCCAGGTCGCGCCGGCGTGCGGCCAGAACCTCGCCCAGCCACTGCGGCGGACGCTCGCCACGGCCGACCAGGATCAGGCTGCCGGCAATATTGCGCACCATGTGATGCAGGAAAGCATTGGCCTCGATCTCGATCAGCACGCGCTCGCCGTCGCGGCGGACACTGACGTCATGGACGCTGCGGAACGGTCGCCGCGCGCTGCATGACAGCGCCCGAAAGCTGGTGAAATCATGCTCGCCGAGCAACGCCTGGGCCGCCTCGTGCATGCGCTCGGCGGCCAGCGGCAGCCGTTCCCAGGTCTGGAACCGGGCGTACAGCCCCGGGCGCACCGACCGGTTCAGGATCTCGTAGCGGTAACGACGACGGCGGGCGCTGAAGCGGGCATGGAAATCATCAGCCACCGGTCCCAGCCAGGTGACGACAATGCTGCGCGGCAGGCGCGAATTGGCGCCCAGCAGCCACGAACGCGGGCTGCGTTCCACCGGGGCATCGAAATGCAGCAACTGGTCCAGGCCATGGACGCCGCTGTCGGTGCGGCCGGCGGCCATCACCGTCACCGGCTGGCCGGCAACGAAGGACAGTGCCTCCTCGACCTCGGACTGGACCGTGGCGCCATGGCTGCAGCGCTGCCAGCCCAGGAAGTCACTGCCCTCGTATTCGACCGCCAGAGCCAGGCGCGTCATGCCGGGCAAGGTGGCCATCGCCCCGGCGGCAGCGCCGGAACGATGGCCGCCAGGCGATCAGAGCAGGTCAAGCAGACGCCGCGCCTCTTCACGCTGTGCGGTATCGCCTTCACCGAGCACTTCCTCGAGCATGGCCTTGGCGCCGTCGGGATCACCCATGTCCATGTAGGCCCGGGCCAGTTCCAGCTTGGTCGTGGCCTCGTCGCTGCCACCCAGTGCTTCGCTGAAATCGACCACGTTGGCGGGCATGGCATCGTCCTCGTCGTCAAGGTCCAGCGGCGGCAGGTCAATGCCGGTGCTCTCGTCGGCCTTCAGGCCAGTAGCGGCGTCGGACGCCGGGCCGCGATCGCTGTCGGCACTCGGCGTCAGCGGCGTGTCGTCGAACTCCAGCGGTGCAAAACGGTCGTCGGCGGGCGCAGCTTCGGCTTCCGCGCTGAACCCGGAATCGGCAGGGGTGGCCGGCATCACCAGCCCGCCGTCGTCCGCGCGTCCGTCAGGCTCGCTGTCCATGTCCAGATCCAGGTAGGAGCCGCTGGACGTGGCTGCCGGGTCGATGGTGCCCAGGCCGCTGTCCGCTGCCGGCCCGACACGCACCGGTTCGACATACGGCTCGGAAATATCCAGCGGTGCCGATTCTGATCCGGACTCGGTGTTGGCTGCGATCATCGGCTCGTCGTCGTCCAGGCTCAGGATGTCGTCCACCGTCGCGGACGTTGGTCGTCCGGCCTCGGCCTCGGCATCGGGCGTCCAGGGCGGCGTCCAGGTCGCTTCGGTTGCGGACTCGGATTCGGCCTCGAGAGCGCTTTCGACCTCGACCGTGTCCACCCCAGGTGCGGCGTCGGCCTGGACATCACCAGCAAAGATGGCGGCATCGGGCATCAGCTCGCGTCCCATCTCGACCACCTGTTGCCATTCGGCCGAGTTGTGATCAATGCGCGGTTGCAGGCGGCTGGCCCACGCCAGGAACTGCTCGCGGTCGTCGTTGGCGTAGTGGATGCTCAGCAACTCGACGTAGGAGTCGTAATCGTCCGGGCTCGACTCGATCTGCTCAAGCAGCTCGCGCAGTTCCTCATCCTCGACTGCCGCCGGGCTGTCCACGGCAACCGCAGCGGAACTGGCGGTCGCGGTATCGCTGGCGAACAGTTCGGATACCGAACGCTTGCCGCCATCGACCGCAGCCGGAGTGGCCACCGCGCGTTCGCGCTGGCGACGTGACAGCAGGGCCAGCAGGAGCAGTACGGCAATGACTACCAGGCCGGTGCCCATCAGCAGCGGGTTCTGGTAGAACGGCACGGCCTGGCCATCCGCCGCTGGCGCCTGGACCAGGCTGCTTTCGGCCGCTGGCGTGGCATCAATGGCAATCGGCTCGGCGACGGCCGGAGTTTCGGCGACACCGGGCGCGGCGTCGACAGCGGCCCAGGAGTCTTCGCCACCCTCGGGCGCGCCGGACGGATCGGTGAACGGGTCAGGCGATGTGCCGGTGGCGGCAGCGGCCCAGGCGGCGTCGTCGATGGCATCGGCGCCCTCGCCGGCCGTGTCGGCCTCGTCGATCTGGTCATCGCTCTGGGCAAGCGCTTCGCCATCCATGGTCAAGTCGCTGGCGTCGTCGGTGACTTGCGTGCCGTCGACATCAGCTTCGCTGCCGGCCATAGCGTCGGTATCGGTCTCTTCGGCGGCGGCCAGGGCGGCGATCATATCGGCCACCGCCTGGTCGGCATCGGCATCGGCAGCACCCGCGACGGCGGCGGCCTCGGCCTCGGCGGCTTCGGCGGCTTGGCTCAGATCGGCCAGGCGGCGCTGCAGGGCAGCCACTTCGGTGTCCTTGAGTTCGAGCAGACGGCTGTTCTGGCTGTTGATCTCTTCCAAGTCCTGGACCCGCGAGCTCAACTCGGCCACTTCCCGCTCACGGCTGGACAATTCTTCACGGGCACGATTCAAATCAGCCTGAACTGCGGCCATTTCGGCTTCTCCTGTTTGGCTGCTGGACGCTCCGGGCGTGCTGCCACCCGGTTCACCCTCCTGTCGCGGCGACAGGAGTTCAACGCGTGCCTGCGCCGGCGTTGCCGGGCTGGCTGCGGTCGTGGCTTCGGCCATCGGGGCGCGGCCGGGATCGGCCAGCGCGGGCGTGCTGTCGACTCCGGCCCAGACATCAAGCTGGCGACGCACTTCCTGGTCGGCTTCGGCCCTGGCCAGCGCGTGGATGCGATCGTTTTCCGGTACCCGGAGCACCGCTCCGGCCTTGAGGGCATTGATGTTGTCGGCGAAGAATGCGTCGGTGTTGTCGCGCTGCAGCGCAAGCATCATCTGGTTGGTGAGGACGCGTTGCTCGGAGGCCAGCCGGTAGGCGATCGCTGACAGGGTGTCGCCTTCCTGCACGATATAGGTGCCGTCAGCGGCGAGCGGCGCAGGCGCGGGCGCGGGCGCGGCTTCGGGGGCCGGGTCGGCGGGCGCCGGCGGCGCAACAGGAGACGGCGCAAAGCCCGGCGGCGGCGGACTGCGCGGCGGCTCGGCCGGGGCGGGAGCGGGAGCCGGGGCCGGCGCTGGCGCATGAACTGGCGGCGCGCTGACCACCGGTGCCGGCGTGGGTGCAGGTGCAGGTGCCGGCGGCGGCGGTGCTGGTGCTGGTGCGGGCTCGACTGCGATCGGCTCGGGTTCGGCAGTCAGCGGCGCGGTCTGTGCCGGTGCCGGCGTGGTGGCCGCCGGGGCAGGATCGACGGCCGTGACCGCAGGCACGGTCGGCGCCGGAGCAGGTGCCGCCGTCCTCGGCGCATCGACTCGGGCGATGCGGCTGGGCTGGGCGCTGACCGGAGGATCCAGCAGCACGCCGTATTCGCGCAGCAAGCGGCCACCGCTCCAGTTGGCTTCCAGCAACACGGCCAGATACGGCTCGCGTACCGGCTCGACACTGGTGACCTTGACCACCTTGCCGCCGCGCGCGTCTTCTTCAACCTCGAAGCGCAACGACACCGGCAGGCGCGTGCGCTCCAGGCCAACCCGGGCGAAGTCATCGCTACTGGCGGTCTGGATGGTGAGCTGATCGGCTTCACCGGGGAACGCTTCCTGGATGGTGATGCGCGCATCCAGCGGCTGGTTGAGCCGTGAATTGACCTGGATTTCGCCCAGGCCAAGGCCCTGGGCGGCACCGGAGGCCAGCACCATCAAGCAAGTCACTAACAGATAACGGATTTTCATCAAGTCAACTCCCCCTGTCTCCCGCCAACGCCGACATTACGGCTGTCTCCAAAGCTTGAACACGCCTCACGACAGTGGCGCAACTATAGATCACAACAGACTTTCTACCAACAATTCGGCAACTTGCACAGCATTCAATGCCGCACCCTTGCGGATATTGTCCGCGACCAGCCACAGGTTGAGTCCGCTGGCATGGGAAATATCCTCGCGGATGCGCCCGACGTGGACCTGGTCGCTGCCGGCGGCATGGCCGACCGGGGTCGGATATCGGCCCTTGGCGGCCACCGATCCAGGTCGCGGCGCCGGGCCGGGCTGGACTCCGCTGCGACCACCATCGACCAGCTTCACGCCCGGCGCCTGGCGCAGCAGCGTGCGCGCCCGGGATGCGCTGATGCGCTCGCGGGTTTCGATGTGGCAGGCCAGGGCATGGCCATAGAACACCGGCACGCGCACGCAGGTGGCATTGACCTGGATCTGGTCGTCGCCAAGGATCTTGCGTGTTTCCCACACCATCTTCATTTCTTCCCGGGTGTAACCGTTGTCCAGGAACTCGTCGATCTGGGGAATGACGTTGAACGCGATCTGGACCGGGAACACCTTGGGCTCGACCGGGTGGAAGTTGAGCAGGGCACTGGTCTGCCGGCCCAGCTCCTCCATCGCCACCCGACCTGCGCCGGAGACCGACTGGTAGCTGGCGACGTTGATCCGTTCGATGCCGACCGCGCGATGGATCGGCGCCAGCGCCACCAGCATCTGCATGGTCGAACAGTTGGGATTGGCGATGATGCCGCGCGGCCGCTGTGCCAGCGCCTGCGGATTGACCTCGCTGACCACCAGCGGCACGTCCGGCTCCTGCCGGAAGTGCGAGCTGTTGTCGATGACCACGGCTCCAGCCGCTGCCGCCCGCGGCGCATGCACGGCCGAGACCGCCCCGCCGGCGGCGAAGAAGGCGATATCGATGCCGGAGAAATCAAAATCCTCGAGCAGGCGCACGGTCAACTGGCGCTTGCCGAAAGCCACCGTCCCGCCGGCCGAGCGTTCGCTGGCCAGGGGCACCAGTTCGGCAACCGGGAAATCGCGCTCGGCCAGAATCGCGGCAATGGCTTCGCCGACAGCGCCGGTGGCGCCGACCAGGGCGATACGACAGGGTGGTTTGATCATCGGATCCGGACGCAGGGTGGTTGGGCTGGAGCCGCGTGGCCGCAGCTCACGGCGGCGTCTGGCCAGCGCCGCATTGTGCGCGATGACGCAGCCAATGGTCCATCAGTACCAGCGCCACCATGGCCTCGACCACGGGCACGGCGCGGATGCCCACGCAGGGGTCATGCCGGCCCTTGACCACGACCTGGGCCGGGTTCCCCGCGTGATCGATCGAGGCCACCGGCAGGCGCAGGCTGGAAGTGGGCTTGAACGCCACCTGGCAGGTGATGTCCTGGCCGCTGCTGATGCCGCCCAGGATGCCGCCGGCGTGGTTGCTGGCAAAGCCGTCCGGACCGAGCGGGTCGCGATGCCGGCTGCCCAGATCGGCGGCAGAAGCCATGCCGGCGCCGATCTCCACGCCCTTGGCGGCGTTGATGCCGATCAGGGCGGCGGCCAGTTCGGCGTCGAGCTTGCCGTAAACCGGTGCGCCCCAGCCGGCCGGCACGCCCTGGGCCACTACGCGGACGATGGCGCCGACCGAATCGCCCGACTTGCGCAGCCGATCCATGTAGTTCTCCAGCGCCGGCACCATGGCGGCGTCGGGCCAGAAGAAGGGATTGCTCTCAACCGCTGCCCAGTCGAAGGCCGCCGGTTCCTGCTCGCCCAGGCGCGACAGATGGCCGCGCACGCGGATATCGAAATGCTGGCTCAAATACTTGCGGGCGATCACCCCCGCCGCCACGCGCATGGTGGTCTCGCGCGCCGAGGAACGACCGCCGCCGCGGTGGTCGCGCAGGCCGTACTTGGCCTGGTAGGTGAAATCGGCATGGCCGGGCCGGAATACCTGCTCCAGCTCGTTGTAATCGCGGCTGCGGGCATCGGTATTGCGAATCAGCAGGGCAATCGGCGTGCCGGTGCTGCGGCCGCGGAACACGCCTGACAGGATCTCGACCGCGTCGTCCTCGCGCCGTTGCGAGGTGTGGCGGCTGCGACCGGTGGCGCGCCGGGCCAGGTCGGCGGCGAAATCCTCTTCGGCCAGTTCCAGGCCCGGCGGGCAGCCATCAACGACGCAGCCGATCGCCGGCCCGTGGCTCTCGCCAAAGGTGGTGACCCGGAACAGATGGCCGAAGGTGTTGTGTGACATGGCCGGCGCTGACTCAGCTCAAGGATCAAGCACGTCGAACGGGCCAACGTCGTCGCTGCCGACCCTGGCTTCGTTCGCGCTCGCTGGGTGCGTGCTGGCCTGGGAGGAAGCCGCTGCCGTGGTCGACAGTTCACCGCGCCGCTGCTGCCACACCGCCTGGATCTGCGCGGCATGTTCGACCAGATCTTCCCGACGCAGCACGAACACGCCCATCTGGCCGACCCGGAACTCCACCCAGGCGAAAGGCACCTGCGGCAGCAGCCGCTGCAGCGCGCGCTCGGCCTCGCCCACTTCCATGATCAGCACGCCGTCGGGCTCAAGATGGTCGGCGGCTTCGGCCAGCAGCCGCAATGGCAGGTCCAGGCCATCGGCGCCGGAGGTCAGGCCCAGGCGTGGCTCATGGCTGTACTCGCCGGGCATGGCCGCGTACTCGCCTTCAGTAACGTAGGGCGGATTGCTGACGATCAACTGGTAGCGCTCGCCGGCCAGGGCAGCGAACAGGTCGGACCGGACCAGCCGGACACGCTCGCCAACCTCGAAGCGTTCGACGTTGTCGGCCGCCAGCGCCAGGGCATCAGCCGACAGGTCGACGCAATCCACCTGCCAATCGGGCATGTGCACCGCCGAGGCGATGCCGATGCAGCCGCCACCGCAGCACAGGTCAAGCATGCGCTCGACCTGGACAGAATCCAGCCAGGGCGAATAGCCGGCCTGGATCAACTCGGCGATCGGTGAGCGCGGCACCAGGGCGCGGGCATCGGTCTTGAACGCCAGGCCCGCGAACCAGGCCTCGCCGATCAGATAGCAGGCCGGGATGCGCTCGTCGATGCGGCGCCGGAACAGGCCCAGGATCTGCGCCTTCTCGCGCGTGGTCAGGTGCGCGCCGGCATAGACCGGCGACAGATCATGCGGCAGGTGCAGGGCATGCAGCACCAGTTGCGTGGCCTCGTCCAGGGCATTGTCGTAGCTGTGGCCAAAGCTCAGGCCGGCGCGGCCGAACTGGCTGGCGCCATAGCGGATGAAGTCGCGGAGGGTCTTGAGTTCGTCCATCGAAAAAGTCGCTGCTGCAGGGCCGGTGCGCGGGCGCACAGGGTAGCTGATCGGTGACCGCGCCCGGCGCTGCATCGGTGCTGGCGGCGACCAGCCCCAGGTGCCGGTATCCGACCCGCTGCGGCCGGCATCGTCCGTGCCCCCGTTCCGCGGCTGGGCGCCAGCGCCGTGCCGGCCCCGGCAATATCCGGGATAATGCCGGCCATGAACCTGCAACGATCCTTGCCGTGGCTGATCGCCGCCGTCGCCCTGGCTGGCGCCCTGGGCCTGTTCCTGGGCCAAAAGTGGCTTGGCGGTGATGCCGCCCCGGCCACCACCAGCGCCATTGTCTACCCGCAGCCGCGCATCCTGGCCGACTTCCAGCTCGAGCGCGCCGACACCGGCGAGCCGCTCACCCTTGATGACTGGCGCGGCCAGTGGAGCCTGGCTTTCATCGGCTTCACCCATTGCCCCGATGCCTGTCCGCAGACGCTGGCCCAATACCGCGAGATCGAGCGCCTGTGGCCACAGGAGCGCGGCCCGGTGCCGACGCTGTACTTCGTCTCCGTCGATCCCGAACGCGACACGCCACAGGCGCTGGTGGAGTACTCACGCTATTTCAGCCCGGACATCGTTCCGGCCCGTGGCAGCCACGAGCAGTTGGAGCAGTTCACCCGGCAGCTCAACCTGTTCTACGTGCAGACGCCGCTGTCCAACGAGCCGGGCGACTACACCGTCGACCACACCACCTATCTGGTGGTGATCAACCCGCAGGGCCGGCTGGCCGGCTTCTTCCGCAGCCCGCTGGTGCCCGCCGAGATCGTCGACGACCTGGTCGCACTCGGCGCCGGCTGAGCGCCGCGACTCCGCTTCCAAGGATTGCCCATGGCGCAGCGCCTGTACCTTCTGCTGCAGCACCTGCTGCCGCACCACCTGCTCACGGCGCTGGCGCGCGCGCTTACCCGCATCCGCTGGCGGCCGCTGAAGAACTGGCAGATCCGCGCCTTCGCCCGCCGCTTCGACATCGATCTGGCCCAGGCCGAAAGCGCCGAGCCCGATCACTACCCCACCTTCGATGCCTTCTTCACCCGCGCCCTGAAACCGGGTGCACGCACGCCTGATCCGGACCCGGCCAGTGTGCTGATGCCCGCCGACGGCCGCATCAGCGCCGCCGGCCGCATCCAGGCCGGGCACCTGTTCCAGGCCAAGGGCCGCGACTACAGTCTGGCGACACTGCTCGGCGACGAAGCCCGCGCCGCCGACTTCGCCGATGGCGACTTCGCCACCGTCTACCTGCAGCCGCGCAACTACCACCGCGTGCACATGCCCTGGCACGGCCGCCTGCGCCAGACGCTCTACATCCCCGGGCGCCTGTACAGCGTCGCCCCGGTCACCGTGCAGGGCGTGGACCGCCTGTTCGCGCGCAACGAACGCCTGGTCTGCCACTTCGATACCGACTTCGGGCCGATGGCGGTGATCCTGGTCGGCGCCATGCTGGTCGCCGGTGTGGAGACCGTCTGGCAGCCGGGCAGCGTCCAGCGCGCTGGCCGACAGCCCGAGGCCATCGACTATCGTGCTCAGACGATCGAGCTGGACCGGTTTGCCGAAATGGGCCGCTTCCACATGGGCTCCACCGCCATCGTCCTGTTCCCGCCCGGGCGGGTCGCACTCGACCACTTTGAAACCGGCCAGGAAGTGGCAATGGGCCAGCGCCTGGGCTGGCGCCTGCCGCCGACGGCTTAAGGCCGACCGGCCGCGCAACCGCCAGCGATGCGCTGCATGGCAGGCGTGGCGCGACCGCGAAAACTGACTACCGGCAATTGGCCAGATTCAGCCGCTGGCCGGGGCGCAGCAGGTAGCGCGGCCCGGTGATGTTGTTGTTGCGGGCCAGCTTGCGCATGGTGCAGTTGTGGCGGGAGGCGATGGCGTAAAGGGTTTCGCCGCGACGCACGACATGGCTGCCGCCGGCCGAGGGCGCACGGCCGGCCATGACATCGCGCGCCGGTGACGGCGTGCTGACCGGCATCCGCGCCTGGTTGAGGTCGGCGGCCAGTTCGACCAGGGCGCCGCTGCGGCAGCTCTGCTCATAAGCGGACAGGATCACCGCCGGCACTTCCAGTTGCGTACCGGCATCAAGCACGCGCTTGTTGTCCCACTTCGGGTTGAGATTGCGCAAGGCGCGAAACCAGCCGGCGCGCACGCCACCGGCCTGGCCCAGACAGATGGCCAGCTCGTTGATCGAGGCCGGCTGGTCCAGGGTGAGCACGGCCGGGCGAGTGTCGAACTTTGCGAACTCAAGGCCGAACTGCTCGGGGTGCAGGAACAGGTAGGCGGCGGCGAGCACCATCGGCACGTAGATCTGGGTTTCCTGCGGCAGGGCGTTGAATACCGCCGGATCCCACAGGCTCTTCTCGCCGCTGCCGGACAGCCGCCGCAGCCGGCCCTCGCCGCCGTTGTAGGCGGCGATGACCAGTTCCAGGTTCTCGTTCAGGCGGTCGAACTGCTCGTTGAGGTATTCGACCTGGGCGCGGGTCGCCTCGCGCGGATCGAAGCGGGTATCGAAGCCGTCGCTGGCGCGCCGGCCCAGCCCGAATCGCTCGCCGGTGGCGGGCATGAACTGCAGCGGCCCGGCGGCGCCGGCGCGCGATACCGCGTGCACCTTGCCCTGGGATTCGCGCGCCATGATCGCAAACAGCAGCGCCTCGGGCAGGCCGGCCTGTTCGTAGTGCGGCCACATCATGAAGCGCATGTACTGGTAGTTCTCCCAGGCGTCCATGAGGTTGGGGCGCAACCAGGTGAGCCATTCGTTGAGCGCCGCCTTGACCGGTTCGTTCAGGGTGATGACCTGGGCCAGGTCACGGCCGCGCAGCAGGGTGATGGTGCGCTGTGACTGCGGCAGCGCGCCGAGCACCGGCGAGATGGCATCGTCTTCGGGCTGGTCCAGTTCCGGGCTGGGATCATCCGACAGCGGCGGCCGCGGCAGCGAGTCCCTGACCAGTGCGTCATAGGTGGCGATGAAGCGGCTGCTGTCGCAAGCGGGATTGGCCAGGCAGTGTTCGGCATGGCTGCGCAGTTCCTCCAGGGCGGCCTCTCGCTCGCCCTGCCCGCCGGCATCGCCGGCCGCCAGGCGGGCACTGCCCTGTTCGAAGCGGCGCACCGCAGCGTCCAGGCTGTCATGGAGCATGGCGGTCTGGCGGTCGCCATTGCCGCCGGCGCTGGCTTCAGCGCCCGGCGTGCGGCCGGTGCTGGCGCAGGCGGCGAGCAGGGTGAACAGGGGGATAAGCAACAGGGGCTGGATCTTCAATGTCGGTTCCGGAAAGTAGCGGCGTGGCAGAGGCAAGGCGGCATTATGCCGCGCCGGCAGGAACCGGCCCGGGATGCCGCAGGCGACCGGCCGGTGGCGATCAAGTGCGCCCGAGCAGGACCACTTCCTCGGCCGAGCTGGGGTGGATGGCGATGGTTCGGTTGAAGTCGTGCCGGGTGGCGCCCAGGTTCATTGCCACGGCAAAGCCCTGCAGGATCTCGTCCACGCCCGGCCCGGCCAGGTGCAGACCGATGACCCGCTCATCAGGCTCCAGGCACACCAGCTTGACCAGAACCTGTTCGTCGCGACCGGCCAGGGCCTCGCGCATCGGCAGGAAGCGGGTTTCATGGACCCGCACGCGCTCGCCATGGCGTTCGCGCGCGGCCGGCTCACTGAGCCCGCAACTGGCGGCCGGCGGCTGGGCGAAGATCACGGTCGGGATGTTGTCCAGGTCGACGCGGGCGTCGGACCGATTGCCGAACAGGCGGTCGGCGAGTTGGCGCCCGGCGGCGATGGCGACCGGCGTCAGTGCCGGCTGGCTGCAGACATCGCCAACGGCATGGATGCCCGGGACGCCGGTGTCCTGGCGCTCATCGACGATGATCCGGCCGCGCTCGTCGCAGCGCACGCCGCAGGCATCCAGGCCCAGGCCGTTGCTGTTGGGCACCCGGCCCAGGGCCCACAGCAGCCAGTCGAAGCCACCGATTTTCTGGCCGCCGGCACAGAGCACGCGCAGCAGGTCGTCTTCGCCGTAGTCGACGCCTTCGACCCGGGTGTCGAGCCGGACATCGACCCCGCGCCGGCGCATGCCGGCGGTGACTGCGGCGGCCAGGTCCGGATCGAATGCCGACAGCAGTTGCTGGTCGCGGACGAACAGAGTCACCTTCGAGCCCAGGCCGTGCATCAGGCTGGCCATCTCCACGCCGATGTAGCCGCCACCGACCACGGCGATCCGCCGCGGCATGCGCTGCAGGCTGAAGACATCATCGGAAACCCCGCCCAGGGCGAAACCGGGCAAGTCCAGACGCCGGGAGCGGCCGCCGGTGGCGATCAGGCGATGCCGGGCCTGGACGTCGCCGCCGCCGCTGAGCACGGTGCCGTCGGCGCCCAGGCGCGCGGCATGGGGAATCAATTCGATGCCCAGATCCGCCAGGCGCTGCCGGTAGGCGGCGCGGACGCGCTGGATGTAGGCCTCACGCCGGGCAACAAAGCCGGCCCAGTGCAGGTCGCCGCGCTCCAGCCGGAAACCCATCGCCGCCGCCAGGTCCAGGCCATCGCCGGCCTGTGCCGCCAGCCACATCGCCTTCTTCGGCACGCAGCCGTGGTTGACGCAGGTGCCGCCGAGCAGGCTGGGCTCAAACATCACCACGCGGGCGCCATGGCGTGCCGCCTGTTGCGCGGCGGCCAGGCCGCCGGAGCCGCCACCCAGAACAGCCAGATCAAATTGCCGCGGTGCTGGTGCTGTCATTCCTTCTGCTCCACTGCTTGGTTGCCCGGTGCCGGAAATACGGCGCTGCCGGAAGTGTCCTGGCTGGCCAGGCCAATTGCGCGCTGGCTGGGTGGCCGCTGCTAGAACCGTGCCGGCGAGAACGGCGCCGGGTTCACCACCGGCTCGCGGCCGGTGACCAGATCGGCCAGCAACTGGCCGGTGATCGCCGACAGCGAGATGCCGAGCATGCCATGGCCGGTGGCCAACCACAGGCCGGGATGGCGCGACACCGGTCCGATCACCGGCAAATCGTCGGGCACCATCGGCCGCCAGCCGCTCCATTGTTCGCGCAGCACCGGGCCTTCGGGTTCGTGCAGATACAGGCGCGCGCCGCGCTTGAGCGCGTCCAGGCGCACCGGATTCAGGCCGTCGTCGAAGCCGGAAAACTCCATCGTGCTGCCGAGCCGGTAGCCGTCGGCCCAGGCGGTGACGCAGACCTGACATTCGGCCAGCACCAACGGTATCCGCGGTGCCCGCGCCGGCCGGTCGTAGGTCAGCGAATAGCCCTTGCCCGGCTGCACCGGCAGGCGCAGGCCGAGCTCGCGCACCAGCGCCGGCGTCCAGCTCGCCGTGGCCAGCAATACCTTCCCTGCGCGACAGACCTGGCCATCGGCCAGGCGCACGCCGGTGATGCGGCCGCGCTCGTGCAGCAGTCCGGCGACCGGGCAGTCTTCGATGACCGTGCCGCCGGCGGCGCGGACCCGGTCGAGCAGGCCGGCGACCAGGCGGTCCGGGCGCAGGTGGGCGTCTTGCGGATACAGCCAGCCGCCGATCACCTGATCATTGACCGCCGGTTCCAGCGCGCGTACCTGGTCGCCATCCAGGCGTTCAACCTGGATGCCGGCGCGCTCCAGCAAGGCAGCATGGCCACCGCCGGCCGCCAGCGCGGCGCGATCGCGATGCAGGTACAGGCTGCCCCGGCTTTGAAAACCGCAATCGATGTCGTGGTCTTGGATCCATTGCTGCAGCAGGTGACGCGAGGCCAGCAACAGTTCGGCGCGGATAGCGGTGGTGGCCTCGAAATCGCGCCGGTTGCACCGGCGCAGGGCGCGCAGCAGCCAGCCGGCCAGGGCCGGATCCCAGCGTGGCTTGAGGTAAAACGGCGCATCGGGCTGGCGCATCCAGCGCAGCAACTGCCAGACCATGCCCGGCTCGGCCAGCGGCGGCGCGTGCGAGGGCGTGATGGTGCCGCAATTGCCGTGCGAGGTAGCGCCACCGGCGCGGCCGCGGTCGAGCACGGTCACCGGCACGCCAGCCTGCAACAGGGCGAGGGCGCAGGCCAGGCCCACCGCGCCGGCGCCGATGATCAGCACCTGGTCACGACAGTCCAGCGGCGGGGAAGCGGTCATCGGTGGCGGGTCAGGGCTGGCGGATCATGGTTTCAATGACGCCAGGCCAGGCCAGGCAAGGCAGGACCGGCGCGGTGCGGACGGATCAATGGTGAGGATCGCCATCGTGATGCACGTGACGGTGGTCGATCTCCTCCGGCGTGGCTGCGCGGACATCGACAATGTCAATGGCGAACTCGAGTTGCCGCCCCGCCAGGGGATGATTGCCATCGACATCGACCACGCTCATGCCGACCTTGACCACGCGCACCACGCGCGGACCCTGCTCGGTCTGCAACTGCACGGTGATGCCCGGCTTCAGCGCCACGTCCTTGGGAAAGTACTTCTTGGACACGCGCATCTTCAGCTCGCGTACCGGACCGTAACCGTCCTCCGGCGCGACGCTGACCTGGAAGCTGTCGCCCGCCTGGCGCCCTTCCAGGGCCCGCTCGACGCCGGGAATGACACCGCCCACGCCCCAGAGCACGGCCATTGGCTCGCCGCCGTGCGATGACTCGATTTCCTTGCCGTCGGCATCGCTGAGGCGGTAGTGGAAACGGGCAACCGTGTCTTTGCCGATCTTCATGGGTTCAGGTCCTTTGGCCGGGGCCGGTGAAGGGATTTGAGGAATCAAGGATGGACGACGCGGGCCGCCGCAACACACTGGCCAGCACGGCGCCGACAGCCACGCGCAGCCGCCAGGCACAGCAGGCAACGGCGCTGGCCCGGCGTTGCCGCGCGCACATCCGGCGCCCTGGCTGGCCAAGGCCGGCCATGTTAATGGCTGCCACCGTTGCCCGGCTGTCGCCACGGTGAATTGCCGGCACGGCGCCGACGCCGTGCGGCCGCTGAGCGGGCCGGCGGGTTGACGGCAACCGGCCACGCTGCGAGTCTGCCGGCCACCATGCACGCCTGTCACCGCCCGGTCCTGATCATGCTCGCCGTCCTGCTCCTGGCCGCCTGTGCCGGCAGCAGCGTGCGCCCGGTCGCGCCACCCTCGCCTGTGGCCAGCCGCCTGGCCGAAAGCATCACCATCAAGGCCATCGGCCTGACCGGTACGCCGTATCGCTACGGCGGCAATACACCGGCCGGCGGCTTTGATTGCAGCGGCCTGATTGGTTATGTCTACCGCGAAGGCGCCGGGGTGACCCTGCCACGCAGCGTGCGCGCGATTGCCGATGGTCCGTGGCCGAAGGTGGCGGTGGCCGGCCTGAGCACCGGCGATGTCGTCTTCTTCGCCCCGGACGGGCGCGGCCTGTCGCATGCCGGCATCTATGTCGGCGAAGGCCGCTTCGTGCACGCGCCGGCCACCGGCGGCACGGTCCGGCTGGATCCGCTGGATCGCGGCTATTGGGCCAGCCGGGTCCGCCACGGCATGCGCATCCTGCGATGAGCACCGCGTCCACGCCGCGCCTGGCTGGCGCAGGCAAGTCGATCAGCGCGCCGGCGCCGGCTTCGCTGTGCCTGCTGCGGCTGTCGGCGCTGGGCGATGTCAGCCATGTCGTGCCGCTGCTGCGGCGTATCCAGCAGCACTGGCCGGACACCGCGATCACCTGGATCATCGGACAATTTGAAGCGCGCCTGGTCGGCGATATCGCCGGCGTCGAGTTCATTACTTACGACAAGCGCAGCGGCTGGCGCGGCCTGGCGGCGCTGCGCCGGCAATTGCGCGGGCGCCGTTTCGATGGCCTGCTGCTGATGCAACTGGCCCTGCGCGCCAATCTGGTCGCCACCGCCGTGCGTGCCGATGTCCGCATCGGCTACGACACGGCACGCAGCCGCGAGGGCCACGGCCTGTTCATCAACCGCCGCATCGCGCCGGCCAGCGGCCAGCATGTGCTCGATGCCCTGGGCAGCTTCGGCCAGCCGCTGGGTCTGCCCGATGGCCCGGTGCGCTGGCAGTTGCCGATCGCGGACGAGGCGCATGAATTCGCCGAAGCTACCCTGCCCGCCGACCGGCCGGTACTGATCATCAGCCCCTGCGCCAGCCACACCCTGCGCAACTGGCGGCCAGAGCGCTACGCCGCCGTCGCTAGCCATGCCGTGCGCCGCCATGGCCTGGCGGTGGTGCTGTGCGGCGGCCCCAGTGCCGGCGAGCGGGCGATGGCCGATGCCATCGTCGGCCACTGTCGCGAACCGCTGCTGGACCTGGTCGGCAAGGACACGATCAAGCGCGCCCTGGCCCTGTATCAGCGCGCCGCCCTGGTGATCAGCCCGGACTCGGGGCCGGTGCACATGGCCAATGCCGTTGGCACGCCGGTGCTGGGCCTGTACGCGGCGACCGATCCGGCGCGCAGCGGCCCTTACAGCGACCGGCGCTGGACCGTCGACCGCTTCGATGCCGCCGCGCGCAGGTTCCGCAACCGGCCCGGCAGTCAATTGCGCTGGGGCAGCCGGGTCGAGTATCCCGGTGTCATGGACCTGATCGACGTGGCCGATGTCAGCGAACGCCTGGATGCCTTCATGGCCCAGGCCGGTGGCACCGGTACTGGCGGCAAAGGCCGCGGCGACGATCCGGCGGCAGCGGGAACGGCAGCGGGAACGCCATCGTGAGCGAACAGCGCCTGCGCCAGAACGCCCGCCAGGCCCTGCTCGCGGCGGTACCCCGGCCGCGTGCCGACCAGGCCGGACAACTGCCGCGCAAGGCGCAACGGGTGCTCGATGCCGAACTGGCGCGGTTGCCGGCGTCCGCGCGCCCGGCGCTGGCCTGCCGCAAGGGTTGCGACCTGTGTTGCCATCTGCGCGTGGCAGCCACCGCCGCCGAGGTCTTCGCCCTGCTCGACTACCTGCGCCAGACCGTGCCCGCTAGCGAATGGCCGGCCCTGGCCGCCGCCATCAACGAGCGCGCCGGCCAGATCCATGCCCTGTCGCCCGGGCAGTTGCTGCGCACCAACCTGCCCTGCCCGCTGCTGGTCGACAGTGCCTGCCGCGCCTATCCGGCCCGGCCGTTGAACTGCCGCGCCTACCATTCACTGGACTACCAGGCCTGCCTGGATTCGTTCCGCAATCCGGCCGAGCTGGATCGCGGCCACCCGCAGGGCGCCGCCCTGGCCCGGGTCCACGAAGGCGTGCAGGAAGGGCTTTCCGACCTGCTCCAGGCCGGCGGCAACGACCCCGGCCGCTACGAGCTGGTCACCGCGCTGGCCGAAGCGCTGGTCGATGACGAGGCCAGGAACCGCCTGCTGGCCGGCAGCCGGCCGGTATTCGAACGCGCCCTGCCGCTGTAGCCGGGCCGACATCGACCGGCGACGGCGGCGGCAACTGAAAACGCCGGGCAAGAGCAAGCCGATCGGCCGGCATCACGACCCGGCGGCAACCACCGGCGGGCGGGCACCCGCGACGCTGCCTGCCGCCGGAGCTACGAGCCCTGGTCGATCTCGATGAAATCCACGCGCCGGGTCATGCCGCAGATCAGCTCATAGCCCAAGGTGCCGGCACCTTCACCGATGGTTTCCACCGGCAGGCCCGGCCCCCACAGCATCACTTCGTTGCCGACCGCTGCCTGCGGGTGGCCGCGCAGGTCGATGGTCAGCAGGTCCATCGACACCCGGCCGACGATCGCTGCCGGCCGGCCATGCAGATGCACCGGTGTGCCGGCGCGGGCCAGGCGTGGATAGCCGTCGCCGTAACCGATCGCGACCACGCCGATGGCCATGTCCTGCGGGCAGGTCCAGGCACCGCCGTAACCGACCGCATCGCCGGCGCGCAGTTGCCGGATCGCAACCACCCGCGCGCTGAGCGTCATCGCCGGCTCGAAGCCGAAGTCGGCGCCGCTGCGCCCGGCCACGACCGAGACGCCATAGAGCAGCCCACCGGCGCGCAGCCAGTCGCGGTGGCTGGCCGGCCAGCCCAGGATGGCGGCTGAATTGGCCAGCGATACCGGCCCGGGCAAGCCGTCGATGGCGGCCTGGAACTGCCCGATCTGATCGGCGGTGGTGGCCTGCCCGAACTCGTCGGAGCGGGCGAAGTGGCTCATCAACTGAATCCGACCGGCGATCTGCGGCAGCGCTGCCAGGCGCCGGTACGCGGCCTGGACCTGGTCGGGTGCAAAGCCCAACCGATGCATGCCGGTGTCGGCCTTGAGCCAGACCGGCAGCGGCCGCCGGTCCGGGTCGGCTTCCAGCCAGGCCAACTGCTGCTGGTGATGGATCACCGGCTCCAGCCGGTATTGGCGCATCAGCGCCAGATCACCGGGCTCGTCGATGCCCGACAGCACCACCACCCGGTTGTCCAGGCCGATGGCGCGGATGCGCTCGCCATCGGCGATCGAGGCCACGCCGAAGGCATCGGCCGCCGCCAGCGCCCGGGCGACGCGCTCCAGGCCATGGCCGTAGCCGTCGGCCTTGACCACGGCCATCACCCGCGATTGCGGGCAGCGCTCGCCGATGCGGGCCAGATTGCGGCGCAGGGCGCCCAGGTCGATGGTGGCGGTGACGCGGCGACTCATCCGGGACGAGCGTCAGCAAGGGCGTGGGCGGCAGGCATCAACGATTCCGAAAAACGATGGCCGACGGGCAGCCTGGCAACGATCGGGAAACGCCACCGGGCGGGCGGCGGTGATCGACGATGTACGGTGGCCAGAGCAGGCAATGGCTTACAGTCGCGGCCAGAACCGGCCGCCGGCCTGGCCGCGGCGGTCAATAGTAGCCGTGCGATTCGGCGCTGTGGTTCTCGAACTTGGTGAACTGGCCCAGGAAGGTCAGCTTCAGCATGCCGGTGGGGCCGTTGCGATGCTTGCCGATGATGATCTCGGCCAGGCCCTTGTCCGGCGAATCCTTGTTGTAGTACTCGTCGCGGTAGATGAACAGGATCAGGTCGGCGTCCTGCTCGATGGCGCCGGATTCACGCAGGTCGGCCATTACCGGGCGTTTGTCGGTGCGCGATTCCAGCGAGCGATTGAGCTGCGACAGGGCGACCACCGGCACGTTCAGTTCCTTGGCCAGGGCCTTGAGCGAGCGCGAGATCTCGGCGATCTCGGTGGCCCGGTTCTCCTTCGAGCCGGGCACCTGCATCAACTGCAGGTAGTCGATCACGATCAGGTCCAGGTCGTGGCTGCGCTTGAGCCGGCGGGCGCGGGCGCGCAGGTCGGTGGGCGACAGCGCCGGCGTGTCGTCGATGAAGATCCGGGTCTTGGCCAGCAGCGACATCGCCGAGGTCACCCGCGGCCAGTCCTCGTCGCTGAGCTTTCCTGAGCGCAGCGCCTGCTGGTTGATCCGGCCCAGGGACGAGATCAAGCGGAAGGTGAGCTGCACGGCCGACATTTCCATGCTGAACACGGCCACGGATTTTTTCCCCTGGATGGCGGCGTACTCGGCCATGTTCACCGACAGCGCGGTCTTGCCCATCGACGGCCGCGCGGCCAGGATCACCAGATCGCCGGGCTGCAGGCCGGCGGTCATCTGATCGAAATCGACAAAGCCGGTGCTCAGGCCAGTGATCTGGCTGTCGGAGTGGAAGCGCTCGTGCAGCAGATCCAGCGCCTCGCGCGCGGCATCCTTGACCGAGACGAACTGGCGCACGCCACGGGCGCCGGCCTCGGCGATGCGGTAGACGCGCTGCTCGGCGACCTCGATCAGGTCACGGCTGCCGCGCCCGCCGGGCTGGAAGCCGTCCTGTGCGATCTGGGTGCCGGCATCGATCAGCTGCCGCATCACCGATTTCTCGCGCACGATGTCGGCATAGGCCTGGATATTGGCCGCCGACGGCGTGGCATTGGCCAGGCTGACGACATAGCCGACACCACCGACCAGGTCGGCGGTCTCGTTGCTCTGGAACCACTCGCCCAGGGTGACCGCATCGCAGGGCATGGAGCGTTCGATCAAAGTACCGATGCCGCGGAAGATCAGCCGGTGCTCGTGGCGGTAGAAGTCCTCCTCGCTGAGCTTGTCGGCGACCTTGTCCCAGGCCTCGGCCGACAGCATCAGGCCGCCGAGCACGGCCTGTTCGGCCTCGATCGAATGCGGCGGCACGCGCAGGGCTTCGACCTGGGCGTCAGCGGCATCGCGGGGAAAACGTTCGGCGCTGGCCTGGCTGGTGCTCATCGGTGGGTCCGGCGTTCCTGTGCTGCGGGGAGGCCACATTATCCGCCCCGGCCGTCGCAAGTCATGCGACAACCCTGTCGATAGCCTGTGGACAAGCTGTGTGGTCGATGGGGACGGCCGGCGCCGCGGCCGCTGGCTGACCTGCACGGCGCTGTGTCGCGCTGGCCGGCAACCTAGAACGACCTGGACAGCGGCCGGCGCCCCGTCCAAGCCCTTGTCAGGCCGCTGTCAGGCCCCGGTCAGGCACCTATAATGTGCGCCTTGCCCGCATTGCCATGGACCCCTCCTTGACCATTTTGCCCGACTCGCCAGCCCGCCCGCTCCAGTTCGCCGATGTCCAGGCCCTGGTCGCCGACGATGCCGCCCGGGTCGATGCCCTGATCCGCGCCCGCCTGGCCTCATCGGTGGTGCTGATCAACCAGGTCGCCGAGCACATCATCGGCGGCGGCAAGCGCCTGCGGCCGCTGGTGGTGCTGCTCGCCGCGCAGGCCGCGGCCGCTGAAGGCGGCAGCCGCGACCAGGACGACGACCGCCCTATCGCGGCGGCGGCCATCATCGAGTTCATCCATACCGCCACCCTGCTGCACGACGACGTGGTCGATGAATCGGACCGGCGCCGCGGCCGTGCCACCGCCAACACCCTGTTCGGCAATGCCGCCAGCGTGCTGGTGGGCGATTTCCTCTACAGCCGCTCGTTCCAGCTCATGGTCGGTACCGGTTCGGTGCCGCTGATGCAGCTTCTCGCCGACACCACCAACGCCATTGCCGAAGGCGAAGTGCTGCAGTTGCTGCACCTGAACAATCCGGACACCAGCCAGGACGATTATCTGCGCGTGATCGAGCGCAAGACCGCGATCCTGTTCGCCGCCGCTGCCGAACTCGGGCCGCTGCTGGCCGGCGCCCCAGTGGCCCAGCAGCAGGGCCTGCGCCGTTACGGCCATTGCCTGGGCATGGCCTTCCAGATCGCCGACGACCTGCTCGACTATGTCGCCGATGAAACCCGCCTGGGCAAGCAACTGGGCGACGACCTGGCCGAGGGCAAACCGACCCTGCCGCTGATCCATGCCCTGGAACAGGCCGACGCCGACGAAACCCGGCAACTGCGTGCCGCGATCAGCGCCGGGGGGCGCGAACACATGCCGGCCGTGCTCGCCGCGATCGATCGCCACGGCAGCCTGGATTTCGCCCGCCAGCAGGCCCGCGCCTGGGCCAACGAGGCGGTCGCCGCGCTGGCGGTAGTGCCGGCCTCGCCGGCACGCGAGGCGCTGGCATTCCTGGCCAGTTTCGCCATCGCCCGCCAGTCCTGAGCGCAGCCGTGGCCGGCCAACCAGCAGGCCGCCACCCAGGCCACCGTTCCGGCCGGCAGACGATGGACAGTTCCGACTCCGGTGCCGATGGCGCAGCGCCGCTGCGGCGCCTGCCACCGCCGGCGCGGCTGTACCTGCCGTTGCTGCAACACCAGGGCGAACCGGCCCGGCCTTGCGTCGAGATCGGGCAGCAGGTCGCCAAGGGCCAGTGCCTCGGCCGCGCCGCCGGTGAGCTGTCCGCGCCGGTGCATGCCCCGACCTCCGGCCGCGTCGTCGCCATCGTCGAGCGCGACATCGGCCATGCCAGTGGCCGCGCCCTGCCCTGCATCGAGCTGGAACCGGACGGCCAGGAGCGCTGGCAGCGCCTGACCCCGTGGCCGGACTGGTACCGGCGCCGGCCAAACGAGCTGCTGTCGCGGCTGGCCGAAGCCGGCGTCACCGGTCTGGGCGGCGCCAGCTATCCCACCGCCGCCAAACTGGCGCTCGCACCGTCGATGCCGAACCTCGGCGACGCTGCTGCCGCGACTTGCGATCTTCCGGAGCCGACCTCGCCACCGGCCCCGGTCCCGGCCCGGATCGAAACGCTGATCATCAACGCGGTCGAATGCGAGCCCTGGATTGGATGCGATGACGCCCTGCTCCGGGCCCATCCCGACCAGGTGCTGGCCGGGGCCGCCCTGCTCGGCCACGTGCTCGGCGCGGCGCGGGTGCTGATCGCTGTCGACAGCGACCTGGGCGATGCCCGGCAGGCCTTGGCGGCGACCCTGGACGGCGCCCTGGCCGGCTCCCGGCCGGCGCACGCAACGACGACCGACACCACCAGCGGACCGCGCCCGGATCACCGCGTGCCCGGGTCCGTAGCCGGTAAAAACCTGAGCCCGGATCCCGGCCAGGAAGCGAGCGCCCTGGCCGGTCTGCCCGCCGCCGTCTTGCAGCCGCTGGCCATTGTCCCGGTCTCCGGTCGCTACCCGCAGGGCGGCGAGCGCCAGCTTGTCCACACCCTGACCGGTCACGCGCTTGCGGCCGGGCGTTGGCCGCGCGAAGTCGGCGTCGCCTGCGTCAATGTCGGCACCGCCGCCGCCTGCTGGCGGGCCGTGGCCAGCGGCGAGCCGCTGGTCGAACGCATCGTCACCGTCACCGGGCCAGGGGTGCGCTCGCCGGTGAACCTGGTCGCCCCGCTGGGCACGCCGGTGGCCGATCTGGTCGCCGCGGCCGGCGGCTACAGCGAGCGCGCCGCGCGCCTGGTGCTGGGCGGCCCGATGATGGGCCGGGCGCTGGCCAACGACGGCGTGCCGCTGGGCAAATCCGGCAACTGCATTCTGGTACTGGCGGCAGCGCCGGCCGGGGACGATCAGGTCATGCCCTGCATCCGCTGCGGCGAATGCGCGCGTGTGTGTCCATCAAAGCTGCTGCCGCAGCAATTGCACTTCCACCTGCAGGCCCGGCAATGGCCGCGCGCCGCTGCCCTGGGCCTGGCCGACTGCATTGAATGTGGGCTCTGCGCCCAGGTCTGTCCGAGCCGGATCCCGCTGCTGGCCTGGTTCCAGCATGGCAAGGGCGAACTGGCCTGGCAGCAGCGCAGCGCAGTCCAGGCCGAAGCCGCCCAGCAGCGCCACCAGCTCCGGCAGCAGCGCCTGGATCGCGACGCCGCCGACCAGGCCCAGCGCCTGCGCGCCCGTGAACAGGTGACGCCCGATCCTGGCGCCGGCCCCCTGCCACCGGCCGTCGCTGCCGCCCTGGCCCGGGCCAGGGCGCGCGGGAAGTCGCCGGCAGATGCGCCACAGGACTCACCGTCAGCATGACCCGGCCATGAGGCAGTTCCCGACCGCGCCGGCACCGCACCTGCCGGAACGCAATTCGGTGCGCAAGGTGATGGTCACGGTGATGGTGATGCTGCTGCCCGGAACCCTGGTCCAGGCCGGCTTCTTCGGCCCCGGCGTGCTGGTGCAGATCGGTTTGGCCGCGATCATCGCCCTGGCGCTGGAAGCCGTCTGCCTGCGCCTGCGTGGCCAGCGCCTGGCGCCGTTCCTGGGCGATGGCAGCGCCGTGGTCACCGCCTGGTTGTTCGCGCTGTGCCTGCCGCCGCTGGCGCCGTGGTGGCTTGCCCTGACCGGCATGGTCGCTGCGATCGTTGTCGGCAAGCACCTGTATGGCGGCCTGGGCCACAATCTGTTCAACCCGGCCATGGTCGGGTTTGCCGTCGTTCTGGTCTGTTTTCCGCTGTCGATGGCGCAATGGCCGGCCGCGGCCGGCGCCGGCGCCACTATCGGCAGCGGAACCCTGAGCCTGCTCGAGGTATTGACGGCGATCTTCAGTGGCCAGCCACCGGCACCGGGCTGGGATGGCCTGAGCCAGGCGACGCCGCTGGACCTGGCACGCCAGCATCTGGCCAGCGGCGCCACCATCGATGAACTTGCTGCCCGCGCCGACTACGCGCAGGCGCGCACCGCCTGGACCTGGATCGCGGCCGCCTTCGCCGCCGGCGGCATCGGCCTGTGCCTGCGCCGGGTCGCCGACTGGCGCACGCCGGCAGCGGTGATCGCCACCACCGTGGTGCTGGGCCTGCTGGCGGCGATGATCGATGCCGACCGGCATGTGCCGGCCAGCAGCCAGTTGCTCACCGGCGGCCTGGTGCTGGCGGCCTTCTTCATCGCCACCGACCCGGTCACCGGCGCCACCACGCCGCGCGGACGCTGGCTGTTCGGCGCCGGTGTCGCCGCCCTGACCCTGGCGATCCGGCGCTGGGGCGCCTATCCGGACGGCATCGCCTTCGCCATCCTGCTGATGAATGCCGCCGCGCCGCTGATCGACCGGCTGACCCCACCGCGCATCGTCGGCCGCCGGCGATGAGCATCGCCCTGCGCCTGGGCCTGGTCGCCCTGATCGGCAGCGCCCTGCTCGCCACCATCCACGAACTCACCCGCGAACGCGTCGCCGCCCGCGCCCATGCCCAGGCGCTGGCCCGGCTGGCCGCGGTGCTGCCGCCAGAGCTGTATGACAACGATCCGCTGGCCGAAACCCGCTATCTGGCCGACCCGCGCCTGGGCCCGGGCCGGCAGCGCATCCATACCGCCCGGCGCGACGGCCAGGTGCGCGCCGTGGCGATCACCGCCAGTGCCGCCGACGGTTATGCCGGGCCGATCCTGTTCATCACCGGCATCGACCGCGATGGCCGCATCCTGGGCGTGCGCGTGCTCGAACATGGCGAGACGCCCGGCCTGGGTGATCCAATCGAGGAGCGGCGCAGCGACTGGATTCACGGCTTTGCCGGCCGCCGTCTGGGCGATCCGCCGGCAACGCGCTGGACCGTGCGCCGCGATGGCGGCGACTTCGACCAGTTCACCGGCGCCACCATCACCCCGCGCGCCCTGACCCAGGCCATCGCCCGGGTGCTGGCCTTCCATGATGAGCGCCATGCCGAGCTGTACGAACCGGCCGAAGCGGACGACGAGCCGCGCTGAGCCGCGCCAGTCCTGGACCGTTGCCGCAGCGACCAGCGCCGATGAGCGTCAATCACCGACAAGGCCGAGCAGACACGCCCTTGCCCACCGCCAGGCAGGCGCCCGGCGATCACGCCCAAACAGGCAAAACGAAAATCCCGCCGACCGGGTTCAGGTCACGCGCCGGATGCGCGCACCCAGGGCACCAAACTTTTCCTCGATGTTCTCGTAGCCGCGATCCAGGTGATAGATGCGGTCGATGGTCGAGGTGCCGCGGGCGACCAGGCTGGCCAGAATCAATCCGGCCGACGCGCGCAGGTCGGTCGCCATCATCGGTGCGCCGCTGAGGTTGTCGACACCGCGGACGATGGCGGTGTGGCCTTCCAGTCGGATATCGGCGCCCAGCCGGCGCAGTTCCTGCACATGCATGAAGCGGTTTTCGAAGATCGTTTCGGTGATCACGCCAACGCCCTCGGCGGCGGCATTGAGGGCGGTGAACTGCGCCTGCATGTCGGTCGGAAACGCCGGGTACGGGGCCGTGCTCAGATCCACGGCGCGGGGCCGGCGGCCGCGCATGTCCAGGCTGATCCAGTCCGGGCCGGTGTCGATCCAGGCGCCGGCTTCCTCCAGTTTGACCAGGACCGCATCCAGGGTATCGGGCCGGGCACGGCGGATGCGCACGCGGCCACCAGTGATCGCGCCGGCAACCAGGAAGGTGCCGGCTTCGATCCGGTCGGGCAGCACCCGGTAATCGCAGCCACCCAGACGGTCGACGCCTTCCACCACCAGGGTGGCGGTATTGATGCCGTCGATGCGCGCGCCCATCGCCTGCAGGCATTGCACCAGGTCGGCCACTTCCGGTTCCTGGGCGGCGTTCTCGATCACCGTGGTGCCGCGCGCCAGGCAGGCGGCCATGAGAATGTTCTCGGTGCCGGTGACGGTGACCATGTCCATGACCACGCGCGCGCCGCGCAGGCGCTCGCAGCGGGCCTTGATGTAACCGCCCTCGACTTCGATATGGGCGCCCATCTGGCGCAAGGCCTTGATGTGCTGGTCGACCGGCCGCGAGCCGATCGCGCAGCCGCCGGGCAGTGACACCTCGGCGGCGCCGAAGCGCGCCAGCAGCGGCCCCAGCACCAGGATCGAGGCACGCATGGTGCGCACCAGGTCGTAGGGCGCGACATGGTTGTCGATGGCGCGCGGATCGGCCTGGATCGCCATCCGGTCGCCGATGACAAAGGCCATGCCCATGCGGCCGAGCAGCTCCATCACCGTGGTGACATCGCGCAGGTGCGGCACGTTGCTGAGCGTGATCGGCTCGTCGGCCAGCAGGGTCGCGGCCAGAATCGGCAGCACGGCGTTCTTGGCGCCGGAAATGGTCACTTCGCCGGACAGCGGGGTGCCGCCGACGATCTCGATCTTGGCCATGGGTTATCGCTAGGTGGGAAAACGTGCGGCGGGAATCAGCGCCTGGCTGCGGCCTGCTGCTCTTCGGGCGTCAGGGTGCTCAGCGCCAGGGCATGGATGGCGCCGCCCATGAGGTCGCCCAGGCCGGCGTAGACCATGCGGTGCCGGGCCAGCAGGCGCTGGCCTGTAAACGCGGCGCTAACGACTTCGGCTTCAAAGTGCACGCCGTCGGCGCCCTCGACGCGAACCTGCGCATCGGGCAGGGCGGCAAGGATCAACTGGCGGATCTGTTCTGCATTCATCTAAGGAAAGTGACAAAGGAATGAGCGATGTGACCGGCTACAATAGCAGTTTGCCCGAACCCGGGCAGCGACACCGCGCGGAGAACCTCCTGTCGATGACCATCCCGCCGCCCCCGGACCCCGATTACCGGCCCGACACCGAGCCCGGCCGCGGCCCCGATCCCCGGCCTGATCCCGGCCCCGAGCGCGGCCCGGATCCCGGTCCCGACCCGATCCCCGACCGTTTCCCGGGCCGAAGCCCGGATCGTGGCCCCGATCCGGTGCCGGAACCTGAACCGATCCCGGGACGCCAGCCCGAATCCGATCCCGACCCGATTCCCGGCCCGGGACCGGACATCGATCCGGTACCCGACTCCGGTCCAGACCCGGCCCCCGATCCCGAACCAGACCCCACACCCGGCGACCCCGGGCGCCGCCCCGATCCACGGCTGGCGCTGTCGGCCAGTGCCGCGCCGCTGCCGGTGGCCATGGCCAACGCCGAATCGCTGACCCGCTCGGCACGGCGCGTATTCGATATCGAAACCCGTGCCCTGCAGGCACTGGCCGAGCGCATCGACGCCAGCTTCCAGCACGCCTGCCAGTTGCTGCTGGCCTGCAACGGCCGGGTCGTGGTCAGCGGCATGGGCAAGTCCGGCCATATCGGCCGCAAGATCGCCGCCACCCTGGCCTCGACCGGCACACCGGCGTTCTTCGTCCATCCCGGCGAAGCCAGCCATGGCGACCTGGGCATGATCACCGACGGCGATGTCGTGATCCTGATCTCCTACTCCGGCGAAAGCGACGAGTTGCTGACCATCGTGCCGGCACTGAAACGCCAGGGCCTGCGCCTGATCGCGATGACCGGCAACGAGCAGTCGCGGCTGGCCCGGCTGGCCGATGTCCATCTGGACATCAGCGTGACCGAGGAAGCCTGCCCGCTGGGCCTGGCACCGACCACCAGCACCACCGCCACCCTGGTGATGGGCGATGCCCTGGCAGTCAGTCTGCTGGAGGCGCGCGGCTTCACCGCCGAGGATTTCGCCCGCTCGCACCCGGCCGGCAGCCTGGGCCGGCGCCTGCTGCTGCGCATCAGCGACATCATGCACAGCGGCAGCGACGTGCCGCGGGTGCATCCGGACGACAGCATGGCCGATGCCCTGGTCGAGATGACCCGCAAGGGCCTGGGCATGACCGCGGTGATCGACAGCGACGATCGGGTACTGGGCGTATTCACCGACGGCGACCTGCGCCGGACCCTGGACGATGCCGAGATCGACCTGCGCCAGACGCCGGTGCGGGCACTGATGACCGCCCGACCCAAGACCATCGGCGCCGACCGCCTGGCCGTGGAAGCGGCGCGGATGATGGAAGCGCACAAGATCCACGCCCTGATCGTGGCCGACGCGCAGGAGCGCCTGGTCGGCGCGCTCAATATCCACGATCTGCTGCGCGCGCGTGTGGTCTGACACGCGCCCGGCCGGGTGCCCGGGCGCCGTTGCAGACCGGGCAGCAAGCGTCCGGCAGCCATCTTCGAGCGCGGCGTGGCGGGCTGGCCGGAACAAGCCGCCAATGGCCACTGCCTGCGCCCCAATCTCGCCGCCGCAATCGCGCTGACATGAATCAGCGCTGCCGGCAAGGCTTGCGCCCGGCGCGGCCATCGCGTCCAATGACAGGCCCAAGCAAGCCGCCTGCCAATTGCCGGCAACGGCCTTGCGCCGCTCCCCGCAATCGCAGGTGATCGCCCGCCATGTGGCCGCAACTGGACAACATCGCTGAAACCGTCTTGACCCGCGCGGCGCGGATAAAACTGGCCGCGTTCGACATTGATGGCGTGTTCACCGATGGCCGCCTGTGGTTCACCGACGACAACCGCGAGTTCAAGGCCTTCAACGTCCACGACGGCCTGGGCGTGAAGCTGCTGGCCGGCGCCGGTGTCCGCATCGCCATCATCTCGGCCCGCTTCAGCCCGATGGTCGCCCGCCGCGCCACCGAACTGGGCATCGAACTGGTCTACCAGGACCAGGCCGACAAGCTGGCCTGCTTCCAACGCATCCTGGCGGCGCTGAAGCTGGCCCCGGAGCAGGCCGCCTACACCGGCGATGACCTGCCCGACCTGCCGGTGCTAAAGCGCGCCGGACTGGCCGTGGCCGTGGCCAATGCCCATCCGATGCTGCTGCCGCACTGCCACCATGTCACCACCCTGCCCGGCGGCGGCGGCGCCGTGCGCGAGGTCGCCGACTTGATCCTGCACGCCCAGGGCCGGCTGACCGATGTCTACCGGCGCTTCGGCCATGGCTGAGCGCCGCGGCCAGCCCGTCGCGGCACCGGCCAGCCGCCGGAAGCTGGTGCTGCGGCCGTGGATGGCGGTGCTGGCCCTGGCGCTGCTGGCCGGCCTGACGCAATGGCTGCTGTGGCTGTTCGTGCCGCGCGCCGAGGTGGTCGAGTTCGTCGGCCCGCTGCGACCGGACTACAGCCTCAACGACTTCGAACTGCATGTGTTCAAGGATGATGGCGTGCTTTCGTTCACGGTCACCGCGCCGTTCATGGACCGCCACGGCGGCGATGGCCATTTCATCGTCAACCAGCCGGAAATGCTGATCCTGCGCGATGGCACGCCGCAGTGGCAGGCGCGCTCGGTCACCAGCGTGATCGAGGCCCGCGGCGACTTCATGCGCCTGCTCGGCGATGTCCACTTCCACAGCCTCGACGACGACCCGCAGCCGATCGACATCCGCACCGAGTACCTCACCGCCTGGCCCGACAGCCAGCGTGTGGAGACCGATGCCGCCGTCCTCGTCGAGCGCGGCAACTCCCGCCTGCACGGCTCCGCCCTGCGCGCCGATTTCGCCACCTCCCGGATGGAACTCGATGACTTCCGCCTCCATGCCCCACCCAGCCGCTGATACCGCGGCAACCCTCTGCCCCGCCCAGCCTGCCCCGGCACGGCCGCTGGCCGGCGTGCTCATCGCCTGTTGCCTGCTGTTGCCGACGCTGCCGGCGCTGGCGCTTGAAAGCGACCGGCACCAGGACATGACCATCGAATCGGATACCTCCGACAGCGACATCGAGCAGGGCGTGGTGCGGCTGGCCGGCAATGTCAGCATCCAGCAGGGTTCGTTGCGGATCCAGGCCAGCCAGGGCGAGATCCACCAGGACCGCGGCAGCGGCGAGATCGCCCGGGTGATCCTGGAAGGCACGCCCGCGCGCATGGAACAGGCCCTGGACAACGCCGCCGGCCACATGCGTGCCAGCGCGCAGCGAATCAACTACGACGCCGCCCGCGATACCGTCGTGCTCAGCGGCAACGTCCGCATCGTCGAGCCGCGCGGCACCATGACCGGCGAACAGGTCAGCTACGACATTGCCCGCGGCAGCATCCGCGGCCAGGCCGGTGCCGGCGAAGGCCAGCGCGTGCGCCTGGTCCTGCCCGGCCGCCGCTCGGGCCCGGCAGACGACTCGACATCGCCAGCGGACGCCGAAACGCAGTGGCCTCCGGAGTCGGAAACGCAGCCGGAAACGCAGCCGGAGATCGACCCGGAAACCGGCGACCGGCAAACCCGGCCCGCGCCCGAAGACACTGACAACGACAGCGACGACGACCCGCGCTGATGCTCACCGCCCAAGGACTGCGCAAGCGCTACAAGGCACGCGATGTCGTCCGCGACTTCGGCATGCAACTGGCTGAAGGTGAAGTGGTCGGCCTGCTCGGCCCCAACGGCGCCGGCAAAACCACCTGCTTCTACATGATCGTCGGCCTGATTCCGACCGATGGCGGCAAGATCCTGCTCGACGGCGAAGACATCAGCGCCCTGCCGATGCATTCGCGCGCCTTGCGCGGCATCGGCTACCTGCCGCAGGAACCGTCGGTGTTCCGGCGCATGAGCGTGGCCGACAATGTCATGGCGATCCTGGAACTGCGCCGCGACCTGGACAAGCAGGCCCGCGTCGACCAGCTCGACGAGCTGCTGGAAGAACTGCAGATTGCCCATCTGCGCCAGAACATGGGCATCAGCCTGTCCGGCGGTGAACGGCGCCGGGTCGAGATCGCCCGCGCGCTCGCCGCCAAGCCGCGCTTCATGCTGCTGGATGAGCCGTTCGCCGGCGTCGACCCGATTTCCGTCCTCGATATCCAGCGCATCGTCCGCCACCTCAAGTCGCGCGGCATCGGCATCCTGATCACCGACCACAACGTGCGCGAAACCCTCAGCCTCACCGACCGCGCCTACATCCTCAACAACGGCAGTGTCCTGGCCGAAGGCAGCCCGGCCGAGATCCTCGCCAACCAGCAGGTGCGCGAGATCTACCTGGGGCACGAGTTCCGACTGTGAACCTGCCTGCCGGCCAGTCGCATGCAAGGCCGGCCCCGACGGCGCCGGAGGTGACAGCCTGATGCGCGCCGGCCTGGAACTGCGCCTGAGCCAGCAACTGCGCCTGAGCCCGCAGTTGCGCCAGGCATTGAAGCTGCTGCAGCTTTCCCAGGTCGAGCTGGAGGTGGAACTGCGCGAGCAACTGGAAAGCAATCCGGTTCTGGAAGTCGCCGAGCCCGATGGCGAGTCCGGCAGCGATGACTCCCATGAGGCCGGCGCTGACAGCAGCGACACCCTGGCCGGCGACGACCATGACGGCGACTTCGAGGCTGCCACGGCCGAACCCGTCTCGCCGCAGACCGCGACCAGTGACGATCTGCCCGAGTTGCAGTTCGCCAGCGAATCCGCCGCCGATCCGGAATGGTCCGGCAGCGGCAGCGGCCGCCGCGACTCCGACGATGACCCCATCGACCGCGCCGCCGCCCCCGGCGACGACCTCCAGGCTCACCTGTACTGGCAACTGCAGCTCAGCCCGATCAGCGACCATGACCGCGCCATCGCCACGGCCCTGATCGAAGTGCTGGACATCAACGGCTACCTGCGCGTGGACAATGCCGAAATCGCCGCCACGCTGGCCCCCGATTACCTGGTTGAGGACGACGAGATCGAGGCCGTGCGCCATCGCCTGCAGCGCTTTGACCCGGCCGGCGTCGGCAGCCGCCATCTGGGCGAATGTCTGCTGGTGCAACTGGACCTGCTCGACCCTGCCACGCCGGCCCTGGCACAGGCGCGCAGCCTGGTCGCCGAGCACCTGGAACAACTGCCGCGCACCGGACGCGACCCGTTGGCGAAAAAGCTCGATTGCGATCCCGATCTCATCGACCAGGCCCTGGAACTGATCCGTTCGCTGGATCCCAAGCCCGGCGCCCGCTTCGACACCACGCCGCCCGAGTACATCCAGCCCGACGCCTATGTCGTCCAGCGCGACGGCAAATGGCAGGTGCTGCTGCACGAGGACCGCGCCCTGCAACTGCGCATCAACAGCGGCTACCTGGCCATGGCCGGCAGCGGCAACCGGGAAACGCGCACCTATCTGCGCGGCTGCCTGCAGGAGGCACGCTGGCTGCTCAAGGCCCTGGAGCAGCGCCAGATCACCCTGTTCCGCGTCGCCAGCGCCATCGTCGAAGCACAAGGCGATTTTCTCGAACAAGGCCCGCAGGCGATGCGGCCGCTGCTGCTCAAGGACATCGCCGGCAAGCTCGGCCTGCACGAATCCACCATCTCACGCACGGTTGCGCGCAAATACCTGCACACCCCGCGCGGGCTGGTCGAACTGCGTCACTTCTTCTCCACCGGCTACAGCGGTGGCGATGACGGTGACGCCGCCGCCACCGCGGTCCGCGCCCTGATCGGCGAGTTGATCGGCGCCGAGGATCCGGCCAAGCCCCTGTCCGACCAGGCCCTGGCCAACCTGCTCAAGGAACGCGGGCTGAAAGTGGCCCGGCGCACCGTCGCCAAGTACCGCGAACAACTGCGCCTGGCGCCCTCGCACGAACGCCGTCGCGCCTGAGCCGGCGATTGTTGCCGCCAGCACCAGCCCCTATAATCGCCTGCTTGGCGCCGTTGTAGCTCAGTTGGTAGAGCAACTGATTCGTAATCAGTAGGTCGGAGGTTCGACTCCTCTCAACGGCACCAGCGATCCGTTTGAATCAGCCACTTGCGCCGCGCATGCCACAGCTTTGGCAGCGCGGCGTTCTTGTTCAGGGCAGAATCCGCGCCCGCTGCCGACACCGGTACTCGGTTTCGATCGCCCGGCACAATGCCGCTGTTGCCGCCCGGTCGGGCTGCACGACCCACCGCGACAGTGCCGCCTTGTGCCTTTGCCTGGCCGTCGCCAACTCCCGATCACGGATTTCCGAACGCAAGCGCAAGGCCGCGTCCAGGACAGCGTCCGGCCTGGATTCCTGCGCGCATTTCTGCGCGGAACGGGCGACGGCAGCGAGCTGCATCTCCCGGCTTCCTGCTTGCCCGCTGGCGGGCGCTTTCATCATCGTATTCATGGCGCCCATGGTGGCCGGCGCGCAGCGCTGGCAGCATCGGACGTGCGCCCTGCTGCATGCCGGAAAATACTGATCATCGCTCGTGCACCGGGTCATCGCGCGGCCTGTCAGCGGGCCTTGGCCAGCAACACACCTGGCAACCATCCGGGCTAGAATCCTTGCGCCGCAACCTGGCTGTTCTGGCGGCACCGCGCCCGATCGATACCGCCTCCCGTGGCCGCTCCGCCACCGCGCTGAACCTCCGACCTGTCCGCACGCCCGATGCTCGACCTCAGCACCACCAATGTCATCTTCGCCCTGCTGGTGACCACCGCCGCCGGATTGGCTACCGGGCTGGGTGGTCTGCTGGTGTTGATGGCGCGCGGCCAGCCCAGTACCCGCCTGCTGGCCTTCGGCCTGGCCTTCGCCGGCGGCGCCATGGTCTATGTCTCGCTGTCGGAAATACTGAACAAGTCGATTTTGTCGTTCACCGTGGCCTATGGTGAGCGGCTTGGCTTTTCCTACGGCACCTTCGCCTTCCTGGGCGGCGTGCTGTTGATCGTGCTCATCGACCGGCTGATCCCGAATCCGCACGAGGGCCTGCACGCCGACGACCCGCTGTTCCAGGACCGCGCCCAGCAGCAGATCAAGCGCGTGGCGATCCTCGCCGCCGCGGCGATCACCGCACACAACTTCCCGGAAGGTCTGGCGACCTTCTTCGCCATGCTCGACAACCCGGCCGTGGGCCTGTCGCTGGCCTTCGCCATCGCCATCCACAACATCCCCGAAGGCATCTCGATTGCGCTGCCGGTCTATTACGCCACCGGCAGCCGCGGCAAGGCGGTCGCGGCCAGCCTGATCTCCGGCCTGGCCGAACCGGCCGGCGCGATTATCGGCTATCTGTTGCTGCTGCCCTACCTGTCCGAGCCGGTGTTCGGCGCGGTGTTCGGGGTCATCGCCGGCGTCATGGTGTTCCTGGCCCTGGACGAACTCCTGCCCACCGCCAAGCGTTATGCCAAGGGCCATGAAACGGTCTACGGACTGGTCAGCGGCATGGCCGTGCTGGCGCTCAGCCTGGTGCTGTTCAAGTGGTGAAGCGGTACCGCGCTCAGGCAACGCTGCTGGCCTGTGGCCTGCTGCTCGCCTGTACCGGGCTGGCGGCGCGGGAGCCAGCGACAAGCGCACCGGCACCCGTCACGCAGGCGCCAACGCGTCCGGCACCAGCAGCACAAGCCCCCGCTCAGCCGGTGCAGATGTACGACTATCAGGTCGTCAACCGCTACCCGCATGACCGCAGCGCCTTCACCCAGGGCCTGCTCTACCGCGATGGCTTCCTGTACGAAAGCACCGGCCTGAACGGCCGCTCCAGCCTGCGCAAGGTGGTGCTGGAAACCGGCGCGGTGATCCGCATCCAGCGCCTGGACCGCAAGTACTTCGGCGAGGGCCTGGCCGACTGGGATGGCAGCCTGATCCAGGTCACCTGGCAGGCCGGTACTGGCTTCGTCTACGACCTGGACACCTTCCAGGAACAGCGCCAGTTCCAGTATCCGGGCGAGGGCTGGGGCCTGACCGCCGACGGCACGCGCCTGATCATGAGCGATGGCACGCCGCAATTGCGCTTCCTGGATCCGGAAACCCTGGCCGAGACCGGCCGGGTGGATGTGACCTACGAAGGCCAGCCGCTGCGCGGCCTGAACGAGCTGGAATTCATCGCCGGCCGGGTCTACGCCAATGTCTTCCCGACCCAGACCGTGGTGATGATCGATCCGCATAGTGGCGCCGTCACCGGCCGGGTTGACCTGACCGGTCTGCTGCCCGATTCCGAGCGCGGCCGTGTCGATGTGCTCAATGGCATTGCCTGGGATGCCGACGGCGAGCGTGTGTTCGTCACCGGCAAGCTGTGGCCGACGCTGTTCGAGATCCGCCTGACGCCAAGGGCCGAAACCCCGCCCTGACAGCGGCAGGCCGATGCCTGGCGCGACGCGTGCAGCGCCATCCACAACCAGGGGCGGCGACCCTCAGCACCTGCAGCCGCCATGGCGCACCGGCTATCATTGCCGGCCCTTTCCAGACCCGCCCGCGGCGCCATGCCGCCGCTTTGCCATGACCCTGATCGAAGACCTGCAATGGCGCGGCCTGGTGGCCGACTGTACCGACCTTGACGGCCTGAGCCAGCGCCTGGCGCAAGGCCCGGTGACGGTCTATTGCGGCTTCGATCCCACCGGCGATTCGCTGCATGTCGGCCACCTGATGGGCCAGCTCACCCTGCGCCGGTTCCAGCTCGCCGGCCACCATCCCATCGCCCTGGCCGGCGGTGCCACCGGCATGATCGGCGATCCCTCCGGCAAATCGGCCGAACGCAACCTGCTCAGCCCCGAACAACTGGCGCACAACGTCGCCGCCATCGGTGGCCAGCTCAGCGGCCTGCTGGATTTCGACAGCACCACCAATCCGGCGCGCCTGGTCGACAATGCCGACTGGATGCGGCCGCTCGGTTTCCTGGAGGTGCTGCGCGATGTCGGCAAGCACTTCCCGGTCACCGCCATGCTGGCCAAGGATTCGGTGCGTTCACGCATGGACAGCGATGCCGGCATCAGCTACACCGAATTCAGCTACCAGATCCTGCAGGCCTACGATTTTCACTACCTGCGCCAGGCGCTGGACTGCGAACTGCAGATCGGCGGCTCCGACCAGTGGGGCAACATCACCGCCGGCATCGACTTCGTCCGGCGCAAATCGGCACACACCGTCTGGGGCCTGACCTTCCCGCTGATCACCCGCGCCGATGGCAGCAAGTTCGGCAAGACCGAATCCGGCGCCGTCTGGCTCGATCCGCAACGCACCAGTCCCTACCGCTTCTACCAGTTCTTCCTCAACACCGAGGACGAGCGCGTCGTCGACTACCTGAAGAAATTCACCTTCCTGGAGCGGGCGCAGATCGAAGAGCTGGCGCAGGCGCAACAGGACAATCCCGGCGCCCGGGCCGCCCAGCGTGCTTTGGCCGAGGAAGTCACCCGCCTGGTGCATGGCCAGGCCGCGCTGGCGGCAGCAATCAAGGCCAGCGCCATCCTGTTCGGCGGCAGCATCGAGGATATCGACGAAGCCGTGTTCGGCGATGTCGTCGGCGAAGTGCCGACCTTCCCGCTGCCGCGCACGCAACTGGCCGGCGACGGCGTGGCCCTGGTCGACCTGCTGATCACCGCCGGACTGTGCCCCTCGCGCGGCCAGGCCCGGCGCGATATCGACGGCGGCGGCATCTACCTCAACAACGAACGCAGCGCCGAGGCCGGCCGCCAGGTGGGCAGCAATGACCTGCTGTTCGGCCGCTACCTGCTGCTGCGCAAGGGCAAGAAGAGCTACGCCGTCATCGCACTCGTTGATGCTTAGAAAGCGCCCGGCAGCGTAGCGGCAGAAGGCGTCCGAACTCCGCGGCCCTTCCCCGCCTGCCGGTCAGGGCGCACAATCCAGCGGCGGAGCCATCCACGTGAACCGCGACCACCCTGCCCCTGGAGAGCCCTCATGCTGACGCCACCGACCTGGCCGGTTCTGATCGTTTCACTGCTGCTGGCCGTAGCCGCCGTGGTCGCCGCCTTCGTGCCGATCCCGCTGCTCAGCGCCAACGCCCTGTGGTGCCTGCTCGCCGCCTACGGCACCCTGCTGCTGGGCGTGTTCTCGAAGACGCTGTAAGGCCGCACACCTGTCGCTGCCCCGGGCAACCCGCCGGGGCATGACGCGCCGCTCAGCCGGGCTTGGGCAGGGCCGGCGCGCAGCAACCCTGACCTGGCCCGGGATGCAGCCAGCCACCGTCGCCTTCGACGTAGTGCTCGTACTTCCAGACCGGCACGCGCGCCTTGACTTCGTCAATGACGAACCGGCAGGCGTCGAAGGCACCGTCGCGGTGGCAGGCGCTGACGCCGACCCAGACCGCCAGTTCGCCCACGGCCAGCTCGCCGACCCTGTGCACGCAATGGACAGCCAGCAGGTCGAAGCGGGCCATGGCCTCGGCGAGGATGGCGGTGCCTTCGTTGTTGGCCAGGGCGGCGTAGGATTCGTAGCGCAGCCCGGCGACGGCGCGGCCATCATGATGGTTGCGCACCCAGCCCTCGAAGGTGATGAAGGCACCGGCGCAGGGATCGGCCATGGCCGCGCGCAGTGCAGCCGGATCGATGACGACCTCGCTCAGGGCGAAGCCGGAACCGGCCGGCAGCCGCCGGCCAGGACCGGCATCCAGCGAAGGCTTGATGGCCATTGCGACAGACACCGCCTCAGCCTCCGGAAACCGGCGGGATGAAGACGATTTCATCGCCGGCCGCCGGTACCCGCGCCCAATCGGCGAAGGCGCCATTGACCGACACGCGCAGATGTTCGCGCGGCCAGCCCAGGCCAAGCGAACCATCGCGTTCGGCGTAGAGGGCAGCCAAATCGGCAGCGCCGGTGCGCACCTGCTCGTCGTTGATGCCTGCGCGATCGCGCAGGCTGGCGAAATAACGGATGGTCACGTCAACGGCCATCGTCATCCTCCTTGGCCTGGTAATCGTGGCGGCCGCCGGACTTGGCCAGCAGGCGCAACGATTCGATACGGATATCGTGCGACAGCGCCTTGCACATGTCATAGACGGTCAGGGCGGCGACGCTGGCGCCGGTCAAAGCCTCCATCTCCACGCCGGTGCGGCCGCTGACCGCCACTTCACAACGGATCGCCAGCACCGGCTGATCGGCCAGCGCTTCGATGCCGATGCCGATGCGCTCGACCGGCAGCGGGTGGCAGAACGGAATCAGCTCATGGGTACGCTTGACCGCCATGGTGCCGGCGATCACCGCGGTGTCGATGATCGCGCCCTTGGCGCCCGATTTGCCGCCGCGGAACTGCTGCTGGCGCAACTGCGCGAAGACTGCTTCGGGAAAGCGCACCCAGGCCTGGGCCATGGCCACGCGCCGGGTGACAGACTTGTCACCGACATCGACCATGCGCGGCCGGCCGTGCTCGTCCAGATGGCTGAGGCCGGAAGCCGGGGAGCCGGCGGCGGTATTGCTATGCATTGGCTTGCTCATGGCGGCCATTGTCGCCTCAACCGCCGATCGAATACATCTCGACCCGGTCCGGCGACGGTCCATCGCCGGCCGCCGCCTGGCTGCGCAACTGGCTGTAACGATCCTGGCGCGCGCTCCAGATGGCACAGATCCGGGCCAGCAGCGCGGCGTCGTCCTCGCCCTCGCGCATCGGCGTGAGCAGGTCATGGCCATGGCCGGTGAACAGGCAGGTGTACAGGCGGCCATCGGCGGACAGGCGGGCGCGCGAACAGGCGCCGCAGAATGGCTGGCTGACCGAGGAGATGAAGCCGACCTCGCCGGCGCCATCCAGATAGCGGTAACGACGGGCGACCTCACCGGCATGCGCCGGCCCGACGGCTTCCAGCGGCCAGCGCGCGTGGATGCGTGCCAGCAACTGCGCGCTGGCCACCACCTTGTCGGCCTGCCAGCCGTTGCAGGTGCCCACATCCATGAACTCGATGAAGCGCAGGGTGTGGCCGGTGCCGCGGAAATGTTCGGCCAGGGCCTCGACCTCGTCGTCATTGACGTCGCGCTGGATGACGGCATTGATCTTGATCGGCGCCAGGCCGGCAGCGTCGGCGGCGGCGATGCCGGCCAGGGTGTCGTCCAGGTCGCCCAGGCCACCACTGAGCTGGCGGAAGCGTTCGGCCTGCAGCGAATCCAGGCTCACCGTCAGCCGCTGCAGGCCGGCCTGGCGCAAGCCGGCCGCGCGTGCCGCCAGCAGGCTGCCGTTGCTGGTCATGGCCAGATCCTCAACACCGGCGATGCCGGCCAGTCCGCGAATCACCTCGGGCAGTTCGCGCAGCAGCAACGGCTCGCCACCGGTCAGGCGCAGCTTGCGCACGCCCAGGCGCACGAACAGCCGCGCCAGGCGCACGATCTCGCCCGGCAGCATGCGCTGGCTGCGGCGCAGGAAGGCATGGTGGCGCGGATAATCCTCGGCCGGCATGCAGTACGGGCAACGGAAATTGCATCGGTCGATCAGCGAGATGCGCAGATCGTGCAGCGGCCGGCGCAGGCGGTCATGAGGCTGATCGCGAACCACGCGGATCGGAATCGTGCCAGTCATGATCCAGCTCCGGGCATGGCCGGCGATGACGCGGCAGGCGCGGGCATGACGGTCGATGGCGTCAGCGCAGCGGCGTGCGGTGCCGGCAGCGGAAAGCTGTCGCCGGGCCGGGCCACGCGGTAACCGGCGTGCTGCAATGCCTGGCCGGCCTGCCCGTCCTCGTAGTGATAGAGCACCAGGCGTTCGCGCACACTATCGGGGTACTCGCGAACCAGGTCATCCAGGCCGGTATGGGATGGATTGCCGCGCAGGGCGCAATCGTGGAACACGATTTCACCGGAGTTGGCATGGGTGGCCAGCACTTCGGGTATCGGCCGGGTATCGCCGGTGTAGACGAAGCTGCCGCGCAGGGCCAGGCCATAGGCCGCGTTCAAGGCATGGTGGCGCACCGGAAAGACATCGAACCACAGGCCATCGAGCCAGAAACCCTGAGCCACCGGCACCACCTGGAACGCCTGCCAGAAATTGACCCCGCCCTCGGCCAGGACATTGGGGTGGCTGGCCACACGCTGGTGCAGCAGCGGCAGCACGGTCACCGGCACGAACAGCGGCATCTTGCCGCGCCGGGTCGGGTCAAACCACAGCTTCACGAACAGCGACTCCATGCCGCCGACATGATCCAGGTGCGTATGGGTAATGAACAGGGCCGGTGGCGGCGCGCCGAAACGGGCGTCATGCCGCGCCGGCACCGAGGGTCCGCAGTCGATCAGCAGCCGCGGCTGGCCGTCGCGCAGCAGCACGGCCGCCGAATCGCCCAGCTCCTTGGCCTGGGCGTTGCCGACACCCAGAAACGCCAGTGCGTAGTCGGTCATGCCGGTCATTGTCGCTCAGCCCGCGCCGCCTGGTAGTGGCTGACGAAGGCCGGCCAGCAGGCCTCGACTGCGGCCAGGCGCGGTGCAGGCAAGTACTTGCGCAGAGATCGGCGCAAGCGTTCAAGATTTCCGGCCAACCGCCGGGAATCGGTGACGCGATCGCGGGCGCGATCGAAATCGATCAGCCAGACGCGGTCCTGGCCCTCGATCTGGATGTTGGTCGCGTTCAAGTCTGCGTGCCAGACGCCGCGCTGATGCAACTGTGCGACCGCCTGCGCTACCGGCGGCAGCAGCCGTGCCGGATCGGCGCCGTCAGCCAATACCGACAGCAGGGAGCGCACTTCGCCCAGCCAGCGGGTCAGCAGGCTGGCGCGATAGACCAGGCCGCGCCGCTGCCAGCGCGCCGCTATCGGCTCGGGCACGGCCAGGCCCTGTTGCCGCAGCCGGCGGGTCAACTGGAATTCCTGCCAGGAGCGCGTGCGCCAGGCGCCGGTCCACAGATACCGGTCCCGGCTCAGATGCCGCGGCAGGCCACCACGCAGATAATCCCGGCGCACCAAAGGCCCCAGCGGCGTGCTCACCCGATGCGCGCTGCCACGGCCGCCGGCCAGCGGTTGCGCGGCGCCAGCGGCATCGCCAAACCAGTCCGGCGACCAGTCGGCAGCGTATTCCGGCGCCACGATGGTCTCGCCGTTGGCTGCGTGGAAGGGGATGAAATCGGCCATCGGGTCATTATGTCACGCTGCCTGATGGCGTCCTGCCCAGGCCAGGCGCTGGCCGGCGCGATCGACCGGACAAGGGCCAGGCCAACGCGCACGGAACGGCCCAAGCCGACGGCCATCGCTGCCCGGCCTGGCGCGTGCAAGCACGCGGTTCAACAAGCCGCGGGCGCATGCTAGGGTGAGCCAGGTACGCGCCCGGCTGCCCGACCAGGGTTTGCGCCCGGCGCGGCAACTCCGCTACATCTCGCCGATGGCTGGCGCCGTGGACAGGCGTGCCAGCAGGACAGCTATCGACCATGCCCAAGCCTCACGATCTGCCCGAACCCGCTACCGTGCCGGCCGCCACGCACGCGGTCACCCGCCTGCTGCGGACCTGGCGCGAAGGCAATGAGCAGGCGCGCGAAGAGCTGTTGCCGATGGTCTACCAGGAACTGCGGCGGCTGGCGCAACGGGAATTGCGCCGGGAGCGACCGGCGCACACGCTGGAATCCCGCGATCTGGTGCACGAAGCCTATATGCGCCTGGTCGGCGCCGAGGTGTACTGGCAAGACCGCAGCCACTTCTTCGCCCTGTGTGGCCGCACCATGCGCCGGATCCTGGTCGACCACGCCCGCGCCCGCCGGCGTGACAAGCGCGGCAGCGGCATCACCCTGCTGCCGCTGGACGAAGCCGACGGCGCGGCGCAAGCCTTCAATCCTGATGTATTGCTGCTCGATGAAGCGCTGTCGCGCCTGGGCGGCATCGATGCGCGCATGGAACAGGTGGTGGAACTGCATTTCTTCGGCGGCCTGACCTATGACGAACTGGCCCAGGCCCTGGCCATTTCCACCGCCACCGTGCACCGCGATCTGGCCTTCGCCAAGGCCTGGCTGCGCCGGCAACTCAGCGACGCCTGATGGACACCGTGCGCTGGCAACGCCTGCAGGTGCTGTTTCATCAGGCCGTGGCGCTGCCGCCGGACGAACAGGCGGACTTCATCGCCGCGGTCGACGACGCCGAACTGCGCACCGAACTGCGCGATCTGATCGGCACCGGCAACCAGGACGATTTTCTCGCGCCGTCGGCGCTGCCGGCGCTGGCGCCCGACGCTGACCAGCAAGACCTCAGCGGCCAGCGCTTTGGTGCTTATCGCCTGCTGCGCCGGCTGGGTCATGGCGGCATGGGCGTGGTCTATCTGGGCGAGCGCGCCGACGGCGAGTTCGAGCAGGCGGTGGCGATCAAGCTGGTGCGTTCGGCCTGGCTGTCGCCGCGTGTGCTCGAACGCTTTCGCTCGGAACGGCAGATCCTGGCGCAACTGGAACACACCCACATCGCGCGCCTGATCGATGGCGGCAGCACCCGCCAGGGCCAGCCCTACCTGGTGATGGAATATGTCGATGGCGAGCCGATCGACCATTACTGCGCCCGCAAGGAGCTGTCCACCCGGCAACGGCTGCACCTGTTCCTGGATGTCTGCGCCGCCGTCAGCCATGCCCACCGGCAATTGGTGGTACACCGTGACCTGAAGCCGGGCAACATCCTGGTCACCGCCGAGGGCACGGTGAAGCTGCTTGATTTCGGCATCGCCAAGCTCCTGGCCGACGAGGCCGACGGCACCGGCGAGCAGGCCGCGGGCGCGACCACGCGCCTGATCCAGGGCGCGACCATGACGCCCGAGTACGCCAGCCCCGAGCAGGTCCGCGGTGATCCGGTGACCACGGCCAGCGATGTCTACTCGCTTGGCATCCTGCTGTTCGAGCTGCTCACCGGCATGACACCTTACCGCCTGGGCACCTCGACCCTGGCCGAAGTCGAGCGCGTGGTCTGCCAGACGCCGACCAGCCGGCCCAGCGTCGCCATCGGCCACATTGAGTCACGCCAGCGGATCCGCACCGATCTGCCGACCCGGCGCCTGCGCCGTGAACTGAGCGGCGACCTGGACACCATCGTGCTCAGTGCCCTGCGCAAGGAGGCAAACAACCGCTATCCCTCGGTCGAGCAGCTATCCGAGGACATCCGTCGGCACCTGCGTGGCTATCCGATCCTGGCGCGACGAGCCTCGCGACCGTACCGCATCGACCGTTTCATACGCCGCAACGCCCTGGCCGTGGCCGCCACCGGTGCGGTGATGCTGGCGCTGGTCGCGGGCGCCGCCGCCACCTGGATGGGCCTGCTCGAAGCCCGACGCCAGGCCGACCTGGCCCAGACCCGGCAACTGGAACTGGAACAGGTGGTGCGCTTCCAGCAGTCGATGTTCGCGGGCCTGGACCCGCAGGTGGTCGGCACCGGCATTCTCGGCGGCCTGCGCCGGCAATACCGTGAGAGCTTTGGCGAGAGCGCCGACGCCGACAACCTGAGCCAGGCGCTGGCCGACTACGACGGCATCGCCGCGCGGGTCAATGCCACCGATCTGGCGCGCGGGATCATCGACGAGTTTGTCTTGTCACGGGCCCTGGCCACGATCGAGCAGGACTTTTCCGGCCAGCCGGCGCAGCAGGCCGATCTTTACCACACCGTCCTGGATGTCTACATGGACATCGGCCTGCCCGGCGAACTGCCGGAGCTGGCCGAGCGCATCATCAAGCTGCGCCAACAAACCCTGGGTGAGCGCCATCCACTGACCTTTGCCGCCCGCGCCCGCGCCGCCAATGCCTACTTCCACAACGCCCGCTTCCAGGAAGCCGAAGCCGGTGCCCGCGCCGTGATCGACGAGGCCGGCGCCGATGCCGCAACCGGTCCACCGGCGCTGCGCCGCGCGGTCTTCGATGCCATGGACAGCCTGTCCCAGATCCTGGTCGAACAGGGCCGCTCGGAACAGGCGCGCGAGATCGCCAATGATGCCCTGGCCTTCAGCGCCAGCGGTGACGCCAGCCACGGCGACGAGCGGCTGATGCGTGCCCGCGCGCTGAGCACCCTGGGCTATGTCCACGCCCGTTCCCAACAACTGGAGCAGGCCCTGGACTACTTCCGCCAGGCGGTGGTGCTGTACGAGGACGGTTCACCGCGCCACCTGCGCACGCAGAGCAATGTCGCCGCCGCCCTGGGCTCGCTCGGCCGCACCGAAGAGGCGCTGGCGGTCAACGAACACCTGCTGGCGGTACTGCAAAGCCGTTACGGCCAGCGCCACCCGCACACCCTGCGGGTGATGAACAACCTGGCCAACAACCTGCTGCATCTGGGCCGCGCCGAGGATGCCCTGGTGTGGTTGGAACGGGTCGTGGCCCTGCGTGCCGAAACCATGGGCAACGCCGACGTCAACACCCTGCGCGCCATGCTCAACCTGGGCAACGCCTACAGCCGAACCGGCCGCGACGCGGACGCCCTGGCGCTGCTGGAAACGGTGGTGGAGCAACGCCGCCGCCTGCTCGGCGCCGAACACCTGGATACGCTCAACGCGATGGAGGTGAAGGCCGAGATCCTGGCCGGCATGGATCGCCACCAGGAAGCACTGGCCCTGGTGAACGAAGTTGTCGCCGTGGTGGTTGCCGACCTGGGCGAGCAGCACCGGCGCAGCCTGCAGGCGCGCCATGCCCAGGTGCGCGTTGTCAGCCGCGCCGGCCGTTACGCGCAGGCCGAAGCACTGTCGGCACGGCTGCTCGATGAGCATCTGCGGCAACTGGGCGCCGATGATCTGGCCACCCTGTCGATGGCCCGTTATCGCCACCTGGCCTTGATCGGCCTGGGCCGGGTGGCCGAGGCCGGCGAGGTCCATCACCGATTCCTGCAGCCCCTGCTCGAGGCCGACCCGCAGACCCTGGATTTCCAGCGCCGGCACCTGCGCCAGGAGCTGATCGAAGATGCCGGCGGCGGCGGCGACGACGGCCGGGTCGACAATCCGGAATAGCTCCGGCTTCCAGGCTTCTGGACTGCAGGTTTCGAGCACCGACAACCGACGACTGCCGGCTACTCGTCCAGCGCCGCCAGCGCATCCTCAAGGCGCTCGACCGCAAACACCTTCATGCCCGCCGGCGCCTTTCGCGGCGCGTTGGCCTTGGCCACGATGGCGCGGTTGAAACCATGCGTAGCCGCCTCGCGCAGGCGCTCCTCGCCGTTGGGCACCGGCCGCAGTTCACCGGCCAGGCCGATCTCGCCGAAGGCCACCTGCTTGTCCGGCAGCGGCCGGTTGCGGAAGCTGGACAGCACCGCCAGCAGCACCGGCAGGTCGGCCGCGGTTTCCTGGACACGGATGCCGCCGACGATGTTGACGAACACATCCTGGTCGAAAACGCCGATGCCGCCATGGCGATGCAGCACCGCCAGCAGCATCGCCAGCCGGTTCTGTTCCAGGCCCAGGGCGACCCGGCGCGGATTGGCCAGCGGGCTCTGGTCGACCAGGGCCTGCACTTCCACCAGCAGCGGCCGGGTGCCTTCGCGGGTCACCATCACGGCGCTGCCCGGGCGCTCGGCATTGCTGCCGCTGAGGAAGATCGCCGAGGGGTTGGGCACCTCGCGCAGGCCCCGGTCGACCATGGCGAACACACCCAGCTCGTTGACCGCGCCGAAGCGGTTCTTGAACGCGCGCAGCACCCGGTAGCGGCTGCCGCTCTCGCCCTCGAAATACAGCACCGCATCGACCATGTGCTCGAGCACGCGCGGGCCGGCGATGCCGCCTTCCTTGGTGACATGGCCAACCAGGAACACGATGGTGCCGGTGGCCTTGGCCGCGCGCACCAGCAGGGCGGCGCTCTCGCGCACCTGGCTGACCGAACCGGGTGCCGAGGTCACGGCCTCGGCATACATGGTCTGGATCGAGTCGATGACCACGACACCGGGCTTTTCGGTGGCGATCAGTTGCACGATGCGCTCGACATGGGTTTCGGCCAGGCAGCGCAGCCCGGCCAGTTCCAGATCCAGGCGCCGGCCACGGGCCGCGACCTGGGCCAGCGATTCCTCACCGGTAATGTACAGGCCGGTCAGGTGCTTGCCGACGGCAGCCACCATCTGCAGCAGCAGGGTGGATTTGCCGATGCCCGGATCACCGCCGATCAGCACCACCGAGCCGGCCACCAGGCCGCCGCCGAGCACCCGGTCGAGCTCGCCGATGCCGGTCCGGGTGCGCTCCTGTTCCTGGTCGCTGACCTGGGACAGGTCGACAATCTGGTTGTCACTGGCGCCGGTCCAGCCGCTGCCACCGGTACGGCTGCCGGCGCCGCGGCTGCGCCGGCTGGCCGGTGCCAGCACGATCTCGCTGATCGTGTTCCAGGCCCCGCACTCGCCGCACTGGCCCTGCCACTTGCTGAAATCCGCGCCACACTCCGAGCAGACGAAGGCGGTGCTGGCCTTGCGCGTGGGTCGGGTCATGCCGGCAGCCTGGCCCAGTGCCGAGAGCCGGCGCCAGCGAAGACGGCATCAGTCAAGGGCCTCATTGCGCAGCCGCCTTGACCTGTTGCCACAGCGCTTCCTGTGCCGCCAGATCCAGCTCGTCGAAGGCGCTGCCGGCGGCATCGGCCAGACGTTCCATGGCCCGGAACCGGCGCTCGAACTTGGCATTGGCCTGGCGCAACGCGCGGGAGGGATCAACGCCGGTGCGCCGGGCCAGGTTGATCGCCACGAACAGCACATCGCCGACCTCGTCGGTCAGGCGCTCCGGATCGCCATCGTCGGCGAGCACAGCGCGGACCTCATCCAGCTCCTCGGCCAGCTTGGCCAGCACCGGTTCTGCGTCTGGCCAGTCAAAGCCGGTCCGCGCCGCCCGACCGAGCAGCTTGGCGGCACGCTGCCACTCGGGCAGGCCGCGGGCAATGCCGGCCAGGGCACTGTCGTCGGGCGCGGCACCGGAATCACGTTCAGCGCGCTCGGCCTGCTTGATCTGTTCCCAGGCCACGGTCTGGGCATCGGCATCGGCGTGGTGCTCATCGCCGAAGACATGCGGATGCCGGCGCACCATCTTGTCGCTGATCGACTGCGCCACCTGCCGAAAATCGAAATGCCCGGCTTCTTCGGCCATGCGGGCGTGGAACACGACCTGCAGCAGCAGGTCGCCCAGTTCCCCGCGCAGGTCGGAATAATCCTTGCGGTCGATGGCGTCGGCGACCTCGTAGGCTTCCTCGATGGTGTAGGCGAGGATGCTGTCGAAATCCTGTTCCAGGTCCCAGGGGCAGCCGCCCTGCGGATCGCGCAGCCGGGCCATGATCGCCAGCAGGCGCTCGATGCTGTCGGCCGGATGCTCAAGCGCGGCCGGATCTTTTGAGCTCGCCACGCGCGCAATGCCAGCTTCAGCGCGAGCTGGATCCGACTGACGGCTCACGAGGGCTGTCCGGCCAGGGCCCGGAAGGTCGGCCCCAGGCGCGCCTGCCAGCCGGCCTGCGGATCGGCCACGGCCAGGAAAGCGCCATTGAGCAGGGTGTCGCGCTGGTTGTAGCGGAATGGCCGGCCATCGGGCGCCAGCAATTCACCGCCGGCTGCTTCCAGCAGGCACTGGCCGGCAGCGGTATCCCATTCACTGGTCGGTCCCAGGCGCGGATACAGATCGGCCTCGCCCTGTGCCAGGCGCAGGAACTTCAGCGCCGAGCCGGCACGCAGGGTCTGGTGTTCGCCCAGGGCATCGAGCACGGCGACCGTGGCCGCGCTGGCGTGCGAGCGGCTGATGGTGACCGTCGGCACCGCCGGCGCTTGCCGCGCCCGGATCGCCTGCGCCTCGCCGTCGCCTTGCCACCAGGCGCCGGCGGCCTCGCCCAGTTGACCCCAGCCGGTCTCGCCCAGAGCCGGTGCATGGATCAGGCCGAACACCGCTCGGCCATCCTCGACCAGGGCAATATTGACCGTGAACTCGTCGTTGCGCTTGATGAATTCGCGCGTGCCATCGAGCGGATCCACCAGCCAGTAACGCTGCCATCCGCGCTGCTCGGCGGTCGGCACGGCACCGGCCGATTCCTCCGACAACACCGGCAAACCCGGTTGCAGGGCGGTCAGACCCTCGACCAGGATTCGGTGCGCGGCCAGGTCGGCCTCGGTCATCGGCGAACGGTCGTCCTTGATCTCGACCTGGAAGTCACGCCGGTAGATGGCCATGATCGCCTCGCCGGCCTGACCGGCCAGCGCCAGAACCCGGGCGGTATCGATCGGCGTCTTCATTTCGCGCCCTGCGTCGGCGGCTGCCAGCGCTTGGCCAGGTATTCGCGGGCAATGAACAGCGCCGCCAGGGTGCGGCCGTCATTGCAGGCCGGGTGGCCGATCAGCTCGTTGAGGCGATCCAGTCGCCACGGCACCACTTCCAGTTCCTCCGGCTCGTCGCCGGGCAGCTTCTCCGGATACAGCGAGCGCGCCAGCACCACCTGGGTGCGATGGGCCATGTACGAGGGTGCCAGCGCCAAAGTCGTCAGCGCGGTCAACTGGCCGGCGCCGAAGCCGATCTCTTCCTTCATCTCGCGGTTGGCCGCCACCAGCGCGGTCTCGCCCGGGTCGAGCCGGCCGCTCGGCAGGCCGAGCTCGTAATGATGCAGGCCGGCGGCGTATTCGCGCACCAGCAGCACGGTGTCGTCATCGCGCATCGGCACGATGATGACCGCACCCAGGCCGCGCGAGCGCACCCGTTCGAAGGTGCGGCGCTGGCCGTTGGCGAACTCCAGGTCGATTTCCTCGATCTGCATGCGCCCGGTCGGATCCAGATCCCGCCGGGCATGAATCTTGGGCAATGTCTGAGTCATCAGGGCATTGTAACCGGCCGCCATGGCCGGGCCGGCTACAATGCCCGGCCCCGGGGCAGGACCGCCCGCCGCTGCCGAACATCCGCGTATGCCGATCGACGATGGTGACCTGCTGGCCGCCGTGGACCTGGGCTCGAACAGCTTCCACCTGCTGCAGGGTGACGTCCGCCACGGCGTGCTGCGGCCGCTGCGGCGCGAACGCGACAGCGTGCGCCTGGCCGCCGGCTTGCGGCCCGATGGCACGCTGGCTGCAGGCAAGCGTCGCGAAGCCCTGGATTGCCTGCGCCGGCTGCGTCGCCACCTGGCCGGCCTGCCCGCCGACCGGGTACGCGTGGTGGCCACCAACACCTTCCGGCGGATGCGCGAGCGCGAGGACTTCCAGGCCGCTGCCGAACGGGCCCTGGGCTACCGGATTGAAGTCGTGGACGGTGACGAGGAAGCCCGGCTGATCTGGCTGGGTGTGCGCCAGGGCATGGCCGACACCGGCCAGCCACGGTTGCTGATCGACATCGGCGGCGGCTCGACCGAGTTCATCATCGATCCGGGCCAGCCCTCGCCGGTGCCCGGCCAACCCGGACCGGGCCTGGTCAGCCACAGCCGCCAGATGGGCTCGGTGGCGACCACCATGGCCTGGTTTCCCGACGGCCGGATCAGCGCAGACAATTACCTTGCGGGCATCGGCCAGACGGTCACCACGCTGACGCCGATGGCGGCCCAGTTCCGGCAACTGGGCTGGCAGCAAGCGGTCGGCTCGTCGGGCACGGTGCGGGCGATCGGCAAGATCGGCAGCGCGACCGGCTGGTCCAACGGCGAGATCACCCCGGAACTGCTGGCACGCATCCGCCGCGCCCTGCTCAAGGCCGGGCAGATCCGCGCCATCGACCTGCCCGGCCTGAGCAAGCACCGCAGCGCGGTGATTGCCGGCGGCCTGGTGGTACTGGAAGCCGCGTTCCAGACCCTGGGCCTGACGCGCATGAGCGTGTGCCCGACGGCCATGCGCGAGGGCATCCTGATGGACCTGTACCTGCAACGCCAAAGCCTCAGGCAGCGCGCCACGACGGCAGCGCACGGCGCCGACTGAAAGCCCCGTCCAGCACCGCGCCGTGAAGGTGTGCGCGCCGCAGACAGCGGCTTCGCCAGCCGCGCCGACTCGCCCGCACCGGGCCGGCATCACGTCACCGTTCTGCCATGACACCGTCACCGGGCGGCCATCGCCGCTGCCTATGCTGGCGGCAAAACGAGGCAGACCGATGCGCATCACTTTGGTAACTGAAACCTGGCCACCGCAGATCAACGGCGTTGCCTTGACCCTGGCCTCACTGGCCAGCAGCCTGACGCAACTGGGTCATCAGGTCAGCGTGGTACGGCCGCGGCCGGCTGCCGGAACGCTGCCCGATGACGACACGGCATCGACGGCGACAACCAAACCGGCGACAGACAGGAAAGCCACGGCAGTCGCAGGTGCCGCGAAGCGGCTCAACACCGACAGCTTTTCCGGCACCGGCGCCAACGGCAGCAACAGCCAACTGCACGAACTGCTGCTTCCCGGCTGCCGTCTGCCGCGCTATCCGGGCCTGCACTTTGGCTGGCCGGCGACCGGCAGCATCCGCCGTTGCTGGCGCCAGCAACGGCCCGATGCCGTCTACATCGCCACCGAAGGGCCACTGGGCTGGGCCGCGCAACGGGCCGCGCGCTCACTGGCCATTCCGGTGGTCACCGGCTACCACACCCGCTTCGACGATTACCTGGGCCATTACGGGCTGGGCCTGCTGACGCCCTTGGCGCAGAGCTGGCTGCGCCGCTTCCACAACAGCGCCCAGGCCACCGTGGTGCCGACCCGCGAGCTCGCCGGGCAACTGGCCCAGCGCGGTTTCAGGCATGTCACCCTGATCGGCCGCAGCGTCGATACCCGCCGCTTCAGCCCGGCCCATCGCGACCCGGCGCTGCGCCGCTCCTGGGGCGTGGCCGAGGACGAACCGGCGATCATCCATGTCGGCCGCCTGGCACCGGAAAAGAACCTGGACCTGCTCCTGCATAGCTGGCACGCGATCAACAGCCAGCGTCCCGGTGCCCGTCTGGTGGTGGTTGGCGACGGCCCCGAGCGTGAACGCCTGCAGCGCGAGAACCCTGAGATCCTGTTTACCGGCACCCTGGTCGGCGATGACCTGGCACGGCACTACGCCAGCGCCGACGTGTTCCTGTTCCCGAGCCTGAGCGAGACCTTCGGCAATGTCACCATGGAAGCCATGGCCTCCGGTCTGGCCGTGGTCGCCTACGCCTATGGCGCTGCCGGCCAGCATATCCAGAGCGCAGACCTGGGCCGGGCCATTCCCTGCCCGGTGCCCGTGACCGGCCCCGAGCGCAGCGCCAACAGCGCCCACGGAGCGGTTGCCGCAATGGCTGATGCCGATGGCGATGCCTGCGCCGATGCCTTCATCGATGCCGCGCTGGAGCTGGCCTTGGACCGGCCGCTGCGCCAGACCATCGGCGCCCGCGCCCGCCAGCAGATGTGCCAGGCCGCCGCCGACAACGACATTGCCGCCAATCATGTCGCCCTGTTCCAGCGCCTGATCGTCAGCGGCGCGCCCGGCCCCGGGCAGCGCCCGCCAGCGCGCGGCGGTGCCGTCACTCCCGGTCTGGCCCCAGGCGCGCCCACCGTCAGCCTGGGCGCCGGCCCGTTCCAAACCGATCCCCTGCTTTCGCCGCCCCGGACCCACCAATGAAAACCCGCGTGCTCGCCAATCCCGACCTGCGTCTGACCCTGGCGATGAACCGCCTGGCACGGCGGCGGCCGATCCTTTCCGTGCTGCGCCTGGCCAGCCGCCTGGGCGATGGCATGGTCTGGTACGGGTTGATCCTGGCGATGGCGCTGTTCGGTGGCGATCAAGGGCCACAGGCTGCGCTGCACCTGGGCCTGGTAGCGCTGTTTGTCGCCGGCCTGTACCGGCTGCTCAAGGACAGCATCCGCCGGCCGCGGCCATTCCGCAGCCATCACCAGGTGATCGCCCGGATACGGCCGCTGGACGAGTTCAGTTTTCCCTCCGGCCACACCCTGCATGCGGTCAGCCTGACCCTGGTGGCCTTGCACTATGCGCCCGCCCTGGCCTGGCTGCTGCTGCCGCTGAGCAGCCTGATTGCGATCTCACGCATCGCCCTGGGCATGCACTATCCGTCCGATGTCCTGGCTGCGGCCGCCATTGGCGCAGCAATCGCCAGCATTTCGCTGGCCTTGCTGGCCTGAACACGCCGCCGGTCGCTGCCGCCATGGCCGGCGCTGCTCGATGCACGGCGGACAACCAGACCGGCAGCCAGCCGCAAGCCGCCGGATCACGGCCGCTGCCGTCCGGCCAGTGAAGAATTTCCGGGCAACTGCGGCGCTGCCTGCCAGCGCCCCGCCCTGGCATCTGTGATCTCAGTCCAGCCAGAGAACGCCTCAAGCGAACCGGCCCCGTCGATAGGGCGTGCCGGCCCGCTCCGGTCGTCAATGCCCGCTTCACAACAGCGCTGCTTTTTCATGCCCGGAGCCGTGGTTGCCGGCTGGACACAGGCCTGCGCACTGGCAAGTGGGCGGTTTGTACGGTAGTATGCCGTACATGATTCCCGCTTCACCCGTATCACAAGGCACCCAGAAAACCTCCGACGCACGCTTGGACCTGCGCCTGGGAGCGCACGACAAGGCCCTGCTTGAACAAGCCGCCCGGCTGCGCGGCATGCGCGTCTCCGCCTTCGTCCGCTCCGCCGCCCTGCGCGAGGCCCGCGATGTCCTGGCCGCCGAGGCCGTGATGCTTTCGCCGGCAGAATCCCAGCGCTTCATCCGGGCCCTGAACCGGCCGCTGGAGCTCAACTCCAGGCTCACCGAAGCGCTCGAACAACTCACCGGCGTGCCTTGAGCACGCTGCGCCTGCAGCGCCTGCAACCGCATCAGCACGACTGCGCCGGGTTCGACTGCGGCGAGCCGCGGGTCGATGCCTTCCTGCAGCAACGCGCCGACCGGCATTCCCGGGAAGGCCTGTCGACCACCCACGTGCTGACCGACAGCGGCCTGGACGATCCCGGGCAGATCATCGGCTTCTACACCCTGGCACCGGCGACCGTGCAGCCGATCGATGCCTCCCCGGCAGCAGCGGTAAGGCTGGCAAAGCTGGCGGTGGCGCACCAGTTTCAGGGCCGCGGCCACGGCCGCCTGTTGCTGGCAGCGGCCGTGGCCCGTTGCCTGCAGATGCGTGCGTTGGGCATCCGTGCCCTGATCGCCGATGTCCTCAATGCCGGTGCCGCGCGCTTCTACCGCGAACACGGCTTCCGGCCGATCGCCAGCAATGCCATGACCCTGTACCTGGCCCTGCCGGCGATCAGGGCCGATGCCGGACCGGCCACTGCCGATCCTCTTCAAACCCACCCCAACACAAGGAAATCAATTGACTAAACGAATAGCCATCATCGGCGCCGGACCCAGCGGCCTTGCGCAACTGCGCGCTTTCGAATCGGCCCGCAAGGCCGGTGTCCGCAACATTCCGGAAATCGTCTGCTACGAAAAGCAGGCCGACTGGGGCGGCATGTGGAACTACACCTGGCGCACCGGCCTGGACAAGTACGGCGAACCCGTCCACGGCAGCATGTATCGCTACCTGTGGTCGAACGGCCCGAAGGAGTGCCTGGAATTCGCCGACTATTCGTTCGAGGAACACTTCGGCCAGCAGATTCCGTCCTACCCGCCGCGCGAGGTGTTGCTGGACTACATCATGGGCCGGGTGGAACGCAGCAACGTGCGCCAGTACATCCGCTTCAACACCCCGGTGCGTTGGGTCCAGTGGTGTCCTGACAGCCGGAAGTTCTCGGTCACGGTCATGGACCACGAACACGACCAGCTTGAAACCGAGCAGTTCGACCATGTCATCGTCGCCAGTGGTCATTTCTCGACCCCGAACGTGCCCTACTTCCAGGGCGTCGAGAACTTCCAGGGCCGGGTCCTGCATGCCCATGATTTCCGCGATGCCTGCGAGTTCCGCGACAAGCGCCTGTTGCTGGTCGGCAGCAGCTACTCGGCCGAGGACATCGGCACGCAATGCTTCAAGTACGGCGCCCGTTCGATCACTTTCAGCTACCGCAGCGCGCCGATGGGTCATGACTGGCCCGAAGGCTTCCGCGAGCGGCCCCTGCTGACCCGCGTGGACGGCAACGTCGCCCATTTCAAGGACGGCAGCAGCGAGGAAATCGATGCCATCGTCCTGTGCACCGGCTACCAGCACCACTTCCCGTTTCTGCCCGACCAATTGCGTCTGCAGACCAATAACCGGATGTATCCGGACGGTCTGTACAAGGGCATCGTGTTCCAGCAACAGCCCGAACTGATGTACCTGGGCATGCAGGACCAGTACTTCACCTTCAACATGTTCGACGCCCAGGCCTGGTACCTGCGCGACCTCATCATGGGCGGCATCGCCCTGCCTGAAAGGCAAGCGCGCGCTGCCGACATCGGCCGCTGGCGCCAACTGGAAGCCAAGCTTGACGGCGCCGATGACGATATCGACTTCCAGGCCGCCTACGTCCGCGACCTGCTTGCGCCGACCGACTATCCGCGCTTTGACATCGACGCCCAGGCCGCGCTGTTCAAGCGCTGGCAGGCCGACAAGCGCCGCGACATCATGGGCTACCGCAACCAGTGCTACCGCTCGGTGCTGACCGGCAGCAAGGCGCCGCCGCTGGCACGGCCGTGGATGGAGATCATGGACGATTCACTGGCGTCGTTCCGCCGCCTGCACATGGCCGATCCGGAAAACAAATCCCGCGCCCGCGCCGCCAGGAAAGCCGGGGCAGGAGGACGCTCAAGGAGCGCCGACGCCAACCGCGCCGCAGCGCCGCAGCCGGCCTGAGCGCGTCGGCATAGACCGGCCCAGTCGCGGACGCAATGGCCCGGGATGGCCAGCAACGTGGTCACCTGAAGCTGCCGTCAGGCGCATCCGGACTGGCCGGCCTCAGTCCTGCCGGCGCCAGACCAGCATGGCGTCGCCGTAGGAGAAGAAACGGTAACGCGAGCGCACGGCGTGGCGGTAGGCCGCCAGCACCCGCTCGCGGCCGGCGAAGGCGCTGACCAGCATCAGCAGGGTCGACTCGGGCAGGTGGAAATTGGTGACCAGGGCATCGACGCTGGCGAAGCGATAGCCGGGGAAGATGAAGATGTTGGTCTCGCCGGCGTAGGGCGAGATCCCCTCGCCGCCCTGGCGGGCACTCTCCAGCGCGCGCACCACCGTGGTGCCGACCGCCACGACACGGCCGCCACGCGCCCGGGTCTGGGCGATCTGTGCGCACAGGTCAGCGCCGACATTGATCCACTCGCTGTGCATGCGGTGTTCGCGGATGTCATCGGCGCGCACCGGCTGGAAGGTGCCGGCACCGACATGCAAGGTGACATGGCCCAGCTCGATGCCGCAATCGCGCAGCGCTGCCAGCAGCGCGCCATCAAAATGCAGCCCGGCGGTGGGCGCGGCCACGGCTCCGGGTTCGCGCGCGAACACGGTCTGGTAGCGCTGCTCATCGCCGGCATCGGCCGGCCGGTTGATGTACGGCGGCAAGGGCATGCTGCCCAGGTTTTCCAGCCGCTGCGCCAGCGGCAGGTCGCTGTCGAACACCAGATCGAAGAAACCGCCGTCGCGTCCGGTCACCTGCACGCCGCTGCCGTCGGTCAAGGCCAGCCGGTCGCCGGGCCGCGGCTTCTTGCTCACCCCGAGCATGGCGCGGACCTGGAACGGACCGGTGACACGCTCGATCAGGATCTCGGCCCGGCCGCCGGTGGCCTTGCGCGCAAACAGGCGCGCCGGCAGCACCCGGGTATCGTTGAACACGAGCAGGTCACCGGCCGCCAGCAACGCCGGCAGCTCGCGCATGTCACGGTCCTGGCAGCGACCGGTGGCCGGCAGCTCCAGCAAGCGTGAGGCGCTGCGCTCGGGCAGTGGCGCCTGCGCGATCAGCTCGGCCGGCAACTGGTAGGCAAAGTCGCTGCGTTTCATCGCTGCCGGCGCCCGGCCCTCACTTCAACGGCACCAGCATGACCACGGCCATGGCGGCGATTCCTTCCTCGCGGCCGGTGAAACCCAGGCCTTCGCTGGTGGTCGCCTTCACGCTGACCGTTTCCAGGCCGATGCTCAGGTCCGACGCCAGGCTGGCGCGCATCGCCGCGACATGCGGCGCGATGCGCGGGCGCTCGCAGATGACGGTGACATCGGCATTGCCGATGCGGTAGTCGGCCTCGGCGGCAAGCTGGCGCGCGCGGCGCAGGAATTGGCGGCTGTCGGCATCACGCCAGCGCGGATCAGTCGGCGGGAAATGCTTGCCGATGTCGCCCAATGCCAGTGCGCCGAAGATGGCGTCACACAAGGCGTGGATCACGACATCGCCGTCGGAGTGGGCAAGCAGGCCCTGATCATGGGGAATGCGGACACCGCCGACGACGACATGGTCGCCGGGACCGAAGGCATGGACATCAAAGCCCTGGCCGATACGTGGATGGTTCATGGCTACCTGCAAGACGGGAAGAGGGACGGGAGGCGCCGGCCAGTGTATTGCAGCGCGACCGGTCGACCGCGCAATGAGCGGCCAATGAGCGGGCAACAACGCCCTGCCGCGTGATCACAGCCGCGCCAGCAACCATTGCGCGAGCGCGAAATCCTCGGCCCGTGTGACCTTGATGTTGTTGGCGCTGCCCGGCACCAGCCGTGGATGCCGACCCAGGCGCTCGAAGGCACTGGCCTCGTCGGTGATGACGGCGCCCTCGGCGCGGGCCTGGTCCAGGGCCGCGGCCAGCTCGCCCAAGCGAAAGAGCTGCGGCGTCAATGCACGCCAGGCACGCTCGCGCGGCAGGTTGGCCAAGGATCGGCCATGGTCATCGGCCTGTTTCAGGCTGTCGGTCACCGGCAGGGCCAGCAACGCGCCGACCTCGTCGTCCCGGCCCAGACGGAACAGATCATCGATTTCGCTGGCGCTGACACAGGGCCGGGCGGCGTCGTGCACCAACACCCAGTCTTCGGCAGCGACCGGCAGCGGCAAAGCGGCAAGAGCGGTCAGCCCGGCACGCACCGAGCCGGCGCGATCATCGGCGCCGGTGGTGGTCAACACCGGCTTGCCCAGCAGTTGCTGCCAGCCCGGCCAGTGCCGATCGTCGGCGGCCAGCGCCACCATCACCCCGGTGATGGCGGGATGGCCGAGCAGGCGCTCCAGGGTCCACTGCAGCATCGGCTTTCCGGCCAGCGGCTGGTATTGCTTGGGCAGATCATCGAGACCGGCGTTGGCAGCATCGACATTGGCGACAGCACGCGCGCGCAGGCCACGGCCGGCGGCGGGAACCACCACCCAGGTCATCGCGAACGCTCCGGCCCTGGCTCGCGTTTGCCATCGGCATCGGCATCGCCATCGCCATCGCCATCCTGGTCGGGCCGGCCATCAATGACGTGGTAGAAGATTTCGTCGGCAGCAATCAGCCCGAGTTCGGCCCGGGCCCGCTCCTCGATTGCCTCATGGCCTTCCTTGAGGTTGATGACCTCGGCCTGGAGCGCGGCATTGCGCAGGCGCAGGTGCTCGTTCTCGGCCTGCTGGGTGGCGATGGCCGCCTCCAGCTCGACGATGCGCACCTGGCCGTCACCGCCCCACAGGCGCAACTGCAGGGCGATGATCAGCAGCAGCAGGATGAGCGCCAGGATGCGGACCATGCCGACAGACTGCGACAAAGGCGGCGTGGCAGGTCAGCCCGGCACCCGGGCCAGGCTGGTGAAGGCATTGCGGCCGGCATAGCGGGCCTTGCCGGCCAGCGCCTCCTCGATGCGCAACAACTGGTTGTACTTGGCGACCCGGTCGCTGCGGCACAGCGAGCCGGTCTTGATCTGGGTTGCCGTGGTCGCCACCGCCAGGTCGGCGATGGTGGTGTCCTCGGTTTCGCCGGAACGGTGCGAAATCACCTGTGCGTAGCCGGCCGCCTGGGCCATGGCGATGGCGTCGAAGGTCTCGGTCAGGGTGCCGATCTGGTTGACCTTGACCAGGATGGCATTGGCGATGACCTTCTCGATGCCCTCGCGCAGAATCTTCGGGTTGGTGGCGAACAGGTCGTCGCCGACCAGCTGCACCCGGCTGCCCAGGCGCTCGGTGAGCTGCTTCCAGCCGGCCCAGTCGTCCTCGGCCAGGCCGTCCTCGATGCTGACGATCGGGTAGCGCTCGCACCAGTCGGCCATCAGCCCGACGAAGCCGTCGGCGTCCAGCGTCCGGCCCTCACCGGCCAGGTGGTAACGGCCATCGCGGTAGAACTCCGAGCTGGCCACATCCAGGCCCAGCAGCACCTGGCTGCCGGCGCGGTAGCCGGCATCGTCGATCGCCTTGAGGATGACCTCGATCGCTTCCTCGTTGGATTTCAGGTCCGGCGCAAAACCGCCCTCATCGCCGACCGCCGTATTCAGCCCCCGCTGGCGCAGCACCGAACGCAGGGCATGGAAGATCTCGGCGCCGCAGCGCAGGGCCTCGCTGAACCGGTCAAAGCCCACCGGCAGGATCATGAACTCCTGCATGTCGACGTTGTTGTCGGCATGGGCGCCGCCGTTGATGATGTTCATCATCGGCACCGGCAGCACCGCCTCGCGGTTTTCCAGCAGGTGCTGCCACAGCGCCACGCCCTTGCCGGCAGCGACGGCATGCGCTGCCGCCATCGATACGCCGAGCAGGGCATTGGCGCCGAGGTTGGCCTTGTTGGCGGTGCCGTCCAGGGCGATGAGCTGTTCGTCCAGGCTGCGCTGGTCGGCGGCATCGACACCTTCCAGCAAGTCGGCGATGCGGCCGTTGACGTTGGCCACCGCCTTGCACACGCCCTTGCCCAGATAGCGGCCGGCATCGCCATCGCGCAGTTCCACCGCTTCGCGGGCGCCGGTGGAGGCGCCGGACGGCACCGCGGCACGGCCGGTGGCGCCGCTTTCCAGGGTCACTTCGGCTTCAAGCGTGGGATTGCCGCGGCTGTCGAGAATTTCGCGGGCGTGGATGCGGGCGATCGTGGTCATTCAAGTGTCATCCTGCAGTTGATCAATGGAAAATGCGGCCGACCATCAGGCAGGGACCGGCAGCGAATGGAATCATCGGGCGCGTGCACTCGGGGGGATGCGCTGGCCCGCGTGGCGACAACGCCGCACCGTGGGGCTGGTGGCATCGCAAACACGGGACACCAGGCCAGGGCACCGGCGCCTCAGTCCGGATGCCGCTTGGCCACCCGGTCGAACTCGAGCAGGGTTTCCAGCAGTTCCCGCATGCGCGCCAGCGGCCAGGCGTTGGGGCCGTCGGACAGGGCCTTGTCCGGATCGGGATGGGTTTCCATGAACACGCCGGCGACGCCGACGGCGACCGCGGCCCGCGCCAGCACCGGCACAAACTCGCGCTGGCCGCCGCTGGAGCTGCCCTGCCCGCCCGGAAGCTGCACCGAGTGCGTGGCGTCGAACACCACCGGGCAACCGGTATCGCGCATCACCGCCAGCGAGCGCATGTCCGAAACCAGGTTGTTGTAACCGAAGCTGGCGCCACGCTCGCAGACCATGATCTGCTCGTTGCCGGTGGCCCTGGCCTTCTCCACCACCGGTTTCATGTCCCAGGGCGACAGGAACTGGCCCTTCTTGATGTTCACCGGCTTGCCGGCCGAACACACCCGGGTGATGAAATCGGTCTGCCGGACCAGGAAGGCCGGCGTCTGCAGTACATCGACAACCGCCGCGACTTCGTCCATCGGCGTGTATTCGTGCACGTCGGTGAGCACCGGCACACCGATCTGGCGGCGCACTTCGGCCAGCACACGCAGACCTTCCTCGATGCCCGGGCCGCGATAGCTGCTGCCGGACGTGCGGTTGGCCTTGTCGAAGCTGGATTTGAAGATGAAGTTGATGCCCACGGCCGAGGTGATCTGCTTCAACTGGCCGGCAACGTCGAGCTGCAACTGCTCGGATTCGACCACGCAGGGCCCGGCGATCAGGAACAGGGGCTGGTCGGCACCGACGCTGAAACCGCAAAGATCCATGCTCATGCCGTTTCCTTCTGGCTGGCGGCCGCGTGCGCATCATGCTGGCCGACCTGGGTCATGTGCCGGCTGCGCTGCTGGCGCGCGGCGCGGATGAAACCGATGAACAGCGGATGGCCATCGCGCGGCGTCGAGGTGAACTCGGGATGCGCCTGGCAGGCCAGGAACCAGGGATGGTCGGCCAGTTCGATGATCTCGACCAGGCTGTCGTCCATCGACACGCCGCTCATCACCATGCCGAGATTTTCCAGCCGCTCGCGGTAGCGGTCGTTGAACTCGTAGCGATGACGGTGGCGCTCGCTGATCCGTTCCACACCGTACATGCGGTGCACCAGCGAGCCGGGCCGCAGTTGCGCTTCCTGCGCGCCCAGGCGCATGGTGCCGCCCTTGTCCGAGCTCTCATCCCGGCGCTCGACGCGGCCGGTGGCGTCCTTCCATTCGGTGATCAGCGCGATCACCGGATGTTCGGTACCCGCGTCATTCTCGGTGCTGTTGGCATCGGTCAGGCCGGCGACATTGCGCGCGAACTCGACCACCGCGGCATGCATGCCGTAGCAGATGCCGAAGTAGGGAACGCCCTGCTCGCGCGCGTACTGCGCGGCCAGCACCTTGCCCTCGAATCCGCGCTCGCCAAAGCCGCCGGGGACCAGGATGCCGTCGACCCCGGCCAGCAAGCTGGTGCCCTGGCGTTCGATCTCGGCCGCCTCGATCCAGCGCGGATCCACGCGCACGCCCTTCTTCATGCCGGCGTGGGTCAGCGCCTCGCCGATCGACTTGTAGGCGTCCTTGTGCTCGACATATTTGCCGACGATGGCGATGGTCAGGGTTTCGCGCGGATGCTCGTAGGCCTCCACCACCTGTTCCCATTCGCTCAGATCGGCTTCGTGCGCCTTGGCGGTCAGGCCGAAGCGCTCCAGCACCAGCATCTCCAGGCCCTGGGCATGGAACCACAGCGGGATGCGGTAGATGTTGGGCAGGTCGACCGAATTGATCACCGCCTTTTCCGGCACGTTGGTGAACAGGGCGATCTTGCGCCGCTCGCTGTCGGGCAGAAGCTGTTCGGAGCGGCACAGCAGGATGTCGGGCTGGATGCCGATCGAGCGCAATTCCTTGACCGAATGCTGGGTCGGCTTGGTCTTCAGCTCGCCGGCGGCCTTCAGATAGGGCACCAGGGTCAGGTGCATGAACAAGGTCTTCTCCGCGCCGCGCTCGATGCGCAACTGGCGGATCGCCTCCAGGAACGGCAGCGACTCGATGTCGCCCACCGTGCCACCGATCTCGATCAGGCCGACGTCATAGCCGGCCGTGGCCTCGTCGATATGGCGCTTGATCTCGTCGGTGATGTGCGGGATCACCTGCACGGTCGCGCCCAGGTAGTCGCCGCGGCGCTCCTTGCGCAGGACATTGGCGTAGATGCGGCCGGTGGTGACGGCATTGCGCCGGCTCAGGCGCGTGCGCACGAAGCGCTCGTAATGGCCCAGGTCCAGATCGGTCTCCGAACCATCGTCCAGAACATAGACCTCACCATGCTGATATGGGCTCATCGTGCCCGGATCGACGTTGATGTAAGGGTCCAGTTTCATCAGGGTCACACGCAGGCCGCGCGCTTCCAGCAGGGCCGCCAGGGAGGCGCCCGCAATGCCCTTGCCCAGGGAGGAAACAACGCCGCCAGTGACGAAAATAAGTGGTGTCATGACAACCCGCCGGGAAAAAGCAATTCTAACCCGTATGCTCCGGAACCGGCACGGCGCGGCTCGGCGGTCGCCCGGAACGAACGATGATTGCGCCGATGCGCATCCGGCAGCCGCCGCAGTTGGCGCCTGGCCCAGCCAGGCCGCGGCCATTATCGCCGGCATCGGTGATAGGCAGCCAGCATGGTTACAATGCCGGCAATCAAGCTGACCTATCACCGGGCATCGTCATGAACCTGCGCGACCTGCAATACCTGGTGGCCCTGGCCGAACACCGCCATTTTGGCCGCGCCGCCGAGGCCTGCCACGTCAGCCAGCCAACCCTGTCGACCCAGATCCGCAAATTGGAGGAGGATCTGGGCGTGGAGCTGGTCGAGCGCCATCCGCGCCAGATCCTGGTCACCGCCGTGGGCGAGCGCATCGTCGAACGCGCCCGCTCGATCCTGCGCGAAACCGGGCAGATCCGGCAGATCGCCAGGAGCCACCACGATCCGGAGGCCGGCAGCCTGCGCCTGGGCCTGTTCCCAACCCTGGGCCCGTACCTGCTGCCGCATGTGGTGCACAAGGTACGTCGTCGGTTCCCGCGCCTGGAGCTGTTGCTGGTGGAAGACAAATCCGCGGACATCGCGCAGATGCTGCTGGCCGGGGAGCTGGATGCCGCCATCCTGGCGCTGCCGGTGGAGCACCCGCAGTTGCATGCGCAGTTCCTGTTCGAAGAACCCTTCCTGCTCGCCGTGCCTGCCGACCACCGGCTCGCCAATCACGACCGGCCGCTGGCGCTCAGCGCCCTGCACGAGGAAAACGTGCTGCTGCTTGAGGACGGCCACTGCCTGCGCGAACAGGCGCTGTCGGTATGCCACCTGGCCGGTGCCGGCGAACGCGACGGCTTCCGCGCCACCAGCCTGGAGACACTGCGGCAGATGGTCGCCGCCGGCGTCGGCATCACGTTGCTGCCGGCATTGGCGGTGAGTGCCCCGGTGCCGGTATCCGATGACATCCGGCTGCTCAGGTTCAAATCGCCGCCGCCGAGCCGGCAGATCGCCATGTTCTGGCGCAAGAGCAGTGCCCACCGTGGTTTCCTGCCGCATCTGGCGGCGGTCTTCAGTGACCTGCCGGCGGCGCTGTTCGGCAACGATCGTCCCGGTCAAGATCCCGCCAGCAGCGCGACCGCGGATAAGCCTGCACAAGCGGCGAGCGCGGCAACTCCAACCGGATCAACCGCCCCGGCCTGAGCCGGCGGACCGCACAGCAAGCGGCCAAGGGCCCAGTGCCCAGTGATCCCGGCCAGCAACGGCCGGGACCGAGTTGGCTGGTTCAGCCGCCGACCACGTAGTCGTAGCTGGCATCAAAGCCCAGCGGGATGCCCAGGGCCCAGAAGCCGAGCAGGAACAGCGTCCACAGCACCGCCAGCGCCGCCGAGTACGGCAGCATGATCGACACCAGGGTGCCGATGCCGGCGCCCTTCACATAGCGCTGGCAGAAGACCACGATCAGCGGGAAGTACGGCATCAGCGGCGTGATGATGGTGGTCATCGAATCACCGACCCGGTACGCGGCCTGGGTGAAGTCCGGCGACACGCCCACCTGCATCATCAGCGGCACCATGATCGGCGCCAGCAGCGCCCACTTGGCCGAGGCCGAGCCGATGAACAGGTTGACCACGCCGGTCATCACGATCAGGCCGATGATGGTCAGCCACATCGGCAGGCCCAGTGCCTGCAGCCCATCGGCGCCTTCCACCGCCATCAGCGTGCCCAGTCCGGAACCGTTGAAGCCGGCCAGAAACTGGGCGATGAAAAAGGCGATGACGATGTAATAGGCCATGCCGGCCATGGCCTTGGACATGGCGGCAATGACATCGCGATGGGTCTTCACCGTGCCCGAAACATAGCCGTAGACGACGCCGGGAATCAGGAACAGGATGAAGATCAGCGGCACGATCGACTGCATCAGCGGCGCCGCGGCGACCAGCAGCGGATGGCTGCCCGGGCCGACGGCTTCGGGCGGCGCGCGCCAGGGCGAGGTTTCCGGCAGCAGGGTGAGCACGAACAGCGCGCCGGCGATCAGCATCGACACGCTCGCCCAGGTCAGGCCACGGAGCTCGGCCGGGGACAGCTCGGCCATCTGCGGCAGGTCGTCGGCATCGCCATCCACCGCCGTGCCCTGCAGGCGCGGCTCGATCACCTTGTCGGTAATGAACCAGGCGATGGCGATGATCAGGAAGCTGGAGGCGGTGGTGAACATCCAGTTGTTGAGCGGATTCACCATCAGCGACGGATCCAGGATGCGGCCGGCCTCCTGGGTGAAGCCCGACAGCAGCGGATCCAGCGAGGAAGGCACAAACAAGGTCGCCGAAAAACCACCGGAGACACCACAAAAAGCCGCTGCAATGCCGGCCAGCGGATGGCGCCCGGCGGCATAGAAGATCACGCCACCCAGAGGGATCACCAGCACATAGCCGGCATCGACCGCGACATGGCTGAGCACCGCCACGGCCACCAGCACCGGCGTCAGCAGCTGCTTGGGCGTGACCGACAGCATCCGGCGCAGGCCGGCATTGATGAAGCCGGTGTGCTCGGCCACGCCCAGGCCCAGCATCGCCACCAGCACGATACCCAGCGGCGCGAAGGTGACGAAGGTGCGCACCATGTTGGCCATGAAGGCGGTCAACGATTCGCCCGACAACAGATTGACGATGCGGATCGGATCGCCACTGCGCGGGTCGATTGCGGTGAACTCGATTCCGGACAGCAACCAGGACAGTCCCCACACCACCAGCATCAGCAGCAGGAACAGCATCGCCGGGTCTGGCAGGCGGTTGCCGACCCGTTCCACCGAATCAAGGAAGCGCGCCAGCAGGCCGCGCCGCGGCGCTTGCACCGGCGGCGGCGTCGGTGGCGTGCCCTGGGGCGGCGTGGTGGTTCCGGCGGGATGGCTCATGCCCTGGTCTCCTGGTCGTCCTGGCCTGTCGCGGCACCGGCGCTTCCCGTTCGGGGATTCCGCCGGCCCGGCTCGCGGCGGCAGAGTCTACACGGGTTATTCACGTGCGCGTCAGGTTCGGAGAACCGGGCGTATTGGCGGAGAGAGAGCGAACGACGGTGGCGCCATGAAGATCAGCGGTTAAGGCCTGGCTTCGTTCTGCGGCACCTGCCTGCCGGTGCCGGAAACAAAAAGGCGGCCGGGAATGGCTCCCGGCCGCCTATAACACTGCCTGGGGTGATCAGCGCCGTTCGATGGTGAAACCACCGAAGGAAACGCCCAGATCCCAGCCGCGACCGGTGCCGCTCAGGGCCAGCGACACCTCGCCCTTGGTCAGGGCCTGCGCCGTCGCCGAGCGTACCGCGCCCGCCTGCGCCTCGGCCTGCGCATAGGTGCCGAAGATCTCACTGATGTCGCGCACCTTGCTGAATACGCCGTTGCCATCATCGATCTCGTACTTGCCGGCGGCCAGGCCACCGCCCTTGACCTGGATATTGACGTTGGCGCTCTGGCCGTTGTCACAGGTCACTGTGCCCGAACCCTTGGCTTCCTTGTAGATGATGGCCCAGCCGGCAAGATTGAAGTCCATCCGGCACTCCACGTGCGCCGTCTGCGCCTGCACCGGTGCCGGTGCCAGCAGCAGGCCGGCCGGTGCCGCCAGGGCGGCGATCGCGGCCAGGGTCAACAGCTTGGCTGATTTGCCATTCATGGTATTCTCCTTATGAGGATATCGGCTGCCCGAAGCGGGCTGACCTTGGCGCAGAAACTAGCGCGCAGGCACTGAACCGGCACCATCCACCGGCGCACCGGTTTCACGTCGTGGCGACAGGCAACATGGCTGCGTTATCGCGCCCGTGGCCAGGACGGCCAGCCCGACCTGTCAAGGCCTGCGCGACGCTGGCCAGGCACAGTTCCGCCGCCCCGGAACATGCATCAGACTGATCGGGCGCCAGAGCGGGCACCGGCTGCAGTGCCGGTTGCCTGGATCGATCGGGCGAAGGTCAGATCACGCGAGCAACGGCAGCGGAGTCCCCCGGTGGCGAAGAACATCATTGTCTGCGGCGCCGGCCAGGTCGGCACCACGATCGCCCGGCAACTGGCTGGCGAAGGCATCAACATCACCGTCATCGACACCAATCCGGAGCTGGTGCGGCGTATCGATGAAAGCCACGACATCCGGGGCATCGTCGGGCACGCCTCGCATCCGGAAACCCTGCGCGAAGCCGACGCCCGGGACGCCGACATGCTGATCGCGGTGACCCGCTCCGACGAGGTCAACATGGTGGCCTGCCAGGTGGCCTGGTCTTTGTTTGGTGTGAAGCGGCGCCTCGCCCGCCTGCGCCACGGCGGCTACACCGCCCGCGAGGCCGCCGGCCTGTTCGGTCCCGACCATCTGCCGATCGATGTCGTCATTTCGCCCGAAGCGGAGATTGCCGACAGCATCGCAAGGCAGCTGCGAACACCGGGAACCTTCGACGTGCTGCCGCTGGCCACCGGCCGGCTGGAGTTGCTGGGCACACATATCGAGGACCCGGAATGCCGGGTGGTCGGCGAACGCATCGGCGACCTGGCCGCCCAGGGCGACTTCGAAGGCCTGTCGGTGATGACCGTGGTCCGCCATGGCCGGGCCTTCATTCCCGATGCCGGCACCCGCCTGGAAGCCGGCGATGACGTCCACCTGCTGGTGCGCAGCGAACGGCGGCAGGCACTGATGGCGCTGTTCGGCCACCGCGAACGCATCACCCGGGATCTGGTGATCGCCGGCGGCGGCAATATCGGGCTGCACCTGGCACGCAAAGTCACCACGGCGCTGGCCAGCGTGCGCCTGCACCTGATCGAACACGACCGGGGCCGGGCGCAGCACATCGCCGGGCTGCTGGGCGACCGGGTTACTGTGCTCAATGGCGATGCCCTGGATCGCAGCCTGCTGGAAGAAGCCCAGGTCGGCCGGATGGAAACCCTGGTGGCGGTCACCAACGACGATGAAACCAACATCTTCTGCTCGTTCCAGGCCCGGCAACTGGGCTGCCGGCGCGCGATCACGCTGGTCAACAAGCGCTCCTACGAATCGCTGCTGCCCCAGCTTGGCATCACCACTGTGGTCAGCCCCAGCGCGATCACCGTGTCGACCGTGCTGCGCCATGTCCGCCGCGGCAGGATCCTGGCCCTGCACACCCTGCGCGAGGATTTTGGCGAAGTGGTCGAAGCGCAGGTGGACGCCGGCTCGCGGCTGCTCGCCGGTCCCCTGGCCGGGCTGCCGCTGCCTGCCGGATTGAAGATCGGCGCCGTGCTGCGCGACGGACGCGTGCTGATGGGCCGTCCGAATACCCGCATCCAGGCCGGCGACCATATCGTCGCCGTGGTTGCCTATTCCGACCTGCGGGCCGCCGAATCCTGGCTGGGCAGCCGCCACCGGGCGACCACGTGACCGCAATCCGCCCCAGGGTGCCGGCGGACCTGCATCCGTCCGCAGCCGGCTCGGCCTTGCGACCGGTACTGGCCCTGGTTGGCCAGGTTTTGATCGCGGTCGCCGGGATCATGTGGCTGCCGTTGCTGGTCGACCTGCAAGCCGGCGATCGCGGCTGGCTCGCCTTTGCCTGGTCATCGGTCATCGCCGCCACCATCGGCCTGCTGCTGACCCGCGGCGGCGGTGCCCGGCGCCTGCGCCAGTCCGGGCTCGGCCGCCGCCAGGCCTTCCTGCTGACGCCACTGGCCTGGCTGGCGGTGGCTGCGGTCAGCGCCCTGCCCTTCCTGTTCAGCGGCCATCCGCAACTGGGCGGGCACCTGACCCATGCCGTGTTCGAGTCGGTATCGGGCATCACCACCACCGGCGCCACCGTCATCACCGGCCTGGACCGGGTCGCTCCGGGGCTGTTGCTGTGGCGCGCCCTGCTGCAGTGGCTGGGCGGCATCGGCATCATCGCCACCGCCATCGCCATCCTGCCGACCCTGGGCGTAGGCGGGATGCAGTTGTTCCGCACCGAATCATCCGACAACGCGCCCAAGGCGATGCCGCGGGTGCGCCAAATCGTCATCACCATCGGGCTGGTCTATGCCGGCCTGACTGCACTCGCGGCCGCGGCCTACTGGCTGGCCGGCATGGCGCCACTGGACGCCGTCATCCACGCCCTCAGTTCGATCGCCACCGGCGGCCATGGCAGCACCGACGATTCCTTCGCCCGCTGGCAGGACTCGCCGATGGTCTGGCTGGCAGTGGTGTTCATGCTCGCCGGCGCAATCCCGTTCGTGCTTTATGTGCGGCTAATTGCCGGCGACCGGCGCGCCCTGCTCGACCACCAGGTGCGTACCCTGCTCGTTCTCATCTTCGTCGTCACGGTACTGGTGGCCCTGTGGCTGTGGGCGAACAACCACTACGGCCCGGCCGACGCCTTCCGCTACGCCGCATTCACCGTCGTTTCGATCGTCACCACCACCGGCTACGCGCTCACCGATCACAGCCACTGGGGCAATGCCATGACCGGCCTGCTGTTCGTGCTGATGTTCGTCGGCGGCTGCACCGGCTCGACCAGCGGCGGCCTGAAAATCTTCCGCCTGGAAGTGATGGCCATCATGCTGCGCAGCCACATCCGCAGCCTGCTCTACCCGCGCGGAGTCTTCCCCACCACCTACGACCACCGGCCGATAAGCGCGGATGTGATCGGCTCGGTCGTCGCTTTCGTTGTGGTCTTCTTCCTGTGCTACGCCGCCGGCACCATCGCCCTGATGGCCCTGGACCTGGATTTCCTCACCAGCGCCAGCGCCGCCGCCAGCGCCCTGGCCAATGTCGGCCCCGGCCTGGGCGATGTCATCGGCCCCAACGGCAACTACGCCGCCTTGCCCGACACCGCCAAATGGCTGCTGGCCGCCCTCATGCTGCTCGGCCGCCTGGAAATCTTCACCGTGCTGATCCTGTTCACCCCGCGCTTCTGGCGGGGTTGAAACCACCCTCACTTTCTGCCCGGCAGCCCTTCATATCCGCCCCCGCAGGCGCTAGACTATCCGGCTCCGGCAAGCTCGCCGGATGGGCTTCATCCCATGCGCATGGCCTGGTGGCAGAGTGGTCATGCAGCGGACTGCAAATCCGCGTACGCCGGTTCGATTCCGACCCAGGCCTCCATGCGCAGCTCCACGAAGTTCCGAGACGTTTCAGAAAGCCCGCAAAGATGCGGGCTTTTTTCATGCCCGGTGGTCCCTGTTCGTCGGCAGCGTTCCGGTGGAACCAGGCAGAGCGAGGCGAGAACCTGACCGACCGCGCAAACCAGCCGCGCTGGCCAATCGGGCCAACCGGGCCAAGCGAGCCAACACGCAGCAAGCCCAACGCTGTGTGCCGGCCAGAAGAAGGCCCTGGGCCGCCAAGTGGGCTCAGGCGCTGCGCTCTTCTGCAGCACGGAGCAAGGCGGCCCAAGGCCAGTCGTGAGTCTAGATGAACCCTAGGACCTGCACAATTGCCGCGCGCAGCAGCCTTCAACGCGGCTGTCCAATCCTGAATTCAGCGCCGCCAGGGAGCCGTTCCATTGCACGCTAACTGCCAGCACCAACCTGGCCAAGGGCGCACGGCGCAAAGGCAGTGCCCGGGTCTGGAGCCACACTCACTCGGCAGGCGGCTTCCGCGGCATGGCGCGCAGAACGTGCAGGAAATTGCCCTCCGCGTCCTGGGCGTGAATTCCGACCAGGGTGCTGTCCCGGTCGACGGGCTGGACACGGCGGAACAGTTGCCGGAACCGGTACGCGATTACCTGAAGGCGGAATACGCAGCGTTGGACGAGATTCGGGGTGTTCATTGGCGCGGGCGCTCCTGGGTTGCCGGGATTCGGGATCAGCCGTCGGCCGCTGCGTCACCGTCTGTGCGCACCAGATGCGCCAGCAACGATTTCAGGGCCAGCGGCTTGACCGGCTTGTGCAGCAGATGGCAGCCGTCGGCCTGGACGGCGTTGCGCACGGCTTCGCTGTGGTCGGCGGTGATGATGACGGTCGGGCGCGCGCCGTCGATCTGGATCAGGCGCGAGCGCACCGCCAGGCCGGTGTCGGCGCCATCCAGATGGTAATCGAGCAGCCAGATGTCGGGGCGTTTGCCGGCTGGCACGGCCTGGATAATGGCCCGGGCCTGTTCGCCGTCGCGGGCGGTGAGTACCTGGCAGTTCCAGCCGCGCAGGACCGCGGCCATGGCCTTGAGCACCGAGGCGTCATTGTCGACCACCAGGACGCGGGCACCAGCCGATCCAGGTACCGGCGCACGCGCGGCGGGTGCAGTGTCGGCGGCGACGGGTTCGGCGATCGGCACCTGGATGCTGAACACGCTGCCGCGGCCGGGCCAGGAGCGCAGGCCGATGGCATGGCCGAGCAGACGGGCGAAGCGTTCGGCGATGGTCAGCCCCAGCCCCAGGCCCTGGCCATCGCGATCCAGACGGCGGAACTCTTCGAAGATCGTCGCCTGGTCGGCTTCGGTGATGCCCGGGCCGCTGTCCCACACTTCCAGTGAAAGTGCCTCGCCGCGCCGTCGGCAGCCGAGCACGATGCGTCCCTGGCTGGTGTAGCGCACCGCGTTGCCGAGGAAGTTCTGCAGTACCCGGCGCAACAGTTGCGGGTCGCTGTGCAGCCACAGGGAACTGCCATGGGCGCGCAGTTGCAGGCCGCGAGCCTGTGCCAGCACGCCGAACTCGGTGGCCAGACTGTGCACCAGGTCGGCCACCGGAAACGGCCGCGGCTTGGCCTTCATCGCGCCGGCATCCAGGCGCGACATGTCGAGCAGGCCGGACAATAGATCCTCTGCCGAGCCCAGGGCGGCGGCGATGTTGGCGACGTTTTCGCGCGCCGAACTGCTGTCGACCGGTTCACGCGCCAGTTGCCGACCCAGGGCATGGCTGAACAGGCGCGCGGCGTTCAGCGGCTGCGCCAGGTCATGGCTGACCGCGGCCAGGAAGCGGCTCTTGGCCCGGTTGGCGCGCTCGGCCTCGTGGCGCGCGCGCTCGGATTCGGCGCTGCGCTCGGCGACGCGTTGTTCCAGCGTTTCGGCGATGCGCTTGAGCTCGGTCTCGGCGCGGCGAAACTGGGTGACATCGGTGAAGGTGGCGACAAAGCCGCCGCCGGGCATGGGATTGCCACGGATCTCGACCACGATGCCACCGGGAAACACGCGCTCGGCGACGTAACGGGTGCCCGCGCGCATGTGCGCCAACCGGCGCGCGACATGGTCATCGGGATCGCCGGCACCGACCAGTCCGCGCCGGGCATTCCAGGCCACCAGGTCGGCCACCGGCATACCGATCCGCAACAGCGCCGACGGGAAGCCGAACATCTGCGCGTAGCGGGTATTCCAGGCCACCAGGCGCAGATCCTGGTCGACCACGCTGATGCCCTGGCTCATGTTCTCCAGCGCCGCCTCCAGCAATTGCTGGTTGAAGCGCAGCGCCTGCGAGGTCTCGCCGACCAGTTCGGCCACGGTCTCCAGGCGCTCGGCATCGCGCCGCTGCAGCGCGCGCAGCAGCAAACGCGCCGAGGACACGCCGATGACCGCGGCCAGCGCGTGCTCGATGCGCTCGATGCTGGCGGCATCGGCCTGGCGTCGCCCGTCGGCGGGCAGCAGTTGCGCCAGGGTCTGCGGATCGACGAAACGGCCGGCCAGCCGACGCAGGTCGATGACATCGATGCCGCCTTCGGGCTCCGGCGCCGGCAGGCCGCCGCGGCTGAAGATCGCGATCAGCACCAGATTGGCGAGAAAGCCCAGCGCCGTGGCCCGGCTGATCGGTTCCAGCGCGGCCAGCCCCAGCAGCGAGTCCGGCGCCAGCCAGCGCCAGCCGAGCAGGCCGTGTTCAAGCCAGCCCGGCTGCATGCCGGCGGCGGTCAACAGTTGCGGCAGCAGCAGCACATAGGCCCAGACCACGGTGCCGCCGAGCAGCCCAGCCAGCACCGCCCGCGCCGGCACCCGCGGCGCATACAGCGCCGCCAGCACCGCCGGCGCGAGTTGGCCCAGGGCGGAAAACGATTGCGCGCCGATGTCGGCCAGGGCATCGCTGCCGAACAGGGTGCGCGAATAGACCCAGGCCAGCATCAGCACCGCGACGATGCCCAGCCGGCGCATTAGCAGGACGTGGCCGAGCAGATCGCCCGAGCCTTCACCCTGTGCCCAGCTTCGGCGCAGCAAGGGTGTCAGCCAGTGATTGCCCAGCATCAGGCTCAGCGCCAGCGTCGCCACCACCACCATCGCCGTGGCGGCACTGAGGCCACCCAGAAATGCCAGCAAGGCCATATCCGGGCGGCCGGCCGCCAGCGGCAGGCCGAGCACGTACAGATCCGAAGGCAGAGCATCGCCCAAAGCCAATGCGCCGGCCCAGGCCAGCGGCATGATCGGCAACGCAATCAGCAGCAGGTACAGGGAAAAGCGCCAGCGCGCCTTGTGCACATGCGCGGGGTCGGCGCACTCGGTGACCGCGACGTGGTACTGGTGCGGCAAGGTGAAGGTGGCCAGCGCGCCGAGCAGGATCAGGGTCAGGAAACCGTCGCCGCCGCCGGCCGCTGCCGGCAACTCCTGGCGCACCTGCGCGGCCAGTTGCAACGGCCCATCGTGCAGCCCGAAGACGACGAAGGCTCCGATGGCCAGGAAGGCGAACAGCTTGAGCAGCGATTCAAAAGCCACTGCCAGCAGCAGGCCGGGATGGCGCTCGCTCGCAGCCGCGCGCCGGGTGCCGAACAGCATCGCGAAGGCCGCCATCGCCAGCGTCACCCAGAACGCACTGTCACCGAAGGCGGAGACCGCGCTACCGCGACCAGCGAGCAGATCGAAGCTGGTGCTCACCGCCTTCAACTGCAGGGCGACGTAGGGCACGGTGCCCAGCAGCATGACGCCGGTGATGACCGCGGCCAGGGCCGAACTCTTGCCCAGGCGCGCGGCGGCGAAATCGGCGACGGTGGTGCTGTTGTGCGCCTGCGCCAGCCGCACCAGCCGGGCCAGCAGCGGCCAGCCGAAAACAAACAGGGCGATCATGCCAACGAACGTCGGCGGCAGCCACCAACCCGAACGCTGCGCCTGGGTGATGGTGCCGTAGAAGGTCCAGGAGGTGCAGTGCACGCCCAGGCCCAGGGCATAGATCCAGGCGCCCGGCAACCGGCTGCCGCTGGCGCGGCGCTCCCCGAACAGGGCGACGGCGAACAGCAGCCCCAGCCAGACCAGGGCCGCGGCGACGATGGCGCCAATGCTCATGGCGCGGTCATCGCCGACCGATGGCCGCGGCGCCGGCCATCGGCTGCGGCATCGTCAAGGCAAGACGGGTCGGCGCCCGAGCGCTGCTGATGGCTGCCCGGCGACGGCGCCTGGTGCGGCCGATGGTGACGCTGACGGCGCCGTGAAACCGGATCATTCATGGGCGGCAGGAACGGCGGCAGGCGTGCCGAAAAGGAAACGGGTGCCGGCCATGCTAGCCCGGTTCAAGAGCACGACGGCCGCGGCCGCGCCAGCCCGGGACGATCGGCGGGCGTTGCCGCCCGCCTGGGCGCTGCTGGCAGCGCGCCAAGAGAAGGTGCAAACCCCAGGCCACAGGTGATTGTCGAGCGGATCGCTCCAGCACCCACGCGGCTACGGCATCTGCTCCAGCACCGCCCGCACCAGCGGTACGGTGACGCGACGCTTGCGCGCCAGGCTTTCCCGGTCCAGGCGTTCGATCAGGGCGAGCAGGGCCGGCAGGTCACGGCGGTAATGACGGAACAGGAAATCGATCACCGCCGGTTCCAGCTCGAAACCACGCGCCCGCGCCCGCACGCCAACCAGTTCGCGCCGCGCGGATTCGGGCAGCGGCTGCAACGGCATCAGGGTGGCGGCGGCCAGCCGCGAGCCCAGATCCGGCAGCACCAGCGGCAGGCGGGCCGGCACTTCGCGGCTGGCCAGCAGCAGCCGGCAGCCGCTGTCCAGGCAACGGTTGTAGAGATCGAACAGGGCCACTTCGGCCTCGCGCACACCGGCGATTTGCTCGACCTCGTCAACCGCCAGCAGTTGCTGGGACGCCAGCGCCGCCAGGGCATCGCCATCGAAGGCGGCCCAGCGCGACAGGGCGAGATAGCCGGCATGCTGGCCGTGATCACGGGCGGCGGTGGCCGTGGCGACCAGCAGATGGGTCTTGCCGCTGCCGCTGCCACCGACGATCAACAGCGGCGCGGATTCAACGTCATCGGTCGCCGGCCCGGCCATGCGGCCAAGCAGCGCCAGCAGCGCCTGGTTGCCCTGGCCATCGAAGTGGTCCAGGCGGTAATGGGCCGGTGCCGGCCAGGACAACGGCAGTTGCGCGCTCACTCGGTTTCGGTGGTCGTCGGGCTGCCGCTGGTGTGGGTCACCGCGGGCGCAGGCTCGGGATCACCGGGCAGCACCACCGACGGCCGGGGGTCGTCGCCGACATAAACCTGGCTTTCCTCGTAACGCTGGTACAGATGGCGCAACACCACCATCAGCACCGCGGCCACCGGCAGCGCCAGCAATATGCCCAGGAAACCGAACAACTGACCACCAGCGAGCACGGCGAAGATCACCGCCACCGGATGCAGACCGATGCGGTCACCCAGAAGAACCGGCTGCAGCAGCATGCCCTCCGCCGCCTGGCCGATGCCGAATACGATCAGCACCGCCACCAGGTGCCCCATGTCGCCATGCTGGACCAGGGTGGCGACGACGCCGGCACCGACGCCGACGATGGTGCCCAGGTAGGGCACGAAACTGATCAGCCCGGCAACGACACCGATCAGCAGCGCCAGATCGACGCCGACCAGCCACAAGCCGACCGAGTACAGCGTCGCCAGGGCCAGCATCACCAGCAACTGGCCGCGCAGAAAGGCGCCCAGGACATGATCGGATTCGCGCGCCAGCTTCAGCACGGTCGGCTCGATCGGCCGTGGCAGCATGGTGCGCACGCGCGCCAGCAGCACTTCCCAGTCACGCAGCAGGTAGAAGGTCACCACCGGGATCAATACAAGATTGATCAGCCAGCCGATCAGCGCCATGCCGGACTTGGACACGCCCGCCAGCACGGTGGTGGCGACGCCGCCGGCACTGCTCCAGTTCTCGCTCAGCATCCCGGTCAGGCCTTCGCGATCCAGGTCGCGCATGCTCAGCCCGAGTCGGTCGCTGAGCCAGGGAATGGCGGTTTCCTGGAGCCAGACGATCATCGCCGGCACATTGCTCACCAGGCGCACCACCTGCCGTTCGAGCATCGGGATCAGCAGCAGCAACACCAGTGCCAGGGTGACGATCATGAACACGAAGACCAGGGCCACGGCCCCGGTGCGGCCCAGATACAGGCGCCTGATTCCCACCGGCATCCTCTCCAGTCGCCGCACCAGCGGGCTGGCCAGATAGGCGAGCAGGGCCGAGATCACGAACGGTGTCAGCACCGGTGCCAGCAGGTAGACCAGGCCACCGGCAACCAGCGTGGCGATCAGCCAGAAACGAGCGTTCAGGGTCATCACGATGAGCGTCCATTGCGCCAGGCAGCGCGGGCGCGTGCCGACCAGACCAAAACATATTGGCCGCCGCTGACCACCGCCAGCAGCGCCACCGCCACCACCAAGGCTGCCAGCAACCAGGCCGGCACCGGCACCCCGGCCTGGCTGGCCAGCGCGGTCAGCACCAGGGCCACCTGCAACAGGGTATTCAACTTGCCCAGGACGCTGGGAGCGGCGTTCAGGGTTTCGACCCGGTAATGGTAGACGAAGGCACCGCCGACAATGACCAGGTCGCGCACCACCACCAGCACGATCAACCAGGCCGGCAAGGCGCCGGTCACGCCCAGGGCGATCATCGCCGACACCAGGAACAGCTTGTCGGCGATCGGATCGAGCAGCCCGCCCAGCCGGCTTTGCCAATTGAAGCGGCGGGCCAGGAAGCCATCGACGACATCACTGATCCCGACCGCGACCGCCAGCCACAGCGCCGTGCGCGCCTGGTCGGCAATGATCAGCCACGCCAGCAGCGGGCAGGCCAGGATCCTGGCCACGGTGATCGTATTGGGCAGATGGCGGAGCACGGTGGTCACGACGGCCGGGCGGTGTCCTTAAGGTCTTGTGGGAACTGGGGAACGACCAGAGCGCGCAGGTCGCTTCCCGGTGCCCATGATATCGGTGGCCGGGCCGGCAGTGTGTCGCATGTTGTCAACCGCGTTTGGCTCCCGCTGCCTTGGCGGCTGGCCCTGCCTTCAGCTTGAGCACGCCGATCTGCTCAATGCGGCCGGCTTGACGGGCTCAAGCCGCGCCGCACGATTCCCCGACGGCCGCGGCTGGCGGTAGCGGCTGGCGGTAGCGGCCGGCGGTTGGGCGCAGGCCGCGCTTCAGGCGTTGCCGCGCATTCCTGCGAGGATCACGGATGCCAGCGCAGGACCAGTTCGGCAGCGTGGCTGGCGGTCGCGGCCGGCTCGGCCAATTCGGTATCGGCGTCATTACCGGGCTCGGGCAAGCCGGGCGCTCGCAAGCCAGGCTCGACCAGACCGGGCAACGCATCACCCGCCGGACCGGTCACCGGTTCCGGCGTCTCCAGACGCAGCCGGCCATCGACCGCCAGCAAGGCCAGCAGGCGGCCCAGTGGCTGGTCGATCTGGATCCGCACCCGGACCCGGTCGCCGCTGGCCTGTTCGGGTGCCACCGAGAGCACCGGCGATTGCGCTGACAACACCGCAAGGGCATTGGCATAGCTTTCGGCCCGCGACAGGCCGGCCAACCAGATCGAATACTCGCCGGGGCCGTGGTCCTGCGCTGCGGCCGCCTGCGGCACCGCTGCCGCGGTCACCGTCTGGCTGCGCGCCAGCACCGCCACCAGGTCATCGGCGCCTGCGGCCAGGGCGGTGGCAATGTCGCTGCCCTGGCTGTCGAACGTGGTCACTGCCCCGCCTTCGAGCAGGTGCCAACGCGCGTTGATCTGCGGTGCACTGCCGCGCAACCAGACAAGCACCGGCACCGAAGCGGCACTGCGCGCCGCCGCCGCGGCCAACTCGTCAGCCAGGGTCTGGGCCGACAGGGTCTGCGCCATGCGCCAGTCATCCAGGTCGTTCATCGCCCAGTGCGCGCTGATGCCCTGCCCGGCCAAAGTCTCGACCAGAGCCCCGGTGTCGGCGCTGCTGGCATCGAGCAGAATGCGGCTGGTGTCGGCCACGGCATCGCCCGGAGCGGCATTGTCGGCATCGACAGTCACGTGTTGTGGCTGGTGCGGCGCAATGTCGGTGCCTGCTACACCAATGGCGCCGTCGACACCGTCGCCCTCTGCCACCAGCCAGAAGGTGGCCTCGGCGCGACCACCGCGCCACACCGGCACGCCGGCATCAAGCAGCAGCTCGCGCAGCGGGGCGGCGTGGAACCAGCCATGCAGCATCAGGCGGATCGACGGCACGCCGCTGGCGGTCGGCCGGATGCGCTGCTGGTACTCGAAGCGCTGCAGCCACAGCTCGGTGTCGCGGTCAGCCAGCAGTTCCTGCACGTGGGTGTTGGCCGCCGGATCGGTCTCGGGCGTCAATCGGCGCAGGGCATCGGCCAGGGCGGCGGGCACGGCAGCGGCACGGGCGGCATTGCTGCGGTCGGCCACCGCCGCGGTACCGGTCACCAACCCGGTCTCGGCCAGCACCGGCGCGGCCACCAGCACAGGAAACAACAGGCCCAGCAGGGCGCGGGCGATCAGCGGCACAGGTATCGACACGGCAATCTTGAGGCAGCGAAAACAGCCGGCGAGTGTGCCGCATCAGTTGCGGACGGTCCACCGAGGAACGTGGGCGGCCAACCATGAACCAGAACAGGACAGCGGTCGCCGGCAGACCCCTGCAGCCGCCGCTTGTGCCGGTATGCGGGCACGGCGCGCGCCAGCCGCCGGCCGCAGCAATGGCCGGTGAAGGGTTCCGGGCCGACCACTGCGTATACCTGAAGCCCACCCATTCCGGCCGCCTGCCGGTCCGGGCCGTTCAAGGAGATCCGCCACCATGCGTTGTCTGTCGATATTGTCCATCCTCGCCGTGTCGTTTGGCATGTCCTTCGCCGCCCCGGCCTCCGTGCTCGACGACGATCCGTTCGTGTTCGACAATGAATTCAACTGGGGCTATTCGATCGTCGAATTTACCTATGCGCCCAATCCCATAGATCGCCCCGGTCGGCGCGTGCTGCGGCTGAATAATGGCGATCTTGTCCTGGCCGCCGACATCCCGCTGTCAGGACACATCCACGACGGCACCAGTATTGCCCTGACACGGTATGCGCCCGATGGTCAACACGGCTTATGGAGCAACGCCGACCCGCAGGATGTGCTCTGGGGCCGTTTTCTGGTCTGGCCGACCGATCCGGGCAGTTTCCCCTTCAGTGGCACCCGGCATCAGGTCCTGGATCTCAAGCAGGTCGGCAACCGGATCCTGGTCCTGTATGCACGCAACCATCTGCTGCCGGTTGAAAACCAGATCATGCTGGACGTCTTTGACATCGACGGCGAACGCATCACCAGCCAGATGGTCGATGCCGGGTTACGGTTGCCGCGCAGTGCGCGGATGCAGGGCTACCTCGGCGGTTCCCCCGACGGACTCATCCACCGTGTCCTGGTTGCCTACCCCCACAACACCCACCTCCCCGAGTCACCCCAGTGGCACCTCAAGGTAAACCGGTATCAGTTCAATCCCGACCAGACCACATTCCTGCCTGATGATGCCTTCCACAGCGGCCAGAATTGGCGAACATATTCCTTGGGAGGGTGCGCCAGCTTCAGCGATCCGCGACACGGGGACGACCTGAAACTGGCAGCCAGTTTCTCCAGCCCCATTGCAAGCCCGCGCCTGTACCTGGCCAACACCCTGAGCCACAACGGCCGCCAGGACATCGCCGTTCTCGCCGTCAACGGCGGCGACAGCACACCGCAGGCCAGCTTCGGCAGCGGCACCTGCGGCAGAGGATTCCGCGTCTTCGAGTTCAACGATGGTGGCGAATACGAGCACCGGGTTGCCGGCATCGTCGCCACCGCATCATCTCCGCCGCTCCTGAACGAGGTCATTCATGTCGCGGCCAACGTCAGGCGCGACTGCGGAACGTCGGGGATCGGGCTGGCCAAGATCGACCATACCGGCGCCTTCGTGCCCAGCTTCGGCAACCAGGGCTACCTGTTCTTCGGCGGTGCCACCCAGGGAGCCCAGGGCACCTGCCCCACCAACAGGCCAACACACAGCCCGGCCGCACTGGTCCGTATCGGCAAGCGCCTGGCCATCGCAGGCAAGTATGCGACAGAGGGCTTCCTTCCTCCGTACGACGTTATCGAAAACCCGTTCATTGCCATCGTCGATGCCGACTCCGGCACGGTCGGCGACCTTCGCACACTGCCCATCCAGGGCAGTGTCCACTGGGACCGCGTCGGAGACGGCGCCTTTGTCGACATGGTCGCAGACGGCGTCAACCGCCTTGCCATCGTCGGCGACGTCATCGACGAGCGCAATCAGGAAGTCCATCAGCGGGCAACGCTGACCCTACTCGTTTCCGACCGCATCTTCGGTGATGGCCATGAATGAGCGAATGCCGACTCCGCCGATGCCGGTCTGGGCCATCCGGCCCGGCAGCCCGTGTTCACGCACACCCGCCATTCCTCGCCAAAGGCCCAGCCCGATGAAACCTGCCCGCCTCACCGTCCTTGTCCGACTGTTGTCCTTGCTGATCCTGGCCCTGGCCACATCAAGCCTGTGGGCCGGCGATGATCCCCCGCACATCCTGCTCGATGCCCATTTCGATGACCATGCCGTCGACCAGCCGATCGGCACCGGCGGTGCCGAAGCCGGCGAGCCGGTGACCATGGACTTGCTCCTGGATGCCATCGTCCGGCAGGATGCCGACGATCCGGACAATCACCTGCTGGCGCTCAGTACGACCGCTTCCAGCAGCAGGCCGATACGTTTCGAATTCCTTGAACAGACCGAGATAAGCCACGGTCGCTTGCTGGTCTCGGTCCGGATCACGTTCCCGGACGCGGACTTTGGCCAAGCCGTGCTGTACCTGCGCGAGCAGGGAACAGCCGCGAAGCAATTCCTCAGCATGAACCTGCAAAACACCGGCACGATCAGAATCAATGACGCCGCCGGCTTGGCCCTGGTTATCCCGAACGCGATCCCGTTCGGTCAATCGATGCTGATCGAGGTCATCCACGACCTGGACTGGCGCAGCTATGACCTGCTGATCGACGGCGTCGCCATGCTCAGCAATCGGTCCCACGGCATCACCGACAGGGGCATCGGCGCGGTCATTTTCGCCCTGCAGCACCAGGCGGAGTTCGATGAAACGCGGGTGCTGATCGACGATCTGCTGGTGGCGCGTTGGCTGCCCGACATGATCTTCGCCCACGGTTTTGAAGGACCGCGGTAACCGGCACCGCTGCCGCCACCGTTGCGGCGTTCAGGGTCCGGCAGCGGCGCCGGCCTGTGCCAGGCGTTGACTCATCGTCTGCTCCAGCCCGGCCCAGCCGGCATGGGTGTGCAGCGGCACCAGATCGGCGCGCTGCAACAACCAGGCGCACCAGCCCGGATGGGCAATGGCCCGGTGCAGGGCATCGATGGTCTGGGCGCTGTCGCCCTGGCGCAGCCACCAGTCGGCGGCGGTGACCAATTCATCGGCCTTGTCCAGCAGGCAGGGCTGATCCGGCTGGCAGCCGGCCAGGGCATTGGCCTGCTGCCAGTGGCCTTGCGCCAATGACGGATCGGGCTGGATCACGGCCAGCAGCAGATGGCCCAGGGCGCGGTCGTCGTCGCGTTGCAGGCTGTCGGCTTCGGCCAGGGCGGCGCGCGCGGCCGTCATCGCCACCTCATGATTGCCACCCTCAGCCACGGTGCGCTGGTGGATCAGTGCCTGCCGGCGCAGGGCAGCGGCAAGATCGCGCCCGGCATTGGGATGCTCGGCATGGCGCAGTTGTTCAACCAGCTCGTCGGCAGCCGTCAGCGCAGGCCGCGTATCACCGGCGACCAGATGCGCCACTGCCAGCCAGGCCAGCGGCCGGGTCGCCTCGTAGGTGTCCTCACCCAGGCTGGCGCGGTAATCGCGCAGCGAATCGCCCAGGTTGACGATGGCCTGGTCGAGATGGCCGAGCCGGACCTGGACCCGGCCCAGGTTGAATTGATGGGCAGCGGCGGTCTGATGGCCCGGTGTCAATGCCACCTGGTTGATCGTCACCGCCAGCCCGGCATGGTCCAGCGCCGCCGCCAGATCGCCCTGGGCGGCGAGCAGGAAGGCGAGATTGTTGTTCTGGATCGCCAGGTTGGGATGTTCGGCCGGCAACTGTTCGGTGGCCAGGGCCAACGAGCGCCGGCTGCTGGCCACGGCCGCGGCAACGTCGCCGCGTGAGCTCTGCAGGTGGGCCAGGTTGCCGAGCAGGTTGGCCATGCTCCGACCCCAGGTCCGGTGCGCTTCGGGATCATCCTGGATATGCCCTTCCATCAAGCTGATGGCGCGGCCGTAGACGGACTCGGCTTCATCGAGCTGCTGGTTGCGGACCAGCACGATGCCCAGGTTGTTGAGCAGGGTCACCTCCTCGGGCGAACCGGGCGCCTGGTGTTCGTGCAGGGTCGCCAGCGCCTGCCGAAACAGGGCCTGGGCTTCGTCATAGCGGTTGCTGTCGCGCAGCAGGCCGGCCAGCCGGTTGAGCACGCTGACCTGCTTGAGGCCACTGTCGCTCAGACCCGCCTGCCACAGCGCCAGCGCCCGGCGCAGCAGCGGTTCGGCCTGATCGGAGGCGCCCAGCATCCAGTAGACATCGCCGAGCGCGCCAAGCAGCTCGGCCTGGACCTGCGGCTGGTCATCCAGTTGCTCCAGCCGTTCCAGGCCACGATCGAGCAATTCGCGGGCAGTCAGCTCCAGGCCGGGGTTGTTGCGTGGATCCGAGGCCCGGAACAGCTCGACCATGAACCCGGTGGCGGCCTGGGCGGCATTGCGCTCGCGCTCGGCCAGCGCCGCCGCCTGCCGCGCCTGCCACATGCCGATACCGGCCATGACCGTGCCGACCAGCAGCGCCAGCGCAACCACGGCCGCGGCCAGCACCGGAAGCCGGTGCCGGCGCAGGAATTTGCCGGCCCGGTAGCGCCAACCCGGCGCCGTCGCCAGCACCGGCACATCGGCAAGGAAGCGGTGCAGATCGGCGGCCAGTTCGGCCACCGAGCCGTAACGCTGCTCGCGATCCTTGGCCACCGCCTTGGCCAGGACAGGGCCCAGGTCACGGCGCAGGCTGCGCAGCCAATCCGGCCGCGCGCCCGTGCCCAGGCTGCGGGCCGGATCCGTATCGACCACCGTGCTCGCCCGGGCCAGCGCCTGCTCGCGGATCTGCCGGCACATGGCACCGAAACTGAGCTGGCGAAGCTGCGCCAGCTCCGGCGGCAGGCCATCGGCGAGCAGCTCATACAGAACCACGCCCAGGGCATAGACATCAGAGCGGGTGTCGATGTCGATCTCGCCCAGGCAGGCCTGTTCCGGGCTCATGTACTCGGGCGTGCCCAGCAACTCGCCGGCGCGGGTGGTGGTGTCGGTGCCGGCATCGCCGCCGTCGAGATCACCCTGGCCATCACCGCGGATCAGCTTGGCGATGCCGAAATCAATCACCTTGGGCGCACCCAGGCCACCGTCATCGACCACCAGCAGGTTGGACGGCTTCAGGTCACGGTGGATCAGCCCCTTGCGATGGGCGTGCTGGACGGCATCCAGGATCGGCAGGAACAACTGCACCCGCTGGCGCAATGACAACCGCCGCTGACGCGCCCAGACCGTGACCGGCACGCCATCGACCAACTCCATCGCAAACCAGGGACAGCCATCCGGCGTGCTGCCGGCATCGTAGACCCGGGCGATATGGGCGTGGTCGAGCACCGCCAACGCCTGCCGCTCGGCCTGGAACCGGGCCAGCACCGCGGCCGGATCCAGGGCGCTGCGGGTCAGTTTCAGCGCCACCTGCCGCTGCACCGGCTCAAGCTGCTCGGCCCGGTAAACCCGGCCCATGCCGCCCTCGCCGAGCACCTGGATGATCCGGTAGCGGTCGATGCGTTCGGGCAGCGCAGGGTCGCTGCCGGCGCCGGTCAATGTATCGACCAGGTCGACCGCGGCGTCGGACAACTGATCCAGCGCGCGCTCGCGCCCGGCCAGTCGCGACTGGCTGTCGAACAGGCGGTGCAATTCCCGGTGCAGCTCCGGCTGGCTGAGTTCCAGCTCACGCAGGCGCTGGCGCCGGCGTTCGGTGCTCACGCCGGACAACTCCAGATACATGGATTTGAGCTGCTGATGGGCGGGAATATCGACCATGCCGATACCGCTACAGGTTCGCCGCCAGCCAGCGCCGGGCAAAGCGCCAGTCACGCTCGACGGTGGACAGCGATACCCCCAGCAGGTTCGCTGTCTCTTCCATGCTCGCACCCCAGAACACGCGCAGCCGGACCAGATCGGCGCTGCGCGCATCCAGCGCTTCCAGCTCATCGAGCAGCATCGGCACCCGGTCGATCTCGATATCCGGCTCGCCGGCAGCCACCGACAGGCTGACCTGGAACTGCTCGCCGCCGCGCTTTTCCGCCACCCGCCGGCGGTGATGGTCGATCAGGGCGTTGGCCATGACCCGGGTGGCGTAGCTGAAGAAATGACGGCGGTTGTCGAATTCCCGCGGCGCCTGCAACAGCTTGAGCAGGGCATCATGGGCGAGCATGCGCGGCTCCAGGGTCACGCCGCGTGCCTGCCTGGCCATCTGGCCGCGGGCGATCCGTTCCAGCCGGTCGACCACGGCCGCCACCAGCGGCTGCTCCGCGGCCTGGTCACCCTCGGCCAGGCGCGCCAACAGCAGGGTGATGTGCTCCTGCGATGTCATGATCCTGGCCGCATCCTCCACATCGGCATCTTACATGCGCGCGCCGGACGCGCCGCCACATGGTCGGCCCGCAGCCTGGCCGGGCGCAACCGGCCAGCCACCGGACCCGGCTGCTATCATTGCCGGCCGTTTTCCGGGCAGTTCCCGCCATGTCCAAGCAAGGCCTCAGTTACCGCGATGCCGGTGTCGATATCGATGCCGGCAATGCCCTGGTCAAGCGCATCGGCCCGGCCGTGGCGCGCACCCGCCGGCCCGAAGTGCTCGGTGGCCTGGGCGGCTTCGGCGCCCTGTTCGAGATCCCGCCCGGGCGCTGGCAGCATCCGGTGCTGGTCTCGGGCACCGATGGCGTCGGCACCAAGCTCAAGCTGGCCCAGCAACTGGGCCGCCACGACGGCATCGGCATCGATCTGGTGGCGATGTGCGTCAACGACATCCTGGTGCAGGGCGCCGAACCGCTGTTTTTTCTGGATTACTTCGCCTGCGGCCGGCTCGATGTCGACACCGCCGCGACCGTGGTCGAGGGCATCGCCCGTGGTTGCGAGCTGGCCGGTTGCGCCCTGATCGGCGGCGAGACCGCCGAGATGCCCGGCATGTATGGCGAGGGTGATTACGACCTGGCCGGCTTTGCCGTCGGTGCGGTGGAAAAGGCCCAGCTCAATGACGGCTCGCGCATCGGCGCCGGCGATGTGCTGCTGGGCATCGCCTCCAGCGGTGCCCACAGCAATGGTTATTCCCTGATCCGGCGCATCCTGGAGCGTGACCCCGAGGCCATCGGCCGCGACCTGGACGGCGCCATGCTCGGCGAGCGCCTGCTGGCGCCGACCCGCATCTACGTCAAGCCGATCCTGGAACTGCTCGCCGCCGGCACGCCGATCCACGGCATGGCCCACATCACCGGCGGTGGCCTGGCCGAAAACATCATCCGGGTTGTGCCCGAGCACCTGTCGCTGGCAATCGACGCGTCGGCCTGGCCGCAGTCGGCATTGTTCGCCTGGCTGCAAGCCACCGGCCAGGTCAGCGACATGGAAATGTGGCGCACCTTCAACTGCGGCATCGGCTATGTACTGATCCTGCCCGGCGAAGCGGTCGCCGCCGTGCAACAGCGCCTGCAGCAGGAACACTGGGATAGCTGGGTGATCGGCGCGGTCACCAGGGCCAATGACAACGGCGAGCGCGTGCGCTTTGGCTGATCCGCACGCCGCCATGCCGCGCCGCCCGGGCGAGGACGAGCCGTTCCGCCTGGCGGTGCTCGCCTCCGGCCGCGGCAGCAACCTGCAGGCGCTGATCGATGCCCGTGACGATGGCCGCTTGCCGGTCGATATCGTCCTGGTCGGCAGCGACCGTCCCGGCTGCGCCGCGATCGGGCGCGCCCAGGCCGCCGGCATCGCCACGGTGGCACTGGACCGGCGCGACTATGCCGACCGCGCCGCGATGGACCGGGCCCTGTTCGATTATCTGGCCGCACGTCGGCCCGACCTGGTGATCCTGGCCGGCTACATGCGCATCATCGACGCCGCGGTGATCGACAGCGCGCCCTGGCCGATCCTCAACATCCATCCCTCGCTGCTGCCCAAATACCCCGGCCTGGATACCCATGCCCGCGCCCTGGCCGCCGGCGACCGCGAGCACGGCGCCAGCATCCACATCGCCACCGTGCTGCTCGATGGCGGCCCGGTGCTGGCCCAGGTGAGGATTCCCGTACTGCCCGATGACAGCCCCGAACAGATGGCCGAACGCCTGCTGCCGCGCGAGCACGCGCTGATGGTGGCCGCGGTGCGTCTGGTCGCCAGTGGCCGGGTGCTGCTGTCCCCAGCCCGGATTCAGTTCGATGGCGCCAGACTGGCGGCGCCGCTGCAACTGGATGACAACGATGAACTGGTGCCTGCAAGCCACTGAATCCCCCCGGCGAACCCCGCGTCCGGGCGCGCTGTTCCTGGCAGCCCTGATGCTGATCGCCGCGCCGCTGGCCGCCCGCGCCGGCGTCGAAACCGCAACGCCGGCCGGGACCGGGCCGGAGGCCATGCCGGCAGCGCCGGCCCGCTCCGGCGCCATGCCGCTGACGGCCTACCAGGCCCAATACGAAGTGCTGCGCAATGACCGCCCGGTCGGCAGCAGCGATATCCGCCTGCAGCCCGAAGGCACGGCCTGGCAATTCAGCTCCGACACCCGCGGCGAGCGCGGCATGGCCTCGTTGGTCGGCTTCCAGGCCCGCCAGCAGTTGCGCTTTGACTGGCACCAGGGCGCAATCCGGCCGCTGCACTCGGTCTACGACCAGAAGGCCTCGCTCAGCAGCCGCCGCATCGAAGTGCACTACGACTGGGCGCAGGGCCGCTACCGGCTCAGCGATCGCCGCGGCGAGCACAGCCACGCCCTGCCCGCCGGCACCGGCGACCGCCATGGCAGCGCGGTCACCATCGCCGCGCACCTGGCCGCCGGCGAGCGCGATTTTGTTTTCTCCGTGCCCTACCCCGATGGCCTGCGGCAATGGCGGTTCAAGGTCACCGGCGAGGAAACGGTGACCGTGCCGGCCGGCAGTTTCCAGACCTTGCGCGTGGAGCGCATCCGCCAGGACAGCGACCGCCAGACGACAAGCTGGCACGCGCCGGAGCTGGATTATCTTGCCGTGCGCACGCTGCAGGACGAGGACGGCAAGCGCACTGAAAGCCGCCTGCGTTCGCTCGACCCGCCCGATCCCCGTTAGCCGCCAGCCCACCCCTGCGGCTGCGGCAAGCCCTTGATCCGCCAGCACTGCAACAAAACTGCAACATGACTGTCACGGACCGGTAACCGCAGTGCCTTACAAAGGGCCGATACCGCATCGCCGGTCCCCTTTTTCCGTTGCTCCCGTTGCCGAGGATCCCCATGCTCAAGCCCCTGATGACCGGCGCCGCCATCGGTCTGGTCGCCGTGCTCGCCGCCTGCTCGCCGCAACCTGATTCCAGTGCACCGGATTCGTCCCGCGGCGGGGCCACCGCCTCCGGCGGCATCGCCGTCACCGGTGCCGGCGCCTCGTTCGTGTTCCCGCTGATGTCGCGCTGGTCCAACGACTACGCCCAGGCCAGCGGCAACCGCATCAACTACCAGTCGATCGGCTCCAGCGGCGGCATCGCCCAGATCAAGGCCGGCACCGTCGATTTCGGCTCGTCCGATGCGCCGCTGTCCCCGCAGGAACTGGCCCAAGCCGGCCTGATCCAGTTTCCGGCGGTGATCGGCGGCGTGGTGCCGGTGGTCAATATTCCCGGCGTCGAACCCGGCCAATTGCAACTCACCGGCGTGCTGCTGGCCGACATCTTCCTGGGCAAGGTCGAACAGTGGAACGACCCGGCCATCACCAGCCTGAATCCGGAGCTGCCGCTGACCGATGCCAAGATCACCGTCATCCACCGCTCCGACGGCTCCGGCACCACCTTCAACCTGGCCAACTACCTGGCCAAGGTCAGCCCGGACTGGCAGGCCACGGTCGGCGAAGGCACCTCCCTGCGCTGGCCCACCGGCGTCGGCGGCAAGGGCAATGAGGGCGTGGCCGCCTACGTGCGCCAGGTGCGCAACTCGATCGGCTATGTCGAACTGTCCTACGCCATGCACGGTGGTTTGGCCTTTGCCCGCCTGCAGAACCAGGCCGGCCACTTCGTCGGGCCGGGCATCGACAGCTTTGCCGCCGCCGCCGACAGCGCCGACTGGGCCCAGGCCAGCGACTTCAGCCTGGTGATCACCGATGCTCCCGGTGCAGACGCCTGGCCGATCGCCGCGACCAATTTCATCCTGATGCCGGCGCAGCCCGAGGATGGCCAGCGCGCCCGGGCCGTCCATGACTTCTTCACCTGGGCCTGGCAGTCGGGCGCTGAACAGGCGCAGGCGCTGGACTATGTACCGCTGCCCGAAAGCCTGGTCGCCCAGGTCAAGGCGTACTGGGCACAGCAGGCGAACTGAGGCGGGCCTGATCCGGCCCGCCGCCGCCTGACCCGGCGGCAGCCGTCTTTCCTTCGACCACCCGGCAGCACCTCCAATGGCCCACGCCCTCGCCACCACCCCGGTGCGCAGCCGCAAGGACCGGCGCAACGACGCGCTGTTCCAGTATCTGCTGGCCGGCGCTGCGATCCTGGTCCTGATCGCCCTCACCGGCGCCGCGCTGTCGATGCTCTGGGGCGGCCGCGAAGCCCTGCTCAGCCAGGGCTGGACCTTCTTTTTCTCCACCGAATGGAATCCGGTCGAGAACCGCTACGGCGCCCTGGTGCCTATCTACGGCACCCTGGTCACCGCCCTGCTCGCCCTGTTGCTGGCGGTGCCGGTGAGCTTCGGCATCGCGTTTTTCCTCACCGAGGTGGCGCCGGTCTGGCTGCGCGGGCCGATCGGCACCGCGGTCGAGCTGCTGGCCGGCATCCCCTCGATCATCTACGGCATGTGGGGCCTGTTCGTGCTGGTGCCGATGATGACTGAGTACGTCACGCCCTGGCTCAATGACACCCTGGGCAGCCTGCCGGTGATCGGCGTGATGTTCCAGGGTCCGCCACTGGGCATCGGCTACCTCACTGCCGGTTTCGTGCTGGCGATCATGGTCATTCCGTTCATCTGCTCGATCATGCGCGAGGTGTTCCTGACCGTGCCCAACCGGCTGAAGGAATCGGCCTACGCCCTGGGCTGCACGCGCTGGGAAGTGGTCAAGGACATCGTCCTGCCCTACACCCGCACCGCCGTGGTCGGCGGAATTTTCCTCGGCCTGGGCCGGGCCCTGGGCGAGACCATGGCGGTGGCCTTCGTGATCGGCAACACGGTGCGTTTCTCGCCCTCGTTGCTGGAACCGGGCACCACCATCGCCGCGCTGATCGCCAACGATTTCGCCGAAGCCACCGACACCTACCGCTCGGCCCTGCTGCTGCTCGGCTTCGTGCTGTTCATCGTCACCTTCTTCGTCCTGGCCATCGCCCGGCTGATGCTCTCGCGCATCGCCCGCAAGGAGGGCAACTGACATGGCCGTCAGCGGCAGCGCCCGGCCGCAGCGCCAGGCAGCCACCACGCAGTTCGCCGAACGCCTCTACCGGCGACGCCGGCTGTCCAATGCCATCGCCCTGACCCTGTCCTGCGCCGCGGCCGCATTCGGGCTGATCTTCCTGTTCTGGATCCTGTGGACCACGGTCAGCAAGGGCATCGGCGGCATAAGCTGGGCCCTGTTCACCCAGCCCACGCCGCCGCCGATGGCCGAGGGTGGCGGCCTGGGCAATGCCTTCTTCGGTTCGATGGTGATGTGTGTGCTGGCGATCGTCATCGGCACGCCGCTGGGCATCGCCGCCGGCACCTGGCTGAGCGAATACGCCGGCGCGCGCAAGCTCGGCACCGTGGTCCGCTTCGTCAACGATATCCTGCTGTCGGCACCGTCGATCGTGCTCGGCCTGTTCGTCTACACCCTGGTGGTGGCGCAGATGGGCGGCTCGTTCTCGGCCCTGGCCGGCGCCCTGGCGCTGGCCTTCATCGTGCTGCCGGTGGTGGTGCGCACCACCGACGAGATGCTGCGCCTGGTGCCCACGCAGATGCGCGAGGCGGCACTGTCGCTGGGCGTGCCCCAGTGGAAGGTGATCACCCAGGTGCTGTACCGCGGCGCCTCGGCCGGCATTGTCACCGGCGTGCTGCTGGCCCTGGCCCGGATCAGCGGCGAGACCGCGCCGCTGCTGTTCACCGCCTTCGGCAACCAGTACTGGAGCACCGACCTGATGCGGCCCATGGCCAGCGTGCCGGTGGTGATGTACCAGTACGCCGGCAGCCCGTACGAATCCTGGCAGCTTCTGGCCTGGTCCGGCGCCCTGGTGCTGACCACCTTCGTGCTGCTGATCAGCCTGGCCGCGCGTGCCCTCCTGCTCCGAAACAGGGTCCCCAATGATTGATACCGCCCCCAAACCGGCCCAGGCCAACGCCAGCACCCCGGCCGCCGCGCTGAAGATGGCCGCCCGCGGCCTGGATTTCCATTACGGCGACATCCAGGCGCTGCGCGGCGTCGACCTGGACGTGGCCGAGCGCCAGGTCACCGCCCTGATCGGCCCGTCCGGCTGCGGCAAGTCCACCTTGCTGCGCGTGTTCAACCGCATCTACGCCATCTACCCGGGCCAGGTCGCCAGCGGCCAGGTGCTGCTCGACGGCGAGAACATCCTGGATCCGGGCTACTCGCTCAACCGCCTGCGCAGCAAGGTCGGCATGGTGTTCCAGAAGCCGGTGCCGTTCCCGATGTCGATCTACGAGAACGTCGCCTATGCGATCCGGCACTACGAGCGCCTTTCGCGCGTGGACATGGACGACCGCGTCGAACAGGCGCTGCGCCAGGGCGCGCTCTGGGACGAGGTCAAGGACAAGCTCAAGCGCAGCGCCCTGGGCCTGTCCGGCGGCCAGCAGCAGCGCCTGTGCATCGCCCGCGCCGTGGCCCTGAACCCGGAAGTGATCCTGCTCGACGAGCCAACCTCGGCCCTGGACCCGATCGCCACCGGCCGCATCGAGCAGCTCATCGCCGAGCTCAAGGAACACTTCACCATCGTCATCGTCACCCACAACATGCAGCAGGCGGCGCGCTGTTCGGACCACACCGCCTTCATGTACCTTGGCGAACTGGTCGAGTTCGGCGCCACCACGCAGATTTTCACCAACCCGGCGCGCAAGCAGACCGAGGATTACATCACCGGCCGTTTCGGCTGACCCGCCTGGAAGCATTGCCATGAATCCCTCCCAGCACATCGTCAAAAGCTACGACGAAGAACTGCAACGGTTGACCGGCGAGATCGTCGGCATGGGCGAACTGGCGCGCCGGCAACTGATCGCCGCCATCGCCGCGGTCGAGAACCGCGACAACGAGGCCGCGCGCAAGGTGCCCGACGACGACGACCTGATCGACCAGCTCGAACAGGATGTCAGCCGCGACGTGGTGCAACTGCTGGTGGTGCGCTCGCCGATGGCGCGCGACCTGCGCGAGGTCGTCGCCGCGCTGCGCATCGCCTCCGATTACGAGCGCATCGGCGATTACGCCGCCAACATCGCCAAGCGCGCCCTGGTGCTGAACGAAAGCCCCCTGGTCAAGCCGGTGCGCATCCTGCCGCGCCTGGCCCAGGTCGCCGGCGAACTGCTGACCGAAGTCACCGCCGCCTACCGCGACCGCGACGCCGACCGCGCCCTGGCCGCCTGGCACCAGGACGAGCACCTGGACGCGCTCTACACCGGCCTGTTCCGCGAGCTGCTCACCTACATGATGGAAGACCCGCGCACGATCACGCCCTGCACCCACCTGTTGTTCATGGCCAAGAACGTCGAGCGCATCGGCGACCACGCCACCAACATCGCCGAAAACGTCTACTTCATCGTCCACGGCCAGATGATCCCGGCCGACCGGCGCAAGGCCGACACCAGCGCCAGCATCAATCCGGAGCTGCCGGCAGCGGATTGATCTGAGGCCAGCGGCGCGCCGGTTTCGCGATCCAACCGCCGGCTCGCTGCTGACTGCAACCAGCGCAGTGCCCAGCCCGGCACGCAGTCACTGTCAGTTCCGGACGTGGCGTGCCGATACTGACGTCTGCCACCCGACAAACCTGGTCTTTCTCCCGCCTGCCTGTGCTTCAATGCACCGGCCTTCTGCGAGATCGACCATGACCCGCCATCTGACAATCCTTGCCCCGGCGCTGGCGTTGCTGGCCTGCACCCTGCCCGGCCACGCCGCCGTGGTCGCGCCCGGCCACAGCGCCCTGTGGTACGACCCGGCCCGCGACGGCGAAGGGCTGGTGCTGGAGATCCACGACAACGATGGCGCCCTGGTCACCTGGTACACCTACGACGAGGACGGCAACCAGCGCTGGCTGATCGGCGCAGGCGCCATCGTGCGTGACGACCAGGCCGGCGACCGCATCGAGTTCCCCGAGTTGCGCGTCACCCATGGTGGCCGCTTCGGCCCCGACTTCGATCCCGACGAAGTTGTGTACACGGTGATCGGTTCGGCAAGCCTGGTGTTCCAGGATTGCTACCACGGCCAATTCAGCTACGACGCTTTCGACCAGCAGGGCGAACTGGCCCTGCACCGCCTCACCCACACCATGGCCGCCGGCTGCCGGCCGATTCATGGCATGACCGGCGAACCGGTCTACAGCCATGCCGGCCAGAGTGGCGCCTGGTTCGACCCCAGCCACAATGGCGAGGGCTGGTTCCTGCAGTGGCTGGCGCACAACGAAGCAATGATCACCTGGTACACCTACGACGGCGAAGGCAACCAGGCATGGCTGCTGGGTACCGGCACGCTTGATGATCACGGCACCCTGGTGTTCGAGCAGTTGCACGGCACCCGCGGCGCCCATTTCGGTGCCGCCTTCGATCCGGATGATGTACAGACCTTCGAGTGGGGCAGGCTGGAACTGGCCATCGATTGCGATAACGGTGTTGCCCGCTATCAATCGCTGCTGCCCGGGTTCGGCGCCGGTGAATACGGCAGCGTGCACCACCTCAGCCGCCTGGCCGCCCCGGCGGGCTGCCCCTGGGCGGCACCTAAGCTCACGGACCTGTACGAATTCAGCCTGACGCGATTCGATGCCGGGGAGATCGACCAGCTCGGTCGCGGCATCGTGATCTACGACATGGCCGACGACGGCACCGTGGTGGCCCTGGGTCGGATCGATGGCGACCCGCAACTCAAGTTGCTGCGCCTGCAACCCGGCGACGACGACTGGCAGGTGCTGCCGCCACCAGCGCAGCCCTACGGCAGCCCGCCCTTCATTTCACCGGATGGCCAACAGATCTTCATCAGTTCCGCAACGGCCCCGGAAATGCTGACCTGGGATCACCCCAGCCAGGCATGGCTGTCCACGCCAATTCCGGCATCCGGCTACAGCACGATCGAAATCATCGCTGCATCACCCGGCCGGACGGAGCTGCTGGGTCGGGGCCGGCACACGGCCAGCGGCCAATTCCATCCCTGGCAATGGAGTGCCGGCAGCGGCCTGACGATGTTGCCGATCGGCAACGACGCGCCGCCGGTCTACCTGCCAGTGGCCGCATCCGATGACGGCGCGAACGTCTATGGCACCTCGCACATCTGGGACCAGATGGCCGGCATGGCGCGTCCCGGCGCTGTGCGCTGGCACCACGGCCAGGCACCGGAGCCGCTGCACGACCGGCACGGCGCCCGACTCGGCGTGCCGGCGGCCACCGACCGCCACGGCCGGATCGTGTTTGGCAATGGCCATCTGGATAGCCACGACAACCACCCCGATTCCGGGCAGGCCTGGTACTGGATCAGCCCGCAGCAAAGCGGCTATCTGGGAACCCTGCCCTCACTGCACCCCAATCCGGTCCGGCCCTGGTGGCTGAGCGATGCCAGCCAGGATGGCAGCATTGCCGTGGGCAGCTTCACCACCGGAATCAACCTCAGCGACGGCTTCATCTGGACGCAGGACACCGGCCTGACCTCGATCCGCGAGATTCTGGAACACGCCGACCTGCTGCCAGCAACCGAAGCCGACTGGCCATGGCAAGAGCTCGCCGGCTTCCGCATCTCAAGCACCGGCGACAAGATCCTGCTGCTCGGCCAGACGATCGAAGATCCCATGGGCGATTGGCGGAGAGTCCAGTTCAGCGCCATTTTGCATCTGACTCCGAAGGCCGGGGCGGCGCGGTGACTATCATGGTTCGACACTGATGAAAACCAACCCGGACACTCAAAACTCGCTGAGTATTATTCAGAACTGGTATGCGGATCAATGCAGCGGTGACTGGGAACATTCTCATGGGATCCGGCTAGATACCTTGGACAACCCAGGCTGGATTCTCACTGTCGACTTCATTGACACCAAATTTCAAGACCTAACCGTGCCTTTGAAACGTACCGATCGCGATGGTCAAAATTGGGTTCAGTACGAGGTCACGGAAGGTCGTTTCATTGGGTGCGGAGGCGCATTGAACCTTATGGAGATCTTCGATTGTTTTGTTCGCATTATTCGCGGACAATACATGATGAATACCCAAAACGATTTAAATAAAGCCCCAAATAATTTAAAAAACCATCTGGGCATCAAGAATAGAATTGAGCTGCAAGCCAGGCACTCCAGAAATTGACAAAGGATACGTTGGAGGTTTCGTGACTGTACTAGGGAACGTCTGATCTAACCCAACCCCCGTGAGCCGATGGACCGAAATTCATCCAAGCGGATCAGGGCGCTTCAATTGACCGGTTCTTGCTCAACTTTTCCACTGATTCGTGTTCAAATCCTTCGTTTTTGCCGTTTTCCGGCCATTTTCTGTGCCCTCGATCACCTTTCGGTGATCAGCAGGCGCACCTATCCTGTCGCAGCCGCCAGCCGCCGTCGGGCCATCCACAGGTTGGACAGCGCAAACAACGTCAGCACGTGCGCACTGTTCTTGCCCAAGCCCTTGAAGCGCAGACGGCTCAGCTTGAATTGCTGCTTGATGACGCGGAACGGATGTTCCACCCGGGCACGGACCTTGGCCTGGAGATGTTCCAGTTCCAGACAGGCGTCCTTGTATGGGCCCTCGGGCAATGCCTTGATCCGGCTCCTTCTTTCCGCGACCCGCCATTCCACCTTCGAGCCGGCCGCTTCGGGGCGTTTGTCCACACCGGTATAGCCGGCATCGCCGTAGGCCTCCTGTTCGTCGCCGTGCAGCAGGGCGTGGGCCTGGCTGATGTCGGACTCATTGGCTGGGGTCGTGGTCACCGTGTGCACCAGGCTCGAGTGCCGGTCCACGCCGATATGGGCCTTCATGCCGAAGTACCACTGATTGCCCTTGCGGGTCTGGTGCATGTCCGGGTCGCGCTGGCGCTGCGTGTTCTTGGTCGAGCTGGGAGCCGAGATGATCGTGGCATCCACGATGGTGCCCTGGCGCAGGAACAGGCCGTGATCGGTCAGATGCGTGTTCACCGCCGCGAACACCTGGGCGGCCAGGTCATGGGCTTCCAGCAGATGGCGGAAGTTGAGGATGGTGGTCTCGTCGGGAATCTGCGACAGCGACAGCCGGGCGAACTGGCGCAGCGGCGCCACTTCATACAGGGCTTCTTCCATGCCTGGATCGCTGTAGCCGAACCAATTCTGCATCAGATGCACCCGCAACATCGTCTCCATCGGGTAGGGACGGCGGCCCGGGCCTTGGGGCTTGGGATAGTGCGGCTCGATCACCGCCAGCAGCGCCGACCAGGGCACCACCGCATCCATCTCGGCCAGGAACCGCTCGCGACGGGTCTGCTTGCGCTTGCTGGCGTACTCGGCTTCGGCGAAAGTGAGCTGGTTCATGGCGGTGTGCCCATGGCTGTAGACAGAGGAACAATTATACCATATGCTCGCGAATTGATCAGACATTCCCTAGTCAAATGCTCTTCTGCATTAGAGTTTATTTCGTTAGCCACAAAACATCTAGCAGACGAAGGTTTTGATATTTTAGCTATCGAAGACTTGGCGCCACTCTCCGAAGAGAAGTTTCTTTTGAACGGATTGATTCAGGACTTGGCTAAAAAAATCGGGTATCCGGAATCTGGTGTGGGTTTCAGGGTTTATGGCTGTTGTAGCTCTCATTTCAAAAGACGGATTCTAGTGTTGGAACCGAGAACGAGCATGCTAAGCTAGAAACCGGATTTCAGTGTGGGCTCGCCCAGGTGTTGAGTGACCGATTTTCTGCAGTTGCGTAGCCTCAATACACTTGAAGTCGTAGGCGATGACGAGCGCTATGTCGTCAAGGCTGAAGGCGTTGCGCCAGTGGCAACCTGCCCGCTGTGCAAGGTCGGACGTTTGCACGGTCACGGCTCACAAGAGCAGTCGTTTCATGATACGCCGACGCACGGCAAGCCGGTCGTGGTGTGCATCCAGCGCAGGCGATATCGCTGCATCTCCTGCAATAAGACGCTCTTCGAGCCTGTCGCCGATCTCGACAGCAAGCGCCAAGCCACGGCCCGCCTAGTGCGTTATATCCGTAAAGAGAGCTTCACCAAGACCTTCGCGGCGCTGGCCCGCGAAGTGGACTTGGACGAGAAGACGGTCCGCCACGTCTTTGACGACTTCATCGAGGAGTTCGAGGCCAAGGTCCGGTTCCGGACGCCCCGCATCCTGGGGATCGACGAGCTCAAGATCATTGGCCAGTACCGGGCGATGATCACCAACATCGAACGCAAGACGGTATTCGACCTCCGGCCGAGCCGGGCCAAGGCCGACTTGTTGCCCTATTTCAGCAACCTGCGGGACAAGGACACCATCGAGTGGGTGGCGATGGACATGTACCACGTTTACAAGCAGGTGGTGCGTGCCACGCTGCCGCAGGCGCGGATTGTGGTCGATCGTTTCCATATCCAGCGGATGGCCAATGACGCGCTGGAGAAGCTGCGCAAGAGCATTCGCAAGGATCTGCCGGCTCGGCAGCGCCTCAAGCTCAAGGATGAGCGCTTTCTGTTGCTCAAGCGGCAGCACGATCTGAAGGGCGCAGACATGACACGGGCCCTGGAATGGTTCCGCAAGTTTCCCCAGCTCGGGGAGGCGCACGCCCTCAAGGAAGGCTTCTTGTCGATCTGGGACCACAAGAGCCGTCCGGAGGCTGAAGCGGCATGCGCGACGTGGTTAGGCAACATTCCGCCGGAGCTGGCGGCCACGTTCAAGGATCTGACCACCGCCGTACACAACTGGCACGACGAAATCTTCGCTTTCTTCGAACAACCCATTACCAATGCCTATACTGAATCCGTCAACCGACTGGCGAAAGACATGAACCGCATGGGCAGGGGCTACAGCTTCGAGGTGATCCGGGCGCGGATGCTCTACAACGAGAAGGCGCGTAAGGACGGGGCCGTGGTCGAGACCGTGCTGGTCGATGACGATCAAGCATCGACCAACTTCGAGTTCCAGCGGATGACCACGGCATCTGTCCGCCAGAAGAAGATCCGGCGCGTGGTCGAGTACGGGCCTTACATTCCGACGTTGGTGCGGCTGCTCGAAGAGGGGTATTTCGAGTAAACCTTGACCCATCGCACAAGCCGCGAAGCTTCAAACCTGGGTGTTTGGCTCAACGGATGAAGCTGAGCATTCGGGCCTGAACGCTCAGCACAGCACTACCCCGCGCAGCAGGACAGTTGTTTCACATCCTTGGTGAAGGTCTGCGCTGCGAGCTTCAGTCCTTCGACCATGGTCAGGTAAGGGAACAACTGATCGGCCAACTCCTGCACCGTCATCCGTGCTCGGATGGCGAGCGCGGCCGTCTGAATCAGTTCGCCCACCTCGGGGGTCACCGCCTGCACACCTAGCAACCGGCCAGTGCCGGCTTCCGCGACCAGCTTGATGAAGCCACGTGTGTCGAAGTTGACGAGCGCCCGGGGCACGTTGTCGAGTGTCAGCGTGCGGCTGTCGGTCTCGATGCCGGCATGGTGTGCTTCGGCTTCGCTATAGCCCACGGTGGCGACCTGGGGATCGGTGAACACGACCGCCGGCATCGCCGTCAGGTCCAGCGCCGTGTCGCCGCCGGTCATGTTGACCGCGGCGCGGGTACCGGCCGCCGCTGCGACGTAGACGAACTGCGGCTGGTCGGTGCAGTCGCCCGCGGCGTAGATGTGCGGTGTGCCGGTGCGCATCCCATTGTCGATGATGATGGCGCCCTGCGCGTTGACCGCGACACCTGCCGCGTCGAGATCCAAGGCGCGGGTGTTCGGTGTGCGGCCGGTGGCGACCAGCAGTCGGTCAGCGCGCAGTTCGCCGCGCCCGGTCGTGAGCACGAATGCTCCGCTTGCAAAGGCCACCTCACTGGCCTGCGTGTGCTCCAGCACTTCGATGCCTTCGTTGCGGAACGCGGCCGTGACGGCTTCACCTATAGTGGGATCTTCGCGGAAGAACAGCGTGTTGCGCGCCAGGAGAGTCACCTTGCTGCCGAGTCGGGCAAAGGCCTGCGCGAGTTCGACCGCCACCACCGACGAACCGATCACCGCCAGCCGCTCGGGAATACGGTCGCTGACCAGCGCCTCGGTGGAGGTCCAGTAGGGGGTGCCCTGCAAGCCGGGGATCGGCGGAATCGCCGGGCTGGCGCCGGTGGCGATCAGGCAGCGGTCGAAGGCGACTGCGCATTCGCCGCCTTCTGCCAGTTGCACGTTCAGATGGCGGGCGTCCAAGAATCGGGCGTCGCCGCGTAGCACGGTGATGGCGGAAGTGCTGGCCAGGATGCCTTCGTATTTGGCGTGACGAAGTTCGTGGACGCGCTCCTGCTGCTGCGCCAGCAAACGCTCGCGCAGGATCGCCGGCGAAGCGGCCGCAATGCCGTCGTCGAACGGACTCTCGCGCCGTACATGGGCGATATGCGCGGCACGGATCATGATCTTGGACGGTACGCAGCCGACATTGACGCAGGTACCGCCGAGGGTGCCTCGCTCGATCAAGGTGACACGCGCTCCTTGCTCGGCGGCTTTCAGCGCCGCCGCCATCGCCGCGCCGCCACTGCCAATCACAGCGACGTGCAATGCGAGTTCTGGATCTCCGCGCTTCGGCTCGCCGCCAAACCCGCCCAGCGTCTTGTTCAACAGGCTCGCAGGCTTGCTCGGCATGTCGGCAGCCTGCGCCCGGTAACCGAGTGCGGACACGGCGGCGACCAGCGGCGCCATCTCCAAACCGGCGCCCGCATCAGCCGTGATTTCAGCCCGCCGTTGCGGATAGGGCACCGCTGCCGAACGCACACCGGGCACCTTCTCCAAGGCTTGCCGGACGTGCTCGGCGCACGCCCCGCAGGTCATGCCATCGACGTGCAGTGTGATCGCCTCGGTCATGGGCCGATCACTCCTTGATGGTGGAAGGGTAGCCTGCGTTCTCCGTGGCTCTGGTCAAGTCGGCCGGCGTGGTCATGGTGTCGTCGTAGGTCACCACCGCTTCTTTGGGGTCCCAGGTCACCTGGGCGTCGATAACACCTTCGACCTTGGACAGTGCCACCTTGACCGTGATCGGACAGGTGGCACACGTCATGCTTGGTACCGACAGCGTGACGGTTTTGGTGGCGGCCCAGGCGGGCGCGCTCAGGGCTACAGTCAAAGCGAGCAGTGCGACAATTTTCTTCATGACAGTCTCCTTCAGTAGAACAGGGGCATGACGTAGGGGAACGCGAGGGCGATCAGTACCAGGGCGGACACGATCCAGAAAATCACCTTGTAGGCTGTTCGCACCTGGGGCACGGCACACACGTCGTCCGGTGCACAGGCGCGGGCGGGCCGGAAGATGCGGCGCCAGGCGAAGAACAGCGCGACGAGCGCGGCGCCGATGAAGATCGGCCGATACGGTTCGAGCGCGGTTAGGTTGCCGATCCAGGCGCCAGAGAAGCCTAGCGTGATCAGCACCAGCGGGCCGAGGCAGCAGGTCGAGGCAAGGATGGCGGCCAAGCCGCCGGCAGCCAGTGCACCGCGGCCGTTGCTAGGTTTTGCCATGAGGGTCTCCTTCCGGGACTTTGCGTGATGCGCTAACGTTACTTCCGTAGCCAAGTACGGAGTCAAGCGCCATGATGAACATCCCGGAAACCCTGACCATCGGGGCCTTCGCCAAAGCAGCCGGGGTCAACGTGGAGACCATCCGGTTCTATCAGCGCAAGGGCTTGCTGCTGGAGCCGGATCGGCCCATCGGCGGCATCCGCCGCTATGGGCCGACGGACGTGGACCGGGTGAAGTTCGTGAAGTCCGCTCAGCGCTTGGGCTTCAATCTGGACGAGGTTGCGCAATTGCTCAAGCTGGAGGACGGCACCCATTGCCACGAGTCCGCCGACCTCGCGGCAGCGCGGCTGGCGGATGTGCGCCTGCGGCTGGCCGATCTCCAGCGCATGGAGTTGGCGCTATCCCAATTGGTCAAGGCATGCAGGTCGAGCCAAGGCAAGGTGACCTGCCCACTGATTGCTTCCTTGCACCGACATGCGCCAACAGGAAAAACCCACACTGAAGGCTTGAAACGGACGAGCCTGCGAAACTAGAAACCTACAAGCAAGAACAGTCAGACAAGCAAGTGCTTTAGCTGTCGTCCCACACTAAAATCCGGATACCCAAAAAATCGAGCAATACCCCTTCAATGGTCAACATTCGACCTCTATAGAAACAATGATGCATAAATCAATGGCCAATCGAGAGCTATTAAATCACTATTATATCAGGGGCAATAACTTAGGTGGCGCTCACTGCAAAAAGTGGGCTCAAATTGCTAGTCCCAAGACTCAGCCCACCCGTCCTATCGTTTCAGAAATAGTGAAAGACGAATTTAATAAAATTGATGAAGCATTTCTAGCTGATCCAGTTCGGCTTGAACGCTGGCGCACATCCCGCCGATCATCATCGCGGCGACGCGTGGCAAGGTCAGGGTACGCTGGCGCGTGAAGGCGCCGTGGCGCAGCCGGACCTGCTCGGCCAGGGCGGGATTGGCGAGGAAGTCACCGAGGCGGGAGACGAGCGTGCGAGGGGCAGGAATTTGAGTTCATATTGTCAATGACATCAACAGGTTAGGTGGTGTTATGATGCCGGAAAGTCGTATCGAAAGCAAGCTGATTGGGCTTAAGTTGAGAGCATTGGGGCTAGCCGTGACGTTCGACGTTAGAGTTAATTTGAGTTCCGGCCGCGAGGTTTTTGCAGGTGCCCATATTGCGGGCTTGGGGCCAGCGAAAGGGATGTTGGTTTTTCCGTCGCTGGGCCGGCTCAATGGAACTCAAGATGAGATACTAGACAAAGGTTACGGTTACTCTGTCTTTGGGATTCCACCGGACCACGAGCAGTTCGATTTGAGTTCGTACATCGAAATGTTTGAGGATTGGAATGGTGGCCCAATAAACACACGACCAGGATCTAGCTTTGTAGCGTCAAGCTCTGAAGCGAGATCGAAGTCAAAGAAGAACGGTGTCAGATTCACTTCCTGACCGCGAGTAGTAACGACAAGGCCCGCATCTGTGGGCCTTGTCGTTGGTGGGGTGCGGTGGCTGGAGCGGAACCGCTCAGCGCCCGGTCTGGATGCGCGCCAGCGCATCGCCGACGGTGCCGATGGCGATGCCGCGATACTCGACGACCGACAGCAATCCACGGTCGCCGGTGATGATGGCGTCTGCGTGGGCGGCCAGCGCGGTGCCGATGACCACGTCGTCGTCGGGATCGGGGGCGATGCCGGTGACGAGGATGGGAGCGACTTCGGTCGCCAGGGCGGCATAGCGTTCCAGGTGCTGTGCGACCGACAGCCCGGAGGCGGCCAGCTTCCTGTCGAACTTGGGCCGGCCCAGGATGCCGCCGAGTTCGGCCAGCAGCGGCGCGCTGGTGAACAGCCGCACCGGGCTGGTTCGCGCCGCCAGCAACAGACGCCACGGCGCCCCGGCCCACAGCAGGGCCGAGGCGACGACGTTGGTATCCAGGACGAGCCGCATCAGCGGCGAGGCGGGGCGCGCATCGCGTCGGCCAACGCCCCGGGCGACATCTCGGGTGGATCGTCCACGGCGTGCATGCGCTCGGCCGCCTCGAACAGTTCTTCGACATGGCGGGCCTTGAGTTGCTGTCGCAACCAGCGTTCGAGGGTGGCGGACGACAGCAGACCGGCCTTGGCGGCTTCCTCGGCAAGCTGATCGGGCAGCGTGAGTTGAATGGTGGTCATGGCGGAACCTCGCAGGAACAGGCGGCCTGCGCGTTGGCGCCGTGCAGGGCGGCATCGATCATGTCCAGCAGCATGCGCTGCTTGCCGCGTGGCAGCGCGCCGATGCGTTCGATCTGGGCTTGCAGGCGCGGCGCCGGCCCGCGCTTGCCGGCCTTGGGCGGCAGGCCGAGCAGGTCTTCCAGCGAGACTCCCAGCGCTCGCGACAGCGGCGGCAGCAGGGCGACGGCGACGCGCAGCCGGCCGACTTCGTAGTGCGCCAGCGTCTGCTGGGCCAGGCCGAGGGCGTCGGCCAGTTGCTGCTGGGTCAGGCCGATCGCCTTGCGGCGTTCGGCGATGCGCTGGCCCAAGGCGGCATAGAAGGTCTTGTCGGTATGGACCACGGCGGCATCCAGGGCGATGACTTGGGATTCCAGCATAAGGGCACCTCGGGGATTGTACGGGCCAATCGACTCTATTATAGAGTTATCCATGACAGAGTTAAACCTACTCCAAACCCCTTGACAGGTTTTTGCCGGGAGCCCTACCCATGCCGCGACCGTCCGTTGCCCTCGATGCCTCGCCCGATCCGGCCCTGTTGGCTCCGCTACCGACACCGTTGGTGCCGCCGTTGTCGGTGGTCAGCCCCGCGTTCATACCGGGTGCGCGGCCTGGCGCGGTGCCTGTCGGCGTCGTCGCTGAAGGGGACCGTACGGGTGGCGATGGGCGATCGGCTGCACCTGGACACGCTGGACCTCTATCAGGCGCGTGCCCGTGGTGGGTTCGCGAAGGCGGCGGTCGAGCTGGGCGTCCCGGAGGCGGTCATCGCCGGCGACCTGTCGGCGCTGGTGCTGGCGCTGGCGCTGGAACCGGTGCGGCGTTGACGGCGCACCGGGCGGCGCAGGCGCTGCTGCGGCCGCTGGCGGTGGTGAACCCGTATGCCAAAGAACTCACCTTCGCCTCGGATCGGGTGCGGCTGCGCCGCGATCACGTGAAATACCTCACCCTGATCGAGGCCATTGCGCTGCTGCACCAACAGCAGCGGCCGGTACGGTCGTTGGACGTGGACGGCGGTCGTGTCGAGTACATCGAGGTCACACCGGCCGACATCGCGCTGGCGAACCGGCTGGCGCATGCGGTGCTGGGTCGATCGCTGGATGCACTGCCGCCGCAGACGCGGCGGGTGCTGGCGGCATTGGAGGCGTGGGTACGCGAACAGGCCGGGCCGGCGGCCGATGCGCCGACGCGGGCGGCGGTGCGCTTCACCCGGCGCCAGGTGCGCAACCATCGCGGGGAGGAAACCTTCGTTTCCTATCCGCAGCAAACCATCGCCGCCTACAACAGCACGGGGGCCGGGGTGACCACGCAGTACGATGCGCTGGGCCGGCCCACCAGCCGTGCGGCCAGCTCGGAGCTGGGCGTATTGACCACCACCCATGCCTACCTGAGTGGTTTCCAGACCCGGATTACCAACCCACGCAATCACGCCACCCTGTACAGCTTCCAGGCCTTCGACCAACCCGACGCGGCCGCCGCCACCAGCATCCAGCAGCCATTGGGCATCACCACCACCCTTTCCCGCGACCGCTGGAGCAAACCCACGGCGATGACCCGGTCGGGCTCCTGGTCGGGCGGCCATCAAAGCCTGACGCGCCGGTTCGTCTACGACAGCCACCAGCGCCTGTGCAAGACCATCGAGCCGGAGACCGGCGCCACCGTGCAGCAGTGGGATGCCGACAACAACCTGGCCTGGACAGCCCTGGGGCAAACCCTGACCAGCGCCACCGATTGCCAGCACGCCAGCGTACCCAGCGGCCAGCGCACCACGCACAGCCATGACGCCCGCAACCGCCTGATCGCCCTGAACCCACCCAGCGGCACGCCCGCCATCACCTTCAACTGGCGCCCCGATGGCCGGCTGGCCGGCACCCTGACCGATGGCAGCACCTCACGGCGCCAGCGCACACAGCCCAACGCCATCCAAGCCCTGGTCGTCTTCCAGAACCACGAACTGCTGTTGCCCCTGCGCCAGGGTCACTTCCAGTTCGATGCGATTGCCGTAGGGGTTGACCCGGGTCGGCAGCGGCTGCAGGCAGTGGCCGGTCAGGTGGTAGCCGCGCAGGGCAGCCTGGTTGCCAATTGGATCGTTGCCGGCCGTGACCCAGTTGCGGGCGCCGCCCAGGTTCTGGTTCATTTCATTGCGGTAGTACAGGATCAGGCGCGATGGACCCAGCGACGAATCGGCCTGGTAGGTCCAGAGCCGATCGATGCCGCGGCTGCCGGGCTCCGGCTCGACCTTCAGGCTGACCCGGGTCGATTGCTGCGGTGATCCGGCTTCGATCTGGCCGATGGTCCAGCCGGCCGGGTCGGTGAGCCAGACCGGCAGCTCGCCGGCAGCCGGTACCTGCACGCTGGCCTGCCCCGGCGTTCCCGCCTGCGGGTGGATCCGCCGGCTCAGGAAGCGGCTGCGCAACTGTACGAACTCGGCCATCACTTCGCGGTGCAGGGCGTGCTTGCCAAGTGCCCCGTGATGGTTGGCCGGGTGCCGGTGGAACGCAACCGGGCCGGGCTGGATTTCGATGCTGTCCAGCAGCACCTCGGTCAGGGCTGATACCTCCGTTTGGAAATAGTCGGGCGTGAACACCTGCTCGCCCAGTTCCAGTACGCGCTGGTTCAAGCGCGCCCGCAGCGACGGGGTATCCAGCACCTTCAGCACCAAGCGGTTGCCGTGGTTGCTGTTGACCGGATACTCGTAATAGAAATAGTCGTTGGCGACCCCGGCGCCACCCCGGTAGTGCTTGCCGAAGCTGAGATCCTTGTCCCAGGGCAGGGTCCGCCAGAGGCCGTCGTCCGGGTCCAGATGCAGCCAGTAGTCGTCGCCGAAGGCATCGACATCGCCAATCAGGATGTGCAGGGCGAGCCAGTCGATGAAGTGATCGACATCGAAGCGCTGCTCGAATCCTTCCGCGAAGGCCGTGCCGGCCGGCGTCGACTGCTGCCACAGCGCCAGCTCGACCAGGGCCGACCAGTCCGGCGATCCGCGCGAGTCGAAGCGGGCGGCAACGAAGGCGGCGCGCTCGTCTTCGGCGATGGCGCCCAGATCGAAGCCGAACAGCGAACTGACGGGGATATCCGGATCGCCGCGGAACTGGTCGCGAACCAGGGTGCCCTCGCGCCTACCGTGCATGGCCAGCAGTTTGCCGTCGACGCGTTGCACATGGGTGTAGAGACCTTCGTAGATGCCGTTGAGGAACAGATCGAACTGGCGCGTGCGCGAGGCCATCAGGCCCAGGTCGCGGAACATCGCCAGCGCGATGGTCTGGCGCAGCATCGACGGATCGGTCCAGTTCGCCATCAGGTTCATCCGGTCGCTGCCGAACAACACCGGCTGGGGTGAAACGAAGCGCACGTGGAAGCCCTTCTTCGGCAGGGCGCGCGAGGAATTGCCGCGAAAACGGATGCCCGACAGCGTCTGCACCGGCGCATCGTCGCCCAGGCTGGCAGCGGCCGGCAAAAGGGTGTCATCGCGCAGCGGCCGGCTGTACAGCTCGTTGAGTACCGCCGGCGCCATCTTGATGTTCACCCGGTTGGGCGCACTGGCCTGCAGCGCCGGATAGCCCTCGATCCGCTGCAACTGGTAGCCGGCCGGGTCGCCGGGCATGATCAGATGCATCTGCCCGGGACCGGTGCGGATCAGGATCGCGATACCGGCCGGCTGATCGATGATGTCCTGCGCGCCCACGCCGACATCGAAGCGTCCGCCGGTGCTGCGCCAGAACGGAATCGCATAGTGGCTGAGCATGGGAAAGAATGGCGTCCGGCCGTGCCAGGCCCGGGGCGCGCCATCGGCGTCGTAGCTGAGCCAGTGCAATGCCAGTGCCTGTTCGGACAGCGGCTGGATGATCAGCCCCTCGCCGGAGCGGTCGGCATCGAACCACTGCCCGGTCATCGCCAGCAGCGGCGCCTGTGGCGGTCGCTCCACGCAGTGCTGGGCCTGGCCGTCGGCATCCATTCGCTGCAGCCAGCGGCTGCCGTGATGGACTACGCCATCCAGTTCCATGGCAAACGCCAGCCGCGCCTGGTTGCAGCCGATGAAACTCAATTCCGCCTGGCCGGCATGGCCCGGCTGCACCTGGCCGTCGGCGCGGTGAACCATCATCACCTGCGGATACCGGAACTGACGCAGGCGCGCCTTGCCTTGGCCAACGAACCAGATCTGCTCGCCGGCCTGGTCGAAACTGGCCCAATCCAGCAGCATCGACTGCTCGGACAGGGGCGTCACCATCAGGCGTTCGCCCGGTCGCTCCGGATCGCTCCAGACACCGGCGAAGCCGCGCGAAGCCGGCACCGGTTCGGCGCCCTGGCAATCAAGCCAGTCACCACCAAGATGATGCCCGGATACGAAGGCATCCAGGCTGTCGCTGTCGCTTTCCAGGTCGTTCCAGCACAGGCGCAGGCCGTCGTCGGCACGCAGATGCACCAGATCGGCCAGCTCCGCGGGCACGCTGCCCTGCAAGCCGTTATAGGACAGATCCAGCGCCTCGACGCGACGGCGATCGGCGCTGCACACCACTCCGTACCAGTCACATTCGCTGCCCACCGGGCCGCCCCAGCCTTCGCGCACATACCAGTGCTCGCCGGCGGCATCGTGGTACAGCGCCAGCAGCGCATCGCGCTCGTGGGCGTCAATGCGCACGCCCATGTCGATCAGATCGACACGATCCAGCCACAGGCGCAACGGTGGCTGGGCAGCAGCGCCGTCGTTGCTGCGGTCCCGCTGGCGCACGCTGATCCGGACATGGCTGGCCTCCGCAGCCAGCGCACCGGCCAGACGCCCGGCGCTGACCAGTTCGCCCCATTCACCGGCATCGAAATCCGACGGCCCGATGACATGATCGGTCTCGACCCGCGCCTGCGATGCGCCAGGCGCATCCTGGCTGCACTCTGCATCCTGAAAGAAATCCATGCGCAAACGCAGCGCCAGGCCGTTGTCCGGTGTATCAGTCAAGGCAATGACCCGCATCCGCAGTTCCTGGATACCGGCCACCGGCAAGCACTGCTCCAGGCGATTGGTGCCGAAGTTGGGTGTCGCCCGGCTGAAGCGGAAAGCACGATCGCCCGACAGCGCGCGCGAGAAATCCTCGACCACACCGCGCTGATCGGCTTCGGCCAGCACCAGGCGCCATCCCGGCGGCCCTTCGCCATCACTCCAGGCGCCGTTGGCGGCAGAAAAATCGGCGTTCTCCTGCGCATGCAACACCGGCGCGGCGAACATGGCCAGCACAGCCAGGACGCCGGCCAACCGGCAACCGGCCCGGTCAGCCCGGTTCTTTCGGCCGATATCGACCATGCAGGAATTTGACATTGGATAACTCTCAAACAGCGCAGCGAAGCTTGCAGCGACCGAGCACGCTATCACAGCGATGGTGAGGGGCTCTCCTGCTTTCCTGGTTTCGTGCCCACGGCCCCCGGCCCCGCTCTATGGTTCTTTCCGGTCAAAGGGCACCAGGTAATTCAGGGCTGCCGATTCCAGCGCGGTGTCGGGGCACCCAGCAGGTGGCGGACGAAGAAGTCGAACTGGCGCCGCTGCACGTAGTGGATCGGGCCGCTGGAGCGGCCGACGGCGTGGTCGCCGCCGGGGATGTTGAGCAGGTCGAAATCCTTGCCGGCGCCGATCAGGGCGTTGACCACCTGCAGGGTCGAGGCCGGGTCGACGTTGGCGTCCTGCTCGCCGACGATCAGCAGCAGTTCGCCGCGCAGCCGGTGCGCGTGCTCGACACCGGAGGCCGCCAGGTAGGCCTCGCCCACCGGCCAGCCCAGCCATTGCTCGTTCCAGCTTATTTTGTCTATTCGGTTGTCGTAGCAACCGTTGTAGGCCACGGCCACGTGGTAGAAATCCGGATGCAGCAGCAGCGCATTGAGCGCGCTCTGACCGCCGGCCGAGGCGCCATAGATGCCGACCCGCGACAGGTCGTAGGCCGGTTCCTGCGCGGCCAGTGCGCGGTGCCAGGCGATGCGGTCGGGGAAGCCGGAGTCGGCCAGGTTCTTCCAGGCGACATCGTGGAAGGCCTTGCCGCGATGGGCAGTGCCCATGCCGTCGATCTGCACCACGATGAAACCCAGGTCGGCCTGCGCCTGCATGCCGATCACCTTGTCGCCGCCGCTGTGGAAGCCGAACGGCCAGAACGTAGTCGGCACGAAGGCATCGTGCGGGCCGGCGTAGATGTTCTCGATCACCGGATAACGGCGCGCCGGATCGAAATCACGCGGCCGCACGACCAGTCCGCGGATGTCGGTGCGGCCGTCGCGGCCCTTGGCGAAAAACACCTGTGGCGGCTGCCAGCCGGCGGCCAAAAGACCTTCGATATCACCGCGCTCGATCACGGCTACCCGCTCGCCATCGGCGCGGTGCAACTGCATCACCGGCGCCAGGTCCACGCGCGAGTGCACGGTGACAACCCAGCGGCCATCGGCGGAGACCGCGGCCTGATGATCGGCATCGGCATGGCTCAGCCGCACCGGTTCGCCGCCGTCGATGCCGACATGGAACAGGTGGCGGAAATACGGGTCGCGGCCGGCATCCATGCCGCTGGCGGTGAACCAGATGCGGCCGGCGTCCTCGTCGACATGCAGCACCTCGCGCACCGGCCACTCGCCCCGGGTGAGCTGCACGGGCTCGAAGTCGTGTTCCCGGTCGAAGCGGTACAGGTGCCGCCAGCCATCACGTTCGGACAGCCACAGCTGGCGCTCGCCACCCTCGCCCAGCTCGTGCCGGAACAGCTGCCAGGTATCGACGAAGGTATCGGAGGTTTCATCGATGACCCGACGCGGCGTGCCGGTGTCGGCGGCGATCTCGATCAGCCGCACCTGCTGGTGGCCGCGGCGGATGTACTGGAACGCGACACTGCGGCCATCGGCGCGCCAGTGCAGCGGCGACAACTGGTAGGGCTGGTCGAATAGGCTGTTGTCGATGAGTTGGAGCCGCCCGGACTGGACATCGGCCAGCACCGGCCGCTCGATGTCGACGCGGTCGCCGGGCTTGGGATACAACTGCCGGTGCAGGCGCGGCTGCACCTGGTCGGGCGGTGCGCTTTCCACCCGCCACACCGTGCGCGCCTGGCCGGGCTGCACGCGGTACACGGCCAGGCGGCGTGAATCGGGCGACCACTGGATTGATTCGGCATCGTAGAACTGCGCCGGGCCGCCATCGTTGCTGCGCAGCACCGATTCACCGTCGGCGAGCCGGATCACCTCAAGCTGATGCTCGACAACGCGCGCTTCGAACAGGCCATCGGGTGAGTGCCGCACCACCTCGTCGACGACTGCCTCCAGGTCACGCACCACGCCAAAGCCACGCGGCCGGCCCCGCGGCGTGGCGCGCTCGCAGGCCATCGGTGCCAGCGTGCATTGCCAGGGGCTGTCGTTCACCCGGAAACGGATGGCCGGGCCGTCGGCCTGCCACTGGAAGCTCTCGAACGGCAGTTGCAGCGGTTCGAACTCACCCGCACCGGCCGCCGCCAGCGCCCTGGCCAACGCGGCCTGGTCGAAGGCCGGCTGCCGCTCCAGCGACTGCGGGTCCACCACCACGAAGGCGAAGCCGCCGGCCACCGTCTTGCGGTAATGGAAGCGGCCATCGCTGCGCCACTGCGCCGGCCAGGCGACATCGCGGGTCAGGCCCTGCCACTGCTCGCGCAGTTGCAGCGCGCGCTGGAAGTCGGCGGCATCCGGAACATGCGGTGCCGCGTTATCAGCGGTTGCAGCGACGGCAGCCAACGGCAACAGCAGGGCCAGCAGCCACACTCGCCGCGCTGGCCTGTGCACCCTTCCCTTTCGCTCAAGCGCCTGCGGCACAAAGCCGCGTTCCCGGCCGATGCCGCCTTCCATCCGGGTCGTCCGCATGGCTTCTGCCTTGCACACCGTCATCACCGCCTCGCCATCAGCTTTGCCAGGGACCCGAGCACGGGCCGGAGCGGCATCATGGCAAAGGCAGCGTGGCATTTCGATGGACGCAGCTTGGCGTGCCTGAACTACGAGCCATATCGTACCCCCCCCCCCAAGAATATGTTTCAATGGACTTTTATCAACCAGGGAGAATCGACATGAATCGCCACCTGACAACGCTCGGCCTGGCGCTGGCATTGCTGGCCTGGGCCCTGCCCGGCCAGGCTGCGGTGGTCGAACCCGGCCACAGCGCCCTGTGGTACGACACGGCCCGCGATGGCGAAGGTCTGCTGCTGGAGATCAACTCGCCTGACGATGCCCTGCTCACCTGGTACACCTGGGACGAAGATGGCAACCAGCGCTGGCTGATCGGCGAAGGCACCATCGTGCGTGATGACGAGGTGGGTGAGTACATCGAATTTCCCGAGCTGATAGTCACCCGCGGCGGCCGCTTCGGCGCGGACTTTGATCCCGACCAGGTGGAGCGCACCGTCGCCGGCTCGGCCACCCTGGTGTTTCAGGATTGCTATGAGGGCCAGTTCAGCTACGACGCCTTCGAGCAGCAGGGCGAGCTGGCCCTGCACCGCCTCACCCACACCATGGGCGCGGGCTGCCGGCCAATCCATGGCCGGCCCGGTGACCCGGTGTACGGCCACGCCGGCCAGAGCGGCGCCTGGTTTGACGAGAGCCACGATGGCGAAGGCTGGTTCCTGCAATGGCTAGCGCACAACGAAGCGGTGCTCACCTGGTTCACCTACGATGCCGCCGGCAACCAGGCCTGGATGCTGGGCACCGGCACGCTCGATGACGACGGCACCCTGGTGTTCGAGCAATTGCAAGGCACCCGCGGCGCCCGCTTCGGCGCCGGCTTCGATGCCGATCATGTCGAGAGATTCGACTGGGGCCGGCTTGAACTGGCCATCGGCTGCGATACCGGCAGCGCCCGCTATGACTCGCTGCTGCCCGAATTCGGCGCAGGCGAGTACGACATGATCGAGCGCCTCAGCGCGCTCGCCGCGCCGGCCGCCTGCCCCTGGGTAGCGCCGACGCTGACCGATCTGTATGACATCCAGGTCACTGAATTGCCGGTCACGCCCGAGGTCAAGACTTCGCCTCCGCTACCGGGCAGCCCCGGCCTGATTTTCGTCACCGATGTCGCTGACGACGGCACGATCGCCGGCATCCGCCGCGATTCCCATCCCGACCTCGACGAAAGCTACACCTTGGTAGTGCTGCGTACGGACGAAGAGGAATGGACCCCCGCCCACGACGGCCGGGTTCGCGGAAAGCCCCGGCTATCGGCGGATGGCAATCGGCTTCTGTTCCAGAACGCGGATCGCAGACTGACCATTCTCCAAGACGGCGAACTGGTTCCGGTCCAAGGCCTGGAGGGTTCGTTTGAGGACGTGGTCGTGGACGCCACCGATGATCTGGCCATGATCCTTGGCCGCAGCCGCGGTATAGGCCTTTCAAGCGACTGGCTTGGCGGTCCCGGCCAACCGGCCGTGGAACTGCCTGAACCCGAGCTGGAATCTGCACCGGCTTACGCCAGTTGCCTGTCCAATGACGGCTCGGTGATCATTGGTAGCAGCGTCCCGAACTTCTCTCCTGGTAGCCCGGCTTGGACCCTGCGCTGGTTGGATGGCCAAGTGCCGCAGGTGCTGCTTGATGCACAGGATCGGCCCTTGGCCGACCATGGCGCTTGCAGCAGTGATGGCCAAGTCGTGTTTGGGTCCCTGGTCGTCGACGGGGATGGCAGCCCCGATGAATGGCCCAGGCTCCCCGGATTCATCCGCGGCGATGGCGTCAGCGGTTACTTGGATCTGGTCCACGATCGTGAACAGTGGCACCACAGCTTCCATGCCACTTCCGCCGATGGCAGCCTGATGGCCGGTAGTTACTCCTGGAGAGGAAGCGGTGAACCCGACGAAGGTGTCCTGCCGCTGCGTGCCTTCCTGTGGACCCAGGATACCGGCGAGGTACTGCTGACCGAATGGCTACAGGAAGCCGACCTGCTGGCCGACTGGCCGCAGATGTCGCCCGTCGCGGTCTCGCCCAACGGCGAGTACCTGCTGGTGACAACACACGAAATCGTGCAATCGGATCTGCCGGGCATGCCCTCGTACGTGCGCTCGGCCCTGATCCGCCTGACCCCGAAATGAGCTGACCGGCACGATTGCCGGCGTGGGGCGAACACCGCCCCACGCTCGCATCACGCCCTTGATGACTGCCCGCGGCCGCGCCCCTGATGGCGCGGCCGCTGTCGTTTCGGCGTACTGATCCCGCGCCGCCGGCCGCCATCCGGCCGGGTCGGCGCCCTTGCAAGCGGCGCATCTGGCACCATGTCCAAGCAGTCCCATCGCCAGAAAACGGTCCCGACAACGCCATGACTCCAGACAATTCCGCCGGCACCCACGCCGCCGTCACCAGCGTGACTTCCGCCACCTTCGAGACCGAGGTGCTCGCCGCCTCGATGCAGATGCCCGTGGTGATCGATTTCTGGGCGCCCTGGTGCGGGCCGTGCCGGCAGTTGTCGCCGATCCTGGACCAGGTCGCCGCGGAACTCGCCGGCCGGGTGAAGATCGTCAAGATCAATACCGACGAGGAAATGGAACTGGCTTCGCTGTTCGGCATCAAGAGCCTGCCGACCGTGGTGCTGCTCAAGAACGGCCAGCCTGCCGACGGTTTCATGGGCCTGCAACCGGCCAGCGTTATCCGCCAGTGGCTGGAACCGCACCTGGACCCGGCACCGGAACAGCCCGCCAGCCCCCTGCTGGGCATCGAGCCGGAACCGGCTCCGACCGCGGCAGCGCCTGCTGCAGCGCCGGCCCCGCCGCCGGAGCAGGCACTGGCCCAGGCCAGGGAGAAGCTGGCCGCCGCGCCCGAACTGCCGGCCAATATGCATGCCCTGATCACGGCCCTGGTCGCCGCCGGCGAACTGGATGAAGCCCGGACCCGTCTGGCCGACCTGCCGGCGTCGGAGACCGAATCCGAACCCGCCCGCCGCGCCCGCGCCATCCTCGGCTTCCATGATGCGCTGGCCCAGGCACCGAAGATCGCCGAGCTCGACCAGCGCCTGCAGGCCAACGCCGACGACCACGAAGCCCGCCACCTGCTGGCGCTGCGGCTGTTGCTCGACGGCGATCATCCCGCCGCCCTCGATGCCTTGCTGGAGCTGCTGCACCGCGATCGCCAGTTCGGCGACGACCTGGCCCGCAAGACCCTGGTGCAGGCCCTGCTGGTAGTCGACGATCCCGCCCTGGCCTCCGCCACCCGCCGGCGCATGTCCTCGCTCTTGTTCTGACCTGCGTTGTTCTGATCCGCTCACTGGAGCAAGCCCGGCCACCAAGCGCGGCCGGACATGGGCCCGGACGGCGTCATCAAGGCTGACGCCGGCGCGTCAGCTCACGCGAAATCAGAAGCTGGCGCCGGCGCGCCCTCAGCCAAACCCTCCCGGCTGGATGGCTTCAAATCCGGCGGTTCAGACCACGCAGGAAGCCATGAACTCGCCGATCGCCCCCGCTTCTCCTTCTCCCCCCGGGAAAGGTGGCGCGCAGCGCCGGATGAGGGATCTATCACTGCGCTTGTTGTAGCCAAGGCGCAAATCCTGGCATTTGCCGGCATAACACCCATGCTCTCCCTTCTCCCTCGGACAAAGGTGCCCGCAGGCCGGATGAAGGCGCTGCTACCACGCGACACCGGCAGCGCCTTGCCGCGCGATCATGTAGCCGACACCGTACCTGCCGCTTTGTCGGCAGCAAAGCCGGTGTCAGCGACTGGCACAACTTTTCCGTTTCCCGTCAGCTACCGGCGAGCAGATCCTTCAGCGCACGCCGGTAGGCATCGGCCACCGGTTCGCGGCGATGATGGCGGCCGGCGTTGACCCGCTCGCGGCCATCGGTCCAGACCCGGTCGACCAGGTTGCGGTTGCCGGAAAACAGCCAGGCATCGATGAGACTTTCGCGTCCGTGCCCGGCCAGGATCGGGGCTTGGCCGTCCAGGGCGACCAGATCGGCGCGGATGCCGGCGAGGTCCTGACCGGCCGCCGGCTGGTCGGATCGTCCCTGCATCGGCATCGACGCCAGACCGACCGCCGCACCACAGGCCCGGCCACCATGCAAGGCGCCGGCAAGCAGGGTTTCGCCGACGCTGGGCGTGCCGGCGCTGGCCGCCACGGCACGCTGGCCGCTGGTCAGACGCTGGCCGTATTCCAGCCAGCGCAGCTCCTCCACCGGCGACACCGAGATGTGGCTGTCCGAACCGATGCCCCAGGCGCCACCGGCGGCCAGGTAATCGGGCAGGGAAAAGACGCCATCGCCCAGGTTGGCCTCGGTGGTCGGGCAGATCGCCACCGTCGCGCTGCTGGCAGCGACAGCCCGGGTTTCGGCTTCGGTCATGTGCGTGGCATGGACCAGGCACCAGCGCTCATCGACCGGCGCATTTTCGAGCAGCCACTGCACCGGCCGGGCGCCGCGCACGGCCAGGCACTCGGCGACCTCGGCCGGCTGCTCGGCGATGTGGATGTGGATCGGCATCTCGTCACACACCTCCGATTCCATCAGGCCCGACAGCGCCTGCGGCGGCACCGCGCGCAGGCTGTGCAAGGCGGCTCCCAGCCGCAGGCGATCACACTGCAGACCCTGCAGGCTCGACAACAAACGCAGATACGCCTCCAGGTCGTGGCCGAAGCGGCGTTGGCGTGGTGCCAGCGGGCTGCCATCGAAACCGGCGCTCATGTACAGCACCGGCAGCAGGGTCAGGCCGATGCCGGTGTCGGCGGCGGCCGCTATCAGGGCCTTGCTCATCGCCGCCGGATCGTCATAGGCCCGGCCGTCGGCCTGGTGGTGCAGATAGTGGAACTCGCACACCCAGGTGTAGCCGGCTTCCAGCATCTCGACGTAAAGCTGGCAGGCGACCGCATACAGCGTCTCGGGCGTCATCCTCGCGGCGAAGGCGTACATGGTCTCGCGCCAGGTCCAGAAACTGTCGTTGCCCTGGCCGGCGCTGCGGCGCTCGGCAAAGCCGGCCATGGCGCGCTGGAAGGCGTGCGAATGCAGGTTGGGAATGCCGGGCAGCAACCACGAGGCATTGGTGGCCGCGGCCGGTTCCAGCGCCTGGCTGCGGCGGATGCGGCCATCGGCCAAGTCCAGAGCAACCGGCCCGGACCAGCCGCCGGGTTGCCACAGGGCGGCGGTGCCGATCGTGGTCATCGCTGGCGGCGGCTCGATGCCGTATCCGCCGGCAGTTGCAGGGCCCGCTCCAGCTCGCTCCAGACTTCCGGCAGCAGCGGCTGGTAACCGGCCATTATCGGCAGTTGCAGGAAGGCATCGAAATGCTGCACTCCCGGCAGCTCGCGATAGCGGATATCGGCACCGCGGGTGCGGGCGGCTTCGACCCAGGGCCGGCTGCTGAACATCGGCGGGATCAGCGCATCGTCGGCGCCATGCAGCACGGTGACCGGCATCGGCAATGGCCAGGCCTGAACCTTGACCGCCTCGACGCCGGCACGCACCCGGTCGGCATCCGGCCCGGAACCGTCCCACAGCCCGCGCAGGCACATCAGGCCGGGCAGATGCGGATCCTCGCCGGCGGCACTGCGATCAACGATGGTGACGCCGGCGGTGGCCGGGATGCCGCCACCATCGCTGCGCCACAGCGCTTGTTCGCTCGCGCTCGGTTGGCGCAGGGCACCCTGGCCGTCCAGCGTCGCGAAGCGGAAGCCGCAGGGATGGGCGTCCGGCCCGAAACGGCCGTAGGCGCTGGCATAGGTCACCGCGACTGAGCGCCACAGGTCGAAGGCGATGTTCATGCCGGCCAGGGCGAGCACATCCTCGTTCCAGCCGCTGGCGCGCAGGCGCTCGCGTGCCTCCAGTGCCTGGCCACTGCCGGTGTTGGCATCGAGCAGGGCGGCGGTGCGCAGCATCACGCAGCGTTGCCGGCCCTGCTCGCGCAGCTCTGGCGTGACAAAGGGCTTGTCGGCCCAGTCCGGGTGCGCCAGCAGGCACGGCTGGTACAGGGCCGCCTGCGTGGCGTAGTCGTACAGCGGCCGCATGCCGGTCCATTCCGGCTGGATATTGGGCGCAGCGGCGATGACCGCATCGAGCAGTCCGCCGGTATCGATTTCGGCCGCCTGCAGCACGGCGCCGCCGCCATTGGACAGGCCGACCGCGATCACGCGGGTATTGCCGGCATCGAAGCGTCCCGGCAGGCCGGTGTCATTGAGCAGGGCCAGGCCGAAGCGGGTCGCCGCCAGCACATGCTCGCCCCAGCGGGCCTCGGCGTTGTCGCCACTGTGGGCGTGCGGCACGCGGATGTAGCCGTCATCAAGCAGGCTGAAGTCGCCACCGGCGCCCTTGTCGGTATAGACCACGGCGCAGCCGCGCGGCAGTGCCACCGGTGCGGCCACGGCGATGGCGCCATAGACACCGCGCGAGCCCGAGGCCGGCGCCACCACCAGGCACGGCCGGGCGCTGTCGAAGTCATCGGGCAACTGCAACAGCACCTGGTGCGTGTGCCGGTCACCGGCCAGGCGCAGGCGGCCACGGAACTCGCGGCCAGGCACGGCCGGCAGCGGATCAGCCATGGTTTCCGGGCGCAGGTCGGCAATGCCGCGCCAGGCATTCCAGATTTCGCGGCGGCGCAGTTCGGACGCATCCGGCTCGGCGCTCGCCGGCGGCGGCCACTGGCGCAGGCCGGCCAGGCCCAGCCCGGCACTGAGCAGATCGTCGTCACCGCGATGGCGGGTCTCGACGATGCTGCCTTCCAGTTCGGGCAGGTCGGTCACCGGCATCGGCCGGGGAGTGCTGGCACAGGCGCCAAGCAGCAGCGCGGCGGCCACGGAAACAAGGGCGGCACGGAACATGGGACGGTCTCCTTGGACATCATCCGGACAAGGATAGCGCCCGGCGCTGAGGCTGCCATTGCACCATGGGGAGATTGTCATCGGCGACGTCGCGAAAGCACCGGCTCAGGCCGGACGCGGGCACCAGATCAGCAGCATTGCCGATCGACGATGCAGGCCCGGCGCAACGAGAACCGGCGGCCTGTGGCCGCCGGTGGGGTTCACCATTCCCGGCCCGCGTCAGACACGGGCCGCTTGCATGTTGCCGCCGGGCTGGAGTCGCCAGCGCGTACCCGGTCAGTCGTCGATGTCTTCTTCGATGATGCGGCCGTCGCGCGGGTCGAGGATCAGTTCGACCTCGTGGCCGGCCGGATTCACCGCCTCGGCCTCGTAGCGGCCGTCGTCCAGTTCGATGTCGCGGACGCGGGTGTAGCCCTGCTGCTGCAACAGGTTGCCGATGTCGGCCACGGTCATCGCCGGTGGCGCCTTGGCATCGATCACTTCGCCGGTGTCCGGATCAACCAGCAGTTTGGCGCGATGGCCCTGGGCGTTGGTGGCCTTGACCTCCCAGAACCCGTCCTCGAACTCGATGTCGCGGATCTGCGAGTAGCCGGCGGCCTCGACCTGGCTGGTGATTTGCGCGGCCGAGAACTGGCCGGGGCCACGCGGGCTGACCTGGGCCTGGGCGCTATGCAGGCCCAGACCGGCAACCGCGACGAGGGCGGTGAAAACAAGGGTACGGTTCATAGGGCGTGTTCCTGATCTGGAATCGGAAGGGTGCCGGCCCGATCACGTTCCGCCCGGGATGCCTGGGCGGAACCGGTCACAGGTACCAACGCCGGATATTGCAGCATGGCGTTCATGAAAGCAGCGTTGATGGCGGGCAATGTGCGGCCCTGGCCAATGCTGCCAATCGTGCCCCGGAGAGCCTTGACCGCGTGGTCAAGAACCATGTGCAAGTCACTGAATTCAATTCTGATATCGGCCGGGCGCGGGCACTGCCGCGGCAGGCAATGCTCGCCTGGCTGGATGAATCGTCGGCAACGGCTGGCAGCCCGCATCGCCTGGTTCATCGCCCGATCCAACACCTGGCAACACCTGCGCCCGAGGTGCCCCCTGGCGCCACGCCACCAGATTTGTCCTGCTCGGCCATCACGGTACGGTCCGCCTTCCCGGCTATAGTGGCGGTTTCCCTTTTCGGCCCCATATCCGGTACATGGATTCGATCTCGATTCGCGGCGCGCGCACGCACAACCTCAAGAACATCGACCTGGACCTGCCCCGCGATCGGCTGATCGTGATCACCGGCCTGTCCGGTTCCGGCAAGTCCTCGCTGGCCTTCGACACCATCTATGCCGAGGGCCAGCGCCGCTATGTCGAGTCGCTGTCGTCGTACGCGCGGCAGTTCCTGTCGATGATGGAAAAGCCCGATGTCGACCACATCGAGGGGCTGTCGCCGGCGATCTCGATCGAGCAGAAATCGACTTCCCACAACCCGCGTTCAACCGTCGGCACGATCACCGAAATCCATGATTACCTGCGCCTGCTCTATGCCCGCGTCGGTACACCGCGCTGCCCCGATCACGGCACGCCGCTGCAGGCGCAGACGGTGACGCAGATGGTCGACGCGGTGCTGGCGATGGATCCGGACAAGCGCTACATGCTGCTGGCGCCGGTGATCCGCGAGCGCAAGGGCGAGCATGTGCAGGTGTTCGATCGCTTGCGCGGCATGGGCTATGTGCGGGTGCGGGTCAACGGCGAGGTCCATGAGCTGGACGAAGTGCCGGCCCTGGGCCTGCGCCACAAGCACACCATCGAAGCGGTGGTCGACCGCTTTCGCCCGCGCGAGGACTTGCGCCAGCGCCTGGCCGAATCGTTCGAGACGGCACTGGGCCTGGCCGATGGCCTGGTCGCGGTGCGCGACCTGGACGATGCCGACGCCGAGCCGGTGCTGTTCTCGGCCCGCTATGCTTGCCCGATCTGCGATTACTCGCTGACCGAGCTGGAGCCGCGGCTGTTCTCGTTCAACTCGCCGATCGGCGCCTGCCCGGAGTGCGACGGCCTGGGCGTGAGCCAGTTCTTCGATCCCGAGCGCATCGTCGCCCACCCGAAACTGAGCCTGGCCGGCGGCGCCATCCGTGGCTGGGACCGGCGCAATCCGTATTACTTCCAGTTGATCAATGCCCTGGCAACGCATTACGACTTCGATGTCGACACCGCCTGGCAGGCGCTGTCCGAAGCGACCCGGCAATCGGTGCTGTATGGCTCGGCCGGCGAGGAGATCAGCTTCAATTACATCGCCGGCAATGGTCGCCGCAGCCGGCGCCGACATGCCTTCGAGGGCATCGTCAACAACCTGCAGCGGCGCTACCGGGAAACCGAATCATCGGCGGTGCGCGAGGAGCTGGCCAAGTACATTTCCGACCAGCCCTGCCCGGAATGTGATGGCGATCGCCTCAACCGCTCTGCGCGCCATGTCTTCGTTGCCGACCGCACGCTGCCGTCGCTGGCGCACCTGTCGGTTGACCACTGCGCCGAGTTCTTCCAGGGCCTGAGCCTGCCCGGCTGGCGCGGCGAGATCGCCACCCGCATCGTCAAGGAGATCCGCGACCGGCTGCGCTTCCTGATGGATGTCGGCCTGGATTACCTGACCCTGGAACGCCAGGCCGACAGCCTGTCCGGCGGTGAGGCGCAGCGCATCCGCCTGGCCAGCCAGATCGGCGCCGGCCTGGTCGGCGTGATGTACGTGCTCGATGAGCCGTCGATCGGCCTGCACCAGCGCGACAACGAGCGCCTGCTCGGCACCCTTACCCGCCTGCGCGACCTGGGCAATACCGTGATCGTGGTCGAGCATGACGAGGACGCCATCGCCATGGCCGACCATATCGTCGATATCGGCCCGGGCGCCGGCGTGCATGGCGGCCATGTCGTGGCCCAGGGAACGCTGGACGACATCAAGGCGGCAGCCGATTCGATCACCGGCCAGTTCCTGTCCGGCCAGCGCCAGATTCAGATCCCCGCGCAGCGGCACACGCCCGACCCCGAACGCATGCTGCGCATCGAGGGTTGCCGCGGCAACAACCTCAAGGATGTGACCCTGGAGATTCCGGCCGGCCTGTTCGTGGCCGTCACCGGCGTTTCCGGTTCGGGCAAGTCGACCCTGATCAATGACACCCTGTACCGGATCGCGGCCGCCGGCTTGAACGGCAGCAAGGACCGGTCGGCGGCGCATGATGACGTTCACAACCTGGACCTGTTCGACAAGGTGGTGAACATCGACCAGTCACCGATCGGGCGCACGCCGCGCTCCAATCCGGCCACCTACACCGGCCTGTTCACGCCGCTGCGCGAGTTGTTCGCGCAGGTGCCCGAAGCGCGCGCGCGCGGCTATGCGCCGGGACGTTTCTCGTTCAACGTGCGCGGCGGCCGCTGCGAAGCCTGCCAGGGCGATGGCCTGATCAAGGTCGAGATGCACTTCCTGCCCGATGTCTACGTGCCCTGCGATGTCTGCCAGGGCAAGCGCTACAACCGCGAGACCCTGGATGTGCTCTACAAGGGCCACAACATCAGCGATGTGCTGGAGATGACCATCGAGGACGCCTACCACCTGTTCGCGCCGGTGCCGTCGATCGCGCGCAAGCTGGAGACGCTGATCGATGTCGGCCTGAGCTACATCAAGCTGGGCCAGAGCGCGACCACGCTGTCCGGTGGCGAGGCGCAGCGGGTGAAGCTGTCGCGCGAGCTGAGCAAGCGCGACACCGGGCGCACCCTGTACATCCTGGACGAGCCGACCACCGGCCTGCACTTCCACGATATCGAGCAGTTGCTGGAAGTGCTGCACCGGCTGCGCGACGACGGCAATACCGTGGTGGTGATCGAACACAACCTGGACGTGATCAAGACCGCCGACTGGGTTATCGACCTGGGCCCGGAAGGCGGCCATCGAGGCGGCACCATCATCGCCACCGGCACGCCGGAACAGATCGCGCAGACTGCCGGTTCCCACACCGGCCGCTTCCTGAAAACATCCCTGGCCACCACCACCACCGCCAGGGCAAAGCCGGCGAAACCGGCCCGGCCACGCCGCCGCCCGGTGGCCGAACTGGCCGACAGCGAATCCTGAGCGCCGGCCCGCCGAGCGTCGGCAACCCGGTCACCATCGTCATTGCATCTGCCGGCCGAACCACCGGCCCGGATCAAGGAGTCATGCCCCATGAGCGCGCCCGTTTCCCTGCACAGCACCGAGCTGGACATCCGCTGGGGTGACCTGGATGCCTTCAACCACGTCAACAACGCGGTTTACCTGGACTACATCCAGGAAGCCCGGCTGCGCTGGCTGACCACACTCGCCGATGGCTGGTATGACGACGCCGTCAGCCCGGTGCTGGTCAATACCACCTGCAACTACCGGCAACCGGTGGTGTGGCCGGCGCGCATCCGCATCGACCTGCATGTCGCCGCGCGCAGTGGTCGCAGCCTGACGCTGGGCCATCGCATCGTCGACGCCGCGCAGCCGGAAACCCTGTACAGCGACGGCCATGTCGTCCTGGTCTGGATCGATCGCCATCGCAACCAGGCGGTGCCACTACCCGAGGTGGTCAGTCAGGCGCTGGCCGCTAGCGAGGCTATGACAGGGACTACAGCCGCCAGCGACTGAGTCTCGGCGCCGGACAGTCTCCCGCGCCGACCGGCATCAACGCTCCGATGCCGGTTGCAGCGGTACCGGCAACGCTCGCCGGAACGTAAACCGGCCCGGCCAGCGCATCAGGTGGCCGAGCCGGCGTATTGGTCTTGCCCGAGCGGCTCTACCGTAAGGCCGTCAATCGACGGCGGCGAGCAGATCGTCCATGCGTTTGTTGATCGGGTCGAATTTGTGCGCGGGCAGACGGAAAAGCCAGCCTTCGGTGCGTTCGTTGATCCGGGCCACTTCCCGGCGCAACTCATCCAGGCCATCGACCAAGCGGGCGTCGACGTCGATTGCCGGCAGCACGTCGTCCGGATCACTGCCGACGCTGACGTCTTCTTCTTCGTCGCTGCCGATCTCGGCGCCGGCCTCGTTCTGCGCCAGGGCCACGGCCTGGGCCTGTTCCTGCTCGACGCGGGCGCGGATATGGGCCTGCGCCGCGTCCTCGTCCAGGCTCGCCGACAGGCGCGCCCAGGGCTGGCTGCCGTCGTCATCGCGCCAGGCTTGCAGTTCGATGACGATGCCGTCGAACAATCGGTAGCTGGCGCGGTGGATGTCGGCGGCTGCGGGTTCCTGGCCGTCGTCGCGGCTGACATCCTCCAGGTTCAGGGTCGACAGCATCGAACCCATGCCGTTGGCGACGAAGTCGGACGACAACTGGCGCCCGGCCGGGACATCGGCGACCTGGAAGTTGGCACTGTCGGCGCTGTCCTTGTGGACGCGCAGCGCCGGGCCGTCGCCAATGGCCAGCTCGACCTGCTGGATGCGGCTGGAGCCGATGTCGGCGATGCCGCGCTGCAGCCACGGCCCGATATCCTTGTGCACCACGAAATCACCGCTGGCCAGCCAGCTTCCGGCCTCGTCCGGGCGGCGCACATACATGCCCGACATGCCGGCCTGATTGCCGATGATCAGGCTGGAATTGAAGCCGCCCTCGCCTTCCAGATCGACCCGGACGCCGCTGGCATCGGCAGTGTCGATGTCTTCGACGCCGAGGGTGGCGTAGCGCTCGGGGTTGGCGGTCTTGGCTTCGAGCAGGCGGGCGTCGGCCAGCGCCAGCAGGAAGCCGCGCACGCGGGTGACATCGGCCGGCCAGCCATCACGCTGCTGCGCGCCCCAACCGGATTCACCCCGTTCCAGGGTCAGCACGGGTTCGCCGCCGGCGGCGGTGAAGCCGATGCGCTGGATGTCGTTGATGCGCTCGGACAGACCCGGCACCAGAGCCTCGCCGGCGCCCAGGCTGCCCTCGCGCTCGGGCGTGTGGCGCATCGACAGCACCGTGGCCAGGACGACGGTGGCGCCGGCAATCACCACCAGACTCATGAAACGCTTGTTCATCATGGGCTCTTCTCCTGATTCGGGCCTGATTCGGGCCTGCTTGCGGCCTGATTCCTGCCTGGCGCTGGGTCGATCTCAGGCCGCCTGCGCCTGCCTGCGGCGGCGTCGCCACCAGACGATTCCGGCCACCGCCAGGGTCAACAGTACCGGCAGCAGCCAGACATTGAGGAACTTCAGCCAGGAACCCAGGCTGTCGATGTCGGCATCGAGCTGGCGCCGGACCTGGCGCAGCTCGCGGCGGATCTCAAGCTGCCGGGCGCGGAAGCGCTCCAGCTCCTGGCGCTGTTCGGCCGACAGGATCAAGGCGCCGCCTTCACCCTGGCTGACCTGCAGATCGTTGAGCCGGCGCTCGGTCTCCTGCAGTTCTTCCTGGAGCCGGTTCTCGGTCTGCCGGTAGGTGTTCTCGGCCTGGCGCTGGATTTCCTGCACGGTGGTGAACGGACGCGCCGAGATCGCCCGGCCACGGATGCCGATCAGGGCACTGGAGCCGGCCATGGTATCGACGGCGTTGATGAAGAAATCGCCGTTGTTGGCGAACGCGTTCATCAACCGCTGGCCGAGGAAGTTTTGCACCTGCACCCACAACCGGTCGGTGAGGACATCGGTATCGGCGACGATGACGACGTTGCCCTCGCCCTCGGCAAGGTGGCCGTCACCCTCCCGGTCGGGGAACGCGGTGCCGAACTGGCCATGCACCCGTCCAGCCAGGACATGGCGCTCGCCATCGGGGCTGAACTCGTTGAACAGGCTGGCCGGATCGTGCAGGAACTTGAGTTGCTCGGCGGAGCTGAGCATGGCCTCGCCGCTGGACTGCAGCAGCGGCACCAGGGTCAGGTCGCTGCCATTGGCCAGGCTGATGGCACCGGCGGCCGACAGGTTGATGCTGCCCAGGGCGCCGGTAATCGTCTCGGAGGCATTGAGGGCGTCATCACCCAGACTCAGGATGCCCAGGTGGCGCACCGGCGGCTGGCCGGCCTGGACCGTGATCTGGGCGGCATGACGGCCGTCGAGCACCACCTGGCTGCGGTCGTACTGGATGCCCCAACCCTGGAACAAGGCGCCCAGGTCCGAGCTCTTGTCGGCCATCATGCCGGCCATCGGATTGTCCGGATCGGCGCCACTGTCGTCGGCCTCGGCATGGGGATCGACGAAGGCGATCAGGCGGCCGCCCGCCAGCACGAACTGGTCAAGGCCGTACAGCGCGTCGGGATCCAGATCCTTGGGATGGACCACCACCAGCACCTTGATCTCCTCATCGACGCGGTGCAGGTCACCGGCTTCCAGGTGGCGCAGGTCGACGAACTGCTCAAGCTGCTCCAGCACCACCCAGGACTGCGGCAGGGCGCGCATGGACGGATCGAAGTGGCCGGACATCGGCAGGCTGGTGTACAGGCCGACCACCGGCAGGCTGTCCTGGCCGAGCTCGTGGAGGAGCTTGGCAACGTCGTATTCCAGGAACGCATCCTTGTCCATCTGGAAGAACGGGATCACCGCCGTGCCATCGGTGGAATTGCTGCCGGCCAGGCCAAAGTAGAGGTTTTCACCGGCGGCACCGACCGGTACCGGTGTGATGCCGAAGGTGGTGGCGCGGTCTTCTTCTTCGGAGAACGGCAGCGGGTCGACCACGCGCAACTGGATCTTGCCGCCGGCCTTGCCGGCCAGTTCTTCCAGCAACTCGCGCACGCGGGTGGCATAGGTGCGCAACTGCTGGCCCTGGGCCAGGTCGGCGCTGACCCGGTCGGAAAAGAAGTAGTACAGGGTGATCGGCTCGTCGAGGTTGGCGGCGATCTGGCGCGTGCCTTCCGACAGCGTGTACAGGCGGTGCTCGGTCAGGTCCAGGCGGGCGCCGCGCAGCAGCGCATTGCTGATCAGCAACACGGCCAGAACGATGACGGCCAGGACCACCAGGGTGCCGATGGTGGCCGAGCGACGGTTCAGTGCAGTCATGGGTCCGCTCTCCTCAGTCGGCTTTCTTCAGTTCGACCACGATGGTGCAGGCATACAGCCAGCCACCGATCATCAGCCCGAAATAGACCAGGTCACGCAGGTCGATGACGCCCTTGCTGATGGCGTTGAAGTGGGTCAGGAAGCTGAGCGAGGCGATGCCGTCGACCAGCGCCTGCGGCGCCCAGCCACTGAACGCATCCAGCACCAGCGGGTAGCCGGCCAGCAGCAGCATGAAGCACACCACCACGGTGATGATGAAGGCGATGACCTGGTTGCTGGTGACCGCCGACAGGCACGAACCAATCGCCAGGAAGGCGCCGGCCATCAGCAGGCTGCCGATGTAGCCGGCCAGGATCGCACCGTTGTCCGGGTTGCCCAGGTAGTTGACCGTGATCCAGATCGGGAAGGTCAGCACCAGGGCGATGGCGATGAACGCCCAGGCGGCCAGGAACTTGCCCAGCACCGCCTGGCCCATGGTCACCGGCAGTGTCAGCAGCAGCTCGATGGTGCCGCTCTTGCGCTCCTCGGCCCACATGCGCATGGCCACGGCCGGCACCAGGAACAGGTACAGCCAGGGATGGAAGGTGAAGAACGAGCTCAGGTCGGCCTGACCGCGCTCGAAGAAACCGCCCAGATAGAAGGTCATCGCCCCGGCCAGGATCAGGAAGATGGCGATGAAGACGTAGGCGACCGGCGTGGCGAAGTAGCCGGCCAGTTCGCGCCGGAAGATGCTCATCGTGGCCGATCTCATGCCCGTGCCCTCTCAACCTGGGCCGGCAGTGTGATCTGCCGGAAAACTTCATCCAGACGGCCCGATTCCAGGGCCAGTTCATCGACCGGGAAGCTGCGGCTGCGGATCAGCTCGCTGACCACCGGGAACAGCGCCCGCCCCTGCTTGGGGAAAGCGGTGATGCGGCCGTCCTGCGGATCGATCTCGACCTGGTCGACCTCGGCCAGGCCGCGCAGTGCTTCGACCACCGCCGGCGTCTGCGGCGTGGTCAGCGACACGGCACCGTGGTAGCGCGAACTGCGCTCCAGTTCGGCCGGCGTGGCGTCGGCCAGCAGGCGGCCGCCGGCGATGACGATGGCGCGGGTGCAGACCGCGTGCACCTCTTCCAGGATATGCGTTGAGATGACGATGATCTTGTCCCTGGCCATGGCCTGGATCAGCGCCCGCACCTCGTGCTTCTGGTTGGGATCCAGGCCGTCGGTGGGCTCGTCCAGAATCATCACCTGGGGATCATGCAGGATTGCCTGGGCCAGGCCGACCCGGCGCTTGAAGCCCTTGGACAGCGTCTCGATGGTCTGGTCCAGCACCTGCTGCAGGTTCAGCCGGGCGACCACCTCGTCGATGCGCTGGCGCCGGCGGTCACCGGCCAGGCCACGGATATCGGCGATGAAGCCCAGGAAGCTGCGTGGCGTCATCTCACCGTAGGCCGGTGCGCCCTCGGGCAGATAGCCGATGCTGCGCTTGGCCTGGATCGGATCCTCGCCGACATCGAAACCGCCGACCTTGATCGAGCCGGCGGTGGGTGTCAGGAAGCCGGCGATCATCTTCATCGTGGTCGACTTGCCGGCGCCGTTGGGACCCAGGAAGCCCAGCACCTGGCCGGGTTCGACGCTGAAACTGATGTCGTCGACGGCCAGCAGGGCACCATAGCGTTTGCTCAAGTTGTTGATCTCGATCATGCGCATCCCTGTACAGGTGGTGATTGTTCGATTGCGGTTTGTGCGTCAGCGCGACCGGGGATCACTCCGGCCCGGCGATTGCGACTGGACGGGCTGTGTCGATGGCGACACTGTCGGCGCACCGGCGCGAGCCGTTCCCGGGCAAGCGACCCGGCCAACCGGCAGCCCGCTCACCCACCCATGTAATCGCCATTGTGGCAGCACTGACCCTTGATCGCGCCGGCATTGAATAGTTCCCAGGCTGGCGGCTGATCAAGCTCTGGTGCCGCACGGTACCAGAGCCCTCATCCGCCTTCGGCACCTTTCCCAAGGGGAGAAGGAAAAAGCCGGGCTGTCGCGGCGATTTCATGGCTTCGTGCGCCATCCGAACGGCCGATCTGAAGCCCTTTCCCCCCGGGATTTGGGTGAAGGCGTCAAGCGACAACCTGTGATCTGGCATCTGCCGGTGCGATCAACCATGACGCGGGCAATCGTGGGCGAGGTTCGGGTGCCGCAAGGTACCAGCGCCCTCATCCGCCTTCGGCGCCTTGTCCCAGGGAGAGCAAGGATAAAGCTGGGCTGATCCGGGCCTTGTTTGGTTCTTGTCCGCGCCTTTTACACGCCTGCTTTGGCCCTTGTCCAGACAAGGCGCTGGCAAGCCAGCTTGAGCGCCGGCAGTGGCCGGCAACGATCCTGGCAACCGGCCGCGGCCGCCGACCAGGATCATCGCCTCTGTGCTGCAAAACTCAGTCGGTGTCGGCCTGCGCGGCAGCCTCGTCGTTGCCGTCATTGTCTTCCGCAGTCTGGTCACCGTCGGCGTCTTCCTGCCCGGCGCTGTCGCCGTTGCCGTTGACCGGCTCCTCCTCGGCAGGCAGGTCGTACTCGTCTTCGACCTCGCCAGGCTCGCGCAGCGGCAGGTAGATATTGGTTTCCAGGTCGGCATCGCGGATCGCGTCCTCGCCTTCACCGCCGCGGTCATTGAGGAACTCTTCAATGATGCCGGTGCTGGTCAGGTAACCGTGGGCACCGGCCCAGGCCAGCAGCATGTCGCGCTGGCGCGGCAGATCCCAGCGCGCGCCCTGGTAGTTGACCTTCAGGTAACGACCTTCGCCGATCGTGGTGAAGACGACGTTCTCGGGCAGGTCGGTGGCTTCGGTCTCGCTCACCGGCACCGCCGCGTCGAAGTCGTAGTTCTGGCCCCAGCGCTTGAGCACGGCCAGGCGCGGGCCGGTCTGGGTCAGGTTCTTGATGTCGATGGTGGCAGTCAGGATGCGGGTGAAGTTCATCACCGTGGGCTGGATCGAATACGGCTCGCGGGTAGAGGCCTGGCCCGGGATCAGCATCACGTTGATCGGTCCGGATTCGACTTCGACCGGCGGCTTGTCTTCGAACGCGGCCGAGTAGTCCACGTCCGGCAGCGCCTCGATCCGGTTCTTCAACTGGCCCAGCGCGTGGTTCAGGTCATTGCCCAGATGGCCGTCCAGGTAGCGACCGGTGACGCGGCCGAACAGGTCCCAGTCGTAGTCGACGTTGACGGTGAACGTGGTGACGATGGCACCGGCCTCGTTCTCCTCCATGCGCAGGCGCGCGCGCTTGTCGCCGCGCCACGGGGCATCGAGCTCGTACTTCATCTCTTCCATCGGAGTCTGTTCGACGATGCGCAGGGCACCTTCGCCGACGCGCTCGTCGCGCTCGCTGCGCCAGCTGATCTCGGCACCCGGGCCGGTCAGCTCCTGGCTGACGGCGGCATACTGGGTGGTCGGATCACGCTGGCCCCAGGGCGACCAGGCAGGGAACTGCTTGAATGAGGAGGCGACGTCATAGACCTGGACCAATGGACGGTTGATCTCGATCGAACGCTCAACCACCACGCTGCTGGGTAGCATCACCATCAAGACGGTGAAGAAAACCACTGTAATTACAGCGGCCAGCAGCAATTCCTTGATTACACGCATTAGAACGTCTCCGGACTCGCGGGGCGTAAGTGAGCGGGAATGTTAGCGGCGCGTGCAGCAAATGCCAACGTCCGCTGAATATTGCCGGGGCGATCGTGTCGGCTTTGTGGCCGCCTGGCGCCGCCGCCGCCGGCTGCCGGTACGCGGCGTGCGCGGCCAGGGCAACGGCCACGGCCAGGGTCCGGATCAGTGGCGCTGCCTGCCCGTTGCCGCCGTCTCTGCCAGCACCCGGCCGGCAGCAGCCGACTTCAGATCAGGCCCAGTTCGAACGCCTTGAGCACGGCCCGGGTGCGATCGCGCACGCCGAGCTTGGACAGGATGTTGGAAACATGGTTCTTCACCGTGCCCTCGGCCACCGACAGGGAATCGGCGATCTCCCGGTTGCTGTAGCCGCCGGCCATCAAGCGCAGGATGCCGGTCTCGCGCTCGGTCAGCGGGTCGGGCCGATCCAGGCTGTCGAAGCGGTTGCTGAGCCGGTCATCCAGACCGGACAACAGCCGCTGGGTCACGGCCGGGCGCACCAGCGAGCCACCGGCGGCGACGGTATGCACCGCCTCGACCAGTTGCTCCAGGGTCACATCCTTGAGCAGATAGCCGCGGGCACCGGATTTCAGGCCGGCCAGCAGCAGCTCGTCGTCGTCGAAGGTGGTCAGGATGATGGTCGGTGGCAGGCGACCCTCGGCGGACAGCGCGCGCAACACATCCAGGCCGGATTTGCCCGGCATGCGCATGTCCAGCAGCACCACGTCGGGCGCCACCTCCGGAATCATGGTGATGGCCTCTTCGCCATCGGCGGCCTCGGCGACCACGCGGATATCGTCGGACAGTTCCAGCAGGCTGCGGATGCCCTGGCGCACCAGGGTCTGGTCGTCGACCAGCAGGACGGAAATCATGAGGGTTCCTCCGTGGGCAGGACGGCCCGCAGACGAAAGCCTTCGCCGCGGGCGCTGGTGAAGCTGAGTGTGCCGCCAAAACGTGCCAGGCGCTCGGCCATGCCGGTCAGGCCATTGCCGGCCTTTGCCTGGGCGCAGCCGATGCCATCATCGAAGGCCTGGACGACGATGCCGCCGTCAGCCTGGCGCGCGAACTGGATCCAGATGTTGGCCGCCTTGCCATGGCGCACCGCGTTGGTGATCGCTTCCTGGGCCACGCGCAGCAGCACCTGGGCGCGTTCGGTGTCCTCGACCACGACATCATCGGGCAGCGCCAGTTGCACCTTGACCCCGGGAAAGCCCTCGACCAGCCGGGCCAGGGCCTGGCCCAGATCGACCGCGACATCCTGGCGCAGGGTGCTGACCACCTGGCGGACATCGGCCAGCAGCAGCCGCGCCAGCGATTGCGCCTGGCGGACATGGGCCTGGGCATCGCCCTGGGTCTGGTGCCGGGCAACTTCCAGGTTCAGTGACAGGGCTGTGAGGTGGTGACCCATCAGATCATGCAGTTCGCGCGAGATACGCACGCGCTCATTGGCGCGGCTGGACTCGGCCAGCAGCACCCGGGTGGCGCGCAGCTCGGAATTGAGCCGGCGCAACTCGTCACGCGCCTCGGACTGGCGCTTGGCCACCAGCGAGGTGACGAAGGTGAAGCTGGAATAGCCGAAGAACAGCGCCACCTGGAGGAAGGCCAGCAGCACCGTGTAGTCCTCGCGGATGGCGAAAATTGGCACCAGCAGCAAGCTCTGCGCAACCAGCCAGGCCACCCCCGGCAGGACCGGCAACAGCCACGGCAGCACGCCGGCACTGACCAGCAGCAGCACGCCACTGAGGCCGGTCTGGCTGAAGTGGCTGATCGCCGCCGGCGTCAGCGCCATCACCGTCAACAGCAGCAGGCGCAGGAACTTCGGCTTGCGCCGGTTGATCTCGTGCGAGACCAGCCAATAGGCCAGGCCGAACGCCAGATACGCCGCCAGCCACGCCCAGTAGTGGCCACGTCCGATCTGTTGATCGGCATCCACGACCAGCGGCAGGCCGACGCAGGCCCAGGTGAACAGGCCGGCATAGCGCAGCAGGGCGATTGAATTGATGCGTGGGTTGGCCAAGGTCGGGCGGCTTCAGCAGCGGGGGACGGACGCGCGAGCGCAAGCGCCAATCCTGCAGATGCCTATCCTAAAGACCGAGCCGGGCCGGCGACAGCGTCCAAAGTCATGGTCCCGGCGCCGCCGCCAACGCGCCAAGCGCCGCACGTGAGGGCCGGGCGCCGCGCTGCCCGGCAAGCTCACGTCCCCGGCAGGTGCGGCCCCGGATGGCCCCGGACCGCCGTCGATGGGATAATGCCGCCCGCTCGCCGGAGCCGCTGCGGACACGATGACGCCGCGGCGCCGGGAAACCCCGAGACATTGACCCCGGCCTGGCCGGTGCCCGTGGTGACAGCGCCGCCGCTGCGACTCTCGCCGGCCACGCCCGGCGGGCAGCGCCAAGCACCCTCCAGAACCGGTCCCGCTACCGATCCACCGCCCACGAGAGCGCACACGATGCCTGCAAGCCACCAGCCCCCAGGGCATCCCGGAAGCGCGACCGGCCATGGCATCGGCGTTTCCCGGAGGCCGGAATGAAGCTGCAGATCCGCGATGCCCATGCCGGCGACCTGGATGCGGTGCTGGGTCTGAACCGCAACGCCGGGGTCTCGGTCACCGCGCTGGATCCGGACAGCCTGCTGGAACAGTTTCGCAGCGCCGCCTATTTCCGCGTTGCCGAAGCCGAAGACGGCACCCTGGCCGGCTTCCTGATCGGCACCGACCACGCCGGCAGCAACCAGGACCCGGGGTTTTCCTGGTTCCAGGCGCAAGGCCGCGATTTCGTCTACATCGACCGCATCGTCGTTGGCAAACCCTTCCGCGGCCACGGCCTGGGCCGGGTGCTGTATGCCGACATCATCAGTTTTGCCGAGGTGCGCGTGCCGGTGATCGGCTGCCAGATATCGCTTCAGCCCAGCGACACCGCCTCGTTGTTGTTCCACGCCTCGCTGGGCTTCACCGAAGCAACCCAGAAAGTCGACGCCCAGGGCGCCCGCCTGGGCGTGATGGAACGCGAGCTGTGCAGCTACCCGTTCGTGCGCGAGCACTATCTGGCCGATGGCCTGCCGACCCTGCCCTGGTTGGCCGACCGGCAACTGCCCGATGCCGGCCCGGCCTGCGCCTCGACGGCGCTGCAGCCATGACCGCCTGCGACCTGCGCATCGGCCAGGTGGGCATCGCCACGCTGAAACTGCGCCGCCTGGACGTGGACGACATCCAGGCCGAAATCAGCGCCAAGGTGCAGGCCGCACCGCAACTGCTGACCCGGGCTGCGGTGATCGTCGACCTGAACGAGTTCTCGCAGACACCGACCGCGGCCCAGGTGCGGCAACTGCTGGCCGGCCTGGCCGATGCCGGCGTGCTGCCGGTCGGCCTGACCTACGGCTCCGCGGCGATCGATGCCCTGGCACGCGAACTGGACCTGCCCCTGTTCAGCCGCTTCCGCGCCAACTACGAACCGGCCAAGTCGACGGCGATGACCGAGACAACGCCACCGGCAGCCGCCGCACCCGACGTGGCCAGCCCGGCCACGCCAGCGTCTTCGCCCGAACCGGCGCCGGCCGCCGTGCCCGCCGACGGCATCCACCTGCATGAGGGCCATGTCCGCTCCGGCCAGCAGATCTACGCCCGCGGCCAGGACCTGACCGTGGTCGGCAATGTCGGCACTGGCGCGGAAGTCATCGCCGACGGCAATATCCATATCTATGGCAGCCTGCGTGGCCGCGCCCTGGCCGGGGCCAGCGGCAATCAGCAAGCCCGGGTCTTCTGTCGCGAGTTCCACGCCGAACTGGTCGCCGTGGCCGGCAACTACCGGGTTCTGGACGATGCCCCGGCCAACCTGCGCGGAAAGGCACTGGCCATCCGCCTGGACGGCGAACGGCTGCTGTTCGAGCCGCTGTAACCTCAGCACCGGCGCCGGTGACGAGTGCCGACGCAGCGGCCGCAGCGCGCCGTGAACCGGTCGTCAGGCCGGCCCAGCCGGCGATGTGCCCGAGACGGGCGCAGGTTTTCCGGCTAATCTTTCCACCGTTCCCAACCGCCTACAGTTGCAGCAGGAGAAGCCCCTTTGAGTGAAGTCATCGTTGTCACATCCGGCAAGGGCGGGGTCGGCAAGACCACCTCATCGGCGTCGATCGCCATGGGTATTGCCCGCCGTGGCCACAAGGTCGTGGTCGTGGACTTTGATGTCGGCCTGCGCAACCTGGACCTGATCATGGGCTGCGAGCGCCGTGTCGTTTACGATTTCGTCAACGTCATCACCAAGGAATGCACCCTGCGCCAGGCGTTGATCAAGGACAAGCGCCAGGAGAACCTGTCGATCCTCGCCGCCTCGCAGACCCGAGACAAGGATGCCCTCACTCCCGAAGGTGTCGAGCGCGTGCTCGGCGAGCTGCGCGAGGAGTTCGAGTACATCATCTGCGACTCGCCGGCCGGCATCGAGAAGGGCGCCTTTCTGGCCATGTACTACGCCGACCGCGCGATCGTGGTGGTCAACCCGGAGGTGTCTTCGGTGCGTGATTCCGACCGCATCCTGGGCCTGCTGTCGAGCAAGACCCGACGCTCGGAAACCGACCAGGCCAAGGTCGACGAGCACCTGCTGCTGACCCGCTACAGCCCGCGGCGTGTTGTCGATGGCGACATGATGAGCCTGCAGGATGTCGAGGAGATCCTGGGTATCCCGGTGCTCGGCGTGATTCCCGAATCCGAGGAAGTGTTGCAATCGTCCAACTCCGGCATCCCGGTGATCCTGGACCTGGACTCGCCGGCCGGCCAGGCCTATGACGATGCCGTGGCCCGGCTGCTGGGCGAGCAGCGGCCGCTGCGCTTCGTCGAGCCCGGCAAGAAAGGCTTGCTTCAGCGCCTGTTTGGAGGTTGAGCATGTCCTGGTTCACCCTCTTTCGCAGCAAGCCACGCAATACCGCCGACCTGGCCCGCCAGCGCCTGCAGATCATCGTCGCCCAGGCCCGCGCCGAGCGCGGCGGCCCGGATTACCTGCCCATGCTCAAGCGCGAGCTGCTGGAGGTGATCCGCAAGTATGTCCACGTCGCTCCGGATGCGGTCGAGGTCAACCTGTCCAACGAAGGCGAGCACGAAGTGCTGGAGATGAACATCGTCCTGCCCGACCGGGAAGCCGGCGACATTGACTGAACAGGCCCCGGCCACGGCCGTCCTGTGCCTGGCCGATATCGATGCCGCCACGGCCAGCGACCTGCTCGCCACCTACCAGCTCGAACTGGTGCCGGTGGCGTCCGGCCAGGCCATACCGGGCAGCTACTGGGGCGCGCCGGAGGCCGGTCTGATCGGCAGCAAGGTCTATGCCCGCGGCGATACGCCGGTGCATTCGCTGTTGCACGAGGCCTGCCACCTGATCGTGCTGCCGCCCGAGCGACGGGCGCAGGTGGACACCGATGCCACCGATTCGATCGAAGAGGAAGACGCGGCCTGTTACCTGCAGATCCTGCTTGCCGAGCGCCTGCCCGGCGTCGGCCGCGAACGCCTGATGGCCGACATGGACACCTGGGGCTACAGCTTTCGCCTGGGCAGCGCCCGCGCCTGGTTCGAGCAGGATGCCGAAAATGCGCGCGACTGGCTGGACCAGCGTGGACTGCTGCCTGACGAAGTGCTGGCCGACACCCAGGCCTGATGCCGTGACCGCAGCCGGCGACTGACGGCAGCAACTCGACAGCGGCAGCCGCCGATGCCCGCGCCGCTCAGTCCCGGTCAGTCCAGATCCGGTTCAATCCCGACCGGCCGGCCGAACAGATCGTGCTCGTCGGCGGCCTCGATCATTACCTCCAGGAAATCGCCGGGCCGGACGCCGTCGGGCACCTGCTGCACATGCACCTGGCCATCGATTTCCGGGGCATCGGCCATCGACCGGGCGGTGGCCAGGTCATCCTCGACGATATCCACCAGCACCCGCTGCACGCCGCCAACCTTGGCCTGCAAGCGCGCCTGGCTGATCGTCGCCTGGTGAGCCATGAACCGCTGCAGGCGCTCCTGGGCCACGGCCTCGGGCACCGGATCGGGCAAGGCGTTGGCCCTGGCACCTTCCACCGGCGAGTAGGCGAAGGCGCCGACGCGGTCGAGCTGGGCTTCGTCCAGGAACTCCAGCAGTTGCTCGAACTCGGCCTCGGTTTCGCCGGGGAAGCCGACGATGAAGGTCGAGCGCAGGGTCAGCTCGGGGCAGATCGAGCGCCAGGCGCGGACCCGTTCCAGCACCCGGTCGACATTGCCCGGCCGCTTCATCAGGCGCAGCAGGCGCGGGCTGGCATGCTGGAATGGAATGTCCAGATACGGCAACAGGCCGCCCTGCCCCATCAGCGCCACGACCTCGTCGACGTGCGGGTACGGATAGACGTAATGCAGGCGCACCCAGGCGCCAAGCCCGGACAGGCCCTGGCACAACTCGGTGATGTGGCTGCGCCAGGTGCGGCCGCGCCAACTGCGCTCGGCATAGCGCAGGTCGACGCCGTAGGCGCTGGTGTCCTGTGACACCACCAGCAACTCGCGCACGCCGCCAGCGACCAGGCGCTCGGCCTCGACCAGCACCTCATCGACCGGCCGCGACACCAGGTCGCCGCGCAGCGACGGGATGATGCAGAAGGTGCAGCGATGGTTGCAGCCTTCGGAAATTTTCAGGTAGGCGTAATGGCGCGGAGTCAACTTGATGCCGTGGGCCGGCAGCAGATCCACGAACGGATCATGGCGCGGCGGCAGCACCTGGTGCACGGCCGTCATGACGCTGCCGTAATCCTGCGGCCCGGAGATCGAAAGCACGTCCGGATGCGCGGCGCGGATGATCTCGGCACGCTTGCCCAGGCAGCCGGTGACGATCACCTTGCCATTTTCGGCCATCGCTTCGCCGATCGCAGCCAGCGACTCGGCCACCGCCGATTCGATGAAACCGCAGGTATTGACGACCACGACATCGGCATCGTCATAGCTGCCGACCAGCTCGTAGCCTTCGACCCGAAGCTGGGTCAGGATGCGCTCGGAATCGACCAGGGCCTTGGGGCAGCCCAGGCTGACGAAACCGATCTTGGCGGGCGGGTTGGTATTCATGCGATACGGGCGCTGCGCGGCGCAGAAGTATAACGGCCAGTGGCCTGCGCGGATGCCGGGCACAGCAACGACTACTATCGCCCGCCATCGGCCGCGGCAAGGTCATCGCGGCTGGCCGCCGCCGGGCAAATGGCGGCAATGGCACGCGGCGGGAAAAGTCATCTTTGCCTCATCGGCGTATGATGATCACCGCTGAACGGGAGGAACTCATGCACCTGCACATCGCCACCGGCGGTACCCAATGCATTGGCGCCTGGCGCGTGCGTCCGGAAGGCACGCCAGTTGCAGGGCTGGTCGTGGTCCAGGAAGTATTTGGCGTCAATGCCCACATCCGCGCCATGGTCGAGCGCTTTGCCGCCTGCGGCTTCGACACAATCGCACCGGCGCTGTTCGACCACGTCGAAACCGGCGTTGAGCTGGACTACGATCAAGCCGGCCTGGACACCGGCCTGAAGCTGGCCGCCGAAACCGGCTTCGAGCGCGCAGTGGCCGCCGTCGCCAGTGCCGCCGAGGCGATCGGCTCGGCCGGTCGCATCGGTGTCGTCGGCTACTGTTGGGGCGGCACCGTGGCCTTCCTCGCCAACGCTCGCCTGGGCCTGCCGGCCGTCAGCTATTACGGCGGCCGCACCGTGCCGTTCCTGGCCAGCGAACGTCCCGACGCGCCGCTGATGCTGCATTTTGGCCGCGACGATCCGGTGATCCCGCGCGCCGATATCGACAAGCACCGCGCCGCCCTGCCGCAGGCGCAGATCCACCTGTACGACGCCGGCCACGGCTTCAACTGCGACCAGCGCCCGGACTTCGCGCCGGTTGCAGCGCGCCTGGCCATGGACCGCAGCCTGGCCTTCTTCCGGAGCCACCTGACATGAATGCACCCGAGCACCACGGTTTCCAGCTCCATCCGCAACTGGTCGCCGACAGCCACCCGGTCTGCGACCTGCCGCTGTCGACGGTACGGCTGATCGACGACGTGCGCTGGCCCTGGCTGATCCTGGTGCCGCGACGGCCCTTCGCCTCCGAAGTGGTCGATCTGGCGCACGGCGACCAGCTCGCCCTGCTGGTGGAGATCAGCAAGGTCAGCCGCGTGCTGCAACGCCAGTACCGCACCGACAAGCTCAATATCGCCGCACTCGGCAACCTGGTGCCGCAACTGCACGTGCACATCATCTGCCGGCGCAAGGACGATGCCGCCTGGCCGCGTCCGGTCTGGGGTGTGGGCACGCCCGAGCCCTACCGTCCCGAACACCTGCACATCCGCATCCGCCAGCTCGCCAGCAGCTTGGCCGGCTGAGCCGCGATGGCCCGAGCGGCCACCACCGGCCCTGATCCGGCCCTGATCCGGCGGTGCCGGCAAGACATTTGGCGCCCCCGGCGATAACGGCCAAACCCGGTGCCGTTTTGTGTGCATGCATACGAAACGCGCCACCGGGGCTCACATCGGCTTGATCGGCCGCTGCCTAAACTGCCGTCACCTTTTCCAAACGCCGCCGGTGCCCGACTCCGGCAAGCAGCCACCATGAGCGTGATTTCCGTGTTCACCGGCGAGCGGTCCGACAGCAAGATCGCCGCCATCTTTGCCGATGAGGCCAGCGCCCGCGCAGTGGCGTTGCGCAGCCAGCAGGCGCTGGCCCTGTCACCGTCGCAAGTTTTGGTGCTGACGCCCGACGACCGGCACCCGGGACGCAAGCTCGAGCCCGAGGGCCGGGGCATTTTCAGAACCCTGCTGATCGCCCATTTCCGCCTCGGCCTGCTGGGCCTGCTCGCCGGTGCCGTGGTGTTTGCGCTGATGTACGCGGCCGGGGTCGACCTGATCCGCGCCGAGCCGGTTTGGGCGGGCGTTCTGATAACCACCTTCGGCGGCGGCGCCGGCCTGCTCGCCGGCGGCCTGGTAACCCTGCGGCCCGATCACACGCCATTGCTGGCCAAGGTCAACGAGGCACTTGAACAGGGTCATTGCGCGGTGGTGGTGCATCCCTTCGATGCCGGTCAGCGCGACCGCGCCGAGCGTTTCCTGTCGCAATTGTCCAGCGACACCATCCGCACGCTTTGATCGTCCGGATGGCGCCGGTTCGGCGACGACCTCAGGTGATCACTTCCAGCTCGCGGCCAACGCGGATGAAGGCGTCAATCGCCTGATCCAACTGCTCGCGGGTATGGGCCGCGCTCATCTGCGTGCGGATCCGGGCCTGGCCCTTGGGCACCACCGGGAAGAAGAAGCCGATGACGTAGATGCCCTCTTCCAGCAGGCGCTCGGCGAAGCGCTGCGCCAGCGGTGCGTCGTGCAGCATCACCGGCACGATCGGATGCTCGCCCGGCTGCAGCTCGAACCCGGCTTCGGTCATGCGCTGCCGGAACCAGGCCGTGTTCTCGGTCAGTGTCAGGCGCAGGTCATCGGCCTGCGACAGCATCGTGAACACCTGGCTGCCGGCGGCCACGACATGCGGCGGCAGCGAATTGGAGAACAGGTACGGCCGCGAACGCTGGCGCAGCAGCTCGATCACTTCGGCGCGGCCGGTGGTGAAGCCACCCATGGCACCGCCCATGGCCTTGCCCAGGGTGCTGGTGATCAGGTCCATGCGCTCGAGCACGCCGTGGACCTCAGCCGAGCCGCGGCCGCTGGCACCGACAAAACCGGTGGCATGGCTTTCATCGATGTGCACCATCGCCTGGTAGCGTTCGGCCAGCTCGCTGATCTGCGCCAACGGTGCGATGAAGCCATCCATCGAGAACACGCCGTCGGTGGTGATCAGGATGCTGCGCGCGCCATCGGCGCGGGCCTGCTTGAGCTGCGCTTCCAGATCGGCCATGTCGCAATTGCCATAGCGGTAACGCTTGGCCTTGCACAGGCGCACGCCATCGATGATCGAGGCGTGGTTGAGCGAGTCGGAGATGATCGCGTCTTCGGGTCCCAGCAACGGCTCGTAGAGGCCGCCATTGGCATCAAAGCACGAGGCGTAGAGGATCGCGTCCTCCTTGCCGAAGAAGTCGGCGATGCGCGCTTCCAGCTCCTTGTGCAGGTCCTGGGTGCCGCAGATGAAACGGACGCTGGCCATGCCGTAGCCGTGGCTGTCCAGAGCGTCCTTGGCCGCCTGGATGACATCGGGGTGGTCGGCCAGCCCCAGATAATTGTTGGCGCAGAAGTTGAGCACGCGACGGCCATCGGCCAGCTCGATCACCGCCGACTGCGGCGAGGTGATGATGCGCTCGGCCTTGAACAGGCCTTCATCGCGGATGCTGTCTAGCTCACCGGCATAGCGGTCGATGGCGGAAGGATCGGCGGTCATGGTCGGCAAACTCCTGTGCTGGAACGGCGGTGGCTTGCTATTCTCGCGCAAACGGCCATTGCCCGACGCATCGGCCCTCCCCGCACTTGAACACCGGAGACGATCGATGCGGAAACTGCTTTTTGCCGGCCTGTTGGCCGGCCTGATCCTTGCACCTGCCGGCGCCGTTACCAGCGCCAGCACCCTCACCGAACACCGGCAAGCGCCGCGCCAGGCCGATCCGGCCTATCTGGCCACCATCGTCGATGACGAACCGTTCCCGCTGCCGCGCGGCCTGGCGCCCTGGGAACGGGCGCTGCAGCCGTACCAGATCCGTGCCGCAACACCACCGCCGGACGGGCTGGTGCGGACGCCATCGGAATACGAGTACAACCGCGGCCTGTTCATCCGCTGGGGTGCCTACAACGCCCTGCACACCTCGATGGTGGTGCCGCTGACCACGGCCAGCAAACCGGCCACGGTGTGGATCGTGGTCAGTGGCCCGAACCAGGAAAACTCCGCCCGCAACACGCTCCAGGGCGGCGGCGCGGACCTGGACCACGTCGAGTTCGTGCACGCCAATACCGACAGCGTCTGGATCCGCGACTACGGCCCGCGCTTCATCGACGAGGACGGTGAGCCGGCGATCTCCGACCACAGCTACAACCGGCCACGGCCCAACGACAACCAGTTTGCGCCCTGGCTGGCCAACCACTGGCAGGTACCGCTGTATGACCTGGGCTTGTCACACGGCGGCGGCAACTTCCACCTGTTCCGCAACGGCGATGCCCTGGCCACGCGCCTGATCGTCAACGAGAACGAGGGCCTGGATGAGGACGACATCATCCAGCGCTTTGCCGAGCACCAGGGCCTGAACCTGATCCTGACCGATCCACTGCCGGCGAATTTCGACAGCACCCAGCACATCGACATGTGGCTGCTGCCGCTGGCCGATGACAAGGTGCTGATCGGCGAATACGCGGCCAACCAGGGCGGCGGCGTGCCGCGCACGGTGACCGAGGACACTGCGGCAATGATGGCGGCGCGCGGCTACACCGTGTACCGCACGCCCGGCTGGCGTTCTGGCAACGCCCATTTCACCTACGCCAATTCGGTGATCCTCAACCAGACCGTGCTGGTCTGCCAGTTCAACGGCTACACCGAGCAGAACGCCCAGGCGCTGGCGGTGTTTACCCAGGCCCTGCCCTTCCACGACATTGTGCCGATCAACTGCAGCGGCATCATCAGCAACAGTGGCGCCATCCACTGCATCGTCAAGCATGTGCCGCAAATGGTGCTGTTCCGCGACACCTTCGACGGCCATAGTTTCTGATCGCCGACCCCCGTCCAGTCGCGGCCGCCCGCGCTCAACCCTGGCCCAGCACTTGTTGCCATGCGCTGGCGACAGCCGCGGCGGCGGCCGCCACCTCGCCGTCATCACTGACTACGCGCGAGCGGTCATCCAGGGTGCAGGCCAAACCCGCCTGCAGCAGCACGGCATGGGCCTCGACCAGGTCGCCGATCTGCGCGGTCGGCAGCAGGTCCAGGCCGGACAGCAGCGCCAGCAACTGCCGGGTATTGCCGCTGCCGGCCAGCTCCGGCCAGCGGCTGGCATGGGCCAGGACCAGGTACTGAAGGATGAACTCCAGGTCGACCAGGCCACCGCGGCCCTGTTTCAGATCCAGCACGCCGGCGGCTGAGCGGTCACGCTCCTGACGCAGGCGCGCACGCATCTGCAACACCGCCTGGGCCAGCGGCTCCGGCTGGCGCGGCTGGCACAGCTCCTGGCGGCGGGCGGCGACGAAACGCGCCGCCAGTTCCGGATCGCCGGCAATGATCCGTGAGCGAACCAAGGCCTGCTGCTCCCAGGTCCAGGCGCGCTGCTGCTGGTAGGCAACCCAGCTTTCCAGGCTGGTGACCAGGCCACCCTTGGCGCCATCCGGACGCAGGCGCGGGTCGATTTCGTAGAGCCGGCCACCGGGCAAGGGCACGGCCAGGTAGGCGATCAGTTTCTGCACCGCGCGGGCGTAGAAGCGGTGGCCTTCCACGGATTGGCGGCCGGTGCTCGAGACCTCGCCGTAACGCGGATCGAACAGAAACACCAGGTCCAGATCTGAGGCAAAGCCCATCTCGGCGGCGCCGACGCTGCCATAGCCGACCAGCACCAGACCATGACGATCGGGGTCGGCGCCGTCCGGCCAGCCGTGCACGCGCGCGGTATCGGCCAGGGCCAGAACCAGGGCGTGCGCGACCACGCCTTCGGCGATGGCCGCCAGACGATCGGCGATCTCCGGTGCGCTCAGGCTGCGATCGATGGTGGCAAGGCCCAAGCGGAAGTTCAGGCTGGCACGGGCTTCGGCCAGCGCGCCCAGTATCCGTTCCGGATCGCTGCCGGCCGCGGCCACCGCCTGCGCCAGCACCTGCACGATCTCGTCGCGGTCCGGCGGCGGCGGCGTGCGCGGATCGAAGACATCATCCAGCAACAGAGGCTGTTCGATCAGATGCCGGATCAGCCAGCGGCTGCCCTGGGCCAGTTGCAACAGGCGCTGCAGCGCCGCCGGTTGCTGTGCCAGCAACGCCAGATAGTTGGATCGGCGCAGCAGCACCTGCAACAGGTCGATCACCGCCGAGGCCGCCAGGCGCTGGTCGCCATCCTCGCGCAGGCGACCGAGCAGGGCCGCCATCAGCCGGTCGAGCCGACGCCGGGAACGTGCCGACAATGCGCGCACACCCGGGCTGCCGGCCAGGGTGCGCAGGCGCTCGTAAAGGCTGTCGTCAATCACGATTCCGGCCTCGGCAAGCTGTCCGGGGCCGATGCGTTCCTCCATCAGTGATTGCCACAGCGCGTGCAGGGCATCGACGCTGGCGCTGGTGGCATCCTGGCGGTCCGGACCCAGCACCTGCGCGAACTCGATCCGAACCTTGCGCCGGTGCTCATCCAGCGTGGTCAGCAGTGCCGGCCAGCCGTCGTGGCCCATGGCGCCGGCAATGCGTTCGCGCTCCTCGGCTGCTTCCGGCAGGGCGTGGGTCTGGGCATCGGCGAACATCTGCAGGCGGTTCTCCAGCCGGCGCAGGAACAGGTAGGCCTGGTGCAGGGTGCGCGTTTGCTGATCGTCGATGTAGCCGGCCCGGGCACAGGCGGCCAGCGCCGGCAGCAGACCGCGCCGGCGCAGCTCCGGCTCGCGGCCGCCACGGACCAGTTGCACCACCTGCACCAGAAACTCGATCTCGCGGATGCCGCCGGGGCCGAGCTTGATGTCGTCGGCCAGATCCTGGCGTTTGACCTCCAGGTCGATCTGCGCCTTCATCTGGCGCAGCGCATCCAGGGCGTTGTAATCCAGGTAGCGCCGGTAGACGAACGGTCGCAGCGTGGCCAGGAAATCCTCACCGGCGGGAATGTCGCCGGCAACCACCCGCGCCTTGAGCCAGGCATAGCGTTCCCAGTCGCGCCCCTCGCGCTGGAAATACAGTTCCATCGCCGCCAGCGGCAGGCTCAGTCGACCGGAGCGGCCGAACGGCCGCAGGCGCAGGTCGACGCGATGGACGAAGCCTTCCTCGCTGACCTCGCCCAGCAACTGCACCAGCCGCTGCACCAGGCGCGCGTGCCAGGCATCAGGCGCCAGCGGCCGCGGGCCGAGGCTGTCCGGGCCGCCTTCACGGTAGGCCAGCACCAGGTCAACGTCGGAGGAGAAATTGAGCTCCCGGCCACCGAGCTTGCCCAGGGCAAACACAATCGGCAGCGACGGCTCACCGGCGGCATCGAGCAGCACGCCATGGCGCTGGCTGATTTCGTTTCCGGCCTGTTCAAGCGCCAGCCCGATACAGATATCGGCCAGCTCGCTGCTGCCGGCCAGGGTGGCCTCGACCGTGTCCAGGCCGAGCAGGTCGCGGGTGATCAGGCGCAGGCTCTGGGCGCGGCGGAAGCGGCGCAGGCCGACGGCGAAATCCATATCCGCCGGCACCGGCTGCGGGCAGCGCTGTGCCAGCGGCCGCGAGTCATTGACCAGATCCTCCAGGCCGGAGCGAACCTGGCCATCGCGGCGCAGCACATCGTGGGCGAAATCACTGGCCAGCAACAGTTGCGGCAGCCAGGGCGGCGGGTCGGGCATCGCCAGGGTGGTGATGCGGCGTTCCAGCCAGGCTCGATCGCCGCCCTGGCTGGCGGTCATGGCCCGGCCCTGCCGGAAGTTGCGGATGACTGCCGCGGCAGCACCAACCCTTGAGTGGCGTTGGCTTGCCCGTTGGGTCGCGCTGCTGTCGTCATCGCCATGGCGCGTCCGCTGGCCGTCAGGGGGTCATGCCCAGGTACCTGTCCTTCAGGCGCACGTAATGGCTGGCCGAGTAGTACAGGGCCTCGATCTGTTCCTGGTTCAGATGGCGCACCAGCCGCGCTGGATTGCCCAGCCACAACTCGCCGCTGCCAACCTCCTTGCCCGGTGGCAGCACCGCGCCGGCAGCGACGAAACCATGCCGGCGGACGATGGCGCCATCCATCACCGTGGCGCCCATGCCGATCAGGCAGGCATTCTCGATGGTGCAGGCGTGGATGATGGCGCCATGGCCGATGGTGACGTCGTCGCCGATCACCGTTTCGATGCCCCCGGGCGTATACGGGCCGTCGTGGGTGACATGGATGATGGCGCCATCCTGGATATTGCTGCGCGCGCCGATGCTGATGCGGTTGACATCACCGCGGACCACGGCCATCGGCCAGACCGAGCTGTCGGCACCCATGCTGACCTCGCCGATGACATGGGCGGCCGGGTCGACATAGACGCCGGCGGCCAGGACCGGATGCCGGTCCAGAAAGGGTCGGATGTTCATGGCCGCCGATGATACAGGCAGGCCCGCAGGAAGGCGCTTGCCAAGCCTTTGACCAGCATCCGGGCTACACTTGCCGACGATGAAAATTGCAAGCTGGAATGTTCATTAGGGAACCCAGGAGATCTCAAGAAGACCCGGATACCACTTGAAGCTCCCGTTAAATCAGCGTTTTATTCGAACGCGTCGACTCATACGGACCCAAGACGCATCAGGACATCCCAGATCGCTGGGGTATCAATGGCCCGAGCTGGACGCGTTCGAGGCCGGCCCCAGGGGCGAGCGCTTCCCGACGGTGGTCGCCGCGTGGCGCCGTGCGTGAACGCGCGTGGTGCCGTTCTTCGCGTTCCCGCCGGACGTGCGCCGGTGATCTACACAACCAACGCGATCTAAGGCGTGCATGCGCGGCTGCGCAAGATCATCAAGACCCGTGGCCACTTCCCCAGCGACGAGGCGGCCACCAAGCTGATCTGGCTGGCGCTGCGGAACATCACCGCCGAATGGAGCCGGGCGTCTCAGCACTGGAAGGCGGCGATGAGCCAGTTCGCGATAATCTACGAAGACCGATTCACGCTGGCCCGCTGAAAGAGACGTTCTAACCAAACCGCCTCACACACAAAAAATCGAACACGCCCAAGACGATGCGCATCTGCGCCGGAACAACTCCGAACGCACCTTTCCCCACGCTACGGCCGAAGACGGATCGGGCTCATGTGCAGCCAGGCGTGCCTGGACCTGCTGCAGCTGGACAGGCGTCAGCGGGACCGCGTCTGGATTTTCTGCCGCGATACTGTCTCAGATGTCTTCTGCGAGCTGGATCCGCTCAGACACGGAAAGTTTCAGGAAATCCGGCTTGGGCTGACTCATGGCTGGAGTATAGCCGCCCGGTCTCGCCTGCCGCGACCAAGGCGGCGATACTTGCCGTCCAAGGAGCTGCTCCGGGTATGGCCCGGCGGGGGAAGCCGTTTGACCACATCACCGCACACCCTGTTCACGATGGTGCCCCCGGGCGTGTTCGGCCCGCTGGCCTCGGCCAACCGCGCGCACTACTGGCTGCTGCTGTGCCGTCTGCACGACGAATTCTTCGGCGGGCCCGACGCCCCGGTGCCGCCCAGCCAGGGCTATCCCCGGCGCGAGATCACCGCGGCGATCGAGCGCTACCTGCTCGGTGACGATCCCTGGGAGGACGAGGACGGCCAGGCCCCCGGCGCCCCGCTCACCGTCCGCGCCAACAGCATCTACGAGCGCTTCCGCCAGGCCGGCTGGCTGCGCCAGGAAAAGTTCGGCGCGCGCGAGATGGCGATGATGACCCCGGCGGTGTCGCAACTGCTGGCGCTTCTGATCGAGTTCACCGAGCGCGGCCCGACCTTCGTCTCGGCGCGGATCCGCTCGATCGAGCTGCAGCTGCAGCAGGTGCTCGAGGGTCGCGCCGGCGGCGACACCCTCGACGAGGCCGCCGACCAGGCGCGCCGGCTGCTGGCCTCGCTGGCCTCGATGAGCCTGCAGGTGCGCGACCTGATGCCCGAGCTCAGCCGCTCCGAAACCACCGCCCAGTTCGCCCGGCAGTGGTTCGAACGCTACGTCGGCCGATTCTTCATCGGCGACTACGCCGACCTGCACAAGGCCGACCACCCGCTGGCGCGGCGCAGCGCGATCCTGGCGATGGCGCGCCAGCTCGAGGCCGAGCCGCTGCGCGACCGCCTGCTCGCCTGGTATGCCGAGCACCTCGCCGGCTGCGACCCGGAGCGCGCCGAGGCCCGGCTGCAACGCGGCCTGCGCCGCCTGCGCGAACTCGAGCGCATCGACGAATACCTGGCCCGGCTCGACGAGGACATGCGCCAGGCCAACCGCCGCGCCCTGGCCTTCCTCGACTACCGCCTGCGCGCCCCCGACCGCCTCGACGTGCTGCTGCGCCGTGCGATCCGTGGCGCCCGGCGCGCGCCCGCGGACGAGCTCCGCATGCCGGTCGCCCCGGGCCCGCTGATGGACGAGTCGCAGCTGCGCCCGCCCCGGCGCAAGCCGAAGCCGATCCCGCGCACCGCCAACGCCGTGCAGCGGCCCACGCCCGAGCAGCTGGCGCGGCTGTCGCTGCTGCGGCGGATGAAGCGCGCGCGCCTGGTCACCGCCGAGGACATGGCGCGCTACGTCGGCCGCCACCTGCCGGCGGAAGGCCGACTGGAGTCCACGCAGCTGGAGATTCACTCCATCCAGGACCTGCGCGCCTACCAGACCCTGCTCACGCTCGCCCAGCGCAGCCGCCGCATCGGCGGCCTGCGCCGCGAAGACCCGCTCGCGCGCCTGCTGCCCGGCGTCCGCGTCGAACTGGCCGACGACGCCGAAGGCCCCGGCGAAAACCGCCACCTGCGCGCCCCCCGCTTCACCCTCCACCGCCTCGCACCGACCCGACGGACCACCGAATGAAACGCAGCTGGAGCACGCTCAGCCAACTCACCAACGGCACGTACGCCGAGCAGGACTTCGAGCGCGCCGCCTGGCGCCTGGTCACCGAGCAGGTGCTGTACGCCGCCGACCAGCGCTCGCGCACGGCCTACCGCCTGGTCGAGGAGTTCCTCGATGATTTCGCCGCCGCGCTCGCACCACTGGGCATCCGCCTGGAGCGCAACGCCGGCCACCGCTACATCGTCGCCCTGCCCCGCCACGCCGAAGGCACGCCGGTGCGCCTGGACGAGACCCTGTTCCTGCTGGTCCTGCGCCAGCGCTACGACGAAGCCATGCGCCAGGGCCAGGTCGAAGAACACGGCGAAGTGGTGGTGGAGCTGCCCGACCTGCAGGAGGCCTGGCCCGCGCTCACCGGCCGCCCGATGCCCGATATCGGCGCCCTGCGCACGCTCGCCGGCACGCTCAAGCGCTGGGGCTGCTGCCGCCTGGTCGAAGGCGAGGCCGACGACCTGCAGCCCTTCCACCTGATGGTGCGCCCGGCCATCGTCGACATCGTCGGCGAGCAGTGGCTGCAGCGCCTGGACCAGCACAACCTCGACGACGACGAGGACAGCGACACCGATGGCGACGGCGACGGCGACGGCGACAGCGACGCCGCGCACGCGGAGGACGACGATGCAGCTGCTTGAGCGCATGCACCTGGTGCAGTTCTTCCTGTTCGAGGCGCAGAGCCTGCAGTTCGACCGCACCAGCGCGATCATCGCGCCCAACGGCGCCGGCAAGAGCGCGCTGCTCGACGCGCTGCAGATCGTGCTGCTGGGCGGCGACCGCCGCTACATCCACTTCAACGCCCAGGCCGGCGGCAAGGCCCGCGCGCGCAGCATCCGCGACTACTGCCTGGGCGTGTACCGCAGCGGCGAAGAAGGCCGCAAGCGCCGCACCGCCACCACCTACATCAGCCTGGTCTTCCGCGACCAGGACAGCGGCCTGCCGCTGACCGCCGGCATCGCCCTGGGCGCATCGGTCGACGAGCCCGACCACCGCCAGCACGGCCTTTACCTGCTGCCGGGCGTGGCGCTCGAGCTGGAAGACCACGTCGAACGGATCAAGGGCAAGGAGCTGCCGCTGGAATGGAGCCGCTTCCGCGAGCTGGCCGGCCGCCGCTGCCGCGAAGCCGGAACCAGCCCCGAGTTCCACGCCAGCGGCGAGCGCTTCGTGCGCGACCTGCTGACCCGGCTGCGCGCATCGCCCGGCGCGCACCCGGACTTCAACGCCTTCCGCAAGGCCTTCCAGAACGCGCTCAACCTGCAGCGCGTGGAAGACGTGGACCTGTTCGTACGCACGCTCGTGGCCGAGGACCGGCCCACCGACGTCGCCCGCTTCCGCTCGCTGCTGGAAAGCTTCCGCCAGATCAAGGAGCGCATCGAACAGCTGCAGCACCGCATCGACACCGCGGAACAGGTCGATGTGAAGTGCGGAAAGATCGCCGCGCAGTCGGTGCGTGCCGCCTCCTACCGCGCGCTGGCGGCGGAGTACGAGCGCGACCTGTTCAGCGAGCAGGTGGATACGGCGCAGGACGAGGTCGAAAGCGCGGGCGAAGCGCTGGCCGCCCTCGGCCGCTCTCTGGAAGAAGCCCGCGTCGGCCGCGGACGCCTGCGCGAGGAATACGACCAGGCTCGGGCGCGGCTGCAGGGCAGCGAAGGCTACGGCGAGCAGGCGCAGCTGGACGAACTCGCCGAACGCGACCTCGGCCGCCTGCAGCAGCTCAAGACCGCGCTGCTGCGCGAGATCAACCAGGTGCGCGACCGCTTCCGCGACGTCGGCAAGCTTGGCCTGCCGACCGTCGACGCCGGCACGCTGGCGAACGCGCGCGCCGGCTGGGACGCCTGGCACGACGCCCTGGCCTCCCTGCCCGCCGACGCCGCCCTGCCGTGGACGCCCGAGGAACTGCACGCGCAGGCGAAGGCGGCCCTGGCCGCAGCCGCGCCGCTGGTGACCGCGGTCGAAGGCCACGCGCGCGGCCGCCACGCCGCGCTCGAACAGGCCCGCGACCGCCTTGCTACCGCGCGCCAGAACCTCAAGCGCCTCGCCGCCGGCCAGGCCGAGCTGAATCCCGACGCGGTGCGGCTGATGAACTACCTGCGCGACGAAGGCATCGCCGCGCAGCCGGTCTGCGACCTGGTGCGGGTCGGCGATCCCGCCTGGCAGCCGGCGATCGAGGCCTATCTGCGCGGCAACGTCGAAGCCCTGCTGATCGCGGAGAAGGACGAGGAACGCGCGGTGAAGCTGTACCGCTCGCTGCGCGACGGCCGCTCGGTGTACGGGGTCAAGCTGGCGCTGTCCAGCCAGGCCCGCGGTGCCCGCGGCGCGGAGCCCGTCTCCGGCAGCGTGGCCGCCCTGCTCACCGGCGACAGCGCCGAGGCCCTGGCCTTCCTGCGCCGCCAGCTCGGCGAGCTGCGCTGCGTCGACACCGAGGCCGAGCTGGTGCGCAGCCGCCAGGGCCTGGCCCGCGACGGCCTGCTGGCCAAAGGCGGCAGCATCGAACGCCTGCGCCTGCCGGCTGCGGCCGAGCTGAAGATCGGCGCCTCCAGCAGCCGCGAGCGCGCGCGCGCCCTGCGCGAGGACGCCGAGGCGGCCGAGGCCGACGTCCGCCGCCTCGAACCCGAGCTCAAGCGCGCCGATGACTGCCAGCGCGGCATGGCGCGCATGGCCGATCCGGAAGGCCTGGCCCAGGCCCTGCACGCCCAGGTGCTCGAGCACCGCCAGGTCGAAGCCCGCTACCGCAGCGACCGGGACAACCGCGAAGCCGCGCTCGACCCCGACCTGCTGCGCATGAGCGAGCGCGTCGCGACGCTAAAGCAGGAATCGGACGAGGCGGAAACTCTGTGGATACAGCTGAACCGTGACGAGGAATTGGCGAAGAACACGCTGAAGCAGAAGCAGGGCCTGCTCGAAGCCCTGCGCTCGGAGGCGGAGAAAGCCGCTCGCGCCGCGGTCGAGGCCTTCCGCGATCCCGACGTCGACGCCAACCTGGTCGAACGCCATCGCGACGAACTCGACCAGAAGCTGCCCCAGCTCAAGGACCGCGCTGACACCTGCCGCAAGCGCGAACGCGACAACGCCGAGCAGCTGCAGAAGTTGCTGCCCGAAGCCTGGAGCGCGCTGCAGCAGTACGCCAACACCCACGGCGTTGAGCTGGCCTTCGAGGCTAGCCAGTGGCGCGACGCCCGCGGATTCCTGCAGCGCGAACTCACCCGCCTGCGCGACACCGAACTGGTGAACTACCAGGCCGAGGCCCGCCAGGCCTACGACACCGCGGTGGAAACCTTCCGCAGCAACGTCGCCAACACCCTGCACGACAACTTCGTGCGCCTGAAGACCCAGATCGACGCGCTCAACCGCACCCTGCGCAATAGCCCGGCGTTCTCCAACAACGAGCGCTACCGCTTCCACTACGAGGTGCTGCCCGAATACCGTGAGCTGCACCGCTTCATCGAACGTGTCGTCGACCTCGGTGGCGAGGACAACCTGTTCGGCAGTGCCGGCGAAGTGCCCGCGGCGTTCGGTGAGCTGGTCGACGAAAGCGCCAGCGCGCGCGCCATCGACTCGCCACTGGACGATTACCGCCGCTTCTTCCAGTTCGGCGTCCAGATCCGCCAGGACGAACGCGTGATCGGCACCCTGAGCGAACGCATGCGCTCCGGCTCCGGCGGCGAGCACCGCGCGCCGCTGTACGTGATCGCCGGCGCCGCGCTGGCCGCGGCCTATGGCAAGAGCGAGGCGCATCCCGGCGGCCTGGGCCTGGTCCTGCTCGACGAGTTCGGCGACAAGATCGACGCCCAGAATGCGCGTGCCACCACGAACTACCTGCGCTCGCTGGGCCTGCAGCTGGTGCTGGCCGCGCCCGACACCGCGCAGGGCACGCTCAGCGGCGTGCTCGACAGCTACATCGAACTGTTCCGCGACGAGGACCTGCTGCAGGCCGAGCGCATCGAGGTCAAGGAGGAAGCGCGCGAGTTGCTGCTGAGCGACCAGTTCGACCTGCATCCCGAACTGCTGGCCGAAGAGACCGCCCGCATCGCAGGGCAGCAGGCGCCGGCGTGAGCGACCCGGCCCGGGCCACGCTCGAACGGCTGCTGCGCAAGGGCGAGCGCGCGCGCATGCGCGGCAGCGACCGCGCCGCTTCGCTGCCGATGACCACAACGGCCAGCGCCGCCGACTACCTGGCGCTGCAGACGCTGGACGAGCACGAGCGCTTCCACGCCGCCATCGCCCTGGCCGAGCGCGCCGGCGCGATCCACGTCGAGCGCGACCGCCACCAGGGCGACGGCCAGCGCCTGCTGCGGATCACCGTGGCCGACCTGGACGCGCTCGCCGCGCACCTGGGCATCGTGCTGCTGGACGCCCGCGCCGCCGCGGCGGAGGCGATCCTGCAGCCCTGGCAGGCGCGCTTCCCCGTCATCGCCGACGTGCTGCAGGCCTGGCGCAGCGACCGCAAGCTGCGCGCCCGGGGCCCCGAGGCCGCCGCCGACCTGGCCGATGCCGCCCGCGCCGTCGCCGCCCTGCAGGACACCGGCGGCGGCGAACGCATCCTGCGCCGCGAAAGCGTGCGCCTGTTCGGCGATAGCAAGCGGCTGGAGCGGCTGACCCCCTGGCTTGAACTGCTGGTCACTGGCGAAACCGCCGCGTCCGGGCTCGCGCGTGAGGAGGTCTGGTCGGCGATCGGCCTGCGCCGCGAACCGCAGCCCCTGCTGCTGGCCGGAAGCGGCCGCGTCGACCTCGATGGCACCGTGCTGCCGCTGGCGCGTCCCTACCTCGGCCTGCCCATGGACGCCCTGCGCAGCCTGGCCACCGACGCCCGCTACCTGCTGACGATCGAGAACCTCGCCAGCTTCCACGACGCGGCCAGCGACCCCGCCGCCGCGCACGGCCTGCTGCTCTACACCGGCGGCATGCCCTCGCCCGCCTGGCGCCGCGCCTGCGCGCGGATCATCGCCGGCCTGCCGGCCGCGGCCACCCTGTACCACTGGGGCGACATCGACGAAGGCGGCTTCCGCATCGCCGCCGTGCTCGCCGACCTCGCCCGCGACGCCGGGTGCAGCCTGCAGCCGTGGCGGATGTCGATGTCGACCCTGCTGCAGTCACACGACGCCCCCGCGACCCGCCAGCCCACGCCCGCCACCCTCGCCGCCATGCAGCGCTGGGCGCGCCGCGCCGGCTGGGACGAGGTGGCCGAGGATCTGGCACGCCGGCCGATGCAGCTGGAGCAGGAGCGGTTGGAGATCGTGCTGCCGGGGACTGACGGCCCCGGGTAGGCGCTGGGCACCAACGTTGCCGACGCCGTGCTGGATCCTCATGCGGCCAGCTCGAGCTTGCCCACCCGCTCGAGGTCGACATGTTGCCGCGCGACCCACAGATCATGCACGTCCTGCATGGCGAGCCAGCTCTCCGGGGAGCGCCCGATGGCCTTGGAAAGACGCAGCGCCATTTCGGGAGTCACCCGACTGGTGCCCTTGAGAATGCGGCTGAGCGTGGACGCCGCCACGTCCAGCTTCGCCGCCAGCTCGCGGCCGCTGATGCCGTTCGGCTCCAGATAGACGTCAGTAATGAACTCACCCGGGTCGGGAGGGTTGTACATAGCCATCAGTGATCTCCTCCCCTCTTCTGCGCCTGGGCACCCACCGCAGCCAAGCCTCCCATCGCGAAGCATTTGAGATGGTTCGCGATCTCGTCGGTGGACATTTTCAGCACCTCTGTCGCCACGCCCTTCTCCAGTCCTCCCAGGATCAGGAGCGCAAGTGACGGCGCCAGCACGCTGACCAGGCAACGCAACAGGGCGGGGTCGTCCGGCGGCAGGCCGGTGATCTGGCTCAGCAACTCCAGCCCGACCCGGAGCTTGGGTTCCACGCCGTGCGTCATCAGCGCGTTCAGGTGGTCCGAAGGAGACAGGAGCTCCCGCGCCAGCACCCGCGCGGCCCAGCTCTCTTCGAGCAGGAACTGCGCGACCAGGCCATCGATCAGGCGTCCCAGCTTGTCTTCGGGGGGCACGTCGCTTCCGGCCAGGGCCTCAAGCGTCTTCAGATCGATCAGGCGCCGGTGTCCCTCGATCAGCACCGCTTCGTAGAGCCCGCCGCGGTTGCCGAAGTGGTAGTTGATCGATGCCAGGTCCACGCCGGCCTCGATGCAGACCATCTTGCTGGTGGTGGCCGCGTAGCCGGACTGCGCGAACAGCCGGCCAGCGACGTCCAGGATGCGCAGGCGCGTGGCATCTCCGTCGGTTCGCGGCGCGCGGCGGGCACGGGTCATGGGGGTCTCGCTGGTTGCCAGATGAGGCGTCAGCATACCAAGCTCCAATTTAAATCGAATTAGAATTGAGGTAGGCTGCGCCCGCTGTCATGGCGTTCAAGCGCTGCCGGCAGAGGCAAGACCCAAGACTGAAGAAGGCCGGGCATGAACAAGCCGCGCGCAGTGTGCGCCGTGATCCAGGATTCCCCGCAGAGGCGGCGACTGCTCCCGATGCGGTTCGCTGCGACCGCGCTGGCCGCTGCCGTGCGAGCCGCTTGCGCCTCGATGACGCCGGCGCTGCCGGTTCCCGATCCGGGTGTCGCGGACCGGTATCCGGCGTCGCAGCCCGACATCGAACCTGGCGCGTCTGCCGCCGGGCTCGACTGGCAATCGGCCTTCGGCGATCCACGGTTGCGGGCGCTGATCGACCTTGCCCTTGCCAACAACCGCGACCTGCGGACCGCGATCCTGCGCGTGGAAGAGGCGCGCGCCATCCATGGCATCCAGCGCGCCGAGGGGCTGCCCACGATCGGCGTGTCGGCGGAGGGCGGCCGCTCGCGTGGGTCCGGCGATTCCGGTCCCACGGGCGAACCGGTCACCGGCAGCCAGTACCAGGTCGGCCTGGGCCTCGCCGCGTGGGAACTGGACCTCTGGGGCCGCGTGCGCAGCCTGGAGCAGGCCGCCCTGCAGCAGTACCTGGCCACGGAGGAGGCGCGCCGCGCGGTGGCGCAGGCGGTGGTCACGCAAGTGGCCCAGGGCTACCTCGCCCTGCGCGAACTGGACGAGCGCCTGGTGCTGGCGCAGTCCGCGCTGGACAGCCGCAACGAGTCGCTGCGCATCTTCACGCGCCGGCATGAGGTCGGCGCGGCATCGAAGTTCGAACTGGCCCAGGTGCGCACCCTGAGCAGCCAGGCCCGCAGCCTGGTCGCGCAGCTGCAGCAGCAGCGTGCGGCACAGGCCAATGCCCTGGTGCAGCTGGTCGGGACCCCGGTGGACCTGGCGCCTTCGCAGGGCGCACTGGAGGACGCTGCGGTGGTGGTGCCGCTGTCGGCCGGCCTGCCGTCGGCGCTGTTGCTCCAGCGGCCGGACATCCTGGCGGCCGAGCACCGCCTGCGTGCGGCCAACGCCAACATCGGTGCGGCGCGCGCGGCCTTCTTCCCCCGCATCACCCTGACCGGCAGCGCAGGCTGGGCCAGCCGCGAACTCGACGGCCTGTTCGAATCGCGCACGCGCACATGGTCGTTCCTGCCCAGCCTGTCGCTGCCGCTGTTCGACGGCGGCGGGCGGCGCGCGAGCCTGGACCTGGCCGAGGTCCGCCGCGACCTGGCCGTCGCGGACTACGAGCGCGTCGTGCAGGCCGCGTTCCGCGAGGTGGCCGACGCGCTGGGCGCGCAGCAGTGGCTGGACGAGCAGGTGCAGGCCCAGGCAGAGGCCCTGGAGGCGCAGGCCGAGCGGGCCCGGCTTGCACGCCTGCGCTACGACGCCGGCGCGGCCGCCTTCCTCGAGGTGCTCGACGCCCAGCGCGACCTGCTCACCGCACAGCAGCAGCTGGTGCAGGCCCGGCGCGCAACGCTGGCCTCGCGCACCGCGCTCTATGCCGCGCTGGGCGGTGGCGCAGGCGCGCTGCCCGGCGGCCTTCCGTCCCCTTCCGACCGTTGACCCGCCGGACATCCTCATGACCCCGAAACGCAAGAAGCAACTCATCATCGCCGCCGTCGCCGTGTTCGTCGTCCTGGTGGGCTACCGGACGTGGAGCAGCTTCCACGAACAGGGGCCGGGAGAAGGCTTCGCCAGCGGCAACGGACGCCTCGAGGCCATCGAAATCGACGTGGCGACCAAGATCGCCGGCCGGATCCAGGAGATCCTGGTCGATGAAGGCGATTTCGTGACGGCAGGCCAGCCGCTGGCGACGATGCAGCTCGACACCTTGAATGCGCAGCGCAACGAGGCCGTGGCGATGCACGCGCAGGCACTGAGCCGGGTGGCGGAGGTCCGCGCCCAGGCGGCGGCCCGCGAGGGCGACAAGCTGGCCCTGCAGGCCCAGGTCGCCCAGCGCGAGAGCGAGCTCGACGCGGCCCGGCGCCGGCTTGCGCGCTCCGAAACCCTGACCCTGGAAGGCGCCTCGTCGCAGCAGGAGCTGGACGACGATCGCGCGCGGGTGCGCGCGGCCGAGGCCACCGCCGCCGCGGCGCGCGCGCAGGTGACCGCGGCCCAGGCGACGCTGGAGGCCGCCGGCGCACAGTTGGTCGGTGCCGAGTCGGCGGTCAACGCTGCGCAGGCGACCATCGCGCGCATCGATGCCGACATCGCCGACAGCCAGCTCACCGCGCCGCGCGACGGCCGCATCCAGTTCCGCCTGGCGCAGCCGGGCGAAGTGCTGGCCGCCGGTGGCCGCGCACTCAGCCTGGTCGACCTGACCGACGTATACATGACCTTCTTCCTGCCGGAGATGGAGGCCGGCCGGGTGGCGCTGGGCAGCGAGGTGCGGATCCTGCTCGACGCTGTTCCCGGGCGCTTCGTCCCGGCCAAGGTCAGCTTTGTCGCCAGCACCGCCCAGTTCACGCCCAAGACGGTGGAGACCGCCAGCGAGCGGCAGAAGCTGATGTTCAGGGTCAAGGCCAGGCTAGATCCCGAGCTTCTGCGCCGGTACCCGCAGCAGGTCAAGACCGGCCTGCCCGGGGTGGCGTGGATCAGGCTGGATCCCGACGCCGCCTGGCCGGCCGAGCTCAGCACCCCGATCGCGGAGTAGCCCGCGATGTTGGCTGATGCTTCGCCGCCCGCCATCGTCCGCCTGCAGTCCGTGCGTCTGCGCTACGGCAGGACGCTCGCGGTCGACGGCCTGGACCTGGACATTCCCGCGGGCTGCATGGTCGGCCTGATCGGCCCCGACGGCGTCGGCAAGTCCAGCGTGCTGTCGCTGGTGTCCGGCGCGCGCGCCGTGCAGGAGGGCCAGGTCGAGGCGCTGGGCGGCGACATGGCCGACAAGCGCCATCGGGAGCGTGTCTGCACGCGGATCGCCTACATGCCGCAGGGCCTGGGCAAGAACCTCTACCGCACGCTGTCGGTGGAGGAGAACCTGCAGTTCTTCGCCCGCCTGTTCGGCCACGACGCCGCCGAACGCCGCCGCCGCATCGACGACCTGACCGCCAGCACCGGCCTGAAGCCCTTCCTCGACCGGCCGGCCGGCAAGCTGTCCGGCGGCATGAAGCAGAAGCTCGGCCTGTGCTGCGCGCTGATCCACGATCCGGACCTGCTGATCCTCGACGAGCCCACCACCGGCGTCGACCCGCTGGCGCGCGCGCAGTTCTGGGACCTGATCGCCCGCATCCGCGGCCAGCGCCCGCAGATGAGCGTCATCGTGGCCACCGCCTACATGGACGAGGCCCAGGGCTTCGACTGGCTGGCGGTCATGGACGAGGGCAAGGTGCTGGCCACCGGCACGCCGGGCGAGCTGCTGGAGCGCACCGGCCGCGATTCGCTGGAAGAGGCCTTCATCGCCCTGCTTCCCGAGACGAAGAAGGAGGGGCATGCCGCGGTCGAGATTCCGCCGCTGCCGGAGGACGGCGCGAACGACATCGCGATCGAAGCCAAGGGACTGACCATGCGCTTCGGCGATTTCACGGCCGTCGACAATGTCAGCTTCCGTATCCGCCGCGGCGAGATCTTCGGCTTTCTCGGCAGCAACGGCTGCGGCAAGTCGACCACGATGAAGATGCTCACCGGCCTGCTGCCGGCCACCGAGGGCCAGGCCTGGCTGTTCGGCAACGAAGTGGATCCGCACGACATCGCCACGCGCCGGCGCGTGGGCTACATGTCGCAGGCGTTCTCGCTCTATGGCGAACTGAGCGTGCGGCAGAACCTGGTGCTGCATGCGCGGCTGTTCCACGTGCCCGAAGCCGAGGTCGCGCAGCGCGTCGAGGCGATGGTCCAGCGCTTCCATCTCTCCGACGTGCAGGACAGCCTGCCGGAGAGCCTGCCGCTGGGCATCCGCCAGCGCCTGTCGCTGGCCGTGGCGATGGTGCACGAACCCGAACTGTTGATCCTCGACGAGCCCACCTCCGGCGTCGACCCGGTGGCGCGCGACGACTTCTGGCGGCTGCTGGTCACGCTGTCGCGGCGCGACCGGGTGACCATCTTCATCTCCACTCATTTCATGAACGAAGCCGCGCGCTGCGACCGCATGTCGATGATGCACGCCGGCAAGGTGCTCGACAGCGACACGCCCGCCCGCCTGGTCGCCAAGCGCGGCGCGCGCGACCTCGAGGAGGCCTTCATCGGCTATCTGCTGGAGGCGGGCGGCGACGACGGGCAGCCGCGGGACGCGGCGGCCGCGGCACCGCCGGACACCACGGTGGAAAGCGGCCAGGCGCATGGCGATTGGGAAGAGCGGCCGTCCCGCTTCAGCACCCGGCGCCTGGTCAGCTACATGTGGCGCGAGGCGCTGGAGCTGCGCCGCGACCCGGTGCGCGCCACGCTCGCGCTGGGCGGTTCGCTGCTGCTGATGCTGGTGATGGGCTTCGGCATCAGCACCGACGTCGACAACCTGCGCTACGCGGTGCTGGACCGCGACCAGAGCAGCGTCAGCCACAACTACACGCTCAGCCTGGCCGGGTCGCGCTACTTCAGCGAGCAGGCGCCGATCACCGGTTACGACGACATGGACCGGCGCATGCGCAGCGGGAAGCTGGCCCTGGCCATCGAGATCCCGTCCGGATTCGGCCGCGACGTGCTGCGCGGGCGTCACGTGGAGATCGGCGCCTGGATCGACGGCGCCATGCCACAGCGCGCCGAGACCGTGCGCGGCTACGTGCAGGGCATGCACCGGTTCTGGTTGAACGAACGCGCGGTCCTGGCCGGCGCCGCATCCACGGGGCTGCCCGAGATCCAGACCCGGTTCCGCTACAACCCCGACATGAAGAGCATGCCGGCCATGGTGCCGGCGGTGATCCCGCTGCTGCTGATGATGCTGCCGGCCATGCTGACGGCGCTGGCCGTGGTGCGGGAGAAGGAACTGGGCTCGATCGTGAACCTGTACGTGACCCCGGTCACGCGCATCGAGTTCCTGCTCGGCAAGCAGCTGCCCTATGTGGCGCTGGCGTTCCTGAACTTCCTGCTGATGTGCGCGATGGCGGTCACGCTGTTCAAGGTGCCCATCACCGGCAGCTTCCTTGCGCTGGCACTGGCGGCGCTGGTGTTCTCGTTCGCCTCGACCGGCATGGGGCTGCTGGCCTCGTCGATCACCAGGAGCCAGATCGCGGCGCTGTTCTTCGCGATGATCGGCACCCTGATCCCCGCCACCCAGTTCTCGGGCATCAGCGATCCGGTGTCCTCGCTCGAAGGCGGCGGCCGCTTCATCGGCGAGATCTATCCGGCCACGCACATGATCACGATCAGCCGCGGCGTGTTCAACAAGGCGCTGGATCTTCCGGATTTGAGCGCGAGCTTCTGGCCGCTGCTGGTCTCCGTGCCGGTGATCGTTGGAATCGCCACCCTGTTGCTGAAGAAGCAGGACAGCTGATGCGCGCCCTCGGCAATATCTATCGCCTGGGCGTCAAGGAACTCTGGAGCCTGGCCCGCGACCCGGTGATGCTGGTGCTGATCGCCTACACCTTCACCGTGTCGATCTACATGTCTTCCTCGGCCATGCCCGAGACGCTGCACAACGCGCCGCTGGCCATCGTCGACGAAGACGCCTCGACGCTCTCGGCGCGGATCGTCTCGGCGTTCTACCCGCCGCATTTCCTGACGCCGGACATCATCACCCCGGACCAGATGGATTCGGGCATGGACGCCGGCCGGTACACCTTCGTGCTGGTCATCCCCGGCGGCCTGCAGCGCGACGTGCTGGCTGGCAGGCCGGCCGAACTTCAGCTCAACGTGGATGCCACGCGCATGAGCCAGGCCTTCTCCGGCAGCGGCTACGTGCAGCAGATCGTGGCCGCCGAACTCGACGAGTTCGCGCAGCGCTACCGCGGCAGCGCCACGCCACCGGTGGACCTGGCCCTGCGCGCGCGCTTCAACCCGGCGCTGGAGAAGGCCTGGTTCGGCTCGCTGATGGCCATCATCAACAACGTGACGCTGTTGTCGATCATCCTCACCGGCGCCGCGCTCATCCGCGAGCGCGAGCACGGCACCATCGAGCACCTGCTGGTGATGCCGGTCACGCCCACCGAGATCATGCTGGCCAAGGTGTGGTCGATGGGCGCGGTGGTGCTGCTGGCCGACTTCGTCGCGCTGCAGTTCATCGTGCGCGGCCTGCTGGGCGTGCCGGTGGAGGGCTCGATCCCGCTGTTCGTGGCTGGCTCGGCGCTACACCTGTTCGCCACCACCGCGATGGGCATCTACCTGGCCACGCTGGCGCGCAGCATGCCGCAGTTCGGCATGTTGATCGTGCTGATCATGCTGCCGCTGAACATGCTCTCGGGTGGCAACACGCCGCGCGAGAGCATGCCGGAGGCCGTGCAGACCCTGATGCTGCTTGCGCCGACCACGCACTTCGTCGAGCTGGGCCAGGCCATCCTGTTCCGCGGTGCCGGCCTGGAGGTGGTCTGGAAACCATTCGCCTGGCTGCTGGTGATCGGAAGCGTATTGTTCGCGCTGTCGCTGCAGCGCTTCCGCAGGACCATCAGCCAGATGGCGTGACACCTGGCCGGGAGCGCTGACAATGGGCTGTCCAACCGGAGGACAGCCATGACGCCGTTCCGCGCCACCCTTGCCGCCGCGCCGGCCTTCTCGCTGGCGTCGGGCTGCCTGGCGACCGGTCCCGCCGGCACCGCCGCGGCCAGCGACCGCTACACGCCGGAGTACGGCCAGATGGGCAAGGACGTGATCTGGATCCCCACCCCGCAGCCGGTGGTGGAACGCATGCTCGACATGGCGGGCGTGGACCCGGACGACCGGCTGGTCGACCTCGGCTCCGGCGACGGGGTAGCCGTAATCGCCGCCGCCCGGCGCGGCGCGACCGCGTACGGCATCGAGTTCAACCCCGACCTGGTGGCCCTGTCCCGGCGGCGCGCGCAGGCCGCGGGCGTGGCCACGCGGGCCGCCTTCGAACGTGCGGACATCTTCAAGTCCGACTTCTCCGATGCCACCGTCGTCACCCTGTTCCTGCTGCCGGAGCTCAACCTGCGGCTGCGCCCGGTGCTTCTGGAGATGCGCCCGGGCACGCGCATCGTCTCCAATTCCTTCGACATGGGCGACTGGAGACCCGACGCCAGCGCCGAGGTCAGCGAAGGCTGCGAGCACTATTGCGAGGCCAAGCTGTGGGTCGTGCCGGCACGGGTGGCGGAGCTGTGGATGATCGACGGCCACCGCTCGATGGATCTTGCGCCATCAGAAAATCGGCGGCATCGTGCGCGAAGGCGCGTCCCACTGGATCCTGCGCGACGCCGCCATGGACGGTGCGCGCATCCGCTTCTCGCTGGGCGAAGACCGGTACGAGGGCGAGGTCCGCGGCGGCGTGATGGAAGGACCGGTCAATGGCACCCGGCCGTGGAGGGCCACCCGGCGCGCCGTCCCTGAGTGACGCAGTCGCACCAGCTTCAGTCCCAGCCACACCGCGGCGATGCCCAGCACCACGCTACCGCCGGCATACGACGCGGCGGTCGCGAGCTCGCCGCGTCGCAGGAGGTACACCGCTTCCAGGCCGAAGGCCGAGAACGTGGTGAATCCACCCAGCAGCCCGGTGAACAGGAACAGCCGTGCGTCGGGGCCAAAGGCTTCGTGGCGCTCGGCCAGGCCCCCCAGCACGCCCACGACCAAGCAGCCGAGCACGTTCACGGCGAAGATGCTGAAGGGGAAGCGCTCCTGCACAGTCAGCTGCAGCACCATGCCCCCGAGCTTGTAGCGCGCGACCGCGCCGAGGAAGCCACCAATGCCAACCAGCAGGACCGGAAGCATGTCAGGGCTCCACCGCCAGCGGCCGCACGTGCTCCAGCAGCGCCTGCAGCGTCCGGTCCGGCGCCTCCCACGGAATGATGTGCGCGGCGTGCCCGAACCACACGACGCGCTTGTGCGGCGCCTGCACCTGGTCCAGCCACTGCGCGGTCAGCGCCGAGGGCGTGGTGAAGTCGTGGCGGCCCAAGAACATCCCCACCGGGATGGAGAACTCGCGCAGGCCGCTGAAATCCACCTGCAGGTATTCGTCGAGCAGGTCACTCCCCCATCAAATCGTTGTGCTCGACCAGTTTTTGCAGGTGCCAGTTGTAGTAGCTGAGGTGGCCTCCGTCGTTGACCAACTCTTCTTTTCCCACAGCGGGAGCACTCGCCACTCCCAGGGCAACCCTTACACCGTCCGGCGCATGATCCGGCTCCCGATTGCTAAGGAACGGTCCCTTGAGCAGTCGCAGCCCTTGAAGACCCATGGGCTACCATGAGACCACTCACCGGAGCGCGGAAGTGGACAATCCACAGATCCCCACCAGACCGACTTCGGGCCACCGAACCAAAGTGTTGGGGGTGCGTATGGGGGTACCCGCATCTGCCACCCCGCATCGCATCTAGCATAATCAACTACTTACAAACCACATGAAAATTGCAAGCTGGAACGTCAATTCGCTCAATGTCCGCCTGCCCCATGTCGAGCAATGGTGCGCCGCGGCAAGCCCGGATATCCTCGCCCTGCAGGAAACCAAGCTGGATGACGGCCGTTTCCCGGTCGACGCCCTGCAGGCCATGGGTTACCAGGCGGCCTGGAATGGCCAGCGCACCTACAACGGCGTCGCCATCCTGTCGCGCCTGCCGATCCAGGAGGCGGTGATCGACATCGCCGGGTTCGAGGATCCGCAACGGCGTTTCCTGGCGGCGACGATCGGCGATGTCCGCATCGTCAACCTGTACGTGGTCAACGGCCAGTCGGTGGGCAGCCCGAAGTTCGAGTACAAACTGCGCTGGCTGGATGCGGTCACCGCCGCGCTGGCCGAGGAGCTGCGCCGCCATCCCAACCTGGTGGTGCTGGGCGATTTCAACATCGCCCCGGATGATCGTGATGTCCATGACCCGGAAGCCTGGCATGAGCGCATCCTGTGCTCGACCCCGGAACGCGAAGCGCTCAAGCGCATCCTCGATCTGGGCCTGCACGACAGCTTCCGCCTGCAGCACGACGATGCCGGCCACTACACGTGGTGGGATTACCGGCAGGCGGCGTTCCGTCGCGACATGGGCCTGCGGATCGACCTGGTGCTGGTCAGCGACGCGCTGCGCGGGCGCGTGCTGGCGACCGGCATCGACCGCGAGCCACGGACCTGGGAGCGGCCCTCCGACCACACCCCGGCCTGGCTGACGCTGGCACCGCCATGACCCGCTATTTCCTGCCCGAGTTGGCCGATTCGCTGGACCAGGAGGAACTGGACGAACTGCATGACGCGCTGTACGCGCGCAATGGCGATTCCGGGCCCCTGCTTGACGGCCTGCATGGCCTGATCTCGGCCCTGCTGGTCGGGCCCGGGCAACTGGATCCGGAAGAGTGGCTGCCGCTGGTGCTCAATACCGAAACGCCGTGGTCCAGCCATCTGGAAGCCGACCACCTGCGCAACCAGTGCCTGCGTCTGTATCTGGCCACCGAGCGCGGACTGGAACAACTTGCCTACGAGCCGATCCTGGCCGAGTACGACGAAGATGACGAAGACGACGGGGAAGCCGATGAGAACGACGCGCGCGTAGAATCTGGCGTCATCAGCAGTAACGACGACGACAACGACGGCAGCCAGACCGTCATCGATGCCTCCGGCTGGTGCACCGGCTTTGCCATCGGCATCGAGATGTTCGCCCATCTGTGGGAGCCGCGCATGCGCAACGATCCGCAACTGGGCGAGATCATGGCGCCGATCATGGCCCTGGCCTTCAGCGAGGGCATGTTCGAGAACTTCTCCGATCCGCAATGGCCGCCACTGTCCGACGCCGAACGCGATACCTGCGTGCAGATGATCCCAAGCTGCGTGATCGACCTGCAGCACTACTGGCGTGACCACCCGCCCGAAGACGATGACGCGGAGACCGGGGCTGCCGGCGCCGGCCGCGCCCGGCCGCGCAAGCGCGGCGGCCGCTGGCTGCATTGATCCTGACGCCGGCTACCAACGCCGGCACGGCCGGCCCGCGCGCCGGTCAAGCTCAACCGCGCCGAAGCAGGTCGCGCAGATCGATGATGGCGGCGTTGGCGCGCGAGATGTAGTTGGCCATCACCAGCGAGTGGTTGGCAAAGAAGCCGAAGCCGCGGCCATTGAGGATCACCGGGCTCCAGATCGCATCCTGGGTCTGCTCCAACTCGCGGATGATCTGGCGCAGGCTGGGCCGGGCATTCTTGGTATCCAGGATATCGGCGAAATCGTGGTCGATCGCCTTGAGCAGGTGCAGCAGCGCCCAGGCATTGCCACGCGCCTCGTAGAAGACATCGTCGATCTGCAACCACGGCGTGCGCACCTCGCGCAGTTCCGGGGTGGGCTTGGACTGCCGCGCCTCCGGATCGCCGGCCAGGTCGATGTCCACCTGCATCCGGCCGACGCTGGCCGACAGCCGCTGCGACAGCGAGCCCAGGCGCTTTTCCACGATCCCCAGCCAGTCGGCCAGGTTGTCGGCGCGGGCATAGAACTGGGCGTTGTAGGGATCGGCATCGGCCAGCCGGGCCAGGTAACCGTCGAGGCGGTTGATGCCCTCCCGGTAGCGGCTTTCGGTGGAGACGAAAATCCAGCGGTCGTTGGCGTAGTGGAACAGCGGATCGGCCTCCATCAGGTCCGGATCCTCGGTGCTCTGGGTCTGCGAGCGGGAAAAATCGTTGCGCAGTGCGCGGGTGAAATCACGCACCTGCACCAGCACGCCGAATTCCCAGTTGGGCATGTTGTCCATCAGCACGCCGGGCGGGAACAGGTCGTTGGACAGGTAGCCGCCGCGCTTGTCGAGCAGGGTGCCGGCGATGCGCTTGAGCGTGGCCACGGTGACATAACCCTCGACCGCCGGCCGCTGGTGCTGGCCGGCATCGCGCTGCGCCGAGCGCACCGGTTCGAACGGCGCCGGCTCACTGTCGAACCACCACATCAGCGCCAGCACGATCACCAGGTAGGCGGCCAGAGCCAACAACAAGACGCGGCCGAGCCAGCGGCGGGAGCGGGTGGGCGTGGCTGCGGTCATGGTCATGGCACTGGGTCTGCGGCAGGACTTGGCATTTTATCGAGTTTTCCAATGCCACGAGCGCCGGCCGGTGCGCCGGTTGTCGTGCCAGACAGGATCAGCGACGCCGGCATCCCATGGGCACCTGGCCGGAACCAACCAGGCAACCGCGCTGGCACGGGCCGGAACATGCCGCCAGACTATCGCCCTGCTCTGCCCGGTCGCGGGTCGCGGACCGCCAACCGGCCGGCCGCGAATTGGCGCTGCAAGAGCGCCTGCGCCGCACCGATGCCCCAACGATGCCGCCACCTTCAATCACCAGGAGCCAACCATGGCCGATCGCCACCTGATCGAGATCGAAACCCGCATCACCTACCAGGAAGCTGCCGTGCAGGAACTGAGCGATATCGTCAGCCGCCAGCAGCTTGAAATCGACCGCCTCAGCCGCCTGTGCCGGGACTTGGCCAGCCAGTTGGCCGGCCAGGCCGACCCGGCCGGCGGCGCCTCGCCAGCCGAACACGAGGTACCGCCGCATTACTGAGGGCCGCCGGCCAGAGTCAGCGCAAGCGCGGTCGCCGTGGCCAGTACCCGTCGGCGCAGCGCCCCGCGACAGCCACTGCAAGCTCATCGGCGTGCGCCTTGGTGTAGGCTTACGGCCGCCGGAAACGGCGCCGCGCGTCGGCTCAACCACCGGCACATCGCCAAGCGGCCAACACCGCGCCGGCCGTGCCCAATCCGCCACCCGATTCCTGATGGACCGTGATAGATGCAGGCTGACAATGCGCCACTGGTGGCCGTGGTAATGGGCTCCCGCTCGGATTGGGCCACCCTGGAACACGCCTGCACCATGCTGGATTCGCTGGCCGTGCCCTTCCAATGCCAGGTGATCTCCGCCCACCGCACACCGGACCTGCTGTTCGACTTCGCCGACCAGGCTGCCGCCCGCGGCCTGCGCGCGATCATCGCCGGCGCCGGCGGTGCCGCCCATCTGCCGGGCATGCTGGCGGCCAAGACGCCGGTGCCGGTGCTCGGTGTGCCGGTGCAATCGGCGGCGTTGAACGGTATCGACTCATTGCTTTCGATCGTGCAGATGCCGGGCGGCGTTCCTGTCGCCACCTTCGCCATCGGCAAGCCGGGTGCGATCAACGCCGCCCTGTTCGCCGCTGCCATGTTGGCTCCGGGCCATGCCGGCATCGATGCCCGCCTGCAGGCTTTCCGCCAGCAGCAAACCGAAAGCGTGCTGGCCCATTCCGACCCGCGCCAATGAGCACGATCGGCATCCTCGGCGGCGGCCAACTGGCGCGCATGCTGGCCTTGGCGGCCGTGCCCCTGGGCGCCCGCGTCGTAGCCCTGGATCCGTCCGCCAGCGCCTGCGCCGGCAGCGTCGCGCAGGTGCTGCAGGCCGACTACGACGACCAGGAAGCGCTGGCCCGCTTCGCCGAACAAATTGATGTCGCCACTTTCGATTTCGAGAATGTCCCGGCTGCCAGTGCCGCCTTGCTGGCCGGGCAACGGCCGGTTTTCCCGGCCCCCGAAGCGCTGGCGACCAGTCAGGACCGGCTGAGCGAGAAATCGCTGTTCACTGAAGTCGGGCTGGCCACGCCCACCTTCGCCACCATCGACAGCTTGGACGCACTGCACCAGGCGCTGGAGCACACCGGCCTGCCGGCCGTATTGAAAACGCGCCGGCTCGGCTATGACGGCAAAGGCCAGGCCCGCCTGCACCGGCGCGCCGATGCCAGCACCGCCTGGCAGGCCCTGGGCAGCGGCCGGGTGCCATTGATCCTGGAGGCTTTCGTGCCGTTCCAGCGCGAACTGTCGGTGATCGCCGTGCGCGGCCGGGACGGTGATTTCCGCACCTGGCCGCTGACCCGCAACTGGCACGACCACGGCATCCTGGCGCTGAGCGTGGCGCCAGCCGAAGTCTCAGCGACGCTGGCCGAACAGGCCATCGGCCACGCGCGTGCCATCGCCGAGCGCCTGGATTATGTCGGCGTGTTCGCCCTGGAGCTGTTCGAGCACGACGGCCGCCTGCTCGGCAACGAGATGGCGCCGCGGGTGCACAACTCGGGCCATTGGACCATCGAGGGCGCCGCCACCAGCCAGTTCGAAAACCATCTGCGCGCCGTGCTCGGCCTGCCCCTGGGCGATACCCGCCTGGTCGAGCCCTGCGCGATGCTGAACTTCATCGGCCAGATGCCCAGCCGGAACAAGGCCCTGGCCATTCCCGGCCTGCACTGGCACGACTACGGCAAGCGCGCCCGACCCGGCCGCAAGCTCGGCCACGCCACCGTGCGCGCACCGGACCCGGCCCGCCTGCAACAGCGCCTGGCCCAGGCTGCACAGGGGCTTGACCATCCGGCGCACGCCATCCTGGCGCAGTCGCCCGCCGGCTGAGCGCCCGCCGAACCTTCCGCCCGGGGCGGCAGCGACGCCTGCGCCGGTGCCGTTATCATCTGCGCCTTGTTTCTTCCATCAGGATCACCGCCATGTTCAAGTCCCTGTTCTTCGCCGCAGCCCTGGCGCTGCCGTTCTCCGTGCTGGCCCAGGACGGCCCGGGTGAAGCCGCCGAGCCGACCAACGCCAAACCACGGGTGACGCTGACCACCACCCTGGGCGACATCGTGCTCGAGCTCGACCAGCGCAGCGCCCCGGTCACGGTCGACAACTTCCTGCAATACGTGCGCGAAGGCCATTACGACGGCACCATCTTCCACCGCGTGATCAGCGGCTTCATGGTCCAGGGCGGTGGCTACACGCCGGAACTGGGCGCCAAGCCGACCCGCGCCGCGATCATGAACGAGGCCCCGAACGGCCTGAAGAACACGCGCGGCACCGTCGCCATGGCGCGCACCAACGACCCGCACTCGGCGACCGCGCAGTTCTTCATCAATGTCGCCGACAATGCCTCGCTGGATCATGTCGCCACCACCGACAGCCGTAGCTGGGGCTATGCGGTGTTCGGCCAGGTGGTCGAGGGCGCCGACGTCGTCGAGAAGATCCGCACCAGCCAGACCCGCCGTGAGGGCGCATTCGAGAACCTGCCGGTGGAGCCGGTGATCATCGAGAAGGCGACGATCCACGACGCCGGCAACTGATGTCCCGGTAAGCGGGCACACCTTCGGGCCGGCCCAACGAAGCCGGCTTCAAGGCGCAGGTCGGGTGAGCGAGCGTAACGCTCACCCGATCGCCCCGCCCGTCGCAGCCAGGACATCTGCCCAGCATGAGCACGCTCTTCATTTCCGACCTGCATCTGGATGCCAGTCGGCCGCAGGCGACCGCCGCCATCGCCCGTTTCCTGGAGCGGTTGCCCGGCACCTGCCGGCGTCTGTACATCCTCGGCGACCTGTTCGAAAGCTGGATCGGCGATGACGATGATGCACCCCTGCCCGATCAGGTCGCCGGCCTGCTGCGACAGCGTGCCGAAGCCGGCCTGGCAATTGCCTTCATGGCCGGCAACCGCGATTTCGCTCTCGGCCCGGACTATGCCAAACGCGCCGGTTTCCGCCTGCTGGAGGATCCCACGGCCATCGACCTGCATGGCCGCAAGACCCTGCTCATGCACGGCGACACCCTGTGCACCGATGACACCGCCTACCAGGCGTTCCGGGTCCAGGTCCGCGATCCGGCCTGGCTGGCCAACATGCTGGCGCAGCCGCTGGCGGCACGGCGGGCATTCGCCGCCCAGGCCCGCGCCAGCAGCCGCGAGCACACCGCCGCCACGGCCGAGACGATCATGGATGTCAACGCCAACGCCGTCGCCGACGCCTTCCGCCAGCATCAGGTCGACCTGATCATCCACGGCCATACCCACCGCCCGGCCGTGCACGAGCACATGGTGGATGGCCGCCGCTGCACCCGCATCGTGCTCGGTGACTGGTACGAGCAGGGCACGGTGCTGGTGGCCGGAGACGACGGCAGCCTGCATCTGGATACCGTCGCCATCGACACCGCCATGGCCTGAGGCCGGCCCTGCTGTCACATTCAAAAACGCAGGTTGGCGCTGAGCAGCCAGTTGCGCGCAGGCCCGGTGAATACCCGCGTCATCGGCCAATTGCCCGAGCTCGCGTAGCGGCGGTCGGCGGCGTTGTCCAGGTTCAGGCGCAACTGCAGGTAGTCGTTGATCGGGTAGGCGGCCATGAGCTGCACCACGGTATGGCCGGGAAGCTGGCCGAAACGGCCATTGGCGACGATGCGGTCGGCATCGTCGGGCCGTCCGGCCCAGGAGGGACCGATGTGCTGCACGCCCGCGCCCAGCACCAGGCCGGTGTCGAACCGATAGCTGGTCCACAGGCTGGCGCTGCGCCGCGGCGTGAATGCCAACTGGTCACCCCGGGTGGACCCGGCGCTGCCGTAATCGCCCGGGTTGGCCTCGCGCCGGGCAGCATCCAGCCAGGCATCATGGTCGCGTTCGCTGTCCAGGAACACGGCGCCGGCGAAGATCGTCCAGGCGGGGCTGATGTTTCCGGTCACCGCCAGTTCCACGCCACGCACCACCTGCCGGCCATAGCCGCGCAGCAGGGTCGGGCTGTCCGGCGCACCCGGTTCCTTGCCGGTGATGGCGACGCCGCGGCGGGTGGTCTGGAATACGGCCGCCGATGTCGCCAGGCGCTCGTTGAAGGAATTCCATTTGATCCCCAGCTCGTGGTTGACCGCGCGTTGCGGTTTCGCCGCCTGGTTGTTCTGGCCGACCAGGCCGGGAAAAGCATTGCTGCCGGTGCGCGAGATATCCGGGTTGGACAGCCACGAACCCGGCGGCAGCGTCGCGCTGCCGACGGCGGCATACAGGCTGCCCTCCGGCACCGGCTTGTAGACCAGGCCCAGCTTGCCGCCCAGAGTGGTCTCGGTGACGTGGTAGCCATCCGGCCCCTGGCTGGCATCGTCGGCCAGGCTGCGGCTGTCGACATCGACCTGGTAGCGCTCGGCGCGAAGGCCGCCGCTGAGCTGCCAGCGCTCGCCCAGGCGCACCGTGTCGTGCAGATACACGGCCACAGTATCGATCACCACGGCGCCGCTTTGCGTTGCCTCGGGCAGCCCGATGAGCGCTCGGCCGGGATCGGGCGCGTGCACCGGTGTCGGTGGCGGCGTGATGGTGCCGAAGCGCAAGGCATCTGAGCGCTCGCGCGACAATTCCAGACCGGTCGCCAGGCTGTGTTCGAAGCGGCCGGTGGCAAAGGCGGCGCTCAGGCTGGTATGGCTGGCCAGGCCCAGGTTGCGGCGCTGATAAGCCTGGCTCTGGCCGATCACTTCCTGGCTGTCGGCGTCGTAGCCGAACGGCAGCGTGTACAGCGCCTGGCGTTCGGTCGAGCTCCAGCGCAGCAGGCTGGCGAGCACCAGCCCCGGGCGGAACTCGTGCTCGATCCGGCCGCTGACCGATTCTGCCAGCGTGTCATCGTAGTCACTGAACAGGCCGAAGAAGCTGTCGGCATCGGCCCTGGCCGCGTCCGGATCGTGATTGATCGTGCCCGGGATCATCGCGCCGGGTACACCCCAGTCCGGGCGGCCGCCCTGGTCCAGGTACTGCGCGGCCAGGGTCAGGCGAGTGTCGCCATCCAGGCCGAAGGCGATGGCCGGCGCAATGCCGAGGGCATCGGCATGGACATGCGCCCGGCCCGGAAACCCACCCTCCCGGGCCAGCAGGTTCAGGCGCACGGCGGTGCCCGCGCTGAGCTGGCGGTTGGCATCCACGGTGGTGCGCATACTGGCATCGGCATCACTGCCATCAGCGCCCAGGCTGGCACCGGCATGGATGAAATCGGCCAGCCGTGGCGCCTTGCTGACCAGATTCACGTAGCCGGACAACCCGCCCCGGCCGTTGTCGGCGGCCGCACCCTTGACCACTTCCACCTGCTCCAGATTGAAGACATCGCGCACGTGGTTGCCGGAGTCGCGGACACCATCGATGAAGATGCTGCCGCTGCCATCGAAACCGCGCAGGCTGAAGTTGGTGCTGCCACTGGCAAAGCCGTTCTCGCCGGCATTGAAGCTGATGCCCGGCGTATTGCGCAGGACATCGGTCAGGTTGCGAGCGCCCTGGGCGGCGAACACATCGTCGGGAATGACCGACACGGTCTGGGGAGTATCCAGCAACGGGGCAGTGAACTTGGGCGAGGCCGGTTCGGGCGTGGCCTGGCCCTCCACCTGCACCGTGGCCAGTTGCCGGTCCGGACCGGAAGTGCCGGCATCGGCGTGCCGGTCAGGTGCCGGCCGGGCATTGGCCTGCGGCGGCGTATTGGCTGCCATGCCGGCGCTACCGGCTGACAGGGGCGATACCGGGGTTTGCGCGCCGGCCTGGTGGCCCAGGGCGGCACAGGCCAGGATCACGGCGGCGGCCAAGGGCCGGCGGCACAGGGGGTCGGCGCGGCGGTCGGCAGTCGGGCAGATGGTCACGGGGGGCGTCCTCCAGCAGGCTCAAGGGGTGGCTTGCTGGCTGCGCGGTCGACTGCGGTCGCTGGCTGGATGGAACGTACAGGCCGGCCGGTCTGCGTACGGACTCGCGCAAGGAGCCAGCTACGGATGGCCCGGGACGGGTGCGATGACTGGCTGCACCGGCCCGCGCCGGTCTGGTTCGGTCCGGTCCAACGGCGGAATCATCCGGGTTAGACTGGGCGGCCTGAGCGCGAATCGTAATGATTCTCGATTGCCTGCGCAACGTTTTCCGTGTCTCCAAACCACCCTCCTTCCACCCCGTGCCCTGCCAGGTGCCCCGTATGCTCGTCACCATCCCGCAATTGCTCAATCCCGACCAGGTCGAGCGGCTTTATCGGCGCCTGCAACAGGCCGACTGGCAAGCCGGCTCGGCCACCGCCGGGCCACTGGCCAGCCAGGTCAAGGACAACGAGCAGCTTGCGCAGGACAGCGCCCTGGGCCAGGAGCTGGCCCAGGAGATCCTGGCGGCGCTGGCAGCCAGCCCGGTATTCATGGCCGCCGCGCTGCCGTTGAAGGTATTGCCGCCCCGGTTCAACCGCTACCGCGGCGGCGGGCGCTATGGTGACCATATCGACCGCGCCGTGTTCACCGTGCCCGACAGCCCGCACCGCATCCGCAGCGACCTGTCGGCCACCGTGTTCCTGAGCGCGCCGGAAGACTATGACGGAGGAGAACTGGTGATCCACGACAGCTATGGCGAGCAGCGGGTGAAGCTGCCGGCCGGCGACATGGTGCTGTACCCGGGCACCAGCCTGCACCGGGTGGAACCGGTCAGCCGCGGCGCCCGGCTGGCGTCGTTCTTCTGGGTTCAGAGCCTGGTCCGGGAAGATGCCCAGCGCAGCCTGCTGTGGCAGCTCGATGGCGCCATCGGCGAACTGCATGGCGATCTGGATCCGGGCCACCCGGCGCTGGCCGGGCTGACCGGCGTCTATCACAACCTGCTGCGTCGCTGGGCCCAGACATGAGCACCGCCTCCGTTACCGGCGGCCCGCTGCCGCCGCTGCAGAAGATTCCGCGCCAGATCGCCGCCGTGGCCGACTATGCGCAATTCGCCCGTGACCGGGTCGATCCTGCGGTCTGGGCCTGGCTGGACAGTGGCAGCGGCGATGGCGACAGCAGCCGCGACAATCTGCAAGCCTTCAAGCGCCTGCGCCTGACGCCGCGGATGCTGGCCGATGTTGCCGGCGGCAATACCCGCCTGGAGCTGCTGTGCACGACCCTGGAGCACCCGATCCTGGTCGCCCCGGTCGGTTACCAGCGCCTGCTGCACCCGGAAGGCGAGCTGGCCACGGCACTGGCCGCCTCGGCCCTGCGGGCGGCGATGGTGGTCAGTACCCAGGCCAGCGTGCACCTTGAACAGATCGCCTCGGTGGCGCAGTCACCGCTGTGGTTCCAGCTCTATGTCCAGCCCGACCGCGGTTTCACCCGCGATCTGATTCAGCGTGCCGAAGCCGCCGGCTGCCAGGCCCTGGTGGTGACCGTGGATGCGCCGATCCAGGGCCTGCGCAACGACGAACAGCGGACCGGATTCGCCCTGCCGCCCGGGATCGGCGCCGCCAACCTGGAAGGCATGGCGATAGCGCCGCCGCACCAGGTGCGGGCCGGTGACGACAGCCTGTTCGACAGCCCCTTGCTGGCCTCGGCCGCCACCTGGCAGGACATCGAACAGGTATGCCGCGACAGCCGGCTGCCGGTGCTGGTCAAGGGCATCATGCACCCGGACGATGCCACGCAGGCACTGGCCTGCGGTGCTGCCGGACTGGTCATTTCCAACCATGGTGGCCGCAGCCTGGATGGCGCACCGGCGCCGATCGATGCCCTGCCCCTGATTGCCGCGCGCATCGACCCGGTGAAGGTGCCGTTGCTGGTCGATGGTGGCGTCCGTCGCGGCACCGATGTGCTCAAGGCCCTGGCGCTGGGCGCGCGCGCGGTGCTGGTCGGGCGCGGCTGCATGCACGGCCTGGCCACGGCCGGCGCCATCGGCGTGGCCCATGTCCTGCATCTGCTGCGCACCGAGCTGGAAGCGGCCATGGTGCTGACCGGCTGCCGCGACCTGGCCGCCATCGATCGCGGCGTGCTCTGGCCGCCGGCCTGAGTGCAGCGGCCAGTCCGACTGCCGGCGCCGGCTTCAGGCCAGTCGGGTGCCGTTGGCCACCGGCCGTTCCAGGCTGGTGAGGACGACGCCATCGGCCGTCGGGAAGCCGGTGAGCAGGAACTGCGACATGAAGTTGCCGATCTGCCGCGGCGGCAGATTGACCACCCCGACCACCTGGCGCCCGAGCAACTGTTCCGGGCTGTACAGGCCGGTGACCTGGGCACTGGTCTTCTTTTCGCCCAAGGGACCGAAATCCACCCACAGCTTCCAGGCCGGCCGGCGTGCCTGCGGGAACGGCTCCACGCGCACGATGGTGCCAGCGGCCAGCACCACCTTCTGGAAATCGCCCCAGCTTATCGTGTCCGGCGCCGCTGACCCGGCCATATCGGTAGACCCGGCCAGCTCAGGCACCCTCGTGGTCGGCCAGTAGCCGGCGCATGTGCGTCAGCGTCTGCGCCTTCAGGTCCGCATCTTCCAGGGCGTAACGCAAGGTGGCCTGGACCAGGCCGAACTTGTTGCCGCAGTCGTAACGGGTGCCGCGGAATCGGCAGGCAAATACGGGCTGATCGTCGGCGATCAGGGCCTGGATGGCGTCGGTAAGCTGGATCTCGCCGCCGGCGCCCGGCGTCGTGCGGTCCAGCGCATCGAAGATGCGCCCGGACAGGATGTAGCGGCCGACCACGGCCAGGGTCGACGGTGCCTGCGCCGGTTCTGGCTTCTCGACGATGGCGCTCATGGCCAGGGCATCGGCCTGTGCCGCGCCGCCCTCACGCAAGGAAACGATGCCGTAGCTGCCAGTCTTCTCGCGTGGCACATCTTCCACCGCAATCACGCTGCCACGCTCACGCTCGGCCACGGCCACCATCTGCGCCAGCGCGCCGTGCCTGCGGTTCCAGATCAGATCGTCGGGCAGCAGCACGGCGAACGGTTCGTCACCGACCACCGGCCGCGCGCAGAGCACGGCATGGCCCAGGCCGCGGGCCTCGGACTGGGTAACGAAGACGCAGCGCACGCCGTCGGGCAAGGTGCTGCGGACCCGTTCCAGCAAATCGTCCTTGCCCTTGATCTCCAGCTTGTGCTCGAGTTCGTAGGCGGTATCGAAATAGTCGGCGATGGCGTGCTTGTAGCGGTTGACCACGAACACCAGCGTGGTGCAACCGGCTTCCACCGCTTCGTTGGCGGCGTACTGGATCAGCGGCATGTCCACCACCGGCAGCATTTCCTTGGGCACCACCTTGGACGCGGGCAGGAAACGCGTACCCAGCCCGGCAACGGGAAAGACGGCGGTGCTGACCTTGAACGGATGGCTCATGAATCGACAGTTTCCTTGCAGGCGTTCGGGTAACTGAATTCGGGCAACTGGCCGGTGACCAGGCGGGACAACTCCTCTTCGTTGTACTCGGCCACGGCCAGGGCCATCTGGTCGAAGCTGCGCAGCAACTGCTGCCAGCCGGGCAACGGCGGCTCGGCCAGGAAGATCTTGCGGTGCTCGGTGTCCCGGTATTTTTCCAGCGGATGGAACAGTTCCTCGCGCAGCTTCTCGCCCGGGCGCAGGCCACTGTAGACGATGGCGATCTCGTCCTCGGACTTGCCGGCCAGGCGGATCATTTGCTCGGCCAGGTAGCGGATGCGCACCGGCTGGCCCATGTCGAGCACGAAAATCTCGCCGCCGTGGCCCTGGACGCTGGCCTGCAGGATCAACTGGCAGGCCTCGGGGATGGTCATGAACCAGCGCTCCATCTCCGGATGGGTGACCGTCACCGGCCCGCCACGGGCGATCTGTTCGCGGAACAGCGGCACCACCGAGCCGGCCGAGTCCAGGACATTGCCAAAGCGTACGGTGATGGTGCGCATCGCGCAGTTGGCGCCCAGGCCCTGGCAGTACAGCTCGGCCAGGCGCTTGCTGGCGCCCATGACACTGGCCGGGTTGACCGCCTTGTCGGTGGAGATCAGCACGAAGGTCTCGACGCCGCCCTCGCGCGCGGCCTCGGCGATGGCACGCGTGCCGAGCACGTTGTTGCGCACCGCCTCGCGCAGTTGCCGCTGCAGCAGCGGCACGTGCTTGTAGGCGGCAGCATGGAACACCACCTGCGGGGCATGACGCCGGACCACTTCGTGGGCGGTATGGACATCGCTGCAATCACCGATCACGCCGACCAGCGACAGGTTGGGATAGCGCGCCTCAAGCTCACGCAGGATGCGATACAGGTTGTATTCGGATTGCTCCAGGATCACCAGCCGGGAAGCACCCAGGCGCGCCACCTGCCGGCACAGTTCAGAGCCGATCGAACCGCCGCCACCGGTGACCAGCACCCGATGCCCGGCCAGGCCGGTGCGGATCGCGGTCCAATCCAGCTCGACCTCGTCGCGGCCGAGCAGATCCTCGATCGCCACTTCCTGCAATTGGTTGAGCTGGGCGCGGCCGGCGATGACATCGGCCAGACGCGGAATGGTGCGGAACGGCAGGCCGGTGGCTTCGCACAGGCCGACCACGCGCTGCATCTGATCCGGGCTGACGCTGGGCAGGGCAATGACCAGCATGTCGGCGGCCACCTCGTGGGCGATTTCCGGCAAACGGTCCAGGCCACCAAGCACCGGGACCGCGCGGATGCGAGCGCCGAGCAGGCTGGAGTCGTCATCGAGAATGCCGACCGGGCGCAGGCCGCGCTCGCGGCCCAGATCGCGCAGCAGGGCATCGCCGGCGGCACCGGCCCCGATCACCAGCACCCGTTGCGAAGCATGCTGGCGCAGCAGGTCCAGGCGGCTGTCCTTCCAGTAGCGGTAGGTCAACCGCGGCGCAGCCAGGAACATGGTCAGCACGAACGGATACAGCAGCAGCACGCTGCGCGGCACACCTTCCAGGCGGGTGAACACGAACAGCGCCAGGGCAATCGACAGCGCACCCAGGACACTGGCGCGCAGGATGTTCATCAGGTCCGGCAGGCTGGCGAAGCGCCACAAGCCCCGATACAGACCGGTCCACCACAGCACCAGGCCCTGGGTGATCAGGATCACCGGCAACTCGCGCTCGAACATCTGCGGCGGCTCGTGATAGCCGACATCCGACAGCCAGTAACGCAGCCATTGACTGAGCAACCAGGCCAGCCAGACCATGGCCAGGTCGTGCACCACGACCGCGATGCGCGGGGTGATGCGCGCCAGCAGCGGACTGGGCCGGATCATGTTTCCGCCTCCAGCACGGCGATGCGACGCGCGGCTGCGCTGCGCAGCAGTGCCCACAGCAACAGGCCAAGCAAGAGCACGGTCACGGCAATCATCCAGGACGACATCTGCGGCTGCATGCGCATCACTGCCAGAGCCGGCACAGCCACGAAAAGATTCCAGAGCATATAGCAGGCACTCACCTGGCCGTGGCTGGCGCCGGCACGCACCAGGTACTGGTACAGGTGCTGGCGATGGGCGCGCCAGACCGGGCGGCCGCGCAGGCCGCGCCAGACCAGGGTGGCGCCGCTGTCAATCAGGAAGCCCGAGCCGATGACCAGGCTCTCGGCCCAGCCGACCCAGCCGCGCACACCGCCGTACAGCACCAGCCAGGCCAGCATCAGGCCCAGGAAACCGGCACAACCATCGCCCATGAACACGCGCGCACGCGGCAGGTTCCAGGGCAGGAAACCAAGCAAGGCCGCGACCAGGACCAGGGCCAGGCTGGCACTGGCCGGATCGTCGGCAATCAGGAACAGGGCGGCAAAGACGCCGGCGGCCCAGATCGCCTGGGCGCTGAGCAGCGAATCGATGCCATCCATGAAATTGTGCAGGTTCACCGACCAGGCGGCACCGATGCCGATGGCCAGCACCCAGGCCAGGCTCAGCTCGCCAGTGGCCCGGACCAGCGGCTGGATCGCCAGCGCGAGCAACAGGCCAGCCAGCAGATGCACTGGCAGCCGCAGCGCCGCCGGCAACGGCCGCAGGTCATCGAGGGTGCCAATGCCCGCGACCATCGCCAAGGCCAACAGCAAGGGCCAGCCGGGCGTCTGCCAGGTGCCGCCAACGACCAGGGTCGCCAGCACCGCCAGGCAGGCCAGGACGACACCGATCCCACCACCGCGCGGCACCGGGCGTTGATGCGAACTGCGTTCACCAGGCACATCGAGCAGGCGACGCCAGCCAGCCTGGACCACGGCCCGGGCCGACAGCCAGGCCACCAGCCCGGCCGCCGCCATCATCGCCAGCGTCCATCCCGGCGACAGCAGCAACGATGTTGCCGCCAGGCCGTCAACCATGGCAGTGCGCTCGGCAAATGTGCTGGCCCGGGCGCCGGCCGCGGGTCGAGGCCAGGGCGGCTCCCCGGTACGGATAAACAATCCAACGCAGCGCCACTGGCATCATCTCGCCGGCACCGGCCCCGGCACAGGCAGCCGCACCGGCAGCCGCGACCGCCGTGATTGCCGGCGCTGGCTTCATTCGCCCAGCAGGCGGTGCTGCGGCTTGAGGGTGTCCCAGCTCTTGCAACTGGGGCACTGCCAGTGGTGGCTGCGGGCGCCGAACCCGCAGCGCCGGCAAAGGTAACCCGAGCCCTGGTCGATCATCCGGTCGGCGACTTCGGCGATGGCGACCAGTACCGGCCGGGTTTCCTCGGATGCCCGGCGCAGGCCGATCTGGGCCAGCCGGCTCAGGCCGGCCACGCTGGGATGGTGGCGCAGCTCGCGGGCCAGGTAGGTTTCGGCGGCTTCCTCGCCCTGATCGCGGGCGATGTGCCGGGACAGTGCCAGCACCGGCGCAATGCCCGGATAGCGGGCGCACATTTCGGTCAGAAACTGACGGGCGCGGTCGTTGTCGCCCAGTTGTTCATAGCCGGCCATCAGCGCATCGAGCAGCAACGGCAAAACGTCCATGTCGACCCGGGCGGCACGCTCGAAAGTGCGAACGGCACGGGTGACATCGCCTTGTTCCATGGCCATGCCGGCGGCCAGGATCTCGGCGCGGGCACAGTTGGGGTCGGCCTTCAGCGCCTGCTCCAGCTCGTCCTGGGCGATCTGCAACTGGCCACGGCTGCGGGCACGCTCGGCCAGTTCGCAGCGGTAGTGGGCGATAACCGTGCCTTGCGGCCGGCCGGTCAGTTGTTCCAGGCGCTCGGCGTGGTCGATGGCGCGTGGCCAGTCGCGCTCGGCCTCGTAGATGGTGACCAGCTTGCGCAGCGCCTCGGCGGTTTCGATGTCGGCGGCGACCAGATCGGAAAACAGCGCCTCGGAGCGGTCGAGCAGGCCGGCGCGAAGATAGTCCTCACCCAGTTCGAACAGGGCCGCGGTCTTCTGCGCCTTGCTCAGGTTGTCGCGCTTGAGCAGGTCCTGGTGCAGGCGGATGGCCCGGCCAACCTCGCCCCGGCGCCGGAACAGGCTGCCCAGGGCAAGCTGGGTTTCGACTGCTTCCTGGTCGAGCTCGGCGATCGACAGGAAGACTTCAATGGCCTTGTCCGGCTCCTCGTTGAGCAAATGACTCAGGCCGCGAAAATAGCCGCTGGACAGGCGGTCGACACGGGCGCCGCTGACCAGCTCGGTGCCGGTGCGGGCAAAGAACCAGCTCGCCGCCGCCACCACCGGCAGCAACAACCAGAACAGGCCAAGTTCAAACATCGTCGTCGAACCGGATCAGCGCAAGCCAGGGACGGCCGGCGCTCAGGGCTCGATCGGCGCCAGGCCGCCCTGCGCGCCGCGGTTTACCCGTTCGCGCAGTTCCTTGCCCGGCTTGAAATGCGGTACATGCTTGCCGGGCAGCGCGACGGCTTCCCCGGTCTTGGGATTGCGACCCACGCGCGGCGGGCGATAGTGCAGGGAAAAGCTGCCAAAGCCCCGGATCTCGATCCGGCCGCCCTCGGCCAGGGTCGAAGCCATCTGCTCCAGCACCTGTTTGACCGCCAGTTCCACGTCGGCCTGTTCCAGATGCTTGAGCTGGTCGGCCAACACATTGATGAGTTCAGACTTGGTCATGGCGACTCCTTCGCTCTGTCCCTGCCCGCCAATGGATGCAACAACCGGCGCAATCCTTACGCCGGTCGTCGCTTCCGGTCAACAAGACCGGCCACCGGGCCGGCCACCCGCAGGGCAGCCGGCGCGGTGAACACTTCAGGTCAGTCCTCCTTGCGCAACTGCTCCTTGAGCAGAGCGCCGAGGCTGGTCGTGCCGGTCGAGGCATTCTGGTATTCCTCCAGCACCTCGGCCAGCTCGGCCTCGTCCTTGGCCTTGATCGACAGTTGCAGTTGCCGGCCCTTGCGGTCCATGCCGATGAACTTGGCCTCGACCTCGTCACCGACCTTGAGCACCTGGCTGGCGTCCTCGGTGCGGTGCTTGGCGATGTCGCCGACGCGGATGTAACCCTCCACGCCCTCACCCAGGTCAACCACCGCGCCGCGTGCATCCACTTCGGCGATGGTGCCCTTGAGCACCGAACCCTTGGGGTTGTTGGCCATGAAGGTGCCGAACGGATCCTGCTCGAGCTGCTTGATGCCCAGCGAGATGCGCTCGCGCTCGGGATCGACCGCCAGCACCACCGCCTCGATCTCGTCGCCCTTCTTGAACTGGCGTACCAGATCCTCGGCCGTACCCTGCCAGGAAATGTCGGAGGTGTGGACCAGGCCGTCGATACCGCCATCCAGGCCGATGAACACGCCAAAGTCGGTGATCGACTTGATCGGACCGGTGACCTTGTCGTTCTTCTTGTAGATCGCGGCGAAGGTTTCCCACGGATTGGCCTGAACCTGCTTCATGCCCAGCGAGATGCGGCGACGCTCCTCGTCGACATCCAGGACCATGACCTCGACGTCATCACCGACCTGCACCACCTTGGCCGGATTGACGTTCTTGTTGGTCCAATCCATCTCGGACACGTGCACCAGACCCTCGACGCCGGGCTCCAGCTCGACGAAGCAGCCGTAATCGGTGACGTTGGAGACCTTGCCGAAGAAGCGGCTGTTGGCCTGGTAACGGCGGCCGATGTTGACCCAGGGGTCGTCGCCGAGCTGCTTCAGGCCCAGGGAAACGCGGTTGCGCTCCTTGTCGTACTTGAGCACGATCACTTCCAGTTCCTGGCTGACCTCGACCACCTCGGACGGATGGCGCACGCGCTTCCAGGCCATGTCGGTGATGTGCAGCAGGCCGTCGATGCCGCCCAGGTCGACGAAAGCGCCGTAATCGGTGAGGTTCTTGACCACACCCTTCAGGCGCGCACCCTCTACCAGGCGCTCGATCAGAGCCTCGCGTTCGGCCGAGAACTCGGTTTCGACCACGGCACGGCGCGAGACAACAATGTTGTTGCGCTTGCGGTCGAGCTTGATGATCTTGAACTCAAGATCCTTGCCTTCCAGATGGGTCGGCTCGCGCACCGGGCGGACATCGACCAGGGAACCGGGCAGGAAGGCACGGACGTCCTTGATGTCGACGGTGAAACCGCCCTTGACCTTGCCGCTGATGCGGCCGGTGATGGTGGCATCGTCGGTCATCGCCGTTTCCAGCTCGTCCCAGACCATCGCGCGCTTGGCCTTCTCGCGCGAGAGCATGGTCTCGCCGAAGCCGTTTTCGATGTACTCCAGGGCAACCTGCACTTCGTCGCCGATATTGATCTCAAGCTCGCCATCGTCGTCACGGAACTGCTCGATGGGAATGACCCCTTCGGATTTCAGCCCGGCATTGACGATGACCACGTCGGGTTTGACGTCGACAACGACGCCCGTGACGATGGCACCCGGCTTGAGATTGGCGAAGGCCTGGCTCTGTTCAAACAGCTCGGCAAAACTCTCAGACATAAATTTTCCAGTTGATCCACGGATCACGTGCAGTGATCCACCGTGTAGTTGGCGCCTTGCAGCACCGTTGCAGTTGATCCGGCCCCATCCGGCAATATGGCTGGGAACCGGCACGAAAAGGCGCGCCGGATTCCGGCACACCGAAAAAATGAAAACCCGTCAAGTCCTTTTGTGCGGAACGCCGGCGCCGGGTTCAACCCCGTTGCCGCACCCGCTCAAGCACGATGGCCACCACCTGTTCGACCGGCAGCGCCGTCGAATCGATGCAGACCGCGTCATCGGCCGCCTTCAGTGGCGCCACGGCGCGCGCACTATCGCGCGCATCGCGCTCCCTGATCTCCTCCAGGAGACCGGAAAGTATAGTCACCACGCCCTTTGCCATCAACTGTTTATGACGCCGTTGTGCACGCTCCTGCACGCTGGCGGTCAAAAACACCTTGTACGCGGCGTGCGGAAACACCACCGTGCCCATGTCGCGGCCATCGGCGACCAGCCCCGGGGCCTGGGCAAACGCCCGCTGCCGGTCGAGCAGGGCGTCGCGCACTTCCGGAATCGCCGCCACCTGTGAGGCGGTCGTGCCCGCCTCCTCGGTGCGCAGGTCGTGGTCGCGGATGCGGCCTTCCAGGCGTACCGACACGCCATCGGCGGTCGGTTCGAAACGGATCGGCAAATCACGCGCCAGATCGGCCAGGGCCTGGATATCGGTCATGGCAATATCGCGCTCCAGCGCCAACAGGCCGACGGCGCGGTACAGGACGCCGGAATCCAGCAGATGCCAGCCCAGTTCCGCCGCCACCAGCCGCGCCACCGTGCCCTTGCCCGAACCGCTGGGACCGTCGATGGTCAGCACCGGGATTCGGGACTCGGGGCTCGGGACTCGGTGCGGGGCGCTGGTGGGCATCATGGACTCGTGGCGAAACCGGCCGCGAGCGGCCGATGGATCAATCCGGAGGTGGTAGCCAGTCCAGATATCGGACCGGTACCGGTGCCTAGGCTAACAAATCCGGAACCCGGGCGATCGCCCGGCGCGTAGCCGAGGCGCTGGCCTGACCCTGCGCCCGCACCCCGCCGGCTCCCCCAACGCAAGCTACCGGGCCGCACCCGCGCGGAGCTTGCTTCTGCCGTCGCGCGTTGCTGTGCGCTGAAGTGTGTCGTCGCACCGGGATGGTCAGGGTAGAACGCCGAAAGATCGAGTCGTCATCGCTGCGACCAGCAGCCAACGCCAGGTGCCGCAGCGCCTTGCGATGGACCGCACACGTTTTCCCGGCAGCAATGCAAGGCCGCCGGGGCCGGCATTGGCCGGACCCGAACACCCTGCCCTGCGGCGTCGGTCAATCGCCGCCGCCCTCGAAACCGTCGCAGTAGATGCCGTCGAGCGGGTTGTCACAGCCGCCGCCGCTGATGTCGGTCCACGCATGCACCGAGCCCCAGCGCTCACGCCCGCCGCCGGGCAAGACATCCATATCCGGGAAGCTGGGCGCGCCGATCACCGCGCGCAGGCCGCTGAAGGCCACGGCTTTTCCGAAGTTCGCGTTTCCGATGTTGTGATCGGTATCATCCGGGTCCAGCACCGCGACCTCTTCCCAGCCGCTGCCATCGCGATGCACGAAGAACGACGCGAAGTTGCCATTGGAGGCACCCACCAGCAACACCTTGCCGCGCAGTGCCAGGCTGGACGAGAATTCGTCGATGTAGCCGGACTGGCTGCTGAGGTATTCGCCGCGAAATCCCCACTGGCCGGGGCCGCCCAGATTGCGTTCGTAGGTGTGGATCGAGCCCTTGTTGCTCGCCCCGGGCAACAAGGTGCCAGAACGCTGGCCGACCACGGCCAGGTCGCCGCTCAGTGCCACGCTCCAGCCATAACAGTAACTGTTGGTACAGGTACTACTGATGCCGAGCGGTTGCAGGCTGCGGACAGCCTGCCACTGGCCGCCGACACGCTCGAACACATACGCCTTGTTCTCATTGTACGCGCCCACCAGCAGGGTATTGCCGGACACCGCCACTGCGTGGCCGAACCAGGCGCTGGCGGCAGGCGTGGGCGAGGTCACGATGGCCTCCAGGGCCCATTGGCCATTGCCGCCACGCCGGTACAGCATCACCGCGCCGGCACGGTTGAGTTCACTGCCGCCGTATTGCACCCGCGCCTCGTAATCGCTGATGGCCAGCAGATCGCCGGACATGGCCATGTCGCTGCCCAGGCCACGGATGTCGATGCCCGGCGGTTCCGGCACATCAGCAAGAGCCAGTCGCTGGGTCTGCTGCCAGGTGTCGCCGTTGCGGGTGAAAAAGTACAGGACCGACCCTGTTTTTCCGACCACGGCGTGATTGCCGTCGGCGGCAAGCGAATTGCTGCCCAGTTGATAGGTGCTTTCCGAGGGCACGAGTCGCTGGCGGAACTGCAACAGGCCATCGTTTGTCAGGTGGAAGGCGAACAGTGCGCCGTCGCGATCGAATGCGCTGGGTGCGGTGACCAGCACATGATTGCCGGCGAGGGCGACCTCGTGGCCCAGGCCGCCTTCCACGGTGTAGTCGGGCTCCAGCTCGGGCATTTCCACGTAGTCGGTTTCAATAAAGTCCTGCGCGGCGGCGTGGCCGGCGAACAGGCTGCAAAGCAAGGTGGCAAGAATGATGCGGGTCATGATGCAGCTCTCCATGGGTTTGAAGTGACACCCGGCAACACGATTGGCACACGCCGCCCGCGCTGCCGGGTGACTGGGTTGTTTCAATCGGCGGGTGTCACTCGAAACCGTCGGCGAAGATCACATCGTCGTCGTCGAGCTGGGCCTCGTAGGCGCCCAGGTCGTAGGGCCCCAGGTCGGGATTGGGTTCATGCGGCGGGCCGGCCCAGTCCTGGCCACGCAGATTGCCGTCCAGATCACGGACGGTCACGCCATAGGCGGCACCGCAGAAGTCGATGGCGGGCGAATCCGGCTGCAGACGGAAGTTGCCCCCGGCGGTATCCATGAAGCGCGGGTCGGCCTGCAGGTAATCGTTCACGATGTCCAACCCCGTGCTGGCAACCGGATGCGGGCCGATCAGGCATTCGGCCATGGCGCCGGTCGGTGAACCGCTGCGGACCACCAGGTTCGCGTTGCCATTGCCGTGGACGATGCTGCCGGTGAAAAAGACATCGGTCATCTGATCGCCCGTGCCCAACAGCGAGGTGATCGCGCCGGTGTTGTTGCCGGCGATGGTGCTCCATGCGAATTCAAGATGGCTGTTGCCGCCGACAAACGACACGCTCGAATTGGTGTTGCCGCTGATCAGCGAGGAGACGATTTCCGCGTTGGATCCCACGTTCTCGCCCAGCCCCACTGCGATCAAAGTGCTGCTGCCGACTGTGGTGTGGTTCTGGATCTTCGTATGGGAAATGAACGCTTCGGCACCACTGCGCAACGCAATCGCGGCACCATGGCCGCTTGCGGCGTTGTCGCGCAGCGCGCTGCACGGTGGGACCAACGCGACCGGGAAGCTCACTGGCTGCCGGCATGGTTCTGACTGGTCCAGCGCCCGCATGTCCACCTGGGCACCATTCTCGGCCAGGATGCCGCCGCCGTAGCTGCTGACTGCCGTGTTGTCGCTGATCGTGGTTCCACGCAGCGTGACCTTTGTATCGCCCCCCCACACGGAGATGCCACCGCCCGCAGCCGCCGAATTGCCCACCACCATGGCGGCGTGGCCGGGATGGCCCAGACCAAAGGCCGGGGACTGGCCGCCGCTGATGGTCACGGTGCTGCCGTTCGAAAAGTAGAACCCGCCCCCCCTGCCGCTGGCTGTGTTGCCGTATACGCCTCCGGCCGGGTTGCTTGGACCGAAGAACGGCGAACCGGTATGGAAGCGCATGTTCTTGCATGCGTTGCCGGCCACTCCACCACCGTTGGAGGCGGTATTGCCGCTGATCTGCGCGGCACCCACCCACACAGTAGAAAGGGGCGAGTCGTTTTCGGAGGTGCAGTAGATGCCGCCACCCAGCCCGGTGGCGGAGTTGTTGGTGATGACGCTGTCATCGTCCACCAGCAGCAGCGGCCGTGGGGTTCCATTGTGTGGATTGTTCCGGGAAACGACAGCGATACCACCGCCTTGGCCACCCTGGACATGGTTGTCGTGGACCCTGGTATTGACCAGACTCACCGCGAGCCGGCCGATGTTGCCCACGACAACGACGCCGCCGTCAGTGCCACCCTGGATGTCGAGATTCTCCAGAAACACGACGAGCCTGTTCGGCGGGTTCTCGATCGAGTGGCGGATGTTGAACACCGGAGCAACCGGGGTCACATGGTTGGCATCGAGCAGGGTGCGGCCGTTGGGCGTCTCCCCCAGGGTGCAGGTGTCGTAACCGCCCTGGATGGTGATGGTGCCCTCCCGGTGCCCGGCAGCGCCAATGAGGCTGTAGCGCTGCCCCAGCCAGCCGTTGTTGCGTGCCACCCGGATGACATCGCCACTGCTGGCGTTATTGATCGCGGCCTGAAGGCTGGAATAGTCGCAGTTGGCCTGCGCGCCGACGGTGAGCGTCGCGCGCGGGCCGGCGGAAGGTGTCGGCAGGCTGTCGAGCGCGGGATCCATCATCGATGGCCAATCGCGCCGGTTGTCGCCGGCATCCGTAGCAACATCCGACTGCCCGCCCCGACCGGTCTCGACGAAGGCGTGCGCGTCGACCCCGACACCGATCAACATGCAGAGAGATACCATAAAAGTCATTCTGGACACGACAAGAACTCCTGGTTGATTGATGTGGATGCTTCAAGAAACGTAATCCGGGACTTCGAACGGCCAACGTGGCCATGGCCGATGGCGCCTGAATCGCTGGTGCGCTCGAATACCTGCGCGCACCGCGCGGTCTCGCGCGGGAAAGCCCGTTGCGAAGGTCGCATTGCCGTACCTGGGCGTGCAGGCGCCAGGGCCGCACCGATCAATGCCGGCATCGGATCGTGCGGCAGCGCGGTCCATTGGCTATGCTGCCCATGACCGTGCCCAGGACGTGCCTCCAACATGCTTGAGATAATGGTTTTCCGGCCGTGGCGACACATCGTTGCCACTACCCATTTTTCAGTGGCTGATACCCGGTTTTCGACCGACCTCGTGCGCAGGCGTGTCCATCCGGAAGCCAGACGCGAAAGCGGCGGCTGCGGGCCGTATGGAGAATCTCCGACAACGTGATGGGCACACTGGTCGAACGCGACACACCGCTCGCCAGCCTGCATCAACTGGTGGCCGCACTGGGCGGCAGACACGGCGCCGTGGCGCTGGTGACAGGTGAGGCCGGTATCGGAAAAACCAGTTTGCTGGAAGCGTTCCGGGCCGGCATCGGCGACGAGGCCGATGTCGCATGGGGCAGTTGCGAGGCATTGTTCACGCCCAGGCCTCTGGGTCCGATCCACGAAATGGTTTCGGTGCTGGGCGAGCCGGTCACGACCTTGCTGCGCAGCGACACACCGGCGGCGGACATCTTCCATGCCATCCTGGCCACGCTGGACAAACGTTCGCGGCCGCTGGTGCTGATTGTCGAGGACGTGCATTGGGCCGACCGCACGACACTGGACCTGCTCAAGTTTCTGGGTCGTCGAATCGCGCTCACGCCAACACTGATGGTGCTGAGTTTCCGCAACGACGAGATCGGCTCCGAGCATCCACTTCACCAGGTCATCGGCGACCTGCCGGCGGCGAAGGTCCATCGCGTTGGACTGCAACCGCTGACCCGGGACGGGATCGCCGACATCGCGCATCCCGACCGGATCGATCTCGACCGACTGCTGGCCATTACCTCGGGCAATCCGTTCTTCGTGACCGAGGTGATTGCCGCGCTGAAGGACGGAGATGACGCAGTGCCGGTGTCGGTCAAGGATTCGGTCAATGCCCGCCTGAGCCGTCTGGGCGCGTCCGAGCGCGGGTTCCTGGAGGCGATCAGCGTGATACCGGCAGCCTTCGACCCGGCCCTGGTGGCGATGCTGTTCGGAGCGGAAGGTGAAGCCTGGGCCATGACCTGCGTGGAGCGCGGATTGCTGCTCCACGACAACCGTGGCCATCTGCGCTTCCGCCATGAACTGGCGCGATTGGCGACGCTGGCCCGGCTGTCGACCGCGCAGGAGCAGGCCATGCACGAAAAGGTACTGTCAGCCCTGCTTGATGGCGATATCGGCACGCCATCGGTGGACCTGCTGGTACACCATGCCGCCGGTGCCCGGGATGCCGCACGGGTACTGGAACTGGCTCCGAAGGCGGCGCAGGTGGCCGCAGCGCTGGGCTCGCATCGAGAGGCCGCCGCCACTACGGCACGGCATTGCGCTTCGTCGACCAGGCCGAGCCGGCGCTGGCCGCGCACCTTCATGAAAGCTGGGCGTACGAGGCCGGCATCGCTCTGCAGATCGACGACGAGGTCATCCAGGCGCGCCAGCGCGCGATCTCGCTGTGGCGCGACCTGGGGCGGGCCGACAAGGTCGGGGACAACCTGCGCCTGCTGTCGCGGCTGCACTGGTACCGCGGTGAGGCCGCCACCGCCAACCGTCTTTCCGACGAGGCCGTCCGGATCCTGGAGACGACCGAGCCGTCGCCCGAGCGCGCCATGGCCTACAGTTTTCGTTCGCAGTTGCACATGCTCAACGACCGCATGGCGCCGGCGATCGAGTGGGGCCGGCGTGCCTTGGCGATGGCCGAAGGCATCGGCCATGTCGAATCCCGCGTCCATGCACTGAACAACGTCGGTACGGCCATGGCCTACCTGGATCAGGACGGGGGTGTCGACCTGCTGGAACAAAGCCTGGCGCTGGCGCTCGAGCACGGTTTCCACGAGCACGCCGCCAGGGTGTACACGAACCTGTCGTGCTATGCCGTGGATTTTCGCCGGTTCGAGCTTGCCGACCGGATCATCAATTCCGGCATCGCCTTCGACACCAAGCATGATCTCGATGCCTGGACCCACTACCTGGCCGGGGTCCTGGCACAACTGCGTCTGGAGCAGAGCCGCTTCGCCGATGCCGAAACCATCGCCAGAGGCGTGCTCGGCATCGACCACCTGACACTGCTGATGCGCCTGCCCTCGAGAATCGTGCTGGCCCGGCTCGCGGCCCGTCAGGGGGTCGCCGATGCCGACGAACAACTGGCTTCGGTCCTGTCCGAGGCGCGCTCGGTGGATGAAGCGCAGTACATCGTTCCGGTGTTGCTGACCATGATCGAGCATGCCTGGCTGCTCGACAAACCGGACCAGGCGCACGAACCGCTGCGGGCACTGCTGACGCTGGATCCGACAATGCTCAATCCGTGGCAGCACGGCGAGCTGGCGACATGGCGGGCCCGCCTGGACCCGGAACCGGGCCTGCCCGCTGCCGACCAAGGGACGATGCCGGAACCGTTTGCCCTGGAACTGGCCGGCCACGGAGCGCAGGCGGCACAGTGCTGGCTGACGCGGGGGTCGCCCTACATGGCGGCGCTGTCGCATCTGGCCTGCGCCGCCGACGATGCCCGCAGTCACCTGGCCGCGGCGCTGCAGATCCTGGCGCCGATCGGCGCCGACAATGCCGCGGCCAAGGCCCGGCGCCTGGCCAGACTGCATGGTGTCCAGAAGAACATGCCCCGGGCGCGACGTGGGCCCTATCAGGCCGCCCGAAGCCATCCGCTCGGCCTCACCCGACGCGAACAGGACGTGCTGGCCCTGCTGCTGGACGGCGCGAGCAATCAGGAGATTGCCGAGAAACTGGTCCGTTCGCGGCGCACGGTGGAGCACCACGTCTCATCGGTGCTGGCGAAACTGAAGGTCGACAACCGCGTCGGCGCCATGGTGCGTGTCAAACGCGAACCGTGGATCGTCGCTGGCGCATGATCCGGGCGAACCTGACCGCAACAGTCACCTGCGCAGACGGTCACCGCGGGCATGGAACGATTGTCCCGGCGCCAGTTCCAGGCCGACCGCGGCCGCGAGTTCGACGAAACCGGGGAACGAGGTGGCGACATTGGCGCAGTCGCCGATCGTGACCGGCGCCGGCGCGGCCTGGGCCAGTACCGCCAGGGCCATGGCGCAGCGGTGGTCGCCGGCGCTGTCGAGCCGCACCCCGCCACGCGGCCGGCCACCGCGGATCACGGCCCCGTCCGGACGTTCCTCGATCGCGATGCCCAGCACGCGCAGACCGGCGGCCATCACCGCGATGCGATCGGATTCCTTCACCCGCAGCTCGGCCGCGCCGGCGATACGGGTTTCGCCCTCGGCCAGGGCCGCCGCCGCGAACAGTGCGGGAAACTCGTCGATCATGTCCGGCACGCGCGCCGGGGGCACGTCGATGCCAAGCAGCGGCGCATGGCGCACATGCAGGTCGGCCACGGTTTCGCCGCCGGCTTCGCGCCGGTTGCCGATGGCGATGTCGGCGCCCATGTCGAGCAGGCTATCGAGCAGGCCGGTGCGCCGTGGATTGAGGCCGACGCACTCGATCGCCAGTTCCGAACCGGGCACCACGCTGGCGGCGACCAGGAAAAACGCCGCCGAGGAAAAGTCCGCCGGCACCTCGATCCGCCCCGGGGACAGCAGGCGTGCAGGTGGTTGCAGGCTGATCCAGCCGCTGGCATCGGTTTCGATATCGACCCCGAAAGCGCGCAACATCGATTCGGTGTAGTCGCGGGTGGCGTGCGGTTCGCGCATGCGAACCGGACCATCGGCACGCAGCCCGGCCAGCAGCAGGGCCGACTTCACCTGGGCACTGGCCACCGGCAGGACATGGTCGCCGCCACGCAGGCATTGCCCGCCGCGGATAGACAGGGGCGCGGTGCCAGCAGGCGTGGCCGCAACCCGTGCGCCCATGGTGGTCAGCGGCTCGACCACGCGGCGCATCGGCCGGGTGGACAGGGAAACATCGCCGGTCAGCACGCTGTCGAAATCCTGCCCGGCCAGCAGGCCGGCGAGCAGGCGCATGGCGGTGCCGGAATTGCCGCAATCAAGCGCCTGCGCCGGCGCGCGCAATCCGTGCAGGCCGACACCACGGACCAGGCGCACGGCGTCGGCCGGGGCCTGGATGGCCACGCCCATGGCCGCCAGGATGGCGGCGGTGGCACGCGTGTCCTCACCTTCCAGAAAGCCTTCGATCCGGGTTTCACCGTCGGCCAGCGCCGCCAGCATCAGCGCCCGGTGCGAGATCGATTTGTCACCGGGCACGGTGATGCGACCGGACACTGCCCGACCGGCACCGGCGCGCCAATCCATCCGCGGTCCGGCGCCGCCCGCCGCGCCAGCGGGCAGATCTATTTCCAGGTCCGCACCGCTCATAGCAAGCGCACCGTGTACACCCCGGCAGTCGCTGCCAGGCGGGCCAGGCAAGCCTGGTCGGGCCGGCCGTCCAGATCGAACAGGGCGTAGGCGAGATCGTCGAGCACCGCCGCCTGCATCTGGATGATGTGCAGCCCGGCCGTGCCCAGGGTCACCGCGATGCGGCCGCTGGCGCGCGCGCTGGCCCGGCTGATTGCGCACAGTCGGCTGGCGCCCTGGCGCGGCAGTACCAGCGTCGGCAGGTTGAGCGCACCCTGGACATTGCCGTGTTCCAGGAACTCTCGAAGCTGGCCGGCCACCATCACCGCGGCGGCATCGGCGGCCTCGCGGGTCTGCTCGCCCATATGCGGAAACTGGGTGACGCCATCGTGCCCGGCCAGTTCCGGCAAGGGAAAATCGCTCAGGTAGCGGCTGATCCTGCCCTGCTCCAGCCCGGCCAGCACGGCTTGATTGTCAACGACATGCGGGTAGGAGAAATTCAGCACCACGGCGCCGCGGCGCAGATGGGCCAGGGCACCGGCATGGAGCAGATGCCGGGTGGCGGCGGTCATGGCCACGTGGAAGCTGATGAAATCCGAGCCGGCATAGAGCTCGTTGAGCGAGCCGGCGCGGATCGTGTCGGCCGGCAGTTGCGCGCTGCCATCGTCCAGGCGCGGGTCCACCGCCAGCACGCGCATGCCCAGGCAGCGGGCGGCATGGGCGACGCGATGACCGACCGCGCCCAGCCCGACCACGCCTAGGGTGCGCCCGGCCAGTTCGCTGCCCGGAGCTGCCTGCGCACAGGCACCACGGTCGTCGGACAGTCCTTCTTGCTGCGCCATTCGAGCGATGATTTCCGGCAGGCCGCGTGCCGACATCAACAGGGCAGCCAGAACCAGCTCGCACACGGCATTGGCACCGGCGCCATGACCATGGAATACCGGAATGCCGCGCGCGCTGAGCTGGGCAATCGGCAGCTCGCCCGCACCGGTGCCGGCACGCGCCACCGCCAGGAGGCCTTCAGGCAGTTCCTGGCTGCCTTTGGCCGCCGGTCCGGACAGGATCGCATCGGGCCGATCGACATCGACTCCGACCCGGTAGCGCCCGGCCGGAAACCGGGCCAGGCCCGCGGTCGCGATCTCGCCGACGGTGAGGATGCGGAACATCAGTCGTCGCCGACCGGCATCAGCCGGGTATCGGCAAAGCCGCCAGCCAGGCCGCCAGCCAGGTCCGGTTCGGCCCGGTCAGCGGCCACGCCGGGTCAGGAGATGCCGGCGACATCGCGCACGGCATCGACCAGGCGCTCGACGGTGAAGCCGAAGTGCTCGAACAGTTCGGCCGCCGGCGCCGAGGCGCCGAAGCTGTCGATGCCGATGACGTGGCCGTCCAGGCCGACATAGCGGCGCCAGTAATCCGGATGGCCGGCCTCGACGGCGACCCGGGCGCGGCACCAGTCCGGCAGCACGCCTTCGCGGTATTCGATTGGCTGGCCATCGAAGACGCTGGTGCAGGGCATCGACACCACACGCACGCCGATCTCCCCTTCCAGCTCGCGCGCCGCGGCCATTGCCAGCTCGACCTCCGAGCCGGTGGCGATGATGATCGCCTCGACCTTGGCACTGGCCGGATCGGACAGGATGTAGCCGCCGCGGGCGATGGCCGCCAGGCCGGTTTCATCGCGTGGCTGGCAAGGCAGGTTCTGGCGCGAGAACACCAGGCAGGTGGGGCCGTCACGGTGCTCGATGGCGCGCTGCCAGGACACCGCGCTTTCCACCGCATCGCACGGTCGCCAGACTTCGTTGTTGGGGATGTAGCGCAGCGAAGCCAGATGCTCGACCGGCTGGTGGGTCGGGCCGTCCTCGCCCAGGCCGATCGAATCATGGGTGTAGACATGGATCGCGCCGGCCGGAATCAGCGCACTCATGCGCACGGCGTTGCGCGCGTAATCGGAGAACACCAGGAAGGTGGCGTCATAGGGAATGAAGCCGCCATGCAGGGCCAGGCCGTTGCTGATCGCCGACATGCCGAACTCGCGCACGCCGTAATAGATGTAGTTGCCGTGGGCCGGATCGACGTTGACATCGACCGAGCCACTCCACAGCGTCAGGTTGGATCCGGCCAGGTCGGCCGAGCCGCCGATCAGTTCGGGCAGCTCCGGCGCCAGTGCCTGGATCGCCTGCTGGCTGGCCTTGCGCGAGGCGATATTGGGCAAATCGCGTTGCAAGCCGGCGATATGGGCCTGCGCAACCTCGTGGAACTGCGGCGGCAACTCACCGCGCAGGCGGCGCTCGAATTCGGCCGCCAGCGCCGGGTAAATGCGCCGATATTCCTCGAAGTGGCGCTGCCATTCCTTGCTGCGCATGCCACCGGCCAGGCGCGCGTCCCAGCGTGACTTGATCGTGGCCGGAATCTCGAACGGATCGTGCTGCCAGTCCAGCGCCTGGCGCGTAGCGACAATCTCGTCGCCGCCCAGCGGCGCGCCATGCGAGCTTTCCTTGCCGGCCTTGTTCGGTGCGCCGAAGCCGATCGTGGTTTTGCAGCAGATCAGGCTGGGCCGCTCCTCGTCCTGCTGGGCCGCGGCAATCGCGCGGCTGACCGCTTCGGGGTCATGGCCGTCGACATCGGCCACCACATGCCAGCCATAGGCCTGGAAGCGCTGCACGGTGTCGTCGCTGAACCAGCCGCCGACCTGGCCATCGATGGAGATGCCGTTGTCGTCGTAGAGCACCACCAGCTTGCCCAGTTTCAGCGTACCGGCGAGCGAGGCGACCTCGTGGGAAATGCCTTCCATCAGGCAGCCATCGCCGACCAGGACCCAGGTCCAGTGGTTGACGATCTCAAGCTCGGGCCGGTTGTAACGCGCCGCCAGCAGCTTTTCCGCCAGCGCCATGCCCACGGCATTGGCCAGGCCCTGGCCGAGCGGGCCAGTGGTGGTTTCCACGCCGGGGGTATGGAAGGCTTCGGGATGGCCCGGGGTCTTGCTGTGCAACTGCCGGAAGCGGCGCAACTCGGTCATCGGCAGGTCATAGCCGGACAGGTGCAGCAGCGCATATTGCAGCATCGAGCCGTGGCCGTTGGAGATCACGAAACGGTCGCGGTCGGGCCAGGCCGGGTTGCCCGGATCATGGCGCAGATAGTCGTTCCACAGCACCTCGGCGATGTCGGCCATGCCCATCGGCATGCCGGGATGGCCGGAATTGGCCGCTTCCACGGCATCCATGGCGAGGGCGCGGACGGCATTGGCTAGATCGCGACGGCTGGGCATCGGCGGCAGGCTCCGGGGCAGTAACGGGGAACTGCCTATTGTCGCGCAAGTGGCCGCCGGAGTCTGCCCGCCAGCCGGGTCCAGCGCCGGTCGGTCAGCCAGCGGAAGGCCTGGGAATCGTGGTGACCCGGCCTGCGCCTGGAGCACGGGCGATAGACGCCGCCCGGCCGCCGGAGGCCGGACACGACAACGCCGGGGCAAGCCCCGGCGCGGTGTCCCGGCCGATGCATTGGCCGGAGAAGTTCAGCGTGTTGTCGGCGCGTGGCCGTGGCTGCAGGCTTGCGCCGCAGCCATCGGGCTCACTTGTCGGCGTAGCGGCGACGGAACTTGTCGACGCGGCCACCGGTATCCACCATCTTCTGCTTGCCGGTGTAGAACGGGTGCGACTTGGAGGAGATTTCAACCTTGACCAGCGGATACTCGTTGCCATCCTCCCAGACGATGCTGTCCTTGGTATGGATGGTCGAGCGGGTCAGGAAGGCAAACTGGGCACCGGTGTCCTGGAAGACGACCGGGCGGTATTCGGGGTGGATATCGGACTTCATGGCGGGCCGCCTCAGCAAAAATCAAGCCCGGAAAGATACTGCATCCGCAGGCGGGGGGTCAATCACTTCACCTGCGGCCCGCCGCCACAGGCGTCGCATTGTGCGCCGCTCTCCGCGCGGTTCAAAGGGCGCATAATGCCGCGCCTGGGTAGCAGCAGGCATGGCCGAGCCGCAGAGCCTGGCCATCGCGGGCCGTCAGTGGCCGAGCTTGGGGATCGGGGTCGCGTGGCGGCGCCGTCAGCCGCCGCTACCGGACAGCCGGAGTCCGGCCCCGATCGCGATCGGCACTGCCGTACCGGCGCACATCGCTGGCGCGGGCATCACCGGTGCCGACAACTGCCGGGAAAGTCGGCGAAAACACCCGCGTGAGCCGGTCGGCGAAACCCGGCACCGCACGCAAGGGGTCGAACAGCGGGTCCACCCGGATGTAGCACAGCGCGCGCGATCCTTGCTCGATCGACCGATCCAGCCAGTCCATCGCCTGATCCAGATCGCCCAGCCGCGCCGACAGCACCATCGGCGCGAAGGCGTCGATGAAATCGTCGGCCGCGCGTCGTTGCATGGCGGCAAGGATGGTTTCGGCTTCGCGCCTGCGGCCGGCGGCAACCAGCGCCAAACCCAGCTCATGGGAGATCAGCGGATCGCGACCGGCGTCGGCGAGCGCCTGCCTTGCCTCAGCGACCGCTTCATCACCCAGGCCCGAAAACGCCAGGCTCATGCTCAGGTACAGGCGCGCGTGGGCGAACAGCGGGTAGAGCGCCAATACCTTGCCAAATGCCTCGATGGCTTCGGCATGGCGACCGCCAAGCGCGAACATGTAGCCGACATCCACGCCCACCAGGGCCGACAGCGGATCGATCTCCAGCGCACCGAAAGCCTCCCGTATCGCCGCGTCGACCTTGCCCGACGCGCTCAACGCACAAGCAAAAAGATCTCGCGCCGTGGCATTGCCTGGATTGGCCTGGATCGCCCGGATCAGCAAGTGCTGCGCCGTTTCCGGATCCCAGTCGTGGAACAAGGCGATTGCCGCCAGGCCCTCGAACGGCAGGTCCAGTTCCGCATCGAGCCGGGCCGAGGCCTGAATCAACGCCCTGGCGTGGCGGATATTCTCCGCCACCGGCACCTGCCCGGTTATTGACAGCGCCACCAGTGACACGCCCCACCAGTACCTTGCCTGGGCATTGTCCGGGTCCAGGGCCAGCGCCGCGCGCGCCTCGCTGATGGCCTTGTGCCAGTTCGACGGCGTCCACTGGTTCCACAGGAAGCGGCTTCGCAACAAATGCGCGCGAACCGCCGGATCAGCATGACGCAGCGCCATCGCCGGCATCGGTGAAACCCGCCGGTCGGCGGGCAGCAACTGCCGCAGCAGAGCCTCGGCGGCGGCATCCTCGAGCGCGAACAGCTCCGAATCCGCGCCCTCGAATCGCTGGCTCCAGACCGCTTTGCGCAGGTCTGCATCCCAGACCCGCAACTCTACCTGCAAGCGCCCATCGTGCTGCTGCAGGTTGCCTTCGACCAGGCTTTCGACCTGCAGATGCCTCGCCGCGCGAAGCGGTTCGGTTGCATCCCCGGGGAGTCGGCGAACTGCACTCAGCGGCCTGACCACCAGACAGGGCTGGCTTGCAAGTCGCGTCATCAGTGAATCGGCAAACGACAGGCCAGCGGCGCATTCACCCTGATTCGTGGCGTCGGTCAGCGGCAGCACCGCCACCCGCACGGCACCGCCGCCTTCCGGGCGCGCCAGCGGCGCAGCGCTGCCAGAGAGCAGCTCGGCGCTGAAACGATAGCCGCGCTTGGGCACGGTCACGATCCATGGCTGGCCGTCCGGCCGCGAGCCCAGGGTCTTGCGCAGCGTATAGATCAGTTGACTCAGCCCCTGCTCCTCGACCACACGGTCGGACCACAAGGCTTCGATCAACTGCGCGCGAGTCAATAACTGCCCGGGCTGGGACACCAGCAACTCAAGCAAGTCGATCGCCTTGGGCGGCACAACGACGTTGTCATCGTGCCGATAGAGCAGATGCGATTGGGTATCGAGCCGGAACGAGCCAAAACGCAGTAACGAGGGCATGCATGACCTGCCGACCAAACCAGGGGCGGACTGATGCTAGCACTGGCTAGCTTGAAGTATTTCTGAGAAAAACCTTATCCGGCGCTAAATACCCGCGTGGAATTCGCGCTCGACACTGGCGACACCCTGCCCAGCCTCCCGAGCAGGGAGACATGAGGGGCATGGCCCCCATCCCGCCCGTTTCCAAGGAGCCATTCAGCCATGATTTCTTCACCCAGAGTTTTCTCATCCGGACACCTGTTCCTGGCGACACTGCTGTTGATGGCCTGCGCCGCCAGCAATGCCCAACAGCGGTTCCAGATTCCCGACGAAGTGCCCGGGCCGCCGTTCTATGCCCGCATCGAGTTCCCGTCTGTTGATCCTGCCATCGTGCCGCACAACGGCGAGTGGGCAGCCATCGTCATCTACCGGAACGAAGACTGCATTCCAAACGATTTCAACCTGTTGGACGTGTTCGATGTTCCCGCCGCCTTCTTGTGCCCACTGAACAACCTGGCTGGCTACGAGGTCTGGGCCAACGGCCCGGGTATGGAGCCTTCGCCGATACGCTCGCGCCTGATCGGCCAGGGTCCGGTGCCGGTGTGGTTCGTTCACCACGACGAATTCAGCCAGGCCATCGACGATGGCGTGCTGACGATTGGCGAACTGCGCAACCTGGGCTCGCTGCGGATCGGCAACAGCGATTTCTACGATGAACTGCTGCGCCCCAGCCAATCCTCCGACTCGCCCCTGCTGCACATCAACAGCAACGGCCGGTTCGAGGACGGCGGCCGATTCCGCCTGCTGTGGACGCTCAGCGCCGATCCTGCCGGCGACGCGTTCGTTTCGCGCACCCGCATCGAACTGCCGGGCGAAAGAGCCGGCGTCGACACACCGCCGCTGGTGTTCCCGTTCACCGGGATCTGGTACGACACAGCGCTGCCGGGCCAGGGGCTGAGCATCCACCCGGTGCGCGGACAGGATCGGGTGTTCGCCGCCTGGTACACCTACGACAGCTACGGCCAGCCGACCTGGTACACGATGGACACCTGCGCCGCGCCTGGATCGGTCGAGTGTGATGGTGTCTTTTTCGATGGCCTGCACGGCGAGTTTTCGATCATGCGCAGCATCGCCTCGCCGCACCCGACCGGCGCCCCGGAGTCGGAGCCGGTCGGTACCATGACCATCGATTTCACCGGCTGCACCACCGCGACCGCGAACTACACGTTGGCGGGCGTCGAAGGCGAAATGTCACTGGTATCGCTGATCCCGGCCGACAACTGCCTGGACTGAAGTCCGGGGTCCGCCCGCCGGCAGTTCAGCTATGACATCGACACGTCACCGAACTGTACCGGCTGCAACTTCGTACTCGGCAGCCTTTTCCTTAGGTGGGATCGACGCCTGGGATGTGGATGAACGTGACGATCACCAAGGATCGGCCGGTGCCCGTGGGCAGGTTCAAATCAACTGCCGCATCACACTGACACATCACCCCCAAGCGTCCCGCTCCCGGCTCCTTTCATCACTGGAACCGAGCTTCATCGCAAGCCACCGGCTCGGCGGCGAGATCGCCGCCCGCGGCCAGTCGTGGGCGCCAGTCGGCAGCGGCTGTGCCGTCCGCTGCGGTCGCCGGCTGCCGCAGCGTGAGCCAGTGGATCACCTGTTCCTCGACCCGGTCGGTGAGTTGCGCCGGATAGCCGCGGCCGACCATTTCCCGGCGCCGGCGCTCGGCATTGGCGCGATCGCGGAACAGGCCCAGGGAAATGGTGTTTTCGCTGTCGCCGGCGGTGACCACGTAGTAGTCGTCCACGCCCTCCTCGGCCAGGCGCCGGGCCATGGTCAGGGCCTGGTCGCGACTGGTGGCCGGCGGCAGATGCACCCAGAACCCGCGCGAGCGCCGCTCCACGGTCTCGCGCACCGACTGCACGCTGCCGATCGCCGCCAATGCCAGCTCGGCTTCGCGCAGCGCGGACTGGTTGCCGAACGGCCCGATCTCAACACAGACCTGCGGCACGGCGGCAGCGCCGTCCTCGGCTGGCGGTTCCGGTGCCGCCACCAGCTCGGCGGCGTCCAGATTGGTGCCCGCGGCCTGTTCGGCGAGCAGGATCAGCGGCGGCACACCCGGTTCGATCACCGCGGGCACCGACACCGCCGGTGACGCCGGAACCGCCAGCCAATTCCACAGGGCGGCGGCGACATTGAGCACCACCAGGGCGACGACGAGGATGCGCGCAGACATAGGCGCCCGAGTTTACAGGAGGCCACTGGCGGGCAACGTGCCGGGCCGGCGGCATCGCGGAAGCGTTTACCAGGTCACGGTTTCAGTGCCGAGAAAGGAAAACATCAGCATTGGGTCATGAATTCCTCAAGTCTTGTCCGGGTGGCGCCGCCAACCTTGCCGCACTGTCATCACGTGAGGAGAACGAACATGGCCCGACCCCATCCATCCGCCAGCCTGACCTGGGCCACGGCCTTGCCGGCCTTGCCGGCCTTGCCGGCCCTGGCGGTCCTGGCCCTTCTACTCGCCCTGGCCGTCACTTCCGCGCCGGCCCGCGCGGCCGACAGCGACGTCGCTGGCGCCATGGCTGGCATGACGCCGTCCGGCAGCAGCGGCGCGGTCGAGGTCATGGGCTTCCAGTTCCGTCCAGTACTGCATAACACCGAGTTCGCGCCTTTCTCCGACGGCTATGTCCACTGCTCCGCCGCCGACCAGCCCTGGTTCGATGCCGCGCTCGACCTGCCCGACCAGGTGCAGATCAACTCGCTGGTGCTGTGGGGCGCGGCCATGGGATCGGCGGTCACTGCCCGCTTGTACAGCTTCTGTACTACGGGCGCGACCGGCTCGAATCCAGCGCCGGTCATGGCGACCCTGGCCGATCTCACCAGCGCCACCAATACCGCTTCGTTCCGGATCGAGCAGCCGGTAGCGGGCAACGTCATCACCGACACCCTGCGCTGCACGTATTCCCTGCGCGTCAATCTGGGCGCCTGCAGCACCAGCCAGCAACTGGGCCGCGTCCGTGTTCATTACAGCCACTAACAAGGAGATTTCCGGATGAACTTGCCACTCCAGCCCCTGACCCTGCCGCCACTCCTGCTTGCCGCCTGCCTGCTGGCCGGCGCAGCCCTTGCGCCCGGCGTGCTGCAAGCCGATTCCCCGGACGCGCACAACTGGCACCTGAGCCACGACATCGGCATGGCCGGCCACCGCGCCAGCAGCACCGATCTGTACAACAGTGATACCTCGGCCTACTACTGCCGCCATACCGGCGAGGGCGGCACGCGCCGCACGTTCTGGCCGATCGATGTGCCCGAGGGGCTGGCCCTGGGGTTGGTGTCGGTGCTGGGCACCCGCCACACCAGTTCACCGGCTCCGACCTTGCGTCTGTATCGAAGCTGCGCCGGTACCGCCCCGGTCTGGACGGTCAACCTGCTGGCCACGCATGTGGTCAACGACACCGGCGAGTTCCGCGCCCTGATCGACCTGGGCCAGAACATGGTCATCGGCCAGCCCGGCACCTGTACGCAATGGCTGAGCGTCCAGTTCGGTACCAGCAGCCAGTCCTGCGGTGGCCACCGACGCTTTGGCATCAAAAGCGTCCTGGCCGGCCTGCGCGATCCCGACCAGTTGTTCTTCAGCAACTTCCGCGACGCTTACGCGACGCCGTGACCGAGGACCCGATCATGCAATCCATTCATGGCTCATTGTTCCTGCTTCTTGCCGCCGCTGCGCTGGCCGGCAACGTCCTGGCCGACGACGGCCGTGTGTCCGCCGATTACCGCCTGGTTACCGACCCGGCCGAACTGGCCCTGTGGGGTTTCGATCCGCACGGACCGCCCCTGTATCGCCTGCAAGACCAGCCCGCGCCCGCTGCCGCCGAACTGGCGCAGTGGCACGAAACCCTGGACCAGCGCGGCCAGCCAGCCAGCACCGGCTGGCGCACGGTCAGCCCCTCCGACTTCCAGTTCGAGCACGACCAGGTGCAGTACTCGCTGTACCAGCCGTTCCAGTCCCTGACCTGCAGCTCGCACGCAACCACCGCCCGGGCGGTGGCGCCGATCCACCTGGCCAATGATCGGCGACCGCGCTTTCTTGATGTCTGGGTACATGACAGCGCGGCCACCGTCTTGCATGCCGGCCTGATCGCTGCCTGCACCAGCCCGCAATCGCCCAACCAGCTCACTTACACCATCCTGGGCGATGTCAACAGCGGCGATATCTCGGGCAACGCCACGCTCAGCCGGATGATGCCCCAGGGTGCCCATCATGTTGACAACCAGCACTGCCAGTACTTCATCCGCGCGCTGTTCAGCAGTTGCAGCGGCGGGCCACAACTGCAACTGCGCAAGGCACGGGTGATCTGGGACTGAGGGGAGCCGGGCGCGTTTGTCAGCGCACGCCGAGCCAATCGGATCCGTGGTCGAGTGGTTGCTCATGCAGCCACCGGGCCAGCCCTTCCAGCACCAGCGCCGGCAGCCGTTGTACCGGTGGCGGCAGGTGTGGCTGCAGCCGGTCGCCATCACCGCCGGCCAGCAGTACCGGCACCGGCCTGTCAGCACAGCGTCGGCGCACCGCCTCGATCAGGCCCAGTGCCGCCTGCAGGCAACCGCTGGCGATGGCATCGGCGCTGTTGTCGGCCAGCGTCATCCGAGCCTGGCCGCCGGGGTAGCGGGCCAGCGCCGGCGCGGCGACCAGCAAGCCCTGATGCATCGCCTGCAATCCAGGGGCGATCAGGCCGCCACGATGTCGCGCCTGCCTGCCCTGGCCTGCCAGCACATCGACGGTCAGCGCTGTGCCGGCGCTGACCACGAGCACGGTGGCATCGGGCTGACGTTGCCACGCCGCCAGCAGGGCCAGCCAGCGATCGATGCCGAACTGGGCGGGATCATCGTAGGCGCAGACCAGGCCGCGCCAGTGCTTTTGGCTTAGCGGCTGCAGCACCGGACAACCCAGAGCGGCGCCGATCCGCGCCGCCGTTTGAACGCCCACCGATTCACCGGCAGGGCCGTCGATTGTCGTACCGGCGACGCTGGCCAATGCCACCCGCCGCGGCTGCAGTGCCTGCCATTGGGCCAACGGCAGCTCGTCGCCATTGGCCAGGGCCTGGTGGCTGCCGGCCAGCAGCTCGCCGTCGCGGGCCAGGGCCCACTTCAGGCGCGTATTGCCGATATCGATGACCAGGTCGGTCGCACTCATGCCGGCCTCACACTGACCTCGGCGCTGTGATAACGGCGCTCGGTTTGGCCGTGGCGCACACGCAGGGCACCGTCCGCGGCCAGGCCCAGGGCAATCCCGTGGGCCGGCCCGGCAGCGCCGGCCACGACTCGCACCGAGCGTCCGGCCAGGACATCGAATGCCGCGACCTGGGCCAGTACCGGAGCCAGCCCTTCGAGCCGGAACCGGGCCACCGCCGCCAGCAGATGCGCCAGCACCCGGCCAGCCACCTGGGCACGATCACGCCCATCCAGGCCCGGCAGGTGTGCCAGCGCCGCCACCGGCTGACCGGCAGCGGCCTGCAATGTCTTCGGCGCCAGCCAGTTCAGGCCCAGGCCGATGACCGCGCGGGCACCGTCGCCGGTGCCGGCGCCGCTACCGCCCCCGGCCACCGCCTCGACCAGCAGGCCGCCGAGCTTGCCCTGGCCATGGACCAGATCGTTCGGCCACTTCAGGCCAATCCCCTGCCGGCCCGGAGGCAGGCCGGTCAGTTCAACCAGGGCCTGGGCAACCGCCAGGCCCGCCACCAGCGGCAGCCCGGGCAACTCGCGCAGCGGCCGACCAGTGTCGACCAGCAACGACATCAGGATCGGCTCGCGCCAGCGACCATGCCAGGCCCGCTGCCGGCGGCCCCGGCCGGCACTCTGGCAGTGCGCCAGCAAGGCCAACGGCGGGCGTGCGCCGGCCGCCGCGCAAGCCCTCAGCACAGCATTGGTGGAGGTCACCAGCAGCGATGAGTGCACCAGGCAAGCTGCGGCCGCGGCAAAGCCGGTGCTGCCGACTGGAGCGGCTGCGGCCAGGGCTGCGCTGACCCGGGCGGCGTCCAGATCCACCGCCTGTGCCCGCGCGGCGCCATCACGCCAGGCCACCTGATCGCCTTGAATGACCCAGGGCAAGGCAAGATGGGTAATCAGGGCCGGCAGTTGCGCCCGCAGTTCCTCATCCAGCTCGGCCAGCGGCAGGGCCGGTGCCTGCAGCAGGGCATCAAAGGGCGCGTGGGCGCTGATGACGGCGGCTGCCGGGCCGGCCGGCCCCGCGGCCAATACGCCAACCTCGGCCTGGGGTGTCCGGCCAGCGGCGGTTTCCGACCGGAACCGGACAGCGCCATCGGTGGATTCTATGGGCACAGTCACTTGAAAATCAGTATCATGGCGCGATATCCAGGCTGGCACGGAATGTGCTCTATTTCCAACCACGGAATGTTAGCCATCACTTTCCGCCCGCCACGCCAGAGGAGTCGCTCATGAACATGCTTTATCTCCGTTTCGTGCTCTTGCTCGTCATGGCCGTCGGTATTGTCGGCGCGGCGATCGGCTGGGGCAACGTCGCCAGCCCGGTATTGAGCCATCAGGCGACCGCATGCGACCAACAGTTCACCGCATCCCGCCCGGATTCCGACCGCCCCCTGCGCGCCCTGGTCCGCGACACGGCTCCGGCCCGCCAGCATGACAGCGAGCGCCAGGCACCGGTCATTGCACTGCGCCGGATCCTGCCCGGCATGTTGCGCTGAGCGCTTGCCCAAGCCAGATGCCGCCGCGCATCCGGTGCGCGCCCAATCAGCGCTGATGACGCCTGAAAATCCCTGATCCAAACGCCGGCGCCGACGCCAGTCGTGGCCAGCCAACAGCCGCGTAATCACCAACAACGCCAGTCGCCGGACCTGCGCCGGCCCTTCACCGGGGCTGCGCCAAAAACCACCCACACCGGCGGATGCGGCACACTTCGGGCCATGCTCGCCTGGCTCAACCGCCTCACCCGTGACCGGGTCACCATCCCCGACGATGCCTGGCAGGCCGCCTGTGGCGACATCGCCCTGACCGGCTGCCTGCCGCCACCGGCGCGGGCGCAACTGCGCAGCCACGTCGAGCGCTTCCTGCATGACAAGCGCTTCGCCGGTGCCGCCGGCCTGGAACTGGACGATGACGACTGCCTGCGCATCGCCATCCTGGCCTGCCTGCCGGTCACCGGCCTGGACTATGACTGGCTGCGCGGCTGGCGCGAAATCATCGTCTATCCGGCCCAGTTCCGCGCCCGCCGCGAGGAGCACGACGAGGCCACGGGCGTGGTCAGCGAATCCCATGACTGGATGGCCGGCGAGGCCTGGCAGCAGGGGCCGCTGATCCTGTCCCTGGACGACATCCTGGCCGACGTGGCCGAGCCGTTCGCCGGCTTCAATCTGGTCGTCCATGAAATCGCGCACAAGCTGGACATGCTCGATGGCCATGCCGATGGCGTGCCGCCGCTGCCCGCTGCCGCGCGCCGGCAATGGCTGGAAATCTTCCAGCGCGAATACACCGCCTTCGTCGCCGCGGTGGCCGCCGGCGAAGAAACTTTCCTGGATCCGTATGCCGCCGAAGCGCCCGACGAGTTCTTCGCCGTCGCCAGCGAAACCTATTTTTCGGCACCTGCCCTGCTTGCCCAGGCGCATCCGGACATCCACGCGCAACTGAAAGCCTTCTACGGCGTCGAACTGGATTGCCCTGTTGCCTTGCCGGACGCCGGCGAGGATTGAGCGCCCGGCGAGCATCGCCCGGGCCTTGGCAAGACCGGCTGCCCAAGCCTGAATCCAAGGCTGTCAGCCCACCCCGAGCGCTGCCTTGGCACCCGGCCGTCCTGCCTGGCCTTGGGCATCCGCGTTAGACTGCGTGCGCCTGCCGTTGCCATACCACGTTGAAAACTCATGACCTTGTTCCGCCTGCTGTCCGTTGTTGCCCTGCCCGTTGTCCTGACCTCCCTGTCCTTGCCGGCCACCGCTGCCGGCAGCGCGATGATCGAAATCGCCGATACCGGCGCCTACAGCCTCAGCCATGCCGAGCTCAGCGCCGTGCTGCCGGGACTGGGCGAGGTCGACAGCCGACAGATCCGCCTGAGCCATCGTGGTGAAGCCAGGGCGCTGCGCATCGACGACGGCGGCGATGGCCGTTTCGGGCCCGGCGACAGCCTGAGCTTCCACGCCGAACGCCTGCAGGGCCCGGAAAGCTGGTTCGACACCTATGCCACCAACAACGTCTACCGGCTCGACCTGGGTACCGGTGACAACAGCTCGACACCACTGGCTTTTGTCGGCGCCGGCAGCGCTACAACCGGCAGCGCCACGCCCGGCAGCCACCAGGCCAGCCTGCGCCGGCTGCTGCATCTGGAAGAGGAAAACCTGCAGATCCGTCTGAGCCGCCGCTATGTCGATCCCGACAGCGAGCCCGACCTGTGGTTCTGGGCCAAGCTCACCCAGATCGATGCCGAACCCTTCCAGGCCCGCTTCGCCCTGCCCGACCTGGCCGAGGGCGAGGTCAGCTTCCGGCTCGGTTTCCGCGGCTTGTCGCGGATCAATGCCCGCCGCGACCAGCCGGCGCCGCCGCCCGACCACGAGGTGCAGATCAGCTTCAACGGCCAGCCGGTGACCACGGTCAACTTCGCCGACCGCGACCGCCACGAAGTCGAGTTCCGCCTGCCGGCCAGCGCCCTGGCCGCGAACGGCGCCGACAACAGCCTTGAACTGCAGGTACCGCGCCGGTTCCAGGACGGCGTCGCCGACCCGCTGGTCGATGTCGTCATGTTCGATTTCCTGCGCCTGGACTATCCCAGCACCGGCTGGCTCGACGGCCAGCCGCGCACGGTCACCGTGACCCGGCCCGGCAGCGCCACCCTGACGGCGCCCGAGGGCAGCCGCTCGCTGCACCTGTACGGCGACAACGGCCACTTCCACGAAGGCCAGACCAGCGGTGATGGCCACTGGCATTTCCCGGCCCTGGCCGCCGGCACCTACCAGCCGGTGATCGACGGCCGCTACCAGGCGCCGGCCGCGGTGCGCACCCTGGCCGACAGCGGTTGGCGTGATGTCGAGCAAGGCTACGACTACCTGCTGATCAGCCATGCCAGCCTGGCCGATGCCGCCCGGCCGCTGGCGCACTTCCACCGCGACAACGGCCTGCGCGTGGCCGAGGTTGATGTTGCCCATCTGTATGACGAGTTCAACCACGGCATCGTGCATCCGCGCGCCATCCGCGATTTCATCGGCCATGCCTACCAGAACTGGCCGGCACCGCAGCCGCGCTTCGTGCTGCTGGTCGGCGATGCCAGCTTCGACATCCGCTCCGAGCGTGTCGACGACAACCGCTACGCCAAATGGGCCAACCGCGAGCTGCTGATTCCCGGCCAGTTCGGCGAAATCCCCGGCCAGATGTATCCGGACACCGACAAGCAGGCCGCCAACCGCAACCTGATCCCGACCTGGCAATATCCGTCCGAGGAAGGGCATTCGGCCGCCGACAATTATTTCGTTGCCGTCGATGGCGACGACTGGCTGCCCGACCTGGCCCTGGGCCGCTTCCCGGTGGTCGAGCCCGAGGAAGTCACCGCCATCGTCGACAAGACCATCGGCTACGCCAGCGGCAACGATTTTGGCGACTGGCGCCGGCGCGTGCTGTTCACCACCGATACCAGCACCTACTTCCAGAACAGCAGCGATCGCTTCGGCGAGCAGTTCCAGTCCGAAGGCTTCGACTTCACCGGCGTCTACGCCGATACCGAACAGAGCGACAACCTGCCGCAGATCAACGCCCTCAACGACGCCCTCAACGATGGCCAGTTGCTGGTGCACTTCATCGGCCATGGCGGGCGCTACATCTGGCGCACCGGGCCACCCGACCCGGTGCGCAACCACGACCTGTTCACCCTGGATCACGTCGCCCAGCTCGACAACGGCGACCGCCTGCCGATGGTGCTGTCGATGACCTGTTACTCGGCGCCGTTCGACCACCCCAGCGCCGACTCCATCGGCGAACGCTTCCTGCGCGAACCCGGCCGTGGCGCCATCGCCGTGTTTGCCGCTTCCTGGCGCAACTCGCCGACCATCGCCTACAGCCAGGCCGCCGTCGACGAACTGATGGTGCCCGGCGCCCACATCGGCGAGGCCCTGATGCGGGCCAAGCACACCCTGACCGCGCCGCATCAGCGCACCCTGGTGGAGACCTACAACCTGCTCGGCGATCCGGCCGTGATTCTCAACCAGCCGACCCTGCCGGTGCAGCTCGATGTGCGCGCCAACGGCCGCCTGCCCACCATCGCCGTGGACGCCGGCCAGCCGGTCAACGGCCACGCCTTCCTGGAATGGACCGACATTGAAGGCAACGCCGTTGCCAGCCGCCGCGTCGAAATGCGCGGCCGGCAACTGCAGGTACGCACGCCGCCCGGCGCCGCCCAGGCCGAGTTCCTCAACGCGCACATCATCGACTACGCCAGCCGCAGCGATGGTGTCAGCCGCATGCACCTGGTCAACGCCAATGGCAACGGCAATGGCAGCTACGAGGAAAGCGGCGACGCCCTCGCCCAGCCCGCCGAACCGGTCGCGCCGCGCATCCGCGAACCGGTCGATCCCGCCGACCAGATCATCTACACCGGCATGGAGCACAAGGCCGCCGATTCCGGCTGAGCCGGGCTGGCTGCCGCTGGCATCCATGCACTGGCTCGGCTGCGCCTGGTGCACGCCCGGATTCACACCGTGCGAGGCCGAGGCCCGCAGCGGGCGCCGATCATGCACGCGCCAAGGCAACCGGGATGTCCTGAATACATGACACTCCGCGATGAAAGCGCTAGTTTGTCCTGCATGAAGGACAAAACGACCATTGTCAGCAAGCTGCTTCCCCTGCGCACCCGCGAGGACCTGGGCCGCGCTGTGCGCCAGGCGCGGTTGGATCAGGACATCCGCGCCAGCCATCTGGCCCGGCAATCGGGCCGCAGTCGCGATCTGCTGCACCGGCTGGAAACCGGCGGCGAGGTCACCACCGGCGCCCTGATCGATGTGCTGCGCGCCATGGGCTATGTCCTGCGGATAGAAAAGGCCGGCCTGCCCACGCTGGACGAAATGCGCCAGCGCTTCACCGACAACGACTGAGGCGCCCGCCATGGTCGAAAACACGCTGCCCGAGACCATCCGCCTGCTGGAAGTCGCCATCGACGGCCGGCAATCCGGCCAGCTTGTCCATCAGTCCCAGTTCGAGTACCGCTATGCCCGAGCCGGTGCCGACCAGCCTGCCGTCGGCCTGCTGATGCCGCCGGACCGGCTCACCTGGCACGATGGCGCACTGTTTCCGGTGATGGACCAGAACCTGCCCGAAGGCACCCCTGGACCGGGCTTGCGAGCAGACAGCTTGGGCAAACGGCAACATTGGCGGGCTATCCTGATCGGATATGTCCAATCCACTTTGCCTGCGTGACTGCATCCTGGCTGCTGCAGCCAGCCCTGCCGCGGCCGCCTGTCGCCGCGGCCTGATCGACGCCTTCCGGCGCCTGCTGCAAGTCGCGGCGCTGCTGCTTGCCGGGGCCGCGCTGGCCGGGCTGCCGGCCTGTTCCACCACGACACCGGCGCCAGAGGGCAGTGTCGGCGACAGCGCAGTGCCAAGACACAAGCGGCCGGCCCAAGCCAGCGGCCCCGGCATCGACCAGCCGCTGCTGATACTGGTGTCGCTGGACGGCTTCCATCCCGATTACCTGGCGCGTGGCCTGACGCCGACGCTCAACCGGCTGGCTGCCGAGGGCACCCGCGCGCGCTGGCTGCAGCCGTCGTTCCCGAGCAAGACCTTCCCCAACCATTACACCGTGGTCACCGGCCTGATTCCCGACCACCACGGCATCATCGACAACACCATGCTGGACCCGGAACTGGGCCGGTTCGCCCTGCGCAACCGGGACGCGGTGTCCGATCCGCGCTGGTGGGGTGGCGAACCGATCTGGAACACCGCCCGCCGCCAGGGCCTGCGCAGCGCGACCATGTTCTGGCCCGGCAGCGAGGCGCCGATCGGCGGCCACCATCCCCATTACTGGCTGCCCTACGACGGCGCCATGACCATCGATGAACGCCTGGACCAGCTATTCCAGTGGTTGGACCTGCCTGGCGAGCAGCGACCGCATCTGGTCACCCTGTACTTCGAGCAGGTCGACACCATCGGCCACCGCCTGGGGCCCAATGCGCCGGAACTGCGCGAGGCCATCGCCGACCAGGACCGGGCCCTGGCGCAACTGCTGGACGGCCTGGCCCAGCGCGACTTGCTGCCGGGCACCAATCTCATCATCACATCCGACCACGGCATGGCGGCGCTGGATCCGGAGCACACCGTGTATCTGGAAGACCTCATCGACCCGGCGCTGATCGAACACGACCAGGTCGAGATCGTCACCCTGTCGGAGATCACCGCCTTCAATCTGGCACCGGACGTGCCCGCCGCGGCCATCGACCATTTGCTTGCCGCCGACGAAGGCATCGAATGCCATCGTCGCGAACACACGCCCACGCACTGGCGTTACGGCAGCCACCCGCGCGTGGCCGATATCGTCTGCCTGCTCGAAGACGGCTGGCGCATCCGCAGCCGCAGCCTGTTCGCCAACCGGCCCTGGGCGGGCAGCAACAACCGCGGCAGCCATGGCTACGACCCGCGCCTGCCCTCGATGCGCGCGCTGTTCATCGGACATGGTCCGGCATTCACGCGCGGGCTTGAGGTGCCACCGTTCCAGAACATCCATATCTACCCGATGCTGGCGCGCCTGCTCGGCATCGAGACGGCCGCCAATGACGGCGATCCGCAGGTCACCGTCAACATGCATCCACCGGGCGTGCCCTGATTGCTGGCCAGGGCCAGCGCCCATAGCCAGCCGTCACGATCCGGACGACCGGGCGGCCAGCCAACTGCGCGACGGCGTTGGCGGTATCGGCCGCTGGCCATGTCGCGAGCCGGCCGTGGCGCAATGTCCTGGTGCCAGCCGGCTCAATCCACCTGCAGGTCCAGCCACTCCTCTTCCAGCGCGACCTGTTCGCTGGCCAGGGTGTGCTGGCGCTGCATCAGGTCGCGGACCTGGTCGGCCGGGCCGGCGTACAACCCGGGATCGGCCAGCCTGCCCTCCAGCTCACCGCGCTCGCTGCCGATCACCGCCAGGCGCCGTTCGATGCTCCGGATGCGGTCGCGGATCGGTTTTTCACGGGCGCGTTGTTCGGCCGCGGCACGGCGCCGATCGCGGGCGGAGGCGCCGTCCTGGCTGTCGCTGGCATCGTCCCTGCCATTGCCCTGAGGCTCGGCCGGATCGGCGCCAACGCGCCCGCCGTCGTCCGCGGCCGCCCGGGCACCGCCGTCATCACGGCTGCGCAACCAGCGCGAATAGTCGTCCAGGTCGCCCTTGAATTCGGACACGGTGCCCTCGGCGACACGCCAGAAACTGTCGCAGACCAGGCCGATCAGATGGCGGTCGTGGGCAACCAGCACCAGGGCGCCGGGGAAGTCGGCCAGGGCATCGGCCAGGGCGTCGCGCATGTCCAGGTCCAGGTGGTTGGTCGGCTCGTCCAGCAGCAGGACATTGGGCCGGTGCCAGGCGATCAGCGCCAGCGCCAGCCGGGCGCGTTCGCCACCGGAAAAGGTGTCGACACTTTCATAGGCCCGCTCGCCGGCGAAGTTCCAGCCGCCCAGGTAGTTGCGCAGCTCCTGCTCGCTGATGCCGGGCGCGATCGCGCGCAGGTGGTCGATGGCGCTGACGCCCTCGCGCAGCGACTCGACCGTGTGCTGGGCGAAATAGCCCACGCGCAGATCCTTGTGCGCCAGGCGCTCGCCTGCCAGCGGCGGCAGTTCGCCGACCAGGGTCTTGACCAGGGTGGATTTGCCGGCGCCGTTGGGACCAAGCAGGGCAACGCGCTCGCCCGGTTCCAGGCTGAAGCGGACTCCGGTCAGCACCCGGTGCTCGCCGGCATCGTCGGTGGCACCCTCCGCCGCCGCATACCCGGCATCAACCTGGTCCAGGCGCAGCAACGGTGACGGCAGTTTGCCCGGCACCGGAAAGCTGAAGCGGAACGGGCTTTGCGCCCGCACGGCTTCGGTCCCGGCCAGCTTCTCCAGCCGCTTGACCCGCGATTGCGCCTGCCGCGCCTTGCTCGCCTTGGCCTTGAAGCGGTCGATGAAACTTTGCAGATGGGCGCGCTCGGCCTGCTCGCGCTGGTGGCTGATCTGCTGCTGGCGCAGGTGTTCGGCGCGCTGGCGCTCGAAGCTGGTGTAGTTGCCGGTGTAGAGCCGGGCCCGACCCTCGTCCAGGTGCACGATGTGGCTGGCGATGCCGTCCAGGAATTCGCGGTCGTGCGAGATCACCAGCAAGGTGCCCGGGTAGCGGCGCAGCCAGTCCTCCAGCCAGACAACGGCATCCAGGTCCAGGTGGTTGGTCGGTTCGTCCAGCAGCAACAGGTCCGAGGGCGCCATCAGCGCCCGGGCCAGGTTCAGGCGCACCCGCCAGCCGCCGGAAAACTCGCGCACCGCGGTGGCATGCGTGTCGGCGGCAAACCCCAGGCCATGCAGCAGCCGGCCGGCGCGGGCATGGGCGTCGTAACCGGACAGCTCTTCGATCCGGTGATGGGCGCGGGCCACAGCTTCATGGTCGCCGCGGGCCTGGGCCTCGGCCTCGTCGGTCAGCGCACGGGCCAGCTCGACGTCACCGGAAATCACATAATCGATCGCCGCATCCGGCAACGCCGGTGTTTCCTGGGCGACGGTCGCCACCCGCTGGCCGCGCGGCCGCTCGATGCTGCCGGCATCAAGATCAAGCCCACCCAGCAGCGCCGCGAACAGGCTGGACTTGCCACAGCCGTTGCGCCCGACCACGCCGACACGCCAACCCGGATGCAGGGTCAGGTCAACCTGTGACAGCAACAGGCGGCCACCGCGGCGCAGGGCCAGTTCCTTCATACGAATCATCGCGGCATTTTATCCGGCCCACGCCGCCGGTGCGCCGCCCGTGCGCCGGCAGCGCGGCAATTGGCCTCGCCGTACAATGGCCGCCGTCATGGAACCCACCTCCGCCACGATTGCCCGCGACGGCCTGTGGCAGGCCAACCCGGCGCTGGTGCAGCTGCTTGGCCTGTGTCCGCTGCTGGCAGTCAGCCACACCTTCGCCAACGCCCTGGGCCTGGGCCTGGCAACGGTACTGGTGCTGACCCTGAGCAGCACCTTGGTGTCGTTGCTGCGGCCGCTTGTCCGGCCCGAGATCCGCCTGCCACTGTTCGTGCTGGTGATCGCGGTCAGCGTCAGCAGCGTCGAGCTGCTGGTCCGCGCCTGGCTGCCGGAACTGCACGATGCGGTCGGCGTGTTCATTCCATTGATCGCCACCAACTGCGTGATCCTGGCCCGGGCCGAAGCCTTCGCCGCGCGCCAGCGTGTTTCACTGGCGGCGCTGGACGGGCTGATGATGGGCCTGGGATTCCTGGCCGTGCTGGTGATCATCGGCGCGGTGCGTGAAGTCGTCGGCCATGGCACCTTGATGGCCGACATGCACCTGCTGCTGGGCGAGGCCGGACGCGGCCTGCGCCTTGAAATTCTCGGCGGCCAGCGCGGCCTGCTGCTGGCGGTGCTGCCCACCGGTGCCTTCTTCGCCCTGGCGGCGCTGGTCGCGGCCCGCAATGCCTGGCAGCAGCGCGTCGGCGACACCAGCGGCACCGGCGACAGCGATGCCGACGATTCCAGCCGCCCCCTGACCGGACCGGAACCGGCATGAAGGTGGCGCATCGCCACGAGTTCTTCCGCCGCCTGGCCGAGCTGGACCCCGAGCCGAAGACCGAACTGGTCTACAACACGCCGTTCGAGCTGCTGGTGGCGGTGCTGCTGTCGGCCCAGGCCACCGACATCGGCGTCAACAAGGCCACCGCGCGGCTGTTCCCGGTGGCCAACACGCCGCAGGCGATCCTTGAGCTGGGCGAGGAGCGGCTCAAGGGCTACATCAACAGCATCGGCCTGTTCAACAGCAAGGCGAAGAACCTGATCGCCACCTGCGCGCTCCTGATCGAACAGCACGAGGGCCAGGTGCCCGGCACCCGCCCGGCGCTGGAGGCTCTGCCCGGAGTCGGCCGCAAGACCGCCAATGTCGTGCTCAATGTCGCCTTCGGTCAGCCCACGATCGCGGTGGACACGCACATCTTCCGGGTCGGCAATCGCACCGGCCTGGCGCGCGGCAAGACACCGCTGGCAGTCGAGCTGCGGCTGCTCAAGGTGGTGCCCGATGAGTTCCGGCAGCACGCCCACCACTGGCTGATCCTGCATGGCCGTTATGTCTGCCAGGCACGCAAGCCGCGTTGCTGGGAATGTCGCGTCGCCGACCTGTGCGCCTGGCCGCAGCGACTGCGCACGCCGGCGCCCGGGGGCAAGGCGGGCAAGGATCTGCAAGGCGGGGACGCGGGCTCGGTCTGAGCGCCTGAGCCGGCTGCAAGCTTCGGCCACGCCGCCAATTTTCATTGCCGATTTACGCCCAGCTGATATCCTGCACGGGCATGGGCGGCCAGGGCGCCCGCACACGGCAGCAGCGGATGGACCTGGCTCCATCTTGCAAGCGCGGGATACCGGAACGGCAGCGCGCCATCCGGCGGCCTGCCCACCTCACCCACGGGAGTCACCCACCATGAACCTGAAACCGATCACGCCCCTGATGGCAGCCCTCGGGCTTGCCGTTGCCGGCTCGGCCCACGCCAGCCCGGACACCGACACCTCCACCCTGTTCGCGCTCACTGATCTGGGCAGTGGCCAGGCCCTGAACCTGGTCGAGGGCGGTTGCGGCGCCGGCAGCGGCGGCGAGGGCAAGTGCGGCATTGAACATCTGGACACCGATGGCGATGGCCGCGTGTCGCGCGATGAGTTCCAGGCCGCCGGCAAGCCGATGGCGATGTTCGACCAGATCGACACCGATGGCGACGGTTTCCTCTCGGCCGAAGAGTTGAGGGTGCACCACGCCGCCCGCCACGCCCATGCCGATGAGGCCGAGGGTGCCTGCGGCGAAGGCAAGTGCGGCGAGGGCCGCTGCGGCGGCACTGCCTGAGGCTGTGACGAGCGCCGATGGCAGGTGCTGGCGTCGGCTGTGGACGTGACTGGCCCGCAGCCCACGCCGGCACTGACCCAGGCCGGCTACGACGCTGGCGGCAGCGCCGGACTGGGTCTGCGCCGGGCCCTGCTTGATGCCCTGGTGCAGACGCCCGCCGAGCGCATCGACTTCATCGAGGTGGCACCGGAGAACTGGATCGGCGTCGGCGGCCGTGCCGGCAAGCGCCTGCGTGCCTGCAGCGAGCGCTGGCCGATGTTCTGCCATGGCCTGTCGCTGTCGCTGGGCGGGCCGGCACCGCTGGATGCGGAGCTGCTCGACGGCATTGCCGGTTTCCTGGAGGAACATCGGGTGCCGCTGTACTCCGAGCACCTGAGCTGGTGCAGCGATGAGGGCCAGTTGTACGAACTGATGCCGATCCCGTTCACGATGGCGGCGGTGCGCCATGTGGCGTCACGCATCGATCAGGTCCAGGACCGTCTGCGCCGGCGCATCGCGATCGAGAATGTCTCCTTCTATGCCGCGCCCGGCGCCGAAATGGACGAGCTGGATTTCGTCACCGAAGTGGTGCGGCAAGCCGACTGCGATCTGCTGCTGGATGTCAACAACGTCTTCGTCAACAGCATCAACCATGGCTACGACGCGCGCAATTTCATCGCCGCCCTGCCCTCGGCGGCGATCACCTGCCTGCATGTCGCCGGCCATTTCCGCCAGGATCCGGACCTGATCATCGACAGTCACGGCGCGGCGGTGATCGACCCGGTCTGGCAACTGCTCGACCATGCCTACACCTGCCACGGCCTGCGTCCGACCCTGCTCGAGCGCGATTTCAACTTCCCGCCGCTGGCCGAACTGCTGGCCGAGGTGGACACCATCCGCGGCATTCAGCAGCGCCATCGCCTACCGCCGGCCGCGGGTGTTCCCGATGCCGCCATGACCGCCGGCGATGACTGATTTCCAGAGCCTGCAACGGCAATTCGCCGGACATGTGCGCGACCCGGAGCGGGTTCCGCCGCCGGCCGATATCCAGGACCGGCGTATGGCGGTCTACCGCGAGCTGGCGTTCAACAATGTCGCCGGCCTGCTGGCCGCCAACTTTCCGGTGCTGCGCTCCCGGCATGACCCGGCCGGCTGGCAGGCCCTGGTGCGCGACTGGTACCGCGGCCATCGGGCGCGCACGCCACTGTTCCCCGCCCTGGGCGGTGAATTCGTGACCTGGCTGCAACAGGTCGGCGCGGTTCCGGATTGGCAGGTTGAACTGGCCCACTACGAATGGATGGCGACCGTCGCCGCCAATGCCCGGGCGGATCTTGACGGCATCAGACACGATCCGGATGGCGACCTGATCGACGGCCGGCCGCTGCTGTCGCCCCTGGTCTGGCCGTTGCGCTACCGCCACGCGGTGCAACGCCTGCGTGCCGGCGAGCACCCGGACGCAGATGCCGGAGCCGGGATTGAACAGCCCACCTTCCTGGTCATCGTCCGTGACCGCCAGGACCGGGTCGGCTTCCTGGCCGCCAATGCCCTGACCCTGGCCCTGGTGGAACGCCTGCACCGGTCCCAGGGGCGCCTGAGCGGGCGCGAACTGCTCGCCGGCCTGGCCAGCGATACCGGCATCGACCACGACCGGATGCTCAGCGCCGGCCGCGACATGTTCGGGCAATTGCGCCAGCGGCACATCATCCTGGGCACCCTTCCCGACCCCCTCTGACGCCTGGCAGTAGCGACGTCGAGCAGATCCGGACCGGTCCCGGTCCCGGTCCCGACTCCGCCGATGCATTTGCCCATGCCAGGCGCAGTCATCGCGGCCGGTGCCGTGCCGGTCGGGTCAGCCGGCGCAATCCGGCCGCCATCCGGGAAGCGGCGGGTCGGCGCCGGCTGGCTGCCGATACGACGACAATTGGCAGGGACCGGCCCGGGCCGGCGATAATCGCCGGTTGTCGACCCAGCCAACCCGGAGTTCAGCATGTTCAAGGACAAGATCGCCCTCATCACCGGATCCACCAGCGGCATTGGCCTGGCGGTGGCCGAGAGCCTGGCGGCGGCCGGCTGCAAGGTCATGCTCAATGGCCTGGGCACGCCCGAGCAGATCGATGCCGCGCGGGCGCAAGTGGCCAGCCATGGTGGCGAAGTCGACTACAACAGTGCCGACCTGAGCCGCGCCGAGCAGGTCGAGGCGATGATCACCGACACCCTCAAGCGCTTCGGCCGCCTGGATATCCTGGTCAACAACGCCGGCATCCAGCACACCGCGCGGGTGGAGTCGTTCCCGGCCGAGCGCTGGGACGCGATCCTGGCGATCAACCTGTCGGCGGTGTTCCACGCCATCCGTTGCGCCCTGCCGGGCATGCAGGCGCGCGGCTACGGCCGCATCGTCAATATCGCTTCGGTGCACGGGTTGGTGGCCTCGGCCGAGAAGTCGGCCTACATCGCAGCCAAGCACGGCGTCATCGGCCTGACCAAGGTGGTGGCGCTGGAAAATGCCCAGGCCGACATCACCTGCAATGCCGTGTGTCCGGGCTGGGTGCTGACGCCGCTGGTGCAGCGCCAGATCGACGACCGGGCGGCATTGCACGGGCTGTCGATCAAGGAGGCCGAGCAGGCGATGCTGGCCGAGAAGCAGCCGTCGCTGCGCTTCACCCGGCCCGAGGACATCGGCGAAGCGGTGCGCTTCCTGTGCGGTTCGGGCGGCGGCAACGTCACCGGCACGCAGATCGTGCTCGATGGCGGCTGGACGGCCCGTTGACCGGCAGCGTTGATCTGGATCAACGGCCGGCCCGGCAACAAGCGTATAAACTGGCGCCCCCTGGTGCAGTGCGGCGACGCGGCGACCCGGTGGCCCGGACCGGCAGCAGCCGTCGGTCCCGCGCTAGCGGTGATTGCACACTGCCGCGCGCCAGGCCGCGGCCATTCTGCCGCTGACCGAACCCGCCTCCGCCCGCCGATGACCGTTGCGCCTATCCGATGAAATTTCCCGTCTGGTTCCACCGCCTGGGATCGCCACCGACCTTCTACCGTTTCGCCGGCCGGCTGATGCCCTGGTGCTTTGCCCTGGCGGCGCTGATCGGCGCCTGGGGCCTTTATGGCGGCCTGGTGCTGGCACCGCCCGATTATCAGCAAAGCGACAGCTTCCGCATCATGTACGTGCATGTGCCGGCGGCCTGGATGTCGATGGCCGGCTACGCCTTCATGGCGGTGTGCGCCTTCGTTGCCCTGGTCTGGCGGATGAAGCTGGCCGAGTTGATGGTGCTGACCGCCGCCCCGATCGGTGCCGCCTTCACCCTGATCACCCTGGTCACCGGCTCGATCTGGGGCAAGCCGATGTGGGGCACCTGGTGGGACTGGGATCCGCGCCTGACTTCCGAGCTGGTGCTGCTGTTCCTGTACCTGGGCGTGATCGCCCTGGCCCAGGCCTTCGAGGACCGCCGCGCCGGCCGCCGCGCCGCCTGCCTGCTGGCGTTGATCGGCGTGGTCAACATCCCGATCATCCATTACGCGGTGACCTGGTGGAACTCGCTGCACCAGGGTCCGACCGTGCGCGTATTTGGCGAATCGACCATCCATCCGGACATGCTCTGGCCGCTGCTGGCGATGACCGTGGCCTCCAAGCTGTACTTTGCCGGCAGCCTGTTCGCGCGCACCCGCGCCGCGCTGCTGACGCAGGAATTCAAGACCCACTGGGTGCAGCAGGAACTGAGCGGAGATCGACATGTCTGAGTGGCTGGCCATGGACGGTTATGGCGCCTATGTATGGAGCGCCTACGCCGTCACCCTGATCGTGCTGCTGTGGGACCTGACTGCCCCGGCCCGCAGCCGTAGACAATTGCGCAAGCGGCGGCCATCCAGACCGCCCCGGAGTACCCCGACATGACCCCGAAGCAGAAACGCCGCCTGCTGGCGACCTGCCTGATCCTGGGCGGCGTTGGCGCCGCCACCGCCCTGGCGATCACCGCCCTGACCGACAACATCAGTTACCTGTACAGCCCGAGCACGGTGGTCGAGAACCAGCTCGAACCCGGCGCCCGTTTCCGCCTAGGCGGCGTGGTACTGGAGGACAGCATCGAGCGCATCCAGGGCCTGAAGGTGCGCTTCGCCGTGACCGACCGGGTCCGCGACCACGAGGTGTTCTACGAGGGCATCCTGCCCGACCTGTTCCGCGAGGGCCAAAGCGTGATCGCGCACGGCCACCTGGGTGAGGACGGCGTGTTCCAGGCCAACAAGATCCTGGCCAAGCATGACGAGACCTACATGCCGGCCGAGGTCATGGCCGCCATGGAAGACGCCCAGGGCAAGGCCGCCGGCGGCGGCTATCGCGGCTATGGCAACGACAACGGCTCCGGCTACGGTAGCGACAACGGCGACAAGGCGGCCACTGAGGGCGCCGACGGCAATGACGTGACCGAAGCCGACACCGGCGCCGAAACCCCGGCCAACGGCAACGCCCTCGACGCAGACCACGATCCCGATCCGGACAACGCAACCGCCACGTCCTGGCCGGACGGCGGGCCATGATTCCAGAGATTGGCCAGTTCGCCCTGATTCTGGGCCTGCTGCTGGCGATGGTGCAGGCCGTGCCGCTGCTCGGTCATGCCCTGGACAAACCGGTCTGGCGCGCCGTCGCCCGGCCGGCCGCAGTGGGTCAATTCCTGTTCCTTGCCGTGGCCTTCGCGATCCTGACCTGGGCCTTCATGGTGCAGGATTTTTCCGTGCTCTATGTCGCCCTGAACTCCAACCTGGACCTGCCCTGGTACTACCGCTTCTCCGCCGTCTGGGGCGCCCACGAAGGCTCGCTGCTGCTGTGGGCGCTGATGCTGGCCGCCTGGACCCTGGCCGTGGCCGCCTTCAGCAAGCACCTGCCCGAGCGTTTCGCCGCCAACGTACTGGCGGTGATGGGCCTGGTCAGCATCGGCTTCATCGGCTTCATGCTGTTCACCTCCAATCCGTTCGACCGCGTGCTGCCGGCACCGATCGACGGCAATGATCTCAACCCGCTGCTGCAGGACTTCGGCCTGATCGTGCATCCGCCGATGCTGTACCTGGGCTACGTCGGTTTTGCCGTCGCCTTCGCCTTCGCCATCGCCGCCCTGCTGGAAGGCCGCATGGAGCGCGAATGGGTGCGCTGGGCCCGGCCCTGGACCAATGCCGCCTGGGCCTTCCTGACGCTGGGCATCGCGCTGGGCTCGTGGTGGGCCTACTACGAGCTGGGCTGGGGTGGCTGGTGGTTCTGGGATCCGGTCGAGAACGCCTCGTTCATGCCCTGGCTGGTCGGCACGGCCTTGATCCACTCCCAGGCGGTGACGGAAAAGCGCGGCAGCTTCATGGCCTGGACCCTGTTGCTGTCGATCGCAGCCTTCTCGCTCAGCCTGCTCGGTGCCTTCCTGGTGCGTTCGGGCGTGCTCACCAGTGTCCACGCCTTCGCCGCCGATCCCGAGCGCGGCCTGTACATCCTGATGTTCCTGGGCATCGCCATCGGTGGCTCGCTGCTGCTGTATGCCGTGCGTGCACCGCGCATGGTGATGGGCGAACCGTTCGCCGCCGCCTCGCGCGAAACCCTGCTGCTGCTCAACAACATGTTCCTGACCGTGGCCTGCGCCATGGTGCTGATCGGCACTCTGGCGCCGCTGGCCCTGGACGCGGTCACCGGCGACAAGATCTCGGTCGGGCCGCCCTATTTCGGCCTGCTGTTCGTGCTGCTCACCATCCCGCTGATCGTGCTCCTGCCGTTCGGGCCGCTGACTCGCTGGCGCGCCGAGCAATGGTGGCGCCCGGTGCGCGCGCTGGTGCCTGCCGCCGTGGCCGCGCTGGCCACCGCCGCGGTGCTCTGGCTGTGGCTGGATCTGCCGTTCAAGGCGGTCGCCGGCATCCTCGGCGGGGTCTGGGTGATCCTGGGCACGCTCATCTTCCTGTGGCGCTGGCGCCGCGACGGCCGCCGGCTCAACCGCGAGACCGTCGGCATGGTGCTGGGCCATATCGGTGTCGGCGTGTTCGTGATTGGCGTGCTGGTTACCGAAGCCACCAGCATCGAGCGCGATGTCGCCCTGTCGCCGGGTGAGAGCATCGAGATTGCCGGCTACCAGTTCCGGTTCGATGGCAGCGATCACCGCTCCGGGCCGAACTTCGAGGCCGAGTACGGCACTGTCACCGTGTTTCGCGACGGACGCGAAGTGCTGGTGATGCACCCGGAAAAACGCGAGTACCGGCGCGGCGAGGTGATGACCGAAGCGGCCCTGGATCCGGGCTTCACCCGCGACCTGTACGTCGCTCTGGGCGAGCCGGTCGACGAGGCCGGCGGCTGGGCACTGCGCGTTTACCACAAGCCGTTCATCCGCTGGATCTGGCTCGGCGCCCTGCTGATGATGGCCGGCGGTTTCTGGGTCGCCGGCGAGCGCCGCTTCAGTGCGGTGCGCCGGCCCCGACCGGCCGCGGCGAAGGCCGACAAGCCGTCCGCCAATGGCGCACCGCCATGATCTGGCGCCTGCTGCCCCTGGCCGGTTTCCTCGCCCTGGCGGCGCTGCTGTATGCCGGCATCCAGCTCAACAAGGAACGCCCGCCCGATCGCCTGCCCTCGGTGCTGATCGACAAGCCGGCACCGGCCTTCCAGCTCGATGGCCTGCGCGACGGTGAGGAGCGCATCGACAGCGCCCGCTTCCTGGGCCAGCCCTGGCTGCTCAATGTCTGGGCGAGCTGGTGCGCCGGCTGCCGCATCGAGCACCCGCAGATGGAGCAGTTGGCGCAGCGCCCGGATGTGGTCCTGGTCGGTCTGAACTGGAAGGACGAGCGCACCGACGCGCTGCGCTGGCTGAACCAGTTCGGCGACCCCTACCACTACATCGCTGCCGATCCGGACAACCGCGTCGGTCTGCACTTTGGTGTCTATGGCGCCCCGGAAACCTTCGTCATCGATGCCCAGGGCGTGATCCGGCACAAGTTCGTCGGCCCGGTCAGCCAGCACGATGTCGACACCGTGCTGCTGCCGCTGCTGGCCCGGCTCCATGCCCAGGCGCCTGCTTCGCCGCAGGCATCGGCATCGGCGTCTGCGTCGCACTCCGGCTTCGATCCTGCGCTGGCCGCCACCGACAGGCCAGCCGCTCCGGAGGCAACGCCATGATGGCCACGTCCCGCCGCCACCGCTTCATGCCCATCCGCCACTGGCTGGCGATCCTGGTGCTGGCCCTGGCCGTCACCGGCCCGGCAGCCCTCGTGCAGGCCGCCATCGACCCGCTGCCATTCACTTCCGAGGCCGAGCGCGATCGCTTCTATACCCTGGCCGCCGAGCTGCGCTGCATGGTCTGCCAGAACCAGAGCCTGGCTGATTCGGATGCGCCCCTGGCCCGCGACCTGCGCCGGGAACTGTTCGAGTTGATGCAATCAGGCCGCAGCGACGCCGAGATCAAGACCTACCTGACCGAACGCTACGGCGATTTCGTGCTTTACCGGCCGCCGCTGGACCGGCGCACCTGGTGGCTGTGGTTCGGCCCCGGCATTCTTGCCGTCATCGGCCTGGTCGCCGTGGCGCTGATCGTGCGGAGCCGACGGCGCCAATCCGATGCCGCCAAGCTGCGCCCGCTGGAGGAAGAAACATGGTGATTTTCCTGTTCTGGCTGGGCGCCATGCTGTTGGCCCTGCTGGCGCTGGCCCTGCTGTTGCCGCCGTTGCTGCGCGGTCGCCGGGGCGATGCCGATGCCGGCCTTAAGCGCCGGCAGCTGGAGCAGTCACTGGCAACGCTAAAGGGCCGCCATGACCGCGGTGAGATCACCGAAACCGCCTACGCCGCCGAACGCGAACACCTGTCGGCGCAACTCATCGCCGCCATCGAGGCCGCCGCCACGCCCGACCCGGCCGCACCGCCGCCGGCGCGCGGTCTGGCCCTGGTGCTGGCGGTCCTGGTGCCGGTCCTGGCGCTGGCCCTGTATTTCAGCCTGGGCCGGCCTGATGCCCTGGACTACCGTGCCCCGGCCATGGCGGGCGCCGATGCCGACGGCATGCCGATGGACATGAACCAGGCCGTCACCAGCCTGGAACAACGCCTGCGTGAGGAGCCGGACAACCTGGAAGGCTGGTTGCTGCTGGCGCGCAGCTACCGCGCCATGGAGCGCTTCGACGACATGCTGCGTGCCACCAGCAGCGCGATGGCGCTGGCGCCCGGCCAGCCCCATGTGATGGTCGAGCACGCCGAAGCCGTTGCACTGGCCGGCCCGACCCGCCTGCTGGATGGCCAGGCGCGGGTTCTTCTGGAACAGGCGCTGGCCCTCGATCCGCAACAACACAAGGCGCTGTGGCTGATCGGTATCGCCGAGTTGCAGCAGGACAATCATCTGGAAGCGATCGTCTACTGGCAACGCCTGCGCGCCCTGCTGGAACCGGGCGATCCGGTGCTCGCCAGTCTGGACCAGCAGATCAGCGCCGCCCGTGCCCGCGCCGGCCTGCCGGCCGATACCGACCCGGCCGCAGCCATCGATTCCATGACCGCCATGGATCCGGGCCTGGCCAGAGTTGCCCCGGATACCGCCACCGGCATGCTGGGCGACAGCGAAGCCGATGACGGCCCGCTGATCCAGATCCAGGTCGAGCTGGATCCGGCTTTGGCCGGGCAGGTCCGGCCCGGCGACACTTTGTTTGTGTTTGCCCGCGCCCCCGAAGGTGGACCGCCGCTGGCCATACGCCGGGTCGCCGATCCCCAGTTTCCGGTTGCCGTCACCCTGGGCGCGGCGCACCGCATGATCGACGGCGTGCAGTTGCGCACCGGCGAGGCGGTGAGCCTGGGCGCCCGGCTGTCACACAGCGGCCAGGCACAGGCGCAGAGCGGCGATCTGGAGGCTGAACTGCTGTCATTGACGCCCTCCGGCCAGGACAGCGTGCAACTACGGATCGAGAACGTCCTGCCCTGAGCCATTCGCGGCGCGTCGGGCGATCAGCCCCGGCCGTCGCGCCAGCCGGGCCCGGCTTTCCGGCCGCATACCCTCATCAAACGCGACCGCCTTGTACGCACAGTGGCCGCCCAGGGCCCGCTCCGGCATGAACCTGTAGACTGCCGCGAGCGCGAATGCGCCCGCGTTTGCGCGGCCTGCTGCGGGGTTTTCCACGGAGCAACGCAAGCCCCGGGCAAGACAGCCACGCCGCTGCCGACGCTGCCATCAACAAAAAAACAACCGAGCCAGCCCATGAGCAATGCCCTGCGCCTGCACCGCCTGCCGTCACCGTTCCGCATGCATCGGGGCGGTGAACTGCATGAGGCGGTGATCGCCTACGAAACCTGGGGCCGGCTCAATGCCGCGCGCGACAACGCCATCCTGATCCTCACCGGCATGTCGCCGGGTGCGCACGCTGCCGCCCACCCGGATGATCCCAATCCCGGCTGGTGGGACGAAATCGTCGGGCCGGGCAAGGCCATCGACAGCTCGCGCTGGTTCATCATCTGCGTCAATTCTCTGGGAAGCTGCCGCGGATCCACCGGCCCGGCGTCGGTGGATCCGGCCAGCGGCCAGCCCTATCGGCTGCAGTTCCCCGACCTGAGCCTTGAGGACGTGGCGCTGGCCGCCCATCAGGTTGCGCTGGGCCTGGGCATCGAACGTTTGCATGCCCTGGTCGGCCCCTCGATGGGCGGTATGAGCGCCCTGGCCTACGCCCTGAACGTGGCCAGCGCCGCCGAGCACCTGCTGCTGGTTTCGACCGCCCCGCATTCGGCGCCGTTCTCGATCGCGATCCGTTCGCTGCAGCGCGAGCTGATCCGCAGTGATCCGGCCTGGAACGGCGGCGATTACCAGGCCGGCAACTGGCCGACCCAGGGCATGACCCTGGCGCGCAAGCTGGGCATGACCACCTACCGTTCGGCGCGCGAATGGCGCCAGCGTTTCGGCCGTTCGCGGGTCGCCGATGCCGAACGCGATCCGACCCCGTTCGCGCCCGAATTCAGCGTCGAATCCTATCTGGCTTACCAGGCCAGCCGCTTCGTCAACGATTTCGATCCCAACTGCTACCTGTATCTGTCGCGTGCCATGGACTGGTTCGATGTCGCCGATTACGGCGGCTCGGTGGCCGCCGGCCTGGCCAGGATCCAGGCGCGTAGCGCCATGGTCATCGGCGTCGAGACCGATCTGTTGTTCCCGCTGGAGCAGCAGGAGGAAATCGCCGAGGGCCTGCGTGACGGCGGCATCCCGACCCTGTTCGCCGCCCTGCCCTCGATCCAAGGCCACGACGCCTTCCTGGTCGACACGCCGCGCTTCGCCAAGGCCATCGCCGGTTATCTGGCCACCACCTGAGGCCGGGCGTTACCGCGACCTTTCCCGGCAGCGATCCTGCTGCACCGCGGCGGTCAATAGCGGCGCCGGCGTGTACCATGAACGCCATGACTGTGACCGCCACCGACCGGCCGATCGAGCCGGAAACCGATCATTCGCCCTGCCCGGTATTGACCGCCGCACTGGATCAGGCCATCCGCGACCGGCCTTGCGTCGAACTCACCCGGGCGCTATGCCAGACCCTGGCCGGCCTGATCCGCGAGCAGCGGCTGCTGCTGCCGGCCGAGGTCTTTCAGGCCTGCCCCGATCATTACGCCCGACGCCTGATCCACCACTGCCCGGAACTGGGCTACACCGTCATCGCCATGACCTGGGGCCCCGGCCAGGGCACGCCGGTGCATGACCACTCCGGCCTGTGGTGCGTGGAGGGCGTGGTCGCCGGCAGCCTGGAAGTCATCCAGTACGAACTGATGGAAACCCGGGGCGACCGCTTCCGCTTCGAACAGCGCCAGACCCTGGCCGCCGGCAGCGGTTCGGCCGGCAGCCTGATCCCGCCGCACGAGTACCACACCATCCGCAATGTCAGCGACGAGGACATCTGCGTGTCGCTGCACGTCTACGGCGGCCAGATGGAGCGTTGCTGCGTATTCCAGCCGCTGGCCGACGGCTGGTACCTGCGCCAGGACAAGCCGCTGTCGCTGGATTGAACCCGGCGCCAGCGCGCGCCGGCGGCCGTATCGCCCTGTGACTGCATCGTCCCGGGCCGTATCGCCACGGGGCCCGGGGACCGTATAATGCCCACCCGCGCCGAAGTGGCGGAATCGGTAGACGCAGCGGACTCAAAATCCGCCGCCCTTAAAAGCGTGTGGGTTCGAGTCCCACCTTCGGCACCAGGCATTCCCGTTGCAACGATCACCTACGCGCCCTGTGACGCAGTTGGCGCTGGCTTTGGCCGTCATCCGAGCTGCTTTTCCCCGCGGCCAGGACACAAGCTTGATCGCCCGGCACGGCGCCGCAATCGCCATCTGATTGCTGTCAACCCCTACGCGCACGCCGCCTGATTTCATGTCCGGCGCTGGCCGGCGCTTTCGCCAGCGCAAGCCCCCGCTACAGGTTCATATCCTCATAACTGCGTGGATCGGAGATCGGTTCCAGGTGCCCGGTCACGCGCATGGCCGGAAACTGGGCCACGATCTTGTCGACCAGGTCTTCCATGGCGTCGTGGCCGCGCAGCACCGACCAGTCGCCGGGCACCAGCATGTGCATCTCCATGAACTGGCGCGCCCCTGATTCGCGGGTGCGCACGGCATGGAATTCGATCCGGCCGGTCTCGGTGTGGGCGTCCAGGATGGCCTGGATCCGGGCGTTGTCCTCCGGCGACAGGGACACATCCATCAGGCCGGCGGTGGATTCGGAAATCAGCTTGTAGCCGGTGAACAGGATGTTCACGCCGACCAGGATCGCAATCACCGGATCGATCCACAGCCAGCCGGTCAGCCACACCAGGCTCAGGCCAATCACCACGCCGACCGAGGTGTAGACATCGGTCATCAGATGCTTGCCGTCGGCGCGCAGGGTGATGGAACGATGCCGGCTGCCGACGCCGATCAGAATTCTTCCCACCACGCCATTGACCACGGCGGCCACCATCGAAATTGCCAGGCCGATACCGATCGCTTCCAGCGGCCGCGGGTTGAGCAGGCGCTCGATGCCCAGATAGATGATCGAGGCCGCCGCCACGAACACCATGATTCCTTCCAGCGCGGCGGAGAAGTATTCCGCCTTGCTGTGGCCGAAGTGGTGATTGTCATCGGCCGGTCGGGCAGCGATGGTCAGCGAGATCAGGGCGACGATGGCGGCAACCAGGTTGACCAGCGATTCGGCGGCATCCGACAGCAGACCGACCGAGCCGGTGATCGCCCAGGCGCTGCCCTTGAGCAGCACCGTCAGCACGGCCGTCGCGATCGCCAGCCAGGCGTATTTCCTCAGGTCCGGCGCGGGTACCGCCGGTCTACCGGTACGTTTCATCGGCCCTATTGTGCCTTGCGTGCAACGCTCCTGTGTTGCCTCCTGATCGCCGCTCCTTCCTGGCAAAGGCAAGGCGCGCCGTACGTCGAAAATGAACAGGGCGCCAACCGGGCTCCCCGGAGTCTGACGCAGATCAGAGCTGTCAGACCTCCTTCGGGCTATGGTTAACCTATTGAATAACAAGAGGATGAGATTATGATTACCCCCCCGGCAACACGTACGATCCTGCGCGCGGAAGGCTTTTCCTGCCCTTCGTGCGTAGAGAAGATCGAAAAGCAGGTTGGCCGCATCGACGGCGTTGAAAGCGTCAAGGTGCACTTCGCATCCGCGCGCATCGAGGTCGATCACGACGCGTCGAAGGTGTCCGTCGACGAACTGGTGAAGGTGGTCGACAAGGCCGGCTACAAGTCGACCCCGTCGGCGTTCTGATCCAGTGAACCGCCTGCAGCAGTGGCTCACCGGAAAGTGGTTCGTCCCCGCGCTTTCCGGGGCCCTGATCGTTGCCTCGTTCCTGCTGGAACGGGCGATCGGGAGCGCCGCGAATCCCACCCTCGCGCCGCAGTGGTGGTTTGACGCCGGGGTCCATGCGACCCACACCGCGGGTTCCTTCCTGCTGTCCGACCTGCTGATGCTGGCCGCAGCTTTCGTGGCCGGCCACGGCATCGTGGTCAAGGCGCTGCGCGCGCTGACTGCCAGGGTGATCGGCATCGACCTGCTGGTCTCGGTCGCGGCCATCGGCGCGATCCTGATCGGCAACTTCTGGGAAGCGGCGGCGGTCACCTTCCTGTTCTCGATCGGCCACGCGCTTGAAGCCGCCACCCTCAACAAGACCCGCTCGGCGCTGGCCGAGCTGGTTGCTGTCGCCCCCGATACCGCCGTGGTCATGCGCGATGGCCAGCAGCAGGAGGTTCCTGCCAACCAGGTGCGGATGGGCGAGATCGTGCTGGTCAAGAACGGCGCCAAGGTGCCGGTCGATGGCCAGGTCGTGTCCGGCACCGGTGCGATCGACGAGGCTTCGATCACCGGTGAATCGATCCCGGTGGAGAAGTCGAAGTCCGACCAGGTCTTCGCCGGCACCGTGTCACGCGGCGGCTTCCTGCAGGTGCTGGCCACCGGCATCGGTGCCGACACCACGCTGGCGCGCATCATCCACCGGGTCGAAGAGGCGCAGGACGCCAAGGCCCGGACCCAGAGTTTCATCGACCGGTTCTCCAGGTGGTACACGCCTGCGGTGATGGTGCTGGCGCTGGTCGCCGGCCTGGCCACCGGTGACATCGTGCTGGCCCTGACCCTGCTGGTGATCGCCTGTCCGGGCGCGCTGGTGATCTCGATCCCGGTGGCGATCGTGGCCGGCATTGGCCGCGCGGCGCGCAACGGCATCCTGATCAAGGGCGGCGAGTTCCTGGAGACTTCGGCGATGATTTCCGTGGTCGCCGTCGACAAGACCGGCACCCTTACCGAAGGCCGGCCGCAGCTCACCGACGTGGTGGTGCTTCAACCCTCCATGGACAGGGCCGACGTGCTGCGCTGGGCCGCGGCCGCCGAAGCGGGCTCCGAGCATCCGCTGGCGCGTCCGATCCTGGACACGGCGCATGAGGAGGGCGTTGGCCCGAAGGGCGTTCCGGGCACCGTCACGCCGGTACCGGGCAAGGGCATCGTGTCCGAGATCGACGGTCGCCGGGTGCTGATCGGAAACCTGTCGCTGCTCGAGCAGTACGGCGTCAGCGACGATGTTGGCGCCGCCGATGCGGCGCAGGAACTGGCTGCAGCCGGCCGGACGCCGATGATCGTGGCCGTGGACCGGCAGGTGCTCGGCGTGATCGCGGTGGCCGACCAGCTTCGCGAGGACGCGACCGAAATGGTGACCCGCCTGCACGCGGCCGGCGTCGAGAAGGTCGTGATGCTGACCGGCGACACCCGCCTGGTCGCGGAGTCCGTCGCCAAAACCGTCGGAATCGACGAAGTCCACGCCTCGCTGCTTCCGGAAGACAAGCTGGACGCAGTGGCAAAGCTGCAGCGCGAAGGCCACGTGGTGGCGATGGTCGGCGACGGCGTCAACGATGCCCCGGCGCTGGCAACCGCCAACATCGGCGTGGCGATGGGCGCCGCCGGTTCGGCGGTGGCGGTGGAAACCGCCGACATCGCCCTGATGGGCGACAACCTGCTCCGGCTGCCGCAGGCGATCGGCCTGGCCAGGCGCACGGTGTCGGTGATGCGCCAGAACATCTTCATCGCCCTGGCCACCGTGGTCGTGCTGCTTGCTGGCGTCTTTGCCGGCGGCGTCACGATGTCGCTGGGCATGTTGGTCCACGAAGGATCGGTGCTGGTGGTCATCCTCAACGCGATGCGGCTGATGCGCTGAGGTGGGATCAACCAATTCAACTCGACTCGACTCAAGGAGAACGCTCATGAACACGCTCAAGACCCATCCGCGATTCAAATCCCTGTTGCTGGCCGGCGCGATTGCCTTGGCCTTCACCGGCACCGCCATGGCGCACTGCGACAGCCTGGATGGCCCGGTGATCGCAGACGCTGCCGAAAAGGATGTCACGCGCGTACTGAAGTGGATTCCCGCGGCCGACGAGGCCGAGGTGCGTCGCACGTTCGACATGGCGCTGGCGGTGCGCGGTGAAAGCGATACCGCACAGACCGTGGCCGACAACTATTTCTTCGAAACCCTGGTCCGGGTGCACCGTGCCAGCGAAGGCGCCGGCTTCACCGGCATCAAGCCGTTGGGCAGCACCGATCCTTCGATCGCGGCGGCGGACCGGGCGCTGGAGACTGGCCAGGTCGACACGCTTGCCGACGAGATGGCCAACGCCGTCCGCACGCAGATCAAGGAACGCTTCAAGACCGCCCATGACCTGCGCCAGGTCGCCGATGAGTCGGTTGGACAGGGCCGTGAGTATGTGGAGTCCTACGTCCAGTTCACCCACTTCGTCGAAGCCGTGGACGGCCTGCTCGCCCATGGCGTCAGCGACCATGTCCACGGTGAGGATGGGCACGGACACTGAGGGCGTTCTCAACGATTGAATCATCCCAGTGAATGCGGGAATCCAGGACTTGGCGCCGTTGAAACGCCAAAGCAGCGGCACTGGATTCCCGCCTTCGTGGCAAGAACGAAAAGCCCGGAATAGAGCAGACCGGCTCGCGTGCAGGCGCTGTAGCCCGGCACAGCGCCCCGTCCCGGTGGCTGCACTACCATGCACGGGTTTTTTCCCGCCCCGGAGCATTGCCCCCCATGTCCCAGATTCTCCGCAGGAGCCCGCTCCTGCTTGCCGGCCTGGCCTGCCTGGCCGCTGGCGCTGCCCTGGCCGACAGCACGGTCTTCGTCAACGAACTGCACTACGACAACACCGGCACCGATGTCGGCGAACGCATCGAGGTTGTCGGGCCAGCCGGCACCTCGATGGCCGGCTGGAGCCTGGTGCTCTACAACGGCTCGAACGGGCAGCCCTACGACACCCTGCCACTGACCGGCGTGCTGCCCGACCACTGCGGCGGCTATGGCACGGCCGTGGTCGCGCCCAGCCAGATCCAGAACGGTGATCCGGACGGCCTGGCCCTGGTCGACAACGGCACGGTGGTGCAATTTCTGAGCTACGAAGGCAGCTTCACCGCCAACGGCGGCCCGGCCAACGGCATGACCAGCGTCGATATCGGCGTGTATGAATCCAGCAGCACGCCGATCGGCCATTCCCTGCAGCTCACCGGCTCGGGCTCGACCTACAGCGACTTCACCTGGCAGCCGCCAGCCGACGATTCCTTTGGTGCCTGCAACCCCGGCCAGAGCTTCGGCCCGGTCGTGGACCTCCCGCCGACCCTGGTGTCGCTGGACCCGACCGACGGCGCCAGTGGTGTCTCCACCCTGCCGACCCTGACCGCCACCTTCAGCGAGCCGGTGACCCTGGCCCCGGGTGCGATTGCGCTGGCCTGTTCGGCATCCGGCAATGTCTCGCTGACCGTCAGCGCCAGCACGCCCGCCATCCACATCGCCACGCCGACGACGCCCCTGCAGAACCTGGAAACCTGCACGGTGACCGTCACCGGCGCCCTGGTCACCGACCTGGATGGCGACATCGACGAGATGGTCGAGGACCACATCGCCAGCTTCATCACCCAGCCCGATCTGCCGCCGACCGTGGCCAGCCATGTCCCTGCCGCCGGTGGCTCCGGTGTCTCGCCGCAGGCCAACCTGAGCATCGACTTCAGCGAGCCGGTCAGCACCCAGCCCGGCTGGCTGCAGCTTCACTGCGATGATTCGGGCATGGTCGAGGTCGCAATCAGCGGTGGGCCGATGCAGTACGTCGCCGATCCGGATGTCGATCTGGTTGCGCTGGAATCATGCACCGCCACTGTGCTCGCCGCCCACGTCATCGACCTGGACGGCACGCCGACACCGATGGCGGCCGACTACAGCTGGACCTTCACCATCGCTTCGGACAATGGCGACTATTACGCCAGCGTCATCACCGACAGCGCGGTCGTCCTGCGCCAGACCCTGCATGCGGTGATCCGGGATCACCAGAGCTATCCCTACACCTCCAGCCAGACCGACACCTGGGACATCCTCGAGCTCGCCGACCAGGATCCGTCCAACCCGAACCGGATTCTGGACGTGTTCCGCAACGAGACCTACGTCAAGGTCAATGGCGGCAACAGCAACTACAACCGCGAGCACACCTGGCCGAACTCGCTCGGCTTCCCGAACTCATCGAGCAGCGCCTACACCGACACGCACATGCTCATGCTCTCCCACATCGGCTACAACTCCGACCGCGGCAACAAGTACTTCGGTCACTGCACCAGCGGCTGCACCGGTCGCGCCACCGTGGCCAACAACGGCCAGGGCGGCAGCGGCGATCGCGACGACTCCAACTGGTTCAACGGCAGCGTCTGGGAAACCTGGATCGGTCGCCGCGGCGACGTCGCCCGCGCCGTGATGTACATGGACATCCGCTACGAAGGCGGCAGCCACAGCGTCACCGGCCAGTCCGAACCGGACCTGATCCTGACCGACAACGCCAGCCTGATCGGCACCGGCCGCCCCTACATGGGCCTGCTCAACGTGATCCTGGAATGGCACGAGCAGGACCCGCCCGATGACCAGGAACGCCTGCGCAACGAAGTCATCTACTCGTTCCAAGGCAACCGCAACCCGTTCATCGACCACCCCGAATGGGCGGCCTGCCTGTTCCAGGACATCTGCACCGTCACACCGCCAGCCGACCGCATCTTCGCTGACGGCTTCGAGTGAGTTGTATCGCCCGCGGCCGGCCATGTGCCGGCCGCGGTGCGATGGTGCTGGGGTCAAAATAACCCGCGCTATCCGGCTTCCATGGCACACGGGAACGAAGATGAAGCCCTGGGCGGAAGAAGAAAACCTCCTCCGCTGACAGGCTCAAAACGTGCTTGTGAAGCAACGGGTGCGGTGATGTGCGGCCATCTGACCGTGGTGAGGCGTTGCCGCCGGATGCCTGCAAGCTCTGCGATGGTGCCACTTGCCAGCGGCACCGGAATGCCCCAGCGTCATGATGTCATTGTCTCGATTGCTGTCGATTGCTGTCGATTGGATGACTACGGCGCATCGGCGGGCAGGATGGTGATGCCACTTCGGGCGGGGCACCAGCCGGGCGCGGTCGGATGCCGATAAGCCACGCAGGGGTGGCCAGCGCCAACCCTCTGGCAGCACCGGCCGCCGGTTCACGGGCTGAACTCGCTCCGGGCGGCCTCGACAACCCGTTTGGGCTGTTCGGCGAATACCTCGACCGGCAGTCGCCCGTCCAGCAGAGTGCTTGGCGAATTCAGCCACAACACCAGTGCCCAGCCCCGGTAACCTTCCGGCACGGCATCCAACAAGGCCCGGATGGCACGATGAGGCTTGCCGGAGGTTGGATCGAACTGGAAACGCGGATACAGGTTTCGACCCAGATGCTTGACCGAGATCACTCGCTGGCGCCGGGCGAAATCCGATGCGTTGCGACTTGTCGATCCGGCTTGCGCCGCAACCCCCGTGCTATCCAGAAACAAGCCGCTCTCAATCAGTGCCTGGCGTCGCTGCGCAAGGCGCTCTTCATTTCGCGGTGATGGCCTCGACTTGGCCTTCCTCAAGCTGTCTGCCTGCACCTTCTTGATGGCTGGACCTGTCTCGTTCAAGGCTTGACCCAGCGCGGCCAATGCCTTGTTGGTAGCTTCGCTCGACAACGCAAAGGCACGGTACAGCTCCAGGTACGGTTCAATCTCGACAGGGGCAGGATGGCCGGGGCGGGTGACTGTGATGCGTTTTTGTTCCAACCGCCCCCCCAGCACCAAGCCGCGCACCTCCTTGACGATCGACCTCTCCAGCGAGGCAGCCAGTGGACTGGCGGACTCGATACTGACGTAGCGGGGCACCCTGGACTCACGAGTCAGCACTACCAAGGACGCTTGATGGCTCAGCTCGGAGCTGCGTGGTTTGAGTAAAAAGACTTCTGATGATTGTGCGCTGGGCATGGCTGTGATCCTAGCTATCGGATAGGAAATATAGTGCTCCTAGCCTGAATAGTAAGTCTATGGCCAGAACGGTCAGCGTCCGGACGGAGTGCGACGCCGGGCTGATGGTCGTTGGCAGCCGACTCGGTCATCGCGTGCGCCGAAGCGCCCGGCCGCCCACGCCGCCTGTTGCCTCACTGAAACCCGTCAGTAAACAGCAGATCCAAACGCAGGAAGGCATCCAGGCAGTCCAGGCGCGGATAATCCTGGCTCATCGGCGGCCGGCTCAGGTGTACCGGCGAGGCTTTCAATGCCGCTTCAACTGCGGCTGGCGTCAGGGCCGGGAACGCCTGCTTCAGTAAAGCCACACAGCCCGCGGTCAGCGGCGCCGCCATCGAGGTGCCGGCATAGGTGATCACGGCCGTGGGCGAGCTGCTGCCGGCGGCGGTCAGCCAGGCGCCCGGCGCGAGCAGGTCGGTGGTGGTGCTCAGGTTGGAAAAGCAGGTCACTTTGTCGGCGACGATGCCGGTGTCGGTGCAGCCCAGCACGGTGGTGTTGCCCAGGGTGGTGTCCCAGACCGCGCCCACCGAAGTCGCCTGCTCGACGCAGGCTGGCGCCTGCATGTCGATGCTGGACGCCGTATTACCCGTGGAGACGGTGACCGCCGTGCCCTGCCCGATCAGGCCGTTGACGGCGGCGGCATAGGCCTGGGTGAACGCTTCCGCAGTATCGCAATGCCCCTGGAAGCGGGCATCGGTGCCCAGGCTGAGGTTGACCACGGTGGCATCGGGGTGGTTGACGCCCAGCCAGTCCATGCCGGCGATGACATCGGAGCTGCAGCAGAATGAATTACTGCTGTTCAACACGCGGATCGAAATGATCTCGGCCTCGGGCGCGACACCGGCCGGTATGCCGGCAACGCCTTCGCCCCCGGCAGCAATGCCGGCGACATTGGAGCCGTGCGGATGGGCGTGCGCACCGCTTCCAGGGCCCACCTGGGTGGAGCCACCATTGGGACAGCAACCTGTGCAGAAGCAGGCCTGGTCGACGATGCGGCCGGCGAAACTTTGGTGATCCAGCCGGATGCCGCTGTCGATGATCGCAATCTTGGTGCCGGCACCGGTCAGGCCCAGCGAGCGCACGGCATCGACCTGGGCCAGCGGCAAGGCCTGGACCACCCCGCCCTCGCCGCCGACATCCAGATCGATGCGGCCGACACGTGGCGATGCCGCCAGTGCTCCCAGTCCTTCGGCGCCCACCGTCAACGCCAGCGCCGGCACGGTCTGGAAGCGGCGCTCGAGCTGGACATCGGCGGCCGGCAGCTCGGCGAGCAGGGCATCGACTTGCGTTGCGATGGCGTCCGGACCGCTGCCGCGCACCTGATCTTCGGCCAGCATGAGAAGTACCCGCACCTGGCCTTGTTTTGCCAGCTCCTCGTGCACTTGGGCACTGACTTCACCAGCCAACGCCGGCGCTGCCCAGACCAGCGCCAGAAGCACCGCAAGCACGCACGCCATGGGCCGGCGCACTGACCAGGGCGCGCCGTCGTGCGCCGCACCCGCCCGTCGCGACGACCGTTCGAGGACGCCATCCAGACCCGACAACCGATCAAGCTTGCTTCCGCTTTTCATCACTCTCTCCTCCTAGGCAATAGTGCTTCGCTCAGACGCCCGTCGCGCCGGTGCGGCATCTCCGCCATGAACCTGGCAATCATGCAATCAGCATCCATCCGACACTTGCCTGTCCAAGCGCCAAAAGCGCGCAGTGTGGCTCACCCAACCCGGAACGACGTAGCCACTTACGGCTGACGATGTCCGGATTCAAGGGGCTACGCCCATGAACCCCCGCCCACCAACCCGGCCGCGATGCTGGCGGCGCCGGTCGCGTTGCCCTATGCTGCGCCGCTTCAGTAGCGTCGTATTTTCCGAGTTTCCTTAGCTGGCGCCAGCGTTCCGCTGCCGTCTGTCTGCCGATCGGGTTTCCGCCGCCACACCCGGACCGCAACCTGAGTTGCCGCCGGTCTCCGATCATCGATCTGCAACGCGGCTTCCCACGGGAACGTTGCCGATCCGCACCCGGCCTGTGCCGGTTGCCAGGCATACAAGGAAATACACCATGTCTTTCGACACCCTCGGGCTGGCGCCCGAACTGCTGCGCGCGGTCAATGCGCAAGGCTATACCACTCCCTCGCCGATCCAGGCGCAGGCCATCCCCCTGGTGCTGGCCGGCCGCGACCTGCTTGCCGGCGCCCAGACCGGCACCGGCAAGACCGCCGCCTTCGTGTTGCCGATGCTGCAACGCCTGATGATTGACAACAATCGCGCCGGCCCTGGCGAGCGTCGCCCGCGTGCCCTGATCCTGACCCCGACCCGCGAGCTGGCGGCGCAGGTGCATCAGAGCCTGCGCGATTACGGCAGCCATCTGCGGCCGCGCAGCACTGCCATCTTCGGCGGCGTCGGCATCCAGCCGCAGATCCAGGCGCTGCGCCGTGGCCTGGACTTCATCGTCGCCACGCCGGGCCGGCTGATCGACCACATGCAGCAGAAGACGGTGGACCTGTCCAACATCCAGGTGCTGGTGCTGGACGAAGGCGACCGCATGCTGGACATGGGCTTTTTGCCCGCGATGCGCAAGATCCTGGCTGCCCTGCCGCGTCAGAATCGGCAGACGCTGCTGTTCTCGGCGACGTTCTCCGATCCCATCCGCGAGCTCGCCGGCCAATTCATGCGTGATCCTGCTCAGGTGCAGGTGTCGCAACGCAACAGCATCGCGACCACGGTCAGCCACCGCGTGCATCCGGTGGATGTCTCGCGCAAGCGCGAACTGCTGCTGGAACTGCTCAGCCACGACAGCCGCCGCCAGACCCTGGTGTTCGGCCGCACCAAGCACGGCTGCGACAAGCTGGCCAGGTTCCTGGAACAGCATGGCCTGCATTGCGCGGTGATCCACGGCAACAAGAGCCAGGGTGCGCGCACCCGGGCCCTGGCCGATTTCAAGGGCGGCCGGGCCACGGTCATGGTCGCCACCGACATCGCCGCGCGTGGTCTGGACATCGACCAGTTGCCTGCCGTGATCAACTTCGACCTGCCGATGGTGGCCGAGGACTACGTGCACCGGATCGGCCGCACCGGCCGCGCCGGCGCCGAAGGCCAGGCGATCTCGCTGGTGGCCCCGGAAGAATCACGCCTGCTGCGTGATATCGAGCGCATGCTCGGGCGCAGCATCGATGTCGAGCCGGTGCTCGGTTTCGAGCCGAGCCAGCCGCTGGCAGCGGCACGTCCTGCAGGCCGGGCGCCTGGACGCGCACCCGGCAATGCGCCGGGTCGCGGTGCCGGACGCGGTGGTGCCGGCCGGCCTTCCGATCGCGATGGCGCAGCACCGGGAGGCCGGCGCAATGCCGCGCGGCCGACGCGTCAGCGCAATGGCCGCTCTGCCGATTCCGGTCAAGTCGGCACCGGTGCCGCTGCTGCCGGCCGCGATGGCGGCCAGCATGCGCCGCGTCACGCCGACGCCCACAACCGGCCGCGTCGCAGCCGGCGCCGTCCGCAGGGCAGCGCGACGTCCTGACGCACCGCCGGCAGTAAACGGCGCTACCGGCTGGCGGGGCTCATTGCCACGCCAGCCGGGAACAGCAACGCCGCCGCAACGCAACGGCCCGGGTCATCCCCGGGCCGTTTTTCGTTTCATTGCCGGCGATGTCCGGCCCGCCTGCCAGTGCTTCCGGTCGCTCCCGGTCACACGCTCGGCGTTGTTGTCGACTTGGCCTGTGCGTCGCTCAGTCGCCGCCACGCCCGTAACGCGTGGCCAGCATGCGATAGAACGCGCGCAGGCCCTGCGCCTCGCCACCGGCGGGGCGGCCCGGGCGGTTGGCATCGTTCCATGAGTAGACATCCAGGTGCGCCCACGGCAGCCCTTCGGGCACGAAGCGGCTCAGGAACAGCGCCGCGGTGATGCTGCCGGCATGGCGGCTGCTGGCGGCGTTGTTGATGTCGGCGATCGGGCTGTCCAGGTAGCTCATGTACGGCCCGTACAGCGGCATGCGCCAGAGCGGATCGGCGCTGTCGGCAGCGGCATCGAGCAGTTGCGTGGCCAGGGTTTCATCGTTGACGTACAGGCCGGGCAGGTCCGGCCCCAGGGCGATGCGGGCAGCGCCGGTGAGGGTGGCGAAATCCAGTACCAGCTCGGGCTGCCATTGCGCGGCATAGGTGAGCGCATCGCACAGCACCAGCCGGCCTTCGGCGTCGGTGTTGCCGATCTCCACGCTCAGTCCCTGGCGAGTAGCGATGACTTCGCCGGGACGGAAGGCATCCGGGCCGATCGCGTTTTCCACGGCCGGAATCAGCACCTTCAAGCGCACCGGCAGAGTGTTGGCCATCACCAGCTCGGCCAGGCCCAGGGCATGGGCAGCGCCACCCATGTCCTTCTTCATGCGCAGCATGCCGTCGGCCGATTTCAGGTCCAGGCCGCCGGTGTCGAAGCACACGCCCTTGCCGACCAGGGCCAGGCGCGGATGGCTGTCATCGCCCCAGTCCAGCTCGATCAGGCGCGGGGCGCGATGGCTGGCGCGACCGACGGCGTGGATGGCGGGGAAGTTGTCCTGCAACAGGACATCGCCCTCGATCACGCGCAGCCGGCCACCGTGCCGGCTGGCCAGTTCGCCTGCGGCCTCGGCCAGTTCGGCCGGACCCAGATCCTGGGTTGGGGTATTGACCAAGTCGCGGACCTGGTACACGGCAGCCAGCAGGGTCTGTGCCGGCGCCAGGACATCCGCAGCCAGGCACAGTTGCGCCGGTTCGCGCCGGGCGCTGCGGTAGCGCAGGAACTGGTAGGCGCCCAAGCCCCAGGACAGGGCCGCCTGGGCGGGGTCGATCGCCACGCCTTGGCCATCGGCGGCGAGCCGGTAGCGGCCGGGCGGCAGGCTCAGCGGCAGGCCGCCGAGCAGGTGCGGATCATCGACGCTGTTGATGCCAGCCAGAACACCGGCCAGCCGCCCCTGCTCATCGGGCAGCAGGCAAAACGTTCCCGGCTCGCCGCTGAAACCGCTGGCCTTGACGTACTGCGCTGCCGAGGCGGACAGTCCGTTCAGCAGCGAGGCCAGGCCATCACTGCGGACCAGGGTGAGCGGACAGGCGGAGGAATCTTCAGGCTGCAGGGCGTCGATCATGGTGTTCCTTCAACAAATGGCGCGGCCGGGGCCGCAATGACAGGGTTCGGTTTTCCGACAAACCGGATCGGCAGGCATGGCGCACAAGCCGGTTGGGAAACTACCGGATCCTGACACGAATCACTTCGGCTGCCGGCGGCTACGGCTGGACCGGCAGCAGCGCAGCGTCAGGCCAGCGCCGTGTCGGCCTCATGGCAAGGTCAGGCCAGTGCCGGCGCATCCTTGAATAGCCAGTCGCGCAGATGGGCCAGGTCGCGCACCACCAGGTCCGGTTGCGGGCCGTCCGGGTAGGGCCAATCCCGGCCATCGCGATTCATCCACACCGCGCGCATGCCGGCACCCAGGGCACCGAGGACATCGCAATCCGGATCATCACCGACATGCCAGATGCGTTCGGGTGCCAGCGCAAGCTGTTGGCAGGCATGGTCGAAAATGCGCCGGTCCGGCTTGGCACAACCGACCTGCCAGGCGCTGACCGATCCCTGGAAATGCCCGGCCAGGCCGATGCTGTCCAGGTCGGCGTTGCCATTGGTCAGGGCCAGCAGGGGATGCCGGGCGGCCAGCTCCGGCAACGCCTGCGCGACCTCGTCGTAAAGCTGCACCTGGTTGCGGGCCGCGTAGAAACAGTCATAGGCGCGCTCGATCAGATCCGCGGCCTCAACGCCACTGACGCTGAAGGCATGTTCCAGGCTCAGTCGGCGCAGGCGTGGCAAATCATGGGCCAGGTGCGGTTGTTCGTCGGCGATACGCAACCGCAACTGGCGCATGGCGGCCAGCGGGAAGCGCTGTACGACGGTGGGTGCGTGCTCGTTGAGAAACTCATCGAGCACCTGTTCGCAGCGCTCGATCACCGGCCTGATTGGCCAGAGGGTGTCGTCCAAATCCAGGGTCAGTGCCGCGACCACCCGCGCTTTCCGGCTACTCAACAGGTGCGCGAGAACAGGCGCTTCTTGCACTCGGTGTCTGCTTCGGCATCCTGGTCGAGAGCATCGTCCTGCTCCGCCAGCGTCGCGGGCGCAGTGGCGGCAGCCTGGGCGGTGTCGGGACCGCCATCGGCAGCGGGACTGGCTGCAGCATCGGCCACGGCTGCGTTGCCGGCAGTTGTCTGGGCCACGGCATCGGCGTTGGCCGCTGCATTTGCGATGGCAGCAGTGCCGGCAGCGCCATCGGCAACAACGTCGGTATCCCCTTCGAGCGACGCACCGGCGACAGCCAATCCGGCCGGTTCCGGCGCGCCAGCCGGCACCTCGGCAACTGCGGGCACTGCCGATGCTTCATTGCCAGCAACCGCACCGTTGGCCGCAGTGGCAACAGCGGGCGCTTCGGCCAACACTGCCGGCACCGTCGCAGCGGCCTGCGCGGCAGCCGGGTCCGCAGTCACCGCGCCAGCGCCCGCTTCGGCGACGGCCGGCGTGGCGGCATCGGTATCAGCACCATCATCCAGACTACGCGCCAGGGCGCGTGCCTGTGCCTGCGACATCGGTTCGCCGCCCAGGCGTTCCCACATCGTTGCCACGCGCTGCATGTGGATGTTGCGGAACTCTTCATCGTCACGATGCGGCACGAGCTGCTTGCCGAGCAGCACGTTCTGCGCCACTGGTGTTTCCAGGAAATCGGCGAAATCGGCGATCTTGTCGGCCTTGGGGCCATCGGCCTTGTAGACCATGAACAACGGCAGGCTGAGCAGGTAACGGCCGTCGCCAACGCTGTCACGGTTGGCGGTGACGCCTTCGATACTCAGGGATTTGACCTTCTGCCGCGACAGGCCGGCCAGCGTGGTCATGCCGATGGCATCGGGATCCATCTGGATGCCGACTTCGATCTGGTGCTGGTTGAGGAACAGCCGGTCGATCATGGCGCGGTAGCCGGGATCGCCGAACAGCATCTGGCGGATGGTGCTTTCCAGCCCGTCGTATGGACCCATCACCGAGTACAGATCAATCGGGGCATCCTTGCCGCCGACCTGGTTCCAGTTGTCCAGCTTGCCCTGGAAGATGTCGCGCACCTGGGTCAGGCTCAGGTTGCTGACCGGGTTGCTGGGATGGACGATGAACACCAGCGCGTCCCAGGCCACCGGGTGGAACACCAGGCCCATTTCCGCCGGCCGCACCGCAATCGGCGAGCGTGCCGAGGCGGCAAGGTCGATCTCGCCACTGAGTACGCCATCGATGCCCGAGTTGGTGCTGAACGGCGTCACGGCAACACTGGTGCCGCGCTCCTTGGCGTACAGGCTGCCCAGTTCGGTGATGCCGCGGGCGGCGACATAATCGCCGCGCAGAACCAGTTGCGCCCAGGCCGGCGAAGCCGACAGCAACACGCACAGGCAGGCGGCAAGAAACGAAAGGATGCGGGGATTCATGGGCATCGGAAAGGCCGGCGATGGGTGGTGAAAACTGCGGCCAAGAGTAGCAGCCAGCCCCTTGAAGAACAAATATTTACCCTTGCAGGATGCACGGGCCGACGGCGCCGTTCAGCGGCCCGACAACGACCCCCGAGGCATCCCGTCTCCACCCCGTGGAGATGGCCCGTTATCGTCACCGCCGCGGTCACGGCGGCAACGATCCGGGCTACTCGGCAACCACAGCGTACAGACGGTTGCCGCGCAGGATGGTCAACTGCAACCGCTCCGGCTGCTTGCCGATTTCGCGCCGCAAGGCCGGCAGATCGGCCACCTTGACGTCATTGATCGAGAGCACGACATCGCCGCGGCGCAGGCCGGCTCGGGCGGCGCGACCGTTGCCGGTGATCGTAGCGATCAGCACGCCGCTGACCCCGGCCCGCTCCAGCCGGTCGGGCAAGGCCGTGAACAGGGCGCCGGCCAGGCGCGGATCCAGGTTCTCGCCCAGCAACTCGCTGGCATTGGCGTCCAGGCGCACGCTGACCTGCCGGGACCGACCGTCGCGGCGCAACTCGATCGCCACCACCCGGTCCACCGGCAGCAAAGTCGCGACGCCGGCCAAGGCGCGGATGCTGCCCACCGGCTGGCCATCGACCCGGGTCAGCACATCACCGACCTGGATCCCGGCCTGCGCGGCCGCGCCGTCGGGATCGACCTGGGTCACCACTACGCCGCTGCCGACAGGCTCGTCCAGAGCCCGGGCAAGGTTGGCATCCAGGTCCTGGGCCTGGATGCCCAGCGAGCCGCGCCGGACTTCACCATGCTCGATCAACTGCTGCATCACCTGGCGCACCAGCGCGGCCGGAATGGCAAAACCAATGCCGGCGCTTTCGCCGCTGCGCGAGTAGATGGCGGTGTTGATGCCGATCAATTCGCCGCGCAGGTTGACCAGGGCGCCGCCGGAATTGCCCGGGTTGATCGAGGCGTCGGTCTGGATGAAGTTCTGCACGCCCACGCCCTGCAAGCCGCCGCGGCCCAGCGCCGAGACGATGCCCGACGTTACCGTCTGGCCCAGGCCGAAGGGATTACCGACCGCGACCACGAAATCACCAACCCGCAACGGGTCCGAATCAGCCAGCGCCAGCGCCGTGAGCTGCTCGGGCGGGATGCGCACCACGGCGATGTCGGTGGCCGGATCGGCGCCGACCCGCTCGGCGGTCAGGGTGCGGCCATCGGCCAGATTCACCGAGATGTCGTCGGCGGCGGCAATGACATGGTGGTTGGTGAGCACGTAACCCTTCTCGGCGTCGACGATCACGCCCGAACCCAGCGAGCGCTCGACCTGCTCGCGCGGCATGTCGGGAATGCCGAAGAACTGGCGGAAGAAGGGATCGTCCAGCAGCGGCGAGCGCCGCACCTGCACGCGGCTGGCGGTGTAGACGTTGACCACGGCAGGCGTCACCTGCTCCAGCATCGGTGCCAGTGACGGCAGCGGCTGGCCATCGACCGCCACCGGCAGCCCGGCCGCGAAGGCGGGGCCGGCTATCAGCAGCCAGGCCAGGACAACGCAGCGCAATGGCGAACACGAACGTGGACTCATGAAAACCTCGGGCAGATCTCGAAAAGGAATGGCAATGGCAACTGCCCCGTGGCAGCTACCCAGCAATGATTGTCGCGCGCCGGGCAAGTTCCCGCATCCGCATCGATCGCGGCACCGGCCGATCGGCACAGCCGGTGATTGTCCGTTGTGGTGGTCCATGGCTGGCGTCAGGTTGATTGCCGGCATCCAGCCGCGAACGCGAACAGCGAGCGCCCGACGGCTCACGACATTTTCGCGTTCGGCGTGAAAAGCTGGTCAACACGGCCGCCCAGGCATGCCACGCCACGCGTCCTTCTGCCAGAACCACCGAGGAGCCCGCCATGAGCGCAAACAAGACCCCCGACCCCATCCTTGACGACGCTGCCGCCGACGCCGACACCGATGAGCGCGGCCATGTCGTCGATGAGTTCAAGCAGGCGATCTCGCACACGCGCACCGGCCTGGGCCTGATCACCGACAGCGCCCTGGAGGTGGCCGGCAGCGCCATCGCCGTCGCCTGGACCCAGGCTTCATTGCGCAGCGCCCAGGCCAGCAAAGCAGCGCGCGAGGCCGGCAGCCGCGCCGCGCGGGCGGCAACCCGCAGCGGCCAGCGCACGGTCGATCGCCTGGGCACGGCCGGCAGCACCATGGCCAAATCGGCCGGCAGTGCCGCCGATGCCCTGGCCGATGTCGCCACCCAGGTCGCAGGCACCGTGGCCGGCACCGTCACCGGCACGGTCTCGGGCGCATCGCGGGTGTTGCAGCGCGCACTTTCCGGCCGGCGCCAGGGCGCTGACACCGGAATTGAAGACGCCACTGGCACCCGGGCAGACAAGTCCGGAGCCCGGTCATCGCGCACTTCTACACGCGACAGTGCTGCTGCCCCCGGAAAGCCGCTCGACGCAAGCACAGGACGCGGCACCAAGGCGAAACCGACCGCCGTGCCCGCCGTCCGGTCATCGCCAGCCAGCTCGCCCCGCTCCGGCGGCGCGCCTGCCGACAAGGCCAGCACGCGTACAGGGGCTGCTGCCAAATCCCCCTCGCGGACAACGGCCAGAACCTCCGCTGCGAAATCCTCGACAGCCGCCACCAAGAAAACCGCCGCCCGGAAATCGGCACGCAAGGTAGCCAGCAAAGCTGCAACGGCAAAGACCGCGACAGGCAAATCCGCAGCCAAGCGGGCGACTGGCGCAACGGCGAGAAAAACCGCCGGGACTACAACGAAGACCGCAGCGGCAAAGAAGGCCGCCGCCAAGAAAACTGCACGGAGCACCACCGCCGCCAGCGCGAAAACTGCAGGCAAGCGTGTGGTCGGCTCCCGCACCGCCAAACCTGATGAGAGCGGCAACCGCGACAACTAAGGCCCTGCCCGGCCAGGGCCAGAAGCCACGACTGAGCCGGTACATTCCCGGACAGATCCTCGCCACACGCCCTCTGTAGTGCGGCACACAGCTCCGCAGCCATGGCCGACGCCGAACAAGCCGCCGGCCCGCGCGCCTGCGGCTTGTTCGGCAAGCCCGCAGCTTGTTCGGCAAGACCAGATCGACAATAGTCCGGGCTGGACTCGGCCGCATGCACTGCCTTGCGCGGCATCGCCGCCGTCATCGCCGCAGACCCGGAGGAGTCATGCAGCCACTGGATGCCGCCAGCCTGAAAGAACAGCACCGCCGCGTGCGCGATGGCCAGACCCAGCACGACAGCACCCGCCTGCACCGGGCGATCAGTTGGCTGACCCGCGCCGAGCAGGAACGGGACGATCTCGATGCCCGCTTCATCTTCCAATGGGTGGCGCTCAATGCCGCCTACGCCTGCGAATTCAACGACGGTGAAACCGAGCGCAAGCGCTTTCGCGGCTTCATCGACACACTGGTTGCCCTCGACCGGGAAAAATCGCTGCACAACGCCCTGTTTCTGAAATTCAGCGGCCCGATCCGCACCCTGATAGCCAACAAATACGTATTCGAACCGTTCTGGGCGGCACTGCGTGCCCATGATCCCAGCGAGCGCTGGAAGCAGAGCTTTGCCGGCAGCCAGCGGGCGGCGATGGCGGCCATCATCAACAACGAAACCGGCACCGTGCTGGCGATCGTCTTCGACCGGCTCTACGTCCTGCGCAACCAGCTCATCCACGGCGGCGCCACCTGGAACAGCCAGGTCAACCGCCACCAGCTTCGCGACGCCGTCGCCATCCTGGAAACCCTGGTGCCACAGGTCGTCCAGATCATGCTCGCCAACCCCGACCACGACTTCGGCGAGATCCAGTATCCGGTGACCTGAGCGGACCAGCCGCGGATAACTGAGCGGCGGCGGCGTGCCGGATCGGCCGCGTACAGGCAGAAACGAAAAAGCGCACGGCTGGATGTGACCACGTCACAGACATGATCGGCTTGCCGTATCGAAAAGATTCCCCATCCCGGAGGCAAGGGCCGAGGCTGCGGAAAAATTGGCCCGTCGCCGGAATGGCGAGCTGGATGGCCAGGTTGCGGGCAGCGCCAAAACTTCCCCGGCAAACACTTGATTATAAGGACACTTGGTGGAGCGGAGGAGGATCGAACTCCCGACCTTCGCGTTGCGAACGCGACGCTCTCCCAGCTGAGCTACCGCCCCACCGATGGTGCCTTAAGGGGCGCAAGTTTACCGGTCAGGCCATGCTGCTGCCAAGGCGTGCGCCAGCGGCTGCGGATAGGGCCGACAGAAATCGATGCCCGGCCGCCGCTGGCTCAATCTTCGCGCTTGAGCCAGCGCCACTGGCAGCCGGCGCCGCGGCCGTCAGCGAGGCGATCCGCCAGCCAGGGCAACCAGTGATCGATGCCATCGGCAAAGCCCCAGGGCGGGTTGAGGATGGCGACGCCGCTGCCGTTCATGCGCAGCGGCGAGTCGCAGGCGCGCGGCCACAGTTCCAGCGTGAGCGAGGATTTGGCCGGCAGCCGGGCCAGATCCCTGAGCAAGGGAGCGACACCGCTGGCCTGCTTGATCGGATACCACAGGACGTAGACGCCGGTGGCGAAGCGGGTCAAGGCGGTCGCCAGCGCGGCCACGCTGCGGGCGAATTCGTCGCGGCTTTCGTAGGGCGGATCGACCAGGATCAGGCCGCGCCTTTCCGGCGGCGGCAACAGCGCTTTCAGTGCGTGCTGGTAGCCATCGGCCTGGAACACCTGGATGCGACGGTCGCGGGCAGCAAGGCCGCGCTCAAGCACCTTGGCAATCGCGGGCTGCAGCTCGCACAGTCGCAACCGGTCCTGTTCGCGCAGCAGCGCAGCGGCCAGGGCCGGCGAGCCGGGATAGGTGCGCCCATGCGCGCCCTTGCTGCTGGCCTGGACCAGCGCCAGGTAGCGTGCCACCACTTCGGGCACGGCATCAGGCTCGTGGTCATCGCCGGCTGCCGCGGGTGCTCCGGGGGCAAAACCGGGCAGGCGGCCGATGCCGGCCTGCCATTCGCCGGTACGCCCTGCCTGCTCGCTGTCGAGCGAATAGCGGCCGGCGCCGGCGTGGCTGTCCAGATAGGCCAGCGCCGCCGGCTTGGCAGTCAGCAGGTGCAGCAGCTCGACCAGGACGACGTGCTTGAGCACATCGCCATGGTTGCCGGCGTGGAAGCCATGCTGGTAGTTCACCTCAGCGCCGCGCCCTCAGGGCGGCGCCGGTGGCGGTGTGCAGGATGAGGTCACCGTCATCGATGGCGAAGCGGGAGACTTGCCCGATCAGGGCCAGGAAGCGCTGCTCCAGGGCCATGGCCTCCGCTTCGCAGGCCATCTTGGTCGCCGCCGCCGGGCCGATCGTCAAGCCTTCGCCAGTGAGCGTGTAGCCGGCGCTGAAGCGGTTGCAGAAGGCCCGGCCGGAGACGCGGTCGTCGCGATCGAACAGCAGGCTGCCATTCTGGCCTTCGTTGATGGCTTGGCCGTCCAGTTCCAGCACCCGCCACTCGCCGTCGGCCAGCAGATCGCGGGGATCGCCAGCGCAGCCACTGAATTGTCGGCCATCGACTTGCAGCTCCATCTGATCGGGTCGCGGCATGCCGCTCATGTCGTCCACGCACAGGCCCGGATGGATGTCGACCTGCACGGCGTGGTCACCGATTTGCGCCTGGTAACGGCGGCCGTCATCGGCGAGTTCCTGCAGCGCCGGCAACGGGCCACTGATCTGGCTGTGGCCGTAGTCGAGCGAGATGGCAAGCTGGTCGTTGCTGATATCCACGCGCCAGCCCGGTTCATTGCCGAAGCCGCTGTAGGTGGGCATGGCTGCATCGTTCTGCCCGGCCGACGGCGCGCCGGCATCCTCTGGCTGCGTGGTCCCGGATGCGTTTGCCGGCGGCGGTGCCGGTTCGGATGCCGGAGTCTGGGCCACGGTCGGTTCGGACCCGTCTTCCGGTGCCGACGGCGACTGGCCACCACAGGCGGCCACGGCTGCCGTGACGGACAGAATCAGCAATCGTTTCATTGGTGTTGCTCCTGGAAGTGGCTGAACTGGGCTGTGACCGGCCCGGGGCTGTCACCAGATGATGCTGGGTTGGCGGCGCGGATTTGTCCACTGCCGGGATTGAGCCTGCGCCGGAACGGCGGCCGACAACGACAAAGGCCGCCCGGAGGCGGCCTTTGTCTGCAAAACGTGGCGCCGACCGATCAGGCGTCAGTGCCCGCGTCGGTGCTGGCCTTGGCCTCGGCGGCGGCCGCTGCAGCCTGAGCCTGCTGCGCCTGCTTGGCGTCGCGCTTGGCCAGGTCGCGCTTGGCGGCGTCCTTGCGAGCAGCAGCCAGGTTCTCCTGGATGCGGGCCTTCTTGCCTTCCAGTCCACGCAGGTAATACAGCTTGGCGCTGCGGACCTTGCCGCGACGCTTGATCTCGACCGAGTCGATGCTCGGGCTGTGGCTCTGGAAGACGCGCTCGACGCCGGTGCCGTGGGACATCTTGCGCACCGTGAATGCCGAGTTCAGGCCACGGCTGCGCTTGGCAATGACCACGCCTTCATAGGCCTGGAGTCGCTCGCGATTGCCTTCCTTGACCTTGACGTTGACAACGACGGTGTCGCCGGGGGTGAAATCCGGCAGTTGACGGTGCATCTGCTCGGCTTCGAATTGCTGGATCAGGTTCATGGCGTTCACCAAAAATCGGGTTGGGGCGAAAAAGACGGGCAAGTATGCCAGCTTTTTTTCCGTCTTGCAGCATTTGGTGCGCCGGTTTTTCGGATATCGACCGGATGCGGGCCGCCTCTGGTGCTGGCCTGGCGCACTGTTCCGCGACGCGCTTTCCCTTCTCACCCCGGAAAGGTGTCCACGGCAAGACTCGCCCTCACCCCCCGGCCCCTCTGCCAAAAGAAGGTGGGGAGCAGAGCGTGGGCGCTCAGGCGCGGTGATAGGGATGGTTGGCGAGCAGGCTCCAGGCGCGGTAGAGCTGTTCGGCGACGATCACGCGCACCATGGGATGGGGCAAGGTCAGCGGCGACAGCGACCAGTGCTGGTCGGCTGCTGCGCGCAGTTCCGGATCCAGGCCATCGGGACCGCCGACCAGCAGGGCCACCGGCCGGCCAAGGGTTTGCCAGGCTGCCAGGCGGCGGCTGAGCGTGGTCGTGCTCCAGGGCTGGCCGCGTTCATCCAGGGCGACCAGCCAGGCGTTGTCAGGAATTACCGCGCGCAGCGACCGCGCTTCCTCGCGCATGCCACGAACCGCGTCGCCACGCCCGGCCCAGGGCGAAACCGGCCGCTGGGCCAGGTCCAGCTTCAAGTGCGGTGGCATGCGCCCGGCGTAATCGTGCCAGGCCGAGTCGACCCAGGCCGGCATCTTCTGTCCGATGGCCGCCAGCAGCAGGCGCATGGTTGCGATCGCTCAGCCGCGCTCAGGCGGCAGCGACCGCCAGATAGGCGGCGACGCCGTCGAGCACCATCTGTACCGACAGCGCGACCAGGATCATGCCCATCAGCCGTTCCATGGCACTCAGAGCGCGCGGCCCGAGCAGGCGGTACAGCCAGGTGCCCGAGAACAGGATCGCGGCCGTTGCCAACCAGGCAGCGAACAGGGCGATGCTCCAGTCGATGGTCCGCTCCGGACTCTGGTTGGCCAGCAGCAGCAAGGCGGCCATGGTCGAGGGACCGGCGATCAGCGGCACCGCCATCGGCACGATCAGCGGCTCGCCGTCGGGAATCTCGCCGAACATGCCTTCCGGTGGCGGAAAGATCATCTTGACGCCGATCAGGAACAGCACGATGCCGCCGGCAATGCTGATCGATTCCTGCCGCAACTGCAGTGCCGACAGCACCGCCTGGCCGGTCAGCAGCACGCCGAACAGCACGCCCAGGGCGATGACCAGTTCGCGCGCGAGCACGAACAGGCGCCGGCGCGGTGCCAGCGGCCGCAACAACCCCAGGAAGATCGGCAGGTTGCCAATCGGATCCATGATCAGGAACAGCAGGACGGCGGCGGACAGGGTATCCATGGCGATGGCGTCTCAGGTGCCGCTCGGCTCAGGTGCCGGCCAGGCGCAGCAACTGGCCACGGAAGCGGCTGCCCTGGGCACTGGCCAGGCCGGTCAGGACCTGGGCGGCGCGTTCGGGAGTCGGCACCGTCGTGGGCTCTTCGGTGAACCAGACCCGCTGCCGCAGGCTGGTGCGCATCGGCCCCGGATCAAAGCCGTGGATCCGGATCGGCGTGCTGTCCAGCTCGTCGGCCAAAATCGCGGCGAACTGCGACAGCCCGGCCTGGGCCACGCCGTAAGCGCCCCAGTAGGCGCGGCGGCAAATGTCCGGGCCATTGATCGTGAACACGATGGCGGCATCGTCCTGTTCGTGCAGCAACGGCAGGCAGGTGCGTGCCAGCAGGAACGGCGCGCTCAGGTTCACATGCAGGCCGAGCAGCCAGTCACTGGGCTCGGCATTGGCGATGCTGCCCAGGCCCGGGTGATGGGCGCTGGCCACGACCAGGCCGTGCAGGCCGCCACACTGGCTGACCAGGGTATCGGCCAACTGCTGGAATTCCTCGGGATTGGCACCGGCCAGATTGAACGGGTACAGGGCGGCGCGGCCGCCGTCGGCCTCGATCTCGTCGTACAGACGCTCCAGCGCAGTCACGCGCCGGCCCAGCAGCACCACCTCGGCGCCGGCCTTGGCTGCCTGGCGGGCGAACTCAGCCCCCAGGCCGCCGCTGGCCCCGGCCACCAGGATCACCCGGCCGGACAGGTCCGGCGTGGTCTCCGGCCAGTCGGCCGGACAATCCACGTCCGGCAAATGCGATGTCGTCAAGCGCGTCCGGCCTCGGCAACCAGTTGCTGCAGCTCGCCTTTCTCGTACAGCTCGACGGTGATGTCGCAGCCGCCGATCAGCTCGCCATTGATGAACAACTGCGGGAAGGTTGGCCAGTTGGACAGGCGCGGCAGGTTGGCACGGACTTCCGGGTCTTCCAGCACGTTGACCGAGTGGTACTGGGCACCGACCGCCTGCAGCACCTGGGCGGTGCGGCTGGAGAATCCACACATCGGGAATTGCGGCGTGCCCTTCATGAACAACACGATCGGCTGGCCGTCGACCGTCTGCTTGATGCGGTCAAGAATATCCATAAACGAGGGGCCTCCAAGGCAATTTCAGGACAGGCCGACACTATGGGGTCGGTTCGGGTGCATTGCAATGGCACCGCCGTGGCCTCGCCGGCTGGCCGGTGATCGGCCTGCGGGCATGCCGGCGGCGCGGCCGGCAGCGTGCCTTTGCTAGACTTGCCGGCTCCCTGCATTCGGCGCCGGCCTCACGGCCTGGCGCCCTGATCCGATACTCCCGATGGCCACCGAACTGCCGGCATTGCCCTACGCCCATGACGCCCTGCAGCCGCATTTTTCCGCGGCCGCCGTCGACCAGCACCGCCAGCACCATCAGGCCCTGGCCAACAGCCTGGCGCGCCTGGCCGCCGGCACCCGCTTCGAAGCCATGGCCCTGCCCGACATCGTCCGGCAGGCCAGCGGCACCTTGTTCAACACGGCTGCGGAAGTATGGAACCACGATTTCTACTGGGCCTGCCTGCGGCCGCCTGCCGATAGCGCATCACCCGGCGCCGACTCCGGCGCGCTGGCCGAGGCCATCGACGAGGCCTTCGGCAGTTTCGACGGTCTGCGCGAGCAGTTCACCGGGCTGGCGCTGTCGCTGTTTGGCTCGGGCTGGATCTGGCTGGTGCAGCGGCGCAACGGCGCCCTGGCCCTGGTCGCCACCGCCAATGCCGGCAATCCACTGACCGGCACCGATACGCCGCTGCTGGCCTGCGATGTCTGGGAGCATGCCTATGGCGTCGATCATGCCGGCCGCCGCGATCGCTACCTGGAAGCGTTCTGGCACCGGGTCGACTGGCCCGCTGTGGCGGCGCGCTTCGAATGACCCTGCCCGCCCTCGACACGGCCACGGCCGCCAGCGCGCATCTGCAGGTGAGCAAGGTCAAGGTTCGCCTGGGTGAGCAACTGGTACTGGGCGGCATCGACCTGGCCCTGGCCAGGGGCGAGCTGGGTTGCCTGCTCGGCCCCAGCGGCTGTGGCAAGACCACCCTGCTGCGCGCCATCGCCGGCCTGCAGGCGATCGATACCGGCAGCATCGCGCTGGCCGGGCACACGCTCAGTGGCGACGGCCGCTCGGTGGCGCCGGAAAAACGCAGCATCGGCCTGGTGTTCCAGGATCTGGCGCTGTTCCCGCATCTGGATGTCGCCGCCAACATCGCCTTCGGCCTGACCGGCAAGCCCCGCCAGCAGGCGCGCACGCGCGTCGCCGACCTGATCGCCCGCCTGCACCTGGAAGGCCTCCAGGGCCGTTTCCCCCATGAGCTGTCCGGCGGCCAGCAACAGCGCGTGGCGATTGCCCGCTCCCTGGCCACCGAACCTGCCCTGCTCCTGCTCGATGAGCCCTTCTCCAGCCTGGATGCCGGCCTGCGCAAGCAGTTGCGGGCGCAGTTGCGTGATCTGCTCAAGCAGTTGGGCAGCACCGCCATCCTGGTTACCCACGACCAGGAAGAAGCCATGGCCTTCGCCGACCGGGTCGCGGTGATGCGCCAGGGTCTGATCGAGCAGTACGACACGCCCTGGCAGGTCTACCACCAGCCGACCAGCCCCTATGTCGCCGGCTTTGTAGGCGAAGGCGCGCTGATTCCGGCGCAGCGCCGCGATGGCGGCTGGTACAGCGCGCTGGGCCCGGTGCCGGAGGCGCTGGTCGGCGCCATCCGTGGTGACCAGGCACGGCTGCTGGTGCGGCCCGATGACCTGCTGCCCGATCCGGACAGCCGCCTGCGCGGACGCGTCGAAGCGGTGGAATTCCGCGGCGCGCAAATGCTGGTGAGCCTGTCGCTGGCCGACGGCCAGCGGGTGCCGGCGCTGTGGTCCAGCCATGAACCGGTCCGGGTCGGTGGCCAGGCCGGTTTCGTCTGGCAGCCACCGCATCTGGTCTTGTTCGAAACCGCCTGAGGCGGCTGGCGCACAGGCCAATCGCCAGATCAATCAGGGTGAGCGGCGGGAATGGTCCTGCATATGCGGCCAGGCCGCACGGACATAGGAAAAGCCGGACCACAAGGTGAGCACCGCCGCCACCACCAGCAGCCAGCGGCCCAGGGTGTAGATCGGCAGGCCGAGAAAATCGTGCCGGTACAGCAGCAGGGTCAGGGCCACCATCTGGGCGATGGTCTTGATCTTGCCGACCCAGGCGACGCGGACGCGGGTGGATTGTCCGATCGTCGCCATCCATTCGCGCAGGGCGCTGATCGAGATTTCGCGGCCGACAATGACCGCGGCCAGCATCGCCATCAGCACGCTGGGATCCTGCTGCACGATGACGAACAGAACGACAGTAACGGTCAGTTTGTCGGCGACCGGATCCAGGAACGCGCCGAAGGCCGAGGTCATGCCGTAGCGACGCGCCAGCCAGCCGTCGAGCCAGTCGGTCAGGGCGATGAACACGAACAGGATCGCAGCGATGACATTGGTGCCGGCCATCGGCGAGTAGAAGCTGATCACCAGTACCGGCACCAGCAGGATGCGCAGCAGGGTCAACCAGGTGGGCAGGGTTATCGCCATGGCGGCGATGGTAGCGTACCGGCATCATCGGCGGGCCGGGATGGCCGGGCCGGAAGCAAGCGGTCACAGGCCGTGGTGCGAAGGTTCGTGGCGCAAGCACGATCGTTCGTGCCGGAGCATCCTTCATGGTCCAATGCCAGAGCAGAACCGGTCGACCCGCCAGCACGACGCGGCGACAGCGCATCCGCGCTAGCATGCTGGATCAGTCCCGCTGCCAGGCTTTCCGCGCTGACCGCGCAGCCAGCCGGCAATGTCCAACCCCTCGCCCCGATGAGCCCAGATGAGCCCAGCTTCCGTACGCATCGTCGAAGTCGGCCCCCGTGACGGCCTGCAGAATGAGCAGCAGGTGATCCCGGCTGCGGTCAAGATCGAGCTGATCGAAAAGCTGGCGGCGACCGGCCTGGGCAGCGTCGAGGCGACCAGTTTCGTCAGCCCCAAATGGGTGCCGCAACTGGCCGACGGCGCCGAAGTGATGGCCGGCCTGCGCCGCCGGCCCGGTGTCCGTTATCCGGTGCTGGTGCCCAACCTGAAAGGTCTGGAAAACGCCCTGGCCGCCGGCGCCGAGGACGTGGCGGTGTTCACCGCCGCCTCGGAGGCGTTCAACCGGCGCAATACCAATGCCGGCATCGAGGAATCTTTGCGCCGCTTCGAACCGGTGCTGGCGCTGGCCCGCGAGCGCGGCGTGCGCGTGCGTGGCTATGTCTCCACCGTGCTCGGCTGCCCCTATCAGGGCGAGGTGGCGCTGGCCGATGTCACACGGGTTGCGGCCGCCCTGTTCCAGGCCGGCTGCGAGGAGATCTCCCTGGGCGACACCATCGGCGTCGGCACGCCGCGCCGTGCCGCCGCGATGCTCGATGCGGTGGCCCAGGCCGTGCCGATGTCCGCCCTGGCCGTGCATTTCCATGACACCTATGGCCAGGCGCTGGCCAATATCCTGGCGTGTCTGGAACGCGGCGTGCGTGTGATCGACAGCTCGGTGGCCGGCCTGGGTGGCTGTCCCTATGCCCGCGGCGCCACCGGCAATGTCGCCAGCGAGGACGTGGCCTATCTGCTGCACGGGCTGGGCATGGACACCGGCGTCGATCTGGAAGCCCTGGCCGAGGTCGGTGGCTGGATCTCCGGCGTGCTCGGCCGCGGCAACCAGAGCCGCGCCGGCAAGGCGCTACTGGCCAGGCACACCGAACCGGCCGACCGCCCGGCAGCGACCGATTGACATTTACGATGAATGTCGTAGCATCCTTCCGCAAAGGCCCGCCATGACCAGACGCCCGACGCCCAAACCCACCGAAGCCGAGCTCGCCATCCTGCACATCCTGTGGGCCCGCGGCGCCTCGACCGTGCGCCAGATCCATGATCTGCTGTACCGCGACCAGGCCAGCTACACGACCTCGCTGAAACTGCTGCAGATCATGTTCGGCAAGGGCCTGGTGGTGCGCGACGACTCCCAGCGTGCGCACATCTTCCAGGCCGCTGTCAGCCAGGATGAGACCCAGGCGGATTTTGTTTCCGATGTCCTGCGCCGTGTGTTCAAGGGTTCCAGCTCACAGCTCGTGCTGCATGCGCTGGGCTCGGCGCCCCCGGCCACGGCCGAGGAGCTGGCCGATATCCGCACGCTTCTGGACCGCATCGAAAAGGGCGAGACCGGCAGCGACACGGCAAACGACAAGACCAAGAAAAAATAAGGACTGACCCATGCATCTGCCCGGCATCGTCTACGACATCGGCAGCGTCCTGGGCTGGACCCTGCTGCACTTTCTCTGGCAGGGGCTGGTCATCGCTCTGGCCTATGCCCTCACCCGCCACATGCTGGACTCGCCACGCGCCCGCCATGCCGCGGCGCTCACTGGCCTGGTCGCCTGCCTGGCCGCGCCGGCCGTCACCTTCCAGCGCCTGTGGCTGGCCAGCACCGGCCCGGCGGCGGCGTTGCCGGCAGCCGCGGCAGACAATCTTGCCGCCAGCGGGCAGCAGAGCGGCGTTGTCGCCGCAGCCGGTGCGGGCAATTCCGAACTGTGGCTGGCCCTGCTTGCCGCGGCCTGGTTGCTTGGCGCCCTGGTCATCGGCCTGCGCCTGCTTGGCGACTGGCGACAATTGCGGCGGGTGATCCGCGACAGCCTGCCGGCGCCGCAGGCGCTCAGCGCGATCCTGGATCGGGAACTGGCCCGCATCGGCCTGCGCCGCCCGGTGCGCCTGCGCCTCACCGCCAGCTACCAGGTGCCCGGCGTCTACGGCCTGCTGCGGCCGGTGATCCTGATGCCGGTGTCGCTGATGCTGAAGCTGCCCGCCGACCAGATTGAAACCCTGATCCTCCATGAGCTGGCCCATGTCCGGCGCCTGGATGCGATCGGCAATGCCATCGCCATCGTCGCCCGCACCCTGCTCTACTTCCATCCGCTGGTGCATTGGCTGTGTCGCGACCTGGAACGCCACCGCGAGACCTTGTGCGACGAACTGGTGATGGCCAGCCCGACCGACCGGATCAAGTACGCCCGCGCGATCAGTGCCGTGGCCATCTGCCAGCACTCGGCACCAGCGCCACTGCTCACCGCCAGCGGCGGCGAACTGACCTCGCGGGTGCACCATATCCTCGCCCTGGGCGGCCGCGATACCAGCCGTTCGCAGCGCGGCAGCTACGGACCCCTGCTACTGGCGCTGGCCGCCATTGCCATGACCCTGCCTTTGTTGCCGCGCCTTGACGCCGATAGTGCCGCGCTGGCAATCCGACCGGAATTGCGGGTGGCAACCCAGGTGCTGGCTCCGGCGCTGCTGCTGCCCACTGCGGAGTTGCCGGCGCCGGTGGTGCCACGGCTTGCGCCGCCGGCATCGTTGTTGCCGGTGGCCGATTCCGGTGCTGGCATTGCCGAAGGATCGTTGGCTGCTACCTCGTTTACCGCCACCGCCGCCGCCACCGCCGACGGGTCAGGTATTGCCGCCAACGCGCCGGGCACCGCTCCGACCGTTGCCGTGGCCACGGCCGCCAGCGCCGGCATCGATACCCCTGTCCGGTCCGACAGCGGTCAAGTCTCCTCTCTGGACCCGATCGCCACGGCCAGTGTTCTGCCGCTGGCCGGCGATGTCCCGGCCGCGAGTGCGGTGGCAGCCGCCAGTGACGCCGGGGCCGCTGTCATGGCGGCGACTGAGGCAACCGGCGGCTTGCAGGCCGATGCCGTGGCCGGCACCGATGTGGCCGCCCGCAATGATGAGCGCCTTGCCCCGGCGCCGGCCCGGCCGGAGCTGCTGCACATGGTCCATCCCAGCTATCCGCGCGCGGCGCGCCGGGCCGGCACCGAGGGCAGCGTCGAGCTGAGTTATCGCATCGACAGCCGGGGCGAAGCCGTCGATATCCGGGTGCTCGCCTCCGAGCCGGCGGGCGAATTCGACAGCACCGCGATCGCGGCGCTCAGCCGCTGGCAGTTCGCCGCCGACAGCGAGGGTGGCAACTACCGCCAGATCTTCGATTTCAATCTCGGCCAGGATGCCGAACGCTGCCCGATCACCACCGGCAGCCGCATCTGCCGCAACTGACCGGGCCGCGGCCCGGGCACGGGCTGACGGGCCGACGGGCTGCTTGAACGCTGTCGCCGGCAGCAGCCAACCGATCATCATCCGGCAGCCGGGGTCAGCGGCCGGCAGTTGCCCGGCGGCCCAGCCGTGGTGCGCAAGCCTGAGCGACAGGCGACAGGCGGCACACGGCGAAAGGCAGCGGGCGACGGATCAGCCCGCTGTCAAGCTCAGACCACGATATTGACGATGCGTCCGGGCACGACGATGACCTTCTTCGGCTCGGCGCCAGCCATGTGCGCCTGCACCGCCGGCTCGGCCAGCGCCTGCTGCTGGATCGCATCGCGATCGGCATCGGCGGCCACGGCGATGGTGGCGCGCAGCTTGCCATTGACCTGCACCGCCAGGGTCAGGCTGTCGCGCACCAGCGCCTGTGGGTCGGCCTTCGGGAAAGGCTGGTCCTCAAGCAGGGTCTCATTGCCGCCCAGCACCTGCCACAGCGCGTGGCAGATGTGCGGCGCGATCGGGTTGAGCAGCAGCACCACGGTTTGCCAGGCTTCCTGGCGCAGGGCGCGGCCCTGGTCGCTGTCATCCTCGAAGCGGGCGATGACATTGACCAGCTCCATGACCGCAGCGATGGCGGTATTGAACGCCATCCGGCGGCCGTAGTCGTCACCAACCTTGGCGATGGTTTCATGCAGCTTGCGGCGCAGCGCCTTCTGCCCGGCATCCAGTGCGCCGGCAGCCAGCGGCCCGGCCGGGCCGGCGGCGGCATGCTGCTGCACCAGGTTCCACAACCGGCGCAGGAAGCGCGACATGCCCTCGACGCCGGCCTCGCTCCATTCCAGTGACTGGTCCGGTGGCGCGGCGAACATCGAGAACAGGCGCATGGTGTCGGCGCCATGGGCCTGCACCATGTCCTTGGGATCGACGCCGTTGTTCTTGGACTTGGACATCTTCTCCACCGGCCCGATCACCACCGGCTCACCGTCGGCGGTCAGCACGGCGCCATCGATGCGGCCACGGGCATCGCGGTGCACGGTGACATCGGCCGGGCTGATCCAGTCCCGGGAACCATCCGGGTTGTCGCGATGGAAGGTCTCGGCGATGACCATGCCCTGGCACAGCAGATGGCTGGCCGGCTCGTCGCTGTCGACGTGGCCCAGGTCGCGCAACAGCTTGTGGAAGAAGCGGAAGTACAGCAGGTGCAGGATGGCGTGCTCGATGCCGCCGATGTACTGGTCCACCGGCAGCCAGTAGCGGGCGCGCTCATCGACGATGTCATCGGCACCCGGGCTGGTGTAGCGGGCGTAGTACCAGCTTGATTCCATGAAGGTGTCGAAGGTGTCGGTCTCGCGCTCGGCATCGCCGCCGCACTGCGGGCAAGTGGTCCTGCGCCATTCCGGATCGGCCTTGATCGGCGAGGCGACGCCGGAGAACTCGACATCCTCGGGCAGCACCACCGGTAATTGCTCATCGGGCACCGGCACCGCGCCGCACTGGTCGCAGTGGATCATCGGAATCGGGCAGCCCCAGTAGCGCTGGCGGCTGACGCCCCAGTCGCGCAGGCGGAAGTTGACCTTGCGCTGGGCGTTGTCGCCCAGGATCGCGGCGATGGCCTGGAAGGCGTCGTGGTGGTTGAGGCCATCGAACTGGCCGGAGTTGACCACGCGCATCTGCGGATGCTGCTTGTCGGCGTACCAGTCCTGCCAGCGCGCGGCGTCGTACTGCTCGCCATCGATCGCGATCACCTGCCGGATCGGCAGCCCGTAGGCATGGGCGAATTCGAAATCGCGCTGGTCATGGCCGGGCACGCACATCACCGCGCCGGTGCCATAACCCATCAACACGAAGTTGGCGATCCACACCGGCAGTTCCTCGCCGGAAACCGGATGCAGCACCTTCAGCCCGGTGTCGATGCCGCGCTTTTCCTGTGCCTGCAATTCGGCCGCCGAGACCCCGCCCTGCTGGCAACTGGCGATGAATTCGCGCAGCGCCGCACTGTCGGCGGCGGCCTGGCTGGCCAGCGGATGCTCGGCGGCGATGGCGATGTAGGTGGCGCCCATCAGCGTGTCGGGCCGGGTGGTGAATACCTGCACCGGCTGCCCGGAACCGCTGCCCGGCGCGACGGCAAAGTCGATCTCCAGGCCTTCCGAACGCCCGATCCAGTTGCGCTGCATGGTCTTGACCGCATCGGGCCAGCCATCCATTTTGTCCAGCCCGTCGAGCAGCTCCTGGGCGTAGTCGGTGATCTTCAGGAACCACTGCGGGATCTCGCGCTTTTCCACAGGCGCGCCCGAACGCCAGCCCTTGCCGTCGATCACCTGCTCGTTGGCGAGCACGGTCTGGTCGATCGGATCCCAGTTCACCACCGAGTTCTTGCGGTAGACCAGACCCTTGCGGAACAGGCGGGTGAAGAAGCGCTGCTCGTGCACGTAGTAATCCGGCGAGCAGGTGGCGAACTCGCGCGACCAGTCGATGGCAAAACCCAGCGTCCTGAGCTGGCCACGCATGTGCTCGATATTGGCCCAGGTCCACTTCGCCGGCGCGGTCTTGTTGCGGATCGCGGCATTCTCGGCCGGCAGGCCGAAGGCATCCCAGCCCATTGGCTGCAGCACGTTCTTGCCCAGCATGCGCTGGTAGCGGCTGATGACATCGCCGATGGTGTAGTTGCGGACATGGCCCATGTGCAGCGCACCGGATGGATACGGCAGCATCGACAGGCAATAGAACTTGGGCTTGTCCGAGGTTTCGTCGACCTGGAAGGCGTTGCTGGACGACCAGTAATGCTGGGCGGCTGCTTCGACGGCAGCGGGTGTGTAATTGTCGGGCATCGGGCTCGGCTGGCGGCGGCCATGACATCGGGCAGCAGCGGCGGCTGTCAGCCGTCGACACTCCCCGGGACACGGCGGTTCTATAAGGGCAAAGCAGCCTAACGCAGTGCAACATGGCTGTAAAACAGGCGGCTGCCCGCCATTGCCGCGGCGCTCGCCGAACCCGGCCCGGCGGCAACCGGCGCTGGCCAGCGGCCGCCGCACGAAGCGGCAGCACTGGTGCACCGCTCCTTGCCGCTGGCAGCCGCGCTGTGCTGGAATCAAGGCATCTCCGGACGCCGCAATCGTCCACACTGTCCCCCCACACGGAGCGTGCAATGAGCCCATCCGACAGCCCCTGGCTTGCCAACTACCCGCCGGGAGTGGCTCACGAAGTCGACGTCGACCAGTACCCGTCGATCGTCGCCGTGCTCGAGGAGGCCTGCACCCGCTATGGCGACAACCCCGCCTACACCCAGTTCGACCACAGCCTGACCTACGCCGAAATCAATCGGCTCAGCCGCGACTTCGCCGCATTCCTGACTGGCCCGCTGGGCTTGCGCCGGGGTGACCGGGTGGCGCTGATGATGCCCAATGTCCTGCAGTACCCGATCGCCATCTTCGGCGTCCTGCGCGCCGGCCTGACCATCGTCAACACCAACCCGCTGTACACCGCGCGCGAGCTGCGCCATCAGCTCGCCGACTCCGGCGCCAAGGCAATCCTGGTGATGGAGAACTTCGCCAACACGGTGGAGAAGGTGCTGCCGGACACCGATATCGAACACGTCATCGTGACCACGATCGGCGAGATGGTGCCGGGCCTGAAGGGGCGGATGGTCGATTTCGTCGTGCGCCACATCAAGCGCCTGGTGCCCAAACATGGCCTGGGCCAGGCAACCCGCTTCGGCCACACGCTGGCCGAAGGCGCCAAGCTGCCCTTCGAACAACCACCGATCGACAACCAGGAAATCGCTTTCTTGCAATACACCGGCGGCACCACCGGTCTGGCCAAGGGCGCCATGCTCAGCCACCGCAACATGGTCGCCAACATGGTGCAGGTGCGCGAGTGGCTGGGCCAAAGCTGCACGCCCGGCGAGGAAATCATCATCACCGCGCTGCCGCTGTATCACATCTTCGCGCTGACCGCGAACTGCCTGGTGTTCATGCAGATGGGTGGCCGCAACATACTCATTCTCAACCCGCGCGACATGAAAGGCTTCGTCAAGGAGCTCAAACCCTGGCGCTTCACCGTGCTCACCGGGGTCAACACACTGTTCAATGGCCTGCTCAACACCGAGGGCTTCGACAAGCTGGATTTTTCCGGCCTGCACCTGAGCCTGGGCGGCGGCATGGCCGTGCAGCGCCCGGTCGCCACGCGCTGGAAACAGGTCACCGGCTGCACCCTGCTGGAAGCCTACGGCCTGACCGAAACCTCGCCGGCGGCGTGCATCAATCCCATGGACCTGGCTGACTACAACGGCTCGATCGGCCTGCCGATCCCGTCGACCCGGGCCACCATCCGCGACGAGGACGGGCGCGACCTGGCCAGCGAGGAGGTTGGCGAACTGTGCATCCAGGGGCCGCAGGTGATGGTCGGCTACTGGCAGCGGCCGGAGGAGACCGCCGAAGTATTGAACGCCGACGGCTGGCTGCGCACCGGCGACATGGCACGGATGGACGAGCGTGGCTACTTCTTCATCGTCGACCGCAAGAAGGACATGATCCTGGTCTCCGGCTTCAACGTGTATCCCAACGAGGTCGAGGATGTCGTCGCCGGTCATCCCGGCGTGCTGGAAGTGGCTGCGATCGGCATCCCCGATGCGCGCTCGGGCGAGGTGGTCAAGCTGGTGGTGGTGCGCAAGGATCCGAACCTGGACAAGCAGGTGCTGTTCGACTTCTGTCGCGAGAACCTGACCGGCTACAAGCGCCCGCGCGAAATCGAGTTCCGCGACGAGCTGCCCAAGACCAACGTCGGCAAGATCCTGCGCCGGGCCCTGCGCGACGAGCACATCGCCGCCAACGGCGGCTGAGCCAGCTTCCGGCGGTCGGCCCTCCCAGCCAGACCAACTGCAGCCCGGCGCCGCTTGCCCTGTCGGCGCCGGGATCATTAGACTTGCGCGATTGCGCCTTTGGAGAAACCCGCCTTGGACAGCAGCGAATCGTGCCGAACGAGCGCCCGGTCCGGCGGCGGGATGATGTTCTGATCTGCGCCCGCTGACCCGCTCCGGGCCAGCTTTCTCGTTCTCGATTCCGCCTGGACCTGCCCCGCCCCCTTGAAGGGTCGGTGACAGGACCTGCCGCGCCGCTTCCCGGGCCGATGCCACCGAACGCACCCCTGCAGCCTTGCCTGGCGGCACTGGCCGCTCTTTGCCCGGGAAGACGCCATGGACGATATCCGCGACCGAGTTGACCACCTGGAACTGCTGCTCCGGCAACAGCGACTGGACGATCTGCGCCAGTGGTTCATCGATCTGCGCGTGCAGGACATCGCCGAGCTGCTCGGTGAACTCGACGACGACGCGCCCTACGACCTGCTGCTGGGCCTGCTCGATCCCGATCGCCAAGTGCGTACCTTCGCCTACCTGGACCTGTCCGACCAGCCGGCCGTGCTGGCCGCGCTGGCACCACAACGGCGGCGCAACATCGTCGGCGAGCTGGACAGTGACGACCGCGCCGCGTTGATCGACGAGCTGGAGCCGGAGCTGGCCGAGCAGCTCATCGCCGAGCTGCCGCCGGAGGACCGCGACGACACGCGCGAAATGCTGGCCTACGACGAGTTCAGCGTCGGCCGCCTGATGAACACCGAGTTCGCCGCCGTGCGTCCTTACTGGACCATTGCCGAGGCGCTGGACCACATCCGCATCGCCAACGAGAACGGCGTCCAGGTCAACCGCATCCACGTCACCCAATTGCAGGGCAAGCTGCTGGATTCGCTGCCGCTGCGCGATTTCATCCTCGGCCGGCTTGACCAGCCCGTGCGCTCCCTGAGCCAGCAGCGCGAGCCGATCACGGTGCGGCCCGAAGCCGAACGCAGCGAGGCGGTGCGCCTGATCCAGCACTACGACCTGGACTCGCTGCCGGTGATCGATGCCGAGGGCGTGCTGCTGGGCACGGTCACCGTCGACGACGTGATGGACGTGGCCGAAGAAGAGTCCACCGAGGACTTCCACCGCCTGGCCTCGGTCGGCTCGGTCGATGTCAGCATCCGCGATGCCGGCATCTGGTACCTGTTCCGGCGCCGCGCGCCGTGGCTGGTGCTGCTGGTGTTCGCCAACATCTTCTCTGGCGCCGCCCTGGCCCACTACGAGGAGATCATCTCCTCGGCCCTGGTGCTGCTGTTCTTCCTGCCGCTGTTGATCGGCTCGGCCGGCAATGCCGGCTCGCAGTCATCGACCTTGATGGTGCGCGCCCTGGCCACCGGCGATGTTTCCATGCGCGACTGGTTCAGTTTGTTGCTGAAGGAGTTCGGCGTCGCCCTCGCCCTGGGCCTGGCGCTGGCACTGGCAGTCGCCGGCCTGGGCATCATGCGCGGCGGCGTGGCGATCGGGCTGACGGTGGCGATGACCATGGTCGTCGCGGTGATGGCCGGCAGTTTGATCGGCATGAGCCTGCCGTTCGCGTTCTCGAAACTGAAGGTCGATCCGGCCACCGCCAGCACACCGCTGATCACCTGCATCGCCGACATCAGCGGCATCGTCATCTACTTCGGCATCGCCAGCATGGTGCTGGACTTGTAAGCCGTCGGCCCGGCAACACTGCTGGCGTTGGCGTTGGCGTTGGCGCGCCGCCGATGCATCGATCGATCCGTCTTCCATGGTCCCTCCGCAAGCGCCGCTGCCGGCCGGGCTACCATCGGCGGCCCTGTTGAACACGCTTTGGAGGCCGACGATGTCGAGACTGCCGTTCCTGCTGCTGGCCGGTGTGCTGGCCCATGGCCTGGCCCACGAGCTGGCTTTCGCGCCGGCCATGGCCAGCACCACGCCCACTGCCGACACCAGCGGCAAGCGGGTGATCACGCACCAGGATCTGTGGCTGATGCCGCGCGTCAGCGCACCGGTGGCCAGCCCCGATGGCAAGCTGGCGGTGTTCTCGGTCGCGCAGCCGGCCTACGACAGCAAGGACGCCAGCAGCGACCTGTGGCTGGTGGCCACCGATGGCAGCGGCGCGCCGCGGCAACTGACGTTCAGCAAGGCCGGCGAATCGGGCATGGCCTGGAGCCCGGACAGCCAGCGCCTGGCCTTTGTCGCCCGCCGTGGCGAGGACAAGGCCGAGCAGGTCTATGTGCTGGATCTGGCCGGCGGCGAAGCGCATCGGGTGACCGATATCGTCACCGGCGCACGCAATCCGCGCTTCTCGCCCGATGGCCGGCAACTGCTGTTCATCAGCAATGTGCCGGCGCAATCCCATGACGAGGACAGCCGGCGCCGCCTGGTCACCGAGCAGGACGAACGCAAGCACAGCGCCCTGGTCTACACCGGCTTCCCGATCCGCAACTGGGACCGCTGGCGCGACCCCAGCCAGGTGCGGGTGTTCGTGCAGGATCTGGCCACTGGCCCGACCAATGACATCGCGCCGGCGCGTGACCTGCTCGCCGGCAGCCGGCTGGTGCAACTGCCCGGCTTTGGCGGCGGTGGCGGCATGGGCCGGGAGGAATTGCAGGCAATCTGGGCCCCGGATGGCGGCTCGATCGTGTTCGCCGCCAGCCGCAATCGCGACCGCAGCGCCTGGTCGTTCACCCATACCGACCTGTGGCGGGTGCCGGCCAGCGGCGGCGAACCGCAGCGCCTGACCGGGCCGGAATCCGACGATCCCGATGACGGCTACAGCACCCTGGTCTTCAGCGGCGACGGCTCACGTCTGTTCGCCATGGTCCATCCACGCACCGAACAGGTCTACAACGCGCCGCAGATCGAAGTCTTCGAGTGGCCGGCAATGACCGCCGTCGACCGCATCCAGGCTGCCGACGCCGGCGCCATCGGGGCGTTCGTTGTTTCCACGCGCGGCGACCGGATCTGGTTCAGTATCGGCATCGACGGCCAGGAACACATCTGGCAGGCCACGCCCGGCCGCGGTCAGCCCAGCGAATACGCACGTCCCGAAGCCGGCGGCTACCTGGGCCTGACCGGCATCGCCCAGGGCAACCGGCCGCTGCTGCTGGGCCTGTACGACAGCGCCACCACGCCGCCGGAAGTGACCCGCTTCGACGCCGGCCGCAACAATTTCCAGCGCTTGAGTTCTTTCAGCAGCGACAAGGTAGCGCCACTTGACCTGGCGACGATCGAGCATTTCGAGATCGAACATGACGGCCGCCGCATCCACAGCATGCTGGTGCGCCCGCCCGGCTTCGATCCGGCTGAAAAATATCCGCTGCTGGTGCTGATGCACGGCGGCCCGCACATGCAGTGGCGCGACCAGTGGGTACTGCGCTGGAACTACCATCTGCTGGCGGCGCCGGGCAATGTCGTGCTGCTGACCAACTACCGCGGTTCGACCAACCAGGGCGAAGCCTTCGCCCAGGCGATCATCGGCGATCCGCTGCGCGGCCCGGCCGATGACATCAACGCTGCCGCCGACGCAGCCATCGCCCGCTACGACTTCATCGACGGCTCGCGCCAGTGCGCCGGCGGTGCCAGCTACGGCGGCCATCTGGCCAACTGGTTGCAGGGCAGCACCGACCGCTACCACTGCCTGATCAGCCATGCCGGCCTGGTCAACCTGGAATCGCAGTGGGGCACCAGCGACGTCGCCTGGTCGCGCGAGGCCAACATGGGCGGCCCGGTCTGGGAACAGGGCGAGGTCTGGCGCACGCAGAACCCGATCCGCCTGGCCGCCAACTTCAAGACCCCGACCCTGGTGACCTTCGGCGAGAAGGACTTCCGCGTGCCGATCAACAATGGCCTGGAATACTGGGCGGCATTGCAGCGCCAGCAGGTGGAAAGCCGCCTGGTGGTGTTCCCCGACGAGAATCACTGGATCCTCAAGGGCGAGAACAGCCGCTATTTCTACCAGGAAGTCAGCGACTGGCTGAGCCGCTGGTTGCATGGCGACGCTGGCGACGACCAGGTTGCCGCGCCAGCCACCGACGACTGACCACTGGCCAAAGCCTGGCGGACGGCCGGTGTCCGGTCACGCCAGGCAACACCGAAGACCCGGCCGGCGCCCTCACGGGTGCAGGCTTCTTCATGCGCAGTCCGAGCAGGCCGCTGACCGGCCGCCGGGCAACCGGTCAGGGACTGGCGCCGATCACCAGGCCGGTGGTGGCGTCGGCGGTGGCGTCAGTCGTGGCGGCGTCAATGGTTTCGCTGGCCTGGTGGGCATCCAGGGCGGCGCGATAGCGCCCGTGCAGGATGCCGACGCGGTCGACATAGACCCGGGTTTCAGCGAACGGCGGGATGCCGCCATGACGCTGCACGGCGCCCTCGCCGGCGTTGTAGCCGGCCGTGGCCAGGCGCACATCGTTGTCGAAACGGCGCAGCAACCAGGCCAGGTATTCGACGCCGCCGGCAATGTTCTGGCCCGGATCCCAGGGGTCGGTGACACCGAAGCGTTCGGCCGTGGCCGGGATCAACTGCATCAGGCCCTGGGCACTCTTGTGTGATTTGGCATTGGCCCGGAACGCCGACTCGGCGTGGATGACGGCGCGCACCAGGGCTTCGTCGACATCATGCGCCAGGCTGGCGGCCGTGATCTCGTCGCGATATTCGTCCAGGCGCAGCGGCACCGAGTTCCAGTCCAGCGTCGAGGTGACCGCGCAGGCGATGCAGGTATCGATGGCGTAGGTGAACAGCAATTCGCCCCGGTTGCCGGCCGGCTTGACGTTGGTGTACTGGACCACGCCGTTGGCATCGGCACTGCGATAGACAGCGCCGCGGCGCACCTGGCTGGCGCGCGCGCCAGCGGCCGCGCCAGCCGGCGTGGTGACCGTGGCCGCCGGATAACGCGCCACCTCGGTGCACTGGCGGTAACCCTCGGCGCTGTTGGTGAACGTGGTGGCGCCATTGGCGTCTAGGCAGCGCAGCAGCACGCTGTCGGCGGACGTGGCGGAGCTGGCCGCAGCCAGCAGCAGGACGGGAATGGACAGGATGGACATCACACGGCACACGATGAAGACAATCCCCTTGGACGACCTGACGGCCATTTGGTTTCCCACCTCGACACCTTGCTGACCGGTCACGATAGCGCGCCGGGCTGCCCGACACCCGAACCCGTCCCTGGCGGCAGCCGCGGCGGGTCAGGCGACCGGCAAAGTTCCAGACATCGGCACGGACGCGTAAACTGGCGGACCGATTCAGATTTTCTCTTCAGCGGACGATAACGATGCCCAAGCTGTTCGTCAAAACCCACGGCTGCCAGATGAACGAGTACGACTCGGCCAAGATGGCCGATGTCCTGGGCGCCTCCGACGGCTTGCAGACCACCGTCGACGAGGCCGATGCCGATGTCATCCTGATCAATACCTGCTCGATCCGCGAGAAGGCGCAGGAAAAGGTGTTCTCGCAGCTTGGCCGCTGGCGCGCGCTGAAAGAAGCCAAGCCGGAGCTGATCATCGGCGTCGGCGGCTGTGTCGCCAGCCAGGAAGGCGAAGCCATCCTCAAGCGTGCGCCCTTCGTTGACGTGGTCTTCGGTCCGCAGACCCTGCATCGTCTGCCCGAGTTGATCCGCGCCCGGCGCCAGTCCGGCCAGCCGCAGGTGGACATCTCTTTCCCCGAAGTGGAAAAGTTCGACCGCCTGCCCGAACCGCGTGCCGAAGGCCCGACCGCCTTCGTTTCGGTGATGGAAGGCTGCTCGCGTTACTGCAGCTTCTGCGTGGTGCCCTATACCCGCGGCGAAGAGGTCAGCCGGCCGGTCGACGATGTTCTCACCGAGGTCGCCATGCTCGCCGCGCAGGGCGTGCGCGAGGTCAACCTGCTGGGCCAGAACGTCAATGCCTACGCCGGCCCGATGGCCGATGGCGTGGTCGCCGACCTGGCCCTGCTGATCCGCTATGTGGCGCAGATTCCCGGCATCGGCCGGGTCCGCTTCACCACCTCGCATCCGGTCGAGTTCACCGACCGGCTGGTTCAGGCCTATGCCGAGGTGCCGCAACTGGCCAGCTACCTGCATCTGCCGGTGCAGTCCGGTTCCGACCGCATCCTGGCGGCAATGAAGCGCGGCCATACGGCGCTGGAATACAAGCAGATCATGCGCAAGCTGCGCCAGGCGCGGCCGGACATCGTCATCAGCTCGGATTTCATCGTCGGCTTCCCGGGTGAGACCGACCGGGACTTCGAGGCCACGATGAAATTGATCGAGGATGTCGGCTTCGACCACAGCTATTCCTTCATCTACTCCGCCCGCCCCGGCACGCCGGCCGCCAGCCTGCCCGGAGCCATCGACCTGGCCACCGGCAAGCAGCGCCTGGCGCGCCTGCAGGCCGCGATCGAGGCCAATGCCCAGGCGATCAACGCGGCCATGGTCGGCACAGTGCAGACGGTACTGGTTGAAGGCCCGAGCAAGAAGGATCCCAACGAGCTGACCGCGCGCACCGAAAACATGCGCTACGTCAATTTCGCCGGCCCGGAGCGGCTGATCGGCCAGTTCGTCCAGATCAGCATTACCCAAGCGCGCAGCCATTCGCTGCGCGGCCGGGTGCAGCTGAGCTGACTTTTCGTCCGCTGCCAGCAACAGCACCCGGCCACCACCCGACCCGCATCCTGCTTCCGCCTTGAGACCGCCACGCCATGACCACCGCCCTGCACCATGCCGATTTCGTCCTCCTGCCCGATGATGGCGAGCGCCTGGCCAATCTCAGCGGCCCGTTCGACGAACATCTGCGCCAGATCGAGCTGCGCCTTGGCGTGGAGATCAACAATCGCGGCAACATCTTCCGCGTCCTGGGCGACCAGCGCACCGTGCGCGTGGCCGAACAGGTGCTGCGCGACCTGTACCAATCCACCGCCAGCGAAACCCTGACCCCGGCCCGGCTCAACCTGCACCTGCAGGAGGCGCGGGTGGAACAGATCGCCCGCGACGAGGCGGAAAAGACCCAGGAAGTGGTGATCCGGGTCAAGCGCGGCAACATCAAGGGCCGCGGCCCCAACCAGCAGCGCTACCTGCATGCCATCGCCACCCACGATGTCAATTTCGGCATCGGCCCGGCCGGCACCGGCAAGACCTACCTGGCCGTGGCCAGTGCCGTGGAAGCGCTGGAAAGCAACCGCGTGCAGCGCCTGATCCTGACCCGGCCGGCGGTCGAGGCCGGTGAGCGCCTGGGCTTTCTGCCCGGCGACCTGAGCCAGAAGATCGACCCCTACCTGCGGCCGCTGTTCGATGCCCTGTACGAGATGCTCGGCTTCGAGCGCGTGGCCAAGCTGATCGAGCGCAGCGTGATCGAGATCGCACCGCTGGCGTTCATGCGCGGGCGCACGCTCAACGATGCCTTCGTGATCCTGGACGAGGCCCAGAACACCAGCACCGAACAGATGAAGATGTTCCTGACCCGGATCGGTTTCGGCTCCATCGCCGTGGTCACCGGCGATGTCACCCAGGTCGACCTGCCGCGGCAGCAGACCTCGGGCCTGCGCCATGTCATCAGCATCCTGCGCGACATCGAAGGCATCTCGTTCACCTTCTTCACCAGCAAGGATGTCGTGCGCCATCCGCTGGTGCGCAAAATCGTCACCGCCTACGAGGCCTTCGAACGTGGCGGCCGCGAAGACACTGCCCGCGATGACGCCGGCAGCGCGCAGAGCGCGATCTCGGCCAACGCGGATGACAGCGGCGACGAGCCTGGTTCGATGCGTGCCCCGAGCCCGGCGCCGGCCGCCGCTGCCGATCCGGTCGACAGCAGCAGTGACCGCAGCTCGACCGACGCCGAGCCGCTCACTGATGACCAAGCAACCGGCAGCAAACAATGACCGGCACGGCCTCGGCGCCATGAGCGGTCGCGGTAACCACGCTCAGCAAGCGCCGGCAACGGACCGCGACGACACCGTGCAGGTCGATGTCAGCTACGGCCTGGCGCGCCGCGGCCTGCCCGCGGCCACAAGCTTCCGCCGCTGGGTCGCTGCCGCCCTGGCAGCCGCCGGCCATCAAGGCCCGGCGTCAGTGGCCATCCGCCTGGTCGACCAGACCGAGGGCCGGGCCTTGAACCACGATTTCCGCGGCCGCGACTACGCCACCAATGTCCTGTCTTTCGCCAGCGGGCTACCCGCCGGCTTGCCCGCCGGCATTGCCGTGCCGCTGGGCGACATCGCCCTGTGCGCGCCGGTAATCGCGGCCGAGGCCAGCGCACAGGGCAAGCGCCTGCGCGACCATTACGCCCACCTGAGCGTGCATGGCGTGCTGCATCTGCTCGGCCACGATCACGACGACGACGCATCGGCCAGCGCCATGGAAGCGCTGGAAGTGACCGTGCTCACCGGCCTGGGCATCGCCGATCCCTATCGCTGACGCCGGGCGCGCAGCAGCCGCCAACGACTGGCTGGCACCTGTCTGCCGGTGCCGGCGACCCTGCCCGCTTGCGCGCAAGCACTGGCCGATCAGGTAAACTGCCGGCCAGTGCCCACCGAGGCGCATTTCTAGAACTGATGAACGACGAACCTCCGAGTAGTCCCTCCGCAAACCGATCCTGGTTCGAACGCCTCGGCACCCTGCTCGGCGGGGAGCCGCAAAACCGGGAAGAACTCATCGAGGAGTTGCGCACGGCCCAGGGCAACGGGCTGCTGTCGCTGGATACGCTGGCGATGATCGAAGGCGCCCTGCGCGTCACCGACATGCGCGTGGACGATGTCATGATCCCGCGCGCGCAGATGGTCTCGGTTTCGGTCAACTGCAGCTTCGAAGATGTCCTGGCCACGGTGATCGAATCGGGCCACTCGCGTTATCCGGTCTACGGCGATGATCGCGACGAGATCGTCGGCATCCTGCTGGCCAAGGACCTGATCAAGGTGATCGCCAGCGACCAGTCCGGCACCAACTTCGCGCTTGGCCCCCTGCTCCGCCCGGCGGTGTTGATCCCGGAAAGCAAGCGCCTGAACGTGCTGCTCAACGAGTTCCGCGCCAGCCGCCACCACATGGCCCTGGTGGTGGACGAGTACGGCGGTGTCTCCGGCCTGATCACCATCGAGGACGTGCTCGAGCAGATCGTCGGCCGCATCGACGACGAGCACGATGCCGACGATGCCCTGAACGAGCACATCCGTCCCGATGGCGATGGCTATCTGGTCAGTGCGGTGACGCCGATTGACGATTTCAACGAGCACTTCGGCTCGCACCTGGCCGACGAGGATTACGACACCATCGGCGGCCTGGTCACGGCCACCATCGGCCATGTGCCGAGCGCCGGTGAAGTGGTCCAGGTCGACGACTTCCACTTCCAGATCGCCGAAGCCGACGACCGACGGGTGCACCAGTTGCGCCTGCGCATCGATGCCTGAGGCCTGGCCGGGCAGGCCGGCAGCCTGGTTGGCCAGGAAGGCCGGCTTGCTGCTGGCGATGCTGTTCCTGGTGGCCGGCGCAGCCACCGCGCAAGCGCCGGCCGACGCTCCCGATGCCGCGCCTGAAATGCCCTGGGCCGAAAGCGCGACGACAGCCGGACCCGGCATCACCCTGGCCACGGTCGCGCCCGGCGACATCTACTGGCAACGCTTCGGCCACAACACCCTGATTGTCGAGCCGGTCGATGGCAGCCAGGCGCTGTCGTTCAACTTCGGCTATTTCGATTTCGACCAGCCGCATTTTCTGCGTCGCTTCCTGCAGGGTCGCATGCTGTACCGGGCGCTGGCTCTGGTGGCGCAATCCGACCTGGCCGGCTACGCCGACGAGCAGCGCTCGGTGCATCTGCAACAACTGGCGCTGGCGCCGGAACAGGCGCAACGCCTGGCCGACCTGCTGGTCACGGCGGTGCAGCCCGGACATCGCGACTACCGCTACGAATACTTCCGCGCCAACTGCTCGACCCGGCTGCGCGATGCCATTGACCAGGCCCTGGACGGCGCGCTGTACAGCCAGACCGGCAGCCGCTCGCGCGGATTCACCTATCGCATGCATGCCCGTCGCCTGGCCCAGGGCAATTTCTGGCTGGCCACCGGCATTGATCTGGGCCTGGGCCCGGACACCGATCGCCGCCTGAGCTTCTGGGAAGAAATGTTCATCCCGGAAATGCTGCGCCGCTACCTGCGCGAGGTGCAGACCGAGCACGGCCCGCTGGTCGCCACCGAGGACGCCTGGTACGAGGGCTCGGCGCAACCGCCGCCGGAAATCGCGCGTGACCTGCGTCCGGCCTACGCCATCACCGGGCTGACGCTTGCGGCCATCCTGCTCGGCCTGGCGCGGCGCCAACGCACCCTGGTTTCAGGCAGCGGCGAGCACGGTAGCTGGCTGCAGCGGCAACCGATTGCGCTGCCACGGCGACGGCTGCTGGCCGGACTGGCCGCCGTGCTGCACTTGCTGTTCGGGCTGGCCGGCCTGGTCCTGCTGCTGCTCTGGCTGGGCACCGACCATATCGCCGCCCACCGCAACGAGAACCTGTTCCTGCTCAGCCCGTTGAGCCTGCTGCTGGCACTGGCCTGGCTGCCGCGACTGCGCCGCTCGCTCACCTCGCGTAGCCGTAGTCTGGCCAGGCTGGGCACCGCGCTGGCCGTGCTGGTCGCCGCCAGCGCGACGTTGGCTCTGGTGTGCAAGCCGCTGCCCGGCTTCATCCAGCAGAACATGCATTGGTGCCTGTTGCTGGTGCCGGTACATCTGGCCTTGCTGCGCCTGTGGTGGCTGACCGCGCCAGAGGCAGCGGCCACGACGGCCGATCCCGGCGTGGACAGCACGGCCGGCCCGGCACGGTGACGGATACGCCGCCGGCTGCCGGGCTTCCGACGCTGGCGCGGCTGGAATCTCTGTGCGCCGCCCATGGCGGCATCGAAGCCGGCTATCTGGCCCAGCATTACCGCCGCATCGCCAGCACCTGGCAGGCCTTCAGCGACGGCCCGCGCGGCCAGCAGCGCGGCCAGTTGCTGGACATCGGTTCGCATTGGCTGCACCAGACTTTGGTCTGGCGCCTGAACGGGTTCGAGGTGACGGCGGTGGACGTGCCCGAGACCATCGACACCGGCCACGTCCAGGGTCTGGCCGCCGAGCACGGCATCTCCCTGTGCCGCAATGACAGCCTTGAACATCCCGCCGGCCTTGCCGCCCTGGCCGATGACAGCCAGGACCTGATCCTGATGTCGGAAGTGATCGAGCACCTGGCCTTCAACCCGGTCACCCTGTGGCGTGAGCTGTACCGGCTGCTGCGGCCGGGCGGCGTGCTCATCGTGACCACGCCCAACTATTACGCCCTGCGTGGCCGCGCCTGGAATATCAGCCGCTTTCTGCGCGGCCACGGCGGCGGCCTGAGCGTCGACGAAATCCTGGCCACGCCGACCATGGGCCATCACTGGCGCGAGTTCTCGCTGGCCGAATTGCGCCGCTATTTCCAGTTGCTGTCGCCGGATTGGCGCATCGAACGCGCCCTGCGCCTGCCGCATCGCTACCGTCGTCTGGCCTGGCTGCTGGACCCGGTCGAGCGCCTGCTGCCGCCCCTGCGCGACCAGATCTACATGGAAATCGGCATGCCGACCAAGGCCGTCGGCATCACCGCGCAGCCGCGCTGGTAGCGGCCAGCGCTTGAGCAAGGCAGTCCTGAACCATGACCCAGACCAGCGCTGATCCCGGCATCCACACCATCGACACCGCCCTGGAGCGGCCCGGCTTTGACGCTGCCTACCTGGTGGTCGGCGATGGCCGAGCCGCGTTCATCGATTGCGGCACCGGCCACGCCGTGCCGCACCTGCTGGCGGCACTGGCGCAGGTCGGCCTGAACCCGGACCAGGTCGACTGGCTGGTGCTGACCCATGTCCACCTGGATCACGCCGGCGGCGCCGGGCAACTGCTGCAGCACCTGCCCAAGGCCCAGGCCGTGGTGCATCCACGCGGCGCCCGGCACCTGATCGATCCTTCGCGGCTGATCGCCAGCGCCACGGCCGTCTATGGTGAGGAACAGATGCTGCGCCACCATGGCCGCGTGCTGCCGGTGCCGGCCGAACGCGTGCTGCTGGCCCCGGACGGCCACGTTGTGCCGCTAGCCGGTCGACCGCTGTTGTGCCTGGATGCACCCGGCCATGCCCGCCACCACATCGTCATCCACGATGCCGCCGCCAATGTCTTCTTCACCGGCGACACCTTCGGCATTTCCTACCGCGAGCTGGACAGTGCCGCCGGTGCCTTCACCCTGCCGTCGACATCGCCGGTGCAGTTCGAGCCGCAGCCGCTGCACGATTCGATCCGGCGCATGGCCGCGTTCCAGCCCCGAGCCATGTATCTGACCCATTACGGCCGTGTCGGCGATGTCCAGGCGCGCGCGGCCGACCTGCATGACCAGATCGACGCCATGGTCGCGATTGCCCGCCGCCAGGCCGGGCGCGATGATCCCAAGACACGACATGCGGCCATCAGCGCAGAACTGGCCGAACTGTATCTGCAGCGAGCCGAACGCCACGGCGTGCCCCTGCCCCGGGCTCAGGTACGCGAGCTGCTGGCAATCGACATCGAGCTCAACAGCCAGGGCCTGGCGGTGTGGCTGGATCGCCTGGCACGGGCGCAGAGGCCGGCGCGGGATTGAACGGCCGTCAGTGCCGGCCGAGTCGTGACGATGGGCCAGGAATCGCCGGCATCGTCTGGAATATCATCAGCCGCCTGCCGGCAGCAGCGCTGCCCGCGCCGGCGCTTCCTCTTTCGCCGCTGCCGCTGCCGGAGCGGGCGCCATGTCAGCCGTACCCGGCTGACTCCCGGCGCCACCGTCGGCCTGATCGGGACGCGCCGGCCGGGTGTCATCGGGGACGAAACCCAGGCGCTGCATCTTGGCGAACAAGGCGCGGCCATCGCGGGTGATGCTGCCCTTCATCAGGGCATTGCCGGCCAGCCGTACCAGCACCGGTTGGCCATCGGCCAGGCCGCACGCGGGGGCAATGGCAAAGCGCAACGCGTGCAGGCCGCCGGCAGCAAAGGTGTGCTTGGCGATGTGGCAATCATCGATCCAGACCTGGAGTTGCACTTCCCCGGCCGGCCGGTAACGGCTCAGCGACGGCAGGTAAACATCCACCGCCAACACCGAGCCGGCCGGATGCAGCAGGCGCGCATAGGCGTTGGAACTCATCCAGCGGCCATCACGCTCGGGCTGGTAGAAGCCGGCCAACGGCTCCTTTAATTCGCTGTTGAACTCCAACATCGAGGCGCTGGCCGGCGCGGCGAAGGTTTCCGGATTGGCTGTGGCCAGGTGCAACCGATGGATGCGGCCGGCGCGGCCGGCGTCGGCCACGGTCTCATTGGCGTAGGTGGTCAGGATCCGCGCCGCATGCGACTCCGGCGTGACCCGGTCACGGACCAGATAAACGGCCTGGTCCGCTGCCAGCGAGGGCACGATCAGATCGTTGAAATCGACCAGGGGCCGCTGCGCCAGCAGCGACAGCGCCGGCGCCGAGTACCAGGCGATGCCGGCCACCGTGGCGTCTTGTGGCAGATCGCGCAGCGCGGCCACCAGGCTGTGGAAGCCGGTGTAAGCGGTGCTGCGGCGCAGTTGTCCGGACAAATCGGTAAAGAAGAAATTCACCGCCAACGCCGCCAGTGCGACCGTCGGCAGCCAGGCCAGGCCGCGGCGCCAGCAGGCATACACACGGCCCTCCGGCGCCAGTGCCCGCCACCACCAGGCCGCCACCAGCACCCATGACAGATTCAACATCAGGCTGCCGTCCAGAATGCGCCGGTGCCAAGCCTTCTGCGTCGGTGTCACCGCCAGCCACCAGACGAAGTACGCCAGCGCCGCAAGGATCAGCATCAACACCAAGCCATGATGGAATTGCCAGCCGCGCGTCCGCCGGCCCGGCAGCAGTCCGCTGGCCAGGACAGCAGCCAGCAGCAGCGGCCCGGCCAACCAGGCCAGGGTGAGCAGGGGCGGCAGGCCGTACATCTGCGACAGCAGATCCAGATGCTGGCCGACCTTGCTCGCCAGGCCGGTGGTGTCCTGGTAGCCGGACACCACGCCCGCCTGCTTGCCGATCGCAGTCAGCTCGATCCGCCACCAGCCCAGCCAGGCCGGCAACCCACCCAACGCCAGCAGACGCCACAGCTCAACCAGCAGTTGCGGGACGATCGCGGCCCCGGCCAGCCAAGCGAGCTGGCGCCAGCGCTGCGCCCAGGCGACCCCGGTGCGTGCCAGCACGACCAGGGCGAAGCCGGCGGCGAAGATGGCGCAGGTCATCGCCATCACGGTCTTGGTCGCCAGCGCCAGGCCCAGGCACAGCCCGGCCAGCACGACGCCGCGTCGACGTTGGCCGTCACCGAAGGCGTACAGCGCCAGCAAGGCCCAGAACAGCGCCGGTACCTCGCCATAGCCGCGCAGGCCATACAGGGTCAGGCCGGGCGTCACCAGCACCAGCAACGCGCCCAGTGCCGCCGGCACCGGCCCGGCCTGGCGCCGCACCAGGGCGTAACAGACCAGCAGCAGGCCGAGCAGGTACAGCAGGTTCACCACCTGCGACTGGGCGATGCCCATGCCGAACACGGCATAGACCAGCGCCGCCGGCGCGATGAACGGCACGTTGGTCTGGACTTCGCGGGGGAATGGCTGCCGCTCGCCATAGGTGCGCCGGTAGCCCTCGCCCTCGGCCAGCGACCAGGCCACCTGCAGGTTCATCGCACCATCGAACGAGGGCGGTCGCTGCAGCGCCTGCCAGGCCAGCCCGGCGAGCAGCAGCGCCAGCATCGCCAGCGCCAGCCACCACAACCCGCGGCGCCGGCCGGCCTGCGCCAGTGACGCCGACGATGGCGTGCTCGATGATCGATCAGGTTGCATTGCAGACAGGGGAAATCCGGGCAAAGCGGGCATTATAGTCATGCCCACCGGGCAACTCGCGCCGGCTGGCAGTGGATCATCTGCCGGTGGCGTCGGCTGTCTTTTGCCTCGCCGGCCGCCCTGGCCCGGGCACGACAACGTCGGCGTTCGCCTTCACCGCAAACCAAGGGCATGGTCGAGCGCTTCGGTCGCAACCCGCTGACCCCCCATCCAGTCCAGTCAGGCCGTGACTTGGAGCACATGCTGGTCCGCTACGCCGTGCTTTACAGTCAGCGCCGGCCGCACACAAGGCGCTGACGCATGAAGCCCCATCAGGCGCTGAAACGATGGCCAGCCACCCTGAACTCTTCGCCAAGTAGGCACGCACTCATCCGGGCCTTATCGTCCGTACACGGCCCAGCCGTGTAACCCATTGATCAGCCTTGCCTTGGTGGATTTGACAATGCGATGGAGAGTTCTGAAATGACGAACAACCTGCTTTCACTGTCCGGCGTGGGCAAGATTTACCAACGGGCAGGCCAGGAAGTCGTGGCCTTGCATGACTTCTCCATGAGCGTCGATGCCGGTGAGATCGTCGGACTGCTGGGGCCCAATGGTTCGGGCAAAACGACCTTCGTCAAGCTGGTGACCGGGATCAGTGCCGCCGACCAGGGCACGCTCACCTGGCGCGGAAAACCGATCGGCCGGATGCGGCTGAACGACAATCTCCGCCAAATCGGCGTGCTGCTCGAGGGCCGTGGGGCCTGTTACGAAAGACTGTCGACACTGGAAAATGCCCGGTACTTCTGCCGCTTGCGTGAAGCCCAGTTCGACCGGCGCTACTTTGATGAACTGGCGGAGCTGCTTGAAGTCACCGACGTGAAAGCGCCGGTGCGGCAGCTTTCAACCGGCAACAAACTGCGCGCAGCGATGCTCGGTTGTCTTATCCATAGACCGGCGTTGGCCCTGCTCGACGAGCCCACGCTCGGGCTGGACCTGTTCGGCATCGAGAGTCTGGAGCGACTGCTCCGGCATGGTGCCCGCCATGGCACCACCTTCGTCGTCAGCTCCCATGACATCCACTTCATCGAACGGCTCTGTCAGCGCATCGTCTGCATCCGGGAGGGACGGAAGGTGTTCGACGGCCAGAAGACACAGCTGCTCAACGTCTCGCACCAATACCTGTTGTCGATCAACACAGGATCGCCTTCCGCCCTGGACCGGCTCAATGATGCCATCCGGTCACTCGCCCTGGATTCGGCGTGGCAGATGTCGTCGGATCTGTCCGGCCAACTACCCCTGCGCGATCACCAGCAGGCCTGTGAGGTACTGGCAGCGCTGCAGCCCTGCCTGAAGGAGTTCCAGGGAATCGAGCTGCGCAAGATCTCGCTGCACGAAAAGTACCGTCGTTTGATCGGCGAAGACAAAGCCGAATCCGGGAAGATCGGGTAATGCGATTGTTCAATCATCTTTACAACGAGATCAGTCGCAACGTGCTTCTGCTCAGGCGTTACTGGTTCGAGGCGGTGCTGAGCCTGGGTCTGGTGCTGGTGCTGTTCGGGGGACTGATCTTCACCGTCCTTTCGGTCGGCGGGGGAACGCTCGAATCCGGTTCGGTGGATGGAATCATCGTCGGCTTTGCCGTGTGGCTTTTTGCCACTACGGCCATGGGCGGGGCGATGGGTGATGTGGCCGAGGAGACCGAGCAACGCACGCTCGAACAGATATGTCTTGCACCGCTGCCGCTGGGCACACTGTTGGCGGTCAGAGCGCTGTTGCAGCTTGGCGGTGGCCTGCTCATGCTTGTAGTCACGCTCATGGTCATCGAGGTGGTCACCGGCGGGCGGCTCGAGATTCCCTATATTCCGACCTTGGCCGCTGCGCTCCTGGCAGCGCCTTCCCTGCTCGGGGTCGGCTTCGCGCTGGCTGGCGTCCTGTTGCTGTCGAAGAAAGGTACCGGCATCCAGGTAGCCGCTTTCCCGCTGGTACTGGGGTTGATGGCGTTGCCGGCCTACCCGATGAATGCGCTGGCCTTGCTTCCGTTTGCGTTCGGCGCCGCGGCCGCCCGGGCGTCGGCGGCGGGCACGGCGCTGGGACCGGAAGTTTTCGCCGTAATCGCCCTGAACTCCGCCTGCTACCTTGCTCTTGGGGTGCTCATCTATCGCAGGCTCGAGCAGCACGCGCGAAAGTTGGGCGTGCTGGGGCACTTCTGAGCCCTGGTGAGGGTAGAGGTGACATGACCCCTGCGGCCCTCTTGGCGCTGTGATCGGCATTGTCTCAACGCCAGGCGCCGGCTATGCCTTCGGATCGGCCATCACTTCCAGCCATAGGCTGCCGCCGCCGAACCCGGGCCGGCCCAGCGCACGTTGCAGGCGTTCGGGATAGCGCAGGTGTGCGTACATGGAACCGAACACGATACGGAAGCGCCGGCTGTACATCAGCAGCGCCTGCAGCATGTACTGCTCGTTCCAGCTGCGGTTTTCGTCCAGCACCCACTCGCGCGGGTATTCGGCGGGCAGGAAGACATCGTGCACATGCACTTTCACGCCCGGCCGCAGGCGCGGCAGCACCTGGAAAAACAGGTGGTTGACGTCGCTGCCGGTCTTGGCCACATGCGATGAGTCGATGAACAGGATGTCGTTCTCGCCCAGCGAATCGAACACCGCCGGATCGACCTCCTGGATCTTTTGCTCCAGCAGTTGCACCCCGCCCAGGCTGTGCAGGAACGGGCGCGGATACGGCTCGATCGCCGTGATCGCCGCCCGGCCGGCCAGGAAGCGCTTGTTGACGTCGGCCATGAGGAGGGTCGAATAGCCCGAGCCGACCTCGATCACCTGGCGCGGCCGCCAGGCCTGCAGCAGCACGAACAGCGCCCGCGCATCCAGCCAGCTGAACTGGGAGTTGCGGACATGGAACTGCGCCTGGGCTTCGGATTCATCGTCGCCGTGTTCGGGGTAATCGAAGGCTGGCAGGAAACGCGGGAACCACTCGTCCAGAAGCTGCGCGTGGCCGGCATCGTTGAAATCGATGCCGGCCGGGTCATGCAATTGCGCCGGCCACAACCGTTCCGGGTTCAGGCTGGCCGGGTCGACCAGGGGCGAATAGAAATGCCCCAGCGGCTGGCTCAGCGGGATGCCCGGCCCGGAATCATCGGTGGGGCTGGTGGTCGCCCTCCCGAAAAATCGCCGGATCAGCCGGGTGACCATTGCTCACCCCGACCGGTAGCGCTTCATGAAAAACCGCTCACTGCGCCTGCGTCCAGCGCTGCAGCCAGCCGTTGACGGTGTCGTGCCACATCACCAGGTTGGCCGGCTTGAGCACCCAGTGGTTCTCGTCGGGGAAGTACAGCAGCTGCGAGGGGATGCCCTGACGCTGCAGCGCGGTGAAGGTGGACAGGCCCTGGGTGACCGGGATGCGGAAATCCTTCTCGCCCTGCACCACCAGCATCGGCACCTGCCAGTCGCCGACATGGTTCACCGGGTTGTGCTTTTCGTGCTGTTCGGCGCTGTTCCAGTACTCGCCGCCGTGCTCCCACTCCACGAACCACAGCTCCTCGGTGCTGAAGTACATGGCGCGGTTGTCGAACACGCCGTTGTGGTTGACCAGGCACTTCCACGGCTCGTTCCAGACACCGGCGATCCAGTTGACCATGTAGCCGCCATACGAGGCGCCCAAGGCGCAGGCGCGCTCGCCATCGAGCCAGTCATAGCGTTCCAGCGCCGCCGCCCAGCCCTTCTGCAGGTCTTCCAGCGGCTTGCCGCCCCAGTCGCCACTGATCGAATCGGTGAACGCCTGACCGTAGCCGGTGGAGCCGTGGAAATCGACGAATACCACGGCGAAGCCGGCGCCGGCATAGGTCTGCGGGTTCCAGCGGTAGTGCCAGCCGTTGCCCATCGAACCCTGCGGGCCACCATGGATGATGAAGGCGACCGGGTAGCGCTGACCTTCCTCGAAGTTCCAGGGCTTGACCACGTAGGCGTGCACGGTCTCATCGTTCCAGCCGGGGAAATGGAACTGCTCGGCCGGTCCGAAACGGACATCGGCCAGGCGCTCGCGGTTGTGCCGGGTCAACCGGCGTGGCGCATCGCCATCGCCGGCCAGCAGGTACAGGTCGGTCGGCGCCGACAGATCGTGCAGGCCATGGACGATGCCCGCCTCGCCGACGGTGACGCCGGCAACATGGCCGGGGCCGGTCAGCCGCTTGACCTGGCCGCTTTCAATGTCGATGGCGAACAGCGGGTTCTGGCCACGCTCGTTGGCAGTCACGTACAGGGTCTTGCCGTCGGCGGCGAAGGCCAGGGTATTGGCGGAGCGATCCCAGTCGGCGGCCAGCTCGCGCACTTCGCCCGAGGCCAGGTCGCGCAGCATGATCCGGTGCCGGTCGGCCTCGAAGCCGGGTCGCGCCATCGACAGGTAGGCCAGGGTCCAGCCATCGGGTGACACCACCGGCGCAAAGTCCGAGCCTTCGTTGGCCGCGGTCAGGTTCAGCGGCGGCGCGCTGCCGTCGACCGGCGCCTGCCAGATGTCCAGGTTGGTCGACGCCGGCTCGATCGCGGCATCGGCGTCGCGCAGCACGAAATAGATGTTCTGGCCGCCGGCGCTGAAGGCAAAATCGCCATCGCCGCCGAAGGGCCGGGTCGGCACATCGCCGTTCAGGCCCTGGCTGACGCGCACCGGCTCGCCGCTGGCCTTGCCGTCCTCGCCAATGCTGGCCACGAACAACTGCATGCGCCGGCCATCCTTCCAGCTGTCCCAGTGGCGCACGAACAGCGATTCGTAGATGTGGCCGCTGGCCTGGTCCTGGTTGCGCTGCTCCAGCCGTTCAACGGTGCAGGCCAGGCTGTCGCAATCAAGGAACACATCGAAGGCCACCGCCAGCCGGCTGCCGTCGCGGCTGATGCCGTAGCTGGCCACCGGCAGCGGGAAATCGCTGACCTGCTCCGGCTCGCCGCCGGCCAGGTTCAGGCGCCAGACCTGGTTCGATCCGCCGCGGGCGCTGGTGGCATACAGGCGCCCTTCCTCGTCGAAGCGCGGCGAGCTCCAGCCCTCGCCCTCGGCGCTGAGGCGGCGCGGCGTGGCGCGCTCGGTGCCCAGGTCCAGGGCCCACAGGCCGGTGACGCCGCGATCGGCCTGCAGATCGGTCTGGCGCAGCGTGTAGACCACGGTATCGCCTTCGGGCGCCAACTGCGGATCGGCCACCCGCTCCAGCGCCACCAGATCATGGACATTGAAACCGCGCGGTTCGCCAGCGGTTTGATCGGCCGCTGCGTCGTGATTCGCCGCTGCCTGCCAGGTAGGGACAGCCGCATCGGTACGCTGCGCAACGGCAATATCTGCTGTGAAAACGGCAGCGAATAGTGTTGCTAAGGCTGGAGCCAACAAATGCATTGAAAGAATTTGACGGTTCATGAAAATGACCTCACTAAATCGGATTGGACAGTAATGTGAAATGATTACCGGGTAACGGCACTTGCAGGCGTCGGCCTGATCGGTCGCGCTTGCTGTCAGCCGCTGTCAATGCGCCTTTCCGCCGCGTTGTTTTCTGGATCCGTGGAGAACAACAGCCGATGTTCAACCACTCCATCAGCCATCACTTTGTCATACCGTCCTACGGAATAGACCTTGGCCGTTGGGTTAGAAAGAAACTTGCCGAACCACGGATCAAATGCCTCTTCCGCCGACGTATGAGCAGAGAGCACGCACAGTTTCAGGCCGCAGGCCAGCCGATGAATGCTCACGTCAGGCGCTGCGATGTTAGCGGCTTGCAACGACATCGTGTACAGATCAGTGAGGTCGATCGCCTGGGGTTCGCTGTAGCCTTGCTCGACCAACTGGTCGATCAGCCCATGGAAGCTGTCACCCTTGAGGTAGACAGCAGCTACATCCATATCGACGCCGGCCTGGGTCAACAAGGATCGCTCAACCTGCAAAGTGCTGCGTGGAATCGAGCTGGCGTATTGGCTTGTACGTGTGGCTTCATTAGGAGCCGGCTCGGAAAATGTGGTAAAGGCCAACTCCGAGCCGTCTGCTCGGGCAATGTCTTCGTTGTCAGTTGACTGGAGCGGCTGTACTGCAATCGGCTCAACCAGCCCTGCCGGCGCTTCAACTTGCGACGAAGGAGTGTAGTAAAGGCCTGACGCAATAAACCCAATGACAGCCAGTACCAGTATTAGGATAAAAATGGCAACCAGACGCTTAATTGATCCATTCATTTCGATCGATCCTACACGAGCCATTTTCAGTAATCTCTGATTCAACTGACGCATGGTGTGGCTGCCGAACGTGAAGGTTAACCTGCCGTGGTGCGTTTTCCATATTCCTCAGACGCCACAGGCCGAGGTCACTGGTAACCGGTCAGTACCGCCAGCACCAGCACCACCGCGCCCAGCGCCATCACCTTGGCGAACAGCGGCAGGACGAAGCGGAACCAGCGGTCGTAGGGGATGCCGGCGATGCCCAGAATACCCATCAACACCGGGTTGGTGGGCGCGATCATGTTGGAAAAGCCGTCGCCGAACTGGAACGCCAGCACCGCCACCTGGCGGCTGACGCCGACGATATCGCCGATTGGACCCATGATCGGCATCGCCACCAGGGCCTGGCCGCTGCCGGAGGGAATGAACAGGTTGATCACGGTCTGGATCACCAGCATGCCGACTGCGGCCAGCTCGGCGCCGACCGCCGACAGCGGGATCGACAGCGCATGGACCACGGTGTGCAGCACCTGGCCGTCCTCCAGCAGCATGGCGACGGCGCGGGCGAAGCCGATCAGCAGCGCCGTGGTGGTCAGTTCGGCAGCGCCGATGGCGAAGGTGCGCGCGGTGGCGTCGGCGCCGAGCCGGGCGACCACGGCGGTGACGATGCCCACGCCCAGGAACACCGCCGACAGTTCTGCCAGATACCAGTCCCAGCGGGCGATGCCCCAGACCAGCAGGGCGATGCCGGCCACCAGCACCGCCAGCACCGCGCGATGGGCGCCGGTCATGGCCGGATACTCGCCCGGCAACGGGTGCTGGGCGGCGGCGACATCGGCCACCAGGCTGGCGGCGGCATCGGCGCGGACCCGTTGCGCGTAACGCCAGACATGATGGAAGCCGATCACCGCGAACAATGGCAGCAGCAGCACCCGGACCGCCCAGCCCGACGTCGGCGGCAGGCCGACCACGTCCTGGGCCACCAGCACGGTGAAGGGATTGATCGGCGCCGTGCCATAGCCGATGGCGTAGCCACAGATCATGATGCCCATGGCGGTTATTGCATCCATGCGCATGGCCACGCACAGGGCAATCAAAATGGCGACGAAAGGTATGTATTCCTCGGCCATGCCGATGGTGCCCGAGGCGACCGCGAACAGCATCAGCCCGGAGCCGATGAGCACGCCGGGCCGGGTGCCGACCCGCTCCAGGATGCGCCCGATCAAGGCGTCGAAGGCGCCGGTGCTGCGCACCACCGCGAGCACGCCGCCGATGATGAAGACGAAGAAGATGATGCCCTGAGCGTCGGCCAGGGCATGCGGGATCACGGTCAGCAGGGTCCAGGGCGCCAGCCAGGTGCGCTCGTCATGCTCGGCATAGGTGCCGGGCAGCACCATCTCGCGACCCTGCTCGTTGGCGATGGTCTCGAAGCCGCCCTGGGGCAGCACCAGGGTCAGCAGCCAGGCGACCACCATCATCGCGAACAGCAGGACCAGGGTGTGCGGAATGCGCAGGCCGGTGGCTTTCATGCAGGTTTCCTTGCCGGGTCGGGCCGGAATCGGGCGCCAGCTTGCGCCGGTCGATCAGGCCGGAAAATGGGCAAGTATAGGCAGGATGCGCGAGCGCCGGGCTGTGCTGGCCGCGGGCTCAGTTGCTTGCGGCACTGGCAAGCAGGGTGGCCGGCGCCGCCATGGCCACCGGCGAAAGGTCTGTTTCGAAGCGGGTTTCGCAGCCGGCACCGGTGCCGGCGTCGATCCCGGTCTCGGCCCTCAGGGATCGCCCGGCTCGTCGTCTTCCAGTGGCCGCAATGGCAGTACCTCGATGATGCCCTGCGGCAACTGGTCCCAGATCTCGTCCTGCCAATACCAGTACTGCTCGGGATCCCAGTATTTGGGCGCGTGGAACAGGCTGCCGTCGATCGAGGACTGGGCGTGGCCATCCTCCACCGGCACCACCAGCAGGGAACCGGCCATGCCGGTGCGGCTGCCGGTGACCTGGCGCCGGGCGCGACGCATCACCCGCTCCTGCCGTGGCTTGGCAACGTCATCGCCATACTCGGCATAGACCGCCTGCCCGACCGCCAACGCCTGCTCCCGCCCGGCCTCGTCCAACTGTTGCCAGTACGACTCGCGCCAGCCGATGAACTTTGGCTGCCCACGCTCGGCGGCCAGGTCCATCCAGGCATAGGCCAGCAGCCGGTCGCGGGCGACGCCGGTGCCTTGCCAGAGCATCTCGGCCACCGCCGCCTGCGACGGCTTGTCGGCATAACGGGCGGCACGCTTGAAATAGCGCAAGGCACGCTCGTGCTCGCCCTTGTCCTGTTCGCGCAGCCCGTACAGGCGCCAGCGCAGGTCCGGATGCCCGCTCAGGAAGGCTTCGCTGTGGACGATGGCCTCGTTGTCTCCGCGCGGCGCCTCCGGCTCAGCCGCCAGCGCCGGCATGGTCGCCAGGCAGGCAACCAGCATCGCAACCCGCCATCGTTGCAGGTGGCGGTTTGCCTGGCGCGGGGGAGTCGTCCCGATCACGTCTGTGTTCGCACTCATCTCAGGTGTCGGCCAAGCGCCGGCTGCGACCAGCGGCCGGCGTCAGCGTGTCGGCCCGAAAATCGTCGCTGACAACGATCTTCAGTCTTCCAGCGGTTGCAACGGCCGCACGTTCACCGTGCCCTGCTGCATCTGCTCCCAGGTCTGATCCTGCCATTGCCAGTACTGCTCCGGATCCCAGTACCTGGGGTCGTAGACGCGGCTGGCCTCCATCGAGGTCTGGCCCACGCCCGACTCGATCGGCACCACCAGCATGGAACCGGCCATGCCGGTGCGGCTGCCAGTGACATCGCGGCGCGCCCGACGCATGACCCGTTCCTGGCGCGGCTTGGCAACCTCGTCGCCATACTCGGCATAAACCGCCTGCCCCACGTCCACGGCGCGCTCGCGTCCGGCCTCATCCAGTTCCTGCCAGTACTGCTCGCGCCAGGCGAGAAATGTCTGCTGCCCCCGTTCGGCGGCCAGGTCCATCCAGGCATAGGCCAGCGCCCGGTCGCGGCGCACGCCGGTGCCCTGCCAGAGCATTTCCGCCACCGCCGCCTGCGACGGCTTGTCGGCATGGCGGGCGGCGCGCTGGAAGGCGCGGAAGGCACGCTCATGATTTCCGCGCTCCTGCTCGCGCAGGCCCTGCAGGCGCCAGCGCACATCCGGATGCCCGGCCAGGAAGGCCTCGCTCTGGAAGATGGCCGGATTGCCCTGCTGCTGGGCGTCCTGTGCCGCGGCAAACTCCGGCACAGCGGCCACACCCACTGCCAGCGCCAGAACCAGCCAGACCGACGCGAAACTGCGTGCCCGCAGGCAACGCCCTGTGATATCGATAACCTGCATTGTCCTCACCTCCTGTACGCGTAACGGCGGCCTGCATCTACGCGCCGCCGACCACTGTGTCCAGACATCATCTGACCATGGCGGCCCGCGCCTGCGGGGATAACCAGCCATCCTGGCACCGGGCTGCGTTCAGCTTGCCGCGGCCAATTGGCCCGAACATGTTGCCACGCGTGTCGCCCGGGCCACCCGTGCCGGTGGTCATTTCCAGGCACTGGCCTGCTCCGGACAACGGCCCCGACGGCCCGGAACGGCCCGGTTATACTCCGGGCAGCTTCATGCTGACTGCCCTGCCCGCCGCCTGCGGCAACGTCGCAGGGCCGGCCCGCCCGCAAAGACACGAAACCAAGAGGGAACCCCATGCGCCATCTCGCCCTGACCTGCGCCCTGAGCGCAGTCCTGCTGGCCGCCTGCGGCCAATCTGCACAGGATACGTCCGCCCCGGCGGCGCCGCCGGAAGCGGAAACGACCGCCGCCGACACCGAAGCAACGCCTGATCCGGCCACGCTTACCGACCATGAGTTCAGCGCGCAGATCACCGCCGAAGACTTCGCCGAGCACATCCGCATCCTGTCCTCCGACGCCTTCGGCGGTCGCGGCCCCGGCAGTGCCGGTGAACGCCTGACCACCGAATACCTGGTGGCCCAGCTCACGCGCCTGGGCGCCCGCCCCGGCAATGGCGATAGCTGGTTCCAGTCGGTGCCGATGGTGGAGATCACCGGCAGCCCGGACACCACGCTGAAGGTGGAATTCGCCGACGGCCAGAGCCATGACTTCGCCTATGGCGACGAAATGGTCGTGGGCACGCGCCAGACCGTGCCCGAAGCGGCGCTGGCCGACAGCGAGCTGGTCTTCGTCGGCTACGGCATCAATGCGCCGGAGCAGAACTGGAACGACTACGCCGGCATCGATGTCACCGGCAAAACCGTGGTGGTGCTGGTCAACGATCCCGACCACGACGCCGCCGAAGGTGCCGAGACGCCGTTCCGCGGCCGCGCCATGACCTATTACGGCCGCTGGACCTACAAGTTCGAAGAGGCCGCCCGTCAGGGCGCCGCCGGTGCCTTGATCATCCACGAGACCGCCGCCGCCTCCTACGGCTGGGATGTGGTGCGCAATAGCTGGTCTGGTCCGCAGTACGACCTGCCGGCCGCCGAGGGCGATCGCAAGCTGGACGTGGAAGGCTGGATCTCCGGCGAATCCGCCGAGCGCATCTTCGCCGCCAGTGGCCAGGACCTGGCCGCGCAGATGGCCGCCGCCAAGCAGCGTGGCTTCCAGGCCGTGCCGCTGGAGGCCCGGGTCTCGACCACGATCAAGAACCAGATCCGCCATGCCAGTTCCAACAATGTCATCGGCATCATTGAAGGCAGCGAGCGCCCGGACGAGTACGTGCTGTTCTCCGCCCACTGGGATCACCTGGGCCGCAGCTTCTCGGCGCCCGGCGGTGATGGCATCTACAACGGCGCCATCGACAACGCCACTGGCGTCGCCGGCGTGCTCGAGATCGGCGAGCTGTTCGCCAGTCTGGAGACCCCGCCGCAGCGCTCGATCATCCTGCTGCTGGTGACCCTGGAAGAGTCCGGCCTGCTCGGCTCGCGTTACTACACCGAAAACCCGGTGCTGCCGCTGGAGCAGACTGCGGCGGTGATCAACATCGACGCGATGAGCATGATTGGTCCCAGCCGGGACATGGTGGTGGTCGGCTACGGCAACACCAGCCTGGACGACTACCTGAAGACCGCGGCGCAGACCCAGGACCGCGGCGTGGTGCCCGAGCCAACCCCGGAAAACGGTTTCTACTTCCGTTCCGATCACTTCAACTTCGCCAAGCACGGCGTGCCGGCGATGTATGCCAAGGGCGGCCCCGACCATGTCGAGCATGGCGTGGAGTACGGCCAGCGCCTGGCTGCCGAATACAACCGCGACCGCTACCACAAGCCGGCCGACGAGTTCGACGAGAACTGGGACATGCGCGGCGCGATCCAGGATCTGGAAGCCCTGCACCACGTTGCCGACGCCATCGCCAATAGCGATGACTGGCCGCAATGGAGCGATACCAGCGAGTTCCAGGCTGCCGGCCAGGTGCTGGCTGAGCGCCGCGGCGACTGAGTTTTCGCCACGGCTGCACAGGCAACGGCCTGCCCTTTCGGCAGGCCGTTGTCGTTTCCGCCGGCAGTGCTTGCAACGTCTGGCCGCCGTGCCGGCGTGCTAGCGCAGACGATCGCCGGGTCGCTCGTCGATATCAGCCACCGCCGGCCCGCGCAGGCTGAGCAGGAACAGGCTCACCGATACCGCGATCAACACCAGCAGCCCGCGCAGGGCGAGGCCGTCAACGAACCAGATCAGCGTGGTGCCGATGCCGATCCAGACCAGGGCGATGGCGCGCAGGCGGATCGACAGGGCGACGCCGCGGCCGGCCTGGTAGTCGCTCACCGCCGGTCCGAACACCGGCAGCGCCAGCAGCCAGCGCCGGGCACGCTGCGATGCGCGGGCAAAGCAGCCGGCCGCCAGCAGCAGGAATGGCGTGGTCGGCAACAGCGGCAGGATCACGCCGATCATGCCCAGAAGCACCGCCAGCCAGCCGACCGCCAGCACCAGCAGGCGCAGCAGCGGATTGGCGATCATCGCCGCAAGCCCGGCTTGCGCTGGACAGCCAAGCGCTTCATCCGGCGCCCAGCAACAGCAGCCAGCCGGCCGGATGATGCATCCGCGCCACGCCGTACATGAAGGTGAAAACCGCCAGCGCGGCCAGCAGCCAAAGCGCGCGTCGGGCGCGCGTTCGACCGCGCCTGAGCGCCAGGCTGCCCAGCACGATGTAGGCCAGCAGCAGCGCCAGCTTCATCGCCAGCCAGGGCGTGGTGAACGGGTTCAGGTGCAGCACTGCCAGCAGCATCAATGCCGCAATCAGCAAGCTGGTATCGATGCCGTAGCTGAGCCAGCGCACCGGCGTCGCCCCGGCCAGCCGTGAGCCGGCCAGCATCGCCGCCCCGCGCAGCGAGAACAGCGTCACGCTGGCCAGCACGGCGGCGATATGCAGATGCTTGATCGGCAGGTAGTACTCAATCATTGCCGCTGGCCTGCAATACGCGTCAGCCAGGCCGGCCGTCGACCCGCGGCCGCAGATAGATGCCGGCCAGGCGCAGTACCCAGGGCGAGAAGGCCAGCAGCCAGGCACCGGCGGCGACCGCCTGCCAGGCCCAGACATCGTTCTGCAGCTCGGCCAGGATGCGCACCACGGCAGTCAACTGGATCACCGCGAACGCGGCCCAGGCAGTGCCATCCATGGCCAGCGGCCGGCCGGAATGTCCGGCACTGACCCGGGTCACCATGGCCACCAGCAGGCTGCCGAAAAAGCCCACGGCCAAGGCATGCACCGGCGCCCGGCCCAGAACAAATTCACCGGTCAGTGCCAGCACCAGGCTCTGCACCGCGAACAAGGCGAAGGCGAACGGCAGCCAGCACAGACCCAGGAACAACACCCGCAACAGGCCCGGCATCGGCCCGCGCGGCCAGAAGCGCCAGAGCATCAGGCTGGTCAAGGCGAACAGCGGCGCATCGACCAGCCACAGCCAGTCGTAGGCGTGCACCAGCTCCAGCGCCAGGTGCGCCATCAGGCCCGCCCACAATGCCACCAGCAGCCACATCGGCCGCCACGGCTGGTAGCCGGGCACGGCGTTGCTGGCGAAAAAGGGCACCATGCGATGGCACACGGTCAAAAACACCGGCAACAGGCAACCGATGACGCCGACCTTGAACGAGGCAAAGCCGAGCAAGCCCTGATCGGGATTGAACGGCCATGCAAAGAACATCAACAGGCCGAACCAACCCAGGGTCATGGCAGCAAAGGCACTGCGCGCATGCCAGGTGCGGCCGCGCTCGCGCCACAGCAGCGGCGCCAGCACCGCCAGGCCGGCAGTCCAGCCGGCGATGGTGAACACCAGGCCGACGAACAGCACATGGGGGAAGCCCCACAGCCCGATCAGGGTCAACAACTGGCCACCGAGCAGACCCAGCCCGACCGGCAGGTAATGCCAGACCGACAAGGAGGGCAGGCCTAGCCAGCGCGGAAATACCGTCAACAGGAAGCCGAAGATAAATGGCGGCAGCACCTGATAGGTCATCACGAAGGCATGGCCCCAACCGGCCGGCACCGGCGGTTGCGGCATGGGAAACAGTTGCCAGCGCAGGGCCACCAGCCACGCCGTCCACCAGGCCATGCCGGCGAGCACATTGACCACACCGACGAAGAACAGCAGCCGGTGCGGCGCCGTCGTCAGGATTGCCGGTGACAGGCCGGCCGAAGCGGGACCGGCAGGCGCCGGGCCGGAAGCCACTGGATTGGGTGCAACTGGATTGGGAGCAACTGGATTCGAGCGGGGACTGGCCATGGCAGCCAGTATCCTCCCGGCCGGCTGGCTGTGCCCTGATCCAGATCATCGCCGCGGCTTGTTGGCGATCTCGCCGGTGCCGGTATAAGGCACCTTGGCTGCAAGCACCGGCTCAGCCATGACGTATGCTTCCACGTTGGGGCATTCGCCGGCACAGGAAAGGCCGATGTCGCCGCGATTCCGCCGCCATGCCATTGCTGCGCGCGGGAGCAGGGGTGAACTTCTCCATCAGGACTGATGCCGATGACAGTGCCAACCTACGACCATTTCATTGAACCCGTGCTTCGATATCTGGCGCGAAATCCCGAGGGCGCCCGCGGCCGCGACGCACACGAGGCTGCGGCTGATGCGCTGGGCCTGACTGATGAAGATCGGCAACTGACGGTGCCCACCGGGCAGCCTCTTTACAACAACCGGGCCGGGTGGGCGCACGACCGACTGAAACGTGCTGGCCTGTCTTCAAGTCCCAAGCGCGGCCTATGGATGCTTACTGAAGCCGGCCAGGATTTTGTTCGCCGCAACCCTGCAGCTTTGTCAGCCGAACAGATCAAGGAGATTGCCCGAAGCTACCTTGACGTTCGTCTGCGTCCCGAGTCCGCCGAGGTTGCCAGCGCCGCAACACCCATTTTCGAAGAGCTGCAAAGTCCCGATGACCGACTTCAGGCAGCCGTCAAGGAAATCAGGGATTCCGTCAGCGCGGATTTGCTGGAACTGCTCGCACAGGTGACGCCAAAATACTTCGAGATTGTCGTCCTGGATGTATTGCACAAGCTCGGCTACGGGACGCGCCGCAGTGACCTGCAGCGCGTGGGCGGCAGCGGCGATGGCGGCATCGACGGCATCATTTCGCTCGACCGTCTTGGCTTGGAGAAGGTGTACGTGCAGGCCAAGCGATGGCAAGGCGTCGTCGGCCGCCCGGACATCCAGGGCTTCTATGGCGCCCTGGCGGGCCAACGTGCAAACAAGGGAGTCTTCCTCAGCACATCGTCGTTCACGCCGCAAGCAGTCGACTTTGCCCGCTCGGTTGAAAGGATCGTACTGATTGACGGCCTGATGCTGGCCGAATTGATGATGGACTACGAGGTCGGGATCACGGCACAACGGATAAGCATTCCAAAGGTGGACAGCGACTATTTCGGTGAGTGAGAAGAGTCAGCCCTTCGGCAGATGCATGGTGAAGATAGTCCGCCCGTTGGCGGATTCGGCGCGCATGCCGCCGCCGTGGGCCTCGGCGATCTGGCTGACGATGAACAGGCCCAGCCCGAGGCTGGCGCGCTCCATGGCGCCATCCTGGACGACGCCGCCGCGGCGCAGCGGTTCGAACAACAGGTGCAATGTTTCGGCCGGGATGGTGTCGCCTTGGTTGGCCACGGACAGTTCGATGCCCTCGCCCTGATCGCGCAGTTCCACCTGGATCTCCGCCCCGGGCGAGCCGTACTTGTGAGCGTTGACCACCAGGTTGGTCAGCGCCTCGCAGACGCTGCGGACATCGAACCAGCCACGTGCAGACGTCGGCGCATCCAGGTGGATGCGGGCGTGTGGCATCGCTTCCTGCAGTTGCTCGATCTCTTCCCGGCAGGCCTGCGCCAGGTCGGCATCCTCGCGCTCCACTTCCAGGCCGATGCCCATCTGGGCGCGGTTGTACACCAGCAGTTTGTCGAGCAGTTCGCGCATGCGCTCGCCGCTGTTGACCAGCCGCTGGGCGACATTGGCCAGCGGCGCGTCAACGGCCATGCGGGCAATCACTTCCGAGGCCACCATGATGGCGGTGAGCGGGCTGCGCAGGTCGTGCCCGAGCACGCCCAGGAAAATGTTGCGCCAACGATCGACCTCTTGCGAGTAGTGGCGGACCGATTCGGCCACGGCCTCGTCGATGGCCTCATTGAAGCGGGTGATCTCGTCATTGCGGATCACAGGATCCGGCGATTCCGCCCACATCCGCAGCACCGCCGAGCGCATGGCGCGGTACTCGGCCACCAGGCTGTCGATGCTGAAACCGCTGTGCGCCCGGTGCACGGCATGGGTGCCGGCCGGTGACCGGAGCAGGTCGGGCTCGACCGGTGCCCGGCCTTCGGATTTTTCGACGGATTCGGCGCGGGTCTGTGACGTGCGCAGGTCGGCGACGATGGTCTGCAGGATTTCGGGCAGGTGATCGCGCAGGTCCTCCTCGGTCATGGTGTGGCCCATCTGCTCGCGCCGGGCGAATGACACCGCCTGCTCGATGATGGCTTCTGCATGGGTCTGGATGAAATTCGCCAATCCGCTGTACACCGGTTGTCCCCTATTGCTGCGTGTCGGGAATGCTACGGCATTCCAGGCCGCTTGACACAGGGCACGCCGCGGTGTCGTACTCGTCTTCGCATCGCCCAACCCCAGGCGCTGGACAGTTGCCGATGATCGCTTTCGGCTCGGCAACGGCGCCGTGTTTCCAATTCGCCCCAGATGACTATCGATTGTTGTGACGCACAACAATTCAACTGGACAAACGCACGGGGCATTGGCCATTATCGGCGCGGCCTACCGTCGTAACCGGATCAGTCCTATGAAACAGACAAGCTGGGTGTCGCCGTTGCGGTGGCTTGGATTCGTGGTGCTGCTGCTGATGGCAACAGCCGTGGTCTACGCCGGTTTCATCGCGATCTCGAACTGGTCATCAATCGCAGTCTGACGTCTGAAAGGGGGGAGGCATGAACAAGCGGCAATCCCGTATCTTCGCCATCGTCGCGACCGGCTTTGCCGTCGTGGCCTTCATCGGTCTGACCCTGCACAGCCACACGCGCTTTGGTGATCTGACCAACGCGGAGAACATCACGCCGGAGGTCACTCACGGCAAGGATGTCTGGCACAAGTACAACTGCATCAACTGCCACACCCTGTTCGGCGAAGGCGCCTACTACGCGCCGGACCTGACCAAGATCACCCAGCATCGCGGCGAGGCCTACCTGAAGGCCTACATGCGCGATCCCTCCCGGTTCTATGACGAGCAGCGCCATCGCCGCCTGATGCCGACGCAGAACCTGAGCGAAGAAGAGATCCACAACCTGATCCAGTTCCTGGACTGGGTCGCCAATGTTGACAACCAGGGCTGGCCACCGCGGCCGATTCTGGTCACCGGCGGCGCCGTCAATGTTGCCGCACAAGGCGCCGACGCCGGCGTGGCACAGGCGCAGGACGTGCGCCCGGTGAGCGCGGACAGCGATCCGCGTGCCCAGGGCGAGCACCTGTTCCGCACCGCCATTCCCGTGTGCACCGCCTGCCATTCGCTGCAACCTGGCGTGCAGTTGGCCGGCCCGACCATGGCTGGCATGGCCGAGACCGCCGAACGGACACTGGCCTCCCCGGACTACACCGGCAGCGCGACGGATGTCGTGGGCTACCTGCGCGAGGCGATCGTCGAACCCAGCGCACACGTGGTGCCCGGCGACATGTTCTCGGCCGGCGGCATGTCGTTCATGCCCAACACGTACAGGGACAGCCTGAGCGACGAGCAGATCGACCAGCTCGTGGCCTTCCTTGAAACACTGAAATAAGAACCGGCCCGGAGACCTGCCATGCGCTACAAGTCCCAATCAGTCGCCTACTGGTACTTCGCCGTGGCGATGGTGCTGTTCGGACTGCAGATCGTGTTCGGATTGCTGTCGGCGGCGAAATACCTCGGCCCCGATCCGCTGCTGTACATCCTGCCGTTCGACGTCACCAAGACGATCCATACCAACCTGCTGATCGTGTGGGTACTGACCGGTTTCATGGGCGCCACCTACTGGCTGGTGCCCGACGAATCACGCACCGAGCTGTACAGCACCAAGCTGGCCTATTGGCAGCTCGGCCTGTGGACGTTCATGGGTGTCACCGCGGTCATCGGTTATCTGTTCCGCTACGGCACCGGCAACAAGCTGCTTGAGCAGCCGCTGCCGCACAAGCTGATGATCGTCGTGTCCATGCTGATCTTCCTCTACAACATCGGCATGACGATCAGGAAGGCGCGCCGGCTGACCACCACCGAGGGCGTGCTGCTGCTGGGCCTGGCACTGTCGGCGGTGCTGTACGTGCCGGCGCTGCTGTACTACGAGAACTACACCGTTTCGATCTTCTACCGCTGGTGGACCATCCACCTGTGGGTGGAAGGCGTGTGGATGATGATCATGGCCGGCTTCCTGGCCTATCTGCTGATCCGCCTGTCGGGCATCGACCGGGAGGTGATGGAGAAGTGGCTGTACGTGATCGTCGGCCTGGTGTTCTTTGCCGGCATCCTCGGCACCGCGCACCATTACTACTGGGTCGGCGTGCCGCAGTACTGGCTGCCGATCGGTGGCTTCTTCAGCGCGCTGGAACCACTGGCCCTGGCCGCGATGGCGATGTACGCCTACATGGCGATGCGCCGCGGCGGCGTCCGGCACCCGAATGCGCTGGCCCTGCACTGGACCATTGGCAGCGCCATCTTCGCCCTGTTCGGCGCCGGCCTGCTCGGCCTGGCCCATACCTGGCCGAGCGTGAACCAGTGGACGCACGGCACGCTGATCACCGCCATGCACGCGCATTCGGCGTTCTATGGCGCCTACGCGATGATCATCATGGCGATGATCACCTACGCCCTGCCGGGCCTGACCAACCGGCCGCAGGATTCCTACTCGCCGCTGGGCTACTGGGCATTCTGGCTGCAGGTTTCGGGCATGTTCGGCATGACTCTGGCCTTCGGCACCGCCGGTATCGGCCAGGTCTACCTGGAGCGGATCATGGGCATGGGTTATCTGGATGCGCAGATGAAGATCCAGGTGCATTTCCTGATGCTGATCCTGGCCGCAACCGTGTTCGCTTCCGGCGTGGCGATCTTCATCTACGAGTTCTTCCGGCACCGGCCGCGCTTCGATGTCGTCGACGACGAAGTCCTGGCCGCTCCTGTCGTCGACCCGGTGACTGGCCAGGTAACGGGCTCGCCAACTGGCCCGGTGGCCGCCCATCCCGTGGCCGAGCCGGCGCCCGATCCGGTAGTGCGCAGGGAACACTGATCGGTGACAGCACGCACCATGCCGGCGGCAGACGGACCCTACTACCTGCCTACCGGCAACGAGGTCGAAATCGTCCAGCAGTGCCATGCCGGCGGCCTGGCAGTGATGCTCAAGGGCCCGACCGGCTGTGGCAAGACACGGTTCGTCGAACACATGGCGTGGCGGCTGGGCCGCCCGCTGATCACCGTCTCCTGCCATGACGACCTCACCGCCAGCGACCTGATCGGACGCTTTTTGATCCGCCACGACGAAACCGTCTGGCAGGACGGGCCGCTGACCCGGGCCGTGCGCGAAGGCGCGATCTGCTACCTGGATGAAGTGGTCGAAGCGCGCCAGGACACCATCGTCGTGCTGCATCCGCTGACCGACTACCGCCGCATCCTGCCCATCGACCGCACCGGCGAAACCCTGGACGCGGCGCCGGGATTCCAACTGGTGATTTCCTACAACCCCGGCTACCAGCGCATGCTCAAGGATCTGAAGCCGAGCACGCGCCAGCGCTTTGTCGCCATCGACCTGGGCTTCCCCGGGCCGTCCGCCGAGGCCGCGATTGTTGCTGCCGAGAGCGGCGTCGACAACGGCACGGCAGTCGCCTTGGTGGAACTGGCCGGCCGGGTGCGTTCATTGCGCGACCGCGGACTGGCCGAAGTGCCGAGCACGCGCCTGCTGATCGCCGCCGGGCGACTGGTCGGCAGCGGCATCGGCGTGCGCCAGGCATGCAATGCCGCAGTGATCTCGCCGCTGAGCGATGACCCGACCCTGCTTGGCGCAATGCGCGAGCTGGTCGACGCCATGTTTCCCTAGGCGGATGCGGTCGTGGCCGAAGCCGAAGACGTCGTCGTCGATGCCGCGCGTCACGCAACCATCTTCATTCGTGACACCTGGCGCCGTCATTACGCCCGCGAACCTGATCAGCCGATAGCGCTCGCCTCGCTGGCGCAGCGCCTGGATCTACTGCTATCGGCCGCCTGCGGCACTGCCCTGCCGATGCGCGTGGCCCTGCCACCGGCCCGCCCGACCCTGCTGCACCGGCTGTTCCACCGCAGCACCTACCCGCGCCATCGCCAGGCGCTGCCGGCGTCCAGCGGCGATGCCATCTGGCTGCCGGCGCACCTGGATACGTGCGATCCTGACGAAGCCTCCGGCCTGTACCGCGCCATGGCGCTGCAACAGGTGTTCCGCGCCCGGCGCGCCAGCGCCCCGGCCATCCTCGGCCTGCGCGGCTCAGCGCTGCTGCGCGATACCGCCCTGGTGCTGGAAGCCCAGGCTGCCGAACGCGCCGTTGCGCGGGCCTTTCCCGGCCTGGTTCCGGTGCTGATGCAACTGCGCCGGCTGGCCCTGGCGGCGCGACCACCGCTGGCGGATTTCGCGCCGATGCGGCAGCCGCTTGAGCAACTGGTCCGCGATACGCTGGAGCGCGACCTGACTACGGCAACACAACCAGCCCCCGGAGCGGTCGAGGACTCCATCACCCAGGCCAGAAAGCTGCTGCAGGGCTGGGCCATCGATCGTGTCCAGGTGCGCCAGCTCGGCCCGATGCCGCTGTATCGGGACTGGTGGACCGGTGATCTGCGCGCAGCCACGGCCAGCAAATCCCACACGGTCGATGGCCAATCGCTCAGCCCCGGCGAGCTGCCCGAGGACGTGCGCAGCGCCCGCATGAACCGGCGTCCCGAAGAACGTGAAGCGACCGAAGACGAGGACAAGCCGAGCAACGACCCCGGTGCCTGGATGATCCAGCAGGATGCGCCGCACGAAATCGCCGAAGATCCCTTCGGCCTGCAGCGGCCGGTTGACCGCGACGACGAGACCAGCGCCGACGAATACGGTGACATGCTCTCCGAGCTGGCGTCGACGCGGATGGTCGCCGCGCCGGATCCGCCGCGCGAAGTGCTGCTGTCCGACGATCCGCCCGCCAGCCGGGCGAAGATCGAATTCGACGACCCTGACGCCGGCGGCACCCGGTTCCGCTACCCGGAATGGGACCACGCCAGCAGCACCTACATCGAGCACGGCACCACCGTGCGCATGATCGCGCCGGTGGCCGGCGACAGCCGCTGGATCGACGCGACGCTGGCCCGGCACCGCTCGCACCTGGATGGCATCCGCCGCCAGTTCGAGGCCCTGCGTCCCGAACGCGTGCGCCTGCGCCGGCAGACCGATGGCGAGGACATCGACATCGATGCCTGCGTCGAAGGCCGCGCCGACCTGCGCGCCGGCGGCTTCCTGCGCGAGGGCCTGTACGAGGCACGCCGACCGGGCCGGCGCAGCATCGCAGTGTCGATTCTGGTCGATGCCAGCGGCTCCACCGACGGTTTCATCGGCGAACAGCGCCGGGTCATCGATGTCGAGCGCGAAGCCCTGTTGCTGGTGTGCATGGCCCTGGAAGGCCTGGGCGAACCGTTCTCGGTCATGGCCTTCTCCGGCGAAGGCCCGCACGGCGTCACCATGCGTCAGCTCAAGGACTTCGACGAAACCTACGGCCAAGATATCGCGCTGCGCATCGCCGGTCTGGAGCCCGAGCGCTACACCCGCGCCGGCGCCGCGATCCGCCATGCCAGCTCGCTGCTGATGCGCCAGAGCGCCGAGCACCGTTTGCTGCTGATGCTGTCGGACGGCAAGCCCAACGATGCCGACCGCTACGACGGCCGCTTCGGCGTCGAGGACATGCGCCAATCGGTTACCGAGGCGCGCCTGCAGGGCATCTTCCCCTTCTGCCTCACCGTTGATCTGCAGGCACCGGGTTATCTGCCGAAAGTGTTCGGCCCCGGTCATTACGCCCTGCTGTCCGCCCCCGAACGCCTGCCCCTGGTCCTGCTGGACTGGACCCGGCGCTTGCTGGCCAGGTGATCGCCCAAGCCACGGCTGAGGTCGTCCGACCAAGCCGACCAAGCCGGGCATGCAACCAAGTCACCGGCACGACTACCGGGACCGGCACCGAATAAAAACGCGGGGCCTGCAGGTGGCGTCTGCCAAGCGCAGGCCCCGCGCGTGAACGGCCGCGTCAGTAGACGTCGTTGACCGTGTTGTAGACGTTGAACTTGCCGGTCGGCGTGACCAGGCGCGGGTCGTCGAGCACCGCCTTGAGTTCACGTGTCTTGTCGTCGACCACGACCAGGGCCGAGCGCTGGTCCTTGCCGTTCCAGACCGAGAACCAGACTTCGTTGCCCTGCTTGTTGTACTCGGGCTGGACCACGCGCTTGGGTCCTTCACCCAGGTTGGCCCACTCGGCAATCGGCAGCACTTCGAAGCCGCCATCCAGGTTGTCCAGGTCGAACACGGCCACCGACTGGCTGATCGCCGCTTCCGGATGCAAGGTGGTGTCGACCCACAGGTTGCGCGAGTTGGGATGGGTCTTGACGAACAGCGAGCCGCCGCCCTGGCCCTGCAGGACCTCGACCGCCTTCCAGGCGTGATCGGGATGGTTTTCCGGATCGGTGGCGATCAGGGTGATATCGGCATTGCCCAGGGCCGAGGTCGCCCACACCGGGCCGTATTCGGGATGGACGAAATTGGCGCCGCGACCCGGATGCGGAATCTTCTCGACATCGATCAGGGCCACCATGCGCTGCTCGCGGGAATCGACCACGGCGACCTTGTCGGAGTTGTTGGCGGCGGTCAGGAAATAGCGCTTGGAGGCATCCCAGCCGCCGTCATGCAGGTAGCGGGCGGCGTTGAGCGTGGTCACCTTCAGGTTCTCGATGTCGCTGTAGTCGACCAGCAGGATGTGGCCGGTTTCCTTGACGTTGACGATGAACTCGGGGTGCTCGTGGCTGGAGACGATGGCGGCCACGCGCGGCTCGGGATGGTACTCCTGCGTGTCCACGGTCATGCCGCGGGTGGAGACCACTTTCAGCGGCTCCAGCGACGGGCCATCCATGATCACGTACTGCGGTGGCCAGTAGGCGCCGGCGATGGCGAAGCGATCCTCGAAGCCGGTGTACTTGGAAGTCTCGACCGAACGTGCCTCCAGGCCGATCTTGATCTCGGCCACCTGGCCGGGCTCTTCCATCCACAGGTCGATCAGGTCGATCTTGCCGTCGCGGCCGATGGTGTAGATGTAGCGGCCCGAATGCGACACGCGCGAGATGTGCACCGCGTAGCCGGTCTTGAGCACGCTGATGATTTCCTTGCTGTCGCCGTCGATCAGGGCGATCTCGCCGGCATCACGCAGGGTTACGGCGAAGATGTTGTCCAGGTTGTAGTCGTTCATCTGCCGGGTCGGGCGATCCTCGACCGGCACGATCACTTTCCAGCTACCGCGCATCTCCTCCAAGCCCCACTCGGGTGGATTGGGCGGGGTGTGCTGCAGGAAGCGCGCCATCAGATCGACCTCGGCCGCGGTCAGCTCGCCGCCGGTGCCGAAGTTGGGCATACCGCCAGGCGAGCCGAAGTTGATCAGCGCCTTCAGGAACTCGGTGCCGCGTGGCTGGGTCAGGTCCGGCGTCAGCGGCTTGCCGGTGGCGCCCTTGCGCAGCACGCCGTGGCAGCCGGCGCAACGCTGGAAGAAGATCTCGCTGGCCTGGGCAAATTCGGTCTCGCTCATGTCCGGCGCACCGGCGGTACGGACCTGGTTGACCTCGGTTCCGCTGAGCATGGTCGGCGCGCCCTCGTAGGCGGCCTGGGCCTGGCTGGTGCCCGGGTGCATTTCGCCCTGAGCCGGGTCCGCCGACACCGCCAGTTGCGCCCGCTGGGCGGCCACTTCGGCACCGGTGAGGCTGCCGCCGGGGTTGTCCCACTGGTTCATGACAAAGGTGGCGATGGCGGCGATGTCGTCATCGCTGATGTGACTTTGCGCCGGCATCACGCTGTTGTAGGTGACTCCGTTCACGACGATCTCGCCGTCCAGGCCGGTCAACACCGTGGCCGCGACATCGGCCGGAGTCTTGCCTTCCAGCCAGTCAGCCCCGGCCAGTGGCGGGAAAGCGCCGGTCAGGCCGCGGCCGTCGGGCTGATGGCAGACAGCGCAGTTGTCCAGGTAAGCGCTGCGGCCCGGATCATCTTCGCCAAATACCGGCGCCGACAAGCCAATGCCGGCAGCCATCAGGGGCACGAAAAGAAGCTGGGTAGTCCGTTTCATATCGGATGCCTTGCTCAGGTGGGTGGAGAGTGGAGAACGTTGGCCATGGCCACATCGGATTGTTCAACAGGATGAAGATTACATGCGCTGATCCAGATCAAAAGACGCACTGCGACATAAGCCGCCCGGCAACGCCGGCAATTGCGTTTTTCCTCCACCTCCCCGAGCATGGCCGGCGCTGACGCCGACCGGAATTTGCATCATGACCCTGCTTGCCGCCCTGCTCGCCCTGTCGCCCGCCCCTGGTCTGGCGCAGATGACGGCAGCCGATTTCAGCAACGAAGACGTTGCCGCCAGCAGCGAGCCGGTGCTGGATACGGTCATCGTCGTCGCCAGCCGGGCGCCCGAGCCGCTCAGCCAGGTGGTGGCCAGCATCGCCCAGATCGAGCGCGAGGATCTGGACCGGCATCTGGTGCGCGACCTGGATGGCCTGACCCGGTACGTGCCCGGCGTCGGTGTGGTCCGCGACCAGCACCGTTTCGGCGCCAATGGCTTTTCCATCCGCGGCCTGACCGGCAACCGCGTGCGCATCGTGATCGACGGCATTCCCCTGGCCGACGCCTATGCCATCGGCCAGTTCGCCTCGGCCGGCCGCGATCTGGTCGATCTGGACATCGTCGAAAGCGTCGAGATCCTGCGCGGCCCGGCCTCGACCCTGTACGGCAGCGACGCGCTGGCCGGTGTCGTCGCCTTCCGCACCCGCGACCCCGATGACCTGCTGGCGATCGAAGGCGGCAACCGGCATGTCGGCCTGCGCCTGGGCTTTGACGGCGTCGATGACAGCCATCTGGTTGCTGCCAGCTGGGCGGCGGAAAGCGAATCCGGCCGCTGGCAGGCCATGGCCGTGGCCGGCCAGCGCCGTGGCCACGAGACCGACAACCGCGCCTGGCGCGCCGAGGACGGCGCCAACCCCACCGATTACCGGCGCGACAGCCTGCTGGCCAAGCTGGTGCACGATGCCGGCAGTGCTGGCCGCTACACCCTGGCCCTGGATGGCAGCCGCGACTCGCGCCAGATCGCGGTCAACTCGCTGCGTTTTGGCAGCGGCCGTTTCAATACCACCTACCGGCTGGATGCCGACGACCGCAGCCGCCGCGGTCGCGCCAGCCTGGCCGCCGCCTGGCAGCCCGGCCTGCCCTGGCTGCAGTCACTGGATGGACAGGTGTATCTGCAGGATTCCTCGGTACGCCAGGACAGTCGGCAGTACCGCCTGGCCGACCAGGCCACGCCGTTCGAATCGCTGCGCTGGCGCCGCTTCCAGTTCGATGCCGGCGCCGTCGGGGCCGGCCTGGTCGGCCAGGCCCGGCACCGAACCGGGCGCTTCAGCCACTGGCATGTCTTCGGCCTGGACCTGGCCCGGCAGAGCTATGAGGGCCTGCGTGATGGCCTGGAAACCAACCTGGCCACCGGTGCCAGCAGCAGCGTGGTACTGGGCGAGCCGTTGCCGGTGCGCGACTTCCCGAACTCCGACGCCGACACCCTGGCCATGTTCTGGCAGGACCAGATCCAGATCAGTCAGCGCCTGGCGTTGATTCCGGGCCTGCGTGCGGAGTGGTACCGACTGCACGCCCGGCCCGATGCCATTTACCTGGAAGACTTTCCCGATGCCACGCCGGTCAACGTGCGCGAGCAGCAGCTCACCCCACGCCTGGCCGCACGCTGGTCGCTGGCCGGCGGCCACAGCCTGTTCGCCCAGTACGCGCGCGGCTTCCGGGCGCCACCGTTCGGCGATGTCAACATCGGCCTGTTGCTGCCGGTATTCAACTACGAGGTCCGCGCCAACCCGGACCTGCGCCCGGAACGCAGCCACGGCCTTGAGCTGGGCTGGCGCCACGTCGGCCGCGACCTGCGTGCCAGCGTGTCGGTGTACGAAAACCGCTACCGCGACCTGATCGAATCGCGCGCCAACCTGGGCGTCGAACCGGGCACCGGGACCCTGGTGTTCCAATCGGTGAACCGCGACCGGGCGCGCATCCGCGGCGTGGAGGCCGATCTGCTCTGGCATCTGGGCAGCGTCCACGAGCGCCTTGACCGCTGGCAGCTGCGTGCCGCCGCGGCCTGGGCCCACGGCGACGACTTGCGCCGCGGGCAGCCGTTGAACAGCATCGACCCGGCCCAGGTCACGCTCGGCCTGGGCTGGCAATCGGGCAGTGGCCTGTGGGGCGCGGAAGCGGCCATGGTCGCAGTGCGCGGCAAGGACCGCGTCGACCACGGCAGCAGCGGGCTGTTCGCCCCGCCCGGTCATGCCCGTTTCGATCTCTATGCCTGGGCCGATCCGTGGCCGGGGCTGCGGATCAATGCCGGCCTGCTCAATCTTGATGACCGCCGCTACTGGGACTGGTCCTCGGTGCGCGGCCTGGCCGCCGATGATCCCGGGCTCGGCTTCCACAGCCGTCCAGGCCGCAGCCTGGCGGTGAACCTGGCGCTGCACTGGTAATCAAACCCGCTGCCCGGACATGGCAAGGGCGGCCACGATGGACCGCCTTTGCCGGATGATGGCAACCACGGGGGGAGTCGCCGCGGTTGCCGTGGTTGGTTGCCGTGTTGGGCGGGCTCAATCGAAGCCGTTGGCGAAGATGACGTCCCCGTCGTACTGGGCCTCGAACGCACCCAGATCGTAATGGCCAAGCCCGGGATTGCTCGCCGGCGGCGGTCCGGTCCAGACCTGGTTGCGCGGGTTGCCGGCCAGATCCCGGCTCGCCGCTGACGGGGTCTCATCGTCACAGAAGTCGATCGCAGGCGAGCCGGCACCCAGGCGGTAATCACCATCGTCCGGCGCGATGAACAGCGGATCTGTGGACTCGTAGAACATCTGGCCCGTCAAACCGGTGTTGCCGGCAGCCGCCTGGCCGATGACGCAATCAGCCCTCAAGCTGTGGCCTCCGTCGCCGCCCTGGTTGACCATGCTGTTGGAACTGTTGCCCCAGAAGATGCTCGAACCCAGGAACAGCGTGTTCACCTTTCCGGGCAGGGCAAAGGAACGTGCGATTCTTCCCACGATCTCATTGTCCGCGACCGTGCTCCAGTTGATGGCGACATCACTGCCGTTGCCGACATAGGCGACGTACGTGGCCTTGTTGCCATCCACCTGCGAGGAATCAATAAGGAGACTGGCCGGCTCGGAGACCCTGTCGCTGGCGTAATTGACGGCAATGACACCGGCCCTGGCATCTGGCTCGGGAATCTGGTTGTTGCTGATCCGGGTCTGGGTGATCCGGGCGTCGGCGCCGTTGCGGACCTTGATTGCGGCACCCGTCCGGTCCGCCCGGTTGTTGCGCAGGTAGCTGCAGGGCCCGGCCGACGCGAGGCCGCCGCCGGTCTGCGTCGGCAGGCAGGGATCGGTCTCGGACAAGGCACGCATGTTCAGCGAAGCATGATCGGTGACCAGGATGCCCCCGCCCACCTCATCGGCATTGTTGCCATGCACCTGGGCACCATGCAGGCCGACCCGGGAGGACTGCCCGGTGATCGCGATGCCGCCCCCGTTGACGGCCTCGTTGCCGTTGATCATCGGTGCCAGATCCAGGCCGAAGCCCGAGTAGCTGTCACCCCGTACCTGCACCTCGCCGCCAGCGGACACGTACAGCCCGCCGCCGTTGCCGCCAGCGGTATTCATCATGACGCCGCCGGTGGGAATGAACAGGGCCACCGGACCGCCGGTATACATGAACAGGCGCTGGCAGCCGACGCTGGCCACGCCACCGCCGTTGCCCTGGGCATCATTGGACATGATCAGCGCGGCACCGATCCGGACCGAGGTCTGGATGTGCTGGCCCTGGGCCAGGCTGCTGGAGCAATACAGGCCACCGCCATCGCCGATGGCCGAGTTCTGCGCAATGACGGTGTCGTTGTCCAGGGACAGGATCGGTTCGGAGGTCGAGGAACCGACGCTGTTGCTGGTGATCCGCACCCGTACGCCGCCGCCATCGGGATTGCTTGTGTTGCTGGCGTGGTTGCCCTGGATCCAGACATTGGCCACTTGCACCGCCAGCCGCCCCAGTTGCCCCTCAACCAGAAGGCCACCGTTGCCACCCTGCAGTTCCAGGTTCTCCAGCCGGACAGTCATCGGCGTGTTGCCGAAATCCCAGATATCGAACACGCGCCCGGTGCTGCCCTGGGCATTGAACACGGTACGGCCATTGGCCGTGGCCGACAGATCGCAGCTGCTGTAGCCACCCTGGATGGTGAGGCTCTTGGCGTGGATGTAGTACACCTGCCCCAGGTAGCCATCATTGGCGGCCACCCGGATGGTGTCACCATTGCCGGCCTGGTTGATGGCACTTTGGAGGTTGTTGAAGTCGCAGTTGGCCTGCGGACCGACCGTGAACAGTGCCCGGGAACCGGCCGGCTCAGCCGTCGCCGGCAGCTCCTGCATCTCCGGTTGATCCGTGGCCATGGCCAGCTCATCGGCAGCCGAAAGCCGGTCCAACCCGCCAGGTGTTGCCCAGGCCGTGGAAGCCAGCAAGGCCACCAGTCCGGCCGTGGCGACGCCGATCCGGCGCGGATGCGTCATCGAAATCTTTGAGTCCTGCATTGCGATCCCTGTAGTTCGGATGGAGGCAGCAGCACGCAAGCACTGCCACTGCCCTAGAACGAAGAATCCGCCCGGATCCGGACATCGCACCGGCAACTGGTCGAGTAGCCGAAAGCCAGGAACACGATCGCAGCCGGCGGCATGCCATGGCCGAGAAGGCACGGCGCAACCCACGCAATGGCCGTGGGCGATACGGGTTCGCAAGAGGCGGCAAGCACATTCGCGCAGGCAAAAGCACAAAAAAAGGCCACGCATCGCTGCGTGGCCTTCAGTCATGACGTTGCCGGTGGTGGCGCTGGGCCACCGCCGCAGGTTTGCAGCGCTTACTCGACGATCACCTTGCCAACCATCATCGTCCAGTGGCCGGGGAAGGAGCAGAAGAAGCTGTAGTCGCCACCGGCGCTGAGCTTGTCGCCAGGGAAGGTGACGGTGGTGGTCTCGCCGCCGCCGATCATGTCGGTGTGGGCAATGACACGGCTGTCGTCAACAGGAACGTAATCATTGTCCAGGCCGGCCTTGACGCCGTCCTGGGCCACCGGCATGTAGTCTCCGGTTTGCGTAATCACCACGTTGTGGCCCATGGCATTGACCGGAAGCTGGCCGCTGTGGGTCAGGTTGATGGTGATTTCCGGGCAACTGGCCGACACCGTCACTTCGCTCTTGTCGAACTTCATCTGGTCGTTGCCGTCCAGATCGATGGTGCAGTTGTCGGCGAAGGCGCTGCCGGCGAACAACAGTGCCGCAACGGCGATCGGGAAAGTACGTTTCATCATGCGTCTCCTTGGAGTTTGCTTGGGTGAAGGCATAATGCGAGTTTGCCCGGAACCGGGCCGCGTCGCCTTGACATGAATCATACGAGCGCCATATTGACTGCCACGTGAAGCGGCGGCGGCCCTCGTGCCGACCCGGCCGCGCTCACTGACCGCTACACTATGCGCAGCGGAACCCACTGAACGATAAAGGAATTTTTCAATGCGTCGAGTCGTCATCACTGGCATCGGTATCGTCTCCTGCCTGGGCAACGACCCCGACACCGTCAGCTCCGCCCTGCGCGCATCGCGTTCAGGCATCAGCCTCCAGCCCGAGCATCAGGAACTGGGCCTGCGCAGCCATGTCGCCGGACGTCCGCAGATCGACCTGGATGCGCAGATCGACCGCAAGCAGAAGCGTTTCATGGGCGACGCCGCCGGCTACACTTGGGTGGCGATGCGCGATGCCATCGCCGATGCCGGGCTCCAGCCGGGCCAGGTCAGCCACCCGCGCACCGGCGTCATTGCCGGTTCCGGTGGTGCTTCGGCGCAATGGCAGATCGAGACCGGTGATCTGTTGCGCAACCGGGGCGTACGCCGGGTCGGCCCGTACATGGTGCCGCGCACCATGTCGTCCACCGTGTCCGCCGCGCTGGCCACCAGCTACGCGATCAAGGGCGTGAGCTATTCGCTGTCGGCCGCCTGCGCCACTTCGGCCCATTGCATCGGCGCTGCCGCGGACCTGATCCGGGCCGGCCGCCAGGACATCGTCTTCGCCGGTGGCGGCGAGGAACTGCACTGGGGCATGACCTGCCAGTTCGATGCCATGGGCGCGCTGTCGAGCCGCTTCAATGACAGCCCGGAAACCGCCTCGCGTCCCTATGACGCCGACCGCGACGGCTTCGTCATCGCCGGCGGCGGCGGCATTCTGGTGCTGGAAGACTACGAGCATGCCCGCGCCCGCGGTGCCAACATCCTGGCCGAACTGGTTGGCTATGGCGTCACCTCCGACGGTGCCGACATGGTCGCGCCCTCCGGCGAGGGTGCCGTGCGCTGCATGCAGATGGCCCTGGCCGATGTCGACGGCCCGATCGACTACCTCAATACCCATGGCACCTCGACCCCGGCCGGTGACATCGTCGAGCTGGAGGCGGTGCGGAAGGTCTTTGGCGACGCGATGCCGGCGATCTCCTCGACCAAGGCGCTATCCGGGCACTCGCTGGGCGCGGCCAGCGTGCACGAGGCGATCTTCAGCCTGTTGATGCTGCGCGAGGGCTTCGTGGCGGCATCGGCCAACATCCAGAACCTGGATCCGGCCGCCGAAGGCTTCCCGATCGTGCGCGAAAGCCGCGACCAGGCGCTGACCCGGGTGATGTCCAACAGCTTCGGTTTCGGCGGCACCAACGCCAGCCTGGTGTTCGCCAAGATCTGACGGCGTACTGGTCCGGGCCTCACTGGCGGTGGGCGAAACCGCCGCCAGGGTCCGGCCGGGCAGACGGTCTCAGTCGCGCAGCATCGGCGCCGCCAGCCGTTCCAGGGCCTGTGCATCGCGGATTTCGATCAGGCGGCCGTCGACCGCGATCGTGCCTTCGTCCTGGAAGCGGCGCAGCACCCGGCTCACCGTTTCCGCGGCCAGGCGCATGTAGTTGCCGATGTCGGCGCGCGACATGGCCAACTGGAAGCGGCTGGGCGAGAACCCGCGTCGGGCATAACGCCGCGACATCATCACCAGGAAAGCGGCCATGCGCGCGTCGGAGCTGTAGTCGCCGGCCATCATCATCGCCTTGCCGATGTCTTCGCTGAGCAAGCGGAACAGATGGCCCTGCAGGCGCGGCATCTCCTGGGCCAGGGTCGCCATCAGCGGGAACGAGAACCGGCACAGGGTGACCGTGTCGATGGCCACCGCATCGCAGGGATAACGCGTGGCATGGATCGCGCTCAGGCCGATCACCTCGCCGGGCAGGAAGAAGCCGTGGATCTGCTCGCGGCCATCGGGATCCAGCACGCGCGTCTTGACCGTGCCGGCGCGCACCGCGGCAATGGCGGTAAACGGTTCGCCCTCGCGGAAGATCACGTCACCGGCGCGATATGGCCCGGTGTGTTCGACCAGGCAGTGCAGGCGGCGCAACGACGGCTTGTCATAGCCTTCGGCCAGGCAGGCGGCGGAGAAAGCGCAGGTGCTGCAGAACGTGCAGTCGTCGCCGTCATCGGCAATCGCCGGCATCAGGATCTGCTCCAGCCCCGCCTCCGGGTTGCCGTCGCTGTGATCCTTGTTGCGTAGGGGTCCGTTGTCCTGGGCCATCAAGTACTCGCCTGCATCATGCCAGCGCGCATGATACCCGGGCCGGCCAGCGCTTTCCGTGACCGGGCTGGAGCCATCCCACAGGCGCTGCCGGCCGGCCATGCCGCTTGCGCCTGGCTCATGGCGCCGCCGGCAGGGTGCGGCAGCCCAGCACGCCCAGCACCTCGTGCAGGAACGGGATCGCCGCCAGCCACGGTGCCGCCACGGTGATCACGCCGGCGATGATCACCACGCTGCCCAGGGCCAGACGGGTGCGGCCACTGCTCAGGCGCCGGGCGATGCGGCCCCCGCCCCAGGTCAGCGGCACCATCGCCGGCAGCGTGCCCAGGCCGAAGGCGAACATGGTGGCGGCGCCGCTGAGCGCGTTGATGCTGAACGCGGCAGCGAACAGCAAGGTCCAGGACAGACCGCACGGCATCCAGCCCCACAGGGCGCCCAGGGCCAGTCGCCGCGACAGCGTGGTCGCCGGCAACAGACGCCGGGTCAATGGCCGCAGGCGCGACCAGAGCCAGCCACCCGGGCGGGCCAGCGGGGTCAGCCGGCCGCTGCGGTCGAGCAGGCGCAGCCCGGCCAGAACCAGCACCCCACCCACCGCCAGCCGGGCCGCGAACAGCACCTGCTCCATGGCAAGGGCGGTGACCACGCCGCCGGCAAAACCGGCCACCAGGGCGCCGGCAAGGCTGTAGCCCAGAACCCGGCCCAGATTGATCTCAAATGCCGGCCTGAGCATCGCCGGGCCGCCGCCGACACCCGCGGCGCTGCCGAAGCCGACCGCCAGGCCACCGCACATCGCCGCGCAATGACCGCTGCCGAGCAGGCCGGCGATGAAGGCGCCGGACAGGGTCAGCCAGTCCGGTGACATCAGCCCGCGTCCCGATCCACCGATTCCGGCGGCGTTGGCGGCGGCGTTGGCGCCGATTTGTCGGTAGCCACGGCCGTGGCGTCCGTTGACAGACCGGACCCGGTGGCCGGCGGCAGCGGATCGGCTTCAAGGATGCGCAAGGCCGGCGTGTCCAGGTCATCGAACTGGCCCTTGTTCACGGCCCAGAAGAAGGTCGCCACGGCGATACCGACCAGCACCAGGGTCACCGGGATCAGGATCAGCAGGATAGTCATGCCGGGCGCTGCGCCGGCAGATTCCGGTTAGCGGTGGCCACGCCCGCCGCCGGGCTGCCGGCGTCCACGACCGCGACCGCGCTGCCCTTGCCCTTGCCCTTGCCCGGACGATCGCGCGAGATGCGCAGGGCATTGCCGGTAACCAGGAGCGACGACAGCGCCATGCCGACCGCGGCCAGCAGCGGCGTCACCAGGCCCAGGGCAGCGAACGGCAGGGCCAGCACGTTGTAGCCCAGGGCCCAGGCCAGGTTCTGGCGCATGATTGCGCGCGTACGCCGGGCCAGAACCAGGGTCTGCGGCAGGCGCTGCAGCTGGCTGCCCATGAGCACGACATCGGCGCTGCGGTGGGCCAGCGGCGCGCCAGCGGCCAGGGCGATGGAGACATCGGCGCCGGCCAGCACCGGCGCGTCATTGACGCCATCGCCGAGCATGGCGACGACGTGGCCGCGGGCCTGCAGCTCGCGCACATGGGCGAGCTTGTCCTCGGGCGTTTGCCGGGCGTGCCAATCGCCAATGCCAAGGCTGTCGGCCAGGGCAGCGACGGCGTCATGGCTGTCGCCACTGAGCACCTGTACCGCCAGCCCGTCGGCACTCAAAGCCTGCACCGCCGCTGCGGCGTCGGGGCGCGCCTGGTCGGCAACCTCGAACCGTGCCAGCAGCCGGCGGCCATCCCCCAGAAAGATGCCGTCGCGATCAGGCTCGGCGCCGGGCGCGACAAAGCCCGGCCGGCCCAGGCGGTAATCGATGCCCTCGACGCGGCCGCTGACACCCTGCCCGGCCACCACCTGGATACCTTGCGCCGGGGCCGCGACGATGCCGGCGAAGGCCTGGCCGATGGGATGGCTGCTGCCGTGCTCCAGGGCTGCGGCGATGGTTCGCGCCTGGTCGGCATCCAGATCATCGAATGTGACGGTGTCGCGCAGTTCCAGGCGGCCCTGGGTCAAGGTGCCGGTCTTGTCGAAAATCACCGTGTCAATGCCGGTCAGGCGGGTCAGTGCGTCATCGCCCAGCACCAGCACGCCGAGCCCGGCCAGACGGGCATGGCCGGCGGCGATGGCCGCGGGCAAGGCCAGTGACAGGGCACAGGGGCAGGACACGATCAGCACCGCCAGGGTGACTTCGAAGGCACGCTCGGGCACGGTCTGCGACCAGACCACGGCGACGATGGCGGCGGCGCTGAACAGGCCGACCACGAACCAGGAGGCGATGCGATCGGCGAGCTGGGCCAGGCGCGGGCGCTGGGCCTGTGCGCGCTCGACCAGATGCACCAGATGCGAGAGCAGTGTTTCCTGGCCGGTACGCGCCACGCGCATGCGCAGCGGCTGCGCCACCGCCAGGCTGCCGGCCCACAGGGTATCGCCAGGCGTGTGCGGCACCGGTTGCGATTCGCCAGTAAGCAGGGCTTCGTCCAGTTCGGCAACGGTATCAAGCAGGATGCCGTCGGCCGGCACCGCTTCGCCAGCGCGGACATGGACGATGTCACCGGCGGCCAGTTCGTTCAGCGGCACCTGGGCGCGGCTGCCGTCGGCGCGCTCCTGCCAGGCCAGCACTGGCTGCGCCCGGGCCAGCGCATCCACCGCCGATTGCGCGCGCTGCCGGGCCATGCGCTCCAGATAGCGGGCCAGCAGCAGGAACAGCACGAACATCACGGCCGCGTCGTACCACACGTGCGGACCACCGCGGATGGTCTCGATCAGGCTGGCGACATAGGCGATCAGCACCGAACTGGCGATCAGCGTATCCATGCCGAAGCGGCGCATGCGCAGCTCGCGAACCATGCCGGACAGGAATGGCTGGCCGGCATAGAACACCACCGGCGTGGACACCAGGAAGGTGAACCAGCGAAAGAAGTCCCGCGTCGCCAGTTCCATGGTGTTGTGGAAATCCAGGTACAGCGCCTCGGCCAGCATCATCGCCTGGAAGGCGCCCAGGCCGGCCACGGCCAGGCGCTTGAGCAGGTCGCGGCGCTCGGCGCGTCGGGCCTGCTCGGCCGCCTCGCCACTGGCCAGGTGCGGGCGATAACCCAGCGCGTGCAACTGGCGCACGATCGCGCTCAGCGGCACCTGGCCTGGCCGCCAGCGCAGATGCAGGCGGCCGGTGACGGCATTGGCATCGGCCTCGATCACACCCGGCAGGCGCGGCAGCGCGCGGCCGATCAGCCAGGCACAGGCGGCGCAGGCAATGCCCTCAATGAGCAGGGTGATCTGGTGTTCGTCGCCGTGCGTGCGCACGTGACTGGCGAGCAGGTCCTGGCGATCCCAGGCGCCCAGGTCGGCGCCGGCATCGGCATCGATGCGCTGGCCGCTGGCGGTGCGCAGGCGGTAATAGTCATCCAGGCCGGCATCACGGATCCAGGCCGCGGCGGCAGCGCAGCCCGGACAGCACATGGCACGCTCGGCAGCGTCCAGCCAGGTGCGCACCGGCTGCACCGGCAAGGCATCGCCGCAGTGGTAGCAGGCGCCGGCCTCAGGCCGCAGCGGGTCGAAAGCGCTCACGGCTCATACCGTCGGCAGCCCGGATCGGGCCACGACGCTATCGATCGTCGAATTCACCGTGACCCCGGTCACCGCGCCAGTGCCGGCCGCAGTTCGAACTCCGGCTCGTTGGCCGTGATCCGGCCGACCAGGCGCCAATGGCCTTCGGCGTCGCCCAGTTGCAGGTTCCAGTCGTGGCCGATATCGAACTGCACCCGGCCCAGCCAGCGGCCGTTGCCGGCAGCGGCCAGGGGCACGCGATGATCCAGGCTGCCACGGGCCGGATGCAGCACGGCCAGTTGCAGGCCGGCACCGGCGTCCAGCCCGCTGTAGTCGCCAGCCAGTTCGACGGCAATGGCACCGGTGTCGGCCTGATAGCTGCCGCTGCCGTGCAGGCCCAGAACGAGGGCTTGCTGGTCGGCGGCCAGTTCGCGGTCCTGCACCTGGGCGGTGCGGGTGACCGGGTCGATCACCGCATCGATGCTGCCGGTGCGCAGCGACACCACCAGGGTGGTGATGCCGGCAACGATGGTCGCGACGGGAATGGCCAGCACCAGCCACAGCAAAGGGCCGGCCTGGCGGATGCGCGAGCGGTTGTTTCCAGATTCAGTCATAGCGGTGCGAAGAACGGAGCGGAGTGATGGATGACGACCTCGGCCTGGTCGTCCTGGCTGGGCCGGGTGACCACGAACACGACCGGAATCCGGCCGCTGGGCGTTGCTTCCGGATCGGTGCTGCGCAGGGTCAACGCCAGCTCGTCGGTGGCACCGGCGGCGATCACCCGCTGCACCGGCGCGCCGACCAGTTCCAGCGCCGCGTCGGTGTCCAGGGTGACGACCACCTGGCGCTCATGGTTGTCCTTGTTGGACACCTTCATCGTGTAGGCGTTCTCGACGCTGCCGTCGCCGAGCACCCGGAACAGGGCATTGCGGTCGCGCAGGACATCGACGATCAGCGGCTCGCGCTGGCTGATGCCCACGCCCCAGCCGATCAGGATCGCCAGCAACAAGGAGGCATAGACCAGCACCCGCGGGCGCAGGATCCGGCTGGGCGTGCCATCCAGCGCGTTCTGCGTGGTGTGCCGGATCAGGCCGCGCGGATAGCCCATCTTGTCCATGACATCGTTGCAGGCATCGATGCAGGCGGCGCAGGCGATGCACTCGTACTGCAAGCCATTGCGGATGTCGATGCCGGTCGGGCAGACCTGCACGCAGATGGTGCAGTCGATGCAGTCACCGAGTTGGTCGGCCGGCACCGGCGTGGCCGTCGCCAGATCCAGGCTGCCATCATCCAGAGCCCGTTCGAAGAAGTCGGTGGTGACGCGCACGCCCTCGTTGCCGTGCCTGCTGCGGATGCGCTGGTAGGCGCCAACGACAAAGGCCTGCGCCCGTTCCAGTGGCAGCAGGCCGCGACCGCGGGCCTTGACGCTGCCCAGGCTGCGCTTGCGCGGCCCACGCGGCTCACCGCGACGCGGGTCGTAGGCGATGATCAGGGTATTTCGGTCGAACATCGCGCTCTGGAAGCGCGCATACGGGCACATGTACTTGCACACCTGCTCGCGCAGGAAACCGGCGTTGCCCCAGGTCGCCAGGGCATAGAAGAACACCCAGAAGGTTTCCCAGGCGCCCCACTGGAACGGCACCATGCGCGCGCCCAGATCACGGATCGGGGTGAAGAAGCCGACGAAGGTGAAGCCGGTCCACAGCGCGAACACGATCCAGACTGTGTGCTTGGCCAGCTTGCGCCGGATCTTGTTGCCGTTCCACGGGCCTTCATCGAGCTTGATGCGTTCACGCCGGTCGCCCTCGATCCAGCGTTCGCTCCACAAGAACACCTCGGTCCAGACCGTCTGCGGACAGGCATAGCCGCACCACAGCCGCCCGGCCAGGGCAGTGAAGAAGAACAGCGCCAGACCGGCCAGGATCAGCAGCAGGGCCAGGAAGATGAAATCCTGCGGCCAGAACACCAGGCTGAAGACATGGAACTTGCGCGCCGGCAAATCGAACAGCACCGCCTGGCGGCCGTCCCATTGCAGCCAGGGAATCAGATAGAACATCCCCAGCAGCCAGAACACCGCCGCCACGCGCAGGCGCTGGTAGCGGCCCTGGACTTCGCGCGGATAGACCTTGCCTTCGGAACGGTAAGGCGAGTTGTCCGCCTCGACGGTGATGTCAATGCTTGTGCTCATAGCTCGTTGATCGTGGCCTGGTGGTGCTGCCGGCCGATTCGGTGGTGAGCGGCGCGGGACCTGAGCCCGGGGCCGCCGAAGTGGCTGGCGCCGGCAGCGTGCGCCTGAGGGTTCTGGGGCCAATGCGGCCGCAGTTCCAGCGCGCCGGCGGCCACCGTTGCGGCGATATACAGGCAGTCGCCTGGCCTGACGGCGTGGAGTTCAGCGCGTGTCGCGCCACCGGCACCGCAGGCAGCAGCGCTCTGGCCAGGTACCGCGGTCAACGGTTGCGCGCGGGCGGCGCGAAACCGCCGGGCTGGCCTCAATCCCGAGGGCCTTGCTCCGGCGTTCGATTAAAACGGCTGGCCGGCCGCAGCAGGATCCAGGTGAACAGGCTCGATGCTGCCGTCGCCAGCCAGAACATGAAGAAGCCGATGGTGTAGCCGGCTTCGCGGGTAATGTTCCAGTCGACGAAACTGATGTCGCGCAGATCGACCGGATCGATGAAGGCAAAGAACAGGATGGTGGCCACGCCAGCGGCAAAGAAGCTTGGCCAGAGGATCGCCCCCAACCGCTGTATCAGGGGTCTGGGAGGATGATCGAAAGGCGCTGACGTGGCTGGCTGGCTCATGGCGCCACGTTATCACCATCGGCTGGCGGGTTGGACAGCGACCAGACCCAGGCCGCCACCAGGCGCGCCCGGATCGGACCGATGATGTCGCGGTGGGCCGGCATCTGGCCCTGGCGGCCATGCAGGATGCCGTACCGGATGGCCTCCAGGCTGCTGCCGTAGACCCAGTCGTCATCGGTCAGGTCGGGCGCACCCAGGGCCGGATTGCCGGTGCCGTCGGCGCCATGGCAGGCCAGGCAGATCATGTCGTAGCGGCGCTTGCCGGCGGCGGCCATTTCGGCGCTGACCCGGCGTCCGGACAGGCTCTGCACATAGACCGCGGTTTCGGTCATCGCCAGCTCGTCGCCAATGGCGGCCGCGAACGGCGGCATGATGCCGTGGCGGCCGTCCAGGATCGTGGTCAGGATGGTTTCCGGATCACCGCCCCACTGCCAGCGGCTGCTGGTCAGGTTGGGGAAGCCGATGGCACCGCGGGCGTCGGAACCGTGGCAGGTGGCGCAGTTGTTGGCGAACACCGACCGGCCCAGGGCCAGGCCGTCGTCATCACGCGCGATCTGCTCGATCGGCATCGTTTCGAAGCGGGCGAAGATCGGCGCCAGCCGCGCTTCGGCTTCGTCGCGGGCCTCATCGTGCTGCTTGGCCGAGGTCCAGCCACCGATGCCGGCGAAATTGCCCAGGCCCGGATACCAGATCAGGTAACCGATCGAGAAGATGATGGTGATGTAGAACAGGTTCAGCCACCAGCGCGGCAGCGGCTTGTTGTACTCGCGCAGATCACCGTCCCAGACATGGCCGGTGGTTTCATCGGCACTGCCGTCGGTGGGCCGCGAGGTGTACCACAGCAGCCATACGCAGCCGACGATCATGATCGTCGTCAGCGTGATCACATAGATAGACCATGCGTTGCTCATCTGCCCTTGCCGCTCCCGTCGTTGCCACCGGCGCCGGTATCCGCGCCGGTGCTGTTGTTGCCGTCGTCACCGTTGCTGGAACCGGTCTTGCGCTGCGCTGCCGACCGGCTGTCGTCTTCCAGCGGCAACTGCGCCGCCGCGTCGAAGTCCGCCTTGCGCTTGCCGCTCCAGGCCCAGATCACCAGGCCCAGGAACAGCAGCAGCAGGAACACTGTCACCACACCGCTGAAAGTACCCGGGGCCATGATCAGCGCGTCCGCGGCGCGTGCCGGCCCAGGCCTTGCAGGTAGGCGATCAGGGCATCCATTTCAGTCTGGCCGGCGACCGCTTCCGGTGCCGCTTCGATGTCTTCGTCGCTGTAGGGATCACCCAGGCGACGCAGGGCGCGCATGTGGCGCTGGACCTGGTTGCCGTTGACCATGGCCTCTTCCAGCCAGGGATAGCCGGGCATGTTGGATTCGGGCACGACATCGCGCGGATTGATCAGGTGCACGCGGTGCCAGTCGTCGCTGTAGCGGGCGCCGACCCGGGCCAGGTCCGGTCCGGTGCGCTTGCTGCCCCACAGGAACGGCCGGTCGTAGACCGATTCGCCGGCCAGCGAATAGTGGCCGTAACGCTCGGTTTCGAAGCGCAGGGTGCGGATCATCTGCGAATGGCAGCCGACGCAGCCTTCGCGGACATAGACGTCGCGACCGGCCAGTTCCAGCGCCGGGAACGGCTCCACGCCCGGCAGCGGCTCGATCGCCTCGGCCTGGAACATCAGCGGAATGATCTGCGCCAGGCCGCCCAGGGAAATGACCAGGGCGATCAGCACGATCATCACACCGATGTTCTTTTCAACTTTCTCGTGACTTGAGCTCATGGCTGGAAACTCCTCAGGCGCTGGCCGGCGCCGGCACCGGCGTGGGTGCCGGCAGTGAACGGTTGATCGCCCAGGTCTTCCAGACGTTCCAGGCCATGATGAACATGCCCGCCAGGGCGAACAGGCCGCCGATCAGGCGAATCATGTAATACGGATACGAGGCCGCCACCGATTCCACGAAGGTGTAGGTCAAGGTGCCGTCGTCATTGGTGGCGCGCCACATCAGGCCCTGCATCACGCCGGCGATCCACAGCGCGGCGGCATAAAGCAGCACGCCGATGGTGTGCAGCCAGAAATGCAGGTCGATGGCCTTGATCGAATACATCTGGGGAGCGCCGAGCACCTGCGGGTACATGGCGTACATCGCGCCGATGGTGATCATCGCCACCCAGCCCAGGGCGCCGGCATGGACGTGGCCGATGGTCCAGTCGGTGTAATGGCTGAGCGCGTTCACCGTCTTGATCGACATCATCGGCCCCTCGAAGGTGGCCATCATGTAGAACGACAGCGAGACGATCAGGAACTTCAGGATCGGGTCGGTACGCAGCCGGTGCCAGGCGCCGGACAAGGTCATGATGCCGTTGATTGCACCGCCCCAGCTTGGCGCCAGCAGGATCAGCGAGAACACCATGCCCAGCGACTGCACCCAGTCCGGCAACGCGGTGTACTGCAGGTGGTGCGGACCGGCCCACATGTAGACCGCGATCAGCGCCCAGAAATGCACGATCGACAGCCGATACGAATAGATCGGCCGGCCAACCTGCTTGGGCACGTAGTAGTACATCATGCCCAGGAAGCCGGCGGTCAGGAAAAAGCCCACCGCGTTGTGCCCGTACCACCACTGCACCATGGCATCGACGGCACCGGAATAGACCGGATAGGACTTGCCCAGCCCGGCCGGAATCCAGATGTTGTTGAAGATGTGCAGCACCGCGATGGTGATGATGTAGGCGCCGAAGAACCAGTTGGCGACGTAGATGTGCTTGATCTTGCGCTTGACGATGGTGCCGAAGAACACCACCGCGTAGCTCACCCACACGGCCAGGATCAGCAGGTCGATCGGCCATTCCAGCTCGGCGTATTCCTTGCTCTGGGTGATGCCCAGCGGCAACGTGATCACCGCCGCCACGATCACCGCCTGCCAGCCCCAGAAGGTGAAGGCGGCCAGCTTGTCGCAGAACAGCCGCGCGTGGCTGGTGCGCTGCACGCACCAGTAACTGGTCGCGAACAAGGCACTGCCGCCGAAGGCGAAGATCACGGCATTGGTGTGCAGCGGCCGCAGGCGACCGTAGCTCAGCCAGGAAATACCGCCCAGAAAGTCAGGCCAGTACAGCTGCGTGGCGATCACCACGCCGACCAGCATGCCCACGATGCCCCACACCAGGGTGGCTATCGCGAACTGTCGTACGACCTTGTCGTTGTAGGTTTCGGCTGCCATCGCTGTGGCCATGCTTTCGCTCCGGATATCCCCGCGCAAATCATCCCGGTGCGGCCCGCGGTCGGCCGCAACCTGGAGTAGTCAGGCATTTTAATGCAGGCAGGGAAGCTGGCCGATTGGTCAGATTGTCCCACCACAGCCCCGTCTTCAGGGGCGGATCATGGCCCGATCAGGACCGGCCCGGCAAGGACCGGCGCCTGGCACCGGCGCCATGCCCAGCCCCAATGCTCAAAAGCGGATGCCGACGTAGGCGCCGTAGACGATCGGATCGATCTGCACCGAACCGACGTTGGCGCCATCGACCTTGACCTCGGTGTCGATGTCGATCCAGCGCACATCAAAGCCGGCGAACCAGCGTTCGTCGATGCGGAAGTCGATGCCGGCATGCGCCGCCAGGCCCCAGGAGTTGCCCAGCTTCAGCGTCGTGCCCTCGATCGGCCCGGCGCTCTTCTCGCCGTCGAACCAGGTGTAATTGACGCCCCCGCCCAGGTACGGCTGCACCGTGCCGGTCGGGTTGAAGTGCCACTGCAGCGACAGCGTCGGCGGCAGGTGTTTGGTCGAACCGGCGTGGGCGCCATTGAGCGCGATGTCATGACGGAACGGCACCGCCGCGATCAGTTCGATGCCGAGCTGATTGGTCAGCATGCGCTCGATCATCAGGGTCGGGCGGGCATTGCTGTCAACGTCCGCGGCCAGCGCGCCACCGGCCAGGCTGCCGTTGTCGGACTTGGGATCGACCATGTGCACGCCCAGGCGCAGCAGCCAGTCACCGGCCTGGTGGGCCTGAGCGGAAGAAGGCCAAGACAGGCTGGCGGCAAGCACCGCCGCAGCCATTGGAACGAGGCGAAGGTTCAATTCAAGCTCCTGAAATGACTGGCAATAATCAATGGCGCCAGTGTATTCAGCAGCGTTTGGAGGCGCCTTGACCCAGGTCAAGCAGACTTCGAAATCGGGCCCGGAGATGGGCCCGGATCAGGCCGTGAATGCGGCCCGCTTACGACCCGGTCAGTAAGGCACCCGCAGGCGCCGCAGCAGCTTGCCCAGCAGCCAGGCCGGACCGACCAGCAGATAGAACAGATCGGTGAAGAAAGACGGCTTGCGCCCTTCAATGCGGTGGCCGATGAACTGGCCGATCCAGGCCAGCACGAACACGCCGATCGCCAGCCACAGCAAGCCCTGAGCATCCAGTATCCGGTACAGCAGCTCGGTGGCGAAGGCCAGCAGCACGAACACCAGCAGCATCGCCAGGCCCAGCGTGCGTGAGTGCCGGTAATACCAGAGGAAGGCGCCGAACATCAGCACCCCCGCCCACAGACCGGGCTGAAACACCGGCGGCACCGGCAGCGTCCAGGCCGCAGCGATCACCGCCCACAGGATCAGCGGCACGCATATCCAGTGGATGAGCTGGTTGGTCGGGTGCTGATGGTCGGCGCCGTAGTGGGCGAAGTAACGGTCGATGGCGCGCAGGTCGCCGGGGTCGGTCTGGCTCATGGGCCGTAGCATACGCCAAGCCGGTGTCTGGTCATTGTCGCGATGCAATGAAGCGGTAGCGCGGCCAGGCCTTGGGAAATGAAAGAGGGCCGGTCAGCCGACCGGCCCTCGATCCCGCATCTGACGGTGGCGGGTCGGGTCAGCCGGCCTGGCGACGCAGGCGACGCACGCCAAACAGCGCGAGCACGGCACCCAGCAGCAGCACCACGACGCCCGTCGGGCCCGGCACCGGCGTATACGGCGGCAGCCCGGCGCCGTCACAGGTGCCGGCGATATCGGTCGGAATGAACGGGTCTTCCTGGAACAACAAGCTGGCACCATCCATCAATAACACCCCAACGCCGGGAGCTCCGGTGGCGTACATGCCCTGGAAAACCGCCGTCAGGGTGAGCGCGTGCTCCTCGCCGTCCATCGGAATCGACGCGGTGGCGGTCACCATCAGGTCACCATCGTCCCAGATTTCCAGCGTGATTTGATCCATCCCGCCGCCATCGTCGGTCGTGCCGATGAAGGTGCCACTGAGCGAGATGGACACTTGCGAGCACTGTCCGGTCGGCGCCACGGTTTGCGTTCCGGTGACAACGGGCGTGCCCACCACACTGGCTCTGGGCCCCGGGACGGTTTCTGCCGCACCCGGCCAGTTGAGTGTCTGGGCGCCCAGAGGCGTCATGCCAACGATGGTGACAATGAGCATTCCACTCAGGAAATGCCGGTTTCTGAACAGATTGCTGAACATCGGATACCTCCTCCGGGCGCCAAGGAAAACAACGATTTACAATAATTCCCGCAGAAACAAATGCGCGAACCGTAGCGAGGCTACTCCTGCCCTGAACCGCCGTCAATTGGAAATATCCCTTACCCAGCGGGCCTGATTCCGGCTTACCCCAATTTCATCGGTGTTGCTGGCGAATGCCTGGGCCGAGCCCCCGTCAGCCACCGTCGAACACAGGCGGGATGAGCGGGCCTAACCAGTTCGCAGGGCTCCTTGCTCCGGCGCGCATGGGCTGGCGAGCCTGCCCGCCGGCAAGCCAGATTGGCGATGCGCACCGCCGCTCAGGCGATGAGCCGCTCCAGCGCCTCGCGGTAGCGGGCGGCGGTCCCGGCGATGACTTCGGCCGGCAGGCGCGGGCCGGGCGCGGTCTTGTCCCAATCCAGCGTCTCCAGATAATCGCGCACGAACTGCTTGTCGAAGCTGGGCGGGTTGCGACCCGGCTGCCAGCCTTCGGCAAGCCAGAAGCGGGACGAATCCGGGGTCAGCATCTCGTCGGCGACAAACAGGTTGCCGGCCTCGTCCAGGCCGAACTCCAGCTTGGTATCGGCGATCAGCAGGCCGCGGCTGGCGGCATGGTCAACGGCATGGCGATAGACCGCCAGGGTGAGGTCGCGGATGCGCTCGGCCAGCTCGCCGCCGATGCGCGCCACCATGTCATCGAAGCTGATGTTGGCGTCGTGCTCGCCAGCGGCCGCCTTGGTCGACGGCGTGAATACCGGCTCGGGCAACTGCGCCGCCAGCGGCAGGCCAGGCGGCAGGTTGATGCCGCAGACCTGGCCGGTGGCCTGGTAGTCCTTCCAGCCACTGCCGATCAGATAACCGCGCGCGATCGCCTCGATCGGCACGATGCGCAGACGCTTGCCGACCACGCTGCGCTCGCGGTAGGCGGCCGCGTCTACACCCGCCGGCAGCACGTCATCGACGCGCTCGCCGGTCAGGTGATTGGCGACGATGCCCGCCGTGCGCTGGAACCAGAAGTTCGACAGGCGGGTGAGAATTTCGCCCTTGCCCGGAATGGCATCGGGCAGCACGACATCGAAAGCGCTGAGCCGGTCGCTGGCCACGATCAGCAGACGCTGCCGGTCCAGGGCATAGACATCGCGCACCTTGCCGCGGTGGACCAGGTCCAGGCCGGGCAGGCTGGATTGATGAAGGGCAAGGCTCATGGCAAACACGGGGAAGCCGGTCGGGCCGGCATTTTACGTCTTTGCCTGCGCCGCCGCAGTCGAACCCGTGACCCAGGAGTACGGGCAAGGACCGCGTCCACGGCAGGCTGAACACGCTTGAGAGCACGCCGGTCGCCGACGCCGCTGGCCAGCAGCGGCCGGCTTACAATGCGCCGATGCCGCGCCAACCCACCCTGCCCGATCCCGCCGAGCGGACCGTTTTCGCCTGCCCAACCCCGCCGGTCGGGGCTGAGCTGCGCTCCTGCCCGGGAATCAACGCACCCGCCCGAAGAGCCGGATCGGTGATCACGGTTGTGGCGCTGGTTCTTGCCCTGGCCGCCTGCGCTGATACCCACCCAGACGTACCCGCCACCGGTGCACAGGCCGATGCCGCCACCAACATGGCGGGCAACGGCGTGACGCCACCCGCCCGGCTTGGCCTGTGCGCGTCCTGCCATGGCCGCGACGGCATCGCCATCGCCGCCGATGCACCCGACCTGGCCGGACGGCCACGCCAGGAACTGCTCGACGCCATGCAGGCCTACCTCGATGGCCGCCGCGACCACGGCCCGATGCGCGCCATGCTCGGCCCGATCCGACCTGCCGAACACGAACGGCTCGCCGACTGGTACGCGGCGCAGACACCGGCAGCGGCAGCGGAAACGGGCTCGGCAAGCGACGATGACATCAGCATCCAAGCCGCTGCTGCGGCCGCCACCGACCGCGAGACCCCGCCCTGAACATGAAATGGCCACCGGCCCTGATCGGCGCCCTGATCGGCCTGTTCCTGACCCGGCACTGGCTGGGTGCCCTGATCGGCGCCCTGCTCGCCGGCCCGGTGCTGCGCACCTGGCGAAGCTGGCGCGCCAGCCCACCCACCGCCCGGGCCAACAGCGCGCTGGGCGCGGTCTTTTCCCTGCTCGGCCAGTTGGCCAAGGCCGACGGTCGCGTCTGCGAGCGCGAAATCGCCTTCTGCGAGCAGGTCATTCAGCGCCTGAACCTGGATGAGCGCGGCCGCCGGGCCGCCGTCAACGCCTTCAACACCGGCAAGCAACCCGGCTTCGACGCGCTGCGCTCGCACGTCGAACTGCGCCACGCGCGCTCGCAAGCACTCGTGTTCCTGGAAATATTCGTGGAACTGGCCCTGGTCGACGGGCAACTGCACGCCAGCGAAAAACAACTCCTGCGCCGCATAAGCTGGATGCTCGGCGTACGCGAATGGACCCTGCAGCGGATGCTGGACCGGCGCCAGCCGCGCAGCCGCCCGGCCCGGCCGGCCGAGCCCGACCCCTACACCGTGCTCGGCGTCGACCGCCGCGCCAGCACCGACGACATCCGCCGCGCCTTCCGCAAACTCATGAGCCGCCACCACCCCGACAAGCTCGCCGCCGCCGGCGCCAGCCCCGAAGCCATCGCCCTGGCCCAGGAGCGAACCACCCAGATCCTCGCCGCCTGGGAACAGATCAAGAGCGCGCGCGGGATGACTTGAGATGCTGCCATCGGACCGGGTGCAGCAAAGCCGCGCGCGGCGACATGTCCGCTGACAATGACGACAAGCGCGCCGCCGTCGGTTGCCGGCGCGGAATCGTTTCAGCGCGCACCCACCTCAAACCCATCCCTGAAGATCATCTCCGAATGCTCCAGCCGCTTTACCCGGATCCGCAGCCCTTCCAGGGTGCTGAGGTTGCTGAGCAGGCGGTAGCTGCCGGGGGCGGTTTCATGCAGGCGCACAGGCAGCAGGCCGTCCATGGCATGGGTGGCCAGGCGCTGGCCGGTGTCGGGGTCGTGGTCGACAATGACCGCCTGCAGGGGAACACCGGCATCGGCATCCATGCCGGCGGTGCGCAGCTTGCCGTCGGGTGTCAGCATCAGGGCGTTGACGTGGGCGTAGCGCACCTGCATGTCGACATGGTGCTGCATCCATTTCACGCGGCCGTCGGCGCCGTTGATGCGGCCCAGAATGGAGAACTGCGGGAAGCCACCAACCCAGGGTTCGGTGCTGACGCCGGCGAAGAAGACATCACCGTTGTCGGCCGGCAGCAGGGCGGCGGCCGAGGCGCTGACGCTGCCCGCGGGGCGGAACACCGGCGAGCGCCACACTTCGGCACCGGCCGCGCTATGGCGCGAGAAACGCAAGCCCTGGCCAAGGTAGGCGCCGCGGGCAACGATGAGATCACCGTCGGGATGGACCAGGGTGGCCTGGACTTCGCCGGACATGTCATCGGCATCGTTCCAGAGCAGGGCGCCATCTTCGGCCGAATGCACCTGCAGGATCGGGGAGCCGGTGGTAGCGCCGTCGTCATGCCGCCATCCACCGAGCACCGGATTGCCGTTGCCGTCCAGGCCGGTGAGGCTCAGCACAAAAGTGGTTTTGGCCGGCACCGGTATCTGCACTGACCAGTCCGCCTGGCTCGATGCTGGTACAAAACGCGCCAGGGCAATTGCCGGGCCGCCACCGTCGGTCACCGGCCAGGTGACATGACGCCAGCCCGCCGGGTCCAGATGCTGGGAGAACGAGCCGATCTGGTCACCGTCGATGTAGGTGCCGTGCACCTGGCGCTGCAACTCGGTGCCGGTGCTGCCGGCCAGGCGCAGGCTGACCAGTTCACGTTCGCCTTCGCTGGCGCCTTCGCCAGCCCCGGCCCAGGTCACGGCCAGGTGGATGTCTCCGGCGGCATCCACGTCCAGCGCCACCGGCCGCGCCTGGCTGTCGATGGCATCGGCCACGGCGCGGGACCACAGGCGCTGTCCGCCGGCGGACAGCTTTTCCACGTACAACAGGCGGGTGTCGGCGTCCAGGTGGCGGCAGCCCATGAACACCGTGCCGCCATCCGGCGTCACGCCGGAAATCCTCGTGCGCGTGGCCAGGCCCGGGCAGTTCAATGAATCGGGCATCTGCTGGTCGATCTCATGCGCGGTCCACAGCGGCTCGCCATCGCTGCTGCGGTAGCTGTCCACGCGGAAGTCAAAGTTGTTGGCGGCAGCGGCATGGGTGGAGAAATGGAACAGCCGGCCGTCGCCGCCGAGGCGCAGGCCCACGTCCGGGGAATGCTCGATATGCGGCAGCGGCAGGGTCGCCTGCCACAGGGCCTGCCCATCGGACGGGTCCACGGTGAGAAGCTGCGCCCAATAGCTGGGCTCCCATTCGTACGTGTCGTAGCGCCGGGCCAGGTGCAGCAGCTCACCGTCGATCGCCATACCGGTCAGCTCGGGCCGGGAGATATCGGCCACCTGCGGCAGCGAGGCGTTCCATAACAGCCCACCATCGCCGGCCAGCCGGTACAGGTGGTTCTTGTCGTCTACCGGGGCCGCGGCCAGGACATCGCCATTACCGGCCAAAGCGATGAACCCGGGTGTGCTGAAGCGGCTGGTCAGCGGCAGGGTTGTCGTCCAGGCCGGCGTGCCGTCTGCGCCCAGACGCGATACCCGCAGATCCCCGTCCCAGTCGCCACCGACCGAGAGCAGTGTCAACTGGTCGTCCGGCCCTGCCACCAGCGCCAGACCTTCCGAACCCAGCGGGTCGCCGGGCTGGCGCCGCGCCCAGACGACGCTGCCATCGGCCGCGGACAGGCGCAGCATGCCCAGGGTGTAGCCACCCTCTTCCATGTCCGTCGTACCTACGAGCACAACATCGCTCGTGGACAGGAACCCGAAATCCCGCACCCGGGTGTATTTTCCGGTGCCACTAACAGGCCAATCGGTTTGCCAGAGCACCGAACCGTCCAGCGATGACAATTTCCGGGCGTGCCAGCGAGAACCATCGACTCCAATCCGCTGACTTACCAACACAAGATGGCCATCCGGGCCGAGGCCCAGTCGAAGGCTTCTTTCCATGCCTTCGGTGAACCCCTCCATGATGTTGATCCACAGTTGCTCACCCTGCCCGGGCGCGTAAGCCACCAGCACTGACTGCATCCCGCTCAGGCTCGGAATGCGGATCGACATCGCCGCGTAAATCGTACCGTCTGAAGCAACAGCGACCCGGGGATTCTTATCACTCAACGTGGTCGCTTCCAGCCGCGTCGACCACAGCACCTGGCCGTCAGCGTCAAAGCGCACGGTGAGCATGCCAGACACCAGGGCATCGTAGTGATCGGAGTACGTGCCGGTTGCCACTGCGCCGCCATCGGGCAACGTGGCCAGATCGGTGATCACGGCATGGGGATCGCCCACCCCGCCGATTGAAAGCTGCTGCCACTGCGGCGTCAACGCCAGGGCCGGACCGGCCAGCCACAGCAACGCGACCGCGCAGCAAAAACCGAACAGGCCGGCACGCTGGCCAGGATGTACTTGTCGCATCAGATTCCCCCGGAAAGCCGCCTGATCGGCGCGCTGCCGCGGCTGGCAAAAATGGACTGCCGATCATACATGTGCAGTCTGTGGCGGCGGCCATATCCGGGGCGAATCAGGGCCAAGGCATCATCAGCCGCGCACGGAGGTCTGGCTGCCGGCGCGGTGACCAACCCTGGCGTGTGACGTGCTGGCGACTGCCCTGCTCCGAGCCCGTGCGCGACCCTGGCGGGGCATTCCGATCGCTACTCGCGCTCGCGCTGGAGCGTGGCCAACAAGCCGCGCGCGCGGCCGATGAAACCCAAGCTCACAGCATCGATCAGGCGCGGCGCGAAGGCTTGTGGATCGTGCCGGATGCAATGCCAGAGCACGGCGCTTGCCACCAGCGCCAGGCCACCGGCGCCGATCTGCGCAGCGGCCGGAAGCACCACCGTCAGGTCCATGCCCAAGACCTTGGCCACCACCAGCGCAGCAAGCAGCGCCATGAACGGCGACAACGCGACCGTGGCCAGGGCGAAGCGGCGACGCAGCGCGATCATCGCCTGCAGGCGCTCGCGCAATCCGATTACTCCGCCGTCCAGGCGCGACAACGCCTGCCGGTTCAATATCTGCACCACCATGTGGGCCAGTGCGCACCACAGCAGGCCCGTGGCGGCAATGATGAATCGCGGTTGCCCGCCGTGACTGGCGTTGAACAGGCCGAACACCACGATCAGCGCCGCGCAGCCGATGATTCCGAGCAGCAGATGGCGCCGCAAAGCGCGCAGATGCGCGTGGATGGCTTCCGGCAGCGCGTCGAAGCTGGCCGCCTCGGACAGGCTGCCGTCACTGGCCGCGGCTTCGAAGCTGGCCTGTTCGGCGACGGCATCACTGGCCCGGCGCCAGGTCATGCCGGCCGAATCGTCCAGAAAGCGCTGCCAGCCAGGGCTGTGGCCGAAGCGGCGATCCAGCGCCCAGGCGACCAGCCAGGCGACCGGGATGAAGGCGACGCCAACGACCAGGTTGACCCAGAACACACTGGCCGGCAGGTGCTGGAGAAGATCGACGCCGAACAGGCCCTTGAACAGCACCAGCACGAACGGCCACCACAACAGCAGCGAGAGCAGCAGGTAGCCCTTGGCCAGGCGCAGGCGGCGCCAGCGCAGCCGGTGCAGCACCTGGCGCACCTGCATCACCGGAGCGGTCAGATCCAGGCGGCGCAGGGCCAGCCATTCGCGCACATCAATCACCAGTTCGGCCAGCAGCAGCGGCAGCAACAGAGCGGCCAGTGCCAGCCATTGGCCTTGCTGCCAATGCCCGGCCATGAATGCCAGCAGCGCGACCAGGACGCCGCCGCCGATCACCAATCCGGCCAGCCGCCGGCGACGATGCCAGGCGAACGTGGTCACGACTTTGCGCTGCAGGCGTGCGCGCACGGTGTCGAGGTCCAGCACCAGGCTGTCATCGATGCGTCGGGTCTGCCGCGCCCATTGGCCGCGCAGCTTGTCCAGATCCAGGGTGCTCATGGGCTTGTCTCCGAGGCGGCGTGATCGCGCTGCAGCCGCTGCTTGATGCGGCTGACGCGGGTGGCGACATTGCTGGCGCTGATGCCGAGCATGTCGGCGATTTCCTGCTGGCCGTAGCCTTCCATGTAGAGCAGGATCAGGGCGCGGTTGACGGCATCAAGCCGACTGATGAGCTGGTGCAACGCGCGCAGGTCGTCGCTTTCCGAATCCATGATCCGGTCGGCGGCCACCAGGTCCATGCCGAAGTCCTCAATCGGCAGGGCGTCACGGATGCGCCGGCGCTCGCCGCGGAAAGCCGAGATCGCCACGTTCACCGCGATTCGGTACATCCAGGTGGAGACAGCCGCACGTGCGTCGTAGCCGGGCCAGGCGCGCCACAGTTCCAGCACCATGTCCTGGATCAGGTCGCTGCGATCCTCGCGCCGCCGGCAATAGGCGTTCACCACCTTGTAGAGCAGGGCCTTGTGCCGGTCGAGGGCGGCCAGGAAGGCCGTTTGCTGGTCGTCGGTCACGGTATCGGAAGCTCTTGCTTGCATGGCCGGCGCCGGTCAGGCGGCATCAGGCTTGGCCATGGATCTCGCCGCCAGCGTTGCCGCAGGCCGCGGCACGCGCCGCCCGTTGAGCCAGGCGCCCAGCCAACTATGGCGCACCAACAGCGTGTACGACAGCAGGCTCACGGCCAGCGTCGCGGCCAGCAGCAGCGGATATTCCAGCCACCACGGTGCCTGCTGGCGGCTGGCCAGTACCTGCAATGCCATCACCAGCGGCAGGTGCACGATGAACACCCAGTACGAGGCATCGGCCAGCCAGCGTCGAGCCGGGTTGTAGCCGGCCAGGTAACGCAGCACCAGGCCGATCAGCGCCAGGCTCCAGGCCCAGCCGGCAATTGCGTAGGCAAAGGCGTAGAGCCAGGTGGCGGCGTCATTGCCCGCCGGCGCTGACGGCGGGGTCAGGCCGAGCTGTTGGAAACAGATACCGGAGGCGGCGATCGCGATCCCCAGGTTCAGCGGCCAGCGGCGCGACAGCGCGGCCAGCAGCGGCGGCTGCCGATGCAAGGCCCAGCCAGCCACGAAGGCCAGGCCATAGGCAACCACGGCCGCCAGGTTCGGAATCAGCGACCGATCCGGTGTCGGGATACCGAACCAGTGCCACCACACCGGCAACGACATCAGCGCCAGCGTCGTCGGCAGTGCCAGCAGCAATGCGGCCCCGGGCCCGGCGACCCTGCGCACCAGGCCATCGACAACCACCTGCCTTCGCCCACCCCGATCGCTGATCCGGAAGGCTGCACGCAAGCCCAGCATCGCGGCATAGAACAGCGTCAGCAGGTACAGGAACCACAGATGGGTGAGCGGGAAGTTGCGCAGCGTCAGCGGCGCTGGCGGCTCCAACTCGGGCATCACACCGTCGTTGCTCAGCCAGGCGTTCCAGGTCAGCACCGCGATGATCGCCATCAGCACCGGGAACCAGAGGCACAGCAGCGGCATCACGATGCGCTGGCAGCGGTCGCGCACGAAGCGTCGGCTGCCCAGCCGGTGCAATGCCAGGCGGCCGAAGAAGCCGGCGAGAAGGAAGAACAAGCTCAGCCGGAACGAGTGCACCCAGTGGAAGCCGGCCGCCAGCACGCCGGAACGTTCGCTGTCGGCGGCCAGCCAGAAGAACTCGGCACCGGGCAGGTAGGACATCGTGGCGTGCAGGGCGACACCCAGCAGCAGCGCGAAACCGCGCAAAGCATCAAGACCATGCAGGCGTTCGGAGGGGAGCGTGTCGGACATGGCGGTTCCAGTTCGTGGCCGGGCAGACGTGGCCCTTGAACTGTTATTCGCCAGCGGCGTGGGAAATATCACACTGCGGCAGAACTTTTCCCGTGAGCGCCGTGATCGCCGGCACCGATGGCGGCCCTTGCCGCATGACGGTCAACGAAACGTCGCAGCCTTCCCGGCCCGCTTTCCGGCCAATGCAGCGGGCGCGAAAAAGGCCGCCACCGGGCAAGCCATTACACTGGCCGACCGCGCCGCGTCGGGACCGTGCCGGCCCGATGTCGGCCCCACGCCGACCCGACGTGACAGCGCACCCCAACCTTCCGGAACTCCCGCCATGAAGCTCGACCCGATCATCGCCCCGTCCATCCTTTCGGCCGACTTCGCCCGCCTGGGCGAGGACACCGCCGCGGTGCTGGCCGCCGGCGCCGACTGGGTGCATTTCGATGTCATGGACAACCACTACGTGCCCAACCTGACCATCGGGCCGCTGGTCTGCCAGGCGCTGCGCGACTACGGCATCAGCGCGCCGATCGACGTGCACCTGATGGTCAAGCCGGTGGACCGGATCATCCCCGACTTCGCCAAGGCCGGCGCTTCGCTGATCTCCTTCCACCCCGAAGCCAGCGAGCATGTCGACCGCACCCTGGGCCTGATCCACGACAGCGGCTGCCAGGCCGGTCTGGTGTTCAACCCGGCCACGCCACTGAGCTGGCTGGACCATGTCATCGACCGTCTCGACCTGATCCTGCTGATGTCGGTAAACCCCGGCTTCGGCGGCCAGCAGTTCATCCCCGGCACGCTGGCCAAGTTGCGCGCGGTGCGCGAGCGCATCGACGCCTCCGGCCGCACCATCCGCCTGCAGGTCGACGGCGGCGTCAAGACCGACAACATCGGCGCGATCGCAGCGGCCGGTGCCGACACCTTCGTCGCCGGCAGCGCGATCTTCGGCAGCGCTGACTACGCGGCGACGATCACCGATATGCGCGCAGCGATCGCCAGCGCCGGCTGAGGTTTTCCGTGATCTGGCGTTCGGGAGCACGAGCGAGCGCCGAAGCCTCAGCAAGCCTCACGCCCAAGGCGTGCGATCTGCGCCGGCACGCTGCCGCTTGCGCAGTTCCTCAACCCATCACTGCAACGCCGTTGCCGGCGGCACCCGCGCGGCGCGCAGCGTGGGCACGGCGCAGGCGAGCAGCGCCACCAGCACCAGCACGGCGCCGGACAGGGCAATGATGCCCGGGTCGGCGGCGCCGACGCCGTACAACTGCGCGGCCAGCAGGCGCGCCAGTGCCAGGGCGCCGGCGATGCCGAGTACCAGTCCCGGCAACACCAAGCGCAAGCCATCGCCGAGCACCAGTCGCCAGATGTCGGCGGCATTGGCGCCCAGCGACTGGCGCACGCCGATTTCGCGCCGGCGCTGGCCGGTGGACCAGGCAATCAGCCCATACAGTCCGACCGCGGCCAGCGCCAGGGCAGTGGCCGCGAAGGCGCTCATCAGGCTCATGTTGAAGCGGCGCAGGGCCAGGGTTTCGGCGGTGACTTCGGCCAGGGTGCGCACGGCGAACACCGGCGTGTCCGGGGCCAGCGCGGCCAGCGTCCGTTGCAGGCTGGCGCCGAGCACGCCGGCATCGGTGCCGGCGGCACGCAGGGCCAGCAGCAGATCGCCCACCGGCGCGGTCCGGATCGGGAAATAGATCTCCGGCGGCGGCTCGCGATGCAGGCCCTGCTGGCGGACATTGGCGACCACGCCGATGATGGTCTTGGCGCTGCCATCGAACACGCTCATCTGTTCGCCCAGGGCATTGTCGCCGCCCAGGTAGCGGTCGACGAAGGCCTGGTTGACCAGGGCCTGGCGCGGAAAGACGCTGTCGCCGCCGTCATCGTCATTGAAGCTGCGGCCGGCGCTGACCGCGATGCCGAAGGTGCGGAAATAGTCCGGATTGACGAAGCGGAACTCGACCAAGCGCTGTTCCGGCAGGTCGCGGCCGGGAATCTCGAAGCTGCCATTCCAGCCGGAGACCCCGGACGCCGGCAGCGCCTCGCTGAAGGCCACCGACTCGACGCCGGGCAGCGCCGCCAGCGCCGCGTGCAAGGCGTCCAGGCGCGGCGCGACCACGGCCTGACCGCGTGCGAACCATTCATGGAACTCCTCGCCCGGCTGGATCACCGGCGCCGGCAGGGAAATACCGGCGGTGAGCACGCGTTCGGGCTGGGCCAAGCCGGAATCGACCGCCGCCAACTGGCGCAGGCTGGCGATCAGCAGGCCGGCGCCGACCAGCAGGATCATCGCCAGCGCGATCTGCCCGGACACCAGCAGCGAACGGGCGCGGGCCTGTTGCCGGCTGCCGGTCTGGCTGCGCGAGGCACCCTGCATTGCCTGCAACGGATCGACCCGGGATGCGCGCCGCGCCGGCCACAGCGCGAACAGCACCAGGGTGAGCAGTGACAGGCCGGCGCTCGCCGCAACAATGCGCAAGTCCAGCACCGGCACATGCCAGGTCGGCAACAGCGCCGGTGCCAGCGACAGCAGGCCGGTCACCGCCAGCGGCACCACGGCCAGCGCCACCACGGTGCCGGCCAGGGCAATCCACAACGATTCGGCCAGCACCTGGCCCAGCAGGCGGCCGGTGCCGGCGCCCAGCGCCCGCCGCAGTGCCCATTCCTGGCGCCGTGATTGACCCTGCGCCAGCATCAGGCCGGCCAGATTGGCGCATGCGATCAGCAGCACCATGGCCGCGGTGGCCAGCAGGATCCGCATCGAACCGCGCAGGTTGGCGCCGACCAGTTCGCGCAGCGGCTGCACCCGGGCAGTCAGTCCTTCGTGGTTGTCCGGAAATTCCTGAGCCTGCCAGGTGGTGACCGCGGCCATCGCCGCCTGCGCTTGCTCCGCGCTGATCCCGGGCGCCAGCCGCGCCACCGGCGACAGCGAATTGCTGCCCCGGCCGTCGCTATTGGCCGGCAGGAAGGTCGGCAGCCAGAGCTGGGCATCGGAGGGATAGCGAAAACCCGGCTCGGCCACGCCGACCACGGTCCAGGCCTCGCCGTTGAGCTGCACGCTCTGGCCGATGACATCGGCATCGGCACCGAAGCGGTCGCGCCACAGGGCATCGCCGATCACCACCACGCGCTCGCCGGCCTGTTCGTCGGCGTCGTCAAAAGCCCGGCCCACGGCAAGCGGCTGCCCGAACACCTGCCAGTAACCGGGCGTGACCTGATAGGCCTGCAGGCGCGCGGCATCGCCACTGCCCGACAGGCTCACCGTCTGCGGCACGAAGGCGCCGAAGGCATCGAACACGCCGCCATGGCGTTCCTGCCATTCGCGCAGCACCGGCGGCGACACCGGGCTGGCGTTCACCGGCGGCTGCTCGCGCAGCACGCGCACGATGCGCCCGGCCTCGCGAAACGGCAGCGGCTTGAGGAACACCGCATCGTAAACAGTGAGGATCGCGGCCACCGCGCCGATACCCAGGGCCAGGGTGAGCACCGCGGTGGCCAGAAAACCCGGGCGGGCCAGCAGCCGGCGCAGGGCGTGAAGCGGATCAAGACTTAACGTGGACATCACTCACTCCTGGTCGAATCCCTTGCCAGGCGAGCGCCGGTGATCCGGACTGGCGCCATGGCTCATTGCGGTACGGAGGCCAGGGCGATGCGCGCCGCGGGCCAGGCTGGAACCAGACTGGCCAGCACGCGCCACCGCCGTCAACACATGTGAACGCAAATGCCGTGCCAGCCCACAGGTGATTGAAAGCGTGGCGGTTATCAGCGACGTCGGGGCCAAGCCTGCGTCCGGATGTGGACGCCCGGACCGGCAACGGACAGGTAGACCCACGCAATCCGACACTGCCCCGATGGCGGGAACACGGCGGTGCGAGGTGATGCCGGCCGGTCAGCGGCTGTGCCGCCCGTCCTGTGGCTTGGTTACCATCTGCGCGCCAGAAAATTGCTGAATCCGGAACGTTCCAAGCTGTGTGGCAAGCACCGCTGCATCAACCGTGAGCCGGTTTCAGCGGTTTCCGCGCCGAACTGGACAAGGCCGGCTTGCCAGCAAGGGCAGAGGGCCTGGTTTTCCGTCAATCCAGGGAGGAACCACCATGCACAGCGCACCCGCATCCGGCAAAAACCGCTCCGGTTTCTGGCTGACCGCCGCCGGCATCCTGCTCCTGGCTGCCGGCACCACCGCCTGGTCCAGCGAGCGCCTGACGCCGCAGCAATTCGTTGATCGAGCAGGCACGGCCACCGGCGACATCCACTTGGGCGGCTTGCAGCGCGCCGGCGGCGGCGAAACCTGGTTGACCCTGTCGCCGGCCCCCATCTTCACGCACGATGCCAAGGTGATTGTGGTCAGCGGCAGCGACAGCCAGGAATGGCCGCTACCGCAGATCCACCACTTCCATGGCCACGAGCGTGACGATCCGGAGGCCCTCGCCTTCGTTTCCGTGCATCCCGATGGCCGCATCCGTGGCTGGCTGCGCCGTGCAGGCCAGATGGAAGCCTTCGGCCAGGAGCCGGGCGAGCGGGCCACCACCCTGAGCCTGTCGCGTGTCGATCTGGCCAGCGACGAGGCCAGGCGCGAGTTTTCCTGCGGCAGCGATGCCCTGGCGCACCCTGATCCGGAACTGCACCCGGCCGGGAAAACCGCATCGCAGCCCGCTTCGGGCGCTTCCCTGCCGGTGTCCGCCTCCGGCCGGTCGACACCGAAAGGGCGCGGCAGCGAGCGCTGGTTCGCGCTCGCGGTCGACTCGGATTACGAATATTTCCAGCGCTTTGGCAACGTCAATGGCGCAGCCGGTTATGCCGCCGACCTGATCGGCTACTCGTCGCTGCTCTACCAGCACGAGACCAATACCGGCCTGCTTATCCCCTGGATGCGGCTGTTCAGTTCGCCGGCCAACGACCCCTGGCAGCAGAGCCAGAAAACCTCCTGCATGTTGTTCGAGCTGGGCCTGCACTGGCACCAGCACCTGAGCCATGTGCCGCGCAGCTTCGTGCATATGCTCAGCGGCAAGAACGCCGGCGGCGGCATTGCCTGGCTGGGCACCGCCTGCCGGACCAGCAACACGCAATACAACATCGCTGACGAGAACTGCCCAGGCCTGCCCGCCAACGCGCCCTATGTCGGCGGCTATGGCCTGTCGGCAGGCATCACCGGCGGCTTCAATCCGGTCAATCCGCAGTCGGTATGGGACATCGTGGTGGTGGCCCACGAGATCGGCCACAACCTCAATTCGCCGCATACGCACTGCTACGGCGGACTGGGCGGCCATCCCAGCCCGATTGACGGCTGCGCGGTAGAACCCTCCGGCGCCAACTACACCTGCCATGCCGGCGCCACCAGCCTGCCCGGTCCGGCCGGCCTGGGCTCTGGAACCATCATGAGCTACTGCCACCTGCTGGGTGGCGGTCTGAGCAATATCTCGCTGAACTTCGGCAGCAATCATTCGTTCGGCATCTTTCCGGCGCGTGTACCGGCACGCATCGGTGACTTCGTCCAGCAGTTGTCGATGCAAAGCCCGGCCTGTTTCGCCAACCCGGCGCCGGAAGACAACCTGTTCGGCGACGGCTTTGAATGTGGGCCGGGGCGGCCAGGCTGCACCGGCGGCGCGGCTATCTGCCTCAGTTCGGTCGGGGCCACGGCCAATGCTCCGTACTTCTCCGGCGACCCCGGCAACACCGTGCGCAACCTCAACATCGGAGCCGGCAATACCCTGACCGGCCTCGCCCTGGACCTGCGCGTGCAGGCGTTCGCGCCGAGCTGGCTGAGTGAGGCCACCCTGGTGTTCTCCAGTTCCAACCTGGCCGGCAACCATACCTATTGGTCGCCTTTCGAGGGCCAACAGCAAAGCGGCATCGCCAACTTCACCAGCAATGGCGTGCTCAATCTGGTCGCAAACAATCTGCAGATCACGGCCGGGCAGGACGGCATCCTGCGCGTGGAGTGGAGCGAGACCTTCAATGACCCGGAAGTCAATCCGGACTCGCTGTGGTCCAACCACCCCAGCCCGACCGTGTGTCCGGGCATCCGCCTGGTGTGCAGCAACCAGGCCGCCTGCGACGCCGCGGTGCTGGCCACTCCGTAAGCCGCTCCGGCGCCCATCACTTTCCGGGGAAACCGACGGGCTGGCATCTTGCCGGCCCGTCGGTTTTCAAGGTGGCGGAGACTGGCCGGCCGCCGATGCCAGGAAGTGGCTGTCGTCGGCGCAGATGCGAATCTCACCGCTGCCAGTCACCGCACCGCGTGCCCGCAGCAGCGAGCCCTCCGCAAGCTGGCCGATATCGACCTGGTAATTGGCGCTGCACAACTGATGGCGGCGCGCCGGCACCAGCAAGACCACCGTCCCGTAGTCGGTGCTGTCGACCCAGATGCGGCCATCGCCATCGCGGAACATGGGTTCATCATCGATGCGCAGCACCGCACCTTTCACCAGCACATCGCCGCTGGCTGGCAGGCGCTCGCCGGCTTTGCTGCAGGCAGCCAGCAGCAGCACGGGGAGAATCAGGACCAGGACCGAACGCATGGCGCCAGTATGCCGGTGCTGATGCGCTGCGCGGGCGCCGCGGGCAGAACCCGATCGACGCCGACACCGTATTTCCAGATCGCCATGGAGGGCGACTTTGCATCCGGCAAACACCGGCGGCGCTACCCTGCCCTGCCTGCTGCCCGATGCGCGATCCACGATGCTGCGATTCCGCGAGCCGCGGGCACACTTTTTCAGGAGACCGACATGACCGCACCGACCCCGACAGACAACACCCGCATCGTGCTCGCCTCCCGGCCCGAGGGCACGCCGACGCCGGACAACTTCCGCCTGGAGCGGGCGCCGTTGCCAGAGCCCGGCGACGGCCAGGTGCTGCTGCGCAATCTGTGGCTGTCGCTGGACCCCTACATGCGCGGGCGCATGAACGAAGGCCGCTCGTATGCCGCGCCGCTGGCGATCGGCGACACCATGGAAGGCGGCACCGTGTCGCAGGTGGTGCAGTCAAGGCATCCGCGGCTGTCCGCGGGCGATATCGTGCTGGCCCACGGCGGCTGGCAGAGCTTTGCCGTGGCCGAGGGCGATGAGCTGCGGCGCACGCTGGATCCGCAACAGGCGCCGGTGACCACCGCCCTGGGCGTGCACGGCATGCCCGGCTTCACCGCCTATGTCGGCTTGAGCGAGATCGGCAAGGTGCAGCCGGGCGAGACCCTGGCAGTGGCCGCGGCCAGCGGTCCGGTCGGTGCCACCGTGGGGCAGATCGCCAGGCTGCGCGGCGCGCGCACCATCGGCATTGCCGGCGGCCCGCGCAAGGTCGCCCACCTGCGCGATGAGCTTGGCTTCGACATCGCCCTGGACCACCGCGCCGATGACTTCGCCGACCAGCTTCGTGCCGCCGCGCCGGACGGCATCGATGTCTATTACGAAAACGTCGGCGGCAAGGTGCTCGACGCAGTGCTGCCGCTGCTCAACGACCACGCGCGGGTGCCGGTCTGCGGCCTGGTGGCGCACTACAACGACGCCAGCCTGCCGCCGGGCCCGGATCGCCTGTCACAACTGATGGGCCTGATCCTCACCCGCCGCCTGACCGTGCGCGGCTTCATCGTCGGCGACAAGCCGTACGCGCACCTGTATCCGGACTTCGTCCGCGAGATGGGCGACTGGCTGCGCGAGGGCAGCGTGCGCTATCGCGAAGACATCGTCGACGGCCTGGAAAACGCCCCGCAGGGCCTGATCGGCCTGCTGCGCGGCGACAACTTCGGCAAGCGCCTGGTCAGGATCGCGAACTGATCCCCGCACGGCCTGCACGGCCTGCACGGCACGATGCCGGCGCCTGAACGCCGGCATCGTGTGTTCGAAACGACGCGTTAGCGCCTGCTTACGCTCAGGAAGCCAGCGTCGCCAGCGCCTGGTTGAAGCTTGCGCTGGCGCGCATCGCCGCCGACACCTTGTCCAGGTCCGGCCGATAGTAGCCACCGATGTCGACCGGCTGGCCCTGCACCGCGATCAGCTCGGCGACAATCTTTTCCTCGTCGCGGGCCAGCGCCTCGGCCAGCGGCGCGAAGGTGGCCTTGAGGCCGGCATCCTCGTCCTGCGCCGCCAGCTCCCGGGCCCAGTACATGGCCAGGTAGAAATGACTGCCGCGGTTGTCGATGCCGCCCAGGCGGCGCGTCGGCGACTTGTCGTTGTCCAGGAACTGGCCGTTGGCCGCATCCAGCGCTCGGGCCAGCACACCGGCCCTGGCGTTGTCGTTGCGCTGGGCCAGATGCTCCAGCGAGGCGGCCAAGGCCAGGAACTCACCGAGCGAATCCCAGCGCAGGTAGTTCTCGGCGGTGAACTGCTGCACGTGCTTGGGCGCCGAGCCGCCGGCGCCGGTCTCGAACAGCCCGCCGCCCGCCATCAGCGGCACCACCGACAGCATCTTGGCGCTGGTGCCCAGCTCCAGGATCGGGAACAGGTCGGTGAGGTAGTCGCGCAGCACGTTGCCGGTGACCGAGATGGTGTCCTGGCCCTTGCGGATGCGCGCCAGCGCGTGCCTGGTGGCGTCCACCGGCGCCAGCACCTGGATGTCCAGGCCGGACACGTCGTGATCCTTGAGGTAGCGCTCGACCTTGGCGATCAACTGCGCATCGTGCGCGCGCTGCGGATCCAGCCAGAACACGGCCGGGGTTTCGCTCAGGCGTGCGCGTTCCACGGCCAGGCGCACCCAGTCGCGGATCGGCGCGTCCTTGGTCTGGCACATGCGCCAGATGTCGCCGGTCTCGACCTCGTGCTCGAACACGGTGTTGCCGTCCTGGTCGGTGACGCGGATCGTGCCCGCGCCCGGCGCCTGGAAGGTCTTGTCGTGGCTGCCATATTCCTCGGCCTTCTGCGCCATCAAACCGACGTTGGGCACGCTGCCCATGGTCGCCGGGTCCAGCGCGCCATTGGTCTTGCAGTCCTCGATCGTGGCCTGGTAGACGCCGGCATAGCTGCGGTCCGGGATCACTGCCTTGGCGGCCTGCAACTCGCCGGCGCCGTTCCACATCTGGCCCGAGTCGCGGATCATCGCCGGCATCGAGGCGTCCACGATCACGTCCGAGGGCACGTGCAGGTTGGTGATGCCCTTGTCCGAATTCACCATCGCCACGCCCGGGCGCTCGCCGTACAGGGCGTCGATGTCGGCCTTGATCGCGGCGGCGGTCGCTTCGTCCATGCCGTCCAGGCGCGAATACAGATCGCCGATGCCGTTGTTGCGGTCAAAGCCGGCCTGCTTCAGCGCGTCGGCGTGCTTGTCCAGCACCGGGCGGTAGAACTCCTCCACCGCCACGCCGAACATGATCGGGTCGGAGACCTTCATCATCGTCGCCTTCAGGTGCAGCGAGAACAGCACGCCCTGCGCCTTGGCATCCTCGATCTGCTCGGCAATGAACGCCGCCAGCACCTTGCGCGACATGCCCGCGGCGTCCACCACCTCGCCTTCCTGCACCTGCACCGGCCCACGCAACGCTTTGGCATTGCCGTCGACAGCGACGAACTCGATGGTCAGCTCGCCGGCACCGGCCATCGTCGCCGAGCGCTCGCTGCCGTAGAAATCACCGTCGTCCATGTGCGCCACGTGCGCCTTGGAATCAGCGCTCCACTTGCCCATCCGGTGCGGATGCTTGCGCGCATAGGCCTTCACCGATTTCGGCGCGCGGCGATCGGAATTACCCTCGCGCAGCACCGGATTCACCGCGCTGCCCATCACCCGGCCATAGCGGACGCGGATCTCGCGCTCGGCATCATCCTTCGGCTCGGCCGGAAAATCCGGCACGTCGTAACCCTGCTCCTGCAGTTCGCGGATCGCCGCGCGAAGCTGCGGCTCCGAAGCGCTGATGTTGGGCAGCTTGATGATGTTGGCTTCCGGCGTGGTCGCCAGTTCGCCCAGCTCGGACAGGTGATCGCCGACCTGCTGCCCGGGCTTCAGCCGCTCCGGAAACTGCGCCAGGATCCGCCCCGACAACGAAATATCGCGCGTTTCCACGTCAATCCCGGCCGTGGCCGTGAACGCCTGCACGATCGGCAGCAGCGACTGCGTGGCCAGGAACGGGGCTTCGTCGGTAAGGGTGTAGATGATCTTGGAAGACTTCGACATGGGCTGGGGATCCTCTTGAAAAGGCGATGGCTGCGCCACGATGGCGGCCTTGGCGCTACGAACGCGGGACGGCCGCAACGGCGGGCGCTGAACCGGACCATTGTCGCGGTTTGCGCCGGGCCGGGCAAAGAACCGGGCGGGTGAAGCTGAGCGAAGCTGAAGGGGTGGCGGTGGTTGGCTTCGGCTGGTACCGGTCGGCGCTGGCGAGCACGCACGTCCGGTCGGCTGCCGAATCATGCCCGGATGCCGGGCCGCACCCCGGCACTCGAGACTTCACGGACCGAGAAACCTTTGCCATGTGTTGCAAAGAGGATTTTCAGCTAATTTTCTTAGGCAGCCACGCGCGGCGATAGCTTGGCCGCTACATGGACTAAAAAGAATTCCCGGCGCGCTGATCGCAACCCGTTTGAGCGCTGGGCTCGGGACGGCTTGCTTCTTTATGTGGGCCGAAAAAAGATGGCCCCCGCTGCCGGATCGTTCCTGCCGCAATTGGCAGGGCTGCCCGGCGTGCGAGGGCGCGGGAAAATTCTAACCGAGAAAAATCTGGCCGACTACACGCACAACCGCGCTTCCTTCAGCTTTGCTGGTCGGAGCGCCGAGACTGCCGACCCGATGGCGCTGGCCACGACCAAGCAGCCGGCGAATGCTGGCGCAATCCCCGCCATGGCGACCGACGAATCCGCCACGGGCAACCGCGACACGTTCGATCTGGAAGATCCGAGCATCCTGTTCAGCCAGCCGCGCAAGTACACCGACGAGCAGCAGGAGTGCATGCGCAAGGCCGGACTGCCAGTAAAGCACCGTCTCGTCTGGCGCGACTGCGCGACTGGACCACCGACCAAGTGGCAGCGCTACGGCAATTCAATGCCGATGACGACATGCGCCGGCAGACTACGGGGCCGGGTAAAAAAGGATGATTTAATAGCGTCTGTATTTGCTAACGATTTCTTTCGCAGCACAACCACAACCAAGGATGCCTTCGGATGTCACGCACGACGGGTACCTGGATGACTACCACAGCCGGCGCAGAGACGGTGCGATCGTTCGTTCCGCTTCCGCTCCCGCCTGCCCGACCGAAACTTGATCCTGTTGCCTACCTCAAGCAGAACGCCCGCGCGGAGATTGCCTTGCAGCGCCTATCCGCGATGACCGGTCTGGTCGTCTCCACCAGTTGGCTGGTCTACGCCGCCCTCCGCAAGGAGGCTTTGCTCACCTCGCAGATGGAGGGCACTCAAGCCACATTGACCGACGTCCTGGACGGGGAAGCCGGGCTGGCCGTCACCAATGCCCAGGATGTGGAGGAGGTGAGCAACTACCTGCGCGCATTCAACTTTGCGAGTGAACAGTTGCGCAGCAAGACCGGATTGCCGGTTTCCGTGCGTCTGCTCACCGAATGCCACCGGATCCTGATGTCCGGCGTGCGCGGGGCGACGAAGCTGCCCGGGACCCTACACACGACCCAGAACTGGATTGGTGGCAGCCGACCGGCAAATGCGCTGTTTGTGCCACCGCCGCCTGGCGAAGTGGTTCCGGCCCTGAGCGATCTGGAACGCTACATCCATCATCCCGGGCCGACGCTACCGCCGTTGGTGCGCATTGCCCTGGTACACGCACAGTTCGAGACCATCCACCCGTTTCTGGACGGCAACGGCCGCATCGGTCGCCTGCTCATCGCCATCCTGCTGGAAGAGTGGAAGCTCATGACTGAGCCCCTCCTCTATGTGTCCGGCTACCTGAAGAGCCATCAGCGCGTGTACTACGACCGGCTGTCGGCCATCCGCGAGAACGGTAATTGGGAGGGATGGGTGTCATTTTTCCTGGAAGCGGTGGCAGCCGCTGCCGATGACGCCCAGGCCAGCATCATCGCCATCGCCGCGCTCATCGCCGAGGATCGCAAGCGGGTGCTGGCAGTGGGCACCAGTACCCTGGCCACGCTTCGCCTGTTCGAACTGCTGCCCACCATGCCCAGGCTCACGATTGATCGGGCCGCCAATGTTCTGGGAGTGAGCCCTCCGACCGCCGCAAAGGCCATCCAGGGCCTGCAGGAAGCCGGCGTGCTGCGCGAAACCACGGGCCGGCTACGCAACCAGAGCTTTCTGTATTGGCGCTATGTCGAACTGCTCAAGCAATGACCAGTTTGCCCAGCAGTGCCACGCTTGCCGGAACAACGGCCGGCCCCCGCTTCCAGTGAAGCCAGCCCGGAGGTGCGGGACTTGGCACCGGCAGTTCGGTCAGCCAACGTGCAGCCGAGCCCTCACCCCAACCCCAACCGCACCACCAGCGCCGCCAGGGTGACGACCAGCACCGGCAGCGTCAGCACGATGCCGACCTTGAAGTAGTAGCCCCAGGTGATGCGGATGTTTTTGCGCGCCAGCACGTGCAGCCACAACAGCGTGGCCAGGCTGCCGATGGGGGTGAACTTGGGCCCCAGGTCGCTGCCGATGACGTTGGCGTAGATCATCGCTTCGCGCACCGCGCCTTCGGCCTGGCTGGCGTCGATGGACAGCGCGCCGACCAGCACGGTGGGCATGTTGTTCATGATCGACGACAGGAAGGCGGTGAGCAGGCCGGTGCCCATGGCGGCTGCCCACAGGCCGTGCTCGGCGAAGGCGTCCAGCAGCACCGCCAGATGATCGGTGAGCCCCTGGTTGCGCAGGCCGAACACCACCAGGTACATGCCCAGCGAGAACACGACGATCTGCCAGGGGGCTTCGCGCACCACCTTGCCGACCGGGATCACCTGGCCGTGGGCGGCCACCGCGAGCAGTACCAGCGCGCCGGCTCCGGCGACGGCGCTGATCGGCATGCCGAGCCGTTCCAGCCCGAAGAAGCCGACCAGCAGCAGCGCCAGCACGGCCCAGCCGGCATTGAACGTGGTGCGGTCCACGATCGCCGAGCGCGGCTGTCTCAACTGGGTTGCGTCATAGCCTGCCGGGATCTCCCTGCCGAAAAACCACAACAGCATCAGCAGCGTAGCGCCGACCGAGACCAGGTTCACCGGCACCATCACCGAGGCGTATTCGGCGAAGCCGATGCCGAAATAATCCGCCGAGACGATGTTGACCAGGTTGGACACCACCAGCGGCAGGCTGGCGGTGTCGGCGATGAACCCGGCCGCCATCACGAACGCCAGTGTCGCCGCCGGGCTGAAGCGCAGCGCCAGCAGCATGGCGATCACGATCGGGGTGAGGATCAGCGCCGCGCCATCGTTGGCGAACAGCGCCGACACCGCCGCGCCGAGCAGTACCAGCAACACGAACAGCTTGCGGCCGCTGCCCCGGCCCCAGCGCGCCACATGCAGCGCGGCCCATTCGAAAAAGCCGGCCTCATCCAGTACCAGGCTGATGATGATGATCGCCACGAAGGTGAAGGTGGCGTTCCAGACAATGCCCCAGACGGTGGCGATGTCCGACAGCGCCACCACGCCGGTAAGCAGTGCCAGGCCGGCGCCGGCCAGGGCGCTCCAGCCCACGCCCAGGCCCCTGGGCTGCCAGATCACCAGAACGATGGTGACGAGGAAAATCAGCAGCGCGATCAGCATGGTCAGGCGCCGCCGCTGCGGGCGCGCTTGGCAGACCCGCGGGAGGTGGGCGGACAGCGGCTGTCATCACCGCCGCAGCAGTTGTGCGTCAGGAACTCGATCAGGCCATTCATCGCGGCAAAATCGGCACGATAGGAGATGTTGCGGCCGTGTGCCTCGCCTTCGATCAGTCCCGCCGCCGTGAGCTCCTTGAGGTGGAACGACAGCGTCGCCCCCGGCAGGGACAGGGTTTGGGCGAGTTCGCCGGGCGTTCGCCCTTCCGGGCCGGCCTCGACCAGCAAGCGGAAGACGGACAGCCGCTTGGGATGGCCCAGGGCGGCCAGTGCGGTGGTTGCATCATTCAGTTCCATGTTTCTAGAATACTCGAATGAAATCGAACGAAGCAATGCTGCCGAATGTTGACGATCTAGCCAACGTCTTCCCCGCCGCCGTGGAAACGCCAAGCAACGAGCATCTGGGCGTGGCCGGTTCCACGCATCCGCCGCGGATCCTGATCCTGTACGGATCGCTGCGGCCGCAGTCGTATAGCCGCAAGCTGGCGCTGGAAGCCGAGCGCCTGCTGCGCCAGTTCGGCGCCCAGACCCGGGTGTTCGATCCGCACGATCTACGATGCAGGGCAGTTGCGATGCGGACCATCCCAAAGTGCAGGAGCTGCGCGCGTTGTCGCAATGGTCCGAAGGCCAGGTGTGGGTCAGCCCCGAGCGCCACGGCACGATCACCGCGGTGTTCAAGAACCAGATCGACTGGCTGCCGCTGGAGGACGCCGGCGTACGCCCGACCCAGGGCCGCACCTTGGCGGTGATGCAGGTCAGCGGCGGCTCGCAATCGTTCAATGTGGTCAACGCGCTGCGCGTGCTCGGCCGCTGGATGCGCATGGTCACCATTCCCAACCAGTCCTCGGTGCCCAAGGCCTGGCAGGAATTCAACGAGCACGGACGGATGAAGCCATCACCGCTCTACGACCGCGTGGTCGACGTGATGGAAGAGCTGATCAAGTTCACCCTGCTGGTGCGCGAGCGCAGCGACTACCTGACCAGCCGCTACAGCGAACGCAAGGGCGACCTGCTCGCCGACGCGCTGGCGAAGGCCTCCGGCGCCGTGGATGCACCCACGGTCCCGGCGATGGCACCGGCGATAACACGCGCGCCGGGCAAAGCCAGCCATGCAGATGCCCCGCTCCGCATCACCGATCAGGCCGCCACAGCCACCGGCAACTGAGGAAGCCGCCATGCCCGCCACCATCTATCACAACCCCGCCTGCGGCACCTCGCGCAACACGCTGGCGCTGATCCGCCACGCCGGCATCGAGCCGACGGTGATCGAGTACCTGCGCGAACCACCAACGCGTGAGCGGTTGGTCGAACTGATCGCCGCCGCCGGCCTGTCTGTCAGAAACACTCTGCGTCAGAAGGGCACGCCCTACGCCGAGCTCGGCCTGGATGATCCGACCCTCACCGACGAGCAACTGCTGGACGCGATGATGGCCCACCCGATCCTCATCAACCGGCCGTTCGTGGTCACGCCGCAAGGCACGCGGCTGTGCCGGCCATCGGAAGTGGTCCTGGACATCCTGCCGCCGCTGCCCGAGCCATTTACCAAGGAAGATGGCGAGGTCATCGCGGCCAACGAGTGACATGAAACCCCGGCACCGCGCCCGACAGCACACGGGGCCGGCACTGTCCGGAGCCGTGGTCAGACGCAGCGCACCAAGCTCGCGACCGCACTGCAGCGTCACGCTGTACATGCGCGACGAACCGGCCACCGGCCTGCATCCTGCCGATGTCGAGCACCTGCTGGCGCAGCTGCAGCGGCTGGTCGACACGGGCAATTCGGTGATCGGCGTCGAACACAATCGTCGTCAAGCACGACCTGTCGCTGCAGTTGCAGTACCCGCCCGCGCCCGGCGTCATCCATGCCCGCAGTCGAACCAAACCGATGGCCGGTGGCCGCCAACCGGCAGAGCCCCGCGATCCGCGGCACTTCCGTCAAACAACAAAAGAGCCGACCGGTCCGGAATCTCCGCCTGATATTCCGGGAATAGACGCGGACGATCACCAGGGCCGACGCATCGGGAAGCGGTCGCCAGCCAGGTCGTACCGGCGCAGAGTTCATCGGTCCTGCATCAGAACACAGGCCGACCGCGCCTTCCTGTGCGACCCCGGACACTATCCGGCTCAACCACCCTCGCCGGCCTCGAAACCGCTGCGGAAGATCGCCCGGTCCACCATCACCACCTGCGGCAGCGGCACACCGGGAAAGCTGCCGTCCCCCATTTGCCCATGTGTGTTGTCGCCCCAGCATTTGACGCCACCCGAAACGGTCAATGCACAACTGTGGGTGTTGCCACTGGCGACTGCCTGCACCCCGCTGCCAAGACCGAGCACACCTACCGGCACATAGGCGTGGCTGGTGCTGCCATCGCCCAATTGGCCGAACGCGTTGTTGCCCCAGCATCGGGCCGCAGCACCGGTCACGACACAGTTGTGATAGCCACCGGCACTGACCGATTGCACGCCATTGCCCAGCCCCAGATAGGTCACCGGGCCTGGATCGCCACCCTGCCCCCAGGTGCTGCTGCCCCAGCATTCGATCCGGCCACTGGTGCTGCGCGCGCAACTGTGGCCGGCACCAGCGCTGAGTGCCTGCACCCCAGGGGACAGCCCACCGATCGGCACCGTCTGGTACGGACTGTCGTCACCGAAATAGCCGAATTGGCCGGAACTGTTGTCGCCCCAGCAACGCACCGCTCCGGTGTCGGTGAGCACGCAGCTATGGCCGCCACCAGCCGCGACGGCGGCAACACCAGAGAACAGTTCCGCCAACGTGCCCGGCCCGCCGTTGCCGCTGGCAAACGGCGCCATGCCCCAGCAACTGACCCGGCCGGCACCGCTCAGGGCGCAGGTGTGGTATCCGCCTGCGCTGATCGTGGTGACGCCAGCGGGCAGGTTGACGACCACCGGCGGATGCGGTCCCAACGCGCCGGGGGCACCCAGTTGCCGGTAGTGATTGCTGCCCCAGCAATGCACCGCGCCGGCTGCCAGGGCACAGCCATGTTCCTCGCCGGCACTGACCCTCTGCACGCCGGGCGGCAGGCCGGTGACGGTAACCGGTGCTTGCCGCCTTGCGCTGCTGCCATCACCGAGCTGGGCGGAGGTGTTCCTGCCCCAGCACTTCACCGCGCCGGCGCTGGTGAGGGCACAGGTATGTTCGCCTCCGGCGCCCAGCGCGACCACGCCGCTGCCCAGTCCCTGCACAGCCACCGGCAAACGGCCGAAGGTCGGCAGCGAGGTCTCACCAACACCGGCCTGGCCCTGGCTGTTCGCACCCCAGCATTTCAAGGTGCCACCTGCAACGACGGCGCAGCTGTGGTGATGTCCGGCCGCGATCGCAAGCACGCCGGCCAAGCCCTGTACCGGCGTCGCCGTGGGCTGGCCATGGCTTTCACCGCCATTGCCGAGCTGGCCGTTGTAATCCTCGCCCCAGCACTGCACCGTGCCGGTGCCCAGTTGCGCGCAGCTATGGTAATGGCCGGCCGCCAGCCGGACCACGCCACTGGAAAGCCCCACCACGTCCACTGGCAGCATGCGGTTGACAAAGCTGCCGTCGCCCAACTGGCCGCGGAAATTGTTGCCCCAGCAGCGTGCTGCACCGCTGCCGGCCATCAGCGCACAAGTGTGCAGCACCCCGGCCTGGATGGCTGCCACTGCGCCACCCAGTCCGTTCACCGGCACCGGAACCGTCTGGCTTTGCGTCGTGCCATTGCCCAACTGGCCACCTGCGTTGTAGCCCCAGCAGCGCAGTGCTCCGGTGGCTGCGGTGATGGCACAGGCGTGCGCGCTGCCGGCGCTGATCGCCTGCACTCCGGCACTCAGGCCAACTACCAGGCCCGGACTGTTGCGCTGACTGGTACTGCCGTCACCCAGCGCGCCAAAGGTGTTGGCACCCCAGCACAGCACCCCGCCGGCACCGTTCAGCGCGCAACTGAAGCTGCTTCCCACGCTGATCGCCTGTATCCCGCTGGACAGGCCCTGCACCGCAGTAGGGAGCAGCCGTTGCACCGTGGTGCCATCTCCAAGCTGGCCGAAATCGTTGCGTCCCCAGCACAGCACCGCACCAGCGGCGGTCAGGGCGCAACTGTGGTCGCGCCCCACGCTGACCTGCTGCGCCGCCGAATCCAGCCCCTGTACGAGCATCGCCACATTCCGGCTGGTGCGGCCGCCATCTCCGAGCTGCCCGTACTCGTTGTTGCCCCAGCAGCGCGCCGCCCCGTCGGCGCTGACCGCACAGCCATGCGTCAGCCCGCCAGCCACCTGTACCGCATCGGGCAGCGGCTGCAGGGCGGCAGTCGCCGGAGATGCCTGGGCGACGCCCACCAGCCAGCCAATAGCAACCAGGGCAGATCGAAACCAAGAACAGGCGCACATGACAACAGCCTCCAATGGAACCCGGGTGCAACGGCATTCCTTTTCTGGAAGGCGTCAAACCGCACGGGGTACAGGAAGTTCAAACGCCATTTCCGTGCAGTTTGGCGGGCAGGCGACGCTCGTGCAAACGCCGGTTCGGGCACGGATTCGGACTCCGCGCATTGGATTTGGGCTATGCGGAGCGGCGCGGCGGGGCAACGCAGCGGCGCAGTGCATGGCCATTGTTCACCTGTTTCCACTGACAGGCCGGGACCACGACCCCGACGCCCTGGGGTCAGGCGTGCACGCCGTCGATTTCGACGGCCAGTTCCCGGCGGCAGATGGCGGCGTGCAGCAGAATCCGGGGTACCCGGTCGCCGAAGCGCTGGTCCAGCGCGCGGGCCACCAGCGGCAAGTCGTCGCGGTCGCGTACGTAGACCTTGAGCCGGGTGCCGGCGCCGAACTGCGCCGGCAGGCCGGGACGCTGACGGCGGGCGGCGTCGAGCAGTGCGTCAAAGTTGGTGAAGGTTTCCTCAAGCTGCGAGAGCAGTTCGCCGTCGTGCTGCGATGCGTGGCCGACCACGGCGGCGGTGCCCGACAGCAGCAGCGGCATGTCGGCGCCGTCGGCAGGCAGCATGGCGCGGGCGAAGCTGGGCGGCTGCGGTCCGTACTGGCGCGGGTAGCGATAGGCGCTGACCTGGCGCGGATTCTCCACCGGCGTGCCCGGCTCGCGCGCCGACAGCCAGTAAAGCTGGATCACGCGGTCGTCGTCGCAGCGCCCGATCGCGGTCGCGGCCGGCAGCCGGCTGGTGTCGAAATCCCCCAGTCCAGCCGCCCGCCCCAGGCAGAACTGCCGGTAGCGCTCGGCGTCGCCATCGCCCAGGGTAATCGCGTCGACGTAGTTCCAGATCCGCAGCATCTCCGGAGTGTCGCTGCCGGCCACGTGCGCGGTCAGTGCCTGGTAGCCGCGCCGGGCGGCCTCGACGATGCCGGTGTCGGCCTCGTCAACCTCGATCACGCCAAAGCTCAGCCGTCCGTCACTGGCCCAGGCAATCTCGCCTTCGCGGCCGTACCGGACCGGCGCGTTGGCCCGCCACACTTCCAGCGGCGCGCTGCCATGTGGCTCCAGGGGCACGCGCAGGTAGCGCGGGTCGTCGCATCGCGGCGCGGCGTCGCCAAAGCCGAACACCGCCAGCACGTCGGCCTGTGCCAGCAGTTCCGCCGGGGCCACGCCCTCCACGTAATCCACGCGAAGCTGCGCGTGGGGTTCTTGGTTCTGGGTCAACATTCCTCCGCTGTCGCTCGCCGTGTGGTCCGGCCCGTGCCATCATTCCGGCGCGCATGATAACGCGGCCTTCGTGCGCCACCCATTCACCCAACCGGAAGCGAACATGTCCACCCAGACCCCCGCCGAGCGCGAACTGGCCGAGTTGCTGGTCGAAAGCCTGAACCTGGAGGACGTGCAGCCGGGTGAAATCGATCCGGAGGCGCCGCTGTTCAACGCCGGCCTGGGACTGGACTCGATCGACGCGCTGGAGCTGTCGCTGGCGATCAGCAAACGCTACGGCTTCCATCTGCGCTCGGACAATGAGGAAAACCTGCGCATCTACGCCTCGCTGCGGGCGCTGTCGACGCACGTCGAACAGCACAAGGCAGGCTGAACGCGGCTGCACCAGTCGCCTCGTTGCCGGCGCGGGCCGCATGAGCGCGGATTGGAAACGCCGCCGGGAAGGCGGAGGACGCCTGGCCGTGCGCATGCTTGTCGCCTGCGCCGGCGGCGCCGGTCGCGGCCTGACACGGCTGCTGCTGCTGCCGATCACCGTGTATTTCCTGCTGCGCCGGCCGGCCGAGCGGCGCGATTCACGCGCCTACCTGGGCCGGGTGTTTGGCCGCCCGGCCAGGCTGCGCGAAGTCGCCCGCCATATCCACACCTTCGCCGCCACCATCCTCGACCGCTACTTCCTGCTCAGCCGGGAGATGCAGCAGTTCGACGTGAACGTGACCGGCGCGGAGGCGCTGCACGAACGCGTCGACCGGGGCCAGGGCGTGCTCCTGTTCGGCTCGCACCTGGGCAGTTTCGAAGTGCTGCGGGTGCTGGCGCGGCGGCGGCCCGATTACGCGATCCGGGTGGTGCTGGACCGGGCCCACAGCGCGGCGCTGACCCAGGCGCTGGAGGCGATCAACCCGGAGATGGCCGCGACCGTCATTGACGCCGGCCAGCCCGGCCCGATGATCATGCTCGAGATCCAGCGCGCGGCGCAGGAGGGAGCGATGATCGCGCTGCTGGTCGACCGCACCCAGCCCGGGGAAGCTTCCGAGCGGGTGCCGTTCCTGGGCGATTCGGCCGCGTTCCCGATCGCGCCGTGGCAGATCGCCGCGGTGCTCAAGATCCCGGTGATGCTGGCGTTCGGCCTGTATCGCGGCGGCAACCGCTATGACCTGGTGTTCGAGCCGTTCAGTGAAGGCATCGACCTGCCGCGGCGCGAGCGCGCGGCCGGGATCCCGGCGCTTATCGGCCGTTATGCACAGCGGCTGGAAGCTCATGTCCGCGATGCGCCCTACAACTGGTTCAACTTCTACGACTTCTGGAAATACGACAATCCAGACGACGATGCAGGCGTCGAGCCGGAACCTGCACAGGCAGGCGTCCATCGCCGCGGCGACGCTGGCGAGCACGCCGGTCCCGTCCTGGGCGATGGCGCAGGCGGCAAGCGCTGAGCCGTTCGGCCGCGCCTGAGTGCTGGCGCGCTGGCGCGCCCGGCGCCGGTGAACACGCCGTTCGTGGCACTGCGCGAGTGGGATCTGCTGGAAGCGCGGGATGTACTGAGCGCATCCACGCCAGCTTCAACCCGCGGGGTCCACAATCGGCTCATCGGCCCGTCGCGCCGCCGTGGCGCTGCCGGTCACTGAACGAGGGCTCCGTCATGCCAATTGTCCGTCCGTTGCTCCTGCTGCTCGCGCTGGCCCTGGCCGGCTGCGCCACCTCGCACGTGCTCACCGGCACGGCGCGTGCACCGATCGACCCGGCGCAAGTGCGCATCTACCACAGCCCGCCACCGGGCGGCTTTGAGGAGATCGCGATTCTGGAAACCTCCAGCGGCGCCTTCACCTACGGCGAGCAGAACAAGATCGACTCGGTGCTGCGCAAGCTGCGCGAAGAGGCTGCCAGCCTCGGCGCCAACGGTGTTCTGTTCCAGGGCACGGCCGACGGCTACGGCGGCGGCGGCGTGAGCGTGGGCGCCGGCGGTGGCCGGGTCGGCGGCAGCGGCTTCGGCGGCGTCGGCGTGGGTGTGAACGTCAGCCCGCGCCAGAAGCACGCCGCAGGCATCGCCATCCACGTGCCCAACCCGCCGCCCGTTGAGGTCCCACCAGCGCCAGATCGCGGCAACTAGCGGCCCGGCCACCCGCCCTCGCGGCCGATGGCCGTGTGCTGCTGGCGGTCGTGATTCCCGAACCACGCAATGCGCGCGAAGCGAACCTGCGCGACGGCCCCGAGGATCAGGGCGGAGGCGTGGATGCGCGGGCCGGCAGGGCGTCGGATTTGCGGCCCAGGAACAGCGACAGCAGCGGCCCGGTCATCACCGTGGTGGCGATGGCCATCACCAGCAGCATGGTGAAGGCCTGCTGGCCGATCACGCCCGCGTCCAGGCCGACCTTGATCACGATCAGCTCCATCAGCGCGCGCGCGTTCATCAGCGAGCCCACCGCCAGGCTGTCGCGCCAGCCCAGTCCGGCCATGCGCGCACCCGCCGCGCCGCCGGCGATCTTGCCGACCACCGCCGCCGCCATGATCAGCCCCAGCGCGCCCAGGCCCGCGCCGACGAACGCATCGCCGGTGGTGTTCAGCCCGGCCAGGGCGAAGAAAATCGGCATCAGCACGATGATCGCCAGATGCTCGACCCGCTCGATCAGGGTCCTGAGCAGGCGGTCGTCGCGCGGCAGGCAGGCGCCGAACAGGAACGCACCGAACACCGCGTGCAGCTGCAGCCAGTCGGTCACCGCCGCGCAGGCGAACAGGCCGATGAACAGCGCCGCCAGCACGAACCCGCCCGGGCAGCCGTCGGCGGCGTAGCGCCGCAGCAGCCGCGCGTACAGCGGCCGGAGCACACCGAACACCACCGCGCACAACACCGCCAGGCCGACGATGATTCGCAGGAAGCCGCCATAGCCCTCGCCGCCGCCGATCATCGCCACCACCAGCGCCAGCAGGATCCAGGCCAGCACGTCGGCGATCGCCGCCGAGGCCAGCGACAGGCGCCCCAGGCGGGTGTGGGTCATGTCGCGTTCCTTCAGGATCCGCGCCAGGATCGGGAAAGCGGTGATGGCCATTGCCGCCGCCATGAACAGCGCGAACGGCCAGAACGCCACGCCCTCCGGCGCCAGCGACGGATACAGCGCCGGCGAGATCGCCAGGCCCAGTCCGACCGGTGCCAGCACGCTCAACACGCCTACCCAGCCTGCCGACCTGAGCTGCTTGCGCACGCCCTCCGGCGATCGCAGCTCCACCCCGACGATGAACATGAACAGCACCAGCCCAAGCGTCGCCAGCGAGGACAGTGCGGACAGTGATTCCGGCGCAAACAGGCGCCCGTGGAACTCCGGAAACAGCGCCCCGAACACGATCGGCCCGAGCAGGATGCCCGCGGCCATCTCGCCGATCACCGGTGGCTGCCCCAGGTAGCGCAGCAACAGCCCGCAGGCGCGGGCAGTGGCGATGATCACGACAAGCTGAAGCAGGAGCGGGTTTTCCATCAGGCGGCAGCCGAGTACCACTGTGGGTCGAGCGAAGGCGGCGACTGCGAGCGGTCAAGCAACGCCTCCAGGCCGTGGTCGCCGATGTCCGCGTGGTCGCCGCGCACACGGCCGAGGATCTCCGCCGCCAGCCAGCGCATGCGCTCCACGCTGGCGTGGATTCGCGCGTCGAAGGCGTCGTCATCGAGCACGTCGTCCAGACCACGGTTGAGCTCGCGGAACCAGTCGATCTTGAACTGGTCGAGCAGCCGCGCGCGCTCCTCGACCAGCCCGTTCGCGGCGTTGCGCTCGCCCCACTCACGCAGCAGCCGCTGCATCGCGGCGTTCAGCATTCGGCTCGCCTCCAGGGGCGCGCGCAGCCGGTCATAGGCAACCACGTCGGCAATCCGTCCGGAGAAGAACAGCGGCGCCAGCACCGCCCAGTAGAAGGTGTAGTCCCAGATCACCTTCACCGGCAGCACCCGTGCGTCGCCGAACAGCGGGTACTGGTCCTGATAGAGCGTGAGCGTGCTCTCGTAGAAGGAGAAATACAGGCGCTGGTAGATCTCCGCCCACGGCGCCACCGGCGCGCCGGCGCGGTCCTTTTCAACCAGTTCGCAAATGTAGGTGTTGGCGATGGCGATGAAGTCGCTGCCGGGCGAATAGAACGGGTCCAGGAACAGTCCCGCCTCGCCGGTCAGCGCCCAGCGGTCACCCGAGAACACGCGCTTGCAGCCGTACGAGAAGCCGCGCAGGAACAGGAAATCCTTCACCGCGTGGGCGCCGGCGTCCAGGCCTGCCGCTACCTGCGGCTGGTGCCGGCGCAGCCAGTCCATCGCCTTGTCGTGGGTCTTCATGGTGTCCAGCGGATGCATCTTCGCGTCGCACACAATCCCCAGCGAATGCGCGCCCGAGGCCAGCGGGATCAGCCAGAACCAGTAGCCCGGGCCGCACATGTGATTGGTCGAGCGCCAGCGGTCGGGCGGGTCGCAACGCTGCAGCCAGTCCGGATCGCGCGACCAGTCGTTCGGGTCGACGATCCCCTCCACCCGCCACCAGACCGCGTTGGCGTCATGGTCATTGGCCTGGCCCAGGTCCAGCTTGCGCTTGAGCAGTCCGGCGCGGCCGGAGGCATCGACCAGCCAGCGCGCGCGCAGCGACCGGTTGGCGCCGTCCTGCTCGAAGGTGACCGCATGCGCCGCGTCGCCTTCGCCCATGTCGATCGCGCGCACCACCGAGCCGTCGTGGAAGTCCACGTCCAGCGCGCGCGCGCGTTCACCCAGAAAGTTCTCGAACCGGCCGCGGTCGAGCTGCCAGGACGGCGTGGGCATCAGCTTGCTCACGCCCAGCTCGGTGCAGGCGTCGATGTCCTCGCGCCCGTCGGAGAAGAAGAAGCGGAAGCCGAACTTGCGGATCTGTTCTTCGTCCAGGTGTTCGCGCAGCCCCAGCACGTCGGAAAAATAGTGCGCGCCAATCTCCACCGTCGATTCGCCGACCTTGTGCGCGGCCTCGCGCACCGGGTGCGTACGGCGCTCGATCACCGTGACCCGCAGCTCTGGATTGCGCTGGCGTAGCTGCAGGGCAAGGGTCAGCCCGGCCAGCCCTCCGCCCAGGATCAGCACGTCGGTATCGGGGGAGGACGGGTCCATGGGTTGTCAGCCTGTGTGCGTGGGTTGATGCCGGACGCTGTCGCCGGCGAACTTTCCCGTCGGGTCGTCGACCATCGGCCGAGTCCCGCGGGTGCGGCGGTATGCGCCGATCACGTTGCCATGCCGGAGCACTTGTAACACAACGTGCGCGGTGATCAGGCGCAGGTCCCGCCACAGCCGGAAGTGGCTTTTGCGGAACGCGTGCCCGGCGTCCGCGTAGCGCGTGTCCACCGGCAGCGCCACCACCCCCAAACCGAGCCGGCGCGTGGACGAAATCAGCATCTGCGCCTCGTACACGAAGTCCTCGCCGGGCACGTCCTGCATCGCACAGGCGGCGGCCGGATACAGGCGCTGCCCACTCTGGGTATCCACCATTCGGAACCCGCAGGCCCAGCTTATGCCCCAGTCGCCGAAATCGTTGCCGATCCGCCGGTACCAGGGCTGGCAGCCGCGCTTGCGCAGGCGCGCGCCGACGATCACGCAATCCGGGTAGCGGTTGGCACTGTCGATCATGCGCGGGATGTCGGCGGCCGAATGCTGGCCGTCGCCGTCCATGGTCGCCACCGCCTTGGCGCCCTGGCGCAGCGCCTCGGCGAAGCCATCGCGCAGGCTTGCGCCCTTGCCCCTCCGCTGCGGATGGGTGAGCACCGTCACCGGCAGGTCGGCGATCAGCTCCGCGGTGCCGTCGTCGGAGCCGTCGTCGACCACGATCACCCGCGGGCAGTGCGCCAGCGCGTCCTCGACCACCTCGCGGATGCGCAGTGCCTCGTTGAGCGCCGGGATCACCACCGCGATGTCTTCCGGGCGCAGGCGGGCAGGCTGCTCAGTCATGGACCAACTCCAGCCGCAGCGCGCGACCCGGTCCGGCGTCCAGCAGGACAGCATCGCTGCCGGCGGCGAGTGCGTCGAACAGCGGCAGCATCGGCGCCATGGCGTTGCCGCCGCAGCGCCTGGCCAGCGGGCCGTCGCCCGCATCCGGAGAGCCATCGACCAGGCGCGCCCGCAGCCGCGTCCCGCCTTTGCCGCGGGCCAGCACCAGCGCGCCGCCGAGCAACCCTTCGCTGGGGGTCATGGTTGCCAGCGGCCCGGTGGCGCCGATGTCGTAGGCCGCCAGCAGCACCGCATCGGCGCCGGCGGCAAGCTGCACCAGGGCTTCCAGCAGCCCGTGGGCGAAGCTGGCGGTGCCGGCGCTGATGGCGGTCGTCGCGGCGGTGCAGCCGGCGCCGATGGTCCAATAGCCGGCGGCGGCGTTGTGCACCGAATTGTGGAAGCGGGTCGGCGAGATCGAGCGCGGGTCGTCGGCCAGCGTCGCCGCCATGTAGTCGGTGATCGCCAGGTCGCCGTGGGTGGACGCGAATACCGACGGCAGTTCCGACGCGTCGCGTCCCGCGGCCTCGCAGGCCGCCAGCGCGACGTCCAGCGCCACGGCCACCGTCGGTGGCGCGCGGCGGCGCTCGTTTGGCGCCAGCAGGGCCGGCGACGGGCGGCGCGGCGCGTCGGCGACCGGCGCACCGCCGGCGGCGAAGTCCCGCGCCGCCTGCCACGTCGGCAATCCGTCGGCCCAGAATCCGATGCCTTCGATGCGTGCCACGAGCACTGCCCCTGTCCCGGGAGATTCCATTGCGCTCATGCCCTCCCGAACACCAGCGAGCAGTTGTTGCCGCCGAAGCCGAATGAATTGTTCATTGCATAGCGCACGTCCGCGCGCGCGTTGTCGAGCCGGATCTGCGGGCCGCAGGACGGATCCAGCGCCTGGCTGTTGAGCGTGCCCGGCAGCAGGCCGTCCTCCAGCGCGATCAGCGCGAACACCGACTCCACGATCCCTGCCGCGCCCAGGGTGTGGCCGGTCCAGCCCTTGGTCGAGCCGGCGTGCAGCGCATCGCCGAACATCGACGCCACCGCCTGCGCCTCGACCGCGTCGTTGGCCGGGGTCGCGGTGCCGTGCAGGTTGAGATAGCCGACGTCGTCGGCCCCGATGCCGGCCCGCGCCAGCGCGTCCGCCATCGCCATCCGCGCGCCCAGTCCTTGCGGGTGCGGCGCCGACATGTGGTGTGCGTCGCTGGACTCTCCGTAGCCGCACAGGCGCACGCCGCTTTCACCGTCGGCGCAGCGCTCCAGCAGCGCATAGCCGCCGGCCTCGCCCAGTGACAGCCCGTCGCGCCCGGGGTCGAACGGCCGCGCCGGCCGCGCTGACACCAGGCCCAGCGAGTTGAAGCCGAACAGCACGCTGCCGCACAGGGTATCGATACCGCCCACCAGCGCCGCGTCCGCCAGCCCGGCGTGGATCAGCCGCGCCGCCTGGGCGAATACCTTGGCGCTGGACGAGCACGCCGTGGCCACGGTCATGCAGGGCCCGCGCAGGCCGGTCGCTTCCTGCACGAAGCCGCCCAGCGAATGCGGCGTGTGCACCCGCGGCCGCGCCAGGTCGGCCGGGAAGGCGCCGTCCGCGAGCCGCGCATAGGCCTCCTCGGTAGCGCCGATGCTCGAGGTCGACGTGCCCAGCACCAGCGCCACGCGCTCGGCACCGTGCCGCTGCACCGCCGCGGCCACCGCTTCGGGCAGCCGGTCCTGCTGCAGCGCCAGCCACGCCAGCCGGTTGTTGCGGCACTCCCAGCCTGCAAGCTGCGCAGGCAGGGATTCGTCCTCAAGGCCGTCGACGCGGCCGATCCAGGTATCGAGCGGATCGCTGCCGAAATCATTGCGGCGCAGGCCGCTACGGCGCTCCTCCAGTGCCTGCGCCTGGGCGGCGCGTCCGCGTCCGAGCGCGGTGGTGGCGGTGTAGGCGCGGATCGCGAGCGCCGGAATCGGGGAAAGCGACATCTTGGGGAGGGCATCCGTGGCAACTGGCCGCGAGTATAGGCGGGGAACGGGGTTGGACTCATCAAGCGGCTTTCACGGCGCGTGCCGATCACCGGCAATCGGTGCGACGAGGACGATTCAATCTGACCGCTTGCGCTTTTGATCTTCTACCTTTCGAACGTTCTCGCGTATCCGGCCATAGTCGTAAGTCTCCAGTCGGACGGTCACCCTGTCGCCATCGAGATCAAACCAGAGCGTCAATCCCTCGTTTGGATCCAACTCCAGGCGCGGTGGAATCGCCACCGCCAGCTCACGGTCCGGCATGTAGGCGCGCTCACGGTAGAGGCGCCATTTTATGGTTGCAACCTGTGGCCAGCGACCCTCAAAGCTGCTGTATCGACTAGCACCACCGCCGGGCGGAAAGTAACCCATCGAGTGCTGGAAGCCAACAAATCTGATCGCGACACCTGCCACTTCTCGACGCCCACATTTCTTGCGGTCACATCGAACGGAACCTGTGGCCTCAGCACATGACACCCCGTCGCCAGGGCGGCGAGATAGAGCAATGCCAGCACACGTACCCCATTCACCAACTCACCTCCAGCGGTTCGAGAATCAGTTGATCGTCCGACTCTTTGCCGACGACCGCAGCCCATCAAATGTGCAACGAGATCGGGCACATTTCACCGTGCGTCAGATCTCCTCGAACCCATCGGCGAAGACGACGTCGACCAGCAAGCCTTCGCCCCGAAGCGTGAGGGTCTCGGCGCTCCCTCCCGAGTTCTCAAGCTGCAGTTCCAGTATTACCTCGCCGATTTCGACGGGTGCGAATGTATAGGCCAGCGTGCAGGAGCTGTACGCCAATATCGTGAACGGCGGCGTGGCACAGGAGCCGCCAGTACGAAAGAAGGACTCGACCGGAGGCGCCACGAATGGGCCGATTGCAAGCACCTCCAACGGGACCCGTCCGCTGTTTTCCAGGGTGACGAAGCGCTCTTCGCTGATCCCACCGACGCCGACCGCAGGCAAAAAGTAAATGTCTCCCGGCTCGACCCCCAGGCGCCCCCGATCGCCCTCGCCGGCAAGGCCGAAATCCACGTGCTCTCCGGCCGTTGGAGTAGCACGCAGAGTCTGGTAGAACGCGCCGACGGTGCCGGGGCTGAACGTGTAGCCCAGTGTGCAACCTGCCCGCGCGGCGAGGGTGAACGGCGCCTCGCCGCAGCTGCCGCCGGCGCGCGCATACTCCCCGCTCGCAGGCGTCAATGAAGCAACGGTCACCGGCGCGTTGCTGATGTTGTTCAAGGTCACGAACAGTGGCCCGACGGTGGCACCCACGGCCTGAACCGGGAACATCAGCTGGCCCGGGTCGGTCCTCAGCGCCCCCACTTGTGCCTGGCCGAGCAGCCCGAAATCGACGAAGGCGCCGATATCCGGGGTGGCACGGAGCGTCTGGGAGCTAACCCCTTGAAAAAATGGCGTGAACGTGTAGCCCAGCGTGCAACTTGCCTGCGCGGCGAGGGGAAACGGCACCGTACCGCAGCTTCCTCCGGCCCGCGCATACGCCCCGTCGGCAGGGGTCAAGCCGACAACGGTCAACGTCGCGGCGCCAGTGTTGGCCAGTGTCACGAACAGTGGCTCGGAGGTCTCACCGACGACCGCAAGCGGGAATACCAGTTGGCCCGGGGCGGCAACGAGATCTGCTCGAGCATTGGCGACGTGGCACAGCAACAGACTCACAAGCAACAGACGAATGGTGCACTGCATGGAGATTCCTTGACGGTCGGATCGGGGCTGATGTCAGTACCGCGTTGCGCATGGTTGCCGCATCCGCAGTGTGGGGGTGAATGTGCAGTGGCTCCGGCCTGCTTACGACCCTCGATGGAGCGTCGGTTACAGGAAATTAAAACGCTCTTTTCGCGCAGTCTGGGGCGTGGCCGGGGGTGGCGCAAGCGCCGGTTTGGGCGCCTGTCGGACGTTCGCGCGTGGGGCTCTGGCTCGGAGTTCACCGACCGAATTGTTCGGGCGACGCACGCGGGCGCAAACCGGCTGCCATGAGTTCGATGAGTTGTGTTCGGCGCTGGATATTGAGCATCGCCTGACACGCCCAGGACACCGTAGACCAACGGCATGATCGAGCGCTTCAACGCCCGCATCTCGCAGTTGCTGGCCACCCATCGATTGCCATCAGGCGAGGACCTGGAGCGCGCTCCGGCCCGCTACGCCTGGCTTCAAAACAGCACTTGCCACAAAAAGCGCCTGAAGCGCGAAACACCCGTCCAGGCACTGAAACGTTGGCAAGCCAGCCGCTCGGGAACTCTTCGTCAAGAGGTACGCAATCAACCGGGACCCGACACTTTTTTGTTCCGGGACGAGTGTTGGGCGACACTGGCGACTTCCCTCCTTCCCGGCACGCCATGAAGATCGTCGAAGTCCGACACCCGCTGGTGCAGCACAAGCTCGGCCTGATGCGCCGGGTCGACAACAGCACCAAGACCTTCCGCGAGCTGGCGGCCGAGGTCGCCACGTTGTTGACCTACGAGGCCACGGCGGACCTGGAAACCGAGGACGCACTGGTCCAGGGCTGGGCCGGGCCAGTGAAGGTGCGCCGGATCAAGGGCCGTAAGGTGACCCTGGTGCCGATCCTGCGTGCCGGCATCGGCATGCTGCCGGGCGTGCTGGAGTTGATCCCGGCGGCCAAGGTCAGCGTGGTCGGCCTGCAGCGCGACGAGGACACGCTGGCCGCGGTTACCTACTACGAGAAGCTGGTCGACAACATGGCCGACCGGACCGCGCTCATCCTCGACCCAATGCTGGCCACCGGCGGCACCCTGGTCGCCACCATTGACATGCTCAAGGCCGCGGGCGCGACGCGGATCAAGGGCCTGTTCCTGGTGGCCGCGCCGGAGGGACTGCGCGCGGTGGAAGCAGCACATCCGGACATCGAGATCTACACCGCCTCGATCGACGAGCGCCTGGACGAACGCGGATACATCCTGCCCGGCCTGGGCGATGCCGGCGACAAGATCTTCGGCACGCCAGGCGGCTGACCAGCCCTCCTGGGCGCTTCACCCGGGACCACCCCCTGGACACCGGGCTGTCGGAACCATCATGAGGAGAGCCCGCCCGGATCGTTGTCAGTCGGCCAGAACGTCGCGCAATGCCTCGCTGAAAACCTCCGGCTAGTCGAGCATGACGAAGTGGCCGGACTCGGCGACGCCGAACACGCCACGGCCGAAAGAGCAGCCGAAGGTGCGGCATGTCGCCTGGCAACCTGTCATTGCCTTCTTGACAGCGTAATAGCGCGCTATTACATTGCGGCAATGAAACAGCGTCCCGAAACTCCGTCCAAGCGCGAGGCCGATGCCTCGCTGCGTGTCCTGGCCAAGGCTCTGGCAGCACTTGACCAGCCCGCCGAAATCACCGCCTTCCTGCGCGACCTGTGTACGCCGGCCGAGCTGGAGGCCATAGCCGACCGCTGGCGGGTGGTGCCACTGCTGCTGGAAAAGATCCCCTACCGCGAGATCCACGAGCGCACCGGCGTCAGCGTCACCACGGTCGGTCGCGTCGCCCGCACCATCGAGTACGGCGCCGGCGGTTACGCGGCGGCGGTACGCAAGCAGTTCCCTCGCCTCGCCCCATCCAATTGAGCGCCCTGTCATGAGTCCCCCCGTCCCCGCCCCCGTCGCGGCGCGCGAGCGCCTGCGCATCGCCATCCAGAAAAGCGGCCGCCTTGGCGAGCCGTCGCGCGCACTGCTGAAGTCCTGCGGCCTGGAGTGGCGTGAAAGCCGTGACCGCTTGTTCTGCTACGGCGAATCGGCGCCGATCGACCTGCTGCTGGTGCGCGACGACGACATCCCCGGCCTGCTCGCCGACGGCGTCTGCGACCTGGGCATCGTCGGCCGCAACGTGCTCGCCGAGCAGTCCGCGGAGCTTTCCCTGTCGGGCCGGCCGCAGGTGGCGCAGGAGATCCGCGCGCTGGGTTTCGGCGGCTGCCGCCTGGATATCGCGGTACCGGAAGACTGGGACTGGCAGGGTCCCGGCGACCTCGCCGGCCGCCGCATCGCCACCAGCTATCCGCAACTCGTGCGCCAGTGGTTGGCTGCGCAGGGCATCGAAGCCGACGTGGTGTTCCTGTCCGGATCGGTGGAAATCGCGCCGCGCCTGGGCCAGGCCGACCTGATCTGCGACCTGGTTTCCAGCGGTGCCACGCTGGCGGCCAACCAGCTCAAGCCGGTGCAGACCCTGCTGCACAGCGAATCGGTGCTGGCCGGGCCGGTGCCGCCGTTCACCGACATGCGCGCGGGCCTGCTGCAACAGTTGCTGCGACGCATGGACGGTGCGCTGCGGATCAAGGACAGCCGGCTGCTGATGTTCCAGGCCGATCGCGGCCAGGTGGATGCGCTGCTCAAACTGCTGCCCGATGCGGAGCGGCCGACCCTGCTGCAGGTCGACGGCGAGGATTCGCTGGCATTGCAGGCAATCTGCCACGGAGCGATGACCTGGCAGCGTCTGGAAGATCTGCGCCAGGCAGGCGCGCGCAGCCTGATGGTGCTGCCGGTCGAGCGGACGCTGGCATGAGCAGCAGCAATGTCGAAACGGTCGGCGCGCCGGTCGTCCGGCGCCTTTGCTGGTCCGCACTCGATGCCGGTGCCCGTGCGCAGGCCCTCGCCCGTCCGGTGCAGGCGGTGGCCGGCACGGTCCGCAAAACGGTCGCCAATCTGATCGAAGAAGTGCGCGCCAGAGGCGATGCGGCGCTGCGGGATATCACGCAGCGCATGGACGGCGTCGCACTTGCATCACTGGAAGTGGATGCCACCGAGTTCGCCGCCGCCGAAGCGATGGTGCCAGCGCCGCTGCGCGCAGCCATGGACCAGGCCGCCAGTCGGATCGAAGCCTTCCACCGCGCCGGCATGGCGCAGCCCTACGCGGTTGAAACCGCGCCCGGCGTCGTCTGCGAACGCATCTTGCGGCCGATCGGCCGGGTCGGCCTCTACGTGCCCGCCGGCAGTGCGCCGCTGCCGTCAACGGCGCTGATGCTGGGCGTGCCGGCGCGTCTGGCCGGCTGCCCGCAGGTGACGCTGTGCACGCCGCCGCGCCGCGATGGCAGCGTCGATCCAGCGGTGCTGGTGGCGGCACGGATGACCGGCGTGCAGCGGGTGTTCAAGCTTGGCGGCGCGCAGGCCATCGCGGCGATGGCGCTGGGCGCCGGCAGCGTGCCCAAGTGCGACAAGCTGTTTGGGCCGGGCAACGCATACGTCACCGAAGCCAAGCAGCAACTGGCGCAGACCGGTGCTGTGGCCATCGACTTGCCGGCAGGGCCGTCCGAGGTGCTGGTGATCGCCGATGCCGGCGCCAACGCCGCCTTCGTCGCCGCCGACCTGCTGTCGCAGGCCGAGCACGGTCCGGATTCGCAGGTGCTGCTGCTGTCCGACAGCGTGGCGCTGCTCGATGCGGTCGAGCGCGAACTGGCGGCGCAACTGGCGCGCCTGCCACGCGCGGCCATCGCCGCGCAGGCGCTGTCGCAGTCGCGCCTGATCAAAGTCGAAACGCTCGATGAAGCGTTCGCGATCAGCAACGCCTACGCGCCCGAACACCTGATTCTTGCCCTGCGCGAACCGCGCGCCTGGCTGTCCAGGGCCCAGGCCGCAGGCTCGGTGTTCCTGGGCGACCACACGCCCGAGGCGCTGGGCGACTATTGCAGCGGCACCAACCACGTGCTGCCGACCAACGGCGCTGCGCGTGCCTGCAGCGGAGTCAGCGTGGCCAGCTTCCAGAACGCGATCAGCGTGCAGGCGGCGACCCGCGAGGGCATCGCCCGCATCGGCCCCAGCGCGGTGACCCTGGCCGAAGCCGAGGGCCTGGAAGCACATGCCAATGCGCTGCGCCTAAGGATGGAGGCAGCGGCATGGACGCGGTGATGGAGTTGGTCCGCGAGGACCTGCGCGGCTTCGCCGGCTACGGTTCGGCGCGCAGCGAAAAGCTTCAGGGCGAGGTCTGGCTCAACGCCAACGAATCCGCCTGGCCCAATGCTGGCGACGACGGCGACGGCTGCAGGCGCTATCCCGAGCCGCAGCCCCCGGCGCTGGCTGAAGCGCTGGCACGGCTGTACGGCTGCAAACCGGAGCAACTTTTGATCGGCCGCGGCAGCGACGAAGCCATCGACCTGCTGGTGCGCGCGCTGTGCACGCCGGGCCGGGATGCGGTGGTGGTGACGCCGCCGGTGTTCGGCATGTATGCGGTGAGCGCGCGGCTGCAGGGCGCGCCGTTGCTTGAAGTGCCGCAGATCGACGGCGTGGACGGCTTCGCGCCGGATCTGTCGGCGCTGGCGGAGACTGCCCTGGCCGCAGGCGCGCGACTGGTGTTTTTGTGTTCACCGGGCAATCCGACCGGCAACGCGATCGCGCTGGACGACATCGCCGCGCTGGCACGCAAGCTGCGCGGCCGCGCGCTGCTGGTGGTGGACGAGGCCTATGGCGAGTTTTCCTCGCAGCCTTCGGCCATCGAACTGTTGGGCGAACACGACAACCTTGGCGTGTTGCGCACCCTGTCCAAGGCCCACGCATTGGCCGGCGCGCGCATCGGCGTGCTGGCCAGCCATCCGGCGCTGATCGCCGTGCTGCGGCGTTGCCAGGCGCCGTATCCGGTGCCCGCACCCTGCGCGGAGATCGCGCTGGCCGCGCTGGCTCCGGATGCGCTCGCCCGCACCGCAACCCAAGTGGCCCAGGTGCGCAGCGAGCGCGAACGGATGCGCACGGCGCTGGCCGATGTGCCCGGCGTGGTGCGCGTGTATCGGTCCGAGGGCAACTACCTGCTGGTCCGCTTCGCCGACGCCCCGCGCGCGTTCGCCAATCTGCTCGCCGCAGGCATCGTCGTCCGCGACCAGCGTGCTGCGCCGCAGTTGGGCGACGCGCTGCGCATCACCATCGGCACTGCGGAGCAGAACGACTCGGTGCTGCGGGCACTTTCCCCGGGAACACTGGCATGAGCACGCCGATCCTGTTCGTCGACCGCGATGGCACCCTGATCGAAGAGCCGGACAACTTCCAGATCGACGCCTACCACAAGCTGCGCTTCGTGCCCGGCGTGATTCCTGCGCTGCTGAAGCTGCGCGATGCCGGCTACGAGTTCGTGATCGTCAGCAACCAGGACGGCTTGGGCAGCGAGCGCTACCCGCAGGCGGATTTCGACGGCCCGCATGGCCTGATGATGCAGGTGTTCGAAAGCCAGGGCATCGCCTTCAGGGAAGTGCTGATCGACACCAGTTGGCCGGAACAAAACCTGCCCACGCGCAAGCCCGGCATCGGCCTGGCGCTGCACTACCTGCGCGACCGCGGCATCGACCTGGAGCGCTCGGCCATGGTCGGCGATCGCGACACCGACATCGCCTTCGCCGACAACATGGGCATTCGCGGCTTCCAGCTTCGCACGCCGCAGTTCGGCGGTGACTGGGACTGGGCCGGGATCGCGCATGAACTGGCGGACGCACCGCGTCGGGCACAGGTACAGCGCAATACGAAGGAAACCCGGATCCGCATCGGCGTCGACCTGGACAAGCAGGCCGATCCGAAGATCAGCACCGGCCTGCCGTTCTTCGACCACATGCTGGAGCAAATCGGCAAACACGGCGGCTTCGCCCTGGAAGTCGAGGCCACGGGCGACCTGCACATCGACGAGCACCACACGGTCGAGGACACCGCGCTGGCCCTGGGCCAGGCGCTGCGCGAGGCGCTGGGTGACAAGCGCGGCATCGGCCGCTACGGCTTCACCCTGCCGATGGACGAGACCCTGGCCAGCGCCGCGCTCGACTTCAGCGGGCGGCCGTGGCTGGTGTTCGAGGGCGAGTTCCGCCGCGAGAAGGTCGGCGACCTGCCGACCGAGCTGGTGCCGCACTTCTTCCGTTCGCTGTGCGACGCCGCCGGGCTCAACCTGCACCTGTCGGTGCGCGGCGACAATGACCACCACAAGATCGAGGCCGCGTTCAAGGCGCTGGCACGCGCGCTGCGCCAGGCGATCCGGCGCGAGGGCGTGGAACTGCCCAGCACCAAGGGCGCGCTGTGATGCGGGTGGCCCTGGTCGATGCCGGCGGTGCCAATCTCGGCTCGGTGCGGCAGGCGCTGCACCGGCTGGGCGTGGAGCCGCAGCTTGCCAATGACGCGGACTCGATCCGCGCCGCCGACCGCGTCATCCTGCCCGGTGTGAGCACCGCGGCCGAGGTGATGCGGCGGCTGCGCGAGCTGGACCTGGTCAATACCCTGCGCAGCCTGCAGGCGCCGCTGCTCGGCATCTGCGTGGGCATGCAGCTTCTGTTCGAGCACTCCGAAGAGGCTGATACGCCTTGCCTGGGCCTGCTGCCCGGGCGCGTGCAGCGGCTGTCGCCGGCGCCCGGCGTGCGCGTGCCGCACATGGGCTGGAACCGGCTGCGGCCGCTGCGCGGATCGGCGCTCACGCGCGGCATCGACGATGGCGACTTCGCCTACTTCGTGCACAGCTACGCCGCGCCGGCGGGCGAGCACTGCGTGCTGGCCTGCGATCACGGCAGCCGCTTTTCGGCGGTGGTGGAACGCGGCAACGTCGCCGGTGCGCAGTTCCATCCCGAGCGCTCGGCGCGAGTGGGAGCGCGGCTGCTGCGCAACTTCATCGAGGCGACGCCATGAGCAACGGATTCACCCTTTATCCCGCGATCGACGTGCGCGAGGGTCGCGTCGTACGCCTGGCACAGGGCGACTACGCCCGCGAAACGCACTATGGCGACGATCCGCTGGCCCTGGCCTTGGACTACGCCGACCAGGGTGCCCAGTGGCTGCACCTGGTAGACCTGGACGCGGCCCGCGCCGGTGGCTACACCTTGCGCCCGCTGCTGCGCGCGCTGACCGGTGACGGCCGGTTGAAGGTGCAAACCGGCGGTGGCGTGCGCGGGCGCGACGATGTTGAACGCCTGCTTGAGGCCGGCGCATCCCGAGTCGTGGTCGGCTCGCTTGCGGTACGCGAGCCGGACCGCGTGCTGGCCTGGATCGAAGCGCTCGGCGCGGACCTGATCACCGTCGCGCTCGACGCTCGGCTCGACACGGCCGGTGAATGGCGGCTGCCCGTACACGGCTGGACCGACACCGGCGAGGAATCCCTGGCCGCCCTGGCCGCGCGCTACGCCGACGGCGGCTTGCGCCACCTGCTGAGCACCGACATCGCCCGCGATGGCATGCTGTCCGGGCCGAACCTGGCGCTGTACCAGCATCTGCGCGGCATCGCGCCCGCGCTTGCCGTGCAGGCGTCCGGCGGCGTCTCAAGCGTCGCCGACGTGACCCGCGCGCGCGACGCCGGCTGCGCCGGCATCGTCCTGGGCCGCGCCCTGCTCGAACAGCGCTTCAGCCTGCAAGAAGCCCTGCAGGCCGCGACATGCTGAGCCGCCGCATCATTCCCTGCCTGGACGTGCGCGAGGGCCGCGTGGTCAAGGGCGTGCGCTTCCGCGACCACGTCGACATGGGCGGCATCGCCGAGCTGGCGCTGCGCTATCGCGACGAGGGCGCCGACGAGCTGGTGTTCTACGACATCGGCGCCAGTCCCCAGGCGCGCTCGGTCGACTACCGCTGGCTGCAGCAGGTGTCGGCGCTGCTGGACATTCCCTTCTGCGTCGCCGGCGGCATCCGCGACGTGGCCACGGCGCGCGCGGTGCTGCACGCCGGCGCCGACAAGATTTCGATCAACACGCCGGCGCTGGAACGGCCCGCGCTTGTGACCGAACTCGCCGATGCGTTCGGCGTGCAGTGCGTGGTGGTCGGCATCGACTCCATCCGCGAGGCCGACGGGCAGTGGCGCGTGCGCAGCCACACCGGTGATCCCGACAGCACCCGCGCCCTGCCGCTGCGCACCCTGGACTGGGTGGCGCAGACGCAGCGTCTGGGCGCCGGCGAAATCGTCCTCAACTGCATGGACAGTGACGGCGTGCGGCGCGGCTATGACATCGAACAACTGGCCGCGGTGCGGGCGATCTGCGAAGTGCCGCTGATCGCTTCGGGCGGCGCCGGTGCGGTTGAGCACTTCGTCGATGCCTTCGAGCGCGCGGACGTCGACGGCGCACTCGCGGCCAGCGTCTTCCACAGCGGCGCGCTGGCGATCGGCGGACTCAAGGCGAGCCTGCGTGCGCGGGGCATCGAGGTGCGTGATGCATGACTCGGGACAGATGACGACCACGCTGAATCCCGACGCGCTGGCCTGGCCAAAGGGCGACGGGCTGTTGCCGGTAGTGGTGCAGGACGCCGACAGCCTGCGGGTGCTGATGCTCGGCTACATGGACCAGGATGCGCTCGTGGCGACGCTGGACAGCGGCCGGGTGACTTTTTTCAGCCGCAGCAAGGCCCGCCTGTGGACCAAGGGCGAGACCTCGGGCCACGTGCTGGACCTGGTCTCGGCGCGCGCCGATTGCGACGACGACGCGTTGCTGGTGCTGGCGCGCCCTCGGGGTCCGACCTGCCACCTGCAACGCGCAAGCTGTTTTCCCGGCGCGCCCGCTGCTGCGCTGGCGCCGCTGGCTGCGCTGCTCGCACGTCGCCAGGCAGAACGCCCCGCCGGCAGCTATACGACACGCCTGTTCGAAGGCGGCGTGCGCCGCATCGCGCAGAAAGTGGGCGAGGAAGGTGTCGAGACCGCGCTGGCCGCGGTGGCCGAAGACGATGCCGCCCTGCTCGGCGAAGCTGCCGACCTCACCTACCACCTGCTGGTGCTGCTGCGCGCGCGCGGCCTGGGCCTTGCGGATCTTGAGCGCACGCTGGCCGAACGTGCCCAGGACGGCGGCTGATCGCGACGGTCCGCGCCGCACCTCGGCTCGTGCGACGACGGCAGCGACGCGCTGCGGATAAATTCGATCACCTATGCCGACCTATGGCGCCATCGGCACCGCCGTCGGCCAACAACACCTGCGCATTCAAGCGCCAGGTGCGGGCCACGCCGAGCGCGTATCGGCGGCGTGGCGCAGATGGCGCAGGTGGCGCAGATGACGCAGCTTGAGTCTGCTTGCGTCCCACATGGTCGGGCCGCCGGTGGTTTCACCGCGCGTTGGCGGGCACCTGCACACACTGGCCGCTCATTCCTGCAGGAAAGGATCGTGAACAAGACATCCAAGCGCGTGATTGTCCTGGCTGCCGCGCTGGCGTTCGTCGCCGGCACGGCCTGCACGGCCGATCCCGGCCAGCACGACCTGGGCGAGCGCCAGGTGCGCGACGCACTGGCCGCCGCCGGCTACACCGACATCGATGACGTCGAGTTCGACGATGGCATGTGGCAGGCCGAAGCCCGGCGCGAAGACGGGCGCAGGATCGACCTGCGGCTGGATGCGCGCACCGGCGGGATCTACCCCGAGGACGGCACCACCGCGCTGTCGATCGCCGACATCAAGGCGAGCCTGACCGCGGCCGGCTACGGCCGCGGCCACGACATCCGCTTTGACGACGGTCTGTGGCAGGCCGATGCCTTCGACAGCGACGGCGTGGAATGGGAGCTGTACCTGGATCCGGGTAACGCCGCGCTCGTTGGCAGGGAGCGGGACTGATCAGCGCCGGCGACGCGCCCGACCTGTTCGAAGATGCCTTCGCCCGCGTGCGCGAGGCGGCGGAGCGCATCGGCGCGCACGCCGACGTGCTCAAGGTGCTGCATTACCCCAAGGAAACCCTGGCCGCCAACGTGCTGCTGCGCCGTGACGACGGCAGCCTGGCCGCGTACAAGGCCTGGCGCTGCCGCTACTCCGACGTGCTCGGCCCGACCAAGGGCGGCCTGCGCTTCCATCCGGCCAGCAACCTGCGCGAGGTGATGGCGCTGTCGCTGTGGATGACCTTCAAGTGCGCGCTGGTCGACATCCCCTTCGGCGGCGCCAAGGGCGCGGTGTGCGTGGATCCGAAGACGCTGTCGGACGCAGAGCAGCAGCGGCTGGCTCACGCTTGGGTGCACGCGTTCGCGCGCATGATCGGCCCCGACCGCGACATCCCCGCGCCGGACGTGGCCACCGACGCGCGCACCATGGCCTGGATGGCCGACGAATACGCGCGCATGTACGGAAAGCCCGAGCCGGCGGTGATTACCGGCAAGCCGCTGGCGCTGGGCGGCATCCCCGGCCGTGACGAGGCTACCGGCCGCGGCGGTTTCATGGTGCTTGAGGCGCTGGCGCAGCGGCTGGACCTGGCGCCGGAGAACACCCGGGCGATGGTGTACGGCTTCGGCAATGTCGGCAGCGCGATGGCGGAATTCCTGGAGCAAGCGGGCTACCGCATCGTCGGTGCCGGCGATTCCAGCGGCGCGGTGACCTCGCAGAAGGGGCTGACGGTGGACGAGCTGCGCAAGACCAAGCGCAGGCACGGCAGCGTGGCGGCGCTGGAGCGCAAGGGCGTGCGCCGGTTGCGCAGCGCCGCTTCGCTGATTGGCGGCGACTGCGATCTGCTGGTGCTGGCCGCGCTGCACAACGAGGTCCACGAGGGCAACGCCGACAAGGTGCGCGCGAAAGCGATCATCGAACTTGCCAATGGCCCGATCACGCCGGGCGGCGATGCGATTCTCGAGCGCCGCGGCGTGCAGGTGGTTCCGGACATCCTGGCCAACGCCGGTGGCGTCACCGTGTCGTATTTCGAGTGGCTGCAAAACCGCGAGCGCCAGGCCTGGAGCGCGCAGCGCGTGGACCAGGGCCTGGAGCGGATCATGCGCGACGCCGCGCGCCGGGTCGGCGACACCGCCCTGGAGCTGGACTGTTCCATGCGCCAGGCCGCATACGCAGTCGCCCTGCGCCGCCTGCAAGCGGCGATCCTGGCGTCCGCACCCATTCCCACCAACGGCGACTCGCCCGCCGCGCGCCCGCCTCCGGCTGCGCGCCGTGGGTAAGCAATCGCGTCATCCACGTAATCGTCAACCGGAGCCTCGTCGGCGCAGCCAGCGCGTCTTACGCGCCAAGCCGCGTGAATCCAAGCGCCGCTGGGGCAATGGCTCCGACCTGCTGACGTCATCGGTCAGTGCCATCGCTGCCGGCGCAGCCAAACGGTGTGCGCCGCCAGCACCACCGCGATCGCCACCGCGATCCACGCCGCCGCGTCCGAGCCGGCAAGCGTCCATCCCGACTGCTGCACGTACACCGCCACCAGGCCCCACAAGGCGGCCGCCGCGTATGCCAGGTTGCCGCGCATCGCCTGGTTCATGCCCAACAGCAGCGCTGCCGCCAGCAGGTACAGCACCGCGCTCCACGCCAGCATGTTGCCGGTGGGCAGCACCTGGTAGGCGACGATGGTCTGCGCCAGGTTGAGGAATGCCGCCAGCGACAGCCAGCCCGCATGCAGCGACAGCGCCAGCCAGGCCCAGGTCCGCCCCGGCGCCCGCGACAGCACCAGCGCGCACCAGCCGATGCAGGCCAGCGCGCCGAAGATCACCGCCACGCACAGCCAGAACAGCTCCTGCGAGAACAGCGGCATCCAGATCGTGGTGAGAAAGATTCCCGCCGCCGCCGCTGGCGCGATCCGGCCCAGCACCGCATCCTGCCGCCGCGCGCCGGTGGCCTGCAGCACCGCGTACACCAGCACCAGGACAAAGATCACGCTCCAGATCGAGAACGCGTAGCCGGCCGCGACCAGCAGGGTCGGGTAGTTGTTGGAAATGGTGCCCTGGTCGGGGCCGAACGCGCCGGTCTGGGACAACCACGCCACCACCGGCATGGCAATGGCAAGCAGCAGGACAAGCAGTCTCATGGCGCGCTCCGTCTATTGATGATCGGACCGATCCTGCACCGCCGTCTGCCGCGTGCAGGTGAAATCCGCACTCACCGCAGCCACGCCACCACCACGGCCACCAGCACCAGCAGTACCGCCACCACATTGCCCGCATTGCGCGCATACCGATGCATCATGACCCGACCCTCCTCACACCATGTCAAACCGTTCGCAATACAGATTCTTCGCCGGCACGCCCAGCTCCGACAGCGCCGGCTCCAGCGAATCGGCCATCGGCTTGGGGCCGCACAGGTAGCAGGGCAGCTCGGCGAGATGCTCGGGCAGGCACCGCTGCAGCAGCGCCTTGTCGACCTTGCCGGACTCGCCGTCCCAATCTTCCGGCGGCTCATCGAGCACGTGCACCAGGGTCAGCGGCAGTTCGCGCGCAAGCTCATCCAGCTCTTCGCGGAACAGGATGCTGTCGAAGTCCTTGCTGGCGTGCACCAACCACAGCGGCTCGCGCGCGCCGCGATCGCGGGCGGTGCGCAGCATGCTCATCACCGGCGTGATGCCCACGCCACCGGTGATGAACACCGCGCCGCGCGGAGACTGTCCGGGCTGCCAGGTGAACACCCCGTACGGTCCTTCCAGCCACGCGCAGGTGCCCGGCTCCACTTCGCTGAGTGAGCCGGTGAAATCGCCCACCGCCTTGATCGTGAACTCCAGCGCGCCGCCGTCCTCGTCGATGCTCGACGCCATCGAGAACGGATGCTGCTGCAGCCGCCAAGGCGACTCGCCCAGGGTCAGCCAGGCGAACTGCCCGGGACGGAAGCGCATGCCCGCGTGGCCTTCCGGCACCAGACGCAGGGTCCAGCTTTCGTCGCGGCCTTCGCGCACCTTCTGCACCCGCCACGGACGCCGCCGCATCCGCCACGGCCGGCGTGTGCGCGTCTCGGCCATCAGGTACAGCGCGCCGCCCACCACCATCACCAGCAGCGCCTTCTTCCATATCGGGCCGGTGTAGTGGTCGACCATCAGCGCATGGCCCAGGCCGAGGCTGACGATGGCCAGCGCCAGCCCGCCGTGCAGCAGCCGCCAGATTTCATACGACAGCCCGAACGTCAGCCGCCACAGCGACGACACCACCAGAACCAGGATGGCCAGCAGCACGAACCACAGCGACAGCGCGCGCAGCAGCTCATCGCGCGGATCCAGGTAGGTCAGGAACTCAGAGTCGGCCAGAAACAGCGTGAGTGGATGCGCCAGCACCAGCAACCAGGCGAACAGACCGGTCTGGCGATGGAAGCGCAGCAGGTCGTCCTGGCCCAGGCCGCGCGCGAACCAGCGCTGGCGCCCGGAGGTCACCGCCTGCGCCGACAGCACGCCAAGCCCGAGCAGGCCGAACATTACCCCGGTTTCGATCATGCGCTCGCGTGCCTCGGGCGTGTTGCCGACCAGCGCGATCGCCATCGGCAGCAGCGCCAGGGCCATGTAGGCCAGCATCCACAGGGTGAAGCGCAGCCAGCCCAGGTTCATTGGCCGGCCCCCGGCACCGCGCCGGCTTCGGCGTCGCCGTGGCTGCGCTGCAGCCGCTGGAATCCATGCAGCAGCAGCCACAGCCCGCCGGCCAGGTAGGGCAGGCAACTGGGCACCCACATCAACAGGCCGGCGAGCTGCTGGTCGGCCAGTGGATCCAGCCCCAGCAGCGGCGCGCGCAGCGCATAGGCCGGATAGAGCACACGCGGCGAGAAGGTCAGCAGCGCTCCGGTGAAGCCCATCACCACCGTCACCGTCACCAGCGCCACCAGCCCCGCCGCCACTCCGGTGTCGGGCTCGCGGATGCGCTGCCAGACCGCGATCCAGAACCACAGCCCTGCCAGCACGAAGGCCAGATGCATGGCGAAATGCAGCAGCGGGTTGGACAGCGCCACGGCGATCGCAGCCGGCACGTGCCACAGCACCAGCACGCCCGCGTGCGCCAGTGTGGCCAGGCCCAGTCGCGCGGCCAGCCAGCGGTGCGCCGGCGCGGTCCAGGCGTGCAGCGTCCGCGACCCGGCCCGCGGCAAGGCATGGGCGATGCCCGCCAGCGGCCGCCCGGCCAGCAGCAGCGGCGGCGCCACCGCCAGCAGCAGCATGTGTTGGCCCATGTGCGCTGCCAGCGACCACGCCCCGAACGCATCCAGCGGCCACGCCGTGGCCAGAAAGAACACGGCGGCCCCGGCCAGGAAAGCGGCGGCTTCCCAGCGCGCAATCCCGCGTCCCACACCCGCCTGCCGCCACAGCCGCGCCAGCCCGGCCACGTACAGCACCAGCAGCAGCGCCGGCGGCAGCAGCAGCGGTGACAGCGTCCATGCCTGCGCCAACGCCGGCGGCGCGTCGCCCGCGTAGCAGGCCATGGCGGAAATGCGCGGCTGCGCCCACGCTCCGGGCGCGAACGCCAGCAGCGCAGGCAGACAGACAAGGGCGACCCGAATGGACATGCCCGGCAAGGTAAGGCGCGCGGCGGCAACGCGGCGTGCACATCGGCTTGCCGCCGCCTGGTCTAGCCTGCGCGCATGTACTTCTGGCTCAAGGTCCTGCACATCGGCACGATGGCGGTCTGGTTCACCGGGCTGTTGTTCCTGCCGCGCCTGCTCGTGGTCCATCGCCGCGGGGAAATCGATTCGGACCCGGCCTACTTCAACCGCGCCGCCACGCTGCTGTTCTTCCGCATCATGACCCCGGCCGCGCTGGTCACCACGGTGCTGGGCATGGTGCTGATGGCCTGGAACCCGGACGGTGCCTGGCTGGTGATGAAGCTGGTGCTGGTGTCGCTGGCGGTGCTGGTGCATCTGTACCTGGGCATGCTGCTCTCCCACATGGGGCAAGGCGACCACCGCCACGGCCCGTGGTTCTACCGCGCCCTGGGCTGGGCGCCGCTGGTGCTGCTGCTTGCCATCGCCGCCGTCACCGGCGCCAAGCCGGATACCGCCGCTGGCCTTCCGCCACCGCCGGCGCAGATGGCGCAGTAGCCTCGCGCCGCTCACGCCGCCGGCGGCGCGTCGTCGCCGGGGTCGTCATCAAGCTTGGTGTGGCCGTAGACGCCAATGCCGTGGTGGAAGCTGAGGCTGCCGCCAAGCCACCCGGCCACCACCACCATGCCCGCCACCGTCATCGACTGCACCAGGCCCCACGGCCACACCGCCGCCGCTGGATCGGGCAGACGCAGCCACACGCCCAGCGCCGCCAGCGCCAGCACCATCACCGCGGCGATGAAATGGCTCCAGGCTGACACATGCCGCCGCGCTACCCGCACCAGCACCAGGTCCAGCGTGCCCACGATCGCGGCCACCACGCCCAACACCAGCCCGCCGATGTTGAGCCACAGCCCCGCGCGCGCCCAGAACGGATCCCCGAGCCACAGGTAGGCCAGGTCCGTCAGCGGCAACATGCTCAAGAACGCGATCGGGAATGGCACCAGCATCGGATGAATCGGATGCTTGGCAATCGCCATCACGCTCTCCACCGCGGGAGCGCGGTCTGTGGCCACGGGTTGGCTGAGGTCTTTGTCGTCCATCATCGACTCAAGCGCAGGGCGGTAGCAGCAGGATGGGGATGGTGGTGAAGACCACCGCGATACACGACACCAGCGCCACCAGCGTGGTCAGCGTGGACAGGAACCGGCGCCGGCGCGCCGCCAGCGCCGCCGGCCGGTCGGCTTCGCCGGACGCGCCCACCTCGAACGCGGCCCGCCGCCGGCAGCGCAGCGCCCACGCGCCCATCCAGGCGATCAGCGCCAGCGCCACCACGGTGGCCAGCAGCAACCACCAGGTCACCATCTCGGCGCCGGCCACGCGCTGGCGCTGCCAGCCTTCGCCGCAGGCCAGCCCCTGCATGATGTAGACGGCCAGGAAGTGCGCCGCCCACAGCGCCAGCGGGGCGGCCATGCCGGTCAGTCGCCAGGGGCCGATCTTCTCCAGCATCAGCCCATCCTCGGGAACAGGTGGATCACCGCCCAGGTCACCAGCCCCTGGGCCACGACGTAGCGCCACAGCGCCGCGGTCACCCGTGCCTCCAGCGGCCGGGCGGCGTTGATGAAGCCGCAGCGCAGCCGCGCCGCCACGAACACTGCCGCCAGCGCCGCCACTGCCACGTGCAGCATGTGGAAGCCCGCCAGGGTCCACACCACCGAGGCGTAGGCGTGCACCTGCGGCGCGCCGACCGGCCCGGCCAGCGCCAGCCAGTGGGCGGCGATGAAGCCCCCGCCCAGCGCCGCGGACAGCAGCCAAGCCAGGCCGCCGCGCGCCCGCGCCTCGTTGCCGCCGGGTCGCCCATCCTGTGCGCCTTCGCCATCGGTCCGGGCGCCAAGCGCGCGCCAGGCCCATTGCCCGGCCGCCGCGCTTGCCGCCAGCAGCGCCAGCGACACCAGCGGCAGTGTCCAGCCGCCCACCGCGATGCCTTCCGGCGGCCATGGCTGCGTGCCCAACCACAGGTAGAAGTAGGCGAATACCAGCGAGGCGAACAGCGCGCCATCGATCAGCAACGAGATCATCAGCGCCCACCATCCCGGCGCGTTGCGGCAGGCGTACTGGCTGGGCAGCATCAGCCCGGGCTCGGCCTCCAGCCGCAACGGCGCGTGCCGGTGGCCGGTGGTCCAGGCCCAGGCCGCGAACAGCGCCAGCAGCGGCACCAGCATCAGCGCCGCGCCCAGGTAGAACTTGGCGATGAAACAGGCCAGCAGCGCCGACAGCGCCAGCGCCGACAGCAGCGGCAGCCAGGTCGAGGTCGACACCCGGATCACCTGCTCCGGCTGCGCCGACAGTATTCCCGTGCCCAGCAGCTCGCGACGGCCGTCGCCGGGTTTGCCGAGCAGACCGTCGGCGCGGTCGCTGGCCTGGTCGGTTTCCGGCTGGTCCCACAGCGGATAGCGGCCGTGAACGCGCGGCACCGAAGCGAAGTTGAACTGCGGCACCGGGAACGGCACCGCCCACTCCAGCGTGCCCGCGTTCCATGGATTGCGCGCCGCGCGCCTGCCCGCGCGCAGGCTGATGAACACGTCCAGCGCGATCGCCACCATGCCCACCGCCATCACGAATCCGGCGGCGGTGGAGAGCAGGTTCAACCACTGCACGCTCAGCTCCTCGGGGTAGGTGTAGACCCGCCGCGGCATGCCCAGCAGCCCGGTCAGGTGCATCGGCAGGAAGGTCATGTTGAAGCCGATGAACACCATCCAGAACGCGGTGCGCGACAGGCTTTCGGACGGCATCCGCCCGGTCGCCAGCGGCAGCCAGTAGTACAGCCCCGCGAACAGCGGAAACATCATCCCGCCGATCAGCACGTAGTGCAGGTGCGCGACCACGAAGTGGGTGTCGTGCACCTGCCAGTCCAGCGGCACCATCGCCAGCATCACCCCGGTCAGGCCGCCGATGATGAAGATCAGGAAGAACCCGAGCAGGTACAGCATCGGCAGGCGCATCCACGGCCGGCCCGACCACAGCGTGGCGATCCAGGCGAACACCTGGATTCCCATCGGGATCGCCACCGCCATGCTTGCCGCGCTGAAGAACGCCAGCGCCAGCAGCGGGATGCCCACCGTGTACATGTGATGCACCCACAGCCCGAAGCTCAAAAAGCCCACCGACAGGAACGCCAGCACGATCCAGGTGTAGCCCACGATCGGCCTTCGGGCGAAGGTGGCGATGACCATCGACACCATGCCCGCCGCCGGCAGGAAGATGATGTAGACCTCCGGGTGGCCGAACAGCCAGAACAGGTGCTGCCACAGCAGCGGGTCGCCGCCGCGCGCCACTTCGAAGAAGGCGAAGTCGAACGCGCGCTGGATCTCCAGCAGCACCGAGGCCAGGATCAGCGGCGGGAAGCCGAACGCGATCATGAACGCCGTCACCAGCATCGCCCAGGCGAACAGCGGCATCCGCCGCAGGTCCATGCCTGGCGCGCGGCAGATCAGGATCGCCACGATCAGCTCGATCGCCGCCAGCACCGCGGCGATCTCGGCGAACGTCACCCCGATCAGCCAGAAGTCCGCGCCCAGCCCCGGCGAATAGGTCGAATCGGTCAGCGGCACATACATGAACCAGCCGCCATCGGGTACCGCGTCGAACAGGAAACTGGAATACAGGAACAGCCCGCCGAACAGGTAGCACCAGTAGCCGAATGCCGACAGCCGCGGATACGGCAGGTCGCGCGAGCCGAGCATCTTGGGCAGCAGGTACATCGCGAAGCCTTCCAGGATCGGCACCGCGAACAGGAACATCATCGTCGTGCCGTGCATGGTCACGAACTGGTTGAAGCGCTGCGGATCCAGCACCTCGACATCGAACCAGGCAAGCTGCAGGCGGATGAACATCGCCAGCACGCCGCTCACCAGCAGGAAGGCGAAGCCGGTGAGGATGAAACGCATGCCGACCGTGCTGTGGTTGACCGCCTTGAGCTGGCCGGCGATGCCTGGCTCGTTGCCCCAGATCCGGTGCAGCTCCTCCAGCCGGGCGCTGTTTTCCCGCGGATCGATGGGTTCGGGCGACTGTATGACGGTGCTCATGGCGCGCCCCCCGCGGGCGTGGCGTCAACGGCGTGCCCGTGCAGCCAGGCGGACCAGGCGTCGTCGTCCAGCACCTCGACGTCGAAGTGCATGTGCGCGTGCGCCAGACCGCAGAACTCGGCGCACTGGCCGCGGATCGGCGTGCCCGCGCCGTCGTGGTCTGCGCGCAGGCGCAGGCGGTTCACGCGGCCGGGGATTGCGTCCATCTTGCCGCCCAGGCGCGGGATCCAGAAGCTGTGGATCACGTCGGCGCTGGTGATGCGAAACTCGACCATCCGGCCCAGCGGCATGGCCAGCACGTCGCGGCTGGACGCCACCGCGTTGCCGTCATCGTCCAGGTAGCGGAACTCCCAGAACCACTGCCGCGCGGTGACTTCGACCACCGCTTCGGGCTGCTCGCCGATGCCGGTCAGGCGCGCGCTGTCCAGCGTGCCCCACACCAGCAGCGCGCCCAGCAGCACCGTCGGCAGCACCAGCCCGCCGCCGACGATCAGCCGCTGGGGCCTGGCCAGCTCGCGGGTGTTGTCCCGCCGCAGCAGGGCAATCAGCAGCAACGCCACCACCAGCAGCCACACCACCACGGCGCCGCCGAACATTACCCACCAGATATCGGCAATCGCCTGCGCCGACGGGCCGGCGGGATCGAGGATCGAGCGCGGCCCGCTGCACGCGGCCAATGCCCACGCGACCGCCGCCACGGCAAGTGCGCGCAAGGCTTTGATTGTGCGGTGACGCGCGGGTTCGGTCATCGCCCCAGCTGGCTTCGCAAAAAAGGTATCCGCGCACCTTAGCCACGCCCGCGCTCAGCCCATGTGAATGGTCGCCCGGAATTGCCGAGCGCACCTGGAGTCGGCCAGGCTGGCGCTACCGATGATCATCCACGCGCAAGCCTCGTTGATGGCCTCGATGCGGATCACGCCGATGCCGGCGACGATGCCGCGTTCGCCAGGAAAATCCAGCATCTTCCGGTCAAGCCGGCCAGTGACACCAGCCGTGTGCGCACCCTGGCATCACGCGGCATCGATTACCGTGACCGGCCTGCTGCCCACAAGGAGACCTGCAATGAGCCAGCGCGACCCGATCACCGCCGGTGCCGGCGAAAGTCCTCGACCCGGCCACAACCATCGGCCGCGCTTGTTCGGTGCGGCGATCCTGCTCGCGGGCGTGTTCGCGGGCCTGTTCGCCGGCTTGCCTGCCATGGCCGGCATGGCGGTCGCATCCAATGTGGTCGCAGGCGAAGACGACAGCGCCGTTTACGGCCCGCGGCTGGAAGGCTTCGACTATCCGCACCCGGTCCGCGCGCATGCGTTCGAATCGCAGCGCCAGCACGTCGAAATGATCTATATGGATGTACCGCCGACCGGCGAGGCCAACGGCCAAACGGCATTGCTGCTGCATGGCAAGAACTTCTGCGCCGCGACCTGGGAGCAAAGCATCACCGCGCTGGCCCAGGCCGGATACCGCGTGATCGCGCCCGACCAGGTCGGCTTCTGCAAATCCAGCAAACCCGACGGCTACCAGTACGCGCTGGCCGGCCTTGCCGCCAACACGCGCGGCCTGCTGGCAGCGCTCGGCATCGAGCGCAGCGTGGTGATCGGACATTCCATGGGCGGAATGCTGGCGATGCGCTACTCGCTGATGTACCCCGCGGCGGTTGAGCATCTGGCCCTGATCGGCCCGATCGGTCTGGAGGACTGGCAGGCAATGGGTGTGCCCTACCAGCCGGTGGAACAGGTCTACGCCTCGGAACTGCGCACGACCTACGACAGCATTCGCGACTACCAGGTGGCGGTGTACTACGCCGGCCAGTGGCGGCCGGAGTTCGAGCGCTGGGCGCGGATGCAGGCCGGCATGTACGCGGGCCCGGGCCGCGAGGTCGTGGCCTGGCACCAGGCGCTGACCTTCGACATGTTGATGGCGCAACCGGTGGTCTACGAACTGCCGCTGCTGCGTGTTCCGGCCACGCTGTTCATCGGTGTCCACGACCGGACTGCCCTTGGCCGGGGCGCAGCGCCGCCGGAGGTGCAGGCCAGGCTTGGCGACTACCGGGCGCTGGGTCGTCGAACCGCGCAAGCCATCCCCGGAGCGGTGCTGGTCGAGTACGAAGATCTCGGCCATTCCCCGCATATCCAGGACCCGGACCGGTTTCATCGTGACCTGCTTCGGGCGCTTGCCCGCGCTGACGAAACCAGCGATTGAGCGGCCGATCGAAGATCGAGCAACTTCCAGCCTCACCGACCAGACCTACGGCGATGCCGCAGGCAGGGCCGGCCAGGCAACGACAGCGGCTGAATCAGCGTCCGCGCCAGCACTGCCTTTCGATCACTTGGCCGCGGTCGGCGTCCTGACGATTGCCCTGCACCGAGCGGCCAATCGCGCCACCGGCAACTGCGCCGCCGACTGTGGCCGCGGTGCGGCCGCTGCCGCTGCCGACCTGGCTGCCGACGACGCCGCCGATCACCGCGCCGGCAGCGGTGCCGACGATGCGGTTGGGGTCGGCCTGGTCACGGGAAACGGCAACGTTCTCGCAGATCACGCGGGTGCCGTCGGCGAAGCTGCGGCCTTCATCCTCGGGGCCATAGGCATAGCCTCGATCAGGTGAGCTGGCGCATCCGGCGGCGGCAATCGACAGCGCGGATGCGATGGCGAGGTGATGTAAACGAATCATGACGTTCTCCTGTTTTTGGTACAGGCCGATGGTCGGGCGCACCGTGCCGACAGGCCGTGAATCCGGCGCGTCGCGGCGGACAGTGTTCAGGCGGTCGTCATCGGCGCGGATTGCCCGGTCAGCCGCAGTGGCCTTCCCCAGCCACGCCGGACAGGCGCTTGCGCAATCCGCCACTGGCAGATGGAAAGATCTGGCCCGCCTGACCGTTTCGTTTCCCGCTACGCTGCGGCCTCGGTGCCGGCCCGGCATCCTGGGGAAGGATCGCTAAAGATGCGAAGGATCGACTTGCTGCTCGTCCTCACCGGCTTGCTGACATGGCAGTCGGCGACCGCGGCAACGCCGCCCTCACCGCCCTCGCCCGCCGAATTCGAACGCCATGCGCGAACGTTGCTGGCGAACGCCTACCCCGCCGATGCACCCGGCGCGGCGGTGCTGGTGATGCGTGGCGACGAGGTCCTGTATCGCGGCGCGCATGGCCTGGCCGATGTGGCTGCCGACCTGCCACTCAAGCCAGGCGACAGGTTTCCCATCGCTTCGGTCACCAAACAGTTCTCCGCGGCCGGGCTGCTGACCCTGGTCGACGCCGGCAAGGTTGCGCTGGATGATCCGCTGTCCAAGTACCTGCCCAGTTACCCCGATGGTGCGCGCATCACCATCGAGCACCTGCTCAACCACACCTCCGGCATCATGGAATACACCGCCATTCCGGGCACGTTCGAAGGCCCGATCAGGCGCCATGTCAGCACCGGGCAACTGGTCGACTATTTCAAGAACGAAGCGCCGGACTTCGCGCCCGGCGAAGGCTGGATCTACAACAACTCCGGCTATGTCCTGGTCGGCGCCGTGATCGAAGCGGCCAGCGGCCAGCCCTGGTACCAGTATCTGGACCAGACCTTGTTCAAGCCACTGGCCATGCACGACACCGGCTACGGCGCCGACCCCGCCGTGATCGCGGCCCAGGTCACCGGCTACATCACGCTTGACGGCACGCCCGCGCCGCCTCTGCAACTGAGCATGACCCAACCTCACGCCGCCGGTGCGCTGGTATCGACGGTGGATGACCTGGCGCGCTGGAACCGCGGCCTGCACCAGGGGCAGGTGCTCAAGCCGGACACCTACGCGCGCATGATCACGCCGGTTGGGCAGGCCAAGGCCAACGATTACGGCTACGGCATCTGGACCACGAGCGTACGCGGCGTCCCGGCCTTGCAGCACGGTGGCGGCATCGCAGGCTTTTCCTCGTACCTGATTTATGTAGCGCACGCGCAGGTCACGGTGGCTATGCTGCTCAACGACGAAACGCCTTTGCCAGCAGGTGATTCCCGAACGATCACGCGCCGGCTTGCGGCCGCCGCCCTGGGCGATCCCTATCCGCCGGTGACGCCGGTTGACCTCGACGTTGCCATGCTCAAACAGTACGAAGGCGTCTACCGCGTCAATGACCAGGCGACACGCACGCTGCGCGTTGTCGACGGGACCCTGACCGCCTACCGCACCTGGGGCCGGCGTACTGATCTCACGGCCATCGGCGCCGATACCTTCGTCTATCCCGACGGCATCGACCGCCTGCAGGTGCAGCGCGACATGAGCGGGACGATCACCGGCATGCGTTTCTGGGCCGACGGCGAAGGGGAAGGCGTCATCGCCCCGCTCACCGATCAGGTGGTGCCGATCGACTTTTCGCTACCGCGCGACGCGGTCGGGCGCCTGCTGGGCAGGTACTGGTTCGCGGCTGTTCTGGTCGGCGCGGCGATCGCCCTGTTGTTCGCAGTTCGGCTACGCGGCAGACGCCAGCGCCGTACTGCCAACATCTGACGGGCGACATGCACGCGGTAGCATCGCAGACGATGGTGATGGCGCTGGCGCAACGATGACAGCGCTGCGCACAGCCACGCCCGCCGGCAACCACTCGAACCCCGGCTGGTTCGTCTTCGGCCTGATGGCCAGCGTCACCTTCGTCGGGCTGCTGTCGGAGCTGTTGCCGTCCGGAATCCTGCCGCAGATGAGCGACGAGCTGGGCGTGTCCGAATCGCGCATCGGCATGCTGGTCGGCGGCTATGCGCTGGCCTCGGCTCTGACCGCCATCCCTCTGGTCAGCGCCACCCTGGCGGTGAACCGCAAGCGCCTGCTGCTGGTACTGCTGGCCGGCTTCGCGCTCTCCAACATCGCAGTCGGGCTGTCGTCGTCGTACGAGTTCATCATGGCGGCACGCATCGCCGGCGGCATCTGCGCCGGGGTGATGTGGCCGATGATCGCCGCCTACGGCACCCGCCTGGTACCACGCGAACAGCACGGCCGGGCGATCACCCTCATCATGGCCGGCAACACCCTGGGCATCAGCATCGGCATGCCGGTGATGACCTGGGTCGGCATCAGCTTCGGCTGGCGCAGCGCGTTCATCGTGCTGGGCCTGAGCGTGGTGCTGATCGGCCTGCTCAGCCACAGGTACCTGCCGTCGGTGCCCGGCGAACCGCGCAGCCGCAGCAACTCGCCGCTGGTGCTGCTGAAAAATCCCGGCATCCAGATCGTGATGCTGCTCACCCTGCTGTCGGTGGTCGCGCACTACGCCGTCTACACCTACATCGCCCTGCTGGTGGACAGCGCGGCGCTGGCCGGTGGCATCGGCGCTGCGCTGGCCATCTTCGGCGTCGGCTCGGTGATCTCGGTAGTGCTCTCGGCCCGATACATCGACGCCTGGCTGCGACCACTGATCGTCAGCATGCTCGCCCTGGGCGCAATCGCCATGGCGCTGCTGCTGGCCTTCGCCGGCATTCCCGGCATCGCCCACCTGGCCTTCCTGTTGTGGGGCATCGCATTTGGGCCGCTGGTGACCATGTACCAGGCCGCCGTCGCCCGGCAGGTGGACAGCGGCCGGGACGTGGCCACCTCGCTGCAATCCAGCGTGTTCAACTTCTCGATCATGCTGGCCAGCGCGCTGGGCGGAATATTGCTGACGCGCCTTGCCGCTCCGGGCGTGCATGGCATCGTCTGGCTGGCTTTGGGCTGTTTTGGCCTCGCCGCCTGGATCGCCTGGCGGGCGGAGCGGACATTGCGATGATCAGGAATGCGCCACTGCCGTCCGCAGGCACCCCGGGCCAAATCTTCCGCGCCTTTCTTGCGCTGGGGCTGACCTCGTTCGGCGGTCCGGTGGCGCACTTGGGTTACCTGCGCAACGAGTTCGTGCAGCGGCGCGGCTGGCTGGATGAGGCCCATTTCGCGCAGCTGCTGGCGGTGTGCCAGTTCCTGCCCGGGCCGGCCAGCAGCCAGATGGGTTTTGCCATTGGCCTGCTGCGTGGCGGCTGGCGCGGTGCGCTGGCCGCCTTCGTTGCTTTCACCCTGCCCTCGGCGCTGCTGATGTTCGGCTTCGCCGCCCTGGCGCCGCACCTGGGCCAGGGTCTCGGCGCCGCCGCCATTCATGGCCTGAAACTGGTGGCGGTGGTGGTGGTGGCGCACAGCCTGCTGGGCATGATGCGGCAACTGACGCCGGACCTGCCACGGGTGGCGATCGCCGCCGGCGCCGCCGCGCTGATCCTGCTCTCGGCCAGCGCCTGGGTGCAGTTGCTGGCGATCGTCCTTGGCGGCTTGCTGGGAACCTGGCTGTGCCGGCATCTGCGCGCGCCGCCATGTGTCGATTTTCCGGTGCGCCATGGCCGCCGCGCCGCCGTCGTCTTCTTCGTGCTGTTCCTTGCCGGCCTGGCCACCGCCGTGCTGCTGCCGATGGGCGCCACTCCGACCACGGCCGGGATCGCGGGCGCTTTCTACCAGGCCGGTGCGCTGGTGTTCGGCGGTGGCCACGTTGTTCTGCCCTTGCTGCAACACACCGTGGTCGACCCCGGCTGGATCGCGCCGGACACCTTCCTGGCCGGCTATGGCGCCGCCCAGGCGCTGCCCGGGCCGATGTTTTCCCTGGCCGCCTTCCTCGGTGCGGAAATACCCGTCGGCGTGCCGACGCTGGTGGCGGCCACGGTGGCGCTGGCGGCAATCTTCCTGCCCGGATTCCTGCTGCTGCTCGCCGTCCTGCCGGCCTGGGCCGCGCTGGCGCGGCACGCCCTGGCGGCCAGCGCCATGGCCGGCACCAATGCCGCCGTTGTCGGCCTGCTGGCGGCAGCGTTCTACGATCCGGTCTGGACCAGCGGCATCCGCGCACCGGCCGACCTGGCCATCGCCTCCATCGGCTTCGCCCTGCTCGCCCTGGCCCGCCTCTCGGCGCTATGGATCGTGCTGTGGTGCGTGGTCGCCAGCGTCGGGATGCACCTGTTGGGCGGTTGAACCGCCCCGGTTCTACTCTCGAAAGATGAAGCGGCTTCGGCTTGGCGCAATCGGCCTGGTCGGCGGACACGTGCTGGACGTGGCCATCGCCGATGGATGCGTCGACGAAGTCGCGGAAGCCACGAACATCATCGCCAGGATGCAGTGGGCCGAAGCGCAGGTGCGGACAGGGATTGAGGTTGCGTCCGACACGTTTCTTCGCACATTGCATGCCCGCCTGTTCGGGCAGGTGTGGGCAGGGGCCGGCAAATAACATCGGGATCGATCCCGCGCAGATTGCCACGGCGGTGCGCCAGCTGTTCGATGACGTGGCGGCCTGGCAGGAGTATGGGGGCTATCCGCTCGACCAGCAGGCCGCACGGCTTCATCACCGCCTGACGGTCATCCACCCGTTCCCGAACGGCAACGGCCGCATATCGCGCGCCATGGCCGACCTGTTTGTGCGTGCCAGGAACGTGCCTGCGCCGACATGAGGCGCGTCATTGCCGCCGGCCCAGGCGCGCGACCGCCATCTGGCGGCGGTGCGCGCCGCCGACAGGCACGATTTTGCGCCGCTACTTCACGTCATCCGACTTTAGGAGACCGCCCCGGTGCTGACCTCGCCACCCCTCACCGCCGATGACTCTTTGCTGCGCAGTCGACAGGCCCGGGTCGATCGGCTCTTGCCTCAATCCGAAAGTTACGCGCCGCCCTCCGCTTCCGCGGCCGAGCGCTCAATCGCATCCACCAGTTCATGCAGCGCCACGGCGTCATCGAAATCCGGCGCCAGGCGGGTCCCCTCGCGGATGTCCTTTGCGAGCAGGGCATAGATGCGCGCCACGTTGCGCGCCAGCGCGTTGTCCGGGAGACCCGCGTAGGCGCTGTCGGGCGGCATCAGCGGCTCGAGCCCGGTGGCCTCGCCGTTGCCGCCCCGCACGTCCAGGTCCACGAGCTGGGCGTGGCCGCTGGTGCCGGTCACCTGGATATCACCCTTCGTGCCGTTGATCTCCCACAGCAGGTTGGTCCCGCGCGAGGTGCCGCCCCGGTAATGCACCGAAAACGCCGCTCCGCTTTCCAGCGTGCCGTGCACCAGCACCTGCTCCGGACTGGCGTTCGGGATGTCCTCGCCGGTGTCCTCCACGTGCACCGTGTCCCGGTGACGGACCATGCGCGCCGACAGGCTGCGCACGCCGCCGAGCACTTCGCACAGCCCGGCCAGCGTATGCGCCAGCGGGATGGTCAACAGCGTCGCCCCGTTCGAGGCATCGTAGAGATAGGCATGCGCGGCATCGGTCAGCCCGCCCCACTGCCCGCCGTTGCCGACCAGCGTGGTCGACAGCACTTCGCCGACGTAGCCGCCGGCAATGAGCTCGCGCAGGTGCTCCACTTCCGGAGCCACCCGCATCTGCGTACCGATCGCCGCCACCACGCCCCGCGCTTTGGCCAGCGCGGCAAGCTCACGCGCCTCGGCCAGGCCGTTGCCCAGCGGCCACTCGCAGTACACATGCTTGCCGGCCTCCAGCGCCGCCGTCACCAGCTCGCGGTGGTGCGGCACCTTCACCGTCACCACCACCAGGTCCACCTCCGGCGACTCCACCAGCGCCTGGGCGTTGGAGAAAGCATGCTTGAGTCCGAACGCCTTGGCGGCGCGCTCGGCGCTGGCCAGGCTGGTGTTGGCGACGCCGACCAGTTCGTAGTCGTCGGGCAGGGAGGCGAGCGCGGGAACGTGGGCGGTGGCGCCCCAGTGGATGCCGGGGTTGAGGCCGATGAGGGCGACGCGGATGGGGTGGGCGGTAGTCATTCGAATTTCCTCAGACAGTGCGGATCGGGCCCGGATATTGCGCAACCACCGGATCCGAGGTCAGCAGGGTGATCCCTTCCACCTGCGCCTGGGCGACCAGCAGGCGGTCGAACGGGTCGCGATGGATCGGCGGCAGGGTGCCAGTGGCCACGGCATGCTCGTTGAGCACGGGCAGTTCCACGTAACCATTGTCGAGCAGGCCGCGACGCAACACCGCCGGCTCGACGGTGAAGTCCGCCCGGCCCAGCCCCGCCTTGATCGCAACTTCCCAAAAGCTGGCGGCGCTGAACAGCAACACGTTGTCCGGGTCTTCCAGAAGTGCGCGTGTTTTCTTTGCCAGCCGCCGCGGCTCGGCGGCCGCCCACAGCAGCAGGCGCGTGTCGAGCAGGTACTTCATGCCGGTGTGCCTTGTACCCGCGTTCCGGCAAGCCCGCGGCGCGGGGACGGATTGGATTGATCACGGCGTCACGGCGGATGGGCCAGATCTCCAAGTCCGAGCCGGACAACCGTGCGCCGGTGCATCAAGCGGACTTCAAGCCCGGCACGCGCTTGCGCAGCGCTTCCCAGAGGCGCCGGCGCGCCTGGTAGGCGCTGACCCCCAACAGCAAGGCCGCCAGCCAGATCGTGCCTTCGGTGGTCACCGCGGCCAATGTGGCGAGGACGAGCATCGCCCCGGTGCCGACCTTCAGCCCGATGCCCACCGCAAGCGCCACCCACGACAGCAGGCATGCGGCGCCGGCCAGTTTGATCCACATCCACTTGCGCCCCTGTGCCGGCTGCGCATCCGCCTGTGCGACGGAAACGGGGCCGCTCATTTCGCACCTCCACTTCCGATACCGGAGGTGAGCTGGTTGAGTTCGGTGGTGGTGAGCAAGCTGCCGTCGAGCACGACGGCGTGGATCTGGCGTGTGTGCCGGATGTCGTCCAGCGGGTTGCCGTCGAGCACCAGCAGGTCGGCCTCGAAGCCGGGCGCGACCTGTCCCAGGCGCTGGCCGGCGCCCAGCGCCTCGGCGGCAGTGCGGGTGGCCGCCAGCAGCAGCCGCGCGGTCGGCACGCCGGCTTCGGCCAGCAGCTGCATTTCGCGATGCAGGCTGATGCCGGGGGCGATCCACGGGTTGCTCATGTCGGTGCCGAGTGTCAGGCGGGCATCGGTGGAATACAGCCGCGCGGCCATGCGCTGCACCTTCGGCCACACCGCGCGCGCGCGCTGGAAGTCATCAGGTTCCCAGCCGATGGCGAAGGTGAACCATTCGTTCCAGTGCGCCAGCAAGCGCGGGTGGGCGTGGCGGCGGGCATCGTCCTTGTACGGGTTGTCCCGGTCCTGGACGAAGGCGGCGTGGAAGGCGACGAGCGTGGCGTCGAACACCGGACGGTGCTGGCCGAAGGCGGCCACCAGCCGGTCGGCCTGCGCGCCTTCGGGGTCGAAGTGCTCCCACCACTCGAAGAACGAGAACGTGCCGCCACGGGCAGTGGCTTGCCAGGCCGCGCGCTGTTCCGGCGTCAGCAGGTCCGGGCTCAGCGGCATCAGGTGGACGATGCCGTCCAGGCCCATCGCCAGTGCGTCCGTCCAGGCGATGTTGTCCAGATGGGCAACGGTGGGCCGACCCTGCCGGTGCGCGGCGTCGATGCCGGCCTTCAGCAGCTCGGGAGAAAGGCCGGTATAGAGCTTGATCCAGTCGGCGCCGGCCTGGACCTGTGCGCGGACCACCCGCTCCATGTCCTCGGCGCTGCGCGCGGCGGTGGCCAGGCCCGGCAGCTCGGCGTTGTTGATGACCGGCCCGGCGTGGAAGCTCTCCGGGCCGACCAGCTCGCCGGCGGCCAGGCGTGCCTTGTAGCGGCCGGCCGCCGCCAGGTCGCCGCCGGGATCACGGATGGTGGTGACGCCGAATGCCACCAGGCGCCTGGCATTGTGTTCGGCGATGTCGTCGTCGGGCAGGGCCTGCATCACGACGCCCTCGCCCTCGCGCCGGATCTCCAGCGGACCCAGGGTGAGGTGCGCGTGCATGTCGATCATGCCCGGCATCAGATAGCGGCCCTGCAGGTCGACCGCACCGGCACCGCGCAGGCAGGCGGGCTCGCCGGCCGCGGTGATGGTGGCGATGCGGGTGCCTTGCACGCGCACGCAGCGGCGCACGCTGACGCGGTTGTGTTCGGCCTCGACGATGTGCACATTGTCCAGCGCCAGCACGTCGTCTGCGGCGGGCTCGGCGTTGGCGGGCGTAGCGGCCAGTGCCCAGGCCAGGGCGGTTGCCAGCAACAGGCTTGTCAGGGTGGAACATCGCATCATCGGTGTTTCCTGGTCAGTGGGATCACCTCCTGAGTAGCCGGCAGCCGGGGATTTCTTACGCAAGGAAATAAAATTTCCCCGGCTGTAAGAAATGCGCCGCCAGCAGCAACTTAGGATTGCTGGACCCTGCCGTTCCCACATCGCCCGCCGAGCCATTGCCGCACCACCGCATGCATCCACTCTGGCCCCAGGTACAAGGCTTCCACCCGCAGCTATGGCGTGCGGTGTGCGGCTACGAACTCAATCCCGCCGTGCGCGAGGAGCTGCTGCAGGAGGTGCTGCTGGCCATCTGGGAGAGCCTTCCGCGGCTGCGCGACGCGGACAGGCTGTTGCCGTTCGTGTTGCGCATCGCGCACAACCTTGGCGCCAGCCATGTCCGTGCGGCAACGCGGATGCCGTCTCCGGTGCCATTCGACGACACGCTGCACGACATGGCGGATCCGGCCACGGCCGAGGCCAGCGCCCGCACGCAATGGCTGTTCCAGGCGCTGGCCACACTGCCGCTCAAGCTGCGCCAGGTCCTGATGCTGCAACTGGAAGGCTTCGACTACCAGGAGATCGCGGACACGCTGGGAATCAGCGCCGAAAACGTGGGCGTGCGCCTGCATCGCGCCCGCGAGCGCTTGAAGACACTGTCCCAACAGGAGGGCATGCAATGAAATTCGACGAGCTGCTCAAGCACGCATGGCAAGGCCTGGCGCACACCGCCACGCAGCATCACCTGACCCGCCGCATCCGCCGGCGCCAATGGCGGCTGCGCCTGATGCGCACCGTGGAGGTGGCACTGACGGTGATCGCCGTGCTGGTGTTCGGCCAGGCACTGCTGAGCGGCCGCGTTGAACCTGCGCACTGGCTGCTGATGCCCTTCTTCGCGGTATTTCTGCCGATGGCCTGGGCGATCGTGCTGCGCGCGCCGCGGCGGCAGGCAACCGATGCCACCGAAAGCGCCAGCACCTATGCGCGACTTCGACTCGCGCAACTGCGCACCGGCCTGCGCGACCTGTGGCTGGCACGGACCACGGCGTGGTGGCTGCTCGCATACGCGCTGGCGGCCAACGCCGGCGCCTGGTTGCTGGCCGGCCAGGCGTGGCGCGATGCCGGGCTGGCACTGCTGGCCATGGCGGTCACGTTCCTGGCGGCGACCGTCTGGCTCAGCCGCTCACTGCGCCAGCGCTGGCTGCGCGAATACCGTGCGGTCCGGCGCCTCGTCGCTTGATGCTTTCTTGAAGACCGGCCTCCAGGCTGACCATTCCTGGTCGGCGGCATGGCGTCGCTAAGACAAACCGAGAGCTTGCGATGCGCATCAACAAGCGTGCAGTGATGAAGGTCGTGGCAAGCCTGCTGGGCCTGTCGGCCGTGATGGGCGCGGCCTGGTGGCTGGACGACTGGTTCTGATGCGAACGAACGGTCGAAGCGCGACCGCCCTGTCGGGCCGCGCCCATGCCCGACCGGGGCTTGCCGGCGTACTCGGGCGTGATGACCTGGTAGAACGACGTGTCGTCCTTGCGCCCGAAGGTGCGGACGATCATCCGGCGGCGCCGCCGGCAAACGATTCGAGGTAGGCGATGACCGCATCGGCACGGCCGTCCTGGATCAGCGTGTCCGCGGTTTTGTAGCCGAAAGCCGCCAACGGCTCGTTGCGCAGCAGGAAGGCCGCGCGCTTGTCGTCACCGGTCATCTGCGTGGCCATGGCCAGTGCGCGAACCATGTCCTGCAGGTACTTCTGCAGCTGTGGTGCCTGAGGACGTGCGGTGGGCGTGTTGCGATGCACGTGCGCGCGCTCGGCCAGTTCCTGGACCCGGAAGCCGAAGAACTCCCCGACCGGGCAACCAAAGCTGTCAGGCCACTGGGCTCATGTGGAGCAGGATGTTGAAGAGGTGGTTGAGGCTCAGGATTGCGGGCTCATGTCACAGAGCGTTGCCGCTTGCGGGCTTTCTTCGGCTTTGCCGCGGGCAGCAGTGATGTGATGGCTTGATAGCGTTCGAACAGGAAGGCGACGCGTTCGGCGTCGGTGGTGAGTTTGGGGCGCTTGCGGCCGGCGGCGCGTTCGGCGGCGATGTAGGCGGCATCGGCGGCGCGATCCAGGTTCTGGTGGGCCTTGGTCAATGCCGTTGGCATGGTCAGCGGGTCGTAGAGGTCGGCCAGGGTGCTGTCGGGGAAGGCGGCGCGGGCGTCGAGTACGGATTGGGCGGCGGATTCGATGGCGGTGGTTTGCTTGTCGTCGGTGATTTCGGGCCAGGGGAAGTTGTTGTAGACGATGCCTGACGAATACCTGTAGTCGCTTTTCAATCGACCGCAAACTGCACGTACCCAAGCCATGTGCATGGTCGACGTCATCACCGCGAAGTGCACCTTCGTGGCGTGCGGCACGATCTTCACCAAGTTGCTGCAAAGGGTGTCCGGTTCCATGAAGCCGATGGGAATGAATGTTCGGCGCTCGGATGACACTTCTGGCACCACCAAGTAGTGGTCAGTCGGAATGTTCTCCACGTGAAAGCGTCTGGGGGTCTCCGCGAGCTTGCGGGTCGGTGCGCTGCGACTAGCCAGACGGAACTTTCGAACTGCCTCAACCCGTTTCATCGCCTCCGGCATCTTGCGAAGCTCGGCAGGCGGGCAATCCCCTACCCACAGACACCACCGCTCCCAGCCGTTGATGAATTCAACAGCCCCAAGCCAGCGCCGAAACCACTTCTCCGAAGCCGGCTCAAGAGCAATGAAGGCGTCGCGTTCTTCGGTCGTAAACAGGTAGTTGCCGCCATCGATCGGCTTGTTGCCGATGCCCATCCCTGGAACCTCGCAGATCGGACGATTACGATTCGGCAACAGGATGTCTGCCGCATCGACCAGGTAGGGATTGATGTTCGCGGGCCGTACTTCGTGAGGCTCGCCCCGGATGTCCACGTAATCGAACAGGCGCTTGGGCAAGGTGCTGCTCAGCGCGAAGCCGGCAATCACGCAGTGAACCGCGGCGACGCCTCGGGCCTCGTTATTCCACTGAAACGTGCGGTGAGCGAAGAAGATGTGGAAGCCACGCCGCAACATCTCGCCCCAAAGCACACTCACCTGCTCGCCTTGGGTGATGGAATTTGTTGAAACGAAGGCGCAGCGCGCACTGCCGCCCGAACTCATTGAACTCCCGGCTTCGCGGGAATGATGGGCGCCGGAGCCGGTACCGCTGATGTAATCCGCAGCCTTGAGATACCACGCGCTGACGAAATCCAGGACGCCTGCCCCCTTCACAGGTCCGGCGATGGCGAGCAAGTCGCCACGCTGCTCCGCGGTCATCATCTTGGAGCCGATGAACGGCGGATTGCCAAGGATGTAGCTGAGCCTCTCCGCCGGCACCACCTCATTCCAGTCAACCCGCAACGCATTGCCATGCACGATGGTCGGCGCCTTCACCAGCGGCAGGCGGGCGAAGTATTCGCCGAACAATTCGGCAACCCGCAGGTTCATCTGGTGGTCCATCAGCCACAGCGCCACCTGGGCGATCTGGGCCGGGAACTCCTCGATCTCGATGCCGTAGAACTGGTCCACGTCCACCGCCACGTGGTCGGCGACGCGGGTGAGCACGCTGCCCTGGCGGGCGAACAGGCGCTTGAGCACGTCCAGTTCCAGCAGCCGCAGTTCCCGGTAGGCGATGATCAGGAAGTTGCCGGCGCCGCAGGCGGGATCCAGGAAGCGCAGGTTGGCCAGCTTCACGTGGAAGCCCTTGAGCTTGCCCTCGTGGTTGCCGATGCGCTCCAGCTCTTCGGTCAGATCGTCTAGGAACAGCGGGCCGATCAGCTTGAGGATGTTCTTTTCGCTGGTGTAGTGCGCGCCCAGGTTGCGGCGGGCGGTGGCGTCCATCACCGACTGGAACATGGAGCCGAAAATGGCCGGGCTGATGCGGCTCCAGTCCAGCGCGGAGGCCTCCAGCAGGAGCTGCCGCATCTTTGAATCGAAGGCGGCAAGCGGCAGGTGTTCCTCGAACAGCTTGCCGTTGACGTACGGGAACTCGGCCAGCTGCACGTCCAGGGTCTTCTGCCGCTGGTCGGCGGTGCGGTTGAGGGTCTGGAAAAGCTGCGCCAGCCACATGCCGACGTTGGCGCCGTCCTGGCTGGTGCGCTGGTCGATGAGGTCGTGGAAGGCGTGGCGCGGGAAGATGCCGGTGTCATCGGCGAACAGGCAGAACAGCAGCCGCACCAGCAGCACTTCCAGCGCGTGACCCTCGTAGCCGGCGGCCTTGAGCGCGTCGTGCAGGCGGCCCATGCGCTCGGCGGCCTGCACGTTCACCGGATCCTGCTCCTTGAACGCGCGCGGCTGGTAGCCGGCGATGAAACCGAACAGGCGCACGTGTTTGTGCAGGTCGGTGAGCGGGAACTCGGCGGGGTCCTCTTCGCCCTCCAGGTCGTAGAGGCGGAAGCTGGCGAAGTCGGAGACGAGCAGGTAGCGGGGCAGCTCGGCGTCGGTGAGGCCGTGGAAGTAGTCGCGTGCCTGGGTGTGGGCGCGGGTGAGGTCCTTGCCGCGGGATTTGTGCTCGATCAGCAGCACGCCCTTCCACAGCAGGTCGATGTAGCCGTCGCGCCCGTCGAGCTTTTTCACCCGGCGCTCGAAGTTGGCCACGCGCCGACGCGAGACGCCGAAGATGTTGAAGAAGCCGTCCCAGAAGCTTTTGGCCTCGGCGTGCTCGTTGGCCTCATCGGCCCATTCGCGCGAAAAGCGCAGCGCGCGATCCTTGATCTCGTTCCAGCTCAGTGGCATGCGGTCTACTCCCCAGTGCCGACATGATGCCCAAACCCGGGGATGCGTGCCCACGGGCGCGGCCGACGAATGTGGAAGGTGCGCAGGGGCCTGGATCGACAGCGCGCACAGCGATCGGCGAATCCCGGCGTGGCCAGCGATTTGCGCAGCAGCGGCGCGGCCTGTTGGCAGTGGAACGCGACCGCTGTCATCGGCTGATTGAAACAATCAAGCTCGGCTGTTCGCAAGAATTGGTCCAGGATCCCCGGCCTGGGCGAGGCCCGGCTGCGATGACCGTGGCAGCGCTATGCAATGCCATCGTGGAGATCCGCGACAACACGGCGGCCACCGTTCTGCTGCGCGTGGGCAGGCTGGAGACCTCCCGTGCCTGCTACCGGACATTTGCAGTGATGACCCCCGTTGCCCGCTACAAGACCCGGCTCAACTGCGCCCCAGCCGGCGGCGAGCGACCCCACCTCGGCGTGCCGCCAGCCAGCCTGTTAAAATGCCGACATGGCCACGCTTGCCAAGTCGAACAAACACCTCGCTACAGCCGCCCAGCGATTGCACGCCGTGCGCGTGACCATCGCCACGTCCTCGGCCATCGAGGGCATCCACGCGCCGTTCACGCAGCCCAGAGCAGCCAGGCAAGACGCCCCGGCAGCCAACAAACGCATTAAGCGCAGCAAGCCACAGGGCTGACGGCTCAGGCATAGCGCCGCGTCCTGGCAATCACCGAGCGGAAGACGCGCTCCATCGGAGCGTAGTTTCTATTCAAAGAGGCGTGGATTGCGCCGATGTAATACCGCTTGTTGCGTCCGCGGATGCCGCCGTAATCGAGTGTCGGCAAACCGGCCTGCAGTGCCATCAGCGTGTTCAGCAGGCGGGCCAGACGGCCATTGCCGTCACGGAACGGATGGACCAGAACCAGCTCGGCATGGGTCACCGCCAGCGCCTGCGCCAGGCGTTCGTCGTCCATGTCCATGCACGGTGTGAACAGCGCCAACGATTCGCGTTCGTACCCGGCCATCAGCCGCGGTAGCAGGTGGGCAGCCGCAAACTGGAAGCCGCCCTTGCCGATGTTCACTTGCCGGTACTGGCCTGCCCAGTCGTAAAGCTCGCCAAGCCAGCGGCGATGCCAGTTGCATAGATCGGCAGCGGTGAAACATTGCGCCATCTCCACCTCGTCAAGCAGGGCCAGCGTCAAAGCCTCCAGTGCCGAGGATTCGGCTTGCTGCATGTCGCGTACCCGCACAATGCCCGCACGATTGGCCAGAACACGGCCGCGCGAACCTGGCTGGTAGATGCTTTCGTTGCTGCCATCGGTGGCGTAGCGATCGCGGCGCATGGGTCAGAGGTTCCGGTTCCCTGTTTCGGGGTTGGCCCGTCTGCCGACAAGTATACGAGGCAGGCATGAGCACCGGCCTGCCGGAAGTTGCACCGTGTCCGGTGGTTTCAGGCCGCCGGATCGCTGATCTGAATCACAGCGTTTTAAGGGCGTGTCTGCCAAGCTGGATACAGTCAAAAAACCCTATGGAGGCAACGACATGAAACCGAACCAGATCCTGACTTCTCTTTCCCTGGCCATCGCCCTGGCCCTGGCTGGCGGCGGATTTGCGCTGGCGGATTCAGCGCAGCCGGCCACCGATCACGACCAGCACAGTCATGCCCCTGATCATCACCCTGAGCAAAGCGATGATCACGATCAGCACCATCACGGCGATGACCATCACGCTCATGGCCACGCCGGGCACGAGCTGCTGCCGCCGGTGCCGGAAAACCACGAGCCGTGGGCCATCGACGAGCCGCTTGGCAAAGGCATGACGCGCGTTCGTCAGGCGTTGGCGGACGTGCCGTCCGATGCCGATGCCGCGATTGAGCCGGCGGCAGCCACGGCGCTGGCCGACGAGGTCGATTCGGCGATCAATTTCATGTTCGCCAATTGCCAGTTGCCGCCCGAGCCCGATGCAGCGCTGCATGGCGTGCTGGCGCAGTTGATGGTGAGCAGCCGGGAGCTGCGTGACGACGCCGCGGGCAACCCGCTGGCCGACATGCGCGGTGCGGTCGACCGCTACGCGCTGCTGTTCGACGACGCCGATGCCCGCGCCGAAGGTTACGGGACCAAGGCGGGCGCGCCGCACTGACCAGTGCGGGCGCAACAACGTTCGGTGTGACAACGTTCGCGGCGCGGCCGATGCCATCGTATCGAGCGCGCCGATCGCGATTGCGGGCATGCATGGCGTCGCCATGTATCGCCCCATCTGTCGGTGGGGCAAGCCAGCCGAAGTTGTCGGTACAGCCTGTGCGGCCATGACGGCAGCGGGCAGCCAGGTTGGCACTGGCCCGAGCTTTGTCGTCAAGATTCTGGCGATCATCAACAACAAGCCGGCTTGTTGTTGACCGGTGAGCAACAAACCGCGTTGTTGTTGATAGTTCGGAGGATCTGAACAACAACGGCTTGCAGTTTCTTACTGCAGACTGCGGCAACGCCTTCGTCGCGACTAATCGGCGCCCTCACTCCTCCCGCAAAGCCACCATCGGATCGGTGCGCGATGCGCGCCAGGCCGGCCACCAGGCGGCAGCCAGCACAACGCCAAGCAGCAGCAGCGTGGCCAGTGCCAGCACCAATGGATCCTGGCCGGACAGGCCGTAAAGCAGTGAAGCGGCAGCGTTGCCCAGGGCCACGGCCAGCACTAATCCGATGACGATGCCGATCAGGGCCAGGCGGGCGGTCTGGCGCAACACCAGGGCGCGCAGCCGGGCCGGTGGTGCGCCCAGGGCCAGGCGCAGGCCCATTTCGTGCTGGCGCTGGGCGACGGCGTAGGCGAGCAGTCCGTACAGGCCGATGGCGGCGAGCAGAGTGGCGAGCACGGCGAAGCCGCTGGACAGCATGCCGACCAGATGATCGGTGCCGGTGTTGCGCCGCACCTGTTCGCTGAAGCTGCGCAGGTCCATCACCGGCAGGCCGCTGTCGAGCCGGTTGACGACGCCGGTGATGGCCGGGCCGAGGCTGGTGGTCGGCAGGCCCGAGCGCAGGTAGACGGTGACCTGGCCGACGCCGGGGTTCTGCCGCACCGGCATGTAAAGCTGCGCCGGCGCGTCCTGGCGCACGCCGGAGTAGGCGGAGTTGCCGACCACGCCGACGATGCGGATATCCAGCTCGGGATTGCCGCCGTGCAGGGCGACATGCTTGCCAACGGCGTCGTTGCCCAGGCCATAACGGTCGGCGAAGGCCTGGTTGACGATGGCCACGCGCGGCGCCTGGGCGTCGTCACTGTCGCTGAACTGGCGGCCGGCGAGCAGCGGAATGCCCAATGTCTGGAAGAAGCCGGGGCTGACATCGTTGCGCGAGGTGCTGGTGCGTTCGTCGGGCGCCGCCTCGTAGCCCTGCACCGACACGCTCATGCCCCAGTTGTTGTCCGAAACCAGACTGAGCATGGACAGCCCGACCGCGTCGACGCCGGGCAAGGCCCGCAGCTCGGTTTCCAGGCGCTGGAACAGTGCCTGCGAGCGTTCGGGCGGATAGCCGTTGAGTTCCGGGCCGATGCCAAACGCCAGCACCTGGTCGGTGTGCATGCCCAGATCGACGCGGCTGAGGTTGTCCAGGCTGCGCACGAACAGGCCGGCCAGCACCAGCAGCGCCAGCGAGAACGCCATCTGCGCCACTGCAAGACCATTGCGCAGGCCCAGGCCGCCGTGCCCGGCCAGGCTGGTGCGCGTGCGCAAGGCGTCGGCCGCTGTCGCCCGGCTCAACTGCCAGGCCGGGAACAGGCCAAACAGCAGCACGGTGACCGCGGCGGCGGCAAAGACAAAGCCGGTCATGGCCCAGGACAGCCCACCAGGCAGAAACCCGGCCAGGCCGGTGCTGTCGAACCAGACCAGGCCGCGGGCCACCAGCCAGCCCAGCGGCAGCGCCAGCAACGCGCCGGCCAGGGCCAGCAAGCCGGCCTCGACCAGCAGTTGCCGGGCCAGGCGCCAACTGCTGGCGCCGATGGCCGAGCGCACCGACATCTCATGCCGACGGCCGGCGCCGCGCGCCAGTTGCAGGTTGGCGATGTTGACGCAGGCGATCAGCAGCACCAGTCCGGCCACGGCCAGCAAGGTCGCCAGCGGTGCCGCCAACTGCTCGGGCATCTGGCTCTGGCCGCGCGCGCCGGGCAACCATTGCAGTTGGCGATCGCGGAAGCGTTCCAGCGCCGCCGGGGTCATGTTTTTCTGTTGCGCGGCTTCGATCTCGTTGATCACCGAGTGGTAGCGGGCTTGCAGCGGTGCCAGCGCCGCGGCCGGTGTCACGCCCGGCGCCAGGCGACCGAAGACATAGACCCAGTAGGCATCGCGGCGCTCGTGCTCGGGCAGGCTTTCGGGGCGGTCGGGCCAGTGCACGCTGATCGGCAGGAACAGCTCAACCTGGGAATGCACCGTGGTGCCCTCGAAGCCTTGCGCGGCAACGCCGACCACGGTCATCGGCAAGCCGTTGATGCGCAGCGTCTGGCCGATGATGTCCGGATCGGCACCGAAGCGGTCCTGCCACAGGCCATGGGCCAGGACCACGGCCTCGGCCTCGGCGCGGCCATCGACCGCGTCATCTTGCGGCGACAGCAGCCGGCCCAGCGCCGGCACCAGGCCCAGCGCGCTGAAGTAGTTGCCGCTGACCATGCTCGCCTGGTTGTTGCTGGTCCGGCCCTGCCACTCCAGGTTGATGCTGGCGCCGCGATGCCCGGCCAGGGTCACGCCGTCCTGCGCCCGCTCCAGATCACGAAACATGGGATAGCTGAAGATGGCCGCGTCATCGCCGCTGCCGTCGTTGGTCATCCAGCCGCTCTTCTCGCCCGGCCCGGACAGGTTCACCAGCCGCTGCGGCTCGGGCACCGGCAAAGGCCGCAACAGCACTTCGTGGAACAGGCTGAAGATGGCGGCATTGACGCCCAGGCCCAGGGCCAGCGTGGCGACCACGGTGAGGGTGAATCCGGGCCGCAACAACAGGCTGCGCAGGCCGTGGCGAAGGTCGCGGAACAGGGAATCGGCAAGGACCATGGCGGCAGCTTCCGGAAACGGTGACGGGAGTGGTCAGGCGTGGCGCAAGGCGGTGATCGGGTCGACCTTTGCGGCACGGCGGGCCGGCAGCCAGCAGGCGATCAGGGCGATACCGCCCAGCACCACCGCCACGGCCAGGAAGGTGATCGGATCAAAGCGCGAGACGCCGTAAAGCTGGTTGCCGAGCACGCCACCCAGCGCCAGCGCCACCAGCAGGCCGATGGCCAGGCCCAGGCCGGCGATGCGCCCGCCCTGGGCCAGCACCATGCGCACGACCTCGCCGCGGCTGGCACCGATGGCCATGCGCACGCCAAGTTCGCCGGTGCGTTGGGCCACCGACCAGGCCAGCACCGCGTAGATGCCGATGGTCGACAGCAGCAGGGCGACGCCGGCGAACAGCGCCAGCAGCAGCATCGGCGCCTGCCGGCCCTGCAAGGATTCGGCAATGCGCTGATCCAGGCTGCGGATGTCGAACACCGGCTGCTCGGGATCGACCCGCTGCACCGCCTGGCGCAACGGCCCGGCCAGGGCGCTGGCCGGCAGGTCGCTGTTGACCAGGAAATAGCCATTGCGCGTATCCATGCGCGCGAACGGGAACTGCCGGTGTGCGAACCAGTAGGTTTCCTTGTCCACAGCCTGAGCCAGGTTGGCCTGGTGGACGCTGCCGACGACACCGACGATGGTCGCCCACTGGCTTTCGTCCTGGCTGCCGAAGGCGCGCAGGCGGCGGCCGATGGGGTCGACGTCGCCGAACTGGCGACGCGCCAGCAGCTCGTCGATGATCACCACCGGCGCCGTGTCGCGGCGGTCGGCTTCGTTGAACAGGCGCCCGGCCAGCAGCGGCACGCCCATGGCACTGAACATGTCGTCGCTGGCCACCCGCCAATGGCCGTGCGGCAGTGGCTGGTCGACGCCCTGCCCGGTGCCCTGGATCTGATAGGCGGCGCTGGAGGAGGTGTTGCCGAACGGCAGATGGTTGGCCCAGGCGGCCTCGCTTACGCCGGGAATGGCGCGCAGGTTGGCCAGGGCGGCATCGATGAATTGCTCGATCGCGTCGTCGCTGGCGTAGCTGGCCTGGGCCAGGCTCACGCGCATGGTCACCCGGCCGTCACGGTCGAAACCCGGATCCACGTTCTGCACCCGCTCATAGCTGCGCAGCAGCAGGCCGGCGCCGACCAGCAGGGTGGCGCATAGACCGATTTGCACCATCGCCAGCAGGTTGCGCGTGGCTTGTGCGCGGCGGCCGCCGGCATGGCCACGGCCGCTTTCCTTGAGCGTGCCGACCACGCCACCGCCGGCCGGCGTCAGGGCCGGGAACAGGCCGAAGACGATGCCGGTGAGTGCGGTCAGGCCCAGGGCAAACAGCAGCACCGGCATGTCGATACCGATGCGCGGCTGCAGCGGGCTGTCGGTCAGGCCAAGCGCGGTCAGCGCCTTCAGGCCAAGCCAGGCGACCACGATGCCGGCGAGTGCGCCGACCAGCGCCAGCAGCAGCGCTTCGATCAGCAACTGCCGGGCGATGCGGCGTCGCCCGGCGCCCAGAGCGTTGCGTACTGCCAGTTCCTTGCGGCGCGATGCCAGCCGCGCCAGCATCAGGTTGGCGACATTGGCGCAGGCGATCAGCAGCACCAGGCCGGCCACCGCCTGCAGCAACCAGAGCACCGGCCGGACTTCACCGACCCAGTCCTCGCGCAGCGGCTTGGTGGAACCGCTGAATCCGCCCTCGCGATACAGCCGCGCCATCTGCGTGGCACGCTCGCCAGCCATGGCGATGCGCTCGCCGTTGCGCTGAACGATGGCGGCCATCTGGGCATGGGCCTGGTCGGGCGTGGCGCCGGGTGCCAGGCGGGCGATCGAATTCGAGTATTCATTGCCGCGGGCTTCGTCGCCGGCCTCTTCGGCGCTGAAGGCAAACGGCACCCAGGCCTGCGCCTGCGGGTTGGGGAAGACGAAGCCGGGCGGCATCACGCCGATGACGCGGTAGTCGTGGCCATTGACGCGCACCGGCCGGCCGATGACATCGGCAGCGCCGGCAAAGCGGCTTTGCCACAGGCCGTGGCTGAGCACCAGAACCCGGTCGCGGCCGGGCTGGTCTTCATCGGCGCTGAAGGTGCGGCCCAGCAGCGGCGCCACCTGCAGGGTGCTGAACAACGAAGCGCTGGCACGGACTCCGGACAGGCGCTGCGGCGCGCCGTCGCTGGCCAGGTTGAGGCTGATGCCGGTGTACAGGCCGATGTCCTGGAAGGCGGTGACCTGCTCTCGGCGCTCCAGATAATCGGGCACCGAGGTGCCGGTCTCGGCCAGGCCCATGCCCGGATAGTTGTTGTGCACCAGCACCAGGCGCTCGGCGTCGGGGAACGGCAGCGGCTTGATCAGCAACGCGTTGACGACACTGAAGATGGCGATGTTGGCGCCGATGCCCAGCGCCAGCGTGAGCACCGCGGCAATCAGGAAGCCGGGTCGGGCGAGCAGGCTGCGCAGGCTGTAGCGCAGATCCTGGGTCAGGGAATCAAGCATGGCGTCACCTTGGTGGGTGCTGGAACTGCGGACGCGGCCTCAGGCGGTTTCCCGCGGCTGCTGATCTTCGGCGTGGCCGCGACGGAACAGGCGCGCGTCCTCTTCCTTGCGCAGCCGGTGCATGGTGTCCTCGTCGACCACGCGGCCGTCGAACATGAAGATCTTGCGCTGGGCGAAATCGGCGTAGCGCGGATCATGGGTGACCATGCAGATGGTCGCGCCGCCGCGATGCAGCTCGTCGAGCAGGCCCATCACCGCCTCGCCGTTCTTGGAATCAAGGTTGCCGGTGGGTTCGTCGGCGAGCAGGATCGAGGGCTGGCCGACCAGGGCGCGGGCGACGGCAACACGCTGCTGCTGGCCGCCGGACAACTGCGCCGGGTAGTGCTTGAGCCGATGCGCCATGCCGACCCGCTCCAGCGCCGCCTGCACCCGGTCGCGGCGCTCGGCCTTGGCCATGCCGGGCCGGTAGGTCAGCGGCAGCTCGACGTTCTCGAATACGGTCAGGTCACCGATCAGGTTGAAGGCCTGGAAGATGAAGCCGATTTCCTTGTTGCGGATGCGCGCCCGCTCGGACGGGCCGATGTCCTCGACCTGGCGGCCATTGAGCAGGTAGCGGCCGGCGCTGGCGGTATCGAGCAGGCCCAGGATCGACAGCAGGGTGGACTTGCCGCAGCCGGACGGGCCGGAGATGGACACGTATTCACCGTTCTGGATGTCGAAATGCACTTCGGACAGGGCGTGGGTCTCGACCTCGTCGGTGAGGAAGACCTTGCGGATGCCTTCGAGCTTGATCAGGGGCTGGCTGGACTGGGTCATGGCGGGGTTCCTTGGAAGGTTCGTTGCGGCCGGGCGGGCGTGACGGGAAGGGTCGGCGGCGGAGTCGGTGGCAATTGACACACGATTCATTGCAGGCGGATGCGGTCGTGCTGGTCCCAGGCCGAGGTGTCGGACAGGATCACCTGCTCGCCCTCGACCAGGCCGTTGACGATCTCGATCAGGTTCACCGAGGCCCGGCCCAGGGCGACCGGCACGCGCACCGCGCTGCCGTCGCCGTTGATGCGGAACAAGGTGGTCTGGCTCTCGGGCTGGCCGAACGCCGGGCGGCCGACGTAGAGGACATCGTCCAGGCGCTCGATCTGGATGGTGCCGTCAACCGACAGGTCGGGGCGGGCGCCGGGCGGCAGCGGATCAAGCAGGTCGACATCGACCTGCACGGTACCGCCCTGCACTGCCGGATCGATGCGGATGACCTCGCCGGCGACGATGCCGTTGCGGGTATCCACGCGCACCGGCTGGCCGATCAGGATGTCCTTGGCCTGGGTTTCGGCAATGCGCAGCTCGGCCATCAGCACGTCCGGCCGCGCGACGCGGGCCAGGTTGCTGCCGGCCATTACCTGCTGGCCTTCCTCGACCGGCACCTGTTGCAGCACGCCTTCGATGCCGGCGGTGAGCTGCAGGGCATCGACCTGGCGCTGGCGCAGGTCGCGGGTGCGCACAAGCTGGGCGATGCGCGCGCGCTCGGCTTCCAGTTGCTTGCCCATGTTCTGGCGGGTGTTGGCCAGGCGGTCGCGTTCCATGTCCACGCGCACCTTGAGGCTGTCGGCGCTGAGCTGGCTGCGCTGGTACTGGATGCGCGAGATGATGCCGTCGGCCGAAAGCTGGCCTTCGGCCTCGGCCTGCAGGCGCGCGCCTTCGTACTCGGCCTCGAAGCCGGCCAGGCGGGCGCGCTGGTCGAGCACCATGCTTTCCAGCTCGATCTGGCGCGCCAGGTAGTCGGCCTGGGCGGAGACATGGTCGGCCTCGGCGGCGGCGAGTTGGTCGAGCACCACCGGGTTGGACAGTTCCAGGATCACCGTGTCCGGTTCGACCCGGGCGCCGGGCTTGACCACGATGCGTTCGACGCGGGCGTCGGTTTCGGCGGCCAGCCAGCGGATCGATTTCGGCACCAGGCTGCCCGACCCGCGCACCTCGCGCAGCATTTCGCCGCGCTTGACGGTGTCGGTCCAGACCGTGCCGCGGTCCACCCGCGGTGCGGCCGGCTCCAGGCCGGCGACCCAGATACCGGCCAGGAGCACGGCCAGGCCGCCCAGCGCTGCCAAGACCACCTGGCGGCGGCGCTTCTTCAGTTTCAGATCGGTGCGTTCAATGTCCATGCCTGCTCATAAGCAGGCTGCGTGCCAATCTGATGGTCTTTGATGAATCAAAGACTTGGCATCATTGATTGGGCGGCAAGCCGCCATAGTGTCCGCTGCCGGACAGTGCCCGGGTCGGCCGGAAACCCGAGTGTCCCCGGCTGGTGCCCGCCCGAGCCTGCTTCAGGCCTCCGCCAGGGCCAGCTTTTCTTCCTTGATCTGGGCGAAGTCCTGTTCGAAGAAGAACCGGCGCGCGCCCAGGGCCGGTTTCAAATCGGGCAGCCAGGTGGCATTTGCATCGAACTTGGCGAAGAACGGCCGCTGTACCCAGTCCGGATCCCGGCCCTGGATGAAGCGCAGCACGAATACCTTCTCGCCGTTGATCTCGGTCACGCCCTGAATCTCGACCTTGCCCGGATCGGCCGACATCGACGGCCCGCGTGCGGTCCGCGCCAGCCCGGACACGCGCTGCATGGCCTGGCGATAGATCTCCCAGGCCTTGACCAGCGGCACCTCGAAGTAGTGCTGGGCGCCGGTGTCGCGCTCGACGAACATGTAGTACGGCACCATCCCGAGCTGCACCTGCGTGGTCCACATCCGCGCCCAGACATCGGCACTGTCGTTGATGTGATGCAACAGCGGCGCCTGGGTGCGGATCTGCGCGCCTGTGGCGCGGATGCGGCGGATGGCTTCGCGGCAGACCGGCGTTTCCATCTCGCGCCAGTGGTTGAAGTGGGCCATGAAGGCGACATGTTTGCCGGCGTCGACCAGCTCGCGCAGCAGCGCCAGCACCTCGTCGGCGTCGGGGTCGGTGACGAACCGATACGGCCAGAAGGTCAGGCTCTTGGAGCCGATGCGGATGTTGCGCACATGCGCCAGTTCGGGCCGGGTCAGACCTTCCAGATAGCCGCGCAGGTGGCGCGCCTTCATCACCATCGGGTCGCCGCCGGTCATCAGCAGGTCGGTGACCTCGGGATGCCGGGCCAGGTAGTCGTGCAGTTGACCAGCTTCACTGGAGGCAAATCGCAGCTCGCTGTCGCCGACGAACTGTGCCCAGCGGAAGCAGAAGGTGCAGTAGCTGTGGCAGACCTGGCCCTGGCTGGGGAAGAACAGCACGGTTTCGCGGTATTTGTGCTGCATGCCTGGCAGCGGCTCGCCGTCCAGATGCGGCACGTTGAGCTCCATCTGACCGGCCGGATGCGGGTTCAATTGGGCACGAATGCGACTGATCACCGGCGCCATTTCGCTGGCCGGAGCTTCGCGCCGCATCAGTTCGGCCAGTTCGTTGAAGTGTTCTGGCGCCAGCATTTCGCGCTGCGGAAACACCAGGCGGAAGATCGGATCATCGGGCACCTGCTGCCAGTTGATCAGCTCCTCAAGCACATATTCGTTGACCCGGAACGGCAGTACCCGGCTGACCACCTTGATATCAAAGCGCTGGCTTTCGCTCAGGTGCTGGAGCTGGGGAATGGTGTCCAACTGGCGGTCGGTGAAGACCTTGAAGCGGCGTGCCTGGATCGGGGCATCGAGGGTTTGCGGGTCGTCGTGCTCAACGGCAAGGCATGCGCTGGCTTCTTCAAAAGTCATATCACCTCCACGGGTTGCTGATGCCAACCATCGGGGCGCGATGATCCGGACGGATCTGCCGTGTGCTGCGAAACGTGCGGCTGGGGCACGGGACCGGGCGCGGTCAGGTGGGTGCCAGAGGCGGCACCGCGAAGAGAAAAGGCCCGAAATTACGGCATGTCGCCGCGGCTCCCGGCGTTGCGGGACGCGGCGAATGATGGCTGGCGTGACGGTTCAGGTTAACAGACCCGCCATTGTGCTGCAGTGCAAGCACGCGCCCGGCGTGCGGATCACGCCGGGCGACGCGTTGCGCCGAAGGTTTACGCCCCGCTCAGTCTGCGGCCGGGGCCGGATCCTTGCGCCGCACGGCGATGTTGGCTTCGGCCAGTTGCGCTTCGGGCAGCGGCGAGGGTGCGCCGGTCATCGGGCACTGGGCGCCGGTGGTCTTGGGGAAGGCGATGACATCGCGGATCGATTCGGTGCCGGCCATCAGCGCGGCGATGCGGTCGATGCCGAAGGCAATGCCGCCGTGCGGCGGCGCGCCGTAGTCCAGGGCTTCGAGCAGGAAGCCGAACTTCTCGTCGGCCTCTTGCGCGCTGATGCCCAGCAGGTCGAAGACCGCGGCCTGCATCGAGCGGCTGTGGATGCGGATCGAGCCGCCGCCGATTTCGTTGCCGTTGAGCACCAGGTCGTAACCGCGCGACAACGCCTGACCTGGATCGCTGCGCAACTGCTCCTCGTCATCGACCGCCGGCGCGGTGAACGGATGATGCAGGGCGACATGGCGCCGGGCCTCTTCGTCCCACTCGAACATCGGGAACTCGGTGATCCACAGCGGCCGCCAGCCATCCTCGACCAGCTCGAAATCGTGGCCGGCCTTGAGCCGGACGGCGCCCATGAAGGCGCTGACCACGCCGACATCGCCAGCGCCGAAGAAGACCAGATCGCCGTTGCCGGTTTCAGTGCGCGCGAGCAATGCCGCTAGCACATCGGCGTCGAGGAACTTGCTGATCGGCGAATTGACCTGGCCATCCTCGCCGAGCTTGATCCAGGCCAGGCCGCGGGCGCCGTACTTGCCGGCGTGCGCGGCGTAGTCGTCGATCTGCTTGCGCGACAGGCGCGCGCCGCCGGGGATGCGCAGCGCGGCGATGCGGCCACCGGCAGCAGCGACATCGGAGAACACCTTGAAGCCGCAGTTCTCGACCAGATCGACGACATCGACCAGCTCCAGGGCAATGCGCAGATCGGGCTTGTCCGAACCGAAGCGGCGCATGGCCTCGGCCCAGGTCAGGCGCGGGAATGGCTCGGGCAGGCGGACATCGAGCACCTGCTCGAAGGCGTGGCGGATCATCGCCTCGACCGTGCCCTGGATTTGCTGCTCGTCAACCCAGGCAAATTCCATGTCCAACTGGGTGAACTCCAGTTGCCGATCGGCGCGCAGGGCCTCGTCACGGAAGCAGCGCGCAATCTGGTAGTAGCGGTCGAAGCCGGCCATCATCAGCAACTGCTTGAACAACTGCGGCGACTGCGGCAGGGCGTAGAACTCGCCCGGGTGCAGACGCGCCGGCACCAGGAAATCGCGCGCGCCTTCCGGCGTCGCCTTGGTCAGGATCGGGGTTTCGATGTCCTGGAAGCCGCGTTCGTCCAGCCAGCGGCGCAGCGCCTGCACCAGGCGCGTGCGGGTGCGCATCATGTGCTGCATCTGCGGCTGGCGCAGGTCCAGGTAGCGGTACTTCAGGCGGATGTCCTCGCCCGGGTTCTCGTGGGCGTGGAACGGCAGCGGTTTGGCTTTGTTGACGATGCGGATCTGTGTCGCCACCACCTCGACCTGGCCGGTGCGGATGCGCTCGTTGACAGCATGGCGGGCGCGCACGGTGCCGGTCACCTGCAGCGCATCCTCGTAGCCGATCTGCTCGGCGATCGCGAACACCTGGGCATTGTCGGGTTCGACCAGCACCTGGACGATGCCTTCGTGGTCACGCAGGTCGATGAAGCAGACGCCGCCCAGGTTGCGGGCGACATCGGCCCAGCCGCACAGGGTGACGCTCTGGCCGATCAGGGCCTCATCGATGAGGCCGCAGTAATGGGTACGCATGGTGGGGAGACGCCGGATGGAAAAGCCGCCCATGATAACGCTCTGGCGGCCATGGGCGGCGGTGCGCATTGGCAGCCGCCATTGGCAGCCATGCCGGGTAGGGATTGACCGGCCGACTGGCGGTCCGGTCACGCCGATTGATGGCCGGGAACCGGAGCGGCCGGTTCCCGGTCAGGGACGCAGGTTCAGCGTACCGCGGCTTCCACCCAGGGCAGCGGCCGCTGCTCTACCGGCTCGCCCAAGTCGAACTCCAGCTTGAGCCGGCCGGCATCGGAGGTTTCTTCATAGACCAGGGTGCTGGCATCGGGCATCGCCAGGGTCCAGACGCTGTTGCTGCGCGCGGACTGGTCGTGCCGGGAAAACAGCTCGCGGCTGATGTCATTGGCCTGGAAGATGGCCGTGCGGGCGCTGGATTCTTCGCTGCTGAAACCACCGAAATCGGTCACCGGCAGGGGTTGGCCCTCGTCGTTGTGACGCAGTTGGCGCAGGCTGAGCTGGTCGGCGGACTGGCGCCGCAGCACCATCGTGCGCGAGCGATCGTCGCCGACCGCCAAGGCGAGGATGATCCCGCCCGGCGGACAATCGCGCACATCCAGCACCACTGGACCCTTTTCCCAGACCGGATCGGGACCATCGTCGGCCTCGTTGACCACGACGCGGCCGGCAAACGCCTGGCGGCAATGCCGGCCAATGCCGTGCAGCAGGTTCCAGTCCTCGGGCAGGGCCACGGCCGGCGCGGCCTCCTCGGCGCTGACTTCGGGCGGGGCGGCAACGGCCTCTAATTGCGTGCCTTCCCCGCTGGCCATCAGGCTGACCGATGCCGAGGCAAAGGCCGATGCCGAGGCCATCGCCAAAGTCAGCGCGGCCAGCCGTACTGCCGGCTGCGGCCTCATGGCGTCACCGCCGCGGCCGTGGCGGCCGGTGCCGGTGTCGGGGTCTTGCCGGCGCTATCGGCACTGCTGCCGCTGCTGTCGGCGGCGGCCGGCGGTGGCTGATCGCCGGCCAGGTTGCGCTTGCGGTCACGATCGCTCTTGAAGTCGGTCTCGTACCAGCCGCTGCCGGCAAGCCGGAACGAGGGCGCCGAGATCAGACGGCGCACCGTGCCCTGGCTGGCGCAGACCGGGCACTGGTCCGGATCGGCATCGGACAGCTTCTGCAGGCGCTGGAAATCATGGCCACAACTGGCACAGTCAAACTCGTAGATCGGCATGAACAAAGGCTCCAGGATCATCGCGGATGACGGCATCTTGGGGCCGCCGGCGGGAAAATCAAAGCATTGGCGGGCGGTGCGGGCATCGACGGCAGCCGCAGCGCCTGCGACAAACAGCAACACCAGCGCCAGAAACAGACAACGGGCGCACTGGGCGCCCGTTGCCATGACACGCCGGTTGTTTGCCGCCGGCCGGGCGAATCCGCCCGAACCGAAAGACAGCCAGGTGCTTACTCGGCGACGACCACGACCTTGACGGTCTGGTCGATGGTCGCATGCAGCTTGACGATGACCTCGAACTCGCCGACCTGGCGGATCGGACCTTCGGGCATCACCACTTCGCTGTTGGACACCGGCTTGCCGATGGCAGTGAAGGCGTCGGCGATTTCGCGCGGACCGACCGAGCCGAACAGCTTGCCTTCGGCCGAGGCGTTGGCCTTGATCGTCACCATCGCGTCTTCCAGCGTGGCGGCACGGGCCTGGGCATCACCGGTGGCCTGCGCGGCGCGGGCTTCGAACTCGGCCCGGCGGGCTTCGAACATTTCCACGTTGGCGGCGGTGGCCGGCACGGCCATGCCCTGGGGCATCAGGTAGTTGCGGCCATAGCCGCGCTTGACCTTGACGCGATCACCGAGGCCGCCCAGGTTCTGCACGTTCTGCAGGAGAATCAGTTCCATTTTCTTGCTTCCTTTGTCGTTAGCGGGCTGGCCCGTTCAGGGCGCCCGCAACCGGTTGGCTGTCCGGACAGGGGATCAGTGGTTGTCGGTAAACGGCAGCAGGGCCAGGAAACGGGCGCGCTTGATGGCGGTGCCCAACTGGCGCTGGTAACGGCTCTTGGTGCCGGTGATCCGGCTCGGCACGATCTTGCCGGTTTCGGTGACGTACTGGCGCAGGGTGCCCAGATCCTTGTAGTCGATCTCGGTCACGCCCTCGGCGGTGAATTTGCAGAACTTGCGGCGGCGATAGAAACGGGACATGTCTGTACTCCTCAGGCGGCAGGCTGGTCGGATGTGTCAGCGGCCGAGTCGATTTCGGCGCCGGCGTCTTCCTTGGTGTCGGCATCGGCACGGCCGTCATCGCCATCCTCACGCGACGAATCGCCGCGCTCACGGGCGCCGCGGGAATCACGGGAATCGCCGTCGCTGAAGTCCGAATCACGGCGCGGCTTCTCATCCTTGTTCTTGAGGATGTAGCTCTGCTCGGTCTCCGGCCCTTCGCGGGCGATGACCAGGTGACGCAGCACGGCATCGTTGAAGCGGAAAGCCGATTCCAGTTCGGCCAGCGCAGCCCGGGTGCACTCGATGTTCATGAGCACGTAGTGGGCCTTGGCCAGACGCTGGATCGGATAGGCCAGTTGACGACGGCCCCAGTCTTCCAGCCGGTGGATGGCACCACCGTCGCCTTCGATGACGCCACGATAGCGTTCGATCATCGCCGGCACCTGCTCGCTCTGGTCGGGATGGACCAGAAACACCATTTCGTAATGACGCATTGGATTGTTCCTTGTGGATGTCGTCCCCGTCATCGGGGATGTCAGCCCCCGGCGAAAGCCGTGGAGCAAGGGTCCAGCCATTGGCTAGCCGGGCATTTTCACCCAAAGCCCCGGCCCGCGCAAGCTGCTGCCCCTGCTCGTGCAAGCATTTACCCGGCATTGGCCGGAGTTTGGCTGGCGCGCCGGCAGGATTTGGCCCGTTCGCTGGCAACAGCGGCTGGCGGCTGATCAGCCGGCCAGGGATAGGGATAACGAGAACCCGCGGCTGCGGGCGGGCGCGGCGCAAAAAGCCAGCGCCGGCTCAGGCCGCTTCGGGATCGGCGGTGAAGCTTTCGCCACAGCCGCAGGCAGCGGCGGCATTGGGGTTTTCGAACACGAACTGGCTGCCCATGGTCTGCTCGATGAAATCGATGCGGGTACCGGCGACCAGCGGCAGGCTGTCGGCATCGACGAAGATGCGGATGCCCTGGTCCTCGACCACGGTATCGCCAGGCCGCTGGTCATCGGCCAGGTCGATGGCATAGCCCCAGCCGGAACAACCGGTCCGGCGCACGCCAAAACGCAGGCCCAGGCGGCCCGGCTGCTCCTGGAGGTAGCTGCGGACGCGCCTGGCGGCCGCTTCGGTCAAGTTGATGTCCATGCCGGTCATTGTAGCCGAGGCCGCCGCCACGGACGCCGCGCGCCTGGCCAGCCGGGCCAGTGCATTCATGTCCCGCGCCGCTGTGGCGGCAACGAGACAAGGCCCGGTGACGGTCGCCATGGCTGCCCGCCATTGGCGCCGGGACACGGGCGGCACGGCAATCCGCCGGCAGCGGTCGGGTATGATGGCCGGCTTGCCCATCAGCACTTTTGACGAGGAATCCGCATGACCCAGGTCGCCATCCGGGACGCCCTGTCCGGCCAGATCGCCGCCGGTGAAACCGTGACCGTTCGTGGCTGGGTGCGTACCCGCCGCGACTCCAAGGCCGGCCTGTCGTTCGTCAATGTCTCCGATGGCTCCTGCTTCGATCCGATCCAGGTCGTGGCGCCGGCCAGCCTGGCCAACTACGAAGACGAAGTCAGCCACCTCACCGCCGGCTGCGCGGTGATCGCCACCGGCACCCTGGTGGCTTCGCAAGGCAAGGGCCAGTCGTTCGAGCTGCAGGCCGATACGGTTGAGGTCGTCGGCTGGGTCGAGGATCCGGAAACCTATCCGATCCAGCCCAAGCCGCACACCATGGAGTTCCTGCGCGAGGTCGCCCACCTGCGCCCGCGCACCAATATCTTCGGCGCCATCACCCGCGTGCGCCATTGCATGGCCCAGGCGATCCACCGTTACTTCCACGAGAACGGCTACTGCTGGGTCAACACGCCGATCATCACCACCTCCGACGCCGAGGGCGCCGGCCAGATGTTCCGGGTATCGACCCTGGACCTGGCCAACCTGCCGCGCACGGCCGATGGCGCGATCGACTTCCGCGAGGATTTCTTCGGCCGCGAAGCCTTTCTCACCGTCTCCGGCCAGCTCAATGTCGAGGGCTACTGCCTGGCGCTGAGCAAGGTCTACACCTTCGGCCCGACCTTCCGCGCCGAGAACTCCAACACCAGCCGGCACCTGGCCGAGTTCTGGATGGTGGAACCGGAGATCGCCTTCGCCGACCTGGCCGCCACCGCCGATGTCGCCGAGTCCTTCCTCAAGTACGTGTGCAAGGCGATCCTGGACGAGCGCGGCGATGACATGGCGTTCTTCGCCCAGCGCGTCGACAAGCAGGCAATCGCGCGCCTGGAAGCCATCGTCAGCACACCGTTCGAGCGCATTGACTACGGCGCCGCCGTGGAGATCCTCAAGCGGGCGCCAAAGACGTTCGACTTCCCGGTTGAATGGGGCATGGACCTGCAGACCGAGCACGAGCGCTACCTGTGCGAGCAGCATGTGCGCGGGCCGGTGGTGGTGACCGACTATCCCGAGCAGATCAAGGCCTTCTACATGCGCATGAACGATGACGGCCGCACCGTCGCCGCCATGGATGTGCTGGCGCCGGGTATCGGCGAGATCATCGGTGGCAGCCAGCGCGAGGAACGTCTGGATCGCCTGGATGCGCGCATGGTGCAGTTCGGTCTGGATCCGGCCGATTACCAGTGGTACCGGGATTTCCGCCGCTACGGCACGGTGCCGCATTCGGGCTTTGGCCTGGGCTTTGAGCGCCTGCTGGTCCATGTCTGCGGCCTGACCAATATCCGCGACGCGATTCCGTATCCGCGCGTGCCCGGCTCGGCGGAATTCTGATGCTGGCCCTGCTCCTGCTGCTGATGGGCGTGGCCATGGTCACCGTCGGCGGCACCGGCTATGCCATCTTCGGGCCACTGACCGTGCGCCACCTCACCGATCGCGGCCAGGCGCACCGGGTCGATGGCTCGTCGCTGTCGGCCACCGGCCTGCGCTGGATCCTGACCGGCGGCTATCGCCAGCTCGACGACGCCAATCTGCGGCATCTGGCCGTGCCGGCGCGGATCATGTTGTGGATGATCCTGATCGGCCTGGTGCTGGTCGGCTTGCGCATGCTGCTGCCCGGCTGAGCTGCTGGCTGCCTGGGATTGCGCGCCCACTGGGCTGATGCAAACGACCGGGCCGGAACGCGGCGCGGAAGGCCGCAGCCGCTGCCCTGAACACTGACCGAAGCGACTATCATTCGGCCAGTCCAACTGTCACGAGATCGATCCATGGCCAAGGCAAGAGGCAAAATGCGTTCCCCGGACTCATCCCGGAAAAAGACGGTGGCTCCTGCCCCACGGCAGCGGTTGGCACCGGACTGGCCGGTGCTGGCGCTGGCGATTTTCGGCCTGGTGCTGACCGGCTATCTCAGCGCCGTCGCGCTGTGGGGCACGCTGCCGCTGATGTGTGGTGCCGAATCCGATTGCGCCACCATCCAGCAAAGCCGCTGGTCGATGTTCCTGGGCCTGCCGATCGCGCTGTGGGGCTTTGCCCTGTATGCGCTGATCGCCGCCATTGCCGCCGCGCCCGGCACCCGCCTGAAGCGCTGGCGCCGGCTGTGGACGCTGAGCTTGCTCGGCCTGGCGATCAGCATCTACCTGACCCTGGCCGGCGTAATCGGCCTGCAGGCGGTCTGCCTGTGGTGCCTGCTGTCGCTGCTCGCCATGGCGGCGATCTTCGTGCTGGTGCATATCGGCCGGCCGACTTCGGCGCCGGGCACGAACTGGCGTGGCTGGCTGATCAACAACGGTGCCCTCGCCCTGGTGGTGGTGGTGCTGATGCAGCTTTACTTCGCCGGCCTGTTCGCACCGGCTCCGAATCCGCGCCTGCAAGCCCTGGCCAACCATCTGGAGCGCACCGGTGCCGTCTACTACGGCGCTGACTGGTGCGTGGTCTGCCAGCAGCAAAACCGCCTGTTCGGCGCCTCGGCCAAGGACCTGCCCTACGTTGAATGTCATCCCTCCGGAAGCGGTGGCCCGGTCGCCCTGGAGTGCGTCAATGCCGGCGTGCGCAGCTTCCCGACCTGGGTGATCCGCGGCCGTGAGCACACCCAGTTGCTGCAGCCGGAGGAACTGGCACGGCTGTCAGGCTTCAGATGGGACGACTTCAAAGCCGAATGAGCGCACTGGGCCGGCGCCCGGATTCGCGCCGGCCAGCAACCCCGGCGACCTCGCCGCGAGTACACCGGCGCCGGCGCCGTTGGCGGCCGTTGTTGCGCGGCCTCGCCGGCCTGGCCCTGCTGGCCTGGATCGCCAGCGGCCTGTGGCATGCGTACAAGCCGCTGCCTGAAGGCGTTGGCGCGCCCTGGCCGCTGCGGCCGGCGCAGGATGTCGCTTTCCTGGCCGACCTGACCTGGGTTGATGACCAGGGCACGCGGCACAGTGATCAGACGATCTTCGATGAGATGCTGCGCCTGGTGGCGCAGGCGCAACGCCTGGTGGTGGCCGACCAGTTCCTGTTCAATGATTTCGGCGCCGAGGCCGGCGACCATGAGCACCGCCGGCTCAGCGCCGAACTGAGCGCAGCCCTGATCCAGCGCCTGCAGCAGGCGCCCGAGCTGCAGGTGGTGCTGGTCACCGACCCGGTCAATACCGTCTATGGCGGCGTGGTGGCGCCGCATCTGGAAGCGCTGCGCCAGGCCGGCGCCAAGGTGGTGATCACCCAGGTGTCGGCCCTGCGTGCGCCCAATCCGGGCTGGAGCGGACTGTGGCATCTGTGCTGTCGCTGGCTGGGCAATGATGCCGGCAGCGGCTGGCTGCCCAATCCGCTGGGGCCGGGCAAGGTCACCCTGCGAAGCTGGCTGGCCCTGATCAATCTGCACGCCAACCACCGCAAGACCCTGGTGGTCGATGCCGGCCAGGGTTGGCTGGGCCTGGTCACGTCGGCCAATCCCCACGATGCCAGCAGCGCCCACGGCAATGTCGCGCTGCGCTTTGGCGGCCGCGCGGCGCTGGACCTGTTGGCCTCGGAACTGGCGGTGCTGGAATTTTCCGGTGAACAGGCTGCGCTGCCGGCGCTGGCACGGCTGGTTGACAGCCAAGTGCCTGCCGCTGCCGGCAACAATGGCAACGACGCAGGTGGCCATGACCGCGCCCATGGCGACGGCCATGACAACGGCAATGGCGATGACACTGACGCGGACGCCGGCAGCCGCCTGCAGATCCTGCTGGAGGGCCGGATCCGAGACGCCCTGCTTGCCACCGTCGCCGCCAGCGCGCCGGGTGACCGGCTGGATATCGCCGTGTTCTACCTGTCCCACCGCGCCCTGATCAAGGCCCTGGTGCAGGCGCACCGTCGCGGCGTGCAGGTGCGCGTGCTGCTGGATCCCAACGAGGATGCCTTCGGCCGCAAGAAGAACGGCGTGCCCAACCGCCAGGTCGCCTGGGAACTGGACCGGGCCGGCATTCCGGTGCGCTGGTGCGATACCCACGGCGAGCAATGCCACGCCAAGCTGATGCTGCACCGCGCCGGCGGCGGCGATAGCGGTGACGCAGCCGCCGGCGCGGCCGAACTGATCCTGGGCTCGGCCAACTTCACCCGCCGCAACCTGGACGATTACAACCTGGAAACCAATGTCCGCCTGCTTGGCGATGGTCGCAGTACCGCCATCGCCGCGGCCGCCGAGCTGTTCGAGCGCCTCTGGCACAACGAAGCCGGACGCCGCTACAGCGTCGCCTACCCGGCCTACCAGGACACCTCCCGACTGCGCCGCTGGCAATATCGGGTGGCCGAGGCGACCGGGCTGTCAAGCTGGTAGCGGTGGTTCATGCCATCGGGCCCACCCGACGGCCAGCCACCGGCACCCGGCCTGCCGGCAAGCCGATTGCCGCCAGGCCTGTGGCATGCTTGCCGGCCTTCCGTTTTCGCCGCCGCCACCGTCGCAATGAAAGCCCGCCATCTGCGCCACCTGATGAACCTGTGGCCGCCGTTTCTGTTCTCCGGCATCCGGGTCACCGCCTTGTCCGACGACTGGCGTCACGCCCAGGTAAGGCTGCGCTCGGGCCTGCTCAACCGCAATTACGTGGGCACGCATTTTGGCGGCAGCCTGTTCGCCATGACCGATCCGTTCTGGATGATCCTGGTGATGGAGAACCTGGGCCGGCGCGACTACGTGGTCTGGGACAAGGCTGGCGAAATCGACTTCATCGCGCCGGCACGCGGCGAGATCCGGGCCCGCTTCGACCTGGATGACGCCGTGCTTGCACAGTTCCGCCGCGCCTGCGCCGGTGGCGACAAGTACCTGCACTGGTTCCAGACCGATCTGGTCGACCGCCAGGACCGGGTCGTGGCGCGCGTGCGCAAGCAGATCTATGCCCGGCGCAAACCGGCGCCCGAGAGCGGGCAAGCCGAACCGGCCACCGATCCAACGCGGGTCCCGGATTAAACGACCGTAGATGAGTCACGGTAGCCGGCCAGAGACCTTGGCCCGCGCCCTGATTCCAATGAAATAGCTGCTCGACGCCGCAAGCCAAGAGCGGCGATGCCCACTGCCGGCCCACGACTCCGGGCCCGCCGATGGCAGCGCAGCGAGCTCTCCCCTACCCTGCCGCCAGCGTCCAGGATCAGCGCAGCCTCATGTCCACACGGCCTTCGGAAGGTCCCGCCATCGACAGCATTGTCCAGGCGTCACAAAGCGCTGCCGCCGGCCAGCGCCCGGGCGGCAATGCCGCGGGCATGGCGGCGATCGGCCTGTGGTCGACCCTGGCAGTGCTGGCGACCTGGACCGGCAGCATTCCGCCGCTGCAATTGCTGGCGGCCTGCTTCGTCACGGCCGGCGTTGTCGGCCTGGTGCTGCCGCTGTGGCGACGGCCGGCCGGGCAGTCCTGGCGCCAGTCGCTGCGCCAGCCATGGCGGGCCTATGTGCTCACTACGGCCGCGCTGTTCGGCTATCACGCGCTGTATTTCCTGGCCTTGAAGACGGCGCCGCCGGTGGAAGCCAGCCTGATCAATTACCTGTGGCCGCTGCTGATCGTGCTGGTCGCCGCCTGCCTGCCCGGGACGCGACCGCCGCCGGCGGTGTATGTCGCCGTGGCCTTGGGATTTGTTGGCGCGGTCGCCGTCGTTACCCGCATGCGTCGGCCGGAGCTGGAACCGGCTCATGCCCTGGGTTACCTGGCCGCACTCGGCGCCGCCCTGGTCTGGGCCGCCTATTCGGTATTGAACCGGCGCCATGCCGGCATTCCCTCAACTGCTCTGGCCCTGCCCTGCCTGACCGTGGCGCTGCTGGCCAGCCTCGGCCATGGCCTGCTGGAAACCACGGCCTGGCCCGAGCCGGGCGAATGGCTGGCCATCCTGGCGCTGGGATTGGGTCCGGTCGGCGGCGCCTTCTGGCTCTGGGATCACGGCACCAAACACGGCCAGCTCGCAGTGCTGGGCACCCTGGCCTATGCCGCGCCGGTGCTGTCGACGCTGTGGCTGCTGTTGGCCGGACGCGCCGAGCCGCACTGGAGCCAGGCCCTGGCCTGCGTGCTGATCGTCGGCGCCGGCCTGCTGCTGCGCCGGGTGATGCGCGGCCAGGCGGGTTGATCCAGGCCACCTTGGTCACGGTCGGCATGGCGCCGGCACGACCGGCGATCCCGGCTTGTCCGGCGCATCGTGCCGGAGCCGGACCATGGCGGGAGCGTGGTCGCGAACCTGCGTTGCACCGATAGAATACCGACATGGAAAACGCATTCCCCGACTGGATGCAGGGCTGGCTTGGCGTGATCGTGCCGGCGCTGCAGATCATCGCCATCATCGCCGTCGCCTGGCTGCTGCAGCTTCTGCTGCGACGCCTGATCCGTCGTCTCGCCGGTCGCTACGGCCTGCCTGCCGACCTGCGCATGGTCGCGCGGCGGATCAGCGCCTTCGTCATCTATGCCGCCGCCCTGCTGCTGATCCTGGAGCGTTCTGGCGTTTCCGGCACGGTGCTGTGGACCGCCTTCACCAGTTTCGCCGCTGTCGCCGCGGTCGCCTTCTTCGCCGCCTGGAGCGTGCTGTCCAACATCTTCTGCGCGCTGTTGATCTTCACCAGCCGGCCCTTCCGCCTGCACGATCGCATCGAGCTGCTGGAAGGCGGCGACAAACCCGGCCTGGCCGGCGAAGTGATCGACATCAACCTGGTCTACACCTCGTTGCGCGAGTACACCGGCGACCATGCCGGCGCCGTGCTGCGCGTACCCAACAGCCTGTTCTTCCAGCGCATCCTGCGCCGACAGCCCGGACCACCGCCGGCGGCTGTGCCAGTGAGCGTCAGACAAGCCACCGACGAAAACGTGTGATGTGAGCCCAGGCCGGTTGCAACCAACCGTGCGCCACGGCACCGATCACGCCTGTAGCCGAGCCTGCATCGGCGCTGCCATGCGTGCGGATCGAGGCTCAATGATGCTCAGATCCAATCCCATCGAACGCTGATACGAAAAGGCCCGGCGCATGCAATGCCCGGGCCTTTCATCTGGCGAAGGTGGGCGACATCAACGCCAGCTCGCCATTACCAACTACGCCTGCTAGAGGAAGGCGCGCACGCACCAGGCCAGGAGCGGGCCGGCGAACAGGCCCAGGCCGAGCTGGGCCAGACCGTTGGCGCTCAGGCCGATGCGCAGGCCGGTATCGGTGGCCGGTATCAGGCGCTCGTCGGTGCTCTGGTCGAAGTACATGACCTTGATCACGCGCAGGTAGTAGTAGGCACCGATGACGGCGAAGATCACCGCCGCGATGGCCAGCCACAGGCGGCCGGATTCGATCACTGCCTGCAGCACCACCAGCTTGCCGAAGAAGCCGACCAGCGGCGGGATGCCGGCCAGCGAGGCCATCAGCAGCAGCATGATGAAGGCGGCCCAGGGCGAGCGCTGGTTCAGGCCCTTGAAGTCGTCGATCTCCTCGGCCTCGAAGCCTTCGCGCGCCAGCCACAGGATCATGCCGAAGGCACCGGCCGACATCAGCGCGTAGACGATGGCGTAGAACAGCGCCGCGGCGTAACCGTTGGCACCGCCATGGAGCAGGCCCAGGAGCAGGAAGCCGACATGCGAGACCGTGGAATAGGCGAGCATGCGCTTGAGGTTGGTCTGCACCAGGGCGGCCAGATTGCCGACCGCCAGCGAAGCCAGCGCCAGCAGCGCCAGCATGTCGCCCCACTGCTCGGACAGCCCGCCCAGCGAGGTGTCGAGCAGGCGCCAGGCCATGCCGAACGCGGCCAGCTTCGGGGCCGAACCGATGAAGGTGGTGACCGCGGTCGGCGAGCCCTCGTAGACATCGGGCAGCCACATGTGAAACGGCGCGGCACCGAGCTTGAACGCGATGCCGACGATGATGAAGGCCAGGCCGAAGGCCATCAGCGGCTCGGTCGGCTGGCTGCCGCCCAGGGCCAGGGCGATCTCACCCAGATCCAGCGTGCCGCTGGCGCCGTAGAGCATGGACAGGCCGTACAGAAGGATGCCCGAGGCCAGGGCGCCGAGCACGAAGTACTTGATTGCCGCTTCCGAGGCTTTGCGGTTGTCGCGGTCCAGGGCGACCAGGGCGTAGGTCGACAGCGCCATCAACTCCAGGCCCAGATAGACGGTCACCAGGCTGCCGGCCGAGACCAGGATGGACATGCCGGTGACCGAGAACAGCACCAGCAGATAGAACTCGCCGGACCACAGGCGACGGTCGGCCAGGTAGGGCCGGGCGTAAAGCAGGCACAGGGCCGAGACGCCGTAGATGGCCAGTTTCAGCACGGCCGAGAGCACGTCGCGTTCGTAGACGCCGCTCCAGCCGCTGGCGGTCAGGCCCATGCCCTGGGCGAGGACGCTGGCAGCGGCCAGGACCAGCAGCAGGATCGCCAGGATATGGGTCATCCAGCGGCCGTTCTGGCGCGCGAACAGGTCGAACAGCAGCAATGCCAGGGTGCCGGTCACCAGGACCAGTTCGGGCAGGATCAGGTTCAGGTCGGCGTGGGCGAAGATCATGGGCATGGCATCCGGACATCGTCGCCGCGCTCGGCAACGGTGCAGGGGGAAACGGAAGACGGCACGACGGCCACGGCCGGAGCGGCGCTCAGCGCCGACACGCGATAGCCCGCCGGATCAGGCGCTTGGCCAAAAGCTGGCCTGGAGATGCGGGAAACGGTCATGACCGGCTTCACGGCAGCTTGCTGTGCAACAGCAGTTGCGCGATCTGCGCCACCGAGTTGTCCATCAGCGTGGTCAGCGGCGCCGGCCAGACGCCGAACAACAGCACGGCGAAGGCGAACGATCCCAGGACAAAGGCCTCGCGGGCATTGATGTCGGTCAGGGCGGCGACGTTGTCGTTGGCGACCTCGCCATAGAGCACGCGCTTGACCAGCCACAGGGTGTAGGCCGCGGCCAGGATCAGGGTGGTCGCGGCCAGCGCCGCCAGCCAGCCGTTGTACTGGAAGGTGGCCAGGATGACCATGAACTCGCCGACGAAACCGGAGGTGCCCGGCAGGCCGGTGTTGGCCATGGCGAACAGCACCATGAAGGCGGCGAACCAGGGCATGACATTGGCGACCCCGCCGTAGTCGACGATCATCCGGCTGTGCATGCGGTCGTAGAGCACGCCGACGCAGGTGAACATGGCGCCGGAAACGAATCCGTGCGAGATCATCTGCACCATGGCGCCGGACAGGCCCAGGTAGGTGGCATTCTCGTTGCCGTTCTCGCGCAGCAGGGCGAAGGCGACGAAGATGCCCAGGGTGACGAAGCCCATGTGCGCGATCGACGAATAGGCGATCAGCTTCTTCATGTCCTTCTGCACCAGGGCCACGAAGCTGATGTAGACGATGGCGATCAGGCTCATGGCGATCACCAGCCAGGCCCATTCATGGCCGGCGTCGGGGGTGATCGGCAGCGAGAAGCGCAGGAAGCCGTAGCCGCCGATCTTCAGCATGATCGCCGCCAGGATCACCGAGCCACCGGTCGGCGCCTCGACGTGGGCGTCGGGCAGCCAGGTGTGCACCGGGAACATCGGCACCTTGACCGCGAAGGCGATCAGGAAGGCGAAGAACAGCCAGCTCTGGGCGCTCAGTGACAACGGCGTCTGCGCCAGCGTCGCCAGATCGAAGGTACCGGCCTGCAGGTACAGGTAGACCAGGCCGATCAGCATCAGCACCGAGCCCAGGAAGGTGTAGAGGAAGAACTTCAGCGTTGCATAGACCCGGTTCGGCCCGCCCCACAGCCCGATGATCAGGAACATCGGGATCAGCATGCCTTCGAAGAAGACGTAGAACAGCAGCGCATCCAGCGCGCAGAACACGCCGATCATGAAACCTTCCAGGATCAGGAACGCGGCCAGGTACTGGTGCGGCCGGTGGCTGATCGAACCCCAGGCGCCGACGATCACCAGCACGGTGACGAAGGCGGTCAGCACGATAAGCGCTACCGAGATGCCGTCCGCGCCGAGCGCATAGCTGGCGTTGATCGCGTCGATCCAGACATGGCTTTCGACGAACTGCATGGTCGCCGCGCCGGTGGCGCCGGCATCGTAAGCCAGGTACAGCGGCACGCTGACCAGCAACACCAGCAACGAGATCGCCAGCGCCAGCGGCCGCGACAGCCGCGGTCCGGCGGCCAGTACGGCGAAACCGCCGAGGATCGGCAACCAGATCAGAAGACTCAGCAAGGGCCAGGTACTCATAGCGTTCCAGTGGTTGTCAGTCGGCGTACCCGACGCATGTGCAATGGCGAAAATGCGGGCGATTGTGGCCGGAAGGCACGCCGGCAGGGCTTGGCGACTGTGCTCATCTCAGCAATCAGCCCGCCGCCCGCAGCACGATCGCCAGCAGCACGATCAGGCCGACGATCATGGCGAAGGCGTAGTGGTACAGATAACCGGTCTGGATCCGGCGCACCCGGCCACTGATGCGTCCGATCAGGCGCGCCGAGCCGTTGACCAGGCCGTTGTCGATCAGCGCGTCATCGATGCCGCGCCACAGGCCGCGGCCGAGCAGCACGCTGCCGCGCATGAACACGGCCTGGTAGAGATCGTCGATGTAGTACTTGTTCTCCAGCAAGGTCACCACCGGCGCGAAGATGCGGCGGGCGCTGGCAGCCAGGTGCGGCCGGTACAGGTACATCAACGTGGCCAGCGCGAAGCCGGCGACAACCAGCCAGAACACCGGCGTGACGAAGCCATGCAAGGCGAAGGCGGCGGCGCCCTGGAAATGCTCGCCGACGCGGGCCAGGGTGTCGTTGGCGGCGGCAACATGGATGGCATCGCCGAACCAGTCGCCAAACAGCATCGGCCCGACGGTGACATAGCCGATGATCACCGAGGGAATCGCCAGCAACACCAGCGGCAGGGTCACCACCCACGGTGACTCGTGCGGCTTGTGCGCGAGCACGCCCGGCGGGTGGGCATGGCCATCGCCATGACCGTGGCTGTCGTCGATGCGGTAGCGCGCCTGGCCGTGGAAGGTCAGGTACAGCAGGCGGAAGCTGTAGAACGCGGTAACGAAAGCGCCGAGCAGCACGCACCAGTAGGCGTAGGTGGCGAACGGCCGGTCGGCATACTTCACAGCCTCGATGATCGCGTCCTTGGAATAGAAGCCGGAGAAGAACGGCGTGCCGACCAGGGCCAGGGTGCCGATGACCATGGTGATCCAGGTGATCGGCATCAGCTTGCGCAGGCCGCCCATGCGGCGCATGTCCTGCTCGTGGTGCATGGCGATGATCACCGAACCGGCGCCCAGGAACAGCAGCGCCTTGAAGAAGGCGTGGGTCATCAGATGGAACACGGCGGCCGAGTAGGCGCTGGCGCCCAGGGCCACGGTCATGTAGCCCAACTGGGACAGCGTCGAGTAGGCGATGACCCGCTTGATGTCGTTCTGGACCATGCCGATCAGGCCGGTGAACAGGGCCGTGGTGGCGCCGATCAGCAGGATGAAGCTGAGCGCGAACTCGCTCATTTCGAACAGCGGCGACATCCGCGCCACCATGTAGATACCGGCGGTGACCATGGTCGCGGCGTGGATCAGGGCCGAAATCGGGGTCGGGCCTTCCATCGAGTCGGGCAGCCAGACATGCAGCGGTACCTGCGCGCTCTTGCCCATGGCGCCGACGAACAGCAGCAGGCAGATCACCGACACCACCAGGAATTCCCTGTCGCCACCGAACAGCGCCATGGTTCGCCCTTCGACCAGGTGCAGGCTGGCGAAGACCTCGGCGTAATCCAGCGTGCCAAAATAGAACATCACGCAGGCGATACCGAGCAGGAAGCCGAAGTCGCCGACCCGGTTGACCACGAACGCCTTGAGGTTGGCGAAGATCGCGCTGGGCTTCTTGTACCAGAAGCCGATCAGCAGGTAGGACACCAGGCCAACCGCTTCCCAGCCGAAGAAAAGCTGCAGGAAGTTGTTGCTCATCACCAGCATCAGCATGGCGAAGGTGAACAGCGAGATGTAGGCGAAGAAGCGCTGGTAACCGGGATCCTCGGCCATGTAGCCGATGGTGTAGACGTGCACCAGCAGCGCCACGAAGGTGACCACCACCATCATCATCGCGGTCAGCCGGTCGACCATGAAGCCGACATGGGCGCTGTAGTCGCCGACCTGGAACCAGGTGTAGACGTTCTCGTTGTAGGCGCTCGCGCCGCCCCACACCAGCAGGTACAGCACATAGATCGACAGCGCGCAGGAGATGCCGACGCCGGCGATGGTGGCGCTGTGGGCGCCGATCCGGCCAACCTGGCGACCGAACAGGCCGGCGATGATGGCGCCAAGCAGCGGCGCCAGCACGATGGCGAGCAGCAGGTTCTGGGTCATCACCGGATCAGCCCTTCATGTCGTCGAGTTCGGCAACATTGATCGTCGCCCGGTTGCGGAACAGCACCACCAGGATCGCCAGCCCGATGGCCGCTTCCGCGGCGGCCACGGTCATGATGAAGAACACGAACACCTGGCCGTCGATGTTGTCCAGGAAGCGGCTGAAGCCGACGAAGTTGACGTTCACCGCCAGCAGCAGCAGTTCGATCGACATCAGCAGGATGATGACGTTCTTGCGGTTCAGAAAGATTCCAGCCACGGCGATGGAGAACAACAGCGCGCCGAAGACCAGGAAATGTCCCAGGGTGATCATGGCTTTCCTCCCGGCTTGCCTTCCGAGCGCATCGACACCATCCGCAGGCGGCTGGCCGGATCCACGCGCACCTGATCACCGACATCCTGGTGCTTGGTGCCAGGACGGCGGCGCAGGGTCAGGGCGATGGCGGCGATGATCGCCACGGTCAGGATCAGGGCGGCAATCTCGAACGGCAGGATGTAGTCGGTGAACAGGGCCATGCCGACCGCCTCGGTGCTGGAATAGCCTTCCGGCACTTCCGCCGGCAGCGGCAGCGTGGCCAGGCGCTGGACGCCGATCATCATGATCATCTGCACCAGCATGGCGGTGGCCACGAGCACGCCAACCGGCAGGAAGCGGATGAAGCCCTCGCGCACCTTGTCGGTGCGTACATCCAGCATCATCACCACGAACAGGAACAGCACCATCACCGCGCCGACGTAGACCAGCACCAGCACAATGGCCAGGAACTCGGCCCGGGCCAGCAGCCAGACGCAGGCGGTGCTGAAGAAGGTCAGCACCAGGAACAGCACGGCATAGACCGGGTTGCGCACCGTGATCACTGCCAGCGCCGCCGCCGTGGCGATGCCGGCGAACAGGTAGAAGGCGATCAGCTCGATGTTGTTGACGATCAGCTCCACGGGCCGAACTCCTGTGTGCAGGGGCTGGAAAACAATGGCGGCACGACGGGCCCGGCAAGCACCGGGCTGGTCTGTCCCCTGTTGCCGATGCCGTTACCTGGCGATTGCAAGGTGCTCAATGCCATCTCCTTAGCGGTACGGCGCATCCAGCGCCCGGGCCGCGGCGATGTGCTCTTCATAGCGGTCGCCGATGGCCAGCAGTTGCTGCTTGTTGACGATGTGCTCGCCGCGGTTCTCGAAGTGGTACTCGTGGATATCGGTCTCGACAATCGAGTCGACCGGGCACGATTCCTCGCAGAAGCCGCAGTAGATGCACTTGAACAGATCGATGTCGTAGCGCGTGGTGCGGCGGCTGCCGTCCTCGCGCATGTCCGAATCGATGGTGATGGCCAGCGCCGGGCAGACCGCCTCGCACAGCTTGCAGGCAATGCAGCGCTCCTCGCCGTTGGCGTAGCGGCGCAGCGCATGCAGGCCGCGGAAGCGGTTGGACTTGGGGATCTTCTCCTCCGGGTACTGCATGGTGTACTTGGCCTTGACGAAATAACGCATCGTCACCGCCATGCCCTGCAGCAGCTCGCCCAGCATCAGGCTCTTGAAGTAATGGCTCAGTCGATTGCTCATGTCAGGCATCCATCTGCGTCAGCAGCCCGAAATGGACCATCATCGCCGCCACCAGGATCCAGACGATGGTGATCGGGATGAAGATCTTCCAGCCCAGACGCATGATCTGGTCGTAGCGGTAACGCGGGAAGGTGGCGCGGAACCACAGGAACACGAACATGTAGAACAGCACCTTGAGCAGCAGCCACCACCAGCCGTCGACGCCGAGCACGGGCACGGCTTCGGGGAACGGTGACAGCCAGCCGCCGGTGAACAGGATCGCGGTCAGGAAGCAGACCAGGATCATGTTGGCGTATTCGGCCAGGAAGAAGATGGCGAAGGCGGCGCCGGAATACTCCACATGGAAGCCGGCGACGATCTCGCTCTCGCCTTCGGCGACATCGAACGGCGCGCGGTTGGTCTCGGCCACGCCGGAGATGAAGAAGATCACGAACAGCGGCAGCAGCGGCAGCCAGTACCAGTTGAGCAGGCCGGCCGGGCCCTGTTGCCCGAGCACGATGGTACTCAGGTTCAGGCTGCCGGCTGCGACCAGCACGCCGACCAGGGCAAAACCCATGGCGATCTCGTAGCTGATCACTTGCGCCGCCGAGCGCATCGCGCCGAGGAAAGCGTATTTGGAATTGGACGCCCAGCCGGCAATGATGATGCCGTACACGCCCATCGAGGTCATCACCAGGACATAAAGCAGGCCGGCATTGATGTCGGCCAGTACCAGGCCATCGTCGAACGGCACCACCGCCCAGGCAGCCAGGGCCGGCGCCATCGCCAGCAGCGGCGCCAGATAGAACAGGAAGCCGTGGGCACGACTGGGGCGCACGATTTCCTTCAGCAGCAACTTGAGCACGTCGGCAAACGTCTGGATCCAGCCAACGCCGAACACCCGGCCCAGGTACTGCGGCCCGTGGCGCGAATGCATCCAGCCGATCACCTTGCGCTCGTAGAGCACATAGAAGGCGACGCCGAGAATGACCGGCATGACGATCGCCAGGACCTTGATCACGGTCCAGATCAGCAGGCCGATCGGACCGAAGCCCAGGAAGAATTCGCGCAGCATATCGATCACGACGCCATCCCCTCGATGCGCAGCCCGCCACTGGCCGGCAAGCCGGCGGTGGCCTGGAACCCGGCCGGAATCATCACCGCACCGACCGGCACGCGCTCATCCAGTTGCACCGGCAGCTCGATGGCGACGCCGTTGCCGGCGCTGACCCGCACCTGCTGGCTGGCCTTCAGGCCCAGACCGGCGGCCTGCTCTGGATGCAGACCAGCCACCGGTGCCACCGCCAGCGGTGATTCCTGCAGCGCCTGGGCGCGTCGGACCACGGCATCGAGCCGGTAGATCGGCAGCAGCGACAGCCGCTCCAGGGTGGCGCCGGCACCATTGCTGCCGTTGCCACCGGCCTCAGCCTTGTCGCCAGCGCTTGCCTTGAGCTCGTCGGCGGCCGCCGCCGGGGCCAGCGCCAAGTGCTCGCGCAGGCCGTCGATATCGGTGAACGCCAGCTCCGGCACCGTCAGCAGATCGGCCAGGGCACGCAGGGCACGCCAGCCGGGACGGGCCCGGCCAGGCAGCCGGGCGCCGGCAGCCACGACCTGGGTCAGTCCGTCGATATTGACCAGGGTGGCGTCGATCTCAGGCAGCAGGCCGATCGGCAGGATGATGTCGGCGACCTGGCGCAGGGCGTCGTCGGCGTAGGCGCTGAAGGCGATGGTGCGAGCGCCGGACAGCGCCTTGCTGGCCTGGGCCGGCTCGGCGAAATCCAGCACCTCGGCGTTGTACAGCACATAGGCCGGACGCGGATTGGCCAACTGGCCGGCGACATGACCGCCAGCGGCCGGCAGCACGCCGGCGCGGGCCAGGCCCACCGGGTTGGCACCCGAGGGCAGCACGTTGTAGCTGGCACCGCTGGCCTGGGCAATCAGCTTGGCCAGTGCGCGCAGGCTGGCGCCATTGGCGGCGCGCTCGGCCTGTTGGCCGACGATGACCACGGCCTTGCCGGCAGCCGCCAGGGTCTTGGCCGCTGCCCGATCACCGTCATCTGGTTGCACCGAAGCCAGCAGCGACGCCAGTGCCTCGGGTGCCTTGCCGCCTGATTCTTCGATCACGGCGGCAGCGAACGCTGCCAGGGTGGCCGGCAGTCGCGACGGCGCGGCCAGGGCCAGACCGGCCAGCGGCGTGGTGAAGTCGAAATCAAAGCAATTGAGCGCGTAGACCTTGCCGCCACGGCGTGAGGCCTTGCGGATACGGTGCGCCAGCAACGGCGCTTCGCTGCGCGGATCGCAGCCGACCAGGATGACGACGTCGGCCTGCTCGATCTGAGCCAGCGGCATCTGGAAACCGGCCTGGCTGGCCGCGGTACCGTCATCGGCGAAATCGGCCTGGGCCAGGCGATGATCGATATGACCACTGCCCAGATGTTTGGCCAGACGCGCCAGCAGGCTGCCTTCCTCGCACGAGGTCGACGGACCGACCAGGAAGCCGGTCTGGCCCTGGCCGGCGTCACGCAGCATCTGGGCGGCGGCATTGAGCGCCTCGTCCCAGTCGGCTTCACGCCAGCGCTCGCCATCGCGCAGCATCGGCGTCAGCAGGCGATCGTCGGCGTACAGGCCCTGGTGCGAATAGCGGTCGCGATCGGACAGCCAGGTTTCGTTGATCGATTCGTTCTCGCGCGGCACCGTGCGCAGCACTTCGCCGCGGCGGGTATGCAGGAACAGGTTGGACTGCAGCGCGTCGTGGTAACCGACCGAGGCGCGGGCGATCAGTTCCCAGGCGCGCGCCTTGAACCGGAATACCTTGTTGGTCAGGGCGCCGACCGGGCAGACATCGATGATGTTTCCGCCGATCTCCGAATGGATCGCCTTGCCGACCCAGGTGCCGATTTCCATGTGTTCGCCGCGGCCCATGCCACCCAGCTCGGTGGTGCCGGCGATCTCGGACATGAAGCGCACGCAGCGGGTGCAGTGGATGCAGCGGGTCATGTCGGTGGCGATCAGCGAACCCAGATCCTCGTCGGCAACGACACGCTTGCGCTCGACGAAGCGGCTCACCGAGCGGCCGTAGCCCATGGCCACGTCCTGCAGTTCGCACTCGCCGCCCTGATCGCAGATCGGGCAGTCCAGCGGGTGGTTGATGAGCAGGAATTCCATGACATTGCGCTGCGAGCGCAAGGCCTTCTCCGACTGCGTGAACACCTTCATGCCATCCATGACCGGGGTCGCGCAGGCCGGCAACGGCTTGCCCGATTTCTCCACCTCGACCAGGCACATGCGGCAGTTGGCGGCGACCGTCAGCTTCTTGTGGTAGCAGAAGCGCGGGATCGGCTTGCCGATGCGGTCGGAGGCCTCGATGATCATGCTGCCCTTGGGCACGGCGACCGATTCGCCGTCGATCTGGATCGTGACCAGATCCTGTTCGGCCTTCACCGTGTCGTTCATACCGCCACCCCGAGTTGCTCGCTGACCAGCGAGCGCTTGTGCGTCACCATGTATTCGAACTCGTGCCAGTAATGGCGCAGGAAACCCTGCACCGGCCAGGCCGCGGCCTCACCGAAGGCGCAGATGGTGTGGCCTTCGATCTGGCCGGCAACCTCGCGCAGCATGGTCAGGTCGTCGACGTTGGCCTGGCCCTGGACGATGCGGCCGAGCATGCGGTACATCCAGCCGGTGCCCTCGCGACAGGGCGTGCACTGGCCGCAGGATTCGGCGTAGTAGAAGCGCGCGATGCGATGGCAGGCGCGGACCATGCAGGTGGTCTCGTCCATGACGATGACCGCGCCCGAACCCAGGCCGGAACCGGCCTTCTGGATCGAGTCGTAGTCCATCGTGCATTCGAGCATGATTTCGGCCGGAAGCACCGGCATCGATGATCCACCCGGGATCACACCCTTGAGCTGGTTGCCGTTGCGCACGCCGCCGGCCAGTTCCAGCAGGTCGCGGAACGGCGTGCCCAGCGGCACCTCGTAGTTGCCCGGCCGGTTGATGTGGCCGGACACCGAGAACGCCTTCGGGCCGCCGTTGTTCGGCTTGCCCAGGCCCAGGAACCAGTCAGCGCCATTGCGCAGGATCGCCGGCACCGAGGCATAGGTTTCGGTGTTGTTGATCGTGGTCGGCTTGCCATACAGGCCGAAGTTGGCCGGGAACGGCGGCTTGAAGCGCGGCATGCCCTTCTTGCCTTCCAGCGATTCCATCAACGCGGTTTCTTCGCCGCAGATGTAGGCGCCGGCGCCCAGGGCATTGAAGATGTCGACATCGATGCCCGTGCCCTGGATGTCCTTGCCCAGCCAGCCGTGCTTGTAGGCATCGGCCAGGGCCTGTTCCAGGCGCTCGAACGGCTCGTGGTGGAACTCGCCGCGCAGGTAGTTGTAGGCCACGGTGGAACCGGTGGCATAGCAGGCGATCGCCATGCCCTCGATGATCGCGTGCGGGTTGTAGCGGATGATGTCGCGGTCCTTGCAGGTGCCCGGCTCGGATTCGTCCGAGTTGCACAGGATGTACTTCTGGCCCGGCGCGCTGCGCGGCATGAACGACCACTTCAGCCCGGTCGGGAAGCCGGCGCCACCGCGACCGCGCAGGCCGCTGGCCTTGACCTGGTCGACCACCCAGGCCGGGTCGGGCTTTTCGCTCACGATCTTGCGCCAGGCCTGATAGCCACCGGTCTTCAGGTAGTTGTCATAGGTCCACGGCTGGTCGTAATGCAGCGTCGTGTAGACGACGTTGTGCGCCTGTGGCGGCGGCCCGACCGGCCCGTTGCTGTGTTCATGCGCCATCGTGCTACTCCAGCCCGTCCAGGATCTCGTCGACCTTTTCCGGGGTCAGCTTTTCGTGGTAGTGGCCATTGACCAGCATGACCGGCGCGCCGCAGCAGGCGGCGACGCATTCATCTTCGTACTTGAGGTAGATGCGGCCGTCGGCGGTACTTTCGCCCAGCTTCACGCCCAGTTTCTTCTCGCAGTGCCGGACCAGATCCTCGGCGCCGTTGAGCCAGCAGGAAATGTTGGTGCACACGGCGACGTTGTGACGGCCGACCGGGCGCGTTTCGAACATCGAATAGAAACTGGCGACCTCGTAGGCCCACACCGGCGGCAGGTCCAGGTAGGCGGCCACGGCGGTGATCAGCTCGTCGCTGAGCCAGCCGCCGTTCTGCTGCTGGGCGGCGAACAGCGCCTGCACCAGGGCCGAACGCTTGCGCTCGGGCGGAAACTTGCCCAGCCAGTGGTCGATGTGCGCGCGGGTCTGCTCACTGAGAGCGATCAGCGGATCGACATTCTTCACCGCTTCGTAATTGCCGGTGGCCTTCATCGGTCAATCTCTCCGAATACCACGTCGTACGTGCCAATCATGGCGACGACGTCTGACAGCATGTGACCGCGCACGATCTCATCCATTGATGACAGGTGGGCAAAGCCGGGAGCGCGCAGTTTGAGCCGGAACGGCTTGTTGCTGCCGTCGGAAACGATGTAGGCGCCGAACTCGCCCTTGGGCGCCTCGACCGCGGCATAGCATTCGCCGGCCGGCACCACATAGCCCTCGGTGAAGAGCTTGAAGTGGTGGATCAGCGCTTCCATGTCGTCCTTCATTTCCTCGCGCGAGGGCGGTGCGACCTTGTAGTTGTCGATCATCACCGGGCCCGGGTTGGCACGCAGCCAGGCGGCGCACTGCTTGATGATGCGGTTGGACTGGCGCATCTCGGCCATGCGCACCAGGTAACGGTCATAGCAATCGCCGGTACTGCCGACCGCGACATCGAACTCGACCTGGTCGTACATGGCATAGGGCTGCTTGCGGCGCAGGTCCCATTCGATGCCCGAGCCGCGCAGCATCGGACCGGTCATGCCCCAGGCCAGGGCCTGTTCCGGGCTGACCACGCCGATGTTGACGGTGCGCTGCTTCCATATCCGGTTGTCGGTGAGCAGGGTCTCGTATTCATCCAGGCGCTTGGGGAAGTCGTCGGTGAAGGCATCGATGAAGTCCAGCATCGAGCCTTCACGCCAGGCGTTCAGGCGCTTGAGATCCTTGCCCTTGTGCCAGGGCGATTCCCGGTACCGCGGCATGTGCTCGGGCAGGTCGCGGTAAACGCCACCGGGGCGGTAATAGGTGGCGTGCATGCGCGCGCCACTGACCGCCTCGTACAGGTCCATCAGCTCTTCACGCTCGCGGAAGGCGTACAGGAACACCGCCATCGCGCCCAGATCCAGACCGTTGGTGCCGATCCACATCAAGTGGTTGAGGATGCGCGTGATCTCGTCGAACATGGTCCGGATCCACTGCGCGCGGTCCGGCGCCTGGATGCCCATCAACTGCTCGATGGCACGCACATAGGCATGCTCGTTGCACATCATCGAAACGTAGTCGAGCCGGTCCATGTAGCCGATCGACTGGTTGAAAGGCTTGGATTCGGCCAGCTTCTCGGTGGCCCGGTGCAGCAGGCCGACATGCGGATCGGCGCGGCGCACGACCTCGCCCTCCATCTCCAGCACCAGGCGCAGGACACCATGCGCGGCCGGATGCTGGGGACCGAAGTTCATCGTGTAGCTCTGGATCTCCATCTCAATCCTGCTCCTGTGCCGGACGGCGGCCGAGCTGTTCCTCGTGCGCGGTGAGGAAGCGGGAGTCGTCGCGTACCACGCGGGCGACACCGACGCGCGGCTCCACCGAAGTCACCGGCTCGTAGATCACCCGTTCCTTGTCCGGGTCGTAGCGCACCTCGACATTGCCGATCAGCGGGAAATCCTTGCGGAACGGATGGCCGATGAAGCCGTAGTCGGTGAGAATCCGGCGCAGGTCCGGATGGCCGTCGAAGACGATGCCGAACAGGTCGAAGGCCTCGCGCTCGAACCAGTTGACGCCGGTCCAGACCTCGACCAGCGAGGCCACCAGCGGCAATTCGTCATCGGGCGCGAAACAGCGGATGCGCAGGCGCTGGTTGTTGCTGACCGACAACAGGTGCGCGACAACGGCGAAACGGCGCTCGCGCAGCCGGCTTTCCGGGCGTTCGTTCCAACTGAACCGGCCCGGGCCGTAGCCTTCGACGCCGCGCGAGAAGCCGGTGTTGGAGACATCGGAGACGTCCCACTCGCTGTCGCCGTAGCCCAGGTAGTCAACCCCGCACAGGTCGACCAGTTGCTCGAAGCCGAACTCGTCGCGCAGGATGCGCGCCGTCGCCAGCCAATGCTCGTGGCCGACTTCCAGGGTGGTTTCGGACAGCGCCTGGGTAAGGCTGGAAATGCTGTCGCCCAGGCGCTCACGCAGGCGCGCGGCCAGGGTGTCGCTCATCGCATCGCTCACAACCGGTCCTCAGCGCTTGAACGTATTGGTCCGCCGGATCTTCTTCTGGAGCTGAAGAATGCCGTACACCAGGGCCTCGGCCGTGGGCGGACAGCCGGGCACGTAGACATCGACCGGAACCACCCGATCGCAGCCACGCACGACAGCATAGGAATAGTGGTAGTAGCCGCCGCCGTTGGCACACGAGCCCATCGAGATCACCCACTTGGGTTCGGGCATCTGGTCGTAGACCTTGCGCAACGCCGGCGCCATCTTGTTGACCAGGGTGCCGGCGACGATCATCACGTCCGACTGCCGCGGCGAGGGCCGGAAGATGACGCCATAGCGGTCCATGTCGATGCGCGCGGCACCGGCATGCATCATCTCCACCGCGCAGCAGGCCAGGCCGAAGGTGACCGGCCACATCGAGCCGGTGCGGGCCCAGTTGACCAGCGCATCCAGTGACGTGGTGGTGTAGCCCTGCTCGGCGACCAGGCCATCGGGCCGCAGGATGTCATCGACAATGCCGTTCGGCTCGGGATTGCGCCAGAACGAGGTCGAGACACCGGCATCGGGCGTGCGGTAATCGCTCACTCCCATTCCAGCGCTCCCTTCTTCCATTCATAGATGAAGCCGATCACCAGGATCGCCAGGAACACGACCATGGCAATGATCGCCTCGGCTCCGATGGCATCGAATACCAGCGCCCACGGAAACAGGAAGGCGATTTCCAGATCGAAGACGATGAACAGGATCGCGATCAGGTAGTAGCGCACGTCAAAGCGCGCGCGGGCGTCTTCGAAGGCCTCGAATCCGCACTCGTAGGCGGATGCCTTCTCGGCCTCCGGCTTGCTTGGCGCGATCAGGTGGCCAATGGCCAGAAGAACCAGGCCCAGGCCGATGGTGACGACCAGGAACACGGCGATCGGGAAATATTCAGACAGCATGTCAACCTCCGTGCCGGGGCTGCCGGCACATCAGCATGGTCATCCTTGACCGGTCATGCCCCACCCGCCTTGGCAGGGCAAATCAAATTTCTTGCTACCCGTGAGGCCGCGCCGGCCGTGGCCACGCGCTTCACCTTTCCTGCCTCGCCAGCGGCCGCCCGGGCTGGGGAACTCCGGCAAATGGCGCCTTCTCGACGCGACCGGCAATGCCGCCTGCCGGCGACCAACGAGGCATTTGAATGCTACTGGTGCGGATGGTGGGACTCGAACCCACACAGCTTGCGCCACTACCCCCTCAAGATAGCGTGTCTACCAATTCCACCACATCCGCATGCGTGACTTACTGGTTGCGGTCATCCGTGTCGGTGATCGGCTCGTCGCTCACCGTTTCGGCAGCTTCGGGCGCGAGGGGAACATCTTCGCCCTGGATCGGCTGCGCCAGCGGCGGCAGTTGCGGGATATCGCCCGAAGCCGCCGGTGCAGCCGGAGCCGCAGGCACTTCCAGGCCCGACATCACGCCGATATCGTCACCAGCAGTGCGCTGGCCGACCAGGCCGGAGCGCTGGACATAGGTGGCCATGCCCAGGGTCAGGACGAAGAACGAGATCGCCAGCCACTTGGTGGCCTTGGTCAGGAACGAGGAGGCACCGCGGGCACCGAACACGGTGGCCGAAGCACCGCCGCCAAAACCGGAGCCGGCGGCGGCACCGGTGCCGCGCTGGACCAGGATGAAGCCGATCATGAAGATCGCCAGCAGGACGTACATCACCATCAACAGGGTAAACAGCATTGACTTATCGTCTCTTTCAGTTCGGCGCGGCGGCGGCGATGGCGGCAAAATCGGCGGCAACCAGCGAGGCGCCACCTACCAATGCACCGTCAATATCGGCCTGGGCAAACAGCCCGGCGGCATTGTCCGGTTTGACGCTGCCGCCATACAGGATGCGGATCAGGCCGGCAATTCTAACATCGCGTCCGGCGATCTGGCTACGCAGGAAGGCGTGCACCGCCTGGGCCTGCTCCGGGCTGGCGGTCAGGCCGGTGCCGATCGCCCAGACCGGCTCATAGGCCAGCACCGAGTGCTCCATTGCCGCCGCGCCGGCCGCCTCGATGACCGTCGCCAACTGGCGCCCGACCACCGCTTCGGTCTGTCCGGATTCATGTTCCTGGCGGCTTTCGCCGAGGCACAGGATCGGCACCAGGCCAGCTTTTTGAGCGGCGATGAACTTGGCCGCCACCTGCTCATCGGTTTCGCCGTGGTACTGGCGCCGCTCTGAATGGCCAACCAGCACATGACTGCAGCCGGCTTCGGCCAGCATCGCCGCCGAGACCTCGCCGGTATAGGCGCCCTGGGCGTGGCCGCTGACATCCTGGCCGGCCAGCGCCACCGGACTGCCGGCCAGGGCCTGCGCCAGGGTGGCCAGCAGGGTGAACGGCGGCGCCAGCACCAGCTCGACATCGACGCGGGCCGTCGCCGCATCACGGCTGGCCGCAGCCAGCTCGCCGGCCAGGGCACGGTCACCGTGCATCTTCCAGTTGCCTGCCACCATCAACTTGCGCATGCCTTGACTCCTGATCGTATGTGACGGCATCGGGGCCGGGTCACCAGGCCCAGCCGATGCTCAGAAAGGTTTCGCCGCGATTGCGGCCCCGGGTGCTGGCGTTGGACAGATGGCGCAGGCTGGCCAGCCATGGGCCGTGACGAACGCCGGCCGTGGTCACGAACTGGTAGGCACTGCTGAGGATCTCGCTCTGCTTGCTGACCAGGGCGACGCCGCCGCCCAGGAACCACCAGTCACCTTGCCAGCGCAGGCCGGCGCCGGCGAACCAGGTCGGCCCGGCGGGCCCGGAATCCAGTTGCCGCGAGCCGATATAACCGCCCATCAGCTCGACCGGGAAGCGGTGATCGGTGAGGTAGCTCACGCCCACCGTCGGCGCGTAGTCATCGTCCACCTTGTCGGCCATGCCGACCGTGACCTGCCACTCGCTGGCGGCGGCGGCAGGCAGCCACAACAGGCTCGCCAGTGCCGCCAACATCATGATTCTTGGAAGTACGGCCATGATCTTGCATTCCAGGGATGAGTTCGCCGGGGCGTTGCGCGCCGGTTCCGTGGGGGGTCCGGATTAGCCCGATAGTGTACCCGTTCCGGGTCAGCACCAGAGCGCAGCGGTGCCCCGCCCGGGCCAGGCGCAGGCGGCTGTGGAAATCCGCGTCCGCCGGACGCCCGCACCCGTCGGCATGAGGGCAGATCAGCAATCGGCGAGTGCTCGGAGTTTTTCTGCAAACTGATGGAATGTCCGGGCTAGAATCGAGCGATCCCGGCCACTGGCCGCAATCGGCGCCCAAGGATGGGCCGCCTGCGCGGCAGCGACCGGGACACGGCTGGCGGCGATTTGCGCCCGGGCCGGCACCGCCAACACTGTCCGCCGACACCACCGGCGGGCGGATGCGGTCCGGGTCGCCGCCACTCCCCACCGAATGCTTGGAAAAAGACATCTGCCACAGGGGGCAAACCATGAACCACAAACCCAAGGCACTGATCACCGGCGCTTCGTCCGGGATCGGGGCCGCGTTTGCGCGTGACCTGGCCGAACGCGGTTACGACCTGATCCTGGTTGCCCGCCGGGCCGACCGCCTCAAGGATCTGGCCGACCAGCTCAAGGAACAGCACGGCACCGCCAGCACCATCGCGCCGGTGGACCTGAACCTGCCGAACATGCCGCGCAAACTCGCCGAAGCGCTCAAGGCCCGCGGCCAGTACGTGGAAATGCTGGTCAACAACGCCGGCTACAGCCTGCCCGGCCACCTGCTCGACCAGGACTGGGAACAGCACCGGGATTTCCTGCAGATCATGGTCAATGCCCCGATCGAGCTGTCCTGGCACCTGTTGCCGACCATGCTCGAACGCGGTCGCGGCAACATCATCAATGTCGCCTCGGTCGCCGGGCTGATCCCGGGCACCGCCGGCCACACCCTGTACTCGGCGGCCAAGGCGTTCATGATCAAGTTCTCGCAATCGCTGGCACTGGAGTACCGCGACCAGGGCATCCACACCTGCGCCGTCTGCCCGGGCTTCACCTGGTCGGAGTTCCACGATGTCAACGGCTCGCGCGCGCTGATGAACAAGATGCCCAAATGGATGTGGCTGGATTCGGACCGGGTCGCCCGCGAGGGCATCGATGCCGTGCTCAAGGGCAAGGTGGTCCAGGTCAGCGGCCTGCAGTACAAGGCCATCCACGCCATTACCAAGCTGCTGCCCGAGCGCCTGTTGCTGCGCATGATCGCGCGCCGCTCAGCCCAGTTCCGCGTACAGAGCGCCTGATTCCGAGGCATGATTCCGGGCGCCTGAACCTGGGCGCGACCAGGCCGGCTGCAAGCACCCGGCGACGTTGCGGCCGCCGGGCCAAGTCAACGCGCGTAGCCCTCGCGCCGGTCGCGCTCGCCAGCGCGGTACTTGCGCTGCAGCCGGGACAGCGTTTCGTCCGCGGCAGCCTGCCACGCTGCCGACAGCCAGCCCGGGTCTGCGGCGAGCTGCTCCAGGTCGAAGGCCGGCGTCGACGGGTGACCCGGCGCCACTGATTCGCGGCCGTGCCACAGGTCGCGGCCATCGGCATCATCCAGCCGCAGGGTGACCAGGAACACCGGCTGCATCAGATCGGCCCGGATATCGGGCATGGCCAGGCCGATCATCTCCAGCTTCAGCAGCCAGTGGGCGCCGGGCGGCAGCCGGCGCAGGTCGTCGTGGAAATGCCGATGGAAGGCGGCCTCCAGGATCGTGCCGCGATCGATGCCATGAAACTCCTCGAACGCCTGCAGCAGCGAACTGACGCTGTCATCCCTGATTGGCCATCCCGGCGGCAGCGCGGTACGCAACCGGTCCAGTGGCGGGCCGTGGTACTGCACCGGTGCGTTGTCGTGGTCCAGCGTCAACCGCGCCGTGGTCGCGCAGCCGGCCAAGACCATGCCGATCACCACGGCGGCAGCCGCCGGCACGCTCATCTTTGACCAAGGTTTTGCCATGCCTGCCTCCTCGATGTCCCGCCACATGTCAGGACCACATCTCAGCGCCACCGGCGCCATGAGTGGTCACCGGCCCCGAACCGCGGCCAATCAACTGCCCCGTCGGCCAGGCCAGTCAGGTGGCCGGGTGAAGTTGTCCTTCCAGAAGTTCCAGCACGCGGTCGGCGCGCGCCGCCAGCTCGCGATCGTGGGTGACCAGGACGATAGCGGTGCCGATCTCGCGGTTGAGCTCCAGCATCAGTTCGTAGACGGCACCGGCATTGCGCGCATCCAGGTTGCCGGTCGGCTCGTCACCCAACACACAGGCCGGCCGCGTGACCAGGGCGCGGGCCACCGCCGCCCGTTGACGCTCGCCACCGGACAGCTCGCCGGGCTTGTGCGCCAGCCGTTGTGACAGCCCGACGCGCTCGAGCAGCGCCCGCGCCCGCGACTGCGCGCCGGCGACCTCCATGCCGCCGATCACCAGCGGCATGGCGACGTTCTCCAGCGCGGTGAATTCGGGCAGCAGATGGTGGAACTGGTAGATGAAGCCCAGGGCGCGATTGCGCAGGCGGCCGCGGGCGGCATCGCCCAGGCGCGTCATCGGCTGGCCCATCACCCGCACCTGGCCGGCACTGGGCGTGTCCAGGCCGCCGAGCAGGTGCAGCAGCGTGCTCTTGCCCGACCCCGAGGCGCCGACGATGGCCACGGTCTCGCCGGCGCGGACATCCAGCTCCACGCCGCGCAACACCTCGGTGCGGATGGCACCTTCGCTGTAGGTCATCGACAGGCCACTGCAGGCCAGGACAATATCGCCGTTCATGTCGACTCGCAGCCTGTGTAAAGCCGCTCGTCGTCGCAAGATCGTCGCCGGCAGCATTCGGCGGCAGTGGCCGCGGATGGAGGGATTTGGGGACGGATTCTCACCGGCGCTTACTCATAACGCAGCGCCGCTGCCGGATCCACGCGCGAGGCGCGCCAAGCCGGATACAAGGTGGCCAGGGCAGCCAGCACCAGGGCGATGATCGTGGTCACGATGATGTCGCCGGCCTGCGGGTCGGAGGGCAGCTTGCTGATGTAATAGATGTCCGGCGACAGGAATTGCCGGTCCAGCGCCCGCTCCAGCCAGGTCACCAGGCGCTCGACATTGAACGACAGCGCCAGCCCGCCGGCCAGGCCCAGCAAGGTGCCGAACACCCCGATGATCGAGCCCTGGACCATGAACACGCCCATCACCTGCGCAGGGCTCAGGCCCAGGGTGCGCAGGATGGCGATGTCGGCCTGCTTGTCGGTCACCAGCATCACCAGGCTGGAAACCAGATTGAACGCGGCCACGGCCACGATCAGCGACAGGATGATGAACATCACCAGCTTCTCCATCCGCACTGCCTCGAAGAAGTTGGCGTTTTCCTGGCTCCAGTCGCGCACCCGGTACAGCCCGCCCAGGTCGTCGGCCAGCTCGCGCGCAACATGCCAGGCCTGGAACAGGTCGGTGAGTTTCAGGCGCACACCGGTGACGCGGTCGCTCATGCGGTACAGGCGGCGGGCATCGGCGACATGGATCATCGCCAGGCCGCGGTCGTATTCCTGCATGCCGGCCTCGAAGATGCCGACCACGGTGAAGCTGCGCAGCGTTGGCATCGCGCCCACCGGCGTGCTGCGTACCTCGGGCGCCAGCACGGTGATCCGGTCACCCAGGCGCGCGCCCAGTACCCAGGCCAGTTCCTGACCCAGAACGATATTGAACTCGCCCTCGCGCAACGCATCCAGCCGGCCCTGCTTCAGATCCTGGCCGATCTCCGACACGGTCAATTCCAGGGCGGGATCGATGCCGCGGATGATCGCACCGGCCACCTGCTGGCCCTGCAACATCGCCTCGCGCTCGACGTAGGGCGCGGCACCGACCACGCGGGCATCGGCGCTGGCGGCGTCAATCGCCGCCTGCCATTCGCTCTCGGCCAGGCCGCCGGCGCTGACCCCGGAAATGGTCGCGTGGGAAATCATCCCCAGGATGCGCGAGCGCAGTTCCTTCTCGAAACCGTTCATCACCGAGACCACGGTGATCAGCGCGGTCACGCCCAGCGCGATGCCCAGCACCGAGGCTGCGGAAATGAAGGAAATGAAGCCGTTGCGGCGCTTTGCCCGCGTATAGCGCAGGCCGATGCAGACGGGCAGCGGTCGGAACATGGTCAGGGCAACGGCGCAGGTGGCAGCGGATCAGGGCCGGCAGCTTAACCGAATGGCCAATCACCGGCGCGCTCAGGAGCAGCAATCTTGAGCCGGGGGCACTGCCGCTGCCGGCTCAGCCGCCAGCTGCGCCCTCGGTCGCGCCATCGCCGGGCCCACCTTCGCGTTGCAGCCGGATGCGCAAGCGGCGCAACTGGTCGGGATCGGCGCTGTCCGGCCACAACGACAGGGCCAGGTGGCGGCCGCAGCCGTATTCAGCCGGTGGCATGCCGTCAGGCGCGGGAATCTCGAGCAGATCCAGGGCCAACAGCGGCCCCACCACCCGGGCCTGGCGCAACCGCGCCGGCACCGGCCTGGACCGGCCCGGCCAGGACAGCCACCAGGTGCCATCGCCCTGCCACACGATCAGATCAGGCCTGCCCAGCCGTCGCCGGCGCTGCCACTGCCAGCCGGCCAGCAGGCCAAGCAACGACAGCGCCGGGATGCGCAGCCACAGCGGCCAGGGTGCCGCCAGCAGGGAGATGGAGGCCGCCATCAGCAGCGTCGCCACCAGGGCGCGCTGCCAGCGGGAAGGTTTCAGTTCAAGCCTGATCGCCGGCGCGGATGGCATCGATCTCGGCCGCCAGATCGGCGCTGTCAGGGCGCTCGCGGCCCATGCACCAGCGCCAAAGCTGGTCGTCCTCGCATTCGAGCAGGCGCTCGAACCGGTCAATGCCGGCCAGGTCAGCCGCGGCCAGCAACTGCGCCAGTCGCCGCTCGAACAACTGGTCAAGCTCACGCATGCCGCGCCGGCAGTGCCAGTGCAGGCGCCGGGCCCGGACCGGATCGATGGCGGCAGGAACCGTCACAGGGCGCGCTTGACCAGTTCGATGGCCACGGCCAGGGCAAAGAACAGGATGATCGCCTGCCAGTGCTTCGGCGCCCGGTTGAGCACCGCCGGCGACCAGGCCAGCAGCGCCAGGGCGATGCCATTGATCGCCAGTGCGATGCCGGTCAGCACCTGTACCAGACCGTCGGCATTGACCAGCAACCGGACCGACAACAGCAAGGCGGCGGCACCGGCAACGAGCAGGAAGACGGCGGCGATGCGGACCAGCAAGGGCAAGGTCATCGGCATCGCACTACTCCCGATCGCCGCGCCGTCAGGCGCCGCGGCGCTCGACCAACAACTGCTTGATCTCACCGATCGCCTTGGCCGGATTCAGGCCCTTGGGACAGGTGTTGGTGCAGTTCATGATGGTGTGGCAACGGTACAGGCGGAACGGATCTTCAAGCTGATCCAGGCGCTCGCCGGTGGCCTCGTCGCGGCTGTCTACGATCCAGCGATGGGCTTGCAACAACACGGCCGGGCCCAGGTAGCGATCCGAGTTCCACCAGTAGCTGGGGCAGGCCGTTGAACAACAGGCGCACAGGATGCATTCGTACAGGCCATCCAGCTTCTTGCGGTCTGCAGGCGATTGCAGGCGCTCACGGTCGGGATCGGCCGGCGTGTCGGCCTTCAGCCAGGGCTGGATCGAGGCGTACTGGGCATAGAAATGGGTCATGTCCGGCACCAGATCCTTGACCACTTCCATGTGCGGCAGCGGATACACGCCGACCTCGCCACCGATGTCGTCGATGGCCTTGGTACAGGCCAGGGTGTTGCGGCCGTCGATGTTCATCGCGCACGAGCCGCAGATGCCCTCGCGGCAGGAGCGGCGGAAGGTCAGCGTCGGGTCGATCTCGTTTTTGATCTTGATCAACGCGTCCAGCACCATCGGACCGCAGCTATCCATGTCGATTTCGTAGACGTCGGTGCGCGGATTGGCATCGTCATCGGGATCCCACCGGTAAACCTTGAAGCGGCGGACATTGGTGGCGCCGGCAGGCGCCGTCCAGGTCTTGCCCTTGCCAATCTTCGAGTTCTTTGGAAGCGTGAATTCGGCCATGGTCTGGCTCCGAGTAATTGTCTGGTTCAGTAAACGCGGGCTTTGGGCGGCACCGGATCGACCTCGTCGGTACCGGTGTACATATGCACCGGCCGGTAGTCGATCCGAGTCTGGCCCTTGTCGTCGATCCAGCACAGGGTGTGCTTGTGCCAGTTGACGTCGTCGCGTTCGGTGAAGTCCTCGCGGGCATGGGCGCCACGCGATTCCTTGCGATTCTCGGCACAGACCATGGTGACCACGGCCTGGCCGAGCAGGTTCTGCAGTTCCATCGTCTCGATCAGGTCGGAATTCCAGATCAGCGAGCGGTCGCTGACATTGACCTGTTCGAAGCTGTCGTAGACCCGGCCGATGTTGGTCACGCCTTCCTGCAGGGTTTCGGCAGTGCGGAATACCGCCGCGTCGTTCTGCATGGTGCGCTGCATGTCCAGGCGGATGTCGGCCGTGCGCAGCTCGCCCTTGGCATGGCGCAGGTGATCCAGATTGGCCAGGGCCTGATCGCAGGCCGAGGCCGGCAGCGGCTTGTGCCGGGCATTGGGCTTGAGCGTTTCGGCGCAGCGGTGGGCGACCGCGCGGCCGAATACGACCAGATCCAGCAGCGAGTTGGAACCCAGGCGGTTGGCGCCATGCACGGAAACGCAACCGGCCTCGCCGATGGCATACAGGCCCGGCACCACGGCATCGGGATTGCCGTCGCGAAGCTGCACCACTTCGCCGTGATAGTTGGTCGGGATCCCGCCCATGTTGTAGTGCACGGTCGGCAGCACCGGGATCGGCTCCCTGGTGGTGTCGACGCCGGCAAAGATCTTGGCGGTTTCGGAAATGCCCGGCAGGCGCTCGTTGATCACCTCGGCGCCCAGGTGGGTGAGGTCGAGCATGATGTGGTCCTTGAGCGGACCGCAGCCGCGGCCTTCGCGGATCTCGATGGTCATCGAGCGGCTGACCATGTCGCGCGGCGCCAGATCCTTGACGCTGGGCGCGTAGCGCTCCATGAAGCGCTCGCCGCTGGCATTGCGCAGGATGCCGCCTTCGCCACGCACGCCTTCGGTGATCAGGCAGCCGGCGCCGTAGATGCCGGTGGGATGGAACTGCACGAATTCCATGTCCTGAAGCGCCAGGCCGGCACGCAGCGCCATGCCGCCGCCGTCACCGGTGCAGGTATGGGCCGAGGTGCAGGAGAAGTAGGCGCGACCGTAGCCGCCGGTGGCCAGCACCACGCCCTGGGCGCGGAACAGGTGCAGTTCGCCGGTGGCCATGTCCAGGGTCAGCACGCCGCGGCAGGCGCCCTCCTCGTCCATGATCAGGTCGAGCGCGAAGTATTCGACGAAGAAGCGGGCATCGTGGGCCAGCGACTGCTGGTAGAGCGTGTGCAGCATGGCGTGGCCGGTGCGGTCAGCCGCAGCCGCGGTGCGCTGGGCCGGCGGGCCTTCACCGAAACGGGTGGTCATGCCACCGAACGGACGCTGGTAGATGCGGCCATCCTCGGTGCGCGAGAACGGCACGCCGTAGTGCTCCAGTTCGATGATCGCCGGGATCGCTTCCTTGCACATGTAGGCGATCGCGTCCTGGTCGCCGAGCCAGTCCGAACCCTTGACCGTGTCGTAGAAGTGGTAGCGCCAGTCGTCCTCGCCCATGTTGCCCAGGGCACCGGCGATGCCGCCCTGGGCGGCCACGGTGTGCGAGCGGGTCGGGAACACCTTGGTCACGCAGGCGGTGTTGAAACCCTTCTCGGCAAGGCCGAAGGTAGCGCGCAGGCCGGCACCGCCGGCGCCGACGACGATCATGTCGTACTGGTGTTCGTGAATCTTGTAAGCAGTCATTCGTCTGGGTTTCCCATCAGCTGCCAAGGGCGATCCGGATGACCGACAGGGCGGCCAGGATGATGCCGATGGCGGCCAGGAACTTCACCGCGATCTGCAGTGCAAAACCCAGCCGGTTGTGGAGGTAGTCTTCGATCACCACCTGCAGCCCCATCTGGCCGTGCCAGAAGGTGGCGGTGACCAGCAGGATCAGCAAGGTGCCGGTGAACGGTTCGGCCAGGCGCGCACGCACTACGAACTCGTCCTGGCCGATCAGGCCCAGCACCAGAAAGATGAACCAGATCACCAGCGGCACCAGGGCCACAGCAGTGACCCGTTGCCACCAGAAATGGCCAGTGCCGCCCTTGGCCGAGCCCAGGCCGCGCGCCTTCTTCAGCGGAGCGCGCATGTCGTTGCGGACGATCTTGCCCTGCGCCGGAGTACTCATGACATCGCCCTCCAGGCCAGCAGCCAGATCACGCTGGTCAGCACCACGGCGCCGATCAGCACCGCCCAGCCGGTGGCCTGGGTGCGCTCGCGGCTGAAGCCCATGCCGACATCCCAGAACAGGTGCCGCACGCCATTGAGCAGGTGCAGCATCATCGCTGCCGTCCAGCCGAACAGGGCGATGCAGCCCAGCCAGGAATTGATGCAGGCAAGAAAGGCCTCATGCGCGGCGCCACCGCGGGCGACGGCATACAGCCACCAAACCAGGATCACCGCCCCCAGTGACAGGAACACGCCGCTGGCGCGGTGCAACACCGAGATGGCCATCGACAATGGCCAGCGATAGACCTGAAGATGCGGCGACAAGGGCCGAGCACGCATGGGTAATTCTCCGTCCAGCGGGCGCGCGCCAACCCGGCTCATCCGGGCCGACGGCACGCTCAAAAATCGATGCAACGACCGTTCTTTTCCCAGTCCCCGTACCGGGTCGGTTCCGGTCCTTTCCGGCCGCCGATCTCCTCGGCTCGCTCAGGCGCCGGCGCCGGTTTGGCCGGCGGGGTCGGAGCGTCGTCGAGGGAGTCGGAATCGTGCATGGCGGCCTTGAATGTGATTAGGTTAAGCCTAATGCTTAACTCTCCGGCGCCGCAAGTGGCGCACCGCAGCAAAGGCACTGATTTCCCCTGAAAAACATGCAGACACGACTGATTCGAAGCCAACTCCTCCAGCTTCACGGGCCTGACGCCGCCGCCTTCATCCAGGCCCAGGTGATGAGCGACAGCGCCACCCTGGCCGACGGCCAGTGGCAGTGGAGCGGCTGGCTCACAGCCAAGGGCCGCCTGGTGGCCTTCTTCGCCCTGTACCGGCAAGCGGCCGACGACTGGCTGCTGTGGCTGCCGGCCGGCGGCGCCGACGCCTTGCGCGGCCAGATGCAGCGCTTCGTGTTCCGCAGCAAGCTCACGCTGCAGGTGCGCGAGGACCTGCAGGTGGTCGGCCGGCTGGCGCCGGGTGACGCAGCCATCAACCGGCCCATCATGAATCCGGACGACGATGCCGCCGCCGTGGCCCGGCTGGCGCTGGACCCGCAGCGCGAGGCGATCATCCTGCCCGGCGGCGATGCCGCCGTCGATCCGCAGATCCTGGCGCGCTGGTACCTGGCCGACCTGGCCGCCGGCATTGCCTACATCGGCGCCGGCGAACCGGCCTCCGAACAGTTCGTGCCACAGTGGCTGTCGCTGGAGCGGCTGCAGGCCTTCAGCGTCAAGAAGGGCTGCTACCCGGGCCAGGAAATCGTCTCGCGCATGCACTTTCTCGGCCAGAGCAAGCGCGCCGCCTTCCGCCTGCACGGCCCCGGCAAACCACCGCCCGCGCTGGCCAAGGTGCTTTCCGCCGAAGACCGCGCCCTGGGCGAAATCGTCTGGGCCAGCGCCGACGGCGATGGCTGGCAGGCACTGGCCGTGCTCAATGCCGAACAGGCCGACCAGGTGGCCAGCGTCCAGGATGGCGACGCCTCGACAACAGCCGCGGTGCTGGCATGAACTGGCGGCAACCGGCCCGACACCCGGGCACGCCTGCCCTTGTTCCGGCAGCCGCCCGGCCCCATAATCATCCACGTCAAGGGGGCGACTTGGCTTCGACGGGGGTCGCAAAATCACTTGGCGCATGCCGAGGTCGTCACTCACCTCGTAAATCAAGTGACAAACTTATAGTTGCCAACGACGACAACTACGCACTGGCCGCTTAAGGCCTAAGCCCCGGACCCACTCGTGCCTGTGCCTGTGGAGTCTGGGTCACTGTCACAGGACCGCCCGCGACTGCCGCCTGTCGGTAGCGGGTTAAACAAAGCAGGCTGGTCCTCCGGTGCGCTTCGTGCGTCGTGTTGCCGGAAGATGAGAATAAACGGCGCACTAAGCATGTAGTGCCGGGGATGGAGCACTTTCGGACGCGGGTTCGATTCCCGCCGCCTCCACCAGAATCAAGGGCCTGGATGACATCCAGGCCCTTTTTCTTTGCGCGAACGCCCGGATGCGCACGGTGCCGGGCGTCTGCCCTGCGGGTGCGGTCTTGCTGGCCGGCGCCGGGACGGCATTCAGATTGGCGGTTGTGCGGCAACGAACCGCTTCGGTTCCCCGTTCGACTTGCGGGCAGCCGCCGCGTCGGCCCCATGGTACACACCGGCGGACGTAGTACTCGTCAACCTCAAGTGCGCCATCAGCGCTGTCTATCACGCCCTGCGGCAGAACAAGTACGCGCGGCGCTATCTCGCCGAAGCCGCCTGAAGCTGCAACCACCGGTCCATCCTGCGCGATATGCTGCCGCGGCTGGCCACGGCGCTGATGCGCTGCAGGCCGTGTCCGCAGCGAACTCTACAGTTGGCAAGTAACGTTCAAGGCTGAGAGCTGGCTGATCAGACAGGACCTTGGCACGCAACAACGCAATCGTTCAACGCCGAAGCTGCCTGCGCCAATCTGCGCTATCGAGGCGCGATAGCCACCCTGTTCACCACGTCTGACGCAAAGGACACATCACGCATGGCCGCCAAGCCGAAAACCACCCCAAGCTGGATCGACGTCAAGAAGGCGCTGGTCGACTTCGATCATGCCAACCTCATCGCCCTGGTTCAGGATTTGTATGCCGCCAGCAAGGACAACCAGGCCTTCCTGCACGCTCGATTGGCCTTGGGTGGCGATGTGCTCAAACCCTATAAAGCCACGCTCGCCCGCTGGTTGTGGCCGGATGTGTCCAGGAATCAGGACACATCCGTCGCCAAAGCCAAGAAAGCCATTTCCGACTACAAGAAAGCCATCGGCCAGCCCGAAGGCATGGTCGAACTGATGGTGTTCTATTGCGAGTGCGCCGCAGGCTTCAGTGACAGCCTGGGCTTGCAGGACGAAGGCTATTTCGATGCGCTGGTGCGAATGTTCGAGCAGGCGATCAAAGCCGTCACCGCCTTGCCGGATAACCGCAGGCAGGAAGTTCTGGCACGCCTGGACGCGGTACGCCGTGTCAGCCACAACGTCGGCTATGGCGTGGGCGATGAAATGGACTATCTGCTTGCCCGGGCCGGTTTCGATGGCCGATCAGGATGAACTCGCGGCGCTGCGAACGCAGATCGCACGCCTGACCGGACTGCTGGATGAGCATGGCATCGCGTGGCGCTTGCCGCCCGAATCTGGAATGGCGACGGTTGCGGAGCCCTCTCGGCTGACCGCCGACGAGAAGGTGGCACTGTTCCGCACATTGTTTCGCGGTCGCTCGGATGTGTATCCGATCCGCTGGGAAGGCAAGACCAGCGGCAAGTCTGGCTACGCCCCGGCCTGTGCCAACGAGTGGCGTGCCGGAATCTGCGAGAAGCCGCGCATCAAGTGCGGCGACTGCGCTCACCGCGCCTTGCAGCCACTGACCGATGCGGTGATTTACGACCACCTCGCCGGCAAGCACACGGTCGGCGTCTACCCGCTGCTGGAAGGCGACACCTGTCATTTTCTGGCGGTCGATCTTGACGGTGCCGATTGGCGTGAGGACGCCAAGGCTTTCATGGAATCCTGCTCCGAGCTCGGCGTGCCAGCGGCCCTGGAGATTTCCCGCTCCGGCCAGGGCGCGCACGCCTGGGTGTTCTTCGCCAGTGCCGTGTCGGCGCGCGATGCACGTCGCCTTGGCACCGCCATCATCAGTCACGCCTGCACACGCACGCAGCAACTGAAGCTGACGTCCTACGACCGGCTGTTCCCGAACCAGGACACCATGCCCAAGGGTGGCTTCGGCAACCTGATCGCCCTGCCCTTGCAGAAGAAGCCACGCGAGCTTGGTTTCAGCGTGTTCGTGGATGCCCAACTGCAACCCTATGCCGACCAGTGGGGATTCCTTGCCGCCGCCGCGCGGATGTCAGGCCACGACATCGAGCCGACCATCCTTCAAGCGACAGGTGGCGTGCACCCGCTGGACGTGACCTTCATCGGCGAGGAGGACCTGGCCACGCCGTGGAAGCAGGAGAAGACATCGGCCAAGCTGGCTGGGCTGATGCCCGAATCGCTGACCGTGACGCTGGCCAATCGGGTCTACTTCGAGAAGGCGCAACTGCCGCCATCGTTGGCCAACCGTCTGGTGCGACTTGCCGCCTTTCAGAACCCGGAGTTCTACCGGGCTCAGGCAATGCGGATGTCAGTGTGGGACAAGCCGCGCATCATCGGCTGCGCCGAAAACTTTCCACAGCACATTGCTCTGCCGCGCGGCTGCTTGGACGCAGCCCGCGAACTGTTGGTGGTCAACGGCATTCGCATCGAGCTGCGCGACGAACGCCACACCGGTGAACCCATCGGCGTCGGCTTCGGCGGCATGCTGCGCCCGGATCAGGAAATCGCCGCAGCAGCGATGCTTGATCACGATCACGGTGTACTTTGCGCGCCGCCGGCCTTCGGCAAAACGGTGACGGCGGCAGCGATCATCGCCAGGCGCGGCGTGAATACCCTGGTTGTGGTGCATCGCACCGAACTGCTCAAGCAGTGGCAGGCGCGCCTTGCCGCATTTCTGGACGCAGGCAAGGAGATGATCGGCGTCATCGGTGGCGGCAAGAACCAGCCCACCGGCAGGATCGATATCGCCGTGATGCAATCGCTTTCGCGTCAAGGCCAAGTCGATCCGCTTGTGGAGAACTACGGTCAACTGATCGTAGACGAATGTCATCACGTCGGCGCGGTCTCCTTCGAGGCCATCCTGCGACGCGCGAAGGCGAAATACGTGGTCGGGATGACGGCAACGCCAATCCGCCGCGATGGCCAGCATCCCATCATCTTCATGCAGTGCGGGCCGATCCGTCACAGGGCAGCGCAGCCTCTTGAGGCACCGCAGGATCTTGCGGTGATGCCACAGTTGATCGAATCGCCGATTGCCCTGCCGCCGGATGTCGGCATCCAGGATGTCTTCCGGCATCTGGCACAAGACCCGGTCCGCACGGCCGCCATCGCCAGCGCAATCACCGATGCTTTCCGGAAAGGTCGCCGGGTGTTGGCGCTGACCGAACGCACCGAGAATATTGACGCGATCCGGGCTGCCCTGGTTGACGATGTTCCAAAACCATTCGTGCTGCATGGACGGATGTCGAAGAAGCAACGCGCCGCGCTGATCGCTGAGCTCGATGCCTTGCCGCCAAACGCTCCGCGCGTGTTGCTGGCCACCGGAAAACTGGTCGGCGAAGGCTTCGATCACCCGCCTCTGGACACATTGGTCCTGGCGATGCCCGTCTCGTGGCGAGGCACGCTCCAACAATACGCCGGCCGCCTGCACCGGGAACACGCCAGCAAAACCGACGTGCGCATCATCGACTTTGTCGACACGGGGCATCCAACCCTGCTGCGGATGTGGCACAAGCGCCAGCGCGGCTACCGAACGATGGGGTACCGCATCGAACCCGGTGCGCCGTCTGTAGGCCGCCTTGCGCTGCGATGCCTACCGGCGCAACCCACGACCCGAGTCGTGAATCGCCTGCGATTTCGATGAAGCCGAGTGGCATGAATCTGCGCGGGCCTCACGCAATCTTGCCTGCAACTGGGCGTGCCGGCTCCACTGGAGATCTCACGCCCTGTCCTTTGCCAGTCGCGTGTCGGCCTGCCCTGCTTCCCGTTTGCGCACTGCCCTTCATCAGTCACACCTGGGCACGCATGCGACAGCCTAACTTGGCTTCTTGCGACCGGCTGCCTGCAGCGTGTGCCGGTCGCATTCGCGCAGCCAGTTGTGGGCACTGGTCGCTGCCAGGGCGCCATGGCCGATGGCGACACTGATCTGATCCAGGCCTTCGACCACGTCTCCGGCGGCGAACAAGCCGGGCACGCTGGTCTGTCTGACAGCCCCGGCGTCGACGCAGCCGTCGTCTGCCACCACCACGCCGAGGCCGGCGGCGAGCTCGCTGCGAGGCCGCGTGCCCAGGGCGGGATACAGGACATCGAACGACAGCGGGCGATCATGGCCGTCGAGCACGACGTCGACGCGATCACCCTGCGGCGACAGCGAGCGCAGCGCGCCTTGCACCACGGCAATTCCGGCCTCATCCAGTTCGGTGATCTGTTCCCGGCTCAGCTCGGAATGGCTGTGCGGCATCAAAGTGATGTCGCGCGAATACTGGCGCAGGAACAGGGCCTCGGCCGCGCCGTTGGAGTCGCAGCCGATGACGCCGATCTTGCTGTCGATATGTTCATAGCCATCGCAGACCGGGCAGTAGCGCAGGATGTCTGCCCTGATCGCAGCTTCGTGCTCGGCGTGCGGAAGATCGACCTGATTGAGACGGATGCCTGTCGCCAGGATCAGCGCCCGGCTGCCCCAGCGCCGGCCATCGGCAGACGTCAGCATGAAACCTTTACCTGAGCGCTGCGCCGAGCGGATCTGCGCCTCGACGATCACCGCCCCGAACTCGACAGCGTGATCGGTCAACCGCTGGACCAGCTCGACGCCGGCGATTCCTTCCGGATACCCGGGAACGTTGTAGGTTTTCGGAATCCTGAGCGCGCGGCTCTGGCCATCGTGCACGACCAGCACGGAACGCCGGAAGCGCGCCAGATACAGTGCCGCAGCCAAGCCCGCCGGGCCGGCGCCAACGACAATCACCTCGAACGGTTCCGGCCTGGTCATGCTGCGCTCTCAAGTAGTTGCAGTGTCGGGGAAGTGGCAGTGCCGCGCTGTAGCCTGCCGCCAGACTAGGTCGGCGAACATGCGCTGAAGATGAAAACCCGGCGCCTTCGGGCATGGCACTGGCCGGTCGTGCCACACGCACACCGATAGACTTCTGGCGACGTCGCCATGCCAAGGCCCCAACAGCGTCGTCGTCGCACCCGGCTACACTGTTCGACCGTGAAAACGTAGACATCCGCGTGCCCGGCCTGCGAGTCGAGGGAGGCGATCGCAGATGCCCGTTACAACCAGATACCGCAGGGACCCCATGCTCACGCTCGAAGACCTTGTCGTTGGCACCCAGGTCGAGGGTATCGACCCCTCCGGCCCGGTGAACGTGGTTGCAGTCGACCCAACCGGACCCGACGCCACCACGGTTATCTACCGCACCAGTAGCGGCAGGCTCGCCGAGCGCCTGTTGTTCCGCACCGATGAGTCGCGCCTGGCCATCGCCACCACCACACGGTCCTGGGCCTTCGATGCCGACGGCACCGAATTCAGGCTCGCCGCCGAGGCACTTCGCATCCGCCTGGCGCACCTGTTCGACCCGATGATGGCGGTGCACACCTCCAACGTGGAGCCGCTGCCGCACCAGATCTCGGCCGTTTACGAACACATGCTGCCGCGCCAACCGTTGCGCTATGTGCTCGCCGATGATCCGGGAGCCGGCAAGACCATCATGGCCGGCCTGCTGGTGCGCGAGCTGATGATGCGCGCCGATGCCCGCCGCATCCTGATCGTTGCCCCCGGCTCCCTGGTCAACCAGTGGCAGGACGAATTGCGAGACAAGTTCGGCCTGGCTTTCGAGATTTTCAGCCGCGAACGCCAGGAAGCGTCAGTGGCCGGCAACTACTTCGCCGAACAGGACCAGCTCATCGCCCGGTTGGACCAGCTCGCCCGCAATCCAGATTACCGCAGCAAACTGGCCCAGACCGAGTGGGACCTGATCATCGTCGACGAAGCCCACAAGCTGTCGGCCACCTATACCGGGCGCGAGGTCAAACGTACCCAGCGCTTCCAGCTTGGTGAGCAGCTCGGCGGTCTGTGCCGGCACTTCCTGCTGATGACGGCGACCCCGCACAACGGCAAGGAAGCCGATTTCCAGCTCTGGCTGTCCCTGCTTGATGGCGACCGCTTCCATGGCCGGTTCCGCGACGGCGTCAAGAAGGTGGATGTCGGCGACATCATGCGGCGCATGGTCAAGGAAAAGCTGGTCAAGTTCGATGGCACGCCACTGTTCCCCGAACGCTTCGCCTATACCGCCCAGTACGAACTGTCCGCGGCCGAGGCCGATCTCTACGACCAGGTCACCACCTATGTGCGCGAAGAGATGAATCGCGCCGACCGGCTCGACAACAAGCGCAAGGGCACCATCGGCTTTGCCCTCACCATCCTGCAGCGGCGCCTGGCATCCAGCCCGGAGGCCATCTACCAGTCACTCAAACGCCGCCGCAGCCGACTGCAGACCGAGCTTGACGAACGCAAGGCGCTTGCCGAGGGCCGGGCGACCGCAGAGGAGGCCGAGCTGTACCTGCGCCGGCGCCTGGAACTGCCCGACAACCTTGATGAAGCCGAGGACGAACTCAGCGCCGAGGAATACGAAGCCTACGCCGACCAGATCGTCAGCCAGGCGACCACGGCGGAAACCCTGGCTGAGCTGGAAGCGGAAATCCTCAGCCTTCTCGACCTTGAGCAACAGGCCCGCACCCTGGTGGCGTCGGGCAACGACAGCAAATGGCGGCAACTGTCGCAACTGCTGGACGCACCGGAAATGCACGATCGCCACGGCCAGCGGCGCAAGCTGATCATCTTCACCGAGCAGCGCGACACCCTGAACTACTTGTGCGCCCGGGTCATCGACACGCTGGGCAATCCCGAGGCCGTGGTCACCATCCATGGCGGTGTTGCGCGTGAAGAGCGGCGCCTGCGGCAGGACCGATTCCGCCAGGACAAGGGCGTACTGGTGTTGATCGCCACCGATGCCGCCGGCGAGGGCGTCAACCTGCAAAACGCCAACCTGATGATCAACTACGACCTGCCGTGGAATCCCAATCGCCTGGAACAGCGCTTCGGCCGGATCCACCGCATCGGCCAGCGCGAAGTCTGCCACCTGTGGAACCTGGTCGCCGCCGACACCCGCGAAGGCGATGTTTTCCTGCGCCTGTTCGAAAAACTTGAAGTTGAGCGCGAAGCCCTGGGTGGCCAGGTCTTCGACATTCTCGGCGAAGCCTTCGAGGGCGTCTCGCTGAAGGAACTGCTGATCGACTCCATCCGCTATGGCGAACGACCGGACGTCCGTGACCGTCTCAACCAGGTCATCGACGGCGCCCTGGACAGCGAGCACCTGAAAGACATCATCCAGCGCAACGCCCTGGTCGACAACGCCATGAGCATGGAACACCTGTTCCATATCAAGGAGGAAATGGACAAGGCCGAAGCGCGCAAGCTGCAGCCCTACTTCCTGCGCAGCTTCTTCCTGGAGGCCTTCGCCCGCATCGGCGGTGATGCCCGCCGCCGCGAGGGCCACCGCTACGAGATTCCGCACGTGCCGGCCACCCTGCGCGAACGTGACCGGCTGATCAGCACCGGCCGCACCGCCGTGCTCAAACGCTACAGCCGCATCTGCTTCGACAAGGCCGGGATCCACGTCGAGGGCAAGCCTGAAGCCGACCTGGTACACCCCGCCCACCCGCTGATGGCCGCCCTGATCGACCTGACCCTCCAGCAGACCGGCAAATCGCTGCGCCAGGGCAGCATCATGGTCGACCCGGCCGATGACGGTACCGAACCCTCGCTGCTGTTCATCATTGATCATGCCGTGCGCGACGGTTCCGCCGGTGACGAGGAAGGTGCAGCGCATCTGCTGTCTCGTCGCATCCAGTTCGTGCGCATCAGCGCCAACGGCCAGGCATCCTTCGCCGGCTGGGCGCCGCACCTGGACCTGGAACCCCTGGCGACAGCCGACCTGCCGCTTCTGGATGCCATCCGCGACCAGCCCTGGCTCAGCGCCGGCGTCCAGACCCACGCCCGCGAGCACGCTGCCACTGTCCTGGCGCCGATCCACTACCAGGAAGTGCGCACCCGCCGCGAACACCAGATCGACCGCATCCGCCGTGCCGTCCAGGAACGACTGGTCAAGGAAATCAATTACCTGTCTGCCCGCGCCGCCCGGCTGGACGAGGAAGTCGCCGCCGGCCGGCAACCTCGTATGCAGCCGCAGCAACTGCACCGCCGGGCAGAAGAACTGGCTGCCCGCCTGGACAGCCGCCAGCGTGAGCTGGACGCCATGGGTCACATCATCTCCGCCACCCCGGTCATCATCGGTGGCGCCCTGGTCATCCCGGCTGGTCTGCTCCGGCAACTGCGCGGTGACGCGCCACCGGCCTTCGCGGTCGATGCCCTTGCCCGCCGGCACATCGAAATGCGCGCCATGCAGGCCGTCATTGCCCACGAGCAGGCCATCGGGAACAGCGTCAAGGACGTGTCGGCGGAAAAATGCGGCTGGGACATCACCGCCTGGCCGCCGGCCGGAAACGACGAAACCCTGCCCGAACCCCGCCACATCGAGGTCAAGGGCCGCGCCAAGGACGCTGGCGAAATCATCGTCACCCGCAACGAAATCTGCACCGCGCTCAACCAGGGCGACAAGTTCTGGCTGGCCATCGTCCTGGTCGACGGCGACACCGTGAACGGGCCGCACTACATCCGGCAGCCGTTCACCCAGGAACCGGAGCGTGGCGTCGTCGCCGTCACCTACCGGATCGACCGCTTGCTGGCCAAGGCCTCCCCTCCCTGATGCCAAGGGCCAGCGACATTTTCCGGGACAGGATTCGTCTGATCCAGCAAACAAGCCATTGAATTAGCGAATATTTTCGGGCGATACGGGGCGACATTCCCAGCGACATGAAGGAACCCGATGCCCGCCCGTCAAGTCAGCGAAACCTCGACCAGGCGCATCGCCCGGAAGTGGGGCCAGCTTGCCCTGATGCAGTGCCACCACTACTGTAAGGATGTAATGCGATCCTTACCGGAGAATGCCAATGATCGCCGTCGCCAAGATCACCGCCAAGGGCCAGACCACCATCCCGCAGGAAATCCGCGCCGCCATGCAGGTCGGCCCCGGCGACCTGATCGCCTGGGAACTGGCCGAGGACGGTTCGGCCCGCGTGCGCCGTCTCGATCCGGTCGATCTGCCCTACCTGCGCGCCCTGGAAGGCACGCTCTCGGAATGGTCGGGCGCGGCCGATGAGCGGGCCTACCATGATCTCTGAAGCCGACGCCACGGACTCGCGCGAAGTTTGCCACGCCTTCGCCGTCGTGCGCGTGCCATTCCCCTTTACGGATCGCCTGGCCAGCAAGCGTAGACCGGCCCTGGTGCTCTCCGACCGCACCCGCTTCAACGCGCCCGCCGGTCATGCCGTCATGGCCATGATCACCTCGGCCGGGAATCCGCCCTGGCCGATGGATGTCGAGATCGCCGACCTTGCCGCCGCCGGCCTGCCGGCGCCATCGAAAGTTCGCTTCAAGCTGTTCACGCTCGACCTGCGGCTGGTGCGGGGCGAGCTGGGCCGGTTGTCGGCGGATGACGAGCACCGCGTTCGTCAGGCATTGGCGGGCTTGCTGCCGGATGCCGCCTCGTGACCGTCACCGCAACCCAACGGCATGCTGCGACTAGGCAAAAAGAGACGCCCGCACGAGGCGGGCGTCGGGCCGGGGATGCTATCCCCGGCGGGGCTTGCCAAGCAGAGAGCTTGGCTGAAAGAGAAACGCCTCCACAAGGGAGGCGTCGGGCCGGGGATACTATCCTCGGCGGGGTGCGCCTAATATTAGGCTCAACCAAGCATTTGTCAAGCAGAGCCTCCTGTAGCGTGACCCCGTTGACCAGGAGAGAATCATGAACCGGGTCATCGGCTACATCGACGGCTTCAACCTGTTTTTCGGCCTTCGGGATAGCGGCCTGCGTCGTTACTATTGGCTCGACCCTGCCAAGCTGATCGCCAACCTGCTCAAGCCCGATCAATCCTTGGTCGGAACACGCTACTTCACGGCCCGCATTGGCAGCAACACTGCCGATCCCGACAAGCATCTGAGGCAGCAAACCTATCTGGAGGCGGTGGAAACCTTGCCCGGCGTGGAGATCACCTTCGGCCAATATCTGAGCAAACCGAAGTCCTGCCGCCGTTGCCAGACGACGTGGACGCATAGCGAAGAGAAGATGACCGACGTCAACATCGCCGTGCGTTTGTTGACCGATGCCATGGACGATGCCTTCGACACCGCCATCATCGTCTCGGCCGATAGTGATCTCGTGCCGCCGGTTCAGGTGATCCGGCAGCGGTTCCCTGGCAAGCGCGTCATCATCGCTTCCCCACCGAATCGGCACTCCACACGCTTGGCCGAGGCGGCCAACGCTTGCTTCACCATTGGTCGCAAGAAACTGGCGGATAGCCAGCTTCCCGATCAGGTCATCAAACCGGATGGCTTCGTACTCCAACGCCCCGTGCAATGGCGATAGGTGGAACGGCATGATGCATGACGGCATTTTTGACTCACTGATCCGCAACGCCTTCGATTTTCTGGGGCGCTCCATCGACGATCTGCAGGCGCACCCGAAGTACTCGGTCATCAATTTCTATAGCGCAGTTGAGCTGCTTTTGAAGGCGCGCCTTCTGAAGGAGCATTGGTCGCTGATCGTAGCCAAGCCTGATGAAGCAGATAAGGCAAAATTCCTGCGCGGTGACTTCAAGTCGGTAGCACTTGATGAAGCGAATAAGCGTTTGGCCAAAATTGTTGGCGATGGGCTTACAGATGATGAATTGAAATGCTTCAACGGGTTGCGAAAAGAGCGCAACCAAATGGTTCATTTCGCCCACGCGGCACTCGGGGATGGGGATGAAGCCAGGAAGGAAATGGAGCGAATTGTTTCCGACCACGCCAAGGGCTGGCTTCACCTGCGCCGACTGTTGACAGGGCGGTGGGTAAAGCACTTCGAGGAGTATGCAGGCAGCATCGGAGATATGGATTACCGTATGCGTGAGCAAACCAAGGCACTGGAACCGAAGTTCCTTTTGCTGACGGACGTCATCGCAGACGCAGAAAGGGCTGGATGCCATTTCATGGAATGCCCATCATGCCGCTTCAACTCGTTCGAAGTTGGCAAGCCTGTCTGGGTTGGTGTCGGAAAATGCCTCACATGCGGATTTTCTTCGCCTGTCATCACATTGGAATGTGTCGATGAGGATTGCGGGAGGCCAATCCTGCTTACGGAATCCCGTGAGAGTTGCCCGGTATGTAATCATGATTATGATCCGGAGGAGGTTGATAGTGTTCTCGATGAGCACAAAAAAATCAGAGAGACTCACTATCAGGATCCAGGCGATTTCAATCGTGTTGACTGTGGGATGTGCGATGGCTACGAAACGGTTGTTTGCCTGGATACTGACGAATGGTTCTGCACGGATTGTTTTGACATTGAAGAGCATGTGGGTCAATGCGAATGGTGCTCGGATTACTCCACCCACATGCCACAAGATACTTTTCTAAGCGGTTGCGGACGATGTGAAGGCCGGCTTGGACATGAGAAGGACGATTGATCAGTGGTAGCCATCAAAACCCCAAAAAAACTCATCGAAGTCGCGCTGCCGCTGGACAAGATCAACGTCGCCGCCGCGCGCGAGAAATCCATCCGCCACGGCCATCCCAGCACCTTGCACCTGTGGTGGGCGCGGCGGCCGTTGGCGGCGGCGCGGGCGGTGATTTTTGCGCAGATGGTCAACGACCCCGGCTATGAGAGCCGCGATGGCTTTCGCCGGGGCATGAACAAGGAGAAGGCCGCCGCCGAGCGCGAGCGCCTGTTCCGCATCATCGAAGACCTGGTGCTGTGGGAGAACACCAACAACGAGGCGGTGCTGGAAGCGGCCCGCGCCGAGATCCGCAAAAGCTGGCGCGAGACCTGCGAGCTGAACAAGAAGCACCCGCAGGCCGCCGAGCTGTTCAACCCGGACAAATTGCCCGGCTTCCACGACCCCTTCGCCGGTGGCGGCGCGCTGCCGCTGGAGGCGCAGCGCCTCGGTTTGGAAAGCCACGCCTCCGACCTCAACCCCGTGGCGGTGACCATCAACAAGGCCATGATCGAAATCCCGCCCAAGTTCGCCGGGCGCAGACCGGTCGGCCCGGAAGTGGCCGCCGACAAGGGCAGCCGCAAGAAGGCCACCAAAGACGTGTTCGAAGACTGGTCCGGCGCGCGCGGCCTGGCCGAGGATGTGCGCCGCTACGGCGCCTGGATGCGCGAGCAGGCCCAGCAGCGCATCGGCCAGCTCTACCCGCCCATCGAAGTCACCGCGCAAATGGTGGCCGAGCGCCCCGACCTGAAACAGTACGAGGGCGACAAGCTCACCGTCATCGCCTGGCTGTGGGCGCGCACCGTGCGCAGCCCCAACCCCGCCTACCGCCACGCCGAGGTGCCGCTGGCCTCCACCTTCATCCTCTCCAGCAAGGCGGGCAAGGAAGCCTGGGTGCAGCCGGAAATCCTGCACCCCTCTCCCGCTGGCGGGAGAGGGGCTGGGGGTGAGGGTGGCTATCGCTTCACGGTGGAGGTGGGCACGCCGCCGGAGAGCGCAAAGAACGGCACTAAGTTGGCGCGCGGCGCGAATTTCCGCTGTGTTTTGTCGGACTCGCCTATTGAGCCCAAGTACATCAAAACCGAAGGCGTCGCCGGACGCATGGGCTCACGGCTGATGGCCATCGTGGCCGAAGGTGTGCGAGGTCGCGTCTATCTAGCGCCAACGGCTGAACATGAAGCGATTGCTCAGCAGGCCGATCCGGCATGGAAGCCTGAAGTCACTATTTCAGGAAGCACCCAGTACCTTGGTGTAAAGCCCTATGGGTTTACGAGCTTCGACCAAATATTTACTTCACGCCAACTGGTTGCGTTGACCACCTTTTCGGATCTAGTAGCCGAGACTATCGCCAAGGTTAAGGTCGATGCCAAGGCAGCCGGTTTCCCTGACGATGGCCGTGGTCTCGATGTGGGCGGCACCCTCGTTACTGCCTACGCCGAGGCGGTGGGGGTGTACCTCACATTTGCTATCAGTAAGGTAGCAAATATCGGCTCATCAATCGCATCTTGGATGAATGATCGTGGTGCGTTCCGAGAGACCTTTGCTCGCCAGGCTATTCCGATGGTTTGGGACTTTGCGGAATCAAACCCGTTTGCTAACGCGGGTGGCAGTTTTGAGACGGCAATTGATAAGGGGTCTATGTCAGTGCGAGACCTCCCAAAGGAAGGCAGTGGTCATGCTGTACAGGCCGATGCCCAGACTCAACGGATAAGCGAAGGAAGGCTCGTATCTACTGATCCACCGTACTATGACAACATTCCCTATGCTGATCTTTCCGACTTCTTCTATGTCTGGTTACGTCGCTCGTTGAGGTCTATTTATCCAGGTCTGTTCGCTACATTGGCCGTACCAAAGGCAGAGGAACTTGTAGCAGCGTCTCATCGTCAAGGAGGAAAAGATCAAGCTGAGCAGTTCTTTCTCGACGGAATGACTGAGGCGCTGCGCAATTTGGCGCAGCAGGCGCATCCTACATTTCCGGTTACGATCTACTACGCCTTCAAGCAAGCCGAAACTAATGGCGAAGCCGGCACTTCCAGCACCGGCTGGGTAACCTTCCTCGAGGCGGTACTCAAAGCAGGCTTCACACTAACTGGTACCTGGCCTGTACGTACTGAGGGAGCTGGACGTATTCGTGCAGGTGGCTCCAACGCCCTGGCCTCCAGCATCGTGCTGGTCTGCCGCCCTCGCGCCGCCAATGCCGCCACCATCTCCCGCCGCGAATTCATCCGCGAACTCAACGCCGCGCTGCCCGAGGCGCTGCTGGACATGACCCGTGGCGGCGTCAACTCGCCGGTCGCGCCGGTGGACCTCTCGCAGGCCATCATCGGCCCCGGCATGGCCATCTTCAGCCAGTACGCCGCCGTGCTGGAAGCCGACGGCACGCCGATGACCGTGCGCACCGCGCTGCAACTGATCAACCGCTACCTGTCCGACGACGACTTCGATGCCGACACCCAGTTCTGCCTGAGCTGGTTCGACGGCCACGGCTGGGCCGAAGGCAAATACGGCGACGCCGACGTGCTGGCCCGCGCCAAGGGCACCAGCGTCAGCGGCCTGGCCGAGGCCGGCGTGGTGCACAGCGGCGGCGGCAAACTGCGCCTGCTCAAGTGGGCCGAACTGCCCACCGACTGGTCCGCGCAAAGCGACAGCCGCGTCCCAGTGTGGGAAGCCCAGCACCACCTCATCCGCGCCCTGAACCAGGGCGGCGAAACCGCCGCCGGCGCCCTGCTGGCGCAAATGCCCGACAAGACCAGCAGCATCATCGCGCTCACCTACCGCCTCTACACCCTCTGCGAACGCCAAGGCTGGGCCGAAGAAGCCCGCGCCTACAATGAACTGCAAGGCGCCTGGAGCGGCATCGAACAAGCCAGCCGCGAATCCGGTCATATCGGCGCGCAAGCCAGCCTGGATATCTGAGGATCACATCATGCTGAAAACCCTTCACATCCAGAATTTCACGGCGTTCAAGAACGCGACGTTCGAGTTCTCGGAAGGATTGAATGTGGTTATCGGTGTCAACGGCACTGGCAAGACGCATTTGCTCAAGCTGGCTTACCTGTTCGGTCGAGCTTGGCCGGACTTGCAGGCCAAGAAGCTGCAAGTGACTAAGCCCAGGGCTGAGACCTATCTGGGTGAGAGGTTGGCAGGCATGTTCCGCGTTACCGATTTGGGACAGTTGATTCGTCAAGGGCACAAGAACGGCGCAAAAATCGAAGCTCACATCAGCGGCCACATTCCAACGATCCATGTTCGAACGCCCGACGAACCGGAATTGAAGTCGCCTGGTTTGCCGGAGGTTATGCCGTGGAAGGTGGAGATCAAGCGGCAGGGAGACGCTGATTCACTGAAAGCCTCGCTGTTGCCCGAAATCGTTCCCGACCGTGCCGCCAGCAACGCCTTCCTGCCTCGGCAGGTGTTCGTGCCCAGCAAAGAGATGGTGTCGTTGTTCAAGGGTCTGATTGGCCTGTTTGAGACATATCGTAATTTTCCGCTGGATGAGACGTACCGCGATCTGGCCGTGGCGATGTCAACACTGGAGCCGCGACAGCTCTCATCGTGGGCGTTAGATCTGACGAAGGATATCCAGACGCTCCTGGCCGGGCAGCTTAGGCTGGAAAACGAAGATCTTGTTTTTGTACGCGACGATGGCTTCATTCTGATTTCTCAGTTGCTGGCGGAAGGCCACCGCAAGCTGGCTATGCTGGTTTATCTGCTGCGCAACGGTATCGTGGAGCGAGGCAGCACGTTGTTTTGGGATGAGCCGGAGGCCAACCTCAATCCGGCTGCTATTCGCCTACTGGCCGAAGCTTTTTATAAACTTTCTGGTCAAGGCGTTCAGATCGTGCTGGCAACGCACAGCCTGTTCCTTCTGCGCGAGCTTGAGATCCTCAAAATGGCTGACGCCGGGAAGAGCGGGCTTGCACCCAGGTATTTTGGCCTTGGCCTGAAGCGTGGTGAAGTTGTCGTCACACAGGGAGATGATATTGCCGATATCGAGCCACTGGTGGCACTGGACGAAAACCTGAAGCAGAGTGATCGCTATCTGGAGGCCGAACATGCCGTCAGCGATTGATGTCGATGGTCTTCGCCTGACGCCACCTGCTGCGTGGCAGGTCTTCACCAAGTACGACGAATGGGCCTTCTATCGCCGGCACTTCCAGAGCTTTGCTGGAGGGAAAAAAGCCGTAGATGCCATGGGTGTCTCGGATGGCGGTACGTTGTGGCTGATCGAAGTGAAAGACTACAGGCGCAACCGTCGCAGCAAACCCAGCCGTATAGAGCATGAAATTGCCGGCAAGGTGGCAGATAGCCTGTCGGGGTTGGCTGTAGCTCGGGTTCGAGCCACTGGTAGTGAACAACAAATGGCAGAGTCAGGTCTGCGTTGTTCAGCTATTCGTGTTGTTCTTCAGTTGGCGCAGCCCGTGAATCCTTCCAGACTGTTTCCGCAGGTGGTTGACCCGGCGGACGTGAGCATCAAGCTCAAGAGGGCCGTTCGTGCTGTGGACCCGCATCCCATGGCAGTGGTCGGCGATATTTCGAGCGCGCGGTTGCCGTGGAAAACATCATAGCGATGTGCTGGACAGGCTGTGCCGGGAAGAAGCGATGGAAGATTGTGTCGACACTGTCGGCACAATTGGTTTCTGAGCCATACGAGGAACGAACATGAGTCTCAAACCCTGGCGTGAAATCGCCATCCCGCACGAAGACGTGCATCGCGGTACGTTCCAGCAGGCCGAGTTCGCGGCCGACATCACCCAGGTGCATGAAGGCCGGGCCGGTGCCGAGTATCAGGATCCGGTGCTGTTCTTCCGCCGCACCTTCATCACCGAAGGCATGGGCCTGCTGCTCACCTCGGTGGCGCAGCGGCTGGCTGGCAAGGGCGGCGATCCGGTGATCCAGTTGCAGACGGCGTTCGGCGGCGGCAAGACGCACACCATGCTGGCGGTGATGCACATGGCCGGCGGCAAGGCGGCCTCGTCGGAGATGGACGGTATTCCCGCCATTCTGGACCGGGCTGGCGTGCTGCAATTGCCGGCGGCCAAGGTGGTGGTGCTGGATGGCATCGGCCTGTCACCCAGCCAGCCGCGCCAGGTGCAGGGCCAGGCATTGCACACGCTCTGGGGCGAACTGGCCTGGCAACTGGGCGGTGCCGATGCCTACGCCAAGGTGGCCGATGCCGATGCGTCGGGCACTTCGCCAGGCAAGCAGGTGTTGACCGAACTGCTGGCCGCCCATGCGCCGGCGGTGATCCTGATTGATGAGCTGGTGGCCTATGTGCGCCAGCTCGAGGATGGCAAACCGCTGGCCGGCGGCAGTTACGACAGCAACCTGAGCTTCCTGCAGGCACTGACCGAGGCGATGAAGGCGGTGCCGACGGCGGTGCTGCTGGCTTCGCTGCCCGAGTCCGAACGCGAGGCCGGCAGCGAACGCGGCGTGCAGGCACTGCGGGCGCTGGAACATTACTTCGGCCGCGTGCAGGCGATCTGGAAGCCGGTGGCGACCCTGGAGGCGTTCGAGATCGTGCGCCGCCGCTTATTCGCGCAAATCAGTGATCCCTCGGCCGCCCTTAGTGTCTGTCGCGCTTTTGTTGGCGAGTATGTGACTCACGCCTCGGCGCTTCCGGGCGAGACCCAGGAGGGCCAGTACCTGGAGCGGATGCGGGCTGCCTATCCGATCCATCCGGAAGTGTTCGAGCGCCTGTACAGCGACTGGTCCTCGCTGCCCAACTTCCAGCGCACGCGCGGCGTGCTCAAGCTGATGGCGCGGGTGATCCACCGCCTGTGGCAGGACAACAATCAGGACCTGCTGATCATGCCCGGCAACCTGCCGCTGTACGACTCGGCGGTGCGTACCGAACTGACCAATCACCTGCAGACCGGCTGGGAGGCGGTGCTGGAGCGCGATGTCGACGGCGAACATTCGGTACCGGCGCGGATCGAGCAGAACGAGCCGCGCTTTGGCGCCGTGCAGGCCTGCCGACGGGTGACCCGGACGATTTTCCTGGGCAGCGCACCTTCGGGCAGCAATGAGTTGACCCGCGGCCTGGAGACCTCGCGCCTGTTGCTGGGCTGCCTGCAGCCGGGCCAGGCGCCGCACCTGTTCACGGATGCGCTGGGCCGGCTGGAAGGCCGGCTGAGCTACCTGAGCTCGGGCAATGGCCGCTGGTGGCTGGATGTGCGCCCGAACCTGCGCCAGGAGATGGAAGAGCGCAAGAAGCGCTTTGACAATGATTCGGTGACCGATGAAATCCGTGCGGCAGTGACACGGGTGATGGGCCAGCATCCCTTCGATGCCGTGCACGTGTTCACCGACAGCGCCGACCTGCCCGATGACTGGCAACTGCGCCTGGTGGTGCTGCCGCCGACCGCGCCCTCGACCCGCGCCGGCCCGAATCCGGCGCGCGACCTGGCCAACAAGCTGTTGCGCTCGCGTGGCGAGCAGCCGCGGCAGAAGCAGAACCGGCTGCTGTTCCTGGCGCCCGACTTCGACCAGGTCGCCCGGCTCAAGGACATGGTGCGGGTGCTGCTGGCCTGGCGCTCGATCGAAGCCGACATCAAGGACCTGCGCCTGACCCTGGACAACCACCAGGCGCGCCAGGCGACCCAAGGCCGCGAGCAGGCCCAGGAAACCCTGTTGCGGCTGACGCGCGAAGCCTATCGCTGGCTGCTGGCACCGGTGCAACTGGAAAAGCGCGGTGGCGGGCTGGAGGAAGTGAGCTGGGAGGCCTATGCACTCAATCCGGCGGCCCAGAGCATCGGCCGCGAGCTGGAACGCGTGGTGGCCGAAAACGAGCTGGTGATTCGGGAATGGGCGCCCATCCACCTGAATCGACTATTGGCCAAGTGGTACTGGAAGGACGGCGAAACCGACGCCGCTGCGGTGCAGGTCTGGCAACACATGTGCCAGTACCTGTATATGCCCCGGCTGTCACATTCGCCGGTGCTGCAGAGCACCGTGATTGCCGGCGGCCCCAGCCGGGATTTCTTCGGCCTGGCCTATGGCCGCGAGGGCGACACTTACCAGGGCTTCATGCTCGGCCGCAGATCACCGGCCGTGCTCGATGAGCTGCTGCTGATCGAGCCGGCTGCGGCTGCCGCCTATGAAGCGCGCACGCGGCCGGCCGCAGTGGCTTCGCCAGTCGATGGTGTCGATGGCACCGGCACGAGCGGCGGGCACGGCGATCCGCTGCGCCGTCACCTTGATGGTGGTGATGTCGGTGGCGGCAGTGGCACGGAGCCGGAGCCTGGCGAAGCCCAGGCACCGTCACGGCCAACCCGTTTTTTTGCCACCGCCGAGCTGGATCCGGTGCGGGCATCCTCGCAATTTGCGCAGATCGTCCAGGAGATCATCGGCCTGTTCACCACCACGCCCGGCACCTCGGTCCGGATACGGGTGGATATCGAGGCCGAGGATGAGCGCGGTTTCGGTGAAACCACGGTGCGCGCGGCCCGGGAGAACAGCACCAGTCTGGGCCTGACGCCGGCGGATTTTGAGTAGCCGGTTGCGCCGGCCCGCCGCCAAACCGGCCATGACCCAAGACTTGTCGAACAAGGAGCAACCCATGCCACGAACAATGATCACCGCAGCAATCACCGCGCTCATCGCGCTGGGCCTGGCGATGTCGGCCACGGCGCAGGAGCCGGCCTGGACGATGCAGTCCGAAGAGGAACGTAACGCGCCGTTGGCGACCGGGCCCTGGCAGGGCAACTGGATGGTGATCCGCGCCGATGAACGCATCCGCACCCGGGGCGGCTCGGTGCTGGCGCGCCTGCACATCATCCAGGATGCCGGCAGTGATGCCGCAATGGTGGACTGGGCGGCCGGCCCGGCGATCTGCGTGGACCCGCTCGATGACCCCTGCGAGTGGGCCGATTCGCGCGGCGAGACCTCAACGGCGCTGGCCAGCGACACCGGCCTGTATGTGTTCCTGCCGGTATCGGCCGATGTCTCGGCGCCGATGCTGTTGCACCTGGCCAGCCCGGAAGATGGCGCCGCCGGCGTCGCCTACGATGGCCACCTGCGTTACCAGGTGATGCTGGAGCGCGAGCCGCACTGAGCATGGTTTCAGCCAAGCTCGGCTGGCTTGGCATCCAAGGCACGGACGCATCTGCTGGTTGCGCCTGGCCAGTCGCTCCGGCGCAATTCGCTTGAGTAGATGGATGTCACTGAAACCACCCGGCCATCGGACAAGTCGGGCCGGCAGCGGCTCACAACGGGCAGGCTCCCTTGGCCCGCCAATGCGCAAGAATACGCGTCCGCATCTCCGGAACCAGCCCATGGCCGAGCCCCGTAAACGCAAGCGAAACTGGATTATTACCCTTGTGCTTGCGGCGCTGCTGCTCGGCGCCTGGCTCGTGGCCGGACTGCGTGGCCCGGTACTGCCCGGCTACCCGGTGCAGAACGGGCCGCTGGTGCAGAACGTGGTCGCCACCGGCCGGGTGGCGTCGCCATCACGGGTGCAGGTCGGCGCCGAGATCACTGGCCTGGTGCTGGAGCGGCGGGTGATGGAAGGCGACCGGGTCGAAACCGGTGAGCTGCTCGTGCAGTTGCGGGCGCGGGATCTGGAAGCGCGCCGCGATCAGGCACAGGCGGCGCTGGACGCGCTGCGCCAGGCCGACCTGCCCGATGCCCGCGCGCGTCTGCGCCAGACCCAGGCGCAACTGGCCCAGGCCGAACAGGAATACGAGCGCCGGCGCGAGCTGGGAGAACGTGGCCTGTTCCCCCGCGAAAGCGTCGAGCAAGCCGGGCAGGCCGTGATCACGGCCCGGGCAGCGGCCGAGCAGGCGCGCCTGGCCGTAGCGGCCTTGGCCGGCGGCGCGCGCGAGGTGCAGGCGCGTGAGCAACTGGCGGCCGCCGAGGCGTCACTGGCGCATGCCGATATCCGCGCCAGCGTTGCCGGCACAGTGCTCAGCCGCCATGTCGAACCCGGCGATACGGTCAATCCCGGCGATGTGCTGCTGGTGATCGCTGTCGATGCGCCCGGCGAAATCCTGTTGCCGGTGGACGAGAAGAACCTGTCGCGCCTGGCCCTGGGCCAGGAAGCCACCGGCATCGCCGACGCCTGGCCGGAGCGCCCGTTCAAGGTCAGCGTGTTCCACATCGCACCGGGTATCGATCCTTCCCGCGGCACGGTCGACGTGCGCCTGCGCATCGTTCCCGGGCCGGACACCGGTTTCCTGCGCCAGGACATGACGGTGACCGTCACCATCGTCACCGGCGAACGCGATCAGGCACGGGCCGTGGCCAACGATGCCCTGCTCGGCGCCGACGATGGCAGCGACCGCGCCACCGTGCTGGCAGTCCGCGATGGCCGCGTGCAACGCACCCCGGTGACCCTGGGCCTGCGCGGCCTGGCGCTGACCGAAGTGCTCGACGGCCTGCGCGAAGGCGACCAGGTGCTGGCAGCAGCCGCGCTCGACGCCGCCCGCCTTCCTGCCGATGGCCAGCGCGTGCGCATCCGCACGCAGCCGACGCCCTCCGGCGCTGGCGCCAGTCGCAACGAGCTTCCGGTCCGGCTGGACTGAACCATGTGGATCGAGTCCACCCTGGCCCTGCGCTTCCTGCGCCAGGGCCGCGCCCAGACGCTGCTGATCCTGATCGGCATCGCCGTCGGCGTGGCGGTGATCGTGTTCGTGGTGGCGCTGATCGCCGGCCTGCAGGACAACGTCATCGATCGCACCCTGGGCACCCAGGCGCACATCCGGGTGGAGGCGCCCGAGGAGCTCAACCGGATCGCGCCGGCGCCGCCGGGCACCCTGCAATTGGTGCTGGAAGACCGTCGCGCGCAGACGCTGCGACCGATCAACAACTGGCAGCAGGTGCGCGACGTGCTGGACGGCCTGCCCGGCATCAGCGCGGTCTCCCCGATCGTCTCCGGCCCGGCTTTCGGTCGCCGCGGCGATGCCGTGGAATCGGTGGCCCTGATCGGCATGGACCTGCCGCGCTACCTGCAGGTGATCCCGTTGCAGGAAAACATGGTCGACGGCCGGCTGCAGGTGGGTTCGGGCAACGCCGTCATCGGCCGGCAACTGGCGCGCGATCTGGGCCTGCGCACCGGCGGCAAGCTGCGCCTTGACGCCGGGGACGGGCGCGCGGCGATCGTCAACGTCGCCGGCATTTTCGAGCTTGGCGTACGCGAACTGGATGCCCGCTACGTCTACTTGGACCTGAAGCAGGCGCAATCGCTGCTCGACCTGCCCGGCGGCATCACCGTGATCGATGTCACCGTGGACGAACTGTTCGCCGCCGACCGCATGGCCGCGCGCATTGCCGGCCTCACCGGCCTGCGCGCGGAAAGCTGGATGCAGACCAATGCCCAGCTCATGAACGCGCTCAGTTCCCAGAGCATCTCCACCAACATGATCAGCTTCTTCGTCGCGATCTCGGTGGCCTTCGGCATCGCCAGCGTGCTGGCGGTCAGCGTCAGCCAGCGCACCCGCGAGATCGGCATCCTGCGTGCGATAGGCACCCGGCGCCGGCAGATGTTGCGGGTGTTCCTGGTGCAAGGCGCGGTGCTGGGCCTGCTCGGCTCGACCATTGGCGCACTGGCCGGCTGGTCGCTGGTGGCGGTGTTCAACAACCTGGGGCCGGGATTGTTCGAGGTCGGCATGCCGCCGGCACTGATTCCCTCGGCCATGGCGCTGGCAACGGTTGCCGGGGTGATCGCCGCCGCGGTACCGGCCTCACGCGCCGCGCGCATGGATCCGGTCGAGGCGATCCGCCATGGCTGAGCCGCGCGAGGTCATGCGTCTGGAAGGCCTGCGCAAGTCCTACAACATCGGCCAGGCCAACGAAGTGGAAGTGCTGCACGGCATCGACCTGCGCCTGGACAGCAGCGACTTCGCCGCCCTGGTCGGCCCTTCCGGCTCGGGCAAGAGCACTTTGCTGAACCAGATCGGCCTGCTCGATACGCCTACCGATGGCGAGCTGTATCTGCTCGGCCAAGCCACCAGTGACATGGACGATGAAGCACGCACCGCCCTGCGCGGCCAGCACCTGGGCTTCGTGTTCCAGTTCCATCACCTGATCAGCGCCTTCAGCGCCCTGGAAAACGTGCTGATGCCGGTGATGGTGAACCAGGGCCGCCCCGACCGTGAAGCCATCGACCGCGCCCGCGCCCTGCTGGCCGATGTCGGCCTGGAGAAGTTCGCCGACAGCAAGCCGACCGAACTGTCCGGTGGCCAGCAGCAGCGCGTCGCCATCGCCCGGGCCCTGGTCACCCGCCCTGCCCTGCTGCTGGCCGACGAACCCACCGGCAACCTGGACACCAAGACCGCCGCCGATGTCTTCGCGCTGTTCCGACGCTTCCACCAGGCCTACGGCTGCGCCGTGCTGCTGGTGACCCATGATCCGCGCCTGGCCGATACCTGCGACCGCACCATCAGCCTCATCGACGGCTGCATCGAGCCGTGAGCATGCCGGTAATCTGATCTCGGCTGGCACCGCTGCCTGCCGGGAATCACGTGTCTACTCAGCCTTGGCTACAAGCCGGATTTGCGCACAGTAACGACCACCCAATTGGCCTATGATCAGGACTTGGCGTTGGCAATCCGGGAACGTTTGCATGGGAGACATCACCCGGCTGTTGCAGGCCGCCCGCGCCGGCGATGGCCAGGCGCTGGATGCGGTGTTTGCCGATCTGTATGCCAACCTGCGCGCGCTGGCGGCCTCGCGGCTGGCCGGCGAGCGTGCCGGTCTTACCCTGAGCGCGACGTCGCTGGTGCACGAGGTGTACCTGAAGCTGATCGATGCCCGGCACCTGGACCTGGTCGACCGCCAGCATTTTTTCGCCTGTGCCGCCCGGGCCATGCGCCAGATCATGGTCGACCACGTGCGGGCGCGAATGGCCGCCAAGCGTGGCGGCGCGCAGGAGCCGGTGACCCTGTCCTGGGCCCACGGCCTGGCGGCGCCGGAACCGGAGTTGCTCGATGTCGATGCCGCCCTGGCGCAGCTTGAGCAGATCGACAGCCGCTTGCGGCAACTGGTCGAGATGCGCCTGTTCGCCGGCCTGACGCTGGAGCAACTGGCGCAGTTGTCGGGCCGTTCTTTGCGCAGCATCAACCGCGACTGGCAGCGCGCCCGTGCCCTGCTGCTGGCGCAGATGGCGTGAACGCGATGCCCGGCGCCGAGTGGCCTGCAAGGCTGGCACCGCGGCGGTCTGCATCGGCTGACTCGGCGGCGACACCGGTCGCAGTCGACCCCTGTCCGGCCATGGCAACGGCCGGGCTCGTGACCCGAGACGATCATGGATGACAACGACATCCAGGCCTGGCGGCAAGCCGACCAGTTGTTCGATCACCTGTTGGACCTGCCGCCGGAGCAGCAACAGCAAGCGCTGGCATCGGCCAGCGTGGCGTCGGTGGTGCGCGAACGGGTGCTGCGCCTGCTGGCCATGTCCGGGCAAGCGCCACCCTGGCTGGAACGCATCGAAAGCCACCCGCGTCCGTCGACCCTGTCCGGCAATGATCCCGACAGCCTTTCCGCCATGGCTTCGGCTGGCGCCGTCGATGGTGCCCCGGACGGCGCCCCGGACGGCGCCTTGATCGGCCGGCAGATCGGCCGCTGGCAGATTGTCTCCGAGCTCGGCCGTGGCGGCATGGCAGTGGTCTTCCAGGCGCGCCGGACCGATGGCGCCGTTGACCAGCAGGCGGCACTGAAACTGCTCACCGTCGGCACCCTGGGCGCCAGCGGCGCCGAGCAGTTCCGGCGTGAGACCGACATCCTGGCGCGCCTGCAGCATCCGCACATCGTCGGCCTGCTCGATGCCGGCGTCTGCGATGACGGCACGCCGTGGCTGGCGATGCCGCTGGTGCAGGGCCAACGCATCGATCACTGGTGTCGGGAGCAGGCCGCGGACACGCGCCAGGTGGTCGGCCTGTTCCTGCAGGTCTGCGACGCCGTCGCCTGCGCCCATCGCAGCCTGGTCATCCACCGGGATCTGAAGCCGTCCAATATCCTGGTCGATGGCGATGGCCAGGCGCGCCTGCTCGACTTCGGCATCGCCCGTCTGGCCGACCAGCCCGGCGGCACCGGCACGCACTGGCTGGCACTGACTCCGGATTTCGCCGCGCCGGAACAATTCCTCGGCGCCGCGCCTTCAACGGCGATGGACATCTACGGCCTGGGCGCCCTGCTGCACTGCCTGCTCACCGGCCGCGCGCCAAAGGCCAGACCCGGGGCCAAGACCGGGGCCGCAGCCGGAGCCGATACCCTGACCCGGCCGTCGCTGGCCGTGGCCGACGACGCAGCCCTGGCCGGCCGCCACCAGCGGGCCCTGCGCGATGATCTGGACCGGGTCGTGCTCAAGGCATTGGCGCACGAGGCGGACCGGCGTTACGCCACGGTCGGCGAGCTGGCCGCCGACCTGCGCAACTGGCTGTCCGGCCGGCCGGTGCGTGCCACCCCGCCGGGGCGCATCTATCGCCTGCGCAAGTTCATTTCCCGCCACCGGATCGGTGTCGCCGCCAGCCTGGCCCTGGTGCTGGCGCTGGTTGCCGGCGTCGCCGCGACCCTCTGGCAGGCTGACCAGGCGCGCAACCAGGCCGAACGTGCATTGGCGGCGCGCGACCTGCTGGTCGGCATCCTGCAGGCCGGCGATCCCACCACCCAGGATGGCGACGATCCGCCCGCCTCCGAGCTGCTGCGCCGTGGCGCCGACAAGGCCCGGCAGACCCTGGCCGAGAAGCCGCACCTGCTCGCCGAACTGTTGCAGGTGATCGGCGTCAGCCAGATCAATCGAGCCCAGTTTGATGATGCCGCCCACTCTCTGGACGATGCCTTGGCCCTGCACCGCGCCGGCGCCGTCAAGGATGTGCAGCAGCACGCCACGGCCCTGTATCACCGGGCAATACTGAGCTACGAGCAGGGCCAGACCGATACCGCCATCGAGCACGCGCGTGCGGCACTGGCACTGGCCGAGCGCCATGACCTGGAGCCGCTGCGTGACCGGGTCCAACTCCGCCTGGCCGACCTTCTGGTCTACAGCCGCCAGCTCGAGGAAGGCACGGCTTTGGCCGAGGATCTGGTCGAGCGCTTCGAGCGCCGCGGCGAACCGCCCTATCCGCAAGATTACGTCACCGCCTTGATTACCCTGGGTCGCGCCGGCCACTATGCCGGTGAGCTTGATCCGGCCATGGTCTGGATGGAAAGGGCAGCCAGGCACGCCCGCGCGTTGCCGGACAACCCGAGGATGGTCGCGGAGATCGACAACACTCTGGGCGTTCTGTACATCGCCATGCAGCGCTACGGTCAGGCGCGTGAGGCGCTGTCCTCGGCGCTGGCGATCCAGACCCGCCTGTTTGGACCCGATCATCCCGAGACCCTGACCACGCGCAGCAACCTCGCCGGCGCACTGATGATGGCTGGCCAGCCGGCCGAGGCGGTGGTTCAGTTCGAGCCGATCCTGCGCCGACACCAGGAACTGGCCGCCGGCCAGCCCCATCCCGATGTCGCATTCCTGCACGGCTACCTGGCGCGCGCCCGCTACCTGAGCGGTGACAGCGAAGCCGCCTTGGCCGACGGCGAGGCCGCTTGGGCGCAGATGCAGGGCCTGACCGCGGAGGATCAAGGCGGCCTGGAATCCACCGGCCTGATGCTGGGCCTGCTGCGCATGGAACTGTCCCGGCCCGACCCCGAGCGCTTGCTCGCCGACGCGCCTGTGGATTGCACCGCCATCGACATGGCCGGCAGCCTGCGCGGCAGCGTCTGCCTGGCCCGGGCGCTGCTGGCCGCCGATGCCGGCAACTGCCAGGTGCCACGCGCCGCGCAGCCGGTCACCAGCGCCGAGGGCCTGGATGGCAACGAGCGACGTTGGTGGGCGGTCTACTGGTTGCTGCACGACCAGTGCCCGGCGGCGGCCGATGACGACACCGGTTTGGCGACGCCAGAGCACCTGGATCCAGTCATGCTCAGAACGCGGTTGGACAGTTTTTCCGTGGATGCGCAGCCGCCTTTCCCGGCCTGGTTGCAAGCCAGGATCCAGGCGCTACCGGCGCTATCCGGAGCTGGCGACTGAGTCATATGGAGTGGCGTTTGCCGGCACGCTGGTCGCCATCGGCCAATCGGCGTGCGGTCATCGCTTATCGCGGTACCGTCAATTCCGATAAGCGCCAACAAACACCGGCTGCTCAAACCGGCAACACCAGAGTCGCCAGACAACCGCTGCGGCCGTCACCTCGGTTGACCAGGCTCAGGTGGCCGCCATGGGCTTCGGCGATCTGCCGGGCCAGCACCAGGCCGATGCCCGAGCCGCCCGGTTTGGTGGTGAAGAACGGCACGAACAGGTTCTCGCTGCCGAACAGGCCCGGGCCCTCGTCTTCGATCTCGATCAGGGCCTGGCCGGGCAGCCGGCGCACGCGCAGGGTCACTGCGCCGCCGGTGCCCAGGCTGGCCTCGGCGGCATTCTTGAGCAGATTGATCAGCGCCTGCTCGATCTGGTCGGGATCCACCCGGGCCCGGGTCGGCGCCAGCGCGCCCAGATGCACCGGTACGCGTTTTTCCAGGGCCGCCGTGCGACCAACCACCTCGACCAGATCGACCTCGCGCTCGCGCGGCGGCGGCAGCTTGGCCAGGCGCGTATAGCCGGCCATGAACCGGGCCAGGGCATCGGCGCGATCGGCGATCACACCCAGGCCGCCGCGGGCATCCTCGCGCCAGTCCCCGGGTGGCGGCTCGCGCGCGACCAGGTCGGCCAGGGTGGTGGCCATCGACTTGATCGGCGTCAGCGAGTTGTTGAGCTCGTGGCCAAGGACGCGGATCAGGCGCTGCCAGGCCTGCCGTTCTTCCTCGCGCAGGGCCCGCGACAGGTCGGTGACGGTGACCAGATCATTGCGCACGCCGCCCTCGCGGAAGCTGGCGCGGCGGACATCGAAGGCGCCGACGCCGCCGCGGAAGGCGCGTTTCACGGTGCTGGCCTGCTCGATATCCAGGCAGTCGGCCAGGTCCAGTTCCTCGGCGCTGCGACCCTGGGCGTCAGCGTTGGACAGGGCCAGCAGGCGCTCGCCGGCGGGATTGATCAGGCGCAGCCGGCGCTGGCCGTCGAAGGCGAAAATGGCGATATCCACCGCCGCCATCACCTTGGTCAGCAGGGCCAGGGTTTCCTCCACGCGCAGGCGTTGCTGGCGCAAGGTCTGGCTCAGGGCATTCACTTCCCAGACCACCTGGCCGATGGCATCGCCGCGCCGGGCGCGGGTGCCGCGCAGGCTGAAATCGCCCTCGCGCAGCGCCTCCAGCAGGTTGCTGAGCGTGTACAGCGGAAACACCACGCGCCGGCGCAGGTAGGCGGCCAGGGCCAGGCTGGCCAACAGCACCGGCACGAACACCGCCAGCCACAGGTTGCTTTCGGCTTCGACCAGGAACAGGGTCAGGGCCAGCGCCAGCAGCGCCGGCACGCAGACCAGCACGGCGAGCCAGAAGATGCGCGTTTCGTGGCGGAAATCAGGCGTGCGCAGCATGGCGGCGTCCGCGCATGAAGAGGTGGGCCACTATCCCGGATCGCCCGGAGCCGGGCAAATGCCGGAAGGCCATCCCGCCGGAGCGGGCGTGGTGGCCCGACACCGGCATGGCGGCCAGAGCAGGCATCAACGCGCCAGCAGTTGCCGGGCTGCCGCCAGCACTTCGCCGTCCGAGGGCAGCACCAGGAAGGCGGCGCCGGCCAGCGGCGTGTAGGTGTCGGCACCGACCACGCGCGCCACCGGCTTGTCGCCCAGGCCGCCTTCGGCCAAGGCGGTGAAGATGCCCTCGCCGACCGAGGCCGTGCGCCGGCCTTCGTCAACGATCAGCACCCGGGAACAGGCACGCGCGTGTTCGACCACGGCGGCTTCGTTCAGCGGCTGCAGCCAGCGCAGGTCCATGACCCGCACCGAGGTGCCGCCGTCGTCGACCAGTTGCCGGGCCGCGCGCAGCGCCATCGGCATGCCATTGCCATAGCTGATGATCAGCAGGTCGGTGGCCTCGGGCTCGTAGATGCGCGGCTCTCCCAGAACAAGGGCCTGGTCGGGCGCCGGATACGGGAACAGCCAGCCGCCATCGCCGGCTTGGTGCAGATCCTTGGTCATGTACTGCGCGATCGGCTCCAGGAACACGCTGACCCGGCCGTCCACGCGCGCCAGTGCCGCCAGCGTGCGCAGCATCATCGCGGCATCGTCGCCGCGGCTGGCGCAGCCGACCACCAGGCCGGGAATATCGCGCAGCGCGGCGAAGGAATTGTCGTTGTGGAAGTGGCCGCCGAAGCCGCGCTGGTAACCCAGGCCGGCAATGCGCACCACCATCGGGTTGGCGTACTGGTTGTTGGAGAAGAACTGCAGGCTGGCCGCCTCGCCGCGGATCTGGTCGGCAGCGTTGTGCAGGTAGGCCAGGTACTGGATCTCGGGAAACGGCAGCAGGCCCATGTTGGCGAAACCCTGGGCCAGGCCCAGGATCATGGTTTCGTCAAGCAGGGTATTGAACACGCGCCGGTTGCCGAAAGCCTTGTGCAAGCCCTTGGTGACGGTATAGACGCCGCCCTTCTGGGCCACGTCCTCGCCGAACAGCAGCGCCTGCGGATACTTTGCGAACAGATCGTGCAGGGCGTTGTTGATCTGGATCGCCAGGTGCCGGGGCGGCTGCTGCTCGGGCAGTTTTTCCTCGCTGCCGAACACACGCAGGCGCGCGTCGGCATCGGGCTGGCGCGTGGCCTCGGCCTGGACCGCGTCCGGGCGGTACGGCGCCAGCGGCCGCATCACCTCATCCAGGGTTTCGATCCGCGGCCGGCGATCGGCGTCTTCGGCGGCGGCAAAGCAGCGCGCGCGGATGGCCTGGTAGTGTTCGAGCAGTTCCTCGGGCGTGTACAGGCCGGCCTCCAGCGCGATTGCCGCCGAGCGCAGCAGCGGGTCGGTGCGCTCCACCGCTACCAGCTCCTCGATGCTGCGCCACTCGATCTCGAAGTCGGTGCCGGCGTGGCCCATGATGCGCGTGGTCTGCAGGTGCAGGAAGGTCGGCCGGCGCGTGCGACGGCAATGGTCGATGGCGGCGGCGACCTGGTCATGGCCGCGGGCCAGGTCCAGGCCATCGGCGAAGAAATAATCCAGGTCCGGCTGGTTGCCGTAGCGCTGGGCGATCCAGCCGGGCGGTGTCTTCACCGAGATGCCGATGCCGTTGTCCTCGCACACGAACAGCACCGGCGCCGGCAGCCTCTGGTAGGCCGTCCACTGCGCGGTATTGAACGCGGTCTGGGCGCTGGCGTGATTGGAAGAGGCATCGCCGAACGAGCAGATGGCGATCGAATCGGCCGGCACCGGCAGTTCGTGACCCACGCGCCGCGCCTGCTCGATCGCCACCGCCGTGCCCAGCGCCTTGGGCAGGTGCGAGGCAATGGTCGAGGTCTGCGGCAGCACCCACAACGGCTTGCTGCCCCAGACCTTGTGCCGGCCGCCGGAAGCCGGATCTTCGGCGCTGGCAGCGAAGCTGAGCGCCGAATCCATGATCGGATCCATGCCCGGCAGCTTGCGGAAGCGCTCGGCCATGAAGCCGCCGCTGCGGTAATGCAGGAAGGCCGGATCGGTATGCCGACTCAGGCGCGCGACCAGGGCATTGCCCTCATGGCCGGAGCTGCCGATGGTGTAGAAGACCTTGTTCTGCACGCGCAGCACGCGCGCCATCAGGTCCAGGTGGCGGGAGATGAGCTGCGACTCGAACAGCTCCCGAAAGGCGGCGGCAGTGAGCGAGCTGCCGTTGACCACCGGGGCATCGTCGGCCAGATTCCCGGCAGCCCGGGCCAGGTTGGCGGCCTCGTCGCTGCGCACGAACTCGATGAAGTTCTGGTCGCAGATCTCGGCGCGATTGAGGCCGCGCATGCGGGCGGGAATCGGGGTGTTGGGACGGCTCATGGCAACCTGGCAGGCTTGGGCGGAACGGGCCGGGCATTGTAGCCAGCCGCCTGTCATCGCGCCCCGTCAGCCGGTGTTTTCGTTGCTGGCGCGACCCCTTCCGAGCGGCGATGCGCGGGTCAGAAGCCCTGGCGCAGGTAGGCCTCGTAAGCCACCGGCGCAGCGACGTTGACGCCGCAATCGTCGACGTGGCGGTCCAGCGGCCACTGGGTGAAGTATTCCAGGCGCCGGCCGGTGGTTTCCAGCGCGGCCTTGAGGTCGCCGGCAGTGGTGGCGTCATCGAACCAGGATTCGGCCACGATCCAGCTTTCATCATCGCGGCCGATCTCGGCCATGGCGTAGTGGTGGCGCTCGAAGATGGTGCGGTCGGACACCGAATCGCCGCCATAGATATCGAAGGCGAATACCGGCGGGAGCACCCGGCTGCCATCGGCCATCCGGTAGACGTAGTTGATATGCCGCACCCGGGCCCGGGTGCGCACCGAATTGGAGTCGGTGACGAAGGAGAAACCGACGCTGCGCTCGGCCCCGAAACGCGCCACGTAATCACGCCACAGGCGCTGGGCGTAATCGCTCCAGGCCCGGTTCGCCGGACGGTCGTCGTCGATGAAGTAGTTGCCGCCGGGCAGGGTGGTGAACCAGGCGCGCGGCATGCCCTCGACCAGCAGGTCGGTGCGGAACACCAGGCCCGAGGCTTCCAGCAGGCCCTGGGTGCGCTCGATCAACTGCCAGTTTTCCTGATACAGGTCTTCGCTGAAGCTGTCCCACTCGATGGCGGTGTTTTCGCCCTGCGGGAAGTAGCGGAACAGGATTTCGTCAAAGCCGGTGGCGTTGATATCGGCCAGGAATTGCTCCAGGTTCGCCTCCACCTGCGGGTGCAGCCGGCCGCCGGTGGAATCGACCAGGGTGCCGCCCCAGCTTCCTTCCGGCGCCGGACCGGGCGCGCGCAGATGCAGCAGGCCGGTGCTCAGTCGACGCTGGCCGGCGGCGCGCATTGCCGACAGCAGTTCCAGCACCTGCACACGCACGCCGGGCCGGTGGTAGTTGGCGAGGATGCCGTAGGGATCACGCGCCTGGATGCAGGCGGTGACCGGATCGGGATCAGCCGGATCAACCGGGTCGACATCGAACCACAGCAGGTTGCTGCCGCCACGGGCCAGGGCCGAGTTCTGGAAATCGTTGACGAACACCGTGTCGGCGGTGGCCGGGCAGTCTGGACAGGCCTGCGGCGGTATTGGCAGGCGGCGCAGCTCTGGGCCGGGACGGCTGCTGGTTGCCGCGGCCGTGGCTGCTGTGGCTGCCGCTGCCGCAGCGCCGCCGAAGACATCACCCGGCACCTGGGTGGCTGCCGCTGGCTGGCTGGCCAGGGCAAGGAACAGGGGCATTACCAGGGCAGAGATCAGACGGGGCATGGCGATTCGGGGTGGCGACAAACAGCGGCCAGTGTGCGGCCCCGCGCCTGAAGCGGCCGTTACGAACCGGCGCGGGCGGCACCGCTGGCAGTGGCTGCGATGGCCGACGGCCAGGGCAGCCTCCCGGATCAGTGTATGCGTTCCCGGGCCCGGGGCGCGATCACCTGCCCTGCTGCCAACCGCTCAGCGGGCCCGTGCCACCTGGCGAGCTGCCGCACCGGCCAGCCATTGCGCCCGGCTCTGCCCCCACACCTGCACCGGCATGGCTTCATGCGGCGGCGGCAGTTGTGCCGGACCACGATGCGCCGAGCCCAGGCGCTCGGCCAGGCGGATCGAACCGTGGTTGTCGGGATGGATGGTGTGGATGACCTCGTCCCAGCCCAGGTGCTCGAAGGCCCAGTCGATGGCGGCGACGGCGGCTTCGAAGGCAAAACCCTGGCCCCAGGCATCGCGGCGCAGGCTCCAGCCGACTTCGGTGCCGGGCCAGCCTTCCGGCTGCCAGGGCCCGGCCCGGCCGAGCCAGCGGCCGCTGGTCTTGTCGAGCACGCAGAACATGGCGAACCCTTCCAGGTGCCAGGCGCCGGCCATGGTCATGAAGCTGCGCCAGGCGGTGGCCCGTGCCTGCACACCACCGATGAAGCGCGCCACCTGCTCATCGCCGATCAGGTCGACATAGCTATCGAAGTCTTCGCGCAGCGGCGGCCGCAGCAACAGCCGTGCGGTCTCGATGCGGGTATGGGCGGGCCAGGGGAAGGTCATGGCGGCGGGCCGGGTGGCGGGCAGTGAGGCGGCTGGCTGCGTGCGGCCGGCAACCCGGCCGGAAGCCGGTCAGAACGCGTTGATGCCGGTGATCTCGCGGCCGATGACCAGCTCGTGCACGGTTTCGGTGCCCTCGTAGGTGATCACCGATTCCAGGTTCAGGGCATGGCGGATCGGGCTGTGCTCGGTGGTGATGCCGGCGCCGCCGAGCAGGTCGCGGCATTCGCGCGCGATGTCGATCGCCATCCGGCAGTTGTTCCACTTGGCCAGCGAGACCTGCTGCGGCACCATCTTGCCGGCATCCTTGAGCCGGCCCAGCTGCAGCACCAGAAGCTGTGCCAGGGTGATGCGCCGGGCCATGTCGGCCAGCTTCATCTGCGCCGACTGCGTTGCCGCCAGCGGCCGTCCGAAAAGCTGGCGCTCCTTGCAGTACGCCAGCGTTTCCAGATAGCAGGCGATGGCCGCGCCGATCGGCCCCCAGGTGATGCCGTAGCGGGCCTGGGTCAGGCAGCCCAGCGGACCGCGCAGGCCCTTCACGTTGGGCAGGCGGTGGCTGTCGGGAATGCGCACGGTGTCCAGGAACAGCGCGCTGGTGACCGAGGCGCGCAGGCTCATTTTCTTGTGGATTTCCTGGGCGCTGAAGCCGGGCGTGTCGGTGGGCACGATGAAGCCCTGGATGCCATCGTCGGTCTGCGCCCAGACAATGGCGATCTGCGCCAGGTTGCCATTGGTGATCCACATCTTGGAGCCGTTGATGACCCAGTCGCCGCCGTCCTGGCGCGCGTGGGTCTTCATGTTGGCCGGATCCGAGCCGCCATGGGCCTCGGTCAGGCCGAAGCAGCCAATGACCTCGCCGGCAGCCATGCGCGGCAGCCACTGCTGCTTCTGCGCTTCGTTGCCGTAGGCGTAGATCGGGTACATGCACAGCGAGCTCTGCACGCTGGCGAAGCTGCGCAGCCCCGAATCACCGCGCTCCAGCTCCTGGCAGATCAGGCCGTACTGCACGGCGCTCATGCCGGCGCCGCCATATTCCTCGGGCAGGGTCGCGCCGAGCAGGCCGAGGCTGGCGATCTCCGGAATCAGCTCGGCCGGGAAGCGGCCCTGGTCGAAACAGTCGCCGATGATCGGCAGCACCTTCTCGTCGGTGAAGCGGGCGACGGTGTCCTGCACCATGGCCTCTTCTTCGGTGAGCAGGGAACGGACATCCAACAGGTCGGCGGGATTCAGGCTCATCGGACTCTCAACCAGGCAACACGCGTGAACGGGCCGGGCATTCTATCAGGGCGGCCGCTGGCACCGCCCCTGCCGCCCTGCCGCCCGATGGCCTGCAGACGGTCAGAACGAGGGCAGCTCGACGCCGCAGCAACGCTGCAGTATCTGCCCGGCCTCGGCCATCGCACGCGTTCGCTGGTCCGGGTCCAGCATGCCGCCGTATCGCTCCACATCGCGCCAGCGATAGTCGTTGTCGGGAATCGGCCAGACCAGCCCGATGTTCACCAGCGCGTGCAGGTAGACCGGGTAGGGATCGACCTCCGACCACAGGTGTTCATTGCTGTAGAAAAAGCGCCCCCTTTCCAGCAGGCGCCGATCTCCGGCCGCCAGCCGCGCCTGATATGCCTGGCGGGCACGGACGATCAGGTCGGCCAGGCGTTCGGCATGGCGCACGCGCCAGGCCTGTTCGCGAGGCAGAGGCAAGCCAGCGGGAATGCTGAGGCTGTACAGGAAATCTTCGTGACCGGCGGCCAGGGCCACTTCCAGCCAATCCAGCAGGCGCTCATTGTCCTCAGGCTGCAGTTGCGGGCAGTGGTGGCGAAGCTCGCGCATCCGTGCAAGGGCAGATTGCTCATGTTGCTTCCGGGTCACTTCCTCGATGGCGCGGCCGGTTTCGTCACTGGGCACAGGCCGGTCCGCAGCCCGGGCGCGCGCCCGGGCCAGGACCTGGGCGTCATCCAGCAACTCGGCCTGGGCACAGACGCGCACATGGTTGAGCATCGTCCAGGCGGCAGCGCCATCCCCGGCCCGGATCCGGGCACGCAAGGCGGCGATATCTTCCAGCTCGGGCTCGCGGCTCGGGGAGTCCAGCAGGGCCTGCAGGTACTCTTCCCGCGAGCCGAACCGCGGCGACGGAGTGCCGGCCGGCCCGGCTTCCGACGGCGGCGATGGCGCCGGCGTCAAGACCACCTGGGTGGCGGGCGGCTTTTCGTCCTGGCCGCTGGCAAGCGTTTGATCCGGAGTAACCTCGGCGCCGGCCACCACCGGATCAGGCCGACCCGTTTCCGGCGCGCCGTCCTGCCACCACCAGGCGGCTGCCAACGCTGCCAACACCAGCACGACCCATGGCCCTGCGCGCTTCATGGCCCCATCCAGTCACGGCAGCAATCGGCCAGTTGCCCGGCCATGGCCTCTGCCCGGCGCCGGTTGGCGGCACCCAGCTGTTCGGCCAGCCGGGCATCCAGCGCAACAACCTGGCCATACCCGCGCAGGCCGTGGACGGCACCATGCCAGTGTTCGGCACGTGCAGCGTCGACCAGCGACAGGTAGGCGCGGCTGTAGGCGTAGCCCTGCAGCGGGTCCGGCGGCGCGAAGTAGCCTTCCCCGGTGAATACCGCCATCTCGCCGAGCATGTAGGGATCGCCCTGCGCCAGGCCCTGGGCGAGCATCCCGAGCACCACCGGTTTCATCCGGACATGTTCCAGCGCCGCGATGTCCGCTTCCCGCCAGGCATGATCCCGGAAGGCCGACGTGACCAGGGATCGACGGCTATCGACCTCACCCAGCTCGGCGGCCCGCTGCTGCCAGCGGCGGGCTTGGCGCAGACGGTGCATCCGGTCGCCGGTATCGTCGGTACCGGCACACAGCCTGGCCTCCTGACGCACGGCCTGTTCCAGATCCAGCGCCACCTGGGCAGGGTCATAGCCGGCCAGCTCCTCGACGCCGGCGGCGCGCTCGTCCTCATCGGGCACGGCGGCCAAAAAGCTCTCGGCCATCTCGTAGTTGGCGGCGACCTGCCTTTCCACCCGTGCCGATATGTCCTGCTCGGGAATCGGCTGCCACGACCGGCAACGGTGCCAGCCTTCGGCCAGGGCAGCGGCAGCAACGGCATCACCGTCGATCGCGGCCTGTTCCAGATCCTCGACCTGATCGAGCAATGGCACCTCCTCGGCCAGGCCCAGCCCCGCACCTGCGCTCGCCGTTCCCGGCATGGCTTCAACGGAGGGCGCGCCCAGGCGGCGCAGGTCGGCAGCGATGATTTCCCCGCTGCCGGTGGCTGTCGGCCCGGCTTCTGCCAGCGGCGCCGGCACGCCGATCGCCTCATCACCACCCGGCGCGCGCAGGAACAGATAGGCCAGCACCAGCGCCACCAGCGCGGCGGCGGTCATCACGAAATGTCTGATGGTCATTGGGCCAGTATACGAAGGCCGCTTGCGGCGAGCCTTGGCAGCCGGTGGGCCGTGCCGCTCGCAGCGCAAATCTGAATCCCGGCTGCGGGGACCGCGGCACCGATGCGGCACCGCAGCATCAGCCGGTATACCCTCACCCGACGATGACCCAGCGCCCTGCCACCCGCCATGTCGATCCGGCCGGAACGGTTCCGGGCAATGCCGGGCCGCCAGCGGCTGAGCCTGCAGCCGGCACTTCGGAGACGGCAGCCGGCACGGCGCCTGTGGACGCAAGCGGAACCGCCATCCCGGACACGGCCATCAGCGCGTCCAACACCGACGCATCGGCCGACTCGCCGCCACCGGCCAGCCCGGTTGCCACACCCGCCGACCCGGACGCCGCCAGCCAGCCGCTGACCGGCCGCGCCGTCGGCCTGATGCTGGGCAGCGTGCTCACCTTCTCGCTGATGGCGATCACCATCCGCCTGGCCTCGGCCGAGGTGCATCCATTCCAGATCGCCTTCTTCCGCAATGTCTTCGGCTTGCTGTTCATCCTGCCGGTGCTGTTCCATGCCGGCGGTTTCAGAATCTTGCGCACCACCAGTTTCGGGCTCTACGTGGTGCGTTGCGTGGTCGGTCTGGGCGCGATGCTGTGCGGCTTCTGGGCACTGGTGAACCTGCCGCTGGCGCAGGCGATCGCGCTCAGTTACACCACGCCTTTGTTCGTCACCATCCTGGCCGTGCTGGTGCTGGGCGAGGTGGTGCGGGCGCGGCGCTGGAGCGCGATCGCCCTTGGTTTCATCGGCGTGCTGGTGATCGTCCGGCCGACCGCCGATGGCCTGAACTTCGCTGCCATGATCGCGCTCATCGCCGCGGCGCTGGCGGCGAGCACGGCGATCAGCGTCAAGTTCCTGTCGCGCACCGAATCCCCGGATGCGATCGTGATCTGGATGGTGCTGATCATGACGCCGCTGTCGCTGCTGCCGGCGCTGCCGGTGTGGCAGATGCCCGGCGGTGTGTCCTGGCTGTGGCTGGCACTGACCGGCGCTTTCGGCACCATCGGCCACATGTGCATGACGCGGGCCTTCCGCCTGGCCGATGTCTCGGCCCTGCAGCCGCTGAACTTCCTGCAATTGCCGCTGGTCGCCGGCCTGGCCTGGCTGCTGTTCGCCGAGCGCGTCGATGCCTGGACCGCGGTCGGTGCCGGCATCATCTTCTCCAGCACGCTGTACATCGCCCACCGCGAGGCGCGCCTGCGCCGGCGCAAGGTCACCGATCCGCAGATCGGCTCGGAAACACTGTCGGGGAACTGAGCGGGCGCGGCAGCGCGCTGCCGCGATTCAGCGGTAACGCTGGGCGATGTACTGGTCGATCACCTGCAGGAATTCACCGGCGATGTTCTCGCCGCGCAGGGTCATGGCTTTCTTGCCGTCGATGAACACTGGCGCCGCCGGCGCCTCGCCGGTGCCCGGCAGGCTGATGCCGATGTCGGCATGGCGGCTCTCGCCCGGGCCGTTCACCACGCAGCCCATCACCGCCAGGCTGAGGTTTTCCACGCCCGGATGGCGCAGCTTCCATTCCGGCATCTTCTGCCGGACATGGCCGGTGACCTGCTCGGCCAGCTCCTGGAAGAAGCTGGAAGTGGTGCGGCCGCAGCCCGGGCAGGCGGTAACCATCGGCGTGAACGAGCGCAGTCCCAGGGTCTGCAGCAGTTCCTGGGCGACCACGACTTCGTCGCTGCGTGACTGGCCGGGACGGGGCGTGAGCGAGATGCGGATGGTGTCGCCGATGCCTTCCTGCATCAGCACCGCCAGGGCGGCGGCGGAGGCGACGACGCCCTTGCTGCCCATGCCGGCCTCGGTCAGGCCCAGATGCAGGGCATGGTCGCTGCGCGCGGCCAGGTCGCGGTAGACAGCGATCAGTTCCTGCACGCCGGAGACCTTGCACGAGAGCACGATGCGCTCGCGCGCCAGGCCCAGGGCCTCGGCCCGCTGCGCCGATTCCAGCGCCGAGCGGATCAGGGCATCACGCAGCACTGCGGCGGCTTCGCGCGGCTGCGCCGAAGCCGCGTTCTCGTCCATCAGCCGGGCTGCCAGGGCCTGATCGAGCGAACCCCAGTTGGCACCGATGCGCACTGCTTTGCCGTGTTCGATGGCCAGCTCGATGATGGTGGCGAACTGGTGGTCGCGCTTGTGGCCGAAGCCGACGTTGCCCGGGTTGATCCGGTACTTGGCCAGCGCGCGGGCACAGGCCGGCTCGGCGCTGAGCAACTGGTGGCCGTTGTAATGGAAATCCCCGACCAGGGGCACCGACACGCCCATCATGTCCAGGCGCTCGCGGATCCGCGGCACGGCGGCGGCGGCTTGCGCGGTGTTGACGGTCAGGCGCACCAGTTCCGAGCCGGCGCGCCACAGTTCGGCCACCTGCCGGGCGCTGCCGGCGATGTCGGCGGTGTCGGTATTGGTCATCGACTGCACCACCACCGGGGCACAGCCGCCGACGCGAACACCGGCGATATCGACCGCGCGGCTGGGCCGACGCGGACCGGGACCGGCGGCGGCGATCGACGGCTGCCAGGCACAGGCGCTCGCCGCTGCCTGATCGGCACCGATGCCGGAACCGGCCGCGGTTGAGTCAACCGCAGCTTTGCCCGAGACTGGCGAGCTCCCTGGTCGGCTGGAAGGATTCATGATTGCTTGTTTGATCGTGCTGGCACTGCGGGTCTGGCAGGCGTGGCTGCCGGTCGTGGGCGCCATCGCGGCGCCGGCGCAGTTTAGCGCGGAACCGTGCCGGTCACGGCGGAACCGGCTGGCTGCCAGTCAGCCAGCCGCGGTGCCGACGGCGTTTCCGGCCGGGCGAGCGGCATGAGCCTGGCGCCGGATCCGGAGCGGATCCTGACCCCGACCAGCCTGAACCGGCTGGTGCGGCAACTGCTCGACGATGCCCTGCCGCCGGTCTGGATCGAGGCGGAAATCTCCAACCTGGCCCGGCCCGCGTCCGGCCACCTGTACTTCAGCCTCAAGGACAGCGGCGCCCAGGTGCGCTGCGCCATGTTCCGCACCCGCAGCCAGACCCTGGCCTTCCGCCCGGCCGACGGACAACTGGTCCGGGTCCAGGGCCGGGTCGGCCTGTACGAACCGCGCGGCGACTACCAGCTCATCGTCAGCCACATGGAAGAGGCCGGCGAAGGCGCGCTGCAACGGGCGTTCGAACAGCTCAAGCGCAAGCTCGCCGCCGAAGGCCTGCTCGCCGCCGAACGCAAGCGCCCCCTGCCGGCCTTCGTGCGCCGGCTGGCGCTGATCACTTCGCCATCCGGTGCCGCCGTGCGTGACGTATTGACCGTGATCGGCCGCCGCTTCCCGCTGCTTCCGGTGGACGTGCTGCCGGCGCCGGTGCAGGGCGCCGAGGCGGTGCCGATGCTGCGCCAGCGGTTGCGCGAGGCGATCGCCTGTGGCCGCTATGACGCGATCCTGTTCACCCGTGGCGGCGGCTCGCTGGAAGATCTGTGGGCGTTCAATGACGAGCAGCTTGCGCGCGAGATTGCCGCCTCGCCGGTGCTGGTGGTGGCCGCGATTGGCCATGAGGTCGATGTCACCCTGGCCGAACTGGCCGCCGACCTGCGCGCGGCCACGCCAACCGCGGCGGCCGAGGCGCTGACCCCGGACCGGGCCGAGCTCGCGCGCCGCCTGGCCCATGCCCGGCAACGCGTGCTGCGCGAAAGCCAGCGCCTGTCGCACCTGCGTCAGCAACAGCTGGACACCGCCCTGTTGCGGCTGCGCGCGGTCGATCCGCGCCGGCGCCTGCTGCAGATTCGCGAGCGCGCCGGCAGCAGCCGCCAGAACCTGGAACGCTGCCTGCGCCAGCATCTTGGCCAGGCGCGCAGCCAGTTGGAAGCGCTGCGCCGCAGCCTGCATGGGCAACAGCCCGGGCTGCGGATCGAGCGCCTGCGCGCCGACCTGTCGCGCCTGCACGGCCAGCTCCAGCATGGCCAGCGCCAGCAGCAGGCGGCGCGGCGGGCACGGATGCGCGAGCTGGGCCGGGCCTTGCATGCGCTCAGTCCGTTGGCGACGCTGGATCGCGGCTACGCCATCGTCCAGGCTGGTGTTGCTGGCACGGTACTGACCTCGGCCGCCGCCATCGCCGGCCAGACCAGCGTCAGCGCGCGCCTGGCCGATGGCCATATCGAACTGACCGTCCGCGCCGACAGCCTGCGCCTGGCCGACGCCGCCGGCCATGACTGAAGCCGGCAGCAGCGCCGAACAACCGCGGAAAAAGGCGTGAGCGATACCCTGCCCGGCCTGGTGCGGCACGAAAGCCTGGTCAATCGCAGCCGCTTCCTGGCCATAGCCGGGCCGGCCAGCGATCCGGATTCAGCCCTGGCCCTGATCGCCGAACACTCGCTGGCCGATGCCACGCACAATTGCTGGGCCTACCGCATCGGCCAGCAGTACCGGTTCAACGACGATGGCGAACCGGGCGGCACCGCCGGGCGGCCGATCCTGGCGGCGATTGAAGGCCAGGGTTTCGACCAGGTGGCGGTGCTGGTGGTGCGCTGGTTTGGCGGCATCAAGCTGGGCGCTGGCGGCCTGGTCCGCGCCTATGGCGGCTGTGCCGCCGAGTGTCTGCGCCTGGCGCCACGGCTGCCGCTGGTGACCATGACGCGCCTGGACTGCCGCATCGATTTCGCCCTGGAAACGGCGCTGCGCAACCTGCTGCCCGAGTTCCGGGCCGACGTGGTGGCCCAGGATTACCGCGCCGATGGCCTGCACCTGGGGCTGTCATTGCCGGCCGAACATGGCGATGCCCTGCGCGAGCGGCTGACCGACCTGAGCCGTGGCCAGGTCCGGTTCCACGATCCATCGGCACCGGATCGACCGGACCACGCCTGAGCTTGGCAGCGCGATGGCTGGGGTGAGATCGCCGCGGCTGGAATGCAAACGGGCGACACCGTCACCGGTACCGCCCGCCTGTGGTTACGCTTGCCTTGCGGCTTTGATCGCTGCGGCCTTACTCGCCCATGTGCTTCTGGCGCAGTTCCCAGCGTTCCTGGGCATCAATGGAGAAGCGTGCGATCGGACGCACCTCCAGTCGTTCCAGGCCGATCGGCTCACCGGTTTCTTCGCAGAAGCCGTACTCGCCTTCCTCGATGCGCTTGAGTGCCTTGTCGATCTGCGCCAGCAACTTGCGATAGCGGTCACGGGTTCGCAGTTCCAGGGAATTCTCGGTTTCCCGCTGCGCGCGCTCGGCCTCGTCGCCGACATCGCGGACTTCCTCGCGCAGATTCTCCATCGTCTGCTGGGATTCCTCGATCAGATCCTCGCGCCAGGTCAGCAGCTTCTGGCGGAAATATTCAAGCTGCCTGGGCGACATGTACTCCTCGCGCTCGCTCGGGCGGTAACCGGCCGGCAGGCTGACGCCGGGCTCGGCCTTGCGCGGCCGCGGCATGATCACCTCGGAGCTTTGTGCCGTGCTGGCGCGGGCCGTGGCAACCACGCCCTTGCTGACCGGAGCAGCGCTCGTCCGGGTGGCCTTGGCCGGGCTCTTGGCCGCAGCCTTCTTGGCCACGGTCTTGCTGGCTGCCGTCTTCACGGCGGCCTTCTTTGCCGCTGCCTTCTTCACTGCCGCCTTGCTGACGGCGGTCTTGCTGGCAGCCTTCTTCGTCGCCGGTGTCTTGCTCGCGGCAACGGTCTTCTTTGCCACCGCCTTCTTGGCGGCGGACTTCTTTGCCGTTGCCGGCTTGCTGGTGGCCTTGGTTTTGGCCGCAGTCTTTGCCATGGGTATCCTCAACTGGATCTGGTGGCTGCCCGGCCTCACGACTTGAGGCCTGAGGGTCGGGTGTTATAGCCTAACCGCCCCTTTCCGGCAACTTGTTTTCTTTTTTGCGCCTTGGTCCAAGGCAACCTCTGGCAAGGGCTGCGCCATCGCCGCCGGCACCTGCCAACAGCCGTTGGCCGCAGACCTGGTCCAATACTCTGCCGGGGCGCCGGGCAACCGCCGGCCGCCATTGGCTCCACTGGCTCCCAGGGGCTGCGCTTGAACCGCTTGCTGCGCTTGCTGATCGACCTGTACCGGGCCACCCTGAGCCGGTTGCTGGGTCCACGTTGCCGCTTCCACCCGAGCTGTTCGCATTACGCCCGCACCGCGCTGGCCCGTCACGGTATCGTGCGCGGTGGCTGGCTGGGCCTGGCCCGGATCGCCCGTTGCCATCCGCTGGCCGAAGGCGGGCTGGATCCGGTGCCGGACCAGTTTTCCTGGCGGCCCCATCGTCAGCCTCCTTCGCCACCTGACTCCGGAACTCCCGATGACGCAAAGCAACTGGTTGATCAAGAACGCGACCCTGGTCAGTGACGGCCGCCAGTGGCAGGCCGACCTGCGTGTGCGCAATGGCCGCATCGAACGCATCGATGCCGACCTGGACCGCCGCGCCGACGAGACCGTGCTGGATGCCGCCGGCCGCCACCTGCTGCCGGGCATGATCGACGATCAGGTCCATTTTCGCGAACCGGGCTTTCCGGCCAAGGGCGATATCGCCAGCGAGAGCGCGGCCGCCGTGGCCGGTGGCATCACCAGCTTCATGGACATGCCCAACACCAATCCGCCGACGCTCGATGCCACCGCCCTGGCCGACAAATACCAGCGCGCCGCCGGACGCGCCTTCGGCAACTTCGGCTTCTACATGGGCGCCAGCAATGACAACCTGGAGGCGATCAAGGCCATCGACCCGACCACCACGCCCGGCGTGAAGGTGTTCATGGGCGCCTCCACCGGCAACATGCTGGTGGATGATCCGCAGGTGCTGGCCGGTGTTTTTGCCCACGCGCCGACGGTGATCATCACCCACTGCGAGGACACCCCGATCATCAATGCCAACATGGCTGCGGCCCGCGCCCGCCATGGCGATGCCATCCCGGTCACCGAGCATCCGCTGATCCGTTCGCGTGAGGCCTGCATCAAGTCGACCCGGCTGGCGCTGGAACTGGCCCGGCGCCACGACGCGCACCTGCATGTGCTGCACATCTCCACCGCCGAAGAACTCGACCTGTTCCAGGCCGGACCGATGGCCGGCAAGCGCATCACCGCCGAGACCTGCGTGCACTTCCTGCATTTCAGCGCCGACGACTATGCCCGCCTGGGCACCCTGATCCAGTGCAATCCGGCGATCAAGGACGCTACCGACCGCGCCGCCCTGCTGGCCGCGGTTGCCGATGGCCGCATCGACATCCTCGCCACCGACCACGCGCCGCATACCCGGGAAGAAAAGGCCCAGCCCTACCCGGCCGCGCCCTCGGGCCTGCCGCTGGTGCAGTACGCGCTGGTCAGCGCGCTGGAGCATGTCCACGCCGGCCAGTTCAGCCTGCCGACCCTGGTCGAGCGCATCTGCCATGCCCCGGCGCAGCGTTTCGGCGTGCTCGATCGCGGCTGGCTGCGCGAGGGCCTGTTCGCCGACCTGGTGCTGGTGGACCTGGATTCACCGACCACCGTGCGCAGCCAGGACGTGCTCGGCCGCTGTGGCTGGTCGCCGTTCGAGGGTGAAACCTTTGCCGCCAGCGTGGTGGCAACCTGGGTGAACGGCCATCGTGCCTGGTACCAGGGACAGGTGGACCCGGTGCCGGCCGGGCAGCGTTTGCAGTTCTCCGGAGTACGCGGGTGATGGTTGCCCGTTGCCGCGTCATCGCCATGCTGGCGGCGTTGCTGGCCGGCCTGGTTGGCTCCGGTACGGCCTTGGCCAGCGCGTCGGGCAGCGCCGTCCCGGGCGATCCGCGCATCGAGCTGCCGGCCAGCGCCCGCCAGGGCGAGATGGTGATCGGCCGCGTGCCGCCAGGCAGCCAGGTGGCACTGGCTGGCCGCCACCTGCGCGTCGATCCGGAAGGCTGGTTCGTGTTCGGATTTGGCCGCGATGACAGTGAACCAGCGGCCGTGGCGGTGCAGTTTCCCGATGGCAGCCGGGCGCGGTCACAGGTGCAGGTGCAGGCCCGGGACTGGCGCATCGAGCGCGTCGACGGCCTGCCGCCGTCCACGGTCTCGCCGAACCCGGAACTGCAGGCGCGCATCGCCCTGGAACAGGCCAAGGTGGTCCAGGCCCGCGAACGCGACGATGCCCGCAGCGATTTCCTCACGCCCTTGACCTGGCCGGTGCGCGGCCGCATCAGCGGCGTCTACGGCAGCCAGCGGATACTCAATGGCGAGCCGCGCAATCCCCATTACGGACTGGATGTGGCGGCCCCTGACGGCACGCCGTTGCGCGCGCCGGCGCCGGGCGTGGTGACCTTCGCCGACGCCGGCCTGTACCTGACCGGCGGCACCCTGACCCTGGACCACGGCCACGGCATTTCCTCCACCTTCATCCACCTGAGCCGGCTCGACCACACGGTCGGCGACCGGGTCGAGCAGGGCCAGGTGATCGGCGCGGTCGGTGCCACCGGCCGGGCCACCGGCCCGCATATGCACTGGGGCATGAACTGGTTCGGGGTGCGTCTGGATCCGCAACTGCTGCTGCCGGATTGATCGGCGCCGGCACGCGCACGCGCACGCGCTGGCGCATCAGTGCCCCGGTGCCGGGTGCCGCGCGCACTCCCGGCTAGGAACGATCCGGATCCGGCTCCAGCCGGCTGCGCAGCCAGGCCCGGGCAAAACGCAGGCCGCGGTCCACGGTCGGCAGGGACACGCTCAGCACGCAGGCGATTTCCTCCCGGCCCAGACCGGAAAAATAACTCAGCTCGATCATCCGTGCCGCCCGCCCGTCCAGCCGGGCCAGATCGCTCATGGCCTCGTCCAGAAGCAGGAAGTCGACCTCGTGCATGCCGTCGGCAGCGACCTGGCCTTCCTGGAAAGTGACCTGCAGCGGATCACCACCGCGCTTCTGCGCCAGGCGCGAGCGCGCATGGTCGACCAGGATCGCGCGCATGTGCAGCGAGGCGGTGGCAAAGAAATGGGCGCGGTCCCGCCACGGCATCTGGCCGCCTTCCAGCATCCGCACATAGGCCTCGTTGACCAGGGCGGTCGGCTGCAGGGTGTGCCCGCCCCGCTCCTTGGACAGGCGGCGCTGGGCGATCAGGCGCAGTTGTTGATAGACCAGCTCGCTGAGCTGGTCCATGGCCTGATCATCGCCCTGCTGCCAGGCCTGCAGCAGCCGGGTCACGTTTTCTCTGGAGGGTTCCATCCGGTCACTCGCCGGCCTTGCCTGTTGAAATTGCGATGGCAACGCCGGCACCAAATACCTCCGCGCCGACCGCGGCCGCGTTCGCACACACGCGCAGCCACTGATCTGCGCGGACGAGGGCGGGATGCCAGTCGCGGCGGTGCCAGATCCCGTCGCGAGGACCGGATCGGGGAGAATTTGCAGGCATCTGGGTTGACCTCTTTCGACCGTCCGGTCGACCCGTCTGTTGGTTGGATCCGTCCGAATCTTTCGCGCCGGCCGAAGCGTGTCGCTGCTCCGGCACGGACGCCACTTTACCAGTAGCCACCGCGGGCAGCAGCGGCCCCGCGCTATGGCTGCCGATGCTGCTCGCGCAGTTGCTCGAACAACGTCCAGGTCGGTCCGTGCGGATGAAAATGAGCGCGGACACGCTCTTCCATGTCGTGCAGGGCGGCGCCGATCTGCCCGATCTGTTCGGGTCGAGCCAGCGACAACAGCCGCAACTGCACGGAGAGCAGTCGCGGATGGTTGGGCGGAAACTGGCGCTCCATCAGCGACAAGGTGGTTTCCAGCGAGCTGCGTGCCTGATCAATCCTGCCTTCGGCCAGCTCAACATCCGAGGCGACGGCATGGAAGTAGGCGAAGTCGGTGGCTCGTTCATGCAGGGCCCGGGCGGCATCAAGGTGTTCGCGCGCCTTGTCGACATCGTCGCGTGCCAGGGCAATCCGGGCCTGGCCGAGCACGGTACCGACCTGTTCGCTCCAGGCGCTGGCATGCTGCCTGACGTTCACCGCCAGCGCCTGCTCGGCCAGCCGTTCGGCCTCATCCAGTTGCCCCAGAGCCAGCAGCGGCCGGATCAGATTGAACTGCGCGCGGGCAATGGCGCGCTCGGGCATGCCGCTGGCGATGCGCATGGCCAGACCCTCCCGGAACATGGCCTCGGCAGCGACGAAATCCTCGTGGTGATCAATCACCGTGGCCAGGTTGTTCATCACTACCGCCATCTGGCTGCTGCCGTCGGGCGTCATCTGCCGATGCTGCTCCAGTGCCTGCAGGAAGTGCCGCCTGGCATCGCCATAACGGCCGGCATCCTGGAACACATAGCCCAGCTCGTTATGTGCCAGGGCAACATTGTGGCTGGGCACACCCAGCACCTTGATCTCTCCTTCCAGCACCTGTTCAAGCCGCGCGATCGCCTGGTCGTACAGGCCCAGCCTGGCCTCGGTCATCGCCAGCACCTGCTTGGTGCTGAGCACCCGCGGATGCAGTTCGCCGATGGTGCTCAGCCGCAGTGCCAAAGATTCTTCCAGCAGCGGCAGCGCGGCGGCGTTGTCGCCCTGCCGCTGCAAGGCCCAGCCCTGGTTGTGCAGGGTCAACGACAGCAGGTCCGGCTGCGCCACCGGCTCGGCGCGCAGGATGGCCTCGGCAGCCCGGAAGTCAGCCATGGCCTGATCGAACTGGCTCATCGATACCCGTGGCACGCCCAGGGTGTTGTACAGGCGCACGACCGGCTCGGTTTCAACGGTGGGCTGGGCCTGCCACCAGGCCAGCGATTGCGCCGCCAGGGTGATCGCCTCCTCGTGCCGGCCGGCGTTCTCGTAGGCGCGCGAGAGCTGATGCCGGCTGCGCGCCAGCTCGCGTTCGGCGTCGCTGCCGATCTCGTTGCGCAGACGCTCCACGGCAGCCTCGTGCATCTGCACCGAATCGCCGACCAGGCCCAGGCTGTGGTAGATCTCGCCGAGCAGGCGTTCCAGCCGGGCCTTGATCGCCGGCCGGGAAAAATCGCGGTCAACCAGCTCGTCGCGTGCCGAATCGATCAGCACGCGCAGGGTGATCTCCTTGCCTTGCGCCGCTTCCGGTGATGCCTGCCGGAACAGGTCGACCAGGAACGTTGCCGACTGGTTGGCGACCTCGGCGTCGAGCCGGGATTGCTCCTCGGCCGCCAGTGCCCGCCGGTTCTCGGTCACCAGTTGTCCGGCCAGCAGGGCCAGCACCAGCACCGCCGCGGCACTGGCGCCGACCGCGATTGGATGCCGGGTAACGAACTTGCGCAACCGGTAATGCCAGGCATCGGGAGCGGCCTGGACCGGGCGGCCATCGAACCAGGCCTGGATGTCGGCTGCCAGCGCACCGACCCCGGAGTAGCGCCGACTGCTGTCCTCCTGCAGGCACTTGCGCACGATGTTGTCCAGGTCGCCACGCGTCTGCCGCGCCTGCGAGCGCAGCCAGTCATCGCCCTCGGCCATGACCCGGCTGGCCGACAACTGGGTGATGCGGCCGGCGGAATCGCGCAGCGGCTTGCAGCACAACAGCTCGTACAGCAGCAGCCCCAGGCCAAAGACATCGCTCAGGGTCGAGGCCGGCCTGCCCTTGAGCTGCTCGGGGCTGGCATAGGCCGGCGTCAGCGCCTGCATCCGGGTGCTGCCCTCATCGGGCGTGCCCGACCCTGCTTCGACCAGCTTGCCAATGCCGAAATCCAGCAGCACCGGCTCGCCGTCCGGACGCACCAGGACATTGGCCGGCTTGATATCGCGATGGATGATCAGGTGCTGGTGGGCATGGATCACCGCCGAACACAGCGACTGGAACACGCGCAGGCGGCGGCGCAGGCTGGGCTTCTGCTCCCGGCACCATTGGTCCAGCGGCACGCCTTCGACGTATTCCATGACCAGGTAGGGCTGGCCTTCGGCGGTGGTGCCGCCGTCGAACAGGCGCGCGATATTGGGATGGCGCAGGGTGGCCAGCAGTTCGCGCTCGCGGCGGAAGCGCTCCAGCACGTCCCGGGTCGGAAAACCGCGCACCAGTTTGATCGCCACCTGGTAGCGGAACTCCTCGTCCTCGCGCTCGGCCAGGAATACCGAGCCCATGCCGCCCGAACCAATCTCGCGCAACAGGTGGTAGCCGCCGATGCGCGCGCCGGCCTTGGCCGGCTCCGCCGCCAGGCTGCGGCTGACCGGCACCAGCCGGTCGGCCAGCGTATCGCCACTGTTGGAGGCGGCCTGGTCGTGGGCCAGCAGCCGCTCAAGCTCGGCCCGCAGGGCGTGGTCGTCGCCGCAGGCCTGGTCAATGAACTGCGCCCGCTGCTCCGGATCGGTCAGCTCCAGCGCCTGGTGGAACAAGGATTGCAGCGTATTGATGTCCGACATCGATGCTCCCCGCTAATTACCGCCGTGGTGCACCCTGCCCCCGGACACGGCCATTGTGTGGCGGGCAACGATAGGCCATGCCGGCATCGGCGGCCAGCGGCGAAATTCCTGGCCTGGCGGGCTGAGCCACTGGGCCAGATCAACCGGTCAATGAATCATGCGCAGCAAGCCGGTGACCTCGACGACCTGGCTCTCGTCACGGCCATCGCCGATGCCGGCCATGCCGTGACGCTCATCCCGGCTCCAGGGCCGTGAAGCGGCATCAAGCAAGTGGGCCTGGCCCAGTTCGCGGAACTGGCCGAATCGGGCATCGACGCGGCCATCGACAAACTGGTCCAGGCTGTTGGCCAGCGCCGGCGTCAAGCCACTCAGGCGCATGGCGTTGCGATGACGCTCGACATGGCTGCCCGGCGTCGCCCCCGGTTCCGACCAGGGCACCTGCTCGAAACAGACCTCCAACTGGTGCGGCAGACCATTGCTGTCCAGATAGACATAGGCCTCGGCGGCGCCTTCGGAGCGACCCTCGGGCATGGCGATGCCACGTGCCTGCATCAGCGCCAGCAACTGGTTGCCGCACAACGGCGTCGCGCGGGCACCATTGACCGCGCCGGTCGGTGCCGCCGGATCATCGCCGGGCACGACCCCGACCGCCAGCCGGTACTGCTCGTAGGCCAGACGCCAGCCGTTGACGAACTCGCTGGCAATACGCTGGTGCACGGCGCTGCGCTGGACATCGCGGCCGATGCTGACGGCACCGATGATCAAGCCGATGACCACCAGCACCACGGCCAGTTCAAGCAGGCTGAAGCCGGCGGATGTGGCTGGCCGGATGCCCGCCATGGACTGTTGCCTGGACATGATCGGTCCTCGTGGGGAAAAGCAGGAATGGCACCGGTGGCCAGCCGGCGACAGCGCCAGCCCCGGAGTGGAAGGATCAATGCAGGCCATAGCCGTCGGCCTGACGTGCCCGGGCCGCCATGGCGTTGGCCGCCGGCAGCAACTGGTTGCGGTAGTTGATCGTGGCCTGGAGCATGCTGCGGGCTTCGTCCAGCGCATTCTCAGCCTTGTTCAGTGCGATGCCGGCGGAAATCGCCGCCCCGGTGTTGGCCGCCAAGGCAAAGGCAGTCGCGGCAATCACCGGGGCCATGGCACCGGCGGTGAGCAGGGTCTGCGACAGGGCAATCGAACCTTTGGCAGCGGCCATCGAGATTCCGGCCGAGGTGGCAATGACCTTGGCCGTGCCGGCATCGACCTTGGCTTCGGCCAGGCGCACCGCCAACCGTTGCACCTCCACGTAATCGGTCGCTGCCTGGCCCAGGATCATGGCCGCGTTGGCCACGTTGGGATGGCTGTGGCCGGCCGCCGACACGGCTTCACCGCATTGCAGCCGAGCCCACAGTTGCGCCGGGGCCACGGCCAGCACCCGGTCATCATTGTCGTGGCCGCTACCGGCCCCGGGCGCGACGAACCGGGCGTCGCTGCCGCCATGACCACCATCGAAAAGATCGCCATCGCCATCGGCGTCGACGCCGGCCACCGCCAGGGCATAAGCCATGGTGCGCGGCTGGCCGGCCAGGACCGTGTGCAGGTGGTCGGGGTTGCCGCCCGCCGTCACCGGCAACAGGCCCGCACCATGCAGCTGGTGGCACAGGTCCAGTCCGTTGATATTGCCCAGCGGCGTGTGGATGGCGATCGGCGGCAAAGATGCCACCAGCAGCGGATGGAAGCGGTCACTGGCCCGGCCCAGATCCAGGCCGGCGCTGCCTGGTTGGCGCAGCACGCCGTAGCGCAAGCGGCCGGCACGCAGGTCCGGCAGGCCCAGGTCGCGGAACGGCAGGCGCCCGACCTGTTCGCCGCCGGCGCAATCCTCGCGGCCATCACCGTCCAGGTCTGGACAGGGCAGGCGCACATGGCGGGCGGCAAAGCCGGTCAGGGCCTGGTCGGCGCGCAGCAGCAGCGAGCTATCGATCCGGTGCAGCCCGACCGTGGTCTGGTGGCTCAGGAAAGCCACCATCAGCACGGCGACCAGCCCCAGTACCAGCAGGGCGAGCGCCAGTTCGATCAGGCTGAAACCCGACTGCCGGTGGCCGGTGCGGACGGCGACGACGACACGGCTCATGGCCGCAAGCCCGCGCCGTGCTGGGTCTGCAGGCGCAGTTGCGCCCGCAACCGGACCTGCCTGGCCTGATCACGATAGGCGATCGCCTGGTTGCGCAGGTTTCCGGCGGCAGTCAGTTCACTGTTGGCACCGTGCAGGGCGATGCCGGCGGCGATCAGCGCGCCCGCGGCGGCGGCTACGGCGGCGGCGGCGGCGGCCTGGGCGGCGGCGCCGACACCGCCACTGACCGCGGCCAGTGCGATACCGCTGGCGGACACGGCCAGCGCGATCACCTGGTCGGCGATGGCCAGTTCCAGGGTTGCCTCCGCCAGACGCACATTCATTTCCCGAATGTCGTAGGCCAGTTGCCGGAAACCGACGTACTGGTCGCCATGGGCTACCAGATCAGTGGCCGCTGCCAAGGCGCGCGCGGCGCCATCAATCTGGCCACGCCGGTAGGGACACTCCAGGCGCGCGGCCAGCTCGCCGGGGCCAACGGCGCGGACGATGTCAGCCGTGGCCGACGCCGGAGCGCCGGGCAGTGAGAACCCGGCCGGCTGGTCGAAACCGTCACCATCGCCGGCTCCAGGGTAAGCCAGGACAAAGGCGGCAGCGACGCCATCGGCCAGGCCGGACCCGCTGCCAACCAGCGCATTGCCCAGGGCGACACAAAAATCCATGCCGTCGATCAGCGGCGTGAGCGGCAGGATTCCGGTCGGCAACGCCGGTGTGTAGCGTTCGCGCGCCTGCACCAGGTCGGCCTGGCCGGACGCACCCGAACGGTGCACCCCGTAACGGACCTGCAGCAGCCGTGACAGGCCCAGATCGCGCCAGGGAAGGCCGCCCTGGTCGACATCGGCCGGACAGACGCCGTCACCATCGCCCTGGCGGCCATCACCGGACAGGTCCGGGCACGGCAACCGGTGGTGCACCAGGGCAAAGCCTTGCAGCGCCAGCGCGGCCTGGTCCAACTGCTCGCCGATGCGCCCCTGCTCCAGGGTCGGCCGCATCTGGGCCAGCAGCGACCAGGCCAGGGCGCCGGTCACCGCCAGGATGGCGAGTACCAGGGCCAGCTCGATCAGGGCCATGCCGCGAGGCCGGTGTCGATAGGCCGGACTCATCGCACCACACCCAGTTCATCGGCGGCTCGCAGGATGTCTTCGGCGCCGGCCCAGACTGGCAGCAGCGCACCACCCGGCTCCTGCCCGGAATCACGCAGCTCGATCGCCCGGTTACAGGATTCCTGGCCGGCGACCCGGGCTGCTTCGGCCTCGGTCAGCTCATCGGCCCGCAGTTCGAGCAAGATCTGGGCGTCGTACAAGCGCTCTTCGGACTGGTCAAAACTGCTGAGCACGCTGGGCAAGATCAAAGCCCACATCGGATGGACCCCGGCATGAGCTATCACCGTGGTGCGCGCGGCGGACAATACGTTGATAGCCTGCTGGTTCTGGGCGGTGGCCTGCACGACAGCCGCGTTCAGCTGCTGCAGGCGTTGTTGCGACTCGGCGACGGCGCTCTGCAGCGATGTCACCGTGCGCTGCAGGAAATCACGCTGCACCGGATCCTGCTCGGCCGCCAGTCTGATCACAGTCTCGGCCAGGGCTTGCTGCAGGTCGGCCAATTGCTTGACCTCCGAGTCTCGGTCGGCACGGACCGTGGTCAGGGTCCGCAAGGCGCTGTTGCGTGCCAGCAGCCGAACCCGGTAGGTGGCGATATCGGCCAGCAGCTGGTCACGCTGCGCCTGGTTGAAACCGCGGTCATCGGCCATCCCGCCCGCGGCCGACAGCAGATTCGCCCAGCGCTGGTTACGGTTTTCCTGGGCGCTGCTCAGCTCGGCAACGGCCTGGGCGTAGGCAACCCGGCGCTGGCTTTCCTCGATCGCCAGGTTGGGCACCTGGCTACAGATCATCTGCACGTAATCGTCCCAGTCCGGCATCTCGGCCCCGTCCTGCTGGCCGGCATCGATATGGACAGAGATGGTCTTGGCCAGGGCCACCGCCTGCAGCGCCGCGGCCGAGGCAAACAGGGCAATGGAGGCACCGGCCAGCCCGACGGCGACACCGGCGGCGACAACGGCCGCGGTGTACGGGGCGATGAGGGCACAGCCGAACAGGAAAACGCAGCCGGCGATGGCCCCGGCCAGGGCGGCGGCAGCGACACCGGTCTGGGTCACTGCCGTGGCCAGGGTGATGCCACCCATGATGCCCTTGGCGATATGGACCAGCGTCGTCACCGCATTGACCGCGATCAGCATCACAGTGCCACTGGCGATCGCCTCGCGCTGGTCCAGGGCCTCCTCAGTGGCGCCGACAGCGCGCGCCAGGGCATGCAGGCTGTACATGCCCAGCTCGCAACCCAGCGCCTGCGCCAGAGTATTGAAATCACGCACCCGAACCCGGTCGTCATAGCCGGCACCGGGTTCACGGTCGGGCCGTTCCAGCCGCGGTGCAACACCGCTGTTGGCGCCATCAAACAGGCTGCCGTCACTGTCGGCGTCGATGCCCGGCGCGACCACGCCATAGGCGATGTTGATGATCCCGGCGCCGGCACCGCCAGCAATGTGGGCGGCCCACAGCCCGGCCGGTACCTGCTGTGCCTGCTGCAGGCGCAGGCATAGATCCATTTCACTGACATGGCCGAAGCTATAGACCTTGCCGCCGCTGCCGACAGGATTGAACAGGTCCAGCGCCCGGGTGAGGTCATCGTCGCTGGCGCGATAGACCAGATACCTGATCTGCATTGACCCGGGCAGACGGCCGGCGCCATCGGCAACAAGTGTCGCTGCCGGCAGCCAGCCTTTGGCCTGGCCCAGGTCGCAGCGTTCCTCGCCTCCGGCCTGGCTGGCCGGACACGGCAGGCGGCCATGACTGGCGGCAAAACCGGCCAGTGCCTGGTCGGCCCAGACCAGGGCATCGGCCTGGGCGCGGGCATGTTCGGTGAACAGCGGTCCGCGCAGGGTCTGGATACCCAGGGTCACCAGCACCGAAACCAGGGCCAGCAGCAGCACCACTTCGAGCATGCCCAGGCCATGGTGACCGTGGTCACCGTGCTGGCGCTGGTGGTGATGGTGTCGATGACAACCCTTGCCGATCATCGCCGTCTCAGTACACCGGTCCGGCCACCGCCTGCCGCACCAAGTCGTAGACCGGCAGCAGGAAGGCGATCACCAGCAACAGGAACAGCGCACCGGCGAGCAGAATCACCGCCGGCTTGATGATTTCCGACAGCGAACCGATCAGGTGATCCAGGCGCAGACGGTATTCGCGCGCCAGGTGGCGCAACTGCTTTTCCAGGGTGCCGGTGTCTTCGCCGACGGCGATCATGCGCACCGCCATCGGAGGAAAACCACCGATCTGGCGCATCGCTGAGGCCAGCAGTTCGCCGCGCTCGACATGGTGGCGCATGCGCTCCAGGCGGCTGCGGTAGTACTCGTCACGCGTGCTTCGGGCGAGGATTTCCAGGCTGCTGCGGGCATCCAGGCCGGCCCGGATCAGCAGCGCGAAATGCTCGGTGAGGAAGGCCATGCCCGATGCCCGGACAATCTGCCGGGCAATGGGTAACCGATGCGCGAGCCGATGACAGGCATGGCGAAAGCCGCGGTGATTGCGCAAGGCCAGCCACAGGCCGACCACGATCACCACCAGCAGCACCAGGCTGGGGATGATGTTGCGCCCGAGCCAGTCGGCGCCGGCGAGCACCGCCAGGGTGAACGGCGGCAGGCTGGCATTGAGGTTGCGGAACAGGTCGGCCAGATTCGGGATCACGTAGTAGGCCCAGAACAGGGCCACGGCAAAGATCGCGGCAAAGACCACGGCCGGATAGATCATTGCCCGGCGGGTGTCGCGGCCAAGCTGGCCCAGGCGCTCGATGTGCTCGGCCGCCTCCATCAGCATCGTGTCCATGGTGCCGGTCTCATCGCCGATGGTGACCAGGTTGCGCACCGTCTCGGGAAAGATGTCGTGGTGGCGGGCGAAGGTATCGCTGATCGAAGCGCCGCCATCCAGATCCTGCAGCAGCAGGCGGGCGACAGCGGCGACCCGCGAATGGCGGTCAATCGACTCCTCGCCGGCCACCGTCTGCAGGGCATCGATCATCGGGATGCCGGCCGCGGTCATCACCGCCAGGTCGCGCAACATGCCGGCCAGCTCTTCGCTGCGGATGCGGCGCGCGCCAGAACGCGACACCTGGCGCATCACCTGGCCAAGCCAGCCGGGCAGGCGGCGCAGGCTGACCACGGTGGCGTCGTGATGTTTTTCCAGCCACAGCCGTGCGGAGAAATCCCGTTCCATCGCCAGGTGCACAACACCGGCACGACGGCCGCCGCCGGCCTGCACCAGGCGGTAGTAGTAGGCGTTCATGCCGGCGGTGCCTCGCCGACCACGCGCAGCACTTCGGCCAGGCTGGTCTGGCCTTCGCGCACCCGGCGCCGGGCCAGTTCCACCATCGAGCGGAAGCCGGCCGCCTGGGCCAGGCGGCGCACCGATTCGCGGCCGCCGTCATCGGCGATGGCATTGGCCAGGGCCTCGTCCATGAGCAGGATTTCGTAGACCGGCAAGCGGCCGCGATAACCCGAGCCGGCGCAATGGCTGCAGCCGCGGCCGGCGCGGACATCGCCCTGCCCCGGCGCAAGTTCTAGCCAGTCGCGCTGCGCCGGCGTCAGTTCGACCGGCTCGCTGCACTGGCTGCAATTGCGCCGCAGCAGGCGCTGGTTGATCACCGCCAGCAGGTTGTCGGCGATGGTCTGTGCGTCCAGCCCCAGCGGCCGCAGGCGCGGCACGACGCCGAAGACGCTGGCCACATGCAGGGTCGACAGCACCAGGTGACCGGTGGCCGAAGCTTCGATTGCTGCCTGGGCGGTCTCGCCATCGCGTATCTCGCCGATCAGCATGACGTCCGGATCGTGGCGCAGGAAATGGCGCAAGGCCGAGCTGAACTCATAGCCGGCACGGCGGTTGACCTCGGTCTGGCAGGCACCGGGCACCCGGTACTCGACCGGATCCTCGACGGTGAGCACGTTGCGCTCGATCAACGATTGCATGCGCAGCGCGGCATGCAGGGTGGTGCTCTTGCCCGATCCGGTCGGGCCGGTGATCAGCACCAGGCCGGAGGGTCGGGCGAATACCCGCTCCAGCACAGCCACATCCTCGGCATGGAAACCAAGCTGGGCCAGGCCGGACAACTCGCTGCGCTCGGGCAGCAGACGCAGCACCACCCGTTCGCCATCCTCGCCGACCAGGGTCGACACGCGAACCGTGAACGGCGAATCCAGCACGGTGGTATGGAAGCTGCCGTCCTGCGGCCGGCGCTGCTCGGAGATGTCCATGTCGGCGGTCAGCTTGATGAACACCAGCAGCCGCACCAGCGGCAGTGGCAGCGCCATCAGCGGCCGCAGCACACCGTCCACGCGCAGCAGCACGTGCAGGCTGTGGGCGGCCGGAGTCAGATGGATATCGGTGGCGCGCTCGCGCACCGCCAGGTGCAGCAACTGGTCAAGCAGGGGTTGCGGACTGCGGGCGTGGTCGGGGTCGTCAGCCAGGGCCGTGACTTCGCGGCCGATCAGCCGCTCCAGCGGGTTGTTGGCGAAGTAGTAGCGCTGCCGGGTGAGCCGGGCGACCTCGCCAAAGCCACCCTGCACGAAGCGGCAGGGCAAGCCGGTGCGCTGGGCCACCAGTTCGGCAACGGTGGGCACATCGCCCTCGCCGATGACGATCTCCAGGACCTCGCCGTTGCGTCGCAGCGGCAGAAATCCGCGGCGCAGGCACAGCTCGCGGTTGAACAGTTCCATCACCGCCGGCTCGGACTCGGGCACCTGGCCAACGACCAGTTCCATGCCCTGCTGGCGCGCCAGCACCCGGACCACGTCCTGCTCCTGGGCCAGGCCGTGCTCGACCAGCAAGCCCGGCAGTGAACGGCGCTCGACGGCCTGCTTCTGCCGGGCATAGCGCAACTGCGCCGAGGTCAATACGCCCTCGGCCAGCAACTGGCTGCCCAGGCGTTGTTCCAGATCGGCGCTGACATCACGGCCGGCCGAACCTCGCGCGGAAACCGCCGCCTGGCCCTCGCCATGGCCGGCCAGCGCCTGCAGCATCGGATCGATGGCGGTGTCGATGGTCATGGCAGCGCCTGCCCGTCCCGGGCCAGAGCCGCCGACTCACGCATCCGATGCACTGAACGCATCAGCGCCTGGGCCTGGCCATCGCCACGCCAGCCATCCTCGGTACTGCCCAGCAGCCGCTGCAACCGGTGCAGAGCGGCATCATGCTCGCCCAGGCGGGCCTCGGCGATGGCCAGGTTGATGGTCGCCTCGCGGTCTCCGGGCAGACGCGCGGCCAGCTCGGCGTAGTGGCCGCGCGCCACGACATCGTCACCGGCTACCAGGGCGTACCAGGCGCGGCTGCGCAGCAGGGTGAGGCTGCGCCGCGGCAACAGCTCATCCAGTTGTTCCAGGTGGCCACGCGCCGCTGCCAGGTCGCCGGCTGCCAGCTGCGTGCCCAGGCCGGAAAGATGCTCCTGGACTGCATTGGCGCGTGCCGCCGGGTGCACGGCATCGGTGCGGGTGTGGACTTCCAGCAGGTTGGCAGCCACGTGGCGATGGCTGCTGGCCGGAGCCGGTGTCGGTGTCGGTGCAGGAGCCGACATCGGCGCCGCGGGCGCGGCAGTGTCAACAAAGCCACTGCTGCCGGCAGCGCTGTCGATCTTGCCTTCAGAACCTTCATCGCCGCCGGCATGGTCGGGCCCGGCATCAGCCTCGGCCACAGCCGGATCGATGGCATCGGCCGCAACGTCGGCGGCCGTGGACACGTTCTTCTCGGCATCGACCCCAGCCGCATCCGCCAGCGGCGCTGCCATCAGCCCGCCGCAGGTGCCGGCCAAGGCCAGGCCCGCCAACAGTGCCCAGCGCCGGCTCACAGCACGTGCGCCCGCAACACCATCACCAGCTCGCGGGTGCTGCCGCTGCGGCGACGGTCGTTGAAGGCCTCGCCCAGTACCGGCACGTCGGACAGGCCGGGCACGCCGCGATTGAGTCGGCTGGAGCTTTCATCGATCAAACCGCCCAGCAGCACGGTGTCGCCGCTTTGCAGGTTGAGGGTGGTGGTGATGCCCTTGTAGTTGACCACCGGCAGGGTGACCCGGTTGTTGCCGCCGACATCGATCAAGGCCAGGCTGGCCGGGTCGACCTCGGTCTGCATCGGATGGATCATCAGCTCGACCTGGCCGTCCTCGCGGATGAACGGCAGCACGCCGATGACGACACCGGCGAACAGGGAATCGGTCTGCACGTCGGCCGTGGTCAGCAGGGCGCTGCCGCCGGGCACGTTGGTGGTGCTGGACGAGCGCGAGACATAGCGGATGTTGGAGCCGACGCTGAGCATGGCCGGCGCGCCGTTGCGCACCCGAATGCTGGGATTGGACAGCATCTTCACATTGCCGAACGAGCGCAGTGCCCGCAGCGCCACCGAGAAGCTGTCCTGGCCATAAGCCAAGCCCATCGAGCGGCCGTTGCCCGAACCGATGGTCTGGCCGGGAATGGTCAGGCTGCGCTCGGGCAGGCGCAGGCCATCGGAGCGGCCATGCGGGAACAGGCTTTCGGCACCGCCGCCGATCATCGGCGCGCTGCCGTACAGACCGGCGACATGGTCGCGCAGCAGGTTCCAGTCCACGCCCAGCTCGTAGCTGTCATTGAGCTGCACATCCAGCAACTGGGCCTCGACCAGCACCTGCCGGCCGAGCACCGACTGCACACGTTCGACCAGGGTTGCCACCGAGCGCACCTGCGAGGGCCGGGCGCGAATGAACAGGCTGCCGCTGGAGCGGTTCAGGCTCCAGGTGGCCACCGGCCCTTCGTCGCGCTCGTTGCCGGCCGAAGCACTGCCCTGGCCACCCTGGCTGCCCTGGCCACCCGGATCCAGGATGCGTTCGATCGCATCCTCGATCTGGTCGAACGGGTCGGTCTGCATGCTGCCGCCGCTGAGGGTGAAGTTGCCGCGCAACTGGTTGCCGCCCGATCCACCACCGCCGCCGCCACCACCGCCATCACCTCCGGACATGGAGCCGAACACGTTGCCGCCGGAGCTGACGTCGATGCCGACACTGGCGGCGAGCACATCCAGATTGAACACCCGCTCTTCCATCAAGCCGACCAGCAGGGCGCCACCGCGAACCTGGCCATGCAGATCGAAGCTTTCCAGGATGTGGTTGTAGACCTCGCGGGCGGTGACCTCGCGCAGGTACAGGCTGGCGCGCTGCTGGCGGGCGAGCACCGCCGGATCGATGATCAGGTTCATGCCCAGTTGATCGGCCAGCGTCCACAGCAACTGGCCGACCTCGGTGTCATACATGTTGATGGTGACGACCCGGTCTTCGAGCGGATCGTATTCGGGCGCGACCGGCGGCAGTTGCACCGGCGGCAGGGCCAGTTGTTCGATCTCCTGGCGCAAGCGGGCCTGGTGCTCGGCAATGCGCCGGGCATCCTCGGCCAGCACTTCGCCGGTGCGGTCCAGGGCGTCGGTGGAGCTGCTTTCCAGGCTGGCGACACTGAGCTGGCCACCCAGGCCGGCACAGCCGGCCAGCAGCGCGGCGATGACGGGAAGCGCCAGATGCCGGGCGGCAGCGGCGGGAAAGTGATGGCGTGGATTGAACTTCATGTCGGCCTCAGGTCCTTGGCGGTTCAGCGGGCACCGGCGGTCAGCCAGCCCAGCAATGTGAGCGGGCTTTCGGCCAGCACGATGTCGTCGTAGTCGTGGTTGAACGGCAGGGTCGGTGCCGCAAAGCAGCGCCCCGGCGTGGTTGAGTAACCGGCGTGGATGCGGTCGAACAGGTCACCATCGCCGTCGCGGTCGGCGGCAGGAAAAACGGCAATGAAGGCCGGATTGGCCAGCGCCTGGCTGCAGTCGGCCGGCCCCAGGGTCAGGTCGTCGCCGGTGGTGTAGACCAGTGTGGTGGCCGGCGCGGTCGCGGCCGCGGCGACCAGTTGCTCGCTGATCGCGGCCAGCCGGTCATGTTCGTAACTGCCCGAGCCGCCGCCACGCTCGAGCGGAGCGACCAGGTCGATGCCGGCGCCGGCGTGGCGATAGACCGCGTAGGCGATCCGCGCCGGCGCACGTGTCGGCAGACCCAGAGCGACATGTGGCAGCCAGCCGGCCTGGCCACTGACCGGGCAGGCGCCACTGGCGTTGCCCTCGCGGCCGTTGCCACTCAGATCCGGGCACGGCAGGCGCCGTTGTTGCAGCACGAAGGCTTGCAGCGCTGCCCGGGTTTCGACCGCGTCGGCACGCGCCGCGGCCAAGGCGTTTGTTTCCCGGCTGCCCTGCCAGGCGCCCGATACCATCAACACCAGCACGGCCAGAACCGCCAGCGCGCAGGCCAGTTCGACCAGGCTGAAACCGACTTGTGCCGAGTGCTGCAGCCAGTGCTTGCGGCCGGCTTTCATGGCTGCGCCTGCGAGGATTTGTCCGGACGCACGAAATCCATCCGGTACTGCTGTTGCAGTTGCAGCAGTTGGTCGGCGTACTCCTGCATCCGCGCCGCCGATGCCGGCGACTCCATGTCGGCACTGGCAACGAATTGCTGCATCTGCATGGATATCTCCTGGATGCGGCCGGCGACGTCCAGGTTGTCGCGCAAGACCGTCAGGTCGATGCCGCCGACCTGTTCCTCGTTGCCGCTGTCGATCAGTTCCTGGATCAGCTCGCGCACCGAAGCCGGATCAGGCGCCCCTGATTCCACTGACGCCAGCAGGCGGTCACGGATCGAGTCCAGGGCGGCCAAATCCGGTTCCGACATGCCTTCGGCCGCCGCCAGATCCGGCGCCAGCAGCGGTCCCGTCTCTGGTCGCGGCGATGAACCGGCCCAAGGCGGCGCACTGCCCGCAAGCGAGTCATTGGTCGGCGGCAATTCCAGGACCGGCTCGGGCAGGGCCAGGCCTGCTTCGGCTTCCGGCTGCAGGGCGGCCACGGCAATCGGCACATAGGGCGAGACCCGTGCCGGCCGCAACTGCCAGAGCATGGCCAGCAGGGCGATCAGGATCGCCGCCAGCAGTCCCGGCACGATGCGGTTCATGGCCGGGCTGCGCCGTTGCCGGCCGGCGGCGACAACCGATCCCGGCCGTTCAAGTTCTGCCGCGGATGTGCCAGGCGCAGCACCTGCCGGCCCTGCCGATCCCTGACCACGACATGATCGGCGGCAATCGCCTCGACCCGGCCACCATCCACCAGGCGTTGGCCCGGCGAGACATATTGGCCATCGATGACGGCACGCTGGAAACCGGCGCCGGTATAGACCATCGACAGCGTGCGCCCGGCCGCGTCGGCCTGGGCCTGGCCGGTCGGTGCTGCGGTTGTCGCCACGGCAGCCGTCGCGGTCGGCAGCAAGGCAATCACCGGCTCGGTGCCGGCCAATGGATCAAACGCTGGCCGGACAGCACCCTCCAGGGTCTGCCGGCCGCGCTCCACCGCCGCCGACAACTGCGCGACGGCCGTGCCGGTGGCGCTGGACGCTGGCGCCGGCAGCGGCGATGGCGTCGGTGCCAGCAGCCAGAGCGCGATCCAGATCATCACCGCCAGCCACACCAGGGAAACTGTCAGGGCAAGATGTTTCATGGCTCCTCCCCGAAGCCGTTGGCAAGAGCCGGCTGCAACAGGTAGGCGAAAAAGCCCGCCGGCTGCTGGCCACCACCGCTGGCCAGGGCATCGACCGGCGTCGGCTGATAACCGGCCAGACGCAAGTGCTGAACGAAGCGGGCCAGATGGCGATCGCCGTCCTGGGCCAGCAAGCGGCCTTCGACCACGATGCTGCCGGGCACAGCGCCAACCGTGGCATCGCTGCGCACGCGCAGGATCGCCAGGGCGGCATCGCTGGCCTGGCCAATCGCCGCCAGCACCGGCAGCGGTGCGATCCTGGCCTCGACCTGGGCCACCTGGTCAAGAAACTCCAAGGTTGGATTCAATCCGGGCGGAATCTGGCTGTCGTCGGCGAGCACGGCCAGTTGTTGCTGGATCTGCCCGGCGTCCTGGTTAAGCCGTGCCAGCTCGGCATCAAGCTGACCGCGTTGCTGGCCCTGCCAGCCGGCCAGACCCGCCAGAACCACGGCCGCCAGCACCGCTGCCGCGGCCAGCCAAGGCAGGGTGCGCTCGGCGCCGGCGGAGATCCTTGCCAGGCCCGTATTGAGAGCGAGCCTGGCTGGCGCCTGCGCCAGCAGCCGCGGCAAGGCGCTGTCCAGCGACTGGCTGCCATCGATGAAGTTGTCGTGGCGGCCGTGTTCAACGCGCTCGCCGCAGGCGCTGGCAAAGGCATCGATCAGCAGTCCCTCCTCGACCTTGCCCGCTTCCGCACTGGCAGCGGCGGCGTCGATGACCAGCCAGCGCAGCGACAGGCGGCTACCCAGGGCAGCCAACTGCCCGGCGACACGGCGGCCAAGCAGGGCTGCCGCTGCTTGCTGTTCTTCGGCGGCATCGCTCAGAGCCATGGCCCGGGCATACAACGGCTGCCGGCCATGGCGGCCAACGAAACACAACTGGCGACCGATGCGCGCGACCACGCCTTGACCCGGCGCCAGGCCCTGCCAGAGCACGGATTCGGGCAGGAACACCAGGCAATGGTCGGCCTGTGCCTGGGCCCAGCCGAGCAGGCTCTGCAGGCTGGCGGCCGGACACGCCGTGTAGAACACCCGGCAGGCACCGGCCAGGCGCTCGACATGATGCACGATGACCTGGGATTCGCCATCGGTGAGGCCATCCTCGCGCAGGCGCTTTTCGATCTGCGCGGCGACATGGCCGCGGGCACCCTTGACCGTGGTCACGGCGCTGATCGCACCGCTCATCTCGGCCATCACCCGGGCCGCCTGGTCCAGGTCCGGACCGGCCTCCAGTTCGCGCCGGTGACGGCCCTTGAAGGCCAGCCAACGACCACCGTGGTGCAGTACCGGCAACTGGTTCATGGCATCGGGCCTCCGGTGCGGAACAATTGACTGCCACGCAGGCTCAACTGCAGGAGTTGGCCATCCGTGGCCGGCAGGGTAAACAGCCCCTCATCAAGGCTGGTGACCGACAGATCAAAGCTGTCAGCGCCGAACAGGCGGTCCGGCCCGCGGGCGGTGCCGCGCAGCAGCTCATCGACCGCCTGCCGCGACAGCCGCTGCTGCCGCAGGTTCAGGTGCCGCTCGCCCCAGTGCGCCGGCACCAGGCCATTGGCACTGGCATCGGCGAGCAGGGCGCGGGCGCGGGTGGCCAGTTCGGCCAGGCGCCCGGCCTCGTCAAGCTGGCGCTGCAACTGGACCCGCTGCCCGCGTGCCTCGACAACCGCCTCCTGGGCCTGCAAGCGCTGTTGCCGGACACTGCCCAGATAGAGTGCCGCGGCCGCCAGCAGCAGCAGGCTGGCGGCTACGACCAGCAGCCAGACCGGGCGTGACCACTGGCCACTGCCGCGGTTCACCTTGGCTGCCCCTGGGCTCATTGATCCATCACCCAGTGCGCGGTCAGCAGGTCAACCCGGTCTTCATCCCGGTTGCGGCCGCTGTTCATGGCATCGGTATTGCCGGCCTCGCTCCAGGCGTAGGTGTTGTTGCTGGTCCACTGATGGCCAGGCTGCTGCCAGCTGGGCTCGTTGTCGTTGGCATCGGCGTTCTGGATTCGGAAGCGGCCTTCCAGGGCGTCGGGCTTGCCGTCCACCACCTGGTCCAAGAAGCGGGCAAGATCCGGGGTCAGGCCACGCAGCACCATGACATTGCCGGCGCCGCTGATCGTGCCCGGCGGGTTCCACTGGAAGCAGACCTGCACCTCGGCGGCGTTGCCATTGCTGTCGGTGAACAGGTAGCGATCTTCCTTGCCTTCGCCGCGGCCCGGCGGCATGCGGATACCGATCCGGTCCATCAGGTCATGCAGGTCCTGGCCGGAAATTCCCGGATCGCCCGGGCCGACCGAGTTCTCGGCATAGCCCTGGCCATGGCAGACGCGCTGGCCGGTATTGGAGTAGTTCTCCGGCAATCCGGCCAGGGCGCCATTGAGGTTGCCCTGCGAAGCCGGCTGGCCGCCGATCAACGATTCCTCGCCATTGACCATGTAGGTCGGTGCGATCTGGGTGTCGCCGATGACGACGCCGGTGCGCTGATAGTACTCGTCGTAGGCCTTCTTCCACTCGAAGGCGTACTTGTTGGCGATCTTCTGGTATTCGGCATTGCGCTGGACATCCTTGCCGATCATCAGTGCGCCCAGGATCAGGCCGATGATGACCAGCACCACGGCCATTTCAACCAGGGTGAAACCACCCTGGGCGCGCGCGCCGGCGCGCAGATTCATCTGCGTGTTCATGTTCTCTCTCCCTATGGTGGTTGCCGTTTCGGCGGTTACTGGTTCATCTTCAGGTGCGCGACCAGGGTGATGACGTGGTCTTCGTCCAGGTTCGCGCCGGCGCCGATGGCGGTGCCGGTTTGACCCTGGGCATAGGTATTGTTGGCGCCCCATTCCACGCCCGGCGTGCCGGAACTGTCGTTGCCGACGCCGGCCTGGCGCAGCATGCCTTCGCGCGCATCGGGCTTGCCGTCGATCATCTGGTCAAGGCTGCGCGCCAGGTCAGGCGTCAGGCCGGTCAGCACCATCACATTGCCTGCACCCGAAGGCGTGCCCGGGGCATTCCACTGGAAGCAGACCTGCACTTCCTGCGGATTGCCGTTGCTGTCCAGATAGACGTAGCGGTCCTCGAAACCTTCGGCACGACCCGGCGGCATGCGCACGCCGGCCCGGTCCATCAGGCCGTGCAGGGAAAACTCCTCGCCATCCTGGCTATCACCCATGCCCGGGCCGGCACTGCCGTGGCAGATTGCCGCCGGCGGCGCCGTGGCGGTCATGTCACCGCCGGAAATCGGGCCGGTGGCGGCGACGTGGTTGCTGCCATTAACCATCAGTCGTGGTGCGGTCTGGCTGTCGCCCAGCGGCGCGCCCACGCGGGTGTGGTAGGTGTTGTAAGCCACCACCCACTGATCGACGAACTTCTGCTTGATCTTGGTGTATTCGGCGTTGCGCTGAACGTCCTTGCCGATCATCACCGCACCCAGGATCAGGCCGATGATGACCAGCACAACCGCCATCTCGACCAGGGTGAAACCTTGCTGTGAATTGCGTTGCCGCACGATGGTGTCCTCCGCTTGATTGGCTGCCCGCCCCCGGTTTGGGGATGCCTGTGCAGACAGGCCGGGCCGGATGCCGCGATCCCACCCCTATGCGGATCGGCGGCTCCTGTAATCACTAGCGGAAGTTCATGCGCAGTCTTGTCAGGCCGTAACAATTGTTTGCAATTGGCGCTGAAAACCGGCTCGCCCCGGGGGCGAATTGCAGCGGCAGGTTCAACGCGGACAGGTGTAACGGCCGGATCAGATCGTCCCGGCGCAGCCCGGGCGGCGCCATCTGGTAATGCGACAGCCGCGCCCGATGAGGGCTGTTGAGAATGTGTCTGCCGCCCGTTGGCGGCGCGCCGGTTCTAGCCCGGCGGCCGGCCCCAGTTGCGCGCGATCAGGGCGTACACGGCCAGGCCGGTGAGCAGGCCACCCAGATGGGCGAAATGGGCGATGCCCGGCACCATGCCGGTGAAGCCAAGCACGGTGCTGGCGACGGCAAAGATCGCCACCAGCAACCAGGCCGGCATCGGGATCGGCGGGATCAGCAGCATCACCCGCGCCTTGGGGAAGCGCACCGCATAGGCACCCAGAACCCCGAAGATGCCGCCGGACGCGCCCAGGGTGACGCTGACCTGCTGGCCTTCCGGCGGCGCGGTCAAGGCCCACTGCATCAGCCCGCCGCCGATGACGCAGACAAGGAAGAACAGCACGAAGCGCTGCCCGCCCCAGACCTGTTCCAGCACCGCGCCGAACATCAGCAGCGCCAGACCATTGAGCAACAGGTGGCCCAGACCGCCATGCAGGAAGCCGTGGCTGAGGAACTGCCACAGTTCGAACTGCGCATACAGCGGCGGCGGACCCCGCTCCAGCAGGATCGGGCCGACATCCGGCCACAGACCGAAATGGGCCAGCATCGGCGCTGGCCACAGTTGCTGCAGGCCGTACGCCAGCACCAACAGGATCAGCAGGGCGCGGGTGGCCGGGGGCATCTGGGCGAACATGGGGCAGCTCCAGCAGGGAATGGGATCAGCGGATCAGGTGCCGGCAACCGGCCTGGCACCATGGTGACGCCATGACCGCAGGCTCGCCACCTGTGCTGGCAATCGCTGGATCACGCGGGCGGCAGGCGCCACAGGCTCGCGTCCAGGCTGTCATCGGGATCTCCGGGCTCGCCGGCGCGGCCGCTCAACGCGGTGATCCGCACCCGGCCACTGTCGCTGACCGGCACGCCTTCGCGCTCCAGCTGGCGCCGTTGCCGATTGAAATCGTGACTGCCCGGAGCAAACGCGATCCGGCCTTCGGCACGCAGCACCCGGTGCCAGGGCAGGCGCAACTGCGCTGGTGCCCGGCCCAGGGCGCGGGCGACCAGCCGGGCGCGCCCGGGCAGGCCGGCGCGGCGAGCGATCTCGCCATAGCTGGCCACCGTGCCCGGTGCCAGCCGGGCCACGGCGTGCCAGATGGCGACAAAGCCGGCAGGAAATTCCAGCACCAGTTCCTGCTGCAGGGTTCGCGCAATGCGGGCAGCGGCCCGGGCGTCAACGATCGACGCCTGGCTGGCTGCGCCATTGCCCGGCGGTAACGGTCGGCCCGGTGACCGCCGCGCCGCGGTCATGCCGGTGCCGACCGGGCCCACCGGCAGAGCCAGTCCAACGCGGGCACCGACACCGGCATCAGCTGCTCAGTTGGCGGAAGCAGCCGACGGCGTATCGCTGGCCGCAGCCACCGGCGCGTCGGCTTGCGCAGCGGTGGCCGCGCCGGCGCCGATGAACTCGTGCAGCCAGTCGTGCACTTCCTGGTACCAGCGCAACGAGTTGTTGTGCTTGAGAATCCAGTGGTTCTCGTCGGGGTAGTACAGGAAGCGGCTGCGCACACCGCGGTTCTGCAGGGTGTTGAACAGCTCGATGCCGTGGTTGACCGGCACCCGGTAATCCAGCTCGCCGTGGATCACCAGCGTCGGCGTGTCGAAGTTGCCGGCCTGGTAATGCGGCGAGATCGCCCGGAACTGGTCCGGATCATCCCAGAACTCGCCGTGGCGGCGCTTGCTGCCGCCGTAGTCGGAGGCGTACTGGGTATACAGGTTGTAGACCGCGGCGTGGGCGATCAGGGTCTTGAACGGATGTTCGCGGCCCAGGATCAGCGACGACAGATAACCGCCGTAGCTGCCGCCACCGGCGGCCATGCGCGATTCATCGATCCAGGGCTGACCGGCGAACCACTGCGCGGCCTTGATCGTGTCGGTGTAGGGCAGGCTGGCCCAGTCCGGGTTGATCGAATCGGTGAACTCCTGGCCAAAACCCGATGAGCCATGGAAGTTGTGCCAGGCGGTAACCTGGCCCCAGCCGCTGAACACCTGCGCGTTCCAGCGCCAGTGGAAGCCGTCGCCAATGGCACTGTGCGGACCGCCATGGATGAGCAGGAACAGCGGGTACTGGCGGCTGCGGTCAAAACCGGGCGGATAGTTCACCCACATCTGGATCGGCTGGCCATTGGCGCCCTGGTAGGTGACGCTCTCATAGCTGCCGAAATCGATGTTGCCCAGGATCTCGTCGTTGAAGCTGGACAGCTGCATCACCTGGCCGTTGCGCGGGTTGACCCGCACCAGGGTCGGCGGCAGCAGGAAACTTTCGTTCAGCGCCACCAGCACCCGGCCATCGCTGGACACCGACGGCGAGCCGTAGCTGGTCTGCCCGGTGATCGCGGTGAAGCGGCCGGACGGTACTTCCAGCCGATACAGGCGCCGGGTGCCGGCGTCGTCCACCGACACGATCAGGCTGCGGCTGTCGCCCAGCCACAGCGGCTGGCTGATCGAGCGGTCGATATCGGCGCTGAGCACCTGCTCCTGGCCGGTGCGCCGGTCATGCAGCACCAGTTGCTGGCGGTCGGCATAGAAGCCGGGGATGGCCTGCCGCGAATACGACAGCCAGCGGCCATCGGGGCTGAAGCGCGGGCCGGTGTCGTTGGCCGGATTGTCGGCAGTGAGGTTGCGCACCGGGCCGCCGGCCACTGGCAGCAGGTGGATGTCGGCATTGGACTGGACCCCGGTGCTGTCGCTGTCCACGGTCAGCGCGATCAGGCTGCCGTCGGGCGAAATATCGTAGCTGCCGGCACCGCCCTGGCCCATCAGCTTGACGCCGCTGTCCGGGGTCAGCGGCACCGGGTCACCGCCTTCGGCGGCAATGCGGTACAGGTGCGCCTCGCGCTCATCCAGCCAGGTCGCCCAGTAACGGATCGGTGCCCGGTCCCAGGCCCGCGCCGAGACCTTGGAATCACGCTGCTCCTTCTGCCGCGCGCCCTGCTCGTCCCAGGTTTCCAGGTCCGGCCAGACCCGGCCGATGAAGGCCAGGTGGCGGCCATCGGGGAACCATTTGGCGCCACTGGCACCGGTCGGCAGGTCGGTCAGCCGCCGTGCCTCGCCGCCATCCAGCGAGATCACATAGAGCTGATTGACCTCGTCGTCGGCACGCTTGGATTCAAATGCGATCTGGCGGCTGTCCGGCGACCAGACCGGATTGCTGCTGCTGACTCCGGCGGCGGTCAGCGGCCGGCTCTCGCCCTGGCGGGCATCGAACAGCCACAGGCGGGTGCTGGCGGTGTCCTTTTCCTGATCGTTCTCGGTTACCGCGACCACGACATGGGCGCCATCGGGCGACACCGCCGGGCTCGACAGGCGCTTGAGCTGCCACATGGTTTGGGCATCCAGCGGCCGCAGCGCGCTGTCGCCGGCAGCGGCCGCACTGGTTTGGGCCAGCGCGGCCATCGGCAAGGCCAGGGTCAGCAACAGGGCGGCCAGGGCCGGAGTTTTCCACTTCATCGAGACTCTCCCAGTGATTTCGCCAAAGCCGCCGGTCGCAGCGCGCGCAGCCGGGCGGATAGGGCAACTTACCCGGTCCGGCCGTGATCGCCAAGCCGATGGCGGCAACGCGGCCGGCCGCTGCGCAGGCGTCATCAGCGGCTGCCGGCCATGTCGTGATGCCAAGCCTGCGGGTGCCCAGGGCGCGTCACGCGCCAGCATCGGGATGCCGGCTTGTTGTTGCCCGCCATCCGGCGCACTATTGCCTATTGCCGCTGCGACAGCCGGCCAAGAGGATGACGACATTGAGCGTATTGAACCGTCTGAAAGGAATCTTCAAGGACAAACCCGGCGACGCGCCGGCCGCTGACGGGTCGGCTGCAGGCGCCTGGTCGGAGCTGCGCGTACGCGACAGCCGCGGCCTGCGCGTGCTGGTGGTCGATGATTCGCCGACCGTGGCCGCCGTGCTCGGTCGCATGCTCAACGAGGACGGCTACGAGGTCGCCACCTTGAACAATGGCGAGGATGCGCTGGTCGCGGCCAAGGATCTCCCCGACCTGATCGTGCTCGATATCGTCATGCCCGGCATGAGCGGCTTTGCCGTGCTTCGGGCGCTGCGCCGCGATCCGGCCACCAGCCAGATTCCGGTGATCATGATCAGCGGCAACCTGAAGGCAACCGAGCAGTTCTACGGCGAGCGCATCGGCGCCGACGATTTCATCCGCAAACCGTTCGGGCGTACCGAGGTGATGGCCAGCATCCAGCGCCTGATCGACAGCGGTCGCCTGCCCACGCACCGGATCGACACCGATGCCGACCGCGCTTCGGAATCGGTCCCGGCCGACGGTGGCGACGGCCCCGATGTGCTGCTGCTTGACGATTCGCCCGACGACAATAAAAGCTGAAGGCCACAAGTCAGCCACTGGCCTGGGCCAGCCGCCCGGCAATCCGCACTGGGCCAAGCGCCAACGCGCAGCGACGCGCGCACCTATAATCGCCGGCTTTGAGCCCTCCGGCTGCCATCCGCGGCCGGCAGCGCGCGACCGCAAGGAACATTCATGGCAAGTCCCCGGATCCTGATCATCGGCGCCAACGGCCAGATCGGCACCGAACTGGCATTGGCCCTGGCCGCCATCCACGGCGACCAGGCCGTCATCACCAGCGATATCGTCGCCACCGGCCCACACCGGCAGCTTCAACACGAAGCGCTGGACGCCCTGGATGCAGCGGCGCTGGCGGCCAGCGTCGAACGCCATGGCATCACGCAGGTCTACCAGCTTGTCGCGGCGCTGTCGGCGCGCGGCGAGCAGAAGCCCGGCTGGGCCTGGCAACTGAACATGACCAGCTTGCTCAATGTCCTGGAACTGGCCGCCAACGGCGCCATCGAGCGCGTGTTCTGGCCCAGTTCGATCGCCGCCTTCGGGCCGAGCACACCGCGCGAGAACACGCCCCAGACCACGGTGATGGAGCCGACCACGGTCTACGGCATTTCCAAACTGGCCGGCGAAGGCTGGTGTCGCTGGTACCACGAAAACCGCGGCGTCGACGTGCGCAGCCTGCGCTACCCCGGGCTGATCAGCCACCGCACCGCACCCGGCGGCGGCACCACCGATTACGCCGTGGAGATTTTCCATGCCGCCCTGCGCGATCGCCGTTACACCTGCTTCCTGGACGCCGACCAACGTCTGCCGATGATGTACATGGAGGACGCCGTGCGCGCGACCATCGAGCTGATGACGGCGCCGGCCTCGGCGATTGGCGAACGCGGCAGCTACAACCTGGCCGGGATGAGCTTCAGCCCGAGCGAAATTGCCGGGGAAATCGCCCGCCAGGTGCCCGGTTTCCAACTGGATTGCGAACCGGATTTCCGCCAGGCCATTGCCGCCACCTGGCCGTGCTCGATCGATGACGCAGTCGCCCGTCGTGACTGGGGCTGGGCTGCGCGCTTTGATCTGCCGGCCATGGTCGCCGACATGCTCGACCAGCTCCGGCCGCGCTATCGGGCCGGCTGAGGCTACCGGCAACCGACCGCGGTCAGCCCCGGCGGCGGCCGCCGGGCGCAAGCAATTGGAGCTGCAGCGGCTGCATCGTGGCGCCGCAAACTTGTCCACTGCCCACGCTCCGTTGCCCGGCACGGCGGCTCAGCCAGCCCATGCCGACCGGCATCGCCTTGGACTCAGCGCGGCGACGGCAACTGCAACTGCGCCGCCAGTCCCCGCCAGCGCCAGGCAAACAAGGCGAACATTACCGTCAACCAGATGCCCAACTGCCATTCCAGGACATTCTCCCAGCGGTAGCTGACCGCCTCGTCGACCACCAGCGCCGAGACCGCCACCGTAGCCAGGCCCAGCCCCAGCTTGACCAGGGCAACGATCAGCAGGGGCCGATGCAGGCGGTCGGCCGGGCCGCGCGCCAACTGGCGCAGGACCAGCAGCAAAGCCAGGTAGGTGGCGGCGAAATAGACGATCACGCCATAGCGGCGCAGAAGCTGATAAATCGAACCCTCAGTGCCCAGGAAGGTGGCGTACAGGATCAGGAAGGCACCGGCGACCAGACCGAGCACGGGCAATGCCATGCCGGGGTCGCGGCCCTGCAGCCGCAGCCAGCGCCGGCACAGCCACCAGAACAGGATCTGCAGCATCGCGCAGGGCAGCACCAGTGCCCGGAAGACATGATTGCCCAGGCCATGGCGGGCGGCCCGGCTGATCGAGGTGCAGCCATCCCAGAACACGTTGCAGGCTTCGATGTGGCCATGTGCCAGCGACAAGGTCCAGGCCACGGCGGTGGCCAGCAGCGGCATCAGGGCTGCGGCGGCCGGCAGCCAGGCCAGGGGAAACGGTGCCGGCATGCGCGCCATCGACACTACTCCGGCCCCGGCTCCCGCGACGGCCGACCCTTGCCGGCCGCCAGCGCAGCAAAGACACGCCACAGACCACCCCCGCCGACCAGGGACGCCAGCAGCAGACCGGCCGCCAGCCAAAGACCGCTGGCCGGCGACAGCAGGCCCGCCAGGACATCGCGGGCAAAGGCATAGCCGGTGTTGGCCAGCGCCGTCAGCGGCGCCATGCCCAGGACACGGGCAACGTGGAGAGCGGCCTGGGCATAGAGCACACAGATGATCGTCGCGGCCGTCAGCAGCAGGGCCAGCAAGGCGGCTCGCCAGCCACCGCCGGCCGCGGTTTGCGTGCCGACGCCGAAGGTCAGGCCCACCGCCAGCGCCACTGGCGCGCAGGGCTGGCCAAAGCGCTGCGACAACAATAGCCATAAAATGGCTTCGAGAGAGAACAAAGCCAGCCAGAACGGCCACAGGCGCAGCAGCGCGGGCCAACTCCGGCCACAGGCGCGGTCTTGGAAATCCACATTCAGGTCATAGATCAAGGGCATGACATTTTACAGTAGCAGCAGCGAACCGATCACACTGTCACGCGACTGCCCGGCCGTGCTGGTGCCGCTGGGCGAGGAAGTGACCCTGCCGGCCGGCCAGGTCGGCTACATCACCCAGGCCCTGGGCGGCAGTTTCACCGTCTATATGGAAGGCAACCTGTTCCGCATCGCCGGCGCCGACGCCGATGCCCTGGGCAAGGACGTACCGCCGCTGCCGGAACTGCCGGCCAACGCCGCCGACGAGGATGTCGAGCAGGTGCTCTGGAACCAGTTGCGCACCTGCTTCGACCCGGAGATTCCGATCAACATCGTCGATCTGGGCCTGGTCTACGAGTGCAACCTGCGCCACGACGACGAGGGCCGGCGCCGGGTCGAGGTGAAGATGACGCTGACCGCGCCGGGCTGCGGCATGGGCGAGTTCCTGGTCGAAGACGTGCGCACCAAGCTGGAGCTGATCCCGACCATCGCCGAGGCCGATGTCGAGCTGGTGTTCGATCCGCCCTGGAGCCGGCACATGATGTCCGAAGCGGCGCGTCTGCAAACCGGCATGTTCTGATCCGGCAGCCGGCGACCGGCGCGGCGCCTGGGCAGGCCAGCCTGGAAGCTTTGGATTTTCGAACCGCCAGCCAGGCGCCAGCCAGCCTTGTCCGCCCGGCCCGGCTGCCGTATCGTGCCCTCGCCGGTGTCGCGGGCCCTGCCCGCCCACCGGACCACCGCCGGGGGTGCCGGGCCATCATGGCCGGCTGAGACAGTCCCCTCGAACCTGATCCGGTTAATGCCGGCGTAGGGAAGGCGGGGCCGCCATCCCGGCGGTCGCAGACACGGAAGGCGCGCCCTGCGTCACCGTCCGTCCGGCCATGGCAACGCGCCACCTCCGGCAGCGGGCATCCGTGCCTGCGGCCTTGCCGACCGCCGCCTCCCGCTTCCCGATGCCGTCACCACGCACTAGGAAGCGCACATGAATGCCATCGCCACCGAACTGGTCCTCAAGGCCGCCGAGCTTTCCAACGAGGTCCGCCGTCCCCTGCCCGGCAGCCGCCGCGTCCATGTCGACCACGGCAACGGCCTGCGCGTACCGATGCGCGAGATCGTGCTGTCGCCCACGCGGCGCCGAGATGGCAGCCTGGAGGCGAACGCACCGGTGACCGTCTACGACACCTCCGGCGCATACACCGACCCGGACGTTAAGATCGACCTGCTCGCCGGCCTGCCGGCCCTGCGCACGGGCTGGATAAACGCACGCTGCGACAGCGAAACCCTGCCCGGCCCCAGCAGCAACTCAGGCCGACAGCGCGCCGAAGATCCGAACACCGCGCACCTGCGCTTTCCGCAGCAGCGCCCGCCGCGCCGTGCCCTGGCCGGTGCCAATGTCAGCCAGATGCACTACGCCCGCCACGGCATCATCACCCCGGAAATGGAATTCATCGCCATCCGCGAGAACGCCCGCCTTGCCGAGCTGCGCGACAGTTACCAACAGGCCGGCTACCTGCGCCGGATGCACGCCGGGCAACCGTTCGGCGCGCGCCTGCCGGCCGAAGTGACCGCGGAATTCGTCCGCGCCGAAGTCGCCGCCGGCCGCGCCATCATCCCGGCCAACCTCAACCATCCCGAGCTGGAACCGATGATCATCGGCCGCAACTTCCGGGTGAAGGTCAATGCCAACATCGGCAATTCCGCGGTCACCAGCTCGATTGCCGAAGAGGTGGAGAAGATGGTCTGGGCCGCGCGCTGGGGCGCCGACACGATCATGGATCTGTCCACCGGCAAGCACATCCACGAAACGCGCGAATGGATCCTGCGCAACTCGCCGCTCCCGGTCGGCACCGTGCCGATCTACCAGGCGCTGGAAAAGGTCGGCGGCAAGGCCGAGGAACTGAGCTGGGAGATCTTCCGCGACACCCTGATCGAGCAGGCCGAGCAGGGCGTGGACTACTTCACCATCCATGCCGGCGTGCGCCTGCCCTTCATCCCGATGACCGCCGACCGGCTTACCGGCATCGTCAGCCGCGGCGGCTCGATCATGGCCAAGTGGTGCCTGGCGCATCATCGTGAGAGCTTCCTGTACGAACACTTCGAAGACATCTGCCAGATCATGAAGGCCTACGACGTGTCGTTCTCCCTGGGCGACGGCCTGCGCCCGGGCAGCATCGCCGACGCCAACGACGAAGCACAGTTCGCCGAACTGCGCACCCTGGGCGAGCTCACGCAGATCGCCTGGCAGCACGAGGTACAGGTGATGATCGAAGGCCCCGGCCATGTGCCCATGCAGCTCATCGCCGAGAACATGGACGAAGAGCTGCGCCACTGCCACGAAGCACCGTTCTACACGCTCGGGCCGCTGACCACCGACATCGCGCCCGGCTACGACCACATCACCAGCGCCATCGGCGCCGCCCAGATCGCCTGGCACGGCACCGCCATGCTCTGCTACGTCACGCCCAAGGAACACCTGGGCCTGCCTGACAAGCAGGACGTGCGCGACGGCATCATCACCTACAAGCTGGCCGCGCATGCCGCCGACCTGGCCAAGGGTCTGCCCGGCGCCCAGGTGCGCGACAACGCCCTGAGCAAGGCGCGCTTCGAGTTCCGCTGGGAAGACCAGTTCAACCTGTCGCTGGATCCCGACAAGGCGCGCGAATTCCACGACCAGACCCTGCCCCAGGAAGGCGCCAAGCTGGCCCACTTCTGTTCCATGTGCGGCCCGCACTTCTGCTCGATGAAGATCACCCAGGACGTGCGCGACTACGCCGCGAAGATCGGTGCCGACGAGGCAGAAGCGCTGGATGCCGGCATGGCCGAGAAGGCGGCGCAGTTCCGCGCCGAAGGGGCCGAGGTCTATCGCGAGGCCTGAGCGGCAGCTTGACGCGTCTTGAGCGCAACGCACGATATGACAGAAGTGACCGTCCGCGCACACAAGTACATCGGGATTGTTCGCCTGTCGCCAGCGTTGTTCCCGCTTTTGGATGACGATGGTTGCAACACGCTTCGGACAGTGATTGAGCAACGAAGCTGCCGGGCTTGAGGAAGATGGCTGTTGGGGCGGATGGGCAGCCATGTCCGCCAGCGCCTTGCATTCGGTCGGCGAGACGTGCCCGCATCGGCATGGCCACTTCAGGCGGGTCATCGACGGCGCAATGCCAGCGCGCGATCAAGGTTGTTCGGGGCGCCACATAACCTGCTCGAAATCGTGCCGGAACAACGGCGCTTCGCCGCTGGATTTCCAGGCGCCAAGGTCGCAAATGGCGGTGCCATCGCCGTCGCGCGGACGCGGCTGGACGCGCGCGTCATGGGTCAGGCAGCGTGATGTGTCCATGTGATCGGGCGGCAGGGGATTTCCGCCATCGAGGATCGGGCTGCCCTGAAAGAAGGAGACGGTTTCGACCTCGCCGCCGTTGTCGCGCAGCGCTTCCACGTGCAGCGATACCAGCTCGGGGTCCTGGGTCGGTCCACATCCCTGGCCCAGCCCGAGCACCAGGTTGTGATGAGGGCTCGATACACAACCAGACGGAAAGGCGCGCAACGTCGCGGCGCATGCGCAGCTTTCCCGCACCGCGTCGATCGCTCGAAAAGCGTCCTACTGGAGTCCGGACCAAAAACGGACTATATTCGGACCTTTCCAGACCCTTCAGGCAATGACATGCGCTACTCATCCCAGGTCAAACCGATCAGCTATCTCAAGGCCAACGCCGCCGAGGTATTGACCCGCATCGCCGAACAGCGCGAACCCCTGATCATCACCCAGAATGGCGAAGCCAAGGCCGTGTTGCAGGATGTCGTCTCGTATGAGGAAGCGCAGGAAACACTGGCCCTGCTCAAGATTCTGGCCTTGGGCAACCAGGATCTTGAGGCCGGCCGGATCAAACCGGTGGCCGATGTGGTTGCCAGTCTGCGCGCCCGGCACGCCAAGGCCAGATGAGAGCTGCACCCAAGCGCTATGAGGTCGTGCTGACCGAGGGTGCGGCGCAGGATCTGGAAGCCCTCTACGACTATATCGCGCAGTTCGATCGGATCCAGAATGCCAACCATGTGCTCGACCGGCTGATGGCGATTGTCGAGGATCTTTCTGAGTTTCCCGAACGTGGCAGCCATCCCCGGGACTTGTTGGCGCTGGGCATCCGGGCCTATCGCCAGGTGCTGTTCAAACCGTACCGGGCGATCTACCGCGTGGTGAATGACAATCAAGTGGTCATCCATCTGATCGTCGATGGCCGCCGCAACATGCAATCGATGCTGGCGCGTCGTTTGCTCGGAGCCTGAGGCCGCCGGAATCAGCTCCAGGTTGGACCAGGCCGCTGGTCCAGTCGATACCTGGACCGGCGTGGTGGCGGAAAACCGACGCTGCCGGCTTCGAGGATCGGACAGCGCTCAACCGTCTTCGAACAGCGCCATCAAGTCACTGTGGCGCAGCTTGCCGACATCGTTGCGTGGCAGACGTTCCAGGCGCAGGATGCGCCGCGGCAGGAAGACCGGATCCAGGTGACGGCGCAGTGCCTGGAGCAGTTGCCGGTCTTCGACCTCGGGGGCGACGACGGCGACCTGGATGCGGCGCACGCCGCTGCCGTCGGTGCCGGCCTGTGTGGCGGCAGCATCGAGCACGCCGGGCACGGCCAGCAGGTGGGCATTGATCGCCGCCAGGGAAGCGCGCTTGCCGGCGATCTCGATCAGATCCTGGCATCGGCCCTCGACCTGGAAGCGTCGATCTGCGCTCAGGCGCAACTGGTCGGGCAGCAGCACCGGCTGCCGATAGTGCGGCGCCGAGACCCGCGTGCCCTGCCCGCTGCAGTCCAGTTCCAGCTCGGCATGCAGGTGCCAGAGCTTTTCGCTGGCGGTACGACGATGGCCGATGATGCAGGTTTCAGTGGAACCGAAGGCCTCGATCAGCGGCGCCTGGAAACAGCGTTCGGCGGCTTCGGCCAGTTCGACCGACAACGGCGCGGTGGCCGAGACGATGGCGGCGGGTGGCCGGTAGCTCAGGCCGGCGGCAACGAAGGCGCGCAGGTGCACGGGCGTGGTCACCAGCACGCAGGGCGCGGATGATGCCGCCAGGGCCTCGGCCAGATCCTGCGCAAACAGCGGTTGCCGGGTGCTGATCGCCGCCGGCGCCAGCAGCGGCAGCAGCACCGCCATCTCGATGCCGTACATGTGCTGGCTGGGCACGGTCGCCACGATGCTGAAACTGCCACCTTCCGCGCCTGGATGGGGCGGCGGCAAAACAGCCCTGATCATCGCCGCATTGGCCAGGCTGCAGGCGACCAGCGAGCGCCAGGTCTTGGCATGGCTGGTGGGCTCGCCGGTGGAGCCGGAGGTGAAGCCCACGGCGACAATCCGGTCGCCGGGAATGCCCGGGAGCAAGCCATCGTCGGCTGCCGAGGCCGGCGCATCGGCAAGCATGGCCGCTACCTGATCATCGCTGAAAGTCGTGGCCGGGCCGTGGCGGGCAACAATCGCGGCAACGGCCTCGACCGCTCGCGAGGGCGGCAACAGGGTGCGGCGACCGGCCAACATGGCAGCGGCGAAGGTGACCAGGAAATGGCCGCGGTCAAGACACAGATTGACGACATCGCCATCGCCGAGCTGGCCCGCCAGGTGTCGGGCCTGAAGCAGGAAGGCGGCTGCGGACAAGCCTTCCCTCGGCGTACCCGGGCCACGGACCAGCGTCCGCGACAGCGGTCCGGTCAGCAGCGGCAGGCCAGCGCTACCGCTCACGCTCAGGGACTGACCGGCACCAGGATCCGCGTCACCAGCTCGTCGCTGGGGGTGTCCTCCGGGTCACTGACATAGACCTGCACGATCGGTCCGTGGCGCTGGTGGCCGTGGGCGGCCAGCCATTGCTCCAGACGCTGAAGGGTGGCCGGAATCCGGTCATAGGCGCCGACATGCTCGACCACGGCGGCGGTGCCCGAGGGCGTGTGGCCCAAACGCGCCGGTGCCGGCACCTGGGCCCGTCCTTGGGCCAGTCCCTCGGCACGAACCGGCAAAGCCGCTTCGAACTGCCAGGTGTCCGGATCGGTGTCCTGGGTGAGGGTCATCGGCTGGCCGGCGATGGTCAGATCCCGGTCCTGGGCCAGCGCCAGCAGTTGGCCATAGGCCTGGCCCAGGGCCAGCGCGGCGGCCTGGGCATCATCGCGGGGTGCGCTGCCGGCAATGGCGATGATGTCGATCGCCTCGATCTGTTCCAGGCTCACGGCCAGGTCATCGAAGGTGTCGACCGGCATCGCTTCGACCAGGTCCTTCAGACTTGCCAGCCCGGTTTCGTAGTCGCCGCCGATGTAGCGCGGCAGCAGCAGGCCGAACCAGCGTGCCTGCGGCCAGGCCATGCGCGCCGAGAACGTCCAGGTGACCTGGGTGGCATCGGGGCCAAGAGCCTGCAGGTGGTAGTTGGCGATGGCCGGGTCGGGCTGGCCGCCGAAGTGCACCTGGGTGTCGATGGCATCGGGCTGCTGGCTGACGATCGCCAGCGCACCCTCGCCCAGACGCTCGCCACGCCAATGCAGGGTGGCGCCCGGTCCGCGCGCCGGGCCGGAACGCCAGTACTCGGCCTCGGGATCGTGCTCGTACCAGGGCGACCAATCATTGAAACGATCAAGATCTTCGAGCACGGCGTAGACCTGTGCCTGCGCCCGCTCGATGCGGATGCTGCGCTCCAGAGCGACCTGGCCGGGCAGCAGCCAGGCACCGACAAAGAAAATGGCCAGCAGCACGACCACCAGCCAGAACATGAACTTGAGTGCTTTCACGGCGCTCCCTCGCAATGGCGACGGGGCATTCTACTGCGCGCGCTGTGGCTGCGGCCGGGAGTCAGCCGCCTGGGCCGACCTGGCAGGCCAGCGCCTGGATCCGGGGGCGGCTCTGGCGCCGCCCCCTTCCCAGACGCTGGCAACACCGCTTACTGGTCGGTGGGGGTGACCGGTGCGATAGGCGTGCTGGACGCACGCGCCGGCACCTTGGGTGCGGCCGGCTTTTTCTTGGCCGGTGGCTTCTTTGCCGCCACCTTGGGCGCGAGGCTGGATCGGACGGCAGTCTTCTTTGCCGCCACCTTGGCAACCGCCTTCCTGGCCGAGGCGCTCTTTGACGCAGACTTGGCAGCGGCCTTCTTCACCGCTGCCGTTTTCGCCGTGCCCTTCTTGCTGGCGGTTTTGGCAGTCACTTTCTTGGCGCTTGCCTTCTTGGCGACCGCCTGCTTGGTAGTTGCCTTCTTGGCAACAGACTTCTTCGCAGTCGACTTCTTGGCCGTGGCTTTCTTGGCCGCAGCTTTTCTGGCAGTCACCTTCTTGACCGCGGTCTTTTTTGCTGCGCTCTTCTTGCTGGCCGCCTTGCTGGTGGTGGTCTTCTTCACCGCGGCCTTCTTGGCGCCTGCCTTCTTGGCAGTGGTCTTTTTGGCAACTGCTTTCTTGGCGCTGACCTTTTTGGCGGCAGCCTTCTTGGCGGTCGTCTTCTTGCCGACAACTTTCTTGGCAGTGCTCTTCTTGGCCGCGCTCTTCTTGCCGGCAACCTTCTTGGCGCTGGCCTTCTTGGCGCTGGTCTTCCTCGCGGCAGCCTTCTTCACTGCAACCTTCTTGCTGGCGGTCTTGGCAGCCGCCTTCCTGGCCGTGGCCTTCTTGGCACTAGCCTTCTTGGCCGTGGACTTGGCCACTGCCCGCTTGGCGGCGACCTTCTTTACTGCAGGCTTCCTGGTCGCAGCCTTTTTCGGGGTGGCCTTCTTTGCCGTGTCCTTCTTTGCAGCGGCTTTCTTTGCAGCGGCTTTCCTGGCTGCCGGTTTCGCGGTGGCGTTGCCGGCCGCCGACTTCTTCGCAGCTTTCTTTGCAGTTGCCATGGACGTCTAGCTCCTCATCAGTCGTGCGTTGTGGTGCCCAATGAAACTCAAGCGCGGAACATCATCGTCAGTCGGAAATCGTTTCCGCATCCCGGCTGCCGGCCGAAGCTGGCTTGCTATGAAAACAAGGGGAATGCAGGCGCGCCCTCCCCGCCCCCTGGTGAACACTGATCGATGTCGACCTCATGCCGTCTGCCACCTTCGCCTTGGACTGGTTGCACAGGAAAGACCTGACAACGAACCACAGTTGTGCAGAAACTAATCACTCACCTGTTCGCTGTCAATCAAGCGGACACTGCCTGTCGATACCCAGCGCACACAGAAACCTCGGCACTGCCGGCAACGGCTGTCTGGTCGTGCGGTCATGGGCAGTGGCTGGCGCGCCGACAAACACAGGTATGACAACGTATGTTAATTGTTTTTTTAACACATCCACCAAATGCACTACAGGCGCATCCAACCCCGCATCGCAACTCTCACCGCCACCCTGCACCGCTGCAACGCGCGCGATTGAATGTCAAAGGGCGCACGGTGGCGCACAAAAAAACCCAGCCCGGCGGTTGCCGGACTGGGTCTTGATCTTTCATCAGCGCACCCGGATGGACCGAGCCCGGTTCATTCCTCGCCGCTTTCCACCAGTTCGCCGTAGGCTTCCGGATCAAGCAGGTCCTCCATCTCACCGGTATCGGACGGCTTGACCACGAACAGCCAACCCTCGCCGTAGGCATCTTCATTGATGGTTTCGGGCTTGTCGTTGAGCGATTCGTTGACCGCGACCACCTCGCCGCTGACCGGGCTGTAGATGTCCGAGGCGGCCTTCACCGATTCGACCACGGCGCAACTGGCACCGGGCTCGACGTTGTCGCCGACCTCGGGCAGCTCGACATACACCAGATCGCCCAGTTGCGACTGGGCGTGATCGGAGATGCCCACCGTCACCGTGCCGTCGTCCTCGATCCGGACCCATTCATGACTGCGAAGAAACTTCAGATCACCAGGTATTTCCGACATGTCGATCACTCCGTTCAGACGGTTGCGATTCTAGCGAAGATTTCGTGATTGAACAGCTTTCGGTAGCTGTGAGCCGGCACGCTCACAGGCCGTGCTGGGGCTCACCGTTGCGGACAAAAGGCGGGGCCACGACTCGCGCCGGCACCTGCCGGCCACGGATGTCCACCTGCACGGTTTCGATGTCGCCGGCCGGAATCCGCGCCAGGGCGATGGTCCGCTCCAGGGTCGGCGAGAACGTGCCGGAAGTGACCAGGCCCTCGCCGTCGCCGGCGATGACTGACTGGCCATGGCGCATGATGCCCTTGCCTTCAAGCACCAGGCCGACCAGTTGCTCGGCGACACCCTGGGCCTGCTGCGCGAGCAGCCGATCACGGCCGATGAAGTCGCGCTCCGGCGCCATGCTCACGGTCCAGGCCAGACTGGTGGTCAGCGGCGTGGTGGTCTCATCCATGTCCTGGCCATAAAGATTCATGCCGGCCTCAAGGCGCAGGGTGTCGCGCGCGGCCAGGCCGCAAGGCTGGACACCGGCATCGAGCAGGGCCTGCCAGAAGGCCTCGGCATCGGTGGCAGGCAGGGTGATCTCGTAGCCGTCCTCGCCGGTGTAGCCGGTGCGGGCGATGAACAGGCCGTCATGGCTGACAGCACTGAAACGCTTCAGCGCCTTGGCCTTGGCCGCCGCTTCCGGCGACACGATGGCGCCGACGCGAGCGCGGGCTTCCGGCCCTTGGATCGCGATCATCGCCAGGTCGCTGTGCTCGACCACCGATACGGCAAAGCCTTTCGCCTGTTCGTTGATCCAGGCCAGATCCTTGGCCCGGGTGCCGGCATTGCCGACCAGGCGGTAGCGTTCCTCACCCAGGAAGTAGACGATCAGGTCGTCGATGATGCCGCCATCGGCATTGAGCATGCAGGTGTACTGGGCCTTGCCGGCGGCCTTCAGCTTGTCGACATCGTTGGCCATCAGCCGTTGCAGGAATGCGCGGACCTGGCTGCCGGTCAGGTCGATGACGCTCATGTGCGAGACGTCGAACATGCCGGCAGCACGACGCACCGCGTGGTGTTCCTCGATCTGCGAGCCGTAGTTCATCGGCATGTCCCAGCCGCCGAAATCGACCATGCGGGCGCCGAGCCGGCGGTGGAAGGCATTGAGCGCAGTGCTGTTGACCATGGACGCAAAACCGGTAGTTCTGGGGAGGCAAACTATAGCCCGGATGGCCGGGAAGGCGCCGCGGCCGCTCGGGTTCATGCCACGATCAGAAGGCATGGCAGCGACCGCCTTGCCGCCCGCGCAATTCCGCAGCGCCATGGCGCCGCCGGCACGTCCGGCAGGCTCAGCCGCGCTCTTGCAGACGCACCAGCAGCCAGATCGCCACCAAGCCGGTGCCGACCAGGATCAGCGACGGCAGCGCCGCCTCATGCCACATGCCCTCGATGGTGAAGGCGTAGATGCGCACGGCCAGGGTGTCCCAGCCGAACGGCCGCATCATCAGCGTTGCCGGCATCTCCTTCATCACCTCGATGGCGACCAGCAGGCTGGCGGCGAACACGCCAGGGCGCAGCAGCGGCAGCAACAATTGCCGGGTGCGCCGCCAGCGGCCGGCGCCCAGCGTGCGCGCGGCGCAGAACAGCGAGGGTTTCATCTGTCCCAGCGAGGCCGCCAACGGCTCGGTCGCCGCGCGCAGAAAGCGCACATACAGGGCCAGCAGCAAGGCCGCAATGCTGCCGGTCAGGACCACCCGACCCAGGCCGATGCCGGCCAGGGTCGATTCCAGCATCAGCACGCCCAGCAGCAGCCCGGCCGCGAGCACGGTGCCGGGAATGCCATAGCCCATGGTCGCCAGCGCCAGCAGGCCGCGGGCCGTGAGTGAACGCGCATGCCGGTGCATGGTTACCAGCAGCAGGCCGGCGGCAACCAGCAGCACGGCGGCCAGGGCGCCGATCTTGACCGTGTTCCACAGCGCGCTGAGATCAGCGGCGCCACGGCCTGCGCCGGTACTGGCCCAGGCCAGCAACTGGATGATCGGCAAGACGAAGGCGACCAGCAGCAGCAACGACTGGCCGCCGATGGCCAGGCTGGCCAGACCCGCTCCGAGCCGATGTCGCACCGGTCGCAAACGCTGGCCGCCGTACTGGCGCTGGCACGAACGGGCCCGCCATTCCAGGCCCAGCAGCAGCAGGGCCAGGAGCAAGCCGACCGAGGCCAGTTGCGCGGCCGCCGGCAACGAATACAGGCCGAACCAGGTCTTGTACACCGCCGTGGTCAGGGTATCGACGCCGAACAGGCTGACCGCGCCAAACTCGGCCAGGGTTTCCAGCAGGGCCAGGCCCAGACCAGCCATCAGCGCCGGCCGCAACAACGGCAGGCGCACGCGCCAGAAGGCACGCAGTGGCGACAAGCCCAGGGTGCGCGCGGCGGCGACATGGTCATCGCTCTGGCGCAGCAGCACCGCGCGCAAGGTCAGGTAGACATAGGGATAGAAGCACAGGGTCAGCATCGCCGCCGCCCAGCCCAGGCCATAAGGCGTGAACAGCGCCGTGCGCGAACCGCTCCACTCCCGCCACAGGCTCTGGATCGGACCGGCGTAATCGAACAGGCCGATGGCAACGAAGGCGACGACGTAGGTCGGCAGCGCCAGCGGCAGCAGCATGGCCCAGTCGAACAGGCGCCGGCCGGGATAATCACAGCGGGCATTGAGCCAGGCGCAGGTGGTACCGATCAGGGTGCAGCCGACGCCGACGATGGCCATCAACGCCAGGGTGTTGGTCGTGGCCCGGGGCAGCACATGTTCGAGCAGATGCGGCCAGACGTCCTCGACCGGCGTCAGCCAGGCGCCGGCCAGTCCGACCAGGGCCAACAGCAGTGGCGCGCAGGCCAGCAGCGCTACCATGACCACCACGGCGCTGCGCGACCAGCGTCGACGGCTGGCCGGTACGGCTTGGCGGCCGAGCGCGGCGGACAACTCCGGCGCAGACGGTGCCGGCGGCGCAGCCACGGGCGACCATGGTTCGCCAGCACCCCGGACCAGCGCGGCCGCCGGCATCGTGCCGGTGACCAATGGCAAGCTGTCAGCGATAACCGGCACGATCCATCAGGCGCACGGCGGCTGCCTGCAGGCGACCAGCCGAACTGATGTTGCGATCGTCGGGACGGAACGTGCCCCAGGCGGCCACGGCCGGATTCGGCGCGACGTCGGGATTGACCGGAAACTCGAAATCGATATCGGCAAACAGGCGCTGGGTCGGCTCGCTGAGCATCCACTCGATGAACCGCTGGGCCAGCTCCGGCTGCTTGCTGTGCGCGGCGATACCGGCACCGGTGACATTGACATGGACACCGCCCTCGCCGTCGCCCTGGTTGGGATAGAAGATCGCCACCGGAATCTCGCCCTGGCGATTGACGATGCGGCCGTAATAGTACGTATTGACGATGCCGACATCGCACTGGCCGGCGGCAATCGCGTTGATCACGGCGTTGTCGTCGGTGGTCGGCGGTGCCGCCAGATTGGCCACCCAGCCGCGCACGATGCGCTCGGCTTCCTGCTCGCCATGGCGGTCGATCAGCACCGCCACCAGCGACTGGTTGTAGACCTTCTTGCTGGTGCGCAGGCACAGCCGGCCGCGCCACTTCTCGTCGGCCAGATCCTCGTAGGTGGACAACTCACCAGGCTGGACACGGTCGGTGGAGTGGACGATGACGCGGGCGCGCTGGGTGACCGCGTACCAGCGGCCATCCGGATCACGAAAATCCTCCGGCACGATCGCCGCCAGCGTCGGCGACTGGATTGGAGCCAGGGCGCCACGCTCGGTCGCATGCCACAGGTTGCCGGCATCGACGGTGACCATGACATCGGCCCGGCCGCGCTCGCCCTCGGCCAGGATGCGCTCGGTCAGCACCTGGGCCTGGTCGGTGAGCAGTTGCACCTTGACGCCGGTCTGCTCGGTCCAGGCATCCAGGATCGGCACGAACAGCGGCTCACGCCGTTCCGAATAGATCACCAGGGTGTCGTCGGCACGCACCGTCAGGGAACACGCTAGCGTGGCGGCAGCGGCCGCCAGAACCAGGAAACGTCTCATGCAAACTCCGAAGTAGTAATACGAATGGTTCGCATTAACTCACATGCCGGGCAGGCGCGCAAGCGCTTGCGTACCTGAAAACTCCACGGAGCCGACACGATCACAGGCCGGTGCAGCGCTACCATCAGCGCCTTCCGGGCCGCGCCGCGACCGTATTGGCGGTGGTCAGCGCTTGCCCGCACAACCCCTCGGCCAAGGTCCACGCGCCGCGGCCTGCCCCACCCGATGACAGGGAAACGATCCGCGATGAAATCTGCCTTCCAGTCCGGCCTGTGTGTCCTCGCCCTGGCCGGCGGCCTGCTGGGCCCGCATCCATTTGCCCAGGCGACAGCCCCGCCGGAATCTTCGGCGCCAGAGCCGGTGTCCGGCAGCGCCGCCGACCGGCCACTGGATCAGGCGACCCTGGCGCGTGCCGCCGCCCTGCGCGACCAGGCCCTGGCCGGCACCGGCGCCTATGCCATCGTCGAGGAACTGACCACGCAGATCGGCCCGCGCATGGCCGGCACACCGGCCGATGCCCGCGCCGTCGACTGGGCCGTGGCCAGGTTCAAGGCACTGGGCTACGACCGGGTCTGGACCGAGCCGGTCACCTTCCCGGTCTGGGAGCGTGGCGTGGAAGTGGCGCGGGTCATCCGGCCGTATCCGCAGTCGTTCGCCATCGCCGCCCTGGGTGGCTCGGTGGGCACGCCTGAAGAGGGCATCACGGCGCAGGTCGTCGCCTTCGACAGCTACCAGGACCTGCTCGAAGGCGAACGCGAACAGGTCCAGGGCAAGATCGTCTACATCGGCAATCGCATGCGCCGGGCGCGTGATGGCAGCGGCTATGGCGAAGCCGTCATTGCCCGCGGCCGGGGTGCGTCGCGGGCGGCGGCCCTGGGTGCCCAGGCCCTGCTGATCCGCTCGATCGGCACCGCCGCCGGTTCGCGCACGCCGCATACCGGCATGCTCAGTTACGACATCGCCTTCCGACGCATTCCCGGCGCCGCGCTGTCGCAGGCCGATGCCGACCTGCTCGAGCACATGCTCGCAGGTGGCGAGCCGGTTGAGATCCAGTTGCACCTGGGTGCCGGCGAACGTGGCGATTACACCGGCCACAACGTCATCGCGCAGATCGATGGCCGTGAGGACAGCGAGCGCTTCGTGCTGATCGGCGCGCACCTGGACTCCTGGGACCTGGGCACCGGTGCCCTGGACGATGGCGCCGGCCTGGCGATCACCATGACCGCCGGCAAGATGATCGCCGACCTGCCGCGGCAACAGCGGCCGCGCCATGGCCTGCGCGTGGTCGCCTGGGCGGCCGAGGAAATCGGCCTGCATGGCGCCCGCCAATACGCACAGGCCCACGCCGATGCCGTCGACAACCACCTGATCGGCACCGAATCGGATTTCGGCTCCGGGCGCATCTGGCGCTTCGACAGCAACGTGCCCGACGCCGCCCTGCCGCTGATGGCGCAGGTGCACCAGGTGCTGGCGCCACTGGGCATCGAGCGCGGACACAACCAGGCCTTCGGCGGCCCGGACATCGGCCCGATGCGGCAACTGGGCATGCCGGTGGCCGGCCTGATCCAGGATGGCAGCCGCTACTTCGACTACCACCACACCGTCAACGACACCCTGGACAAGGTCGATGCCGGCGATCTGGACCAGAACGTGGCCGCCTACGTCGCCTTCAGCTACCTGGTGGCCGAGCATGGGCTGCCTGGCCATCGGGCGCTGGCAACGCCATCGCAGGCGGGCGAAGACGAGGCTGGACAGCCGTCAGGTTCGGGCGACTGAGGCGGCGCCAGTAAATTGTGTAGCGCCCGAGAATCGCCAAGTCGCAGACACCGCCATGCTTGCCGCGAGCGCGCGCTTGCCAACTGCTTCACATTCGTCAGCAAGGACTGAACGAGAACACCGCAAAACCTGTGAAAAAATGGCGGAAACCTTGCCGATACGCTATTCTTTACAGCAGTCGCCCACGGCCATTTCCGGCCAGCCGGCGACGCTTGGAGACATGAAGGCATGAACGCCCTCACCCGCCTGATCTGCCTTTTGGCTCTCGCCGCCGTATCGGCGACGATGGCCCATGGCCAGGTTCCGGGTCAGGCGTTGGATCAGGGCTTGGGCCAGAACAGCCTGCCCACGATCGGCCCGGCGCTGGACCACTCGCCCGAGCAACCGGCCCGGCTGCGCCTGGCCATGGCGCCCGATGGCCGGGTCTACCTCAGTGTTGAACCGGCAACCCTGACTCCGGCGCTGGGCAACCTGGCCCTGCAACAGCCGGCGCGCCTGCCGCTGCAGCCGGACACGCAAACCCCGCAGTACGTTCTTGATTTGTCCGTCGCCGCCGGTCGGCCGGCCGAACAGGACTGCGTGTTCATCGGCACCAGCATGCACCTGGGTTCGCTCAGCGGTTGCGATCTGGCGATCGCCGGCTATGACGGCCTGCCCGGCGCAGTGCAATCGCTGGAACTGGCGCTCAGCCTGCAGGATTCCGGCCAGCGTTTCGGATTCGACGCCCGCTACGGCCTGGGCTGGCTGGACGCCGCCCGCGGTGAAAACCTGCCCGGCGCCTGGCTGATTGCCGGCGACCTGACGCAGGCACCCGGCCACCGGCTCATCCTTCCCGGCTTGACCGGCTATGGCGAGAGTCTGGCCCTGGTCGGGCAGGATCGCCTGAACCTGAGCGCCTTCCTGCAACTGGACAGCGGCGTGCGCCTGTATCTGGGTTACGAGCACACCGACACGCTCAGCCAGATGTTCCAGCCGGCCGCCCCGGTCTGGCAGCTCGGCGAACAGGACAGCCTGTCGCTGGGCCTGGGACTGGGCCGCTTCCAGGGCACCCTCACCGGCCGCCAACTGCGCCCGGTCAATCCGATGCAGGATCAACAGGGCGCGATCAACAGCCTGGACCTGGGCATTTCCTGGCGCATGCCCTGGCGTGCGGAACTGGAGTTCGGCGCCCGCAACCTGATCGTCACGCCGGCGCAACCCGAAGCCGCCGACCGTGACCGGCAGCAGCGCGACCTGCGCGTGCCCTACCTGCGCTACCACCAGGAACTCTGACCTCCGGCTTGCGCAGCAGCGCCGGAAATCCGCGACACCATTCCCCTTGCGTACGCGCGGCCTGCCCCGGTCATCAGCCGGCAGCGATCAAGGCGTGATCATGAAAACGGCCAGCGCAGGCCGCAGCGGCAGGACACTCCTGCGTTCTTGAAACAGCACAGGTGCGCGTAAGATCGGCCGCTTCCGGACTGACCGACGCCGGCCAGTCCAGCGCCGTTGCCGGTCACGACACCGCGGTGCAAACGCGACGGCCGCGGCAACGCCAACCTCAGCCCGACCCGCACAGATTCCACAGCCAAACCCGCTGATGACACAGCGGGCTGGCCGAACGTCGGCGGCTCAGCGGCCGCCGATCAAAGCAGCGAGCCCTGCCGTTGCTGGCGCTCGTGATGCTGGGCGTCAACGGCTGCCAGGGCGGTCATGTTGACCACGCGGCGGACAGTCGCCGACGGTGTGAGTATGTGCGCCGCGCCCTTGATGCCCAGCAGCATCGGGCCGATGACCACGCCATCGGTGAGCAGCCGGATCATGTTCAGGGTGATGTTGGCGGCGGCCATGTTCGGCATCACGAACAGGTTGGCCGAGCCGGTGAGCAGGGATTCGGGGAACAGGCGCTGGCGGATGCCTTCGTCCAGGGCGGCGTCGCCGTGCATCTCGCCCTCGACCTCAAGATCAGGACAATGCGCGCGCAGCAAGGCGCTGGCGGTGCGCATCTTCACCGCGCTGGCATCGGCGTGGCTGCCGAAGTTGGAGTGCGACACCAGCGCCACCTTCGGCTCGATGCCGAACCAGCGGATACGTTCGGCCGCCAGGATGGTGCTGCGGGCGATCAATTCGGCATCCGGATCGACCTGCACATGCGTGTCCAGGAAGAAGAACGTGCCCTTGTTGTTGATCACCGCGGTCAGCGCCGCCGGTGCCTGCACGCCCTCGTCCAGATCCAGGATGTCGAGCATGTAGCGCACGCGCTTTTCATAGCGGCCGACCAGACCGCAGATCAGGGCATCGGTATGTCCCAGGCGCAAGGCCAGCGCGGCAATCGCGGTACCGCGCGAGCGGACGATGGCCTTGGCGCTGTCCTCGGTGGCGCCCTTGCGCTTCATCAGCGAATAGTAGAGCTGCCAGTAATCGTTGAAGCGGGCATCGTCGTCGATGTTGACCAGCTCGAAGTTGCGGCCGGCGCGCAGGCGCAGTCCCATGCGTTCGATGCGTCGCTCGATCACCGCCGGCCGGCCGACCAGGATCGGCCAGGCCAGGCCTTCGTCGACCACCGTCTGCACTGCGCGCAGCACGGTCATCTCCTCGCCGTCGGCGTACATGACGCGCTTGAGGTCACGCTTGGCGGCGGCAAACACCGGCTTCATCATCAGGCCGGTGCGGAACACGAATTGCCACAGTTTTTCCCGGTAGGCGTCCATGTCCTGGATCGGGCGCAGGGCCACGCCCGAGTCCATCGCCGCCTGGGCCACGGCTGGCGCCAGTTCCACCAGCAGGCGCGGGTCGAACGGCTGCGGAATGAGATAGTCAGGGCCGAACGAGGCCGATTCGCCGCCATAGGCACTGGCCGCGACATCGGAGGCCTCGCGCCGGGCCAGCGCCGCGATCGCCTTCACGCAGGCCAGCTTCATCGCCTCGTTGATGCCGGTGGCGCCAACATCCAGCGCACCGCGGAAAATGTAGGGGAAACACAGGGCGTTGTTGACCTGGTTGGGGTAGTCGCTGCGGCCGGTGGCGATGATGCAGTCCGGGCGCACCTGGCGGGCCAGTTCGGGCAGGATCTCCGGCGTCGGGTTGGCCAAGGCCAGGATCACCGGCCGCTCGGCCATGGTGGCGACCATCTCCGGGGTCAGGATGCCGCCGGCGGACAGACCCAGAAAGACATCGGCGCCGGCGACGATGTCGGCCAGGTTGCGTTTGTCGGTAGCAACGGCGTAACGGCGCTTGTCCGGATCAAGATCATCGCGGCCGCTGTGCAGGACGCCGCCGCGGTCGGTGGCCAGGATGTTCTCGGGTTTCAGGCCCAGCGCCACCAGCATGTCCAGGCAGGCGATGCCGGCGGCGCCGGCGCCGGCGGTGGCCAGCTTGACCTGGGCAATGTCCTTGCCGACCACTTCCAGGGCATTGATCAGCGCCGCACCAACGATGATCGCAGTGCCGTGCTGATCATCGTGGAACACCGGCACCTTCATCCGCTCGCGCAGCTTGCGCTCGACGATGAAACATTCCGGCGCCTTGATGTCTTCAAGGTTGATGCCGCCGAAGGTCGGCTCCAGGCTGGCAATGATCTCGACCAGCTTGTCCGGGTCGCGCTCGTCCAGCTCGATATCGAACACGTCGATGCCGGCGAACTTCTGGAACAGCACGCCCTTGCCTTCCATCACCGGCTTGGACGCCAGCGGGCCGATGTCGCCCAGGCCCAGCACCGCGGTGCCGTTGGTGACGACGGCGACCAGATTGCCGCGGGCGGTCATCTGGGAGGCCTGGTTGGGATCGTCGACGATGGCCTCGCAGGCGGCGGCGACGCCGGGCGAGTAGGCCAGGGCCAGATCGCGCTGGCTGACCAGCGCCTTGGTTGGCATGACCCGGATCTTGCCCGGAGGATCGGCCCGATGATAGTCCAGCGCGGCCTGCTTCAGTTGCTCGGCTTTATCCATGCAATCAACCATTTACCCTGATACATCGACGGCCCACGGCAGGCCGTTCCAGACCCGGGCGACTATATCACGCGACCTTGCCCCGGCCGCCGCTCGCCGGGCTCGGGCATAATGCCGCCCGATACCGTGCCGCATGATGCCGGCACGATGCATCGGCAAGCCGGCGGCCGGCAGCCGGCGACACCACCGGGGGGACGGGGTGCCGGCTGCCCGCGTCTTTACTTTCATCGCCCACACGTACCGAGCCGTCCCTCATGCCCACTGTCGGCGCCGCCACCCTGCCGTCTGTCCGCAACAGCCTGCTGTTTCTCGCAGCCGTGGTCCTGGGCCAGTGGCTGTTGCTGGCCAATCCCGGCTATTTCAGCCACGACGAACTGGCCTGGGGCACGCGCGCCACCGCGGGCGCCCTGGCCAGCCTGCCCTGGCAGTCCTGGCTGGACATCGGCACCTTCCAGTACCGGCCACTGACCTTCAACCTGTGGTTGCTGATCGCGCACTGGCTGCATGACTGGCCGCATCTGTTCCACGGCCTGTGGGTCGGCTTTGGCAGCGCCCTGGCCTGGCTGCTGCGCAGCGTGCTGCGCCGCTGCGGCCTCACCGATGCCCTGGCCACAACCGCCGCCCTGGTCTTCTTGCTCAATCCCTACGCCGTCTACGTGCACGGCTGGGTGGCGACACTGGCCGATCTGATCTGGGTCGGCTGCGGCCTGGGCCTGGCCTGGTGGCTGCTGGTCCGGTATCCGCTGGCGGGCGTGACAGCCCGAGCAACCGGCAACGAAGCCAAGGCAACCGCCCCGGCAACAGGCCGATCCGGCTTAGTCGAACTGGCCGTCGGCGCCCTGGCCATGGTGCTGGCGTTGTCGGCCAAGGAAGCCGGGCTGGCGCTGGCGCCCCTGGCCTGGCTGGGCTGGCTGCTGCTGGGCCGGCCGGCGCCCTGGCTGCGCATCGCCATCGGCCTGAGCCTGCCGGCCCTGGCCTACCTGGCGCTGCGCCTGGGCGTGATCTTGTACCTGCCGCGGCCGGACGAGGCCTATGCCTGGTCGCTGGCTGCGGTCGCCGGCAATATCGTCAGTTATCCGCTGTTCGTGCTGATACCGACCGCACCCGAGGTCGGTTCGACCCTGCTCGCCTCGCCGCTGCGGCTGGCCCTGGCCGGCCTGTTCTGGCTGGCCCTGTTGGCTGGCCTGCTGCGCGCCGGCTGGCGCCTGGCGGTGGCCTTCGTGCTCGGCATCGGCCTGGCCCTGGGGCCGGTGCTGATCCTGGACGGGCCGGCCAACCAGTATGCCTATGGCGCCAGCCTGCTGGCCGTCGCCCTGGTGGCGCTGGCCTGGCCGCGCTTGCCAGCCTGGGCACGCCTGGTCGTGGTGACAATGGCCCTGGTATCGGTCTGGCACGGCATCAATGTCCAGCGTTTCATCCACCGCGCCGGCCAGGTACAGACGGTTTTCAGCCCGGCCCTGGCCGCAGCCGTGGCAGCGCACGGCGACCAGACCGTCACCATCGCCCTGGACCACGAACCCGAACGCTGGCTGTATCAGCGCCTGAGCTACGACCCCATCGCCTACGGTCGGCGCCGGCCATCGGTGCAGATCGTGACACCCGGATCGGAGGCGATGTACCGCGCCGCGTACAATGGACAACTCATCCGGGTCACGGGCCCGGGTTCCGGACCGGTGCCGCACTGAGCGCCCGGCCGGCGCCGCGGTGGCTCGACCCCGCCCGGATGGCAACGCCCAGGCCGCCGATCCCGGCAGCCGGGCCCTAGCACGGGAGTTGTAAACGATGAAGATTCTGGTGGTGGGCGGCGGCGGCCGGGAACACGCATTGGCCTGGAAGCTGGCGCAGTCACCGCGCGTGCGCGAAGTGATCGTGGCGCCCGGCAATGCCGGCACCGGCCTGGAGCGGCGCATGCGCAATGCCGAGGTGGCCGCCACCGATATCGATGGCCTGCTGGCACTGGCCCAGGCCGAGGAGGTAGCGCTGACCGTGGTCGGGCCGGAGGCGCCCCTGGCGGCCGGCATCGTCGATCGCTTCCAGGACGCCGGCCTGCGCTGCTTCGGCCCTGGCGCTGCTGCCGCCGAGCTGGAAGCCTCCAAGGCCTTCAGCAAGGAATTCATGGCCCGGCACGGCATCGCCAGCGCCAGCTACGCGGTGTTCGATACCCTGGAGCCGGCGCTGATCCATGTCGGCCGCCAGGGCGTGCCGATCGTGGTCAAGGCCGACGGTCTGGCGGCCGGCAAGGGCGTGACCGTAGCCACCACCCTGGCCCAGGCCGAAGCCGCGGTGCGTGCCTGTTTCAGCGGCCGCTATGGCAAGGCCGGTGCCCGGGTGGTGATCGAGGAGCTGGTATCCGGCGAGGAAGCCAGCTACATCGTCATCGCCGATGGCGATCGCTACCTGGCACTGGCCAGCTCGCAGGACCACAAGCGCCTGGGCGAAGCCGATACCGGACCCAACACCGGCGGCATGGGCGCCTACTCGCCAACGCCGCTGATCACGCCGGCGCTGGCCGAGCGCATCGAGCAGGACATCATCGCCCCGGCCCTGGCCGGCCTGGAGGCCGAAGGCCGCCGCTTCACCGGCTTCCTTTATGCCGGCCTGATGATCGACGATGACGGCACGCCGCGGGTGCTGGAATTCAATGTCCGCCTGGGCGACCCGGAAAGCCAACCGATCCTGATGCGCCTGCGCTCGGACCTGCTGGACCTGATCGAAGCCGCCCTGGAGGGCCAACTCGACCAGGTCGATGTCACCTGGGATCAGCGCCCCTGTCTGGGCATCGTCATGGCCGCCGCCGGTTATCCCGACAAGGCACGCACCGGCGATCCGATCCTGGGCCTGGACAGCCTGGAAGAAAACCCCGACATCAAGGTGTTCCATGGCGGCACCGCCAACAACCTGATGGGCGATGTCGTCACCGCTGGCGGCCGGGTGCTGACCGTCTGCGCCCTGGGCAAGGACATTGCCGCGGCCCGCGGCCAGGCCGTCAACACCGCCAACGCCATCACCTTCGAAGGCGCCCAGTTCCGCAACGACATCGGCTGGCACGCGATCATCCGCGGCCTCGGCGACCTGTTCGCCTGACCGGCGCCGGCTGGCGGCCGTCCGGCACCAGCCAGCGCCGGTTGCCATCCAGGCATTGGGCAATCCGGCACCACCTGCCGCAAACGGGCCGGAAACGACGGCATCCTGCTCGCGCGCTTCCGGGAACGGCGCGTCGCCAGACAACGCAAAACCGATACCGCGATCGCCGTCATGACCGTCGTTCAGGTCGGTTGAAATCAGGGCCAGGCCCGTCTCACGCTGTGAGCCCGACGTCTGCCAGAGTGAGAACTGGATACGAACAGGAGCGATGACGATGGACGAACTGTCCCTGGGCGCGCGGATCATCTACGTGGGGCGCGAAGGCACCATCCAGTGGCTGGGTGACCAGCAGGTCGGGATCAGTCTCGACGATGGCGAGAAGGTGCTGGTACGCCGCGATGCCCTGGCTGCGCAGGAGCCTGATGGCTTCGGCGAGCCCGGCCCGTCATCCGGAAACCAACCCGGGCCACTCCCGTTTGCCCTTCACGAGCCGGCCGGCGAGGAAAGCCACAGCATGGGTTCACACTGGCGGCCGTTTTTCGATGATCTGTCCGAGTCGGTTCTCCAGCAACTGCCAGCCATCCTCCCCAATGCCAGGCTGCATGGCGGCTATTCCGGTTTCTTCAAGCCGCAGGCTCCTGCACCGGCACTGGGTCCACATGGTGTGATCTTGTTCTCGGGCTCGGATGTGCTCCCGACCGAGGCGGGCCACCTGGACTTTTCGGAGATGGATCAGCGCCAGATCAACCACACGGCTGCACAGAACGGCCTGGCCTGCGTTGTCTGGGCCAATCCGGACAGCGGTTCCAATGAGTTGACCACACTGTTTCCAATGTCCCTGCACGGGTGCCAGCACCGCCTGACCTTGCACAGGATCCATGTCTGGGAAAGCGGCCTGGAAGCGCAGATTGAAGCGGCTATCGGCGAAGCGAGGATCACGTTCTTCGATACCGATTTCGTCTGCAACCAGGGCTGGTACGCCGACAGCGTGCAGCACGAGTTCCTGTTGACGGGCATCGCCTACGAGGCCGCTCCGGCGCAATCCAGGGAATTCACCTTGCAGCGTGACGAGGCGTATTTCGATGCCATGCAATGGCTCACCGGGGAAGACCTCCGTCCCGATGACGGCTCGCTGACTCAGCGATTCGTGCTCGACGGCATGGCATCGCTGCTGCCGATCGAACAGTGGGATCGCGACGATTACGAGTTCGTTGGCCCGATAATGGAGGTTCGACGCGAAGTGATGCTCGGCCAGCCGATCTGGCGCCTGCGCGTCACCGTATTTCGCCTGGACGAGGTCGACGTGGATCTTGATGTCATCGTGTCTGGAAAGGCCTGGCGCGGCGAACAACCGCCACAGGTTGGACAGAACGTGCAGGGCAGCCTCTGGCTTCAAGGCCGCATGTGGATGAGCGGGGATCGTTGACATTGACGTGTGCCGCGATGGACTTCCGCGCGTGATCCATGTCAACACCCGTGCCCTGGTTGTCTGCCGCACTGGGCACGCAGACAGCGGTCACGGCCACGGCACGGCCTTCAGGCCCGTCCAACACATCCCGGCCGTGCGTGCGCAAACCGAATCGCGCCAAGGCCAAGCGCTGCGGAAGTATCCTTGGCGAGCGGCGCAGCAGGGGTTGACGGCGGATTGACCGATGCTGGTGGAGGGTGCGGCCGGTTACAATGGCCAGTTGCCCTGCCACCCAGCCTTGGAGTTTCCATGTCCCAGCTTCCGGCGCCGCACGGCGGCCGCCTCTGTCAGCTTCTCGTCACGCCGGCCCAGGCCGACGCCCTGCGCCTTGAGGCCGCCACCCTGCCCGCCTGGGACCTGAGCCCGCGCCAGCGCTGCGACCTGGAGTTGCTGCTCAACGGCGGCTTTTCGCCGCTGACCGGCTTCATGGGCCAGGCTGACTACGACACTGTGGTCTCCGATATGCGCCTGGCCGATGGCACGCTGTGGCCGATGCCGGTGACGCTGGATGTCAGCAGCCAGTTCGCCGAGGGTCTGGCGCCGGGTGCACGCATCGCCCTGCGCGGTACCGACAACACACCGCTGGCGATCCTCACCGTCAACAGCCTGTGGCAGCCGGACCTGGCCCACGAAGCCGAGCAGGTCTTCGGCACCAGCGACCGGCTGCATCCGGGTGTGGCGCACCTGCTCCAGCGCAGCCATCCGGTCTATGTCGGCGGCACGCTGGAAGGTATCCAGTTGCCTGCGCACTACGATTTCGTCGAACTGCGCGACACCCCGGCCGAGCTGCGCGAGCGCCTGCAGGCCAAGGGCTGGAGCCGCGTGGTCGCCTTCCAGACCCGCAACCCGCTGCACCGCGCGCACCGTGAACTGACCTTGCGCGCCGCCGAACGCACCGGCGCGAAACTGTTGATCCACCCGGTGGTGGGCATGACCAAACCCGGTGATGTCGACCACTACACGCGCGTGCGCTGCTACCAGGCGCTGATGGCCAATTATCCCGAGGGCCTGGCTGCGCTCAGCCTGCTGCCGCTGGCGATGCGCATGGGTGGTCCGCGCGAGGCGGTGTGGCACGCGATCATCCGCAAGAACTACGGCTGCACGCACTTCATCGTCGGCCGCGACCACGCCGGCCCGGGCAAGGACAGCAACGGCCAGCCCTTCTATGGCGCCTACGATGCGCAGGAATTGCTGGCCGCCCATGCCGAGGAGATCGGCGTGGAAATGGTGCCGTTCGAAGCCGTGGTCTATGCCGAGAACCGCGATGCCTACATCGCTGCCAGCCAGGCGACCGATGCCGACACCATCCGCGACATCTCCGGCACCGAACTGCGCCAGCGCCTGCACGAGGGTGCCGACATCCCCGATTGGTTCAGTTTTCCGGAGATTGTCTCGGTCCTGCGCGAGCGCTATCCGGCCGGCCGGCCGCCGGGTTTCGCCCTGTTCTTCACCGGCCTGTCCGGTGCCGGCAAGAGCACCCTGGCACAGGCGGTGATCAGCCTGATGATGGAACGCTCAAGTCGCCCGGTGACCCTGCTCGACGGCGACGAGGTGCGCAAGCATCTGTCCAAGGGCCTGGGCTTTTCGCGCGAGGACCGCGACGCCAACGTCACCCGCATCGGCTGGGTCGCCAGCGAGATCGTCCGCCATGGCGGCATTGCCGTGTGCGCGCCGATCGCGCCATTCGCGCAGCCGCGCAGCCAGGTGCGGGCGCTGTGCCAGGCCCATGGCGGTTTCTGCGAGATCCATGTCGCCACCTCGCTGGATGTGTGCGAGTCACGCGACCGCAAGGGGCTGTATGCCGCTGCCAGGCGCGGCGAGATCAAGCAGTTCACCGGCATCTCCGATCCCTACGAGGTGCCGGAGAATCCCGAGCTGCGCATTGATGCCGGCAGCGGTGATCCGCGCACCCTGGCGATGAAGATCATCGACTGGATCGAACAGCGCGACTGGCTGCGCTGACGGCGCGGAAAGCCCGGGGCGACCCGGGCGACCCGGGAAGCTTTACTGGTAAGGGAGCTTGCGGAAAGACTTTGTCCCGGAGCCGGCAAGCCGCCGCCGGGCAGCAGCGCCGGCCAGCCAAGCACTCAGGCCAGCAAAGCCACCAGCGCGATCAGGGCAATCAGGGCCAGCCAGACGACCAGCAGGCGCCAGGCCAGCGAGCGGACATCACGCAGCAGCCCGCCCAGGTCGGGGGCGCCGGATGCGGCGCCACCCAGGCTGCCCAGGCTGGCGGCGTCTAGGCCTTCCAGTTCGTCGCGGTCTTCCAGGTCAGCGCGGACGGCGGCCGCCGACACCACCGGCAACAGGCCCGGATCCAGGCGCCAGAAGCCTCCCATCACGCGCTGGCGTCCGCGCCAGGCACGCATGACATTGTCAAAATCGGTGGCAATGGCCATGCCCAGGCTCATCAGGTGCACGGCCGGCCAGTCAAGCACGGCCAGCAACTGCGCAGCCGCCTGGCGCTGATCGGCCGACAGCAGGTCGGCATTGTCTTCGGCGGCCAACTGGCTCAGGCGATAGAGCAGCGCGCCCACCGGGCCGAGCAGCAGGAACCACAGCAAAGGCCCGAACCAGCGGCGAAGGGTTGCCCTGGCCGCGGCCGCGATCGCGGCTTCGGCAGTCATCGGTACCGGCCCGCCGAGCAGGCTCGACACCAGCACCGGCCGCTCGGCCGGCGCCGCGCTGGCGATGGCATCGATATCCTGATCGAAATCGCGCGGTCCCCAGACCAGGAACAGCACGATCACCGCCGTGATCAGCCAGGCGATATCGTGCAGCGGCTGGGCCAGCACGGCCATCACCAGGCCCAGGGCCAGCAGCGGCAGGCCCAGGCTCAGCAGCAGCATCCAGCCCTGGCGCCAGGCGTCGCCACTGTACTCGCCCAGCCAGGCCAGCCAGCGGGCAAACCACTGGTGGCGGCGCCAGCGGACAAGATCCGGCATCAGGTGGCTGAGGGTCAGCACCACCAGCACGGCGATCAGGGTGTAGGTCATCGTCAATGCTCCCGAGTGCCAGGCATTTTAGCCCGGATGCTCCGGCCCCGGCAGCGGCCGCCGCCCAGGGCCGGTACTGACCGCTGGCGACCGGAATGGCCGGAACGGCAAGTGCGCGCGGCGCCGCTCGGTGTTTCAGGTCGGGCCGTGATCCGGACCCGGGGTCAGGGTCCGGGATCAGGGTCCGGATCAGGATTCTGGCCGGAATGGCAGGTCGCGCCCGGTCATCTGGCGGTGCCAGCGCTCGATCAGCCAGCGCGAGATCGACAACCGTGGCGGTGGCCGCAAGCGCCCGGCGAGGATGCCGGATGCCAATTGCTCCGGATCGAACCATTGCGCGTCCTCCAGCTCCTCGCCCAGGGCAATATCGGCGCGCAGCGCGCAGGCCTCGAAGCCGACCATCAGCGATGCCGGGAACGGCCACGGCTGCGAACCCAGGTAATTGCAGTCGCCGACGGCCACGCCGGACTCTTCGTGCACTTCGCGCGCGACCGCGGCCTCCAGGGTCTCGCCCGGCTCGACGAAACCGGCCAGGGTGGAGTAACGGCCCTGCGGCCAACCCGGCTGGCGACCGAGCAGGCAGCGCTCGCCATCGCGCACCAGCACGATGATGGCCGGATCAGTGCGCGGGAATGAGGCACTGGCGCAGGTCGGGCAATACAGACGATGGCCACCGCTCTGGATCTGGTTGCGGCCGCCGCAGCCGCCACAGAACCGGTGCCGGGCATGCCAGACGCGCAAGGCGCTGGCGTAGGCCAACAATCCGGCCTGGCCCGCCTCCAGGCTGGTGGCGGCGCCGCGCAGATCCAGCCAGCGCAGCGAGTCATCGCCCGGTGCCGTGCTGGCCAGGGAAGCGAACACCGGCCGGCCATCGAGCCGGCCCAGGAAGATCCAGTCATCGCCGATCGGCCCGGCGTCGTTCCGATGCGGTAACTGTGCTGAAGAACCCAAGTGGCCACCGGCATGCCAGCACAACTGGCCATCCTCGCCGACCGCGGCGCAGCCATCACCGCGCAACGGCAACCACAGGCTGTCGGCGGCCGTGGCCAAACTGGCCAGCGCATCGGAGTCTTCGCGCTGTTCGACACAGCGGTCGAAGCCGGTTCGGGTGAATGCGTAATCCATGATTGATGAATCGATTGTTGCCGCAGGCCAGCTGGCTCAGACGCATGTGCGCGCTGTTACCCCGCCTCACCTGTCGCCAACGTGCCGAGCAAGCGCTTTCCGCGCTGGCCAAGCCTTTTTCAGGCGGTGAACGACTAGGCGGTGAACGACGAACCGCAGCCGCAGGTGGTCTTGGCGTTGGGATTGCGGATGACGAACTGGGCGCCGGCCAGGCTCTCGGAATAGTCGATCTCGGCGCCATGCAGGTACTGCAGGCTGAGCGGGTCGACCACCACCACAATGCCGTCGCGCTCGATGGTCAGATCGTCGTCGGCGCGCTCCTCCTCGAAGGCGAAGCCGTACTGGAAACCGGAGCAGCCGCCGCCGGTGATGTAGACGCGCAAAGCCAGCTCGGCATTGCCTTCCTCACGCAGAAGCTGGCCGACCTTGGCCGCCGCCGCAGCGGTAACCGCCAGATCGGCGCGGGCCTGGTAACTGGGAGCAGGATTTTCGTTCATGGCCCTACTATCGGGGCGGCAGTGACCGGCATCAAGTCCGGCTCTCGTAGGCCGGCATGCCGGCAGCCAGTTCCTGATCTTGGCTTTCGTTCTGGTCGGGACCGGCAAGCTGGCGCGCATCCTCGCTTTGCTGCAGCAACTGGCCGGAGATCGCCGCGCCCACCGCCATCTGCAGCAGGCGGTACTGGATATTGCCCTGGACGTGGGCATTGGCCAGCAGTTCCACGTTCTGGCCATCGTGGATGTTGCCGACCAGACGGCCGTTGATCACGACATGGGGAACATGGATATCGCCCTCGACCATGCCGTGCTCGCTGATCGACAGCATCGCCTGGCCATCGGGGCCGCCCTGGATCGAACCGGTGACCTTGCCGTCGATATACAGCCCGCCAGTGAACTCGATGTTGCCGTCGACATGGGTATTGCGGCCAATCAGGGTATCGACCTGGCCGTTGGTCTGCCGGCTGGCCTTGGTCTGTTTGGCCTGTTTGGCCTGCTTGTTGTTGCCGAACATCATGCACTCCCCTGTGATATGAGCTGATCCCAGCGCAACTTCTGGTGCACCGTGTCACTGCCCTTGCTGCGAACGTGGATCTCAAGCGTATGCGGCTGGAAGTCCGGCGGCAGCACCAGGCTGGACTGCAGACGCTGGAAATAACGGAACTGGAAGGCCAAACCTTCCTGATTGCCGGCCGCGGCCAGCTCGGTCCAGGGCAGGGTTTGGGTGCGGCCATCGCGCTGGCCTTCCACCGAAACAGTGACATGGCCTTCGCTGCCACCACGGACATCGCGGGTCTGGGTCAGCACCACGTCCATCGACACCACGCCCTGCCCGGCCGGCGTCAGCACCACCTCGTGCACGGTCAGGCCCTGGCCGGCCGCCTGGGGGCCAACCAGGCGATTGTACAAAGCCAGGTCACGGCGCAGTTCGGCGATGGTCGCCTCGCGATCGGCAAGCACGCTTTGGACATTCTCGTTGGCCAGCCGCGCAATCTGTTCGCCCCGGCCCAGATTGGCGGCGCGCTGTTCGGCATCGGACAGACGCTCCTTGAGCGAGTCGATCTGTTGATGGGCATCGAGCAGTTGCGCCTGCGGGCCATCCAGGCTGGGGAAGATCCAGTAACGCCCGACCAGCCAGGCCAGCAGCACCGTGATCAGCCAGCACAGGGCCAGCAACAGGCGTTGGCGCCGCACTCGCCGGGGATCGACGATGCGCAGCGCCGGGGCGGGCGGAAGGGCGTGTGGTTGCATGGACAGGTACGGCGCGGAACAACCCGCGATTTAGCCTGCTGGCGCCAGGCAGGTCAAGGGCGGGCGCGACAGGCGGCCAGCGCCGTCGGGCGCCTCAATCATCCATCTGCGTCTGCAGCCAGTTGGCCACGCCGACCTGCTCGACCAGGCCCAACTGGGTCTGGATCCAGTCCACATGTTCTTCTTCATCGTCCAGGATATCGGTCAGCAGCTGACGGCTGACATAGTCGCCGACCTGCTCGCAATGGGCGATGCCCTCGCGCAGATCGGGGATGCCGGCCAGCTCCAGATCCAGATCGCAACGCAAGGCTTCGACCGGATTCTCGCCGATCAGCAGCTTGCCCAGGTTCTGCAGGTTGGGCAGCCCCTCCAGGAACAGGATGCGCTCGATCAGCTTGTCGGCGTGCTTCATCTCATCGATCGATTCCTCGTACTCGTGCTCGGCCAGCTCCTTCAGCCCCCAGTTCTTGAACATGCGCGCATGCAGGAAGTACTGGTTGATGGCGGTGAGCTCGTTGTACAGCGCCTTGTTCAGGAAACCGATGACCTTGGCATCACCTTTCATGACAACCCTCCGTTCGACGTGGCCTGGAACCGATCCAGCCTAACCGCAAGCGCCGCGGCGCGATTGAACGGGAATGGTAATGAGCTGCACTTGGCGGCCGGCAAGCGGTCGGCGGCGATGGCAGCTTCTCGGGCATGGGCACAGCGCAAACTGGCTGCTGGTCGCGGGGAACGACTGGGTGCTCAGGCCCGCCTTGGTGCGCGTACCCTGGCCAGGCACGCCGGCTCTGAAACACGACAGGGTGCCGCGAAGCACATTGATTGAAGTGCCTGACCGCCCGTCAGGCGGCGATCGCCGTGCCTGCCTTCTGGTCACAGGCGGCGCCGGCTTCGCGCAGCAACTGCTCGGCCATCGGCACGCAACTGCCGCAGCAGGCACCGCAACCGGTCCGCATCGACAGATCGGCCAGGCAACGCACGCCCTCGGCGGCTGCCTGGCGCACGGCGCGATCGGTGACGCCACTGCAAATACACACGTACATGAGCTGATGCCCTTCACGAACGAACGGCCTCATTGGAACGCGAATGAGAATGAATGTCAACCGTGATAGGGGCCGGGCGGCGTTGATCTACGCCAGTAGCGCCCGGCCCGGCGCCGCAAACGAGATACGGACCGGATGCCGGGTCTTGACTCGATAGATGCCGGCGACAGCAGGCGTGGGGACAATTGCGAACCGGCCCGCTTGTCAATTGCAATGCGGCTAGAAAGCTCGATGGCTGGAAGCGGACGGATTGAAAACTGCGTGAGCCGGCAACGGCTGCACGGCGAAGCCATCAACTCACACTGGATCCGCAACGTTGCGCCGCCCGGGCACGGGACCGGCCATCATGGCGCCGCGACAGCCAGCGCTTCACCTCCGGATCCAGCGGCACCCCGGCCAACGGCGCCAGTTGCGACAGCGCGCGGGCGTAGACACTGCGCTTGAAATGCACCACATGCTCCAGCGGATACCAGTAATCCACCCAGCGCCAGCGATCGAACTCCGGTGAGCCGCAACGATCCAGGCACACCTCCTGCTCATCGCCGACCAAGCGCAGCAGGAACCACACCTGCTTCTGGCCGATGCAGGTCGGCCCCGGGCGCCGGCCGACATGGCGATGCGGCAACCGGTAGCGCAACCAGCCCGCGGTCGAACCCAGCACTTCGATACTGTCGCCGTCCAGGCCGGTCTCTTCCTGCAGCTCCCGATACATCGCCTCGATCGGCGTCTCATCGGTGTTCATGCCACCTTGCGGGAACTGCCAGCCATCACGCCGGATCCGGCGCGCCCAGAACACCTGCCCGAGCTGGTTGCTCAGAACAATGCCAACATTGGGACGAAAACCATCAGGATCAATCACACCAAGGACACCGAAACACGATGCCTTCCATGTAACACAGGGGCGGTGGGGGTTCAAGGAAGCCGCCGCGGCTAGCCTTATGAGTGCGTGCTCTTAAGTCGATACAACAGCACAACAAAGGTCATGCAAGAACCTGTAAGGCCCTGACATGTCAGGGCTGGTGGCATTGTTGAGGCCTCTTGCTCATGCGTTCCCGGCGACACATCCGGCTCGTCCCCGCTCGGCATGTAACAGTGCCGCGACGGCGTTGGTTCAAGCCTGCCTGCGTTATAGCCTCAGCTGCGATAGTGCAGAAAGGGAAGGTTGAGGCTGCTGAGTGCTTGGGTCATCGCGCTGAATCTTGCCCGGCCTGTGACACTTGAAGGTGTCACAGAAACCGTCACAGGCTTATTTCGGCGACTTCAGGCTGGTCGCCCGAAGGGATGGCCAAATCGGCTCGATCGTTCGTGTGACAGACGAACTGTCACAAAAAAGCCCGCATGAGGGGCGGGCTCTTGATTCATAAGTTGTTGATTTCGCACTGAAGTCTGGTGGCTATGGGTGGACTCGAACCACCGACCCCGGCATTATGAGTGCCGTGCTCTAACCGGCTGAGCTACATAGCCAGACCTTCAAATTGTACCGCGAGTGACCCCAGCCTTATGAGTGCCGTGCTCTAGTCGTCTGAGAGCCTTCCCGGACTGCCGGTGGGCCAACCGACTCCGCTGCGTGGCCGCCGGTGTTGGCGCCAATACGCAGGAACGTGCGCTGCACGCTGGAACGTCGGCGGGACGGCCGGCCATTTTCGTGGCGAGGTCTTGTCACTGTCAAGCAGAAGCCGTCTTCCAACGACAACTGAGCCTGGATGCAGGCGGGGCGCGCATCCTTAGGAGGATGCGTCTGCCGTCCCGTTACTCTAGGTCCTCCGCCCGCCCAACGCCTCTGGACTTGACCGAGTCACCAACGCTTCGGATTACGCTCCCGGGCACGGGCCAACCGCGGGCTGCTGCTGGCCGCCTGAGGTCTCAAAAAAGGGCCGATGTCAAGCACTCCATAAACGGCAGCGCATCGGCTGAAGTCTAAGTGTGACAAGGGCTTGGGCGTTTGTGCCAGCTCCCTGGCCAGTCCGGCTCTTGTAGGCCAGGAGCCACATAGGAGCAACGCGGTTGCGGGCCTGAGCGTACCCAAGCGGGCCTCTGATGAGGCTTGCTTGAATGATATGACAAGGCGCCCGCAAACCATAGCCCTCCCCCAAGACGCGAAAGCGCAGGCCACCGACCTGCGCTTTCGCGGATGCGGCGCAGCGTAACGGTCAAGGCCCGCTTATCCCACCCCACCAATCCGTCACCAGATCAGTGGGACCATGCTGCTTTCAAGATGTCAGAAACTGATGTATCATTTCTCACCTTAAGAGGTGTCCTATGAACACGCTGCCCGAGACCATCCTGCAACAAGCGCGATCCCTCCCCGAGGGAGGCGTCCTGTCGCCCAAGGAGTTCCTGCACTTGGGAAGCCGATCGGCGGTAGATCAGGCGTTCTCTCGATTGGCCAAGGCCGGCAAGCTGCTGCGCGTAGCGCGCGGCGCCTACGCTGCCCCGATTTCCGGTCGCTTCGGTTCTCGCGCTCCCACTCCCGAGAAGGTCGTCAGGGCGCTGGCCGAGCAGAGCGGCGAGATCGTCGTGCCGCACGGCGCCAGTGCCGCCAATGTCCTGGGCCTGACGCAGCAGGTTCCCATCCGTGAGGTCTACCTGACCTCCGGCCGGACCCGGAAGTTGAAGCTCGGGCGCTCGGAAGTGCTGGTGAAGCACGCGCCGCGCTGGATGTTGGCGCTAGGCACGCGGCCGGCAGGCTCGGCCGTGCGCGCACTGGCCTGGATCGGGCCGACGCACGCCGATGAGTCGCTGGCGTCGCTTCGTCGCACCTTGCCTCGTTCCGAATGGAAGGCACTGACCTTGGCGCGCGCGACGCTACCCGGCTGGATGGCGCAAGCCATCGGCAAGGAAGCCGCTCGTGGCTGAATCTTTCTTTGCTCTGAGCAAGAAGGATCAACACGAAGCGCTGGAACACGGGCGCGCTGAAACCGGCCGTCCGGCCCATCTGCTCGAAAAGGACGTGTGGGTGGTGTGGACGTTGCGCGCCCTGTTCGAGTCGCCGCTGTCAGCCGACCTGACCTTCAAGGGTGGCACGTCACTGTCGAAGGTCTACAAGGTCATCGACCGCTTCTCCGAAGACATCGACCTGACCTACGACATCCGCAAGCTGATCCCGGACCTGATCGGCCACGACGGAGAGTTGCCGGCCAGTCGCAGCCAAGCCGGCAAATGGACGCAGGCCGTGCGGCGTCGGCTACCTGAGTGGATCACGCAGAACGTGCAGCCGGTGATTCAGGCGGCCCTGACGCGCGAGCGTCTGGACGCCCGACTCGAACTCGGCGGCCAAGAGAACGACAAGCTGTTCCTACACTACCCAGCCCTAGCGCAAGGTACCGGGTATGTGGCACCCGTTGTCACGCTGGAATTCGGTGGCCGCGCCACCGGCGAACCGCACGAGGTATTTCAGGTGGCCTGTGATATAGCCGAGCATTTTCCTGGAGTGTCCTTTCCCACTGCCTCGCCTCTGGTCATGAGCGTCGCGCGCACCTTCTGGGAGAAGGCTACCGCAGCGCATGTGTTCTGCGCGCAGGGCCGCGTCCGCAATGAACGTTACGCGCGGCACTGGCATGACCTGGTCGCGATCGCACGAAGCGCCCACTTCGCTGCTGTCATGACCGATCGCATGGTGGCAACGGCCGTCGCCCATCACAAGTCGCACTTCTTCATTGAGAAGGACACCAACGGCCAAGTCATCGACTATGCAGCAGCGACTACGGGACATCTGAAAATCGTTCCCGAAGGCGAAGCCAAGGCCGCACTCGCAAAGGACTATGCGGCCATGCTGGCCGACGAAGTGATGGTTGGCAATGCCTTACCTTTTGACGAGTTGCTGAAGATATGCGCCGAACTCGAAGCGAAGATCAACAACTCTGTCGTAGACATCGACAATGATGACCAGAACCTAGGTCGTCAACCTTCTCCGCGATAGTACGTATGAGCAACATCCGATCTATCGACATGATGTTTCTTGACGATGTGTTCGAGATGGGGGGCGGCTATGTCCTCAATTTCTCGGATCGCACCTTCGCGCAGTTCTTCGCCGAAGAACTCAATATCGACATCGACGACCCGATCTATGCGCGCAATGGTGGGTCAAAAGCCAAGCGCCTACGCTGCTTCCTTCAAACAGTCGATAAGGCAACTGTCGCCCGAACGCTAAACGCCCTATGGGTATACCGGGAAGCATTGCGACAACGCTCTGAGCAAGCCGACAAGATTCCGAACGCCCACGGCCGTCTCCTGTCCTTGCTCAATCGGCTTGAAGGCCGGCCGGAAAATTCCCAAGCGCCCAGTCAAGATCCCGTCCCGGCATTTGATCGCCAGAAGTTGGCCCAGATCAAGAGCAATCTCCTCGCGATGACGTCGCTGGAGGCTCATGCGCGTGGTTATGCCTTCGAGAAATTCTTGTGTGATTTGTTTGACACCTACGGGTTGGCGGCGCAAGAACCATTTCGTCTGAAGGGTGAGCAGATCGACGGCAGCTTTCAGTTTGGCAACGAGACCTATCTCGTCGAAGCCAAGTGGCACGGCAAGCCCATCGGTGTCGCCGAGCTTCACACTTTTCACGGCAAGATCGAACAGAAGGCCGCCTGGACTAGGGGTCTATTCGTCAGCAACAGCGGTTTCACCGAAGACGGCCTCGCCGCATTCGGTCGTGGCAAGCGCGTCACCTGCATGGACGGCTATGATCTCTACGAGACCCTGAATCGGGAAATCCCCCTCAACCACGTCCTCGAACGCAAGGTGCGTCGGGCGGCCGAAACCGGCTCACCCTTTGTACGTGTTCGCGACCTCTTTCCACATTGATCCGCAAGGGGGGCGAAGATGGCGCAGTTCAATACTTGGTGTAGCTTGACCAATTCGGCCGTTGGCAACCATGGTCTTTGCGTCCTGACCAGTAATCCAGCAAATCTGGCGAGTGGAATTCAGGCGACGGCGGCGGTCATACCAAACCACTATGCTGCTGAGGAACAGGTTGCGCGGGCTCTCGCCCGCCTCGGTAAACCGGCCGCAGCCGCGCTGATCCAGGGCAAGTTGCCAACCACCAAGACGATCCGCTCCGGCGATCTTGGTGAGATCTATGCGACCGAATGGATCGACACGCATAGCGGTGGCTACCGCGCGCCCATCAAACGTCTGCGCTGGAAGGATCATCGCAACATGGCGATGCGCGGCGACGATGTAATTGGACTTCTCCAAGACCCACAGACCCAACGCCTGTACTTTCTAAAGACTGAGGCTAAGAGCCGTGTCACGCTGACGGCGCAAGTCCTCGCCGCTGCTCGGGCTGGGCTGGACAAGGATGGCGGGCTCCCCTCCGCTCATGCGCTCTCCTTCATTTCCGCCCGGCTTCTCGAACTGGACAACGCTCCACTAGCCGATGCCATCGACGCTGCCCTTCTGAAACATGGCATTCCCGTCGAAAGTGTCCGCCATCTGCTGTTCACCTTTTCTGGCAACACCCCGGACGCTCTTCTCACCGCATCGTTGCAATCCTATCCGGGAACGATCACACAATGGGGCGTCGGACTGCGCGTCGAGGGACACGCAGCGTTCGTCGGCGCCGTCTATGATCAGGTGATCGCCAATGCCAACAACGCCTGAGACCATCGTTGCGGGTATCAACGAGGCGGCAGCGGCAGGTTTTCGCGGCCGCCTCATCGCCCGCGGCCAAGCACGCGCCATGATCTGGCGCGATGGCGCCCTACCACCGGATGCACCTGCCTTCTCTCCTCAGCTCAGCTACGACCTGCATTCCTATGGTTATGCCATGCTTGGGCTCGGTCTGCGTCTCCGTGAGCTAGGTGGTGACGCTGCGCAGGCCCGTGTCGCTTTCGAGCAAGCCGCAACTGCTCTGGAGGCAGTTATGGCCAGAGGAAACCCTGGGGAAGCTGATCGAGACTTCCACTTCATCATGACCGCAGCGAGCTATCACCTGGCTCGGCTGTCTGCACGGGCCTACTCGCTCCTCACTATCGTTGAAACCGAGGAAAATTTCTCGCCGATAGAGCGGGCCTTGGCCCTCCTGATGCTCCGCAATATCGACGGCCTCCGAACCATGTCGCTGGACTACAGGGTTTTGGGGACCGGAAGTGACGAGCAGATCACTGCCACAATCCAGGGGCATCTGGATCAGATCGAAGCAGCCGTAGGCCAGGCAGGCGACGAAAACGCCTTTCTTTTCGACAGCCTGGATACGGCGCTTACCGACTCTTTTCTCGCCGCCATGTCTCTGTTCTTGCTGGCGCTGGAGCGTGGCGAACGGCAGATTCTCGACCAAGCTTTAGCCCGCCTCCAAGAAAGCCTGAGCGTCTGCAGCGAAATGAACTTGCTGCCCCAATGGTGGGCGCATCGCGTGGCGATCCATATCTTGCCCGATCTCTGGTCCAATACCTTCCACGAAAAGGTGCCGATGCTGCCGATTGGTGGAGCCGCCGCCGATTGGCCTCGCCTCCGTGATTTATTCATTGCCTCTCTGCTGAATCGGCCAAGAGCTGAAGTTGATCTATGGCCCTCGCAGATCGAAGCCGCAACGCGCGCTGTCGATCAGTCCGACGACCTAGTGGTTTCGCTGCCCACCAGCGCCGGCAAAACCAGAATTGCCGAGCTGTGCATCTTGCGCTGCCTCGCCGCAGGCAAGCGCGTCGTCTTCGTAACACCGCTCAGGGCGCTGTCCGCCCAGACTGAAGTGACGCTACAGCGAACCTTCGGGCCACTCGGTAAAACCATCTCCGCCCTCTACGGCAGCATTGGAGTGAGTGGCTTCGATGAGGATTCGATTCGCGAGCGCGATATCGTCGTCGCTACCCCTGAAAAGCTCGATTTCGCGCTGCGTAACGATCCTTCACTGCTCGATGATGTCGGCCTTCTTGTCTTCGACGAAGGCCACATGATTGGCATGAACGAGCGCGAGATCCGCTACGAGGTGCAAATCCAGCGACTCCTTCGGCGTGCCGATGCACACGATCGCCGTATCGTCTGCCTGTCGGCGATCCTTCCCGATGGGGATCAACTGGATGATTTCGCGGCGTGGCTCCGCCGCGACCATCCCGGCGGCCTAATCAAGAACGATTGGAGGCCGACGCGACTGCGGTTCGGCGAGGTCGTCTGGAACTCGCCCTTTGCTCGACTCAACCTTCGCGTCGGCGACGAGCGTCCATGGGTACAGCGATTCCTCACCGGATTTGCCCCTCCGGACTTCGTACCACCAAAGCGACGTCGCACGCGCCTCTTCCCGAAAGATCAGCGCGAGCTTAGCCTGGCGACAGCCTGGCGACTCGTTGATGATGGCCAGACGGCCCTTATCTTCTGCCCAGAACGCCGGAGCGTTGAGCCCTTCGCCGACGTTATTGTCGATCTCCACGAGCGCGGCGCACTTCGCTCGCTTCTTGAAGTCGATCCGAATGTGCTGAACGCAGCGGTCACGCTCGGAGAGGAATGGCTTGGGCCAAACAGTGCGCTCCTAAAGTGCCTGAGGTTGGGCGTTGCCCTACATCATGGCGCCCTACCGACGGCTTATCGCAAGGAGATCGAGCGCCTTCTTCGGGAAGGTATTCTGAAAGTCACGATTTCCTCACCGACCCTTGCCCAAGGGCTGAATCTCTCGGCCACGGCTGTTGTCATGCACTCGCTTCACCGCAACGGCGCGCTCATCGAGGTTTCCGAATTCAAGAACGTCATCGGCCGAGCGGGTCGAGCCTACGTTGATGTGGAAGGCATCGTACTCTTTCCGATGTTCGATGAGGTCGCGAGAAAGCGGCTCAATTGGGAGAGCCTCATCAGCAACGTGGGCGCTCGGGAGATGGAGAGCGGACTTGTTCGGCTCGTCGCAGCGCTACTGAGTCGGATGCACGTCAGCATCGGTGACGACCTCGCCCAGCTTGTCGAATACGTGGCGAACAATGCTCAAGCGTGGACGTTCCCTGAGATAGCCAATGAGTCTCCCGAAGATCGCGAACGCGCGCTTGCCGAGTGGGAACGGCGCGTCGCTACGCTTGATACCGCCATCCTGAGCCTGATCGGCGAGAACGACATCCCAGATGACGGCATTGAAACTGCGCTTGATGACATTCTCCAGTCTTCCCTGTGGCAACGCCGCCTACTGCGCCAGAATGAACAGGTGCAGCAGACTCTAAAGGCGGGGCTACTCGCGCGCAGCCGATTGATCTGGGCGCAGTCCACGGCTCCCCAGCGGAGAGGGTACTTCCTCGCCGGCGTTGGATTGGCAACTGGCCACGCTCTTGACGCGATTGCAGAGGGGGCCAACCTACTGCTGGTTCAGGCCAATGCAGCGCTTCTTACCAACAACGCAGAAGAAGCGATCGCGGCGATCACCAACCTCGCTGAGCAGGTGTTCGCCTTCTATCCGTTCATGCCAGACTCCTTGCCTGACAACTGGCACGACATCCTGCGCTGCTGGTTGCTCGGCCAGCCGCTAGCGGGCATTGTCGCTGGCCAGGAGTCGGAGACCCTTCAGTTTATCGAAGGCGGTCTCGTCTATCGTCTGCCGTGGGCCATGGAGGCCATACGAGTGCGGGCCGCCGCCAACGGCGATACTGTCGCTGACCTGGAACTTGAGGATTTTGAACTTGGCTTAGCTGTCCCCGCTGTCGAAACAGGCACGATGAATCGTTCAGCCTCGATTCTGATCCAAGCCGGCTTCAGTTCCAGACTCGCCGCTATAAAGGCCGTCGCCGATACGGCGGCAACTTTCACTACCAGCCAGGCATTGAAGCTCTGGCTCAATTCCGAAGCTATCGCCATGTGGAGTGCACTGCCGGATTGGCCCACTGCAGAGACCAAGGCGATGTGGATCGAATTCGCGCAAAGCTTCACGCCAGCCGACAGGCGAACTTGGACTGAACGCCGCTATTGGGCCGGCGTCGCTTGGTATGGCGTCCCGGTCCCACCTGGTGCGCCTGTCAGGCTCCATCACTGGAACGGTCAGCCGATCGTCCTATCAGGAGAGGGGCTTCCCATGGGCACCCTTCAGGCTGCGCTCAACCCAGTTCGGAGCGGCCTAATGCGGGCCACAGTGTCTCAAGAGCCCGGCAGAATCGACCTGAGTTATTTAGGCCCCGACGATTTGTGGCAGGTGTAACTCCCAATCTCCAAACTATGGATGAAGAAAGCAGGTAGCGTCGTATCGTCGGGAGACCTTCATGCGCCGACTTTGGAGGCAATCACCTTCCTGAATCCCCGATCCCGCGCAATGAACGCCTCCAGCATGTGCGGGATCAGCGTCACCGCATCGACCGCTTCGCCGTAGGTCTGCCCATGCAACGTGGCGTAACGGTCGAGGTCGGCCTTCAGGCTGGCCGGACATGCAAAGGTCAGCTTGACGGTTTCGCTCTTGGGCAGCGGGCCGAGCCGCAGCTTGTTCGTGTTCATTGCGAGGCTCCCCTGTTGAAGAACAGCGGTTGGTACGGACGCAGCACCAGGTCGCGGTTGACGATGATGCGCACCGGCAGGCCGGGGCGAGCCGTCAGCGTGGGCTGGATGTTCATGTTGCGCCGGGTCATCTCCTGGCCGATCTGGTTCACGCTGTCCTGCACGCTGTCGCGGCCGGCAATGACGACGCGATCCCCGCCCTGGCGATTCTCCGGGGCGGCCAGTTCGGCGCCGACGCCCAGCAGCGTGGTCAGCACCGCGCCGGCGAAGATGCGATCCCAATGCCAATCGACACCATCCTCCAGGCCCGCGTAACCGGCCGGGTCCGTGCCCACGAGGTTGTCGAGCTGGCTTGATGAGGTGTCCGGCAGGATCAGCCGGTGCCACACCATCTGGAGTCGGGTCTGCCCGTAGCTGACCTGGCTGTTGTAGCGGCCCAGGATGCGCGAGCCCTGCGGGATCAGCAGATGGCGGCCGGTGGCCGTGTCGTAGATCGGCTCCGTCACCGTGGCGATCACGTCGCCCGGTAGGTCGGACTTGATGCCCGTCACCAGTGCGCCCGCGATCACCGTGCCGGCCATCACCTGATACGGCGAGGCAGGTAGTTGCAGGTTGCCAGAATTGCGGGTTTGCACAGGACCGGCATTGCTCAGAAACGCTTCCTTCTGGTCCTGCCGGTTCTGCACGGCGGTGGGATCGCCCGGCTGCGCGGCCGTCGAAGCCGGTCCGGCGGCCAGCGGATCGAAACCCGCCAGTCCGGTCAGCGGTGGGGTTCCTGCCATGCTCTGAGTGGGAGGGGCTACGGCGGCGCGCTGTCCGCCCGTGCTGAAGAACACGGACGAAGCCGCCGCTTCCTCGGCCTCCTTGAGCCGCGCTAGGCGCTCGGCTTCGGCCGGGTCATAGCCCGGTTGCGAGTAACCCTGCGCTCGCTGTTCGGCGCGCAGGATCGGTGCTCCGAGGTCGCCGGGTAGCGGTTCGCCCAGCTCCGGCGGCAGCGGTGGCAAGGTCGGCGGTAGTTGCGAATAGTCGATGGGCAACTGCGCCAGCCCTTCGGAGCGCGACACGCGATCGACGTTGTACAACTCGGTCGGCTCGCCTGCGCCACGGCGCTGCGGTGCTTGCAGCGACCAGAGCGTTGCGCCCAATACGGCGGCGGCCACGCTGCCGACCAGAACTGCCAGCATGCGCCGGTTCAACCGCGTGACGGGACGCGGCTGCGCCCGCAGGGCGACTTGTTCCGGCGCCAGCTTCGGGGCGGCGCCAAGCATGTCCGGAGAATCGTCCTGGCTCATGGTCAGTTCCTCCGCGCGCCCGTCGTGCCGTCCGTGCGCTCGATGCGCACCACGTCGCCCTTGTCGCCACCCAGGCGCAATTCGGCCGCGCCGAACAGCCGGTCCACGATGTAGTACGGCGACCGGAAGCGGTAGTTCACGAGTTGGCCATCGCCCTGTGCGCCGATCACGAACAGTGGCGGCAACTCGCCCTGTGCGATGCCGCCGGGAAACTGGATGTAGACTTTCTCGCCGTCGTCGAAGGCGCGCAGCGGCTTCCACGGTGTATTGCTACCGCTGATCGCGTAGCGGAAGCGGATGTTCTCCAGCGACAGGCCCGTATCGAGCGGCGCCGCCGTCTGCGCCGCCCGCGCCTGGCGCTGCAAGGCCAGCATGCGGTCGCGCGGATAGTCCCAGGACACCGACGCCATCCACGCCTTTTCGGTCGAAGTCAGTTCGATCAGATAGGTGCGGCGGCTGGTGGTGATGACCAGATTGGTCTTGAGGCCGGTGCGGATCGGCTTGACCAGCACGTTGACGCGCAGTTCGCCGCCGGCGCCGCTCGACGTATCGCCGACGATCCAGCGCACCGTGTCGCCGGCGGCGACCGTCACCAGTTCCTCGCCGGGCTGGAGTGTAATCACCGTGACCCGCTCGGGACTCGTATAGACCTGGTACAGCGCGCCGTCGGTAAACGGCCAGACCTGAATCGCATTGATGTAGCCTTCGCGCGTGGGCGCCATGCGCGCTTCCTCGTTGGCGCGGGATACGCGCACGCGCTCGTCCTCCGGCTCGGGTGTCACCTCCGTTTCCGCGAGTTCGGGCAGCGGCATCAACTGCCCCGGTAGCGGCAAAGGCTCCGGCACCGCAACCACTTCCATCGGCAGAGGTGGTTCGGGCAAGGGCTGCGCCTGCACCGGCTCGTCGAGCGTGATGCTCGGTGGCTTGCGTGGCGTGGCGCAGCCCGCCAGCGTGACGGCAATCAATGCAACAGCATAAAAGCGCAAAGACGGTTTCATGGCCTGCCTCCTTCGGTTGAGTCGAGTTCACGGCTCCATGACAGGCCGTTGACGTAGATGCCCAATGGATTGCGGCGCAACCGTTCCTCGGTGCGCGGCGTTTGCAGCACGATGGAGACCACCGCCGTCCAGCGTTCCAGCCCTGCCGCCGCGCCGTTGACGTAGCGGCGCTCCGTCCAGCGCACGTTGAACGACGTGTCGCTGGCGCGTACAACGCTGTTGATCTCCACCGTCACCGTTTCCCGGCCGATCCGCGCAAAGGGATCGTTGGTGCGCGCGTAGTCGTTGAGCACGGCCGCGCCGCGGTCGGTGGTGTAGTCGTAGGCTTCGAGCCAGTTGTCCCGCACCACGATCGGGTCGATGGACAACGAGCGAACTATCGTGACGAAACGTGCCAAGTGATAGCCGATCTGCACGTCTGTTGGCCGGTACGGCGTGGCTGCCTCACCGACGGCGCGCACCTGCCCGCCGTGGTCCACCTCCACCACGTAGGGCGTGACGATGGACTGCGCCGAGCGCCAGACGAGGCCGCCCGCCATCAGCAGCGCGAGCGCGAGGCAGCCGAAGGCCATCAGCCGCCAGTTCTTCGCCTGTGCGCGGGCCGAGCCGATGCGCTCGTCCCACACCTGTTCGGCAGCCTGGTACGGCGTGGCCGGCTGTGGTGTGTCGGCATAGCGCACCTGCGGTCGTTTGAATCGCATGGCAGGTTCTCCTTATGAGTTCGATGGGTCGCGCAGGCTGGGGCCGCTGCCCGAGCCGCCGCCGTCGCCACCGCGCAGCGTGTGCGCGACGGTGGTGGCGGCATGGGTGAGCTGCTGGCGGCGTTGCAAGCGCCTCGCCCACGCGGGTTGTCCGGTGCTGGCGGCGGCGTCCGCACTGCCGCCCTGAGCGGCCGAGCCGGTAGCAGCGCTGCCCGTGGAAGCATCGGGATTGATGGCGGCAGCGGCACGCGCCTTCAGCGAATGCACACCGGCGGCCACGCGCTGCCCGACCGACTGCGCGCCGGTCCTGGCAACATTGCCCAGACCGGCCGCCGCGCCCTTGAGGCCACCGCCGGCACCAGAGGAACCCGCTTGGAAGGCCGACTTGGCGCTGCTCGCGGTCGATGCCATCGAACGTGCGCCGCCGACGGCCATGCGGGCAGCGCCAGGTGCCATGCGCGCGCCGGCCGCAACGGCACCACCGACGCCGGTGGCTACCGCACCCACGGCAACGGCGGTCCCGGCCGCGCCGAGCGTGGCTCCCGCCATCGCACCGGCGCCGAGCTGCGGCGAACCGGACACCAGTCCGGTAGCAATACCCGGCCCGAAGATCCCGAGCGCCAGCAGCGCAAGGGATGCCAACATGATGACCAGCGCATGGTCGATGGAGGGTTCGTCCGGCGCGACCTGGAATTCGGCGAACAGGCCGGTGCCGATGCCGACGATCACCGCCAGCACCAGCACCTTGATGCCCGACGACACCACATTGCCCAGCACCTTCTCGGCCAGGAACGCGGTCTTGTTCCACAGCGCGAACGGCACCAGCACGAAGCCGGCAAGCGTCGTCAGCTTGAACTCGATCAACGTGATGAAAAGCTGGATCGCCAACACGAAGAACGTGACGATCACCACGAGCCAGGCCAGAAACATGACCGCGATGGGTGTCACGTTCACGAACACCTCGGGGAAGCCCGCCATGTCGCTGATCTGTTCGAGGATCGGCGCGCCGGCGTCAACGCCCACCTTGGCCAGCCGGCCGGGTTGCAGGAACTCCGCCTGCGTGATGGTCGATCCCGAAGCCATCAATCCCAAACCCGCGAACGAGCGGAACACGATGCTGGCCAGCCAGTTGAAATTGCCGATGATGTAAGCGAAGGCACCGATGTAGAGCACCTTGCGGATCAGCTTGGCGATCACATCGTCGCCCTGGCCGGTGGCATGGCTCATCGCCCAATAGAGGCCCGCGATGGTCATGTCGATCACGATCAAGGTGGCGGTGAGGAACGCAACCTCGCCACCCAGCAGACCGAAGCCCGAGTCGATGTAGGTGGAGAAGACGATGAGGAAGCGGTCGATCACCGAGATGTCGTTCATGGCGCGTGCCCTCAGTCGCCGCCGTAGAACGGCACGGTCTGCGGCGTGTAGGGCGTGCCTTCGCCGTGGAAGCGTCGCCGCACTTCGCGGGCGCGCTCGGTGGCTGCTGCCTGCCGCGCCAGTTCCAGCGACGCGGCGCGGTCCTGCGTCAACTGGAGCTGCTGCGCCTGGATCGCCTGCTTGGCCTGCAAGGCCAGCAACTGGTTGGTTGCCTGCATGGCTTGCAACGCGCCGGTGGCCGACTGGCTCTGGCCGACCAGATCGGCCAGCACGCCTTCGTCCTCGTTGAGGTTCTGCGACACCTGCGCCTGCATCCGCATGGCTGTGTGCAGGCCGTCGAGCGTGTGTCGCCAGCGTTCGCGCGCGTCCTGCGCCATGCGGTCACCACTGACGGTCGCGGCGTATTCGTGCGGGTACAGCCGGGCGAATTCCCGATCCATGTTCGTCACGTCGTAGGCCAGACCCTGCGCCTCGGCGATCAGGCGTTCGGTGGTCGCCAGCGTCGAGCGCAGGCGATTGACCACGTTGTAGTCGAGGCTCGTCAGATTGCGTGCCTGGTTGATGAGCATCTGCGCTTCGTTCTGAAGCTGCCGCACCTGGTTGTTGATCTGCTCCAGCGTGCGGATCGCGGTCAGCGTGTTCTGGATCAGGTTGGTCGGGTCAATCACCGCCCATTGCGCCTGCGCGGCAGGCAGCGTGCAGAACAGAGCGGCAGCGACGGTCGCAAGAAGTGTCTTCTTCATGACGGTTTCTCCTGTGGTGGATTGGAAGCGGCAGGTGCGGACGGCAGCAGATCGGCCGCCCAGTCCAGGCCGCAGTGGCGCAGCCAGGCGGCTGCGAAGCTGGAAGACGAAGCCGACGCTTCCACCGCGTCAATGTCGCGCTGGTCCTGCGGCGTCGAAGCACCGGCGAAGGCCAGCGCGACCGGCCCCAGGTCGAGGTCAAAGAGGCGATTGCCCAGCCGCGACTGGTAGTAGTAGTCGCGCTTGGGCTGCGCGGTGGCGACGATCTCGATTTGCCGGGCGTTGAGGCCGAAGCCTTCGTAGATCTTGCGGATTTGCGGCTCAGTGGCTTGTGGATTGGGCAGGAAGATGCGGCTTGCGCAGCTCTCCACGATGGCCGGCGCGATGCTGGAGTCCTTGATGTCCGCCAGCGACTGCGTGGCGAAGATCACCGACACGTTTTTCTTGCGCAGCGTCTTCAACCACTGGCGGATGCGCGCGGCGAACACCGGGTCGTCGAGGAACAGCCACGCCTCGTCGAGAATCAGCAAAGTCGGTGCGCCGTCGAAACGCTCGTCGAAGCGCGCGAACAGATAACCGAGTACCGCCAGCACGGCGGCGCGGCTCGCCATCAGTTCCTCCATCTCGAAACCCTGCACGTCGGCGGTGCCCAGACGGTCGTGATCGGCATCGAGCAAACTGCCGTGCGCGCCGCCGAGCACGTAGGGCGCGAGCGCCTGGCGTAGCGCGTTGTTCTGCAACAGCACGGAAAACCCGGTCAGCGTGCGCTGCTCCACCGGCGCACCGGCGAGACTTTCCAGCGCCGACCAGATGGCCGCCTTCTCGTCGGGGCCGATGCTCGCGCCTTCACGCAGCATCCGGCCTTCGAGCCATTCGGCGGCCCAAGTGCGGTAGCTTTCTTGGTCGATGCGCGCGAGCGGCTGAAACGCGATGCCGCTGTCCGTGCCCAGGTCGTAGTGCTCGCCACCGAGGCCGAGGATGGTGGCGCGCATCGAGCGGCCCATGTCGAAGGCGAAAATGCGTGAGCCGGGATAACGGCGGAATTGCATCGCCAGCGTGGCGAGCAACACGGACTTGCCCATGCCGGTCGGTCCAACGACAAGGGTGTGGCCGACATCGCCGATGTGCGTCACCAGACGGAACGGCGTGGCGCCATCGGTGCGCGTGACGATCAAGGGTGGCCCGTCGAGGTGGGCATTCTTCTCCGGCCCGGCCCACACCGCCGACACCGGCATCAGGTGCGCGAGGTTCAGCGTCGAGACGATGGGCTGGCGCACGTTCGCGTAGGCGTTGCCCGGAATCGACGACAGCCACGCCTCCACCGCGTTGAGTGTTTCAGGGATCGTGACGAAACCCCGGCCCTGAATGACGCGCTCCACCCTGCGCAGCTTCTCGTCGGCCGCGCCGGCATCGGTATCGAGCACCGTCACGGTCGCGGTGACGTAGCCGAAAGCGACTTGATCGCTGCCCAGCTCCTGCAAGGCCGCATCGGCGTCCACCGCCTTGTTCGATGCGTCGGTATCGACCAGCGGGCTTTCCTGTTGAAAGATCGTCTCGCGCAGCAGTGCGACGACGTTCTTGCGCTTGGCGAACCACTGGCGGCGCAGGCGGCCGAGTTCCTTTTCCGCCTCGGACTTGTCCATGCAGAGGAAGCGCGTGCTCCAGCGATAGGCGAAGCCGAGTCGGTTCAGGTCGTCGAGCAGCCCCGGCCAGGTCGAGGTCGGGAAGCCGCGCACCGACACCACGCGCAAATGCGCATCGCCCAACATCGGCGCAAGCCCGCCGGTCAGCGGGCAGTCGGTCAGCAGCGCATCGAGGTGAAACGGATGCTCCGGCACGGCCACGTGATAACGCCGCGTGGAGATGGTGGCGTGCAGATAGGTAAGCGTTTCGCTGTCGTCGAGCCAGGCAATCTCTGGCATCACGCCGTCGAGCAGGTCGAAGCAACGATCCGTCTCCGCGATGAAGGCGATCAGGCGTTCATGCCAATCCACGCCACGCTGCGACGTATTCTCGTAGAGCAGATTCGCGGCGCGTGCGCGGGACTCCTCCGGCGGCAGGCACACCAGCGTCAGGTGATAGCGGCTATCGAAGTGACTCTGGTCTTCCTCGAACACCGCTCGGCGTTCCTCGTCCACCAGCCACGACAGCGGTTCGGGAAACTCGGACTGCGGATAGTCAGCCGCTGACAGCCTTTCGGCCTCGACGAACAAGGCCCACCCGGAACCCAGGCGGCGTAGCGCGTTGTTGAGCCGCGCTGACGTGGCGATCAGCTCGCCCTGCGTCGCGCTGTCCAGGTCCGGCCCGCGAAAGCATGCTGTCCTTTGGAACGAACCGTCCTTGTTGAGCACGATGCCGGGCGCCATCAACCCGGCCCAGGGCAGCCAGTCGGCGAGCAGTGCGGGACGCTGACGGTATTCGGCGAGATGCAACATGGCGTCGTCCTCACACGTCCAGCAGAGGCTTGTGCTTGATGTGCCGCGCGAACACCTGCATGAACTGCGGATCGACGCGCGCCCCCCATACCGCGAGCGAATGGCCGACGATCCACATCACCAGACCCGGAATCCACAGTTGCAGGCCCAGTCCCACGGCGGCGGCCAGCGTGCCGTTGGCAATGGCGACCGTGCGCGGCGCACCGCCCAGCAGGATGGTTTCGGTCAACGAACGATGCAGCGGCACCTCGAAGCCGCTGGCGAACTCATCGGGCGCACTCATACGACAGCCCCACCGGAGAAGCTGAAGAAGGACAGGAAGAACGAGGACGCCGCGAACGCGATGGACAGGCCGAAGACGATCTGGACCAGTTTGCGAAAACCGCCGCTGGTATCGCCGAAGGCCAGCGCCAGGCCGGTGGCAATGATGATGATGACTGCGACGATGCGCGCCACCGGCCCCTGGATGGAGTCGAGGATGGTTTGCAGCGGCCCTTCCCAGGGCATGCTGGAACCGGCCGCGTGCGCCGTGCCGGTCGCCAGCAGGAATACGACCGCCAGCAGCAGCCCCTGTTGTGCTGGCCCGGCCAGGCACCGTAGGCGTGCGAGCAGGGAAAGCGGATTTACGGAAATGCGGGAATCATGAGAAACGTAAGCAGGCGTCATGGCAGTTCTCCAGAGTGGGTTGAGGACGGGGAAGGAAGCGGCGCGAGCGCGTCGTCGAGTTGGTAGCCCTGACCGTCGAAGCCGGTCACGCGGGCGACGGTCTGGACCTGGCGGGCACGGCCGCGCCCGGCAATGAAGACAATGACGTTCACCGCTTCGGCGATCAGCGCGCGCGGCGGCGTCATGGCGACTTCGAGAATCAGTTGTTCGAGGCGCAGCAGCGCGCCGTGCGCGGAGCTGGCGTGCAGCGTGGCAATGCCGCCGGGATGCCCTGTGCCCCACACCTTGATGAGGTCCAGCGCCTCGCCGCCGCGCACTTCGCCGACGATCACGCGGTCGGGGCGCAGGCGCATCGTGGCGCGCACCAGTTCCTGCATGCTCACAACCCCGGCGCGGGTGCGCAGCGGCACATGGTCGCGGGCAGAACACTGAAGCTCCACCGTGTCTTCGAGCACCAGCACGCGATCACCAGTGCTGGCGATTTCGGCCAGCAGCGCATTGGCGAGCGTGGTCTTGCCGGTGCTGGTGCCGCCGGCGATCAGGATGTTCTGGCGCTCGCGCACGGCGCGGCGCAGGAACTCGGCCTGCTCCGCACTCAGGATGCCGTCGCCCACGTAGTCGGCCAGGCCGATTACGCCCACGGCACGCTTGCGCAGGGCGAAGGCCGGACCCGGCGCGGCCGGCGGCAGGATGCCCTCAAAGCGCTCGCCGGTCTCTGGCAGCTCGGCGGTCAGCAGCGGCCGGCCGCGATGCACCTCCGTGCCGACGTGCGCCGCGACCAGGCGGATGATGCGCTCGCCATCGGCGGCCGACAGCGACTCGCCGGTGGCGGCACGGCCCGTGGAGAGCCGGTCGATCCACAGCGCACCGTCCGGGTTCAGCATCACTTCCACCACGTCCGGGTCTTCGAGCGCGGAAGCGATCAGCGGCCCCATCGCCGTGCGCAACATGCGAATGCGCCGATCCAGCGAGGTGACAGAGGACGATGGCGGCTGCGGGACGGCACTCATGCGGCAGCCTCCTGCGCGCGTTCCTGCGCTTCGGCCAGCGCCGCCGTCTCGTCCAGCCGCTGCGTGTCGGGCTGGATCTCCTCGTAGACTTCGCGCACGAGGCTGCGCCCGCGCAGCAGGTGGCGGCCGAGCTGTTCGATGAACTGCTCGAAGCGCGCCTTGCCCTGTGCCTTCGCGGCTTCCTGATGGGCCTCGGGCAGCGGTGTGCTGACGGTCAGGTAGTAGCGCACGAACAGCGCCAGCGTTTCGATCTGGATGTTCTGGTCGCGCTCCAGCTTCTCGAACTGGCGCGACAGGCGATCCAGCCGCTTGGCCATCGCCGCTTCGCGCTGGTCGGCCGCATCCGGCGACAGCCAGGACGCGAGTGCGGCCGCGACGATGCTGGATTTCGAGACGCCTTTCTTCGCGGCCAGCTCGTCCAGGCGCTTCGCATGGTCGCGCTCGATGAACAGGTTCAGGCGATGGCGGGAATGAAGATGGCTCATAGCTGGATTCCGTCGTCGGGGTTGAGGGCGGCCAGCCGAGCCGCGCGCTGCAAGCGCGGGTCGAGCTGGGACGGCAGGGGAAGCGGCAGATCGTCGTCGTCATCGAGCAGCGCCAGATCGCTGGCCGCGTGCTCGGATTCAGAGCTGTAGGCGACGACTTCGGACAGCTCGGGCTGTTGGCGCGGGCCGCCTTCGTTGGCGTCTCCCAAGTCCGAAGCCACAGCGGGCACGGCAGGCATGGCGGGAATCGCCAAGGCGCTCCAGTCATCGGGCCGCGCGGCCGGGGCATCGGCGTAGCGGCCCTGCGCCAGCGTGGGTGCTGGCAACACGCGGCGCTTGAAGTTGGCGTCCGCGTAGTAGCGCAGCTTCTTCGCCTTGATCGGCGGATGGCCGGAGACCATCACCACGGCGTCGTCGGGTGGGAGCTGCATCACCTCGCCGGGCGTGAGCAGCGGGCGCGCCGTTTCCTGCCGCGACACCATCAGGTGCCCGAGCCAGGGCGCGAGCCGATGGCCCGCGTAGTTGCGCTGCGCGCGCAGCTCGGTGGCGGTGCCCAGCGTTTCGGAAATGCGCTTGGCCGTGCGTTCGTCGTTGGTGGCGAAGGTCACGCGCACATGGCAGTTGTCCAGAATCGAATGGTTCTGGCCGTAGGCTTTGTCGATCTGGTTGAGCGACTGCGAAATCAGGAAGGCGCGCAGCCCGTAGCCGGCCATGAAGGCGAGCGCGGATTCAAAGAAGTCGAGCCGGCCGAGTGCGGGGAACTCGTCGAGCATCAGCAGCAGCTTGTGCTTGCGCTCCACGCCGTCGCTGCCATCGAGCGATTCAGTGAGGCGCCGTCCGATCTGGTTGAGGATCAGACGAATGAGCGGCTTGGTGCGGCTGATGTCCGACGGCGGTACCACGAGGTACAGCGATACAGGATGCTGCGCGGAAATCAGGTCCGCGATGCGCCAGTCGCAGCGCGACGTGACTTCGGCCACCGTGGGGTCGCGGTACAGGCCAAGGAAACTCATCGCGGTGGACAGCACGCCGGACCGCTCGTTGTCCGACTTGTTGAGCACTTCGCGCGCAGCAGACGCGACGACGGGATGCGGTGCATCGCCGAGGTGCTTCGTCGTCATCATCCGATGCAGCGTCACCTCGAACGGACACGCGGGATCGGACAGGAAGTTGGCGACGCCGCGCAGCGTCTTGTCCTCGCTGGCGTAGAGCACATGCAGGATCGCGCCGACCAGCAGCGCGTGCGAAGTCTTCTCCCAGTGGTTGCGCCGCTCCAGCGCGCCTTCGGGATCGACCAGAATGTCCGCGATGTTCTGCACGTCGCGCACTTCATGCGCACCGCGCCGTACTTCCAGCAGCGGGTTGTAGGCGGCGGACTTCGCATCGGTAGGGTTGAATAGCAGGCAGTGCGAGAAGCGCGAGCGCCAGCCGGCGGTGATAGCCCAGTTCTCGCCCTTGATGTCGTGGATCACGGCGGACGCGGGCCACGACAGCAGCGTGGGCACCACCAGGCCGACGCCCTTGCCCGAGCGCGTGGGCGCGAAGGTCAGGACGTGTTCTGGGCCTTCGTGTCGCAGGTACTGGCGGCCATGCAGGCCGAGGAAGACTCCGGATGGCTGGGTCAGCCCGGCTTTGCAGATTTCCGCGGCATCGGCCCAGCGGGCCGAGCCGTAGGTCGTGACCAGACGAGATTGGCGCGAGCGCCAGATGGACATGCCTATGGCGACCACCACGGCCACCAAGCCGCTTCCGCCCGCGATGGCGCCACCAATGTCAAAGACGTGCGACGCATAGGCGTCGAAAAGGAACCACCACTCGAACAGCTTCCACGGGTGGTAGATCGGCGTGCCAAGGAAATCGAACCACGGCGAGCCAAGACGTATCTGATAACCAAGGGTCGCAGCTGTCCATTGTGTGGCGCTCCACACTCCGGCGATCACGATGCTGAATACCACGGCAATCTGACCGAACAACACGTTCGTCCCTTGCATCTCCCGGCCTCCGATTTCCCCTGCGCGCACTGCGTTCAACGTGCCGCTGGTGTCAGGATCGGTGCCGGGTCAGTGCCGGTCAAAGACCGTTATCGGGAGAAAGGTCGAACAAAAAGCAAGAACTCGCGCAGGGGCGTAGGCAGAAAAAAAGCCGCAAGCGATGGCGCATTGCGGCGTGTTTGACAGAAATTAAATGATTCGTGGCGAACTGCCTACAATCAAAATTTGGGCGGATTCTCCAGTGATGTATACGGCACCTTGCCGTCGCCATAGAAGCGCTTGCGCGTTGCCTCAGAAACCCGGTTGCACAACTCATTGCCCAGCTTGGCTCGTTCCAGCTTGCATTGCTGACGCAGCTCTTTGAGGCGCTCGGGATTAGCTGCAAGGGACTCCACCGTTTCAATGGTGGTCTTGGTCGCGATCGGGTTTGACTGACCGCATGCGGTTAGCATCAAAGCGAGCAGAAGCAGGATGATCTTCTTCATAGCTCGATATCCTTCAAAGCACCAGATTTTGAGGATGCAGGCCAATCAGGATCGTTCGACTCCATGGACGCCAGCCGTTCAATGAAGCGAGCCAGCATCTGCGACGGTTCGGCGTCCCTACGAAGCAGGTAAGTAGTCAACAAGGGTGGCTGTCCCGCAAGCGGGCGCGCCACGACGCCTAGCTCACGACTGAATGCGATGTGCGCGCCACCCGCAAGGCCCAATGCCAAGCCGGCCGATACCAGCATCATCATCACGTCGAACGTCGCCACACGCTGCGCGATCAGCGGCTCCCGTTCCTGTCGGCGCAGGATGCGATCAACTTGGCGAGCATGGCCTTCGCATGCTGCGGGATCACCCAGCACGATCGGGTAGCGCAGCACTTCTTCCAGCGGAATTCGTTTGTAAGCCAGCACGGGATGACGCGCGGGCACGGCTACCATCAACTGGTCTTCCCAAACTGGATTGACGATGATGCCGTCGCCGGCCTCATCGGCCATGGAAAAGCCCGCGTCGTACAGATCATCATGCAGGCCCTTGATCTGCTGATCCAGCGGCACTTCGAAGAGCCGGATTTCGATTTCTGGATATTCTTCGCGGCAACGTGCCAGTAGCGCCGGCAGGCGCGATGGTGTGATGCCATCAGACAAAGCAATGCGCAACTGCCCGTGAAAGCCATTGGTAGCCGATTTCACGCTTTCACGCGCCTGCTCCAGGACTGCAAACACGCGCGGAATGTGATTGAGGAACAGCTTTCCGGCGAGAGTCAAGCGCGTGCTGCGAGTAGTGCGCACAAAGAGCTGCACGCCCAACTCCTCTTCCAGTTCCTTGATAGCACGTGATAGAGGTGACTGCTCGATGTGTAGCCGCTCAGCGGCACGGGCAAAGTGGAGTTCTTCAGCAACGGCCAGAAAGCAACGCAGATGACGAAATTCCACTGGACGATCTCCTTTGTGTGATAGCACCACCGACTGCTTCGATCGTTGTGGAAGCCTTACCTGAATCCGTGTAAGTTTCGCCAGAAGCACTCGCAACCTATTGATTGTGTGGGATAATACGGTACCTCACCTCTTCACCCAAGCAGCCATGCCCCGATTTGAAGTGCGCCAGAGCCGGAACCTGC